>Ga0078972_1000001_pt1 | contig 1306198 bp, 1001 predicted proteins | sample YelNatPaOPGAMG01_FD_67568 | JGI IMG/M metagenome (GOLD analysis project Ga0078972, IMG submission 67568) | Hot spring thermophilic microbial communities from Obsidian Pool, Yellowstone National Park, USA - OP-RAMG-01 (SPADES assembly) (version 2) | ecosystem: Environmental > Aquatic >... | reverse complement strand
ACTCTGGAAGGAGACCCCAACGAAAGGGGATTGAGACTCGCTTCAGGTGGCTTGCCTCTGAGCATGGTTTTACCTCCCCTCTGGAAGGAGACCCCAACGAAAGGGGATTGAGACCTCCAGATTGTTCCCTTGGTCATAACGACCAAGTGCGAAATCTCTGGAAGGAGACCCCAACGAAAGGGGATTGAGACCACATGAAGATCATGTGGGGGATGCCCAGAAGCTGCAAGAATCCTCTGGAAGGAGACCCCAACGAAAGGGGATTGAGACCCCAACAGAAGATCATGTAGGAAGCCCCCAGAAGCGTCAACTCTGGAAGGAGACCCCAACGAAAGGGGATTGAGACAACAACTTGTGAACTTCGATCGTGTTGCTCATGGCGCCTCCTCTGGAAGGAGACCCCAACGAAAGGGGATTGAGACTCGATGTCGTCGTCTGTTTTAAGAACGACGATATCGACCTCTGGAAGGAGACCCCAACGAAAGGGGATTGAGACCGTTTTCATGGTACGTCCTCCTTGGGTTTGGTTAAACTCTGGAAGGAGACCCCAACGAAAGGGGATTGAGACAATTACTACGTCGTACATCGGAACCCTCCTCTCTCTTGTTCCTCTGGAAGGAGACCCCAACGAAAGGGGATTGAGACGAGGAGTTTGCGGAACTCCTCCTGGCGCTCCCACACACACGCTCTGGAAGGAGACCCCAACGAAAGGGGATTGAGACTTTTGTGCCTTTCTCTTTCCCTTTCCCAGCCCGTACGGGCTCTGGAAGGAGACCCCAACGAAAGGGGATTGAGACCGCTCGAAATGTTTACGGAGGATGTGGCCCAGCTCGTGATATCTCTGGAAGGAGACCCCAACGAAAGGGGATTGAGACTGAAGCGCGATTGCCTCGCGTACGACCCGGCTTAAGCGCGTGCTCTGGAAGGAGACCCCAACGAAAGGGGATTGAGACATTAAGACATGCTCTATAAACAAGGAGTGGACGGTGGGCCTGTCCTCTGGAAGGAGACCCCAACGAAAGGGGATTGAGACAGTAGGGGGCACCCAAAGTCCGGAGAAATGTCTCTTGGCCTCTGGAAGGAGACCCCAACGAAAGGGGATTGAGACCCCAAGTTCCCGGAGCTTGTTCCAGTCCGTTACGTCGCCGTCTCTGGAAGGAGACCCCAACGAAAGGGGATTGAGACCCGACGTTATCCCCCCTCGTTGCATGAATAGAATATGAGCTCTGGAAGGAGACCCCAACGAAAGGGGATTGAGACCAAGGGGATAATAATCGCGGCGTCTGTGCCCGGCCGAATAGCTCTCTGGAAGGAGACCCCAACGAAAGGGGATTGAGACTGCTCATCTTTTTTCACCTCCCTCGTGTTAAATCTTTGCCTCTGGAAGGAGACCCCAACGAAAGGGGATTGAGACATAGTCTCTTCGTCCACATTTTCGAATCCCATCCTCCGAAAAGCTCTGGAAGGAGACCCCAACGAAAGGGGATTGAGACGCATCCCGCCCGGTCATAACCCAAGCCTTGCCGTCCGCCACTCTGGAAGGAGACCCCAACGAAAGGGGATTGAGACTTCGGCCCCAAAAACCGAACCGAAGGCGCGCGTAATTTCGCCTCTGGAAGGAGACCCCAACGAAAGGGGATTGAGACGCAGCTGAAGCGGGCGACAACGGCCGGAACGTCGTCGGCCCTCTGGAAGGAGACCCCAACGAAAGGGGATTGAGACCGTGGGCACCTCGCCATCGCCGAGATTTCCGACGATAACCGGGACTCTGGAAGGAGACCCCAACGAAAGGGGATTGAGACTGTTTTTTGCCTTCCACAACGTCCAGCAGCATTATCGTCGAACAGTCTGGAAGGAGACCCCAACGAAAGGGGATTGAGACGTTTTGCTTCTGTTCATCCTCTGCCCCTCTAAAACGCTTCGCTCTGGAAGGAGACCCCAACGAAAGGGGATTGAGACGACGTGAATGCTATAGAAAGAGCCTTTTCCCGGGGCGGCACTCTGGAAGGAGACCCCAACGAAAGGGGATTGAGACCGATCATGCCGGCCTCCTTATTTCCTTTTGCTTCGCTCCCTCTGGAAGGAGACCCCAACGAAAGGGGATTGAGACGCTTTCCACCTTGATTCTAAGCATGGCCTTCCTCCTATTTTTTGCCTCTGGAAGGAGACCCCAACGAAAGGGGATTGAGACCGACCTTGCACGCTTCCAACGCGCTGTCAGCACACACACTCTGGAAGGAGACCCCAACGAAAGGGGATTGAGACTCTCGGGGGATCGTCCCGAAGTACAAGTCCGCCGCGAGACCCTGGAAGGAGACCCCAACGAAAGGGGATTGAGACGACGATGGTTGCGAGAGGAAGGTCATCAAGGCAGACTCTGGAAGGAGACCCCAACGAAAGGGGATTGAGACTTCGCAACGCTTCCGCGAAAGCCTTGGCCTGCCTAACTCTGGAAGGAGACCCCAACGAAAGGGGATTGAGACCATAGAGAAAGACCAGCTCATCCTCATAGATTTCAAGTGTTTCTCTGGAAGGAGACCCCAACGAAAGGGGATTGAGACAGGGTGTCACGGTCGGCCCCGGCAGCTCTGCAAGCTGCGACTCTGGAAGGAGACCCCAACGAAAGGGGATTGAGACTGCAAGCCCTACGGCCAATCGCAGCCGCATATTTTCTCTCTCTGGAAGGAGACCCCAACGAAAGGGGATTGAGACCAACCTGTAGACTCGCAGGGGATGCGCGACGATTTGCGCTCTGGAAGGAGACCCCAACGAAAGGGGATTGAGACGCCGCGAAGTTAAATCCTCGCGGATCGTCTGGAGCAACCAGACTCTGGAGGGAGACCCCAACGAAAGGGGATTGCCAGCCAACGCGTGGTGGGTTGCCCGACGTGCCAGGACAAAACTCCCTACCTCGAGGACCCACGCTATCCTGCCTCTCGCGGCTTCGACCCAGGGGGACGTATCAGCACAGTGGCCCGCCAAGCCGCCGCCACAAAGCTCACCCCATCTAGCCGGGGGTGTCCGACCTGCCCCTCCAGCCGAACTCACCTGCCCGGAAAAGGCAAGGAAATGGGGTCGCCGCCGGCCTACGCCTGTCTTGCAAGCGCCGTGCGGCCGGGGACTCCTCGTTGGTCGGGGTGGGCCGACGGCCGAGTTGCGGATGCGGCCAAGGCTCCCGCCGCCCGGGGGAGACGCTCCACGCGTCGCCCGAGGGAACGGCGCGCCGGGTTTTCCCGCCGTGGGCCGACGGTGGAAAAAGGGTGAAATTTGGGTGACCGTAAAGTGGACGAAAGGTGAGACGGCGGTCGGCGACGAAAGCGCGGTCAAGCCCTTGGCCTTGCACAAGGGGGCTCTTCGCTGGTTCCGGGGGCCCGCCGAGGAACCATCGCCCGGGACCCGCCTGCGGATTCCTGCACCGCGTGCATCCTCTGTCGCGTCGCCCAAGCCTCCTGCTCCTCCGCGAGGGGGATGAGCCAATCGCAGGGCTCCGGAGACCGAAGGGCGGTCTTGCGGGTCCATTCGATCCGGGGCGCGCTGCATGCGGGGATGCGCGCGGCTGTCCTCGGCTTCCCGAAGATGTGAAAGGATCCTCCCTCTGAGGTTGTGAGGGCGGATCCCCTGGGTTCTGCCTTTCGCTCCGGGTGGGTGGGCTCTCGGGGGCTGGTTCGGCCGCGGAGCGTGCCCGCGGTACGTCGCGCGCCGCGGCCTCGGCTGTGACGGCTCAAGCGAGGCTCGAGCGTCTTCTCGTTAGGCGGGGATATCCACCTGAATCCCGACCTTCCCCGCGGCGTAGCGGATCTCTCGACGGAAGTCTCCGTAGGCCAGCATGCAGTGGAAGCCGCGCAGGTTTTTCAGGACCTCCTGAGTATCCGCCTCCAGCTGGACCTCCACCTGGGCGCGACAGGTGTCGAGGAAGGGGGTATCGGTGATGCTTCCGGTCGTCGCCAGCCAGCGCTGGGCCTCGAAATCGGGCTTCACAATGGTCAGTCTCTGACCGCGGCGGAAGAGCACGTGCGTGGCCGCGCCGTGGTCGGACTCGTAGTGGGTCACGAGTTCCACCGGCTCCAGATCGCGGCCGTCCATCCGGCGCGGCGCGGTGCAGTGGGCGAACATCATCCTCCCGGCGTGCGGGAAGGTGGGATTGCAGAAGTAGGTCGGCTGTCCGGAGATGAAGTGGAGCAGCATGCCGGCGGGGATGACGACGAAATCGCCCTCGCAGTAAGCCATGTAGCCCTCATCGTTGAGGAGGGTCAAGGTGAGGCAGGGCATGATGCCGGCATAGCTGTTCATGCAATCGCGGGTGGTCACGGCCCAGGCCTTGTGCTCGGACATGAGGCGCTGGCAGAGCTTTTTCAGGAGGAAGCACTCGGTGACCGCTTCGCGCGTGGTGCGGAGGGTCACTCCCGGCGCATCGATGTAGGCGCTGGCCTCGCGGCGGCACTCGTCCATGAGCCGCCGGTCCTTCCGCCCCGCCTGGATCATGGCCTGGATATCGGGGATGGGGACGGTTGGCATCTCGAGGGCGAAGCGTTCCCGTGCGCGCTGGGGAGCCTCGGGCGTTTCCCACCCGCCCGGGCCGCCGATGCAGACAATCCGCTGGCCCAGCACGTTCTTCAGGCCGAACAGGGCGCGCAGTCTCCAGAGGAGCTCGGCCGGGTCGTCTACGACCACGTCGTCCAATCCCACTTTCGGATGCTGGACCCGATCGGTGTGGCCCCGCAAGAAGCGGGAGTGGACGATCTCGTGCCAAAGGTAGTAGGGGCCGGAGCGGTAGCGGACGAAGATGATGGCCCATTGGCCCGCGTCGCAGGCCGCGTTGAGTTCTTGAATCCAGCCTCCCGCGGCGTGGACAAGGGCGACGTCAGCCTCCGCCGCTCGCAGGGACTGCGCCTCTTCGACGCTGGACACTCTGGCCACGGGTCGGAAGGTGAGGGGGAATCCGGCTGCCTCGGACAGGCGGGAGAGTTCCTCGGAAATGCGGCGGGCTTCCTCCTCCACGGCTTCCTGCGATTGCAAACTCCCCCAGCTCCTCCAGCTCCTCCCCGGGACGCGCTGCGGAATGCTGTACAGGAGCACGGGCTGGACGACGAGCGGCCGGGCACCCCGGAGCATGTCCGGGTTCGATACTCGGGAGCCGCCGGAGGCGAGTTGCCGGATGCGCAGGCGAGGCGTCGCTCCACTGAGGGCCAGGGCGAGACTGCTCTGCAACAGCTCCCTCCGGGAGATGCCGCTTCCGGCTGGGGCGCCGCGCGGGTGCTTTCTCGCTACCATCGCTACCTCCTGAAGCAGTTGGAAGTGCAAAGCCAGGATCGCTGTCGGTTGACCCTCCGGTAAGTTATTCCATTCGGGTCGACTTGCAAGGGGGAAGCGCGAAGGCGGTTGCGCAGGCCATGTGAGTCCGATCACCGCGTTGCCCTGTCTGGTGACTGGCTGGGCTGGTTTGCGAAATTCAGCCTTGTCTTTGCGAACCGAATTGGGTATGTTGCAGCCGTGCATGAAATGGCTCGGCGGGATCCGTCCGGGACGGGGCGCGGGAGATGTAGGAAAATCATGCGGCGAAACCGGGTTTCTGCGAAGGGGGTCGGCAGGCTCCCGGCGTACTCGGAAGAATCGGGAATATCTTCTGCGGGGGATCTGTTGAGGGGATTTGAACGCGGCGGATTTTCCTCGCCAAGCGCGCATGTTGCCGGAGATCTGCGACGCGTGGGGTGGCGGAGCCCTTTGGGCGTGGTTGAGCCGGCCTGGCGAGGGGGGAGTCCGCAGTCGACCAACGGCAGTGAACGTGAATCGCAGGAGGAAGAGATGAAACGCTACATCGCAGGGGTCGTGGCCGTGGTGTTCGTGTCGTTCTTGGCCCTGGGTTCTGTGGCGTACTCCCAAGGCGCGGGGAAGATGACCTATGGTCCCTACGTGGGGATCGCCAAGCTGACGGGCGACGGAAGCGAGTACTGGAAGATGGGCTTCACCGTCGGGGGCACGGCGTTCTACCCGGTGACTTCTAAGATACTGGTGGGAGGTCGCCTCGGCTACACTCGCTTCACTCCGGATGAGGACAAGCTGAAAGAACAGGCGGGCGTTTTGCCCGGCATGAGCGTGGACATCTCCGGTTCGTTCAGCAGCATTGAGATCGTGCCCACCGCCCGCTACATGGTCGCCCCCTCGGGCAGCAAGCTGGGTGTGTTCGGCCAGGTCGGCTTCGGCTACTACCTCATGAAAGTGAAGACGGAGGTGACGGGCAGCTACATGGGCTATTCCTACACCGAGTCAGCGGAGGAGAGCGAAAACAAGCCGGGACTGTCCTTGGGCGCCGGGGTCCATTTCGCCGTTGGGCAGATGGGGGTGGAGGTTTTCCCCGTGTACAACATCATCTTCACAGAAGATGAGTCCACGAAGTACTACAGCATCAACGTGAGCGTGATGTTCTGACAAGCCGCACGCGGGCGGTCCTATCCGCTTCTTGGAGACCGGATGCCGCGCCAGAAGGGAGCCGATGGCTCCGGGCGCAGGCAGTGGCTGGCTCCGGGAGAAGAGAGAACCTGAGCCGGTCCCCGCTACCAGTAGCGGGACCGGCTTTTTGTTTGCGGCGGGGCGAACCCAGCCCCTGCGGGGCGTAGACGTCTACCTGCGGCCGGAGTCCGAAGTCAACCGGGGAAGCGAACGGCGATCTGGGGTCGGCGGGGGGTCTGTTCACCGAGACTCGGGTTTCCGCACGGAGAGAAGGAGCGGGATGGAGGCGAGCTGGAGACCAGTGGAAACCGCGGCCACGGCGACGAGGGAAACGCCGTACAGGATACCGAGGAGCGCGCTCCCCAGAAACCAAAATAAGCCGTACCCGGTGTTGAAGATCCCGTAGGCCGTGCCGCGCCTATCGCGCGGAACCATGACCGCCACCGCTGCCCGCATGATGGACTCCTGGGCTCCCATCCCGATGCCCCAAAGGATCATCCCGACGACCACGAGAGGCAATTTCCCCAGGAAGACCAGCGGGGCGAACATCGAGGAGACCAGCGCTGCGGCGGCCAAGACACGGACCCCGAAGCGATCGAAGAGGCGCCCGAACACCAATGCGGCAAGCGCATCGACGCCCATGGCGAGCGCGTACAGGGTGGGGATCCATGCGTCGCCGATCAGGGCGGTGCGTTTGCAATGATAAGCGATGAGGGGGAAGTCCGCATAGCTCGCGGCGATGAGGGCCACAGCCACGAGATACAACCAGAAGCTGCGCGGGAAGGCCTTGGTCTTGAGGGCCGGGGTGGTCGGTTCCAGTTCTCGGGGATGGGGGAACAGGAAGCGGGCCGTTGCGAGCACGGCCAGGGCGAGGAGGGCTGGGAGCAGCAGGATCCCGAAGCTGGCAGGGTAGCTCTTTCTCGCCAGGAGCACCCCCGCGACCACGAGGGGACCGAGGAGGGCCCCGATTTGATCCATGGCCTCATGGAGGCCGAATCCCCATCCCCTGCCCACTTGTCGCGTGGCGTAGGAAAGCATGGCGTCGCGGGCCGGCGTACGGATCGCCTTTCCGAAGCGTTCGGCGACGATGAGGAGGGCGGCGATTTCCCAGCGGCCGGCGAGGGCCAGGAGAGGGACAGCCAGCACGTTGACGGCGTATCCGATGAGGGTCAGGGCCCAGTATCTTCCGGTGCGATCGCTGAGGTAGCCGAAAAGGAGCCGAAGCCCGTAGCCGATCAGCTCCCCGAGTCCGGAGACCGTGGCGACCACGGCGGCGCTGGCCCCGAGGATGGCCAGATAAGGACCGGTGATGCTGCGGGCTCCCTCGTAGGTGACGTCGGCCAGGAGGCTCACCACCCCGAGGAGCACGATGAACTGGAGAGCTGCGCGGCTATTGGGCTTGGACATGGCTGGCTGTCCCTCCGCCTGAGCTGCTGCCCGCGCCTTGCGCTACATGAGGGGCGCGAACACCAGAGCCACGATGGCCATGAGCTTGATGAGGATGTTCATGGCGGGGCCGGTGGTGTCTTTGAAAGGATCGCCCACGGTGTCGCCGACCACCGCGGCAGCGTGCGTGGGCGTCCCCTTGCCGCCCAGGTTTCCTTCCTCAATCCACTTCTTGGCGTTGTCCCAGGTGGCGCCGCCATTGGTCATCATGATGCCGAGGGCTACGCCGCAGCTCAGCGCACCGGGCAAGAAGCCGCCCAAGGCCTCGGGACCCAGCCCGAAGCCGACGGCCAGAGGAGCCAATACGGCGAGGAGCCCTGGGACGATCATCTCCTTGAGGGCTGCCTTGGTGACGATGTCGATGCAGGAAGCCGTGTCCGGTTTCGCTTTGCCTTCCCGAAGTCCCGGGATCTCGTGGAACTGGCGCCGGATTTCCTCCACCATGTGCTTGGCGGCGCGACCGACGGCGCTCAGCGTCAGCGCGGCGATGATGAACGGCATGAGCGCGCCCAGGAGCAGACCCATCACCGTGCGCACGTTGGTCAGGTCGATGGCACTGAGGTGCGCGGTCTGCTGGTATGCGGAGAATAGGCCGAGGGCCGTCAGGGCCGCGGACCCGATGGCGAACCCCTTGCCGATTGCGGCGGTGGTATTGCCGAGCGCGTCCAGGCGGTCGGTAATCCGGCGGACCTCATGCCCCAGCCCCGACATCTCGGCGATCCCGCCGGCATTGTCGGCGATGGGACCGTACGAATCGGTGGACATCACGATGCCGATGGTCGAGAGCATTCCCACGGCAGCGATGGCGATCCCGTACAGGCCGCCGAAATGGTAGGCGATCGCCATGCAGGCCACGATCGTCACAATCGGAAGCACGGTGCTGGCGAAGCCCACCGACAGGCCCGTGATGATCGTGGGAGCAGCCCCCGACTGGCTGCTGTACGCCACGGTGCGGATGGGAGGACCGCTGGTGAAGTATTCGCTCTCCAGCCCGATCAGGACGCCGGTGAGAAGTCCGGCCACCACTACCCAGAACAAGCCCAGATCGGGCATCAACCAGCGGACCAGCCCGTAGGCGAAAAGGATGAAGAAGGCGCCGCTGACGTAGGTGGCATAGCGCAGGGCCGATTGCGGGTCAAGGCGCTTCAAAACGTCTATGGAGAAGATGCCCAGGAAGGAAGCGATCAGCCCGGAGGCGACTAAGGCGAGGGGCAAGAACATCCAGCGCAAGGGATCGGGCATAGTGGCCCCGAGGGCCATTGTGGCCACCACCGAGCCAACGTACGACTCAAACAGGTCGGCCCCCATGCCGGCGGTGTCGCCCACGTTGTCACCCACATTGTCCGCGATCACGCCGGGGTTGCGGGGATCGTCTTCTGGGATGTTCTCCTCAACCTTTCCCACCAGGTCGGCTCCCACGTCCGCGCTCTTCGTGTAGATTCCTCCTCCTACACGGGCGAACAAGGCAACGGAGGAGGCCCCCATGGCGAATCCGTTGATGATCAGCGGGTTTCGCGTCTTCCAGTACACCAGGCCCAGGCCGAGCACGCCCAGGGAAGCCACGGCGATGCCCATCACCGAGCCGCCGCGGAAGGCCACGCTCAGAGCAGCGGGGGTTCCTCCCGTGCGAGCGGCCTGCGTGGAACGAACGTTGGCGCGAGTGGCCGCCTCCATTCCCAGGTAACCGGCGCTCAGGGAACAGAAGGCCCCGACAAGATAGGCCGCAGCGGTACCGGGCGAGAGGAGGATGCCCAGGATCACGGCCACGGTCAGGGCAAAGATGGCGATGATGCCGTACTCGCGGCGCAAGAAGACCATCGCCCCCAAGTGGATCTGGTCGGCAATCTCCCGCATGAGTTCGGAGCCGGCATCCTGCCTCCGAACCCAGAAGTAGGTCCAAACGGCGAAACCGAGCCCCAACAGTCCGAGCAGAGGAATGATGTAGTCAGGCAGCATCTGTACACCTCCTGCGCAGCTTGGACTGATCCATCACCCGTTGGATACAAGAAAAACTCCTACCCTCTCCGAGGAAGGTTCCCCGAGGGCAGGAGTTGACTTTCCAAGTCCGATGTTGGTGAGGAGCGAATCCCGCCCCGCAATTTCGGGCCAATTATACGGTGTATCCCCCAGAAAAGCAAGAAAATTGTGCCAGTGGCGCCTCGCCTGTTTTTCCTTTGGATGCGTTCGGGTTGTTCGGGGCATGCCAGAAGGGACGGCCCGAACTTTCCCCCGGTACCCAAGCGGAGGGGCACGCGCGCTCGGCCTGCGGGGAACGCTTGGGATAGCGCGCGAGGAGCGCGTCGGCCGTCAGGATTGGCTCTGGCGGCTCATCCTACGGGTGCCATCGCATGAGCGACTCCCCACCACAAGGGGGACGCCCCGTCGGCCCCTCCCGAGCGTTGGGGGCGTCCCCCACGGGGGGAATCGGCACGCGCGGCGATCGCGCCGTGCCCCGCCAGCTTAATGCTTCGCGCTTCGGGCCTGGCGAAGTTCTCGAGCTTTCTCCTGGATCCGCGTCAGATCCGAGACCATTTCACTCCAGCCGTACCAGAAGGCGTAGTCCGGATTGGCGTGGAATGAGCCCTGGAACGTGCGCATGCGGTGTTCCAGGAACATCCGGAAGAGATCCTGTTCGATCGACGTGGCGGCCTCGTGGAAGAGTAGCAGGTCAGGATAGGGTCGTTCGTAGTTGGCGGGCTTTTGTAGGATCCCGTCTTTGTAGAGGTCCGCTACGACAAGGATCGCCTTCGCCATGAGGCTGTCGGCCTTGCGGATGATTCGATCGGAGTTTTCCAGGTGTTCTTCTGCGAAGGATCGGGAGTGGCATTGCGAGCAGACGCTAACCATCCGGTCCCTTTCCTTTTGCCAGGATTGCTCATCCAATCGTGCTACGTCTGCGGATTTTACCGCTTCGAGGCGTGCGGTGGGACGGCCATCTGGATCCAACACTCCGAGCCCCTTCAGGATAGTCACACGGGCCTGCGCCCATTGCTCATCCTCGGGGAGGGGCATTCGTACGGCCAGGAAGCCCCAGGCGGTGCGAACTTCGTGGTCTCCGCCGGGCATGTGGCAGGCCTGGCAGGTCGGCGCGGCGGCATCGGGTGGGAGTTTCCCTTGCCGCTTGAGCATGTAGCGGACGCCGTGCTTGCTGGTGGAATACATTTCCCACTGCGGGTGGTCGAACCCCATGTGGCAGGTGGCACAAGCTTCGGGTTCTCGTGCCTCTGCCACGGAGAAGCTGTGGCGCGTGTGGCAGGCGTCGCAGCTCGCTACCCCGTGTTCGAATCCCTGCGCTTTGAGCTGGCGGATTTCCTCTTGGCTCTTCAGGCCAATCTTGTGGCAACCGCCGCAGCCCTTGGCGCCTTCGATCAGTTCCATCGGCTGATAATGGGTGGCGGGCATGGCCTTCATGGAAATCCAGCCCATGGCATGCTTGCCGCGCTTGAATTGCTCCACCCGCTCCGCGTGGCAGTTTGCACAAGTTTCCGGGATGGGCATTCGGACCTCGCCCACATCCTCGGCGCTCGTGTGTTGGTCCCCGTGGCACAGATCGCATGTTACCCCGTTGGCGGCATGCTTGGACGTCTGCCAGTCCTTGACCTGCAGCGGGGTGACGTCCGCTTTGGCATGACACTGCACGCAGACGTTGGCTTCCTCCGCGGCTCCGTTCGCCAAGGCAACCGACGCCGCGAGCGACCACACAAGCACGCATCTCGCCCACATCGCTGACCTCCCAGGTTGGTTCATTGCGGACTTGCTCCCCAAAGCCCTGCTTCTCTTTCGCGCGAGTCACTGATACGGCCCTTTCCACAGAAATGCCATGATGACGAGAAACAGGACGGATTGGATCGCTTCCAGTACACCGATGCGACGGATGTCGACATGCTCCGGTTGGCGCCGGAGGCTCACCACCGTATAAACAAGCGTAGGAAGGAATGATAGCGAGGTTAGCGGCGCAAGCATGCCCAGGCCAATCAGCATGGCCAGCGTTCCCGCGAGGAAAGCCAGGTAAGCAAGACACACCCTCGACCACAGGAGGGCTTCGACCCTCGCTTCCGTTCGGAGACGAGGGAGACGGATTGCCTTGACGTAGAAGAGGCTGCGAGCGAAGAAGAGGAAGTTGAGAAGATACAGGGTCGCTGAGGCAGGTCCTACGGTGCCAGAAGCGATGTGCGCAGCAAGAGCTGTCGAGGTCAGAAGGGCCACAGACAACAGCCGAGCCGGAACAGATTTCTGCTGACCAAGTTCGAGCCACGGGAGCAGACCGGCGATCAGGCCCACCTCGAACGCAGAGAAGCAGAATAACCCAAGCATCCCCTTGGCCTGGATTATGGGTATGGCAATGAGGGGGACAGCTGCGAGCATCTGGCCCCAGAAAACGGGGCTCCGCGGGGCGCGCCCTGCCCGCAGAGAGGAGCGCACGGCGGGCTGGCCGAGGAAGGCGAGGAAGAAGCCGACACCCAGAGCCAAATGTGACCAACGGGTTTCCTTGGCGGTCAACACGCCCATCACGTAGGGGACAATCCACATGGCCCAGGCGCCATGCTCCTTGGGGAACTGCAGCTTCGTCCATGGCCGGCGCATGCCTTCCGTTGGGTGCGGTCCATCGCACGTGTGCGCCCGGACCTATTGGGTCGGTACTGCTACGTCAGCCACCATTCAGAACTTCTCCCCTCGGGCCTCGCGGAACTGGCTACCCACCGCCCGGATGCGGGGCCACATGTTGAAGGCGTAGAGGGCGAAAGCTACGATTTGAGCCGACCCCGCCACGAAGGCGACCACCCTTAGCCAGCTTAATGGGAGAAAGGGTAGCGCGAACTCGGCCAGGGTTCTCGCCACCGTGGCCGCGACGAAGAGGTAGAAAATGGCCATCGCGAGGTCAGGACTGTACCGCGAGCCGGGTTGCGGCCGCGGAAACATCCACTGCGCCACTCCGAGAATCATGCCCATCACACTGCCGACCAGGATGAGATGCGTGTGCGCGGTGACGTGCTCCGGATCTGGGTATTGGCCCGCGATGGTCTTCTGGTACAACATCCAGATTCCAAGCAGCGATCCAGCGACAAGGAAAACGAAACTCGCCCTGATGTAGTAGCGCACAATCTTGTGCATGCTGCCTCCCTACGCTTCCTCCTCCTGGAATTTCTTGTTCAGCTCTTCCGCGTGGATATGGTCCTTCACCCGCACGATTGCGCGCTTGATTCCCTCCACCTCAAGGGCCCTTTTGCGAATCTCGGATCCGATGTAGAACGCGAAGATGTCGGGGCAGAAGGGGACGGTCAGGTGGTAATTGATGAAAACCGTATCTCCGTCAACCTTCACCTCATCGATCAGTTGTCTCTGGCCGATCGTCTGTCCGAATTCCGGATCGCGCACCGACGTCACTCGTTCGTAGACTTCCCGCTCTTTCGGCGAAAGCTGAGCCGGGTCGATCATGCTTTCCCCTCCATCTTTTCCCTCAAGCTTCTTTCAAATAGCTTGGCCACGTTCTTGATCTGGACCGCGATCATGGCATTATGAACCGCGGCCAAAGGCCCGGTATCGACAATCTGCAAGTGGAAGTGCACCAGCGTGTTTTGGCCGGTCGGATTAAGCTCCAGTTTCCCCTCCCAAGTGAGGTAGGGCGCACTGGCCTTCCAGGCGCAGCGCAGCCCCGAACGCTCGAGCACTTGGCATTCCAGCGATCCCGCGCCTAGGGTTGCTCGAAAGGGAGCTTTCAGCTTCCAGCTGGCGCGGTCCGCATTCCCCTCCGTTTCCTGGACGGTATGAAAGTAGTTCCCTAACCGGTCTGCACGGAAGAGCTCCTCCCGGAGCCTTTCCGGCGCGACTCCGATTTCGAACTCGTGGATGATTTCGGGCATCTTACACCTCGATCAGTCCTCCGGGATACTGGGTCAAGACCTCGACCCCCTCCGAGGTCAGTAGGATCGTGTCTTCTTGCTTGAAGCCACCGAGCCGGGGCACGGAAAGCACGGGGTGACCGACCGACAGGGTCATGCTCGTTTCCAAAGGCTCCATGATGTCCTCCGGGAAGATCGTGGGGAAAGGGAATTCCTCGAAGGCGAGACCGATCCCGTGCACGAATCCGCGGACGAAGTGCTCCCCTCTCGGGAGTTGCCTTGCCAAGTCCTCGATTTCCTGCTCGATCTCGAAGAGCCTTCTGCCCGGTCGCAGAGCATCGAAAGCCCGTTGCTGGAGCGCCAGATACGTGTTCATGGCTTCCTTTTGGTCTGCGCTCGCCTTTCCGAGGAGGAAGGTGCGCGAGATGTTCGCATGGTAGCCACGGAAAGCGGGAGCGAAGTCCACCACGACGATCTCGCCCTTTTCGATCTTCTTGGACGTGGCCATGCCATGAAGCCAGAGGCTACGATAGCCGGAGTTCAGGAAAGGAGCGAAGCCCAGGCCATCGGCGCCCCATCTCTTCAACTGGTATTCCAATTCGATGGCTACGTCCCTTTCGCGGATACCCGGCTTCAAGAGGGAAGCCACCAATTCCATCCCCTTGTCGGCGAGCTCGGATGCTTTGCGCACTGCCTCGACTTCATCCTTATCCTTGGTCTTCCTAACCTTCTCGATGAAAGTCCTTTCCTGCACGACCTCCGCGGTGGGGTTGGAGACCTTGAACCTGTCCACCAGGAAAGAGGGGACGGCGAAGCCGACCTCCAGTCCGATCCTCGGTTTTTCTTTGCCGAGACGATTGACCTCGGAGATGATGGAGAGCATCATCTCGTGCAGTGCGTGATAGGTGATGATCCTCGGGACCCAGGAAGTGCGCCGAACCTCTTGCTCCTCATTGGCGAAAACGACGAGGGCCGGTTCGCCCTGCTGGGGAATGAGCATCCTCGGCTGTTTCCGAAGGTCTCCACTGAAGTAGAGGTAGTTCTCAAGCGTGACGATAACGAACAGATCCACGTCACGGCTTGCCATCAAGGCTTGCAAGCGGCGCACGCGCTCGCGGAATCTCTCGGACATGATGATGTCTCCTTTCGACCTGCATAGGACGTTCTCGGGACGATCTCCATTGGCTAGGCTAGTGAGCGATTCCCACAACAGTCCCGCGTCTTCAGGCGCATCGGCTCTTGGGACACCGCCGGCTCCGTCGCCCCGCGAATACTTCGAAGTCGGAGAACGGAGGCCACGTGATCACGAAGGCACCCGAGGTCGATTTCTAGGCTCGCGACATCGCCAGGATTGCCTTCGGTACGGTCCTGACCCGCTAAGGTTGAGCCGGCAAAGCTTGCCTCGTTCTGAAGGAGTTCACCTCGGTTCCGGCTGGAACCGGCGCTCCAGGTGTTCCACAAGCTGCGCGTACTTCTCGTGCACTCCTTCGCCCACCACCTCCCTTTCGACGCGGGCGAATTCCGCTTCCAACTCCGCGAAGTCACGTTCGGATAGGAACCGCTCGCCCATGGGATAGAGGATGTTATTCTCTTTGAAAATATGCTGCCTCAGGAGCTCTGCGTACTTCCGCGCGTTCTGCGCCACTTCCACGGCCCGGCTCCGATCCCCATCTGTCTTCCACTGCTCCGCAGCTGCGACCATCGCCCGTGTGTATCTGCGGCCCTCGTCGTGCTCCAAGAGCATCTGCCCAATGGGACCGCCTTCCCGTGGAATCCCGCGCTGTTCCATGCGCTTGAAGAGCAAATCCTCCTCCTTGGCATGATGGCAACGGTCCGCAAAATTGCGGATGAATTCCCCCAGTTGGAGGAAGATTTCCGGGTCAACGTCTTTTCCTGATTCGACCCAATCGCTCGCTTTCTCCAAGAGCGCAAGCGCCTTCTCGATGAGATCGTGTTCCTCGACCAATAGCTCCGTTGCTTTTCGCACTTTTTCATCCTCCCTTCAAATTTCGGATCCCGTCATCCTAATTTTGCTTCCAAAAAAACCCCACTGGAGCTGGCGTTCAGCCGTTTTTTGGACTGGCCCGCCGAGCGACGAGAACGAGATCTCGGGAACGATCTGGGTCGAAAGGATTACCCTCAAGATCCGACCAGATTTCGAGCTCGCCGAAGCCAATCTCTTCGAGCGCCGCGACCAATCGTTCCGGCGAGAACGCGCTGAGCTCCGTACTGATAATGTCATATGTCGCTTTTCCTTGACTCCAATCGATCCTCAGCACGTTGAAGCGTACCCGACCGTTGTCCAGGTAATCATTGAAGCGCACAAACTCCCGTGGACCAGACCTGCTAATTGCGATGATCCTCTCGCCTCGCCGCATGAGGAGGGGGTAGTTCAGCATCTGGATCAGGATCGAGCCCGACGCGCCAAGACAGCGGCAAAACGAGGACAGGGTTTTCCGCAGGTCCTCGTCGTCCTGCAGGTGGGCGATGGAGTTGCCAAGGCAGATCACTGCATCCCAGCCTGTGCCGACTACCCGATCCAAGTAGCGGAAATCTCCTATCTCGAAACGGGCCCGCAGACCGCGCTCAGCGGCCTCCCGTCGGGCAAGCTGAATCATCCTTTCGCTCGAGTCGACCCCAACCGCCTCCACGTCGAGCAGGGCGAGGGCGATGGTATGCTGACCGGTACCACAGGCGGCATCCACGACGCGGCGCCACAGGTAGCGCTTCGCCAGCCGCTCAAGCCGAGCTTGTACGGTCTCGGGTATGCCCCGACGTCCCGTGAGGAGATCGTAGTCCTCAGCGAGGGCGTTGTAGAAGTTGCTGCTCTGCATAGTCTGAAGCACTGCCTCCTTGCTCCGCCGGCGCGACTGGCCGCCCTCTATTGTGTTGGTAAATGGGCAGATGCAGGTTCTGCACATGCTGTCTATATTCGTGCAGCGAGATATCAGGCTCCCAGCGGCGGGCCAACCGGCCGCCGAAAGGAAAAGCGAAGAACACGATCATTACCAGAGCCGCGAACAGGAAGGGATGAACACGGCGGCGCTTGCCAATTCGAACGTCGAGGGCCCTTGGGATCGGACAGGCAGCCACGCACTCCAGACACCCGTTGCACTCGTCCGATCGAACGCGGAACGACTTATCAACCGGTAAGGCGGCCGGGCATGCCTTCGCGCACAATCCGCAGTTAATGCAGCGCTTCTCGTCGCGAGTGACCTTCGCAGGACTCAGTCGACTGAGCGCGCCCAGCAAGGCTCCGTAGGGACAGAGATATCGGCACCAGAAGTTTGGAACGAGGAGGGACAACGCGAGGAGGGCAAGAAGCACTTTTGCAGTGGTCGACGACATCTCTGTGAAGAACTTCAACATCTTAATGTCGGCAACCCTGTTGTAGGGGCCTTCGATGAAGGCCTGCAACTCGCCGATGTCCATCTGAACAAGAATTGCCCACAGGAAGAATGCCAACAATAGATACTTGAGACTTCTCAACGGATAATCAAGGACCGGCGGAACCCGCAGAGGTCTGGGCCGCTTCAGCAGCCTCATCCCCAAGGTCCCCAGATTCTCCGAAGCGAAGCCGATCGGGCATATCCAGCCGCAAAATCCCTTCTTCAGAAGAAGTCCCGTCCCGATCGCACCGAGGAGAAAGAGCGTTGCCGCAGGATGAACCCCATTGAGCCTTCCCGTCAACACCCAATGTTTCAACCCGATCAGACCACTTATGGGCAAGTAGGCTTCAACTCCGGGTGAGCGGAGGGACAGACTGACGTCCGGATCGTTTCGTTCGAGGCCGGATACGAAGAGGTAAAATCTGACCCCGATCCAAAGGCTCAGCAAGGACATGGAAATCTGACTGATGAGGCGCAAGGTCGGGATCGCCCTAGCGGACAAGAGCAGCGCCCGAGCACCTCGCCCTGCGCGTCTCTTTCTCCTTGGAGGTCTCGGCAGTCTGCCAAGTCTTTCGGACACCAGCGCCATTCTCTGCGCCAAGCCTTTCCGATCCCGTTTGTCCCTCACAGGGTCTTGGGAACCTTGGGTCCGTCACTCCCTGACTTGCTGCTTTCGCGGGTGCGCCGATACTGCACGCGTGCCCCGTTTATCCTCACGCGCTGGCCCAAGTCTTGTAAGGTCTTGGACTGCAGCAGAGAGAGGAGCTGACGCCGAATGACGAGCCAGTCCCCATGCAAGGGGCAGGGGTGATTCGGGTCGCACGTATCCAGACCGAGAATACAGCCCTCGAGAAAAGTTGGGCCTTGAAGGGCGGAAATGACTTGCCAAAGCGTCACACTCCCCGCCGCCTTGGCCAGGGATACCCCGCCCGAGGGACCCCGTTTGCTATCAAGGATCCCCGCTTTCACCAGTTTCTGGACGATTTTTGCCAGAAACGGGGGCTGAGCCCCGATTGCATTGGCGAGCTGGTCCGCCGACAGTCTTGCCCCTGGACCCTGGCTCACAAGGTAGATGAGGGCTCGCAGCGCGTATTCCGAGGTCTTCGAGACGATCATCGTGGACCCTTTTTCGGATCTCCGCGTCCTGAATTTAGCGGAAGAAAACCGGATAGTCAAGTCCAAAATTTCTCCGTCCCGCGCGCACCCAGCTCAGCCTGGTCGGTGGAGGATTGCTGTCCTCGGGCCGGGATCGTCCTGTAGCCAGGGGATGTCACGATCTTGCTCCTGGGGCGAGGGCGCCGCTCGCTCGCTGGTCGTTGTGCCCGCAACGCCTGGCCAACGGGTTACGGAGCAGCCACTCGGAACTGGTGTCGATGATCACGTGCCCGTCGTCGATTGTCGCGTTGCTTCGGGCGATCCGTACCGCGAACGCAACGCCGAGCGGTGCTCGCGACGTTCAGCTCTCCGCCGGCCGGGGTCAGGGCCAATGAGTCCCTTGCCGAAAGGATTCCTGCCAGAACGATTGCCCACTGGAGGAATGACTTGTTACCTCAAGCCAAGGGAGTCGGTGTCCCGATCTCGCAACGGGAGGTTTGGGGCATTCTCGCCAGCGACCAGCGGTTCCGCAACGCCATCCCCCAGGCCGAGGGAGCACGCAGGTGCCACGTTGCCGAGCTTGTCGACGCCCTCCTCCGGATTTCTTCAGGACCGGCAACCGACGGCGTCATCAGCCGTGGATTCCGGCGCCGCGGCAACGAATGGCGGCCTTGTCCTTGGCCGAGTGTCTGAAAACCGCGGACGACTCCCCAGCGAGTCGGAACAGGGGGCGGCCCTTTGCCGGGAGAGGCTGGTTCCTGCCGTCCCGTGACAGGCAACTGGACGATTCCCAAGGGGCTACGACCGAGATCGACTTGGCTGGCGCGGGGATGGTGTGCCGGCCACGCTCGATTCTTGACGGGCGGTGGAGGTTGGACCGGAGCGCCGCCGGATTGCCAGCGGACTGGATCCGTGCATCTTCACGCCGTTTGAGCGGGCCGTGAACGCGAGCGACCCTCTGGCAATCGCATTTCCACGATCCAAGCGGTCGGTGAAGGCCTTGCCTCTCCGCGCTTGGCTCGCTGGTTCGGATCTGTCGACGCCTTTCTTCAGCCGTCGTGATCTGGCCCTTCGGGTTGGAAGGTAGAGCTCTCCGTGGGTGCCTTGGGCCCGTTCAGGACGTACCCTTGCATCGCTGCCGGGCGTCCATCGATGGCCCTGCGGGCCTGCTCCAGCTGAGCGGAGACCTCGCTCCGACCGTGGGGCTGTTCCGCAGATGGCCAACTCCCGCTTTCCGGCGTTCAGGATGCGCGAGAGCCTGTCCGCAGTCCCGGGCCCGTGGCGCCGTCCGCACATCGATTGTGCTCGGACCTCGCTCCAGCGGGTGCAGCGCGAAGGACGTATAGCCGTTCGTAGCGGGTTCGGTCTCCCGCTCCGACGTGGGCCTGACTATGCGACCTCGTTGACCAGCTTCATGCGTGCCAGACGCGCGAAGCGTTCCAGATCCTTCGTCAGGTCCCCTAGGCATGTGGAGCGATGCAGGCCGGCGCTCCAATTTCGCCAGAGTTTCTCGACGTCGCCGTCCACGCGGACCGTGATCTTGGTTCGGCAGCCGCGTTCGACATCCGGCGCGTCCACAATCTCGCCGGTGAAATACAGCAGGGTGTTGGGATCGGCAAACAGGGCCTGAGTCACTCGTTTGCCGACGGGCATGAACACCTGCGGGACAACTCCCTCCTGTCGTTCCATCACGTTGCGGAGTTTGTAGGGCAGGGGCGAGGAATCGGGGCCGTCCATCCTTATCGTGCCCATGCAGTGCGCGAGGATGATGGTGTTGGTCGACTGATCCACGGTGGGATCGCTGATGAATCCCGGTTTCCCGGCCAGCCCCTGGCAGATGATGTGGGTGATGGCGCAGCGGAGGTCGGATTCGCAGATGCCACCGAACCCCATGCTGTTCAAGCGAGAGAAACCCAAGCAGGGATAAGCCGGCAGCTTGATGGTTCGGTCCCACATGGTGCCGTAGCAATCGACCGTGAGGACCGTGGCCTCTTCCTCGTCGAGCAACCGTTCGAAGGCAAGGGCCAGCCTGCAGGAACGAACAATTTCTGCCCGGGTCGGCTCAACGATCTGTTTGGCTCCGTCGATCCACCTCTTGGCTTCGGCTTCGGCGTCGCGTTCGCTCACCTTCTCGTACGCAGCGACAACGGGTTCCAGACCAATGTGCTTGATCTCTGTGCCAAACTTGTCTTTCACAGCCTGGTGGAATTCCCCCGGCTGCCGGAGTGTCACGTTGAGGATCTTTGCCTCCCTGAGGTGGTGAAGCGCGCGAATGGGGCGAACGGCAGCGGCCAAGTCTCGCTTGTCGGCGCTTAGGATGAAATCGACCAATGGGGGCTCCGGCTGGCGAAGCACCGAACCAAATTGGGACCACTCGTGCCCCGAATAGGGCGCGGCAAATATCATCGTGGGCCGGCCCGTCTTGTAGATTTCCGAGAGCATCGCGCCGATTCCCATCCGGATATGGATGGCCAAGATGCCATCGGCTTGAGCCAATCGATCGGCCAAGGCGCTAATCTGCTCGGGCGATGTGATCAATTCGTCGACAAGGAAATGCACGTCGGCGAAATCGTTGGCCATTTCGGCGAAGGCCCGTTCGTACGACTGCCGTTCCACCTGCGGATCAAGCTCCGGATGAGGCCAGAGCCCTTGGCCGGCGAGGTACAGTCGGGCGATCTTGACTTTCGACCTGCGGCAACCGGGACTGACAAGCTTCCCTCTCGGGACGGGTGCCGACCATGCCCATTGCCCCATCCCCATGGCCGCTGTTCCCAACACGGTCAACTGCAAGAACTCTCGTCGTCGCATCATGTTTGAGCCTCCGAATTAGAGTTTTCCACGCACTTTCCCGCGAAAGCGTCTCACTGAATCCACAATGTTGCCGGTTCTACAGGAACCCGCCGGAGACGAACCGCGAGGGCGATGGCGCTGGTAGTACAGACACGGACTCCCTTCGTGTCAAGCGGCTTCGCCCAAGAAATTCTGGCGCGGCCGCATCTTCGGCGTTCCGGATATCGCCCGAAAATGTCAGATTTCGCGGGATGAGTCCGGTTTGTGAGTCGGCCCGTTCGGGCCAGCCGCGTATGGACTTGTGCGAGCGACATGACATTTCCTGGCTCCGCCGACCGTGCCGAGACGCAAGCCGGAAGGCCCACTCTGGTGTGCCAGCTTCCACTTCTTCCGGCAGGGGATCTGTCTCTTCCCAAAGTCGCGCAATCCCCGGATAGCGAAGAGCAAAGCCGCCATCCACGGGCCCAGTGCGCTGGACGGCGAAGGCTTGTGCAGAGCCGGCATCTTGGCCCGCGTCGGCCCCAAAGATGCTGAGCCAGAATGCGCAAAAAGCCAGGCGATGCATCTCAGGGATGGCGGCGATCCTCGCAATCTGCGTGCATAAGGCTGGCTGCCGAATTCACCTGCGGGTTGACCCTCCGTCTGAGATGGCTGCTCATGGCGTTCCTATCGTTGCCGGGCTTGCGGGAGCTGCTGGCCAGCGAGAGCACGATTGGGATGACAGTACTTCAGGTGGCGAATCCTTTCATGTCGAGCTCCTTGTCCGGAGGTGTTTCCCCGCATCGGGGCGTCAAATGGGAAGGCGGTTGATTTCGACCCAGCTACTGAGAAGGAGTGTTTCCGGGGTTCGTCACAGCACGGGGCATGATCTACATTTTCCCAGCCCCTCGTGACGAGGCCTCCCCTTTCGCGCCGAGCCATCGGAAAATGCTGGGGAGAATTTGGCATCCGGCGATCGAGCCTCTTTTCCCTCTTGGGACGCGAGGCTACAAGGTAGGGTCTGCTGCCGCGGCGAACGCATCTGAGCCGGGGTCAGCGCAGAACTGCCGCCACCGCATGGCGTCGCTTCCCGCTTCTTCGACCCGTGTCAGGTTCAATTGCCCCGCCGCCCGTCAACCTTGCTGCTTTTGACGGCCCAAGGGGCCGTCTCCTCGCTCTGTCCGGCCCTCCCCGTAGCCCCGGGGACTGTCGGTTTACCTGGTTACCACTCAATGACTGAGGAGTCGGAGGGTCGGACATGTTCAGAGCAAGCGCTTGGCTTCCAGGCGACATAACGCAACTTTCGGCCCCCGGGGAGCCGCAGGCATCGGTTGATTTAGCGTCCCTGGGAGTAGTCCTCGCCAAGGATGTGGGCCAGTAGTCGGTCCACATACCCACTCACCCGGGCGGGAGCTTTCGGGTCCCGGTGGGCGATACTTCGGAGGCTCGCGTGAAGAGGAGCCGCCTTCGGACCGAGGGTGTCGATTACCCAGAGGGCGAAGGTAGCAGTGTAGGCCCCATTCTCATCCGGCGGGGATAGTTCCAAGAGACAGTTGAGAGCCCGCTGGCGGAGATCATCGTTTCCGAATTCAGCCAATGCCCACGCGGCGGCAATCCGAACCGACGGGGACTCGTCCGCGAGAAGGGGCGAGATCTTCTTGACGGCCGGCAGCACGGCGTCTTTGCCCCGAATCAGCAAACCCATGATGGCCCAGTATCGAACCCCGCTTTCCGCATCCCTTAGACCGGCCACGAGCTCGGGAATCGCTTCCTCGTCGTAGCGAGCGGCGCGTTCGGCCATGGCATAGATCCGCTCCAGTGGATATCGCTTCGGATCTTGCGCAAACTCGTAAATGGTCGTTCCCGCTGCTCGACGATGCATCTCTGGTTCGGGGAGGAACCCGACATCCCGCACCGCGAAGATATGTTCCCTGAGAACGGATCGCATTTGATTCAGCACACAGGCGAATTCGGGTCGACCGGCCAGGTTTTGGATCTGGTGAGGGTCATTGGTGACATCGTAAAGCTCTTCCGGCGGTTTCGGTTCCCAGAAATAGGTGGCCGGAGGCTCCAATTTGCCTGCGTCGTAGAGGCTCTTCCACACCCGGGTGGTAGGGGTTTCGAACATGTACGCGAGATATTGGCCGTAGGGAAGATAGGGCATGTAGTTGCGGACGTAGAGGTATCGTTTGCTGCGCACAGCTCGGGAGAGATCGAATCGCTCGTCCATTCGGCCTCGGAACCCGAATACGTACTCTGGTTCCTCCGCGCAGAACTTGCCCAAGAAGGGTTTTCCGTGCATCCAGGCGGGGGGCTTCTGGCCGATGAGGCTCAGCAGAGTGGGCGCCAGGTCCACAAAGCTCACCAGCCGCTTGCTCACCCCGCCCGGTCGATACTCAGGAGGGGCTAGGTGGCGAAACTTATCCGGAATGTACACGATTAGGGGAACCCGCAAGCCGGAATCATACAGCCATCGTTTGTGCCGTGGCATCCCGCTTCCGTGATCGCTGTAGAAGAACACGATGGTGTCCTCGGCCAATCCAGCTTCTTCCAGTTCCCGAAGGTGTTCGCCGACCAAGCTATCCATCGTGGTGATATTGTCGTAGTACTGAGCCCAGTCGTGCCGAACCTCCGGAGTATCGGGATGATACGGGGGAATGGGTACGCGACTCGGATCATGGCGGAGAGTATGAGGTCGACGGCGGATTTGATTCTCATGCGTCTCGGTGAAGTTGAAGACGGCGAAGAAAGGCCGGCCCGGGGGGCGATTCTTCCAATGGGCCTTGTTGGACGATTCATCCCAGACCACCCCCGGTTTCGTGACGTTGTAGTCCTCTTTCACGTTGTTCGTGCAATAGTACCCGGCCGCGCGCAGGAGCTGCGGGTACATCTGCAAGAACACGGGCATTGCTACTTCACTTCGCATGTGCTCGGCTCCGAGGGCGGTAGGAAATACTCCCGTGATGATGGCGGTTCGAGCCGGCGCGCACACTGGGGCATTGGACCATGCATTCTTGTATCGAAGTCCCTTGGCGGCCAGACGGTCCAGATTGGGCGTGGTCGCAAAGGGATCCCCGTAGCAGCCCAGATTGGGGCCCATATCCTCGCACGTGAGCCACAGGATGTTCGGCCTGGGTTTCTCGCTGTCGGCCTCAGGAGGCTGGAGGTTCAAGCGTTCTTCGCCGGAGGCATCTCCGCGCACGCCATGGAAGGTCCGTCCCCCCACTCCCATGGCGGCTGTTCCGAGCACGGTCAGCCGCAAGAACTCTCGCCGTCGCATGTTGTCTGGCCCTCCGAAGCGAAACGTCCGCGAGACTTGTCAAAGGATGAGCGCCCGCAGGGTTCTCGCCCTTCGAGCGGTTCACCCGTGGGCAGACAGCCGTGATCCTCGTCGCAGTGTAAACAGGAAACGGTTTCCGGTCAAGCGGCTTCTGTTGAACCCTGGCCCTCAGTAAGTGCCTCGTCGGTCTCGATCCAGTTACGCAGATCGGGCATCTTCTCGCGCGGTCAAATGACGGGGAATTACGTTCTCCGCGAACTCTGCTCGGCGGTGCGACGGCTGGAGAGATTGGGGCCCTAGCTCTTGAGCGCGTCGAAGGGTATCCCGGTGTGCAGAACGGGAAAGCGATGTTGGAGAAGACCGCGCCCCGTTGCGGTTAAGACGGCTCCGCGGAACGCGGCGTTCGCTGCAGCATGGGAGGACGGTTGGAATCGTCCCGGGGGCGGAGAGATCGCTTTCCAAGGCCAGGGTGGTGCAGAAGTCCGGACATTTAGGACAAGGCGACGGATGACCGGGCGGAGCAAGCGATTAACCTCGTGGCCTTCAGCCACCAGCTGGCGCGGGGCGAGGAGGGCTACGGCCGATCCGAGCGGGTCTGGCTGGGAGTCGCAAACAGCGTGCAACTCGTTTCTGCGCGGTTTCGGTTGCTGCTCGCTTCGCTTCAAGCTCGTCCCTGCCAGACTTCGTTGCTTCGCTTTCCGCCGCCGGACGGCAGAGGCGATTTGCCTCCCTCCGCCGCCTCGCTTGTTCCGGGCGGTGGCCCCATCATGAGTTGCGCCGAGGCTGTCGGTGTGCCGCGCCCGGGCCCTGCCGGGCGGGTATTGCGCGGCTTCCAACGGTCATGGCGGAGATCCGTCGCGCACTTGGCTCGGCCAGACACTTGCCCGGGATCCGCTTCGGTGGGGGGACTCGATCCCTCCGAGGCCGACCGTCCGGAGCCGACAGTCGGCGGCCGGTTCCGAGCCCGTGCCCCGTCGCGGAAGGGGGGTTTCCCGTCCTCATCCGCGCTTTCCACCTTCGGAATCATGGCGACTCAGATTCAGGTGCAGTGCCGAATCGACCCTTGAACCTGCAGTTTTGGGCAAAGATCCCGCCGCGCACGGATTGGACCCTTCGGCTGCCAAGTCCAAGCGCAAGGGCCGCCGGAAGCAGGCCCGGCATTCCTTCGCATGGGGCATTCGGGTTTCAGAGCATCGCGGTCGGTTTGAGGTTCGGGCGCAACAGGTTCCAGGGCCGGCGGCCGATCCTTTGGAGCCATACCCGCGGATCTGCGCAAGGCACGGAGTTCAGAGAACCGCGAGTCAGGCAGGTCAGGGCCGAACTCCTCGCTTCCCAGCTGACCCTGGAGGCGGGAGGGACGAAGGAGGTATGTCCCAGTTGAGATGGAGCCGCCAAACGTGGCCGGACGAGAAGAATCCCTTTCCCGGAGCCTGGACTTCCACTCCTGCCCGGAAATAAGACCAGGGGCACGCATGGCAGGGACGCGAGTGGGCATGCCGGGACGCAAGAAAGTCCTTGCACGGGTTTCTCGAAAGTGGTACCTTATATGACTCAATCAGCTACGTGGTACAACCCTTTAGCCGTCGTCTGCGGGTTGGTTCTCCGGGACCATGCTGTCTGCGGATGCGAATTTCGCGGCAGCTGAAGCATGAAAGGAGGTGAACGCGATGTAGGTGAACGGTCGGATGAGCTGGTTGTCGACGGGTGGTCTTTTTGGACGCAGGTAGAAGCGTGGGGAAGATCTGGAAAGATGGACCGGGAGAAAGGAACTGCAAAGGAGGTCAGGCATGGCATCCAAACCACGATTCATCATGTGCACCTGTACGGGTGAATGTCCGGGGTTCAAGAACGTCAACTTTTGGAAGCTGCTGAACTTTGTGCGAAATGAGCTCGACGTGGAATATGCTGTGATCCACCCCCAGCTCTGCGTGGATGACGGGGAGCGTTTCCTCGAGGACCTGCTGCGGCCGGAGGTCAAGCTGGTCATCGGGGCGTGCGATCCGAGGATGCAAAAGAAGATGTTGCGTGATGCCTTCGAGAAAAAAGGCATCGCCTTTGAGGATGCAGTCGTTGCCCTTGATCTTCGAAACATGACCACCGAAGAAGCGATGGCGAAGGTGAAGGAAGCAATGGACGGGACCCGAAATGAATAGCCGGGACGGAGGGGAACGATGGCGTTGCGAGAAATTCCGAGGGAAAAGATCCCGTGGTACCCGACCGTCGATGCCGATGTCTGCATCGGGGATCGGCAATGTGTCGAATTCTGCAAGAATGGCGTTTTTGAGTGGGACGAAGATCGAAACCGTCCCGTCGTCATGAATCCCTTCAATTGCGTTGTCGGTTGCAGCGCCTGCGCCAACATCTGTCCCGTCGATGCCATTCGATTCCCGAGCCTTCAGGAGATCCGGGATGTGATTCGGCGGCTGCGGGAAGAGGTGACGGCCAAGTGAACAGGGGGGTTGGGATGAGTTCCAGCCCCCGCTGCTTTGGAAACCCACGGGAGGGAAGGAGCCAAATGGAAGATGCGACGGTGAGTCCGATCCGGTTGCTCCCGTACTGCCACAAGGAAGCGGAGCGGCTGAACATCATTCTCGCGTGCGATGGCGCAGCCAGCGTGGGGCAGATAGGGCACGCAGTAGCCGTCAGGCTGACCAATTCGAACGAAAACGCGCGGATGTATTGCATCACAGCTATTGCTGCCGAGATCAGCACCCACGTGGATATTGCCCGCAGGGCGAAGAAGCTCATCGTGATCAACGGCTGTGCCAACCGTTGCGCCAGCAAGGTGCTGGAGCGGATTCAGGTACCGTATCACTATGAGGTAATCATATCCTCCGAAGGGGTGAAGAAGATCCCGACTTTGGACTTCTCAGAGGAGGATGTGGTCCGCATTAGCGACAAGATCGCCGCCGAGGCGCTGGGGACCTAGCCTCCCGCGTGTGCCCGCACTACACCCGCCGGGCAACGAAATCGCCACCCGGCGCGCAGCTCCAGATCTGCCCAGCGGCGCGGAGTATCCGGGCTCAAGCGGCGGGTCCAGCAAGACGCAGGGAGGTCCCGAGAGCTTGGATTTCGGCAGCATGAATCCGCGGCTCACGGTTTACTTCGGGGCCGAATCGCAAGAAGTTGGCGCTACGGCTCACCTGAGGTGCGGGCCGCAGAGACCGGGCTGGCGATTCGTGGGCGACGAGTCTTCGAGGGAAGGGGAGGGGTCTAAGCTCTTCGTCGAGATCCATTCAACGGGAGGGAACGCGATGCCCACGTACGAATTTCAGTGCGCGGACTGCAACGAGAGGTTCGAGATCTTTGCCTCCATCAGCCAGAAGGAGAAGGGGCTCGACCTGAAATGCCCGAAATGCGGTTCCGACAGGATCGGGGAAGTCTTCGGGCCGGTGATTTTCGTGCACAAGACCGGGGAGATCATCCCGTCCGGCGGTTCATGCTGCTGCGGCGGCTGAGTCCCCATCGCCCGCGAGTCCACTGGCTGCATGTTGTTCGCGCGTGCCACGCTGCGCGGGAAGCCAACGGGTATCCGCCGGAGACGTGGGAACGGTTTTCGGACTACGCACCGCAGTAGGGAGCAGAGGTGGCCGCAGAGCCAAGGCGTGAGCCGAAAGGAGACTCCCGATGGATGGTCTGAGCGTAGGCTTTTGCGGAGGCGGCCGGGTGACCCGGCTTCTGCTGGGCGGTTGGTTCCGCGCGGGGGAGCTTCCGCGGCAAGTGTTTGTGTATGATCCGGATCCGGCGGCGCTTGAGAAACTGCGCAACATCATTGAAGGTCGGCTTTCTGTGGCGGACTCGAATCGTTCCGTCACCCAATCCTCCGATCTGGTCTTTCTCGCGGTGCATCCACAGGTGGCCGCAGAGGTATGCCAGGAGATCTGCGGGGCAATCCGGGAGAAGGCCATCCTTGTGTCTCTCGTGCCCACGATTTCCTTGGCCCGCCTCTCCGGTCTTCTGGGTGGATTTCAGCGCCTGGTTCGCATGATTCCGAATGCGCCATCCATCATCGGGCGGGGCTACAACCCGGTGGTCTGGTCGAAAGCCATCGCGGCGGAAGAGCGGGCCGCCTTGGAGCGTCTTTTCTGGGCGTGGGGCAAGACCCCGGAGGTGCCGGAGGCGCAGCTTGAGGCTTACGCCGTGATCACCGGGATGGGCCCCACGTACTTTTGGTTCCAGTTCCTGGAACTCGAGCGACTGGCTCGGCAGTTCGGACTCCCCCCGTCTGAGGCGGGGAAGGCTGTGGAGGAGATGTTGATTGGCGCTCTTGCCACGCTGTACGAGTCCGGCCTCCGCCCGGAGGCGGTTCTCGACCTCATCCCAGTCCATCCGCTGAGGAAGGATGAAGACTCGATCCGGAGCCTCCTCAACGAAAGACTCACGAGCCTCTACCAGAAGCTGAAGGCTGCCACCGTCTGAACCAGCCCCGGCTTGCGCTGCAGGGCGAAGGTCGTGGGACTGAATTCCAGGCCAAGGGTCGGAGCGTGTGGAGAGCAACGCTTCGGCATGAGCTTGTCGCTGTGCGGGGCATTGGCTGAGCGAACGGAAGGCAAGCGTGAGGCGGGTTATGCGACGGATCTCCTCGGGCCACCTGGGATTGTGGGTGGCGGTTGCCCTTTTGCTTTCGTGCTCCGGGAAGAAAGAAGACCCCGGCGTTTCCGCTCGCGATCGGTCGGGAGGCGTCACCCACCAGCCCAAAGTGACCTTCATCGAGCTCGGCTCAGTGCGCTGCATTCCATGCCGGATGATGCAGCCCATCATGAGGGAAATCGAGAGGGAGTACGCCGGAGAGGTGCGGGTGGTGTTTTACGACGTTTGGACACCGGAAGGCCGGCCGTACGCCGAAAAATACCGCATTCGTGTCATCCCCACGCAGGTGTTCCTCGATGCGGAGGGCAGGGAGTTCTTCCGGCATGAAGGTTTCTTCCCTAAGGAGGAGATTGTGAAGGTGCTTCAGCGGGCGGGGGTGAAGTGACTCGATAAGCGGAGAAACGCGAGCATGCGGTCCCTGTTGGAATGGCTGAGTCAGTCCCTGCAGGGCGGAGCATGGCCGGCCCTGGTGGGTTCGTTCCTCTGGGGTGTCCTGAGCATCTTGTTGAGCCCGTGCCACCTGGCGTCGATCCCTCTGATCGTCGGCTTCATCAGCGGGCAGGAAAAGGTCACCTGGAAACAGGCCTTGGCTCTCTCGTTGGCATTTTCCATTGGCATCCTGATCACGATCGCGGCTATCGGGGCGATCACCGCGCTCATGGGGAGGATGGCCGGCGACATTGGGCGGGCGGGCCAGACGGTTGTGGCGGTGGTGTTTTTCCTGATCGGCCTTTACCTGCTGGAGGTGGTCCAGATCCCCTTCCCGAGTCCGGCGGCTGACCATGCCCTCTGGCGCGGTGGGGTTTGGGCAGCGCTGGCCGTCGGACTGTTTTTCGGCCTCGGGCTTGGACCTTGCACCTTCGCCTACATGGCTCCTGTACTAGCTGGGGCTTTTGCGGTGGGGTCGTCGAAACCAGTTCTTGCCGGGACCCTGGTGCTCCTGTACAGCTTCGGGCACTGCTCGGTCATCGTTGCGGCCGGCACGTCGACCAATCTCGTGCAGCGCTACCTGGACTGGGATCGCCGGAGAGGAAAGATACGGATCATGAAGAGGCTCTGTGGTATGCTCGTCATGGCTGCGGGACTGTACCTGCTTTGGAGCGTGTGGGGGTGAGAAGGGGAATCTGGGTATTAACGGCCCCTTGCCGGAAGCTGGTCGGTTTCGTACCTTGGATTGCAGGAGAGTCCGATGATTCCGTGCGGCGCTTCCTCCTCAGGGGAGGGAGCCCCGTGGAGGGGGGCTCACACCGGGGGGAGGGGTCCGCGGTGTCTGGCGGACGCAAATCCATCGGACGAGATCTCCGCCGGGGATCGCAGTTGGGAAGAGGGTTGACCCTGAGGAGGAAGACGTGGCGAAAAAACAGGCTAAGGAGGCCGTTGCGATACAGAAACCCGTACAATGCAACGGTGCAGGCCAAGAATACGAGTGCGGTTGCCACAAGGAGCGCAAGGATCGCTACCTTGAGCCGTCGCTCCTATTGCTCCTTTGGCAAGGACCGAGTTACGGCTATGAATTGATGCGCGGACTGGAGGCTCTGGGCTTTCACGATGGTCCGCCGGATCCAGGGGCGGTATATCGCACCTTGCGCCATATGGAAGAGTACGGGTTGGTACGTTCGGAGTGGGAGACGACGGGCTCGGGCCCGGCGCGCCGCCGCTACTGGATCACCGATCGGGGGAAACACTACCTGGCCAACTGGGTCGAGGTCCTGGAGCAGCGCTACTGGGCACTCGGGAACTTCCTACGCCAATATAGGCAGCTCCTCGAGGCCGAAAAAGGCGGCAGCGATGGGAGGTCGGGGGTGGCGTGATTTGTTCCGGAGATGCGTCGAGCCTACGGGAAGCGGGATGGAGGGTGGGTGGCCCTGACCGCGTGGGTAGACTGGTGATCTCGTGAAGCGAGCCAGCGCCCGAAGGGCCTGGCATCTCATTTCTTGCAAGAGCGGGGTACGGGCCGGATTCAGAGCTGGACGGAGATGGAGGCTCACCTTCGCAATCCAGGCTGACCCGTTTTGTCGCTTGACTTTTTCGGCGGGGCGTGTATTTTTGTGTTACGTGAAGCGGGCGTAGCTCAGTAGGTAGAGCCCCGGCTTCCCAAGCCGGTTGTCGCGGGTTCGAGTCCCGTCGCCCGCTCTTTTTATGCCCTCACCCGACCGTACTCGTGGCGAATCAGAAAGGGCGGAAGATGGCTCGGAGCAAGAGCAAACAGAAGCGGAGGCGTCTCAAGATCCGACTGCGGTGGAAAAGGAGACGCGAGCGCAAGAAGCTTCAGCAGCAACAGCAGGCTGGCTCCTGAGGCGTGAATCTGTCCCAGCGCTGCGGGGAAGGGGGGCGAGCACCAGGGCTCAAGAATTGGCGGTGGAGCCTGGCTGACACGGCTCTTGTAGCGGGCGAAGGGGAGTCCATCCAGGTCCAGGATTGGTTCCCGAGGGAGGAGGTGATACGTGCGACGGGTCTTGGCGCTTCTGGCCCTGGCAGCTTTCGCCTCGGGGGGATGGTTCCTCGCGTCTCGCAGCCGATCTGTCCCTTACCCTTTCCTCGATCCCTCGCTTCCCATCGAGCGACGGCTCGATGACCTGCTCGCGCGCTTGACCTTGGAAGAGAAAATTGCGCAAATGACCAACTCGGCCCCGGCGGTTGAGAGGCTGGGCATTCCCCAGTACGACTGGTGGAACGAGTGTCTGCACGGAGTGGCGCGAGCGGGGGTGGCCACCGTATTCCCCCAGGCGATCGGACTGGCTGCGACATGGGACCGGCCCTTGATCCAGCGCATGGCCGAAGTCATTTCGGACGAGGCTCGGGCCAAGCATCACGAGTTCCTCCGGCGAGGTGTTCGCGGCCGGTATCAGGGTCTCACCTTCTGGTCGCCGAACATCAACATCTTCCGGGATCCCCGGTGGGGCCGGGGAATGGAAACCTACGGCGAGGATCCCTTCCTGGCGGGCACGCTGGCAGTGGCTTTTGTCCGTGGCCTCCAAGGGGATGACCCAAGGTACCTCAAGACGGTCGCCACCCCGAAGCATTTCGCCGTCCATTCGGGGCCGGAGCCGGAGCGGCATTCGTTCAATGCCGAGGCAGGCGAGTACGACTTGTGGGATACCTACCTGCCGGCCTTCGAGATGGCCGTCCGCGACGGGGGTGCGTACTCGGTCATGTGCGCATACAATCGCTTTCGGGGGGAAGCCTGTTGTGGCCACCGCTACCTCCTCACCGACATACTTCGCGGTCGCTGGGGGTTCCGGGGCTATGTGGTTTCGGATTGCGGCGCCATATCCGATATTTGGCAGTTCCATCGGCTCGTGCCAAGCGGAGTGGAAGCATCTGCCCTGTCTCTGCGAGCAGGGACCGATCTCAGCTGCGGCGGTGAGTACCGTCAGCTGGCGGAGGCGGTGAAGGGAGGTTTGGTCACCGAGGCGGAGATCGACACCGCCGTTCGCCGCCTTTTCCGGGCGCGATTCCTCCTGGGGATGTTTGACCCCCCAGACTCCGTCCCCTACGCCCACATCCCCTTCGCGGTCAATAACTCGCCGCCGCATGCCGAGTTGGCCCTGCAGGTGGCGCGAGAGTCCATCGTTCTACTGAAGAATGACGGTCTGCTTCCGCTGCGCGGCCAATATCGGCGTGTCGCCTTGATCGGGCCCAATGGGGATCATCATCTTTCGTTGCTCGGGAACTACACCGGGACCCCTGAGGATCCCTGGACCCTCCTTCGCGCGCTGCGGAGGCGATTGGAGGGGCAGGCGGAAGTACAATTTGCGCTGGGCTGCGATTTCGCCGATGGGATCCCCTCGATGGAGGCCATCCCGAGCGCGGCGCTTCGGCCTCGAGCGTCTGACTCCACGGCCAGCGGCCTCCTCGGGGAATACTTTCCCGATTCGCAATGGAAGGGCGAGCCCATTGCGCGCAGGATTGATCCGGTAGTGGATTTCTACGGCTATGCGGAGCTGGGGGTCCCCGAACTCAGGGAGACATCGTTCAGTGTGCGCTGGACAGGCGAGCTGATCCCGCCGGATTCTGGGCTGTATTACCTTGGCGGGTACGGGATGTACGCCTTCAGTATCTACCTGGAGGATACGCTGCTTGTGTCCCATCGGGGATACCACTCCCCGGTGCAGCGGAGTGCGGCGGTGCGCCTGGAGGCAGACAAAGCCTACCGAATCCGGGTGGACTACGTCGGAGTGCGCCCGGAGTCCCAGCAGTGCCCCATCTTCACCCTGCTCTGGTCGCGGCCAGCGAGGGTACGGGAGGCCGAGGCTCTGGCCGCAGCGCGGGAGGCGGATCTCGTGATTCTGGCGATGGGACTCTCTCCGCTGCTTGAGGGAGAGCAGCTGCCAGTGAATGTGCCCGGCTTCAAAGGGGGCGACCGGACAGATCTGGGATTGCCGGCCCCACAGGAGCGCCTGCTGCGTTCCGTGGTGGAACTCGGGAAGCCGACGGTGCTGGTGCTATTCAACGGGAGCGCCCTGGCGGTGAACTGGGCGTCCCAGAAGGTCCCAGCGATTCTGGAGGCATGGTATCCGGGTCAAGAGGGCGGAAGAGCCATTGTGGACGTGCTCTTCGGCGATTACAATCCAGCTGGCCGCCTACCGGTCACTTTCTACCGGTCCGTCGATGACCTGCCTCCCCTCACCGACTACCGGATGGAAAACAGGACTTACCGCTATTTTCGCGGCGAGGTCCTCTACCCCTTCGGGTACGGGTTGAGCTACACGCGTTTTCGCTACCGCGACCTCCGGGTGCCCGACAGCGCCGCGGTGGGGGAGCCGGTCCGCATTTCCGTGCGGGTGATGAACGCCGGACCAATGGCCGGCGACGAAGTCGTTCAGCTCTACGTGCGACATGAACGACCGGACCGGAGGAGCCCAATCCGCTCGCTGAAGGGCTATTCCAGGGTCCATCTCCTGCCTGGGGAGGAGAAGACGGTCTCGTTTGAACTGGGGCTGAGGGAGCTGAGCTTAGTGGAGCAGGACGGCCGACGAGTGGTGGAACCGGGAACGGTCGAGGTCTCGGTCGGCGGCAAGCAGCCGGGTTTTCAGGGCTTGGCGGATGCGCGCACGACGGAGGTCCTCCAGGGACGATTCCGCCTCGTCGGAAAGCGATTGGAGCTGGATTGAGCCCGAAGGGGGCGAATCTCCGGAGCGTGCGGGGGACCCTCTTGCGCGAAAAAGGGGAGACGGAGAGTCGGCGCTGCGTATTCCTTGGCCGAGGCGAATTGAGAGCTGCGAAGGGGAGGTGCCCGATGTCGCAGAACACGTACCCTTACCCGTTTTGGAATCCGGATCTTCCCGTGGAGCAACGCGTGGAGGACCTGCTTTCCCGCCTGACGCTGGAAGAGAAAGTTTCCCAGATGATGCACGATGCCCCGGCCATCGAGAGGCTGGGGATCCCCAAGTACAACTGGTGGAACGAGTGCCTGCACGGTGTGGCGCGCGCCGGCGTGGCCACCGTGTTTCCGCAGGCCATCGGCCTGGCGGCCACCTGGGACACCGACCTGATGCTCCAGGTGGCCACAGCCATTTCCGACGAGGCGAGAGCCAAGCACCACGAGTTCGCCCGTCACGGCTGGCGCGACATCTACCAAGGCCTTACCTTCTGGTCCCCGAACATCAACATCTTTCGCGATCCTCGCTGGGGCCGAGGCATGGAGACGTACGGGGAGGATCCCTTCCTGACCGGCTCGATGGCGGTTCAATTCATCCGCGGCCTTCAGGGGGATCATCCGAAATACCTTAAGCTGGTGGCGACTGCCAAGCACTTCGCCGTGCACAGCGGTCCTGAGCCCGAGCGGCACGTCTTCGACGCGAGGGTGAGCGAACGGGATTTGCGCGATACCTACCTCCCTGCCTTCGAGATGTGCGTCCGGGAGGCGAAGGTCCGTTCCGTGATGTGCGCCTACAACCGCACCCTCGGGGAAGCCTGTTGCGCGAGCCGGCGTCTTGTGGAGAGGATCCTGCGGGAGGAGTGGGATTTCGACGGCTACGTCGTGTCCGATTGCTGGGCGATCACCGATATCTGGAAGACCCACAAGGTGGCCTCGGATCCTGCGGAAGCCTCAGCAATGGCGGTGGCCGTGGGCACGGACCTGGAGTGTGGCAGCGATTACCGCTCGCTTCTCGAAGCGGTCCGTCAGGGAAAGATTTCGGAGGAGGAGATCGACCGAAGCCTGCGCCGGCTTCTGAAAGCCCGCTTTGACCTCGGGATGTTCGATCCACCGGAGCGGGTGCCCTACGCCCAGGTGCCTTTCCAGGTGAATGATTCGCCCGAGCATCGCGAGCTGGCCCTCCGAGCAGCTCGAGAGTGCATTGTTCTCCTGAAGAATGAGGGCGGGCTCCTGCCCCTCAGCAAGGAGGTGAAACGGGTAGCGGTGATCGGACCGATTGGAGATGACGAGCCCGTGCTGCTCGGAAACTACGAGGGGACTCCCTCCGATCCGTGCACCGTGCTCCGAGGGATTCGCGAGAAACTCACCGGAGCAGAGGTTCGCTTCGCTTTGGGCTGCGATATCGCCGACGGGATGCCCGCCTTCGAGGTCGTGCCCGGAGACGCGTTGCGGACCGAGCCCGAAGGAAGCCCGGGGGTGAAGGCCATTTTCTTCCCGAACCGGGACCTTGCGGGCGAGCCGATTCGCACCGAAGTCTGCCCGAGGATCGATTTCAATTGGTATCTCGAGCCGCCTGATCGCAAGCTCGCGGACGGCGTGTTCAGCGCGCGCTTCGAGGGAGTTCTCGTGCCCAGGACGAGTGGGAAATACGCGGTGGGTGTCTACGGGCACCGGGAGATCCGGCTCGTGCTGGACGGAAAGGAGATCTGCCATTTTGACGCCGACTATCGACAGCAATTGGGCTACGGCCTCGTGGAGTTGGAGGCCGGGCGCGCGTATCCCTTCGTGCTGGAGTACAAAGGCATTCTCCCTCATTCCCAGCACCGACCCTTCCTGCAGCTCGTTTGGTCCCGTCCTCCATCCGAGCGCGAGAGGGAAGCTCTCGAAATCGCGCGTTGGGCGGATGTCGTCGTCTTGACGATGGGTCTTTCCCCTCTGCTGGAAGGGGAGGAGATGCCGGTCGACCTGCCGGGCTTCCGAGGCGGCGACCGGACCGACCTCGCCTTGCCGCGGCCCCAGGAGGAGCTGATGAAGAAAGTGGCGGCGGTGGGCAAGCCGACGGTGCTGGTCCTACACAGCGGCAGCGCCGTGGCTATCAACTGGGCGGTCGAGCATCTGCCGGCCATCCTCCAAGCCTGGTATCCGGGCCAAGCAGGGGGCCGCGCTGTGGCCGACGCGCTCTTCGGCGATTCCAATCCGGCGGGTCGGCTTCCTGTGACGTTCTACCGCTCGGTTGCCGACCTCCCGCCGTTCGATGACTATCGGATGGAGGGGAGGACCTACCGCTACTTCCGCGGCGAGCCGCTTTTCCCCTTCGGGTACGGGCTCAGCTACACCCGTTTCCGTTATTCGGATCTGCGTCTGCCGGCCGAAGTGAAGGCGGGGGAGGAGGTCCGGGCTTCTGTGGTCGTGACGAACGTCGGCGAGAGGGCAGGAGACGAGGTGGTTCAGCTGTACGTCACCGACCTTGCGGCTTCGGCACCGGTGCCGATTCGGGCGCTGCGGGGTTTCCGTCGCATCCATCTGCGACCCGGCGAGTCCGCCGAGGTGGAGTTCGTACTCCGTCCTCGGGACCTGAGCCTCGTCACTGAGGAAGGGCGGCGCGTGCTGGAGCCCGGGGATTTCGAGATCACTATTGGCGGCAAGCAGCCTGGCTTCCGCGGGCTGGCCGACGCGTCGACCACGGAGGTGATCACCGCGCGGCTGCGGGTGGTTGGCAAGCCGCTTGAGCTCGACTGACGATCCGCTCTGTCCTTAGGGGTAGCCAACTGGTCCCACGAGGGATTGCGGGCGGGCGGCGATTCGGGCCCGTGGCAAGCACAACGGGGATTCCGGCTAGGGATGTGGATCATCGTGCGGGAAGATGGGAAGGGAGATGACCGAACCGGATGGGAATCCCGGGGCGAGGGATGTGTCCCTTTGGGGGCCACTGGAGATCGGCCCGGGCGAAGAAAGAGAGCTCGCCGTCGGGGAACTCCGACTACGACTCCGTCGGACTCCTGCCGAATTGCTGGTGGCGCACCAGCACGTCGCAACGAGCGAGGCTGAGGAGAGTGTCGTTCCCGGATCAGACCTTCCCTGGCAGCGCTTCCTAGTGGGACCGGGTGAGCTCTTCATCCTGCCCGCGCTGCCCGACCGCTCTGTCGTGGTCCAAACAGACAACCCGTTTTGGCTTCCCGTGGGGGGAAAAGCAGATCTCTTTGTACATGTGCCGGTTTGGGTTCAGGTTCGGTTGCGGGCGGAAAGGGAGAGCATCCTCCTGGACCTTCCGTCGGTGGTTCTTTCCCAAACCTGGTTCGGGTCCTTCACCGAGGGCGAGCTGTGTTACTGGATCCGTTCAGGCGCACACTCGGAGGCGGCCGCCGATCCTTCGAAGCCCCACCTTGTGGTCTGCCCCGTGGAGATACGGAATGAAAGTGAAGACAAGCTCCTGGTGGACTACTTCTGCCTGCGGGTCCGCGCCCTGTCGCTCTATTACGATGGGAGTCAGCTGTGGTCCGACGTCTTCTCTTTGAGCTTTCGGGGCGACAAGTACGAGACGCGCCAGTGGCCGACCGGACGGCGCCCGAGATCTGCCCGAAAAGCGCGATGGGTGAACGGTCCTCGGGAGGCGATGCGGAGATCAGCCCTGGGGAAGACGTTCTCCTGGGGCGGTGATCTGCCCGGGATCGGTATTCGGATCATCTGAGTGCGGAGGTGAGAGCGATGGACTTGGTGTCCAAATGGGCTTCGCCGATCCAGCAGCTGGGGAACATCCAGGCTTTTGCGACGCTGATCCGCGTGGCCGTGTGGCTGGTGATCGGCCTCCCGCTGGTAGCTTTGCTCTCGCGTTCGCTGAAGAGGTACTTGGCGCGTCGCTACACCCCCCAGCAGGCCATGATCGGCAGCCGCTTTGTGCTCTACCTCGGTATCGGCTTCGTGATCTTCACCGTGCTTACAGAGCTCGGATTCAAGCTCACTACCCTGCTGGGGGCGGCCGGGATCGTGGGGGTCGCGGTCGGCTTCGCCGCACAAACCAGCGTCTCCAATATCATCAGCGGCTTATTCATCGTGGCCGAGCGCCCCTTCGGCGTGGGAGATGTGATCACCGTGGGCAACGTGACGGGAGAAGTGCTGAGCATCGACGCCCTCTCGGTCAAGCTGCGCACCTTCGACAACCGCTACGTCCGCATCCCGAACGAGACGGTGCTCAAGACCGAGGTGACGAACATTACGCGCTTCCCCATCCGAAGGGTCGAGATCACGGTCGGAGTGGCCTACAAAGAGGACATCGGGAAGGTTCGCGACGTACTCCTTGACATCGTGCACAAGAACCCTCTCTGCCTGAATCACCCCGAACCGTTGGTGCTCATCTCCGGATTTGGGAATTCCTCCGTGGATCTCACCCTCATGGTATGGGCCACGAAGGGGGACTACCTGACCGTGAAGAACGCAGTGGCGGAAGAGATCAAGCGCCGATTCGATCAGGAAGGTATCGAGATCCCGTTCCCCCACCTCTCCTTGTACGCGGGCTCGGCTACCGAGCCAATCCCGGTGAAGCTCGTCTCGTAACTGAGAACGCTGCCGGAGCTGTCCAGTCGGTTCCTTCCCACTGGGGTAGGACTGACGGGAAGGCGGGCTGTGCACTTGGGCGCGCCGGATGGTCATCCCCAGATCCCGGGGCCGAACATGCGGTCCAGCCCCAGCGCAAACACCGCGCGAGCGAAGCATCACTTCACGGGGGCTTGCGCCGAGAGCGGTTTTGGCCTAAATTGCTCCGGTCCCCGCAGACCTACGTGGGCCGTTCTCGCGAGCCGCGTGACCAAGGATCGCGAGGGCAGAGAGGTGAGAGGGAGGAGTCCCATCCTGGGCTGACCATGGCCGCCAGCGACAGATGCGACGAATGGCGTGTGCCCAATGGGCTTAGGTGAAGCAGTGACTGCTGGGAAGACTCTTTCCCCTTGGGGGCGGATGCTCGGCATTGGCCTGTCCCTCGTCTTGTTTCCGGTTCCGGGCAGGAGTGGAGAGCTCGTGCTATGGTACGACCGGCCGGCACGGGTGTGGGAAGAGGCATTGCCCATCGGGAATGGGCGCCTGGGCGCGATGGTATTCGGCCAGCCGGTCGCGGAGCGCCTGCCGCTGAACGAAGACACGATGTATGCCGGGGAGCCGGGTCCCGTAGGCGTGGTGCCCATCTACAAATACGTGGACCGGGTGTTCAAGCTGGTTGGCCAAGGCCGGTATGCTGAGGCCACGGCCGTGGTGGACCAGTACATGCTGGGAAGGAATCACCAGGCGTACCAGCCGGTCGGGGATCTGTGGCTGGTGTTCTCCGGCATCGACAGCGGGGAGGTACGGGACTATCGCCGCGAGCTCGACCTGGATTCGGCGCTGGTCCGCGTTTCCTTCTCCGCCGCAGGAGCCCGCCACTACCGGGAGTACTTCGCCAGCGCGGTCGACCAGGTGATGGCCGTGAGAGCCTGGAGCGATCGGCCAGGGCAGGTGACTCTCCGCGTCCGCCTCACGACCCCCCACGCCTTTGCCAAGATCCGGTTTGAGTCGCCGTCGGAGATGCTCCTCACTGGCAAGGCGCCTCTCCACGCCTGCACGCGCACCCTGGAATGGATCATCCAGAGAGGCGATCAGCAGAAGTACCCGGATCTCTTCGACAAACAGGGCAGGCCGAAGGTCTCGTCCGACATCGTGTATGCGGACGATCCATCCGGCAAGGGGATGCGCTTCGAGGTTCGGCTGCGGGCGAGCGCGGCTGGAGGCACCATTACTCCGCTGGACTCGGTCTTGAGCATCGAACGGGCCGACACTGTGACCCTGTTGCTGGCGATCGGGACGAGCTACAACGGTTTCCGCCGCTCTCCCAGCCGGCAGGGTGCGGATCCTGCCGCTCGTACCCGCTCTGCCATCGCAGGGGCGTCGAGGAAATCCTACGAGAAGCTGCGAGCGGACCACATCCACGATTACCGGAGCCTCTTCGCGCGGGTTCGTTTCGCGCTGGGGGGAGAGGATCGGATCGACTGGCCCACTGACCGCCGCCTGATGCAGTTCTCAGAGAGCAATGACCTGGGATTGGTAAAGCTACTATTTCAGTACGGGCGGTACCTGCTGATCTCCTCGAGCCGGCCGGGCACCCAGCCCGCCAATCTCCAAGGGATCTGGAATGCGGACAGGCGCCCCCCTTGGAATAGCGGCTATACGTTGAACATCAACGCCGAGATGAATTACTGGCCGGCCGAGGTGACCAATCTGGCGGAATGCGCCGAGCCCTTGTTCCGGCTCATTTGGGAATGCTGGCGGAATGGCCAGGTGACGGCTCGGAAAAGCTACCGCAGCCGGGGGTGGGTGGTTCATCACAACGTGGACATCTGGCGCATTACGGATCCCATCGACAATCGGGCGGTGACCTCCTTCTGGCCGATGGGTTCGGGGTGGCTTTGCCTGCATTTGTGGGAGCACTACGCCTTCGGCGGAGATGGTTCTTTCCTGAGGAACTTCGCCTACCCGATCCTCCGCGATGCCGTACTATTCTACCTGGACTGGCTGCGCGAGGACGGGGAAGGCCACCTGGTGACGCCCGTTTCCACTTCGCCGGAGCTGGGGTTCCGTACTCCCGAGGGCCAGCAAGCCGCTGTCAGCATGGCATCGACGATGGACATGTCCATCATCCGCGAGCTGTTTGAGAAGTGCGTGGAGGCTTCGGAAATCCTAAGTGTGGATGACGATCTGCGGGCGAAGCTCAAGGGAGCTCTTTCCCGATTGTACCCGTTCCGAATCGGCCGCCTGGGGCAGCTTCAGGAATGGTATCGGGACTGGGACGATCCGAACGAGCATCATCGGCACGTGTCGCATCTATTCGGGGTGTATCCTGGGGACTTGATCACCCCGGAGAAAACACCGGAACTGATGCAAGCGGCGCGCACCTCCTTGCTGTTGCGGGGGGATGAGGGCACAGGCTGGTCCCTCGCCTGGAAGATCAGCCTCTGGGCACGGTTCCGGGATGGGGACCATGCCTTCCAGGTCATCCGACGCATGGTTCGATTGGTCCGACCGGGGGAACGCGGCGGAGGTGGGTTCTATGCCAATCTATTCGATGCCCACCCTCCGTTTCAGATCGACGGCAATTTTGGGTTCACAGCCGGGGTGGCGGAGATGCTCCTGCAGAGCCACCAAGGTTTCTTGCACTTGCTCCCCGCTTTGCCGTCGGCATGGCCAGAAGGAGAGGCGGCGGGTCTGCGGGCCCGAGGGGGCTTCGAGGTGGATCTTCGCTGGAGCGGCGGTCAATTGGAACGGGTTCGAGTCCGGTCTCGGCTGGGGAAACCCTGTCGAATTCGCTATCGGGACAAGGAGGTCGCTTTCCGCACGGAACGGTCTGGGGTGTACGAGCTGGACGGAAACCTCCGGCTGGTCTCTCGAGACGGACCGTAGTTGAGCCGACGGACCGGGCCGAGCCCTCTCAGGGTTCATCGGTTCCGGGATGGCAAGCGGAAGCGTTCCCGCGTCGGGGGCTCCGAGAGTGCGACATGATGGACAAAGGGAGGACAGAGATGCGGCTGAGGGAAATGGGTGTGGCCAGGGCGGTGATCAGCCTGCTGGCCGTACCCGCTTTGGGTCAGGATGGGTTTCGGCCATTGTTCAACGGGAAGGACCTTTCCGGCTGGGTGAACGTCAATTGCGCGCCGGAGACCTGGACCGTTCGCGAGGGCATGATCATCTGCAGCGGGGTGCCGAAGGGTGTGCTTCGGACCGATAGGCAGTACGAGAACTTCGTGCTCGAGCTGGAATGGCGGCAGCTCCAGCCGAAGGGGAACTCGGGGCTGTTTCTCTTCGCAGACGCTTTGCCGGCTGTGGGGAGCTTCTGTCCCCGCTGCATCGAGGTCCAGATCCGGGATGGGAATCCCGGCGAGATCTTCCCCCTGCGCGGGGCGTCGATGTGTCCTTGGTACCCGCCGAAGGAGGGTCGAGTCCGTTCCATCCCCAGCGAGAATCGCGTGAGAGGGGTCGGCGAGTGGAATCACTATCGGGTGGAGGCGCGCGACGGAACGATCACGCTCGCCGTCAATGGCAAGATTGTGAACCGCGCCTACCATGCGAATCCGCGGAAGGGGTACATCTGCCTGGAGTCGGAGGGAAGCGAGGTCCATTTCCGGAACATCCGGATCCTCGAGCTGCCAGGCTCGAATCCGCCTCCGGAGGCCACGGCGAGGGAGGACGAAGGATTCGTCCCCCTCTACAACGGGCTTGATTTGCGCGGATGGAAGCTGGCTCCCGGCAGCGCAGGCCACTGGCGTGCCAACGATTGGATCCTCGCCTACGACGGGAAAAGCGAGGCCGAAGGGAACGCGAAGCATCTTTGGAGCGAGGGGGAGTTTGGCGACTTCGTGCTGATCGTTGACTGGCGGCTCCCCGGTCCGGCGGAGCCGGACTCCGTGCCCATCGTTCTTCCGGACGGGAGCACGCTGAAAGCTGAGGACGGCAGCGAGGTGCGGGTACCCGTGTTGGATGCCGGCGACAGCGGGATCTACCTCCGGGGTTCGGCAAAGGCCCAAGTGAACATCTGGAACTGGCCGGTGGGCTCCGGCGAAATCTGGGGCTATTGTACGGATCCCGCCATGCCTCCGGAAGTGCGACGTGCCTGCACGCCCATCCAGAACGCGGACAATCCCGTGGGGGAGTGGAACCGCTTCGTGATCGCGGTGCGAGGGTCCCGCGTGTCCGTCGAGCTCAATGGGAGGACAGTCATCCGGGAGGCCGAGCTTCCCGGCCTTCCGCCACGAGGACCCATTGCCTTGCAGCATCACGGCGATCCGGTGGAATTCGCGAATCTCTTCATCAAGAGGCTCGATTAGCCGTTTGAGATTAGCCCGCGGAGCGGGTCGGGCGGGAAGGAGAAGCCAGTGCGGAGCCGAAATGGGCTCCGGAGGTCAGCGGGTGGTTCGGACAGCTTTCCGTGGAGGTGGCCATGAAGCGAATCGTTTGGCTTTGCACGGCGATTCTGACCCCATCGGTCGCACTTGCTCAAGGAGCCGAGATGCGTCGCGACTATCCCATTCGTCCGGTTCCGTTCACCTCCGTGCGGGTGGATGGCGGATTCTGGCTCCCGCGCCTGGAGGCCAATCGGTCCGTCACCATCCCTTTGGCGTTGCAGAAATGCGAGGAGACTGGGAGGATCGCCAACTTCAAGCGCGCGGCCAGACTGGAGCAGGGTCCTTTCCAGGGCATCCGCTTCGACGACTCGGATGTCTACAAAGTGCTGGAAGGGGTTGGCTACTGCCTCGCATTGCAGCCCGATTCCGCTCTGGAGGCCCGTGCGGATGAGATCATTGGCTACATCGCGGCCGCTCAGGAGCCGGACGGCTACCTGTACACGACGCGGACGATCGATCCTGCTCACCCGGCGCCCTACGCAGGAGAGGAGCGCTGGTCTTTCCTCGAACAGAGCCACGAGCTCTACAATGTCGGTCACCTTTACGAGGCCGCGGTGGCCTATTACCTGGCGACGGGCAAACGCCAGCTGTTGGATGTGGCGCTCAAGAATGCGGATCTCATCCTGCGCACCTTCGGTCCTCAGGGTCGGCACGACGTCCCCGGGCATCAGGAGATCGAGATCGGACTGTGCAAGCTCTACCGCCTCACCGGAGAGGAGAAGTACCTGCAGCTGGCCAAGTTTTTCCTGGATCAGCGCGGTCGGCCGGAGGGTCACAAGCTCTACGGGCCATATAGCCAGGACCACAAGCCGGTGGTGGAGCAGGAGGAGGCCGTCGGGCACGCCGTGCGCGCCTGCTACATGTACTCCGCCATGGCCGATGTGGCTGCTCTGACCGGGGATCCCGCCTACCTGAGGGCATTGGATCGCCTCTGGGAGGATGTGGTGGGCCGCAAGCTGGCGATCACCGGGGGAGTGGGCGCTCGCAGCGAGGGGGAAGCTTTTGGGAAAGCGTACGAGCTCCCTAACAAGGAGGCCTACAACGAGACCTGCGCCGCGATCGCCAATGCCCTCTGGAATCACCGCATGTTCTTGCTTCACGGCGACGCCAAGTACATTGACGTGCTGGAGAGGATCCTGTACAATGGCATCCTTTCAGGCGTGTCCCTGAAAGGGGACCTGTTTTTCTACCCGAATCCACTGGCGTCGGAGGGCGGCTACGCGCGGAGTCCGTGGTTTGCCTGCGCCTGTTGCCCGACGAACTTGGTCCGCTTTCTGCCATCCATCCCGGGCTTTGCCTACGCGACCACGGACTCAGCCCTCTACATGAATCTCTTCCATCAGGGGCATGCCAAGGTGGAGATCGCCGGGACCAGCGTGGAGCTCCGGCAGATGACGCAATACCCTTGGGAAGGGGAGGTTGAGCTCGCGGTGGAGCCTGCCGAGCCGCGCCGGTTCGTGCTCAAGGTGCGCATCCCCGGATGGGCGAGAGGAGTTCCGGTGCCAAGCGACCTGTACCGCTACCTCGACCCGAGCCCCGCCACAGTGGAAGTCCGGGTGAATGGGCAGAAGGTGCCCGTCGACAAGACGGACAAGGGTTACTTGCCCATCGAGAGGACTTGGGCACGGGGCGACCGGGTGCAGATCCGGTTTTCGCTGCCCATTCGGCGGGTGGTGGCCCATCCGAACGTGGAAGCGGACCGCGGGCTCGTGGCACTGGAGAGAGGCCCAGTGGTGTACTGCTTGGAAGAAGTGGACAACCCGGCGGGGGTGTTCTCCATCGTATTGTCCGACAAGTCGAAGCTAGTGGCACACTATGAGCCGAGTCTTCTCGGCGGGGTGGTCGTGATCTCAGGCCCGGCCCTGCGGGAGAAACCGGGTCGCAAAGGTGGGTACGAACCCTGCACGCTGCGGGCCATCCCGTACTTCGCGTGGGCCAATCGCGGTGCGGATGCCATGACTGTGTGGATCAAAAGGCTTGAGAGCAAGTGAGGAGGACGGGATGGAGGATCCACAGGATCGCAGGGAGGGGAGTCGGGTCCCTGTCTTCGTCCAAACTGCTTTCCCCGAGCAGCCCGAGCTGGACAATTGGAGGCAGATGACGGAGGAGGAAGCCCGCCTCGTCTACGAGATGACCCTGCGGAACGAGCTTTCGGGCGGTACTCCCGTCGTGAGGGAATTTGAGGCGCGATGGCGCGAGTGGACCGGACTGAAGTACGCCATGACGCTGATGAATGGGAGCTCAGCGCTGTACGCAGCCTATTTCGGGCTTGGAGTGGGCCCTGGCGACGAGGTCATCTGCCCCACGTACACCTGGATCTGCACCATTGCGCCAGCGGTGATGCTGGGAGCTCGCCCCGTCTTCACCGAAAGCGATCCGGAGACCCTTCAGCTCGACCCGGAGGATGTCCGCCGCAGGATCACTCCGCGCACGAGCGCCATCGTGGCGGTGCATCTCTGGGGAAATGTGTGCGACATGGACGCGCTGATGGAGGTCAGCCGAGAGACGGGCATCCCGGTGCTGGAGGATTGCTCACATGCCCACGGAGCCAAATGGGACGGCAAGATCGTCGGCTCCGTGGGGCACGTGGGCGTGTGGAGCCTCCAAGGGAGCAAAGCTGTGAGCGCGGGCGAGGGGGGTGTTCTGGCCACGAATGATGCCGAGATCTTCGAGCGCGCTTGCCTTGTGAGTCAGGTGAATCGGATCGGCGGGTTGGATCTGCAGACGCAGCGCTACGCCGAGCTCCAGCCCCTGGGCCTCGGGATGAAGCTCCGAGCTCATCCGCTCGGCATTGGGATCGCCCTCGTGCAGCTGGGCAAACTGGAGGAGCTTAACCGGCGCCGGCGCCAATACGTGAAGGCTGTGGAGGCTGGATTGCGGGAGATCCCAGCCTTCCGGCCGGTAAGGGTGTATCCCAAAGCTGAGCGGGGCGGTTTTTACGCCTTCCCGGTGATCTATGACCCATCTGAGGTCGGTGGTTTGCCGACGTTGGAGATGATCGCCCGGCTCCGACAGCTTGGCCTTAACGTCTCGTCCAGCCCCTACGGGCTCCTCCATCGTCTCAAGATCTTCGCCGAGGGGTTCGACGTTTTCACCCGCAACCGCGGTCCCCTGTGCGGAGACTACCCCGGGTACCTGGAAGGCGACTTCCCCGTCACCGAGGATGTGCACCGTCGCCTCATCTTCCTCCCCATGCTCTCGGATCCCGTCCCGGGCGCCGTGGACAAGATTGTGGGGATCTTGCGCGCTGCGGCGGATCTCGGCTCACCGCACCCGTGAGGGCCATTTGCTGCACGTGGCTGGACTGCGCTCCTCGAGGGATCGGTGAGGGGGTTCCTGCGTCGGGGGGCAAGCCGTTCTCACTTCAGCAGAGCAAAGGGCCAAGGTCTGGGCACCGCCAGCAAGGCGAGCAGTGCACCCAGAAGGGCCATGTTCTTGCTGAAATTGATCATCTCGCCGAGCCGCGCTTGCGGATCGCCCACTGCCCAGAAATTGTGCATTGTGAAGGTGACGGGCAGCAGGAACAGGGCGAGCAGCAGGATCCCTATCTCCGGGCGGAAGGCCAAGAGGAGGCTACCTCCCCCAAGGACGAGGAAGATTCCCGTCACAGCGACGGCGAGCTCCGGCAGCGGCACGCCTTTGGAAGCGGTGTAGCCGGTCATCGCCCGGAAGTTCAGGAAGTGCATCAGGCCGTTGTAGATGAAGAAGAGGCCCAAGATCCATCGTCCAACAAGGTGCGCTATTTGCAATTCAGACCTCCTTTCGTGATCCCGTAGAATCTCGCACCCGGCGGGCAGCTTGGGCTCCCCAGCCGGAAGGGGCCATAACTTCCGGCCCTTTCGGTTTCAATTACAGGAGAACGCTCGACGGTCTGCGTTTATTCCCTCGCTTCGCACGCAGCGGCGGGAGGCTTCGGGGGTTTTGCTGAACGTCGCTGGGTCACGGATGCGGGGCTTTGGGCGCTTGCTCGCGGCGGAGGTGAATGGCGGGCTGCCTCTCATTTCTGCGGAAGAGCTGAGCCCGAGGTCGCCGGAAGGCCCGTGTCGGATGCGGAAGGTAGAGGCCACTGGTTCTCGGCGGGTTCCTCGCAGGATGACAAGCCGCGAAAGGGGCGGACAGGCACGCCTTGTCGGGACAAAGCGTGGAGCATGGAGGTTCCTGCCCGGGCGGATCGCCAAAGCCTCGGGTTTGACCTCCTGCCGGTCTCAGACCATGCCATGTGGCGATCCCGGGTCTCGTTCGGGGCTCCCGGCTCTCCGGCTTCCCGTGGGCAGAGGTTTCCCCCACGGAAGACCTCGTGAGCTTCTCCCTCCTCGATGCCCATGGCGAGCGGTGTAGGCTCAGTGGAAGCTTTGGACCTGACGGCCGCGGGAGGGCGCGTCTTCCCCTTCCCTCGGCCCGCTCGGGTTTCCGAGGGCAGCGGGCGGAGCGCGAAAGCCGAGATCAGCGGGTTGACCCTTCGGCCTTGTGGAGCAGGAGGACGTAGGAGGTGCCTGGCTTCCTCCGGTTGCCCTTTCCGGTAGCCAGGACGATCTCGTTCTTGCCGTCATTGTCGGCGTCGCCCACGGCCAGCCGAGAGGACTCCGCCTTTCCCTCGTGAAGGTCGGCGAGCAATGTGCGCACGGGTTCGCCGTCGACGATCTCCAATAGGAACACGTGTCCCAGATGCCGGCTCTCGATGTGTTCGCTTTGTTCCTCGCCTCGGGTGGAGACCACGAGCTCGTTCCGTCCGTCGTTGTCCGCGTCCGCGATCTCCATCATCTTCTCGAAGTAGGCGAGATCGAAGGCCGTGTCCTGATAGGCAAGGGTGTAGGCTACTTGCGCCTCTGTTCCCACCCGGTACGCGAGGATCGTGGCCCGGTTCACCCTCTGTTCGGGTTTCCATTCGACGACCAGCTCGTTCAGCCCGTCGTTCTCGAGATCGCCGACCGTCAGCGAAGCGTAGAAGCAGCTCTGTCCGTCGAACCCGTCCAGGACGAGCCGGGGCGGGATCACGAGCTCGCCGCGATCGTCGAACTCGTAGATCTCGACCTTTGCCTCTGCCGCGCGGAAGCCATTGGACGTGAGGTACTCGGCCGATCGGTCATTGTCCACGTCGGCGATCACGAATTCTTCGCCCGAGCCGGAGAGCTGGTGGATCAGGCGCGCGGTGGCCGTGGTCAAGTAGCGGTCGAAGTCGTAGCGGACAATCTCGCCTCCCCCGCAGTAGGCCGAAATCGCCTCGAGAACCCCGTCGTGATCCAGGTCAAAGCACGCGATGCCGTGCGTGCAGGAACTGCAGTTGACTTCCGGCCGGCAGGTGGTGCGAGCCACTAAGGTGTCTCCTCGCAGCTCCATTGCGTACAGGATGGCGGTGCCGCCGTTCTCTTGCCCGGTCCCGGCCACGATTTCGTTGACCCCGTCCTGGTTCAAGTCGACGACCTTGGCAACGAGGCCCATTCCGGGGTAGTCCTGGGCGAGATTGCTGAACATGGATTTTGTGATCCAACCTCTCGCTGTCCTCTCGAACACGTACATTCGGCCCCGCGGGCAGGTGACGGTCGCCACCTCGTTGAGTCCATCGTTATCGGCGTCGCCGATTTCCACATCCCAACCGGCGTAGCTCTCATCGACCTCGGGGATGAGCTCGCCGGACCAGCCCGGAGCGATGGACATGAGCTTTCGGATGCTGGGTTGAGGCGCGCATCCGGCGAGTGCGAGAGCCGCCACGGCCGAACTCACTATTCCGATCCGTGCCTTCATCGCTGTCTCCTTCGGAGGAAGGTTCGATTCCGTCCCGGATCTGCGGTTCGCTTCCGGTGGAAGGTGTACGGCTGGCATGCGTGGCCCAATGGAGACGTAGGCTCGGCGGAAGACAGCAGGTCGTCGCCACATGGCGGCGGGAAGTTACGTCCCCAAGGCGCAGAGGGTCAAGCGGAACCTGTTGGCGCGGGGTTGCCGGGGTGAGCTTGGAGCTCGGACGACGCACCCACGTGCCAGAGAACCTGGGCGCAGACGGAATCTGGGGACCGGCGGGCGCGGAAGCGACGGTTTCCTTCGAGCTCCGGGTGGGGATCAAAGCCGTGTGAGGGGGAGGCTCGGGGGCTCTGGGCGCAGGAGCGGGGAACCCCGCGGGTGCTCCTTGTGATCGTCGGGGCGGAGGGGTTCTCGGGCCCGCGTTTTCCGGTGGGGAGCCCGCTTTGCGGTTTCCTGCGGCCGAGGCTCGTGTAGCGGAAGCGCAGCGATTTCCTCCGGCCGGGCGAAAAAGTACTTGACAGGAAGAGGTCGCCGTTGTACATTTGGACGAAAACGATTTCGGACGGCCCGGCGGTTTCTCGCGGCGTCATTTCGGGCGTGCGGAAGGGGGTAGGAGCTTCTCCTGTGCGGGAGGCGTAGGTACTCCTTCCCGGAAGAGGAGCGAGGGGAGTTTCCCTTGCGAAAGGACGGACGGGTAACTCTTCGCGATCTGGCGCGAGCCGCCAATTGCTCGCTGGCCACCGTGTCGAAGGCTCTCAACGGAAGGGAGGATGTGAGCGCCGAAACACGCGCGAAAATCCTCCAGCTCGCCAGGGAGCTGAACTACGCCCCGCACGCGGTGGGGAGGTCTCTGCGCCGCCGGGTCACCGAGAACGTGGGGGTCATCTTCTACCGCGAATCCCAGCCTCTGTCCGGAAATCCCTTCTACTCTCGCGTCCTCGAGGGGATCGAGGCGGAGCTGGCCATCCACGGCTACAACCTCGTGCTTCACCTCGTCCAGGGGGATGAGGATGTACCCAAATTCGTGCGGGAGCAGCAAGTGGACGGGCTCATCCTCGTGGGCGCCATGAGCGACGCCTTCGTGGAACGGATCAGCGCGAACGATCTTCCGAAAGTTTTCGTAGACCCGAAAACCCCGGTCTCTCACGCCAGCCAGATCCTGATCGACAACGAATACGGAGCCTTCCTGGCCACTCAATATCTGATTCGTAAGGGGCACAAGCGGATCGGCTTCATTTCGGGGGACCTGGGGCGCATGAGCTTCCGGCAGCGTTTCGAGGGCTACAAGCGGGCTCTGCAGTACCACGGAATCCCTCTGGACATGCGTTTGGTACAAACCGGGGGCCTGGAGAGCGGCTTCGACCACGTGGCAAAGTTGATGGCCTTGGAAGATCGGCCTACGGCCATCTTCTCCGGAAATGACATCAACGCCATCTATGGATACAAGGCCGTACGCGACGCGGGCCTCGACATCCCGGGCGACGTGAGTTTCGTGGGATTCGATGACATCGAGCTCAGCAGGCTGACAGTTCCGCCGCTCACTACGGTTCGTGTGTACAAGGAAGAGCTCGGGTCCATCGCGGTTCGGCAGCTCCTTTCGGTCATCGCCAATCCCCACCAGAGGCCGACGACGGTCATCGTTCCCACGCGCTTGATCGAGCGAGAGTCTGTGCGGCAGCTTCCGTAGCGTGATCCTCCTCCCCAGGCGGAGAGCTCACGGGCTGAGGCTTTGTCACGCAGAAGGGTCGGAGAATCGGAAGGTAGGACCAAGGACGAGGGGAGGTGATGGGCCAAGCCATCTGAGGAGGGGGGAAGAATTGTGCGTGACCGAGGAGGTTGAGCGAAACAAGGGAGGTGAAGGAGATGCGCCTTTCAAGGATCGTCTGGGCGGTGTTGTTCAGCCTGCTGGCCTTTACTTGGGCGGCGGAGGCGCAGGTGCTGGCCGATTTCGAGAGCGGCCTGAACGGCTTCTACGACAATGGCTGGGGCACAGGCTTCGCCTCCGTCTCTCGGGTGGCGGATCCCAGCGGGCTGTCGGCTGGGGTCATGGCCCTGGCGTTCGACGGAAGTCGGGGCTCCAAAGGCGACGTGGAGGTGGACAACGTCGACGCGAGTGGCGCACAAATGGTGACCTTCTTCGTCTACCTGCCGGCGGACATTCCGGACTCGATCCAGTTCAAGTTGTTTGCGCAGGACAACAAGAACTGGGCGTGGACGGAGGTGAGCTGGTTCGCCTACCAGATCCCGAAAGGGGTGTGGTATCCGCTGGACTACGACATGGAGGCGATGCGGGTCAATCCGGCGATCAACTTTGACCACAAGGCCAATAAGCTGGGCCGGCTGGGGATGGAGATCAACCGCTTCTACGAGCATGACGCGGATGCCAACTGGTCCGGCATCATCTACGTGGACAACGTGAGCTTGCTGGGGGCGGAGCCGAAGGTGATCGGCAGCTTCGAGACGGGGACCGACGGTTTCTACGACAACCGCTGGGGCTCGGGTTTCACCAGCGTGGACCGGGCCGCGGATCCTACCGGCCTTTCGGCAGGGGTTCTGGCGGTGACCTTCAGCGGCGCAGCGGGCGACAAAGGGGACTTCGAGGTGGACAACGTGGACGCCTCGGAGTACCAGGTGGTGACCTTCTTCGTCTACCTGCCGGCGGACATTCCGGACTCGATCCAGTTCAAGTTGTTTGCGCAGGACAACAAGAACTGGGCGTGGACGGAGGTGAGCTGGTTCGCCTACCAGATCCCGAAAGGGGTGTGGTATCCGCTGGACTACGACATGGAGGCGATGCGGGTCAATCCGGCGATCAACTTTGACCACAAGGCCAATAAGCTGGGCCGGCTGGGGATGGAGATCAACCGCTTCTACGAGCATGACGCGGACGCCAACTGGACCGGGACCATCTACATCGACAATGTCTCGCTTCTGAGCTCCCGAAAGGGTGCGCGCTGGGTTGCGGCCAATTTCGAAAAGCAAAGCGGTGGGACGCAGGGCTTCTCGAACACGGGCTGGGGTCCCGCTCTGGTCAACATGGGCTGGGCTGCGGATCCCACGGGCAGGAGCAAGGGCGTCATGAGCACGAGCTGGGATTTCAGCAAGGGCTCCAAGGGCGCCTTCTCGAACAGCAACGTGAACATCTTTTCGCAGCAGGCTGGCACGTACGCCACCAAGATCACCATTGACGTGTACATCCCGGAGGGCATGCCGGCGGGCGCCCAGGTCTCCATCTTCGCCCAGGATCACCAGTCTTGGACCTGGACCGAGGACAAGTACTACATCACCGACTCGACCCTCACCCCTGGGCACTGGCACACCATGACCTACGATGTCGAGGCGCACGTGAAGGCTGGCGAGGTGAATCCGCAGGTCACCCTGACCGTGGGATGCCAGATCTACTACTCGGCGGTGCCCAACTGGCAGGGAGAGGTGCTCTGGGATAACTTCACGTTGTGGGGCATTCCAGAGCCCGTTGGCACCTTAGCTTCTCCTCCCGTCCAGGTGGTAGTCGACACCATCGGAGGGGTGGTGAGGCCGTACCAGGTGGCCACGATCCGCTGGGTGGACAACACCATCGGGACGGAGACCTACAACGTGTACATGAGCCATTCTCCGATCACGGATCTCAGCGCACCCGGCGTTGTGCGCATCGCGGACAAGATCCCGCACGGGACGGAGGTGTGGCGGCATCGGCCGTGGAGCCGAAAGCCCGAGATGCAGACCTTCTACTACGCCGTGACCGCCGTGGGTACGGACGGGACGGAGACCGGCATCACGGATCAAAACGTGGTTGGCCCGGTCACGTTGATGACAAGCCCCACGGCGAAGGCGGTGTACGTCCCCAACTTCCGGGATGTGTTCGTGTTGGACGGGCTGGACAACGAATTCGAACCCTACAAGCAATATGTGATCACCCCGGAATCAGCTGGGGATGACCAGGGACCGAGCTGGACTCCGGAGTCCACCGACATGAATTTCCGCGCCGTATTCGTGGTGGACGACAACTACCTCTACATCTCGGCCGACGTGACGGACGATGATCTCCGGCGCGAGGCTGGGCAGGCGTGGGAAGGCGACGCCCTCGAGTTCTACCTCGGCTTCTATGACGCGCGCTTGGTGAGGGCCTACCACGGTTATCGGTCCGTCGGCGCAGCGGGCACGGGCGACTGGCGCATCGGCTTCACCGCTTGGGGCACGGTCCAGGTCAATGGCACCACGGAGACGACGATCCCCGGCGTGGAAAGCACCGTGTACGAGAAGTTCACGGGTGATGGGTACATCATTGAGGCGCGGATCGCCCTGGATTCGCTGGCCGGCTACGAGGGACGGCTCCAGGTGGTCGATGGCGCCATGATCCCGCTGCGGATCGATGGCACGGACATGGATCCCTCCTTCGGCGACACCGAGCGCACGCTGATCGTGCAATTCGGTGGCTCGGGCGGCAATGTGGAGGACTGGCTGCGTCCCGGCGGCTGGGGCTTCCTCGAGGTGTACAGCCCGACCGGTGTGGCGGATGCCGCGCCCGCCTCGGCCCCGAAGGAGTTCCGGCTCCACGCCAATTATCCGAACCCGTTCAATCCGTCCACCACGCTGCGCTACGATGTGCCGAGCAAGGCCAAGGTCACCATTCAGGTGTTCGACCTTGCCGGCAGACTGGTGAAGACGCTGGTGGATGAGGAGAAGTCGGCCGGCTCCTACCAGATCAGCTGGGATGGTAAGGACGAGCTCGGACGCGCGGTCGCGAGCGGCGTCTACTTCGCCCGGATGAAGGCCGCCGACTACCTGCACACCACAAAGATGATCCTGGTGAAGTGAGGCTTTCGGGCGCGGTGGGGTGAAGCCCGCCGCGCCCGCTAAACCCCGGGGGGATGGCCCGGAGGAGGCCGTTCAGGAAGGTGGGGCCGAATGCGCGGGGAAGGGCAGGCGCATCCCGGGGTGGTAGGAGCTGTCTTCGGACGAAGGGCAAAGTGGAACAAGGCTGGCGCGTGGAGGGGCCATGCGTGGTCTTCGGAAGCTTTGGGTGGTCGGCCTCGTTTTGCTCGGACACGGACCGGCCATTGCCGGAACGACGGGCAAGATCGCGGGACGCGTGACCGATAGCCGGACGGGAGAGCCGCTCCCCGGCGTCAACGTCATCATCGAGAATACCATGATGGGAGCGGCCACCGACGAAAACGGGGAGTACTTCATCATCAACGTCCCCCCAGGGACGTACTCGGTGATCGCGAGGATGATCGGGTACGTCCCCAAGCGGTACGAACGCGTGCAGGTATCGGTGGATCTCACCACTCTACTGGACTTCCAGCTCGAGCCCACCGTCCTTGAGGTGGAGAAACCCGTAGTGGTCGTCGCGCAGCGAGTGATCCAGAAAGATCTTACCTCCTCCGAGGTGTCGATTCACAGCCAGAGGATTGAGGAGCTGCCCGTGCGCAGTGTCACGGACCTGCTCGATCTCCAGGCGGGAGTGGTCCGCGATGCGTCGGGGGAGCTTCACATCCGCGGCGGCCGGACGAACGAAATCGTCTACCTCGTGGATGGGGTGCAGGTGATCAATCCCCTGGACCGGCGCTCCGGAATCTCCATCGATGACCAAGCCATTGAGGAGCTGAAGGTCATCACTGGAACATTCAACGCCGAGTATGGACAAGCCCTCTCGGGGGTGGTGAACATCGTGACGAAGAAGGGGGCCGATCGCTTCAGTGTGAACGGCCGTGCCTATTTCGGCGACTATCTCAGCTTCGACGACAACCTGTATTACGTGATGGACAATGCGGAATGGGCGCAAGCCGCAGCGCGCTCGCTCAACACGAAAAGCCGCTACTTACGTTACGATCTGAGACCCTTCCTGCGGGATGCCGGGGGCGACTTCCAGACCATGCTCCAGAAAAAGCCGTGGCTACGGAAGAAGCCGTATTTGAACAGCTACAATCCGCTGGAGAGCCGGGACCTCCAGGTGAACCTCTCGGGTCCCGTGCCGGGCACAAAGGGAAGGCTTTCGTACTTCCTTTCAGGGCGATACCAATACAGCCCGGGTTACGCGTACGGGAAGCGGTACTTCATGCCCTGGGGCTTCCAGGCTCCTGTGTCGGATACCGTGCACACCTTCCGGACGGCCGACAATGCGTTGGTCCCGTTGAACTGGTACGAAGGGATTTCCACCCAGTCCAAGCTCTACTTCCGCATCACCAAGAATCTGGATCTGGCCTACGGGATCTACTACAATCACGACTACAGCTACGGATGCGACTATCGATTCAAGTACGTCCCGGATGCGGGGCGGTACTATTTCACCGACCGTTCTCTGCACATCCTGAGCGGGACGTACGTGTTCTCCCCCCGGGTTTTCATGGACTTCAAACTGAACTACTACGTCAACCATCACAAGAACTACCTCTACGAGGATCCCTACGACTACCGGTACATGCCCACGAACTCCGGCGATTTTGAGCAGTACGTTTTTCGACCCAGTCGGGAGCAGGATGTGGCGGTTTCGAGCCAGGCTAATGATTTCGCCTACTGGGGCAACGATGTCGGCCGGAGCAAGACGGAGACGAGCTACAAGTCCTTCCGCCTGGATTTCACCGCGCAGGCCACTAAGAGGCATTTGGTGAAGACGGGCGTTTCCGGCACATTGCACGACTTGACAAACGATTACTACACGCTGCAATTCTCCCAGGCCACGTACCGGCCCGTGGTGCCGGATACCATTTCGCCCTTCCGTACCCACTATCGGGCGCGACCCAAGGAGTTCGCCGCATACATCCAGGACAAGATCGAGTTCCGAGAGTTGATCATCAACGTGGGGGTCCGGTACGACTACTTCGAGTCCGACGGGCGTCTCCTGGCCGATCCGATGGATCCGCAAGTCTATTCCCCCTTCAGGATGGATCACATCTACAAGAACTATTCGCCCACCACCCCGGATAGCGAGCTAGTGCCGTACAGCGTAGAGGAGCGGCTCAGATTCTGGTACAAGAAGCCGGGCCCCAAATGGCAGGTGAGCCCACGGGTCGGTCTTTCCTTCCCGATCACGGCCAGCGGTGTGATCCACTTTTCCTACGGGCACTTCTTCCAGAACCCGGAATTCCGCTACCTGTTCGAGAATCCTCACTTCTGGATCACCGGGGCGGGGGCTCAGAATCTGGTGGGCAACGCCGACCTGAAGCCGGAACGGACCGTGATGTACGAGATCGGGCTCCAGCAGCAACTCACCGAGGGCCTGTACCTGCATCTCACCGGCTTCTACCGCGATATCCGCGATTGGGTTGGGACAGGATTCCCGACTGACACCTATCGCGGGATCACTTACTACCGCTTCGTCAACCGGGACCACGCTCGAGCCAAGGGGATCACCCTATCTACGGCTTACAATCGCAGGGCCCTTTCGGTGACCCTGGACTACAGCTACATGATCGCCAAGGGGACCTCCTCCGATCCGCGGGATGCCTACAATGATCTCCAGAGCAACCGGGCCCCTCGGGTCCAGCTGGTCGACCTGGACTGGGACCGCAGACACTCGCTCGACCTGGTGGCCACCTATCGGACGGGCGCCTGGACATTTACGCTCCTGGGCACGGTGAACTCGGGTCTGCCGTACACGCCGGAATTCGTCCGGGGTGAGGCCGCGGGCGGAAGCGCCTACGTCGGTTTGCGGGAGAACAGCGAGCGCATCCCCACTGCCTACAATGTGGACCTGCGGATCGCCCGAGGCTTCCGTACGGGCCCGGTGAGGTGGCTGGCCTTCGTCAACTTCCGGAACCTATTCGACATCCGGAATGCCAATAGCGTCTACGCGGATACGGGGCGTCCCGATTTCACCCTGCAGAGCTACATGCATCGCAATCGTCTCCTGGAGATTGCCAGCATCGACGAATACTACGCGCGGCCGGGCATGTATTCGCCGCCGCGCTTCATTCAGATCGGCTTGGAAATCAACTACGGGGAATGAGGGATGAGGCTCGCGGCGAAAGCATGGGCGAAGGGGGCGTGCCGACGGAGCACGGCGGTGCTCTTCCCCCTATTGGGGATCCTCGGCTGGATTCTGGCCGAGCCTCAGGTGGGTCTCGGGCAGACGATCAGCGGCGCCGGCACCACGGCAGCGCCTTTCCTGAAGATCGGTATCGGCGGGCGGGCTGTGGGCATGGGGGAAGCCTACGTCACGCAGGCGGAAGACGTGACCGGCCTATACTGGAATCCGGCCGGCACCGCCAATATTCCCAGCCTGCAGATCCTGCTAAACCATTTCGACTACATCGCCGACCTGCATTACGAGTATGCGGGCCTGGCGATGCCTTTCCGTAACGTGGGCACATTCGGGGCATTCTTCTCCTACCTCGGCATGCCCGATATCGAGCGGACCACCGTCACCTTCCCCGAAGGAAATGGGGAGCAGGTTTCGGCTTATTCCTTCGCGGTGGGGCTGACGTATGCTCGGGCGCTCACCGACCGCTTCTCCATCGGGGGCAGCGCCAAGCTGGTCAAAGAGACCATCTGGCATTCCACTGCCACGGGCCTGGCCTTCGATGTCGGGCTGCTGTACCGGGCTTTCTTCCGGAATGTCCGGATCGGGATGTGTATCGCCAACTTCGGGGCGGACATGCAGATGTCCGGGCGAGATATGTTGGTGCAGCACGACATTGCGGACAACATTGCCGGCAACAACCGCAACATCAATGCGCGCCTGGACACGGATGCCTTTCCGCTGCCCATCCTGTTCCGGGTGGGCATCTCGGCTGATCTCGCCCGCGACTTCCTCGGGATGGAGAATTACGACTGGATCGTGGCGGCAGACGCCGTCCATCCGAGCGACAACCGCGAGTTTGTCAACCTGGGCACGGAGCTTCGCCTTCGGAACCTGGTCGCCCTGCGCTGCGGATACCGCCAGCTTTTCCTGGAGGATCGCGAGGGGGGTCTGAGCTTCGGGGCAGGGCTTTGCCTCCGTCTGCCGCGCGGCACCCTGTGGCTCGACTATGCCACAGCGGACTATGGCCGCCTCGATCGTCAGAACAAGTTCTCCTTGATCTTCCAATTCTGAGATCCCCGCAGATTGAAGGGCCAAATTTGGGGAAGCCACGATGGAAAGGAATCAACAGATCCGCATCGCGAAGCTCAGGCTGCTGAAAACCTGGGCCTTGTTATGCCTCATCAGCGTCTTGAGCGCCGCGGGGCTCCGAGCTAAGGACATTGGCCACGGGAGCTCGCTCAATCGCGCCCGCAACATCCACGATGGGAATCTGATCCGGGTCACGTTCCACAACTTTGGGATGATGGGCGGGCAGCAGGGCGACCAAAGTCAAATTTATGCCGGGGAATGGCCCATTGGGAGCGGGCTGGCGCAAATGGGAAACGCCTCCGCCTACGCCATGGCTCGACTGCGCATCGTTGCCGGTGTAGATGAAACGACAGGGGATACGCTCTACGATTACGTCACTCCGGCGATCTTTTGTGAAGGCTGGGACCCCGACCTATTCTCCCACGATTCGCTGGGCGTATTCCAGGGCTTCGAACCCCTGCCCGGCTTCCTGAACATCAGCCAGAAGGAGAAGGACCCCATGCACGCCGTGGCCATGAGTCACATGGCCTACACCTGGCCCCCCTTCTGGCCGGATAAACTGGAGGATCCCTTTGATCCGGGCTGGAGCGGCCACTGGAATGGGTACTTCGGCAAAGACCAGATGAACGCGGACCAAGAGAGCTACTTTGTCCTCGACGATTACCAGTACAAGAAGCGGGTGAGGGGAATCCGCCTTCCGCCTCCCATCCCGGAGGAGCCCGACCGGGGAGGTTTGGGCTTGCGGATGTCGGTCCGCGGGCTCCAATGGTCCAACCCGGATGCGCAGGATTGCATCTTCTGGCTCTACGATATCCGCAACATCGGCCAGCTGTACCTTGACCAGACCCTGTTCGGGCTGAACGTGGGGGCCTCGAGCGGAGCGCTGGTGACGGACAACACGGACTGGGACGATGACGTCGCGCGCTACTACCGCGAGAAGGCCCTGGCCGTGAACTACGATTACGATAACATCGGCACGCGTGGCTACAGCCCAGTGCCCTGGGTGGGATTCGCCTTTCTGGAAAGCCCGGGAAATCCCTACGATGGGATCGATAACGACGGCGATGGTATCAACGGAGCCGGCAAGCTCATCACGACGGACGAATTCCTGAAGGTGTATGCCCCGGGCGACCCCATTGTCTTGATCAACTACTGGAGCGGGCGGTACGAGAGGACGGTGAGCCGGATGCCGGCCGAAGGCGTGCGCTTCCAGGTCAACGGGATCACCTACATCAAGAAGCCGAACGCGCCGTTACAGGAGATTCCGCGGAACCTCATCGACGATAACCTCAACGGGCTCATTGACGAGAGCGATGGAGCCGTCACGCAGGACTCCATCCCCTACTACCTCTACATCCGCGATCCCATCTACAACAATCGGGATTACCTTGCGAAGGACTATTTCACAGGAGCCGGTCTGGACAACCCGCTCATCGATGAACGGCGAGACGACGGGATCGACAACGACGGCGACTGGAATCCGAGTTACGACGACGTGGGGATGGATGGCAAGCCGGGTACGGGCGACACCGGCGAGGGGGATGGCTTGCCGACCCCAGGCCGTGGGGATCTCCCCGGGGAGCCCAATGTGGATCTGGTGGATGTGGACGAATCCGATCAGATCGGGCTCACCAGCTTCAAGTTCTACGAGTACGGCGACGTGACCTACAGCAACGACGAACAGATGTGGGAAATCTCCCGACCAGGGTACTTCGACCTGGGGTCGCGGGAACGAGCTGATTACGACTACGTCTTCGCTTCGGGCTACTTCCCGCTCATGCCGAATCAGAAAGAGTTCTTCTCCGTGGCCATGCTCTTCGGATGGGACGAGCGGGAAATGCTGTACAACAAGGAGATCGTCCAGAAGATCTACAACTCCAACTACAACTTCGCCGTGGCCCCTAAGAAGCCAGTGCTGCGGGCGGTGCCGGGCGACCGGAAGGTAACCCTGTACTGGGATTCCGAAGCGGAGTTCAGCTTCGATCGCTACCTGCACCAATACGACTTCGAGGGCTACAAGATCTATCGGGCCACTGCCCCCACCTTCGAGGACGCCGGCTCGATCACCGACGGGTACGGCTATGACCGGTTCAAGGTGCCCATTGCGGTGTTCGACAAGATCGATGGCATCTACGGGTTCTTCCCGCTCACGTTCGGGACGGGCGTCCAGTTCTACCTGGGGAGCGAGACCGGCCTCACCCATACCTTCGTGGACTCGCCGCTCGTGAACGGGATGACCTACTACTACGCCGTGACCGCGTACGATCGCGGCAGCCTGGAGAACAACATCGGGCCATCGGAAACGACCATTTTCATCAGTGTAGACCAGGCGGGCAATGTCCGAGCCGGTGAAAACGTGGCCATCGTGACCCCGCGTCCACCCTCGCTCGGCTACGTTCCGCCCGGCTTCGATCTGGAGCCCCAGCCAGTCGGGCAGCTGGTGACCAATGGCAAAGTGGCCGTGAAGTTCCTCGAGCCCGAGCAGCTGGTGGACGGGGACGAGTACGAGATCCAGTTCCTGGATCGATCGATGGATCGGCGCGACAACGACCTCGACGGCAAGATCGACGGCGAGGATCGGGATGAGTGGCTACCCAATGAGACTACGGGTTTCGTGCTCCGGAATCTGACGCGCCAGACCGTCTTCGACACCGTGTGGTTCTACGAGTACCGGATGGAAGGCGGGAGCCGCGTGCTGATCCGCAATCTGTACGATGACCGAGACGGCGATCCCCGAACCCTGCGCGCTGTGCTAGGCGGCCTGGAGATCTTCGCGTACAATCCGCCGGGCGGTGTGGTGCACGATCCCCAGCGCAACATCCGCAATGGGATCCGTTGGAGCCAGAACATCGACTACAGCACGGCGTATCACCTGCGCTTTGGGCTCTTTGACATGAAGGGCTTCAAGCCGGGCATCTTTTACCCGCGGCAGTATTGCATCGTCTTCTACGACGAGCTGGTGACGCGGACCCAGCGGATCGGGGTGCCGCTGGAGAGTACGGGCAAGCCGGTTCCGGTCCCGGAGACTAACGTGAACTACAAGATCTTCGATGCCGCAACCGGGCAGGAGGTGCCCTTCGCTGCGGTCGATGCTACGGTGAACAGAAACCTCACGCCTCCGGGATTCTTCTCCGCCAAGGATCGGATCATCTTCTTCGAAAGGATGCCCAACGACTCGGTCGTGGTCACTTTCAGCCTGTTGAACAACGACGTACAGGACACGGTTTTCTTCAAGAATTACGGGCGGCGTCTCGGCGCGGGTGACACGCTTTGGCTGTATCCCGATTTCCCATTCACCGGGAACGTGCGCTACCGGTTCAAGGTCAAGGGGGAGAAGGTGGACGTTCAGTACGCCCGTAGCCATCTCGACCGGATCAAGGTAGTGCCGAATCCCTATGTGGTCACGGCGGTTTGGGAGCCGCTCAATCCGTACACCTCGGGTCGGGGGCCGCGGAAGGTGGAGTTCATTCACCTGCCGCCTCGTTGCACCATTCGCATCTACGCGGTGGATGGGACGCTGGTCAAGACCATCGAGCATAACAGCCCGCTCAGCGACGGTTCGGAGTCCTGGGATCTCATGACCAAGGACAACATGGACCTGGCTTACGGCGTGTACATCTACCACGTGGATGCGCCGGGGATCGGCCAGCACGTTGGGCGCATGCTGATCATCAAATGAGGCATCGGGATCGGCTCGGGAAGGACAACGGATCGGCGGGCGCAGTGGACATCGGTGCCGGGAGAAAAGGGAGGGGGAAGGCCATCGGGATCTTGGTGGCCGGGGGATGGTTGCTTCTGGCTGGCTGCAGCCGCAAGGACCCCGTGGTGGCGGAATTCGGTCGGCATCGCATCACGTTGGCCGAATTCCGCCTCGCTTATTTGAACCTGATCAAGCAGCCGAACACCTTCGACTCGCCCAAGCTCCGCGAGGAGTTCCTCGACGAACTCATCCGGCGACGCCTCCTGGCGGAAGAAGCGCGGCGCATGGGGCTGGATCGAGATGAGCGGCTCCAGCTCCGGATCCAGGCGTATCGGGCCAAGTGCCTGCGAGAGGCGCATTTTGAGGCCGTGATCCGGCCCAAGGTGCACACGGACGAGCGCACCCTCCGGGAGGCGTACCAGTACTTCCGGGAGAAGAGGAGGATCAAGCACCTCTTCGCGCAGACGAAAAGCCGGGCTGATAGCCTCTATCAGCAGCTGGAGCGAGGGGTTCCCTTCGACTCGCTTGCTCGAGTGGTCTTTCGCGACACAGTCCTAGCGCGGAACGGGGGCGACCTCGGCTGGGTGAGCTGGGATCAGCTCGACTACGACATGGCGATGACCGCCTTCCGTTTGCCCCTCAACCAGTATTCGCGGCCGGTTCGGTCGCAGTTCGGCTACCACATCGTGATGGTCACCGGCTACGAGAAGGCGCCTATCGTTACGGAGGCGGAGTACCAGAATAGCAGGCAGAAGATCAAGTACCTGGTGGAATACAAGATCGGGGACAAGCTGGCCTCCGAGTACCTCGACAGGCTGATGCGGCGGAAAAGGATCCAGGTCAACCCCAGCCTCCTGGAGTTCGTGGGGAGCAAGCTGGCGCCGGTAGTCCGTCGGCCCCCCTCGGCACTGGACGAGCTCCAAGGACGGGGCCTGGAGGAGAGGGAGATCAGCCAAGTGGAGCTGAGCCTCTGGGACGCGCGTCACGAGGTCTTGGCAACGGTCGATGGGGAGCCCATGACGGTAGGGGAGTTCATCAGCTCGCTGGCCTATGTGCCTCGCGATGCCCTTTTCCGAAGCTACAAGACGGCACTGGACTTCGCCCTGCGCGATTTCGCCGTCACCCAGGAAGCCCGGCGCATGGGACTGGAGCGCCACCCGGAGGTGAAACGGAAGGTCAGGCTTTATGAGGAGTACCTGCTCAAAGTCGCCATGACGCGAAGGCTGGTGCGGGACGTGAGCGTCGGGGATAAGGAGATCGAAGAGTACTACGAGAGTCGGAAGGCTGATCTCTTCCGATCGGTGCCGCTGGACTCCGTGCGAGCCTACATCCGCGATCGGCTCATGGACGAGAAGAGGGCCCAGCTTCTCCCGCAATATGTCGCCAGTCTGACCCGGGGCATGGTCATCCGCAAGCACCCGGAGGTGATCCACGAGTATTACCGGTCCGTCTACCGCAAGGAGGAATCCCCTTGAGGCGCGCGCACGACCAAGGGTTCACGGCATGGCGCCGGCTTCGGCTTTTCGGACATATTGGGTTTTTGAGCGCGCTCTTGTGGCCCACGTGGCTGGTCGGCCAGATCGACCGCAACGCCACCTGGGAGACCAAAGTGCTGTACTCCAACCTGGAGCTTCTGAGCCGGGACTATCTGCTCTTTGGGCATCAGAATACGAATGTGATGGGACGCGGATGGTTCGACAGTACCGGCGCCCTGGACACTTCCGACGTGAAGGCGGGTCTTGGCACGTTTCCCGCGGTGTACGGCTTCGACTTCGGAGCCGGCTGGTCGACCTACCGCCGTCATGTGGAGCGCGCTTTCGCCAGAGGGGCGGTGATCACCTACAGCTGGCATGCGCCGAACCCGGTCACTGGAGGCAACTTCTACGACACCGGAGGGCGTCCAATCCGGGAGATCGTGCCCGGCGGGTCGGCTAATGAACGCTACAAGAGTTGGCTGAGGGGGATTGCAGACTACGCGAAAAGCCTGCGAGTGAATGGCACGCTGGTGCCCATCCTTTTCCGCCCTTTTCATGAGAACACGGGAAGCTGGTTCTGGTGGGGGGCGAATTTCTGCACGCCGGAGGAGTTCATCGCGGCGTGGCGCTACACAGTCCATTTCCTGCGGGATACACTCGGGGTGCACAACTTTCTGTACGTGTATTCGCCCGACGGCCGCTCGGCCATGCTCAATTACGGCGAGAGATACCCCGGCGATGACTACGTGGACGTAGTCGGGATCGACATGTACGAGAAGGATGACTACAGCCAGGTGCTGGTACAGGCATGCCGAGTGCTGGTCCAGTTCGCCGAGGAACATGGCAAGGTGGCCGCGATCACGGAGACGGGCGTGAGCGACGGGTTGGCCAGCACCAGGCTGTACGATTGGTTCACTCGTGCCTTCCTCCGGCCCCTCAAGGCCGATCCGGTGGCCCGCAGAGTGGCGTGGGCTTTGTTTTGGACCAACGGCAACAACACCTACTGGATCCCTCTTCCAGGCGATCCCCATTTCCCGGCCTTCCGGGAGTTTTACGAAGACCCATTCACCCTCTTTGAGAAAGACCTCCCCAGCATGTACGTGCCGATCCGGGAAGACCGGGAAGCCCCCCGGTTCGTGCGCTACCCGAACGAGCCTTTCCTCGCGTTCCAGACGGAGGTGCAGGTCGAGATCTGGACCGACGAAAGGGCCTACCTGCGCTACAGCGAGGCGGACGAGCCCTATGAGTCGATGCCCTACGAATTCCCCGAGGGGCAGGGGGGAGTTCGCCACCGCGTTCGGTTTTCTGCCCGCCACGGCGAGAGCCGCACCTACTACGTACGAGCGACGGATCCCTTTGGCAACTCAAGCCTGAGTTCACTGGTCATCTCGTTCACCGTGGACACCACCCTCGCCCCCGTGCGCTGGACGGATCCGGGCTACGACGATACCGACTGGCCCCTCGGCAAGGCTCCTCTGGGATATGGCGCTGTCCAGGCCACGCAGGTGAAGGAGGTCCCCACGGTGTATTTCCGGAAGGAGTTTGAGCTTCCGAGCCCTGTGGCCGGTCTCGGGGTTCTCGTGAAGGGACACGACGGAGTTGCGGTGTACGTCAATGGTCTGGAAATCGGTCGGTTCCAGATTGCGCCGGGTACCGCGCTGACCCCCGGCACGCCAGCCTCCTCGGACCAGGTTTTCAGCAAGGTTTTCGTCCTCGGGCCGGAGGCTCTGGCGCGTCTAGGCACCGGGAAGAACGTCCTCGCCGTGGAGATGCACACCTATCCGGGCGCCGCACCCGACATGGCGTTCGATGCGCGCGTGTTCAACAATCAGGGGATCTACCTGGATCTCGGGTCTACTTGGCGCTACTTCGATCGGGGCGAGGAGCCGCCGCTGCAGGTGGCCCGGAAGCCCTCGGCGGTACGGTCGGGAAGTCTGGAGCACGCCGATCCGCGCTTGCCCGTGCTCTCCGGATTCCAGCTTGAGCCGAATCCCCTCCGCGGCTTGGGGCACTTCCGTTTCCGAGTCGCGGAGCCCGCGGATGCCCGGCTTGTGGTGTGGGATCTCCGCGGTCGCCGGGTGTGGTCCTGGCGCCGGGAACGGCTCAGGCCCGGTGTGCACGAGGTGTCTTTCGACGGCGGCCAATTGCCATCCGGCGTGTACATTGCGCGACTTGAGGCGGCCGGCCAGGCGGCTTCCCTGAAGTTGCTAGTGCTGAAATGAAAGCCTGGGCGGCAACCTCGGGCCTTTGGATTATCTCCGGGGTGTGAAGCCTCACGAGGCGTGGAGATCGAACGGGAGGATCCACAACAGTTGATGACATCGAAGCGCGCGAGCTTGGGCGCAGCTCTCGTCCTGTGCCTGCTTGCTGCGGTGGGATGCCAGAGGGCAGGCAAGGGTCCCACTGAGCCGAGTGGAGCGGCGGCCCGCCTTCCGTGGCTGCGGACGGAGGGAGCTCGCATCGTCAATGAGGAGGGTTCCCAGGTCGTTTTGCGCGGAGTGAACCGATCTGGACTGGAGTACGACCGGGTGCGGGGGAACGGGATCTCGGAGGAAGAGATCGACTACATCTGCCGGGTCTGGTGCGCTCGAATTGTGCGGATTCCCTTCAACCAGGAATGGGTTCTGAATGACCCCAGTTACGTGGAGCGGCTGGATCAAGTCGTGCGCTGGATCAAGAAAAATGGGGCCTACGTCATTCTCGACCTCCAGTGGCAGAACACGACGGTGAAGATCCCGAGCATCCCGGACAGCAATGCGATCCGCATGTGGCGGATGCTTGCCCAGCGCTACCGCGACGAGCCTGCCGTGCTGTACGACATTCACAATGAGACGCACGACATCGATTTCGCCTCGTGGCGAAGGAGGGCCATCGAGATCATCGAGGCGATCCAGTCGGTCCATCCGCGGGCGCTCATTCTCGTGAGCGGGATGAACTGGGCCTCCGATATGCGACCTTGGGCCCAGAATCCGTTGCCGCATGCGAATGTCGTCTATTCCGTGCACATGTACCCGTGGGTCGGCGGGCCGTCCGTTTGGGAATCGAACTTCGGCCAGTTCGCCGACCGATTCCCGATCTTCTGCGGTGAATTGGGCGGCGGAGACCAGGACGTGGACTGGGGGCGGGAGTTGATCCGTTACCTCAATGCCAAGCAGATCGGTTGGTGCGCCTGGTCCTGGGTGGATCAGCCTTACCTCACGTTGCCGGAGGATCGGCGCACGCCGACGCCTTTCGGCCAACTGGTTTTCACCTACTTGCGGCGCTATGCCCAGCTGGACTCGTCGCGCAATCGCATTTTTGATCTGCGGATCGGGCCCGTAACGACCACGACCGCCACGATCACCTGGCGCACGGACTGGGAGGCGGATTCTCGCGTCCTGTACGGGACAGCAACCGGCTACACGGATAGCGTGGTGGCGCTCGCGCTTCTGAAATCGCATCTGGTGAAGCTCAGCGGGTTGCGGCCGGCTACGTTGTACCATTTCCGCGCGGCTTCGGTCGACGAATTCGGGCTCAGGGCGGAGAGCCGGGATACGACCTTCCAGACGAGCGGCTCAAACCTGTAGCGGCTCAGGAACTCCGGGACGGTAAGGCGAGGAGAGACCAATGACACTGCACCCCATCGACATCGGCATCATCGTCGTCTACGTGGTGGGCGTCATCTGCATGGGATTCCTTTTTCGCAAGGTTGCGGGACAGGATGTCGGATCCTATTTCCTGGCGGGGAGGCGGATACCGTGGTATGCGCTAGGGATATCGAACGCGGCTTCCATGTTCGACATCACGGGCACGATGTGGCTGGTGACGGTGCTTTTCGTCTACGGTCTGAAAGGAGCGTGGTTGCCCTGGCTGTGGCCCACCTTCAACCAGGTCTTTCTGATGGTATATCTGTCCGTGTGGATCCGTAGGTCCGGGGTGATTACCGGAGCCCAGTGGCTTACCACGCGGTTCGGTCGGGGCCGTGGCCTCGAGCTCTCGAGGTTGAGCATCGTGATCTTCGCGTTGGTCTCCGTGGTCGGCTTCCTCTCCTACGACTTCCAGGGAGTGGGTCGCTTCGCCAGTGTGATCCTGCCGTGGGATCTGTCGTCGGACACGTACGCTATCCTCCTGATGGGCATCACGACCATCTACGTTGTCCTGGGCGGGATGTACAGCGTGGTAGTGACCGACGTGATTCAGTTCATCCTGCTGGTGATCTCCTGTATCTCCATCAGCTACGTGGCGATGAAACAGATCTCGCCGGCGGACATTTCCGCCGTCATCCCGCACGGCTGGGACCGGCTGTTCTTCGGCTGGCGGCTGGATCTCGATTGGGGCCAGATCCTGCCGGAGGTGAACAAGAAGATCGCGGCGGACGGCTACTCCCTGTTCGCCATCGTCTGGATGATGATCCTGTTCAAAGGGGTGCTGGTGAGCTTGGCGGGTCCGGCCCCGAACTATGACATGCAGCGGATCCTGGCGGGGCGCACGGCAAGGGAGTCGGCGTTGATGAGCGCGATGGTCCCCGTGGCCCTTTTCCCCCGCTACATGATGGTAGCGGCCTTCACGGTGATCGGACTGGTGTTCTTCCAGCCGAATCTGCGGGCGATGGGCGCCAATATCGACTTCGAGAAGCTGATGCCCTACGTGATTCACAACCTCCTGCCGGTCGGCGTGATCGGCATCGTGATCGCCGGACTCCTGGCCGCTTTCATGTCCACCTTCGATTCGACCGTGAACGCAGGCGCGGCCTACATCGTGAACGATCTCTACCTGCGCTACATCAAACCCGACGCCTCCGAGCGCGCCACCCGACGCGTGAACTACCTCGCCTCCTTCGTCGTCGTCCTCGCCGGGATCGCCTTCGGCCTCATGTCCGCCTCGATCCACTCGGTGATGCAATTCATCGTTTCGGGATTGTACGGCGGGTATGCAGCTCCCAATATTCTGAAATGGCACTGGTGGCGGTTCAATGCCTATGGCTACTTCTGGGGGATGATCTCCGGGATCGGATTGGCCTTGCTGTTTCCGCTTCTTTTCCCTGGCGTGGACATGTTGTATCTTTTCCCGCTGATCCTTCTCGTTTCGGGAGGGGCGAGCGTTGTGGCCAGCTTGCTCACCCCGCCTGAGGATGAGCAGGTTTTGAAAAGCTTCTACAAGACCGTGCGGCCTTGGGGGCTCTGGCGTCCCATTCACGAAAAGGTGGTGGCAGAAGACCCCAGTTTCGTCTACCGTACGAGCTGGAAACGGGATCTCGTGAATGTGGTGGTGGGCATCGTTTGGCAGTTTACGATTATGATGACCGCGATCTACATCGTGCTGGAACGATTCGGTTCGGCGGCGCTATGCGCTACTCTTGTGCTTGGGAGCAGCCTCTTCCTGCGTCAGAATTGGTATCGCAAGCTGGAAGCTTGACCGGGTAGAGCCGGTAGGTCGGGGCGAGAGCTCGGCGGCGATTGTCGAATGGAGGCCGGAGCATGATCGGTTCCAAGCGGTGGTGCGGTGTCGCGGTTTTTCTGGTGCTGCTCATGGCTGGCACGCACGTCGGGATTGGCGCGGAGAGCCTTTTCCGGCATTTCGTGAAGGCCAAGGGGGATTGCCTGGTGGACGGCGACCAGCCCCTGCGCTTCGTGTCGTTCAACATCCCGAACCTGCTCCTCATTGAGGATGACATGGAGTTCGTGCGCACCAACCCCTGGCGCCTCCCGGTGGAGTACGAGATCGAGGATGCCCTGCGCGCGGTGGTGCAAGCGGGAGGCACGGTGGCGCGAACGTACACCATCAGCGTGGCGCGAGAGGATGACGACCCCGGAACGCCGAAACACGTGCTGGCCCCGGGACGCTTCAACGAGGAAGCCTTCCGCGCCATGGACCTGGTGCTGGCGGTCGCCAATCGCGTGGGCGTCAGGCTGCTCGTGCCCCTGGTGGACAATTGGAAGTGGATGGGGGGAAGACCGCAGTACGCCGCATTTCGTGGGAAGTCCCCGGACGATTTCTGGACAGATCCGCAGCTGCGCGAGGACTTCAAGAAGACCATCGCCTTCGTTTTGAACCGGGTGAATACCGTGACGGGCGTGCGTTACCGCGACGATAAGGCCATCCTGGCTTGGGAGCTGGGGAACGAGCTGCAGCAGTGTCCGCGGGAATGGGCTGAGGAGATGGCCTCGTACATCAAGCAGCTGGATCCGAACCACTTGGTCGCGGGCGGGGTACAAACCCACGAGTTGCACGACTGGGAGCTGGAAAGCCGCGTGATCGATCTCGTCTCGACACATCACTACGAAGGGGACCCAATGCGGATGGCAGCCAATATCCGCGCTGCGGCGGAGCGAGCCCGGGGCAAGAAGCCGTATTACATCGGCGAGTTCGGCTTCGTGTCCGCCGGGGGGATCCGATACGTGCTCGACCGTGTGGTTCGCACGCCGAACATCGCAGGCGCTCTCATCTGGAGCCTGCGCTTCCACAACCGGGATGGCGGTTTTTACTGGCATTCGGAGCCGGCGGGCAATCGCCTCTATCGAGCCTACCACTGGCCGGGATTCGAGAGCGGGGATGCATACGCGGAGAGGGCCGTGCTGGGTTTTCTGCGAAGCGCAGCCTTCGCGATCCGGGGGCTTGCGCCGCCTCCGGTGGAAAAGCCGGATCCTCCTCACTTGCTCCCCATCCCGGATGTGGGACACATCAGCTGGAGGGGATCCGTGGGTGCGTACGCGTACGTGGTGGAGAGAGCCGAGTCCCCGCAAGGGCCGTGGCAGGTTGTCGGTCGCTGGGTGGACGACGCAGCTGTTTCCTACGCGTCCCTCTTCAGCGACGAAAGCGCCCAGATCGGCCGCAAGTATTTCTACCGTGTGCGAGCGCTGAACGAGGCCGGGATTTCGGCCCCCTCTAACATCGAGGGCCCGGTGACGGTAGCGGAGCTCAGCTTCGTGGACGAGTTCGCGGATCTTCAACGCGTTTTCCAGATGGGAGGGCAGGTGTCGCTGGGAGCGCTCGGGGCGCGCGCTTTCAAGGAGGATCTTCATCGACTGGAGATGTCCGAGGGCGCCTGGGTGAGGTACTGGGTACCGGGGGAGATTCGCGAGGTGGAGATCCGAGCCTTCGGCCAGACCGATTCCCTTTCTCTCGAGTTGGCGGTGTCGGCGGACGGTCAGGAGTACGGTCCAGTGCCGGTGGTCCAAAGAGGTTTTCGCATGAATGGTCGGGATTATCCCTACCGCGTGCCGGTGCTTGTTTCAGGCAGAATCGACAGGCCGGGATGTCATTTCCTGCAGTTGAAGGCGGCTGGAGCGCTGCAACTGGGACGGGTCGAGATTCGCTATGAGTAGAGCTGGAGAGGCTGGGGCGGAAACGAGTCTCGTGACGCACCTGCGGGACGCTGCGGAGGAGGAGCTCTTCGGAGACATCGTGCCTTTCTGGTGCGAGAAGGCGGTTGACCATCAGTACGGGGGCTTTGTGGGGCGGATGACCAATGATCTCCGCATCGTGCCGGAGGCCCCAAAGGGGCTCGTGCTCAACACCCGGATCTTGTGGGCGTTCTCGGCGTTGCACGCGGCGCAGCCGGATTCGACGTTTCGGCAGCTGGCCGAGCGCGCCCTCAGCTACTTCGTGGACTTTTTCCTCGATCGACGCTTCGGCGGGGCCTACTGGATGCTGGACCACCGGGGCCAGGTGCTGGACGACGCGAAGAAGATCTACGGCCAGGCCTTCGCCATTTACGCACTCAGCGAGTATGCCGCTGCCTTCCACGAAGGCGAGGCTCTGAGGCTGGCGCTGGAGATCTTCGAGCTGGTGGAGCGGCACAATCTGGACAAGACCCACGGCGGCTACTTCGAAGCGGCCAACCGGGACTGGAGCCCAGCCGTCGATATGCGGCTCAGCGAGCGCGACCTTAACGAACGCAAGTCCACGAACACTCACCTCCATCTGCTCGAAGCGTACGCAAACCTGTACCGAGTCTCTCGCGCGGCCGAGGTCAGGGATGCGCTGCGCAAGCTGCTGCTCTGCTTTCTCGAGCGGATCTACGACCCGCGGACCCGGCACTGGATCCCCTTCTTCAACGACGAGTGGCAACCGCGCAGCCGGGTTGTCTCCTTCGGGCACGAGATCGAGGGGAGCTGGCTCTTGTGCGAGGCCGCGCGGCTTCTGGACGATGGCGATCTCCAGAAACAGGTCCGCCAGATGGCCCTAAATCTCGCGGAGGCCGTTTTGACCGAAGGCTTCGCGGAGGACGCGGGCATCTACCACGAGCGGCGAGAAGATGGACAGGTAGTGGCCAGTCTCCAATGGTGGCAGCAAGCGGAAGCCGTGGTGGGATTCATCAACGCGTACCAGCTCTCCGGGGAGTCCCGTTACCTGGAAGCGGCGACGCGATCGTGGGAGTTCATCGAGCGCCACCTGTTGGATCGGCAGTACGGGGAGTGGTTTTACGAGCTTCTTCCGGATCGCCGACCGAACCCTGAAATGTACAAGATCTGCGAGTGGAAAGGACCCTACCATAATTCTCGCATGTGTCTGGAGCTCATGACGCGCACGGTTGAGATTGCCAAGCCTTGAGAGGATGGCCAGTATGATCTCGGATTCTTTTCGAGAAAGGGTGAAGGCGCTTTTGGCGGAGCAAGAGAAGCTGCTGCGTAGGAAGAATGAGCCGCTGCCCTCCCGTAACGGGCTCTTTCACCGGTACCGTTACCCCGTCGTTACTGCTGACCATGTTCCCGTTCACTGGCGGTTCGACCTGAACGAGGCCACGAATCCCTTCCTGCTGGAGCGGCTGGGGGTGAACTCCACGTTCAACGCTGGGGCCATCAAGTGGATGGGCAAGTTCGTCCTGGCCGTTCGGGTCGAGGGAGTGGACAGGAAGTCTTTCTTCGCCCTTGCCGAAAGCGAGAGCGGGGTGGAAGGCTTCCGCTTTCGCGACTTGCCTCTCGAGATCCCGGAGACCGACGATCCGGACGTGAATGTGTACGACATGCGCCTCACAGCCCACGAGGACGGCTGGATCTACGGCGTATTCTGCGTGGAGCGCAAGGACCCGCAGGCGCCGCCAGGGGATACCGTCTCGGCCGTGGCGCAGGCTGGGATTGTCCGGACGAAAGATCTGGTGCACTGGGAGCGGCTCCCTGATCTCCGGACGCCCTCCTCACAGCAGAGGAACGTGGTGCTCCACCCCGAGTTCGTCGATGGCAAGTACTTGTTCTACACTCGACCTCAGGCGACCTTTCTGGGAGAAGGCGGAGGGATCGGCTGGGGACTCGTGGAGGACATCGAGCATCCGGAGATTCGGGAGGAGAGGCTAATTGATCCCCCGGTTTACCACACGATCAAGGAGGCCAAGAACGGCGAGGGTCCGCCTCCGCTCAAAACTCCGGAAGGCTGGCTCCATTTGGCGCACGGGGTGCGGGGTACGGCCGCGGGTCTCCGGTATGTGCTCTATCTGTACATGACGGACCTTCGGGAGCCCTGGCGGGTGACGCACCGTCCGGGTGGGTATTTCATGGCCCCCGAGGGCGAGGAGCGCGTGGGCGACGTCTCCAATGTCCTCTTCAGCAACGGCTGGATCCTGGACGACGACGGTACCGTGTACATCTACTACGGCTCCAGCGACACGCGGCTCCACGTGGCTACCTCCACACTGGAACGGCTGCTGGATTACGTGAAGAATACCCCTGAGGATGGCCTTCGATCCCCAGTCTGCGTACGCCAGCGAATGGAACTCGTCCGAAGGAACCTGGAGGTCGTGCGAGAACTTGGGTTTGCCGGCGAAGCCGAGGTTTCGGGGAGGACGATGTAGCCTTTGCGTCGGTCCGATTCAGACGGTAGATTGGCGGAGGCGGCTTTGATCCTGCGGGTCCGGAACGAGGTTCGCGGAGCACATTCCGCGCGTAAGTCGCGGGGAAGGGCTTGTCTTCGCATCGGGAGTGCGATCCTTGCGAGCACGAACTTTCGGCTTGAAGATCCGAGAGAGGGCGGCATGCTCTTGCGGCGCAAGGGAACGAAGCACGGAGGCACTGGGATGAAACGGGCACTCGTCGTGGCCGGTTTGATGGTGCTTTGGATCGCCATAGCGGGTCTTTTTGCGGAGCCAGTTCGGGGTGAAGAGGCGGTCGGGATCAGGCTTCCTCGCATCTTCGGTTCGAACATGGTGCTGCAGCGGCAGGTGCCCATTCGCGTCTGGGGTTGGGCTGCGCCTGGCTCGCTCGTGACCGTGAAGTTTGCGGGGCAAGAAAGGAGTGTGGCAGCGGGCGGCGACGGGAAATGGGCGGTGACGCTTCCCCCGCTCGAAGCTGGCGGTCCTCACGAGATGATCGTGGCGAGCGGCCGCGACACGCTGCGATTGGAGAACGTGCTTGTGGGGGAGGTCTGGCTCTGCTCCGGCCAGTCCAACATGGAGATGCCCTTGGCCGGATGGCCCCCAAGGGACACGCTGCTGAACTCGGCGGAGGAGATCCGGAAGGCCGACCTCCCGTCGATTCGCTTGTTCAAGGTGGAGAGAAGTGTGGCCACGGAGCCGCAGGAGGATTGCACCGGTCGCTGGGCACTTTGCCAGCCGCAGACGGCGGCCAATTTCAGCGCGGCGGCCTATTTCTTCGGCCGAGAGCTCCATCGCCGGCTGGGCGTTCCCATCGGGTTGATCGAAAGCACCTGGGGTGGTACCCCGGCGGAAGCTTGGATGTCCCGCGAAGTTTTGGCCGGCTTCCCGGACTTCGCGGAGACCATCCAGAACTTCGACCAACTGCAGGTGGCAGCGCGGCAGCTTGAAGCCTGGCTTTCCCGCTTTCCAAGCTTCGATCTCAGCACAGTTGACGAGAACTCCTTCTGGGAGGCGTACGACCACGGGGACGCAAGCTACGCGGCACCGGAGACCCCGGACTCGAGCTGGTTGGCTGTGCCCGTGCCGCGGGTCTGGGAGAACACCTCGCTGGGCGAATTCGACGGGGTGGTGTGGTTCCGGACATGGGTCGAATTGCCCGCAGCCTGGAGCGGAAAAGACCTGACCCTGTCGCTGGGCCCCATCGACGACATGGACCGGGTGTACTTCAACGGGCAGAGGGTCGGGGGCATCGAAAAGGCTGGCTACTGGAATATCGACCGCACCTACACGGTGCCGGCTCACCTGGTGCGCCCAGGGAGGAATCTCATTGCCGTGCGGGTGATCGATCTTCGCGGAGGTGGCGGGATCTACGGAAGGCGCGAGCAACTCTTCCTTGCTCCTGGCGAAAAGCCGCTCCAGAAGCTTTCGTTGGCCGGACAGTGGCGGATCTGCCCCGTGGCGGAGATCCGGGGGAGTCGCCTTTACCTTTACCCAGGGGCGGAGGCCTTCCGCGAGAGGCCGCAGTTACCGGTGGCTCTCGGAGCGCGCACGCCGACCGTTCTGTTCAATGGCATGATCCGGCCACTGGTGGGATACGGAATCCGTGGTGTGATCTGGTATCAGGGAGAGTCGAACGTAGGGCGCGCGGAGCAGTACGCGCGTCTGTTCCCCGCGCTCATCCAGGACTGGCGCAGCCGATGGGGGCTCGGCCCATTTCCCTTCTACTTCGTGCAGATCGCCCCGTACAACTACGGCAACGGGCTTTCGCCGTTCCTGCGGGAGGCCCAATTGCTCACCTATCGCCGAGTGGAGAATACCGGGATCGTGGTGACGACCGACATCGGCAACCCCGAAAACATCCATCCGGCGAATAAGCAGGAAGTCGGCCGAAGGCTCGCTCTCTGGGCGCTGGCTCAAACCTACGGATTTCAGGATATCCTGCCCTCCGGTCCCCTGTTCCGCGAGATGAAGCTCGAAGGGAACCGAGCTCGGATCTTCTTCGACTTTGTCGGTTCCGGCTTGGTGGCGCGCGGGGGGCCTCTGACCGGGTTTGAGATCGCCGGTCCGGATCGAGTTTTCCGCCCGGCTCAGGCGCGGATCGAGGGGCTGACGGTGATTGTCTGGCATCCGGAGGTGCGGGAGCCGGCGGCGGTTCGCTTCGGCTGGAGCGACACGGCGCAGCCGAATCTGTTCAACAGCGAAGGGCTACCGGCCTCCCCCTTCCGCACGGATACCTGGGAACGCTGAGCGCAGGTCCAATGCCCGGACCTGAATGGAAGGCAAGGCGTCGGTTTTGCCGAAGCCCATTGGATTGCACAGGAGAGCCATGGACCGCACTTGTCTCGCCTCTTTCCTGAGCATAGCGCTGCTGAGCTTCCGTGCGGGAGCTCAGCCGACGGGCCTCGCAGTGAGCTTCGACAGCGGGTCCCTCGACGGCTGGTATGCCGATGTGACGACCTACGAGCTGGAAGCGCGCGACAGCGCGTTGGTCATCCACTATCATCGCACAACGAGTAGCTGGGAGTGGCACAACTTCCACTTCATCCCCCCGGAGTCGGTTCGAGTTTCCGGGGCGCCGAAGATCTCGCTCCGCGTGCGTTCCGACATCGACACGGAGCTCACCCTCAAGCCCATTTACAGTAACGGGCTCAGCGATTGGCTTCCCGTGAACGTGCCGGGGGATGATGGCTGGCGGCTTTACGAGTTTCGGCTCGCGAATTACGCGGACGGCCTCCTGGAGCGGATCTATTTCTACCTTGACGGAGGTACTACCGCCCCGCGCAGCGGCACGGTGTGGTTCGATGACTTGCTGATCGGAGACGCCGCCGTTCTGCCGCAGGTGACGCGGTTGCGGGTGCTCTCGCAGAGCCCATCGGCCATCGAGTTGGGCTGGGAATGCGACCTGCCGGCTCGAGTGATGGAATATCGCGTCTACCGCGGCGGGGAGACTGGCTTTCTCCCGAGTCGGGAGTTCTTGTTGGCTAGCACGGCGAGCCTGAGCTACAGGGACCTTGCGGTCGAGCCGAATCGCCGGTACTTTTACCGGGTGGCCGCGGTGGACGTCTCGGGCCGAGAGGGTCCCCCGTCGCCGGAGGCCGGCGCGCACACCTACGGCGGGCTTCTGCAGCCCAGCGTATCCGTGGCCTCGGTGAACCGGGAGACCGTCGGTCTTTACGAGAAGTTCGAGATCATCGCTGACCTCCGCAACGTCGTCTTCACCAATCCCTTCGATCCCGAGCAAATCGACCTTCAGGCGGAGTTCCTGGCCCCCTCGGGCAAGGTGTGGAAGATCCCGGGATTCTACGACAACTACGAAAGCCGGAACCAGTGGAAGGTGCGCTTCGCGCCGAACGAGGTGGGGCAATGGAGATTCCGTCTCCTTCTGAGCAATCAGGGTCAGAGTGCGAGCAGTGAGACGGGTACCTTTACGGCCATCTCCTCTCCGCATCACGGTTGGATCCGTCCTTCCCCGGCGAATCCGCATTACTTCGTGCACGACGATGGCACTCCGTTCTACGGCGTCGCTTTCTATTACCCTTGGGGAGTCACCAATGGCTCCACCGGCTTGGCTCGACTCCAGGAGTTCGGCGGCAACATGTTCGGCTATTGGAACATCATGTACGGCAATGAGGGCCGGATCATCGAGTCGCTGGTGTCGGGTCTGGGTCGCTACGATCAGGCCAAGTGCGGTCGCATCGATCAGATTCTGGAGTGGGCTGAGTCGCGCAATCTGATGGTCATGCTCGCCATCTGGCCGCATGATCTCCTCTGCCAAACGCTTCAGGGTTGGGCCAAGCAATGGGATAACAACCCGTACAAGACGATCTGCGATGTGCGCGATTTCTACGGTAGCGAGGAGGCTTGGCGCTACCAAGCGAAGCAGTACCGTTACCTCATCGCGCGCTGGGGCTACAGCCGAAGCTTGGCCATCTGGGAGATCATCAACGAGATCAATGGGACGGATGCCTGGGAAAGCGGGCGCCAGCAGGAAGCGATAGCTTGGGTGGGTAGGGTACATCGGTTCTTCAAAGAGAACGATCCATACGGGCATCCCACGACGGCGTCGATGAGCGGGGGATGGTACAGGCCGCAACTCTACCAGGAGGTGGATCTTCCCAACGTGCATCTGTACGAGACGGGATGGAGGGCGCAGTTCCCGAACGATCCGTTGCGTTCGAGCTACTACACCTACTTCCAGGTCGCCTGGCAGATGTACCGGGATTTCGCGAAGCCAGCCATCCTGGGGGAGGCCGGTTATACGGATAGCTACGGAGGCTACCCCGTTCCCAGTCCGGAGTATACGACGCTCTTCCACAACGCGCTCTGGGCTAGCTGGGCGGGGGGACTTTCGGCGAGTCCCTTCTGGTGGGCCTTCAACTACGCGCCGATCAGCACGGACGACCTCCTGCGGCAACTCAGCAGTTTCTCGACGATCGTGCAGCAATTCCCGTACGCTTACCTAAGCCTCCATCCTGCCGAGCTCTCCGTGGAAAGCTGCGATGCCTTCGGGATGGCCTCCGAGAATTGCGCCTTTGGCTGGATCCGACATCAGCAGGGGAAACGATTGGGGAGCCACAGATTCGTCCTGCGAGGATTGGCCGACACGACGTACGTCCTGGAGTGGTACGACACCTGGCGCGGTCAGCGCCTCAAGTCCACGTACCACTGGGCGAGGAACGGCGTGCTTGAGTTGAACCTCCCCGAGCTTGGGTTGGATGCGCCCGACGTCGCGTTCTTCGCTGCCGTCGCGGAGGAGGGGGACGTCCCTCGCAGGCTCATCTTGTCTGCCTATCCGCAGGAGCTGTTGGCGGGGACGGGGCAGGAGAGCCGGCTCACCGCTGTGGTGGTGGACTCGGCCGGTCGCATCTGCGCGCGGGCTTCGATCCCCCTGGTGTTCGAGCTCGTGGGGCCCGGGGCGATCACGGGCGAGATTCCGCAACTTCCGCAGGGAGGAACTGCCTCGGTCACCTACGTCGCTGGGGGCCAGACTGGACATGCCCTGGTCATCGTTCGGGGCGAAGGGCTGGAGCCCGATTCGGTGATCATCCGGGTGCGCGATTCGGTGACGATAGACGATTTCGAGGATTACACGAGCTCCACTGCCTTGGATGCCGTGTGGCGGGTGAAGACCGGTACCTCCACCACACTCCGCCTGGCAGAAGGGGTTTCACCGTACGGCCGTTCTTGCCTCCGCCTGGACTACGCGATCGGCAACGGCAGTCCGCCCTATGCCGGAGCTTCGCGCGATCTCGGCCCTGTGGCTTCCTCCCCGAGAGGGCTCCGCCTGTGGCTGAAGCCCGACGACTCCGGGCGGACGCTCTCCATTTTGCTCTTGGAGGCGAACGGACGGTACTGGCAATATGATCTGACGCTGAGCGGCTCAGAAGGACGAACCCTCGAGATTCCCTTTTCGAGCTTCCGGCCGAGCAAGCCAAGCGAGGGCATCAGCTGGTCGGAGGTGAAGGAGATAAGCCTGCTGGTTTTCCGCGGCAATGGCGCTTACGGGCAGGGCTCGCTGCACGTGGACGGCCTCGAGCTCCTCTACAGGGAGGTCGGAGCGGGCCGCGTGGAGTGGAAGGACAGCCTGGCGCCGCAGCAGCTGCGTCTGCTCGGTAACTATCCCAATCCCTTCAACGACCGTACGGTCATCGCTTTTGAGCTGCCCCGCCCGATGAGCCTGCGCCTCGAGGTCCTCGATGTGGGTGGCCGGCTTGTGGAGACCCTGTGGGAGGGCCCGATGGAGCAGGGGGAACACGTGTTGCGTTGGGACCCGAAAGGCGAAGCCACTGGCCTCTACCTCATTTGCCTGAGCGCAGGGGATACCCGATTGGTCCGCAAATGCCTCTACCTCAAGTAGGAGACGGAGATGATGGGACGCGGTCGACGAAGAATCCTGTGCGCCATCTTGGTCATCCCTGTCCTCGCGTTGGGTTGCGGGACGGCGCGTCGAAGTGGGGCACCGAAGGGCTTTGTGACCGTGACGGGCACGCGGTTTGTACTGGACGGGCGGCGATATTGCTTCCTCGGCACGAATGTCTGGTACGGGCTGAATCTCGGCGCCGACACCCTGGGCGGCGACCGGGAACGGCTGGCGCGTGAACTCGACAGGCTGTGCGATCTGGGAATCCGAAACCTGCGCGTGATGGGTGCGTCCGAGGGAGAGCAGTTCAATACGGTCCGCCCTTGCATTCAGCCGACGCCGCGGAGCTACCGAGAGACGATGCTCCGCGGGCTGGACGTCCTTTTGGCAGAAATGGGCAAGCGGGGAATGCGGGCGGTGATCTACCTGAACAACTATTGGGAATGGTCCGGAGGCATGGCGCAGTACCTGGCCTGGGTCAAGAACGTCCCGGTCCCGAACCCCGGCCTCCCTCCGTTCCGCTGGGACGAGTTCATGAATTTCAGCGCCGGCTTTTACAGGGATTCCACGGCCAATGATTGGTACCGCCAATACGTGCGGCATGTCGTGCTCCGGACGAACACGGTCACCGGCGTCCCTTATCGCGAGGACCCAACCATCATGGCCTGGCAATTGGCCAACGAGCCTCGGCCGGGCTGGGGAGAGGTCTCCAAGGCCAATTTCGAAGCTTTCGCCCAATGGATCGACCGGACGGCGCAGTACATCAAGTCGCTGGATCCCAATCACCTGGTCTCTACGGGGAGCGAGGGGCTCGTCGGCTGCAACGGGGATGAGGAGCTTTATCTGCGGACGCATCGCTTCGATTCGGTCGACTACATGACGTTCCACCTCTGGGTGCTCAACTGGTCTTGGTTCGACCCGCTGCGGCCCGAGGAGACGTACAGCTCCGCGCTGGAGAAGGCGCTCGATTACATCCGGAAACACGCCGAATACGCCGCCCGGGTTGGCAAGCCTCTCGTGCTCGAGGAATTTGGGATCCCCCGGGATCGACACAGTTACGACCCGCGATCCACGACGACGTATCGCGACCGTTACTACGAAGCCGTCTTCGCGGCCATCTACGAAAGCGCTGCGGCGGGAGGTCCGCTGGTCGGCAGCAACTTCTGGGCTTGGGGCGGAGAGGGACGGCCCCGCGATCCGCAGGATCCCACCTGGAAGCCGGGCGATCCGTACACGGGCGATCCGCCGCAGGAGCCGCAAGGCAGGAACTCCGTCTTCGACTGTGACTCTTCCACTCTGGCTGTGCTGAAGAAGTGGGCGGCGAAGATGGACGCGCTCAATGTGGACATGCCAAGTCGCCGTCCCCTGCGCTGACGCAAGCCTCCTCGGAGGGTGACCGCACACAGCAGGCCATGGTGAACCGAAGAGAAGAGGGAGCATCATGGGTTCCAAACTCCTTTGGGTTTCGGCCGTGATCCTCATGGCCATGCCTGCCGTGGCCCAGGTTTACCTGGATCCCCATGCGCCGATCGAGGACCGCGTGCAGGATCTGCTCTCTCGGATGACCTTGGAGGAGAAAATTGGCCAGATGACCCAGGCCAACCTCACGAATCTGCGCAGCATCGAGGACGTCAAGACGTACTACCTCGGTTCGGTCCTTTCCGGTGGAGGAGCCGCTCCGGCCGACAACAGCCCGAAAGGCTGGGCTGATACCTACGATCAGCTCCAGGCCAAGGCTCTCGAGACCCGGCTGCGGATCCCCATCCTCTACGGGATCGACGCCGTGCACGGGCACAATAACGTGCGGGGAGCGGTGATCTTCCCCCACAACATCGGCATGGGATGTACCTGGAATCCTGAGCTGATGCGGCGGGCTGCCCGCATCACCGCTTTGGAAGTCGCTGGAACCGGCATCGACTGGACCTTCGCCCCGTGCATTGCCGTCCCCCGGGATGAGCGCTGGGGCCGGACCTACGAGGGATTCGGCGAAACTCCGGAGATCACCGAGTTGATGGCGGAGGCGGCAGTGCGCGGCTTCCAGGGGGATTCCCTCGGGGATCCCACCAGCATTGTCGCCTGCGCCAAGCACTACCTGGGCGACGGGGGGACCACCCGCGGCATCGACCAAGGTAACACCGAGGTGGATGAAGCCACGCTGCGCGCCATCCACCTCCCCGGCTACATCGCTGCAGTGCGGGCGGGCGTCCGAACGGTGATGGCCTCCTACAGCAGCTGGAATGGGGTGAAGATGCACGCCAACAAGTACCTCCTCACTGACGTGCTGAAAGGGGAGCTCGGATTCAAAGGCTTCATCGTTTCGGATTGGAATGCCATCGACCAGCTCGGTCCCGATTACGCGGCCAACGTCAAGACGGCGATCAATGCCGGAATCGACATGGCGATGGTCCCGGATAAGTACGCGACCTTCTTCAACACCCTGAAGCGGCTGGTCCAGGACGGCGAAGTCCCCATGTCCCGGATCGACGATGCCGTGGCCCGGATCCTGAGAGTGAAGTTCGAGCTCGGTCTGTTCGAGCGGCCGTTCACCGATCGCGCGCTCACCGACAGCGTGGGGTGTGCGAGCCATCGGGCGGTGGCGCGCGAGTGCGTGCGGCAATCGCTTGTCCTACTGAAGAAGCGGAACGGGATCTTGCCCCTCAAGCGCGATCGCGGCAGGATTCTGGTGGCAGGTCCTGCGGCCGACAACCTGGGCTACCAGTGCGGAGGCTGGACCATCAGCTGGCAGGGAGGAAGCGGGCGGATCACGGAGGGGACGACGATCCTGGAGGCCTTACGAGCCGGCGCCCGGGGCGCGGAGATCGTGTACTCCCCGGACGGCCAGGGCGTGGACTCCGCCGATGTGGCGGTGATCGCCATCGGAGAGAAGCCGTACGCGGAAGGTGCCGGAGACCGTGACGACTTGCACCTGCCTTCCGACCAGGTGGCGATCGTTCGGCGGATCAAGGAGAAAGGGATTCCCACGGTGGTCCTCCTGATTTCCGGGCGGCCGATGATCCTGGAGAACGTGCTACACTGGTGCGACGTGCTCTTCGCCGCCTGGCTTCCCGGCACGGAGGGAGCCGGCATCGCCGACGTCCTGTACGGCGACTTTGCCCCGACCGGCCGCCTGACTCACTCCTGGCCTCGCTCGATGAAGCAGATCCCCATTAACGTGGGGGATCCATCCTACGAGCCGCTCTTCCCGTATCGACACGGGATCACGAGCCTCGAGGATTACGGCGCCGATGTTCCCCCCATTTTCCACTCCGGCGTGCTATTGAACGATGGGAGTACGATCGAGCTGGCATTCAGCAAGCCGATGGCGGCTCCTCCGGGCACCGACGGATGGCAGGTGTGGGTGAACGGATCTGTGGCCCAGATCATCGCCGCGAGGTCGAAGTCCGGGGATCCTTTTGTGATCGAACTGGTCCTTGCGCGCCCAGCCAGTGCGGGCGATTCCCTCTCGGTGGCCTACTCGCCGGGCTCCGCCCGAGCGCTGGACGGTTCTGCGCTCGAGGCCTTCGGTCCCGTGGAGCTTTACAACCTCCGGAACGAGGGCTCGGGACCCCAGCCGATCCCGGGGCGTGTGGAGGCGGAGAATTATTCCAGCTTCCAGGGCGTCACGCTCGTGCGAACCACGGATGAGGGTGGGGGAAGCGCTCTGGCCTCCTTCGACCGCACCGACTGGGCGGAATACGAGCTCATCGTACCGTCGGAAGGCGTGTATCAGGTGGCCCTGCGGGTGTCGTGCGCTACGGGGGCGGGACGAGTCGGACTTGTGCTCGGGGGGCAGGTGTTGGCTGTGCTCGACATCCCCGTCACTGGCGACTGGGAGAACTGGACCACCGTGACCACCCGCGTGACTCTCCCTGAGGGAATCCAGCGTCTCAAGGTGTTCGCGTTCATTGGGGGATTTCGGTTGAATTGGCTTGAGTTCGTCAAAGAGAGCGGGGTGGGCAGCGCCAGCGCCCCTTATCCCGCCGATTTCCGACTGTATCCTGCCAGCCCAAATCCCTTCTCAAAACGCACAGCGATCTACTTCTGGCTTCCGCGCGAGGCGCGGGTGACCCTATCGGTACATGACCTTCTCGGCCGGGAGCTGGAACGGCTCCTGGATGGCAGGGAAGGCCCGGGACTGCGCATGACAACGTGGGAGGCCGGCAACTATCCGAGCGGCATCTATCTGATCACGCTCGAAGCATCGGGGGCTCGCAAGCTTCAACGCCTTGTCCTCGTCAAATGAGCCAACCTGTCCACCCCGCCGGGGGCTGAGCCCCAGCCTCCGGGAATACTGCGCCGGTCGGAATCTGCGTGTCCAGTTCGGATGCGCTTCGGCAGATTGGCCGCCTCCGGAAGGCGGGAAGGGGCGATGCGCCCATTGCTTGGCGATCGGGGAGAGGTTACATTTGACCGCGGTGCGGATGCTCGTACAGATGGGACGGCGGATAGCATCATGTCCACATCCCACGGAGGGAAGAAGATGCAACGGCGAGTACCCGGGTTGCCGGCGGCAACTCTCTTTCTGTTTCTTCTCTGCTGCCCGATCTCCGACGGCCTTTCGCAGGGTCCGGAGTCGTACGTCTCCGCGGTCTGGGTTGCCGACCAGGGCGACGGTACGTACTGCAACCCCGTTCTGCATGCCGACTACTCGGACCCGGACGCAATCAGGGTGGGGGATTTCTACTACCTTGTGGCTTCCAGTTTCAACTGTGTGCCCGGTCTTCCCATTCTTCGCTCGCGCGACCTTGTGAACTGGAGGATCGTCGGCCATGCATTGCCGCGGCTGTCGCCGGAGGAATTCTTCCGCCGCCCGCAGCATGGGCGCGGGGTGTGGGCTCCCTCCATCCGCTACCACGCGGGCTCCTTCTACATCTACTACGGCGATCCAGATCACGGGATTTTCATGGTGCGGGCGGCACGACCGGAGGGACCCTGGAGCGATCCGGTTCTTGTGAAGGAAGCGCAGGGCTGGATCGACCCCTGCCCCCTCTGGGATGACGACGGACGGGCCTACTTGGTCCATGCCTTTGCCCGCAGCGTCTCCGGAATCAAAAGTATCCTGGCGGTGAGCCCAATGAGCCCCGACGGTACGCGATTGATCGGGGACCCGGTGATCGTCTTCGACGGCCACGACGAACACCCGACGGTGGAGGGGCCGAAGTTCTACAAGTGGAATGGCTACTACTACATCTTCGCTCCAGCCGGGGGAGTGCCGACGGGGTGGCAGCTGGTGCTCCGTTCGCGCCACGTTTTCGGCCCGTACGAGGCGCGGGTGGTGTTGGCGCAAGGGCCGACGCAGATCAATGGTCCCCATCAGGGGGCGTGGGTGCGCACGGCAGCGGGGGAGGACTGGTTCCTGCACTTTCAGGACAAGGGTCCCTACGGCCGTGTGGTTCATTTGCAACCGATGCGGTGGGTAAATGGCTGGCCGGTTATCGGGGAGGATCCGGACGGCGACGGAGTGGGCCAGCCCGTCCTGCGCCACGCCAAGCCGCGTGTCAAAGGCCCCTTGCGCCTTGAGACGCCGGTGGAGTCGGACGAGTTCGATGGCGCCAGGATCGGGCTTCAGTGGCAGTGGCACGCGAATCCCTCGCCCACTTGGGCCATGTGCTTTCCTTCCCGGAACGTGCTCCGCCTGTACTGCGAGCCATTACCCGAGCAGGCCCGGAGTCTCTGGGACGTGCCGAATCTGCTCTTGCAAAAGTTCCCCGCGCCGGAGTTCTGCGTGACGGTCAAAGTGTCCTTCCACCCGCTGAATGAGGGGGACCTCTTCGGCCTTCTGGTGATGGGAAGGGATTACTCGTACCTCGCGATCGAGCGGGAGGGAGGGCAGGTTTACCTCACTCGGGCTGTTTGTGTCGGGGCGGACCAAGGCGCGGGGGAGAGCGAAGCCGTCCGGCTTCCCCTCTCGTCGAACCGCGGCTACCTGCGTCTCCGAGTCGGGCAGGGAGCGCAATGTCATTTCGAGTACAGCGAGGATGGCCAAGGCTTCGCGGAGGTCGGGGAGCCTTTCGCAGCTCAGCGCGGTGTGTGGATCGGCGCCAAGTTTGGACTCTTCGCCCTGTGCAAGGGATCCTTCTTCGAAAAGGGGTACGCCGACGTGGACTGGGTCCGCGTGGGCAAGAACTGAACTGAAACGGCCCGCCGCAGCGGGCAGCGGCTCCGGAAAAGGCTTCCTCGCACCACCAGGGATGAGCTATTGTCCTGTCGCTCGAGCCCGGGCTTCGGCGCCGGTTCGCCTCCTGCGTCGGTCCAGCCTTTCGAGCGTTGCACGATTTGGAACTTCGGCAATAGGCCCGGCAGAAACTTCGTCCCTTCCACCTGATCCCATAGCAAGCACGCCGCTACGTGGTCATCTCAGGACGAGAACCCGGGTCATCTTCCGGTTCCCCTCAGCCTGGAGTGTGATGAAGTACACTCCGGCCGGATGACGACTTGCATCCCACACGGCGGTTTTCAGACCCGGTCCCTGTCGACCGCTGGCAATGCGTTCGATCTCCCGACCCAGCAGGTCGTACACGGCCAAGGTCACTTCCGCCTCGCGCGGGAGATGGTAGGTGATGGTGGTCTGCCGCGACGCGGGGTTCGGTTTGGCTGGGTAGAGCACGAAGGTCGCGGGGACGCTGGAAGTCACGGGGACGCCGGAGGTGACGGTCCGCCCCAATGCCACGTTAGTGGGAAGCGACCTCACGTCGCCCGCGTACGCCCGCACCCGGTAGTAGTAGCAAGTGTCGGGTTCAAGGCCGCGGTCCACAAAGAGCGTGTCGTTCGGACCTACCGTGCCAACGACCACCCAGCCCGAGGTATCCGGAAAGCTACGCTCGATGAGGAACCCCTGCTCGTACGGTATTGCCTCACGCCATCGGAGGAGCAGTTCGGTGGAGGAGACCGGAGTAACCCGCAGCTCCGCCGGTGCCGGGATGTAGTCGGTGCGCCAGCAAAGCTGGTTCAGGTACTCCTCGAGGTTGGTGTAGCCATCGCCATCGCGGTCCTGTTTCTGGTCGTCCGGGTTGCTGGGATCGAGGCCATGGGATCGCTCCCAAGCATCGGCCATGCCGTCGTGGTCCTGGTCCTCCGGCACATCGTAGGTTCGGAGCTCGGGCCAACCGCCTACGTCCGTTGGGGTGTCGACGATCCCTTTTCCCGCCCCCCAGATGCCCCCGTAGGTGGCCGTGCCGGTGCGGGTTTCATGGGCGATCCTCTCGTCAATGGGGTCCCTCCGGGGGAGGCTGGCGCCTGCATCTGCGAGCACCAGCTGGAAGGCGATCTCCGGTTCGTGCGTCACCACCGAAGCCACGGGGAAGGGCTCATATGCCCGGATCGCGGATAGCCATCTGGGATTGCCCGGTTGCACGCCACCGGCCCAGTTGTCCGCCGTAATCAGCGGGAAGCCGTAGACGAAGTTGCCTTCCACGTACCAGCGGCCGAGGCTGTCGCTGGGATTGACGATGCGATTGCGCTTGTCCGGTTGAGTAGCCGGCCCGTATTTGTAGTAATTCTTCACCAGGTTCTGATTGCCCGCCTCGCCGCCGTAGGCGCTGTTGAATCCCCAGTTGTAGATGACGTTGTTCCGGAAGTCGACGATCTCCCAATCGGGGTGTCCGTGGTAGCGGCTGCCGTTGAAGCGCGGGTTGCGGCTGGAGTGGTGGGCCAGGAGATTGTGGTGAAAGCTGGCGCCCATCCCTCCCCAGATGCCGCCGTATCCGTGCGTGCCTTTGCTGTGGCACGAATAGTAAAGGCTCTCGGTGATAAAGCACCACTGCAGCGTCACGTTCCAGGAGTCGTAGGCCGAAGCCGCTTCGTCCACCCCCCAGCTGAAGCTGCAATGGTCGATGATGATGTTCGTATGCCCGCCTTTCACCCAGATCGCATCCACCTCCGTCTGGCTACTGTCCCCCGGCCGGACCCGCAGGTACCGGATGATGATATTGTTCGCATCCACAACGACACCGTAGTTGTACAAGCAAATCCCGTCGCCTGGCGCGGTTTGTCCCGCGATGGTCAGATTGCTGTTCTTAATGGTCAGCGGGCTCTGCAACTTGATGTTCCCGGATACCCGGAATACCACCGTCCGAGGGCCGGAGGTATTGACCGCCTCCCGCAGGCTGCCGGGACCGGAATCGTTGAGATTGGTGACCTCAATGACGCGACCGCCGCGGCCGCCCGTCGCGAAGCGGCCGAAACCCTCAGCGCCCGGGAAAGCCGGGATCTGAGCCTGCGCAGTACCGATCCACAATTCTCCTGCCAGGACGAGGCAACAGATTGAAAAGCGTCTTACCATCGGAGGGGCCTCCTGTTCGCGCGCGGAGAATTCGGCATTGTCTGACCGTCGCCGGGTTCGCCCAAGGGGGCAACCTTTCCGGGTTCTCTGTCGAGAGAACGCCTCGGGGTCTTGGAACGCAATCAATTTGCACCGATCTCATCGACATTCCGTGTCAAAGATCGTCACCTCCGCGGTGGACTGTAGTCACAGGGCTTGCCTTCGCAGCCTTTCGATGTCGGTGGCTTTGCCAAGCACGAGCAACCTGTCGTCCTCCTGGATGACCATCTCTGCGTTTGGGATAAGCCGCTCCCTTTCCCCCAGGGGATTCGGCCTACTGACGAAGATCACCTCCACCCCTTCCCGCACCCGCAAGTTGAGCTCCTTGAGGGTCTTGCCCCACATGCGCGGCAGGGAGGGGATCTCCTCGAGGACGTAGCCTTCTCCCAGCGGCGATTGGCGCTCTCGTTCCGTCAGGCGCAGGTGGTCGAAGAGGTAGTCGGCCATCTCCTGGCGTGCGAGGGCGCGATTGTAGGCCTCGAGGGCATCGCGCTTCGTGACCAGTCCGATCACCCGACGGGGATCGACGTCCGAGACCACCGGGAGCTCCTCCGAGTCCGTGCGAGCGAACTGCTGGAGGACGAAATGGAGGTCATCGTCCATCCGAACCGCCGTCCCGTCCCGCACAGCGAGGTCGGCCGCCGTCACGAGGGATTTCAGCTCTTCGTATTCCAACATGGCCTGCCGCAAATCCCGCTCCTGGATAACCCCTACCAGGTGTCGCTCATCGTCCACCACGAAGACGGAGGAGTACGGGTTCTCCAGCATGTGTTCCAGCACCTCGGAGAGCTTGGCGCGGGTTGCCACGGTGTTCGTCTCGGGGCGGAAGATGTCGTGCACATGCAAGGAGTGGAGTACGCCCACTTCCTTCCCAAGGTGAAGGTGAACGCCACGCTTCTCCAATTGGATCAGGTGAGGCGTGGTCCCGGCAGTTTTCCGTGCCACCAAATGGCTCACGACTACGCCGGTCATCAGAGCGGGGAGGAAGGCATTGTTCCTCGTCATCTCGAGGATGATCATGATCGAGGTCAGAGGCACTCCGTTGATCCCGGCCAGGACCGCGCCCATTCCGACGAGGGAATAGGCCACAGGATCGAAGTGGGTGCCGAGGAGGAGATTGCCTCCGTGGGCAAAAAGATAGCCGAGGAGAGCTCCCTGGAATATGGAGGGGGCGAAGATCCCTCCAAAGCTTCCGGCGTGCAGAAGCAGCGGCACGAAGAGGAACTTGCCCGCCAACAGAATGGCCGCCACGAACCAGGTCAGTTGGCCTTGCAGCACCTGTTCCATTGTGTGGAAGCCGATCCCGAACAACCCCGGGAAGAAACGGCTGACGAGTCCGAGCAGCAGGCTGACCACCAGAAGCTGGATCAACATGCCCGCGCGGCTCTGGCCGGCTCGGCGAAGTCGTCCCGCAACGCGGTAGAATTGCACGAATGCCCCTGACCACAGGCCCGCCAGGGCCCCGAACACCAGGTAGCCGAGGAATTCCGGGATTCTCCCCAGCGCAAAGGAGGGGATGGGAAACGGGTGGGCTTGCCGGAGAACGGCCTGTGCAGTCACGCTGGAAGTGACGGAGGCAAGGATGACGGCACTCAGCGTTCCCGTCTGGAGGTCGTTCATGAACACGATCTCCACGGCGAAGAAAACGCCGCCGATGGGAGCACCGAACGCGGCGGCGATCGCTGCCCCGGCTCCGGCCGCCGTCAACATCCGCAGCTTCCGCTCCGAAAGCCGAAGCAGTTGTCCGAAAAGAGAAGCTGCGCCGGCTCCGAGGCGGGAGGCGGGATCCTCGGGGCCGAGTGTCGCCCCGGACCCGATCGAGAGGATCGAAGCAACGAAATGAAAAAGAGTGGAGCGCGCCTTGATACGACCGCCCTTCCGGACAACCGACAGCATTACGTGCGAAAGCCCTCCTTCCAGGGCCACGCGAGGCGAAGTGATGCGGAGCAACCAGATCAGAACCGCGCCCAGGACGGGCGGCACAACTACATAGTAGCTTCCCAGGAAGGACAAGGGCTCGCGGAGTCCCTCGAAGAAAAAGCGGGTTGTGGTTCGGATGCCGGAAAGAAAGAGGGCCGTGATCAGGCCCACGGCGGTCCCGGCAAGCAGGGATAGGAGGATCAAGGAGCCGTATTCCGGGAAGTCTCCGCTCCGGAAGAGGTCGCGTATCTTCCCATGCCCGAGTTTCACCGCCAATGCCTCCGTCCCCCGGCTGCGCAAAGGAGAATGCTTCCGCCGGCGCGATTCTGGGGCGCAGCCCCGGCGCCCAGGCACTCTGCCGAGACTGGCTGCCCGTGGCCGGCTTGCCAACCAGCGCCCGAGAGCCGAAGCTTTCTTGCGCAAACCCTCACCAGCGGGCTTGAGCCCCGCTGCGCGTCTAGCGCCTTGCCGCTGGCGCGGAAGTATGACCGGTGTCCGGTGTTCCCTTCGTCGTTCCTGCTGCCCATTTGGATTCGCTTGTCTTGCGTGCCGTTTGCCGCTTCCATCGCGAGAGCCGTCGGGGCGCTGCCTCGCGATCGAAACGATTGGGGCGACATCTCGTCGCCTCGACCGGCCTGCCGGCCCAACCCCGAAGGCAGTCCGCTAGGAGCTGGAAGCCCGGTAGAGACTCAAGAAGGCCCGGTAGAGGTCGAGGTAGTCGTCCGTCTCGTATATGAGCGTGTAGGGGTCGCTTCTTCGCCCCAGGCGGGTCCGGGAGGCTCGCTCGGCCTGCTCCGTTTTCTGGAACACGCACTCGAGACGGAATGGCGGCGCGATGCGGAGGGGCGGGATCTGTTGGCGCCGCGAGATTGCCGCCTGGACTGCCTGCTCGATGCGCTGAAGTGAGACCTCAAAGGGGAGGCACAAGGCGGCGTATCGGGAAGAGGCCTCTTTCACCGCAAGGGTTTCCACCGGAGGGTGCAGAGCCTTGGCCTCTTCACAGAGGGCCTGATCCCCCGTGACCAGCAAGACCGGCACATCCAGCCATCCGGCGAGCGCGGCGTTCAGCCCGAATTCGCCCACCGAAAGCCCGTTGATGCGCACGTCGTGAAAGGTGGAGGCGGAGAAGGTGTGGTCGTGGACGGCTCGCGGCGTCCCCGCTTTCGCATGATACCCGAGGAAGAGGGCGGCGTCGAAACCTCGGTCGATGCCCTCCATCATCGAGAGCGGCTTGTCGTAGCCAGTGAGCAGATGAGCCGGTGCCGGCAGTCGGTCGGGCAACAGGTTCAGCCCACGATTGTGGGCGTCGTTAACCACAATCTCCGTCGCGCCCCCCGCACGGCATCCCCGGATCGCCGCACACACCTCGCTGATCATCCATTCCCGGGCCAGCGGGTAGAGCGCACCCCCGGGGTCCACCTGCTCGTAACTCACTACCCCGTTGACCCCTTCCAGATCCGCAGAGATGTAGATTCGCATGGCTTCCCACGAGCAATTCGGAACAAAGGTCGGGCCGGCTACACGACGACCTCGCCGTGTTCCATGATCACCTTTTCGTCGATGACCACGGTGGGTTTCAGCATGATCCCGTCGATGTGAATGGGGGCCTCGTTATTGCCCCCGAAAGAAACGTTATTCCCGAGGGCGATGTGCGCCGTGCCTGCAGCTTTCTCGTCCTCGAGAGGTAACCCCACCACCTTGGCTTTCGGATTTGTGCCCAGTCCCAGCTCCGCCACCAGGCGCGAGCCCGGGCCGCAGCGCTGTAGAAGCTGGCGCAAACGCTTTGCGGCTCCATTGCCGCGGACGCGGACCACGACCCCTTCCTTGATGTCCAGGATGATCTTTTCCCGTGTGCCTGGGGCGAGCCCCATCCCGGTTTCGATCACCGCGCGACCGTATGTACCACTGCTGTGCGGACACACGGCTGCTTCGCCCGCCGGCAGGTTCGAGAAGCTGCCGGGCTCGTGCACCAGCCCAATGTCGGCGTGGCCCTTCATCCCCCGGATGGAGAGGTGAAGGTCGGTGCCGGCGGGGGTTGTGATATGCACACGGGAGCCAATCGTGAAGATGTCGGCCAGTTTGCGGCTGCGATCGCCAATGAACTTGTAGTCCACGTCCACTGCGCGCTTCAGCGTTTGTTCGGTGATGCCGGGGAGGCTCACCGCCCGGGCTCCCTTTCGGCACGCGGCTCGGCGCGCCTCCGTGTGGGAAAGCGACACGCTGGTGATCAGCAAGATCGCGTTGGCCGCCTGCATCATCTGGGCGACGCTGGCCGGGACGGACGGGCGCCAACGGCTGAGGGGAGGGAGAGCGGCCAACGCCGTCGCAGCCCCTGCCCGCAGGCAAACCGCGAAGAAGAGCCGGGCGAGATCGAGCATGGGCTCGTCGGCCACCACCACCACTTCCTCTCCGGGCTGCACCGCCAGGCACGTATGGACCGCGATGCGAATCGCCCGCTCGAGCTTGTTAGGCATGAAATCCCTACCCCAGTTCCTTCGGATGCGAAGCAGGCTGAGCCTCTGCCGTTGGCCCGGATTCGGCAGCGACCGGATTGCGAAGCACGCCGATCCGCTCGATCTCCACCTCCACTACATCCCCAGGTCGCAACGGGCTAATCCCTTCCGGCGTGCCGGTGGAAATAATGTCCCCGGGCTCCAGGGTGAGGTGCGCGCTCAGGTATTCGACGAGCTCGGGGATCTTGAAGATCATGTCTGCGGTGTTGGCTTTCTGGCGCACTTCTCGATTCACCCGAAGCTCGATGTTCAGGCTGTGCGGATTGGGGATTTCCTCACGGGGCACGATCCAGGGGCCGCAGGGACAGAAGGTGTCGAAGCTCTTCGACCGGAACCACGGTTTTGCCTTGTCAATGTCCGCCTTCTGAAGATCCCGGGCAGTGACGTCGTTCACAATGGTGTAGCCTGCCACGTAGTCCCATGCTTTCTCGGCCGGGACGCCCTTGGCCCGCTTCCCGATCACGAAAGCCAGTTCCGCCTCGTGATCGACCCGCTTCGAAAGAGCAGGGAGCCGGATGGGTTGCTCATGGCCGATGAGAGAGGACGGGGCCTTCGCGAAGAAGATCGGCTCCTCCGGCACGGTCGCCCCGGTTTCTTGAGCGTGCGCAGCGTAATTCCGCCCGAGACAAAGGATCTTCTGAGGACGGGTGATCGGCGGCAGGAATTCCACCGGCTCCTGAAGTCGGGCGCTCTCGGCTAGGCTCCCGTCGCAGGCGAATCGCCATAACTCCCGGAGCCATTCTCGGCCGAAGCAGCCGCGCTCGATCAGATGCAGAACGGTGGGGAAGTCGGGCAATTCCAAATCCTCGGTCCCCGGCCACTCGCAGAGGAGCCAGCTGAGGTCATACAACTGGCTGCCGACGCAAAGCCCAGCCCGTTCTTTCCCTGCTCGACGAAAGGAGAAGATCTTGAGCGTCTCCTCGGCCATGTCCCTTCCTCACGTTGCGAGAGAGGCGAATCTCGCGAGCCCCGTCCCCTCGAGCGGTACCCGCGCCCGTCTCATTTCGCCTGAGCCCCCGGTTGCCCTTACCGCTATTCCCTTCCCACGTAGCGGATGAAGCGGCCTCGGAAGAGCTGCGCCAGAAAGAGGGTGAGGCGCTCGAAGGCCGGTTCCACCGCGGCGCCGAAGTGCTTCTTCAGCTCCTGCTCGATATCGCCAACGCTGTGACCCCCGTCGCAGAGCCGCCAGACGAAAGATCCGATCTCGTCCAGATGGACCCGGTACATGGGGTTTTTCAGCCTGGGGAGGAGGTAGCGCTGCAGGAGTGGGTGCTGGAATTTCGGCTTCAGCACGACGATCCGGCCATTCACCTCCTCCCAGGGGGAGATGCGGAGCGGGCGCAGTTTGAGCACCCTTTGCCGTTCCTCCTCAAACTGAAGGGGATCTTTGGACCAGTCCCGAGCCATGCCGGGTGCCCCTCGCTCCGAGCAGCCGCGGTCGGTCGCCGCTTCGGGCGACAAAAGGGGGCTGGAACGCGCCAGCCCCCGGGGTTTCTCACGCCTTTTCCACTTCGCCGCTGAGGGCAAGCTGCCTCAGGGGGTAGTAGATGAGCACGAAAGCGAGTATCGCGAACACGGCGATCCCCAACCAAGGGGTGTAGAGCACCGTGGGTAGCTCGATGTTGGCCGCGCGGAGGGCGGCTGTGGCTACCCCGGTCAGCGCCTCGCCGGCGATCAGGCCCGAGGCCAAGAGGAGACCGATGCGCTCGACCAGGTCCTTTCCCGCCGGAGTGGCGCGGCGGCGCTGCGCGAGCACATCCACGACCCATCGAATGAGGCCGCCGACGAAGATCGCCGCCGTACTGTGGAACGGCAGGTACATCCCGACCGCGATGAGCATCGGCGAGGGAGAGCCGAGCAGGATGAGCGCCAGGGAGAAGAGCATTCCGGCCAGGACGAGGGCCCAGGCCATCTCGCCCCCTACGATGCCCTGAGACATCATGGCCATGAGGCCGGCCTGGGGGGCAGGCAGGTTTTCGCCGCCGATCCCACCGGGCACGTGCTCGTGGAGCAGGGCCAGAGGGATCACTAGCGTGAGGGCGGCTGCCGTGACGCCGATCATCCCGCCGATCTCCATCCTCCACGGGGTGGCCCCCAGAATGTGGCCGACCTTCCAGTCCTGGATCATGTCGCCTGCCACGCCGGCCACGCAGCAAACCACCGCGGCCACGCCCAGCACGGCAGCCACGCCCGGATTGCCCCGGACCCCAAGAGCCACCATCATGACCGCCGCGATGAGCAAGGTGGTGAGGGTGAGTCCGGAGATCGGGTTGGACGAACTTCCGATGATCCCCACCAGGTAGCCGGCCACGGCCGCAAAGAGCAGCCCCGCCAGCAGCATCACGAGCGCCGCCACAATCGCGCTGCCGAGATGGGCCGCGAAGGAGTTGTAGATGAGGATCATGGGGATCAGCAGGGCGGCGATGAGGAGCAGCACCGTGCCAAGCGGGAGGTCTTTGTCGGTGCGCAGTACACCGCCTCCCTCGCCCGCGGCGCGCATGTCCGCAACGGAGCGCCGCACTCCCGCCGCCAGGTTTTTCCGCATCCTGTACAGGGTGTAGAAGGCCCCCACAAGCATGGCCCCGACCGCCACAGGCTTCACCTGCGCATTGTAGACGGAGCTGGCGACATCCACCCAGCTGCCCTTTCCGGCCTGGACCATGTCCCACGCATCCGGGCTCATGAAAAGCACCAAAGGCATCAGGAAGAGCCAGCCGAACACGCCACCCGAGAAGGTGAGGGAGGCCAGCTTGGGGCCGATGATGTAGCCAACTCCCACCAGAGCGCCGCTTGCCGCTGGGCTCTCAATGAGCATCCGACCCTGTTTCCCAACCTCCTGGAGCACCGAACCCTCGCCGGTCAGGTAGACGATCTTGCTGTGCCCGAGCCCCAGGATCCCCTTCACGTAGGGTTTGATCAGCTTCAGTCCGTTGGGGTTCTTCAGAAACTCGATCACGGCGCCGAGGGCCATGGACCCGAACACGTACCGCGCACCGGTTTCCCCACCCTGTCCCGCCTTGACCAGCTCTGCGCATGCCCGGCTTTCCGGGAAGGGCAGGGTGGCGTCTTCCACCAAGGTCCGGCGCACGATAATGATGAACAGGACCCCCAGCAACCCGCCCACCAGCATCAGGACCGTGCTGCGAAAGAAGTCGAAGCGGGTCCATACCCCCGCGATCAGAAAGGCGGGGATGGTGAAGATCGCCCCCGCCGCCAGAGCTTCTCCGACAGCCCCGGTGGTTCGGGCCATGTTCTCTTCCAGGATCGTCCCCTTTACGGGGCGCAGAGCAGCCATGGCGATTACGGCCGCCGGGAAGGTGGCAGCCACCGTCATGCCTGCCACCAGACCCAGGTAGGCGTTGGCAGCGCCCAAGATGATGGAGAGGATGGCGCCCAGCAACACTGCGCGAAGCGTCAGCTCTTTCATGTCCTGATCAGGGGGAACGTACGGATGGTAGCCAACCGGCGGGGACGATGCGGATCCCTTGTCGCTGATCGATGCCATGGGCAATTCCTCCCTCGCTGTGTTTCCGTATCAGCTGGCGGGTCCCTGAATCACACGGCCTTCGGGTCGGTTTGCGTGTTCCTCCAAACGCCGCCAACTTAAGCCGGCGTCGGGAAAAAGTCAAGGCAAAAGGGGAGCGGGAGCTGAGCCGGGCCGGCGAGCCACCGCACGGGGTTTCCGTTTGACAAAGGGAGGGGTTTTTGCTAACATTGCGCCCAAAGGTGAGGTTTTCCCGCGCCGGATCCGCGGATTGGCGATCTTGGGAGTGCGTTGAGGGCGCTGAACCTCGGGATTCTGGAGGCCGGAATGGGCGATTGGCGGGAGCAATTGTTGCACTGGTCTCAGGCAGCAGCTGACTTCATGTGGGGCGAATGGATGATCGCCCTTCTGGTGGGGACGGGGATCGTATTGACCGTCGTCACCCGGGCGATCCAGTTTCGGAAACTGGGTCTTGCGTTTCGGTTTCTGGCCCGGGGCGCAGTTGGAAAGGAGAAACTGCAAACGACCCAGGGCGACATTTCCCCATATGCGGCCCTGATGACCGCTCTTGCGGCTACGGTCGGGAATGGCAATATCGCAGGAGTGGCCACGGCCATCGCCACCGGAGGTCCCGGGGCCCCCTTCTGGATGTGGGTCTCGGCTCTCTTCGGCATGGCCACAAAATACGCGGAGGGATTCCTCGGGGTCAAGTACCGGAAAGTGGCCGAGGACGGGACGATGGCCGGGGGACCAATGTACTATTGCCGGTACGGAATCCGCCCGGAGTGGCTGGCGAAGTTCATGGGGATGCTCTTCGCTGTGTGCGGTGCCTTCACAGCCCTCTTCGGCACGGGGAATATGATGCAGTCCAACTCTATGGCGCTGGCGTTTCGCTCCCAGTTCGGCGTCCCGACCCTCGTGAGCGCGGTGGTGATCACCTTGCTTGTGGGGTTGGTGATCATCGGGGGCATCAAGCGGATCGGAGCCGTGGCGGAACGCCTCGTGCCCACCATGATCTTCCTCTACCTGGCCGGAGCCGCGATCATCCTTATTGCCCGGTTCGCCTACCTTGACGATGCCTTTGCGCTGATCATCCGTTCCGCCTTCTCAGTGAAAGCTGTCGGTGGGGCGCTGGTGGGGACCAGCGTCAAGCAGGCCATCAGTCTCGGAGTGCGGCGAGGGATGCTTTCCAATGAGGCCGGTCTGGGATCGGCAGCCATTGCTCAGGCCGCGGCCAAGTCGCCCGATCCAACGTACAATGGACTGATCGCGATGACGGGCGTGTTCATCGATACCTTGCTGGTGAACACGCTGACTACCCTCACCATCGTGCTCACGGGCGTGTGGGTCCTGACCCCGGCTGCCGGGGTTCCTCTCCTCAAGGAGGGGACCGTGCTGCTCCCGCAGGAGGTGGCGCAGCTCCCTGCACGGGCGCAAGAAATGGCCTCAGCGCTGGGACTGGATCTGAGCCGCGGTGGGCTGAGCAGCACCGCGCTAACGGCCGCAGCATTCAATTCCGTGGTCCCGCGTTTCGGCGGCTGGATTGTGGCCTTGTGCTCCTTCCTTTTCGGATACACGACCCTGATCGGTTGGGCCTACTACGGAGAGCAGTGCGTCGAGTACTTCCTCGGCGTGCGGTCGAAAATGGCCTACCGGCTCGTCTACATTGTGCTCTTGTTCCTTGGCGCCTTGTTGACAGGCAAGTACCTGAATATCGTCTGGTACGTGGGCGACACAGCCAACGCCATCATGGCCATCCCGAATCTAGTGGGCTTGCTCCTGCTGAGTGGAGTTGTTGCCAGAATCACGCGCCATCACTTCCTCGAGCAGATGTCGTAGCCGAGGGATCGCCTCTCCGGCGGGGATTTCCATTGGAATTCGGGGGCTGCTTTTCTAACTTGGGTTGGGTTTGGGGGCCTTGGCTCAGTCATGAGGGATACAGCGGAGGCCGAAGATGGCCGAGGCGGCTGTTGTCCAAAAGGGGCCCCGAGAGATTCGGGCGCCGCGGGGTAATGTCCTCTCTTGTAAGGGCTGGCATCAGGAAGCCGCCCTGCGGATGCTGATGAACAACCTGGACCCCGACGTGGCCGAAAAGCCCCAGGAGCTCATCGTCTACGGGGGCACGGGAAAGGCAGCGAGGAACTGGGAGTGTTTCGACGCGATCGTCCGGGCTCTACGCCAGTTGGAGAATGACGAGACGTTGCTGGTGCAATCGGGGAAGCCGGTGGGCATTTTCCGCACGCATCCGTACTCGCCGCGGGTGCTCATCTCGAATGCGATGCTGGTGCCGGCGTGGGCGACCCCGGAGACCTTCCGTGACCTGGAGGATCGCGGCCTGACCATGTACGGCCAGATGACAGCAGGCAGTTGGATCTACATCGGAACGCAGGGGATCCTCCAGGGCACATACGAGACGTTCGCGGCCGCCGCGAGGCGACACTTCGGCGGCACCCTTCGGGGGAAGTTGCTCGTGAGCGGGGGTCTGGGAGGAATGGGTGGGGCCCAACCGTTGGCCGCCACCATGAACGAAGCGGCCTTCCTGGGGATCGAAGTGGACCGGGCCCGCATCGAGCGCCGGGTCCGCACCGGCTACTGCGACCTCCTTTGCGAAGATCTGGACGAGGCGCTCCACATCGTGCTCACCGCTCGTGCCAACGGCCGGGCTGTCTCCGTGGGGCTGGTCGGGAACACCGCCGACGTGTTGCCGAAACTGGTGGAGCGAGGCGTCGTTCCGGATGTCCTGACGGATCAAACGAGCGCCCATGACGCACTCAATGGGTACGTACCCCATGGCATCCCCTACGAGGCGGCGCTCGAGCTGCGCCGGAAGGACCCACAGGAATACATCCGCAGGGCCTACCATTCCATGGCTGTCCACGTGCGAGCCATGCTCGAGCTGAAGTCGCGCGGCGCCGTCACTTTCGACTACGGCAACAATCTGCGCGGCCAAGCCAAGAAGGCAGGGGTCGAGAACGCCTTTGAGATCCCCGGTTTCGTCGTGGAGTACATCCGCCCGCTCTTCTGCGAGGGGAAAGGACCCTTCCGCTGGGTGGCCCTTTCGGGAGACCCGGAGGACATCTATCGCACCGACGAACTCGTGCTGGAGCTTTTCCCCGAGGATCAGGCCCTCCGTCGCTGGATCCGGATGGCCCAGCAGAAGGTGAAGTTCCAGGGCTTGCCCGCCCGCATCTGCTGGCTCGGCTACGGTGAGCGGGCCAAGTTTGGTCTCGCTCTCAATCGCCTGGTTGCCCGCGGTGAGCTCAAAGCGCCCATTGTCATCGGGCGAGATCATCTGGACACCGGGTCGGTCGCCTCGCCCAATCGCGAGACGGAGGGGATGAAAGATGGCTCCGATGCCATCGCCGACTGGCCTATCTTGAACGCCTTACTGAACGTCGCCTCCGGTGCCTCTTGGGTCTCGGTTCATCACGGCGGAGGAGTGGGCATCGGCCTTTCCATCCATGCGGGAATGGTGATCGTGGCCGACGGGACGGAGGACGCCGCCCGGAGATTGGAGCGAGTGCTGACCAACGATCCGGGCATCGGGATTGTGCGCCACGCGGATGCAGGATACGAGCGGGCTCTTGAGGTGGCACGAGAGCGCGGCGTGAAAATCCCCATGCTGGAAGGGAGTTCGTGAAGCCTCTCGTCACGCTCCTCATCCGCAATGCGGAACAGGTGGTCACTGCCAGGACGGGAGGACGACCCGCGCGCTATAGCTGGCGAGCGGCGGAAATCCTGCCCGGAGGGAGTGTGGCCTGCGCGGGGGACCGCATCGTGGCCGTGGGGACGCAGGAGGAAGTCCTTCGGAACCTGGAGCTCAGTCCCCACGCGCTGGTGATCGATGCGGTCGGCTGCGCAGTGACGCCCGGACTGGTAGATTGCCACGCCCACCCCGTGTGGGCTGGCTCGCGGGTGGATGAGTTCGAGGAGCGGATCCGGGGCGTCAGCTACGAGGAGATTTCGCGTCGCGGAGGCGGAATTCAGGCGACGGTTGCGGCCGTGCGCCGGGCTTCGGAAGAGGAATTGGTGACCGCCGCCCTGCGACGGCTCGACATCTTCCTGAGCTGCGGAACCACAACCCTGGAGGCCAAGTCGGGTTACGGACTGAGCACGGAGCATGAGCTGCGCCTGCTCCGCGTCATCCAGAGGCTGCGTCACATGCATCCCGTCGAGCTCGTTCCCACTTTCCTCGGCGCCCACACCGTCCCGGAGGAATACCGGGGAAGGAGGGAACAGTACGTGGAATTGCTTGTTAACGAGATGATCCCAGCCGTGGCCAGCGGGGCCCTGGCGGAGTTCTGCGATGTATTCTGCGAAGCCGGGTTTTTCTCGCCTGCGGAGTCCGAGAGGATTCTACTGGCGGGGAAGGATCATGGGCTGAGGCCCAAGATCCACGCAGAGCAACTCTCCCGGAGCGGAGGCTCGCCGGTGGCGGCGGCCGTGGGCGCGGTCTCGGCGGATCATCTCGATTGGTGTGAAGAGGAGGACCTTCACGCCTTGGCCCAGGCTGGGGTAGTCCCGGTGAATCTCCCGGGTGCCACGTGCTTTCTCGGGAAGGAACGATACGCACCGGCGCGCAGGATGATCGAGATGGACATGCCCGTTGCCATCGCCACGGATTTCAACCCGGGCACCGCGCCGATCTTCTCCTTGCCGCTCGTCGGGAGCTTTTCCTGCCTGCGCCAGGGATTGACTCCGGCCGAGGCGTTGTCCGCCATGACGCTCGGAGGCGCGTGGGCTCTGGCGCGTCAAGACGAGATCGGCACTCTCGAAGAAGGGAAACGGGCGGATCTGGTTGTTTGGCCCACGAAGGACTATCGCGAAATCTTCTACTACCTCGGTTCCATTCGCCCGCGATGGGTGGTGAAAAACGGACGCATCGTGTACCAATCGGCGGACGAGAGCTCGCTCGGTCACCGGGGAATCACTGGAAAGGACCGAACATGAGCGGACGCGGAATCCAGCTGACCCGAATCGCTACCCTCCTGGCGACGCTGAGCCTCCTTTGGTCTTCCTGCGAGCGATCCAAGGATCTCCCGCTGGAAGCGGGATTCGGCGGCGAAGGGGTGGTCGGAAGCTTGCACGAGGTTGTCCTAACCCCCTCGGAGGTCCGGCAGATCCGGCCGTCCATCAATTTTGGGCTCGGATACTACCTATTCGTTGGGCAGCGCGGCGCTTTGCAGACGCGGACCTTCCTGCTGTTCGATGCCCTTCCGGAGTCGGCCCGTGTGCGCTACGCAGAGTTGCGCTTTCCCCTTCCGGTCCGCTACGGGACCGGGGAGCTCCGGGTGCGGGCTTTCCCTGTGATCGGCGATTGGGAGGAGAAGACCCTGACCTGGGAGAATATGCCCGCCGTAGACCTCTCTTGCACGCTTGGGGACACCGCTTGGAGTACGCGCGATTCGGCCATGGTGGCCATCCGTCTGGACACAACGGCCGTGACGGACTGGATTTGGAATAGCTCCACCAACAAGGGATTTGTGCTCGAAGCCGAACCTGGCGCCGATGTGCTTTTCGAGCTGTACTCCGTGGATGTGTCCGATCTCACCCTGGCCCCCCGACTTTGGCTGAAGTACGTCAAGAACGGCAAGCTGGACTCAGCCGATACCTACCCCAGCGCGGACGCCTTCGTGGCCCATGGGGAGGACGTGCCGGTCGAAGTGGCGTACACCATGACAGCCCAAGACGTGGACAGGATCCTGCTGAAGTTCGACCTCACCCGAATACCAAGAGGGGCGTCGATCAATCGGGCGCAGCTGGAATGGAGCGTCTTGCCCCAAGAGACCCGCTTTGAAGACAAGACCCTATCCATCAGCATCCACCGGGTCATGGAGTGGCCGTGGGAGGGCGAATACGTGGCGTTCGACTCCTCGACCTACCGGGCTTTCTTCACGCTCACCCAGTCGGATAAGCTGCTGACTCTGACGTCTACCGATCAGGTGCAGATGTTCAGCCACATGCTGCAGATGATGGTGGTGGGTTCCTTGCCGGACTACGGTTTCCTCCTGCGGATCGCGCGGGAGGATGCCGCGGTAGGCAGGGTGGCGCTGGTCCCGGCCGGTTCCGACAGCACCACCGGTCCGCGCCTCATCGTCACGTACACGCTGCCGCCAGGGGAGCAGCCCTGAGGTCTCTCTCCGGCTCCGAAGTCGACGGAGGATGGAATTGCGGATGCATGGTCCGGTGAAGCCCGTCAGATACAGGCAGATTGCAGGTTTCGTTCTTGTTGTTTGGCTCCAAACCGTCTCTGGGGTGTGGGCAGGGTCGCTCTACTCGGTCTACGGACTCGGCCAGAATGCGATTCTCGGCAGCGCTCACTACCGGGCTCTGGGCGGCGGTGGGCTCGCGCTGCCGGAAGGGCTGAGCGTGAATCCGCTCAATCCGGCCGCCTCCGTGCCATTCCCGCTGACGCGAGTCTCTGGGACGTTTCTTCACGAAGGGTCGGGGCTCCGTACGACTTCGGCCACAGGCTGGCACAACTACAGTAGTCCGGTGGCCTTTGACTTCCACGTCCCCATCTCGAGCCGCTGGGGGTTTGTCGTGGGATTCCGTCCGCTGACGCTGCGGAGCTACCGCCTCCGGAGCCACGGAAGTTTCCTCAGCCACTCGTTCCAGGGAGATTCCGAGGTCGGATTTCAACAGATCCGGGAAGGCAAAGGGGGATTGCAGGCCCTGTCGGCCGATTTGTGCCACCTCTTCGGGAAGAGAATCAGCCTCGGGATCGGGGGTCGATTCCTATTCGGCAGGCTGGAGGACACCTGGCGCGTCAATTTCGAGCGGACGGATTTCCGCGCGAGCGAGGATCAGTACAGCGTGCATCTTCGCGGGGCGGCCTTCGTCGCAGGCGTGATGGCGAACGTCACCAAGCGCTGGTACCTCGGTGCCTTCTATCAGACCAATGCGCCGCTCCATGCGGAGCGGCGCGGAGAGTCCCGCTACACGTACTCCGATACCGTGCGCTCGTTCAGCACGAACTACCCGGCCATCTGGGGAATCGGTCAGGCCCTGGAACTGGGCGAGCGATGGGTGGTTGTAGCGGACTACCTGCGGCAGGACTGGAGGGATTGGCGGATGGATCGAGAGCCGGCCAGCGATGCTGGGAGCTGGTATCAGATCTCGGCCGGAGTGCAGTTCACTCCGAAGACCTCGGAGTACAGCCCGTTTTGGAAAAAGACGGTGGCGCGTTTCGGAGCGTATCAGCGCGGTTGGCCATTCAGCCCCGTGCCCGGGGAGAGCCTTGTGGAGCGGGCACTGACCTTCGGTCTCGGATTCCCTCTCCCGGAGTCGCGGGGTCGGCTTGACATCGCTTTCGAGTATGGCAAACGCGGCGACAAGGCGAATTTGCCCGTGGAAGAGAGATTCCTGCGGTTCGTCATCACTTTCGTGGGGGCCGAGAAGTGGTTCGTGCGGGCCCAGTGAGGGATGACGCTGTCGGTGGTGGCTGCGGATCGGAAAGACCAAATTATGCTTGCATTTTACCCGGAGCGGCTGTAAAATCAAGCCGTTGTGGCGGGGCCGGATAGCTCGTGGAGCCCCGAGGGGGATGGTGACCGCTGGATGGCCTGACCGATTGTAACCGAGGGACTAAAGGAGGTCAAGAAGGTGGCACGGTACGAAAAGAGGGCGTTGCCGATCCGGGTCGCCGGGCTTGTTCTCGCGATGTTAGCCGTCCTGGCGGCGGTGATGGAGCAGGGTTGCGCGCCTGCAGCCCAGCAGCAAACGGTGATGACCTCCGAGCAGGAAAGAGCGAGACTCGACTCCTTGCGCAAGGTGTGGGAGTTTGAGCGGAACAAGGCGTGGAGCACTGCCTACGAGAATTACAAGAACAAGCTGTACGATCGGTCCATTCGGCCTTTCTGGGAAGTGCTCCGGCTCGATACCACCCACGTTTTCAAGGATCTCCCTTACCGGTATCTGGCGGACAGCTACTTCAGGCTCGGTTTCCCCGACAGCGCAGAGATCGTGTACAAGCTTGGCCTCCAGGTTTTCCCGCAGAGCCAGCAGCTCCACCGCAATCTTGGCTACCTCTACATGGGAAGAGAGCAGATCCCGGAGGCGATCGAGCACTACGAAAAGGTGGTGACGGTCGACTCGGGTACGGTAGATGACTACCGCATCCTGGGTAACCTCTACGTTCGGAACAACCAACTGGACGAGGCAATCCAGGCCTTCGAGAAGGTGATCCAGCTGGATCCGTCCGACGACGCCACGCGCAAGGCTCTTGCCCAGCTGTACAAGAGCACGGGCCGGACGGACGAGGCCATCGCTGCCATGGAGAGGGCTCTGGAGGCAGATCCCCAGAACAGGCGTCTCCTCTACGATCTTGGCAAGGCCTACTATGATCGTCAGGACTTCGAGGCAGCCCTGGCGAAGTTCAACCGGCTCTATGAGCTAAATCCCGACGACATGGACGTGCTGATGTACATTGGGGATTGCTATAGCGAGCTGGAGCAGTATCAGAAAGCCATTCAGGCGTTCGAGCGAGTCCTGCAGAAGGATCCCCGGAACACCCGGGCGCTGTGCGAAATCGCCCTTGCCTACAAAGAGCTGGGCCAATTCGCGAAAGCGCGAACCTACGCCAATCGGGCCTTGCAAATCGATCCGAACTTCGGGATGGCCTACGTGGCGCGGGGCGAAATCTATCAAGCCGCTGCCGACAAGTGTTCGTCCGGTCGGGACGTGAAATTCGACGACAAGCTGGTCTACAAGCTCGCCTACGATGAGTTCCAGAAGGCGAAACAGGATCCGGCGTGGGCCGATTACGCTCAGAGGATGATCAGCTACCTGCAGCAGCTGATCCCCACCAAGGAGGATTACTTCTTCCATCCGGATCAGAAGGAGGCGAGGCTGGACTGCTACAGCTGGATCTACCGGTGATTCTCGGCGCCATGCAGACCTGGATTGACCGGAGCAAGCCCATCGGGCTGGCGTGCGACCACGCGGGCTTTGAGCTGAAGGAGAAAATCCGCCGCCATTTGCTCGAGGCGGGGTTTCAAGTACGGGATTTCGGGACGCACAGCACGGAGAGCACGGATTACCCGGATTACGGCTCTCAGTGCGCGAGGGCGGTGGCGAAGGGGGAATGCGCTGCGGGGATCCTGGTCTGCGCCACGGGGATCGGGATGTCCATCGTGGCCAATAAGATCCGCGGCATTCGTGCGGCCCTGTGTGATTCGGTGACGACCGCGCGGCTGTCCCGCCAGCACAACAATGCGAACATCCTCGCCCTCGGCGGAAAGCTTCTGGGCGAGCTTGTAGCGATGGAGATCGTGGACACGTGGCTTAGCACGGAGTTCGAGGGAGGCCGGCACGCCCGAAGAGTGCAGAAGATCGCAGAGCTCGACCGCCCGGACTCGTGAGGTGCGGGAGGACTTCGGTGGAGGAGCTCAAGAAGGTCGACCCGGAGATCTACCAGGCAATTGTCGGGGAAATCCGCAGAGAGAATGAGAACCTCGAACTCATTGCCTCCGAGAACTTCGTCAGCCTGGCGGTGCTGCAGGCGCTCGGCCAGGTGATGACGAACAAGTATGCGGAGGGGTACCCGGCGCACCGATACTACGGGGGCTGCGAGTTCGTCGACATCGCGGAGGAGCTGGCGCGCGAGCGGGCCAAGAAGCTCTTCGGAGCGGTCCATGCCAACGTCCAGCCCCACTGCGGTTCCCAGGCGAATATGGCCGTATATTTCTCCTTCCTCCAGCCCGGCGACACCATCATGGGCATGAACCTCTCCCATGGTGGGCACCTCACGCACGGAAGCCCGGTGAATTTCTCAGGACGCTTCTTCCGGGTGGTCTTTTACGGGGTGGATCGGGAGACTGGCCGCATCAATATGGATGAGGTGGCGGAGATCGCCGAGCGAGAGAGGCCGAAGCTGATCATGACGGGGGCCAGCGCCTACTCCCGGGACATCGACTACGCCGCCTTCCGGGAGATCGCCGACCGGGTTGGCGCCAAGCTGGTGGCCGACATCGCGCATCCCGCCGGGCTGATTGCCAGCGGGCTTCTCAACAATCCCCTCCCCTACTGCCACGCTGTGACCACGACGACGCACAAGACCTTGCGCGGACCTCGCGGCGGAATGATCCTCCTCGGTCGGGACGAGGAAAACGACATGGGCATCCGCACCCCCAAGGGCCGGCTGAAGATGATCTCCGAGATCATCGACTCGAACGTATTCCCGGGGGTCCAGGGAGGACCGCTCATGCACGTGATCGCAGCGAAGGCGGTGGCATTCCGGGAGGCCCTCACTCCCGAGTTCAAGGAGTACTCGCGGCAAGTGATCCGCAACGCCAAGACGTTGGCCAACCGGCTGATGGAATACGGTTATCAGATCGTCTCCGGCGGGACAGATAACCACCTCATGCTGGTGGATCTTCGGAACAAGGGAATCACGGGCCGCGACGCGGAGAAGGCGCTGGAAAAGGCCGGCATTACGGTGAACAAGAACATGGTTCCGTTCGACGACCAGAGCCCTTTCGTCACCAGTGGCATCCGAATCGGGACGCCAGCCGTCACTACCCGAGGGATGAAGGAGCCGCAGATGGAGCTGATCGCCGACCTGATTCACGAGGTGCTGTCCCACATCGACGACGAGCGACGTATCCTTGCGGTGCGGCAGAAGGTCCATGAGCTCACAGCCCAGTTCCCCCTCTACGCCCCCCCATCGTGACTGGACTGGCCGGAGAGCCGAAGGAAGAGGGAGGTGATGTCGTGCGCTGTCCATTCTGCGGCAGTGAAGATACCAAGGTCCTCGACAGTCGGCCGCGGGAAGACGGCTACATCATCCGGCGGCGCCGGCAATGCAAGAAGTGCCTGAAGCGCTTCACAACCCTGGAGACCATGGAAGTGCTTCGCCTCTACGTGGTGAAGGCCGATGGGCGGCGTGAGCTCTTCAGCCGAGAGAAGCTCATGCGCGGGATCCAGCTGGCCTGCACCAAGCGGCCGGTGTCGGTGGAGGACATCGAGAACATTGTCTCCCGGGTGGAGACGGCTTTGCGGGAAAGGGGGGAGCGGGAAGTTCCTTCGCGCGATATCGGTGAGATGGTGATGGCCCATCTCAAGGAACTGGATGAAGTGGCCTACGTCCGATTCGCCTCCGTCTACCGGAAGTTCCGGACCAAGGATGAGTTTCTGCGCGAGCTGGAGGAGCTGGAGCGGGCATCGAAGGCCGAGCAGGCTCCGACCGCAGCGGGGGAGGAAGTTCGAAGCTGAGTTCGGATTTGTAGCATCTCCCCGTAAGCCCGGTCGCTCTGGCAGGTGGTGGCGTGAAGGCGTCGGTCACCTGCTTTTTTCATGTCCCAGGGAGCGAAGCTCAGGCAAGCCTTAGCGGAGGAAGTCAGGAATGGAGCTACGCTTGTTTGCCCGGAGGTCGTTTCGGGGCGGGGTTCATCCTCCCGAGAACAAGTCGCTGACAGAGCACAAGCCGATCGAGATCCTCCCTCCGCCTGCGATGGTGGTGATCCCCGTTCAGCAGCACATCGGTGCGCCGGGGAAACCGATCGTCCAGGTGGGCGACACCGTGCGGGTGGGCGACCGACTGACGGAGCCGGGTGGGTACGTTTCGGTCCCCGTACATGCCTCGATTTCCGGCACGGTGAAGGCCATTGAGCCGCGGCCCCACCCTCTAGGAACTTCTGTCCTTTCGATCGTCATCGAGGGGGATGGCCAGGATCAATGGTCTCCCGAGGTCCAAGAGGATCCCAACTGGCAGCAGCTCACGGCGGAGGAGATTCGGGATCGGATCCAGATGGCCGGACTGGCAGGCATGGGGGGAGCTGCTTTCCCGACGCACGTGAAGCTGTCGCCTCCGCCCAACAAACCCATCGACACCTTCATCTTGAACGGCGCCGAGTGCGAGCCCTACCTGACGGCGGACCATCGCCTCATGCTGGAGTATTCGGAAGAGATCGTCCGCGGCATGGCGATCATGCTGCGGATCTTGCGCCCGAAACGGGCTATCATTGCCATCGAGGACAACAAGATGGACGCCGTGCGGGTGATGCGCGAGGCTGCGGGGAAGGAAGGATTGAACTGTGAGGTCGTGGCCCTGCCGGTGAAATACCCCCAGGGGGCGGAAAAGCAGCTGATCAAAGCCCTCACCGGACGGGAAGTCCCCCGCGGTGGTCTCCCCATGGATGTGGGCTGTTTGGTTCAGAATGTGGGCACAGCGAGGGCTGTCTACCACGCCGTCCAGAAGCGCAGGCCCGTGGTGGATCGGGTGGTGACGGTCACAGGACGTGGCGTCGCCGAGCCGAAGAACGTGCTGGTCCGCATCGGGAGTAGCTTCGCGTACGTGCTGGAGCATTGCGGCGGCCTTCGGGACGGAGCCGCCCGCGTGCTCATGGGCGGTCCCATGATGGGCATCGCCCAGTTCACACTCGACGTGCCTGTTGTGAAGGGCACGTCCGGCATTGTAGTGCTGAGCCAGGAGGAAGTCCGCGAGCGACGGGAGGCCGCATGCATCCGTTGCGGCCGCTGCGTGGATGCCTGCCCCATGGGACTCATGCCTACGGCCATCTACTATCTCGTGAAGCACAAGCGTTTCGATGAGGCGCAGGAATACGGCGTGCTCGACTGCATCGAATGCGGATCCTGTGCCTACGTGTGCCCCGCGGGGTTACCTCTGGTGCACGCCATGAAGTTTGGCAAGCTGGAGGTCAGCAAGAGAATGCGGGCGGCCAGTTGATCCCACTTCTCGACTGTACGGAGAGGAATGAGTCCGCGTAGTGACGGAAGCGCGAAACTTCCCTTTCGAGCGGAGAATGGCAGCGGAAAACGCCGAGGACGGAGAGAGATGGAAGACAAGCTGTGGAAGGTCTCTACATCCCCGCACTTGAGCGACAGGGAATCCATCCCGCGGATCATGTGGTTGGTGGCCGCTTCGTTGGCTCCGGCCGGAATTGGGGCGGTGTACTTCTTCGGCGCCCGTGCCGCCTGGACGATCTTCCTGGCGGTGGCCTCGGCCATTGCCACGGAGGCCGCCATTCAGAAGCTGCGGGGTAAGCCCATTACCGTGCACGACGGAAGCGCCTTTGTGACCGGACTCCTCTTGGCCTACAATCTCCCGGCCGAGGTGCCGTTTTGGATCCCCATCATCGGATCGGCTTTCGCCATTGCGCTGGGGAAGCAGATCTTCGGAGGGCTTGGTTACAACCCGATGAACCCGGCTCTCCTGGGGCGGGCCTTCCTATTGGCCTCGTGGCCGACGCACATGACCATCTTCCGCACGCCCCCCCGGGGAGGCACCATTTCCGGCATCGACGTGGAGACGGGAGCCACGCCCCTGAACCTCCTCAAGCAGGCTCAGGACGTCTTGCATCAGGCGAAGGTGGCGCCTGGGGAGGTGCCAGCCCAGAAGATCTCGGAAGCGATGATGCACATCAGCAAGCTCTACGAGAGCTACGGGAATCTCTTCTGGGGGAAGGTGGGCGGCTGCCTGGGGGAAACCTCGGTCTTTCTGCTCTTGATCGGCGCTGCTTTTCTGCTGTACAAGAGATACATTGATCTGAGAATCCCCGTTGGCTACATCGGATCGGTAGCCCTGTTGACGTGGGCCTTTGGTGGGAGCGAAGGTCTGTTCACGGGGAATCCTCTGTTTCACGTTTTGGCGGGTGGGCTCGTTTTGGGTGCGTTTTTCATGGCTACGGACATGGTGACCTCGCCCATTACGCCGCGAGGCAAGTGGATTTTCGGAATCGGGTGCGGGGTCATCACGGTCATCATCCGGCTTATCGGCGGATATCCGGAAGGCGTGAGCTACTCCATTTTGTTGATGAACCTCACCGTGCCCCTCTTGGATCGTTACACCAAACCGGCAATCTTTGGAGCGAGAAAGCGATGAAAGACGTGCTGCGCATGGCCTGGATCCTGGGTGTGGTGACCGTGTTGGCGGCGGCCGTATTGGGGGCGGTGAATCACGTCGCCAAGCCGCGCATCGAGGAGCAGCGGCGTCTGGCCCTCGAGCAGGCCCTCCTGAGCGCGCTGCCGAAGGCTGATCCCCGCGCGATCGTCCCAGTGTACGAGGGCGACGAGATCGTGTACTACAAGGGCTACGCCCAGCCGGATACCACCGGCCTGGTGGGCTACGCCTTTGTGGCGCGCGGAGCCGGCTATTCGAGCGAGATCGAGACCCTTGTGGGGGTCGACACCACGGGCCAGATCATCGGACTGAAGATCCTGCGCGAGGTGGAGACGCCAGGACTCGGGACCAAGATCGAGGAAGTCCGGTACGGAGAAAAGGACCCCTGGTTCCAGCGGCAGTTCATCGGAAAACGGGCCCGTCAGCTGGCTGTGGACAAGGACGGGGGGGAGATCGTGAGCGTGACGGGAGCCACCATTAGCTCCCGAGCCGTCACCAACTCCATCCGCAAAGGGCTCGAAGAACTGGAGAAGCGCCTGGGTGGTTTTTCGAAGACAGCTCAGCAGGTCTCCGACTGACAAGGCCTGAGCCCCGAGCAAGGCCAACGAACCAAAGGTGAGCCAGTGGAAGGTGATCCCATGAGCGTGGGAAAGGAGTTCACGAAAGGTCTCTATGCCGAGAATCCGGTGTTCAAGCAGGCACTGGGGTTGTGCCCGACCCTGGCCGTGTCGAATTCGGTGCGTAACGCGGTCGGCATGGGTTTGGCCATGACCTTCGTGCTGGTGCTGTCCAACATCATGGTGTCTTTGATTCGGCGATTCGTACCGCGCAAGATCCGCATCCCCATCTACATTGTGGTCATCGCCACCTTCGTCACCATTGTGGATCTGGTCATGGCCGGCTTCGCTCCCGATCTGCACAAAGCCCTCGGGATCTTCGTGCCCCTGATCGTGGTGAACTGCATCATCCTCGGGCGGGCCGAAGCTTTCGCCGGCCGCAATTCCGTCTTCCGTTCCCTTCTCGACGGCCTGGGGATGGGCTTCGGGTTCAGTCTGGCCTTGTTTGTGCTCGCGTTCATCCGCGAGATCCTGGGCGATGGGCGCCTCTACGGATTCCCACTCCTGGGGCCGGGTTTTGAGCCCATGTTGATCATGATCCTGCCCCCGGGAGCCTTCCTCACCATTGGGCTCTTGATGGGACTGATGAACTGGCTGGACAAGCGTCGCTGCTCGTGACCCGCGCCACTCGGGGCCACGTGGATCTGCCACTGAGAGGGTGAAAGCATGGAACTGAAGACGTTGCTCATCATCTCCGTCAGCGCGATCTTCATCAACAACTTCATCTTCAGTCGCTTCTTGGGGCTTTGTCCGTACATCGGTGTCTCCAAAGCCTTGGACTCCGCCGTGGGAATGGGGATGGCCGTGATCTTTGTGATGACCTTGGCCTCCTCGGTAGCGTGGGTGGTGGATCACTTTCTGCTCGAACCGACTACTTCCAACCTATTCTACCACCTGCTGCGCCTCAAGACGCCGCCGGACCTGGTTTTCCTCAAGACAATCGCTTTCATCTTGGTGATCGCCTCGCTGGTGCAGTTCGTGGAGATGGTGATCCAGAAGACGAGCCCGGCTCTCTACAAGGCGCTGGGGATCTACCTGCCGTTGATCACCACGAACTGCGCCATCCTCGGCGTGACGCTACTGAATCTCGACATGGGGCTCAATTTCATCGGCAGCGTGGTGCAGGGATTCACCTCGGGCCTGGGGTTCACGCTGGCCCTGGTCCTGATGGCCAGCATCCGGGAGCGTCTTGAGCTGGCGGACGTGCCCCGCCCGATGCGGGGTATCCCGATTGCCTTCATCATGGCCGGGCTCATGGCCATCGCTTTCCTCGGCTTCTCGGGTCTGAAGATTCGTTGAGGCGGCCCGTGGCGGCAAATCTCCCCGCCACGCAGACGCCTTGCCGCGTTGGAATGATGGAGGGTATGGAAGTCGAATGACGGCTCGCAAGCGGGAAGAGCGGAACGATGAAAAGCGCATGCCGTTCCTCGACCACCTCGAGGAGCTCAGGTGGCGGCTGATCAAATGCATCGCCGCCGTCATGATCCTCACCGTTGTCTCCTATTTGTTCTCCGGGCAACTGCTTTCCTTCCTCACCCGGCCCTTCCCTGTAGGGCGTAAGCTCATCTTCTTGTCCCCGGCCGAGGGATTCATCATCCGTATGAAGATCTCCCTGTTCGGAGGGATCATCTTCGGATTGCCGGTGATCTTCTATCAGATGTGGCAGTTCATCGCCCCTGGGCTGCTTCCCCACGAGAAGAAATACGTGCCCCACATCATTCTGATCTCGAGCTTCAATTTCGTGGTGGGCGCTCTTTTCGCCTATTTCGTGATCGTCCCCATTGGCCTCAACTTCCTTCTGAGCTTCGAGACCCCCGACATAGAAGCTACCATTCGGATCCGAGATTACCTCGGCTTCGTCACGAACATGATGCTGGCTTTCGGAGTGGTCTTTGAGCTGCCGGTGCTCTCGTTTCTCTTGGCGCGCATCGGCATCATCACACCCGAGTTCATGGCCCGTTATCGACGCTACGCCATTGTACTGATCTTCGTCGTTGCCGCCATCCTAACCCCGCCGGACGTCTTCAGCCAGATCCTGCTGGCTCTGCCTCTACTTGTGCTGTACGAGGTGAGCATAGTAGTGGCCCGCGTCGCCCGCCGACGTCGAACGAAAGCGGCTACCTCGGAAGCTCCGCAGGAGCCAGAACCCTCACCTACTCACATTGAAGAAGCTGCTCCGGAACCAGGTGCGCAGGACTGATGTTCAAGTGTCTCGACCTGCCTCAAGTCGCGGGAAGGCCCTCCGAGGGTCGGGGCGGAGGTCCCGCCGGTTAGCCGAGGCCGGCTTCAGCTCCGAGCTTTCAGGAGCAATTCGAGGATGGAAAGAACTCGTTCGCGAGTGTTTCCCGCCACCAGCGTGCCGGATGAGTACCTGGCGCTTTCGGACGAGGAGGCACGCCGGCGCATCTTGGCGGTGAAAAGGGAGCTTGGCAGAGATCTCGTGATCCTCGGCCATCACTACCAGCGGCCGGAGATTGTCGCGCTCTCGGACTACCGGGGCGATTCCTTCGGTCTCTCCAAACTGGCCGCCAATGCCGAGGCTCGCTACATCGTCTTCTGCGGCGTCCACTTCATGGCCGAGAGCGCCAGCATTCTTTGCCGGGAAGACCAGGTGGTGGTCCATCCCAATCTGGAAGCTGGCTGCCCGTTGGCCGACTCCGCCCCCGCGGATCTGGTGGAGCCCGCTTGGGAGGTTCTCAACCGCGTGCTGGGCGAGGGACGCCTCATGCCGGTCACGTACATGAATTCCTACGCGGAACTGAAGGCCTTCGTCGGCCGGAACGGCGGTGCGGTGTGCACTTCCTCCAACGCTCATCGCGCCTTCCAGTGGGCGCTTGAACAGAGGGAGAGGCTGTTCTTCTTCCCTGATCAGTACCTTGGCCGCAATGCCCTGAAACGTCTCGGGCGCTCGGGTCTCCGCGCTGTGGTGTGGAATTCGGAGCTGTTCGATGGCGGTCTGTCTCGTGAGGAGGTCGAGTCGGCTGATGTCTTCCTCTGGGATGGGTATTGCCACGTGCACCGGTGGTTCCTGCCGGAGCATGTGGACCGGGTGCGAGAGCTGGATCCCCAGGCGATTGTGATCGTGCATCCGGAGTGCCGGGAGGAGGTCGTCGCCAAAGCCGACCATGCCGGATCAACGGAGTTCATGGCGCGCTTTGTGGCTTCTGCGCCCGATGGCGCCCACATCGCCATTGGCACGGAAATCAACATGGTCCGACGCCTGGCAATGGAGTTCCCCACGAAGCGCATCTATCCGCTGGCCCGGAGCATGTGCCCGAATATGTTCAAAATCACGCTCCAGAGTTTGGCCTGGACTCTGGAGAATCTCGGCCAGGTCAACGTCGTCAGGGTTGAGGAACCCATCCGGTCTCAAGCCCGGTTGGCCCTCGACCGGATGCTGCAGCTGGAGGGGTAGGAGAGTAGAGGTGGCTCGTTTGGGACCGCTTGGCGTCTTACCCTTGCCAAGGATTCAGACTCGCAGGACTCGGAAGGAGGGAAGTGGATGTCCATCAAGCCTGACCGCTGGATTCGGAAGATGGCGCTCGAGTACGGGATGATCGAGCCGTTTGTGGAGGAGCAGGTGAGCGAGGGGGTAGTCTCCTACGGCCTTTCCTCGTACGGCTACGATGTGCGCATCGCGGATGAGTTCAAGATCTTCACCAATCTGAATTCCACCGTCGTGGATCCGAAGGATTTCGACCCCCGCAGCTTGGTGGACTTCAAGGGGAAGGTGTGCATCATTCCGCCGAATTCCTTCGCCCTTGGCCGCACGGTCGAGTATTTTCGCATCCCGCGCAATGTGATGACCATCTGCGTGGGGAAGTCCACCTACGCGCGGTGCGGCATCATCACGAACGTCACGCCCCTGGAGCCCGGCTGGGAGGGTCACGTGACCCTGGAGATTTCCAATACGACTCCACTGCCGGCCAAGATCTACGCCTTCGAGGGAATTGCGCAGATCCTTTTCTTCGAAAGCGATGAAGAATGCGAGCGCTCCTATGCCGACAAACGGGGGAAGTATCAGTACCAGAAGGGGGTGACCTTGCCCCGGATTTGACGTCGGCAGCTACCCCCATTGCGAAAGGATCCGCACAAGAGGATCTCCCATTTGGGTGGCGCGAGAAGGCATGGGGCCGAGGTCTTGCAATACGGAGGTTTTCATCGAAATAGCGCAGGGGATGTGCGCGCATGCAGCCTAGTTCTCGGGATAAAGCCCGCGTGGATCTGCACCTTCATTCCAGCGCCTCCGATGGGGTCTACCGGCCGGGAGAGCTGGTGCGCCGGGCCGCCACGGCGAGGTTGGCAGCCATCGCCCTCACGGATCACGATGAGGTGGCGGGCATTGAGGAGGCCGTTCGCGTAGGCCGGGAGGAGGGCGTAGCAGTGGTCCCCGGCATCGAAATCAGTTGCGAAGGGGGTGAGCTCGATGTCCACATGCTTGGCCTGTTCCTGGATCCGGACGATCCGGAAGTGAGAAGCTACGTCAGTTGGTATCATGAGGAGCGGCTGGGGCGGGGCCGGAAGATGGTCCAGCGCCTTGCCGAGCTCGGGATCGAGCTGGATTTCGACGAGCTGTCGCGGCGGGTTGGTCCGGGCGCCTTCGGACGCCCCCACATTGCCGATGCCCTCCTGGAGCGCGGTTACGTGGCTTCCATCCAGGAAGCCTTTGATCTCTACCTGGGCGATGGAAAGCCTGCGTACGTGCCGAAGCGCAAGCTCACCCCCACGGAAGCCGTGAGGTTGATCCATCGGGCGGGCGGCTTGGCTATCCTCGCTCACCCGGGGGATGGGATGACCGAGGAGAACGTCCGTGCGCTGATCGGCTTGGGCATCGACGGGCTGGAGGTCGTCCACCCTCGCCACTCTCCCGAAATTACCGAGTGGATCCGGACTCTGGCGCGGGAGTACGGCCTGCTCGAGTCCGGAGGCTCCGATTTCCACGGCCGGGGCGATGAGGCGCTGTTCGGCTCTCTCGACGTATTCTGGCCGACGTATGAAGAGCTCCTGAGGGCCTGGCAGAACTCGGGCAGTCAATCCCGGAGGTAGCCTGCGCGGTGCAGGAGCGGCGGAGCGGGCTTGCGAAACCGAAGAACAAGTCAACGCTCACGCGCTTCGCTTGCTGACCGGAGCGTTTGAGCTTGCCTTTTCCCTGTAGATGCACGGGACGATTGGATGATCGTCGTTCGCTTTGAGCCCTCTGGCCTTCGGTGCCATTGCGAAGGGCGCGTTTCCCTGCTCGAAGCGGCGCAAAAGGCCGGGGTGGCTATCTCCGCGGTCTGTGGTGGCGCCGGAACCTGCGGCAAATGTCGGGTGCAGGTGAGAGGCGAAGTGACGCCTCCCACCCCCGTCGAACGCAGATTCTTGTCCGCTGCGGAACTGGCCAAAGGGATCCGTCTGGCTTGCCAAGCGCGTCCTCTCTCCGACGTTGTGGTCACTACCGACACGTTCGTCGCCGGCCAGATTCTGACCCGCGGGGTTTCCCGCAGCGTTGAGATCGATCCGGCCGTGCGCAAGCGGTGGATCGAGCTCAACCCTCCGAGCCTCGAGGATAACCCCTTCGACTGGGAGGATTTCCGCCGAGCGGTCGGAGGGGAGCTGGGCGGAGGAGCAGCGTCTTTGTCCTTCCTCCGCGAGCTTCCGGTCCGACTCCGGCGGCAGGATTTCCGCGGCACCTGTGTGGCGGTAGAAGGTGTGGTGATCGACTTCGAAAAGGGGGACACGGCGGGGGAAGTCTACGGCCTCGCGATCGACCTCGGCACGACGACCCTCGTCGTGAAGCTGTTGAATCTGGCCTCCGGATCGGTGGAGGCGGTGGCCAGCGGTGTGAATCCGCAGCGCGTGTACGGTGAGGATGTCGTATCCCGCATCCAGTACGCGTCTGCCAGCTCCCGGAATCGGAGGGAGCTTCAGAGAGCAGCGGTTGGCGCCTTGAATGAACTTATCCGCTCGGTGCAGAGGGAGGCGGGTGTTGCCCGTGAGCGGCTCTACGAAGCCGTTGTGGTAGGGAATACGGCGATGCTCCACCTGCTGGCGGGGGTCGATGCCCGCTACCTCGCGCAGTACCCGTACGTGCCTGCCTTCCGCGGACCCTTGCGACTGTCAGCTCGCGAGATTGGCCTTCGGATTCACCCGCGGGGCCGGGTTTTCCTCTTCCCGGCCATCGGCCGATTCGTCGGCGGGGATACCGTGGGGGTCCTCCTGGCGACCGATCTTCTGCAACGCGAGCGCCTCACCTTGGCCATCGACATCGGGACCAACGGAGAGATCGTGCTCGGGGCGCGGGGTGAGGCTGTGGCCTGCTCCACGGCCGCTGGCCCAGCCTTCGAGGGAGCGACTATCAAGCACGGGATGCGCGCCGAGGCAGGGGCCATCGACGCGGTGTGGCTGAACAACGGGGATCTGTCTTACCACGTCATTGGCGGAGGGGAGCCGAGAGGGATCTGTGGCTCGGCCAACATTGACGTGGTGGCCATTTTGCTGAGCGAAGGCATCGTGGAGACATCCGGGAGGATGCTGCCTCCCCAGGAGCTTCCCCCGTCGTGGTCCGGGGACCTCCGACGACGCCTCCGGGTGGGCCCGGAAGGCGTCGAGATTGTCCTGGCGGAGGTCGGTGGGAAGTCGATCACCTTCACGCAGAGGGATGTGCGGGAGATTCAGCTGGCCAAGGGGGCGATTGCCACGGGGATTCGGCTACTTCTCGATGAGGCCGGGGTGAAGCTGCAGGAGGTAGATGAGGTCCTCGTGGCCGGCGGATTCGGAAACTACATTCGGCCCGAGAACGCGATTCGAATCGGACTTTTGCCCGCTGTGGATCCTGACAGGATTCGTTTCGTGGGGAATGCGGCGCTGACGGGTGCGGAGATGGCCCTTCTCTCCCGGAAGGCGCGGCAGGAGGCCGTGCGCATCGCCGAGAAGGTTCGGTACCTCGAGATCGCGGCCAGCCCCCACTTCCAGGAGCTCTTCGCGGAGAACATGCTTTTCCCGGCGGCCGACGAGGTGCCGGCGATGTGGCGTCCGCCCCGGTGATCTCACTGCGGCCAGAGCGAGCGGGAGGGGAAAACACCATGTGCGCGGAAACCGAGCGGGAGAAAGTGCGCCAGGCGCAGACAATCCTGGCGGAGAAGGGGATCGACCTCTGGCTGACCTTTGTGCGGGAAAGCTCCACGAACCCCGACCCCGTGCTCGACCTCATCCTCGGCACCTCGGTGACGTGGCAGTCGATCTTCCTCATCCCCGCCGAGGGCGAAACGGTGGCCTTGGTCGGGAGTTTGGATGTGGCCCACGTGAAGGAGAAGGGCGTATTCGACCTTGTGGTCGGGTACCGGGAGTCCCTGCGGCCAGAGCTTCTCCGATGGATGGAGCGTTTCGCGCCGCGTCGCATCGCCATCAATTTCTCCCGCGACGACGTTTTGGCCGATGGGCTGAGCCACGGTCTGTACCTCCTGCTCCTGGATTATCTATCGGGGACCCCGTTTGTGGAACGACTGGAGAGCGCCGAGTCCGTGATCGCGGCCCTTCGGGGAAGGAAGACCGAGAGCGAGCTGGAGCGGATCCGCCGCGCAGTGAAACAGACGCAGGACATGATTGCTCTCCTGGACCGGGTCCTGCGGCCAGGGATGACCGAGCTGGAGGTGGCGCAGTTCCTCCGCCAGGAGATGGAACGGCGAGGGTTGGCTCCGGCATGGGACCCGGAGTATTGTCCGAGCGTATTCACGGGCCCGGAATCGGCGGGAGCCCATTCGCCGCCGACCGATCGCCGCATTGAGCCGGGCCATCTCATGAACATCGACTTCGGGGTGATCCTCGGGGGATACGCTTCGGATCTCCAGCGCACTTGGTATTTCCGTCGTCCCGGCGAGAGTGCTCCGCCCGCGGAGGTGGAGCAGGCCTTCCGCGCCGTGCGCGACGCGATCAGTCTCGCGGCGGAAGCTCTCCGTCCCGGAGTTGAGGGATGGCGTGTGGACCAGGTGGCGCGGGAGCATATCCTGTCCTGCGGTTTCGAGGAGTACCCGCATGCGTTGGGCCATCAGATCGGCCGGAAGGCCCATGATGGAGCAGGCTTGCTCTGTCCGCGCTGGGAACGCTACGGGCGGCTCGCCTTCGACCCGGTGGAGGCCGGACAGGTGTACACGCTCGAGCCCAGGGTGACCGTGCCGGGTCGGGGCGTTGCGACGATCGAAGAAATCGTGGTGGTCCGAGCCGATGGTGCTGAGTTCCTTTCCGATCGACAAATGGAGCTGTACATGAAGTGAAGGCTGGGGGAAGCCGTCCCGCGAGACTTCGGGTCCAACGCTCATCCGAGTACGTGGCGTGTCCGAGGGTCTGACATCTGTAGCCGAGCGGAGGGAGAGGGTGACGAAGAGGCTCGTGGCAGGGATCGACTTTGGGGGGACGAAGATTCGCACGGCGATCGTGGACGAGGTGGGCAATCTCGTGGGCGAAGTGGCGGAGGAAGCCACTGGGGCTACGCGGCGACCGGAGCAAATCGCGGATACCATGGCGGCAACGGTCCGGAGCGCGGTGAGATCCGCCCACCTCGATGTGAGAGATCTGGAGGGCGTGGGTGTTGGCTCTCCGGGCCCGTTGGATTTGACCACGGGGACTCTTCTCAGCCCGCCGAACTTACCGACCATGTGGGGCTACCCCCTTTCTGCAGAGCTTCGGGCAAGGCTCGGCGTGCCTGTTCGGGTGAACAACGATGGCAACTGTTTCGCCTTGGGAGAGGCCGTGTTCGGGTCGGGCAGAGATGCCCGCATCGTGGTGGGGGTGACCCTCGGCACCGGATTCGGCTGTGGGATCGTGGTGGAACGCAAGATCTTCGAAGGGGCCACCGGTACGGCAGCGGAGGTGTGGTGCAGCCCGTACCGGGAGGCCACGTTTGAGGAATACGGTTCGGCCAGGGGTCTTGTACGCTGCTACCGCCGGATCTCGGGTTTCGAGGCGGAGGGGCAGGAGATCTTCCGGCGAGCCCAGGCGGGGGAGACCGCGGCGGTGGAGGCATGGCGCGAGTATGGGACGCACCTGGGTATTATCCTTTCCTACCTTGTCAACATCCTCGATCCGGATGCGATCGTCGTAGGCGGCTCTGTGGCGGCCGGTTGGGGCTTCTTCGCAGACCCAGCGCTCCGCTCGCTGCGGGCCAATGTCAATCCGCGTCCGCGCGAGCACGTCCGGTTGGTCAAGGCCAGCCTAGGTGACCTCGCCGGGGTACTCGGGGCTGCCGCCCTATTTCTCGCTGACCCCGCGACTGCCGCGTAGGGCCGGGGGCACCTCTCGTTCTACCCAATCCGGCACGCGGGGTATTCTCTCTGGCTGGGCTCACCCGGTGGCAGCGGGGCGGTTGCTTTTCTGCGCCGTCGGTCGTATGTTGCGATAGGGATAGGGGTCGGTCAGGTGTTGCGGGAGGGAGCGATGTCCGTACGAAGTTTGGTCCTCGGATTAGCCCGTGTGGCGCTCAGCGTGTCCCTGCTCGGCCTTTCAGGACTTCTTCGGGCGCAGGAAGATGACTGGCCCACGAGGGTGGTCTGGTACCAGATCTTCCCGGAACGTTTCTGCAATGGCGACACGACGAACGATCCCACCGCCGCGGATGCGGGTATTGCCGATTATCCCGGCTGGCACGTGAGTCCCTGGACGGCGGATTGGTACCGGCTCAGTCCTTGGGAGGAAAGGCGCGGCCACTTCTACGAAGTCGTTTTCGATCGCCGATATGGGGGCGATCTCCAAGGCATCATCGACAAACTTGATTACCTCAGGGATCTGGGGATCGGGGCCATCTACCTGAACCCGATTTTCGAATCCCCGTCGCTGCACAAGTACGACGCCAGCATGTACCATCACGTGGACAATAATTTCGGGCCCGACCCGGAAGGCGATCGGCAGATCTGGTCGAAAGAGGATCCGGCCGACCCCAGCACCTGGAAATGGACAGCAGCCGACAGCTTGTTCCTCTCGTTGATCCGCGAAGCCCATCGCCGGGGAATTCGGGTCATCATCGACGGGGTTTTCAATCATGTCGGCGATACCTTCTGGGCTTTCCGGGACGTGAGGACTCGCGGTCCCTCCTCGCCTTACGTGCTGTGGTTCGACATCAAGCGCTGGGATGACCCGGCGACCCCGGCGGATGAGTTCGACTACGCTTGCTGGTGGGGAGTGCGTACGCTCCCGGAATGGAGAGAGGATGAGCGCGGCATTGTGGAGGGCCCGAAGCGCCACATCTTCGCCATCACCCGCCGCTGGATGGATCCCAATGGGGATGGCGATCCCTCCGACGGCGTAGATGGCTGGCGCCTGGACGTGCCCGAGAACGTCGACCCGGACTTCTGGGCGGATTGGTGTGCGTACGTTCGTTCCATCAATCCGAACGCTTACACGACCGGCGAGATTTGGGGCGACGCGACCGAGTGGCTCCGCGGCGATCGCTTCTCCGCGGTGATGAACTACTTGTGGGCTCAGGCCGTCGTGGCCTACTTCGTGAACCAGAAGCAGAAGATCCCTGCCTCAGAATTCGATCGCCGGCTTGCGGAGATCCGCTCTCGCTACCCGAAGGCGGCTCTCTACCGGCTGCAGAACCTGATCGACAGCCACGATACCGATCGCCTCGCCTCCATGGTGGTGAACCCGGACCGACGGTTCGATCACGACAATAGTCCCCGCTGGAATCCCCGCTACGATGTCCGGCGGCCCCGCGAGGAGGAATGGCGCCTCGTGCGGCTTGTGGCGCTTTTTCAGATGACATACGTGGGAGCCCCGATGATCTACTACGGGGACGAGGCAGGAATGTGGGGGGCCGATGATCCGGACGATCGCAAGCCCATGGTTTGGCCGGGGATGAGCTTCGATCCGGAGGTAACCCACCCGCTCGCCGGTCATACCCGGCCCGCCGATCCGGTGTTCTTCGACCACTCGCTGTACGACTGGTACCGAAAGCTGATCCACCTGCGTAACGACCACCCCGTGTTCCAGCACGGCGATTACCGTACACTGGTGGCAGACGACGCTCGCGACCTTTTCATCTTCGAGCGGTGGTTGGGGGACGATCAGGCCATCGTTGTGCTCCATCGCGGGGAGAGAAAAGCGGAGGTGACCATTCCGGTTCAAGGAGGCTCTACCTTCCGGAGGATGATCGCAGGCGGTGAAGTCCGCGCGGGAGCCAAAGGTCTCCGGATGGAACTGGAGCCTGTGAGCGGAGAGGTGCTGCTCAGGATCCGTCGCCCTGGGCGTTGATTCTCCGAAGCAACTGGACCGGTGTTTCCAGCCGGACTTCCGAAAGAAGATGGACATTTGAGTCTCGGAGCCGAGGGAAGCGCCATTCCCCTTGTGCCCCAAAGCAGAAGGGGGCCGACGCGGCGCCCGAGGCCTGAAGGGCGGTCGACACATCATGGCGCTACGGCGATCGCGCAAACGACACATCCTTCCGGACGGGGCAACAGTTGCCGTAGTGGGTGCGGGGCCGGCTGGATGTTTCTTCGCCTTCCGGCTTCTGCGGGAGTCGAAAGAACAGGATCGGTCTCTTCGGGTCGTTCTCATCGAGAGGAAAGCGGACCCGCACACCGGAGCCATCCGCGGATGCAATGGCTGCGCGGGAGGGATTTCCCCCCGACTGGCTGATGCCCTCCAAGCTAACCACATACGGCTTCCCTCCGACGTAATCCAGACCCGGATTCGGACCGTGACCTTGCAGGGAGAATGGAAGAACGTCGAGTTGCGCGTGCCGGACGACCGGCGGATGTACGCCGCTTTCCGCGGTGCGTTGCCTTCCCGGCGGTCGGCCCGTACGCGGGGACTGGACGAATTCCTCTTGCGATTGGCATTGGCCGAAGGAGCCGAGTTGCTGGCGGGAGAGGTGCAGGAGTTCCGCCGGCGAGCCGACGGCGGGATCGACGTCTGCTACCGGGTCGGGGGAGAGACTCGCGCCAAGGCCCACTGGCTCTTAGCCGATTTCGTGGCCCTCGCCACCGGCGTGAACCACACACCGGGGCTCCCATTCCGGGAACAGCGATTCTTGCGGGCGATCCTCCCGTTGTTGCCCCGCTTTCGGCCGCCGAAGATTCGACGCACGCTAGTGGCTGAAGTGAGAATCGCGAGTCGGTCGCTGCGTCCGCTCCTCGGGGAAGCCTTTTTCGGAGGGTACGGCTCCGGGCGCATTAGGATCGAGATGTCATCCATGATCCCCAAGCGGGAGTTCCTGACCGTAGTTCTCATCGGTCCGACTGTCGATCGCGCCCAGCGCGGAGATGGACAGGCGATCATCGCCGAGTTCTTCCGTCTCCCGCATGTTCAACGGATCCTTCCGCTTCGATTCGAAGCCCCCGTGGCCTGTCTGTGCGGACCCGGGATTCCCGTCACCGCGGCGAGGGGATACGTGGCAGATCGCGTTGCCGCCGTGGGGGATTTGGCCGTGGCTCGCCTGTACAAAGACGGGCTCTATTCCGCGTTCCTGACGGCGCGCGCCCTGGCCGACACCGTGCTGCAGCTGGGTGTCGACGCCCGGAGCCTGCGGGAGGGCTACATGCCGGTCGTCGAGAAGCTCCGTCGGGATAATCGCTACGGCCGGCTGGTGTTCCTGCTGAATCGCATAGCCTTCGGGAATCGGGGCTTGAGCCGGATCCTGTATCAGGCGATCCTGACGGAACGCAAGAGCAAGCCCGAACATCAGCGCCGACTCGCCCAAATCCTGTGGAAGATCGCAAGCGGCGATGACAGCTACCGGCGGGTCTTCTTTTCCATGTTTCATCCGAAGGCGATCTACCGCATCGTTGTGGGGGGACTGCTGGTCACGCTGCGGAACGTGGCGACCGAAGCCGTCTTCGGATTGAAGTGGGAAGGTTTCGGTCGCTACCCTACGGGACTTCATCGCGAGGACTTCGTTGCGAAGAAAACGGACATCCTCCCCATCCTCGAAGCGTTCGGCCTTGGTCACACGCCCGACGTGGAGCGGATGTACTCCATTCGCGTCCGGTCGACCCCCGCGCGGATCCTGCGCGAGCTGGGCCGTTTCGGCGACCCGGACCGGCAGTTCTTTCGACCGCGCTTTGTGGACGTCCGCCGTGTTGCCGGAGAGCCCAATCGCGTCGGCTGCCGCGTGCGCTACAAGCTGCCGTTCCCGAGACTGAGCTTCCAGGTGGAGTTGGTAAGCGTCGAGCCTGGTCGGCGTTTGGTCTACCGTGTCCTCGATGGGTTCGCCCGGGGAGGTTTGCTGTTGTTCGAGCTGGATCGTTGTCAGCCCAAATGCCACTTGCTCTCCATCTACGTCGGCTTCAACTTCCCTCGCGGGCGAAATGTCATTCAGCGCCTTCTGTGGCGCGTGTTTGCTATCTTCTTTCCCGGATTTGCGCACGACGTGGTATGGAACCACTCGCTGTGTCAGCTGAAGCACTTGATTGAAAGCCAGTAGCTGGGCCAAAGGGCCGAATTGCTCCCGCTGAATCGGGGCGATGGGTGCGTAAGTGGCGGGCCAGAGCTTGAGCCATGCGCTCTTGTCTCACCCCGCGCAGGATCCCGTGCATGAGCGGAGGGGATTGAAACGCCGAGGCGTTACGGAAAAGGGCGACCGCTCGGCCAGGCGTACCTTACAAAAACCATACCATGGGGGGAATTGGCCTTGACAATCAAGGGGTGATGGGTTATATTACATCCGACCCGAGCGCTAGGAAAGGCCCGATGCGGGCCTTTTTGCGTGTCAATGTCCAGAGCAGGGAAGGGGAGGAACGGCGTTGCCCATCAGCATCGAAGAGGTGGATCGCATCGCCCAGTTGGCCAAGCTCAGCTTCACCGAGGAAGAGAAGTGGGAGCTGGCCGAGCAACTGGCGAAGATCGTGGAGTATGTGGAGAAGATCAACGAGCTCGATCTGGAGCACGTGCCGCCCACCACGCACGTCATTGAGCTCATCAACGTCATGCGCGAGGACGAAGTTCGGCCGGGCCTTTCCCAGGAGGAGGCGTTGATGAACGCGCCGGCCAAGAAGCTCGGCTTCTTCAGTGTTCCGAAAGTGATCGGGTAGAGCGATGCCGGAGCTACGGGTGCTGGGTGTCATCCCTGCGCGATGGGCCTCAAGCCGGTTCCCAGGCAAGCCGCTGGCCGACATCGCGGGCAAGCCGATGATCCAATGGGTGTGGGAGGCGGCACGGCGGGCCAACGCGCTCGACCGCCTCGTCGTAGCAACGGATGACGACAGGATTTACGCCGCGGTCTGTGGCTTCGGCGGCGAGGCGGTGATGACGCCCGATACCTTCGCCTCCGGGTCCGACCGCGTGGCGTGGGTGGCTGCCAGGATGCCGGAATACCAAGTCGTAGCCAATATTCAAGGGGATGAACCGCTGCTGGAGCCGGGCGTACTGGATGCTGCCGTGGAGACCATCCTGGAGGATCCGGCGGCGGAGGTCGTGACCCTCGCCCGGATTGTGGAGGATCCCACCGAGCTCGAGAACGTCAATACGGCCCGCGTGGTTGTGGATCATCGGGGGTACGCCCTGTATTTCAGCCGTGCCGTCATCCCCTACTGCCGGGATGTGCCCGATCTGCACCAATGGCCTCGCCACCACCCGTATCTCGACCAGATCGGACTTTACGTGTACCGGCGCGAGACCCTGCTGCGCTTCGCTTCCCTCCCTCCGAGCTCACTGGAGCAAGCGGAGAAGCTGGAGCAGCTGCGGCTACTCCAGAATGGCATCCGCGTGAAGGTTCGCGTCGTGGACACCAAGCCCATTTGCGTGGATACTCCGGAGGATCTGGAAGTGGTGCGGCGCATGGTGGCGAACCCTTGAGGGAGATCCGGGACGTTACGCCGGGATTCAGAGGAAGAGATCGGCATGAGTGAGCGACAGACCAAGTACGTATTCGTGACCGGAGGCGTGGTCAGTTCCCTTGGGAAAGGGATTGCCTCCGCCTCCATCGGACGCCTGTTGAAGGCTCGCGGGCTCAAAGTCACGCTCCTCAAGTTTGACCCATACATCAATGTGGATCCGGGTACCCTCAGTCCCTATCAGCATGGGGAAGTGTTTGTCACCGATGACGGCGCGGAGACGGATCTGGATCTCGGCCACTACGAGCGGTTCATTGACGAGAACATGTCCCGGAAGAATAATGCCACGACCGGGCAGATCTACTACACAGTCATCACGAGAGAAAGGCGCGGCGACTACCTCGGCAAGACGGTCCAGGTGATCCCGCACATCACCGATGAGATCAAGCGGCATATTCGGGAGGTGGCGCGCGACGGCGACGTGAAGGACGTGGTGATCGTGGAGGTGGGCGGTACGGTGGGTGACATCGAGAGCCTGCCCTTCCTGGAGGCCATCCGCCAGTTCTGCCTCGAGGAGGGCTACGAGAACACCATGAACGTCCACCTGACGCTGGTGCCGTACGTGCGCGCCGCGGGGGAATACAAGACCAAGCCGACGCAGCACTCGGTGATGCGTTTGCGGGAGATCGGGATCCAGCCCGACATGCTCCTTTGCCGCGTCGAGACCCACCTCAGCGAAGAACTCCGCCAGAAGATCGGGCTATTCTGCAACGTACCCAAGGATTACGTGATCGAAGCGCGCGACGTGGAGTCCATCTACGAGGTCCCGTTGATCTTCGAAGAGAACGGGGTGGCGGACAAGATTATCCAGCGCCTGAGGATCCAGTGCGGCCCCCCGGATTTGAAAGCCTGGCGGGAGTTCGTGTACAAGATCAAGAACCCCTCGGCCTTCGTGCGGATTGCCATCGTGGGCAAGTACACCGAGCTGCACGACTCCTACAAGAGCATCGTGGAAGCCTTCGTCCACGCCGGGGTGGAGAATGACGCGCGGGTGGAGCTCAAGTGGGTCTCGTCCGAATCCCTGGAGATGCGGCCGCCGGCCGACTATCTTTCGGACGTCTCCGGGATCCTCGTCCCAGGGGGATTCGGAGAGAGGGGCGTGGAAGGGAAGGTGCGGGCCGTCCAGTACGCTCGAGAGGCGAAGGTTCCTTTCTTCGGCATCTGCCTGGGATTGCAGGTCGCGGTGATCGAGTTCGCCCGAAACGTGTGCGGCCTCGAGGGGGCCCACAGCCGGGAGTTCATGGAGGAAACGCCGCATCCCGTGATCGACCTCCTCCCCAGCCAGGTCAATGTCGAAAACTTGGGTGGGACGATGCGGTTAGGTGCCTACCGCTGCACGATCAAGCCGGGGACGCTCGCGCATCGAGCGTACGGGACCACCGAGATCAGCGAGCGGCACCGCCACCGCTACGAGTTCAGCAACCCGTACCGGGATGTTCTCGAGAAGCACGGGCTGGTCGTCAGCGGGGTGAACCCGGATTTGAACCTGGTGGAGATCATCGAACTCCGGGATCACCCGTGGTTTGTGGGAGTGCAGTTCCATCCGGAGTTGAAGAGCCGGGTGCTCCGGGCGCATCCCTTGTTCCGCGAATTCGTGCGGGCGGCGCTGGAGTACAAGGCAAGGCGGCAGGTCCCCGAGGAACTTGCGCGCGCTGCCGCCTCGGATTGAGGGCGAGGAGTTTCCTCCCGTCTCACTTGTACGGGGAGTTGGTTACAGTCGGATAGCTTTGGGCGAGGGTCGAACGTGGCGGTGAAGGTCTTGCGGGTGGGCGACACCGAGATCGGGAACGGCCGGCTGGCCCTGATCGCCGGACCGTGCGTCATCGAGTCGGAGGAGCTGGCCCTGCGAACCGCGGAGGAGATCCGGAGAATTGCCGAGCAGCTGGAAATGCCGTTCGTCTACAAGTCTTCGTTCCTGAAGGACAATCGATCCTCGGTCGACTACTACCAGGGACCGGGCCTGGAAGAAGGCTTGCGGATCCTGGAACGGGTGAAACGCGAGGTGGGTGTGCCGGTGCTATCGGATGTGCATGAGTCCTGGCAGGCTGCGCCGGCGGCGGAGGTGCTGGACATTCTCCAGATCCCCGCCTACCTCTCGATGCAAACCAGCCTCGCGGTGGCCGTGGCCCGGACGGGCAAGCCGGTGAACGTGAAGAAGGGGCAGTTCCTCGATCCGCGCGACATGGAGAAGGTGATCGGCAAGATCCGGAGCCAAGGGAATGATCAGATCCTGCTTACGGAGCGCGGCTCCTTTTTCGGCTACCGGAATTTGGTGGTGGATGTGCGGTCCCTGGCGATCATGCGGGCTTTCGGATATCCGGTGGTGATCGACGCCACCCACGCGGTGCGCAACTACGGCGTGCCTTCTGCCGATCCCAGTGGAGGGAGCCCGGAATTCGTGCCCCCGATCGCCCGTGCGGCCGTCGCCGCGGGGGTGGATGCCGTATTCATCGAGACTCACCCCAACTGTGCCGAAGCCCTTTGCGATGCCTCCAGCATGTGGCCTCTGGACCGGCTGGAAGGCCTTCTCCGGCAACTTGTGGAGATCCACGAAGTGGTGCGTCGACATCAACTGCTGTGAGCGCGGCATCGTTCGGCGAAGAGTTCATCCGTCACGAGAGGAAGGAGACGAGTGGCAATCAGCGCAAGTAACATTCCCGAGCCAGACGAAGAGGCGCAGCTGCGCCAGGAGCTACTGGAAGTTGCGCGGCGCGTGTTGATCGTGGAGGCCCGTGCGGTCGCGCAGCTGCGGCACAGACTGGGCGAATCATTTCTCCGCGCCTTGGATCTCCTGTACCGCTGCCGGGGGCGGGTGATCGTCACAGGGATCGGCAAGTCGGGGATTGTGGCGCGAAAGATCGCCTCCACGCTCGCCAGCACCGGCACGGCTTCCTACTACCTGCATCCTTCCGAGGGGATGCATGGGGACATCGGCATCGTGATGAAAGACGATGTGGTGATCTGCGTATCCAAGAGCGGCAACACCGACGAGCTCACGCGGCTGATCCCGATCTTCAAACGGATCGGGGTGCCGATCATCACCCTGACGGGCAATCTGCGTTCGGCTTTGGCGCTGAAGAGCGACGTGGTGCTCGACGTGAGCGTGGAGGAAGAAGCTTGTCCGTTCAACCTGGCGCCCACAGCCAGTTCCACGGCGGCGCTGGCGATGGGCGACGCCTTGGCTGTGGCGCTCCTGAAGCGCCGGGGCCTGCGGCCTGAGGATTTCGCGCTGCTCCATCCGGGCGGCAGCCTGGGCCGGCAACTCACGCTGCGGGTGGAAGACGTCATGTTCACCGACGACGCCGTTCCCAGGGTGAGCCTCGAAGCAACCCTGGAAGAAGCGATCTTCGAGATCGCTCGGAAACGGTTCGGCAGCACCTGCGTGGTGGACGGCGACGGCCGGCTGGCAGGGATCATCACCGACGGGGATCTCCGGCGGCTGCTTCAGCGCCGACGGGACATTTGGGATCTCCGGGCCAAAGACATCATGACCACCAAGCCCAAGGTGGTGAGGCTGGGGTCGATGGCCGTCGAGGCGCTGCATTTGATGGAGCAGTTCAACATCCTCCAGGTGATCGTGGTCGACGAGGAACAGCGCCCCGTGGGCATGATCCACCTCCACGACTTGTTGGAAGCAGGCTTGAGTTGAAATGCGGCTGGTCCTGACCGACATCTCCGGCGGGCGGCGAGGGCTATGGTGCAGCGCATCGCTCAGCCTATTGGTCGCGGCGATGGTAGCTTGCAGCCGATCCTCGGCACCCACGGTGGAGCAGGCGGAACTCGACCGACTTCCCGACCAGGAGGGATGGAATTCGCTCGTGGAGGTCACGGAGAATGGCAAGCTCCGTACGACGATCCGGTACGGGCACATGCTCCACTGGCCGAAGGACAAGCTGTACACCCTCGGAAGCGGGGTGGAAGCCGATTTCTACGACCGAGAGGGTCGGCACGCCAGCCGCGCGCGGGCCGATAGCGCCCACCTGTACGAAGAACGGAACACCGTGGACGCCTTCGGGAACGTAGTTGTGGTCTCCGACAGCGGGATCACGCTGAGGACCTCCCATCTTCGCTGGGTACCACAGGAAGGGAAGGTCCGCTCGGAAGCGGCGGTGATGATCACCACGACTGAGGGAGATACCCTCTACGGCCAAGGTTTCGAGTCCGAGGCGGATCTTTCCCATTGGCGCATCTTGAACCCCCATGGCGTGACCGACAAGCGCGTCGATTTCGAGGCGCTCGAGAAACCCCGCCCGCGCAGGGGTGAAGAGCCATGAGATGGGTGGGTCGTTTTCTGAGCTGTTCCCTCATCCTCGCCTGCGGGATGGCGACAAGCCAGGCGCAGCCGGAAAGGCTCGAGCTGGTCCACGCGGATGAGCTGGCAGGGGAGCGATCGCCGCTCGGTACGGTTCGCCGGCTGGATGGCCATGTGGTTTTCCGGCAGGGCGAGGCGACGATGCGCTGCGATCACGCGATTCAGTACCTCGAAGAGGATCGCGTCGTTTTCATCGGCAATGTGGAGCTTGCCCGCTGCGGGCAAACCCTGCGCGCCGATCGCGTGACCTACCTCGCGAGGGAGCGGGAGGAGTGGGCGGAAGGGCACGTGGTGGTCCAGGACAGTGCGCGGGAGCTCCGGGCCGGGAATCTTCACTACCGGGAGGGCCCGGAGGTCGGGTGGGCGACGGGATCGGTAGTGCTGCGGCACCTGCGCACGCGGGCGGTGCTGCAGGCCGATACGGTCGTCTACTACCGCGCCAGAGGCGTTGCCGAGGGCCACGGTTCGCCGCGGATCATGCAGGAGGATTCGACCGGAGTGCCCGTATTCACCCTGACGGGACGCACCGTGCGTTGGCTCGACGATTCGCGCCTCTTTCAAGCGGAGGGGCAGGTTCGAATCGAGCAGGCTGGGTCGTGGGCAACTTGCGATAGCCTCCACTTCTGGAGATCCAAGAATGTGGCTGTCCTGACGGGCAATCCCACGACCTGGCGGCGCTGGGAGAGGATGACGGGTGAGAGGATGGAGTGGCACTTCGCCCAGGACTCCCTTCGCGAAGTGCATGTATGGGGGAAGGCGACCGTAGTGAGCGAAGGGGATACGCTCAGGCCCGGGACGCGCCAGAACCGGGTGCAAGGGGACACGATCCGCATCTTCTTCGCCTCCGGAGACCCCCGTCAGGTGGAGGTAGAAGGGCGAGCAACGGCCCTTTATTACGTCTTCGAGAAGACGGAACCGAAAGGCGCGAACTGGGTGCTCGGAGACCGCATTCGAGCCTGGATCGAGAATGGGCGGGTGGAGCGGATGGAAGTGATCGGGGCTCCGGAAGCAGCGGAGGGGAAATACTATCCGGAGCGGATTGTCAGCCTTGCCCGGCAGGAGTCGGTCGTGCCGGAAAGGCCTTTGCCGAGCCGACAGAGAGGGCTATGAGCACGGCGTACCCTGTGGAGGAGCTGATTGCCATGCCCGGGGAAGCTCCCTTGCGGGAGAGGGCCGTGTTGCGGGCCGAGGGCTTGGTGAAGGTCTACGGCAAGCGCAAGGTTGTGAACCAGGTGAATCTGATTGTGCGGCAGGGGGAAATCGTAGGCCTTCTCGGGCCGAATGGGGCGGGCAAGACCACCACCTTCTACATGATCACGGGGCTGATCCGGCCGACGGCGGGACGCATCTACCTGGATGACCAAGACATCACCTCGTTGCCCATGTACCGGCGGGCCCGCCTGGGGATCGGTTACCTTTCCCAGGAAGCCAGCATTTTCCGCGGACTCACCGTGGAGCAGAATCTGATGGCTATCCTGGAGACGTTGCCTCTGTCGAAAGCGGAGCGGCAGGAACGGTTGCGGAGCCTGCTGGAAGAATTGAACGTGGCGCATCTGGCCAAGAGCAAAGCGTACAATCTGTCCGGCGGGGAGCGGCGCCGCGTGGAGATCGCGCGCTCGCTGGTCACCCGCCCGCGTTTCATGCTTCTGGACGAGCCCTTTGCGGGCGTGGATCCCATCGCCGTGGAGGACATCCAGCAAATCGTGCGGGACTTGAAGCGGCGGGGAATCGGTGTGCTCATCACCGATCATAACGTGCACGAAACACTGTCCATCACGGATCGCGCCTATCTGCTGTATGAGGGAGTGGTGCTGAAGGAGGGGACGGCCGAGTTCCTGGCGAATGATCCGGAGGCGCGCCGGCTCTACCTCGGCGATCGTTTCCGCCTGGACCGCTAACGAGCGGACGGCCGAAGTGAGAAGTGAATCTCGGCAGCCATAGGACGAGGAAAGAGTGGGAGGAAGCGAGTTGCTCCAGGTGATGAGCAGGAAGGTGGTGCGGGCATGGTAGGACTGTCGCAGAGGCTCCAGCTTCAGCAAAAGCAGTCGCCCCAGCAGGTTTTGCTCTCGACGCTGTTGCAGTTGCCCCTCATGGCGCTGGAGCAGAAAATCCGCCTCGAGCTGGAGACCAACCCGCTTCTCGAACTGGATACCGAGCCGGAACTGGAAGAGAACGAGGAGATGGAGGAGGTCCTCGAGGAGGAGCCACTTCCCGAACTCGATGAGGAACGCGCGGAAGAGGCGGAGGAGGAAGAGGAAACGGTCCGGGAAGTGACCGAAGAGCCGCCGCCCGACGAGATCGATTGGGAGGAGATCCTCAACGACATCGACAACTACCAACCGTACATCCCGCGGGAGCGAGACACGGAGGAGTACGAACGGCCGGAGGTGCAGCAGGTCACGCTCACGGACCACCTGCTGGAGCAGCTTCGTTTGACCGACCTCAATGAGACGGAGCGGCTCGTTGGGGAGTACATTATCTGGAATCTCAACGCCTCAGGCTATCTCACGATGGACGTGGAGAGCATCGCCGAGGCGCTCAATGTCGACGTGGAAACCGTGGAGAAGGTGCTGGAAGTGATCCAGCACTTCGATCCGCCGGGAATTGCCGCCCGGAATCTGCAGGAATGCCTCCTGATCCAGCTGATGGAGAAGCCAAGTCGCGATGAGCTGGCTGTGGAGATCGTCCGGAATCACTTCGATGACCTGGTGAACCGACGGTTCGAGAAATTGGCCAAGCGCTTCAATGTGCCTCTGGAACGAATTGGCCAGGCTTTGGAGGAAATCCGAAAGCTCAATCCCAAACCGGGCGAAGGATACGTTTCCATCGAGAGCCAGTACGTGGTGCCGGACCTCACGGTGACCAAAGAGAATGGCGAGTTCAAGATCACGCTGAACGACTGGAATATCCCCAACCTTCGCATCAACCAACAGTACCGCAGGCTCTTGCTGGACAAGAGCGGGAGCTCGCGGGAGGCGAGGGAGTACATCCGAAAGCGGCTGGAGTCGGCGCGATGGCTGATCAATTCCATTCATCAGAGACGAGCCACGATCCTGCGCGTCATGGAGGCCATCGTGCGCAGACAACGCGATTTCTTCGAGAACGGCCCCGAGCACCTGAAACCGATGGTCCTGAAGGACATCGCGGACGACATCGGCATGGATATCTCCACCGTCAGCCGGGTGACAAGCGGGAAGTACGTCCAGACGGATTGGGGCGTCTTTGAGCTGAAATACTTCTTCAGCGAGGGTCTGCGAAGCGACGACGGGGAAGAGGTCTCCAACAAGACCATCAAGCAGAGGATCCGGCAGATCATTGAGGAGGAGGACAAACGCCATCCCCTCAGCGACCAGGAGATCGCAGATCTTCTGAAGAAGGAAGGGCTGAACGTCGCACGTCGGACGGTGGCCAAGTATCGCGAGCAAATGAACATTCCCGTGGCCCGCCTTCGCCGCGGCCTGTGAGAGGCGCGGAGAGGAGGGTCCAGAGATAGGGGTGAGATCTCCCATGAAGAAGTTCTCTTTCCACGCAACTACGATCATCGGCGTCCGGCGCAACGGCCAGGTGGCCCTGGGTGGCGACGGGCAGGTCACCTACGGAGAGACCATCGTGAAGCATGGGGCGCGGAAGGTCCGCAAAGTGTACGAGGGCCGCGTCCTGGCCGGGTTTGCGGGCTCGGCCGCCGACGCCTTCACCCTCTTCGAGCGTTTCGAGGAGAAGCTGGAACAGTACAAGGGCAATCTGGGGCGGGCTGCAGTGGAGCTGGCCAAGGATTGGCGCACCGACCGCTACCTGCGCCGCCTGGAGGCCCAACTCATCGTGATGGATCGCGAGAAGACCTACCTCATCTCCGGCAACGGCGATGTGCTGGAGCCGGATGATGAGATTGTGGCCATCGGCACCGGTGGCGGGTACGCCACAGCCGCAGCCCGAGCCCTTCTTCGGCACACGAACTTGAGCGCAGAAGAGATCGTTCGGGAGGCTTTGCAAATTGCCGCGGGCATCTGCATCTATACCAACGGGAACTTCACCATTGAGAAGCTTTGACGAGGAACTCGAGCACTGGTCGGGGGTGGAAGCGGAGCCGCAGCTACCTCGGCGAGAGGACCGCCTCAGCCGCATGCGGGACCTCACGCCGGAAGAGATCGTGCGGGAGCTCGACAAGTACGTGGTCGGGCAAGAGAAGGCCAAGAAGTCGGTGGCCATTGCCTTGCGCAACCGGTGGAGGCGCCTGCAGGTGCCGGAGGGGCTCCGCGAAGAGATCATGCCCAATAACATCATCCTCATCGGTCCCACGGGCGTGGGCAAGACGGAGATCGCGCGCCGCTTAGCCCGCCTGGCTAACGCTCCGTTCATCAAGGTGGAGGCCTCCAAGTACACCGAAGTCGGTTACGTGGGCCGGGATGTGGAATCGATCATCCGGGACCTCACGGACATTGCGGTCAACATGGTCCGCAATGAGAGGATGGAAGAAGTCCGTCCAGTCGCGGAGACGATCGCCACCCGGCGGCTCCTGAGCATCCTTCACCCCCCACCCAGACGGCGGCGCCGACGGGCCGTCCCGGAAGAAGGCGGTCGCGACGAGCGCCGGGAACGATGGTTCCGATCTTTGGCCAAGCTGCGGGAAAAACTGCTGGCTGGCGAACTGAACGATCGGTACGTGGAGCTGGAGGTCCCGGTCGAGACGCAACCGGTCATGCAGGTGGTCACGCCAATGGGGGTGGAGGAGCTCGGCATCAATTTCGATGAGATGCTCGAGTCCGTCTTCCCTCGGCGGACCAAGCGCCGGAGGATGACCGTCCAGGAGGCCCACCGCTATCTCGTGCAGGAGGAGTCCCAGAAATTGGTGGACATGGACGAGGTCGTACGCGAGGCGATCCAGCGCGTCGAGCAATCGGGCATCGTCTTTCTGGACGAGATCGACAAGCTCATCAGCACCGATGGCGGGGTGGGCCCGGACGTATCGCGCGAGGGGGTCCAGCGCGATCTTCTTCCCATTGTGGAAGGCTGCAGCGTGATGACCAAATACGGGATGGTGCGTACCGACCACATCCTCTTCATCGCGGCCGGCGCATTTCACAATGCCAAACCCTCCGACTTGATCCCCGAGCTACAGGGTCGGTTCCCCATTCGCGTGGAGCTGCAGCCGCTCACCGCCGACGACTTCGTCCGTATCCTCACGGAACCGGAGAACGCATTGATCAAGCAGTACAAGGCGCTGCTGGCCACGGAGGGGATCGAAGTGCACTTCACCGACGGGGCCATCCGCGAGATCGCGAAGACCGCAAGCGAAGTCAACGAGCGGGCGGAAGATATCGGCGCTCGTAGGCTGCACACGGTGATGACCACGCTGCTTGAGGATCTCCTCTTCAAGGCGCCCAACCTGCGGAAGAAGAGGGTAGTCATCGATCGGCGCAAAGTGCAGAAGGTGTTCAAAGAGATCGTCGAGGACGAGGACCTGAGTCGCTACATCCTGTAGGAGGAGCCGGCCTTGAAAAGGGACTTCCTGGCGGTTACGGATTTGAGTCGCGAGGAAATCGAGCGCGTCTACCACCTGAGCCGAGAACTGAAGGCGAAGCAGCGATCCGGGGAGCCCCATCCCCTTCTGCAGGGGAAGATCCTGGCGATGATCTTCCAGAAGCCGTCGGCGCGGACTCGCGTTTCCTTCGAAGCGGGGATGGTCCAGCTCGGGGGCCAAGCGATCTACTTGGCCCCGTCAGATATCCAGATGGGCAAGCGGGAGAGCACGGCGGACATTGCGCGGGTACTGAGCCGCTACTGCGATGCCATCATGGCCCGGGTCTTCAGCCACAACGACGTGGCGGAGCTGGCGGCGCATGCCTCCGTGCCGGTGATCAATGGTCTGAGCGACCTGCTCCATCCGTGTCAGGTGCTGTCGGATCTTTTCACGATCGGGGAGCATCTCGGTCGGACCGAGGACTTCGTCCTGGCCTGGGTCGGCGACGGTAACAACGTCTGCCATTCCTGGCTCAACATGTCCACCCGCTTCCGCTTCGCCCTGCGCCTGGCCATCCCGGAGGGTTACGATCCGGACGAGCAGCTTCTGGCAAACGCCAAGCGCGCCGGATTGAGTGAGATCGCCCTTTTCCGGGACCCAAGGGAGGCGGTGAAGGGCGCCGATGTGATCTATACCGACGTTTGGGCGAGCATGGGGCAGGAAGCCGAGGCGGAGCAGCGAAAGCTCGCGTTCCGCCGGTTTCAGGTGAATGAGGAATTGCTCGCTCACGCAGCTCCGGGCGCCAAGGTGATGCACTGTCTCCCCGCCCACCGGGGCGAAGAGGTCACCGATGGAGTGCTGGACGGACCTCAGTCCATTGTCTTCGATCAGGCGGAAAACCGCCTTCACGTGCAAAAGGCCTTGTTGGTATTTCTCCTGAAAGAGGCGTGAGCTAACCTCCTGGGCGGCTTCGACCAAGCTCCGGCTTCTGCGCAGCCGGGCGGGCGGGGAGCGAGATTCTGGCCGGAGCGGTCGCATCGGTGCCGTGGGGCTTCCCTCGCTTTCCGCATGCTGAGGTTGGGGAGGCCAAGGGCGCGGCAGGACGGTCTTGGGAACGGGAGCCTGGAATGCAGGGATTCGAGCTTCCGAGGCTGGAGGAGAAAGAGGTAGAGGCGGTTCTCTTCTCGCCGGCTTACGAGGATCGGTGGGATCAGTTCGTCCGCGGAGCGAATAACGGCACGCTATTCCATCTACGCCGCTTCCTGAGCTACCACCCACAGGGACGTTTCCAGGACCACTCCCTCCTGTTCTTCAAGGAAGGGAGGCTGTTGTCTGTGTTTCCGGCGGTGGAGTTGCATCGGGACGGCAGGCGCGTGCTCGTGAGCCACGCGGGGGCATCGTACGGCGGCTTTGTGGTCCGCAGCGATCTGTCCCTGCGCGATGCCTTCCGGCTTGTGTGGGCCCTCGATCGCTACGCCCAGCGTCAGGGATTCGATGCGGTGGAAATCACCGAGCCGCCGATGATTTACCTTCGGCGGCCCAGCAACTACCTGGACTTCGCCCTCATGCAGACGGGTTTCGCGTACAAGAAACGCGAGGTTTCCAGCGTTGTGCCCCTGGACTTCGGGCCCGACGATGTGTTCTCGGTGTTCGCGGAGAGCTCCCGCCGCGCAGTGCGGCGCGCGATGAAATCCCAGCTGGTCGTGAGGCAATCGGAGGACTTCGAGAGGTTCTACCAGATCCTCAAGAAGAATCTCAAACTGCGGCACAATGTGCAGCCGACGCACTCGCTGGGGGAGCTCCTCCGTCTGAAAGAGCTGTTCCCCGAGGAGATCCAGCTCTACGCCGCTTATCTTGGCTCCACGATGGTAGCGGGGGTGGTGCAGTTCGTCTGTAATCCGAGAGTCACCTTGGCCTTCTACATCAGCCATGACGAAGACTACCGGGAGTACCGGGGCGTCAATTTGCTCTTCTACGAAATCATCCGGAAGGCGGTGCTGGACGGCTTCCGTTTCCTGGACTTCGGCATCTTCACTGTGAACATGGATCCGAACTGGGGTTTGGCCCGCTTCAAGGAGAGCTTCGGGGCTCAGGGGGTGTTCCGCGACACCTGGCAGAAAGTCTACTGCTGAGCCCCTGCCGTTTGGGCGAGGGAGCCCCGGCCGTCGAGAGGTTCCGCCTGCTCGCCCGAAACGGGTCCGGTAGAGAGGAGGAGAGGCCATCTTCATCCCGGACGTGGTGACTTGAAGCCAGGACTGCGGGTCCGGGGGTGTCCCTCCGGACTTCTCATTCTCGGGAAAGCGGAGCGGAAAACGGATGCGCATCCTCCACATAGCCCCGCAAAACGTGGCTGGCGTGCCCATCACTTTCGTTCGCGCCGAAAGGCAGCTCGGACACGAGAGCCGGCTCATCACCCTGTATCGTGACCCGCGAGGCTACGAGGAGGACATCTGCCTGGAGCTGCCCCTTTTCGATTCCGGAGTTGTTCGACTCGCCAAGCGGCTGTTTGCGCCTCCGGAGCGACTGGATGTCTCGTGCGACGCTCGACAGCCCCGTGGCCGCCCGCCCGTCTGGGAGCCCAGGTTCGCCGAGCGGCTTCTGCTTCGTCTCCGAGAGGGGATTTGGAAGTCCAAAGTGGAGCGGACCCTGACGGAGATCGACGCGGACTCTTTCGACTTGATCCAGTACGACGGGGGACTCGACTTCTTCCGCGATGGGCGGGTGGCGCGTCGGTTCAAGTCGCTGGGGAAACGGATCGTGTGCTGCTACACAGGCAGCGATCTGCGGACCCGAGGCGTGATTGCTGCGGTGGACGGCTTAGCCGATCTACGCGCGACCGTGGAATACGATCACAAGCGCCTGTACCCCGGGATCATGCACGTTTTCTTTCCGTTCGAGCCCGAGAGGATGCCGGCCAGGCGAAGGCTCGACGACGGGAAATTGAGGATCGGGCATGCCCCTTCTGTGCGCCGGGCGAAGGGGACCGCGCGGATCCTCCAAGCCCTCCGGACGCTCAGGGAACGGTATCCTCAGCTCGAAATTGTTCTCATCGAAGGGTTGCCCCATGCTCGGGCCCTGGAACTCAAGTCCCTCTGCGACATCTTCGTGGATCAGATCGGGGATCTCGGGTACGGCATCAATTCCCTTGAGGCGCTGGCCATGGGCATCCCGGTAGCCACATCTCTGGCCCCGGGCTTCGCCGAGGAATATGCCGACCATCCCTTTGTGGCGGTCACGGCGGAGAATCTGGAAAGCCAGCTGGAGCGGCTCATCCTGGATGCGGATCTGCGCGCCGCCCTCGGCGCGAAAGGGAAGGAGTGGGTGAGGCAGTACCACGATGCCCGACAGGTGGTTCGAAGGCTCCACGCAGCCCTCGGGGTCGGAAACGGATTGGTCCGGCATGATTCGGGCTTGTGAGTGGGGATCATGGTCATTGGGGCAGGAGCCCGTCGCAGTCCCGGAAGTGGGAGGCGGTCTCGCGCCGACGTCGCTGAGGGCACGGGAACCCGGGGATGCCGGCTGGGCCTGTTCGGCGAGCAGTGTGGATTCGAGGCGATGCGCATCCTCTTTGCCAATTCGATCCAGATGTTCGGCGGCGCTGAGGTGTGGTTCCTTCAGGTGGCGGAAGGCCTGCGCGCTAGGGGGCATTGGGTGGGACTTGTGTGCCGTCCCCACACCGAGCTCGAGAAAAGGGCCTTACGAGCGGGAGTGCCGGTCATTCCGTTTCGCTTCGGTGCGGACGTGGGACCTCTGGCCGTGACGCGCGCCTTGCGGCTTTTACGCCGCCTGCATCCGGACATCATCTGCACCAATCAGGACAAGGAACTGCGGACCTTCGGTCTGGCCGCCAAAGTCACAGGGATCGGCCGAGTGGTTCACCGGCGGGCCATCGACCATCCGTTAAAAAACAATCTTCGTTACCGCCTCACGTACACCTGGCTTGCCGATGTGGTGGTCGCCAATTCCTTCGCTACCCGGAGCACACTGGTGCGTAGCGCCCCGTGGCTGCGAAAGGCCCGAGTGGAGGTGATCTACAACGGGGTCGATCCGGGGCGCTTCGACGGGCCAGCCGCCGCTGAGCTTCGAAGCGAATGGGGATGTGGCGAACAGGATTTTGTGGTGGGATTCGTCGGCCAATTGGACGAACGGAAGGGGATCTCCACTTTGCTGGAGGCCTTCGAGCGGGCGGCGGTCCTTCGGCCGGAGGTGCGCTTGATCCTGGTTGGGGAAGGCCCGCTGGCCCCGAGGGTCGCCGAGTTCCGGCGGAAGTCGGCCGCGGGCGATCGAATCTTGCCGCTCGGATTTCGGGAGGACATCCCCCGCATCATGCGATCGCTAGACCTTCTCGTTCTCCCCAGCCTCTGGGAGGGCTTCGGGATTGTCCTGATCGAGGCGATGGCGGCTCGCAAGCCGGTGGTGGCGACCTGCGTGAGCAGCATCCCGGAGATCGTGGTTTCCGGAGAGACGGGGTTCCTGGTGCCTCCTGAGGATCCGGAAGCGCTTTGCCAAGCGATCCTCCGGCTCGCGACGGATCGCAACCTGGCGGCGGAAATGGGCCGGCGCGGGAGAGAGCGGGTAGAGGCCAGCTTCAGCCTGTCGCGGATGATGAGGAAGTGGGAGGAGCTGTTTCGCGAGGTAGCATCGGAGCGGCCCGGACGTTGAGCCTGGGGATGCGGAGTAGAACGAGCGCGTGATGGCTGGGCGGAGCTTCTGGAACCGGATTGAGCAGCGTTTCAAGCGCGAGTATCTGCGCCTGTTCGAGGCAGCGCTGGGAAGAAGGGCGGCCGATCCGCGGGAGATCCGGCCGGAGCGAGTACGGTCGGTGCTGGTGGTGCGCCAGCATGATCAGCTGGGGGACTTCTTGCTCTCCACGCCGGTGCTCCGAGCCTTGCGTTCAGCGTACCCTGCGGCGCGGATCGGGTTGGTGGTGCGCGGCTACACGGAGCCGGTGGCTCGCCACCTTCCCCAGGTCGATGAGATCCTGGTCGTGCGAGAGGCCCTCCACGAGTGGTCGCTGGCCGAGGCGAAGGGTTTCCTCCGTCGCCTCCTCCGAGGGTGGGATTTGGCCATCGTGCTGAACACCGTTTCTCACTCCTTGACGAGCGACCTCATCGCCCGTTTCTCCCGCGCCCGCTGGACGGTGGGCCCTTCTCATCTGCGCTTTCCGGGCACAAAGAGGAATTTCTTCTACAGCATCGAGATTCCTCCGTGCCCTGATCCTGTCCGCCACCAGTCGTTGCGGAACCTCGACATCGTCTACCCGCTGGGGATCCGTACGGATGACCTGCGGGAGATGATGCAGCTTCTCCCGGGCGAGGTCGAACAAATGCGCCGGAGGCTTCGGGGGCTCGGAGTGAGGGAGGGGGAGGCCCTGCTTGTGGTTCACCCTGGCGCGGGTAAACCCGCCAACCGCTGGCCGGCCGAGCGCTTCGGCCGGGCTGCGCAGGATCTGGCGGGTGAGTTCGGGCTGCGTACGGTGGTCGTGTGGGGTCCGGGTGAGACTCGACTCGGAAAAGACGCGTTGCGGATGGCTCCTGCGAACTCGGTGGCGCTTACCGGCCTTTCGCTGCGAGAGCTTGCGGCGCTGTTTCGTTTGGCGAGTCTGGTGCTGTGCAATGACACGGGGTCTATGCACGTGGCGGCGGCTGTGGGAACACCGCTTGTGGCCGTCTTCGGTCCCACGGATCCAGCCGAGTGGAAGCCGTGGGGCGAGGAATTCGTGGCTGTTCGGGCGCCGGATCGCCGGTGCGAGTCGGTGACCGTGGAGGAAGTGGTCGGGGCAGCCCGCCGACTCCTCCTTTCGCAGGCCAAGCTGAGTCCCCGACCCCTGGCCCGGGCGGAGCCAGCAGGAGGATAGCCAGCCAATTTCTCCTTGCACGGGACGGCCTGGATCGGTATTTTATCAGCGGTTCGAGGCCCCTATAGCTCAGGATGGATAGAGCAGCGGTTTCCTAAACCGCGTGTCGCAGGTTCGAATCCTGCTAGGGGCACGAGGGAAGGGGCCCTGGGAAGAACCCAGGGCTTCATTGCATGGTGGAGCAAATTAAACCGGACCAAATCACAAGGTGAGCAAGTGATCCGCCCCAAACCGAAGAAGAAACTCACGAAGCGGCAGATCAAAGAGGATAAGCTCGTCACCGCCTACTTCAAGGCGACCGACTGGCTGCAGCAGAACGTGCGGTACGTCCTCTACGGCGTCGGGGGGTTGGCCGCCGCCTTGTTGATCGCCTTCCTCGTAATCCGCAGTCACCGGGTTGCCGAGGCGCGGGCCGCCGTGGAGCTGGCCAGGGCCGACCTATTGGTGGACAATGGCCGCTACGAGGAGGCAGTCGGAATTCTCGAATCGATCGTCGAGAAGTACGGAGGGACCGCTGCCGCCCGCATGGCCTTGCTGGACCTGGCCGACATGCACTACCGGCTGGGCGAGTTCGACCTGGCTTTGAAATACTTCGAGAACTACGTGAAGAAACACGGCGGGTACGACCCGCTCCTGACGGCCTCGGCGCTGGCGGGAAAGGCGGCCTGTCTGCAAGGCAAGGGCGATTACCGCGGGGCGGCAGAGTTCTTCGTCAAGGCGTACGAAAAGGACCCGAAGGGGTTCAATGCGCCGGAGTACCTGCTCAACGCCGCCATGGCCTACGAGCGGGCGGGACAATTGGACCGGGCCAAAGCCCTCTGCCAGAAGGTGATTGACGAGTTTCCGAAATCCAACGCGCGGCGAGACGCGGAGATGGTGCTTGCGCGCGTGTCCGTGCGCCTGGAGAAGGCCACGGGCTGATGTCGTGATCTTTCGGGGACGGCTGGGGGCGACCGGCAGGGGCAGGGGGTCATCGCGGAAGCCCTTGAAGGGTCGCTCCCAGTGGCAGTCAAAGGGCGAAGCGGACGAGATTGCCAGAAATCCCTTGCGGTTTTAGATTTACTCGGTTATATTCGGGTCGTGAGTGGGTTCGCAGGACCCACTTTTTTGTTGTCAGTGGGAGACGTTTCGTGCATGTGTCCGCCGAGCAGATTCGGGAGCTTGTCGAGCCTCTCCTCGAAGAGGAGGGGGTTGAGCTAGTGGACCTCGAGCTAAAGGGCTCGCCGGGTCGCCTGATCCTCCGCATCTTCATCGACGAGGAGGGAGGCATCACCATTGACCGCTGCACCGAGATCAGCCGCAAGCTCTCGGATCTGCTGGACCGCAAGGACCCGATCCCGGGCCGGTACACGCTCGAGGTATCGTCGCCGGGCGTCGATCGACCGTTGGTTCAGCCGAGGGACTTCCGACGCAACGTGGGGCGAGAGGTTCGGGTGGAGTACCGCGACGGGGAGGTGACGCGTTCCCTCACAGGACGGATCATGGCGGCAGCGGACGACTTGGAGCTGGAAGTCCGCGGAGAGCGGATCCACCTGCAGTGGTCCGATGTGATTCGCGCGAAGATCCAGCTCCGGTTTTGAGAAGAGGAACTAAGGGGGCCAAGACCCAAGCAAGGGCAATGGGAGATGGTGAGAACTGAGCTTGCAGAGGCTTTCGCACAGTTGGCGAAAGAGAAGCAGATCGACCGGGAGAAGCTGTCGGAGATCATCCACAGCGTCCTGGAGGCGATGGTCCGCAAGAAATTCGGGACCACCGATAACTTCGACATCTACGTCAACCTGGACAAGGGGGTCATCGAGATCCAGCAGATCAAGAAGATCGTGGAGAAGGTGACCGACCCCGTCACGGAGATCGACCTGGAGACGGCGCGGAAGAGCGAGCCGGATCTGGAGATTGGCGAGGAGTTCCTGGAAATCGTCGACCCGGCCACCTTTGGGCGACGGTTGATCCAATCGGCCAGACAAAGCCTGAATCAGAAAATCCGGGAGATCGAGAAGCAGATCACCTTCGAGGAGTACAAGAATCGGGTGGGGGAGATCGTGATCGGCGATGTCCGCCAGGTGACCCGGGATGAGGTCTACCTCAACGTGGACCGCACGGAAGTGGTGATGCCGCGGGAGGAGCAGATCCCGACGGAGAAGTACCGACGCGGCGAGACCCTGCGCGCGGTGATCAAGAGAGTGGAAGAAACCCCGCGCGGCCCGGTGATCATCGTCAGTCGGGCCGACCCCATGTTCTTGGTGCGGCTTTTCGAATTGGAGGTACCGGAGATCTACGAGGGGATCATCGAGATCCGGGCGATCGCGCGGGAGCCGGGTGAACGGACGAAGATCGCCGTCGTCTCCAACGACAAGCGCATCGATGCCGTGGGTGCCTGCGTCGGGATGAAGGGCATCCGAATTCAGTCCATCGTGCGCGAGCTGAACAACGAGAAGATCGACATCATCAACTGGAGTTCGGAGCCGGAGATCCTGGTGCAGAGGGCGTTGAGCCCCGCGAAGCCGTCGAAGATCATCCTGGATGAGGATCGTAAGCACGTGGTTGCCGTGTTCCCGGATGATCAGATCTCGCTGGCGATCGGCAAGGGCGGTTTGAACCGGAAGCTCGCTTCGCGCCTCACTGGCTACGAGATCGAGACGATCAAGGAGAGCGAGTACCGCGAACGGTTGATGAAACAGGTGAAGATGGACAAGCCGCTGGACACGGTGCCGGGCATCACCGCAGCGATGTTGAAGAAGCTGGCGGTGGGAGATATTCACACGGTCCAGCAGGTCTTGGATGCCAAGGTGGACGGGCTGATGGCCATCCCTGGCATTGGGAAGAAGACGGCGGAAACGGTCTACGAGTTGGTGCGCGCTGCGGCGGAAGAGGAAACCGTCGCCAAGGAGGGTGTGGAAAAGGAAACGGAGGAGGATCGGCAGGAAGAGGAGATTATGGCGTAGGGGTAGTTCTCGGAGCCCGGAGTTGGGCTCCCGGCGGTGAGGCAGATTCAAGAACTCTGCGGGAGTGATCACCCTTGGTAGGCAAAAGGCGGATATTTCAGGTAGCGCGCGAATTCAACATCTCCAATGAGGAGCTCGTCGAGTTCTTGCAGAAGCAAGGCTTCAAGGTCAAGAACCAGATGAGCCCCGTGACGGACGAGATGTACGAGGCAGTGGTGCGGCGCTACCAGCAGCAGGTGGGCGTGGCGGATGAGGAGCAGAAATTCCGCAAGACGCTGCGGGAGAAGCGCGAGCAAGAGGAGGCCCGCAAGCGGGAGGCTCGCCGCGCCCTGGAGGAGCGACTCCGAGCGGCCGCCGAGCTCGTGATCGAGCGCGAACAGCGGATTGCCACGGTGGCCAGTGGCGCAACGGCGGCGACCACCACCGAGACCCTCGTGGAGAAGGGAACGCCCCTGATCCCGAAGCCTGAGAAGCGCGAACGCCGCATCCGGGTGATCGACATCCCCACGGAGGAGAAGACCGAAGAAAAGCCCGTCCCCGCCGCGGAAACCGTTGCCCCGGAAATCGAAGAAGAGGCCGTTGTTCCTCCACCGGAAGTGCCCGTCGAAGAAGTGGAGGCTGCGGCCATCGGCGAGCCGGAAGAGCCGACGCCCGAGATGGGAGAAGAGCTGCCAGTTGCCCCAATCGGCGAAGAGGTGGAGGAACTGGCAGAGGAAATCGAGAAAGTCATCGAAGCTCCCACCCGCAAGCCGCGGCGCAAGCGTGCGCGCAAGCGCAAGGCGAAGGAGGAAACGGTCGAGGACCTGACAAAGGTCATCGAGCGGGCCAAAGAAAAGGAAGAGAAGCGCAAGAAGAAGCGCCGCCAGGAGTTCTCCGAGGAGGAGATTGAGCAGTCGATCCGAAGGACGTTGGCGGCCATGCAGGAGACCGGGCGCCGGCGGAAATACCGTCGGGTCAAGGAGAAAGAAGAGGAGGTCATTGAAGAGGAAAACCTCATCCGTACGCCCGAATTCATCACTACGGCTGAGTTGGCCAGCCTGATGGGGGTAACCGCTGCGGAAGTGATCCAGAAGGCTATGAGGCTGGGCCTCATGGTCTCGATGAACCAGCGCCTGGATGCCGAAACCATCACCCTGCTGGCGGACGAATTCGGCTACGACGTGGAGATCATCTCCGATTACGAGGTGGAGGAAGCCGAAGCCGAAGAGCAAGAGGACCCCTCCAAGCTGAAGCCCCGCGCTCCGGTGGTCACCGTGATGGGGCATGTGGACCACGGGAAGACCTCCCTTCTTGACTACATCCGCAAATCCAACGTCGTGGCGGGCGAGAAGGGCGGGATCACACAGCACATCGGGGCATACGAGGTGGAGCTGGGCGATTCGCGCTCCATTACTTTCCTGGACACTCCGGGTCACGAGGCTTTCACCGCCATGCGCGCCCGCGGTGCGCAGGTGACGGACATCGTGGTGCTCGTGGTGGCGGCGGATGATCACGTGATGCCTCAGACGGTGGAGGCCATCAACCACGCCAAGGCGGCGGGCGTGCCCATCGTGGTGGCCATCAACAAGATGGATAAGCCCAATGCCAATCCTGACCTCATCAAGCGCGAACTGGCGGATCACGGGGTGCTGGTGGAGGAGTGGGGAGGACGCCACCAGTGCGTGGAAATCTCGGCCAAGACGGGCATGAACGTCGATAAGCTCCTGGAGGCGATCCTCCTCGAGGCCGAGATGCTGGACCTGAAGGCCAATCCCGACCGGCCCGCCAAGGGGACCATCCTCGAGTCGAGGCTCGACCGGGGTCGCGGAGTGGTGGCGACGGTCCTGGTGCAGAATGGCACGCTTCGAATCGGCGATCCGTTCGTGGCGGGAATGTACAGCGGGCGCGTGCGCGCTATGTTCGATGAGCGCGATCGACCCGTGAAGGAGGCCGGGCCCTCTCGGCCCGTGTTGGTGGTGGGATTTGACGGCATGCCCCAGGCCGGCGATCCGTTCATGGTGACGGCATCGGAACGGGAGGCAAAGGAGATCGCCACGCGTCGTCAGCAGCTACGCCGCGAGCAGCAGTTCCGGCGCGTGCAGCGCGTGAGCCTGGACGAAATCTCCCGGCGCATCCGTTCGGGCGAGGAAGAGATCCGGGAGTTGCCGCTCATCGTGAAAGCCGACGTGGACGGTTCCCTCGAAGCGATTTCCGACTCGCTCATGAAATTGTCCACCGATGAGGTTGCGGTACGCATCGTGCATAAGGGCGTGGGGGCGATCTCGGAATCGGATGTCCTCCTGGCCGCGGCCACGGGTGCCATCGTCATCGGCTTCCACGTGCGCGCCACCCCACAGGCACGGGAGGTGGCCAAGCGGGAAGAAGTAGACATCCGCATCTACGACGTGATCTACGACCTGACCAAGGAAGTCAAGGATGCGCTGGAGGGACTGCTCGAACCGGAGAAGAAGGAAGAGGTTGTCGGTGTAGCGGAAGTCCGGCAGACGTTCCGCGTGCCCAAGGTGGGTACCGTAGCTGGCTGCTACGTCCTCGAGGGCCGTCTGAACCGTAACGACCGGGTGAAGGTGTACCGCGACGACAAGCTCATCTTCGACGGGCATGTGGCTTCCCTCAAGCGCTTCAAAGACGACGTTCGTGAGGTCACTGCGGGCCTGGAGTGCGGCCTGGGTCTGGACGGATTCGACGACATCAAGATCGGGGATATCATCGAGGCCTACCAGGTTATCGAGATCAAACGGACCCTCGACTGAGATCCTTTCGGAGCCCTCATGCTCGTCGGCGTGTGTCAGATCGACCTGTTCGTTCCGGACAGCGGCTCGCTGAAATCCAAGCGGTTCGTTTTGACCAGCCTCAAGACGCGGATCCGGAACAAGTTCAACGTGTCCGTCTCCGAGGTGGATGGCAACGACAAGTGGCAGAGGGTCACCCTGGCCGTGTCGATGGTGGCCAACGAGCGGCGCGTCATCGACCAGACCATGAGCCAGATCCTCAATCTCATCAGCCAGGACGGACGTTGCGAGATCCTAGATCACATGCTCGAAATCCTTTGAGGAGCCAGCGTTCGACGCGGGCAGTCCCATGAGTTATCTTCCTTACAAACGGGCAGACCGAGTGGCTGTTCTCCTGCAGGAGGAGATCAGCCGCGTGATCTTCGAGGAACTGAAGGACCCGCGCGTGGGGCGGGTGACGATCACCAGGGTTCGCCTCACGGATGACTTGAAATTCGCCCGGGTCTACTTCAACGTGCTCGGCGGTGCGGAGCAGGCCGTGCAATGTCTGGCCGGGCTACGACGAGCCAAAGGTTTCATCCGCAACCAGATCCGGTTGAACACCGATCTCCGCTTCATCCCGGAGCTGGAGTTCCACTACGACGATACGCTGGACTACAGCGACCGGATCGAGGAGCTTCTGAAGGAAATCCATAGCTCGCAGGCGGGGAAAGAGTAATTGCGGCCGCGGCGCATGTCCGAAGGACGATGAAGCGCGAAGAGGGCAGCAGCACGTCCGCGCTTCCCCCGGAGGTGAGGAAGCGATTCGAGGAGGGGGTGTTCGTCAGCCTGATCAAACCGGAGGGATGGACGTCGTTCCAGGTGGTCGAAAGGGTCCGGGCAGTTGTGGGTGTGAAGAAGGTTGGTCATGCCGGGACCCTTGATCCTTTCGCGACGGGCGTGTTGCTGGTGGCCATCGGCCGGGCCACCAAGCGGATCTCGGAGCTCATGGGGCTGGAGAAGGAGTACGAAGGGGTCATCGAGTTCGGCGAGGAGACGGATACGCTCGATCCGACGGGCGCAGTGGTACGGACGTGCCCCGTGCCGGCTGTCAGCTGGGAAGAGCTGAGAGAGGCCGCTCGGCGCTTCGAAGGGGAGATTGAACAGCGGCCGCCGGTCTACTCGGCGCTCAAGCTCCGAGGGAAGCGCCTTTACCAACTGGCCCGGGCGGGAAAGCCGGTGGATGTGCCGGCGCGAAAGGTCTTTGTGAAACGCTTCGAGATCCTGGACTGGCAGCCTCCGGAAGCGAGATTCCGGGTGGAGTGTCACGCGGGGACGTACATCCGGGCTCTGGCGCGGGATCTGGCCGCGGCGGTAGGAAGTTGTGCGTACGTCAAGGAGCTTCGTCGGACGCGCATCGGCCCGTATGAGCTCAGCCGGAGCCTGAGCCTCGAGGAATTCGAGAGGCAAGCACGTTCAGGAGAGTTGTTCCGACGGGAATGATCGAATACAGGGGACTGGACAGCGTCGAGCCTGAGCCGAACGCGGTGGTTTCCGTCGGTACGTTCGACGGAGTGCACCTGGGGCATCAGCGGCTGATCCGGCGAGTGAGAGAACTGGCCCGGGAAAGCGAGGGACGCGCCACTTTGGTGACCTTCGAGCCCCATCCCCAGCTCGTTTTGCGAAAGGTGGACCGTCCTTCGATCAAGGTCCTGACTCCTTTGGAAGAAAAGCGCGAGCTCCTTGCCGAGCTCGGGGTGGAGCGCTTGGTGGTGCTGGACTTCAGCCCGGAGTTCGCCGCCATCGGGGCGGAGGAATTCGTAGAGGAAGTCTTGGTCCGCCGCATCGGATGCGCCGCGGTGGTGGTGGGGCCGGACCATGGCTTCGGGCATTCCCGCCAGGGCACGATCGACACGCTCAGAATGCTCGGAAGCCGCCTCGGGTTCCGGGTGGAGCTAGTGACGGAACTCCTGCTGCAAGGCGAGGAGGTGAGCAGCACCGCCATCCGAAGGATTCTGACTCGCGACGGGGATGTGAAGAAGGCGGCGTCCTTCCTCGGGCGCTACTACGAAGTCCGGGGCACTGTGGGGCACGGGGCCGGACGGGGCCGGGAGTTGGGTTTTCCCACTGCAAACGTGCTTCTGGAAACGCCCCACAAGTTGCTGCCCAAGGATGGGATCTATGCCGGCTACGCTGTGGTCGGCGGGAAGAAGCTGCCCGCGGCGATCAACGTGGGCGTGCGGCCCACCTTCGACGGAGGACATCGGGTGGTGGAGGCGCACATCCTCGGCGAGAACGTGGGCGAGCTTTACGGAACTCCGATCCGTGTGCTGTTCGTTGAAAGGATCAGAGATGAGGTTGCCTTCTCATCGGTGGGGGAGTTGATCGATCAGATGAAGGATGACGTCCGGAAGACACTCCAGATTCTGCAAGAGCATCGTGGATCTCTGGTGGAACAGGAGGAAAGATGACGCTCAGTAAAGAACGAAAGGCGCGGATCATCGAAAAGTACGGGGATCACCCGAACGATACGGGCAAGCCGGAAGTGCAGATCGCGCTACTCACGGAGCGCATCAACGACGTGACGCAGCATCTCCAAAGGCATCGCAAGGATCACCACAGTCGAAGGGGGCTCCTCATGCTGGTGGGCAAGCGGCGCCGCCTGCTCGATTACCTAGCCTCCAAAGACATCGAACGCTATCGCAAGATCGTGGACGAGCTCGGCCTACGACGGTAAGGGGGTGACGTCCAGAGCCTCGCTTGGCGCGGTCGTGAGGACTCTCTTGCCCAGTGCGACGGGTGGAACAAGGGTGAGCAAGCGTAGGAGGGTGGACCGGTGATCGAAGTGAGGCATCTTTCCCGGAACTTCGGTACGGTCAAGGCCATCGAGGACGTGACCTTCGATGTAAGGAAGGGCGAGATTGTGGGTTTCCTCGGGCCCAACGGGGCGGGGAAGACCACCACGATGCGCATCCTCACCGGCTACATCCCGGCCACCTCGGGCACGGCGAAAGTGGCCGGATTCGATGTCCAAGAACAGAGCCTCGAGGTGCGCAAGCGAATCGGCTACATGCCGGAAAACCCCCCGCTCTACGGCGACATGACCGTGGAGTCCTACCTGCACTTCGTGGCGAAGATCAAGGGGGTGGATGGCAAGCTCCGGAAGCGCAATGTCGAGAAAGTGATGGAGCAAGTGGAGATCAAGGATGTGCGCCACCGGCTGATCAGAACGCTCTCGAAGGGGTACAAGCAGCGGGTGGGGTTGGCGCAGGCCTTGGTGCACGATCCCGAAGTGCTGATTCTCGACGAGCCCACCATCGGCCTGGACCCGAAGCAGATCCGCGAGGTGCGTACCCTGATCAAGAATCTGGCCGGCGAGCACACGGTGATCCTCAGCACGCACATCCTCCCCGAGGTGAGCATGACTTGCGAGCGGGTCATCATCATCAACAAGGGGCGCATCGTAGCCGAGGACACCCCGGATAACCTGACGGCTCGGCTGGCCGGGTCCCAGCGGGTGGTGATGGAAGTGGAAGGACCCGTGGATTCGGTGATTTCCGCGTTGCGGGCGGTGCCGGGGGTGATGTCCGTGACGGCGGACCGAGCCGGAGGGGACTCGCGCAGCGTGTTCACCGTGGAAACCAGTGTGGGCAAGGATCTGCGGAAGGAATTGGCCCGGACCGTGGTCGAAAAGGGTTGGGGTCTGTACGAGCTCCGCACGGTGGAGATGAGTCTGGAAGATGTCTTCCTGCACCTGGTAACGCAAGAAGAGGAGGTCGGCAACTGATGCGGAACTTTGCTGCCATTCTGGAGCGCGAGGTCAGGTCGTACTTCCTCTCCCCATTGGCCTATGTCGTCATCTTCTTCTTCCTAGCCGTTTCCGGCATCTTTTTCTACCTCATCCTATCCAACTTCGTGGAGATCTGCATTCGTGCCACGATGCAGGCGCAGATGTACCAGATGATGCCGCCGAAGCTGAACGTGAACATGATGGCGATACGGCCCATGCTTCATAACATGGCCCTGTTTGCTCTGTTCTTCTTGCCCCTCGTCACCATGAAGCTCTACGCGGAGGAGAAGAAGAGCGGGACGATCGAGCTCCTGATGACTTCTCCGGTGACGGACGGGCAGGTGATGCTCGGCAAGTACACGGCCAGTCTGGTACTTTACCTGGTCATGCTGGCGCTGACCTTCGTGTACATGATCTTCATTTACGCCTACGGGGAGCCGGAGACGGGGCCGATCCTTTCCGGTTACCTCGGACTATTCCTCCTCGGGGCGGCTTATCTGGCTTTCGGCCTGTTCTTCTCGAGCCTGACCGAGAACCAGATCATCGCCGCGGCCAGCACCTTCGCATTCATCCTCGTGTTCTGGGCGATCGGCTGGATCTCCGACTTCGTAAGCCCACGGATCGGCCGGGTGCTGGCCTATTTTTCCCTGATCGAGCACTTCGATGATTTCGCCAGAGGGGTGATCGACACCAAGCACATCGTCTTCTACCTGAGCTTCGTTTTCTTCGGACTGTTCCTGACGTATCTGTCGATCCAGTCGGCAAGGTGGAGGGGCGCCAAATGAGGTGGAATAAGATCGGAGATTATCTCGGGCTGGGAGGCGTCGCCGTCATTCTCGTCGGGCTGGTGAGTTACTCTGTGCACGGGGTGTTGACGACGGCCATCACCGCCACACTCGTGGCTGGCCTGGCGCTGGTCGTCGCTTACGGGGTTCTGAACTTCCGGGAGATTCGTTCGGCCCTCAGCAGCCGATCCACGCGCTTTGGGTCGAACGCGGTGTTGATGTCCCTGGTGGTGCTGGGGATCCTCATCCTGATCAACTTCGTGGCCAATCGCCACAGTCTGCGTGCGGACACCACCGCCGCCAAGCAGTTCAGCCTGGCTGAGCAGACGCGGAAGATCCTCAAGAATCTGGACCGCGAGGTGAAGGTCACGGCCTTCTACCGCGCGGAGGATCGCTGGCAGATCGAAAGCCTGCTCAAGGAGTACGAGCACTACTCGCCCCGTTTCAAGTGGGAGATCATCGATCCGGACCAGCGTCCTGCCGAAGCGAAGCAGTACAACATCACCGCCTACAACACGATCGTGCTGGAATGTGGCGGGAAGCAGGAGCGGATCACAACTCGTACCGAGCAGGATCTGACCAATGCCCTGATCAAGGTCACTCGGAAGGAGAACAAGAAGATCTATTTCCTCACCGGCCACGGTGAGAAGGACATCGAGGCGACGGATCGGGAAGGGTACGATAGCATGCGGAAGCTGCTTCAGGGGGAGAATTACGACGTGGAGAAGATCCTGCTGGCGGAAAAGGATCACGTGCCGGATGACTGCTCGCTTCTGGTGGTGGCGGGTCCCAAGACGGACCTGCTCCCGAACGAAGCCAGCATGATCGGGGACTACCTCAAGAAAGGCGGTAAGGCCCTGTTCCTGCTCGATCCCGAGTCGCCCGATGGCTACGTCACTCTCCTCAAGGAATGGGGGATCGAGGTCGGCAAGAACGTGGTGCTCGACGTCTCTGGGATTGGGCGGCTGTTCGGCGCCGGTCCAGCGATGCCCATCGCGGCGCAGTACGCTCCCCACGCCATCACCGAGAAGTTCCAGCTGATGACCATTTACCCCTATGCGCGCTCCGTGCGGAAGGCTGCCGATGCTCCGGTCGGCGCTACCGTCACCGAGTTTGTGAAAACCAGCAGCAACAGCTGGGGAGAGAGCGAGCCGCTGGGGCGTGGTGGGATGGTCCGGTATGACGAAGGCAAGGACCTGCCCGGGCCCGTGTCGGTGGCAGTCGCCATGGAGAAGGAGGCGGAGGAGAAACCCACCTCCTCCGGCGAGAGTGGGCAGACTCGGACCAAGACCCGGATCGTCGTGTTCGGCGATTCGGATTTCGCTTCCAACACCTACTACCGCGTACAGGGGAACGGCGACCTGTTCATGAACGCCGTGAGCTGGCTGGCTGAGCAGGAGGACCTCATCTCCATCCGTCCCAAGGATCCAGAGGACCGGCGGGTGAACCTGACACGAAGCCAGTCCCGGCTGATTTTCTGGGTGGCGGTCGTGCTCATGCCGCTGGCGGTGTTGGGCACGGGAGCTGGAATTTACTGGAAGCGACGCTAATCGGAGGGACGGCCAAGATGCGGTGGGGACACAGCCACGGGTTCGCCGGCTTCGGCGCCGGAGGTTGTTGGCACGTGCACTGGTGCTGCCCTCCCTGCTTCCCGGGGTTTACGAAGACGGAGCAGCTGGAGTACCTCCGGCGCCTCCGGAAGCAACTGGAGGAAGAGCTGAGGGAAATCGACCGAGAGATCGAGAGGCTTGAGCGAGGGGAGTAGGAACTGGCCGCGGACATTCGAAGGGTGGCGGATTCGATCGCCAGTCGCAAACAGGCCTTGTGAAGCACGGCTCACAGAGGAACGACGAAACTCGCAGGGGCGGAGAAGACAATGAGGTTCCGGACAACGGCGATTCTCGCAGGGATACTCGTTGCGCTCTTCGCCGCAGTGTATTTTGGCGACGTGAAGAGGGCGGAAAAGAAAAAGAGCAGCCAGGAGAAGGAAGAGAAGGTCCTGGCGGCTGAACCGGATAGCATCCGGGAAATTCTGTTGCGCCCGTCCGGCATCCACCTGGTGAAAGAGGGCCAGGAATGGACGATTACGGAGCCGGTGCGTACGCAGGCGGACAAAGGGGCTGTGGATGGGGTGATCGGAACCTTCCGTTGGGCCAAGCGCTACCGGACCGTGGCGGAAGGGAATGTCCGGTTCGCCGACTATGGTCTTGAGCCGCCGCAGTACGAGATGATCCTCGTCCACAATGCCGGAAGGGATACCCTGCAACTGGGCGACAAGACCCCCACGGGTTCGTACGTTTTCGCTCGTCTGAACCGCGAGAACCGGGTGTTCACCACCACCACCAGCCTCTTGAGCCATGCCCAGAAGACGCTCTACAACCTGCGGGACAAGCGGGTTCTTCCCTTCGAGAGGGAGAAGGTCAACGGCTTCACCCTTCGCAACGTTCATGGCTCCTTCGAGCTGGTACGCGAGGGGGATCAATGGAAGATCCAGAGTCCCATCCAGGGTCCGGCCGATCGCTACAAGATCGACGATGTGCTCAGCCGGATTCGGAATGCCACGGCGAGGGAGTTCGTCGAAGAGGAGCCCAAGGATCTGAGTCGGTACGGCTTCGCCAACCCGGTCGTGCGCGTCGACCTCATCCTCGGCGAGGAAAGGGCGCGAAAGACGCTTCTGATCGGGAACAGGAAAGAGGACAAGTACTACGCTCGCGATGACGGCCGTCCGCCGGTATTCCTAGTCGATTCGTCCTTCGTGAGGGATCTGCGCTTGACCCTCACGGACCTGCGCGAGAAGAAGCTCTACGAGTTCCTCTCCACGGATGTGGACAGTACCGTTTTGATCTACCCGGACCTCACCATCATCTGCGCGAAGGATTCGGTGGGGAACTGGCAAGTGCTCCAACCGGAGAAGCGGAGGGCAAAGAACTGGCGGATGTCTGGCATCGCTGGGACGGTCAACGGCCTGCGGGCCAAAGATTTCGTGAGCGAGAGGGCCACGAATCTTGCGGCCTACGGTCTCGATCGGCCGGCGATCCGCGTCAAGATGTTCCGGAAGGGTGAGCTTTTGGCGGACCTTCGCCTCGGAAAGAAGACGAAGGACGGCGTGTACGCGTTGGGACGCGACGAGGGGCCTGTGGTCTTGGTCCCGGAGAATACGCTGGACCAGCTAAAGTTCACACTGGAGGACGTAGCTGAACCCCAGCCCAAGCCTGTGGAGACGAGCCAATCCGAGAGCACAAGCGGCACGGCAGCGAAGACAGGGCAATGAGAAGAAGGGGCGGTCCCCGGGTTCGTGAGATGGGCCGCCCTTTTTCGTGGGAAGTGGAGGGCCCGGCCGTCGACGAGGGGGTCGGGCGGGAACAAATGAGCTGTACGCAGTAATTGGAGGCAAGATGATCTACGAGAGGTCTCGAGAAATTGGGGGCCGGAGGTTGTTGCTTCAGAGTGGCAAGGTGGCCAAGCAGGCCAATGGCTCCGTGTGGGTCCAGTATGGGGATACGGTCGTCTTGGCCACGGCGACCCTCTCCGATGTTGAGGTTCCCCCGCAGGGCTTCTTCCCTCTGACCGTAGAATATCGCGAGAAGGCTTACGCGGCTGGGCGCATCCCCGGCGGCTTTTTCAAACGCGAGGGGAAGCCCACCGAGTCGGAGGTCTTGAGCTCGCGGCTGATCGATCGGCCGATTCGACCCCTCTTCCCGAAGGAACTCCACCGTGAGGTCCAGGTGATCGTGTGGGTGCTTTCGGCCGACCGGTTGAATGACCCGGACATCCTCGGGATCATCGGGGCGTCGGCGGCGCTGCTCATCTCCGACATCCCCTTCTTCGGCCCGGTGGGGGCCGCGCGAGTTGGACGCGTGGCGGGCCAGTTCGTGTTGAATCCGACGTACGAGGAGCTGGAGCGCAGCGACATGGACCTCGTGGTGGCCGGTACCGCGGAGTCCATCCTGATGGTCGAAGGGGAGGCTCGCGAGGTGCCGGAAGAAGAGGTCCTGCGGGCGCTGGAGTTTGCCCACGAGTACGGCATCAAACCCAGCGTCGAGCTGCAGCTGGAACTGCAGCAGGAGTGCGGGCGGCCGAAAATCGCCCTCGAGCCGGCAGTGGTGGATGAGGCTTTGCTGGCCGCGATCCGCGAGCGGGCGGAGGAGCCACTCAATCAGTGGCTCCGGATACCCGACAAGGCGCAGCGGAAGCAGCTAGTGCAGGATCTGGTGGAGCGCATTGTCCAGGAACTTGCCGAAACCTTCCCGGAAAGCGAGCAGACCGTAATCGAAGTGGTCACGGAGATGCAGAAGGCGAAGATGCGGCGGATGATCTTGGAGGAACGCCGTCGCATCGATGGGCGGGGATTGGACGAGCTGCGACCGGTGACCTGCGAGGTCGGTGTTCTGCCCCGGGCTCACGGTTCGGCGCTCTTCACCCGAGGGCAAACCCAGGCCTTGGCCGCCACCACGCTCGGTACCAAAATGGACGAGCAGAAGATGGAGGAGCTCGAAGGCGACTTCTTCAAGAGCTACATGCTCCATTACAACTTCCCTCCGTTCAGCGTGGGTGAAGTGCGGCCCTTGCGGGGTCCGAGCCGCCGCGAGATCGGACACGGGAGCCTCGCCGAGCGAGCGCTGAAGCCGATGATCCCAGCCGAGGAGGTGTTCCCGTACACCATCCGGGTGGTCTCCGATATCCTCGAGTCCAACGGTTCCTCCTCCATGGCGACGGTTTGTGCGGGGTCGCTCTCGCTCATGGACGCAGGCGTGCCGGTCAAGGAGGCCGTGGCCGGGATCGCGATGGGGCTCGTTCACGAGGATGGGCAGTACTTGATCCTGACCGACATCCTCGGCGACGAGGACCACTTCGGCGACATGGACTTCAAGGTGGCGGGATCCAAGCAAGGCGTCACGGCCGTCCAGATGGACCTGAAGATCGGTGGGTTGCCGGTGGAGGTGATGTCGAGGGCGTTGCAGCAGGCGCGCGAGGCGAGGCTCCAGATCCTCGACATCATGAACGCCACGCTGCCGGCGCCGCGTCCGGAGCTGAGCCCGTACGCCCCGAGGATCGTCACCATCCACATTGGGGTCGACCAGATCGGGCTCGTCATCGGCCCGGGTGGCAAGACGATCCGGGAGATCATCGAGAAGACGGGTGCCACCGTGGACATCGAGGACGATGGCACGGTCCACATCGCTTCCACCGATCCGGAGGCCTGCCAGCGCGCCAAGGAGATGATTGAGAAGATCACGGAAGTGCCGGAGATCGGTAAGGTTTACATTGGCCGCGTGAAACGCATCACGAACTTCGGCGCGTTTGTGGAGATCTCGCCCGGCAAGGAGGGATTGCTCCACATCTCCGAATTGGAGCACCACCGGGTGCGGCGCGTCGAAGATGTGCTCAAAGTGGGGGACGAAATCGAGGTCAAGCTGATCGGCATCGATACCAACGGGAAGCTGGACTTCAGCCGCAAGGCGTTGTTGCCGAAGGAGGAGGGAACTTCGCAGGGTCCTAGTGGCCGAGACGACCGGGGGCGGCCATCCGGCAGGAGTGGTGAACGGCGGCAGAGTCGCGGGCAGGATCGGCGAAGCCCAAGGTGAGCCATTTGGTCCAGGACGCTGGCTCCTATCAGCGCACGGTACTCCCCAACGGCCTCCGGATCGTGAGCGAGCGGATGCCGAATGTGCGTTCGGTGGCGCTGGGGGTTTGGGTTGAGGCGGGTTCCCGGGACGAGAGACCGGAGGTCAATGGCGTCTCCCATTTCCTCGAGCATATGCTCTTCAAGGGCACGGACCGCCGCTCCGCTCGGGAAATCGCCCTCGCGATCGAGTCGGTCGGGGGAAGCCTCAACGCCTTCACCACCAAAGAGCTGAGTTGCTTCAGCGCGCAGGTATTGGATGAGGACGTCGAGCTGGCTCTCGATGTCCTGAGCGACCTCCTGCTGCATTCGACCCTCTCCGAGGCGGATATCGAGCGTGAGAAGCAGGTTATCCTCTCCGAGATCCGCCAGTTCGAGGAGACACCGGAAGAGGTGATCTTCGAACGCTTCTATCGAGTTACCTTCGATGGCCATCCCCTGGCGCAGGAGATCCACGGCACCGAAGAGAACGTCCGACGGATGGGCCGACAGGTGCTGGTGGACTACCTGCAGGAACACTACACGGCCAATCGGTTGGTCATCGCAGCCGCGGGGAATGTGGAACACGACAGGCTTGTGGAGCTGGTTTCCCGTTACTTCGATGGCTCGCGCCGCGGGGGAGCCCGAGTGTTCCTGCCCGTGCCTCCGTTCCAGCCTTCCGAGGACCGTTTCGAGCACGCGAATTGCCAGCAGGCTCACGTTTGCATTGGGGGTCGGGGATTACCTTACGCCGCAGAGGAGAAATTCCCCCTCCTTGTCCTCGATACCCTACTCGGGGGAGGAATGAGCTCACGCCTCTTTCAGGAGGTTCGAGAAAACCGAGGCCTCGCCTATTCGATCTACTCCTTTGCCGATTTCCTGGCCGATACCGGGACGTTCGGCGTATACGCTGCCACGGAGGCCTCGAGCGTGGAAGATACCGTTCAGGTGATCCATGAGCAGCTCGATGAGGTGCAAACCAACGGAATCCCAGAGGATGAGGTCGAGCGAACCAAGCGCCAGCTGAAGGGTAGCCTGCTTCTCGGCCTGGAGAACACGGGAAGCCGGATGAGCCGCATTGCCAGGATGGAAATCTACCTCGGCCAATCCGTGAGCCTGGACGAGGTGGCAGCTGCCATCGATGCTGTCCGCGCGGAGGAGGTGGCTCAGGTGGCGAGCTGGCTTCTGGCGCGCTCCAATCGTTCGACCGTCATCCTCTTGCCAGAAGCAAGTTGAACCAGACTCAGGAGGCGATGATGATCGTCGGCGTACCCAAGGAGATCAAAGCCAATGAGAATCGCGTAGCGATGACGCCTGTGGGGGTTGAGGTGATGGTCCATCATGGCCACACGGTACTTGTGGAGAAGGGGGCTGGGCTCGGCAGCGGCTTCCAGGACGAGGACTACCGCCGATCCGGCGGGGAGGTGGTAAATGATCCGAAGCTGATCTACCGCCGGGCCGACATGATCGTCAAGGTGAAAGAGCCTCTTCCGCAGGAGTACGATCTGATCCGCGAAGGTCAAGTGGTCTTCACCTACTTCCACTTCGCCGCGTCGCGAGAGCTCACGGAGGCGATGATTCGCTCCCGGTGTGTGGCCATCGCCTACGAGACGGTGCAGAAAGCTGACGGCTCTCTCCCCCTCTTAATCCCCATGAGCGAAGTGGCCGGGCGAATGGCAGTGCAGGAAGGGGCGAAGTGCTTGGAGAAAGTGTCCGGAGGCAAGGGGATCCTGCTCTCTGGGGTTCCGGGAGTGGAGCCAGCACACGTGGTCATTCTGGGGGGAGGTGTCGTCGGCATGAATGCCGCGAAGATGGCCGCCGGGATGGGAGCCCAGGTGACCATCCTGGACATCAATCTCGAGCGCCTGCGTTACCTGGACGACGTGATGCCGAAGAACGTGCGGACCCTGATCTCCAACCCCGAGACGATCCGGAAATCCATTGCGCAGGCCGACCTCGTAATCGGCGCCGTCCTGATTCCCGGGGCAAAGGCCCCGAAGCTCATCACCCGCGACATGCTGAAGCTGATGAAGCCCGGCTCCGTGATCGTGGATGTGGCGGTGGACCAGGGCGGATGTGTGGAAACCATCCGTCCGACCACGCATGCCGACCCGACGTACGTTGTCGACGGGGTCATCCACTACGGCGTGGCCAACATGCCCGGCGCTGTGCCGATGACTTCGACCATCGCCTTGACGAATGCCACTTTGCCCTACGCTCTGAAGCTGGCGAACCTGGGTTATCGGAAGGCCATTGAGACGGATCCGGAATTGGCAAAGGGGGTCAACATCTACTTCGGCAAGGTGACTCACAAGGGCGTGGCGGAGGCATTCGACCTGCCGTACGTACCGCTGGAAGAGGCCATGAAGTCCTCGTGACATGACTACGGCACCGAACGAGCGGCAGCTCGGTGTGCTGACGTACCACACCGTGGAGCCCCATTTCGATCTGGGCATCACCTGGGTGACACCGAGGCAGTTTCGCCAGCATGTGGAACTCCTCGCGCAATCCGGGTTCCGCGGCGTGGGGATCGGGGAACTCTTGCACTTGGAGGGGGAGACCAAAGCCATTGCCCTGACCTTCGACGACGCCTACCAGTCCGTGTACGAATGGGCCTTCCCCTGCCTGAGCGAAGCCGGGTGGACGGCGACGGTTTTCCCCATTGTGGAATACGTGGGACGCGACAACCGATGGGACGGCAATCTTTTCGGCCGCCGTCTCGCGCACATGGATTGGTCCGAGCTTCGGGAACTGGTGGACTCGGGCTGGGAGATTGGCTCGCACGGCTTGACCCATTCGTATCTCGACTGGCTCGATGCGAACCGGCTGCGGCGCGAACTGCGCGGGTCGAAGGCGGCGTTAGAGGACAGGTTGGGAATCGAGGTGCGGACGTTCTGCGCGCCGTACGGCCGGGCCAGTCCGAGGGTGCTGAGCGAGGCGTTCGAGGCCGGCTACCGCGCCGTGTGCCTTCTGCAGGGTGGCAGCGCGGGAGTGGCTCACCGCCTGGACGCCGGTTGGGTGGTACAACGATGGGCGATTTATCGATTGGACTCGGCTCGAGGCGTATTAGCGAGGCTCACCGGGGGGCGAAGGCGGCGAGCGCGGCTCTGGATCCAGCGGATCGTCTCCGCCGCTAACTTCGGGGGCGTGCTGGTCCAGTGCGGCCGGGAGAAAGGCCTTGCGATTTTGTCGGGATTTGCTAAAATAGGCCGTGGCGCTGCCGGGTGAGGCATGAAAGGCATCCCGATCAAGAAGTTGTACTACTCGATTGGGGAAGTTAGCCAGCTGACCTCGCTCGAGCCGTATGTCCTTCGGTACTGGGAGACGGAGTTTCCGGATCTTCGGCCGAAGAAGAACAGCGCCGGCAACCGCTTGTACACGCTGGAAGACATTCGCTTGGTCTTCCTGATCAAGCGGCTCCTGTACGTCGACAAGTACACGATTGAAGGGGCGCGTCAGCGATTGAAGAGGATGCGGAGTAGCCGCCAGTTGGAGCTATCCCTCGAGGACCTTCGCCGCGATGACTTGCTCTTCGAGGTGAAGCGCACGTTGGAAGAGATCCTGCGCACGTTGGATGACGGCGAAGGCGCGCTGAGACCGGAAGAAGAGTCGGGGCGTGGCGCAGCCAGGTAGCGCACGTGACTGGGGGTCACGGGGTCGCTGGTTCAAATCCAGTCGCCCCGACTACGGAATGAGTTGGCGGCTGTAACGAGCGCATGCACCCCGCCCATCACGAGGCGGGGTGCTCCGTTTTTGCCCGCCCTGTTTTCCCTTCAACGCACTTTGCGTCCGACGTCCCCTGTTCTCGAAAGGACGATCCCCACCATTTCTGCGCCGGTCGACCTTTCCCTCTCGACGCGAATTGACGCGGGGGCTTTTGCGTCTTGCAGGGCCATGCGGCGTTGGCGCACGATGTGCCTGTTCGGCCGACCATTGGTGAGGCCCATTTCCCTGGTTTGCACGGCCCAGGACCCGCCCTGCGGAGCACCGTCCGCTCTGGGGATTCCCGGGAAAAGGGAGCGGGGAGTACGTGGCTGAACATGGCAGGGTCCTTCTTGTCGGCTTTCCCCGCCGAGATCCCCGAGCCCCCGAGGCAGCTCCCTCTCAGCTCCGACGATCTCCGCTCGCAGTGTGGAAGGTAGAAAATCGCTCCTGCGGCGCCGGGAAACTCCATTCGGGGAGGTGCCGGGGCTTTCTCTTTCATGGCCAATGGGCTTGCCTTCCATCCGTGCGTCGGCTTACATTCCCGCGTGCTCGATTCTCTGTCCGGGGACGTGCCCTACTTCGTTGGACGATGAACGGAGGGCCTGCGATGCGGCGTGTAATCTCACGACTTGCCGTGCTCTTGCTCTCCCCCGTGTGGGGAAGCTTGCTTGCCTGCGGCGGGAAGATCGCCTTCGTGTCCGACGGCACCAGTGATTACACCATTGTGCTTCCGAAAGACGCCACGCCGGCCGAGCGGCGGGCGGCGGAGGAACTGCGCACGTTCCTGGCTCAAATGTCCGGGGCGAGCCTTCCGATCGTTTCCGAAGACAGGATGCCGGCAGCTCACCGGATCTTCCTGGGTCTGGGGGATTCCTCCCGGGTTCTGCTCCGAGACCTGCTCCAGGGCCCGCTTGGGCCCGAGGAGTTCCTGCTCGCAACGAAGGGCCAGGACCTATTCGTAGTAGGGGGCCGACCGAGGGGAACGCTTTACGGTGTCTATGCCTTATTGGAGGACCAACTCGGGTGCCGCTGGTACACGCGCGAGGTTTCGTGCATCCCGAAGCGGAGCTCCGTGGTTTTGCCACGCCTTCGGCGTTGCGAGGCGCCCGCGTTCGAGTATCGCGAGCCGTTCTTCGCTGAGGCCTTCGACGGGGATTGGGCGGTCCGGAATCGGGTGAACGGGATGCACGCGGAGCTGGACAGCTCGCGCGGTGGCAAGGTGGTGCACTTCCCCTTCGTGCACAGCTTTTACCAGCTGGTGCCGCCCGAGAAATACTTCCACGAACATCCCGAATACTTCACCATGGTGGGCGGCCAGCGCCGCGGGGACCACGCGCAGCTTTGTCTCACGAATCCGGACGTAGTGCGCATCGCCACCCAGCAGGTCTGCCATTGGATTGAGGAGAATCCGGAGATCCAAGTGGTCTCCGTGTCGCAAAACGACTGGGCGGGATTCTGCGAATGTGAGCCGTGTACCCAGGTGAATGAAGCCGAGGGGAGCCCGGCGGGGACGTTGCTGCGTTTCGTGAATGCGATAGCCGACAGTGTGGCCAAGCGGTATCCTTGGGTGAGAATCGAAACGTTGGCCTACACCTGGTCCGAGAAGCCGCCCCGGTATGTGAAGGCCCGACCCAACGTGATCGTCCGGCTTTGTCACATGTCCCCGGCTTGCAACGTGCATTCTCTGTACCGGAATTGCCCGGAGAACCGTGCGTACATCGAGCACCTGAGGGAATGGCGCAATCATGCGGAGCGCATCTGGGTCTGGGAGTACACGACGGATTTCAAAGCCTACCTGATGCCTTTCCCCAATCTCGATGCAGTGCTTCATGACCCGAAGTTCTACCGCGGGCACGGGGTGACGGGCCTGTTCTACGAGGGGAGCTACCCGCCCGGCGGGGGCGGAGAAATGGCCGAGCTCCGCGCCTGGGTGTTGGCAAAGCTCCTGTGGAATCCGAATCGAGATGGAAGAAAGCTGGTCCACGAATTCATCCGAGGTGTGTACGGCCCGGCGGGGAAGTGCGTGCAGGAGTACGTGGATCTGCTCCACGAGCAGCTTGGGAGCTCCAAACTTCACCTACACCTCTTCGCTGAGTTGGAGCCCGATCTCCTTTGCCCAGAGTTACTGGAGCGGGCGGATAACCTGTTTCGGCGGGCGAGGCGCGCTGCCTCGGGTGACTCGGCGCTCTTGGCGCGGGTTGAGCTGGCGTGGTTACCCGTGCTGTATGCCCGACTGGAAATGGCGCGTCGCGGTTACCCGGGCTACCTGCGAGGGGAGGAGTTTGCGCGCGCCGCGGCGGAGTTCGTTCGGATCGCCAAGGAGCACGGGATCCGGCGGATCCGGGAGAGTGGAGAGGCGGGCAACGTGGAGCGCTTCATCGAAACATTGGATTTCGTCGGGAACCCCATGCGCAGGTGCTGGGTGATCGGTCCTTTCGAAATCCCGCACTGGCCGGGTCTTCCCATCCCGTTCCCGCCTGAGTCCGGGTTCGACAGCGCCGCCGTTTACACGGGGACAGGTGGGCAGGCAATTCGCTGGCAGAAATGGGAGGCATCGCGGTCCTCATACCTGGACTTCGTCGAGCTATTCGAGCCGGACACGCTGGGGGTAGCGTACGCGTTCGCTCGCCTCTGGTCGCCCGCGGATACGCTGGTTCGTTTTGGGCTCGGCAGCAACGATGGGGTTCGAGCGTGGGTGAATGGGCAGGTGGTGCACGAGAAGCCGATCCAGCGAACGGCTCTCCCCAACGAGGACGTCTTCGAAGTGAGGCTGCGCAAAGGCTGGAACGAGATTCTTGTCAAAGTGGATCAGGCCGGCCGGTCGTGGGGGCTGTATCTGAGCGTGGACGACCTGGATGGGGTGTTCCGGTGGGATTGGTTCCCTTGATGGGATGCTGGTGCTGGAGCGGATTCAGTCAAGCAGCTGCGCCGAAAGGCGGGAGCTTTTGCGTATTGTTCGGATTTATCCTCGGACCGAGGAAGGCAGGGCAGGGAGCCAATGCCTCGATCCCTGTGTGGACTGAAGGCAAGCCGCTTCCTTCGCGCGAAGCTACGATGGACCAAGGAGAGTGTAGACTCGGCGCACGCAGCCGCACTTCTCCATTATTGCAGCTCAAATCGGATCTATTGGAGGCAGGCTGGTGCTTGCCAATAATGGGAGCGTCATGTTGCCTATCGGTGTTTTTCGAGAAGCACCCCGAGCGAGGTGACGAACCGACCTGATTTCGAACCCGGGGGCAAGGCATTCCACGTTTCACGAACTGTACCCAAGCTTTAGGTAATGCTCCCGCCTGAGAAGCCAAGAGTCGAGCGCGAGGAATTCTGCAATAGTACCGGACTGCCCCTAAATACAATCGGCAGGAGGACCCGGATATGTATCCACCAGGAGGCGACGATATGAGATGGAACAGGTTGTTCACGCGAAGGGCAGTGCCGGCATTCGCAGTGGTAATTCCATCCCTGTTTCTACTTCCCTTGGCTGCTGTGCCCCAAGGCCGTAGCGAGCTTCCGTATCGGGTAGTCGCCGGTTCCCCGACGCATCCTGACTACGGTTGGGAGCGCGTCAATGATGGCTCTCTTGTGGAAAGCCCGGCTCTGGCCTCGTCGGGCCAGGGGCTTTGGCCTTATCTGGAGATCGAGCTTGCGGATTCGCTCTGTATTGGCGGTTTTGACCTGAGGACTCAACCACCTATCGAGATCGCCTCTGTTCTTCGGACAACCGTTTGCGACACCTTCGTGGCATACTATCTGACGAGGGATGCCTGGGGTAGGACCGTGTGGAACGCCATATCGGCGTGGCCAGTGAAATACGAATGGCTAACGCAGCCTATGGTCCCTCGTTTCTCATTTCCCGCTATCCGTGCGCGACGTTTGAGGATTGAGTTCCATCCCGCGGATCCTCGGGGCACGTGGCTGTTCGTCAATGAGTTCAAGGTCTTTTCCCCGCCTCCGCCTCGCATAGTAAAGCATTGGCTCGCGGATGCCATCGTCGGCAAAGATTTCACGGACACCTTGCGGGTCGTGAATCTCCCCCCACCGTTGAGCTGGTCTACTCTGGGCCTTCCCGAAGGAATAGATGTGGACCCAAACGGCGGGATCGTGAGGTGGCGTCCGGCCAGGCCGGGGGTTTACCAATTCCAGGTCATGGTCCAAGATTCCAAAGATCCGTCTCGGATGGACATGACTACGGTCTATCTCCGGTGCTTGGATGAGAAGCTGGCTGCGGTGATCGGGGACTCTCGGTACGCGAATTCATCGCGGCATGGAATGGTCTGGCTTTTGAAGACCAACGGCATCTTTTCCGAACCGGGAATCCACCTCGAAGCGATGCCTGTGCGCAGGGGCGTTGCCACGGTGCCTGCCTACTCGGCTCGGGAGAGGAACTTCTACGTGCTCGCAGGAGACAGTGTCTATGCATTGATTGTCCATGACGACAACTCCACAGCACAGCCCGCGCTTCGCATCCCGGATCCCCAACTGAATGCAGCTGGATCTTTGTTGCTGAGTTCTTCTCCAGAGGATCGCCGTCTATTTGCCAGTAGAAGTGGTGACGCCGGTTTATGGGTCGTCGATCTGGAGACTGGCTCCGTGTCCAGGGAACAGCCGTTCAACTCCAACTTCAACCTCATGGAGTTGATAGCAGGCTGGAGTGCTGGTCGTGGAGCGATGGTCTGGTACATAGGGATTACGCCCCTGCTGCTGCGGCCTGGCGGAGTCTTGTTCGATGGCCTCTGCCGTCTGGATGGCGGCCTCCAAGACGCCGCGGTCATGGCTGGGAGATTCTACGCACTCACCCGGAGCCCGGTGTCGCCCCACGAGAAACCCGGCCTCTGGGTGGCCCAGCTGGGACCTGAAGGGGAGTTGCCGATTAGTCCGCACGAGTGGCACTTTGTGCCGATCGAAGCGCCCTACCAAAAGGGTGTCACTTTTCCGGTCTCGATCGCACCATGGCCAACGGCGGGAAAGTTACTCGTCGGCTTCTCGTACTGGGACACGTTGCTCGTGCTGGACGCGAAGAGCCTGACGCCAGTGGGCCAGGTCGTACTCGATAGTGCGATGGTGCGGAGAGACATGACCGTATCGAGCGATGGGCGTAAGCTTTTCCTTTCCGATTTCGACAACCACCGCATCTGGGTCTGCGAGCTGGGGGAATTTGAGCGTTCCGGCTTCGCAGGTTCTGTGTACGCGAGATACTGGGATGTAGGGGCCGAGCACAATCCTGCCCGCATTGCGGTGGGGGTATACTCTCCGGCGGAGGCGCAACTCCGCGTTTGGGGTGTGGCTGCAGGACCTGGTGACACGGTTCGTCTTCTCCCCATCTTGAGAATCCCGGAACAGGTTTTTTCGGCCGAGTTCACCCTCCATTACGACACAACTTGGCTTTCCTTCGACCGAGCAATTTGCCCATGGGACACCGCGTTCATCGAGCGAAAGCCCGGGGAAATTACGCTACGAATTATTAAGGTTCCGTCTTGGATGACAAGTCAGAATGGCTGGGTCAAGGGTTCCATTACCTCGCAGGAAGTGCTCTTGGCGGACCTGCGGTTTGGGATTTCGCGGAACGCCCGCTTCGGCTCGCCTCTTGAGTTCGTGATTGACCGGGCGCGCGTGGTGCTTCAGCAGACGACCAGGGAAGTTGCGGTGGCTCCCGTGGGCGCAGCCAGGACGTACGTCGGCAGCGGCCTCGGGGATCTTGATCACGATGGGCAGCTCACGCTTCTGGATGTGCAGCGTCTTTCTTCATACCTGCTCGGCAAGTTGAGATTCGGAATCGAAGACAGCGTGATAGCGGATCTGAACCGGGACCACAAGATCAGCCTTGAGGACCTTTGGCTTTTGCTCGGCAGAATACAGCCACCCGGAGCCAGCGCGTTGGTGAGCGAAGGAGGGCTACAGCAGATTGATGCGCGATCGGCCGCTGCACTCGGCGGCAAGGCTGAATGGGTCCGGGTCCGATTCCAGGCCGATGAGCCCCTTTTCGCACTGGGCGGCCGGCTCGTGTTCGACGGACGAAAGTCAACTCCTGAGATTCAGGGAATCCACGCCGGTGGCTCATGCTGGTTCGATCAATGTCGGCGGGAGAACGGGGAACTGACGTTCCTGGCCATCGCTGCGGGCAACAAGCCAATCGCTGACGAGAGTGGGCTGGTTCTTTGGCTGCGCTCCGCGGGGGCGGTTCCGGCGACAATCGAGGCGGTTGGAATCGGGCCGAGGGGTGTAGAGCTCCCCGTGAGCGCCTTCGTCGAAGGGGTTTCTTCGGGACTTGAGTCCGAGCTTGTCCCGGACAAAGCCGGTGCGACCGTCGTACCCAACCCCACGAATGAAGCTGCAAGTTTCGTCGTTCGCCTTCCTGGGCCGTCGAGGGTAACCGTGAAGATCTTTGACGCGCGAGGCCGGTGCGTCAGGATCCTGCGGTCCGAGTCCTTGCCTGCCGGAACCCATCGTTTGCGCTTCGACGGCCGAGGGGAGCAGGACGAGGTGTTGCCGAGCGGGGTGTATCTGTGCAGGGTTGAGACGGATTTCGGAGCCTGGCTCTTAAAGGTCACGCTGCTGAAGTGAAGGGCTCAGAAGGTTCATGTCCCGCTACGCCTCACAGGGCTTCCCAAGGGGCGGGGTTTCCCCTTGATAATGTGGGCGTGGCAATTAAATTAGTGTGGACTTCGTGCTTCTTTGGTCCTCTCTGCCTTGAACGGGTGCAGCCCTAAATTGCAGGGTCCGCGGTGCGAAGGGCTGTGCAGAGTTTGACGGTGGCCGCCGTACTTCTTCTGGGGGTTCGATTGCCCGACCTTGGCGCAGCCGAGCCGCAGGCCGATGGATATGTCTACGTGAATCCGGAAGCCAGCAGCTCGATGCGTCACTTCTGGATCTTCCGGCCTCTGAGGTATTGGGTCGGAGGAGAAGGGGAACGATCCGTGGTGGGGGACTCCGTCGTTTGGTTCCTGACACTGCGACATGACCGTGGGGCCCTTCTTTCCGGTTGCGTGCCCCCGCCGTGGCTGGTGTTCTGGGACTCCACCTGGTCAGCCTCCGGAAAGGCCTTCTGGCCCTTGCGCCGTGTTGACGGCGAGCCCTGGGATTCGTCGAGGACAATTCCTTACGAGCTGCGCCTTGACCAGGTGGATACATTGGTGGTGCATCTTGGCTTTCCCGCAGGCCAGTTCTTGTCTAGCGTCGAGGGAGAGCCTATCACCCTCCGGGCGCACGTCGAGTTAAAAGGTGCGCTGAAGGGGACTCGAACCCAGACGGGAAGAGCGGATACGGGCTACTCGGTTGAAGCCGCTGTTTCGCCCGGCGATCCGACCTGCCCGCAGTTCTTCCGTTTCCTGTTCGATCTTCACCCTCCAGTCCTGATACGCGATTCCACCCGCGTGAGCCCTGTGGGCGGGACTGTTTGCGCTTACGGTTGGGAACGGACTACGCGGACTTTGTACGCACCCTACGACGGCCAGACAGTCCGTGCCAGTTTTGTGCTCGACGACGCGATCTGCCGAGCTATCGACAGCGTCATCGTTTTTCGCGGGAACGAATCTACTTTCCTCTCAGTGCCCCCTGCAGATTCTTGGTCTACCCCGGCGAGACTTTCATTGACTCTGCCCCTGCCTGACGCAAACGGAGAGTACTCGTACCGCGTGGCTGCCGCGGATACCGCGCTTGCCTCGGACCCCTACGACCCGAAACTAGGAAGGATCCGCTATCGGCGTTCCGGCAACTGGCGAAACCGCGCAGACACGGTTGATTTCCGGATCATTATGGACAAAACGGCTATGGAGCGTTCCAATGTGGCGTTTGTCCTGCAGGATCCGGAAACCGGAAAGCCATGGGGGACAGACAATGCGGATCGGGTTCGCGCCTCTGTGCAGTTCACGCGCCTTTGGAGCGCGGATGATTGGAGGATCCGCGGTGTCTGGAAAGTAGCCCTACTGGAGGGCAAGAACGGGCCACAAAGTTTTGGCTGCGGGACGGGCGTTTGGACGCGGGCCTGGGAGATACCCAAGACCGCCCTCACCGAGGGGAGGGAGTTCCGCTGTGAGCTTCCGTTGGCTCGCAGCTATCAGCCAGGTGAACGGATTGTCGTGACGGCTGCCTTTCTGGACTCGAGTGGCGTCATTTCGGATACAGTCAGCGCCCAGATCTTGTTCGTAGGTCCCATCCACCTCGCGTTCCAGCTGGAGGATCGCACGCCGCAGACCTGCCAGGATCCGGCGGGATGGACGAACGATCTGGACTCTTTGGGGGTGCGGGTGATTGGGCAGAGGACGGACGTTCGGCGGATTGATAGTATTGTGGTCCGGTACAGTTGGACGGATCTGCGTTGGGGGAGGCGGTTTCGGCAGGTGTTGCCATTGGTTTTTTGCGTGCCTGTGAGGGGGGAGCCGCCGGAGTGCCAGCCTGGGGTGGTGACGATTGAGGCATTGGAGACGGAGACGGGGGCGCGGACCAGTGTCTCGGATACGATTCGATTTGATTTCACGCGTCCCACGCTTACGGAGTCTTTCCTTGGGTTGTGGGGCGCGCAGGGGGATTTACTTGGGTGTCGTCCTCTTGCGGGGTGGACGGCGGGACGTGTGATTCGTGCGGAGGTGGGGGTTCGGGGGTATGGGGATAACTGTGCGTCGGGGCCGGTTCGGGTGCGGGTTGCGGGGGACGTGGTTAGGGCTGTGGATAGTTGTTTTGCGGGGGCGGAGTGGCTGAGTCTTGGGCTTTCGGGAGATCCGGGGGCGAAGTGGGTAGTGGGGACGGGGATGGATTGGGCGGGGAACTGGGCGGCGTTTGGGGATAGCGATCGGATTCTGTACGATCCGTTGCCGGTGGATGTGAGGCGGGTGCGGCTTTCTCTTTACCGGGGGGATCGGCTGTATGCGCGGGTGAGTCTTGAGGATCGTTGGGATGCGGGTCAGTGGGGGGTGAGGGGGGCGTGGAAGGTGGGGTTCCGGTTGGGGTTAGTACCGCGCGACTCTTTCTCGTGCGCGACGGGCGTGTGGGGGGATTCGGCTGTTTCGTTTGAGCTTCCTTGGCGGGTGCTGCGGGACGGGGACACATTGAGTTGTCCGTTGCCGCGGGGGTTTGATACGGGGGCGGATATCATTTGGGTGACGGCTGCTTTTCTGGACAGCAGCGGGGTCTTGTCCGACACGGTGAAGGCGAGTTTTCGCCAGCTGCCCTTCGATTTCCGCCTTGCAGACCCCACTCCGGCGCCCTGCCAGGATCGTTTTTCCTGGACGAACGACCCGCAAGCTATCCTGCTGCAGGTCGTGCGTTCGGCGACGAATCAGGCGCGGATTGATAGCCTGGCGATTCATTTCGACTGGACCGACACCGTTGTTTCTTGGACGGGGAAGGGCCTCCCGGACTCGCTGCTAGTCCCGCTACCGTCCGTCCCGCAGGAGCGCTGCCGCCCTCATCTCATCACCGTGGAGGCATGGGAGGTTTCCACCGGGGCCAATACCCGACGCTCTTATACAATCCGCTTTGATCTGGAGTCGCCGGACGTCTCCGAAGAGTTTCTTTCCGTCATTGGCGCGAGACGGGATACGCTGGAGTGCTCGCCGCTTGCGGGATGGACGTCTGTACCTGTCGTACGGGCGCAGACTCTGCCGCAAGGGTTCCACGACGCGTGTGGCACACTTCCTTCCCGGGTGCGGCTGGAGCTGAATGGGCGCGCATTGGCGGACTCCTGTTCCGGCGGCCTGAGCCAGGACATCAGGCTCAACGACGTACCGGGCGTGACGTTGTTCTCTGCCTCGGCTTCGGACTCTGCGGGAAATTCCTCCCAGACGGCGGATCTCGACACGATGATCTACGATCCTCTGCCTGTCGACTCGGCTCTCGCGCGCTTCTGGCTCGCGGACGCGGACGGCAGGGATACCACGATCACCGATGACCATCACAGGGTGAGGGTCTGGCTGCGTTTCTCGGTTCCGTGGGCACCATCCGAGTGGAGGATTCGCGGTGTCTGGAAGGTGGGTCTACTGGAAGGGAAGCGGACCCGGGTGGATTTTGCATGCTCCGCCTTCGATTGGGGAGATACTGCGCACGTCCGCGAACTTGGTGACCGACCCTTCCGGGGCGCGCCGTGCGACTGGCTCATGACCCTCAGCGGTAAGTACGGGTTCGGCGACACGATTCTTGTGACCGCCGCTTTCCTTGACTCCAGCGGGGTGATCTCGCAGGTGAAGATGGCGGGGATCGTGTATCGGCCGGTCCGCTTTGCCTTCCAGCTTCTGGATCCGACCCCCGAGGAGTGTCAGGATCGCTTCCTCTGGAGCAACGATCGCGACGCGATTCGCATCTGGAGTTTCGTGGCGGAGGAGGAGCGTCGGAGGATCGATAGCCTCATAGTACGCTTCAGCTGGAGCGGCACGACGCACGAGTTGACCGTGCCCGGTCGATTGCCCGATTCTCTGGACGTGCCTTTGCCTGCTGCTCCGCCTGAATGCGCGGAAGCGACGGTCACGATCGAGGCTTGGGAGAGGTCCACCAGAGCCAAGGGCGTGGCTGAAGATTCGATCCGATTCGATCTCTCGCCGCCGGCGCTCCATCCGGGTTTTGTGCGGCTGGTAGGAAGCAAACGCCGGACTCTGGACTGCGCCCCGCTCCCGGGCTGGACGGCAAACGATAGCGTCCAGGTCTGGGTGGGGGCTGGAGGGTACGGTGACAATTGCAGTTCGGCTCCTAGGCGCATCGCGGTGAGTGGCTCAATCCCTGCGCCTACGGATACATGCCTTTCGCAGCTTGTGGAATGGATGCGAGTGACAGGCGGTCCTGGATCAGCTCTCGTCGCCGCAGCGGCAATGGACGCGGCCGGGAACTGGGCCTCCAAGCCAGATAGCGAATGGATCGTGCTGGATCCGGTCCCCGCGGACAGCTCCGTCTTGCTATCGCTTCGGCTGCTCGATCCGGATAGCGCTTGCGCCGCTGCCAAGGGTACTCGGACCGACGATACCACCGCGGTGCGGGTTTGTGTTCGATTGCGGCCGTGGGATGTGTCGAGCTTGGCATCGCGCGGTATCCGCGACATGATCGGGGTGGAGGGGTGGGTGAGCAGTGCAAGCTGCTCCGTTTTCGAGACCGGGAATCCGCAGCCGGCGGGGTATGACCAGTGGCTAGGATTCGAGGTGCCGTTGTCGGGTCGATACCGGTCGGGCGACACCATCAGGGTGACGGTGTTCTTCCGGGATAGCTCCGGCGTCCTCAGCCCGCCCTTCCACGCGATGATCCGGTATCTGCCCCTTCCTTCGATCTCCATTTCCGTTCGCGACGACGATGACCCCTTGGACGCAACTTACGTGGATTCCACGATTGTACTCGCCCTGGTCTGGAGTCGCGTGCCGAAAGGCATGACGGGGCACCTCAAGGTTTCGCACGTGTGCCCGGGTGGACTCGAGGAGACGCTCGCGGACACGTCGGTGGATGCGGATGGCCAGTTGCGGCGCACCGTCCGGATCCACGTGCGCGCCCGGGCATGCTATGAAGACTCGATCCTGGCCACCTTGGTCGCGGGCGAGGACACGGTGACCAGCTGGGCGAAGTTCTGGGTGGATTTGGTCCCGCCAGCGATCGAAGCGTTCTGCATCGTGCCCGATGATGGCTCCCAGGAGTGCACGGAGCTGACCACGAATCCCCGCGTCTATGCCCGAATCCGCACGAGGGATGCCAGCTGCGGTGCTCTCAAACGTATCAGAGTGTATTACCGGCACGCGACCGCGACGGGAGCGGCCGACAGCGCAGAAGCAGGCATCCCAGAATGCGCAGAGTCGAGCACCGGGGTTTGGGTGCCCCTGGATCTCGCGGCGGACCAAACCGGATGGTGGCGGTTCTGGGCCAAGGTGGAGGATTGCCAGGAGCAGCTCACTCTTTCTGACACAGTCCTTGTGGACTATCGTCCCGAAGGCAAGGCTGCCTTTTGCTACCCGAATCCGTTCCGGCCCCGCGTGGAGCCGCGCGTTTGCTTCAGCGTGTATAGCGAGTCCTCGGGCCCCGGGGAGGTGGCCATTTGGGACGCCTTCGGCTTTCTGGTGAAAAGGTGGAAAGTGGACCAGTTCAGAGTTGGGGTCAACGACGGCTGCGATGGGGTGGAGGGGCTCACCTGGGATGGACGAAACGGGGCCAACGAACTCGTGGCCAGTGGCGGGTACATTTGCCGGATCCGTACCCCCGACGGGAAGCAGCACGTAGTGAAAGTGGGCATCTTGAGGTAGTCGCTTGTCGGTCCGCAGCTGGGAAAAGCGCTGGGTGCTTCGCCGGGGGCTCGTGCTGGCGTGGATCGCGAGTGCGGGCTGGCTAATGGGGCCAAAGCCCGGAAACGCGCAGTACGGGGGCGGTGGTGGGGAGTTCCTGCGATTCGGAGTGGGCGGAAGGGCCCTGGGGCTTGGCGGCGCATTCGCCGGCATCGCCGACGACGCCAGCGCCATTTTCTACAATCCCGCCGGACTCCCCCAGCTGGATCGGATCACTTTCAGCTACATGTCGGCCGCACTTTTCTTGGACTCCCGATACCAGTTTGGGGCGTTTGTGTGGCCGTTCTACACCGGGTTGAAAGCGGTGGAGAAGGTATCGGTGGGCCTCGGATATGTGGCTTTCGGGATGGAGGGGTTCGAGCTTCGGGAGTCCGGGACCCACCGTGAACTGGGCCGGTTTGCGGATCGGCAGCAGGCCTTCGTGTTTCCCGTAGGGGCGGACTGGGTGGGAACCTGGGGTCGCCTCGGTTTCGCCTGCGAGGCCAACCTTGTGAGCCACGAGCTCGCCGGATACGGTGACCAGGGCTGGGGCTACGGGGCCTCAGTTTTCTTCCAACCCTTCGACTTTCCATCGTTTCTGTGGCCAGTGGAAAGCTTGCGGCTTCCCATTCTCGGACAGCCCTTCAGTCTCGAAAACATGATGAAATGGCGGCTGGGGCTGACCTATCGCCGTCTTCCGTCGCTGGTTCTCTTCGAAGAGAGCGAAAAGTTGCCGGATGTACTCCGGTTCGGCGTCAGCTACCAGACGCCTTTGCTGGACTCACGTCTTTGGCTATTGGTCACTTGGGAGCGAGTGTGGGGTGCGTTGGGCGGAGGCCGTTCGGTCGCTGGTGCGGAAGCCGGCTCCAGTCTCATGAAGGGGGTCTCGGCGCGGCTGCGTTTTGCCTACCGCCCTGGGGAGGAGTGGGAGGGCCGGCGTGTGGTTTGGGGGTTGGGTCTGTCCTCGGAGGGATATCGCATCGGCCAGGTGTACGGCACGCTTTCTCTCGACTACGTGTATGAGAAACACCAGGAGCTCGAGGGCTCCGTGAACGGCCTGTTCCTGAGTCTGCAGCTCGCCGGCGGCAACGAGGATGTGGTGCAGGGCGACGTCCTTCGGGCGGATCCCATCAAGCAACGGGGACGGCTGTTGCGGACCCTGAGCTGGCATCCCCGCGATGTGCGACGAGTGGGGTTCCACGTCCACCGCGAAGTCGTGGATGGCAGGTACAGGGACGGTTCGGCCGTTGCCGAGAGCACCGAACCGGCTGATTCCACAGGAGTAGCCGAGATTCTGTGGTCCCTCGAGAGTGATACGAGCCACTGGGCAAGGCGGCTCGACGACTTCATCCTCGGGTTCTTCCGCCTGAATCGTCAGACGGCGAAGGCTTTGGCCGCGTATCGCCATTCGTTCGGTGTGGAAAAACGCCCGCTACTGGAGCTTCTGCCCAAGTACGAGCTTCGCCGCGGGAAACTGACCAAATGCAGCAACGTTGGCGCATTGCGGCAACTTCTCAACCTATGCGTGGCCTCGGGGAACGTTCCCCTTTGCCATTCCCTCTTGGGGAATGAGGGAGCGAGAACGAAATGCTTGTCGAAGAACGATTCTCTTTTCTTCGCCGCCCTGATGGGCGACTCTTTGGCGCGAAGTCGCCAGCTCGGCCCTTCCGGCACGATTGTCCACAATGACACCCTTTCCTACCTCAGTTTTCTCGAGGGATTCGCGAATGGGGACAGCGCGGCTCTCGAGCGGGCGATCGATAAAGGCGGTAGCTTCTGGTTCGAGCGGTTCCCCATGGCGCCGCTGCTAGCGGACGGAATTGTGGCGGATGATGCCCAGCTGCTGAAGGCTATCCGAAGCAACGACGAGGCTGAGACTCGCCGGCTCTCGCTCGAGCTCATGCTGAAGTATCCTTTGAGTGATGCTGCCCTCATCGCTGCATCGCTGAGTTCACCGCAAGAGATGGAGAGATACTACCGGAACGAGCTCCGGCCCGGCGGGGTGATTGACTATCGCCGGGTAGCGGGCGAAGGCCCATCAGCTCAGGAGGCCGCCCCATGAAGGGACTGTTGCGATCCTTGGTTTCGTTGATCCTGATCGGACTGGTTTCCGTTCGGGTGGCATCAGCCCAGCAACCCCGGTCGTTTGAAATCCGGCCCGGGGGTTGTCCAGGGCTGAGAGTTTTGGACTACAGGGAACTCATGGGCGCGAGTCAGAACAAGGGGGGAAAGGTGGCGGTGCGCGCACACATTGACTCAGGCGGAAATGTGTATAAGGCGCATGTGCTCGAGGAGGTAGAGCGGAGTGGGCCCGATAGTCTCTGGCGGACGGTAGTTGGGATCATCGGGACATGGTGCTACACACCTGGGGCGCTCACCGCCGACAGTTACCTCGACTACCTGGTCGTGGTCTACCCGCTCAGGGAGGGAGGAGGGGGCTACGTTGAGATCAACGCTTCCGGGCTACGGCTGGCGCAAGGGTGGACGTTGGACGTCAATCACCCTGCCGGTCTGGTCCGGATTAAAAACCTGGACGAGAGCAACGTACAGCTTAGCGAGGTTCCGGCGCATTTCACGATGGAGGGCCGTGCGAACTGGCTCCACTGGGTCGGTGAGTTGTGGCGTCAGCTGGGTCTCTTCTTCCAGGTCGCGTTCATTGTGCTTGGCGCGGCGTTTTTGGCGTCTTGCGGCTGGGTTCTTGTTAAGGGAAACTATTCCTGGGAGCTGCCGCCCTGGGGCAAACGGCGGTCGGGGGAAAAAAGCCTTGATCGCGAGAGCGCTGGGAATGCCGGTATATCGAACGCCGGGGAGGTCAGTAGAACGGGCACCGAGAAGGGCGGTACGCAGAGCGCCAAGGAGGTCAGCGCACAGAACGCCAAGAAGGTCAGTGCAGACTCCGCCGAGGACGTCAAAAAACTCTGGTTGTGGGCGATCCATCGTTGCCACTTGGACCGGCATTATTTGCCTGGCCCGTTGGAGCATGGGCGGAGGGAGACCCTTTGTCGGCTTGCCAGCAAGCCTGACCCGGTTTCTGGTGACGATCCCGATTTAAAGGATTTCATTGGCCCTTCGCCTACGGAGGCAGCCAAACCGGGTATCCTTTGCGGGGACATGATTTTTGATCGCGGCGTTCCCAGCTCCGACGTCAGACCCACTCTCCAGAAAGTTGTGGAATGGTTGGACGAATACGCTAAGTATCTGAAGGGAAGTCCGCACGACAAGGCGAGGCTGGACGACCTCACGTGGGAACTCTGGGCGGAGCCGGCGATCGACGCCGCAATCCGCATAGCTAAGCCGCAGGCGGAACAGGGCATCGACAAATTCAAGGTGTTCCGGGCTGGGTTGGAAAACCACAAAGCGAACCGGATTGCGTGGTGGACCTCCCAGGAGGTGGATCGCGCCGTGGACCGCGCCCTCGGGGAGATTCTGGACTCCCGAAAGTCTACCTTAGACTGGCTTTGGGCCGTCGGTGCCATCTCCCCCTTGGTTGGGCTTTTCGGAACAGTTTGGGGTATCAGCCAAGCGTTTGCAAAAGTTCAGAAGATTCAAGAGCCCCAGCTGCGAATGGCGAAATTGGCAGGGGATATTAATGTGGCGCTATCCACTACGATCGTCGGTCTGGTCCTTGCGATTTTCGCTTTTTTCTTATACTACCTCTTCAAAGGCTTGATCGAGCGAAATGGCTTGAAACAGACGAATTACTTCACGGAGATTACTAATCAGCTCTGACGTGGCCATGGATCGAGTCGACACTTTGGTGGGAGTGCGGGAAGGTCGTAGCGGAGTGCCAGTCTGGCACGCACGGCTGATGCGGGTGGGGCTCTTATTCATGGCCGTCGCTTTGTTTTACCTTGGCGAAGAGGCACAGGCCCAACAACCTCGTCGACAGCCTCGTCGCGTTTTGGTCCACGTTGATTCCCCGGAGCTCGTGGCGGACTCGTCATGCTTGCGTTTCCGGGCCAAAGGGAGAGAAGTCCTTAACCGTGACCTTCGATCGGTCTTGGAGGGAAGGGATTCCTTGCATTTGGCAAGGACTGACACCGGCATCCGGATAGTCTACAAAGTCTACCGGGTAGCCGGCACATCCCGGCAGCGAATCGCCACAGGGTCCACGATGGCGGGGCGGACGGAGATCGTACGCCTCAAGAGGATCCCTGAGGATACGCTGCGTATCGAGCTTCGTGCGGAGGCCGACGGATGGCAGGATGTGACGGACAGCGTGAATCAGGTCTATGGCTATCCCCCAGATGGCGGCTACGGGGTGGCGAAAGTATGGTTGGCGAAGGTACGCCGTCCTCTCGACTGGATGTACTTGGGACAGCTGGGTCGTCTTATTCGAGAAAGCCTACAGCGGGGCGGTCCCATCTCTTTTCTGCTGCTCCTTGGGGGACTGTATGGGATTGCCCTCTCGTTCTTCTACCACCTTCGCAGGCTTTATCTCCGTCCGAGTTTCTCGCTCAAGTGTGTCCGCGGGCACCCTTTGCCTGTCGGGCGGGGCTGCCCGGCGGGAAAGTGTCTGGTAGAGACAGTGTTTGACCATCCAGTTCTGGCCCCCCACCAGGAGGGGCGGCTTCCGGGTTTTGCGGATCCAGTGAGCGCGAACCGGCTACGTCGAGCGCTCGAGTCGCAACTTGCCAACGTGTGGGCGTCACTTAGGGGATTGGATCCTTTCCCGGACAAGCGCGGTCGGGGATGGTGCGTCATGCGGCGGTTACTGCCCAGTATCGATGCGCTCTGGACGTTGGGGATGCTGGCTCCGTTGCTTGGTTTGCTCGGTACGGTCATCGGAATGAGTCAGTCCTTTGGGAAAATCAATGTTATCCTCGTGCTGAGGGGGCAGGCGGAAGCGATGTCGGCCTTGGCCAAGGGAATCAACGAGGCGCTCTACACCACGATCGACGGTCTTGTTGTGGGTGTTTTCCTGATCACTCTATATTACGTGTGCGATCAGCGTGTAAAGGCGATCCATCGGACTGTGACAACAACGTGCAAGCGGATTCTGAATCTTTAGGAGAAGTCTCTAAGTTGCCTTGGGGAGGGCCATGAATCGCAGGGTTGCACCGCCAGAGAACAGGGAACCGGAGAAGACGCCCCTGATCGACATGGTATTTCTGCTCCTGATTTTTTTCCTTGTAACCGTAGCGGGCCTGAAACAAGTGGAAGGCAAGCGAGAATCGCGTGCCGCAGAGCGTGTTGAGGCTGACTTGCTTAGGTCCACCAGATTAGAGGGGGTGCAAGATTCCGCGCATGTCTTATTGCTAGAGGTTCTCGATCTCAACGATCGTAGTGATAGTCTCTTGCTTATGGATGTACGACGGCGGCTCCTAGAATGCGCTGAGCATTGTCATGAGGAGGTTGCGGTTCCGGAGCTCGGTGCAGCCAGATTCTGGGTAGTGACTACTCCTTTGGACCAGCTGGAAGATTCCTTAGGAGCATCGGTCGGTGGCGGCTGCAATTGTGAGAGTCTCAGATTTGTGGTCCACAATTATCCAATCCCCCTTGATATGGGCTTAGTGGACAGTCTCAGGAGGCGCTTTGAGCACTTTGACAGTGCCGCAGTGCAGAAGCAGCTGCACGTAAGAATGCCTGTCTCCACGCCCGTGAGCTTCTTGGGGGCGTTGTACGAATTTGTTTTGTCTTCCTCGTGGATCCAGCCCAAATCCGTTTATGTCCGGGCCTTGGAAGAAGGGAGCTGACCGTTTGGAGGCTGCTTGAAGCGAGCTGCTACGGGTGCGGAGGGTTTCAATGTTCGAGCGAGGTCGGAGCGAGGGGATTGAGTCCCGGAAGCTTGAACTCACCCCCCTGATCGATTGCATCTTCTTACTGTTGATCTTTTTCCTGGTTACGCTACGTGTCTTGCCGGTCGCTCGAGAAGCCGGGCGGAGAGAAGGGCTGTATAGCTTGGAGGCCCTAACGCGCAGCGACCCGTCAAGCGGTCATGCATTGGTAATGTTGAAATGGCTGGGAACGCCAGACGGCCAGCACCGTACCTATTATGTTGCGGTCACGAACCGGTCCGCGAGGCATCCCCCTGGGCAAGCTCAACACAGCTTATACGCACTCTCGACCCTTCTCTGCACTGCCAGGACAGAAGAGGACGTGTCTCGCGAGGCGCCGTTTTCGCAGCTGGAGTTGCGCTTTGGCACGGCCGCACAGGACATCGCTGAGGGTCTTCGCGGGGTTCCCACGGTGATTATCGTGGCCTGGCCCGACAACGGTCATGCGTTTACCATGGGAGAGGTAAACGAGGTCATAAAGCAATGCAGGAGACCGGAAAGCACGGTTACGACGTGCTACGTGGTGCCAGACTCGAGTTACGCTGGGATGCAGACCTGCGCGAGGCGGCTAAGTTTCGTAGCGGACAATGGCAGCTGCTACCTCGAGTACGGGCCTGGAGTACGGGAGACAATAGCAGTTCGTCCCAGGACACAATAGCGAGACGTCCATGCTGCGGCCGAAAAGGAAATGTTGGACTCAGTTGGATAGCGGAGGCTACATTTTTTCCGCTATCCTCATTGGCTTGTTGGTTGCCTTGCTGGTACCTCTCATGCATTGGATCTTCTGTGGAACGGAGGTGCGATCGGAGGCGAGAGTATTGCGCTGGATGGAAAGCGAGCGTCCGGTGGGCTACTACGAGTTGCGGGTGCTTGTGACGAAGTCAATTGTCGTGCCGTACTACGCGGGTAGCCCTACTCGGCTTGATCTGCGCGCGACGCCAATTCCGAGGGACGAACTTCTCCGTATCGAGGTTGAGGTTACTGACGGAAGAGCATCGGTTGTGGAGGCCAACAGGACGGGCAACGCACAGCTGAACACTCGCCTGGAGCAAGTTTGCAGGGCTTGGACGAACGGCCTACGGTTTTCTTTCAGATTCTCAGGCAGGTTTGAGGTACAAATCTCCGACAACTTGGCTTGGACGCTGAGGTGGGATCGGATAGACTTTGTCCAACCGTGCGGCGACATGGTGGCGTACTGCATCTCGCGCCGCAGGGAGTACTCAAAGTGGATTCTGCCGATCAACGGGTTGGACGAGCCCAGCAGAGTAATCGTGCCTGACGCATACAGGCAGCTTGTTCGAAGGTGTCAGGACTGTCTCGGCGTGGATCTCGATCAAGATCTCTGAAGTGTTCTCTGCCCGGCGAGTGAGGTTTCTTCACGCCTGACGATCGATGCTGAGGGGCTAAGGGTGAGAAGAGGATGGCGACACTTGGTCTGCGGGGCGCTCTTGCTCGGGATCCATTGCGTGGCGGCGAGAGGTCAACTCTCAGCCCAGACAGACTGTGGCGAGACAGAGTTTGCGCTCCTAAGCGCGATCGTTCGCACGCTGGAGGGAGGGGCCGGAACGCCCGCCCTCACTCCCCTCTTGAATCAGGCCGCAGCTTGCCTGAACGATGAAGCCCTTACCCCCTTCCAGCGCTTTTCCCTCGCATACACGGTTGCGTTCGGCTATTATCTCGACGGCGTCCTGCGGAGGGACGCGCTGCAACTGCAGAACGCGAGGCAGACCTTCCTGCTTGCTGAGGGGCGATATGACGCCGGATTCGGTCAGCCCGAGAAGCGCGACTTCGCACGCTACATGCGGAGCTGGTGTGACTTGCGTCTCTACCAACTCTTGGGGGACTCTGCTGCCTTGAACCGGTGCATAACCGGCCTCGCCGGCTGGAGCTCTGCGGGTGGGGTCGAGACCGAAAGGCTGATGCTTTTGGCCCTGGCCCTTGTGTACAGGGCTGAAGCCCAGATGCGCGGGCGAGATTTCGCTGCAGCCTACGCCGATCTCGGTTTGGCGATCGGCCACTTGCGGCCCGTGGGGGCCGATCCCCGCGTTCAGCCGCTGCTGGACGTGGCTGGGCTGTTGGCCGTGCAGGCGGGTTCGCGGCTGAGATTGTTGCGCGCGGACGGCGCCCCAACTGACGCCACGCTCCAAGGCTACCTGGACGGCGTTTCACCGTGCTGTGGTAAGCGTCTTGCGGAGTTGGCGATTGACCTCAGGGGTAGAATCGGCCAGGCCCGGAGTTTGCCGAACTTTCCCGTTCCTCCTTTGGCCCCTGGTGTTCCATGTCCTCCCGGTACTCCGGAATCGGACGCGGTGGCTCTGCTCACTTTGCAGCCGCCTGCTCTCCCGGGAGCATCGTTGTGGTCGCGGTTCGCAAACCTGCTCCACTTTTGGCGCGGAAGATTGGGTAGCCTTGGTCCGGGTGGAGGGACACTGGCCCAGGGGGCTTTCCCCGCAGGAGCAGCGGTCCCTGACGCCGAGATGGTTTCGTTACAAGATTTCGGTTCAAGGCTGGTGGAAATGATCAGATGTGGGAGAATCCCGGGAGGTCTGGGACTCCATTACTCCGGGCTGGGGAGGAACGCCATTGCTCGGGCAAACGATCCTGTCGATCGTGCTTTATTGGCTCTCGCTCTGGCTCCCCTCAGTAACGGATGCCTTTACCGGGTAGCCGATAGCTTGCTTGCCAATGTTCCCAGGTCCGGGGACGCTAATCGGGACGCCGAAGTCGTCATGCTGCGGGCCATGGCCATCGCCCGGTGTGGGGGTACAGCGTTGCTGGCTGCTGGGGAAGGGCCCAACTACGAGATGGCGGTGGACGTCTTGAGGAACACAGAAAGGTTGTTGCCCCTGAATGCCCTTGACCCGCCCCATCGCTCCGAATGGTACTTTTTGAAGGGACGTCTTTCGGCGGCGATTCTAGGGCACCATGAGGAGGCGCGGAACTATTTCGACCAGACGGACGATCAGGATCCCCGGAGTGCCTACTGGCTCCATTGGCTCTCACAGAGCGTTGTGGCGCCACTCCGACAGGAGGAGCTTGACGCACTTGGCAGAGCTTTGACCCAGACGGATATGTTGATCGCCGGAGGCTATCACCTCCGGTGGCTTCGCGACAGACTTGCAGCAATTCCTGGAGTGGCTCCTGCCTTCTCCGCGGCTGTTCCACAGCCGCGCTTGCTGCCGGACAATCCGCCACGGAGGTGGGACATCGTGTCCGACCTCTCCGAGGCGAACATCTCCCGGACGCTGTACCTCGACCTGCTGGAGACTCTTACCGACTACGTGGGTTCGTACCTGGTCAAGGCCACCCCTCCGTCGCTCTGGTGGGGCCAACAGCCGCCTGGCGCTCTGCAAGGCCCCCGCGAGTTTTACCTCGGATCTGAGATCCCGGTGGCAGTCCGGCTGGAGGGGGCTCCGTGGCCCGCACGACTCGTGGTGCTTCGGGATACAAACCTCATGCACGACGATCCGAACTACAACGGCGGCCAATTCCATGTGGTGACCGGCGTCCGGCATCAGCTGATCATCTCGGTAAGTGGCTTCTGGCCCGCATACGTGGACACATTCTTCGCCTTCCCGGGCCAGACCCTGGACGTCCGACTGATCCCAGCCCTTCGGACATCGGGTTTCAAGGTTGTGCGGTCTGGCAACCAGATTTCCGCGGCGAAGGCCGCGGGCCAGGAGCTAGTTTATGATCGACAAGGACACAGGTTTCTGCTCGCGGGTGGTGCTGAGTTGCTGAAGCAAGAGGAGGGGAAGCCTTTCGTTCAGCTCTTGCGCTTCGCGGCAGGCGAAGCGGATGCTCTGTGGTTCCTTGACGTGGCCAACAATCGGGTGTATGCCAAAGCGTCAAGCAGCGCCGGGCTACTATCGCCCCTGGATCTGGCTACCTACGGCGTCCAGCAGGCCACCGACTTCGCACGAAGCTCTTCGGGCTTCTTGATAGCCGATGGGAAGGGCGGCAAGATCGTAGAAGCAGACCTTGGCTTGCAGAATGCAAGGGGAGAGGTGCAAGTTTCCGCGACACCCACCGCAATCCTGTGCTTGCCGAGCTTGCGGGATTTGGTCTGGGTGGCGGATGCGTACAACGGCAAGATCTTGAGCGGAAGGTTGCCGTTTCTTCAGGAGATTCCAGGGTTGGCGGCGGCCAGGAGGGACGGTCTTTCGGCTCCGGCGCGTCTTTTGTGGCTGGACGGACTGAACTACGTTGGCGTCACCGACTTCTTCTCCAACCGGCTCTTCCTCTTCCTCCCCGGCGGCGATTACGTAGGCTACCTGGAGATCAACGGGGGGGTGGGTCCAGTTTTCTGGTCCGAGTACAAAGGAACGGAAGGGGGGCATTCCCTCGTGGTGTCGCGGGGGCTCAACGTCCTGGAGTTTACGCTGTCGCCGGTGGGTGCCTACGCGTTCCGATTCGACAGCGCTCGCTTTGTCCCGGGCGGAAGCCCAAGTCTCGCTTCGGGTGGCTGGCTGATCCGGCAGCCGTGACCAGCCGAGTCCGGAGCTCACCGCGTCTCCCCCAGGGGTTCCCGAACGGACGGCTCTCGACCTGAGCGGGAGGCGCGCGAGGGCCCCGTGCCAGGGTTTGCACTCTGTTGCTCTCCGCGGGGGATCCGCGCGGCGCGAACGGGAGCCCCGGGAGCCTCCGGTTGAGCAGGCATCACCCACCGCGGCCATTGCCTCCTGCCTTTCCCGCGCCGAAGGAAGAACGTCGATCCCCGGAAAGTCTGGCCCGGGAGCCTGGCGGTGCCCTGGGGTAGGGTCCGTGCCGGACGGACTTCACAGCGCTCACCTCGTCCCTACTCGCACCAGAGCCGGTTCAGACAACGGTACCGGGGCACTCGGCGAGCGGTGGTCTTTGCTTTTCTCGCAGCGTGGGCGTGAGACCGGCATTGTCCAGCCGGTGTCCAGTGGCGCAATCCGGATTCTGGGGAACGAAAGCACCTGTGGCCCTGCTTTCGCGCAGCGCGGCTTGAGCTGGCGCCCAGCAGTCTCGTATTCCACGGGTCTGGTCGCGTATAAGTGGCGAGGAGCAGCGCGAGCGCTGGCAAGAAGAGCCGTACGAAACGCGCCCCGAGGAGCTTGCCCCCTCGGGGTGCTACCAACCCCCGGGTCGTCTACTGACCGTTACCTTGGGTTTCGGTGGACGGACCTTTGCGACGGGCGGAATGCGAGGCAGCTCTGCACAGGGAGCAGGGGCTGTGGCCAAGTCCATTTTGGAGGCACGCAGCGGTCAGCCCTTTGGCCGCCGGGGACTGCAAATCTCCGGTGCAAGTTTTCCCGGGAGCTGGGGTATCAATGCGTGGATTTTCGGGCGGTAAGTCGTCTGAGCGTTTGGGGGATGGTGGAAGTGGTAAAGGCTCTTTCGGAATCAAGAAGCGGGAGGTGCGGAGATGAGGTACGCGCGTGTGGGACTTGTGGTCGCTTTGGTGCTGGGGGTATGCTTGACTGCGCTCGCACAACAGCAACAGCAGCAGCAACAGCAGCAGAAGCAGGTGCAGCTGAACGAACGCGCCAAGCAGATGGTGGAGCGCCGCTTGCAAAGGATGGATGAGGTCTTGAACCTGACCCCGGAGCAGGAAAAGAAGATCCGCGAGATCCTGGAGAAAGAAGCGGCGCAGTTCAGCGGCTTTGATCGGGAGCGGTTCCGCGACATGAGCCCGGAGGAGCGGCAGCAGGCAATGGAGCAGTTCCGTGCCCAGCGCGAAAAGACGGATAAGGAGATCGAGAAGGTCCTGACCCCCGAGCAGGTCGAAAAGTACCGGAAGATGCAGGAGGAGTTCCGCCAGCGGCGCGGCCGACGGCCGGGTCCCCCGAGCGAGCGGTGAGTCATCCCGGCGAGCCTGAGCAGCCGTACGGAGTATGGGCTGGGGGGTATTGAACCTCAGTCCTGAAGTCGAATTGGGTGAAGGGCGGAGTTGCGGAGCAGTGGGTTGGGGCGAAGGCTCGGGGACCAAGGCACCGGCCACCCGAGCCTTCGCGCATCCGGATCATGTGGGATGTTCGGCAGTTTCCGGCGAGGCGATGGAAATTCGGATCCGACACCTGACCAAGGTATTCGAGAAGGGCAAACGAGCCCTGAATGACGTGACGCTGGACATTGGCAGTGGCATGTTCGGGCTTCTTGGCCCCAACGGCGCAGGGAAGACCACGCTTATGCGCATCCTGGCCACCTTGATGGAGCCCACCAGCGGCGAGGTTTGGTTCAACGGGCTTCATCTCAAGAAGAACCGACGGGAAATCCGGGCCATGACCGGTTACCTGCCTCAGGAGTTCCACGCCTTTCCGAATCTCCGCGCCTGGGAATTCCTCGATTACGTGGCCAGCCTGAGCGGGCTGAAGGACCCCCGCAAACGCAAGGAAGCCGTGGACGAGATGCTCGAGAAGGTGGGCCTCTACGAGGCGCGCGATCGCTTCTGCAATCGTCTTTCCGGCGGAATGAAAAGGAGGCTTGGCATCGCTCAAGCCCTCATCGGAAACCCGAAGGTGATCATCGTCGACGAGCCGACCACCGGGCTCGATCCCGAGGAGCGCATCCGTTTCCGGAACTTGCTCTCGGAGATCGCCCGAGGGGACGTGATCATCATCCTTTCCACCCATATCGTGGGCGATATCTCCAGCACCTGCGGCGACATGGCCCTTCTGCACCGGGGCGAGGTCGTTTTCAAGGGCTCGCCGGAGGAACTTATCCAAATGGCGCGGGGCCATGCGTGGAGGCTCGAGGTGTCCGACGATGAGTTGGAGGCGATCAAGCTGAAATACCCGGTGATCGTCACCATCCCGTCGGCGGGCGGCTGGGAGGTGGAAATCGTGGCCGAGGAGCTGGATTCCTACGCGGCGGAACCGGTGGAGCCGAACCTGGAGCATGCGTACGTCTACTTCATGGAGTATCGACTGCGCGAATCTGTGGTGGACTTCCGCGAGGGCGGGATCGAGGAAGTGGCCGTGTGAGGGCAGGGAGAACCCATGTTGTCGCTGATCAACATTTGGAACGTGGCCAGGGTTGAGGCGAAGACTCTCTGGCGCAGCTGGTTCTTCCGCGTGTTTGCCGGATTGGCCCTGGCGCTCATCGTCGCTTTCGACGTGGTGGTATTCGCGCTTCATCTGGGCGAACGGCCATGGGCATGGCGGGGAATCCCGAGCTCATTGCCCTACTCGAATCTCCTGCTGCTCAACGTAGTCCAGGCGGTGATCGCGGTCTTCCTCGCCTCTGACTTCCTGAAACGCGACCGCCGGCTCGACACCACCGAAGTCATCTACATGCGCTCGATGACTAACGGGGACTACGTCCTCGGCAAGACGCTCGGGATCCTTCTGGTCTTCCTGGGTCTGAACCTAGTGGTCCTGGCAGTCGCTCTCGTTTTCAACGTCTTCTTCGCAGACATCCCGGTTTGTGGCCCCGCTTACGCTTGGTATCCAATCCTCCTCGGGCTCCCCACCTTGGTCTTCATCCTGGGTCTTTCTTTCGTGATCATGACCCTGATCCAGAACCAGCCCGTGACATTTGTCATCCTGATCGGCTACATCGCGATCACCCTGCTTTATCTCAGCCGCAAGCTCTTCGGGGTGTTCGACTACATCGGATTCTATCTCCCCTTGCTCTACTCCGATTTTGTGGGCTTCGGGGATTTGGAGCCAATCCTGTTGCAACGTTCGATCTACTTCTGCCTGGGACTGAGCGGGGTATTTGCGGCTGTGGTCGGACTGCGGCGATTGCCGCAGTCGGTCGCGATGCAAGTGGTGGCGCGGATTGCCGTCGTGGCATTCGCCGCCGCGGGAATTGGCTTGGGGGCTACGTTTGTGGGACAGAATCTGGGGGAGCAAAGGACGCGCGCGCACGCGCTCGAGCTGAACCGCAAGTTTTCGGGCGCTCCCCTCGTGTGGGTGGAACGGTTGGGACTGAACATACAAGCGCAGGGGAAGCAGATTGCGGCGGAGGCTCGCCTGCGGGTGCGGAATCCAGCGGACCAGCCCGTTTCGGAATATCTCTTCCGCCTGAATCCCGGGCTCCATGTGACGTCTGTGGAGGGCCGCAACGCGGCGTACGAATTCGCTCGGGAGCTGCACCTCCTGCGGATTCGCCCTGACCGGCCTCTGCTGCCGGGAGAGACGGACTCGCTCGCGATTCGTTACTCTGGCCGGGTGGAGCAGTGGCCTTGTTTCCTCGATGTTCCAGATGACCAACTGCGGTCGCCGCACCGCTTCTTCCTCTACACGGTCCAGAAAGGCTACGCCTTCGTGCGTCCGAATTTCGTGTTGCTGACCCCGGAGGCGATGTGGTATCCGCAGGCAGGTGTGGGATTCGATGCCAGCTTGCCGGAGTATTTCCCTCGGCAGTTGGTGCAGTTCGAGCTCACTGTGCGGGCGGATTCCAGTTTGATGGCCATCTCTCAGGGGGATCCCAAACGCCTCAGCCCCGGCGTCGTCCGATTCGTCCCGGAGCGGCCGCTGCCAGGCATTACGCTGGTTCTGGCTCCCTATCGTACGGCGTCGGTCACGGTCGATTCCGTCGAGTATTCGCTTGCTTACCTCCCGGGGCATGACTACTTCCGCCGGCATCTGACGCAGATCGCTGACACGGTGGCGGCCGTGATCCGGGACGAGCGAGAACGGTACGAGGCGGATCTGGGCCTCTATTACCCGTACCGCCGGCTCCGGCTGGTGGAGGTCCCGATCCAGTTCGTGGCCTATCCGAGGCTCTGGACGTTAGCCCGCGAGACAGTGCAACCGGAAATCGTGCTTTTCCCGGAAAAGGCCGTTCTTGTGGCCTCGGCGGACTTCGAGGAGTTCCGGCGGCGCATCCTGCGTTTCCGGAGGTTCCGCGAGATCACTTTGACGGAGAAGGAGATTCAGACCCGGGCCTTCAGCAGCTTCCTGCGCGCCACCTTCTTGTCGGGAGTGGGTGGGGGACCTGGGTTCGGGAGGCCGGTGGCGAGCGACCCATTCGCCGAAGCCTACCGGATTTTCCCGAACTATCTCAGCTACACCCACAATCTCCACTCGCGGCGCTGGCCGGTATTCCAGGCCGCTCTGGAGGCGTACTTCGCTAGCCTTGCCGTGCCGCCTGAAGCCGGAGCTTTCCGCATTCTCGAAGGGATCACTGAAGAGGAGAAGGTCCACATCGCCCTCACGGAACGGACCTTCCTGGAGTTGCTGCGGGATCCCTCTTTCCGCGCTTCAGTGCCGTACCTGATCAAGGAAGAGGGCGAGCATCTCTTGTACGTTCTCATGAGCCGGATTGGGCCCGACGCGCTGATGGATCTCCTCTACGACTATCTGGACCGGAACGCCTTCAAGAACGTGGAGCTGGAAGATTTCGTGGCCGAGCTGCGCCGGCGTTTCGGTTTCGAGTTTGGGGCCTTCTTGGATAACTGGCTTGTCAGCCGGAAGCTCCCTGCCTACCTCTTCAGCCCGATCGAGAGTTACTCGGTGCTCGATGAGGGCTACACACGCTATCAGGTGCGGTTCAAAGCCACGAATCTTGAGGAAGTGGACGGAGTGCTTCGCCTCTCCTTCCGCACTGGGGGGCGCGGCTTCGGCTTCGGGCCGATGGGAGGCGGCCAGGAGGTGGAACGCCTCGTCTACTTGAAAGGCGGGGAGACGAAGGAAATTGGCGTAGTCCTGGACGACCAGCCTCGCATGATGACGGTCAAGACGTTTGTGTCCAGGAACTTGCCTTCGACCCTCATGTTCCCACTCGGCGACTTGCCTCTGAACGAGAAAGCCTTGCCATTCGACGGAGAGCGCGTGACCGGGGACCCGGTGCAGCCGAACTTGCCCGGCGAAATCGTCGTGGACAATGAGGACCCCGGCTTCCGTGTGGAAGAGACGCAAACAGCGAGCCTGGTACGAAGGCTCCTGCGGCGGCGAGCTTCGGAAGAAGAAAAGTACGTGGGAATGCGTTTCTGGAATCCCCCTGCGAACTGGAAGGCCACCATCGATGCCAACTACTTCGGGCGGATCGTTCGCTCGGCGCATTTCGTTCGTTCCGGCACTGGCGACAAGGTGGCGGCGTGGATGGCACAGTTGCCGGAAAACGGCTATTACGAGGTATACACCTACGTGCCTCGGATGAGGGGCTTTGGGCGCGGGCCCCGGGAACGCGAACGCCCGCGAGGCAAGTACCATTTCCGAGTCTATCACGCGGGGGAGGCGGAAGAAGTCATCCTCGACCTGGGTCAAGCGGAGGAGGGATGGAATTCCCTCGGGAGTTTCTACTTCACAGCTGGCGAAGCGAGGGTGGAATTGTCCAACGAGTCGGACGCGCGGGTGGTTGTGGCGGATGCGGTGAAGTGGGTACGGCGATGACGGCCAGGAATAGGCGCGAAGCCGAGGTCGATCGGGAAAGGGAGATGGGACCAGCCACCTTCACGAGGTGCTCGATGCGATGCGGGAGAGCGATACTGGGTCTGGCAGCGATGCTCATGGTAGGGATCCCTGCGGCGCGCGCACAGCGCGTGCTGACCCTGGAGGATGCGCTGGACATTGCCCAGCGGAACAGCCCCAATATCCGCAGGGCGCTCTACAACCTGGAGCGCAGCCGATATTCCCTCAATGCCCAGATGGCTGCTCTCAAATCGCGGTTTTCGTTCTCCATCACGCCCATTGACTATTCCAAGTATCGGAACTTCAACACCGACTTCTCGGCCTGGTTCACCACCGAGACCAAGCAGGCCTACGGCACTTTCACGATTTCGCAGCCGATCCCGCTGACGGACGGGACGATCTCGCTCGTGAACCGCTTCAGCTGGCGCGATGCTTACTCGGAGAATCCATTCACCGTGGCGAGGAGCCGCAATTACGACGACAATCTGTACGTCAGCTTCCAGCAGCCGATCTTCACCTACAACCGGACGAAACTGGCGCTCCGCGAGTTGGAGCTCGATCTCGAGAACGCGCAGCTGAACTACGACATCCAGAAGCTGGCTCTCGAGAAGGAGGTCACGCAGAGCTTCTACAATCTCTACTTGCAGAAGATGCGGGTGGACATCGCCAAGGAGGAGTTGCAGAACCAGGAGGTCAGTTACGCCATCATTCAAAACAAGGTGCAGGCAGGATTGGCGGCTCAGGAGGAGCTCTACCAGGCGGAGTTGAACCTTTCCACGAGCCGGTCGAAGGTGTTCAACGAGCAGACCACCTACGAGAACCTTCTCGACAACTTCAAGTACCTAATCGGGCTGCCGCTGGAGGATTCGATTTCGGTATCCGCCGATATTGCGCACCGAGTCGTGCCCGTGGATCTGGAGATGGCGGTTCGACACGGGCTCAAGTACCGGATGGAGCTGCGACAGAGGCAGATCGACATCCAGACTTCGCTCTTCGACCTGATCCAGGTCTCGGCGCAGAATGAGTTCAAGGGCAATATCACGTTTTCCTACGGCGTGATCGGCACCGATGAGCGCGTGCGCGACATCTTCGAGGTCCCGACCAAGAACCAGCGGGTATCGCTGTCCCTTGAAATCCCGCTGTGGGATTGGGGCGAGAAGCAGTCGCGGATCCGGGCCTCGGAGGCAGTGGTCAAGGCGCGGCAGCTGTCGTTGGAGGAGCAGCAGACGAACATCGTCATCGGTATCCGGCAAGCCTACCGTCAGCTGAAGAACCTCGAAATCCAGGTGGAGATCGCGCAGCAAAACGTCCGGAACGCCCAGCTCACCTACGACATCAACCTGGAACGGTACCGGAACGGCGATCTCACCAGTATGGACCTTAGCCTGTACCAGAACCAGTTGTCCCAGGCGAAGCTCAACCTGGTGAAGTCGCTGATCGACTACAAGATCGCCCTTTTGGATTTGAAGATCCAGTCGCTCTGGGATTTCGAGAAAGGTCGTTCCGTGCTGAGCGTGGAAGGACAGTAGAGGAAGCAGACAACGCGTAGAGTAGAGGACGAGGGACCCCCGTGGAGAAGACGAAGGTAATCATCGGGATTCTGGCTTTGGCCGTGGCTGCCGGCTGCAGTCGCCAACAGGTGGAGACCGGTGCGGAGGTGGCTGTCCCCGTGTCAGTGATGGATGTGACCCTGGGCTCCATCGAGGAGTACGTGGCAGCCACCGGGACAGTCCGCGCCATTCGGGAAGCACAACTGGTCTCGGAAACCGAGGGCTTCTACCACCTCCAGACCAATCCGCGGACGAAGAGGCCTTACGCCCTGGGCGACTTCGTCAAGAAGGGCGAGCTCATTATCCGGCTCGAAAACCCCGAGTTGGAGAACAACATCAAGATCGAAAGCCAGAAGCTGAATCTGGACATTGCCAAGCAGGAGTACGAGAAGCAGAAATCCCTGTACGAGAAGGGTGGCGTCACGCTCCGGGAATTGCGCGAGGCGGAAAAGGCCCTGATGGACGCCCAGTACAATTACCAGTACGCTTTGCTTCAGCTGGCCAAGCTGGAGGTGAAGGCTCCCTTTGATGCCGTAATCGTGGACTTGCCCTACTACACGCCCGGCGTGAAGGTCAATGCCAACCAGCCCATGGTCACGTTGATGGATTATCACCAGTTGGTCCTGGAGGTGAATCTGCCGGGCAAGGAGCTGGGGCGGGTGAAGACGGACCAGCCGGTGCGGTTGATGAGCTACACATCCTCTCGCGATACGCTCCAGGGGAAGGTCACTCAGGTCTCCCCGGCCCTGGACCCGGACACGAGATCCTTCAAAGCGACGATCCTTGTGGAAAACCCCGAGTGGAAGCTCCGCCCCGGCATGTTCGTGAAGGCGGAGATCGTGGTGGAGCGGCATGAGGGGGTGGTGGTTGTGCCGAAGAGCATCGTTCTTGCTCGGAGCCGCGGGAAGACCGTGTTTGTAGTGGATCGCGGGGTAGCTCGTGAGCGGATCATTGAGACCGGACTGGAGAACCCGGAGCAGGTGGAGGTACGCCGCGGCCTCAGCGAGAACGAGCGGGTGGTTGTGAAAGGGTTTGAGACGCTGCGGGATGGCTCCCAGGTGAAGATCATCCGCTGAACGCCAACGAGAGATGCGGATCCCATGAGAAAGCTGGTCTCCTTCGCGGTTTCCTATCCCGTCACCATCTTCATGATGGTGATGGGGGTTCTGCTTCTGGGCTACCTGTCTTTTCGCCGTCTCGGCGTGGATTTGTTCCCGGCCTACAATAACCCGCGCATTTACGTGCAGGTGAAGGCTGGGGAGCGGCCGCCGGAGGAAATGGAGAAGCTCTTCGTGGACGGGATCGAGGGGGTGGCGATCCGGCAGAAGAAGGTGGTGAACGTCTCGTCGATCTGTCGGGTAGGCGTGGCGGAGATCACCGTCGAGTACGCCTGGGATACGGACATGGACGAGGCGTTCCTGGACCTGCAGAAAGCCCTCGCCAGCTACGCTCAAAACGCGGATATCGAGGAGCTCACCATCAGTCAGCACGATCCCAACGCTGAGCCCATCCTGGTGCTGGCGCTTTGGCACCCCGACATCCAGGATCTCGACGAGCTGCGCAAGGTGGCGGAGAATACCCTCCGCAACGAACTCATCCGGCTGGAAGGGATTGCGGAAGTCCGACTCTCGGGCCAGGAAGAGAAAGAGGTGGCGATTGAGACCGACCCCTATCTGCTTGAGGCCTACGGTCTCACCTTGGATGCCGTGGCTTCCCGCATCCAGGCCTTGAATCGGAATGTCTCCGGCGGGTCGGTGGTGGAGTACGGTCTACGCTACGTGATTCGCGGCGTGAGCAGCTTCCGGTCTCTGGAGGATTTTGAGAATGCCATCATCGGGTACCGTCAGGAGACCAGCCTGGCCGGCAATGGGACCGGGGAGCGTGTGCCCATCCACCTGAAAGACGTAGGGCGAGTGTCCTTCCGCAACAAGGATCCCTACAATCTGGTGCACCTCAATGGCCAGCGCTGTCTGGGTCTATCCATTTACAAAGAGACGCGCTTCAATACGGTCGAGGCGGTGCGTTCCGTTCTTGATAAGCTTGAGGAGCTGCGCAAGGCTCTTCCGGGCTATCGCATTGAGGTGGTCCGCAATCAAGGAGCCTTCATCAGCCAATCCATCAACGAAGTGAAGCAAACGGCCCTGATCGGGGTCATGCTCGCGGTCGTGGTCCTGTACGTGTTCCTGCGGCGCATTGGCAGCACGCTCATCGTCGCGGCGGCTATCCCGATCTCCATCGTGGCCACCTTCAACCTGATGTACTTCAATGGCCTGACCTTGAACATCATGACCCTCGGCGGACTGGCGCTGGGGGCGGGGATGCTGGTGGACAATGCCATCGTGGTTGTGGAGAATATCTTCCGCTTGCTGGAGCGAGGCATTCCCCTGAAGGAGGCCGTCGTTACAGGGACAGCGCAAGTGGGCGGGGCCATCACCGCGTCGACGTTGACCACGATTGTGGTTTTCCTGCCCATCGTCTACCTGCACGGGGTCGCGGCGCAGCTCTTCAAGGACGAAGCCTGGACCGTAGCTTTTTCCCTCCTTTCCTCGTTGGCGGTGGCGGTGTTGGTGATCCCGGCCTTGGCTTCCCGCTTTCTCCGGACCGGCACGGGCTCGACACCCAAGTCCCTCCGCTTTGGTTGGTATCCGGCGTTCCTGTCGCGGGTGCTGGAGCGGAGGACGCCCGTGATCCTGGCGACCGTGGCGCTGATGGCCGCCACGCTTCTGATTCTGCCGCGGGTTGGGACGGAGTTCCTTCCGAGGGCCGACCTCCGCGAGTTCACCATTCGGCTCCGGTTGGCGGAGGGCACGGAGCTTTTGCGCACGGAGGCAGCGGTTTCCGACGTGGAGAGCCTGATCTTGCAATTGCTGGGCTCCGAGGTGGAGCTCGTGTACAGTCAGATCGGGCCCTCCTCGGATGTGACCGCGAGCGAAACCGCCGTCTTCGAGGACGAAAACACAGCCTCGGTGTACGTCCGGCTGAAGCGAAATGGGCGCGTGTCCACGGAGGAGGCGATCGCCAGGATTGGGAAGGCGCTGGCCGAGGTGCCCGACCTACAGGCCGAGTTCGTGCAAGAGCAGACCGCCTTGCAGATCACGCTGGGAACGCAGGAGGCGCCGCTTGTGGTCGAAATCCACGGCGAGGATCTCGACCAGTTGCAAGCCCTTTCGGAGGAAGCGAAGTCCCGGCTCGCCAGTGTCCCCGACCTCTTCAACTTGGAGACCTCCTTTGAACGCGGACGGCCGGAAGTGAACGTCGTGGTGGACCGGCTGCGCGCCGGTCTGTACAACCTGGGCGTGAGCCAGATTGCCTCCCAACTGAGGGACGTCCTCCAGGGCCGGACCGTGGATCAATGGGAAACCGCGGGTGAACTGCGCGACATCACCCTGAGGCTGCCGAAGGTCCCTCTGGCTCAGCTGGAGGACCTTTACCTTTCCCTGGGCTCGGAGAAGGTGCGGCTCGACGAAGTCGCGACCCTCGAAATGGGCTACGCGCCGCGGGAAATCCACCGCAGCAACCAGACGCGTGTGGGAAAGATCTCCGCGCATCTGCGCTCGGGTCGCCCCTTCGACCACGTAGTCAAAGAAGTCGAGCGAAGGCTGAGCGATTTGCCCCTCCCGCCCGACTACCGGCTGGTCATCGCGGGGGAGGAGCAGAGACGTCGTGAAGCCTTCCGGAGCCTCGGATTCGCCCTCGCCCTTTCGGTGGTTCTGGTGTACATGGTTTTGGCCTCGGAGTTTGAGTCGCTGGTGCATCCATTCACGATCCTGCTCACGATTCCGCTCGCCCTGGTGGGTTCCGTCTGGCTCTTCTTCCTCTTGGGCAGACCGCTGAATGTGATCGCCTACATTGGGATGATCATGCTGGCTGGCATCGCTGTGAACGACTCCATCATTCTGGTGGATGCCATTACGCAGCTCCGGCGCGAGGGGCTTTCGCGGCGGGATGCCATCATCGAAGCGGGCTCCCGGCGCATTCGACCCATCCTGATGACGAGTCTGACGACGGTGCTCGCCTTGCTACCACTGAGCCTGGGCTTCGGCGAAGGCGCAACGCTGCGCTCCCCGCTGGCCCTGGCCGTGATCGGGGGTTTGACCACCTCCACACTGCTGACGCTTGTGGTGATCCCCTGTGCCTACGACCTGCTGGATCATCTCAGGCCGCGTCGGGTGCGGGAGTCGTGACTTCGGTGTGCACGCCGCTGGGGAGAGGTTCGGTGAGCGGGGGTGTTAGGAGGGGCCGGGGTTTTCACAGGGCCGGAGACAAAGGGGTTCGGGACGATCGATGAACCTGGTACGCTTCGTCATCCGACGAAAGACGCTGGTGAGCATGCTCTTCCTGGGCATCACCATGCTCGGGTATTTTTCCTACCGGCAGCTTCCGCTGGAGCTGTATCCGGCGGCTGACCTCCCCTACCTGATCGTGCGCGTCTCCGCAAGTCAGGAGGTGGATCCCGAATACCTCGAGAGCCAAGCCATCATCCCACTGGAGGGGGTGATCGGCGGGCTGGAGGGTATCGACCAGATCGAATCCTTCGCCGAACAGCGGCAGGGGATGATCGTTGTGTACTTCAATCCCGGCGTGAAGATGAAGTACGCCTACCTGCGCCTGCAGGAGAGGGTGGATCAGGTCCGGCCGCTGCTTCCGGAGGTCTTCACCGTTGACGTCCTGAAGGTGGACACCGAGCAGCTCACGAATCAGTTCATGACCCTGCAGGTGCGGGGTTCGGGAGATGTCGACTGGATCCGCTACGTCGTGGATGACAAGATCGTCCCCAAGCTGGAGAGCGTCGACGGGATTGCCAGCGTGCAGGTTTTCGGGGGCCGTCAGCGTTCGGTGGAGATCATTCTGGACCCTGAGGCTCTGCGTGCCCACCACCTGACCCCGGCGCAGATCCGGAACGTGATCCGGCAGAGCGGAGCCCAGCGGACGTTCGTGGGGCATGTCTACGGCGTGGACAGGAAGTACTTCGTCAATGTGGTGGCTGACTACACCGACGTCCAGCACCTGGAGAACCTGGTGGTCCGCCAGGAAGGGCCAGTTCTGCTGAAGGATGTGGCGGAGGTCTATTTCGGGGCGAAGGAGCAGACCTCCTTGAGTCGGGTCAACGGGAAGGAGGCGGTGAGCGTCGTCCTGGTCCGGGATGCTCAGACCAACCTCATCCAGTTGGCTCATGCCACGCGGAAAATGATCGCGGATCTGAATCGCCAACTCCGCTGGCAGGGCCTGGAGATTGTGGTCCAGAGCGACGCGGCGGAACTGATGGAGCGCAATATCTCGCTCATCAAGCAGCTGGCCCTCACGGGCGGATTGCTGGCTGTCGCCGTGCTTTGGGTTTTCCTGAGGAATCTTCGCCTGGTGCTGATCGTCGCCATCTCCATTCCGATCTCGATTCTGGCTGCGTTCAACCTGCTCTACGCCTTCCATCTCTCCCTGAACAGCCTCAGCCTGGTGGGGATGGCGCTGGCGGTAGGGATGCTCCTCGATAGCAGCGTCGTCGTCCTCGAAAACATCTACCGGCTCCGGGCGCGCGGATACCCGGTGGAACGCTCCGTGGTTCAGGGAACCAGCGAGGTGTGGCGCTCCATCGTGGCCTCCACGCTCACCACCATTGTGGTTTTCTTGCCCTTCGCCTTTTCCTCCAATTTCCTCGTCAAGCTCATTGGACGGCAGATCGGGATCTCGATCGTGTCCACGCTGACGGTATCCCTTTTCGTCGCGCTCCTACTGGTACCGATGATCGTGCACGGATACCTGGGTTGGGCCGGGAAGCGAGGGGAGGGGGAGTTCCACCAGGTACCCCGCAAACAGCGTCTCATGCAGATCTACTTCGTCCTGCTCAAGTCCTGCCTTCGGTTCCCCGCGCGGACGATCGTGTTGGCGGTGGTTGCCTTCTTCGCTTCGATATTCATTGCTCTGGCGGTTAGCCTGAATGTGACGCGCGAGGTGGAGACGAACGAGCTCACCCTCTACGTCACCATGCCTCAGGGTAGCACGCTCGAGACAACCGACGGCGTGGTGAGGGAGATCGAGGGAAGACTAGAGGAACTGGAGGAGCGGCAAGACGTCATCAGCCGAATCTACGAAGACGAGGCGGTGATCACCGTTCGGATGAAGGAGAACTTCCGCAAGATCAAGGGGCGGGACCTGGCCCAGATCAAGCAGGATCTGCAGCAGCGTTTGCAGGATATTCGGACGGCGGAAATCAGCTTCGAGCAGCCCTCGGGCAGCCGGCGGTTTCGCGTGGGTGGGGGGACGACGAACCCCGCGGCACAGCTGGAGCGTCTCCTGGGGATCGGAGCCCAGCAGGAACGGGTGGTGATTCGTGGGCAGAACTTCGACCAGATGCTCCGAGTGGCCGACGATATCCGGTACTATCTGGAGAATCTCTCCACGGTGCGGAGCGTCCGCTTGAACGTCAGCGGGGCACGGCCGGAGGTACACCTCTACTTCGACCAGAACGTGATGAGCAAATACGATATAAGCCTGGCGCAGGTTGCCTCGGAACTGGCCACATTCAGCAACGAGTTCTCCTCCGGGATGCGTTACCGGCAGGGGACGGAGGAGTACGAGATCACCCTTCGGATGAAGGAGACGGAAAACGGTCAGGCCCAAGAGAAATCGCTGAACGACCTCCGTGAGCTGAACATCACCTCTCCGGACGGGACTTCTCTCACCCTGGATGAGCTGAGCCGCATCGTGATGGCCTCGGGCCGGGGCAGCATCCGCCGCTTCAATCAGGAAAAGCAGGTGGAGGTAGTCTACCAGTTCCTGCAGGAGGTGAACGACTCGAAGCCGCTTCTGGAGTCGGCGCGCGCGGAGGTGGATCAGATTATCGGCAGCCTGTCCTTCCCCTCCGGGATCGCCGTGCAAGTGATCCACCAGGAGACGGAGCTCAGTGAATTCTATTTCCTGATCGGAGCCTCGGTCCTGTTGATCTACATGATCCTGGCCTCGGTGTTCGAGTCGGCGCTTGCACCGGTCGTCATGATGTTCACGATCCCCTTGGCGGCGACCGGTTCGCTCTGGGCGCTGATCTTCACGAAGAACTCGCTCTTCAATGCGAACACGCTTACGGGTTTCCTGATCCTGCTGGGCGTCGTGGTGAACAATGGGATCATTTTGATCGATTTCACCCGCATCCTCCGCCAGCGTGGCTACCGCAGGTCGCGGGCGTTGATGTTGGCCGGACAGGCCCGCGTGCGCCCGATCTTGATCACAGCCATTACCACCATGATCGCGATGCTGCCCCTGGCCATGGGCCAGGTGGAGTACGTGGCACAGATTGGGGCTCCCTTTGCCATCACAGTGATTGGGGGATTGGCGGTCAGCACCTTGTTCACGGTCGTCTTCATCCCCACGGTCTACACGGGTCTTGAGACCGCCCTTCAGTGGCTTCGGGGTCTGGATTGGAGGCTCAAGGCGCTCCAGCTGGCCCTGTTCGGGGTGGGCTGCTGGCAGGTTTACTTCCACGTGCATGCGGCCGTCTGGAAGCTGGCCGACCTCCTGCTGCTTGCGCTGGGGATTCCCGGCCTCACCTATTTCGTAATGACCAGCCTCCGCCGCGCCCGGGCCGAGGTCGTCCGGGAGGGAGAGCCGCTTCGGATTCGCGTCCAGAACCTTGTGAAGATCTACGACTGGGACAGTCGGTTCGTCCGGGAGTGGAAGAAGGGGAAGCGCCTCAGCGAGCGCGAGCGTCGCATCCCATCCAGCTGGCGCGATCTCGATAGCTTGATATGGCAGCTTCCTCTGCTGGGCTACCTGATCTACTTCGTCTATCTCTACCTGAATTCGAAACTTTGGCAGCTCATCCTGGCTCAGTTGATATTTTTCTACGTGCTTTCCCTTTGGGTACAGATGGAACCGCTGCTGCGGAGAAAAGCCGAGGGGAATCGCTGGTTGCGGGGCTTGGTTCATGGCTTTCGGCCCGCCTTTTACTGGGCTTTCCCCCTGGTGAATCTGGTCGTGTTTTTCTTCCGGTGGAGGCAGCCGCTTCTCTTGGCGCTCGTGGGTTTCGTGTGGTATCTGACTCTCTGGGTCCACCACACCTCCCGGCGTCTGCATGAACAGCAGGTCAACCTGGCGCGCCTGCAGGGCCGATTCGCAGGTTTGCGGAAGAACATCTACCGCATCGTGATGGCGATTCCGATCCTGGGGCGGAAGAAGCGTCCGTTCCGGGCGTTGAACCGAGTCTCGCTGGAGATCAGCGAGGGGATGATTGGGCTATTGGGGCCGAACGGTGCGGGCAAGACCACCCTGATGCGGATCATCTGCGGCATCTTGGAGCAGAGCTACGGCAAGGTGTGGATCAACGGAGTGGATACCCAGTCGCGGCGGGAGGAGCTCCAGGGGCTCATCGGCTACCTGCCCCAAGAGTTCGGCATGTACGAGAACATGACGGCGTACGAGTTCCTCAGCTACCAGGCGATACTGAAGGGGCTGGTCGATCGGGAGGAGCGCGAGCGGCGGATCGACGAGGTGCTCAGGGCGGTGCACATGGAAGAACACAAGCACGAGCGGATCGGATCCTTCTCGGGAGGCATGAAGCAGCGGATCGGCATCGCGCAGACCCTTCTGCACCTGCCGCGCATCCTCGTGGTGGACGAACCGACCGCGGGCCTGGACCCGCGGGAACGTATCCGCTTCCGCAATCTCTTGGTGGAGCTGAGCCAGAATCGAATCGTCCTGTTCTCGACCCACATCATAGAGGACATTTCGAGCTCCTGCAACCAGGTGGCGGTGCTGAATCGGGGTCGGCTCGTGTACGTCGGCACTCCGACTGAGATGGCGCGGCAGGCGGAAGGCCGCGTGTGGCAGCTCCACGTCCTTCCGGAGGAGCTGGAAGGTTTGCGTCAGCGGTTCCTCGTGGTTCATCACATGCGGGAGAAGGATCGGATCCGCGTGCGTTGCTTGTCCGAGGAAAAGCCTGCACCCGATGCCATCGCGGTGCGGCCAACCCTGGAGGACGCCTATCTCTGGCTATTGAGTCGAACCGGTAGGTGATAGGGATGCCGAGGATCTGGAGGACAAAGGTCGAGCCGCTGGCGAACGCGGCGGACGTGATCCTGCGAATGGCTCGCTACAACCTGAAGATCATCTTCGGGAACAAGTTCATCTTCTTTTTCCTGGCCTCGATCGCGTTCTTTCTCCTCCTGAATGGGATTTTCGTCTTCTCCGAGACGCCCCCAACCGCCGGCCTCGTCTATTACTACCTGCTCTTCCCGGCCTTGCTCGTCGTGTTCTATCCGTCTACCTTTGGCTTGCAGACCGACGTCGACGTCAGGATGATCGAGATCCTCTTCGGGATCCCGGATTATCGGTACAAGGTGTGGCTGGTGCGGCTGGTGATGATCTTCGTCCTGGCGTTCGTCATCGTGCTGGTGCTGGCGTCGCTGGCCACCTTCACGGTGATGCCTGTGGACATCTTCCCAATCGCGGTGCAGGTGATGTTTCCCGTCCTTTTCTGGGGGAGCCTCGGCTTCATGCTTTCCACCGTGGTGCGGAGCGGCAGCGGGACGGCCGTGCTCATGGTGGTGATTGGCCTCGGCTGCTTCCTCGCCATGAGTCGCCTCGCCGCCAGCAAGTGGAATCTCTTCCTCAATCCCTACGATGTTCCCTCCAGCCTGAATGAAGTCGTTTGGGCCAGCATCGTGCGGGAGAATCGGATCTACCTCATGGCCGGTTCGCTGCTGGCCATCCTGCTCGGCCTGTTCAATCTCCAAAAGCGGGAGCGTTTCGTCTGAGCCGAAATGCACTGCGTGGACGATGCGGTGCCGGGGACCTTCGTCCTTCCTACCGTGCAGTGCGGCGGAGGTCGAGACGTCTTGGCCCGGCTGGATGGGCCCTCAAGGGGGCAGCATACCGTGGCCGAGCACCTGGTTTTCCGTTTGTCTTCCGCCGGTCTCTTAGCTATCTTGTTTGGGTAGTAGCTCCGGAGGGAAGGGATGTTCGTCTACGCCCGCTGCCTGGCAGGGATCCTCTTTCCGCTGATGATCCTCGGCTGTTCCCGTTCATCCACTGCGCCGGAGCCTTCTCCGTGGAAGCTGATCCTCGATGAACCCTTCGCCGGGCTGGACGAATCGCGCTGGGAGAGGGCGACGCACACCTTCCAGTACAACGCTGCTCGTTTCCGGCCCGAAAACGTTACCGTGCAGGACGGCAAGCTCATTCTCACGCTGAAGCCGGAGTTCTACATCGATCGCAACTATACGGGCGGGGAGCTCCGTTCGCGGGCCGCGTACCAATTCGGCAAGTTCACGGTGCGAATGAAGGCAGCGAGAGGGAGCGGCGTTGTCAGTTCGTTCTTCCTCTATCGCTACAATCCGTGGCAGGAGATCGACATCGAGTTTCTGGGCAAGGACACCCGCAAGATCCAACTGAACATCTTTTACAATCCCGGTCCGGAGGGAATGCCGAACAACAGCGGCGACGCTTCGCACCAGCAGCCGAAGGTGATCAGCTTGCCCTTCGATGCGGCGGCGGATTTCCACGAGTATTCCATCGAGTGGGAGGAGGGGGCTATCCGCTGGTTTGCCGACGGCACGCTGATCCACCAAAGCTCTAACCCCGCGTCGGTGCCTGACCTCCCAATGCAGGTGATGATGAACCTGTGGTATTCTGAGTCCGTTTCCTGGGCAGGGCCGAGGGACGACGGCAGCCTTCCCGCCCAGGCCGTGTACGATCACGTACAGATCTTCCGCAGGAGGTGATCCGGCAGCATGTTGGCGGAACCGGAGGAGAGGTTTGGTCATCGCGTGCTCTGGGGGGTGACCTTCGCCGTCATTGGCGTGGCGATCCTGGCGATCATCGTGGGTCCAGCGATTCTCACCTCGCCGCCGCGGCCGCCGGTGGTCAAGATCTATTACGCCGACAACATTTCCCCTGCGCATCGCGAGATCGTCCGCCGTTTCAACGAGCGCTACAAAGACCGGTACCAAGTGGTGACGGTTCACTTGCCCTTCACCCGCTTCAGCACGAATGAGCGCAAGGAGTTGCTCGCTCGCGCCTTGCGCAGCAAAAGCGATCGGATCGACGTCTTTTCGGTGGACGTGATTTGGGTCCCACGCTTCGCCAAGTGGGGGGAACCGCTTGACCCATTCTTCTCGCAAGAAGAGCGCGAGCGCTTGCTACCCTATGCACTTCAGTCCTGCTATTACCAAGGCAAACTGATGGCTGTGCCCCTCTATCTCGATGTGGGGCTCATGTATTACCGGAAGGACCTCATTCGGCAGTTGCCTGGCTGGCCGGAGGTCGAGGAAAAGATTCGTCAATCGATCACTTGGGAGGAGTTCATTTCCCTGTTCGAGAAGTGGCCGGCCAAGAATTATCCCTTCTACCTGTTCGCCGCGGACAACTTTGAGGGACTCATCTGCGGCTTTGTGGAAGGGGTGATGAGCCTGAGGGATTCCCTTGTCGGCCCCGACGGACGCATCCGGGTGGACACTCCAGCCTCGCGCCGTGCCCTGCAGCTCCTCGTGGATCTCGTGAACCGTTACCGGACGACCCCTCGCGACGTGACGCTTTACGATGAGATCCAGAGCTACATGTACGCTCTGGATCACAATGCCATTTTCTTCCGGGGGTGGCCCGGCTTCCTATTCCATTACCGCGAGCGGATCGAGCAGACTGCGCCGGTCTCTTCCTTCGGGATCGCTCCGCTTCCGCATTTTGCGGACGGACGCCCGGCCTGCGCGTTCGGGGGCTGGAATTTGATGATCTCCCGCTTTTCGAGGAATTGGCGGGCGGCCTTGACCTTCGTGCGTTTCTTGCTTCAAGAGGAAAACCAGAAGATCCTCTACGAGACGTCCGGTTACATTCCCATCCTCCGTTCCATCTATGCCGACTCGGCGTTCCTCCGGTCCAATCCCGACCTCGTTCTCTACTGGCAGCTCATGCAGTACGGCGTGCATCGGCCTTACGTTGAGCGGTACACCCAGGTATCGGATATCCTGTCCTACTATGCCAATCTGGCCATTCGCGGGGAGCTTTCGGTGGAGGAGGCGCTCCGTCGAGCACAGACGGCGATTTCGTCCAATCAGTTCGTGCTGAAATGAGGAAGGGTCCGCCATGAGGTACTTGCAGAAGTTTCTGGACAAGGTGAGGCCCTATCACTTTGAGCTGAAGCATCTCATGGTGCTGCTCGCCGTGCTGGTGTTTTTCCAGGTGCTGGTGTCTTTCATCCACAAGGTCTCGCTCCAGAAGTTCTTGGTGAATACGCAGGAATGGTACCAGCGGGACTTCGCGGAGAAGTTGGCCAACCTCACGGCGACCTCGCTGGAACTCCTACTGGAGACGAGCCTGGAAAGCCACCAAGGCATGAGCGACGACGAGGCCAAGAAGATCATCCAGGCCTTCAACATCATCCTCAGTGAGCAGCTTCTCCAGCATCATGTGCAGGAGGTGTGTGTGCTCCTCGGCCGAGGGGAGGATGCTCGTCCCGTGGACAATGGCCAACAGCTTTTCTCCGCTCTCTTCCGGGGGATGGAACCGGAGCGCTCGGCGGACAGCACCTACGCCAGGGCGGTCGAGCTCTACCGCCAGCACTTCGATGAGATCATCTCGCAGGAGCAGATCCGGAGTCTTGCGGAGCCGCCGCGGACCTTTCACGTGTTCGTGCCCTTCGTCCCGAAGGGGGAGCTGATGGGCGCACTGTACATGAAATACGTGCCCGATTTCGGAATCGTGACCAGTGGCATCCTCTCCAGCTACAACGAGAGCAGCCTGATCTTCACGGGTCTCATCTTCTTCGGCCTCCTGGCCATGTTCTACATCTCATCCCACACGGTGAAGGAGAGGGACGAGGCTCAGCGACTCCTGTTTGAGGAGAGGGAGCGTCAGCTGGAGGAACGGATTCACCACCAAAAGGAAGCGTTGTTCGCCAAACGCATCTACCACACCCACCACAAGGCCGAAAAGATCATGGGGTTCATCAAGGAGGATTTGCGGCAGCTCTCTCACGAAAACATCCAGGAGATCAAGTATCGTGTCTCGAAGTACGCGAACTTCATCTCGCGGGTGATTTACGATATGAAGTCCTACGATCCCCCGATCCAAGCCATTCGAAGCCCAATCTTCCGCACCGATATCAACGAGCTGCTGCGGTTTCTTGTGGACCACATCTTCCGGCGCGTCTCCGCTTCGCTCGGCGATTACCAATTCGATCTCCAGCTGGATCCCAATCTGCCGGTGGTGCATGTGAACGAGTTTGTCGTCTGGGAGGTGTTCGAGCCCCTGATTCAGAACAGCCTGGATCACGCGGGCGAGGGGCGGATCACGGTCCACATCCGCACGGAATACGATCCGTCGGCACGGCAGTCGCGGGTGTACATCGGCGACGATGGCGTTGGCTTCCGACCCGATCTGCTCGAGGAAGAGAACGGGATCAAGCGTTTGTTTCTGGAGAACGTGTCCACGAAGAACACAGGGCAGCAGTCCGGGTACGGGTGCTACATCGCCTACGAGATCGCCACGCAACGTTGCGGCTGGAGGATCGATGCGGAAAACCTTCCTCGCGGCTGCCAGTTTGTGATCACCATCCCGGAGGAGGTGGGGTATTAGCAGGATGAGCAAGAATGTGATTCGCGTCATGCTGATCGAGGACGAAGAATTCGACGTCCGCCGGATCCGGCGCACGGTCGAGCCCTTCGCCGATCGAATCAAGATCGTGGACGTGTTCGCTAACGGCAGGTTGGCGGTGGATCAGCTCGAGAAGTCCCCGAACGCCTACGATGTGGTCATCATGGATTTCCAAATCGCGGGCGGGTTGATGGGGGAGCCACTCATCCGCCGCATCAAGGAGATCGACCCCGCGCTGCAGATCATCGTGGTGACGAAGATGACCATCAACATGACCGACTATGAGTTCGCAAGTCGGCTTTTGGAGGCGGGGGCCACCTGGTACTGTACCAAGTATCCGGCCGATATCGACGACTTCATCTACCAGCCGACCGATTTCATCCTCAGCATCTTCAACGCCTACGAGAAGAAGCGGCTGGAACTGGAGCGCCGTCGATCCGCAGCGCGACTCGAGAAGAGCATTGAGGACATCCTGGCTCGCAAGGTGATTGTGGGGCAGTCGCCTGCCATCCAACGCCTGCGAGAGCAGATTCAGCAATGCGCAGCCACCGACACCACCGTGCTCATCCGCGGGGCCTCGGGGACCGGGAAGGAGCTCGTGGCAACCCACATCCATTACCTGAGTCGGCGGCGTTTGGAAAACTTCGTTCCCATCAACTGCGGCAGCTTGCCGGAGAATCTCATCGAGAGCGAGCTTTTCGGCTACGAGAAGGGGGCGTTCACGGGAGCGGACACGAGCAAGCCCGGCCTATTTGAGCTTGCCGACCGCGGCACCGTCTTTCTGGATGAGATCACCGAGCTTCCGCCCAACACGCAGTCGACCCTGCTCCGGGTGATCCAGGAGGGGGAGATTGACAAGATCGGGCGGACCCGTCGGGTGAGGGTGGACGTTCGAGTCATCGCGGCCACGAATCGGGATCTGGAGCGGGAGGTCAACGAGGGGCGTTTCCGAGAGGATCTTTATTACCGCCTCAACGTGTTGTCCATTTACGTCCCGCCGCTGGCGGAAAGGCGGGAAGACATCCCCCTCCTCGTCGAACATTACTTCAAGCGCTACAGCGACGACATGGGTCGGACACCTCCCGAGCTGAGCCCGGCGGCTTGGGAAGTGCTGCTCAACTACTCCTGGCCTGGCAATGTACGGCAGCTACAGAACGTCATTCAGCGGCTTCTCCTGACCGGTCGCGGCCAGTTGGATCGGGAAGACGTGGAGGCAGCGCTCGGCTTTCAGCTGCGCCTTCGCAAAGAAGGCGACATGGAGGACTGGCTCAAACGCTGGGGAGATGGGAAGATCCTCCCCTGGCGCGAGATGGAGAGGGAGTTCCGCAAGGAGTATTTCCGCTACGTCCGGAAGATCGCCTCTTCCGACGCCGAAGCCGCCCGAATGCTGGGGCTTGCTCCTCCTAACTTCCATCGGATGTGCCGCGAGCTGGGACTGAAGTGACCTTCCGGCCGGGTTCCTGCCCAGAGTGTCTCGGCTCAGGGAGGCGTTCTGCTCCAGCCCCGGCCCGAAACCTTCATTCTGGGGGACCATCCTATTGGCTTGCCTGGGTAGGCTTCCCCGTGTGACCCCCTGACCGCTCCCTTGCGATCGCGCCCAAGCGACTACGGCCGGCTTCCCCATTGCTTCCCCTTTCCGGACGGGCACGGGTGCACCTCACCTCCGGTCCGCGAACCATTGGTGGTCCTTTCGTGTGCGGGCCGTTTCCACTCGCGGGGCAGGTCGTTATCGCTACGATAACGGGCCATTATCAACGCGATAATCGCGCCGCGAAAGGCGCTGACGAGAGGCAGGCCTAACCCATTGGCTTTGCGAAGCCTCGGAAGGATCGGCTAATCGGCCTGGATTTTGTTCCCCACCCACTTGGCCAGGAAGTGAGAAGGAGGGATCGTGAGACGGAGCTACGGAGTGTGGGTGGTTTCCGTCTGCCTTTTGGCGGCGGAGCTTTTCCCGGTCAGCGCGCACGCATACCTGAAGGCGCAGGGGGAACAGATCATTGACACTCGCACCGGGCAGGTGGTGCTCTTGCGGGGGTTGGGGCTGGGCGGCTGGCTGGTCCCCGAGGGCTACATGCTTCGCATTCCGGGATACGGTTCTCCCACCTCCATCCGCAATCTCATTGCCGACCTCCTGGGCCCCCAGCTGACGGACCAGTTCTTCCAGGTTTACCGTGCCAATTACGTGAGCGAGGAGGATGTTGCCCGGATCGCGGAGTGGGGCTTCAATTCCATCCGCTTGCCGTTCCACTACGCCCTGCTCACGCCTCCCGACCAGCCCGGGGTGTATCTGGAGGAGGGTTTCCAGCTGTTCGATCGCGTGGTGGACTGGTGCCGGAAATACCGCTTGTACCTCATACTCGACATGCACTGCGCTCCTGGGGGGCAGAACAAGGACAACATCAGTGACTCCGACGGCATCGAGGCTCGGCTGTGGACGGACCCGGCCCAGCAAGACCGCGTGGTAGAAATCTGGCGACGCATCGCGGAGCGCTACGCGCAAGAAGAATGGGTAGGGGGCTACGACCTGCTCAACGAGCCGGTCCTGCCCACGGGACACAGCACCACTGAGCTTCGGCTGCTCTACATGCGCATCACGCAGGCGATCCGGGAAGTGGATCCGAACCACATGATCTTCATCGAGGGCAACTGGTACGCCACCGACTTCTCCAACCTCACGCCTCCCTTCGACACGAACCTCTGCTACAGTTTTCACAAGTACTGGAATGAACCCACGAAGCCGACGATCCAGTATCTGCTCGACATCCGCAGGCGCTATCGTACGCCCCTGTGGCTGGGCGAGTCCGGCGAGAATTCCAATCCCTGGTTCGGCGCCTGCATCCGGCTCATGGAGGAAAACGAGATCGGTTGGTGCTGGTGGACGCACAAGAAGTTGCGCACGACTACAAGCCCCTATTCCGCCCCCATCACACCGGAGTATCAGCGTGTGTTGGACTATTGGAACGGACGGGCTGCGCGTCCCGATGCGGAGCTGGCCCAGCGCGCCCTCTTCGGAATGGCGGAGCGCCTGAAGTTGGAGTACTGCGAATTCCATCCCGACGTCCTGGATGCTCTGTTGCGGAAAGATTTCGGACAACGTCCCGTCCCCTACGCGGAGCACCATCTTCCGGGCAGGATCTTGGCGGTCGAGTACGACATGGGGGACGAGGGGGTGGCCTACCATGACGCGGATTACTGGAAAGTCCGAGGGCTGAACAGCGGAGAACAGTGGAATCGAGGCTCCGCCTTTCGGAACGACGGGGTAGACATCGAAACGAGCGGGGATGCGGAGGGTAACGGGTACAGCGTCGGTTGGATCGAAGCGGGGGAGTGGCTTAAGTTCACCCTCCAGGTGGACGTGGCCGGCAGCTACAAGATTCGGATGCGCGTAGCTTCCCCCCAGTCCACCGGCAGCATCCAGTTTTTCATGGACGACTCGCTGTTGGCCGGGCCCGTCGGGATCCCCTCCACCGGCGATTGGAAGAATTGGCAGTTCGTGGACGGTCCTTCAGTTTCTCTTCCCGCTGGGCGACACACCTTGAAGGTCTCCTTTCCCACTGGCGGCTTCAACCTGAACCTGCTCGACTTTCGCCTGGAAGATTCCAGCGTGAAGAGGATGGGTCTGTTTCAGCAACTCCGGAGTGGGCTGTGGGTGGGGAAGGCTTATCCCAATCCCGCCACCGACCATTTCGAAATCCCCGTCCTCTCCAATGAGCCTGTCCCTCTTACCGTGCAGATCTACGACTCCGTGGGCGGGTTGATCGCGACTGTCCATTCAGGGCAGGTGGGAGCGGGGTGGCGGAATGTGATCTGGAACGGCTGCAGCCAGGACCTCAGTCGCGTGCCCAGTGGGGTTTACGTTTGCGTCCTGGAAAGCGGGGGCAGGAAGCTGGTGCAGAAGCTGACCGTGCTGCGCTGAGTGGGGCGGTGGAGCAGAGTCGGAAGGGACGAGAGGAGGTGGCTTTGAGGAGCGCCCCGGGGAGGATGACCGCCTGCATTGCCGGGGTGGCGGTGGCGGCGCTGCTAGCGGGTGCCGTGGGCGCGGCGGAGATCCGCCACCGCTGCGGCGCAAGTACGTCATATCGGGATGCGCTGGGCTTTGTCTGGCAGGCGGATCGCCCCTTCACCGCAGGGAGCTGGGGCTACGTGGATGCAGGTGTGGGGGTCGCGAGAACCTCCGATGAGATCTCCCGCACGGTCGACGACGAGCTCTACCGCACGGAGCGCTACGGGCCGCAGCTTCACTACCGTTACGAGGGACTGGAGAACGGGGTCTACCGAGTCCTCTTCAAGTTCTGTGAGCTCTACTGGACGGCGCCGGGTCGTCGCGTCTTCGACGTCGCCATCAATGGGCTACTCTTTCTCGATGACTTTGATATTTTCGCCCGGGTGGGGCACGACGCGGCCTTGGATACGGCGGCCCTCGTACGGGTCCGGGACGAGGCAATCGACATCACGGTGCCGGAAGTCAAAGTGGACTACGCGAAGTTCGCGTCCATCGCGATCTTGCGTGCGCAGCCCGACGCGGACCCGCCTCGTGTTCCGGAAGGGATCCGTGGCTATTTCTGGAAGGGGAAAGCCCTGCTCTCCTGGCCGCGAAACTCCGAACCGGATCTCGACGGCTACCAAGTCACGCGTTCCCAGGACGTCGCTGGTCCGTGGCAACAGGTTGGTCCGGAGCTCTACAAGAGCGTGGAGAGCACGATCCGCTTTTCCGACAGCACTGTCGTTCCGGGCAATACCTATTACTACCGTGTGCGCGCCGTCGACGTTTTTGGCAATGCCAGTCCGTGGAGCTTGCCGATCGCTGTGGTGGCCTACCCTCCAGGTGGAGAGTCGCTTCAGATTCCCGATGTGGCGTGGATGAGGCCCCTCGGGGATTATCCCGCTGGTGCCACGGGGCACGCAAAGCGTGGCGTTCCGCTCGGCGGGGTGGGGGCGGGCAACTTCATGTTCAATCTTTGTGGAACATTTGGTCCTTGGGAGTTCCGCACCGGCCTTCATGAGGAGAAGTTCCTCGAAGCCGGGGCGTTCCACATCTGGTACAAGCTGCCGAACCAGCCCGCCGAATCGCGGGTATTGGCCACCGAGGATGTCCTGCCGTCTTGGCGCCGCCTCAGGCCGGGAGAAGGGTCGTATTTCGCGCTGTACCCGAAGGCCTGGTTTGTCTACCAAGCCTTTCCCTTCGAGCTAGGTCTCAAACAATTCAGCCCGATCATCCCGCGAAACTATCGGGAGACGAGCTTCCCCGTCGGGGTGTTCGAATTCCTCGTGCGCAACACCGCGGGCGAGAGCCTTCAGCTCGCGCTGGCCTTCACCTTCCCGAACGCGGACTACGGGGATCTCCCTCGCTACGGCAAACGGACGTTCCTCCGCCAAGGAGATGGGGCGGTCGGGATCGTGCTGGACGCCCAGAGTCCCGCCAACCGGAACGTTACGAACGGGACCGAGTGGTGCATGGCCACAAGTCGCACCTCGGCCCATGAAGAGGTGAGCTACTGCCTATCCTGGAATGCGCGCGGCGACGGCTCCGACTTCCTGGCAGACTTTGCGGACGACGGGCTTCTCAGCGATCGAGCTCTCGATGGATCGGCGGAGGCTGCCGGGCTCGCGGTGCGGAGGACGCTCGCCCCCGGCGAGCTCTGGAGGCTCCCGTTCGTGCTCACCTGGGATTTCCCCATCGTGGAATTCGGAGCCGGCACCCAATGGTATCGTCGCTACACAGAGTACTTCGATACGGATGCGGACAACTCTTTCGACCTCGCTGCTCTGGCTCTCCGTGAGTATCGCGACTGGGAAGCTCAAGTAGACGCCTGGCAGGACAAGATTCTCAGTGAGCCCAGCTATCCGGATTGGCTGAAGCAGGCCGCGCTGAACGAGCTGTATTACGACACCTTTGGAGGCGTGTTCTGGGAGAATGGTTGCCTCACTAAACCGCAGGAATCCTCCTACGGCACGCTCCCACCGTCAGACCACAAGTACTTCTGCATGGAGTGCCAGGCCTACCCCTTCTGCGAAACCTTCGACGTGCGCCACTACGAATGCCGCCACTACCTGGTCCTCTGGCCGGAGATCGAGAGAGACGTCCTTCGCTGGTTCGCCGATTACATCGCCAACGATCCCGAGGGGAAAGCTCCCCATGATGCGGGTTCCCCCGGGCAGGACCCCTTCTTCCGCTTCAGCGGATATGGCGGCGACTGGCAGGACATGCCGAGCAAGTTCATTCAGCAAGTTTACGCCTACTACCGGGCCACGGGCGACCGAGAGTTCCTCGACTTCGTTTGGCCGGCCTGCAAGAAGACCTTCGCCTACATGAAGACCAAAGATACGAACGGGAACGGGCTCCCCGACGTCGGCAACACGACCTACGACACTTGGGCTTTCCATGGCGACAATCTTCTGGCCGGCGGGCTTTGGGTCGGGGCTCTTGAAGCCATGGAAAAGCTGGCCGCGGAGCAAGGAGAGCTCGCCCTTCTGAACGAGGTCCGGCGGCGGCTTTCCCTGGCGCGGGCCGCGCTGGACGTGCTTTTCTGGATAGATGACAGGGGATACTACCGCCTCGACCAGACTTCCGATGCCATCATGGCCGACGGTCTCAACGGGAGCCGCTATTGCGAGACCAACGGCCTGGCCCCGATCCTCCCGCCGGAACGCATCGCTTCCCACCTGCACAAGGTCTTCGAGCTGTGCGTGGCTCCCCTTCGGGATTACACCGGCGACGGTGTGGGCGACATGGGCGCGGTGAATGGCCGCAAGCCCGATGGATCACCCGTCGGCAATGGTCAGGCCGACGAGGTCTGGACGGGAAGCTCTTACTTCCTGGCAGCCACAATGTACCACTGGGGCAAAGAGCTGGGCGACGAACTTCTGAAGCAGAGGGCCCTGCAGACGGCTTACGGAGTCTACTACCAGACCTGGGCAAATGAGCAATCCGCTTACTTTTTCAACACTCCGGAGGCTTGGCACTACAGCGACCCCCGTCGCTACCGCGCGCCTCAATACCAGCGTCCTCGAGCCATTTGGGAGCTGTTGCTGGAAATCCGCGATCCGTTTTCGGAAAGCAGCGGTGTCGGCGCAAGGGAACCCGCTAGCGCCAAGCCGGGGGCTTTCAGCCTGCTGCCGCCGCATCCGAACCCATTCAACGCGTCGACCTGCGTGCGTTATTTCCTGCCGATGAGGGCCCGTGTGGAGGTGTCCATCTACGACTCCCGGGGCCGCCAGGTGGATCGGCTGGTAAGCGAATCGCAAGCTGCAGGCTGGCATGAGGTAAGGTGGTCCGCGGGCTTACTGCCTTCTGGGGTTTATTTCCTGCGGCTGAAAGCGGTGCATTCACGAGGAGAGTTGGCTCAGGGTACGAAATTGCTGCTGCTGAGATAGGTGGGCCATGAGAGGCTCTTCCGCCGCGATCTTCCTCGCCGTCGCCGCGCTAGGCACCGTAAAGGCCGGAGCCCAGCCGTTCCCGAATGGTTTCTCGTTCTATCTGCCCCCGAACGACAGTACGGCGCAGGAGTTCATGCCGGCGTTTCACCAACCCATCGGGCGGGCGGACTTTGTGGCTATCGATCCCGAGGGGCATTTCGAGGCCGGAGGCAGGAGGATCCGCTTTTTCGGGACCAACCTGGTGGCGGACGGTTGCTTTCCCCCCAAGGAGAAGGCCCCTTGGATCGCGGCGCGCCTGAGGAAGATGGGATTCAATCTGGTCCGCTTGCACCACATGGACAATCCGTGGAGCTCGGGCAGCCTATTCCAGCAAGGCTCCGACACCCGGCACCTCAATCCAGCTACGCTGGATCGCCTCGAATTCCTGATTGCGCATCTGAAGCGGAATGGGATCCGGGTCAATGTGAATCTGCACGTCAGTCGTACGTTCCGAAGCGCGGACGGTGTGCCGTATGCCGACTCGATTCGGGATTTCGGCAAGGGCGTGACCCTTTTCGACCGCCGGCTGATTGAGCTTCAAAAGGAATACGCCCAGCAGCTTCTCACCCATCGGAATCCCTACACAGGGTTGGCCCTCAAGGACGACCCGGTCATGGCTATGGTGGAAATCACCAACGAGAACTCCCTGTACTACATGTGGCGGCAGGACATGCTTCGTCCCTTCCGCGAAGGCGGGTCGCTCACGGCTTACCACGCGCGCATGCTCGATAGCCTGTGGTGCGATTACCTCCTGCGGAAGTACGGCAACACGGAGGCCTTGCGCAGCGCGTGGGGAGGAACCCAGCAGACTGGGACTCGTGACCTCGTCAAGAATGGCACGATTGAGAACGATCCCCTGCTCCGCAGTTGGGTCCTGGAACTCCATTCCCCGGCCGGTGGCACGCAGAGCATCGATGCGTCACAGCCGGGCGAAGGGAGAATCTGCGCCAAAGTGACCGTGTCCGCTACCGACGGCGTGGATTGGCACGTGCAGTGGAAGCAAGTGGGCCTTGCGGTGCGGGGGGATTCGGTCTACGTGCTGCGATTCCTGGCGCGCTCCGATGGCGAACGAGAGGTAACCGTCGCCCTGATGAAAGATGTCGACCCGTGGACGACCTACGCGCAAGGCCGCTTTCGCGTGTCCTCTCAGTGGAAAAGTTACCAACTCAGCTGGCGGCCAGATCGGAATTACGACAACCTGCGGCTGAGCTTCTTCCTCGGCGCCTCAACCGGGGTCTATTGGTTCGACGACATTCACCTGTACGAAGGGCTTCGATTTGGCCTCGACGAGGGGGAATCGCTGGAAGCACGCACGGTGAAGCGCATTGCCTACTCCAGCGCTCCGGCCTATGCGGACGCGAGGGTAGCCGATCAGTCCGATTTCTACATCCGGCTCCAGGATGCGTTCTTCTCGGAAATGGAAGGCTTTCTCAAGAACCAGCTCGGGGTGAGGGTGCCCGTCGTCCGCACGAACTGGAACTTTGGCCTGGTGGATCTGTACGTGCAGTCGCGTGCGGATTACGTGGATAACCACGCGTACTGGGATCACCCGCAGTTTCCGAGCGAGCCTTGGTCGCCGACCGACTGGCTGATCAACAACACGCCCATGGTGCTGGAGAGCAACGGGGGCACCATCGGGCGCCTGTTCACCGGCCGAGCCTTCCGTGGAAAGCCGTACACGGTCAGCGAGTACGATCATCCCTTCCCCAATCGCTACCAGACGGAGGGCGTGCTGTTCATCACCGCCTACTCGGCTTTTCACGACGCCGATGGGTTGATGTTCTTCGAGTACGCGAGCGAGAGCTCGGACTGGGAGACGGACATGGTCCGGGGCTTTTTCAGCGATCACCGGAACACGGCCATCATGGCGCACATGCCCACCTGTGCGTTGGCCTTCCGGGCCGGCTACGTGTCTCCCGCCAGGGACCCCCTCTTCCTGCAATTCAATTACGCGAGAGATGTTCTCTTGGAACCGCTCCGAGGCTATTTCGGCTGGGAGGGGCCTTCCGCCGCGGATCCGCGGCTGGGTCTTCTCTACGGGCTGCGGATCGCGGATTTCGATCACCCGATGCCGTTCGATCCCGCGACGTTGCCCGCCGTTACCGGTCCTCCGTATCGTACGGACACGGGAGAGATCGAATGGCACCCGGCCGGGATCCTCGCAGTGGCGAGCTCGCGATTCTTCGCGCTGACCGGTCTGTTGGATCGCTTCGGCGGGGCGGTTGCGGGTCCATGGACGCTGGTTTCCGCAGATGGGTTTGCCACGCTGACGGCGGCCCCTTTGGATAGCCTGCCCTTCGACTCGACGGGCAGAATCCTGGTGGCCCTGGCATCGAGGGTGCAAAACCAGGGAATGATTTGGGATGGTACCCGGACGGTGCACGACCAGTGGGGCGGTCCGCCTACCACCCTCGAGCCTCGAAGGTTGGTCCTGCAGCTGGAAACGCAGGCCGATTCGATTCGAATCTTCCCGCTGGGGACCAAGGGGGAAGCCGATCCGCATCGTTCGTGGCTTGCTCCAAAAGAGGGTGGCCGGTTCCGGATCGAGCTCGATCAGACGCGGGATCGAACCGTTTGGTACGGGGTGAAGGTTTTCCGCCACTCGTCCTCCGCTGAGGAGGGGGGTGGCCACGGTGTCCTCCCCTCGCGCTTTGAGATTGCAGGTCCCTTCCCGAACCCCTGGTTTGCGGCGGGCGGAAAATCGGAGACTCCCCGGCTGCTCGTGTCGTCGCCGCACGCCGGGGAGATGAGGATCGCGGTGCTGGATGCTCGGGGGAGGACGGTCGTGGAAGCGAGCGGCATCTCCGTTAAGGCCGGCCGAAATTCGGTTGAGTTGGGCCAAGCATTGGGCAGTTGGCCATGGCTCCCGAGCGGCGTGTACTTGATCCGGGCGTCGCTGGGGCCGTCGCGTGCCGTGCGGAAGTGGATGATCGTTCGATGACCGAGATGGGTAAGGGGATGGCGATGGCGCGAGCATGGATTGGCGTGCTGCTAGTGCTGCTGGCAAGTGGAGGTTGCTCGAAGGGAAAGGATCCCTCGGAATCGGCCTCGATAGACCGCAAGGTGGACGAGCTTTTGCGGAAGATGAGCCTGGAGGAAAAGGTGGGCCAGATGACCCAAGTGACTCTCCAGGTGGTGGCGAAGGATTCGGCCCACGACGAGCTCGATCCGGAGAAACTGCGGAATGCCGTTGTGAATCATCATGTGGGCTCCATCCTGAACGTGGTGGATGCCGCCTACACGCTGGATCAATGGCATCGGATCATCACCCAGATCCAGGATGTGGCGCTTAAGGAGACGAGGTTGGGCATCCCCATCCTCTACGGGATCGATGCCGTCCACGGCGCCATTTACACCCGCGGGGCGACAATCTTTCCCCAGAATCTGGGGATGGCGGCTACTTGGAACCCCGAGCTGATGCGCCGGAACGGGGAGATCACGGCGTACGAGGTGCGAGCCTCGGGGATTCCGTGGAACTTTTCGCCGGTGCTGGACATCGGTCGGCAGCCCCTCTGGCCGCGTCTGTTCGAGACATTCGGGGAGGACCCCTACTTGGCCTCAGTAATGGGGGCGGCGTACGTGAAGGGGCTCGAAGGGGACGACAACCGCGTGTCCAGGCCGGATAAGGTGGCGGCCTGTACGAAGCACTACCTCGGCTACAGCTTCCCGCTCTCGGGCAAGGACCGCACCCCCGCCTGGATTCCGGAGAACATGCTGCGCGAGTATTTCCTTCCTACCTTCCGGGCTGCCATCGCGGCTGGGGCTCACACGGTGATGGCCAATTCCGGCCAGATCAACGGGGTCCCGGTGCACGCCAGTAAGTATCTCCTCACGGATCTCCTCCGGGGCGAGCTCGGCTTTCGCGGCCTCCTGGTTTCCGACTGGGCTGACATCAACAACCTGCACTTCCGTGACCGGGTGGCTGCTTCGCAGAAAGAGGCGGTGAAGCTCGCCGTGATGGCCGGGATCGACATGAGCATGGTGCCGGAGGACTTCAGCTTCTACGAACTCTTGCTGCAACTGGTCCGCGAGGGAGAAGTGCCGGAGAGCCGGATCCATGAGGCAGTCCGGCGGATCCTTCGCCTGAAATTCGAGCTGGGTCTCTTCGATAATCCTTACCCCAATCCTGCGCTGAAAGAGAAGTTCGGGAGCGAAGAGTTCCGGCAAGTGGCTCTGCAAGCCGCGCGAGAATCCATCACCCTGCTCAAGAACGAAGGGGAGCTGCTCCCGCTGCCGAAAACGGCCCGGATCCTGGTCACGGGACCGACGGCCAACAGTCTCAGTTGCCTCAACGGAGGCTGGACGATCACGTGGCAGGGCGATCGGGAAGAGTTCTACCCGCAGGAAAAGCTCACCATCCTTGAGGCGATCCGGGAAAAGGTTGGGCCGCAGAATGTACGCTTCGTGCCCGGTGCTACCTTCGACCGGCCATTGGATGTGAAGGCTGCGGCCGATGCGGCCAGAGGGGTGGACGTTGTGATCGCCTGCGTGGGAGAGCCGGCCTACTGCGAGACCCCCGGCAATATTGTGGACCTGACGCTACCGGAGGCCCAGCTGCAGCTGGTTGAGGCGTTGGAGCAAACCGGCGTGCCGGTGGTGCTCATCTTGGTCGAGGGCAGGCCGCGGGTCGTCCGGCGCATCGTCGATCGGGCCAGATCCATCCTGATGGCCTACCTGCCTGGGCTGGAAGGCGGCCAGGCCATCGCCGAAGTGCTGTTCGGCGAGGTCAATCCCAGCGGGAAGCTTCCGATCACTTACCCGCGGTATCCGAACGACCTCACCCTGTATGACCACAAGTACAGCGAAGCCAACGGCCCCTACAATCGCTACGATCCGGAATGGCCATTCGGGTTTGGGCTGAGCTACACCACGTTCGAGTATTCCAACCTGACGGTCGCGCCGAGCCGCATCGCTCGCGGCGATTCCGTCACGGTTGAGGTGACTCTGCGGAATTCGGGGCAGCGCGCCGGGGCCGAAGTGGTGCAGCTGTACCTCAGCGACCTGTATGCTTCGGTTACTCCCTCCGTGAGAAAACTGAAGCGGTTCCAGAAACTGGTTCTCGAACCCGGCGAGGAGAAGACAATCCATTTCCGGCTCGGGGAGGAGGACCTGGCTTTCGTAGGGCGGGATGGTCGGCTGCAAGTGGAGCCAGGCGAATTCAGGATCACCGTGGGGCCGCTTTCGGCCGGATTCGAGCTGGTGAACCGCTGAGAACAGGCTGTTATCGCCGTGATAATGGATCATTATCGATTTGATAACGGATCAAGATCCCATGCCGCGGGAAGAAGGGGTGCCTTATTCTTGTAGATGCCAGACTTACGAGGCCGAGCGCCCCATGGTATGTTTGTTGCGCAACGGCTATCCCGGATGGACAAATGAGAAGCGCGTGTTAGGGAGAAAGTTGATCGAGCGGGCGGTGACGGTCGGGTATCTGTTGAGCGCCCTAACGCTTTCGTACTACCCCTCTCGGAAGAAGGCTTTTCCGGAGGTCCGGAAGGGGGGAGGGGGGCAGCCGCGGCTAGTGGGGATGGCTTTGGCGGTGCCGGCCCTGGTGGGGACGCCTGTGCTTTTCGCTGCAGCGGGAGACTGGCCTCCGGGATGGATGTTCGTGGCGGCTCTGGGAGTCTCAGCATTGTCTGTAGGACTTGTCGGGCCTTTGTTCACAAGGCGGATGCCGACCGAGGGCCGGGAGGCAACCAGATGGGCCTCGTGGGGGACATCGCTGGTTTTGGCGCTCGGACGGTTTGTCGTCCTGGCGGTAGTGGGGGGATGGCTGCTGGCGGAGATCGTCGGACTGAACCCGGCACTGGCTTCCGTCGTGCTCGTGGTTACCGCAGGGCTGCTGCATCTGCCAAATGGCCGAGTCGGCGCCCAACGTGTGGATCTTCTGCATGTCTTCCTTTGCATCCTCGCGGCGACGGCGATCGCCGCGTCGGTTGTGGTTTTGTCCCCTCGTGCTTCGGAAGAGGCGATTCGGCCAGGAACGCTTTCCAGCCGCGAGTTCCTCTTGCTCCTGCTTGCGTCTCTGGTGCTGAGTATCTGGTTCTGGTCGGATGATACTTACGTCCGCCAGCGTGATCTGGGGAAGGCCGGAGACGCCGGGATGCCGGCGTTTTGGGCCATGTTTCCTCAGCTGTTGCTTCTTGCCTTTGCGGCTCCCGTGTTGCTGCTGGTGGGGCGAGCGGGGTTCGGCGAAAGGGGGGCGGCATGGCTGGGGGACCTGGGTCTGGGCTTCCGCGTCGGCGTGTTGCTCTTTGGGCTGTGCGGTGTATTGTCGGGCATGGGAGCTTCCTTGCGGGCTGCGCTCCTCGCGGGCGCGGGGATTGTGTCGGGGAATGCATGTGTGGAGGCCGGGAATCATCCGGAGCCGCTACGGTCGCAACTGGCTGCCGTCGCCCTCCTGGTCGTCATGTTCCCAGTGGTGCAGGTGGCGGCGCATGGCCCGGCGACGGTAGTGAGTCTTGTGGCCTCAGCGATGGTCGTTTTGATTCCACCCGTGGCCGCAACCCGATGGGCCGCGGTGTTTGCGCCGGGTTCGGTGGCGCGCGGTTGCGGTGCGGGCATTGTCGCAGGTTGGATCTTCGGCTGCGGACACCTCATGGCTCGGTGGGTTCCGGGAAGCCCGGCTTTCGCCAAGACGCCGCTGTTTTCGGATTGGTACGTGTTTGTGCCGGCGTCGCTCGTGGTAAGTGTAGCTACGATGGCGGGGTTTTCTTGGGCGGCTGAGTTTGTGGCGGTGCGGGGCAGCCGGCGCGGGAGTTACCGTGGGGCTTCCGGGCAGGAGAGTGTGGCCAGCACGGAAAGGAGGTGAGGCTCGGCAAACGTTGGGAAGTCTTGAGGGGGTGGAAAAACACCGAGGGTCAACGTGAGGAGGTGAGAGCCATGAGAAAGCACTGGTGGGTAGTACCAGTAATTCTGCTTTTCCCGGCGTGGGCGACGGCGCAGCTCGTCGTGGAGAGCTTCGACTCCGCGCCAACGGCCCCCAACTACTGGATCCACGTGATCTCGGAGCACGCAGATTCCTCCAAGAGCTACGTTCATGTGAGTTACGTGACGGACCCGGTGAAGGTAGGCACAGGGGCGATGCGCCTGGATTATTCCGCCCACAACATTGAGAGCTGGGGCGGATTTGCCAAGATCGAACATTGGTACCCGGATTCCACCAAGACCTACGATTTCTCCATGTACGACACCCTGACCATTTGGTACTACAACGTGGCCCCAGCTTCCCAGCCCGGACGGATCCATCTCCGGATTCAGTTCTACGACGTCAGCGACGCTGCCACCGGGGCCAATACCTACAACGCGAATCAAACGGAGCTGTGGTACTCGTTCCATTACGTCCTGGACAATGCTCCGGGTTGGCATCAGATCCGGATGCTGATGGTGGACGCCCGGATGGATCCGACCCTGGATGAATGGGGCGGGGAAGGTTTCAATCTGACCGGATGGGCTGGAATCTGGGGCAACAACAAGCTGGATTTGGACCGGATCAAAGGGTTCGGCTTCGAGTTCTCGGTCAATGGCGGCGGCGAGGGTGACCACGTCTTCGGGACCATCGTCTTGGACCACTTGGAGCTACGCGGGCTGAAGCACGTCGCGTACATCTTCTTCAATGGTAAAATGGTTTCCACGCGCCTGTCCCAATTCACCTGGGGACAGTCTACTCTAGAATTGGTGGAGGGGGCAGGGACCCAGGAGACCAACGCCCTCAAGTGGACCCAAGGCAATGAGTGGGGCAATGGTTGGACGGGCGCCGGCTGGAACATCAATCCTCCCTACGACATGTCCGCTGTCTGGCAAACCGATTCCCTCAAGTTCCGGATGAAGACCGATCCCGGCGTAGGCGCCTTGCGGGTGCAGCTTGAGGATGGGAAGGCGAAGGTCGGGAAGGTCTTCCAGCCCATTGACGACGGGAACTGGCATGATTACGCCTTCAAATTGAGCGAGCTCGAGTACCAGGATGGCACCTCGAACTTCAACCCGGCGAACGTGAGCGTGCTGCAGTTCATGGCCAACGGCACCGGGGTGGCCGGGAAGGTGATCTGGTTCGATTACATCTGGACGGACAACCCCGTGATCGACATCATCCCGCCGGCCGCGCCGACAGGGGTCGGGGCCATGGCGGCGCAGTACTACAACCTGGTCTACTGGCAAGACGTGCCGGGCGAGTCCAAGGAGACCTACACGGTCTATGCTTCAACCAAGCCCATTACGGATCTCAATGATCCCGAAGTGGATCTCGTCGCCGCCAAGGTCCCGGAAGATACCCGGAGCGTGGTGCACTGGCTCTATTATCCGCTGAAGGACCACGAGGTGCGCTACTACTACGCGGTCACCTGCACGGATGAGTCCGGCAACACGAGCAAGACCTTCGGCACAACCTCTGTAGCGACGACCAACCTCGCCAAGGGGATCCCCACGATCTCCCTGACGCCGCCGGCGAACTTCGCAGCGGATGGCGACCTCACCGAATGGGATCAGAGCGGGATCCGGCCCTTCGTCCTGAAGCCGGAGACGGACTTCGTTGTGGTTGGCGACGTCAAGGACAGCACGGACCTCAAGCCCACCGTTTATCTCGCGATGGACGACAATTTCCTCTACGTGGCCGGAGACGTGGTGGACAATGTCTACCACTTCGGCCCGGGGAATTGGTGGGAGCAGGATGCTTTCCAGTTCTTCATCGGGCTCTATGACCTCCGGGGTGCGAAGCACGCCAGTTACAAGCGCGGAGACCAGCCCGACTACAGCATCATCTTCCTCCAGGGCGAGCTTTTCGCCGAGGGAACCCACTACGTCCTGGGACGGCCTGGGGACGGCAACTATTTCTTCACCGATCTGGGTGGGGCGGACTACGTGTTCGAGGCACGGATCCCCTTTGACACCCTGGCGATCTCCTACCGCGCGAACGACAAGCGTTTCCACCCCGTACGGGGCATGAGGATCCCGCTCGAGCTCTACTTCCACGACAACGACGGAAACGGCTGGGAAGGCAACCTTGGCCGCTCGCCGTACAACACGGACCACGGCTGGCAGGACCCGAGGGAATGGGAGTACACCTGGATCGGCGACACCACCCACGTCGCCACTGGGGTGAAGGAAGCTGGGAAGCAGATGCCCCTCACGTACTCGCTGTCCCAGAATTACCCGAACCCATTCAACCCCGCTACCACCATCAGCTACAGCATCGCCAAGCCGGGCGTGGTCCGGATCGAGCTGTACAACGCGCTGGGCCAGAAGGTGAGGACGCTGGTCAACGAGTACAAACCGGCCGGACAGCACGCGGTGCAATTGAACGCCAGCGATCTGGCCTCCGGCGTGTACTTCTACCGGATCCAGGCGGGCGACTTCACGGCCACGAAGAAGATGGTCCTGATGAAGTGAGGAAGCCGGAGCTCCCGGGGCGGCCCACCCGAGGGCTGCCCCGGGTAGCCAACGCGGACCGGAAACGACTCTCTTATCGACGGTCGGCATTGAGGTGGGGGCGAACGCTAACGGCAGGGATTGAGCGATGAGGCTTCGTGTACTGAGAATCGTTTGGCTCGGGTTTGTGGTACAGGCGCTCGCGTTTGGTTTGCAGGCGCAAACTACGGGCAAGATCGCCGGGAAGGTGGTGGATGCCACCAACGGGGAGCCTCTCCCCGCAGCCAACGTGCTGATCGAAGGCACCACTCGGGGCGCCGCCTCCGACGAGAACGGAGAATTCGTGATCCTGAATGTGCCGCCAGGGGACTACACCCTGTCCGTTCGCATGATCGGCTACGAGGTGGTCCGCCTGGAGCACGTTCGGGTGTCGGTGAACCGCACCACGAACGTGGTGGTGCAGATGCACCCCACCGCCATCGAAGGGCAGGTGGTGGTGGTCCAGGCCGAGCGAATCGAGATGAAGAAGGACCAGACCAGCTCCATCCGGAATGTATCCTCCGACGACATCGACAAACTTCCGGTTGAGAGCATGGGCGCGATCGTGGCGCTTCAGCCCGGCGTGGTGCAAGGACATTTCCGCGGCGGACGCCTTTCCGAAGTCGCCTACTTGATCGACGGGATGCCTGTCACGGAGCCTTTCGGCGGGACCGGCCGCGTAGTGGATCTGGAGCCCGAGAGCATCAAGGATCTGGAGGTGATCACCGGCACCTTCAATGCGGAGTACGGGCGCGCCATGAGCGGCGTGGTCAATGCCGTCACCAAGGACGGAGGCAATCGCTTCGACGGCTCCATTTACTTCAGCCTCGCCAACTACTTTACCCCTCACAAGGACATTTTCATCGGTCTGCGGGACGACGAGCTGGATCGGAACAAGGATTTCCGTCTCCAATTGAGCGGGCCCATCCTCCGCGACAAGCTCACCTTCTTCACCAACGCTCGCTGGCAGGACAATAAGAATCACCTCAACGGCGTGCGTCGCTTCAACGTTGACGACTATAGCAACTTCGAAGCTGACGACTCCACCCTGTGGTATTCCGAACACACCGGCGACAGCGCCTACGTGCCCATGAACCGAAGCAAGAACCTCTCTTACCTGGCGAAGCTCACGGCCCGTCCGCTGCAGGATGTGAAAATGGCCTTCATGCTCACCGCCAATCAGGATGAATGGCATGATTACAATCACATGTTCAAGTACAATCCCGACGGAATGGCGGCAACCCACCGAAACTCCTACATGGCATCCTACGAATTGAATCATATGCTTTCGCCGCGGTTGTTTTATGAACTGAAACTTTCCTACGCCTACCATTACCACGGGTGGTACGTTTATAAGGATCCCCATGACCCCCGTTACGTGCATGATAAGTACTTCCGTTCGGATCCGGGCTTTTACACGGGGGGACAGCAGAAGGGGCACGACGAGAGGTGGTTGAGAGATTACAACGCGAAGTTCGATCTCACCTGGCAGGTGAACAAGAATCACAACATCAAGACCGGAATGCAGTTCATTCAGCACGATTTGGACGAACAGTACAAGGAGATCCGGAACAAGTACTATGGGACGGACCTGGAGCAGGACTTGTACGAACCGATCACGCTACCCGATTCCTCTATCTACTCGGATCTCTACCGCGTGAAACCGAGGGAGTTCTCCGCCTACGTTCAGGACAAGATGGAATTCGATGAGATGGTGATGAACTTCGGGGTCCGATTCGACTACTTCGATCCCAATCATGTCTACCCGTCCAATCGGCGGAATCCGGCGAATCAGCTCTACTTCGACGACCCCTCCAGGATGTCCACCTATCCCAAAGCCCATGCGAAGTACCAGATATCACCGCGGTTCGGGTTATCGTACCAGCTTGCGCAAACCGCACTACTTCACTTCAGTTATGGCCATTTCTTCCAGATGCCTCCGTTGTACGCGTTGTACCAGAACCATGCTTTCCGCGTCGCTCCGAACAACTACTCGACGACCATGGGGAACGCGGAGATCCACGCCCAGAAGACTGTCCAGTACGAGGTGGGGCTGTGGCAGCAGCTCAGCGACGCCATGGCGTTGGAAGTGGCCCTTTTCTACCGAGACATCTACGATCTGCTCAGCACGAGCGTGATCACCACCTACAACCAGATTCGCTACGGGCTGTACAGCAACAAGGATTACGGCAACGCGCGGGGTCTGGAGGTGAAGTATGATCTCCGATGGCGAAACGTCACCGCCATGCTGAACTACACGCTCCAGTACACCCGCGGCAATGCGGATTATCCGACCTACAACTTCAACCGCGAAGGCCAGAACCTGGACCCGATCCGGATTCTGATCCCGATGAGTTGGGATCAGCGGCACACGCTGAACGTGACCGTTGGTTACCACGCCCCGAATTACGGCGCAACCCTTACGGCCTACTACAACTCGGGCACGCCCTTCACCTGGCAACCGATCTCCGCCAGCACTCTGTCGCGGGTGAATCTCCTGCCGAACAACGCTTGGCAGCCCAGCACCTACAGCGTGGATTTCATGGGATATCGCGATGTCCCGCTCCGGGGAGATCTCCGGCTGCGGTTTGAGCTGAACGTGTACAATCTGCTCGACCGGCTCAATGAGATTCGCGTAAACCCGCAGACCGGTCGCGCCTACACTGCGATCATTCGCGACACTGACATTGCGGGGCACCGGAGCGACTTCAACGAGTACATCGACCGCGTGCAAGACCCGTCCATGTACTCGGCGCCGCGGCTGGTGAAGTTCGGCGTGAGCCTGATGTTCTGAAGACTGGATCACCGTTGGCCAGAGGAGGATGCTCAAGCATGAGGCGGCTTCTGCAAATTCTTGTCGGGGTGCAGTTCGTGCTCCTGGTCCTGGGCTCGAGCGCTTGGGCTCAGGGGCGAAAATATGAGGGGCCTGAGGACGAGGCCGGCGATATCGCCGCCGAGCGCGAAGGCTACATGACGGGTAACCGCGTATTCCTGTTCTTCCGGAATACCACCGAGCTTTCGGACTGGCCCCGAGTGGATGTCTCCAAGTGGCCCAATACCTTCGAAGGGACGAAGATGTTGGACGGCGTGGCCCTCCTCATCGGCGCGCGCGTCTTCATTGCCAATGACACCATCCCGGTCACCGACCCCCACGAGATCCAGACGCGACGGGACCTGGACACCCTCTACTTCTGCCAGACCAGCTACCGCGAGGAGATGGACCGCGATCCCACCGGTACGGTCGAGTGGGGACTTTACCCCTGTTTCGGCTATTTCAATGAGGCGAGCGACTATCCCGCCATGTCGAATTTGCCCAGCTCTTGGCCTCCGGAGGGATGGCCGGCGCAGGGGCGCTCGCTCAAATGGCCCGGGGAATGGAACGGCCGTTTCGGACGCGGGGTCATCTATGCGGACCTGGAGACCTACTTTGTGGCCAATGACGCCCAGGACCAGGAGTACCTCGGTCCCGAGGACCGGGTGAGATACTACCCCCGCCCGGGCGTCCGTATCGGCGACATCTTGCCTCACAAGATCACGATTCAGAAGGGGAAGCCGTGGGGCGGGATTGGCATCCGCGTGGAGGTGCGCGGCTTCCAGTGGAACAACCCCCAGGCGCGGGATGCCATTTTCTGGGAGTACAACATCTCCAACATCTCGAATTATGACCTTCCCCAGATTGCCTTCGGATACTGGGTAGACAACGCCATCGGGGACATGGTCCCTGGAGCCGGCGAGGATGACGATCTCGGCTTCTTCGATCGCAGACAGGATATGGCCTACTCCTGGGACATCAATGGCATCGGGCAGGGAGGGTTCCCCACAGGAGTGATGGGCTTCGCGTACTTGGAAAGTCCCGGGCTCCCGTTCGATGGCATCGACAATGACGAAGATGGGCTAATCGATGAAAAGCGCGACAACGCGGCTCAGCATCTCATCGGGCCCACGGACGGCATTGCGAATCTCAACAACTTCCTGAGCTTCTACAATCTGAGGCTGGAAGACCTTCACCCGCACTGGGATGCCGACGAGGACCAGGACTGGCAGGATGGCCGGGATCTGAACGGCAATGGCATCTACGAGCCTTGGCTGGGGGAGGACGCCGGGGATGACGTCGGCCTCGACGGGGTGGGCCCGCTCGAACTCAATTACAATGGCCCCGACGAAGGGGAATGCAATCACAAGCCGGACTACGTGGAGGGCCGTGGCTGTGAGCCCAACTTCGCCGCCACCGACGTCTCCGAATCGGACATGGTGGGGTTGACCGCCTTCATGATGTTCCCAGTGCCCAGCCACGCTTCCGAATACCATTGGTTCCGCGGCGACAAGTCCATGTGGGAGGTGCTCGGGCAAGACACGTTGATCGAATACCTGGGCCGCATCTCCAATCTGATCGAGACCTTTGCGTCGGGTCCGTTCCCCCTGTACAAAGGTCGCACCGAGCGCATCAGCATGGCGCTGCTGCACGCCTACGATCCGCTCTCCGGTCTGAATTCGGAGTCCCATTCTGCGCCGGCGCTCTTTCGCTTGAAGCAGATCGCCCAGGTCATCTACGAGCGCGACTACCGCTTCGCAATGCCTCCCAAGATGCCGACGCTGAAAGCCACGGCTGGAGATGGCTACGTGATCCTCACCTGGGACGACGTGGCGGACACGAAGACGCGCGATCCCTTCATGGGGAACATCAATGACTTCGAGGGCTACAAGCTGTTCCGCGCCACGGACAAGAAAATGGCCGATGCCGAGGTGATCACCGACGGATTCGGCACGCCCATGTTCAAGAAGCCCATCTTCCAGTGCGACGTCATCGATGGGCGATCGGGGTTCACCAACTACGGCTTAGTGAATGGCATGGGCTACTACCTCGGCAACGAGACGGGCATCGTCCACTATTTCATCGACCGAGATGTGCAGAATGGCCGCACGTACTACTACGCGCTGGTCGCCTACGATTACGGGGCACCGGACATCGGCCCTGGGGTCGCTCCGTCCGAGAATAACGTGGTGATCGAACTCGATGAAGACGAGAATATTCGGCGCATAGGCCAGAACGTGCAAATCGTCGTCCCGCACCAGATGGCAGCCGGCTACCAGCCCCCAACCCTCCGATCCGATTCTACCCACGTCACCATAGGCTCGGGCAAGGTCAAACCGGAAATCCTAGCGCGCGGCGACCTGAAGTTCGGCCACACCTACGAGGTGAGGTTCCTCGTCGATACCCTGGAAACGGTCCCGGGTTGCCCCTGGGGTCTCCGGTACCTGAATAACGGCTTCGCCGTGTACGATGTGACCGATAGCAACCGGCTCGTCTACAAGGAGTCGCCCGAGCGCTTCGCCTTTACCAACATCACCTACGACGACTCACTGGACGTGTGGTACATCCCGCCGGGGAAGGAAATCCAGTCGGACATCTTTGAGGGGCTTCGACTTCGCATTCAGATCCCAGTGCTGACGGCCGAGTTCGATGCACTGCACTCGGGTTGGGTGAAGGGATCGTCCCCCATGCTCGTGCTCCCGTCGTCGACAGAAGCCGTCAAGTTCCCGTGGGACTACGACATCATCTTCACCGACAATGATTCTGCCTACGTGGGTCGTGTGACCACGAAGACCATGCGCGACGAGCGCGGCGTGCGTCTCGACCGAACGGTTCTCTTGACCGGGCAGAAGTTCAACTTCCGGGTGGAGAACCGGTCCGTGCGGGATGCCGACGGGAGGCCCGTTTTGATGGACCTGGTGGTCCATGACCGGAATCGCAATGGCCAGTTCGACATGATCGGGGACCGGGTCCTCGTGGGAGCCGTGACGACCGACAACCGCTGGGCTGGCACCGTGTTCGTGCTGGATTTCAGCCCGGCGGGCGATCCCTCGCGCTTGCCGAAGCCGGGGGATGTGTATCGGGTCAGCTTCCGGCGGCCCTTCTTCGTCACCGATGCGTATCGCTTCACGGTGAATGAGGAGAGCGGTCTTGACCGCAAGGGCCTCCGCGAAGCCATGGACCGCATCAAGGTGGTGCCGAATCCGTACGTGGCGACCAACGCGATGGAACCTTCCGTTGCCAGTTACCAGAAAAGCCAGCGGCGCCGCCTCATGTTCACGCATATCCCGGCCAAGTGCACGATCAAGATCTTTACCGTGAGTGGCACACTGGTAGACGAAATCCATGTGGACAATCCCAGCGACGAAGGCATTGTCCACTGGGATCTCCAGACCAAAGAGGGGCTGGAGGTGGCGGCCGGGATGTACATCTTCTACGTCAAGTCCGACGTGACGGGGGATGTGAAGATGGGCAAGTTCGCCATCATCAAGTGAAGTCGGATGGACTGGTGGAAGGGAGCTTAGGATGAAAATGGTGCACAACCGTTTTCGGGTGGGATTGGCCGCGAGCTTGGCGGTGCTCATTGCGATTTCTGGCCCTGCCTTGGCCCAGAAGCCCTACCGCATGGGCACCACGACGGCCAATTTCCTGGAGATCGGCTATGGGACCTCGGGCACGGCCATGGGCGACGCGGCCGTGAGCGCGCTACATGACGTGTCTTCCGTCTACTGGAACCCGGCCGGGATGTCCTACATGGAGCAAAGCGAGGCGGTCTTCAGTTACCAGCCCTGGCTGGTGGGTATCAACACCGCCTTTGCGGCTGTAGGCCTTGTGATTCCCCGGCTGGGCACGCTGGGTCTCAACCTCATCCAGGTGGACTATGGGGACATGGACGTCACCACGATCGAGTACCAAGAGGGCACGGGGGAGAAGTTCAGTGCCACTGATTTCGCCTTCGGATTCTCCTACGCACGAAAGTTGGCGCAGTGGTTCGGCTTTGGCGCCACGGGGAAGTACGTTTCCTCGAGGATCTGGCATACCCACGCCACGGCCTTGGCTTTTGACCTGGGCGTCATCGTGCAAACGCACTTTTTCTCGCCGACGGGCAACAGAGAGCAAGGCATGGCCATTGGCATGAGCATTTCGAACTACGGCACCAAGATGCGCTACGACGGCATCGACCTCATTCAGCCCATCGACATCCTGCCCTACGAGCAGGGGAATTACCGGGATGTCCCTGGCCAGTTCCGCCTCGAGTCGTGGGAGCTGCCGCTCATCTTCCGGATTGGGTTTTCGGTGAAGCCTCTGTACAGCGAGCGCCACGAACTGACGTTGGCGGCCGACGCCTTGCATCCCAACAACAACAGCGAGAGCGTGAACATCGGCGGCGAATACCGGGTGAATCTGCCAGGCACGGGCACCTTCTACCTGCGAGGAGGCTACAAGGCACTGTTCATGCCGGATTCCGAGTACGGACTCTCCTTCGGCGGAGGGATGGTGCTGCGTATGATGAACAATACGGCCGTGCGTGTGGAGTACGCATATCGGAATATCGGGATCCTGGGGCGCGTCCATGCCTATTCCTTCGGGGTCCTTTTCTGAAGACACGGGCGGAGACCGGAGTTCGAAGGGAATGCTCCCCATTTTCGCGCGGAGGGGAGGGTCATCGAGTTCGGGAGGAGGAAGGAGGAGCTGCTCAGGCTGAGGTACTGCTGCAAACCATCGAACGTTCGCGGAGGCCCTCCCTTAGGTGCCCCTATCGCCTACCAGGCCCGGGCGGTAGGGGCTTTTGTTCAGCGGGCATTGCGAGTTGAGCTTGGCCGTGATAGATTTCATTGGAGAAAGGGTCCAAGAACCGGAGGCGAGAAGCACGTGCGACGCAGCCTGCAGTTAACCGTTGGCCTCGTCGTTCTTCTGATGGTGGCGTGTTCGCGGAAGCCCCAGCAGCCGAAAGAGGAGATTCTCGCGCGCGTCGGTCCGAAGACCATTTCAGTGAACGAGTTCATCCGTCGGGCGGAGTACACCCTACGGCCGGCCTATTGCCGGGGCGACAACTACATCCATCGCAAGATTGTGCTCAATAGCCTGATCGCGGAAAAACTTCTCGCCCTCGAGGCGGGGGAAGACAATGAGCTCACCCGCAACGAGCAATTCCAGGCCTACCTTGAGGGCCGAAAAGAACAGGCGATGCGGGAGTGGATGTTCTACCACGACTTCTACGAACGGGTGAAGTTGGACAGTGCTGAACTCCGGGCCGCCTACCACCTGTTGGGCCGCAAGTATCGGGTCCAGTACATCACAGTGAAAGACAGCGCTGCCATCGCCCTTTTGTTGCGGCGCTTGTCCGAGGGCGTGGAGCTCGACAGCTTGTACCGGGAGCTGGGAGGGCTGGGCGAACTGCCGTCGCGCGAGGTTTCTTGGAACTACGAAGAGGCTGAGCAGATCCTCGACTCCCTATTCACCCGGCCCCTCAAGAAAGGGCAGATCGTCGGGCCGGTGGAAAACGAAGACGGTTCGGTCACGGTGATCCGGATCCGAGGCTGGACGGACCAGGTGGTCGCCGGGGACATCGCCATCCAGCAGCGATGGGAGGACGCGGGCAAGCTACTGCGGCTCCGCCACGCTTCGCAGTCCTATCGAGCCTTCGTCCAGAAACTGATGCGCGGCAAGCGGCTGGAATTCGACCCGGAGGTATTCCGGCAGATGGTCGAGCTCATGCGGCCCCTCTACCTCCACAGCCGGGAGGAGAAGGAGGAGGCGTTCAATGAAAGGTTCTGGGGGAAAAGGAGCGATGTCTCCATTTCGCAGGATTTCGAGACGCGCCTCGCGATGCTTCGGCAGCGCCCCTTCTTCCGGGTGGACGGGGAGGTGTGGACGGTGGAGCGGTTCGAGAAGGAGCTTCTGAGGCATCCGCTCGTATTCCGCAAGCGCCGGATGACCGTGGGCGAATTCTCAGAGCAGTTTCGCTTTGCGATTGCCGATCTGATTCGCGACAGATACGTGACCCGTGTGGCTTATCGGCGCGGTTATGACCGAGTGAACGTCGTGGAGCGCAACGTCAACATGTGGAGGGATTACCTGCTGGCGATCTACCAGCGGAATCGGTATCTCGACTCGGTTGGCAAGAAGGGGGAGTTGTACAAGCAGACGATGGCCATCCTGCAAGAGTACCTTAACCCTTACCTGGCTGAGCTAAGGCGAAAGTACCAGGACCAAATCGAGATCAATACCGACGCCTTCGAGAAGATCAAGCTGACGCGCATCGACATGTTTGTCCTGCAGAAGAACGTGCCGTTTCCGGTCGTGGTGCCTGCCTTCCCCGTTCTCACCACCCACGATCGTCTGGACTACGGGCGCAAGATGCAGGGTTCGTAATCGGAGGCGATGATGCGAAGCAGGCTCTTTGCGGCGACAGCTGCCTTGCTACCCGCGCTCCTCATGGCGAAGGACTACCGAGGGGCAGAGCTACGGACCCGTCAGTCCTACCTCTACGGACGCTTCGAAGTGCGGATGAAGGCGGCTTGGGGGAGTGGGCTTCTGTCCTCGTTCTTCACCTACAACGATGTGGACCCCAACTCCCGCTGGAATGAGATCGACATCGAGATCCTGGGTCGCTACCCCGACGATGTGCAGTTCAACATCATTCCACCGGATCGACTGAATCACGTGCACCATCAGTTGGTCCCTTTCGACCCGAGCTTGGACTTCCACGTGTATGCAATCGAATGGACCGACCACTATGTCGCTTGGTTCGTCGATGGGGTCGAGGTTCACCGGCAAACGGGTCCGCACGTGCTCGCCTTGAACCGACCGCAGAAGATCATGATGAACATCTGGCAGCCGGTCTACGAAGACTGGGCCGGCCGATGGGATCCTTCCGTTTTGCCTGCCTTCGCTTACTACGATTACGTCAGCTACGCCTCCTACACCCCCGGCCGTGGCAACGTCGGGACGGACAACAACTTCACCCTCGAGTGGAAGGACGATTTCGACACCTGGGATCAGAACCGATGGCAGAAGGCCACTCACACTTGGGATGGGAACAACTGCGATTTCATCCCGGAGAACGTCGTCTTCCGGGATGGGTGCATGATCCTTTGCCTCACCACGCCTGCCAACACGGGGTACGTTGACAAAACTCCGCCCACGGTCCTCTGGGCGCGCTACGAAGCCGGGCAGGTGCTGGTGCAATTCTCGGAGAGAGTGGACGAACGCACTGCGGCGACTCCGTCGCGCTACGCCGTTTTCCCCGGGGCACAAGTCGGCTCCGTGCGCCTGCGCACGGACGGCCGCTCCGCCCTTCTGGAAGTGGACTCGTTGCAGCTGGGCCAGAGTTACAGTCTGGCCGTCTCCGGGGTCAAGGATTTGGCGGGCAACACGCTCCAGGGCAAAGTGGTGCCTGTGATCCTGCTCGAACCGCCGAGATTCCCGTTGCGCATCAATGCGGGCGGCAGCGCCGTGCTGGACTTTCTTGCGGACCAGAGCTGGACCGAAAGTGCCTCGTACGGATTTGAGGAGGGGCAGGCATTCACTCAGTCGCCGCTGCTGGAAATCAACGGTACGGACCTCGATCCCATCTACCGATCCGAACGATGGGGACTGGCCCGGTACAATGTCAGGTTGCCGAACGGCGTATACCGGGTTCGACTTCACATGGCTGAAAACTACTTCGACGAGCCGGGCAAGCGCGTCTTCGACATTCACGTGGAGGATCAGCTTGTGGCCGACAACTTGGACCTTTCCCAGCAGGTGGGCAAGCACGCCGCTTACGTGCTGGAAGTGGTCACGACCGTCCGGGATGGGGAGCTCAACATCCATTTCGGGGCGGAGAGGGATTATGCGCTCCTGAACGGGCTGGAAGTGGAACCCGTCGAGTCGGGCATTGAGGGGACTTCCCAGTACCCGCGTGGGTTTGCTGTGGGACCGAGTTTCCCCAATCCTTCGCGGAACGATACCATGCTGCTGTACGAGGTCCACTACCCGGGCGAACTGGAGATCAGCATTTTCGATCTCCGGGGTCGGCTGGTGGAGCGGCAGCGGGTGCCTCGGGTGGAGCCCGGACAGCACCTGTTCCGCTGGTTCCCGAAGGTGTCCAGCGGGACCTATCTATGCCGTCTTCAGCTCAGACCGGATGGGGGAAAGCCCGAGACGGTCACCCGCAGGCTTGTGATTCTGAGGTAGCTGAGATCGGGGCAAGAGGCAGATCCTTGGCAGCAGGGGGTAACGCAAGGGGGAGATTCCTCCCTTGTTCTCGCGCAAAGGGGATTTCGGTCAGCTGCGTAGATGAAGCGCTGATTCGACGGCGGAGGCTTAGCCTCCAGGCTAGACGGAGGAATCCGGCCGCGCGGCAACGCAATGGGGGATTTCCGCACTGCAGCGGCGCGGGGGGACGCATCCGACCGTGAACGAACCGATTTCGCTTGCTTTTCACTCACTCGTGAGGCAACTTCGAGCCACAGCTGACGCTCGTCTGCCGGTTGACGAACCTGAGGGTGAGGTGCCTGTGCTCAAGCTCAACAAAGATGCGTTCCGCGGTGTGATTGTGCCCCTTCTTACCCCCTTCAAGCCCACGGGGCAGCTCGATCTGGATGCGATGGCTTTGCTAATGGACTGGCTCAGCCGCCAGCGGGTGGACATGTTCTTCCTGATGGGCGGGTCGGGGGAATGGCAAACGCTCACCCTGGCGGAGCGCAAGGACATGATCGAGGCGGCGCTGCAGGTGAAGTGCCCGATCCCGATCGTCCCGAATGTGGGAAGCGAGGATCTGGCGGACACGTTGCGGCTGCGCGATTTCGCCGTGCGGGCCGGAGCCCCCGCAATCGGGCTGGTCATTCCGGAGTCGATCCGACCCTCCCAGGATGGGCTGCTGGCCTTCGTCTCGGCGGTGTGCGAAGCTTGTGAGATCCCTGTGATGCTCTACGATCCTCGAGGCGAGGGGACGCGTAGTCCCACCCCCACAACCATGCGCCGCATCGCCGAGGAGATCCCCAACGTCGTGGCGATGAAGTACCGGACCACTGACGCCGAGCGCATGGCCCGCATGTGCGGCGAGGTGGGCGAAACGATCCGGATACTCAGCGGGGTGGAGACGGTTTACCTCAGCGATCTGGTTTACGGCGCCGTGGGGGTTGTGGGAGGTGGGGGCAATCTTTGGCCGAACTTGCTCGCCGAGATCGGCCAGGCGTTCGCTGTCGGCGACTGGCGACGCGCGCGCGAGCTCCAGTTCCTGACTATTGGCTTGAACGACGGGCTGGGCGTCGTTCCCTGGCCTCTCAGTGGGAAACTCGCCCTCAGAGCCCTCGGTCTTCCCATCGAGCCGGCGGTTCGCGTCGGGCCGAAAGTCCAGGTGCGCGAGGCGGATGTTCGGGCGATCGAGACCGTCGTACGCAACTGCGCGTGGACCGTGCCCTTCTCTGGCTAAAGAATGGTCGCGCGTTGCGAGGCAAGCCGATCCTCGGGCTCTGCGTGATGTCGCCCAGATCGGAGCGGGATGACGCGGGAGGTATCGCACAGCGTCCGAAATGCCCGGCGGGGACGGGGCGCGGATTCGCGGTGAGTGGGTCTCGGAGGCGAAGGGGTGCGCAAGCGCGGGAGGGTGGAGATGAAGCCGAAGGGCGAATTCGGGGCGTGGCGGAACGCTTCGGTGGTCTTGGTCCTGTGGTTGGTCGCCGTGGCTGGGTTCGTCTGGCGGAGCGGAGCACAGGGGATCGGTGGACTCGTCGCGTCTGCGATCTTTGCCATCGTCCTGCTGGCTACCTTGGCATTCACGGATCCTCGGGTCGTGGAATTCTTGCGGAGGCTGGCCCGGCGCGGACCGGGCTGGGTCGTTCTTTTCCCCCTTCTGGCGTGGGTCCTTGCTGCCGCCTACAGCGGGTTCGTGGCGCATGGGCCGATTCCCTGGGCTCTGCTCGCTTACGCCCTCGTCCCGGCGATCTTGGCCCGTCTCGCCAGTCTGACGGGAAGCAAGCCGAACCTCTGGGACCTGCTGGCCATTCTGGCCATCTGGTTCCCCGTCGAGCTGGATTGGATCTCGGGGCCTCCTTTGCCGCCGGGCAGGGGAGTAGTCGGGCTGGGGTCGCTTCTGGCGATGCCGCTGGCTTTGTATGCATTCCTCGCGGTACGGAGAGTCGCGGGGGTCGGGTTCCATCTCGACTTCCGGTCACGGGAGCTGGGATGGGCATTCGTTTACTTCCTTGCCTTCATTCCTTTCGCGCTGATCCTCGGGTTGCCCACGGGGTTCATCCGTCCCTCGACGGAGTTCCCAAGCCTCGCCAGGATCGTGTTCACGCTGGTTGCGATTTTCCTTTTCACGGGCATCCCGGAGGAGGTTCTTTTCCGGGGGCTGATCCAGAACCTGCTGGCGCAGCGACTGGGTGAGGGGGGACGTTGGAAGCCGATCTCGCTGGCCGTGACCAGCGTCATCTTTGGCTGGGCTCACGTCAATAACCGGGTCCCGCCGCTGGCGGAATGGCATTTGGGTCCGCTCGGGACGATCCCCGTGCCGTGGGTGTACGTCGTGCTGGCGACCATTGCGGGGGTATTCTACGGATTGGCCTACCTTCGTACGGGGAAGGTGACGGCGGCGGCCATCGTGCATGCCTTGGTGGATGCTACCTGGTCGCTGGCTTTTGCGGGCTAAAGCGCGCGAAGCACGTGGCTGGAGGTTCACGCATGAAGGGAGGGCATGTCCTGCGCGCGGGAGGGAGGATTCTCCGATTCGCGCTTTCCCTACTGCTTTTGTCCGTTGCGGGCATTTGGACCCTCGCTGGGGCGGAAGTCGGGCAAGAGAGTCGGCCGGGCACCTATTGGTGGTGGATGGGAAGTGCCGTGGACAGCCAGAATCTCCGCCTGAATCTTCGGCAACTGCACGAAGCTGGCATCGGGGGCGTTCTCGTGATCCCGATCTACGGCGTTCGCGGCTACGAGTCCCGATTCCTCGAGTTTCTCAGCCCGCGATGGATGAAGATGTTCGCCTACGCGGAGACGGTAGCCGAGAGTCTCGGCATGTGGCTGGATATGACGACTGGCACGGGGTGGCCCTTCGGGGGCTCACACGTGACGCCGGAGCACGCGGCCAAGGCCGTGAAGATCGTACGGGCGATCGCCAGTCCGGATCGTCCTCTTCGGTTGCAGCTGGAACCGGCCAAGATCTGCGCCGCTGTGGCCTTCGGGGAATGCGGAAGGCGGCTTGACATCTCCGGCTCGATTCTGTCCAGTGGGGAGCTCGCGTGGCGTCCGGACTCGGGCAGATGGCAGGTGGTAATCCTTCAGCAAGAAGGAACGCGACAGCAGGTCAAGCGTGCCGCCCCGGGAAACGAAGGTTTGGTCCTGGATCCTTTCTCACCTCGAGCGATGCATCGCTACTTGGTTCGTTTTGACTCGTCGTTTGCCCTGTCGGGTGCACCCTGGCCGCGGTGTCAATACCACGATTCGTACGAGTACTACGGTGCCAACTGGACCTCGGATTTCCTCCACGAGTTCGAAGCCCGTCGCGGCTATCGGCTTGAGGATTATCTCCTGGCCTTCGCCGGACAAGGGTCGCCGGACACCGTGGCTCGAGTGAAGGCCGACTACCGCGCTACGCTGGCCGAGCTTCACCTCGAGTACATCCGGACGTGGGTGAATTGGGCGCATTCTCGCGGGTGCCTCGCAAGGAACGAAGCTCACGGCTCTCCCGCCAACTTGCTGGACCTTTACGCCGCCGCCGACATCCCCGAGACCGAAACCTTCGGCTCCACTCCTTTCCCGATCCCAGGTCTGCGGCGAGATCCGGCAGAGGTGCGCCCCGAGGAGCCGAATCCGGTGATCCTCCGCTTTGCCTCCTCGGCGGCGCACGTGTCGGGAAGGAACCTCGTTTCATCCGAGACCTGCACCTGGCTCCGGGAACATTTCTGCACCGCCCTTTCCCACATCAAGCCCGAGATCGACAATCTCTTCCTGGCGGGGATCAATCATATCCAGTATCATGGGACGGCGTACTCCCCGGCGGATGCCCCGTGGCCGGGCTGGCTTTTTTACGCCTCAGTCCACTTCCAGCCGACCAATCCTTTCTGGCGAGACTTCCCGTCGCTGAACCGCTACGTCCAGAGATGCCAATCTGTGCTGCAGGCGGGAAAACCGGACAACGACGTGCTCCTCTACTGGCCCATCTGGGATCTCTGGCAGGACACCACCGGCTACCAGCAGCAGCTGACGGTCCACAATACCTCCTGGGTGGATGGGCACGCATATGGGGCCTTGGCCAAAGAATTGGCGCGTTCCGGCTACAGCTTCGACTTCATTTCGGACGCGCTCCTCGGAGGAGCCACGGTGGATTCGGGCCAGATCGCCGTCGGGGGCGTTCGCTACCGCGCCGTCGTGGTGCCGGAGTGCCGCTTCCTTCCATTGGAGACCTGGCGCAAGCTCGAGGAGCTGGCGAGGCGGGGTGGAAGTGTGGCTTTCCACAAGCGGCTTCCCCAGGACGTGCCCGGGCTGGCCTGCCTGGAACGCCGGTCTGCCGCTCTCCAAGAAGCTCAGCGCCGCCTCGTCTTCCGCGAGGAGGGCGGGTTCCGGGTGGCACGGCTGGGGAAGGGGAGATTTCTCCTCGGCGAGGACATTGGCAGGCTTCTCGGAGAGCTGGGCGTGCAGCGCGAGCGACTGGCGGACTTCGGAGTGGGGGTAGTCCGCCGGGCGCTCGCGGACGGCCACTTCTACTTCCTTGCCAATCTTGGATCGGAGCCACTGGAGGGATGGGTTCCGCTGGCGCGCCCCTTCCGCGCCGCCGTTCTCATCGATCCGCTCACGGGTGCGTCGGGTTCCGCCGCGGTCGCTCGAGATGCCCGCGGCCCACTGGTCTATCTCCAGCTTCAGCCAGGGCAGTCCATGATTCTCCGCACGCATCGCGCCGTTGCCCCGGGCGAGAAGCCCTGGCGTTACTGGTCCGTGGCCGCGGGAGGCGTTGAGCTCCATGGGCCGTGGCGGGTGGAGTTTCTCGAAGGCGGGCCGGAGCTACCTCCGCCCTTTGAGACCGACCGACTGGCTTCCTGGACTGTGCTCGGTGGACCGGAGGCGGAGCGGTTCAGCGGGACGGCGGTTTACCGCGCCACCTTTCGCTTGCCTCAGGCCGGGGCCGACGCTTGGCTCCTGGATCTCGGCGATGTGCGGGAAAGCGCCAGGGTGAGATTGAACGGGCGCGAGGTGGGCGTGGCGTGGGCAGTTCCGTTCCACCTGGTCCTCACCGAGCCACTGCGGACGGGGTGGAACACGCTCGAGGTGGAGGTCACCAATCTCGCCGCGAATCGCATCCGGGACATGGACCGCCGAGGGGCGGCGTGGAAGATCTTCTACGACATCAACTTTGTGAGCCTCCAGTACCGCCCCTTCGATGCCAGTGGCTGGGAGGTGCGGGAGTCAGGCCTGCTAGGGCCGGTCCAGCTCATCCCCCTGCGGAAATTCTGGCCCTCTCTTCGCCGGTAGCCCAAACGAAGAGTGGAGAGCGTGCAGTTCTGGACAGGCCAGGGAGGTTAGACGATGACCGACAAAAGACCGACGATCCGTCAAAAGGGGTGGTTCGCGGTCCTGATCGTGCTCCTTCTTGCGAGCACGCAGGTGTGGGCCCAGTGGAATGCTCGAGAGGAGATCCGTCTCCCCGATCTCCCCGGGTTCCTCACGCTGAAGTGCGACTTTCACATGCACACCGTCTTCTCCGATGGCCAGGTGTGGCCGCCGGTGCGTGTGGAGGAGGCGTGGCGCGAGGGGCTGGACGCCATCGCCATCACCGATCACATCGAATACCAACCGCACTCGAAGGATGTGTCCACCGATTTCACGCGCTCCTACGAATTGGCCGCGGGTAGGGCGAAAGAGCTGAATATCATCCTGATTCGCGGCGCGGAGATCACCAAGGGCGAGCCCCCGGGCCATTTCAACGCTCTCTTCCTGGATGACATCGCGGCCGTGAATAAGGCCGACTACAAGGAAGCCGTGCGCGAGGCTGTCCGCCAAGGCGCCTTCGTGTTCTGGAATCATCCCGGTTGGAAGCAGCCTGGTAATCGCTCGGTCTGGTACTCGCAGCAGGATACTCTCTACCGCCTCGGTCTCCTGAAGGGCCTCGAGGTCGTGAATAGCGACACCTATTACCCGGAGGTATTCGGGTGGTGTTTGGAGAAGAAGCTGACCGTCTTGGGCAATTCCGACGTCCACGCCCCTATCGCCATGGAGTACGATGTGGCTCATGGTCAGCGCCGCCCGATCACCTTGGTCTTCGCGAAGAAGCGTGATGCCGAATCCATCCGGGAGGCGCTGGCGGCCGGACGGACTGCGGTTCTCTGGAACGGGCTCCTGATTGGGCAGGAGGCCTTCCTGAGGCCGCTATTCGAGCGCTCGATCGAGGTCAAGACGCCGGAAGTGCGGCTGAAGGGAAAGAACCCGGCGTACATGCAAGTGTACAACGCCTCCGATGTGGATTACCATCTCGCCGCTGCGGGCCAGGTAAGTGGAATCTCCTTCCCCGACAGCGTTGACCTTTGGGCGGGCCGGACGGTACTGCTGCGTCTCCGAGCCAGCGAAGCCGGCCTGGGCGATCGGAAGGAGGTCGCCCTGCCATACGTGGTCCGCAACGCGCTGGTGAAGCCAGGCGAGGGTCTCCATGCCGAGCTCCGGGTGAAAGTGATCTTCGAGGAGTAGGCGGAACGGGAAATCGGTGTGGCTGGCGCCGGCGGCCAGGTGTTGTTCTTCGCGCCAGCTGATCCAGTTGGGAGGCCCCCGCCGAGGGGGCCTCTGTGGTTATGAATTCGGAAGCGAAAGGGGATCCGGGCTCACCCTGTCAGTCAGCGAGCCATCGGTCCAGGTGCTCGCGAACGAACTGGTCGTCGTTGAGATGGGGGTACATCCGGTAGACGCGATCAATTTCCTCCATTTGCCCGGGACCGAGATCCTCATCGGGATCGAGCAGCCACCGTCCCTCCAGGAGACCTTGTCGGCGCAGGACTTCGTGCACCCCGGCGATGACGCCCTTGAACTGGTTGGCTGCGTCGAAGATGGCCGCGTTGGCATCCGTAAGCTGGTTGGCCAGTACGAGGAGCCGGGAGGGAATGGGTTGCTGCTGGGCCGCGAGCGTGTGGATCTCATCCAGCATCTCGACGGCTCGTTTCGTCCAGACGGCCCACTGACCCAATAGGCCTCCGACGAAACGCACCTCCACGGTTCCTGAATCCGTCTCGAAGCGAAATGGGGTGAGGAGGTCGAGGAGGATGTGATCATCGTTGCCGGTGTAAAGGGCCACGTCGCCCGCACGGCCTGTGTCGGCCACGGCCCGTACCACGTCGAGCGTCTGGTACCGATTGAAGGCGGCCACTTTGATGGCGACCAGATTCTCTATCTCGCAGAGCCGTCGCCAGAAGGCGTAAGGCAAGACGCGCCCACCCACAGCCTCCTGCAGGTAGAAGCCCATGAGGGGGATCACCTCCGCGACGCGGCGGCAGTGGGTAATCAGCTCGTCCACCGAGGCGTGGTGCCAGGCTGCCAGACTGAGCAAGCCGGCGTGGTAGCCGTGCTCGGCGGCGAACGCGGCCTCGCGTACCGCCTGATCCGTTTTTCCCGATATCCCCGCAATGCGGATGATCTTTTTCCCCGTGCCGCGCTCGAAGTCGTCGATCACACCGGCGGTGAACTCCAGGAGCGGCTCGTAAAGGCCTACTTTCGGATCGCGGATGGCAAACTGGGTCGTGTGGACGCCAATGGCGATGCCCCCGGCGCCTGCGTCGAGATAGTATCGGGTGAGGGCGCGTTGACGGCGCTGGTCCCACTGCCTCTTGGCATTCAAAGCAAGTGGATGAGCGGGAATCACCGTTCCTCGGCGCAGAAGGGAGAGCACGTCGGCGGGTGGCATGGGTAAGGTGCTCATCGAAGTCCTCCTGGCGAACTCGGTCAAAACGCTCCGTCACGCGTTTCGAAGTGCGTGGGTTTGTCGTAGACGGGAAGACCCGCCTTGAGCCACTCGGCAGTCCACTCCACAATTCTGGCCAGAGGTACGCGCGGATACCCGAAGAATCGGAAGCAGAGGCTTGCGTTGCTGAGCAGGGCGGAGTCGGGTTCAGTTCCGTCGAACTCTGGTTTCCCCTCGCCATGGATCAGCCCGCAGAGCCGTTCTGCGAGCCAGCGCACCGAAATGATCTCCGGGCCCGTCACGTTGAGCACCGTCGGTGGGGTGGAGCACAGCCCAAGAGCGCGCAGGACGTAGTCATTGGCATCTCCCTGCCAGATCACATTCACAGCGGGCATGGAGAGCGGGATCGGCTCTCGTTGCCAGATCCTGCGAGCAATATCCATCACGACTCCGTATCGCAATTCCACGGCGTAGTTGAGCCGGATGATGACGACTCTCGTCCCGTTCTTCTCGGAGAAGTACTCGAAGATCCGCTCGCGAGCAAGGGCCGACTGGGCGTACTCGCCGACGGGCTGCGGCGGAGTTTGCTCGGTGGCCCCGCCCGAAGTGAGCGGCACGAGAGGATAGACATTGCCCGTCGAGAAACAAAGGATGCGGGATTCGCGGAACCGCTCCGCGATCAAGCCTGGCAAGAAGGCGTTCAGGACCCAGGTCAACGCCCGGTCTTCCGAGGTGCCAAACTTGCGCCCCACCATGAACACGACGTTCGGCGTCTCGGGAAGGCCGGCCAGGAATTCCCTGTCGAGCAGGTCTCCCCGGATCGTGCGGATGCCTCGGGACTGCAGCTTCGCCTCCGCCTCAGGACTGGAGAACCGGGAAACGGCGTACACCTTTCGCTCGACCCCCGCCTCCCGGCTGGCGCGGACAGCCATTTCCGCCAACGATGGCCCCATCTTCCCCCCGGCGCCGAGGAACATGATGTCGCCCTCCAGCGTGCGGAAGCTCTCCACGAGTCCCGGCGAGGGCCGCGAGAGCAATTCCTCCAGCTCATCGATGGTGTGGATTCGTTCGGGCAGGTTCATCGGAGTACTCCTCTGGGGACTCGAGCTTCGTCGGCCACATCCGCTTACAAAGGGTCTTGCTGGAATGTTGGAAAGGCTCGCAGAGCTGCTGCGCTCCTCGCGTTGTCGGGATGCAAAGGTAGCGGTTGGGAAGGTGAAAAGCAATGGAAAGGGGCTCATTTCGGATCGAGGGATCCGATGACCGGCCCGAAGCGAAGTCGAAGCTGCTACGGATGGTCCCAAATGGTTCCCAGTTGTGGGTCGCGGCCAACCGGCTGGAAGCTTTTCGCTGAGTAACTCAAGCTTCCGCCTGTGCGGGGAACTGGCGTACATTCCGCAGCTTCCACAACCGATTGTCAATTACTGGCGAAAAGTGTAGATTCGACGCAAGCTCAGATGGTGGGCCGACCGTTGTTGCCAGTAGGTTGCGACACTGCAGGAGTGGAGCCCGTGATGAAAAAAGTGGTCGGAATGGCCGTGGTGGGGCTGACGTGGCTAACGGGATTCTCCAGCCCTGGATTTGGTCAGTGGGCGAAACAGCCCTACGACACCGGAGGTCCTCTTCTGCCGCAGCAGGCAGCCTATGACGTCCGCTTCTACGAGATCAACCTGCGCATCGATCCGGCGGGAAGGTCGATTCGGGGCTTCGTGAAGGTGGTGGCTGAGGCTGTCCAAGCTCTTGATTCCCTCTGGCTCAATCTCGATCCGCTCCTGCGGGTGGACTCGGTGAAGGTCGCGGATAGTGCGGGCTTGTGGCGGCGATCAGGGTTTCGGCAGGCCGGGCCGTACGTCGTCGTCCCGCTGTTCGCCCGCGCCGCGCTGGGGCAGAAAATCGAGGCCGTGATCTACTACGGTGGATCTCCCCGCGTGGCGCCCTACGCCCCCTGGGACGGCGGCTTCGTGTGGTCTCGCACCGCTTCCGGAGAGCCTTGGATCGGGGTTGCTTGCCAAACCGAGGGCGCCGACATCTGGTGGCCGTGCAAGGATCATCCTTCGGACGAGCCCGATTCGGTGGCTCTCCACTTCACCGTACCCGCCAATCTGGTCTGCGTAGCCAATGGGGTCCTTGTGGGCGTGACGGAGAATCCCGATGGGACCCGGACGTACCACTGGTTCGTCTCGACGCCCATCAACAACTACGGCATTAGCCTCTACGCGGCGCCGTATGTGCAGTTGGATACCACGTATGTCAGCGTGGCGGGGGATACCGTGCCAGTGTACCTCTGGGTCCTTCCGCAGCATGTGGGATCCGGCCAGCAACTTCTGCCGCTGATCCTGCAGGACCTTCGATTTTTGGAGTCGGTAGCTGGCCCGTACCCCTTCCGGGCCCAGAAATACGGTGTGGCGGAGGCGCCCTATCTGGGCATGGAACATCAGACCATCATCGCCTACGGGAATCAATTTCGCCGGAACGCATTTGGATTTGACGACATCCACTTCCACGAGTTGTCCCACGAGTGGTACGGAAACTGCGTGACGGTGTCGGATTGGAAGGACTTTTGGATCCATGAAGGGTTCGCCAGCTACATGGAGGCGCTGTACGCCGAGGCGCTGCGCGGCCCGGAGGCCTACCGCAGCTACTTGGCTTCCTACCGCCGGAGGATCCAGAACCTCATGCCGCTGGCGCCCCGGGAGTCCAAGTCCGGCGGGGAGATGTACGGGACCGACCTCTACTACAAGGGGGCCTGGGTCCTGCACACGCTCCGCTATCTCCTCGGCGACGATCCCTTCCGCGTCTTTCTTCGACGGGTGGTTTACCCAGATTCGAGCTGCGAAAGGATCACCGACGGGCGCCAGTGCCGTCTCGTCTCCACGGAAGATGTCATCCAGCTTGCGGAGACCATCGCCGGACGGGATCTCGATTGGTTCTTCGAGGTATACCTGCGTAAGTCGCAACTGCCGAGGGTGGCCGTCGAGAAGGGCGATCTTTCTGTGAGATTCCGCTGGCTGGTTCCAGATGGTTTACCCTTCCCCATGTCGCTCGAGGTCCGGGTGGCTAGTCGCAGCTACCGGCTGGACATGTCTTCCGGCTCCGCCACGCTCCGGGCGAATCCGTCCGATCCGATCGAGATTGATCCTCAGGGCTGGATCCTGATGGCCGACCCTGTCATCACGGGTGTGGCTGAGGAGGAGGGAAAGACGCCGGCCACGGTCTCGCTGCTTCCGAACTTGCCCAATCCTTTCAACGGGGCGACCGAGATCCGTTTTGCGCTGCCGAGGCAATCAGTGGTGCGAATTGAGATACTCGACGTGCGAGGCCGGCTTGTGGCGGAGATTTGCCACGGCCAATTCCCTGCGGGCCGACATTCCGTCCGTTTCGACGGCCAGGATTTGCCGTCTGGAACGTATGTTTGTCGGCTCACGGCGGGTTCTGAAACGCGTTTGCGGAAGTTGTTGCACTTGAGGTGAGACAGGTGGTGCTCGCTGGGGCCGGCACGTTCCGGTCTGGAGGCGCAGGCTCAATTCGGACGAATTGGGGAGGACAGGAGGATGGAGCTCGCTTACAAAGACTGGACGGAAATGCGCATGGGGACGGCGCGGAAGCCCGTAGTCGTGCAGGGTGTGGCGATAGGCCAGGGCAGAGTGATTCCGGAGATCAATTACACGCTTCCGCCCGTGGTGATTACCAGGGAGAGCCGCGCCCAAGTGGAAGGGCAGTTCGAGGAAATTGTCAGGAATCTGCTTGATCGGGCGACCAAGCTAGTTCCCCCGGGTCTTGTTCTCGAATTCGAACACCTTCCCGCATTGACGCAGGAGGTGGACATCGGCGTGCGCATTACGGAGATGACCGTGTCCCAGCTCCGCCGGTTCACGGAGTCGACCGGAATTCCGGCGGCTCTGCGCGTCACGGTTTCGGACCTTCGTGACATGGAGCGTCCGCCGCGCATGCGGAGTGGCGAGAACTGGGACCGGATGTGCAGAGCTTTCGAGCTCAATGGGAAGGCGGGCGCAGGAATGCTGTCCATCGAAAGCACGGGCGGGAAGGAAGTCCATGATGTGGCCTTGATGGAGGGGAACGTCGAGGGCATCCTGTTTTCCCTCGGCGTACTCGCCTGCAGGGACATGCATCAACTCTGGCGCATGATTGTGGAGGTGACTGGAGGCACCGGCAGCCTGGCAGCAGGGGATACCGCCTGCGGCTTTGCCAACACGGCCATGGTATTGGCCGACCGCGGGTATTTGCCACAGGTCTTGGCGGCGGTTGATCGCGCCATGGGAAGCGCGCGCAGCCTGGTCGCGTACCTAGAGGGAGCTGTGGGGCCGAGCAAGGACTGCGCGTATGAGGGGCCCATCCTCAAGGCGCTTCTCGGGATTCCGATTTCGATGGAGGGTAAAACCGCCGCCTGTGCTCACTTGAGCCATGTGGGGAACGTGGCTGCGGCCGTCTGCGATCTGTGGAGCAATGAGTCCGTGCAGAATGTGCAGCTCCTTTCCGGGCCGGCTCCGGTAGCATTTCTGGAAATGCTGGTATACGACTGCCGTCTCTTCAACCAAGCTATCCACGCTGGCGGGGACGCGGTCCTTTCGCGCTGGCTCACCAATTCCGACCTTGCGGGTTCGCCCCAGGCATTCGTGATCTCGCCCGAAGGCGCGCACCGCATCGCTCAGGCCATGGCAAATGCGGAGGACGATTTCCAGCGAACAAGAGCCGCAGGGCTGGAGGCCTGTCGCCTGTTGCGCGAGGCGAAGGAGCGAGGGCTGCTCGTACTGGAACAACGGGAGTGGAACTGGCTCGATCGTATTGAGGAAGCCCTTTCCAACTGCGATAGTGAGGAGAAGGCAATCCGCCTCGGCATGGAGTCTTACCGCGACCTGTTCCTGCCGCAAGAGTACGGACTGTAGGGCCGCAACGGGCAAGCCGTCGGGCCACCGTTCCGGGGGGCGCCCGCAGAGGAGGCGCTCCGTACTGTTGATTGTCCCGGCGAGCTGCAACGATCAGGAGGAGAGGGCAAAGCCATGGCGGAAATCTTCCCGCTTTACCTCGCCGGGGAATGGTGCGAAACCGGCGAGAAGGTGGAAGATCGGAACCCCTACGACGGGAGTCTCCTTGCGCTGGTATGCCAGGCTGGGGCTGAAGAGGTAGAGAGGGCTACCGAGGTTGCCGTAGCGACGGTTCGGACGCTGCGAGAGCTCCCCGCTTACCGCCGCGCGGAGATCCTCCTCGAGGTGGCAAATCAGCTCCGGGAGCGGAAGGAAGATTTTGCGCAACTCATCAGCCGGGAGTCAGGGATTCCTCGCTTTTTCTCCTCGATCGAGGTCGACAGGGCCATCCACACGCTAACCACGGCGGCGGAGGAGGCCAAGCGCATCGGAGGGGAGGTGATCCCCCTCGACCTCATGCGCGGCTCGGAACGGAGGTGGGCCTTCACCCGGCGCGTACCCATTGGCCCCGTGCTTGGGATCACGCCGTTCAATTTCCCACTGAACTTGGTACTGCACAAGGTGGCGCCGGCCGTGGCTGCGGGGAATCCGATTGTGATCAAGCCGTCGCCGCACACGCCCTGCACTGCTCTCAGATTGGCGGAGCTTTTCGACAAGGCAGGTCTGCCGAAAGGGGCTCTCAGCGTGCTCCCGATGCCGACGCAGACCGCGGAGAGACTCGTCCGGGACGATCGCTACCGGCTGCTTAGCTTTACCGGAAGCGACACCGTCGGCTGGTATCTCAAATCCCTCGCCGGAAGGAAGCGCGTGATCCTCGAGATGGGAGGCAATGCAGGTGCGATCGTCCATTCGGATGCCCCCGACCTGGACTACGCCGCGGAGCGTGTGGCCGCCGGCGCTTTCGGCTCGGCTGGGCAAGTGTGCATCTCCGTCCAGAGGATCTTCGTCCACCGACCCATCTACGACCATTTCCGTGAGAAGCTAGTGCGGGCTGTGGCGCTCCTCCCCGTGGGGGATCCGCTCGACCCAAACACGCGCGTCGGGCCGATGATCGATGCAGCCAACCTCGAGCGGGTGAGCCGCTGGGTATCCAGGGCTGTGGACAGAGGAGCCAGAGTGGTTACAGGAGGTGAGGCGAAGCCGCCGTTCTACCTGCCCACCCTGCTGGAGAATGTCGACCATTCCTGCGAGGTCTATTGCGAGGAGGTTTTCGGTCCCGTGGCTATCCTCGAGCCGTACGACTCCTTCGCCGATGCTGTGGCGCTGGTGAACGAGTCCCGTTTCGGTCTGCAGGCTGGGGTATTCACCTCCGATTTCCGAAACTTCCTTCTTGCCGCGGATCAGCTCGAGGTCGGTGGCGTGATCTTGAATGATGTACCCACATACCGGGTGGATCACATGCCGTACGGCGGGGTGAAGGACTCCGGCTTCGGTCGCGAGGGGCTTCGTTGGGCCATTGAACAAATGACCGAGCTGAAGCTGGTGGTGATCAGCCCCATGTCCTGAAAACGCAAATGGCCGGGAAAGCGCAACGGAGATCCTCCTTGAAGGGGAGAAGACAGGAGCAGGCGCAAGAGTGGCTTGATCTCTCGTTCCCATTGGGCCGAGGAACCCCGGTTTTCCCGGGCGAGCCTCCGGTAGGAGTGGAGCAGGTTGCGGAGATCCCCTCGCACGGGTACTGTCTGAAGCGGTACACAATGACCGGTCACGTGGGGACGCATTTGGACGCCCCGGCCCACGTACTTGCCGACGGGATCCCGGTGGACCAGATCGCTCTGTGGCGGCTCGTGGGCGAGGTAGCGATCGTGCACGTTCCCACCCGGGGCGAGGTGACGGCCGCGCAGTTGGAATCGCGCGTCCCGGAAGATGCCGCTCGGCTGTTCGTACGGACTGCCGAAGGGGAAGAGCCAGTTCCCACGCGGGCCTATCTTACGCCGCACGCCGCCCATTGGCTTGTGGAAAGAGGCGTCGTCCTCTTCGGCATGGATAGTTTTTCCGTGGACCCGGTGGACAACCTTTCGCTTCCCGCGCACCGGATTCTTTTCGAAGCAGGTATCCCGGTGATCGAGATGCTGGATCTCCGGGGCGTGGAGGAAGGGCGCTACTTTGTCATTGTCGCGCCCCTCCGCATGGAGGGTGGAGATGGCTCGCCGGTCCGGGTGCTGGCGCACCGCTGGGGATGGCGGGACGACCGGCAGCGTCATGCCGGCGATCCGTCCGCATGACAGGTGGCTGAAAAACAGCAGGAGGGCACGTTGGCCGGAGAAGAGAGCCTGGCAAGACACCCCGCCGATGGGCGCCCGCGCGGGGAGCGACCGAAGTTGATGGACCGCGATCTTTTCTTCCTCCCGGCGGGGCTGGTCTTGCTGGCTTCCGCGGCGTTGTTGTACCGCTTGAGGGATTCCGTATCTCCTGCTTGGCTTGGACTGGCAATCCTGCTGCTGCTCTACCCTTACCGCGGGATCCCAGCGGTGCGAATTGCGTTGGGGACGATCGGGCTGGTCTTCTTGCTTCAGCTCCTTTCGAGCCTCAAAGCGGTGCTGTTCCCATTTGTCCTTTCGCTGGGCATCGCCTACTTGCTGGACCCCCTCGTAGCGAGCCTTGCGCGGCGGGGATTCCCACGCACGGTTACCATCTTGGTGCTCGATCTTTTGGTGCTGGGATCCATCGTGGCCTCCCTCGTGATCCTGATCCCGAAACTCGTAGCGGAGGTTGGAACGGCAGCGGAGCAGATCCTTGCCCAGGCCCCCGCGTTTCAGACCTGGTTCACGAGCAAGGCGATCCCTTTCCTGAGCCGCTTTGGGCTGGACGCTGCGCGGCTGTCGCAGGATCTGCTGGGTTCTCTTCCCGCCCGTTTTGAAGGTCTGCTGCGGACGATCCTGAACGGGCTCATCAGCGCCGGTACCGGCCTCTCCAACCTGCTTGGTCAGTTGCTCACGTTGGTTCTTGTGCCGTTCCTGACTTTCTACCTGCTGAGAGATTTCCAAAGCATCCGACATCAGGTCAGGACCCTGCTCATCCCGGTTCACCTCCAGCGGCCTGCAAGAGATCTGTGGTCTCGCATCGATCGGATTCTCAGCGGTTTCTTCCGTGGACAGCTATTGGTTTGCCTCTTGGTGGGCGTGCTGACGGGACTGGGACTCTTCGTCGTCGGGGTTCGATACAGCCTCGCGCTGGGTATCCTGGCCGGCTCACTCAATATCATCCCGTACGTCGGGATCACGGTGACCCTGCTTGTGGCCGTGCTCATCGGGCTCTTCAGTCCGAGCCCGGCGATGGCGATCCTGAAAGCCGTGCTCGTGATCGAGAGCGTGCAGGTTTTGGAAGGCTCGGTCCTGAGCCCGAGAATCGTGGGCCAGCGGGTGGGATTGCATCCCGCCTGGGTGATGCTGGCCGTTGTGGTATTCTCGCGCTTCCTCGGCGTGATCGGATTGTTCGTTGCCGTGCCGATGACGGCGATCCTGAAGGAATTGGCTATGGAGTACTTCCAGGCAAGACGCGCTGCTGAAAGAGAAAGAGATGCTGATCGTTCGCGAAGTTGAGCCCCACGGGACGGGGAACCGCTTGCGGCTGCTTCCCGGGGACCGAATCCTGGAAGTGAACGGCTCGCCGGTACGGGACGAGATCGACTTTCAGTTCTACGGCGCCGAGGAGCAAGTTCGGCTGCGCGTCCTGCGAGAAGGCAGGGTAGTGGAGCTGGCTGGACGGAGGCGTTTCGGCGAACCCTGGGGGCTTGTGTTCGAGCCAATGAAGTATCGGTCCTGCGGCAATCGCTGCATCTTCTGCTTTGTGGACCAGAATCCTCCGGGCCTCCGCCCAAGCCTTTACTTCAAAGACGAGGACTACCGCCTGAGCTTCCTGCACGGCAACTACGTGACCCTCACGAACTTGAGTCAAGCCGATCTGCGGAGGATCATCGAGCAGAGGCTTTCTCCCCTCTACGTGAGCGTGCACGCCACGGACCCGCAGGTGCGCGCTTCCCTACTTGGGCTTCGCCGCGACGACCGACTTCTGGCCAAGCTGGAGGCCCTGGTGGAGGGGTACATTGAGCTCCATGCCCAGATTGTTGTGGTGCCGGGCTACAACGACGGAGAGGTCCTTCTCCGCACACTGGACGATCTCTGGCGCCTAGCGCCCGGCGTCGCATCTGTGGCCGTCGTACCGGTCGGACTGACGCGCCACCGAAAGAACCTCCCTCCCCTTCGACCTGTGGACTCAGCCCTGGCCGCAGAGCTTGTGCGCACTCTGGAACCGCGCGCCCAGGAGTACCGACGCCGTTGCGGGAAGTACTGGGTGTACCTGGCGGACGAGCTCTACCTCCTGGCTGGTCTGTCCGTGCCGGCGGCGGATCGCTACGACGGATTTCCCCAGGTGGAGAACGGGGTCGGGTTGCTGCGCCGCTTCCTCGACCAGTTCGAAGCGGAAAAGAGCGATTACCCGTCCCAACTTCCACGCCCCGCATCGGTGGCCATTCTCACCGGAAGGCTGGTCGCGCCGGTTCTGCGGGAACGGGTTCTGCCCGCGTTGCAGAGGGTCGAAGGCCTTCAAGTTGAGCTTCGCCAGGTAAGGAACCGTTTCTTCGGCGACAGCGTAACTGTCTCCGGACTTTTGGTGGGGCAGGATCTCGCAGCCGAGGCTCATCGGCTGGGGCAACCTCCCGACGTCTTGCTGATCCCGGAAAGCACCCTGAATCCGGATGGTCTGTTTCTCGACGACTGGACTCTCCCGCAGCTTGAGCAGGAGGTAGGGACGAAGGTTCTGGCGATGGCGCACTCGTTCCTGCCCTTATTCGAACGGCTGGCAGGGGGGAGCGCCAGCGGTCGGCGTCGGGCCAAGGCGACTCAGACTCCCAAGAGGGAGGCGGACAGCGTAGCTCATGGACGCCCGTCAGACACGGATGCGTGAGTCGATGACCACAGAGCTCGACAAACCGGTGGTGGCGATCGTCGGTCGGCCCAATGTGGGGAAGTCGACCCTATTCAACCGGATCTTACGGCAGCGGCTGGCCATTGTGGACGATCAGCCTGGCGTGACGCGGGACCGCCTTTACGGCGAAGCGAGCTGGGGAGGGCGCCAATTCGTGCTGATCGACACGGGAGGCTACGTTCCGGAGACAGAGGACTTGATTGAACAGGCCGTCCGGGAACAGGTCCAGTACGCCGTCGAAGAGGCCACGGTGATCCTCTTCGTCTGCGACGCGCAGACAGGCGTTACGCCCTTGGACCAGCAGATCGCCCTCGACCTCTCGCGGCGGGGTAAGCCGGTGCTTCTCGTGGTGAATAAGGCCGACAGCGAGCAGCGCGAGATGCACAGCTACGAGTTCTACCGTCTCGGGATGGGTGACCCCTTACCGATTTCCGCCAGCCTCGGTCGGCGGGTGGGAGACCTCCTCGATCGGCTGGTTGCTCTCCTGCCGCCAGCCCGAGCGGAAGGTGGGAAAGGGGCGGAGACGGATTCGGTGCGGATCGCCGTTGTGGGTCGGCCGAACGTGGGGAAGTCCAGCTTCATCAATGCCATTCTGGGGCATCCCAAGCTCCTGGTGACCGAAGTCCCCGGGACGACGCGAGACAGCGTCGACACGCTGGTCGAATACCGGGGGCGCAAGATCACGTTGATCGACACGGCCGGACTGCGTCGGCGTTCCCGCATCAAGGAGGCGGTGGAGTTTTACAGCGTGGTGCGTACCCACCGCGCCATCCGCCGCAGCGAAGTGGTGATCCTGATGATCGGGGCTGATGAAGGTCTCACGGCGCAGGACAAACGCATTCTCGAGGAGATCCTGGAAGCGAAGCGCGGAGCCGTGCTCGTCGTGAACAAATGGGATCTGCTGGAAAAGAACCGCGAGCTGGCGGAAAAATACCAGAAGGCGCTTCAAGAGGAGCTGCGTATCTACAGCTACGTCCCCATCGCCTTCACCTCCGCGCTGACGAACTGGCAAGTGTCTCAGGTGCTCGATTTGGCCTTGCAGGTGTGGGCGGAGCTCCGGAAGCGGGTGGAAACCCATGAGGTGAACCGCTTCTTGCAAGAGGCGCTGGCCGCCTACCCGCCCCCCGCCTACGGTGCCAAGTACGTCAAGATCAAATACGCGTCGCAGGTGGCGACTGCACCGCCTGTGTTCGCTTTCTTTTGCAACATCCCGAAGGGGATTAAACCGTCCTATCGACAGTACCTGGAGAATCGTCTCCGAGAACGGTTCGGATTCCAGGGTGTACCTCTGGTCCTTACCTTCCGGCGCAAGTAGGAGCCAGTGGTGGGACTGCCGATGGAAGGGAGTTGGGCATGGGCGGGCTCGCGCCAAGGCGATCGGGATTGCGGCGCCGGGACCAGTCCCGAAGTTTGACCGTCTCCCGGTCCTCTGCGCGGGCTCTCGGAAGCGGGCTGATCCTCATCGGCCTGCTGGTGACTGGATGGGCAAGTGCATCCGCTTCCATCCAGACGGAGCAGCTGGCGCAGCGCTTTGGCCTCAGTTACGCGGAGGCGCTGGCGTACCAGTTCCTGTGGGTGGTGGATCCCGGACTCTTGCCGGAGGGAATCCGAGCCTACGCCAGCGTGCCACCTCGGGGCACGACGCCGCTACTGTTCGAGCTACGGCTACATTGGCAAGAGCTCCCCTCAGCTCTGCGCGACCTCCTGACGCCGCTCACCACTCGCCCGCCGGCCTCCGTCCTGCCGAGTTGGTACATCAGTCCGAGCGGCCGGTTTCGCATTCACTACACCCTCTCCGGAATCCACGCCACGACTCTGTCTTTCGTACAAGCCGCGGCAGAGATCTTCGATCATTGCTGGCACGTGGAGGTGGAGGAGTTGGGGTTCAAGCCGCCTCCAGGGGATTTCGGCGTCGATGGACCAGAGTACGACGTCTACGTGATGAACATCAGCGATTACGGCTACACCACCGCAGAGAGCGAGATTCCGGAAACTCCGCGGGACGACTGGGCATCCTTCATCGTTGTGGACAATGACTTCTCCAGTCCCCGCTACTACACCAAGGGTCTGGATGCTCTGAAGGTGACCGCTGCCCACGAGTTCTTCCACGCCATCCACTTCGGCTACCGCTGCTATCGCCAAGAGGATGTCTTCTTCTACGAGGCTTCCGGCGTGTGGATGGAGGACTACGTTTTCGACGAGGTGAACGATTACTACCAATACCTGCCCGCCTTCTTCGCTCGGCCGGACAAACCCTTCCCCACCACCGACGGTTGGCACGAGTACGGCCTCGCCCTCTGGAACAAGATGCTCGAGCGGCTGTACGGGGCGCGACTCATCCGGGAGATCTGGGAGCTGATGCCTGACCGCTCGGCTCTGGAGGCCATCAGATGGGCATTGAGTCAACGCGGCGACAGTTTCGAACGGGCGCTAGCGGAATTCCAGGTCTGGGCCTATTTCACCGGGAGCCGGGCCGATTCGGTCCACTTCTATCCGGAGGGGCGGAACTATCCGGAGATCCGGTTCAACCACGAAGCCGAGGTGGACAGCATCATCTCCTTGGCTGACTCCACGGAAAGACTGGCCGGCACCTTCCTCCACTTCCGCGCGGGTACAACGGGGAATTGGATGGCGTCGCTGGATTTCGATATCCCTTCCGCATGGGTCTGCGCCGTGGCCGCCTGGGATCCGGACGGTGTGCACTGGGCGCAGACGCCGCTGGGCGCTCGCGACCTCGATCTGGGCTACCTGGGGCGTTCATCCACTTTTCTGATCGTGCCCGTGAACGTGAGCTCGGAGGCCACCCTGCCGCAGGGCCGGTTGCAGTTCCGCGTCAGAGTTCAGCTACGGCCCCCCGACTACCGTCCACCATTTCGCGTTCTCGACCCGGCGCCGAACCCATTTCGCCCGGAAAGGGATCACTTTGCCTGTTTCCAGTACGTGCTGGATCACCCGGCCGAGGTTCGGCTAGTGGTGCTGGATGCGCTCGGGAGCGTCGTCCGAAGGGAGGATCTGGGGCCGCAGCCCGAAGGTCTGCGGCGGATGTTTCGCTGGGACGGGAGAAATGACGGGGGCGAGCTGGTGGCCAGCGGGGTTTACGTAGTGCAGATCATTGCCGGGAATCGAGTGGGGACCACGAAGATCGCGGTCCTCCGCTGACGGGCTGTCCGCCTTCTCAGAGGCGGGCTTCGAGATGGCTTGCCGCATGCGCGTGGAGAAGAAGGATGAGGATCGCAATAGGAGCAGCGCTGATGGCATTCGCGTGTGGCGTCGGAGCGAGAGGCCAGGGGCAGGCAGATCTTGCGGTGATCGCGGACAAGATCGTGACCATGAGTCGCGACTCCGCTGGGGCCCAAGTTCTGCTCGTCCGCGACGGGAGAATTTGGAAGGTTGGCAGCCGGCGCGCCCTTGAGGGGGAGGCTACGGCGGCTCGAAGGGTAATCCGGCTCGGCCCAGGGCAAGTTGTCTACCCCGGCTTCATTGACGCCCACCTTCACGTGGTGGACGTGGGCCGTTCGCTGGAGGAAGTCGATCTCGTGGGCAAGAAAAGCCTGGCCGAGGCGCTGGAGGCTGTGGCGAAGGCAGCGCGCCAGACCCCGCCGGGCCAGTGGATCCTCGGTCGCGGTTGGGATCACAACGACTGGCCGGAGAAGGTTTTCCCGAACAGACGGGACCTCGATTCGGTCGCTCCGAACCATCCCGTGTATCTTTGGAGGATCGACGGCCATGTTGGGTGGGCGAATTCCCTGGCCCTGCGTCTGGCCGGCATCGACGCCGAGACGCCGGACCCGCCGGGCGGGCTCATCCAGCGGCTGCCCGGCAGCCGGGAGCCCAGCGGAATCCTCGTGGACAATGCCATGGACCTCCTGTCTGGGGTTCTCCCGAAACCTTCCCACGAGGATCTGAAACGCTACATTGTCAAGGCGATGAGCCACTTCGCCTCGCTGGGGCTGACCTGCGTGCACGACGCCGGCGTAGATATGCCGACCTTCTCCGCTTACCGCGAGCTCGTGGAGGAGGGCAAAGCCCAGATCCGGGTGTATGCGATGGCCTCCACGGGGCCTCTGCTGGATCTCCTACTCGAGAACGGACCGATTCTGGACCCCGGACGGGAGATGCTGGTTGTGCGATCGCTCAAGCTATTTGCGGACGGGGCCATGGGTTCGCGCGGCGCACTCCTCTTCGAGCCGTATTCGGATGATCCCGGCAACCGGGGGCTGCTCTTGACCCCGGCGGAGACGATTCGCGATCTTACCGTGCGGTGCCTCCGGAAGGGGATCCAGGTCTGCACCCACGCCATTGGCGATTCCGCCAACCGATTGGTCCTCGATGCCTACGAGCAGGCCCTTCGCGAGGTCGGGGCAAAGGACGCACGCCTCCGCATCGAACATGCCCAGGTCGTTGCGCCGGAGGACGTGCCTCGCTTCGCGCAGCTGAACGTCATCGCCTCCATGCAGCCGATCCACGCCGTCTCGGACATGCCCTGGGCCGAAAGTCGTCTGGGACCCGTCCGGGTCAAAGGAGCCTACGCTTGGCGTTCGCTGTTGGAGGCGGGAGCACGCATCGCAGGCGGCTCCGACGCGCCGGTGGAATCCGCTGATCCACTCCTTGGACTCCATGCCGCTGTCTCCCGCCAGGACCTCACGGGCTACCCTCCGGGCGGATGGATGCCGGAGCAATGCGTGTCCCTGCGGGATGCCTTGCGTATGTTCACCACGGAAGCGGCCTGGGCGGCATTCGCTGAAGGGAGCCTTGGGTCCATCGAGCCCGGGAAATGGGCGGATTTCGTGGTCCTCGACCGCGACCTCGAGAAGATCCCGCCACGGGAGATACCCGAAGCCAAGGTGCTGCTCACCGTCGTCGGCGGGAGGGTGGTCTTCCGGCGCGAAGAGTAACTGGTCAGAAAAGGGGAACGGCCGACGCCGGGGTGAATCTTCTTGACATGCGGTGGGGAATTGGGTAACTTACCGCACCATGCGAAAGGTGACGAGAGGGCCACGGGTTCTGGTCTTCGGGGTGATCCTCGGGGGATGCGCCGTCCTTGTCGTCTGTCGGAATCGCGAAACACAGGGGGAACTGCTTCCGAGGCGGATCATACCGCGCGCGATACGGCCAGCTTTGGAATTAACGGACGGAAGTGTGCCACTCCGGCATCCAACTTGGTCGCCCTCGGGGGAGAGAATCGCCGCGGTCTCGTTCGACAACAACTCGCTCTGGCTCTTGAGTCCCAAGGAGGGGCAGGCTCGAAAGCTCGTGGACGCGGAGGGGGTCGGATCGGCGTTCGTCTGGTGCAATAGCGATCGCTTGCTTGCCTACCGTTGCGCGCGCTGGATCGGACCGCGCCGGCGACACTTGCTCCTGCTTTTGGATTTGGAGACCGGGCACAAACGCGCGCTGGCCGACACGGCGGCTGCAGTTTCGCCGCCCAGTTCCTGCGTGGCACGGGGCATCCTGTTTTTCCAGGTGGGCGATTCGACTCGAGTCTTGCACATCGCCCGGCGAGACACAACCCTTGTGGTTGAGGCCGTGACATGGGATGCCGCAGAGGGGCACGGCCCCCAATGCGCGGCTGTTTTTGCGGTCGGAAATGTCCTCCAACGTTGGGTTGCGGGACCGGCCTTGCGCCGGCATGATGAGTTTGCGCTCGAAGGGCAGGTCTTGAATCCCGCGATTTCTCCGGATGGTTCGAAGGCCGCCTACGAACTTCTGGGCAGCGGCGGCGTCTGGGTCCTCGACTTCGCCTCCGGGGAAAAGCGATACCTGGGCGAAGGACGAAGCCCGAGGTGGTCTCCACGGGGTGACTACATCGCCTGTGTTGTCCAGAAGGACGATGGCATCCGGATCACTCAGTCTGACATCGTCCTATACCATTGGGCGGGTGGTGCCAAGATTCGCGTCACGGACTCCGCGGATCGCATCGAGACAGATCCTGACTGGCACCCGAACGGAGACAAACTGGTTTACGCCGACGAACTGACCGGAAAGATCTACCAGGCCGAGCTGGTGTATGAGCCGGTCCGGGACGACCGCCAGGCCAATTGAGCAGCGCGGTTTCTGGCTTTCCGTGTACTCTCAACTGCTGGAGGCGATTGGGCCGAGAGGATGGTGGCCAGCGGACTCGCCCTTCGAGGTGATGGTCGGGGCCATTCTGACCCAGAACACAGCCTGGAGGAACGTGGAAAAGGCCATCCGGGCCCTCAAAGAGGCGAAAGTCCTTTCACCGGAGGCGTTGGGGAGGATCGACCCCGAGGAGCTGGCGGCGCTGATCCGTCCGGCGGGCTACTTCAACCAGAAGTCGGCGCGGCTCAAGGCCTTGGCCGCTTTCCTTCTTGACCAATACGGCGGGTCGCTCGAACGCATGCGGGCGGAGGATACTGGAGTCCTTCGAGAGAAGCTCCTGCGCTTGCCCGGCGTGGGCCCCGAGACGGCCGATTCGATCCTGCTCTACGCGCTGGAGAAGCCAGTGTTCGTGGTAGATGCTTACACCCGGCGGATTTTCGCTCGCCACGGGTGGGCTTCTCCCAAGGCCGGCTACGACGAGATTCGGCTTGCCCTCGAGGCTGCGCTGCCCGCCGAGGCGAGCCTGTACAACGAATTCCACGCCCTGCTGGTGTACGTCGGTCAACGGTTCTGCAAACGTCGGCCGGAGTGCGAACAGTGCCCTCTCCGTGGATATGCACGAGTATCCGTGGAAGAGGCCAGTCCCAACACCCCCAAGGCGCGGAGGTGACATGTCGGCGTTGGCCGTCGCCGGGATCCTGATCGCGTTGCTGCTCGCCGGCCTGGCCTTCCAAGCACTCCGGGAAGGACGGGGATGGTTGGTGGCGGTGGAGTTCGGGGGATTTGCGGCGGCCTGCCTGGCCGTGGCAATGGAGAGGAGAGGGACCGGCTCCCCGGCTCTGGCCTTTTCCGCGGTAGCGATAGTGTCCACAGCTCTGGCTGTAAATGCGGTGGTTCTCGTCTACGATTTCTACGCGGGAAGGGCCGCGCGACGGATGACCCTTCCACGGGCCGGGGTCTTTTACCGGATGATCGCCTCGGAAGACGAGCTCCGCGAAGGGATGTCGGCGGCGGCGGACGAGGAGATCAACGAAGGGCTCCAGGCCTTGGAGCTCTGGCGATCGGGGAACGCGTCGTACCTGGAGGGCCGATTTCTCGACGCGTTGTCGAAGTACGATCTCTCGGGGCGATGGGTCCCATCGGTGGCGGCGTACGTCAATGCCTCGGCTGTTTGCATCGAGCTGGGAAAGTACGACGATGCGATCCGCTACGCTGACCTCGCTCTGGCTATCAACGAGGAGTGCCCCGAAGCCTGGCAGAACCGCGGTTTAGCCTGCGATCGGCTGCGGAGACTCGGGGAGGCTTTGGCCGCCTACCGACGCGTGAAACACGCGGAGCCTCAAAACTCGCTGCTTTCCCTGCTGCTGGGCAGGACCTTGCGCCGGCTGGGGCAGCTCGACGAGGCGGAACGAGCCTTGGACCAGGGGTTGGAGGTCGATCCGAACGACCCGGAGCTCCTCTTCGAGAAGAGTTTGGTCTTGATCCGGAAGGACAGGCGCGACGAAGCATTGCCCTACCTGGAGGGGGCAGTACGGCGCAACCGAAAGCATTACGCCGCCTATTTCCACTTGGCCAATACGCTCAACCGGATGGGAAAGCTGGAGGAGGCCCTGCACTATTACAACCTCGTGACTGGTCTCCGTCCGGAATACCCCGAGGCGTGGAATAACCGCGGGATCGCCCTGAGCAAGCTTGGCAAGACGCGGAAGGCCATCGAAAGCTACCGCAAGGCCATCGGTCTTCGCCCGGAGTATCCCGAAGCCTGGATCAATCTCGGCTTGGCTTACGACTCCGAGGGCGAGGTGGAGAAGGCACTGGAGGCCTATCGGCGGTTCCTCGAACTGGCCCCGGCCTCGATGTCCAAGCACATTGAGCTCACCAGGCGGCGGGTCGAGGAGCTGCAGCGGCAGCAGGCGGAAACGGAGGGGGGATCGGCGGGATCCAAGTCGAGACTGGGAAAAAGCCGAAGGTCGAAATCTGCCTGACCCGTCCGACAGGATGAGAGATGCTTGCGCTTCAATTCGAAAAGGAGCTCCGCGCGGTGGATGTGCCCGTCCCTACGCCACGGGAAGGGGAAGCGTTAATCCGGCTCCGCCTGGCCGGCATTTGCAACACGGATCTGGAGATCGTACGCGGGTATTCTAACTTTCGCGGGATCCTCGGGCACGAGTTTGTGGGCGAGGTCGTGGAAGCCTCCGACGGCGCTGAGCTGATCGGAGCGCGGGTCGTGGGCGAGATCAATCTGGCCTGCGGCGAGTGCTCGTACTGTCGCCGGGGATGGGAGAGGCACTGCCCGAAGCGGACTGTGCTCGGCATCCTGGGCAAGGACGGCTGTTTCGCTGAGTACTTCACGCTCCCCGTCCGCAACTTGCACCGCGTCCCCGAGGCTCTGCCCGACCGTACCGCGGTGTTCACTGAGCCGCTGGCCGCCTGCGTGGAAATCTTGGAGCAGGTTTCCGTACCTCCCAGTCAACCGGTTTGCGTGGTGGGCGACGGGAAACTGGCGCTTCTCCTGGTCCAGGTCCTCAAGCTGGTCGGAGCTGAGGTGTACATCGTCGGGAAGCACCCGGAGAAATTGGCCATTGCCCAAGAGCTCGGGGCGATTCCCCTCGGTGCGGAGACGGCCTTCGAGCCGCGATTCGACTTCGTGGTAGAGGCGAGCGGATCGCCGTCCGGCCTGGAGCTGGCTCTGCGCATCATCCGGCCGCGGGGAACCCTCGTCTTGAAAAGCACCTACGCGGAGTGCCCGAGGGTCGATACTTCGCAGCTTGTGGTGGATGAACTATGCGTGCTGGGCTCCCGCTGCGGACCCTTCGAGCCGGCTCTCAGGCTTCTGGCCGATGGCTTGGTCCAGACGGAGCCGCTCGTGAGTGCGGTTTTCCCTCTTTCGCGGGGCATAGAAGCTTTCCGGGAGGCCGAGAAACCCGGCATCCTCAAGGTCCTTCTGTCGCCGGAATGACGGCGCGTGCGCCAGCAGGGATCGTGAAAGGGGCCCGTTTCGCGAGCGCTGATTGAGACACACGAGGTGCATGAATATCGGAGGCTCTTGGCGCAAGGGGGAAGTGGGGAACCCCCGAGCGTGGGGCGAGCAGCGACAGGTCGGCGGGGTGGGCCGGAGTAGTAGCTTAGGCCAGGGGCCGGAGCGGGAGGCGGTGAATGCCCGGAGGTGAGCGGATGGTAGGTCGGACCCTCGTGTTTCTCACTGGCTTTCTTTCGGCCGGAAAGTCGACAGTGGGAAAGCGCCTCGCCGAGCGTCTCGGGATCCCATTCTTTGATCTGGACAGCCTCGTCGAGACGCGCCTCGGCAGATCCGTGGAAGAGATCCTGATCGAGCATGGTGAGGTCTTTTACCGGGCATTGGAAGCCGAGATCTTGAGGGCTCTTTGCAGCCAGGCCTTCGGTGTGGTGGCTCTCGGGGCCGGGACGGTGACGCATCCCGAAAACCGCAAACTGGTTCGCGAGCACGGGCTGATTATCCATCTTGTGGCCAGCTCCGAGGAACTCTGGCGCCGCACGGCCGAGGGGGAACGTTGGCCGAGGCTTTGGCTTCCGAGCGCTTCCCAAGAACCATTGCCAGGGACTGGGCCTTTGCGGGAACGCCTGGAATCGTTGTTGGAGTGGCGAACGCCGTACTACGAGTTCGCCGATATTACGGTGGACACCACGGGCATGGACGTCGACGAAGTGGTCGAGGAGATCCTCGGGCAGCTTCGGTCGCATGAGCTCTTCGATGCTGTGCGGGGTAGGCATTGAGTGGCCGCCTTCGTATTGCGAGATTCCAATCGGGCTTGCAATGAGCGGCGTGGATCCTTTTGCGAGACTTGCCTCCATCTACGATCGGGTCTTTCCGCGCGTGGTTCCGAAGTACGATGAGGCGGTCGATCTGATGCTGGCCTTGCTCCCGTACGGAGCCGAGGCCAGGGTTCGGCTCGTCGAGCTGGGCTGCGGCACGGGAGAGGTGTTGAAGCGGTTGGCCACGGCGTTCCCACAGGCGGAGATTCGGGGAGTCGATTCCTCCGCGGCCATGCTGGAGGTTGCGCACAAGAAGCTTTCGCCCTTCGCACCCAGAGTGAGCCTCTTGCGTCACGACCTCTCCCAGGGCTGGCCCGAGGAGGTAGGGGAATGCGAGGCGGTTCTCTGCCCTTACGTTCTGGAGTATCTTGCCCCGGAGGCGCAGGAATTGCTTCTGCAGGGGGCATTTCGCCGTTTGAAGCCAGAAGGCAGGTTACTGATCATCGAGTTTGTGCAGCCCAATGAGCCGAGGATCAGCCAGGTTTTCCGCGACCTGGAGTACCGGTTAATCTCCGGGACCCTTGCGAGGCGGCAGTTGTCCGAAGAGGAGCTGGCTATTCTGACGGATCTCTCCGAGAAGGGGCCACGGCATCCGCTGAGCTGGTCTCAGAGGGTGGAGATGTTGGAGCGGGTTGGGTTCCGCCGCGTGGACACGGCGTGGCGGTTCCTCAACTTCGTGCTTGCGACGGCCGCCCGCCCGTAAGGGAGTTGGGGATGGCTCACCGCACCGCTGCGAAACAGTGGGCCCAGAACGGACAGGCGAGCGCCCCAAAGGGCTGCGGAGGCCCGACAACGCCGCTTGCAATTCGGCGTGCGGGACGTCCTTGCGGCTTTCTTTTGGCACGTTTGTTGGTTGAACGCCTGTGCTCTCTGCATTTTGGCCGGGACGAGCGTAGGATGAAAAGGGCGACTGGGACAACGGGATTCGGACGCACGCGATGAAGGAGCTCCTCTACTTCGCCTTCTCGGACCTGATGGTGCAAGTGGAGTACAGCAAGGAGGCCAACTCCCTCAAGTACTCGTCGCATCGCGAGCTGACCTCGGGCGAACGCGTCATCGTGGAGCAATACATTTTGACCAACATTGCCATGAAGACCGACTACTACCGGAAGCGACCCTCGTTGTTCATCTACCTCGGCGTGGACACCAAGCTCGTGAAGGAGCTCAATCTGTACCATCTCAAAAACACGCTGCAGGAGGTGGTGGGGAAGGAGAACGAGGTCAAACAGAAGGTCCAGGAGCTCATCAACTCAAGCATGGTCTCGTACTATTTCGACAAGATCGGGGACCAAATTCTCAAGTTGCGCGAAGTGATGTCGTCGGCAGAAAACCGCGATCAGCTCGCCGGCTGCCTCAAGGAGCTTGCGGAGCTGGTGGACGCGTACAATCTTTACGCGGATCGAAAAATCACATTGGACGAGGTGCTGCCGGCGGATCTTCGTGCCAAGCTGCGGGGCTCTTTGATTGCCTAGTCAAGGCACGGGAGGTGGAACAATGGGATACCGAAAGCAATGTTGGCTTGTAGCCGCTTTCTTGGCGGCATGGACTGTCCCGGTCGCCGCAGGACTCCCCATTGCTCGGGAGAAATGGAGCGTGGGCATCCTCGGCGGAGGCCAGCGGATCTACGGGGACGAAAAGGTGGAGAGCTCGATCGGGCCCGGCCTGCAGTTCCTGATCATGCAACGCTTCCGGCCGGAACTGAAGGCGGGCGTGCGCTTCGGATACACGGAGCTCGACTTCGACCGAGATACGGCGTCGGGACTCTTCACGGAGATTCTCAATCTGGACCTGTTGGCTCAATTCCATCCCGTCGAGTTCGGCCGCTTCCGCCCGTTGTTGAACGTCGGGTTCGGGATCTTCAACTTCCAGTACCTCAACGGGAATCGCTATTTCGATGGGGAAGCCTTCATGGGCCTCGGTGTGGAGGCCTCTGTGAATCAGAACCTGGCTCTCCAGCTGAATGTGACCCGGCATTGGACGACCGGGGATGATCTGGACGGGCAAGAGGGACGTGGCAAGGACGGCTATCTTTGCATCGGCGCGGGCGTTCTGTGGCACGCCGGGGAAATCCTGTTCGGGAAGCCGAAGTCGTCCCCGGCACTTCCGGCGGAGACTTCCACAGCGCCCAAAGAGGCGGTCACCGTCGAACCCTCGTTGTCTGAAATTCTGAGCCAACCGCAACCGGCTCCGACGCCGCGGACCCTGGCGGATTCCGTGCGCATGACCGTCGCGGAACTGGAACGGCGCGTGCGGGAACAGGAACAGAAGGTGGAAACCCTCCGTCGGGTGGTGGAGGAGAAGGCGGAGCTGGTCGAACGCCTCCGGCAAGAGATCGCATCTCTTGGACCCCGTCCCGCGGGAGCGCAAGCGAGCGGCTTCGATGCGGGGTACCGGCAGGCTCTCCAGCTGTACATGGATCACCAATACGAGCAGGCGATCCGCGCCTTCTCGGTTCTGGTGAGAGACTATCCCGACGACAAGAACGTGAGCAATTGCCATTACTGGATCGGAGAAGCGTACTTCATGCTGGGCGATTACCAGCAGGCCATCCGTTCCTTCGAGCGCGTCCTGAACTACCCGAATAGCCCCAAGCTGGACGACGCCTTGCTGATGCTCGGCCGCGCCAACCTGAAGCTGGGCGACACCAATCAGGCCGCCTACTACTTGGATCGGCTGGTCAGGGAATTCCCGGACAGCGAGTACGTGCAGAAGGCGAAGCAGTACCGGACCTCGGTGCGGTGAGCTGGCGCGAGGCCTCCACGCGTCGAGGCCGAGCATGAGACCGGCCAACTTGGCTGGTTGCGGGGGGCTCGGGCAAGAACTCGAAGCGATAAGGAGGCGTTCCATTGCAGGTCCAACCGGGACGGACCGAGGCGAAGTGCTAGGCTGGCGAAGCGGTCAAGAGCGGCGCTGGGAGAGGAGTGGGAAAGCTGATGGCCGGGATCGGCATCCTACTGGTGGGGCGTGATCCATCCTCACTGGAAGTCATCCGCAAGATGCTCAAGTTCCACAACCAGGCCTACGAAGTCGACTTCGCCACGGATGCCGCCTCTTGCCTCGAGAGGGTACGGTCTGGCCGCTATGACCTCGTCTTGCTGGACAATGACCTCCCTGATCGGCCCGGGCTGGATCTCCTCACCGAGATCCACAAGCAGTCCCCGGATCTCCCGGTCATCTTGATGGTCGAGGATGGGCAAGATGACCTGGCCATCGCCGCCATGGAACGGGGCGCCCTCGATTACGTGATGAAAGTCCGGGGGTACCTGACGGCTTTGCCTTTCACCGTGCTCAAGGCGCTCGAAGTGAAGAAGCGGGAGACGGCCGCTCGCCCGCGCGAGGCATCCCCGAAGAAGGAGCCCTCCTCGGGGATGGAGGGGGTATTCGTGCTCGACCGGAAGGGGCGTTTCCTATCGGCCGACACCGTCACGCAGCGGGTCCTGGAGTATCAGGAAAACGAGCTTCTGGAGCTGTGCCTCACCGACTTGATTGGCAGGGGAAGCGAGGCGGAGCTGCAGCAGTACCTTGCCCGGATGGGGACCGAAGCGGGATCCGTCCGGATTCCGATGATCGCCAAATCCGGCGCAAGCCGGCAGGTTGAGCTCCGCCTTTGCCCGATCCGCGACGATGCTGGGGCCGTCGCCGGCTACCGAGGCAAATTGCGCGATGTCTCGGCGGAAACCGGCGGGGCGATGCTCGAGCTCCGGATTGATCAGCAGCGCTTGTTCCGGGAATTGGCCAAGGCAGCGGAGGAGGCGGCGGACCGACCCGTTCAGGCCTTGCTGCAGCGACTGGCCGAGGTCGCCGCACGGCAGTTCCGCTTCCAACGCGTGACGGTGGCCCTTCTGGATCAACGGCGCCATGTCTACGTGAAGCAGGCGCTTGTGGGATTCGAACCCCAGGAGCTGGCCACGAAGGCCATGGAGGTGCCCAAGCAGCTGGTGGATCGCATCTTCCAGGAACGGTTCCGCATCAAGGTGATCTACAGCGACCAAGAGTTCGTCGATCACCCACGCCTCCTGCCCGGAGGAGTTCCGGAGAGACGTACCCAAGTTCGTCGCCCGGGCAACCAGTGGGACCCGAGGGATCTCATCCTCGTAGCTCTCACGGACTTGGAGGGGCGAACGTTCGGCTTCGTCACCCTGGAACAGCCAGCGGACAATCTGGTCCCCACGAGGGATGCCTTCCACAATCTGGAGCTGTTCGGGGTGATGGCATCAGGCCTTGTGGAGCAGGCGCTGCGCTCGGACCTGCTTCAGCGCCGCTACCGTCGGCTGAAGCAGTTTCTCGCCGGCAGTTCGCTGCACCGGCTCGACCAACCCTTCGCCGCCGCCCTCAACGACACGGCGTGGCTTCTCCGTTTCCTCTCGGACTTCGACCTGGTGATGATCGGGATCATCAGCCGGCAGAGCGAACGCCTGGAGTTTCGAGCCGCGGCTTGCCAGGATCGCCTGCGGGCCGATCATCTTCGGGGGATTCACTGGTCGCTATCCGATCTTCGCTCGCTCCTGAAAGTCCAGTATCGAGTGGACAAGAGCTACCTCGTGAGCCAGCAGGAGGAACCGATCCGAGAGGTGAAGGCGCGGTACTACGGCTTGGATTGGACCGAACGCTTCCGAGGGGAATGGGGGCCGTGGCATGCGCTTCTGGTCCCGGTCCGGACGAGGCAGGGACGCATCGTGGGGATCCTCCTCTTCGACGATCCGTCGTCCGCAAAGCTGCCGTCCCGCGAGTCCGTGCATCTCTTGCAGCTCATGGCCGGTCAGATCGGTCTAGCGATTGAGAATCGCGTGTACTTGGTGGAATCGGTGGGGGTGCAGAAGCGCGTTCCGCCGCCGACTCCGAAGAAAGCCTCCGCTGCAGACGCTGTCGGTCTCCGCAAGCTCATCGATCGTTTCCTGCATTGAGCCTCCCTTTTCGTCAAGCGACCCGGGCGCTGTTTCCCCTGCTTTTTCTGCCCCTTTCCTCCCGCAGGCGGAGGGGCTGGAGTCCGTGCGGAACCATCGCGAGCGGCTGATTGTTTGAGAGACAGAGCCGATTTGGACAATCTTTCACCTCTCGGGAATGGTGAGAATGGATCGGCGTGCTTTCCTGCGGTCGGTGGCGGTAGGGCCTTTCCTGATTGGGCTTTCCTCGAAGGGGCGGGCTGCTCCTCCGGCACCGTTTCGCGCTGTGCGCGGCGGGAAATCCGTAGTGGCGAGAGGGCAGGATCCCAGCGTCTGGCAGGGCGGTCGGCTGGACGAATCGAAGCTCGGTGTTCTGCTCGATCGGACGGTGGCGGCCGCGTTCGGTGTGAGTGATGCCAAGGAAGCTTGGCGGCGGCTTTTCTCCCGGGGCGAGCGAGTGGGAATCAAGGTGAACTGCCTGTCGGGCAAGCACATGTCCACGAACCTCGCCTTGGTGTGGGCGATCATTGAGCGTTTGCAGGAGGCGGGGATTTCGGGCGGCGATATTGTGGTGTGGGACCGCCTCAATGCCGATCTGGAAAAGGCGGGGTATCCGGTGCGGACCCGCGGCCAGGGGCCGAGGTTCTGCGGCAATGACTATGCAGGTTACTACGAACGCCTGTACGCCGTCGGGGAGATCGGTAGCCTGGTGAGCAATGTGGTGATGCGGGAGTGCGATGCCCTAGTCAACGTGCCGGTGCTGAAGGATCACGGGATCACGGGGGTCACGCTGGCGCTGAAGAACTATTTCGGCGCCATCCACAATCCGAACAAGTATCATGCGCGCTGCGGGGACCCTTACATCGCCGATGCCAATCTGATTCCGCCGCTGAGGGAGAAGACGCGCCTCATCATCTGCGACGGACTTGAGGCGCAGTGCGATGGAGGTCCGCCGTACATGCCACAATGGGCCTGGAAGTACAGCGCGCTCCTCGTGGCCACGGACCCCGTAGCCCTGGATGTAGTCGGCTGGCGCATCATCGAGCAGCGAAGGAAAGAGGTTGGGTTGCCCACTCTACGGGAGGCTGGGCGAGAGCCCACCTACATTCTCACCGCCGCGGATGCCACGCACCAGCTGGGAGTGGCAGATCCAGCCAAGATCGAGGTGGTGGAGGCATGAAGATCCCTGCGCCACGAATGCGCTCCGAGGGCTGGTCTCGGAGGGAGTTCTTGGAGGCATCGGGAGCGGGCTGCCTGCTGGCTGCGCTTGGTCCGATCGCGGGGCGAGCCAGTGCCGTTTTCCCGGAGTTGCGCATCGCCAAGAACCTCAGCTCGGTTGAGGCTCGTTACTACGAGAAGCTGCCGAATCGGCGGGTCCGCTGCAAGTTGTGTCCTCGAGAATGCGTGATCGACGACCAGGAGCGGGGTTACTGCGGAGTCCGGGAGAACCGGGGAGGGACGTACTTCACCCTCGTTCACTCGCGCCCCGTGAGCATCCATGTGGATCCCATCGAGAAAAAGCCTTTTTTCCACTTCCTGCCTGGAACCGAAGCTCTCTCGCTGGCGACAGTGGGCTGCAACGTGGAGTGCAAATTCTGCCAGAATTGGCAGATCTCCCAGGTGCGGCCGGAGCAAGTGGATGCATACGAAGCGAGCCCACAGCTCATCGCTGAGCTGGCGCAGCAGGCGGGATCCCCGACCATCTCCTACACCTACACCGAGCCCGTCGTGTTTGTCGAGTACATGTACGACTGCGCTGCGGAGGGGCGCAAGAAGGGCATTCGCAATGTGATGGTGAGCAATGGCTACATTCAGAAGGGGGCGATGGAAGACCTCTGCGGCGTGTTGGACGCTGTGAAGATCGACCTCAAGGCCTTCACCGAGCGCTTCTACACGGAGCTTGTGGCCGGGGAGCTCAAACCGGTGCTCGAAACGTTGAAGCTGCTCGTCAGTCGCGGCATGTGGACCGAGATCGTGTACCTAATGATCCCGACCAAGAATGACTCGAAGGACGAGCTCAAAGAGATGTGTCGGTGGATCGTGGGGGAGCTGGGACCGAACGTGCCGGTGCATTTCACCCGTTTCTACCCGCAGTATCGCCTACGCAACCTGCCGCCAACCCCGGTCGAAACCCTGCGCATGGCCAGAGAAATCGCGCTTGAGGCGGGGATCCATTTTGCCTATATTGGAAACGTACCGGGAGACGAAGGCGAGAACACCTATTGCCCTCGCTGCCATAGCGTGCTGATCCGGAGAGTGGGATTCTCGGTTCTGCAGAACAACCTGAAATCGGGGCGTTGCCCCAAGTGCGGTGAGCGAATTCCCGGGGTGTGGTCCTAACCAAGCTCACAGGGGACGCGAAGTGCGAGGCAGAACCGTCGTTGCCATCATTGCTGCGGCCGGGGTGGGCGGGCTGGTGTTCGGCTACGCCCGGTCGGAGCTCGGGAAGGAGGTGAAGCGTCAGATGCCCCCGGACCTTGGAGTGCGGAAGCCTGCCGTGGCGGGGACGTGGTATCCCGAGGACCCTTCCGATCTCCGGAAGATGCTGGACACCTTTTTCGAGAATGCGAAGAAGCCCCCGGTGGAGGGCGAGATCGTCGGGCTTGTATCCCCCCATGCCGGGTACGTGTACTCGGGACTGATCGCGGCGCACTCCTACAAGCAGGTCGTCGGCAAGCAGTACGATGCCGTCGTGGTAGTCGCGCCGAGCCACCGTGATCATTTCCGGGGTGCCAGCGTGTTCACGGGCACCGCCTACGAGACGCCCCTGGGGAGGATCCCTGTGGACCGGGAGCTGGCCGCCGACCTGCTTAGCCAGGATGGCATTCTCCACGCTGGCTGGGAGGGTCACCGGACGGAATGGTCCCTGGAGGCGCAACTTCCTTTCCTGCAATACGCACTGGGCAGTTTCCGGCTCGTCCCCATCGTCCTCGCGGAATGGGACTGGGAGACCTGCCGGAGAGTCGGGGAAGCCGTAGCGAGGGCATGTCGTGGGAAGTCCGTGCTCCTGGTAGCGAGCACGGATCTCTACCACGGGTATTCTTACGACGAGTGCCACGCGCGCGACGCCCAGACCCTGCGGGCCATCGAAGAGTTCGACGCCGAGAAATTCAATCGTGGGCTGAATCGGGAGGAGTATCAGGCCTGCGGCGGTGGACCTGTGACCGTCGTGATGGTAGCCGCCAAGCAGCTCGGGGCCGAGAAAGCCAAGGTCCTGGCTCATACCACCTCAGGGGATGTTACCGGACAGAGGAGCGGTTACGTGGTTGGCTATGGTTCTGTGGTTTTTTACCGACCCGAGGGCGGCGGCCGGGAGCAAAAGAAAGTGGGAATTGAGCTCGGTTTGACCAACGAAGATAAGCGGACGCTCATCGAGCTGGCGCGGAAGACGATCGAGGCCAGGGTGAAAGGCCAGCCTTTCCCCAAGATCGAGGTGAGTTCGCCACGCCTTCTCGAAGCGCGCGGGGCCTTCGTAACCATCAATAAGCACGGCATGTTGCGGGGTTGCATTGGCTACGTTTTGCCCATCAAGCCTCTGTGGGAGACGGTGATGGAGATGGCCGAAGCTGCGGCTCTGAGGGACCCGCGCTTCCCGCCCGTCAGCCCCGACGAGCTGCCCGACCTGGAGATCGAGATTTCGGTCCTCACGGTGCCCAAGGAGATCCAGGACATCCGCGAGATCGAAGTGGGCAAGCACGGGATCATCATCGAGCGAGGGTTCAATAGCGGACTTCTGCTCCCGCAAGTGGCGACGGAGTACGGTTGGGACCGCATCACCTTCCTCGAACACACTTGCCGCAAGGCTGGCTTGCCCCCCAATGCGTGGAAGGAGAAAGGCACGGTGATCAAGATTTTCTCCGCCGAGGTGTTCGGCGAGCATGACGTCGAGCACTGAGCTGCCCGAAGACGATGCGGGGAATGGGACAGGGGTTGAGGACGGTTGGGCGAGAAGCACTGAGTGAGTGGGTCTGACAATGGAGAGGGAGATGGCCTCGAAGACGCTCGTGGGGATGACCTGCTTGGTGCTCTTGGCGGGATTTGCCCAGGCTCAGGAGCAGAAGACAATCCTGCTGAATCCTCCCGACACTACGCGGGGGCTACCGGTGATGAAGGCTCTGGCGCACAGGGCTTCGGCCCGCGATTTCGACACCACGGCCGTCAGCCTCCGCGACCTTTCGGACATCCTCTGGGCGGCCAATGGGATCAACCGGCCGGCGGAGGGGAAAAGGACAGCTCCCTCCGCGATGAATGCGCAGGATGTCGACATCTACGTGGCGATGAAGTCCGGCGTGTATCTCTATGACCCCAAGCAGAACCTCCTGCGCCTCATCGTGGAGGGGGACTACCGGAATCTTCTCGCGGGCCGTCAGGAATGGGTGGCCAAGGCCCCGGTGATCCTGCTCCTTGTGTCCGACATCTCTCGCTTCCGGGCGGGGCAGGAGACGCAGAAGCTCCAATGGGCTGCGATGGACGCAGCCATGGTGGCCCAGAACGTTTTGGTCTTCTGCGCGTCGGAGGGCCTCGCTTGTCGGCCTCGAGCTTCCATGGAATCCGAAAAGCTGAAAGAGGTGCTGGGTCTGAGCGCGACCCAGTATCCGCTGCTGAACGTGCCCATCTCGTACAAGAAGTGAGCCCGGAGGGGAGCGGGCTCATGCGAGCCCCAGGGGAGACGACCGAGTGGGGGAGAGGCTTTCGGCTTGACTTTTAGAAGTAGACTCGTATATTTGCAGTGGGAGTTGCAGTACGCACCAGGAGGTGGCGGCGTAGCTCAGCTGGTAGAGCAGTGGAATCATAATCCACGTGTCGGGGGTTCGAATCCCTCCGCCGCTACAGAGACCTTTCGCGAAACGGGCGAAAGGTCTTTTTGTTTGAACTGTCTCGGCTGAGGCGAGGACAGGGCCGAGGGGTGGGATGGGAGGACTGCTGGAAGCCTTTCGCGCGAAGGTCATGGAGGGTGGGTGGATCCGGAAGGGGGAGCATGTTCTAGCCGCGGTTTCGGGGGGAGTTGATTCCGTCGTTTTGCTGCACCTGTTGGTCGCCGTGCGCGAAGCTTACAGCCTGACCGTCACCGCAGCTCACCTGAACCACGGACTCCGCGGGGAAGAAGCGGAGAGGGATGAACAGTTTGTGCTCGACTACTGCCGGCGGCTCGAGGTCCCCTGCTTTTGCGAAAAGAGGGACGTGCGACGATATGCACAGGTCCACCGCCTCTCCGAGGAAATGGCGGCGCGCGCCGTCCGCTACGACTTCCTCAGGCGCCTCAAGCGAGAGACAGGCGCCGATGTGATCGCCACAGCCCACCACGCGGATGACCAGGTCGAGACTGTGATCGACCATTTCCTGCGGGGCTCCGGGCTTGCAGGGCTGGCGGGAATGACGGTCCGGAGGGGAGACATCGTGCGCCCCTTACTGTGGGCCACGCGGGCGGAGATCGAGCGCTACGCCCTGGATCATAGCCTGGCTTTCCGTGTGGACCGATCCAACTTCGATCTCGGGTTCCGGCGCAACCGGATACGGCTGGAATTGATTCCCTACCTGCGGCGCTATTTCAACCCGAGCCTTCGGGAAGCCGTATTGCGGACCTCTCAGATCGCCTGGGAAGTGGAGAATTACCTTCAGGATCGAGCTCTGCAAGTGCTCAGCGAGGCCAGGACCAGAGCCAGGCGGGGTGAGGTCGTCCTGGACCTTGGACGGCTCGGGCAACAGCCCGCCCTCATCCAGAAGTATGTGGTCATCGCCGCTTTCGAGGCATTGGGAGGAAATCGCTGGCATCTGGACCACGACCGTCTGGAACGAGCTGCTCAGCTGATCCGGGAGGGGACTTCTGGCTCTCTCCTCAGCCTGGGGAGCGGAATTGGCATGGTGAAAAGCCAGGCGCAGCTTGCGATTCAGAAGATGGGGCGGTTGGAATTCTGCTACGTGGTTCCCATCGGAGGCAGGGTTTCTCTCCCGGAACTGGATTTGACGATCGACACCGAGGTGGTGGACCGCACCACATACGCTCAGCAGGTCGGTTTGGACCAGCGGGTGGAGTTCGTGGACCTGGATGTGATGCAGGGGGAACTGCGAGTCCGAAACGCTCGGCCCGGCGATCGTTTCCATCCCCTGGGCGCCTCGGGCAGCAAGAAGCTGAGCGATTTCTTCACCGATGCGAAGGTCCCTGTTTTTGAGCGATGGCGGACGCCGGTCCTGACGGATGAACGGAACATCATCTGGGTCTGCGGCCTGCGCCTGGACGATCGGTACAAAGTCACAGAGAAGACGCAAAGGATCCTGAAGTTGGCACTGGGAGAGATGATCAGTGACGAAGAGTGACCTGCACGTCGCCGAGAGCTATCACCAGCGCCTTCTCATCTCCAGGGCGGATATCCAAAGACGGGTGACTGAACTAGCTCAGCAAATATCGAAAGACTACGCGGGAAGAATACCCATCCTCATCGGCGTCCTCAACGGTGCCTTCATCTTCCTGGCGGATCTCGTACGGCAGCTTCAGATCGACTGCGAGGTGGATTTCGTGAAGATCTCTTCCTACGGCTGCGGCAAGGAATCTTCCGGAGCTGTCAGCATGTTAAAGGACTTGGACGCAGACATTCGGGACCGAGATGTGCTGGTGGTGGAAGACATTGTCGATTCGGGGCTCTCGGTGCAGTGGCTCCGGCGCTATTTCGAGGAGCGCGAGCCCCGTTCATTGCGTGTCGTAGCTTTCCTCCGGAAAGTGGGTGCCGCGCGCGTGCCCTACGAGGTCGAGTACATCGGATTCGATATCCCGAACGCTTTTGTGGTCGGATACGGCCTCGATTTGGGACAGCGGTATCGAAATCTTCCGGACATCTACGTACTGGAAGAAGTGAGCCCCCCGTGAGGCCCGTGCGGTGTCGACGGAACCGGTCAGCGTCGTCGCGAGGGAACAAGACGGGAACTAAGAGCTTCGGTCGAGCACGAGATGCTAGAAAGAAGATCCCCTGATCCGTATCGCTCGAGGCGGCCGGGTCGGCCGCGGCGGAGTGTTCCGCCCGAGGAACCGGAGAACGGCTTCCAGTGGCAGCGAGCGACACGAACCCTGCTTTTCTGGATAGCCATCATCCTGGCCTCCGTGTGGGTGTCGCAGCGCCTGAGCATGACCCAAAGCCGGGAAGTCACCATCTCCTACAGTGACTTCATCGGACATCTGGAGGCGAAAAACATCGTCAGCGCGCAGGTTCGGGGGCGGGAGTTCCATGGGGTGCTGAAGCAGCCCGCCACGCTCACCGGGCGCGGCCGATTGGAGACTTACCAGCTGTTCAAAGTGGTTCTTCCCCAGGAACCCAATAGCGAGGTGACCCAGAAGTGGATTCAGCAATACGGGCTCCAGGTGGAATTCAAGCCGGAATCCCGGTACCTCTGGGGTTACATCGGGTACCTACTTCCGATCGTGTTGATTTTCGCCATGTGGGGGATTCTCATCCGCCGGATGCAAGGCGTGGGGTCCACAAGAGGCCTGTTCAACTTCGGCAAGTCGCGGGCCAAGCTTTTCCTGGAGAATCGGCCGCCGGTGACGTTCGATGATGTGGCGGGCGCCGATGAGGCGAAGGAAGAGCTGCGGGAGATCGTTGAATTCCTGAAGAACCCGGAGCGATTCCAACGCCTCGGCGGCAAGATCCCGAAAGGGGCGCTCCTGACTGGTCCGCCGGGTACGGGAAAAACGCTGCTGGCTCGCGCTGTGGCCGGGGAAGCAGGTGTGCCTTTCTTCTCCATCTCGGGCGCGGACTTCGTGGAGATGTTCGTAGGTGTGGGAGCTTCGCGCGTCCGGGATCTGTTTGAGCAGGGCAAGAAGCACGCTCCCTGCATCATCTTCATCGATGAGATTGACGCTGTAGGTCGCCAGAGGGGAGCTGGTCTGGGCGGCGGACACGACGAGCGGGAACAAACCCTCAACCAGCTCCTCGTGGAGATGGACGGCTTCGACTCCAATGATGGCGTTGTCCTCCTTGCGGCTACCAATCGGCCGGACGTCTTGGATCAGGCGCTTCTGCGGCCAGGCCGGTTCGACCGGCAGATCGTGGTGGACCGCCCCGACGTTCTGGGCCGTGAAGGCATCCTGCGGGTTCACACGAAGAATGTCCCCCTCGGGCCCGACGTGGACCTCCGGGTGATAGCGAAAGGGACGCCGGGATTCGTGGGCGCCGATCTGGCCAACCTCGTGAACGAAGCCGCCTTGCTGGCCGCCCGCAAGGGCAAAGACGTCGTGGAGATGGAGGATTTTGAGGAAGCCAAGGACAAGGTGATGATGGGGGCCGAGCGTAAGAGCCTGCTCATCTCGGAGGAAGAGAAACGAAGCACGGCCTACCACGAGGCCGGCCACGCCCTGGTGGCCAAGCTCACGCCCGGCGCCGATCCCGTCCACAAGGTGACGATCATTCCGCGAGGCAGAGCTCTCGGAGCTACAACCACCTTGCCCATGGACGAACGACACAACTACCCGCGTTCCTACTGCCTGGCTATGCTTCGGCAGCTGATGGGCGGGAGAGAAGCGGAAAAGCTCGTCCTCAACGAGGTGAGCACGGGAGCGGGCAATGACATTGAGCGCGCGACGGAGCTGGCCCGGAAAATGGTCTGCGAGTGGGGGATGAGCGACAAGGTCGGGCCCCTCGCTTTCGGTCGGCAGGGGGAGGAGGTTTTCTTGGGTCGCGAGCTGGCCGTCGCAAGGCCTTACAGCGAATCCACCGCCGAGCTCATTGACCAGGAAATCCGGCGCCTCGTGAATGAGGCCGCGGAGGAAGCCAATCGCCTCCTGCGCGAGAACATCGACAAGTTGCACCGCCTGGCTCAGGCCCTCCTGGAATACGAGATTCTGGACGGGGAGGAAATCGACCGCGTGCTGGCCGGCGAGCCGTTGAGCCGTTCGCCCTCGCGTCGCCAGGCCAAGGTACCTGCGGAAACCGCCGAAGCGGCTGCAGCGAAACCCTCGCGGAAACCCGAACCTGCCCTTCATCCCGGCAGGGCTTGAAACTGCAGTGCGTACGTCCCTCGTGTTCCCCAGCTCCAGTGGATGGGCTTCACAGGATGGAGGACCCCGCTGACTCCGGGAACGATGGCAAGCTGGCCGAAGAAGCGCATGCCCTCCGTCAAGCACGGTCTCCTCAGAAAGGGCATGCTTTTCTCCCTTGCACTCGCCCTTGGTTGCGGAAAACCGGCAGAGCGTCAACCCCTCCTCCTTGTCCTGCCACAGTGGGAAAACGGGGAAGCGCGAGCGTACGCCGCCGGCTTGGCCGCCTCAGCGAGCTTGGCGCTTCGCTCGGCTCTCGCGGGGGAGATCCGAGTCTCGGGCGTGCCTGAAGCTTTTCAGGCGCTTCCGCTGGATTCTCTTTCTTCGCAGAAGTACGCTTTGGCTGTGGCAGAACGGTGCGGCGCGAGGGCGTTGCTGCTCGTCCGCTGGTCAAGGGAGGGCGGCGAGCGGGCCCTTTTGGATCCGGCTACAGGTAACTTTTCGCTCGAATGGGAGCCAATCGGGGAAGACTGGACGGACGAAGTCGCGGCGGTGGGGCGCATCGTCGGGCAAAGAGGAAGGGCGGTTGCGCGGTCGCTGCCGCCTCCTGCGGAGCTCGCAGATGTTGGGGCCAGGTTCCTCCGCCTGGTTCCGGGGGCCGAGTGGGCTTCTCGGGAAGAGAGCTCGCCCCGCGACGAACTCGGCGGCTGGGCAGAAGGAGAGTTGTTGCTGCGACGTCTCGCCCAACTTCGCTTGGAATCGAAGGACCTGACAGAAGGTCTACTTCGCCTCGGTCGTTTCCTGACCGCGGAGTGGAACGACACGTCCAGTGGCGAGTGGCAATGCCTGCGGGGTGCTTACTTCGTGTATGCCGAACGCTGGAGCGAGGCCGAGCGCTGGCTTTTTCGGGCTTACCGGCGCGACCCTTCTGACGGGCGCACGCTCTACTGGCTTTCCCACCTCCATCCTTCGAGGCTGAAAAAGCTGGGCCTGCGGAGCCGGGAAAAAGCACTGCGGGCGGCGCTTCAGAGGAATCCGCTCCTCTTCGAAGCGAGGTTGGCCCTCGCGGAGCAGCTGATGAGCGAGCGCCGGTTTCCTGCGGCCCGCGAGGAAATGGAGCGTCTGCTCGCTCTGAACCCCGACCACGAAGGCGGGCTCATGATGGCGGGGCGCCTGTTCATGGCCATGAATGACATCCCGAACTCCCTCCGAACATACAAGCACGTGCTGGATCTGAACCCGGGCAATGCGGACGCCTATTACAACCTCGGCATCCTCTACTTCCACACGGGCCATTTGGATGATGCTCGGGCTCTCTTCCAGCGCGCGGTCGAAATCAATGACCACGCCGACTCGCACTTCTATCTCGGATTGATCTACGAAAAGCTTGGGCTATTGGACAAGGCCTTGCACGAATACCGAGTCCGAATTGGCTTGCGGAAAGGGCCAGCCGACGCGTACGCGGATGAGGCGCGCGAACGGCTGAAAGCGCTCGGCAGCATTGCCGGAGATAGCCTGCGCGCGGAGCGGTAAGGAAAAGGGCTGGTCAGGTGGGCCGTGTCGGTCCCCTCCGGAGCGATGGGGCTTCCTTTCAGCCGGTAGGTCAGCGCGGGTGAACCTGCGTGGCGTCTTGCACTGAGTGCGCACTTTGGGGCCAGCGAGAGGGCTGGGACCATGCTTTGGCTGTGTCGGGATCGCCAGGTCCGAATGACTCGGACGTTGGTAATGGGCGTTCTGAATGTGACGCCGGACTCGTTCTCGGATGGAGGCCGGTTCCTGGATCCAGAACGAGCGGTTCAGCACGCCCTCAGGATGGACGAGCTGGGCGCTGACATCATCGACATCGGCGGGGAATCGACCCGTCCCGGCGCAGAACCCGTGTCCGTCGAGGAAGAACTGGCCCGCGTGATCCCCGTGATCGAGCGGCTCACAGGCCGGGTGAAGGCGCTCTTGTCGATCGATACGTACAAGTCCCAGGTGGCGGAGGCAGCCCTCCGGGCGGGGGTGCACATCGTGAACGACATCAGCGGACTGGGTTTCGACGGGCAGATGGCTCCGCTCGTGGCCCGCTGGGGCGCGGGGGTTGTGGTGATGCACATCAAGGGCACGCCCAGAACCATGCAGGAGAATCCCTACTACGACGACGTCATATCCGAGATCTCCGAGTACTTCGAGGCGCGGCTCGAGCTGGCGGAGCGGGCCGGGGTGCGGCCCGAGCAGATTGCCCTGGATCCCGGCATCGGCTTCGGAAAGAGGCTAACCGACAACTACGAGATCCTGCGGCGCCTGGGGGAGTTTCGACGCTTCGGCCGGCCGATTCTGATTGGGCCCTCGAGGAAGTCGTTCATCGGCAAAGTCCTCCAGCTCCCACCGGACAAGCGTTTGATGGGGACGGCCGCCGCAGTGGCCATTGGAGTGGCAAATGGCGCCGACATCGTGCGCGTGCACGATGTGGAGGAGATGCTGCAAGTGGTGCGCGTCGCCGATTGCGTCGTGGGAAAGACGGAGGCCTGGGAGGTTTTGGGGCTCTCCGTTGAGGAAGCTGCGAGGCGATGAAATCAGCCTGAGGGGAGATCCCATGGTTCTGTTTCGCATCGCCTTCCTCCGCTTCACGGTGATCGACCTCTTGGACATCCTGGCCATCACCTACATCCTGTACCAGCTCTACTTCTTCGTGCGGGGCACGCGGGCTGCGCAAATGACGGTGGGGTTCGTCTTGCTCCTGATCGCCTCCGTGATCGCCCCGCTCCTGAACATGAACGGCCTCGCCTGGATTCTCCGGAACCTGCGCACGGTATGGCTGCTGGCTTTCGTCGTGCTGTTCCAACCCGAATTGCGACGACTTCTCATTCGACTGGGCCAGAGCCAGATCATCCGCCTTTTCGTACGGGCCTACGAGAACCGCACGGTGGAGGAGGTGGCCAAGGCGGCATTTGAACTCTCGAAACGCGGACTCGGTGCGCTCATCGTCCTGACGCGGGACGTGGGGCTGAAAGCCATCATCGAAACCGGCGTGCCCATTCGAGCAGAGGTCTCCGTTCCTCTGCTGGTTTCCATCTTCAACCTGCGTTCGCCCCTCCACGACGGGGCTGTCGTGATCCAGAATGACATTCTGGAAGCGGCCAAATGCCTTCTACCGCTGAGCCAGAATCCCGACCTCGACCCCAGCCTGGGCACTCGCCACCGAGCTGCCCTCGGCGTGTCCGAAGAGTCGGACGCCGTGGTGGTCGTGGTGTCGGAGGAGACGGGGAACGTCTCCGTTGCGATGGAGGGGCAGCTGATCCGGAACCTGGACTACGAAAACCTACGCCGGTTCTTGAACGAAGCGCTGCGCACAGTTGGCACGGCCCCCCGCGCCGCAGCCCGATTGGAAGTCTAAGGGCGGCTCGCAGGTCGGGGAATCGTTGGGATGGGTTAGAGCCTCCGAGCGGTCCTCGGATGGGAGGGCGCGGCTGTCGCCAGCTTTCGGACGCGGAGTCTACCGAAAGTCACGGGAGCGTCGGTCTTCCGGGTAGCGATGTCGCCAGAGGAGCGGTTGGGAAAGCGAGCGGAGGTGTCGTGGTGCTTCACCGGAGCGGGTGTTGGGTGATCCTGTCGATGGGGCTGCTCGCGGTGGAGGCGATGGCGCTGGAGCTAAATGGCAAGCAAGAGGAATGCACCACGGCTATCGTGGCGGGCGAAGTTTCGCGGAGCGGGCGACCCATCCTGTGGAAGAACCGCGATAGCTCCGTGCGCGACAATGCTCTGGTGAGGCTCCAGGGGCCCCGGTTCGCTTACCTCGCCCTGATCAACATCGGCGACACCTCGCAGGTTTGGGCGGGCCTGAACGAGGCGGGATTCGCCGTGATGAATGCCGAGGCACTGGATCTGGAAGGCGACAGCTTGGATGCGGAGGGCTACTTCATGGCGGAGGCTCTCGGTACCTGCGCCACCGTCCAGGATTTCGAGGAGCTTTTGCGGACCACGAATGGCAGCAAGAGGGGGACGAAGTCGAATTTCGGGACAATCGATGCGCAGGGGGGAGCCGCCTACTTCGAGGCGGGGAATCGCACCTATGCCCGATATGACGCGCGCGCAGAAGGCGGCTGGCTGGTGCGCACCAACTTCGCGCAGACGGGAGACGGCTCAGGCGGCGGAGTCTTCCGGTTCGTCCGCGCCCGGGAGCTATTGCGCCGGCTTCAGGATGAGGGGGCCATTTCCCCCCTCTCGTTCCTCCGGATCTTGGCGCGCGATCTCGTCCCGCCGAGCCGCTGGCTCCCGGACTTTCCCTCCGGCCGGTGGATCCCCACGAGCAGTTCGATCAACCGCTACCGGACGGTCGCCTGCGTGGTGATTGAGGGCTCGCGAGCTGGAGAAGATCCCCGCTCCTCAGTGATGTGGGTGATCCTGGGGGAACCGCTGTTTGGCGTGGCAGTCCCGCTGTGGGTCTCTGCGGGGGAAGTGCCGGAGCCCCTGCGGGGACCCTCGAAATCCGAGCTAAATGCCCGCATCCAGGCGCTCGAGGACAAGGCCTACCCGGTTCCGGGACGCCCGGACCTGCTGGATTCCCGTTGGCTCGAGGATCCCGAGACACAGGCTTGGCTCCTCCGCGTGGAGGAGTTCGAGCGGAGGTGGTTCGAGCGCGCCGATTCGCTGAGAGAGGCAATAGCCTCCGGACGCATGGCCGCCGAAACCCTGCAGAAGCTGCAGAGCGAAGCAGCCGAGGAGGCGCGGCAACTGTTTCCTTGACCGGGAGAGGGAAGATGAGGGCGCATGGTCCTTTGTTGTGGGCGGTTGCGATGATCACCTTCCTGGCAGGATGTGGGCCCAAGAAGGGTGTGGACGTGAGGCGCGAGCTGGATCGTCTGGAACGGGAGGGGCAATTTCGTAAAGCCGAAGCTTTGCTTGACAGCGTGCGGGCCAACGGGAAGATCTCAGCCGAGCTGGAACGGGCTCTGAGCTGGGAGAAGGAGAAGCTTCGGCGCATCCGGATCGATTATCACCTCACACGCGAAGATTTGCTGGCCGAGCTTCGCAAGCGAGTAGCCGATTTCCGGGAAGAGGAGCTGGCCACATGGGAACGGGAGGGCAAGCTCGATCGCAGGCTGATCGACGGCGAAATGCGATACCTGTATGCGAGCGTGAGCAACCTGTTCTGGCGTTACCCGGAACTGCGGGCGAGGCAATTGCCGAAGCCTGAACGAGCGAAAGAGGAGCGGGACCTGTATGTTCTCCTCCGCCAGATTTTGGACGCGCGCCAGAGCACGGCCGACCGCTTTGTCCTGCCGCAGCGCTTCCGCTGCACCCATGTAGTCCAGGTAAAGGCAGATGCCGTTCCGCCTGGCAAGGTCGTCCACTGCTGGATTCCGTATCCTCGGGCTTTTCCCTTCCAGTGCGACATCCGGCTTGTCTCTTCCGATCCGCCGCTTTCCTGGCTGGACGAGCCGGAGTCGCCGATTCGCAGCGCCTACCTCGAGAAGGCCGCGGAACCGGGCAAGCCCACGGTCTTTCGCGTGACCTACGAGTACACCTCGTATGCGACGGTCAACGTTCTGGATCCGAACCGCGTGGCCCCGTACGACACGACGAGCCCCCTGTACCGGTACTACACGGCGGAGAGGCCCCCGCACATCGTGTTCACGAAGGAGATGCGAGCGCTATCGGACCGGGTCGTGGGCCGGGAGAAAAACCCGCTCCGGATCGCGAGGGCCATTTACGACTGGGTCGTCGAGAATCTCTTGTACAGCTATGCCCACGAGTACTCGACGCTGAGCAACATCAGTCAATTCGTACTCGAGCATCGGTATGGGGACTGCGGGCAGAAGGCTCTTTTCTACATGACCCTCTGCCGCCTCAATGGGATCCCAGCCCGCTGGCAATCGGGCTGGGTGATCCGCCCCGGAAGCAAGTCCATCCACGACTGGTGCGAAATCTACATCCCGCCGTACGGATGGATTCCCGTGGATCCGGATCGGGGAGCCTGGGCTCATCACTACCTCACCACGCTGGCGCCGGAGGAAAAGCAGACGGTGGTGGACTTCTTCTTCGGGAATCTGGACCAATTCCGGATGGCGGCCAATTGCGACCACCAGGCCGAGCTTTACCCGCCCAAACAGTCCTTCCGGTCGGACGATGTGGACTTCCAGCGTGCGGAGCTCGAATGTGATGGGCAGAACCTCTATTTCGACCAGTTCGACTACGATCTCGAGGTGGAATTGCTCTGAATTCCCTCTCGATGCAGCGGGTTGCAGTCTTCCGAGGGCCTGCAAGCGCAGCGTACGGCTCGACGTCGGTCGCTTGCCGGGGCAGACCGGGGATGGACATCGGCCAGCGTGAAGCCGCTTTTGCCCGGCGGCAGCAGGATTGTGGCCCTGCGGAACGACCTCGCGCGTCAACCGAACGCTTCTGGTTGAGGCCGCCAAACCACTCAAACACCCCCAGAGGAGGACATCGATGATCTCGAGAGCCGAGTACGAGGAGGCTGTTCGTCGGACACTGGAATACTTCGAGCGCGCCGGGATCGTGATCACAGACGAGGAGAAAGGGCGGATCGAAGTGGCGGATTTCGGGTTGGGAGAGCTGGAGAAGACCGGTTTGCAGCTGCTCGTGTACGTGAACACGGAGCGGGTTTGCGCGAAGGAGCTCGTGCTCTTCCCGCATCAGACTTGCCCCGAGCATCGGCACCCAGCCGTGGGGGATGAGCCCGGCAAGGAAGAGACCTTCCGTTGCCGGTGGGGGAAGGTTTACCTCTACGTGCCCGGGCCTGCGACGGCAAGGCCCAAGGCCCGACCGCCCGAAGGGCGAGAGCGCTGGTATACCGTGTGGCATGAGATCGAGCTCAATCCGGGGGACCAGTACACCCTCGCGCCCGACACCCTTCACTGGTTCCAGGCTGGACCCGAAGGCGCGGTGGTGTCCGAGTTTTCCACCCGGAGCCGTGACGAATACGATATCTTCACCGATCCCGAGATCCAGCGGCAGACGGTGATCAACGACTGAAATCGGCCGATCGGAAAAAGCGAGGGCCGCCCATCCAGCGGGCGGCCCTCCTGTGATGGGGAGGCCAGATAGGGAGGGGAAACGATCAGTCAGCCAAGCGGCTGATGATGGTCATGTTGCGGTGATTGAAGATGTCTTTGCCCTCGGGCGTGTACAGGTGGTCGATGCGATCCTTGTAGAATTCGACGATCCGCCCCCGCACCATCTTCAGCGTGCTGTTCAGCATCCGGTTCTGCTCGGTGAAGCCCTCCCCCAGCACCGCGATGGCGCTCGGCAACCACTTGCTCGGGAACATGCCCTTGAAGCGGCCGCTCCGGTATTCCTCGATCTCCCGTTGCAGCAGCTCCAGCGCTGCCCGCTGGCCTTCGGGGCTCCGCGGAGAAAGCCGTTTCTGCTCCAGGTACCGCAGCAGATTCTCCCGATTGGGATAGACGAGGGCGACGGTGTACGGGGATTGGTTGTTGTACAGCATGACCTGCTCGATGTAGGGCGAGTTGCTAACGAGGGTTTCCTCAATTCCTTCGGGGCTGTACTTTTCGCCGTCATCGCTGATCAACAGGCTCTTTTTCCGGCCGAGCACTACCAGGAAGCCGTCCTCGTCGATGTAGCCGAGGTCGCCTGTGAACAGCCAGCCGCCGCGGATCGTTTCGGCTGTGGCCTTTTCGTTCTTCCAGTAGCCCTTCATCACGTTCTCGCCTTTCACGACGATCTCCCCCTTTTCGCCCGGAGGGAGGTCACGGCCATCGTCATCCACGATGCGGAGCTGGAGATCCGGCACCAACTTGCCGGAAGTCCCAAGCTTGTGGGCAGCGGGCACGTTGGCGGAGATGACCGGAGCTGCCTCGGTAAGACCGTACCCCTGGTAGATTGGGATGCCAATGGCGTAGAAGTAGCGCTGCATCTCGAGGTCTAAAAGCGCGCCGCCTCCGATGAAGAACTGAAGCCTCCCCCCGAAGCTTTGCCGAATCTTGCTGAACAGGATCTTGTCGTAGAACTGCATCATCGGCTTCAACAACTTCCGCTTGAGTCCCTTGCCTCGGTCGATGCCCAGTCCATTGTAGTCGTAGGCGACGTTGAGTGCCTTCCGGAATAACTTCTCGGCCCGGGGCCCTTTCTGTCGGATGGCTCGCTCGATCCCCTTCCGGAAGTTCTGGGAGAGGGAGGGGACGCTGTACAGCATATGGGGCCGGACTTCTTGGATGTTCTTCGGGATGTTCCGCAGCGTCTCGAGAGGGGTTTGGCCCACCTCCACCGCGGCGATGCTTGCCCCTTTGGCCATGAAGGTGTAGATGCCGGCGGTGTGGCCAAAGGAGTGGTCCCATGGCAAGATCAGCAGGGTTACCCAGTCTGGAGGGATCTCCATCATGGCGCAGCACTGTTCCACGTTCGCCGTATAGTTGCGGTGGGTGAGCATGATCCCTTTGGGATCGGCCGTGGTCCCGGAGGTGTAACAGATGTTGGCGATGTCGTCCTCCCGCACCGATTGCCATCGCTGGCGGAACTCGGCCTCGTGCTCTCGGAGATACTCCTTGCCCAGTTCACGCACTTTTCGTAAGGTTATCTCGTCTTCGTCCTGGGGTTCACCATCCATGAGGATCACCTTTTCGAGGTCGGGCAAGTCCTTCTTCAGATCCAGCACTTTGGGTGCTTGCTGTCCCGAGACGAAGGCGAACCGGCACTCGGCATGGGAAAGGCGGAATTTGAGCTCCTCCCTTTCATTCAGTTTGACGGAGAGGGGCACGTCGATGGCTCCGGCGTAAAGGATCCCGAGTTCAGCCACGACCCAGTCGACCCGGCCCTCGGACAGCAGGGCAATGCGGTCGCCTTTCTGGACCCCCAGTGCCATGAGACCCGCCGCGGTCTCGTAGACCATGTCGCGCACTTCACGGTAGGTGGTCGGGCGGTATTGTCCGTCGCGCTTTTCCCATAGATAAGGACGATGGGCATGCTGCTGCACGCTGCGTTCGAAGAGCCAAGGAATGGTCCGCTCTGCCAAGGTGAACCTCCCGTGTTGTTTGGCCATTACTCTCGACCTTTCTCCTCGCTGAGGCGGATTCAGCTTAGGAATTTCTGGCGAGAATGTCAAGACTTCGTGTGCCGTCTTGGTTGAGCGAGCGATGAGAATCCCCGGACACAAGATCGATGAGATCCGCCAAGCCGTCGACATCGTCGACATCGTTTCCGGCTACGTCTCGCTCCGCCAGCGAGGGAAGAATTATTTCGGCCTCTGTCCCTTCCACCAAGAGAAGACGCCTTCGTTCTCGGTGAACCCGCAGATGCAGATCTTCCGCTGCTTTGGTTGCGGCGCGGGGGGCAATGTGTTTCATTTCCTGATGCGCATCGAAGGGGTTTCCTTTCCCGAGGCCGTCAGGATGGCAGCGGAGCGGGCGGGGATCCCACTGGAGCTGGAAGAGGGAGAGGGCGAACGAGCCAGGCTCCAAGAGCTGTTGTACGAAGCGAACAAACTGGCTGCCGACTTCTACCGCGAGCAGCTGTTCGGCCCGGAAGGCAAGACAGCCTTGGAGTACCTTCGGTTTCGGGGACTGACTGAGGAAACGCTCGAGACCTTCGGCGTGGGTTACGCCCCCGAGGGTTGGGAGAGATTCGCGGTCTGGGCCGGCAAGAAAGGGATATCCCCCGAGGTGCTGGAGCAGGCGGGTCTCATCGTGCGTCGGGAGGGCGGGGGATTCTACGACCGCTTCCGACATCGCGTGATGTTTCCGCTCTTCAACCTCTCCGGAAGGGTCGTCGGCTTCGGGGGGAGGCGACTTACGGAGGACGAGTCCTCGCCGAAATACATCAACTCCCCGGAGACTCCCATCTACAAGAAAGGGGAGACGCTGTACGGCCTCTATCAGGCGCGCGAGGCGATCCGGGCGAGCGACACAGCCATCATTGTCGAGGGCTACATGGACCTCATCTCCCTTCATCAGAGCGGGATCCGGAATGTGGTGGCGACTTTGGGTACGGCGCTCACACCGGAGCAGGCACGCCTCATCCGTCGCTACACTCGGAACGCCATCCTGTTCTACGACAGCGATTCGCCCGGTTTCAAGGCAGCTCTCCGGGGCGCAGAGGTCATGCTTTCGGAGGAGATGGAGGTGAAGATCGCGTCCGTGGTGCCAGGGGAGGATCCCGATTCCTACGTGCGCACGCGGGGGGCGGAGGCTGTGCTGCGTGAACTGGGACGCGCAGAGTCGCTGATCTCCTTCCGGCTGCGCCGGGAAAGCGAAGGGATCGATCTTCGCGACCCGGATGCCCGGGCGCGGGTTGCCTCCCGTGTGCTGGAGTCCGTGAGCTACATCCAGAACCCGCTGCGGCGGCATGCCCATGTGTCGTGGCTGGCCGAGCAGCTCCGCTTGGAGGAGCGCTTTCTCACTGGAGAACTGAGCCGTCTGTTGAAACTCCGTGCTCACCCTGGCGTCCTGAGGCCCGGCCCATCGACCGCACCGGCGCCCCACGCCAAGTCGCGGCGGAACGAGGCCGAGCGTACGCTTGTCCGGATCCTGCTGCGTTCCACCTCCCTGCGCGAGTACGTGAGGGAAGGATTGCTCCAGATCAAACTCCAGGATGCCCTGGCCCGCCAAGTCTGGGAGGCCTTCTGCAAGGCGGCGGAGACGGGGGACGCAAGTATCCCCCTGGTGCTTTCCGAATTGGAGGATCCGGAGGCGGCTGCTTTTGTGGCCTCTGCGAGCGAGGAGCCGGAGGAGTTCTTCCAGTCCCCGCAGCTGGCGTTCGACTGCTTCAAGGCCATCTGCGTGGAGGAAATCGACCGATTGGCGAGAAGCCTGCAGGAGCGAATGCGAACCAACCGGGGGGAGGCGGCGGAGCTCACGCGTCAGTTCAACGAGCTATTGCAGCTCAGACGACGTGTGGAGAATGGGGAGCTGGATCCGCGCTCGCTTGCGGCCGAGCTCACGTCGGCGGAAGGGTGAGCCGGCGGGTTGGAAAGGGCCCGGTCGCAGCATCCGGATTTCCATTTGACTCTTTCGGGCAAAAGGCCTATGTTCGCTGCGCAAGTGTGAGCCGAAGGACTGGCAATCGGAGGGACCATGCAGGAGACGCGGCAGCTCAGCGTGGAACTGGGCGAGAAGGAGGCCGAGGGGATCTACAGCAATCTCGTGCTGATCACCCACTCCCCGGCGGAGTTCGTCATCGATTTCACGCGGATGGTCCCGGGGGTGCCCAAGGCCAAGGTGTACGCCAGGATCATCATGACGCCGCAGCACGTGAAGTCCTTTCTCAAAGCCTTGCAAGAGAACATCGAGCGCTACGAGAAAGAGTTCGGTGAGATCCGGATCTTGGGTGAACCAGGGCAGGGGCGCGAGTTCGGGTTCAAACCGGCTGCTGAAGGCGATTAGCCCGGGACAAGCAGAGCAGAAGAGGCAAGACATGGCAAGCGACCCAATAGGCAGCTTCTCCTTCGTGCTTCATTCGCACCTTCCCTACGTGATCGCGCACGGGAAATGGCCTCATGGCATGGATTGGCTAAACGAGGCGGCGGCGGAGACGTACATCCCTTTGCTCGACATGTTGAACCAGTTGTCGGCGGAAGGGGTGGAGCCGAAACTCACCATCGGCATCACGCCGGTGCTGTGCGAACAGCTGGCGGACGAGACCTTCAAGCGGGAGTTCGAAGACTATCTGGACATGAAGATCCGGGCCGCCCGCGAGGATGAGGTCATCTTCCGTCGCTACGGGAACGAACAGCTGGCCAACCTGGCAGTGATGTGGCAGGATCATTACCGGGGCATCCGCCGCAGCTTCCTCGAGACCTATGACCGGGACCTCGTTGCGGCTTTCCGCAGTCTGCTCGACCGGGGCTATCTGGACATCGTCACCTGTGGGGCCACGCACGGGTATTTCCCCCTTCTTTCGCAGGATATCAGCATCCAGGCGCAGGTCAAGGTGGCGCTACGGGTTCACGAACGGCATTTCCGGCGCCGGCCTCGTGGGATCTGGCTCCCGGAATGCGCCTATCGCCCGCGGTACGAATGGAGACCCCCCGTCGAATCGAGGCTCGGAAACAAACCCTATTTACGCAAAGGCGTGGATGAGTTCCTGAGCGAGAATGGCCTCGATTTCTTCTTCGTCGATTCCGCCACGCTGAAGGGGGGAAAGGCCATCGGGGTCTACGTGGACCGCTTCGAGGCTCTCAAACGGCTCTGGGCCCAGTACGAAAAAGAGTTCCGCCCGCGCGAAGAGGAGGTGGAAAAGAGCCCGTACGAGGTTTACCTCGTCAGCTCTTCGCCCGAGGCCAAGCGCCCGGTGGCCGTCTTCACCCGAGACCCGAGGACGGGACTCCAGGTCTGGTCCGGCGAGTGGGGCTACCCTGGGGACGGCTGGTACCTTGAGTTCCACAAGAAGCACTTCCCCGGCGGCCATCGGTACTGGCGAGTGACCAGCGCCAAGAGCGACTTGGCTGACAAGCAGGTCTACGAACCGGCCCGCGTGGTGGAGCGGTTGGAAGAAAACTCTTCGCATTTCGTCTGGCTTGTGGAGACGATTCTGGAGGAGCATCGCCAACAAACCGGGCGCGAGGGGATCCTCGTGGCTCCATTCGATGCCGAGCTCTTCGGCCACTGGTGGTTCGAAGGCCCTCGGTTCATGAAGCTGGTCTTGAGGAAATGCCAGCAGAACGGAAGGGTGCGAGTGACGACCTGCTCCGAGGAGCTGGATCGCCGTCAGCCGGTGGAAGTCATTTCCCTTCCGGAAGGGAGCTGGGGAGAGGGAGGCTACCACTTCATCTGGCTCAATGAGGACACGGTGTGGACCTGGCGCCACATCTACGACGATGAGCTGCGAATGATCGAGATGGTGCAGGGCCTCCCGTGGCGCGCCGATCCCCGGCTCAAGCTCGTGCTGGAACAAGCGGCCCGAGAGCTCCTGTTGCTGCAAGCGTCGGATTGGCAGTTCCTCATTAGCACCTTTGCGGCCCGCGACTACGCAGAGGTGCGATTCCAGGAACACCACGAGGCCTTCAATCGAATCGGGGATCTTGCCGAGAAAATCGGTCGGGGGGAGGAGCCCGGAAGCGCGGAGTGGCAGTACTTCGAGGACTGCCGACAGCGCGACTCCCTCTTCCCGGACCTCGACCTGGAATGGTGGGAACGGCTGGAGTATCCCCCGAGCTGAACCGGAGATGTCGGCGTCGCCTCGCCGCATCTGCATCGGAGGGAGGAGCGATACGCCAGGCGGTGTCCGAAAAGTGCGTCGCCATTCCACGAGGAAGAACGGGAGGCTTGGGCGGCTGATCAGGTGGATCAACGGATGCGACTTCGTTTTGCGGTCCCGATCTTAACGGCGTGGCTGACGTGGGCCTCGTTCGCCGGAGCCGGCGAGGCTCGGCTCCCTTTCCTGGTGGGCCTGGAAGTGGGGACGTGGAAACCCGCAGCCATCTCGGCGGATCGCCCGCTCGAGCCGAACGTGCTGCCGGGGACCAGGGCTTTGCTCGGTTTCAGCATCGGTTCGTCCGTCCGGAGCGACCTGGACGTCCTGGTCTCAGCCCAATACTGGGAACAAGTTGAGCTCCCCGCAAATTCCATCGCCACGCGGGTTCGCATCCTGCCGGTGGGCCTCCATTTTCGCCATCACCTGGCTGAAGGTAGCTGGCTTTCCCCGTTTGCCGACTACGGCGCCTGGGCCTTGCTCGGGGCCCAAAAGCTTGCGTTGACGAGCCAATGGGACAGCCAAAGCGGCTACGGGGTGAGCTTGGGGGCGGGCATGTCCGTTCTTCTCGGTCGAACGTTAATGGTGGTCTTCCGCGGCGGGTATCTGTACGCCAAGTTCCCCCGCATACTCGGGCAAACCGACGACTACAGCGGCACCGAGTTCTCGCTTTCGCTGTTGCTTCGGCTCTGACTGCCTTGCCGGAATTGATCGCCGAGTTGACGGCGAACCGCAGCCTGGGGTATCGGGAAGCCAAAGGCCTGGAGCTCGGTCAGCCGGACTCCCGCGGCCCAGCGCTCAAGGCGCCGGCGATCGGTTCGAGTGGGGAGACAAGTTCGCCGTTTCTGGGGCCGGGGCTTTCCCTCTCGGGGGGGCGGTTCAGTACGCTTTGGCAAGGCGAACCAGCGCATGGCTGAGATGGCGATGGGGCGGGGGCGCATCGCGTGAGGCGTCGGTGAGCACGCTCCCGACAATCGGAGATCAGGGGAAGCCGCGAAGGTTGAGCCGGTGATTGTGGTTCAGGTGATTGTGCCCACGTTTCTTCTCGTGGCGATCGGCTATGCGGCCGGTCGTCTGGCGACGTTTGATCTCCGCACGCTATCCAACCTTGCACTGTACGTGCTGACCCCGAGCCTGGTTTTCTCCCGAACCTACGCCAGTCCCCTCGAGGCCGCACTGATCGGGCGAATCGCCCTCTACACGTTTTTCATCGTGGGGGCCATGTTCGCCATTGCGCTGAGCGTGAGCCGAGTGCTTCGTCTGCCGCGCGCCGACGCCGCTGCATTCCTGCTTTCGGTCTCCCTATTCAATGCGGGGAACATGGGATTGCCAATCATCCTGTTCGCCTTCGGGGAGCAGGGCTTGACGTACGCCGTGGTCGTCGTGGTGAGTCACGTGCTGCTGACGAGCACGGTCGGAGTGTTCGTTGCGGCCAATGCTCGGATGGGCAAGCGGGAGGCGTTGAAGCAGGTTTTTGCCCTTCCGGGCGTCTACGCCATCGCGCTGGGCTTTTTTCTGGGCCATGGTGGGGTCGCTTTGCCGGAGGCAATTCGCAAGCCGGTGGAATTGTTGGGAGCTGCGGCGATCCCCGTGAACACGGCGATCCTTGGGGTTCAGCTCAGCAGGGCAGCCCGGCCCATCGGGTTGGGTGTTGCTGGGGTTGCCAGCGCCATGCGTCTGCTCGTGGCCCCCCTCCTCGGCGCGGCTCTGCTTCCTCTGTTGGGTTTTTCTGGCCTTGCCTACAAGGTGATGCTGCTTCAGACCTCGATGCCTTCGGCCGTCTATTCGGCCATTCTTTCGGAACGCTTCGAGGCCAACGAGGTCCTCGCGGCGCACGCCGTCCTCTTGTCCACGCTGCTTAGCGCCCTCTCGATCAGCGTGCTCCTCCTCGTGGTAGCGACTTGAGCCCGTGGAAGATACACAAGTCTCCGCGGTCGACGTGCCAAGATCCAGCGGCGCAGGGTCGATCGTCGGTCTCGCCTCACACCGGCGGTATCCTGGGGGCATCTTGCCGGACCCGTTTCGGGACGAGCGATTTGAGCAAGCCGGCGGGTGAGTACAGTCCGCAACCGAGAGGCACCTTGTCCCAGGCTACGATGACGAAGCCGGGGTCGAGGTCAAACCTCCGCACGATGGTTTGCCCGCGGAGGAAGGCTTGGGCACCGTCGCGGTCGAGGTGCGCGATGTTGCGAGTAGCCACCCGTCCGAACACCTGGATGGCATAGGTGGACGGTTTGAGGCCGAGGTTGGTGTACGTCGCCAGGCGCATGCCAAGCGTGTGCGGCGAGAGTTCCGAGGCCAGCCACAGATGTTCCGAACGGCGGATGATCCAGACGTTGCGACCGCGGAGGAAAAGCTCGTAGGCCGAGAATTCCTCCCCGGGTACGCCAAACCGTTCCGAAAAGAGGCGGAGGATGGTCCCCCGCTCCTCAGGACTTGCCAATCTTAGCGATGTAGAAGGCCCACGAGTCGATGTCATGGGGATAGAACCGTCGTGTGTGTTTCACTTGGGGATGATAGTGTTCTCCTCGCCGTTGGAGGAGGCCTTCCCTACCCGCGGGCAAGCTCAGGGGAAGAACTTGCGCGGACGGTCGTTTTTCAAGCAGCCGGCTCACAACCCGCTCGTTCTCCTCCGGCGCCAGCGTGCAGGTGGAGTAGACCAGGATCCCGCCAGGCTTCAGCAGATCGAACGCACGGAGAATAAGTTGCTGCTGGATGCGGCTCATCCGCTCCACCTGGTGGGGGAAGCGACCCAGCGGCGGAGCCAAGCCCCGACGCCACGCACCCAGCCCCGAGCACGGAGCGTCGAGAAGAACCCGATCGAACTGGTACCTCTTGGGAATGGCCTGGGCGGGCCCGATGCGGATGAGTGCGTTCAGCACGCCCAACCGCTCAAGATTGCTCTTCAATGCGGAGATCCGATCCAGAGCCACGTCATTGGCCACGATGAGCCCCTCATTGCCCATTTGGGCTGCGAGCTGCGAGGTCTTCCCGCCTGGCGCCGCACACATGTCCAGTACCAATTCGCCCGGCTGGGGGTCCAGCTCCAGCCCGGGGAACGTCGAGGTTAGGCCCTGCGGGTGATAGTAGCCCAGGTGGTACTCCACCTGGCCTCCAAGGGAAGGCAGGCCTTCCACGCGCCACACGAGGGGGTTCAGTGCTTCCTCGAAAACGGCTGCACCCAGTTGAAGTAGGCGCAGGCGAAGCTCCTCCGGGCTGATCTTGAGGGTATTCACGCGAATGTGGACGGGCACTGGCCTTTCCAATGCCTCGCGAAAGGCCTCGAATGCCGGGATGATGTCCCGGTAACGCTCGTACGCCTCGAAGATCGGATCGACCACCGTGGCCTTCCCCGGATGAGTGAGTCCGCTGCGACAAAAGTAAGAAATCGCCATCCCTTCTCCAAGGTCCGTCCAGTGCGGGCAGGGAGGACGGGGTTCGCCGCGGCGAGCGTCCACCCCCGACGCGAAGAGAGGTGGCGGATCGCCGCGGCAAGGATTAAACGGCCTCGGCGAAGGCATGGCGCGGATCCGGCTTTGCTGGTTCGTGGCGAAGGAATGGTTGGCGGGGGTCGACGACCCGCGGGGCCAGCTCGTCCCTCCGGACCGAAGCCTGGCTTGCGAATTTGCGATGTTTTGGGTAGCTTCGGCTGGAAGGAGGCAAATCAGGATTCATTGGAGTGGCTGCGAGACGGACATGCGTGTGGGACTCAAGAACTGGCTTTCGTCGCCCTCGCTCTCGGAGGAAGAGCGGCGCTGGCGGGTCGCCGCTACCGAAGGCTGGGTGAGCACCATTGTCAATTTCCTTCTTACGGCGCTCAAAATCGTGGCGAGCCTCATCAGCGGCTCGGTAGCCCTCCTGGCTGAATCTTTCCACAGCCTTTCGGACGTGGTGACCTCGGTGATCATCATCCTGGCGTATCGGCTCGCTAAAAAGCCCTCGGACGAAGAACATCCTTTCGGCCACGGGCGGGCGGAACAGGCTGCTACGCTGGTCGTGGCCGTGCTCCTCATCGTCGCCGGGTATGAACTGGGAAAGTCTTCGATGGGCCGTATCCTGCACCCGGTCCCGGTGGATGCGTCGGTCTGGGTCATCTCGCTGGTGGCCCTGAGCGTGGGGGTGAAGGAGCTGCTGGCTCAGTTCTCTCACCGCTTGGCTCGCATGATCGATTCCCAGGCGCTGGAGGCGGACACTTGGCACCACCGCAGCGACGCCCTCGCCTCTCTGCTGGTTCTCGTGGCGCTGCTTCTTTCGAGGCACGGAGTCTCTCGAGCTGACGGGGTGGCTGGCCTTCTCGTCTCGGGGCTCATCGTGTACGTAGGCGCGAAGATCGCGCGCGAGGCCGTGAGCGAACTGATGGGTCATGCGCCGTCAGCTGCCCTTGTGGACGAGATCAAGGGAATCGCGATGCAGCACCAGGAAGTACTGGATGCGCACGATGTGATCGTCCACCAGTACGGGCGCAAAAAGATCGTGTCGCTTCACATCGGGCTGCAGAAGGATACCCCGCTGGACCGTTCCCACAGCATTGCGGAGGAAGTGGAAGCCAGCGTGAGTCGGCGACTGGGGATCCACACGACGGTTCACGTGGACCCCATGGCTGAGGGCGAGGAGTTGGACCAGATCCGGGCCGTCTTGAAGGAGTTCGCGAAGCGGAACCCGTGGCTCCTCTCTTTTCACGACGTCCGGCTACGTCCCGCAGGGGAGGGGATTAACGACCTCATCCTCGATTTGGTGGTGGCGCCGGATTTCCGGCGTACCCAGCTGCAAGCGGAGGTTGATGCCTTGGTGCGTCACCTCCGCGAGACCTTTCCCAACTTGCGCCACGTCGATATTCAGATGGAGCCCCCCTTTGCACGGTGAAGGCTCACGGTCGAGGGACGCTCAGCGCATTGGGAAGCGGCGGGAAAGGCCATCCGGAGGAAGAGTAGAGGAGGGGCGGTCGCACCTGCAAGGTTGCTAACTCGGCGAGGAAGCGATCCCGCACCGCGCGGAAGTCGGCCATTGCCGTCTGGGGCAGAGGCTCCCCCGTTACGCGTTGCAGGCGCAGTGGATTGATGGGACGCCCATTCTCGTAAAAGGCGTAATGCAGATGGGGGCCGGTTGCGATACCTGTTTGCCCCACGTATCCAATGACCTCGTTCTGCGCCACGTGCACCCCTTTGCGGATGCCGGGAGCGAAGGCGCTCAGGTGCCCGTACAGCGTTTCGTAGCGGGAATTGGCATGCCGGATGCGGACATAGTTGCCGAGTCCGTTGCTCCAGCCCGCGTCCACGACCACACCCGCCCCCGTCGCCACAACCGGGGTGCCCTCCGGGGCGGCGAAGTCAACAGCGTAGTGCGGCTGGATCCGTTTGAAAATGGGGTGGAAGCGCGCCCCCGTGAAACGCGAAGTGATTCTGCGGTAGTTCAGGGGGCTCTTCAGAAAACTCTTCTGGAAGGAACGTCCCTGCTCGTCGTAATAACCTGACTTTCCAGGTGATCCTTCGAAATAGATTGCCGAGTAGACTTTTCGGCCCAGCACGTACTGCGCTGCCAAGATTCTCTCAGTCTGAAGGGGGACATTTCCAGCTTCTGTCACGGCGCACTTCACCTCGTAGATCACGCGGAACTGGTCCCCTGGCTGCGGATCCACAAAGAAGTCGATGTCCCACTGGAAAATGTCCGAGAATAGCATCACGAGCTCGGGGTCTGCGCCCCGGCTGAGGAAGGCGTCGTACAAAGTGGTTTGGACAGTACCGGAGAGACGGCGAACCTCCGTGATCGTGGGGGCTTCTTCGGTGAAAGGCACCCAGCGATCCCCCTGCCGACGCACTCCCACCGACCTCCACGACTGCGGCCGGTAGAGCAGACCCTCGATCTCTTTCGAGGGACCGAGAAGAAGACCGAGCTGGGAACCTGCCAACAGCGTTTTGACGCTCTGGACCTCGTCAAAAGCCCTGACGAGCTGGTTTCGCCGGTCCGGTTCAAGGCCCCGGGCGCTCAGCAGTCCGTCAAGAGTTTGCCCCCAGCGCAGGCTCACCCACACCGTATCCAGCTTGCCGCTTCCCCCATCGGCGGATGGCAGGGCTGTGGATGGTAGTCGATGCTCGCTCTGGCGTGCGCGCTGACAGGAAAAAGCGACGAAGCAAGACACAGCGCAAAGGAGGGCGGCAAGAAGCAACTTCCGGCCAGGCTGCGGCGGTGAGACGAGTTGCATCCGTCTCCTCGGCAAGATCTGTGCGAGCAGGTTCCGGGCAGAAGCGAGAAAGGGGTCGAATTCGACCCCTTGAAGTGGCGCCTCCCCGAATCGAACGGGGGACACACGGATTTTCAGTCCGCTGCTCTACCGACTGAGCTAAGGCGCCTGAACCGCCGGAGAATATACAAACCCGGCCAACAAAGTCAAGGGGAAAATCCCGGCTTGCGTGGCCCGGCACAAGCCGTCCGGAAGCACGGGTTCCATGCGGCATGGCGCCGAAAAGGAACATGCCTTGCCGTTGGGAGTGGATGAGCGGAAGAAACCGCTTCGTCCCGCACACACTGGTTCTCCTTGCCGCCTCGAGAAGCTCAGGCGGATCCGTTCAACGAGACGAGGGGCTTTGCGGCTCCACACTGGTGCGTCGTCCGGGAAGTCGGGCAACGGCAATTCCCCACTGCAACTTTACCGGGGAGAGATTGCGGGTGCGGTTCCCGCATCATTTGACCGAATGCCCGTGGGAAGCATCCCCTACAAGGCGTTCCCTCGCTCGATTCGCTCGCGATTTTCCCCGTGGACTTGTTTCAGGAGCTGTGGTCCGGCGAAGGTCTTCCGATCGCGCCATTTCGGCGAGACGACTCGCACGCCCCTGCGATCCACGCGGGTGACGAATGCCACGGCGTTGCAGCCAAAGGCGGCGAAAGCCTCCTTCATGGAGCAAGCGACGCGTTGGGCGATGAGCTCGTCGTCGGCGACGGCGAAGATGGCCGGTCCTGCGCCGCTGATCGAGCAGGCCAGCGCGCCAGCCTCCAGAGCCTTCTCCTTCACGTGGTAGAAGCCGGGGATGAGATGGGCCCGAACCGGTTCCACAATCTCGTCCTTGATCGCCGCGGCGAAGTCCCGGACGGAGCCTCTGTAGGCTGCCGCCACCATGGTGGCGAGCCGAGCCGAGTTAGCCATCGAGGCCGACAGGGGTACCCGCTCGGGAAGGATCTGTCGGGCGTGCCGGGTGATCACCTTGAGGGAGGGCAGGGCCAGTACCAGGCGCAGCCTGCGTGGTACCGGAAGCCTCTCCCAGTGGGAAGGGTCCTCGTTCACCAAAACCATGCCGCCGAAGGTGCAGGGTGCCACGTTGTCCGCATGAATTCCGCTCACGGCCGCCTCGGCTTCGAGGGCGGCGCGGAAAGCCAGCTCCTTGTTTTCCCGGCCGAACAGGCAGCAAACTGCCCAGGCCCCGGCAACGGCACTAGCGGCGCTTCCACCGAGACCGCTTCCAATGGGTAAACCCTTGTGGAGGTGCAGGTTCAGCCCTTCCTTCCGCCCGAGCAAACGGAGTGCAGCCTTGGCCGCGAGCGAGGCGGTGTTCTGCTCCGGGTCCGTCGGGATGCCATCGGTGAGGCCGGTGACGCTGGCGAGAGTCACCCTTCCTGTAGGGGTGATTTCGGCGAGCAACGCGTCACCGAGTCCGCTGATGGCTACACCCAAGTGGTCGAATCCCGGCCCGAGATTGGCCACCGTCGCGGGGGCGAAGACCTGTACCCTTTCCATGGCTACCTCTCCCTTTGCAGAACTCGCTCGACAAGCTTGCGCAGATCAACTTCGCTGGCGGGCAACGTGGTTCGGTTGTCGAGGTCTTGGGCGCGTCGGAGGACGGCGTCCGGATCCTTGAGCAGGTTTCCGGTCAGTACAGCTACCACCCGTTGCTTCGGCCCAATGATCCCCCGGCTCCGCAACTTGCGAACGCCGGCCAGTGCTGCGGCCGAAGCTGGTTCACAGCCGAGGCCACAGGCATCGATGGCGCCCTTGGCTTCAAGGATCTCCACGTCCGTCACTTGTTCCACAACTCCCTCGGAGGACCGCACGGCCCTCACCGCCCTCTCGAAGCTCGCTGGTGAGCCGATGCGGATGGCGGTTGCGATCGTCTCCGCCTTCACCTCGACGCGCTGGGCGAATCCGAGTTGAAAGCTGCGGTAGAAGGGGTTGGCCCCTATCGCCTGGATGGCAGCTAGGCGAGGCATTCGCTTCGTGAACCCCCAGCTCTGCAGCTCCTCGAAGGCCTTGCCGTAGGCGCTGATGTTGCCCAGGTTTCCCGCTGGGAGCACCACCCAGTCCGGAACGTCCCAACCGAATCCTTCTGCGATTTCGAAGGCAGCCGTCTTCTGTCCCTCAATGCGGAACGGATTCACAGAATTCAGTAAGGCGATCCGGTGGTCGTCGGCCAGACGCATCGCCAGGCGGAGGGCTTCGTCGAAATCGCCTGTGATCTCCACGATGAAGGCGCCGAAGGCGAGGGTTTGGATCATCTTGCCGAGGGCCACTTTCCCCTGAGGTGCGAGCACGAGAACCGGTAGACCCCCGAGCGCCCCGTACGCGGCCAGAGAGGCAGCGGTGTTGCCCGTGGAGGCGCAGAGGAGCGCACGGTAGCCCAGTCGCCGTGCCACTCCTACGGCCACTGTCATTCCGCGGTCTTTGAATGAACCAGTGGGGTTCATGCCTTCGTGTTTCAGCCAGAGCTCTTCGATCCCGGCAAAATGGGAGATGGCGGGATGGCGAAATAGCGGGGTGTTGCCCTCGCGGAGACTCAGCGCCGGATCCGGAGCTTCCGGCAGGATGAGCTCCCGGAACCGCCAGACCCCTGGGAAAGGATCGTTCGCTGCGGACGGAGGGCGGAGCCTGGCCCCGAAGATCTCGGCGAGCTTTTGAGCCGGGACGGGAGGAGGATCATGGCGGACGTCCAGAAGGGATCCGCAGGTGCAGGTACTGCGGAAGGATTCCAGAGGGAATGTGGAGCTACAACGAGGGCATTGAAGTCTTGAGCCCATGGCCGACCTCGAAGAGCTATGTTGGGAAGTTTCTCGGTTGAGGGATCAGCTCGTGAGGACGACCCGGCTCACGGTGGACTTAGCTCCTGTCCGGGTCGTCTGGAAGGTGGGAGTTCCTGTGGTGGAAGTCGAGCGCGCGGCGCTTGCCCGACGCGGACCTCTCACAGCCCTTGCCACCGGGCACTTGCTCAGAACGGAATATGTGTAGCCACGAAGGAGCATCTCGTGCGCCGCAGCTTTTTTCTCCGGAAGTCGGATCCATACTACGAAATTTCATCGGCAACATCAAGCGATTTTTTTACCTCCCTTTGCCTCCCGCCAATGGGAAATAGCTTGCAATTCCTCTGTCGCTTTTGGAGATTATGGCGAGCCATTGGAGCGCAGGCGCAGCCCTTTCCGGTCTGGGCGCTCGTGAGCCGTGAACAGGATCGAGGGGTGGGCTGATCATGTTTCCCCTTCGCGACAACGTCCCGTCTCGCAGCTGGCCGGTGATGAATGTGTTCCTCATTGCCTGCAATCTGCTCATCTTCCTGTACGAGGTCTCCCTTGGGCCTCGGCTGCAGGATTTCCTGATGACCTTCGGGGTCGTGCCGGCCAAGATCCTCTATCTCACGCGGGAGGAACCGGGTAATCTCCGTGAGATCATCCTGCCTTTCTTCACCTCGATGTTTCTCCACGGGGGTTGGTTCCATGTGATCAGTAACATGTGGTTCCTGTGGATCTTCGGCGACAACGTGGAGGACAGACTGGGCCATTTCCGTTACCTGGTGTTCTACATCCTCTGCGGGCTTGTGGCGGGCTGGGTGCACTACGCTGTGAACCCCACCTCCGGCGTCCCCACCGTCGGGGCCAGCGGTGCGATCTCCGGTGTAATGGGTGCGTACTACATGCTCTACCCAAGAGCAAGAGTATTGACCCTATTGCCCCTCTTCGTATTCGTGGAGATCATTGAGGTGCCCGCGTTCTTCTTCCTCGGTTTTTGGTTTGTGATGCAGCTGCTGCAGGGCATGTTTTCCCTTGCCATGGTAGACACCATGTCCGGCGGGGTTGCCTGGTGGGCGCACGCCGGAGGCTTTGCCGCTGGGGCTGTTCTGGTGTTTGTGTTCAAACGGCGCAGTTACCGGGGCGTCTATCGAGATCAGTACTGGCCGTGGTGACGGTGGAGAGTCCAGCATGGTGGGACTAGCGCGAGGGTGAGGGATGAGCCCACTGGACATCTTTTGGGTCTTCTTCATGATTGCGGCGCTGCAACCGGCGATTCGCCGCCGCATGCTGGAATCCAGCAGGATGCGGTTGATCCAGCGGATGGAGCAAAAGCGGAAGAGCCGGGTCATCGCTCTGGTCCATCGGCAGGAGACCATGAGCCTGCTGGGGTTTCCGATCATGCGCTACATCGATATCGAGGACAGCGAGGAAATCCTGCGGGCCATTCGCCTCACCGACCCCAACGTGCCCATTGACCTGATCCTCCACACGCCCGGAGGGCTTGTCCTGGCGACGAAGCAGATCGCGCGGGCGCTGAAACGCCACCCAGCCAAAGTGACGGTGTTTGTGCCTCACTATGCCATGTCGGGGGGCACCCTGATCGCTTTGGCGGCCGATGAGATCGTGATGGACGAGAACGCCGTGCTCGGCCCTCTGGATCCGCAGCTGGGGCAGTACCCGGCCGCCTCCATCCTGCGCGCCGTGCAGGCCAAGGGCAAAGGCAAAGCCGATGACCAAACGCTTATCCTGGCCGATTTGGCGGAAAAGGCGATCCAGCAGGTGAAGGAGACCATTGTCGAGGTCGCCTCGGACGCCATCCCAAAGGACAAGCTGGAGATCATCGCCCAAGAGCTGAGCTGCGGTCGTTGGACGCACGACTATCCGATCACTGTGGACCACGCGCGGGCTTTGGGCCTGCCGGTTTCGACAGAACTCCCCGAGGAAGTGTACCACTTCATGAACCTCTTCCGGATGCCGGCGGAAAGGAATCGGCCGTCGGTCCAGTACATCCCGCTTCCTTACCATGGGCCTCAGGCCGGGAGTGGGGCTGCGCGCAGCTGACCCGACTTGGGCTTTGGGGCCCGTCTTGAGCCGTCCTTCAGCCGCTATGAGCGCGGCCTTGCCGGCCGCCGAAGACGGGGTTTATGGAACGGAGCGGGGGCGTTCCCCTTCCAGCTCGAGGGAACCTCCGGCAGAGGCGGGTCGTCTTCTGCCTGGTGCAGATCTCAGGCGCGGGTTACTGTGACCTATGCAAGAGGGGGGGATGCTAATTACCCCAGGAGGACCAACGCAAGAGCCGCCAGCACCGCAAATCCCCCGCAGGATCCGGATCCTGCCGCTTGGCGAGGCGGTGCTGTTTCCAGGGATGTTGCTGCCGCTGACGATTTCCGACCCTGTCCGGCTTCGGGTGATTGAGGAGGCAGTGGCTTCGGACCGCTTCGTGGGGGCCTTCGCAAGCCGGACTGGCGCCATCGATCCTGGAACTCAGGATCTCTACGACGTGGGGACGGCCGCGCTCATTGCACGGATGCTGCGTTTACCCGACGGCTCTGTCCAAGTGGTGTTGCACGGGCTCGCGCGCATCCGGCTGCGAGAGATTGTGCAGAGCGTGCCCTTCTTCGTGGCCGATGCAGAACCCCTGCAAGAGGTGCTCCAACGGGATACCGAGTTCGAAGCCGCACTGCGGGGAGCTCTGGGCACGTTCCAGCGTGTGGTGGAGCTTGCTCCCAACCTTCCAAACGAGCTCGTCACCATTGCGCACAATCTTCCAGATCCGAGCCACCAGGTCGACTTCATGGCCAGCCATCTCAACCTGAGCCGCGAGGAAAGGCAGAAGGTATTGGAAGCGGTGGATGTAACCGAGCGTCTCAGGCTCGTAAGCGAGTACCTGAATCGTGAGCTCGAGATCCTGGAGATCGGACAGAAGATCCAGCAAGACATCCGCCAGCGGATCGAAAAGACCCAGCGCGAGGCCTACCTGCGGGAGCAACTTCGGGCCATCCAGAAGGAATTGGGGATCGAAGACGAGCGGACGGCTGAGATCAACGAGTTCCGGAGGCGGATGGAAACGGCGGGCTTGCCGGAGGAGGCGCGAAAGGAGGCGGAGCGAGAACTTGAGCGGATGCAGTCGATGCCGTTTCAGTCGGCGGAGTACACGGTTTCCCGCACGTATCTCGAGTGGCTCCTCAGCTTGCCATGGAACCAGGAGACCGAGGATCGGCTGGACTTAGCGGTGGCGCAGCAGATCCTGGACGCCGACCATTATGACCTCGAGAAGGCGAAGGAGAGGATTCTGGACACCCTGGCGATTCGCCGCCTCAAGCCCGACGCAAAGGGCCCCATCCTTTGCTTCGTAGGCCCGCCGGGAACGGGGAAGACCTCCCTCGGCAAGTCGATCGCACGTGCCCTGAACCGCAAGTTCGTCCGGGTCTCCCTCGGCGGGGTTTCGGACGAGGCGGAGATTCGTGGCCACCGCCGCACATACATCGGCGCGCTACCGGGGCGAATCATCCAGGGCATCCGCCGTGCCGGCGCAAAGAATCCCGTGTTCATGCTGGACGAGATCGACAAGCTGGTCTCCAACTTCCGCGGCGATCCGGCGGCTGCGCTGCTCGAGGTGCTGGATCCTGAGCAGAACAGCGCCTTCGTGGACCACTATCTGGACGTCCCCTTTGACCTCTCGAAGGTATTCTTCATCACCACTGCCAACGTGACCCACTCCATTCCCGGTCCCCTTCTGGACCGTATGGAAGTGCTGGAGCTGCAAGGCTACACCGAGGCGGAAAAGCTGGAGATCGCTCGCCGACACCTCCTGCCAAAGCAGCTGGCGGAGAATGGGTTGAGCGTGGACCAGCTCCAGATCGAAGATGAGGCGCTGCGGGCGATCATCCAGAGCTACACCCGTGAAGCCGGCGTCCGCAACTTGGAACGGCAAACCGGAACCATCTGCCGGAAGGCTGCACGCAAGATTGTGACGGGCGAGACCCAGCGCATCCGCGTTGGGAAGGCGGAACTTCAGGAGATGCTCGGCCCGCCCCGCTACCGGGTAGGGACGGCGGAGGCGAGAGATGAAGTGGGCGTGGCCACCGGCCTTGCGTGGACGCCGACCGGTGGCGACTTGATGTTCATCGAGGTAGCCGTTGTGCCCGGTTCGGGGCAGCTGAAACTCACGGGACGGCTGGGGGAGGTCATGAAAGAATCCGCAGAAGCGGCGATGACCTACGTCCGCTCCCGAGCTCGGGAATTGGGACTCGAACCGGGCTTCCACCGCAAGCTCGACGTGCATATCCACGTGCCGGAGGGAGCTGTTCCGAAGGACGGACCCTCGGCAGGAATCGCCATTGCGACCGCCCTTGTCAGCGCCCTCACGGACACGCCGGTCCGGAAAGATGTGGCCATGACCGGGGAGATCACCCTCCGCGGGCGCGTACTTCCCATCGGTGGCGTCCGGGACAAGGTGTTGGCGGCCCAGCGCGGCGGCATCTCCAGCGTCCTCCTGCCGCGGGAAAATGCCCATGACTTGGAAGACGTACCGCAAGAAGTCCGCTCCGAGCTCAACATCGTGTTGGTCGAGCACATGGATCAAGTGCTGGACTTCGCCCTCGCGTCGAAGCTGAAGCGGGTTTCCGCCGTGGCGGACGAGCCTTCTGCGAACCCCAATTCTTCCTCCGCCGGGCGTCGCGAGCAAGAGGTGGGATGAAATGCAGCTACGGACCTGGCAAAGAGTCTTTGTTTGGGCGGTGTTCCTTCCTGGCCTGCTGCTGACCCTTCTGTACCTGGGCTTCGTGGCCTGGCCGGCCATTGCTTTCATGGTCATCTGCCTTCTGCTAGCGAGACCGGGTCGCGGCAAAGGAAAGCCGCAACCTGCTTAGCGGCTGTCTCCACGGAGGGTGGGGCCAGAGCCTTTCTTTCCGGCTCCCGAGTGGGGGCAGGGGTTCAGCGCGACCGCCGGACCCTATCTCCCGGCGTATGCACCGGGGGAAGCAATGCCTGTGTTGGTCAGCCCAGTCTTAGCTCCGGAAGGCAGGGAAGCGCGCCCAGGCTGTCCGAGCGGTTCAGTTCTCAGAGCGGGGTCTCCGTCCGCCACGTACGAGCATGGGGACGGGCGAACACGAGGAGCTCTGAGGGTTCTTTCGACCGACCCGTTCTGCGTTCCGGTGGGCGGCGCGGAGGATCGTGCTTCGGCGGACTGCCACAGCGGAATATCGGGAAAGACCTCTCCAGTGGCCCACCTCAGAGCGCATGCCGGAATGAAGCGGCGGAACTCCCCGGGCGGGGGGAACGCGGAATGAGGTCTTCGTGGGCGATGAAGGCGCTTGACTGATGGCTTGAAAATCGCTATTTTTGGAAAGCTTAGGCGGGCGGTTCACCGGGTCTTCAGAGCTTGCATGGAAGGGAGCCGAATTGGCAAAACTGAAGCTGGCGGTTTTCGCATCGGGGAGAGGGTCGAACTTCGAAGCCATTCTGAAGGCGATCGCCGCAGGCCGGTTGGATGCCGAGGTATGCGTCCTCATCAGCAACAAGTCGGATGCAGGAGCCCTGGAAATCGCCCGTCGGCATGGGATCCCCGCCCTCCATCTCTCGGCTAAGCAATTCCCGTCGCAGGAAGCCTTCGATGCGGCCCTGCTCGAGGTACTGGCCCGGCACGAGGTGAACTTCATCGCCCTGGCAGGCTACCTCAAGAAGCTGAGTCCCACCATCGTTCAGGCTTACCGCAATCGGATCCTGAATATTCATCCGGCTTTGCTGCCTGCCTTCGGCGGGCAGGGGATGTACGGCCACCACGTACACGAAGCTGTGCTGCAGTACGGCTGCAAGGTGACCGGCGTGACCGTTCACATCGTCACTGAGGAGTACGACGCCGGACCTCCGGTGATCCAGCGTTGCGTACCGGTCCTGGATGACGACACCCCCGAATCGCTGGCGGCGCGCGTGCTGGAGGTGGAGCACCAGGTGTACCCGGAGGCTCTGCAGTATTTCGCGGAAGACCGGGTGAGGGTGGAAGGGAGGCGGGTGCGCATTCTTCCGAAGCCGATTGCGTGAGCAAGGTTCGGCCTGGCAATGCCCTCGGGCCGAGGTTCGCCGCGGGAAGGCGCTGTCGCATCCCTGGGTGAATGCTGAGGACCCGTTTGTCCGAGGGATAGTTGTCGCGCCTCGAACGGGTGAGGAGCTTGGTCGCGCACAGGGTTCCGGTTCGTTCCTCGCCTTTTCTGTTTCGGGGTCCTCGGGCCCGGCAGGTTTCCCCGCCATCGAGGAGAGGGCTCCTTGGGCTCGCATCCTTGAGGCTTGCGGACCTGGTCTGAGCCTGCGCAAGGGCGGGGCCGCCGGAGGATTGGCATTTCCGGCAGCGGTAGCTGCTCCCCGTCAGCGAATCGGAGCGTTTGTCTGGATTTGAGATGTTTCCCGGGAAGCCGTTTGGAATCGCTCCCGGCGGAGTGCATTGGCGCGAATCGGGCAGGACGGGCCGCAGTTTCCGATGGAGAGCGCCGGAGGCAGGGGTTGTGCCCGCTTCCAGGGTGTCGAGCCGGTCGTGAGGTTTCGGAGCGAAGGTGAGCAGATCGGCATACAGAGGAGGTCATGGAAAACTTACTCAAACTGCGCCGGGCGGTCATTAGTGTTTGGGACAAGGGGGGGATCGTAGAGTTTGCCCAAGCCCTCGTCCGCTGGGACGTGGAGATCGTTGCCACGGGTGGGACCGAGCGAGCCCTGCGCGAAGCCGGGATCCGGGTGGTTTCGGTTTCCGAAATCACGGGCTTTCCGGAGATCCTGGGTGGACGGGTAAAGACCTTGCATCCGAAGATCTTGGCGGGGATCCTGGCCCGCAAGGATGATCCCGCCCAGCTGAAACAGGCCGAGGAGCTGGGCATCCCGCTTGTGGATTTGGTGGTGGTGAACCTCTACCCGTTCGAAAAGACCGTGGTCGAACCGGGTGTAACGCTTGAAAAGGCGCTGGAGCAGATCGACATCGGTGGGCCGACCATGATCCGCGCCGCGGCCAAGAATTTCCCCTCCGTGGCAGTGGTGGTCGATCCGGCCGACTACCCCGCGATCCTGGAGGAGTTGGAAGCCCACGAAGCCTGCCTGACGTTTGCCACACGAAAGCGCCTGGCAGCAAAGGTTTTCGCGCGCACGTCGCAGTACGACACAGCCATTGCTCGCTACCTCACCGGGAAATCCGGGGAGCTGCCGGAGGTGATATCGATCGCCGCGGCTCGTCATTCCGCCCTGCGCTACGGGGAGAATCCGCACCAGGCGGGAGCTTTCTACGCCGCTGAGCCCCGTCAGGGACTTGGGAGCCTGCGACAGCTCCACGGCAAGGAGCTCTCTTTCAATAACCTTCTGGACACGGATGCTGCCGTCGGGCTCGTTTCCGAGTTCGAGGAGCCGGCTGTGTGCATTGTCAAGCACAACAATCCGTGCGGGGTGGGCACCGGCGCAACTTGCAGTGAAGCCTACGACAAGGCCCTGGCGACGGACCCCGTCTCGGCCTTTGGCGGGATTGTGGCGTGCAACCGGGAGGTAGACGCCGAACTCGCGGAGAAACTGGCCTCCCTCTTCCTGGAAGTGATTGTGGCGCCGAGTTTCAGTGACCCAGCTTTCGAAATCCTGAGCCGGAAGAAGAACCTGCGCCTGTTGACAATGCCTTTCGATGCCCGTCGGCGCCGGGAGGATTGGGACGTGAGGTCCGTGTGGGGAGGATGGCTCGTGCAGGAGTTCGATGCTTCCTTGGCGGAGGACTTCGGTGAAGCGCGCGTTGTGACCGAGAGGGCACCGAGTGAGGCGGAGTGGGAAGCCCTGCGCTTCGCGTGGAAGGTCGCTCGATGGGTGAAGTCCAACGCCATCGTCTTCGCCGGGAAGGACCGCACGCTGGGGATCGGAGCCGGTCAGATGAGCCGCGTGGATTCCGTGCACCTGGCCGCCTGGAAGGCTCGAAATGCGGGGCTATCGCTTGCGGGGAGTGTGCTCGCATCGGATGCATTTTTCCCGTTCCGGGACGGCGTCGATGCGGCAGCAGAGGCAGGAGCGACGGCCATCGTACAGCCGGGCGGCTCGGTGCGTGACCAGGAGGTGATCCAGGCAGCCAATGAACACGGCATGGCCATGGTCTTCACAGGCGTGCGGCATTTCCGCCACTGACAGATGCCGTGCTGGGCTCTTCGGCCGCAGCCTGCGAGGAGCATGGGGTCCGAGGGGGCGTGGGCGGGGGGACGGAGCTTTCGGCAGGGAGAGTGGGCTAAGGCAGAGCATTCAATCGCGAGGGACGCAGTATGCCATTTTCCTTTCTCGGCCTGTTCGGGAATGATATTGCCATGGACCTGGGCACGGCGAACACATTGCTCTTCGTGCGGGGCAAAGGGATCGTCGTGAACGAGCCCTCCATTGTGGCGATCCGGCGCAGCGATCAGGAAATCGTAGCCTACGGCTCCGAAGCCAAGGAGATGGTTGGGCGGACGCCCGGGGAAATCACCACGGTGCGGCCTTTGCGGGACGGCGTCATCGCCGACTTCGAGCTTGCCGAGCGGATGATCCGCTACTTCGTGCGCAAAGCTCAGGGGAGCCGGTTCATTCGGCCGCGGATGGCGATCGCGATCCCCTCCGGGATCACGGAGGTGGAAAAACGAGCCGTGCGGGATTCGGCGGAACATGCCGGAGCTCGGGAGGTGGTGCTCATCGATGAGCCGATGGCGGCGGCGATCGGCGTGGGATTGCCGGTCGAAGAGCCGGTGGGGAACATGATCGTGGATGTCGGTGGGGGGACGACCGAAATCGCCGTGATCTCGCTATCGGGGATTGTCACGGACATCTCGATCCGGATCGCCGGCGACGAGATGAACGAGGCCATCATCCAGTACCTCAAGCGAAAGCACAACCTCCTGATTGGCGAGAACACAGCCGAGCATATCAAGATAACGATCGGGTCGGTCCCGCCGTACAAGCCGGAAGGGCAGATCACCATCAAGGGAAGGGATGTGGTGGCCGGCATCCCCAAGACCGTTGAGGTGACCGGGGAGGAAATCCAGGAAGCTTTGGCAGAAGCCACCGGGGCCATCGTGGACGCTGTGAAACTCTGTCTCGAGAGGACGCCCCCCGAGCTCTCGGCCGACATCGTGGACCGAGGTCTCATCCTGTCCGGAGGCGGCGCTTTGCTGCGAGGCCTGGACGAACGCATCCGGCAGGAGACGGGCCTGCCAGTTTTTGTGGCCGACGACCCTCTAACCTGCGTGGTCCGAGGAACCGGCAAGATTCTGGAGGACCTGCCGCGGTACGAAAAGGTGCTTACGAAGGTGAAGCGGTACTGATTCCCCCTTGCGCAGTGAGAGAATGCCTGCCGCCCCCGCTTCTTCTGGCTGGGCCGGGAGGCGAATGTAAGCGAAGGTGAAGCTCTTCACAGCGTGGAGCTCCTGGGTCTCGCCGGGTTGAGGAGATGCGGGCGTCTCTGAGAGAGTGGGCGGCGCTGGGCGTGTGCGTGTTCGCTTCTTTGGGCCTACTGGCGGGGAACGAGGACAGACCCGTCCAGCTCATCCGGGCCACAGCTATTTCCATTTCCGGCTCGGCCCAGGAACTGCTCAGCCGCTTCACGCGGACGTTCAGTCTCTCACGGCAGGTGGCCCGCCTTATGTCGGAGAATGCTCAGCTTCTTCTAGAGGTGGCGCGATACCGGAACGCCGCACTGGAAAACCAGAGGCTGCGGGCATTGTTGGGCTTCAAGGAAACGACGCCATTTCCCCTCCTCCCCGCCGAGGTGGTGGCCTACAGCGGCAATTCTGCCATTCGTTCCATCAAGATCAACGTCGGTGCTGAGGACGGCGTCAAGCGGGATTGTCCGGTCGTGAACTCTCAGGGGCTCGTGGGCAAGGTCTACCTTGTGGGCTCCGACTACTCTTTGGTTCACGTGGTGCTGGATCGTAACTTCCGGGCAGCGGCCGTCGTGGAGCGGTCCCGCGTGAATGGGATCCTGCGGTGGAGCGGAGGAGAGTACTGCATCCTGGACGACGTCCCGATCCGCGCGGATGTGCGCATCGGGGACGTGGTCGTCACCTCCGGGCTTGGTGGGATCTTTCCCAAAGGCATTCGCATCGGCGTGGTGGTCCAAGTGTCTGAGGATGCGACGAGCCTGTTCAAGCTGGTGTACGTCAGGCCGGTGGTGGATTTCAACCGGCTGGAGGAAGTGGCGGTCCTGCTGTCTTCCGACCGAAGCGCGCGAGTGGGGGAATGAGGCGCGTTGGCCTCTACGCCGTGGCCATTGCCGCAGCTGTACTGCTCCAGTCCACGGTGGTCGAGTTCTTGTCCATGGCGGGCGCCCGTCCCAATCTGCCCTTGTTGCTACTGGTGGCTTTGCTCCTTCGGCTCGATGTGTACGAATCTCTGGCGCTTGGGTTCTTGACCGGATTGCTCTCCGACCTCACAGCAGGTACGCCGCTTGGCCTCGGATCCCTGGGCTATTCGCTGGTAGCGTTCGTCATCCGTGTTGGTACGCGCGATTGGGTGCAGGTCAACTACCAGCGGATGCTGCTGGTCTGGGCCATGGGCGCCGTGATCTTCGAGGGATTGGCGAACGGGATCCTCTTGCTGGGCGCGGAGGTCGGTCTGGCGGGGGCGTTGTTTCGGCATATCATTCCGTGCGTGCTGTACGATGTGGGCTTCGGCATGCTGGTTCTGGCTGCCCTGCCTCAGGCTTGGTGGCGCAGGTTGTAGGGTAAGACATGGCGAGCAGGGCAGGGTCCCCGTGGCTCGGTGTTGATCTTGGACCCGTGGTCTTCAGATGGCGAAGACGGGACTTGATATCGAAAGTCGCCGGCGCGTGTTCTCCTGGTTCCTTGGGCTGATGTTCCTGGTCCTGCTAGCGCGCCTGGTCCAGCTGCAGATCGTGCAGCACGAGGTCTATTTCCGGCAGTCGGAAAAGAATCGGGTTCGGCTGGTCACGTTGGAACCTCCGCGCGGCCAGATCTACGACCGGAATCACCGGCCGCTGGTGGAGAACCTACCCTGCTATACCCTCGCCTTGCTGCCGTATCACTATCGGGGCAAGGAGGCCCTCCTCCTCAACTTGGCCTCCTTTGTGGGGGTCGATCCCAATGAGCTGCTGCAGTCCGTGCGCAAGGGCTATCGTACCGAGTTCCAACCCGTGAAGGTCCGACGGGACGTGCCCTTCGAGCTTCTGGCGCAGATTCAGGAGCGGTGGCTGGACTTCCCCGGACTCCTGATTGAGACTGAGCCGAAGAGGAGCTACGTGGGGCAGTCCCGCCTCTCGCATGTGCTGGGATACCTTGGCGAGATCGCGGAGTCGGAACTGAAGGCCTGGAAAGGCGAGGACTACCGGCCGGGAGACATCATTGGGAAGACCGGCCTGGAACGGCAGTACGAGCGCGTGCTTCGCGGTCGGAGGGGGTACCAGTACGTCGAGGTGGACGCCCTCGGGCGAGAGATCCGGATGCTCCCGATGGAGAAGTGGACCCCGCCATCGCCTGGGTTGGATCTGATCCTTTCCATCGATGACCGTCTGCAGGCCAAGCTGGAGGAGCTTCTGCGCGGCAAAAGGGCGGCAGGCGTATTTCTCGATCCGCGGAACGGCGAGATCTTAGCGCTGGCAAGTTCGCCTGACTACGATTTGCACTGGTTTGCCGGGGTGTTAGATCCAGCGATCTGGGATTCCTTGGTAGCTGACCCCTGTAAGCCCCTTTTGAACCGGGTCACGCAGGGGCTGTATCCTCCGGGATCGACCTACAAGCTAATTACCGCCTTTGCCGGCCTCAATGAGAGGGTGTTCTCGCCGGAAAGCCGCGTCACCTGCGGCGGCGCCCTCGCGTACGGAGGAAGGACCTTCGCGTGTTGGTACGCGCAGGGCCACGGCTCTCAGGACCTGTACGATGCCATTGCGCACAGCTGCAATGTCTACTTCTACACGATGGGGATGCGCGTGGGTTTGGATCGATGGGCCAGGTACTCCAAGCTCCTCCGTTTCGGTCAGCCCACGGGTGTGGACCTGCCAGGAGAGCGGGGAGGACTTGTTCCGGATGCCCAGTATTTCGATGCCCGCTACGGAAAGGGCGGCTGGGTCGGGGGAACCATGCTGAACTTGGCCATTGGCCAGGGCGATCTGCTGACTACCCCCTTGCAGATGGCGCAGCTGGCCATGGTCGTGGCCAACCGCGGGAAAGGCTACGTCCCCCATTTGGTCCGGGCGATCGAGAACCCCCTGACCGGACGGCAAGTTGCCGTTCGTCCGGATAGCTTCGAGGTGCGGGAGATTCGCCCGGAGGTGTACGATATTGTGCGGGAGGGGATGTGGGGGGTGGTCAATGCGCCTGGCGGTACCGGAAGGGGCTGCAACCTGGGTGATGTGGTGGTGGCGGGGAAAACAGGCACGGCGCAGAATCCGCACGGAGATCCTCACGGCTGGTTCATCGGCTTCGCTCCGTACGATTCGCCGGAAATCGCGTTCTGCGTCTTCGTCGAGAATGGCGGAAGCGGCAGCGGAGCAGCTGTACCCGTGGTTCGGGAGGTGCTCCGGTTTTACTTCGACGAGGTGCGGACGGAGCGCGCGGGAGAATTGGCCGGGCGGACACCGACTTCATTCGTCTCCCTCGCCAGCATTTCCAGCAGCCGAGCGGAGGTGCGGCCGTGAGCCGACTGTGGAAATCCCGTCTGCGGAATCTGGACAAGCCATTCGTGGCCGCCACACTCTTGCTGCTGTTGCTCGGGTTGATCACTTTGTACAGCGCATGCGCTCAGGCCGGCGATAGCCCGTGGGCGGGCAACTTCGGGCGCCAGTTGACCTGGCTGGCTCTGGGCGCAGCAGGTTTGGTTCTCGCCTGTGTCGTGTCGCTTCACCTCTTGAGGCACCTGGCCTACTTTCTGTACGGGATGGCCGTCGCGGCCCTCGTGCTCCTGCTCCTTTTCGGGAAGGGGCCAGGAGTGGCGCGGTGGCTGCAGCTGGGTCCGGTCCAGATTCAGCCGTCCGAGCTCGCGAAGATTGCTGTGGTGCTGGCACTGGCTCGCTTCTTGACCTCGACGACGACGGACCTGGAGCGCCCATTGGACTTGATCAAAGCCTTTGCTTTGGGGCTTGTGCCAATGGCGCTTGTGGCCAAGCAGCCGAACCTCGGCACAGCGATGGTCTTCGGGGCGCTATTGCTTCCCATGCTGTTCTGGGCTGGTCTTTCCCTGTCATCGCTGTTCATCATCCTGTCGCCGGTTCTGAGTTTCGTGGCTTCGTTTCACCGGCTGGCCCTGACAGGCGTATTGATCCTGGTTGTGGTGGCTCTTCTAATCCTGCGAGCCAGGCCGCGGACGATTGCCTTTACGCTCGTGATGAACCTGGCGGCTGCCGCAGCAGCTCCGATCCTGTGGAATCACCTGCACGACTATCAGCAGCAGCGGATCCTGTCTTTTCTCGGCCTTCGCGAAGATCCGATGGGCTTGAGCTATCAGGTCATTCAGTCCAAAGTTGCGATTGGATCCGGAGGGATCTGGGGAAAGGGCCTTCTGCACGGGACACAAACCCATCTCCGATTTCTCCCCGCTCAGCACACGGATTTCATCTTCTCGGTGATCGGCGAAGAACTGGGATTTGTGGGGACAAGCGTCACCTTGCTTCTCTTTGGGGTCTTCCTCCGCCGCTGCCTGATGATCGCGAGTCGGGCGCGCAATCCCTTCGCAAGTCTGGTGGTTGTGGGCGTGCTATCCATCTTCGCATTTCACATCCTTGTGAATCTGGGCATGGTCGTCGGCCTCATGCCCGTGGCCGGATTGCCGTTGCCTTTCATGAGCTATGGGGGTAGTTTCCTACTCGCTTCGCTGATCATGGTAGGTTTGGTGGCCAATGTCTCGATGAGGTGGGACGAATACTGAGGGAGGACGTCATTGCACCCAGTGCTTTTTCGAATTGGCCGATTCGAACTGCACAGCTACGGCGTCATGCTGGCGATCGCCTTTGCCGTGGGCATATGGCTTGCAGCCAGGAGGGCGCCGAAGTACGGTGTGGACCGCAATCACATCATGGATTTGGCCACGATCATCATCCTCAGCGCTATCGTCGGCTCGCGGGCGATGTACGTCGTTTTTCACCTCGACGAGTTCCGCGGGCACTGGGCGGACACTTTCAACCCCTTTCAGAGCACTGGCGAATTTGGCCTGGCGGGGCTCACGTTCCTCGGCGGCCTGATCCTCGCTTTGATCGCTGCCGCGCTGTACGTCCATTGGAAGAGATTGCCCTTTCTTCGGGTGGCCGATGTGATCATGCCCTCGATGGCTCTCGGGTTGTTCTTCGGTCGGATCGGTTGTTTTCTGAACGGATGCTGCTTCGGTGTGCCTGGAAAGGGGCCGTTTTGCATCGTTTTCCCTCCCGAGAGCCCAGCAGGGGCTACGTTCCCGAACGTACCCATCTACCCGACCCAGCTCTTCTCCTCCCTGGGCGCTCTGGCTATCTTCGGGCTGCTCCTGCTATTGGAACGGCGCCATCGTTTTGAAGGCTTTCTGTTCTACTGGTCTCTCGTGCTGTACGGCGTCGGGCGCCTGCTGATCGACTTCCTCCGGTACTACGAATCGGCCATGGTTGCGCTGAGGATCGGCGCATTGCGCATGAGCGTGAACCAGGTCTTGAGCCTGGGGCTGATCATTTTCGGGGCCACCATGCTGTGGCTCAAGGGCCGTCGGCACCGGCACGCTGGGCCGGAGGGGGTACGTTCCGGATCCGGTGGAAGGTAATTGAGGTTCACCGTCCTTGCGACTGGGCTCCGGGCGAGCGGTTTGGCGAGGGCTAGACAATCGGCGCGACGAGGGCGGGCACCAAAAAGCTTTTGCAGTTTAGTGACGGCTGGTCTAAATTCCCCTGCGCTGGGAGAAGAGAGGGTTGAGGTGCTGGAACCTCCGGGAGGTTACGATGACCATCAAGGAAGAGAGAAGAGATGGCGTTGCTGTGCTGGTGGTGAAGGGGAAGATGATGGGCGGGCCCGAGACGGCCGCCTTGCATCAGAAGGTCAAGGAACTCATCGGGGAGGGGGTCAAGAAAGTCGTCATTGACCTCTCCGGGGTGAAGTGGTTGAACAGCTCTGGGCTCGGCGTGCTCATGGGGGCGATGACTTCCCTGCGCAATGCAGGTGGCGACCTGAAGCTATCCGGCGTGACGGACAAGGTCCAAAGCCTGTTCATGATCACCAAGCTCATCACGATCTTCGACACCTACGATACGCCGGAGGAAGCCGTCGCGGCCTTTCAGAGCTGAGAGACAGGTCTCCGATTCGGAAAGGGATTCCGCGCCCGGTGGGCGGGCCAGTGCCCGCCCATTCGTGTATCTGCAGGATGGCGGAGGTGGCGGGGAAGCGTGTATGTCCTCTCCGGGTCCGAGCAACAGCGTGCCGGAGCACAAGCGGAGGTACTGGAGCTACCAGTACGAGCTGGGTCGGCGGTATCTTCTCCCTTTGCTGAGAGGGTGGGGGGTGGAGGTTCGAGGCCGCAAGGTGCTGGAGTTGGGCTGCGGCGAAGGCGGGATCCTGGCCGCAATGGTCGAGCAAGGCGCCGAGGGCTGGGGACTCGAGCTGAGTCCGAGCCGGGCGAACTTAGCCAGGATTCTGGCAGCGATGCGAGGGCTGGCATTTGAGGTGAGGGTGGGGGATCTGCTTGATCCCACGGCGATGGGTTCGCTTCCAGGTCCGTTCGACCTCGTCATTCTGCGCGATGTCCTCGAGCACGTCACGGACAAACCGATCGCTCTGGCTCACGTGAAATCGCTGCTCCGGCCAGGCGAGGGAAGAGCCATTATCACGTTTCCGCCCTTCTACTCCCCGTTCGGTGGTCATCAGCAGATGCTCGCGTCCTGGTTCCGGCTCGTTCCCTACTGGCACTTCTTGCCCGGGCTTCTTTTTCGCGCCCTGGCTGCCGTCGTTGGGCGCATCGATCGCCAGCCTCACATCCTGAAAGAGATGGAGTTGTTCCGCCGCGATCGCCTCTCGCTGGGTCGCTTCGAGCGGCTTGCGCGCGAAGCGGGATTGCGGATTGTTGCCTCCAGCTTCTACATCTCCCGTCCCAGCCATCACCTGCGTTACGGCTGGCCCGTCATTCCGGCAGGATGGCTGGGAAAAGTGCCGCTGGTGCGTGAGGTCCTGGTTTCGGGGGCCGATTACCTGCTGGCCACGTGATTCCGCGCAGGCGGGGAAAGCCAGCTCGCGTCGGAGAAAGCAAGGAGGCCCTGTGGGATAGCCCGGACGGGGTTCTGGGAGGCGCGTTTGGAAATCCGGACTGCGTTTCGTAGCTTCCTCGCCGACTCGGGTTCCACATCATCTCGGACACCGGTCTTCGGAATGGAAGCGGAAGGTTCGAACTATCTGGTCACGACGGGCAAGCATTCCCTCATCTACGGGCTTGGCACGGCGGCTGCGAAGCTGGTAGGTCTCGTGCTTCTGCCGCTGTACTCGAAGGCGGTCCCCGTTGAAGAGTTCGGGTTTTACGGCCTGCTGGACGTTCTGAGCCAGCTGCTGGTGCAGTCGCTGGCGCTGGGTCTCCCGGTAGCCACTTTTCGATATTTCCGGATGGCGCAGAGCCCGGCGGCGCAGCGGGCGGTGGTCATCACGAGTCTGGCGGGGATCGCGGCGGCCACGGCGGTTTTTCTGCCGCTGACGTTCTACGTGGAATTCCGGCTGCTCGTACAGGCGGGCATCCTGACATTGCCGGCTGGCCTTGACCAACCGCGCTTTGCCTGGATCCTCGTGCTCCAGCTGGTGGACATCGGCTTCACCTGTCTCCTCGGCGTCCCGCTCAACCTCCTGCGGCTCGAGGGCAGAGCAGGGGTCTTCACCGGCCTATCGGTGGCGCGGTTCGCCCTCGTTCTGGCCCTCAACCTGCTCACGGTGGGGAAGTGGCGCATGGGGGTGGTAGGGATCTTCGGCTCTCAGGCCGTGGCCTCTGTGCTCGTCTTTGCGCTGCTGCTACCCTACGTGGCTCGTCGCAGTCGGTCGAGCGTCGATGCTCGGCTGCTCGTACAGATGGTCGGCTACGGCTTGCCACTGGTTCCCGTGAGCCTGAGCGTTCTGCTGCTGAACCTCGGTAACCGGTATGTGGTCAGTCTGTTTGGCGGGCTCGATGATGTGGCCAGATACACCTTTCTGCAGCGAATCGGCGGAAGCTTGAACATGTTTCTTTTTCAGCCCTTCCAACTCGGCTACTTCCCCATGTTGTGGAGGGTTTGGGGCACTCGGGAGTTGGAGCGCTTCCAAACGCGATCGATGACCTACTTCACCTACTTGGGCGCGTGGGTGACGCTCGCTTTGGCCCTTTTCTCGCGGGAGATCGTCCGGCTGCTGCTACGCAATCCGGTCTATTGGTCGGATTACGACTTGGTCCCGGTCGTAGCTGCTTCCTTCCTCGTTTACGGGATGTCGTACATTGCGCAGGCTTCTTTTCACCTCGCGGGAAAGACGTACTGGATTGCCCTGCTGTTTGTGGCGGGCATGGTCCTCAATTTGGGACTGAGCTGGGCGACCGTTCCGGCGGGCGGCGTTCGTGCGGCTGCTTTTGCCATCCTGGCCTCGTACGGTGTGGTGTTGCTGGCCAGCATTCCCCTCGCCGCGCGGTATCACCGGTTCCGCTATGAGGCCAAACGCCTCGCCATGATCCTTTTGACCGCCCTTGCGATTGCTGCGATTGGCGACTGGGTTGCGCGAGGGAACAGGATAGCGCTTCCCGCAAGCCTGGTGCTGCGCGGCGCATTGCTGGCCGGGTTCCCCCTGGCACTTGGGGGGCTCGGCTTCTACACGTCCGATGAGCGCAAGCGCTTGGGAAATTGGCGGGAGGGAATTTGGAATGTGTGCAGGGGCTATTTCCGAAACCGCTGAGAAAACGTGGCTGGAAGACATCCCGGAGATCCGATCGGCGAACTGCTGGCGTTGTGGCAAAGCGACGCCCAGGGGCTACGTGTTCTGCGCGCAGTGTACTCCAAGGTACGGTGAGACGGTCTTGCTGCGCACGGCAGAAGATCACCCGGGGAAGGCGATCTTCGTGGGCAGCATCCCCTTGCTCCGCGTGGTCTTGGAAAGGATTCGCGGGCGACGGGTGGTGAAGTGGTGGATGGGGACGGATGCCCTCACGATGTGGATGTGCCCTCCGGGCATGTCGCGCTGGAAGGTGTTGGCCCATCAATGGAAGATGAGGCTATTGGAAAGATTCATCGACGAGCACTGGGTGACCGGACGGCGCCTCCTGGAGGACCTTCGGCGTGCGCACGGGATCTCGCCAACCAAAGTGGCCGTCGTTTACTGGCCGGGAAAGTATCAGGAGCCCATCCCTTTGCAGACCCACCAGGCCTTCAACGCTGTCTACTATGATCCCGGGGGCGGGAGGTTCAAGCGATGGGTGTACGGGATGGATGTGATCGAGGCGCTGAAGGAGCGGTTCCCGCAGGTGAACTGGATCCGCTTGGATGGGTCCCAGGATCTGCGGCAGGTGCTCCCCCTGGCTGACGTGTATGTCCGACCGAGCCGCCACGACGGCGCACCCAGGATCGTCGAGGAGTGCCGGATCAGCGGCGTTCCGGTGATCTTCTCCGAGGGGCAGGAGCCGGACGTGGACAAGATAGCCAAGGAGCTAGAGGCTCTGCTCCGTTCGAAGGAGGCAGGGGGGAGGGCCGCCGGGCCAAGATCACAGTGAGAAAAGGGCGGAAGGGGCCTTTGCCACGCCTCGTACCCTCTCAGGGGGGACCATCGCGACATTGGCGAACCGCTTCTCCCGCACCGGGATGCCCCGTGGGGGGCGTACCCTCTCGCCTGACGCAAAGCTTGTCGCGCTGACCGCACTCGCCCATTTGTCGCCGGATTTGTGCCCCGGGACTGAGACGGCTCTCCGTCAAGCAATGGCGTACCCTGCAGTGCCTGAGAGCGAGTAATTCCTAGGGCGCCCGGATGGCCCGCACAGGCGCGGCTATCCGGGGATGTCAGCCGGAGCAAGGAGGGTTTCCGCCGCACCCGCTCCAACCTCCTCCTCGTCCAAGGGTTTCCCTCCCGAATGGGGGCGATTCCCTCCTGGACATGAAAATTCCCCTTGACAAAGTGGGAGCGGACTAGTATGTTATACCACGAAAAACCACAAATCCCCACAACGTTCCCCGAAGGAGCTTGCTGCGGAGGGTCGCTTGGTCACGGCGCTGGAAGGGCGGTACCGATGTACGATCGATGACAAAGGGCGCATTGCCTTTCCAGCGCCGTTTCGTAGAGCTTTGTCTCCCGAAGCCAACGACACCCTGGTTCTCGTGAAAGCGGTAGAGCCCTGCCTTTATGCCTTCCCCTTTGACATCTGGCAGAAGTTCAAGTCAAATCTCCTTGGACGCCCCATGGACTACCGGACGCGAATGGCCGTGACGCGTCTCTGGGGGATGAATCTGAAGTACGTCACCTTCGACAAGCAGGGCCGGATCCAAATCCCTGCGGACTTCGCTGCGCACGCCCAGCTGGGAAACGAGGCGGTCGTCGGCGGCGCCTTCAACCGCTTCGAGATCTGGAATCCCGGATTGCTCGAAGAAGCACTACGCAATTCCGCGGATACGTTCATGAAACAACTGGGGGAGATCATGGACTTCGCGGTTTGACGGCCAGCAGGAATGGCCCGTTTCGAGTGCGAAGAATTCCACGTACCCGTGCTGCTCCACGAAGCAGTGGACTTTCTCGTTTGGAATCCAGGAGGGCGATACGTCGACGCGACCATTGGCGGTGGAGGGCACACGGCGGAGATCCTCAGGAGGCTGGATCCTTCAGGTTTGGTACTGGGCATCGATTGCGACCCCGAAGCCATCAGTTGGGTGCGCCGCCGATTTGGGGGGGAGCGAACACCCCTGCGTCTGGTTCGAGCGAACTATGCTGAACTGGCTCGGATCAGCCGAGATCTCGGCCTGGTGCCGCTGGACGGCGTGCTCTGGGATCTCGGCGTTTCCTCGTGGCAGCTCAACCGGCCCGAGCGGGGGTTCAGCTTCGATCGGGAGGGGCCGTTGGACTTGCGAATGAATCCGGACCTCGAACCGACCGCCTCCGCGCTGGTGAACACGGTCTCCGAAGAGGAGCTGCGACGAATCCTTTGGGAATACGGAGAGGAGGGGGAGGCGAGGCGAATCGCCCGAGCGATCCTGGAGCGCCGGGCGAAGAGGCCCATCGCCACCACTCGCGAGCTTGCCGATGTGGTCCGGGCAACGGTGCGCGGCCCGCATGTCGCCAAGAGCCTCGCGCGCGTATTTCAGGCGCTGCGGATTGCGGTGAATCGGGAACTCGAGAGCTTGCGAAGCGCTTTGGAGCAGGCCCTCGAGGTGCTTCGTCCCGGGGGACGGATGGTCGTGATCGCGTATCATTCGCTTGAAGATCGGATCGTCAAGAGCTTTTTCCGGGAGAACGAGCCAAGATGCATCTGTCCCCCGGGAGTCCCCATTTGCACCTGTGGCAGGCCGGGGCGCTTGCGGGTCCTCACAAGGCACGCCGTACGACCCAGTGCAGAGGAGATCCGGAGGAATCCGAGGGCAAGGAGTGCTCGCTTACGCGCCGCGGAAAAGCTGGTCGAGGACGAGCCGGCGTCCCTTTGAGCTGCGGGCGACGGCTGGAAACCCAGCCGAAAGGGCATTGCGCTCCTTGCGGGCGCCGGTCCGCCGGGCGAAGAGGTTCGTCGGCCAACGAGAGCTTGCGCGCTGGGCCAAGCTGGCCCTCATCGCTACGGTATTGGGCCTGTTCTGGATTTGGCAGCGAACTCAGGTGATCAAGCTGGGGCGCGATGTGCATCGCCTCCAGACCGAGCGGCGTCAGCTCCTCGACGAAGTGCACGACCTTCGTGCAGCCTGCGAGAAGATGAGTAGCTACGAGACGGTCCGGCAACGGACTTCAAGGCAATTCGGCTTCACGACCCCGCCGGTGCGCATCCTGGATCTCGAGTGAAACGCCGGGCCGGGGTCAGAGGAAGGATCACCGATGAGGCGACGCTCCCATGCCGAGGCCTGCCGCCAACGCGGAACACAGCATGCTCCACCTGCGCTTCGCCGTCGTCAAGGTGGGGCTGATTAGTTTCTGGGTGATTGTGCTCGCCCGTACGGCCTGGGTGCAGCTTCTGGAAGGGAGAAGGTACGCGAAAATGGCGGAACAACGGTACCTTAGCGTGATCCGGGTGGAACCCGAACGCGGGTTGATCCGGGACCGCAACGGCGAGCCCCTGGTTCTCAACCGCACCGTTTTCTCGCTCGCGGCAGATCCGAAGCTGATTGAGGCTCCCAATCGGGTCGCTCAGCGCTTGGCTGCGCTTCTGGGTGGACAAGCCAGCGAGTACCAAGCCAAGCTGCGGCAGGAGGACACCCGATTCGTCTGGTTGAGGCGTGGGCTTTCCCGGGAAACGGCCGAGCGGATCCGCGATCTCGAGATTCCCGGCCTTGTGCTTGTTCGGGAAAGCAAGAGAGCCTACCCGCACGGGAGATTGGCCAGCCCCGTGCTGGGATTTGTCGGCGCCGAGAACCGAGGATTGAGCGGCCTCGAGCTTGCCTACGACGAGAAGTTGCGCGGCACCCCGGGCGTGGCCTACCTCCAGCGGGACGCGCGGCGCGGGCGGTACTACGAGGTGTCACACCCGGCACAAGAGGCCGTACCAGGCTGTGACCTCATCCTCACCCTGGACTATTCCCTCCAGGAGATCGCGGAGGAGGAACTGGAAGCGACACTGGACCGTTTCCGGGCGGAAAGCGGCACCGTGATTATCGTGAGGCCGTCCACGGGGGAGATCCTGGCGCTCGCGGAATCGCCCTCCTTCGACCCGGCCCGGGCCGGCGAATATCCGCCGGAGCGGTGGAAAATCCGGGCCATCTCCGATCCGTACGAGCCCGGATCGACGTTCAAGCTCGTGACCATGTCGAGCGTGCTGCGCGAGAGGATGCTCCGGCCCGAGGATGTGATCCCCGTGTATAACGGCAAGATGGTGTACAAGGGGAAGCTGATTCAGGATGTGCAGGCGCACCGTCAGCTGACGGTCCAGCAGGTCTTCGAAGTGTCCAGCAATGTTGGCACCGCCCAGCTCGGTTTGCGATTGCCGCCCGTGTCGCTGTACGCCATGGCGCGGGCATTCGGGTTCGGGGCATGCACCGAAGTGGAGTTGCCGGGAGAGGTCCCCGGATCCGTCCGGCATCCCAGCGAATGGTCCGGTTGGACCCCGGCGATGATGTCCATTGGCTACGAAGTGAGCGTTACCCCGCTCCAACTGGCCATGGCGTACGCTGCGGTGGCGAACGACGGCATCCTCATGAAGCCCCACATTGTGCGGGAGATCCGCCGGCGCGACGGTAAGGTGGAGTGGCGTTTCCGTCCCGAGCCTGTTCGTCGGGTCCTGGACACGGAAACAGTTCAGACCCTGAAAGCCTTCCTCCGAGGCGTGGTGGAGCGAGGGACAGGAGTGAATGCGAAGGTGCCGGGGTTGCGCGTCTACGGGAAGACCGGCACCGCCCAGCGGTACGATCCCTCCCTCGCGAGCTACAAGAATGTCGGGTACGTAGCTTCCTTCGTCGGTTTCGCGGAGGCGGAAGAGGATACCCTGCTGATCCTCGCCGTGGTGAACAACCCCAAGGGGGCTTATTATGGCTCCATCGTGGCGGCGCCGTTGTTCCGCAGAATCCTTGTCCGCGCCTTGCGGTTGCCGAACGTTGTCGTCCCCAACCCAGAGCCGACCCACCTACCGAGGAGGGAGACGATGGTGGTCCACAATTCGGAGAGCGTGATCGTGCCCGACGTGACGAACCGTACCCCCGAGGTCGCCGAACGTATTCTCCGCGATCTCGGCCTGGACGTGAAGAAGGTCGGAGAAGGGAGTCTAGTCGTCCGCCAGGAACCGGAACCCGGCTTTGAAGTGCCCACCGATAGCAAGGTCTCCCTCTATCTTTCCGCTCCTCCCGTTCGAGCCGGCAACACTGCCGTCGTGCCGGACTTGGTCGGCCGGACCCTCCGCGAAGCTATCGCCACGCTGGCCGCGCGTGGACTGACGGCGGAAATTCAGGGCTCGGGAATGGTGGTGGAACAGTGGCCGCAGGCTGGCAAGGTGGTGCCAAAAGGCACTTGCTGCCGTCTGCGCTGCCTGCCCGTACGGAAACTTGCTGCGAATCTTTTAGATTGAACGGATACGCATCGCGAACACGAGGTTAGATTGCGCTACCAGCTTCGCGAAATCCTGGACTGGTTCGGAAGCCAGGCCCAGTGGGTCGGCGGGGAGGACCGCCTAGAGGAACTCGTTCGTGACGTTTCCACGGACACCCGGACGCTCCGCGCAGGAGAGCTTTTCGTGGCTCTCTGCGGTGAACGGTTCGACGGGCACCAGTTCGTGGAGGAGGCGTTTGCTAAGGGAGCTACGGCAGCCGTCGTGGCCCGCGAGTGGGCCAAGAACTGTGGCAGCCCGGCTGGTCCCTTGCTCGTGGTCGAGGACCCCCTGCGGGCTCTTTGCCATCTCGCCCGTTGTCACCGGCGAAAATTCAGCATTCCGGTCGTAGCCCTGACGGGAACCGTTGGGAAGACGACCACAAAGGAGCTTGTGGCTGCCGTTCTCTCCGAGCGATTTCGCGTGCTCAAGAACGAGAAGTCATTCAACAACGCGGTGGGTGTTTCCCAGACGCTGCTTTCCCTCGAGCCGGAACACGAAGTCGCAGTCTCGGAGATCGGAACCAATCATCCGGGAGAAATCGCCGCGTTGACCGAGATCGTCGAGCCCACCATGGGCATCATCCTGAATGTCGGCCGAGGCCATCTCGAGTTCTTCGGCGATGTGGAAGGGGTTCGGCGCGAGAAGTATGAGTTGGCGCACTGGCTGGAGGAAAGAGGCCGGGGTCCAGTTCTTCTGAACGCCGATGACCCATGGATCCGGTCGCAGCCTCCCTCCGCGAAGCAGCTCGTGTGGTTCGGCCAAGAACCCTGGGCGGACGTCCGCGTGGAGGTGATTGGGGAGGAAGCGGGAAAGCCAATTCTGAGGTTCCACGGTGTCTCCGTTGTGCTGCCCCTCGTGGGTGGCCACCATGTGGGCAACGCTGCTGCCGCGGTGGCTGTCGGACTCCACTTCGGCCTGACCCCTGAAGAGATTGCCCGGGGGCTTTCCCGGGTGAAAGCCTCTCCCCATCGAGGAGAGTTGAAAACGGTAGCCGGCCTCACGCTGGTGGACGACACCTACAATTGCAACCCGGAGAGTGCGCGCGCTGCCTGCCGCCTTCTGGCCAGTTTGGAGGGAAATCGCAAGGTTGCTGTCTTCGGCGACATGCTCGAGCTGGGTCCGCGCGCGCAGCAGGAGCATGCCGAGTTGGGAGCCGAACTGGCCCAGCTGGGCGTGGATCTTCTCTTCGGGTTCGGGACCAGGATGGCAGCCGCGGTCGAAGCGGCCAGGGCAACCGGCCTTCCCGCCCGGCATTTCCAGGACAAATCCGCCCTGGTTGAGGCTCTCGTGGCCGAAGCCAGGCCCGGAGACGTGATCTTGTTCAAGGGCTCGCGTGCCATGCGGATGGAGGAGGTGTTGGAGGAGTTCCTTCGTCGTCTGGCGGACGCTGAGGGGCGTCTTGCCGAGCCCTGTGCGCGGGCGAGGTCCGCCGGCAACGGTTGCGGGTAGCAGGGTGGAGGGAGCAGGCGCGGACACGTTGGAAGCGGCCACCGGGAGGCAGCATGCTTTACCATCTTCTGTATCCGCTCAAAGTCTACATCTCCGGTCTGAACCTGCTGAGGTACATCACCTTTCGATCCGGTGCGGCGGCCATCACCGCGCTGTTCATCAGCTTTCTGGTCGGGCCGTGGATCATTCGCAAGTTGAAACAGCACCGGATCGGGGAGGAGATCCGCCAGGATGGCCCGCCGACCCATCTCAAGAAGGCCGGCACGCCCACCATGGGCGGCCTGATCATCTTGGCGGCAACGCTGATACCGACCCTTCTCTTCGCACGCCTGGACAACATCTACGTGCTCCTGATTTTGCTGGCCACGGTGGTCATGGGAGCCGTCGGCTTCCTCGACGACTACCTCAAGGTGGTGAAGAAGAAGCCGAAGGGCCTCATCGGCCGCTACAAGATGGCCGGGCAAATCCTATTGGGGTTGGTGATCGGCTCGGTGCTTTACTTCCATCCGCAGTTCGCGGAATACCGCTCGGTGACCAGCGTCCCGTTCTTCAAGAATCTGGAGATCGACTTCGGGATCTTCTACATCCCGGTGGTGGTCTTCGTGATCACGGCTACATCCAACAGCGTGAATCTGACGGATGGGCTGGACGGGTTGGCGACCGGGCTTGTGGCCATCGCCGCCACCACCTTCGCGGGGATAAGTTACGTCACGGGGCGAGTGGATTTCAGCGACTACTTGAACATCATCTACCTGCCCGGCACGGGAGAACTGACCGTCTTCTGTTTCGCTTTGATCGGGGCAAGCCTCGGTTTCCTCTGGTTCAATTGTTATCCCGCCCAGGTCTTCATGGGCGACACGGGAGCGCTCGCCATTGGCGCCGCCATCGGTACGCTGGCGGTGCTCGTCAAGAAGGAGCTCCTCCTGGTGATCATTGGGGGCGTGTTCGTGGCAGAGAGTCTCAGCGTCATGATCCAGGTGTACAGCTTCCGCCGTCGGGGTAAGCGAGTTTTCCGCATGGCTCCGATCCATCATCATTTCGAGATGCTGGGTTGGCCGGAGCCGAAAGTTGTGGTTCGCTTCTGGATCGTCGGGGTTTTGCTGGCGCTCTTCAGCCTGACGACCTTCAAGATCCGGTGAGGAGATCCGGTGGTGAACCGGAACTGGGACAGGTGGCTGGTTCTCAGCGTCCTTGTATTGACGATCGTCGGGATCCTCATGGTCTTCAGCGCTAGTTCGTACCGCGCGCTCGAGCGGTTCAACGATAGCACGTTCTACCTGAGGCGGCATCTTCTGAAAGTGGCGATGGGAGTGGCAGCGGGTTGGTTCGCATGGAGGCTGGATTACCGCAAGTTCCTGCGCATCTCCCCTTGGTTGCTGCTGATTTCGATCCTGCTCTTGGTCTTCGTTCTGGTCCGCGGCCCGGTGATCAAGGGGAGCCGGCGTTGGATCATGTTGCCCATGCTCCAACTGCAAGTATCCGATCTGGCCCGGCTCGCTTTGATCCTCTTCTTGGCCCGCACGCTACCCAATGCGCGGGAAAGGCTCGGCGATCTTCGCCGGGGATTGCTGCCCTTCCTTCTGGTGGCGGGGACCGTGGCGGCGTTGGTGAAGCTTGAGCCGGACACGGGTACGGCTGTGCTCCTGTTCGGGCTGACGTTGCTCATGCTGTTCCTGGCGGGAGCGCGCTTTCGCCACCTTGCGCTCGTGGTCTGCCTCGGGTTCACTTTGGGCGCGTTTCACACCATGCGCCACTCGTATCAGCGGGCTCGAATCGTACAATGGGTGAAAGCCCTGCGCGGTGAGGAGATCGGTTACCACGCGGAGCAGGCGGTGATCGGTTTGGGCGCCGGCGGCTTCTTCGGGGTCGGACTCGGGGAATCGAAGCAGAAACTCTACTATCTGCCCGAGCCCTTCACGGACTCGATCTTTTCCATTCTGGGCGAGGAGGCGGGGTTCGTCGGGACCTCGTTGGTGCTGGGAGCCTACCTACTGTTCATACTGCGGGGGCTACGAATCGCACGTTGTGCCCCCTCGTTCGAAGGGTATTTGCTCGGAGCCGGACTCACGGCGATGATCGGACTGTACGCTTTGCTCAACGTGGCGGTGATGACTGTGCTTGTCCCTGCCACGGGGATCCCCTTGCCTTTCGTCAGCTACGGCGGGAGCAGCATGCTGATCAACTTCATCGCCGTGGGGATCCTGCTTAACTTGTCGGAGCAGGGGAACGAGAGCTTCGCGCGCTATCCGTTTCGCCAGGACTACGAGCTGAGGATCCGTCGGCGCATGGCCGGTGCGGGCCTGCGCACCGAGCGGGTGTGATACTCCCCGAGGAGGGAGAGATTGGACGATCGGACGCAGCCGGTCCGCATCATAGTCGCGGGAGGTGGTACAGGTGGCCACCTGTTTCCCGCCCTAGCGATCGCGGAAGCCCTGCGCCGTTTGGAACCGGCCTGCGAGATCCTTTTCTGCGGTGCGGACCGCGGGATCGAGTCGGAGCAAGTGCCGAAACGCGGTTTCCCGCTCGTCACCCTTCCGGTGAGAGGATTGCGCCGGGGGCGGATATGGGAGAATCTCCGGGTGCCGGCGGACTTCCTCCGCAGCGTGGTGCTGGCTATCCGATCGCTGCGGCGTTTCCGCCCCGACGTGGTGCTCGGCACGGGCGGATACAGCAGTGCCCCCGCGGTTGTGGCGGCCATGCTGAGCGGCGTTCCCTTCGTCCTGCAGGAACAGAACAGCTGGCCTGGGTTGGTGACGCGTAGGCTCAGCCGCTGGGCGCGGGAGGTCTACCTGAGCTTCGAGGACAGCTTGCGTCACCTGCGCGGTCCGTCCAGAGCTGTGGTGATGGGCAATCCCGTACGGTTTCAGAGCCGAAAGCTCTCGAGGGCGGAAGCAAGGTCGATCTTTGGGCTGCCTCCGGAGGGACCGGTTGTGCTCGTCTTCGGCGGAAGCCAAGGCGCCCGCCGGATCAACGAGGTGCTGCTGGAGGCTCTGCCTTCGCTCCTCGCCGAGACGAATGCCAGCTGGCTCTGGGCCACGGGGCCCCGCCACGTCGAAGGGATCCGCCAGAGACTCGATGCCATGCCGAAGGCTTCGGAGCGGGTGTACGTACTCCCGTTCATCGACCACATGGAGGCCGCGTATTGCGCCTGTGATCTTGCGGTATGTCGCTCCGGGGCAACCACGCTGGCGGAGCTGGCGGTGATGGGCGTGCCGAGCTTGCTGATCCCGTTCCCCTTTGCAGCGGAGGATCACCAGAGCCGGAATGCGCAGACCATGGCCGCCAAAGGCGCCGCGGTAGTAATCCGGGAAAACGAGCTGACGCCGACGCGCCTCACGGCGACCCTCGTCGAACTACTCAACCAGCCAGATCGCCTGCGGCAAATGGCCCGGGCGGCCTCGGAATTGGCCCGGCCGCGCGCAGCGGAAGAGATTGCACGCAGGATCCTGGCTGTCGCACGGGAGCGGAAGGCGTGAGCCGGACCGATTGGGTTAGGGAGATTGAGGCGAGACTGGCCGGAGGTGCGAAGCGCGATGAACCCCTGGCCCGCTACACCGCCTACCGGATCGGCGGACCGGCCCGCTTGCTCGCCACGCCGAAGGACCAGGAGCAGCTCGGTTGGCTGGTAAAGTTCTGTCGGACGGAAGGGATCGAGCTTTTCGTCCTCGGGCGTGGGTCGAATGTGCTCGTGAGCGATGCGGGATTCGCCGGGGTGGTTGTGCGAATGGAGTCCTCAGCGGGAGACATCGTGATCGAGGAAGACCAGGTGGTGGCGGGCGCCGGAGTCGAACTCCATGCCCTCGTCGAACGGACTTGCGCGAGGGGACTGGCGGGTCTGGAGCGCTTGGCGGGCATCCCGGGTAGCGTCGGTGGAGCTGCCGTAATGAATGCCGGCGCGTTCGGGGCCGAGTTCTTCGATCACTTGGTGGCTCTGGAGATCATGACGCCGTACGGTGAGACGCGGCTGCTCGGTCCCGACGACGTCCCTCACGGGTATCGTACGGGGTTTGATCCTCGCTCCGGCATTGTCCTTTCGGCTTCTTTGCGGCTAGTCGCCGGGGATCCGCGAGAACTACAAGCCGAGATTTCCGAATTGCTGCGGAAACGCTGGGAAAAGCAGCCTCTCGAATACCCCTCCTGCGGAAGCGTGTTCAAGCGACCGCCCGGTGACTACGCCGGTCGCCTCATCGAAGCGTGCGGGCTCAAGGGGCTCCAGAAGGGACGGGCCAAGGTCTCCGAGAAGCACGCCAATTTCATCATCAATCTCGGCGGCGCAACAGCCGAGGATGTCCTGTGGTTGATGCGCGAAATTCGTCGCCGCGTGTCCGAAAAGTTCGGTATCCTCCTGGAGCCGGAAGTCCGATTGGTGGGCTTCGACCGGCCCGTGGAGGAGCTTCTGGCCGTGTAAGGAGGTGCGCAGATGGTAACAGGTCCTGGGTTTCGCTGGCGAGGGAATCGGGATTTTCATCGCTGGGATCGGGATCGTCTCGCGACGAGGCCACCCTCGTCGAGACTTCGGCCGTTGGATCGCTGGGGTAAGGGCCTTTTCGTGTCTTCCCTTTGTGCCCTGATCGGGTTATATTTGTACGTAGCGCTCGGCGGGGGCCATGCGGTTCCGGTCTTCGCCCTGGATGCGGAGGGGGCGGGCAAAGCCAATGCGGAGGCTCGGGGACCGGTGCTCATCCCGAAGGTGGATCGTGCCGTTGCCCTCTTGGACGGTCCAACGCTCCTTGCTTTGGATGCGGAGGGAAGGGCTGCAAAGCTGGGGCCGTCGGCTGGCCTGATGGATCTGCCGGTCGTGACCGGCGTGTCCCTGCAGGACCAAGAAGCCCTGCGGTCGGCCGCGGAGGCGTTGGAGCAGCTACGCAAATCCAGGTACGCTTTGTACGGCAGACTTTCGGAGCTCCATTACGAACGGGGCGCGTGGATTGCCTACCTCGTCGATTATCCGCTGCCGGTCCTTTTGGGCTCCGGACCACCGCGGGAGAAGTTAGAGTTGCTGGCTCAGACACTTCCGATCCTGGAGAAAGAGGAGGACCTGCGCCGCATAGCTGGACTGGACCTCCGTTTTGATTCGCAAATCGTTGTGCGATATGCCGGGGACAGAACATCCTGAGATGTCGGGGGTGTGTCCCTGCTGAGGGAGCGGGGAGATGCTCTGGGAGGAATCGAGATGCCGAATTACATCACGGGGCTCGACATTGGGACGACGAAGATCGGGGTGGTGATCGGGGAGGTGGGCGAGGATGACGAGCTCCGCATCGTGGCCGTGACGAGCACGCCCTCGGAGGGTCTTCGCCGCGGCGTGGTGATCAATCTGGAAAAGACGGTGCAGTCCATTGCTCGCGCGGTGGCGGAGGCGGAGCAAATGGCCGGCGTGCAGGTGGACTCCGTCTACGCAGGGATCGCTGGGGACCACATCCGGAGCATCAACGGCAGGGGGGTAGTGGCCGTGGCTGGGCCCAATAACGAGATTACCGAAGATGACGTGCGGCGGGTGATCGATGCGGCCAGGGCGGTCGCGCTACCCATCGATCGAGAGATCATCCACATCCTTCCGCAGGAGTTCATCGTAGATGACCAGCGGGGCATCAAGGATCCGGTCGGCATGGCTGGGGTGCGACTGGAGGCTGAGGTCCACATCGTCACAGGGGCTGTGACCTCCGCGCAGAATATCTACCGGAGCATCGAACGAGCTGGCCTGAGAGTGCGGGACCTGGTGCTCGAACCGCTCGCCTCGAGTCTTGCCGTTCTAACCGAAGACGAGAAGGAACTGGGCGTAGTGCTCATCGATCTGGGGGGCGGCACGACCGACGTCGCCGTGTTCTACCAAGGGTGCATCCGGCACACCGGGGTTGTGGGCCTGGGCGGCCGGAACGTGACGAACGACATTGCCATCGGACTCCGCACCCCAGTCGATCAGGCCGAGGACATCAAGATCCGGTACGGCTGCGCGGTTCACCGCCCCGAGGACGACAAGGAGACCATCGAGGTGCCGGGCATTGGCGGCAGGGCCTCGCGCAGAGTCTCCAAGGCGCTGCTAGTGGACATCATTCAGCCACGCATGGAGGAGATCCTCCGCTTGGCGTATGAAGAAGTGAAGCGGTCCGGCTTTGCAAGCCTGATGAACGGCGGCGTGGTGATGACAGGGGGTGGTTCCCTGCTGAGCGGCACCCTGGAGCTGGCCGAAGACATCTTCGGGGTCCCCGTCCGGCTCGGAATTCCCCAGCCGCTGCACGGACTTCGTGAGGAAGCCCGCAACCCAATGCACGCAACCGGGGTGGGCCTAGTGCTCTACGGCCTTCAGCAGGGCGATGCGGAGGTGGGGCATCACGGCGGCGAAGCCGGCCTCTTCGATATGATCTTGGAGAAAATGCGGAGGTGGCTGGGCCTTGCCTGATCTGCGATCGGATGGAGCAGAGGGTCGAGCACAGGAGCTTGTTAATGGACAACGGAAGTGAGGGTTGTTGAGCAAACCAAAGGAAGGAGCGATGAACTTACGACTGAGCTTCGATGAGCGGAGCGCCCCAGGCGCACGCATGAAGGTTGTGGGCGTGGGCGGTGCCGGCACGAACGCGGTGAACCGGATGATCGAGGCGGGGCTCACCGGAGTGGACTTCATCGCCATCAACACGGACCTACAGGCCCTCACGATGTCTAAGGCTCCCGTTCGAATCCAGATCGGTCGCAACACCACGAAGGGTCTCGGAGCGGGGGCGGATCCGGAGATCGGGCGCCGTTCGATCGAGGAGGACAAGGAGGCCGTGGTGAATGCCCTGCGCGATGCCGACATGGTGTTCGTGACGGCCGGAATGGGAGGGGGAACTGGGACCGGCGCAAGCCCCGTGGTGGCCGAAATTGCCAAGGACCTCGGCGCCCTCACCGTCGCTATCGTCACCAAGCCCTTCCTCTTCGAGGGGCCCAAGCGGATGCAGAGGGCCGAGCAGGGGATCGAAGAGCTCCGCCTGCACGTGGATACCCTGATCGCCATCCCCAATCAGCGGCTCCTGCAGATTGTGGACAGAAAAACCCCCCTCACCGAAGCCTTCCGCCTGGCTGACGATGTGCTCCTGCAGGCCACGCGCGGCATCTCCGATCTCATCAGCGTGCCCGGGTTGATCAACCTGGATTTCGCCGACGTGCGCACGGTCATGTCCGAGATGGGCGACGCCTTGATGGGCTCGGCTGTGGCCAGCGGCGAAAATCGAGCCGTCGACGCAACCCAGCGGGCCTTGCATAGCCCGCTTCTAGACGAGGTGTCCATCGCCGGCGCCCAGGGCGTGCTGGTCAACATCACCGGCGGTCCCGAGCTGAGCTTGCACGAGGTGAACGAGGCCACCACGCTGGTCTTCGAAGCCGCCGGTCCGGATGCGAACATCATCTTCGGGGCCGTGATCGATGAGAACATGGGCGACCAGGTCCGCGTAACCGTGATTGCGACGGGCTTCAACCGCAATGGGCGAAGGGTCGGAACAGTGCGCCGCCAGGTTGCGGATCTTCCCGAGGGATTGCCGGACGGGAAAATCAGCATACTGGATATCCCGACCTTCATGCGTCAGAGAGAAGGATTGACCCCGAGGGAGCCTGCGTTGGGAGAGAAGCCGGCGCCCGAGAGCGAGATCGAGGCGTGGCAAAAGGACGACCTCGAAACTCCGGCGTACTTGCGGAGAGGCCTACGGCTGGCGTGAGTGGCTGGCGGAGCCGTCTCGTCCGCTGACGCAGCGGTGAGCTCAGCGCATTGCGCCCGGGGAGGCTCAATCCGAATACTTTGCACGGCGTCTTCCACGGAAGGAAACGCGGCGGGGGAGAAGATCCCCTCCGCGAACGGATGGCGGGGGCCAACGGGCGGTCAGTGCGAAGTTCGGTCATTCCACTGGGGGAGCCTCCGGCGCGAGCAAGGGACGATCGGGGACCTGCCGCCGGCAAGCGCCGAGGGGAAAGCGCCGCCTTAACGCGGACTAGCCTGGGGGGCGGTCGATACCGTGTTTTCCCTCGCTGCCGATTTGCGCTTGCCCTTTGCGCAAAGCGAAGCTAGATTGGCTTATCGGGTTTGGCCTGCACTAATGGACTCGGACGGCCTGCTCGTTCTCGCACGCCTGCGAGACAGGGCAGAAAGCCGAGAGAGGGTCCGCAGCGAGACGATTCCGGCTGCTTGTCCCCCGAGGGCGGAGAAAGGGTGCGAGCCGTACGTGCGACAGCCGACACTTTTCGCTTCCGAGAGCGAGTCTATGACTGGTTGGCGACGGAAGACCGCTGCGTCCAACCGAACGAGGCGGCGCCGTACAGCTTCTTGCTGGTCTATCCGAATGAGTATGCCGTCGGCCTGTCCAATCTTGGATTTCAGACGGTCTACCGGCTTGTCAATGAGGAACCCGGCTGGGCATGCGAGCGGAGCTTCTTGTACCCTTCGCCTTGGGGCGCGCAACTCCGGAGTGTGGAATCTCTGCGCCGGGGCAGCTCCTTTCACGTGGTGGGGTTTTCGTGTAGCTACGAGCTCGACTATCCAACCGTTGTGGCCCAGATCGCCTCGACGGGCATCCCCCTGCGCGCCGCCGAGCGAGAGGAGGGCCAACCCATCTTCATCCTCGGTGGCGCAGTGACGTTTTTCAACCCCGTCCCTCTGGCGCCATTTTTCGACGTCGTTGTCTTGGGGGAAGTGGAGCCGGTGCTTCACGATCTTCTCGATTCAATTGCGCGCCGGTGGGGGAGGACTTCGCGGCGAACACTGCTGGAAGCCCTGGCGGACCTGCCAGGTGTTTGGTGCCCTCCCCTCGAACCCTTGCCCAGTCGCAAGATCCGGCTTTCGTGGCGGGGCGAAGAGGCCTCACCGGAGTATTCCTGCATCATTTCCCGCGGGACCCACATGGATCAGGCATTCCTGGTGGAGATCGGGAGAGGCTGCGGGCGCAGGTGCAGGTTCTGCGTCGCTTCCCATGTCTACTACCCGTTCCGTCTTTGGCAGAAGGAGCAGATCCTGGATACGATCGACGCGAGGAATCGGAAACGGTATCGCGTCGGTCTGGTGGGAGCGGCGGTATCGGACTACCCTGAGCTCCGGGAGCTATTGGGGGACTTGCTGGAGCGCGGACTTTCCTTCAGTCTGTCTTCCCTCCGCATCGACGGCCTGGATGCGGACTTGGTGGCTCTTCTGGAGCGGGGTGGCGTCCGTTCTGTTACTCTCGCTCCGGAGACGGCCTCAACTCGCCTCCAAAGGGTCATCCACAAGAACCTCCGTCTCGAGCGGATGTTGGAGGCGGCTGACCTTCTCGCTCGTAGCCAGGTCCAGCGGGTGAAACTGTACTTCCTCATCGGCTTGCCCTGGGAAACCGACGAAGATGTGGAGCAAACGGCGCATTTCATCGTCGAATTCGCCCGCCGACTCTCCGAGGGTCCCTCGGCAAAGCGTCTCACAGCAAGCGTGAATGCCTTCGTCCCCAAGCCGCACACCCCGTTCCAGTGGTGCGGAATGGCGCCGAGGGAGGTCCTGGATCACCGTAAGAAAATCCTGCGCCGAATCGTGGGAGGGGCTCGAAACGTCGAGCTTGAATTCGGAAGTCGGGCGGAGGAATACCTTCAGGCGGTGTTCTCTCTCGGGGGGAGTGAGCTCGCGGGGGCGTTGGAGAGCTCCGTGCAGGAGGGGATCCCGCTCAAGATTGCGGTCGAGAGGGCCGGAGTCGACGCTCGAAAGTTGATTCACGGCGAGAAGCCTGCAGATGCTCCCTTCCCCTGGGATTTCATCGCGGGAGGACCTTCGCGCACGGACCTCCTCCGGCAGCTGCATCTCGCTCGTTCCGAGGCGGGGGAGCGAGGGGGTCTACCCGGCGGGGTTCCCCTTCACCCGTCCTGCGGCGCCGGACCAGCGACAAGCCAGGGCTCGGAGGAGGAACAAGTGAAATCCTCGCCTGCCCGCAGAGCCGGAGAAAGCTCGTAGAGACGTTTGGGTGTCCTCGGGACGGCGCGGGAAGGGGTGTGGAGCTCGGTCTCCAGGCGCTGGATGCAGGGAAGCCTTTTGGCCAACGGGAAGGGCCGAGCCGGAGTTTGGAACGAATCTCCTCAGCGAGGTGGCCGCGCTTGTTCCATTGGAGGCCGGACGGAGGTTGAGGCGGACGAGGAGACAGATGGAGAGAACATTGCGCGGTTGCGCAGGGGCGAGGCAATGGGAAAAGGGGACGTGAGCTCACGAAGGGAGGACTGGGAACACTATCAAGCCCGTTTGCGGCTCTTGCCGCCCGCCCGGCGGGCCAATGTGGAAGAGTACTGCCGGGCGGCCTACGACGAGCCCATGCGGCAGATTCTCGATCGCTGCATCCGGCCCGGCGACCGCGTGCTCGACATCGGATGCGGGGAGGGTAGGTGGGTTGCCTACCTGCTCGAGCGTGGGGTCAACTGCGTTGGTCTGGATTTCCTCCCCGCCGCTGTCCAAGAGGCACGGCGCCGCTGCTTTCCGATCGTCCGTCGCACTGCGGTCCTGCAGGGGGATGCTACCCAGCTTCCGTTCCGGCCCGGCAGTTTCGATGCGATTCTCTCCTTCGGACTACTGGAACATTTCCCTCGCCACGAGGCGGTTCTTCGGCATTGGTATGACCTTTTGCGAGAGGGCGGAGTTGCCATCATTTCTGTCCCCAATGCTCGGCGTTGGGACTGGGTACTGTACAGCGTTCTCAGGCAATGGCTGGTCACGCACCAACTCCCTCACCTCCGACAGACGACGAGAGGGATGGCTTCGACAATGTACGGGCACGAAGAGCGCTGGACGCCAGCGTACCTCCGCAGCCTCTGCCGAGGGGTTCAATTCCGCCACGTCGAGATCGAAGGCCTTTTTACGCTTTTGCCCTGTTTTTTCCATCCGGTCGGGAACCGCCTGCCGAGCTGGATCTTCTGGCGCGTGGCGTCCTCCCGGCCTTCCAGGCAATGGGGGCTCTATCTCGTGGCGGTCGCGACGAAGTGACGCTTGTCGAGGTGCTGGGGTTGGGGTAGGCCTGCTTTCCGCGAAACCTCGTCCAGTTTCTTGGCCCGGCACCGGGGCCGACGAACGGCGATTCCACGGACTTGCTCTACTTCTCGGACGCTCAGAACCGAACTGCGAGGGTGTCCAGCTCGGTATGGTGCACATGCTGGATCAGGATGCGAAAGCCGTCCCGGAAGGGCTCATTTCGCCAGCTTGGGATTGCTGAGTCCCCGCAATGGACCTCCCGCGCGGGATAGGGCGAGTGAATCAACGTCTCGCTTCGGTGGCCCGGGAAAGCGATGAGGCAGAGGGTCATCTGAGGGGACGGGCCGGGGGAGAAACGGACGGACCCGACGGCGGCCGTGGCTCGAGCCAGGTAGGGCTCCCTGAGGTGCCCCAACGTCACCCCAATAGCCGCGGGCGCGGGACCGGCAGAAGGTAGTACGAGGGTGTTTTGCGGTGTTCCGTCGAACCGGATGGCTTCGGCCCAGCTTCCCTTTCCGTCGAGCCTGACTTCAACAGGTTGACCCCGGATCCAAATCGTGGCCTCGAAGCTTTGCTGCCCGTCCGGCAGGAGTGGGTCGAGGTAGATGTTCCAGGCGTTCTCGCGGATGCCGTAGAGCCAGTACAGGGCGTAAAGGAACCAGCCCGCCGCCCACGTGAACTGGGGCTTGTCGACGCGGCCGTATCCGAGGCTATCCGCTTTGTCCGCGACCCGGTACTCGAACATGGCTGCCTGGCCTCCAGGGCTTGCCAGAACGTTTCGGACGGCTGCCCAGCGGGAGAGGAGTTCCAAGGCCCTTCTCCGATCTCCCACCCGGTCCAGCAGCAAGCAGAACCACGCGTTCCCATGCGGCCAGACGCCTCCGTTGAGGTAGCGATAGGGCGGGCCGGCTTCATTGCCGTGGAAGCGGTAGCGCTCGACGAGCAGGTGGAAGTCCGCTGGCCATGCATTGCGCACACCGAGTGCTGAATCGACAAGGCAGCTCCGGGCGGTGTGGAGCATAGCCCTCAATTTGGCTTCATCAAGGAGCCCGAGATGGCCCGCGAGCAGTGCTCCGGCGTACAGATGGGTTTCCCTGGTCCCGTCGGCGAAGCGATCCACGAGAAATCGCCGCTCGGGATCCCACAGGCACTCGCCGAGGGCGTGTTCCATCCTGTCGGCCAGGCGCTCCAGGCTCAGCAGCGAGTCCTTTTCTTGGAGGGCGAAGGCCAGCGCGGTGTACTCGCGCACTGCTGCGCACACGAGACTGGTGAGGTAGGCCCGGGGTCCGTAGACGTCGCCGATGTCTCACCAGTCCGGCCTTGCGGCCCAGATGAGATCATCCTCTTCCACGCGGGTTAGGGCAAGCTGGAGGCTCTTCCGGAGCACAGGGAAGAGCTTGCGGAGGGTTTCCCGATCGTCGCTGTGCCGAAGGTATCGCCCAGACGTCAGGATTAGCCAGGCGTGGTTCCAGTTGTCGGCCGAGGCGAATTCTGTGATGTAGCCGTCGTCCCGCCAATAGTAGGCATGGGGGAGGGTGTTCGCGGAGTCGGCATGACGGGCCAAGAAAAGGAGGTCGCGGCGCACCCGCTCCACATCGAATACGCATGCGGACAGGTCAGTCATCAGCGCGTCGTGGGTGAAGAAGAAGTTGTACTCCGCGGGGCAAGGCATGGGAAGAATGGTTCCGTCGAGGTAATGGAGGTTCGTCTCGAGGATGGCTTTTGCCCAGTGGATCGCATGAGCCAGCACGGTATCTTCCACCGCCGTCGGGCACTGGAGAAAGGCTTTGCGGAGAACCGAGACGCGGTGAGCTGCGAGCTGCTCGCGCCAGGATCGTCGGAGGCGACGCACTACCTGGTGCGTTTCTTCCGGGCGGCAAGTCCCGATGAGCTGGGTGATCGCCATTTCCCGGCCAGGCCGGAGCTGGCGGCGATAGGTGAAGGCGACGACCGGGCTTTGGGTTTCGTGGGATGCTGCCGCTTGCGGCAAAGCCGTCGTTCTCGTGAGCCAGTGTGGAGGATGGTCGGAGGGGGAGTGATCGAGTTCCCGGCCATCCAGGGCCACGCCATTTGGTTTCTGCGCCACATTGCTCACGAAGAGCACGGCGGGACCTGTGGCCGGAGAAAGATTCGTCACGCTGGCAGTGGCTTCTTCCTGCCAGAACTCCACGCGCGCGGCCCTCTCCCAGCGGTAACTGTGGCAAGTCCGCAGGCTTGCTTCCAGGTGCGTGCGAAGCTCGAAGGTCTCCGAGTGCGAAAGTAGGTTCGTCAGACGGATGGTGATCGCGAAGGCGGGCAGTTCCTTGCAGAAACCGTAGGTCACGGAAATGCGGTAACCGGCTTGCTCGGCCGAATAGGTCACCGAATACGGCGTCAGACGGTGAGCCATCGGCCGGAGTCCGACGATTTCCGGCGGATCGCTTCCCCTCCGAATTGCCAAGTACAGGACCCGCCAAAGGTCGCGCCGCCAGTAGTCTTCGCTCAGATCAATGCTATCGGCCACTGGATAGTAGAAGCTGATGCGGTTCAGCAAGGGGGAGCTGTGATGGCACTCGATCCCCGCATACGGTCCTCCGATCTCGACCTGCGCGTAGGGCACTGACTGGGCCACGGCCAGCTGGTCTTCGAGCCCGTCGAGCTGGCTCTGCTGGCATGAGGCAGGGGCCACCATCGAGAGGAGGATCCCCGCGGCCGTGGCGCGCTTTTTCACGATTTCCTTCCGCTCCTTGCAGCCCTGGGGCCGCCAAAGGGATTTCTTGCGTGCGACGCCGCAGTTTCAGCCTTGCCCGTCGACTACTCGTCGACCGCCGAGTCCCAACGGAGGCGGCTCCACATGTACATCGTCATCCGGAAGGGCTCCGCGCCCTTCGACCGGTTCTCCGCCGAGCAGGGGTCGGGAGACTGGCCACGTCGGAAGGTGTGTTCCCACCCCGCGGGCGAGGTGGAGGCCCTCCGCTTTGGGCAGGGCCTTCACGTGCTCAAGGACCTGCCTCGATCTCCCCTCTCCCGGAGGGACGACGTTTTTCCCCGGCCTTGGCCGAGCGTTCCGTGCTGAGCTGCGGCCCCTACCTCACGTGATCTTCGGGCTGGTTGCGGTGAGCTGCGCCCAGCACTCCTCAGCGCTCTTCACTGAGGAATCGTGATGTCAATCTCATTTACGGGGCCCAGCACGGATAGCGGCTGGTCGAGCCCTTGGTCGTTCCCCACGACGAGGATGCGGACCTGATCGGGGCGCAGGTACTGGCGCGCTACGCGAAGGATATCCTGCTTCGTCACTTTGCTAACAGCATCCCGCAGGCGATCCAGGAAATCGGCCGGATATCCGTAGTACTCGTAGGTCATCAGACGGTCGATGATCTCCCGTTTGCTGTCAAAATTGAAGACGAAGGAATTGAGGAAGCTCTCCTTCGCCTGGGCCAGTTCCTCATCACTGACTTCCTGCTCTCTCAGGCTTCGGACCTGGTCCAGCATAGCGCGGATTGCCTGGACCGTGCTGCTCAGCTTGGTCTGGCATCCCACGTAGAACACGCCCGGGTAGTTGTAGTTGGCGCCGTACATCCCAAAGACGGAGTAGGCCAGCCCCATCCGGGATCTCACCACTCGGAAGAGGCGGCTCGTGAACGCGCTCCCCAGGATTTCGTTCATCACCTGCCAGGTGAAGAAATCGGGGTTGCTGCGGATCCCGCCCAAGTGGCCGAGCATGATGTAGGACTGGTTGAGGTCCGGCTTCCGGACGAAGTTCACGGAATAATCCCACTGGTAATTGACCTCGGGCAGCTGAGGCTTGATCACTTCGCCTCTGGGCCAGGTGCCGAAGTGCTGCTTGATCAGCTGGAGCATTTCAGCCGAATTGAAGTCGCCCCATACTCCGAGGATGCAGTTGTTGGGGTGGAAGTAGGCTTTGTGGTAGGCAATCAGGTCCTCACGGCGGATTGCGTCGATGGTTGCGTATTCGGTGTGGCGGGCATAGGGGCTCTGGGCTCCATAGATGAGCTTGAAGAACTCGCGGTTCACGATCTGCATGGGGTTGTCGTTGCGCCGTGCGATGGCCGTTCGTTGCCCGATCTTCGCCAGTTCGATCTTGTCCTGCGGGAACGCCGGATTTCGGAGGATGTCCGTAAGAATCTCGAAGGCCATGCCCGCATGCTCCTTCAGGGCCGAGACCGAGGCGCTGGATGTTTGCAACCCGGCGGAAAGCTCCACCGAGGTCCCGGTTCTTTCCAGCAGGGCGTCGATTTCGTCCCCGCTTCGGCCGGTACTTCCTCCTGTGCGGATCACTTCGGTGGCAATCGCCGCGAGTCCCACCTTCTCCGGCGGATCATAGACCGACCCTGCCCCGATCAGAAGGGAAGCCTCCACGAGCGGAAGTTCATGATCCTCGATCAGGAACACGATCAGCCCGTTGTCCAACACTACTCGCTCCGGCTTGGGGATCTGGAACGCTCGGAGCGGCGGGTATTTGAGCTGCTTGTAGGACTTCTGGGCGTCGACCTGGCCTGCAAGACCGAACGAGAAGATCAGCAAGGAAGCGACGAGGTACCTGCGACGGATCAGCTGCCAACCATCCATGGCCCTCACTCCATGCATTTGGGTCCATTCTCTGCTGTTGCGCAAATGGGCGGAGTCGCGATCTCTTGCGCAAAAAGGCATCAATTGGCCGTTTGAGCGAAGACCGGGACCAAGTGCCCAACCGTTCGATTCCGCTTCGTGAGGTAGGTACTGGCGACTCGCCTCACGTCTTCCGCGCTCACGGCCTGGATTTCATCGAGCTTCTTGAAGAGATTACGCCAGTCGCCTGTGATCACCTCGTAGTAGGCGAGCTCCATTGCGAGGCCCAGGTTGTCCTGAAGCTGGCGCACCAAATTGGCGCGCGCCCTGTCTTTGGCTTTCTGGAGCTCCTCCGGAGTCACGGGTTCGCGCTTGATCTTTTCGATTTCATCCAGCATGGAGGCTTCGCACTCCTGATTCGTGTGGCCTCGGGCTGGGACGGCGTAGCAGACGAACAGACCCGGATACTTTTCTCCGGTCAGCCCCGAGAAGGCGGAAACCTGCACGGCGATCTTCTCTTGTTTCACAAGGCGCGTGTAGAGACGCGAGGTTCGGCCCTGTCCGAGGATGTCGGTGAGGACCTCGAACACTGCGTCATCCGGGTGATTGATCGAGGGCCGGTGGAAGGCCATGATGACGAATGGCTGGGCTGGAGCTTCCAGCTCGAATCGCCGCTCCCCTTCCTGCTCCGGCTCCTCGGTGATCACGGGGTCAGGTGGTTCCCCTTTCGGAAGCCGACCGAAGTAGATCTTGGCCAGACGTTTCACTTCCTCCGGATTCACATCCCCGACAATGGCGATGGTGAGATTGTTGGCTCCGTAGTAGCGGCGGAAGAAGTCATAGGCCTGCTGGCAGGTGAGGAGCTCCAGGTCCGACTTGTAGCCAATCACCGGCCGACCGTACGGATGCACTTCATAGGCCACCGCCTGCAGGTCTTCGATCAATCTCCGGATGGGATTGTTCTGCCCCAATCGGAGCTCTTCCAGCACCACGTTCTTCTCCTTGTAGAACTCCCTCAGCACGGGGTCTCGAAAACGCTCCGATTCGAGAGACATCCAGAGCTCCAGCTTATTCGAGGGTAGGCTGTAGAAGTAGCGAGTCGCATCTGGGCCGGTGGTGGCGTTCAGGTTAGTCCCTCCCTCGCGGTCGATCACCCGCTCGTACTCGTCGTGTTCAATGTAGCGGTCGGCCTCCCGCTCCAGCCGGGCGAACTCCTCGCTCAGCTGGCGGATCTTCGACGAATCTGCCAGGTGCCCTTTCAACCTCTCACGGCGGAGAGCCTGAAAGACCCGCTCCATCTCGTCCAGGATCTTCTTCTCCTTGGCGAAGTCCTTGGTGCCGATGGTGCTAGTCCCCTTAAAGGCCATGTGTTCAAAAACGTGAGCAATGCCGGTGATTCCCAGTTGCTCGTCCACCGAGCCCACATTGGCATGGGTGACGAAGGACACGACGGGGGCGTCGTGCCTCTCGAATACGAGGAACTTGAGCCCATTGTCCAAGGTGAACTTGGTCAGCCGCGCCTCAAAGTCGGCGAGGTTCTGGGCTTGAGTGAGGCCCGGGACAAGAAAAGCAAGGGCCAGCGAGAAAGTGACTAGCCTTCTTCGCATCTCACGCCTCCTGTCTCATTCCAACTTGTCCATTCGGCGAAGCGATGGGAGCAAGTCTTAGCTCTCGCCGTGTCTACGGCCTCGCTGTAGCCGAGTTTCCTGGACGGATAGGCTCCCCTCGGCGCTATGTGGGCCACGGCCGGCTCGGTCAGGCGAAGGAATGGGAACGCTGGGGCGCCACGTCCGCCTCCTGCGGGACATGCCGGGCAAGGACGGTGACTGCTTGTGACCATGGCTTCTGCCTTTCCGATGTCCGTCGTGTATGCGCCGGTCGACCTTTCCGCCTTCGCGAGGCGCACGGTTGGCCCGCGTCCTGAAGGAATTGTCGGCAGAGCCGGCCTGCCGCTGCGTGGCACTGATTCGCCGCAGGTTTCGCTCGGCCCAACTGACCAGGACCCCGAAACCCGGACCAATTTCGTAAACCCATCCCAAATTGTCCAGAGCTTTTCCGCAGGCGCGGGCCGGCTCGTGACGCGCGGGAAACGACGAGATTCCCTCGGTCCGGAAAAACTGACCGGAGCCGCCCGGAGAGCTGCCATTTGTGTGCACCTCACTTGCCAATAGGGCAGATCCATTTGCCAGATTGTACCGGGATACCTCCCCTGTGTCAGAGCAACTTTCTCTGACCTCCGTTTCCGATCGATCGCATTAAGCTGCGCAGAATCAAGGCTCTGCGTGGTAATCTAGAAGATGGCATGCAGCTTGCCAAGGGAGGCGGCGGAAACGCTCCGAAATGGGTGAACCCGGAGACAAAGCGGCGAACCCATTGCGCAAAGGAGGTGAAAGGCTATGCTCGAACGGTACCGTGGCGGGAGCGAGCTTGAGCCTCTGCGCCTTTTCCGCGACTTTCAGCGAGAGGTCAATCGGCTGTTCTCCGACTTTTTCGGGAGCGTGAGTGAGTGGGGTTACTACCCGCCCATGTCCATGATCGAGACCAAGGACGAGATCATCATCCTTGCGGAACTCCCGGGCATGGAGCGGGGCGACTTCAAGCTCACGCTCACGGACAACACCCTGACCATCTCGGGTGAGCGGAAAGAGGAGTCGCTGCCGGAAGGCGCTCGTTACCTCTTCAACGAGCGCACGACCGGGCGCTTCGCCCGGAGCCTGACCCTTCCGACGCTGATCGACAAGGACAGGATCCGGGCGGAATTCAAGAACGGTCTCCTGCGCGTGACCCTGCCCAAACACGAGGAGACCAAACCGAAGGAAATCGAGATCCAGTGAGCCGGGGCTGGGGACGGTAGCTCGTCCGTCCCCACCACTCCGGATGAGAAAGGAGGTGAGGGCTTATGGCGCTGATGCGGTGGGATCCTTTGCGGGAGTTGGATCTGTTTCGGAGGGATTGGGAGGACTTTGTCCGGCAGGTGTTCCCGGTCCGCTGGGAGGAGGACTCCTGGTTGCGGCCCGCGGTGGAGGTCTCGGAGACGGACGATGAAGTCATCGTGAAAGCCGAGGTGCCCGGCCTGGACCGGAAGGACCTTCGGCTCACGGTGACCGACGGCACGCTCGTCATCCGGGGCCAGACCCAGGAGGAGAAGGAGGACAAACGCCGCAACTTCTACCGGCGCGAGATCCGGTATGGCTCCATCTACCGCGAGGTTCCTCTTCCCGCGGAGGTGATGCCGGACAAGGCCAAGGCCCGGCTGCGCAAAGGGATTCTCGAAGTGAGGATCCCGAAGGCGCCCGAAGCGCGGGCCAAGGAAATCGAGGTCGAAGTTGAATGATTCATGTCCACCCGCCGGGCGTCCTCGTCGGGCGCCCGGCGTTTGCATAGATTGCGACTTTCGGAGGGCATAGGGTTCCACGTTGTCCAGCGTAGCCATTGCGGGGGCCGGGTCGGCCCCCGCTTTGCACCGAGCGACCATGAATGTGAGGAGGTGAGCTGCGATGCCAGGCAAGATCATCGGAATCGATTTGGGGACTACAAACTCCTGCGTGGCCGTGGTGGAAGGCGGCCAGCCAGTGGTCATCCCGAATGCTGAGGGCTCTCGAACGACGCCCTCCGTGGTGGCCCTGACTAAGGACGGCGAGTGGCTGGTGGGAGCGCCCGCCAAACGGCAGGCCATCACGAACCCGAAGAATACCGTCTTCTCCATCAAGCGGTTCATGGGACGCCGCTACGAGGAGGTGACGGAAGAAATCAAGCGTGTCCCGTATGAGGTAGTCCGAGGCCCAAATGATGATGCGCGGGTGAAGATCGGGGACAAGATCCTGTCCCCGCCGGAGATCTCCGCCAAGATCCTGCAGAAAATGAAGCAGACGGCGGAGGACTACCTGGGCGAAAAGATCACCGACGCCGTGATCACGGTCCCGGCGTATTTCAATGACGCCCAGCGTCAGGCGACCAAGGATGCTGGTCGCATCGCCGGTCTCAACGTGCGGCGGATCATCAATGAGCCGACGGCGGCGTCGCTTGCGTACGGATTGGATAAGAAGAAGAACCAGAAGATTGCCGTCTACGACCTCGGCGGCGGCACCTTCGATATCTCCATTCTGGAGATCGGGGACGGGGTGTTTGAGGTCAAATCGACCAATGGCGATACCCACCTCGGCGGCGACGATTTCGATCAGCGCATCATTAACTGGCTGATCGAAGAGTTCCGCAAGGAGACGGGCATCGACCTGAGTCGGGACCCGATGGCCATGCAGCGGCTCAAGGAGGCTGCGGAAAAGGCGAAGATGGAGCTCTCGAGCACGCTGCAGACGGAGATCAATCTGCCGTTCATCACTGCCGACGCCACTGGCCCGAAGCATCTGGTAAAGACCCTCACGCGCTCGAAGCTAGAGCAACTGGTGGATGATCTCATCGAGCGCACCCTTGGTCCCGTCGAGCAGGCTTTGAAGGATGCGGGGCTCCGGCCCCAGGATATCGACGAAGTGATCCTGGTGGGTGGCCAGACTCGCATGCCGCGCATCCAGCAGGTCGTACGGGAATTCTTCGGGAAGGAGCCCCACAAGGGGATCAATCCCGATGAGGTCGTGGCGGTGGGAGCCGCAATCCAGGGCGCTGTCCTGGCCGGCGAAGTGAAGGATGTGCTGCTCCTGGACGTCACGCCGCTGTCGCTTGGCATCGAGACGCTGGGCGGTGTGATGACGGTCCTCATCCCGCGGAATACCACGATTCCGACGCGGAAGAGCGAGATCTTCACGACGGCGCAGGACAATCAGACGAGCGTGGAGATTCACGTGCTCCAAGGCGAGCGGCCCATGGCGATCGACAACCGCACGCTCGGCCGATTCATCCTGGATGGGATTCCGCCGGCTCCACGGGGCATCCCGCAGATCGAGGTGACCTTTGACATCGACGCCAACGGCATCCTGCACGTGAGCGCTCGGGACAAGGCGACCGGGAAGGAGCAGAGCATCCGGATCGAGGCCTCCAGCGGGCTCACGGAGCAGGAAATCGAAAAGATGGTGCGCGAGGCTCAGGAACACGCGGCGGAAGACCGGCGCAAGCGCGAGTTGGCCGATGCCAAGAACCAGGCCGATCAACTCGCCTACCAGACGGAAAAGAACCTCAAGGAGTGGGGCGAGAAGCTCGACGCCAGCATGAAGAGCCGTCTGGAGGCCGCAGTGGGCCGGGTCCGCGAGGCCATCAAGCGCGATGACCTGAACGAGATCCGCTCGGCCACGGAGGCCCTGAACCAGCTCTGGAACGAGGCCGCCAGCAAGCTCTATCAGCGCGCCACGAGCGAGAGCGCCACGGCCGGAGCCGGGACCAGCTACACCAGCTCCACCTCGAGCACCGGCAGCGAGAATGTCCAGGACGCGGACTTCGAGGTCGTGGACGACGAGGGCACCAAGAAATAACGACCCGATCAGCGGGGGCCCTCGGCCCCCGCTAGTGTTTTTGGCGGGTTGGGGAGGTGGAAATGGAAGATACCGGATACAAGGGACCGGATCAGGAGCTTGAGGTGCCGGTCGAGGTCAGGTCGACCTCCGGGGCAGCTCCGGAGGGTAGCCCCAGCGACATCTCAGCTGAGCAAAAAGTAGCTGGGACGTCCGAGGTGGTCGAGAAGTACCTGCGGCTTGCCGCGGATTTCGAAAACTACCGCCGGAGGGCCCAGCAGCGAGAAGCTGAGCTGACCACGGAAGGGGAGGCGCGGATGGCCGCGAAGCTGCTTCCGGTGCTGGATGACCTCGAGCGCATGCTGGAAGCTGCAGGCGATCGGGAGGACGCCCTGATCCAAGGTGCCCGATTGATCCACCAGAAGCTTGTCCAGATTTTGGCGCAGTCCGGCTTGGAAGCTATCGATGGCCTGAACCAGGCCTTTGACCCTGAGATTCACCGCGCAATCCACGTGGTTCGCGCCGAAGTACCGGATAGGGACGGGAAGGTTGTGGCTGTGGCGAAGAAGGGTTACCGCTACCGCGGGCGCCTGCTTCGCCCGGCGGATGTGATTGTTGCCAAGATGGAGGGGGTATGAAGAAGTCGGGTCGCGGGTTTCCCCGCGTCGCGACGGATCTTCCATTCGGAGGTGATTCGTATGAACTGGGAAAAGTTAACGCTGAAAGCCCAAGAGTCGGTAGCGAGGGCCCAACAGCTGGCTCAGAGTGGAGGCCAGCAGTATCTGGAGGACTGGCATCTCCTCCGGGCGCTCCTCGACGATCCCGAGGGCGTGCCCATGGCCATTGTCAAGAAGCTCGGGATCAGCGCCGATCTGCTCCTCAGTCGCGTGCAGGAGGCGCTGGATCGGCTGCCGCGCGTCTCGGGATTTACGGGACAAGTTTACCTTTCGGACACGGTGAACCGCATCTTGGGCCGCGCTTTTGAGGAAGCGCGCGCCCTGCGGGATGAGTACATCAGCACGGAGCATATGCTCCTGGCGCTGGTGGAAGAGCCCCGCAGCGCCGCAGGGGAGTTGCTGCGAAAGCACGGGCTCAGCCGGGATGCGATCTACAAGACGTTGCAGCAGATCCGCGGCACGCAGCGGGTGACAAGCCAAAATCCCGAGGATACCTACCAGGCGCTGGAGCGGTACGGGCGCGATCTCACCGAACTGGCGCGGCGCGGCAAGTTGGATCCGGTCATCGGCCGGGATGAAGAGATCCGTCGCGTGATGCAGGTGCTGAGCCGCAGGACGAAGAACAACCCCGTCCTCATCGGGGACCCCGGCGTCGGGAAAACGGCGATTGTGGAAGGATTGGCTCAGCGGATCGTGGCCGGCGACGTGCCGGAGAACCTCAAGGACAAGCGGATTGTGGCCCTGGATCTGGGCGCTCTGGTGGCGGGGGCCAAATTCCGCGGAGAGTTTGAGGAAAGACTGAAGGCCGTCCTCCGCGAGGTGACCGGTAGCGACGGGCAGATCATCCTGTTCATCGACGAGCTTCACACCCTTGTCGGGGCCGGTGCGGCCGAGGGCGCGGTAGATGCCAGCAACATGCTGAAACCCGCCTTGGCCCGGGGCGAATTGCGCTGCATCGGTGCGACGACCGTCGACGAATATCGCAAGTACATCGAAAAGGACAAGGCCCTGGAGCGCCGTTTCCAGCCCGTGTTGATCGAGGAGCCTAGCGTGGAGGACACTATCTCGATCCTGCGTGGGCTGAAGGAGAAGTACGAGGTGCACCACGGAGTGCGGATCAAGGACGCTGCTCTCGTGGCGGCGGCGATCCTGTCGCACCGGTACATCAGCGACCGCTTCCTGCCCGACAAGGCGATTGACCTTGTGGATGAGGCCGCAGCTCGACTTCGAACCCAGATCGACTCCATGCCGGAGGAGCTGGATGAGGTCGAGCGTCGGATCAAGCAGCTGGAGATCGAATCGGTCGCTCTGCGCAAGGAGAATGACCAAGCCTCCCGCGAGCGCCTGAACGCCGTCCAGGCGGAACTAGCGGAATTGCGGGAAAAGCGCGATCAGCTCCGCGCCAGATGGATGGCGGAGAAGGAGGCGATTCAGAAGATCCGCGACATCAAGGCCCAGATCGATCGTGCCAAGACGGAGATGGAACAGGCCGAGCGCGCCGGCGACCTCGACCGCGTGGCGGAGATCCGCTACGGCAGGCTCCCCCAACTGGAACGAGAGCTGGAGGAGCAGAACCGCCGTCTCGCTGAGCTGCAGAAAGACGGCGCTCTGCTGAAGGAAGAGGTCGACGAGGAAGACATCGCCGAAGTCGTGTCGCGGTGGACAGGCATTCCCGTCTCCCGCATGCTCGAGAGCGAGCGAGAGAAGCTTCTGCACATGGAGGAGCGGCTCTCGCAGAGGGTGGTGGGCCAAGAGGAGGCCATTCGGGCCGTCTCCGATGCGATCCGGCGCGCCCGCGCTGGCCTGAGCGACAAGAATCGGCCCATCGGATCCTTCATCTTCCTCGGGCCCACGGGAGTGGGCAAGACGGAGCTGGCCAAGGCGCTGGCGGAGTTCCTCTTCGACGACGAGAATGCCATGGTTCGCATCGACATGTCGGAGTACATGGAGCAGCACTCGGTGTCGCGGCTCATCGGAGCTCCTCCGGGATACGTAGGCTACGAGGAAGGAGGCCAGCTGACGGAAGCGGTGCGCCGCCACCCCTACTCCGTGGTGTTGCTGGATGAGATCGAAAAGGCCCATCCTCAGGTGTTCAACATCCTGCTGCAGGTGCTGGACGATGGTCGCCTGACCGACAACAAGGGGCACACGGTGGATTTCCGCAACACGATCATCATCATGACCTCCAACCTCGGGGCGCCGATGATCATGGACAAGTCGGCCCTGATGCGCGAGGACAATCGTGATCAGATCTACGCGGAGATCCAGCGAGAGGCCATGGAGATGCTGAGGCGAACGCTGCGCCCCGAGTTCCTCAACCGGATCGATGAGATCATCGTGTTCCGGGCGCTCACTCGGAGCGACATCGAGCGGATTGTGGACCTCCAATTCTCGCGCGTTCGGGACAACCTGCGACAGCAAGGGCTGGACGCCGAAATCACGGAAGCTGCTCGCAGGTACCTTGCGGACGCTGGCTACGATCCAGCCTTCGGGGCGCGGCCGCTGCGCCGTCTGCTTCAGCGGGAAGTGGTCAACGAGCTGGCCAAACGCATCCTGGCTGGGGAATTCAAGCGGGGCGACGTCATCCTGGTCGACGCCGTGGATGGACGGCTGGTCTTCCGCCTCAAGGAGCCGGTGCGAGTGGCGGCTTCGTGAGGGCCTTTCCGTGGCCTTGCAGACGCCAGCTCCTGCAGGGCCACGTTTCCCCCGGCTGGGGCGACCAAGCCAGCTTGCCGGCTATACAGAAGCGGAGAGTGTCCGCTGAACAAGCCTGGCATCGGTTTCCGAGAAAGGAGGTGATGCGACGGTGATCCGGCACGAGGAGGTGGAGCGCATCCTCGCGATGGGACCTTCCGAGTCGCCAGTGCTCAGCTTCTACCTCAATACGCATCTCGGGCGGCGCAGTCTCGACGAGCAGCGCATCGCGGCCAAGAGCCTGTTCCGCGAACGCAAGCTCGAGCTCGAGGCGCGCCACGACCACGGAGAGGACTGGAAAAGGCTGGCGCTCTCCGGCCTGGAACGGCTGGAGGAGATCGTGCTGGCCGTCGTCGATACGCCACATGCCTTCCGCGGCGTCGCGGCCTTTTCGTGCCCGGCGGACGGGTTCGAACAGGTCTTTCGGCTCCCCCAGCCAGTCAAGGACGCGCTGATCGTGGATCATACGCCGTACGTCCGGCCCCTCACGGCGATACTCGATGAATACCACAGGATCTGCACCTTGCTGATCGACCGAGAGCGGGCCGAACTCTACGAGGTTTACATGGGGGAGATCCTCCATCATGCGGAAGTCTTCGATGAGGTGCCGGGCAGGGTCCGTATCGCCGGCTGGTACGGACTCGAGGAGCGTCGCATCGAACGCCACGTGGAAGATCACGTCCGCCGCCATTTCCGCCGCGTGGCTGAAATCCTCTTCCGGCTGTTCCGGCGCCTGGGCTTCGATTGGCTTGTGCTGGGCGGACATCACGAGGTGATCGCCGACTTTCGGCCCTACCTCCACCCGTATCTGGCCAGCCGCGTCATCGGAGAGTTCCACGCCGAGCCGGGCGAAACTCCCGTGGCCGTCGTGCTCGAGCGCACCCGGGCCATCGAGGAAGCCACGGAGAGGGAAGAGGAGAAGAAGCTGGTTCGGGAACTCCTGGACCGGGCCCAAAGTGGAGGCCTCGGAGTCGTGGGGCTTGCTCCCACCCTCTCAGCCGTAGTGGGAGGTCAAGTGCACACGTTGGTGGTGGAGGAAGGGTTTTCGACCGAGGGTGTGCTTTGCCGCCGCTGCGGCTTTCTTGGGGTGTCGGAAAGTCTCTGCCCGGTTTGCGGCGATTCCACCACGCGCGTCCCGGACATCGTGGACGAGGCGGTGGAGGCGACCATCCACTACGGAGGTAGGGTTGAGCACGTCTTCGCCGGGTCGGAGCTCTCGGCATTCGACCACATGGGGGCTTTACTCCGCTTTCGGCTTCCGTAACAGGCAAAGCAAGCATAATGGGGTGGGAGCCAAGTCGGGGTCATTCGTGCGAAGCGGCTGATCTGCGTTGACCGGCCCGAGCTTCCCAGAAGGCTCGGGCCGTTTTGCCCGTCATGACCTCCACGGCGATCGTCGCCGCCATTTCACCGCCCGGAACCAGCTGTGCCTGCCCTCCGGCTCGCCCCATTTCCAGGTCATACCTACGCTTGGTCTTGCTCTGTCTGCGCACGTGAAACGCACCTCGTTCGCCGTCCTGCCAGCGCATGTAGCAGAGCACGCCACTGATCGGTTGAAAAGCCACTGCGCCATCGGCCGTAGCGGAGACGGCGGAGTCGGGCTCCAACGTGAACCACGAGCTCCTCTCAGGGGAGAGGAAGAGCCATCGGGGTGGCTCCCCGGTGCTGAAATCGAAGAATCCCCCGCTCGCTTCGTTGACGACGAGCGGATAGACCGTGCGAAAGGCCACGGAAGAATCGCTCCCATTCCGCAGCCGAACGCGGAACTCCCAAACCCGGTGGTCGCCCCGCGCCTGCGTCAACCGCATGTCCGCCGAGAGGTGCCCACCCAGCTCAGCGACCCAGTCGTCGCCACTTACGGGCCGCCAGGGTGCGGAGAGGATCTCCCCAGTTTCGAGCTGGATCCGAATGAGAGGGCTCGCGAAGCTAATCCCTTCGCCCAATTCGATGCTGGCGAACTGCGCGCGGGGCTGGCAGGAGAGGACGAAGGCAAGAAGTGCCATGAGCCCCAATGCCCCACCGCCGCACACCGTTTTTCGACCAGCGAACTTTCCGTGACGCATTCCCAAGCTCCATTGCCAACGGCCCGAGTAGGAATTTGTTGAAGTTCTGTTGCCGCTCAGAATTTCGATCTCGGGCATTGCCTTCTGAGCATCGCTGGCATGCCAACGAGCGGCTTGGAGGAATTCCAGACGCGCCCGATTGCTGGATCGCTTCGGCGCACGAAGATAGCCAATCGTCTGGACTCGCGCAATCGCTGTCGATGGGTGAAGCGAACGGGCGGGACAAAGCTGCGATCCAAGGCCGATTTGGCCTCGCGGGATTCTGTTGGAATAGCGATTTCTCCAGCCGTCCGGAACGAAGGGGCTGCTCAGGCAGGTGCTTTCGAGGAAAGAGAGGATTTTCTCCTTGACTGGGGATCGTCGTTTGGCTATAATCGGCGCAAACAATTCAGCGCCGTTCGTGGGAAACGGGTGTGGTCCACAGCGTTGGCGGACGGGAGACCATTGAACGGGAGAACAATGCCATGCAATTCATCGGACTGACTCTTCCCGACTGGGTGATCATCGCCCTGTACTTCGCATTCGTGCTGGGCATCGGCTTTTACCTCAAGCGGTACACTCGGGACGAGAACGACTTTTTCTTGGCCGGGCGACGCAACTCCGCTTGGGTGGCGGGATTGGCTTTCCTCTCGGCCAATCTGGGCGCGTTGGAATTGATGGGCATGGCTGGGAACACGTTCAAGTACGGGATGTACGTGGCCCACTTCTACTGGATCGGGGCCATTCCCGCCATGCTTTTCTTGGCGATCTACATGATGCCTTTTTACTACAGCAGCCGCATCAAGTCGGTGCCGGGCTATCTCAAGCTTCGGTTCGATGAGAAGACGCGCGTCCTGAACGCCATCGCCTTCGCCGTGATGACCCTGCTGGTGTCGGGCATCAATCTCTACGCGATGGCCCTCGTGCTCCACACGTTCCTCGGCTGGAACTGGGACGTGAGCATGTGGGCCTCCGCGGCCACGGTGGCGGTGTACGTGACGCTGAGTGGCCTCATGTCCGCCATTTTCACGGAGATCATCCAATTCTTCCTGATCTGGTTCGGACTATTTCTGGTTTCCGTCTTGGGGATTGTGGAGATTGGAAGCCTGCAGGAGGTGTTGAACCGGGTTCCGGAGGCCTACGCCAAGCTCTGGTCGAATTCCGTGCATCCGGCGGACAATGGGATGTGGGTCACGTGGGCTGGGATCGTCCTGGGCCTCGGCTTTGTGTTGTCCTTCGGCTACTGGACCACGGACTTCTTGGTGGTCCAGCGGGCGTTTTCGGCGAAGGACCTGCGTTCGGCGCGGATGGCACCCATCATCGCTTCGTTCTTCAAAATGGCTGTGCCGTTCCTGGTGATAGTATCGGGCCTCGTCGCCCTCGCCCTCTCTCGGGATCCCTCGAGCGGATTCCATCTTCTCGCCGATGAGGGGAAGGTCAACTACGACTCCGCGCTCCCCATGCTCATCGCCCGCTACTACCCGCCAGGCCTCGTCGGACTCGGGGTGACGGCCCTTCTGGCGGGATTCATGGCCGGGCAGGCGGGCAATATTAGCGCCTTCAACACCGTCTGGACCTACGACATTTACCATTCGGTGATCAACCGGAAGGCGTCGCCGGAACACTTGCTGTGGGTCGGCCGCGTCGCCACGGTGGGCGGCATCCTGATCAGCATCCTAACCGCCTACTGGGCCAAGAGCATGCCCACCATCATGGACTACATGCAGGCGATCTTCTCCTGGGTGAACGCGCCCCTGTTCGCGACGATGCTGCTCGGAATGTTCGTGAAGTGGATCACCCCCGATGGGGCTTTCTGGGGACTCCTGGCGGGGATGGTCTCTTCCTTCTCGCTCTTCATCGCCGTGAAATTCCAGTGGATCGCCCCGGAGTCCATCACCTTGTCGAGTCCGGCAAGCGACATGGCGGCCAATTTCTGGCGGGCCTGGTGGGCGTGGCTGATCTGCTTCGTCGTGACGATCGTGGTGAGCCTCTTCACCAAGAAGAAGCCGGAGCAAGAGCTCGTCGGGCTGGTGAAAGGACTGACCCCAATGCCCGAGGAGAAGGGCATCCCCATCTACAAGAAGCCGGAGTTCTACGCGGTGATCTCTCTGATCGTCCTGATTATCCTGAATGTCTACTTCTGGTGAGCGAGGGAGGCCGGACATGACCAATCCAGCTGGCAGGATGAAGTCGATTTGGTATTTTGTCGGGTGGGTCTTGCTGAGCATGGGTGCTGTAATCCTCGTGGCTGGCTTGTACAACCTGTCTTCTCCGGGTCGGGTGAAGACGGTCCTGGCTGAACTCCATCCGGACCTTTGGTGGGGGGCCTTCATGGCGGTTTCGGGCGTCCTGTTCATTGTGCTCAGCGAGCGGGCGATGCGGAAAGGGGGTTGACGGCGTCATCCCTGGGTATCCCAGCGGGGGATAGCGGGCTCTTGCTCTGGAAGGCGCGGACTTACGGCAGGCCCACTGGGTGCGGCGAGAGCGCGACGGCGTTCCCGGTCGGCTGGAGGGCCGGTGCCGGTGCTCGAGCCGGGTTCTCCTCAGGGACTCTTCGTTTCCTCAGGCCACGGCGAATGGAGCCATTTCTCGTAGATCGCCTTCTGGAGATCCGTCGGGTTCTCCACGCGACGGATCTCCAGAGAGCGCTGGGGCTCTTCTCCGAGCACGACTTGCACCTCGCGGATGAGCGCGCTCGTTGCCACGAGAAGATGAAGCGTGTCCTCCGGACCGTACCGAGAAAGGATCCTCTGTGCGTCGCTCGCGGTCACTCGGTAGCCGTTGACGGCCAATAGCTCATCTCCCGCATAGAGTCCCGCCCGGTAAGCCGGAGAATCCCTTCGGACGCTGCCCACAAACGCGCGGTCTCCTTCTCCACGGATCGAGGCGCCGAGGTAGCCGGCGCGTTTGGATTCCTTTTCCGATACCGAGATGACGAGTCCCGCATGCTCGAGGGCCTGGCCCAGGTCCATGGGTTCCGTCGATTGGACATGCCGGAACAGGGAGCTCAAGTCGCATCGTGCAACTCGATTGCAGGTTCGCACGAAATCATCAAGGGTGACCCAGCGGTCCTTCTTGGCATAGTCGCGGTAAAGCGCCCGCATCACCTCGTCCAGACCGAATCGGCCATCCGTCCGGTGGAGGATCTCCAGATCGAGGACGGTTGCAAACAACGCCCCATCGCTGTAATAGGAGCGACCGGAATTGATGAAGTTCTCGTCCTGCCGGTAGTATTTGATCCAGGCGTCGAAGCTCGCTTGTTCGAGGGTCTGGACCGCCCGACCGGGACTCGCTTCGTACGCCGAAATCTGATTGGCGAGGGAGCGCAGGTAGGACTCCGGCGTGGTCACGCCCGCTCGCAGCTGGAGTTGGCCAGAGTAGTACGTGGTAAATCCCTCCGTGAACCAGAGCATGGTCGTGTAGTTCTCTCGGTCGTAGTCGAACGGTCCGAGAGGGGCGGGCCGGATGGCCTTGCCGTTCCAGGCGTGAAACAGTTCGTGCGTGGCCAGAGAGACGAAGCTGCCGACTCCCTGCTTCGGATCCAGCGAGAAGCGCTCGACCATCAGCGCGCACGAGTTCCGGTGCTCCAATCCCCCGCCACCGGTTTCCGAGAGCCACACGAGGAATGCGAAGCGCCGATACGGGAACTCGCCGAAGAGCGACTTGGCCTCGCGGATCAGCGGCCGGAGACGGCAGGAGAGCGTATCCAGGTCAAAAGGGCCGCGTCCGGCGACCGCAATCTCGTGATCGACGGAGTCAACCCAGAAGCAAGTCACGGCGTGGTTGCCGGCCAGAAGCGGACAGTCGACGAGCTCGTCGTAATCCGCGGCGAGGAAGGAGAGGGGATCATCCTGCTCGGAGGCCAGTCCCGTCGACACGCGTGTCCACCCTGCAGGTAGCTCAAGACGAAGGCGGTACGGCCGGTGCAGCTGGCCGGCTACGAACATCACTACGCTGCTGGGATTGATGAAGGCAAACTCGCCATCCACGTAGCTTCCTCTGATGCTCCGGTCGAAGGCATAAACCCAATAGCGCACCCGCAGAGATTGGCTCCCTGATCTGTCGACGCGCCACGTGTTCTTGCTGACCTTGCGCCACGGTAGCTTATGGCCCTCCGCGTCCCAGGCCTGGAAGCGCTCGACATGTCGCTCGAACTCGCGGATCATGTACGATCCGGGTATCCAAACCGGCATCTTGAAATCTGCGCCCTTGCCGCTCAGCTGATCCACGTGCATTTCCACCTCAAGGTAATGGCTGTGCGGCTCGGGAATTCGGAGCCAGCATTCGATTGGCCGGGAGCGTGCGGCAGCAAGGTCTGTCTGGCAAGCCAGAGCAAGGAGGAGTAAGCCGACGCGACAAGGGAAATGGAATAGAGACACTGGAGGTCCCTCTCGAGCGTGCGGTTCCGTGCTTTCTCCAGGCTGTTTTCGTGGATGCGTAAGACCTACGCGATCCGTCGGCGCAGGAGCAGCTTAGGCCGGAATGGCCTTCTCATGACCTGCCACGAGCAACCGGAAAGATGCAGCACTCGGACGGAGAAAGCAAGCAGCTTTGCTAGCGAGGCAAGAGAGGACGACGGTTTGTAGCCGCCAGTTCCCTTGGCGTGCACGGTTCTCACCCTTTCCAGCCGGTCCGCTCGGGACGGGCCGACATGGACTCATGCGGAGGGACGTTCCGGCTTTGTCTGAGTTATCTACCTCCTCTGTGCCACCGTCTTCTCCGCAGCGACCCGTCCGCACCGGCGTCCGGGAGACGTGAAAGCGCGCATGCGGTTTCGTCTCAGCGCGCCCGAGCAGTTCGGCGGGCGAGAGGCGTGTATCAGGTCGGCACTGCGCGCATGGCGATGACGTCCTTCCGTAGGGTTACCTCAGCGAGACCGACACCAGTTTTCTTACCGCCCCTCCGCGGCTTTGGGTCAAGGACCACGGGACTGGGTCGTGCGTTCCGGGGCACCAGGCCGCACGGAAAGGCCTGCCGACTTGATCGACGCGGGCACTGCGCACCACTCGAGATGACCTTCGTGGGACGAAGCCCGTGCCAGCTCGCTGGGATTCGTATTGGCGCGATGCTTGCCGCCAATTTGTGCGACGCCACGATCTCGCTGGCTCCGTTCTCTGCCAGCCAGTGGCGCCATTGGACCGCTGCGGCGAGCCGTCATCCTTCCCGCGGTGGAGGTGGATCAAACCGAGTCGGAGGAAACCATGAATACCAGGAAAGCGCTCTGGCTGGTCACAGGCGGGGCTTTGGTCGCAACTTTCGGGGCAGTGGGACTGACCCGTGCCCAGTGGGTGAGGCTGAATGGACCATACACGGATCAGGTGTTCTCCCTCTCCGCGGGCCCTCAGGGACTCTTTGCTGCGGTAATGTCCGGAGTGGAGGGCATAATGCGTTCCGTCGATGGCGGCTTCACCTGGCAAGGGGTCTCGAATGGCCTCGAATCTGGGGTTGAGCAGTGTAGAGTCGCCGCGCTACCATCTGGGGTTTTCGCATCAATTTCGTACCAGTCGACTGGCTATCTCTACAAGCTTGACCTGCCCTCCGAGACATGGTTCCAAATTGGCACACTCGTCTTGCCGGGGGATTTCATCAATGCATTCGGACAAGTCGGCGACGTGATCCTGTGTGGCACCTCAGGCGGTTTGATTTACCGGAGTCGGGACGGCGGGCTGCACTGGGAGAAGAGCGGACCGATTCATCCCGTCCAATGCTTCGCCTGGGTCGGCCGTAGCCTCCTCGCTGGGACGTGGGGCGGCAGCGTTTATGCCAGCTCCGACACGGGGAAGGCGTGGGAGTGGATTGGGAATCCTGACGTCAACGTCTACGTGACTTCGATGGTCGCGCTGGGGGGAAAAGCGTATGTCGCATATGAGGGGAACGTGATCTACACGTACGACCCCGAATATCGCGCGTGGGCGAAGCTTTCCACATTGCCCTGGGAGGCAGGCGGGGGCATTCTTGCGACCAATGGGGCGGGAATCTACTATGCCACGCCATACTACGGAGTCTTCTTCTCCGCAGACAGCGGCAAGACGTGGGAACACCGGGGGCTATCTGATGTGCCCATTCGGGATCTGGTCTGCTACGATGGAGGCCTGGTGGCTGGCACGGCTGGTCTCGGCTTGTTCGCCAGCCGGGATGCTGGATTGACATGGCGGCAAACGGGACTCTTGCCACACAGTTCGGTTGAGGCCATCTTGGTGGTAGGATCGAGTGTATTCTGTGGGACGGAGGAAGAGGGGATCCTCGTCTCCCGCGACGCAGGTGAGACCTTCACGGAATACACTGGCTTGTCTCACTCTCGCCTGGAATGCTTCCATCGCAGAGGGTCTGACCTTTTTGCCGGCACGGGCCCCGCATGGCAACATGGCGGGGGCATCTGGAAGTCCACGGACGGCGGCTCCACGTGGTCGCGCCTGGGCCTCATGGACAGGTATGTGTCCTGCATAGAGCATGTCGGGGATTGGCTCTTCGCTGGCTCCCCCTATCCGGGTGGCCTATTTCGCACGAGCAACGAGGGTCTCACATGGCAATCGGTCAGCAACGGATTCCCTGCCGCTGACCCGCCAGTCGACGCCTTGGCAGCGGTGGGTACAGTGATTTTCGTCGCGCCGAGGGGAGCTCCCTTCGGAGTCTACAGGTCCGATGACTACGGGAACCGCTGGACCCATTACGGGCTTGCCGATACGGGCGTGACGTCGCTCGTGGCAGTGGATTCGCAACTCTTCGCGGCCACAGCCTACGGCGTGTTCGTGGGGTCGCCGTCGCAACCTGGCTGGAAGAATGTGGCATTGCGCGACACCCTCGTCACGCAGCTTGTCTACGGAAACGGCGTACTCATCGCCGTCACAGAATGGGACTTATTTGCCAGCGAGGACGGCGGTTTGTCCTGGCGCAGGGTGAATCGAAACGGACTCCCAGAAGACTGTGCTCTGAGATGCGTCGCCATGGAAGGGGAGTGGATCTACCTGGGCACGGCATGGCAAGGGCTATGGAAAAGACGCCTGTCCGAAATCCGAACGAGCGTCGGAAATTCCGCGATTGGGCAGTCAAGCTCTCCTCGCCTGGAGCCCAATTTTCCCAACCCCTTCAATCCCACGACCACAATCGTGATCGATCTCCCGAGACGAGGGCGGGTTTCCCTGACGGTACTAGACATGCTCGGGAGGACGGTAGCTACCCTGGCCTCGGGAGAGATGGAGGCAGGTCGTCACTCGCTGCGATGGGACGCAAGCGCACATCCGGCCGGGGTGTACTTCTGCCGCCTCGTCCTGCAGAGCGCGGCGGGGGAGAAAGCCCCGTCGTTTGTCGAGACTCGCAAGATGGTCTACCTCAAGTGAAGATGCTCAGCGAACACATCCAGGATCTGTGACCGAGCGGGTCGGCGGCCGAATCCGGAAGGGAGGTTGTGGCCCCGCTTTCATCGTGAGTGGATTTCAGAGTTCATTGCACGGTCGGTCGCGGATTGGAACATCGTCGCGGAGCCTCATCCCAGGAGGGTTTGGCCGCGGTTCTCCTTCGCGCAGGAAGAGTGCGCGCCGAAGGGGGCGCCGAGCAGCCGGAGGCGGAGATCCCGGAAAACGAAGGAGGCGGCGAGGGTGCGCCGCCTCTCGTTGGCCAGCCGCACAGCGGGCCAATGGCCATGCAAGGAGCGGTCATTCCTTGAACAGGTCGGGCTGATCGACGCCGTGCTCGTAGGCGTAGCGAAGTGCCTCGATCTGCCGTTCTTTGAGCAGGTCTTTGTAGTAGGCCCCACGTTCCCGCAGGCTGGGGACGCGGTCGATGGCATCCATGGCCAGGCTAAAACGGTCGATCTGATTGAGGATCGCCAGCTGCATCGGGGTGGTGATGCCGCCGCGCCCCTTGAGGAACGGAGCCAAGTAGGTGGCGTCGATGCCGATCTTGCGGTTCTCGCGGTAGCCGCGCACGTGGAGATTGCCATGATTGGCGCGCCGATACGTGAGCCGGTGGATCAGCCACGGGTAGCCGTGAAAGTTGAAGATGATGGGTTTTCCGGTGCTGAAGTAGAGATCGAATTCGCGATCGGGAAGGCCGTCGGGATGTTCCCCCTGCGGGGTTAGGGTGAAAAGGTTCACCACGTTGACGAATCGGAGCTTGAGATCGGGGAAGAGCTCTCGCAGCAATCTCGATGCGGCCACGGCCTCCTCGGTGGGGATGTCGCCACAGCTGGCCAGGATCAAATCCGGTTCCTCCTCCGGGGCGGAACTGGCGAAGTCGAAGATCCCGATGCCTTTGGCCACGTGGGAGAAAGCCTTGTCCGCGCCGAGGTACTGCGGATGGCTTTGCTTGTCAATGACGAGGATGTTGATCCGGTCCGTGGTCTGCAGACAGTGCCAGACGGTCCACAGGAGGGTATTGGCATCCGGCGGGAAGTAGACGCGGACCACGTTGGGCCATTTGTCGACAATGGCGGTGACGAAACCCGGATCCTGATGGGTGAAGCCGTTGTGATCCTGGCGCCAAACCACCGAGGTGAGCAGGATATTGAGGGAGGAGACGGGCGCCCGCCACGGCACGTCCGATGCGATATCCAGCCACTTCCCGAACTGATTGACCATCGACGAGAGGATGGGGGCGAAGCCTTCATAGGTGTTGAGAAAGCCGTGGCGACCCGTCAGTAGGTAGCCCTCCAACCAGCCCTCAACGGTGTGTTCCGAGAGGATTTCGAACACGCGCCCTTCGCGGCTGAGAAACCCCTCGTCACTGTCTTCGGGAAGGATTGCCGCTCCCCAACGCTTGCCATGTCGGAAGACCGCGTCGAGGCGATTCGACCGCGTTTCGTCCGGCCCGAAGACGAGGAAGTTGCTGGGATTCTCGTCCATGATCCGCGCCAAGAAATCCCCGAGCGGACGAGTGTTTTCCGCGAAGGTCTTGCCGGGGCTTTCCACCCTGACCGCCCCTTCTTCCGGGTTGGGGAGCCGGAGGGGTCGGCGGAGTGTACCCCCGTTCGCGTGCGGATTGGCACTCATCCGGCGGTTCCCCTGAGGGGCCAGTCGCCGTAGATCTTCCCGCAGCCTTCCGTTCTCGTCGAACAGGCGTTCGGGTCTGTAGCTGCGCAGCCAGCTTTCCAGCGCTTTCAGGTGCTCGGGATTGTCGCGGAGATCGGCCAGCGGCACTTGATGGGATCGCCAGTAGTTTTCGATGTAGTGACCGTCCACCTGGCGCGGCGCTGTCCATCCTTTCGGTGCTCGCAGGATGATCATCGGATACTTCCCCCGCACGCCCCGCTTGATCTCCCGGATCCGTTCCAGGCTTCGATCCAGGGCTTCCGCCATGCGGGCGTGCATGTCCATGGCTTCCTCGCCGGCCACTACGAAAGGCTCATACCCGTAGCCGCGGAAAAGCGCCAGGAGTTCGTCCTCGGGAATGCGTGCCAGGACCGTCGGGTTGTTGATCTTGTAGCCATTCAGCGACAGGATGGGGAGTACCACGCCATCCCGAGCGGGATGGAGGAACTTATTGCCGTGCCACGCGGTAGCGAGTGGCCCGGTCTCGGCCTCGCCGTCGCCCACCACCACAAAGGCGATCAGATCGGGGTTGTCGAGCACGGCGCCGAAGCCGTGAGCCAGTGAGTATCCCAACTCGCCGCCCTCCTGAATCGATCCAGGGAGCTCGGGCGTGCAATGGCTCCCGAGACCGCCCGGGAAGGAGAAGCTGCGAAACAGGCGACCCATCCCCTCTGCATCCTGCGAGAACTCCGGATACAGCTCGCTGAGCGTTCCTTCCAGATAGACTGGCGCAATGACGCCCGGTGCTCCGTGCCCGGGTCCAGCGATGAAGATGGCGTTGAGATCGTAGTCAAGGATTGCCCGGTTAGCGTGCACGTAGGCAAAGCTCAGGCTGGGGCTCGCTCCCCAATGGCCGAGAAGCCGCTCTTTGAGATGGCTCGGTTTCAGCGGCTCTTTGAGCAGGGGATTATCCCTCAAGTAGATCATGCCCGCCGCCAGGTAGCAGCAGGCCTGCCAGTACTCGTGAAGCTTGTCAAGCTTCCTCATAAATCGTCCTCCTTCGGAGATCGGATTAAGCCCGTAGATCGCTCTTCACGACTTGCTTCCCCACTGAGTCCCCATGGAAAACCTGCCCCCTGCGCTCGGGGCGCAGGCCCCGCACCCATCGCAGAGCCAATATAGACCGGACCACCGTGGAAAGCAAGCGGTCGGGTAACGGCGCGGGTTCGCTCATCTCTCGGTGGGAGAATGCCGATGGCGGAGGACGGACCGGTAAGGTGGGCCAGGTTGCTCCAGAAGGGACGACCGTCCGTGTTGCATTCGCTGGAGAAGAGCCCGGGTTGGCCGCTGAGGGGGCTTTGGGAATCGCAAGCAGAGCGGGATGGGTAGGCTTGGTCCCGCGGCCTGGTCCGGTGCCAGGGTCGGACCGTCTCCTCCTGGCGTGCTCTCGGATCACCTGGCCTTCGTTCTTGTGTTTTGCGCCGGCAGGGGTTCCTTAGAGGCAAGTGAACGCCTCGGCCGTCACCAAGGCGTTCTCCTGCTGCGGCCGGAGGATCTGAATCCGCTCCGCACCGTCGCTAGCCAAGCTGTGGCTTGACTGAGCTGAGGGGGTTTGTTAAATTAGATCGGCGCCTGTAGCTCAACGGGATAGAGCAACGGACTTCTAATCCGTAGGTTGCAGGTTCGAGTCCTGCCAGGCGCGCGACCGAAAGGGGGAGGTAGCAGCTCGATCTGGGCGTCGAAGGTTCCCGCCTTGTTGACTCTCCTCGTATGCCAGAGTCAACCGACGCTCCGCTCTTTCCTTCGGACCGGCGACTCTGGTTCGCGGACATCGATCGGCATCTTGATGTGCGGGGCGGAAGATCGTTTTCCGGCGCGAGGGAGTCGCTGTTTTCCGCTACCCATCCGTCTGAGCCTCCAGGTGCGCGGGGGAAATGGCGAGGTTCCGCTGAGTAGACAGGAAAGGACAGAACCGATCGCGGGAGCCTTGGGTCTTGGAGCGGAGAGCGACGTGAGGAGCCGAATTTGACCAGCGTCGGGTTGATCCTTCTGGCGGCTTGCCTCCTCGCCGGAATTGCAGTGTATCTGCTACGGGGTCGGTATCATGAGCCCGGAGCCGACCTCCTGGACGCCTTGCACAGCGCACCCTTCGGTATCCTCCGGATCGACGGCCACGGCAAGATTACTTACCTCAATTCCGCTGCCAGAGCCATTCTCCGTCTCCAGAGTCGGCTTGTGGAAGGATTCCACTTTGGGGAGGCCTTGGGCAGTGGCCAACTCGAGGAGTTCCGAGGTCTGGCTGAGCAATTGGTTTCTGGCAGTGCGCTCTCCGAGACGGCGAAAGCGGTTGTGCACCTCGGCGAAGGGGGGATCGAGGAGGCCATCTTTGTTTGGGCACTTCGGACGCCGGCCAGGTGTCGCCGTAAGGGCGGAGTCGTGCTGTTATTTCATCCGAGCGAATCCATCGATCCGTTCCTGGGCAGGCATTACGGACCACTCAGCGAACTGCTTGTACATGAAATCAAGAATCACCTGTCGGCGGTCGAAATGGGGATGGATCAGCTGGAGCGGGCACTGCGGCAACATCTTGCTGGCGACGCTCGAGCGCAGGAGCTGCTCGCTCGGCTGCGCCGCAGAATCCGCACGATGAACGGTTTAGCGTCCCGCTACCGGAAGCTGATCGATCCCCGTCTCAGCGGGCCGGAGGGGGTGGAACTTGGGAACTTTCTCCGGCGGTGGCAAACGACGCAGCTCGAATGGTTGCCGGGGGACATCCAGCTCAGGCTGCAGCTTCCTCGCGACAGGGAGATGTGGGCCGACGTGGACAAGGACCTACTGCAAACCTGCCTGGATCTTTCCCTCGGCCTGGTCTTGCCTTCCATGCTCGAGGGAGGCGAAATCTTGGTTGAGGCCCATCCGGAGGAAGAAACGGTCTCGGGTGAGGTCTCGCGCACGAGGGTCAATATCTGCATTGTGCGCGATGGTAGGTATGAGAGGGATGTCGAAATGGGCGCCACACTCATGGGGGAAAAGGAGGGATTCTTCGCGGCTCTGTTGAACCGGGCTGCGTTGGGGATTGGTGCGTGGGTTCAGGTCGAAGCGGGCAGGTCGGGGGTTTCGCAGGTGAGGCTTTCCATCGGGGCGAATCTGGCTTCGACCAGTTAACGAGGGTGTGGCCGATGAGCAAGGTACTGATTGTTGACGACGATCCGGAAGTCAGGGAAGGTCTTCGTGAGTGGCTCCGCGAGGCGGGATACGAAGTGGGGGAGGCTTCGGACGGCAAATTGGCGCTCGATGAGTTGCGTGCCAACCATTACGATGCCATGCTACTGGATCTCTACCTTCCTCGGATCGGGGGGATGCAGGTGCTCGACACCATTGTCGAGGAGAGTATCCCGGTCGCGGTGATCGTCATGTCGGCGTACGGGACCATCCAGCTCGCGGTGGAGGCCACGAAGAAAGGGGCTTACGATTTCCTGGAGAAGCCGCTCGCCAGGGATCGTGTGCTCATCACGGTGCGGAATGCGTTGGGCAAGCGGCGGCTCGAAACGCAGCGCCAGCATCTCCTGGAGGAAATGCGCGAGAAATACCGGATGGTCGGCCAAAGCGAAGCGATGGAACGGGTCTACCGCCTCGTCGACCGGGCTGCCAGCAGCGATGCCAAGGTGCTCATCGTGGGCGAGAACGGGACGGGGAAGGAGCTGGTCGCACGGGCGATCCACATGAACAGCCACCGCGCCGGAGGCCGATTTGTCGCCGTCAACTGTGCGGCTGTGCCGGAAACGCTCATCGAGAGTGAGCTCTTCGGTCACCGGCGTGGCGCCTTCACCGATGCCTACACCGATGCGCCGGGCAAGTTCAAGTTGGCATCAGGTGGCACGCTTTTCTTGGACGAGATCGGGGACATGAGCCTGCGCATGCAGTCGAAGCTCCTGCGCGTCCTGGAGGAGCAGGAGGTCTACCCGGTGGGATCCGAGCGCCCGGTTCCCGTGGACGTGCGGGTCATCGCGGCGACGAACAAAGATCTCGAGGAGATGATCCATCGGAAGGAGTTCCGAGAGGACCTGTACTATCGGCTCAATGTTATCCGCATCGATCTGCCTCCGCTGCGGGAACGGAAGGAGGACATCCCTCTGCTCGCCGATTACTTCATGCGCCTCATTTGCGAAGCAAACAAGGTCCCGATCAAGACCTTTGCGCCTTCCGCGATGAGTTTCCTGGTGTCCTATTCCTGGCCGGGAAACGTGCGCGAGCTGCGCAACGTGGTAGAGAAACTCGTGGTGCTTCACCCGGAGGAGACGCGGTTCGACTTGCAGCACGTGGCGGAGGCCCTTCGCGGCTCCGATAGCTCCCCCGAACCCAAGACCCAATCCCTCAGACAGGCGCGCGAGGAATTCGAAAAGCGCTTCATCGAAGAGCGCTTGATTGCGAACAATTGGAGGATCCAGCAGACGGCCAAGGAGCTAGGGATCGAACGCACCCAGCTCTGGAAGAAGATGAAGCGCTACGGCTTGATTCGCAAAGAGCCTGCGGCCAGTGCGGTAGGAAAGAGGAACGACGGCTAACGCCCATTTGCAAGGAACCGCTCCGCTAATCTCCCGGGTGCCTTCATTGCGTCAAATGGCTGTGTTTCGCCGATGCGGACGGTACGTCGAGGATCGCTACTTCGGCTGCGGGGACGGGAGAAGGGGGCGTTCAGTTTCGTTGCGTGGGGCGAAGCGATCGGCTGGTGAATGTTCCCCCGGGTGAGCGAAGGATCGGCGGGCGTTGGTTTGGTCTCGGCGCCAAAAAGGCCTTGACAGAGAAAGCGGGAGGCGGTATATTAGCCGCGGTTCATTGAGGAGGAAGAGAGTGAAGCCGCTGGCCCTGTCCGTGGTTTGGTTCTGGCCCTGGTGGTGGCGCTCGTTTGAGCGCAGTGGGAGGGACAGGGTCCGGCACGCATCAACGTAGATCCCACACCGCTCGGAAGGTCCAGCCCACTGCAAGAGAGTTGCAGTGGGCTTTTTTGTTACTGGGCAGGGATGGCGCGGGCGCATAACGGGCAGGAGGACTTGCGGGATGATCGAGGAAAACCACGACGAGCTCAAGATTGGAGAGCTCCCGCAGCTGCAAATCGTGGAGATCGACGAGGTCCTGTTCCACGAAGAGCCGGACATCGAGCGCGTAGCGCGGCTTGTGGAGAAATTCGGAGCCGATGGGGTTCTCCGCAACCCTCCGGTTGTGGCCAAGCGATCGGACTCCTCCAAGCGGATCCTCCTCGATGGTGCCAATCGGATCACGGCGCTGCGGAAGCTAGATTTTCAGCATGTCCTGGTTCAAGAGATCGATCTGGAGGACCGGGGTCTGGTGCTGGATCGTTGGCACCACGCGGTGGAATACCTCAGCCGAGACGAGCTCCTCGCCCACGCCCTCACTGTGCCCGGCGTCTCCCTTGCCGACACCGAAACGGTCGCCGATCATCCGGGATTCCTTTGCCGCTTGCGGTTCGCCGACGAGACGGAGGTGGCCCTGGTGGGAGCCGCCGATCTGTTTTCCAAGGTCGAACAGCTGCGCGCCTTCGTTCGCTTCTACCACCGCTTCGAGTACATGGACCGGGTGAGCTACACGGATCTGGAGCACCTGAAACGGAACTACCGCAACTTTTCGGCCCTGGTAAGTTTCCCGCGCTTCGGCAAAGGCGACCTGGTTTCGTTGACGGAGGCCGGCGTGCTTCTTCCGAGCGGGATCACCCGGGTCCTACTGCCGAAGCGGGCACTGCGCTTCAACCTCCATCTCGACATCCTCCGGGCCAAGCTTTCCGTGGAGGAAAAGAATCTCTGGCTACGGGAGACGATCCAGCAGAAGATCCAGGACAAATGCATCCGTTTCTACCGGGAGCCGACGTTTTTCTTCGATGAATGAGTGGGCGAACTCGCGCGACCCGTTCTAAGGCGAGGGAAGGGCTGTATGGTACGATCGGTTCAACCTAACGATCCAAAGGAGGGTGCAGATGCCGGACATCAAGATCATGCTGAGCGAGGAGGAGATTCCGAAGGCCTGGTACAACATCCAGGCGGATCTGCCAAAGCCTTTGCCGCCGGTATTGCATCCGGCGACGAAGAAGCCCATTGGGCCCGATGACCTTGCGCCCATCTTCCCGATGGGTTTGATCCTTCAGGAAGTGAGCCAAGAGAGGTGGATTGAGATCCCGTCCGAGGTGCGCGAAGTGTACAAGATCTGGCGGCCCACCCCCCTGGTGCGCGCGATTCGCTGGGAGAAGCAGCTGCGTACGCCGGCGAAGATCTACTACAAGTGGGAAGGGGTGAGCCCTCCCGGAAGCCACAAGCCGAACACCGCAGTGGCCCAGGTCTTCTACAACAAGGCGGAGGGAGTTCGCCGCATCACCACGGAGACCGGTGCGGGCCAATGGGGAAGCGCCCTCGCCTTCGCCTGCAACCTCTTCGGTGTCGAATGCAAGGTCTACATGGTCCGGGTGAGCTATGAGCAGAAGCCGTACCGCCGCGTCCTCATGGAGACGTGGGGGGCCAAATGTGTCGCCAGCCCCAGTGAGGACACGCAGGCCGGACGCTCCATCCTGGCCAAGGATCCCGATTCGCCGGGCTCGCTCGGCATTGCCATCAGCGAAGCGGTGGAAGATGCCGCCACCCACGACGACACCAAGTACTCCCTCGGCAGTGTGCTCAATCACGTGCTCCTGCATCAGACGGTGATCGGGCTTGAGACCTTGAAGCAGTTTGAGAGGGTCGGTGAATACCCGGATGTGGTGATCGGATGTGTGGGCGGAGGATCCAACTTCGCGGGACTGGCGCTGCCCTTCGTCCGCGACAAGATCGTGGAGGGCAAGGAGACTCGCATCATCGCCGTGGAACCCACCGCCTGCCCCTCGATGACGAAGGGCCTCTACCGCTACGACTTCGGTGACACGGCCTGCATGACGCCCCTCCTCAAGATGTTCACGCTAGGGCACGATTTCATGCCGGCGCCGATCCATGCGGGGGGTCTCCGCTACCACGGGATGGCCCCCATCGTTTGCCACCTCTACGCGCTGGGGCTGATCGAAGCCGTGGCCTACCACCAGAATCCAGTATTTGAGGCAGCCGTGAGCTTCGCTCGTGCGGAGGGATTCATCCCCGCACCGGAGACGGCCCATGCCATCCGGGCTGCCATGGACGAAGCCCTTCGTTGCCGGGAAAGCGGAGAGGCCAAGGTGATCGTGTTCAATGCTAGCGGTCACGGTCATTTCGACCTCGGGGCTTACGAGAAGTACCTCCGCGGGCAACTGGAGGATTACGAGTACCCTGAGGAGAAGGTGAGGGAGACCCTCTCCCGGCTGCCGGTGGTGGAAGAGTAGCCCGCCCTCTCGCATCCATCGCCGCGACACGCGGGGTCGCCGAGATTTCTCCCGGCGACCCCGGTGATCCCGGCTGGTCCCGCGTTGAGGAGCGAGGGCCAAGGATGGGTCTTGCGCTCCCGCGGTCTCCGGGCTTTCGCGCCGGGACCAGCGGAAGGGGCTGCTCAATTTGTGATCCGGTCGCGCTCTCCATCGTCCCGGTTTGCATGGTCGGAGGGGGGCTCCGTTCGGCAGCAGTGGAAATCAGCCTTGACTTTTGTGAGGGGGTTTTCTATCCTGTTTTCGCCGGAAGGCCGAGGGTGTGGAGAAAAAACCAAGTCGTCGGGGTTGTGTTCCCCAGCGCTGGGCTCGGGCCTACAGGCGGTCTTCCCCAACGACGGAGCTTGCTCACCGCAGATTTTCCGAAGCGACGAGCTACACCTCTTCCACGGGCAGGAATCTCATCGGCAGAGCCCGAGTGGCGAGACGGGGAGCATGGGAAGACCCGGAAAGGAGGAGGTATGCCGTCGACAAGGCTCAAGCAATACCTCGACGAGAAGGGGGTGAAGTACGTCACCATCAAGCATTCGCGGGCGTACACCGCGCAGGAGATCGCCGCGTCCATGCACGTCCCGGGGCAGGAGCTCGCCAAGACGGTACTGGTGAAGCTGGATGACAAGATGGTCATGGTCGTTCTGCCGGCCAACCTCGCCGTTGACCTGCACTTGCTGAAAGACTGCACGGGGGCTCGGAAAGCCGAATTGGCAAAGGAGGAGGAATTCCGAGAGCTATTTCCCGATTGCGAACTCGGGGCCATGCCTCCCTTCGGCAACCTGTACAACCTGCCGGTTTACGTGGACACGAGTCTGGCGCGCGATCGCGAGATCGTCTTCAATGCCTGCTCTCACACCGAGGCGATCCGTATGGGGTACGCAGACTACGAGCGACTGGTGAGCCCCACCGTGATCCACTGCGCCCGGAACCGTTAGCCGGCTTGTCAGCTTGCGCCGGGCTCGGAAGGACTGGGGGCTCGTCCTTGGGCCTTGGGGGATGGGGGACATCGACGTAAGGTGGAAAAGGAGGGAAGGCGCGAGAGGTGACGGACTGCATTCGTCTCGCTCACGGAAGCGGGGGGCGACTGACGCACCGGCTGATCCGCGATATCTTTCGTCGTCACTTCGGGGATGACGTTCCCTTGGACGACAGCTTCATCGCCAGGTCGCCGGGGGAGCGGATTGCCGTCACGACCGACGCGTACGTGGTGGATCCGATATTCTTTCCCGGAGGAGACATAGGGCGCCTCGCCGTCAGCGGGACGGTGAACGACCTCGCGGTCCAGGGGGCAATGCCCGTCTACATCGCTGTGGCCTTCGTACTGGAGGAGGGGCTCCCGCTGAATGAGCTGGAACAGGTGGTGCAGTCGATGGCGGCCACTTGCGCGGGCGTGGGTGCCCGCATTGTGGCGGGGGACACCAAGGTCGTCCCCCGCGGGAAAGGGGACCGGTTGTTCGTCGCCACCTCGGGCCTGGGGGTGGTGCTTTCGCCGTGGCCGCTTTCGGGGGCGAACGCGCGGGCCGGGGACGTGGTGCTCGTCAGTGGCCCTGTGGGGGAGCACGAAATGGCCATTCTTGTGTCGCGTTCGGGCATTGAATTGGGCGGGGAGTTCCGTTCCGACGTCGCTCCGGTACTGGATCTGGCGCGGGCCTTGTGGGAAAGCTGTGAGGTCCATGCCATGAGGGACCCGACGCGCGGCGGTCTGGCCACAGCCCTGAATGAGATCGCCCGGCAATCTCAGGTGGCCATCGAAGTTGACGAGGGTCAGGTTCCGGTGCGGTCGGAAATCTTGGGAGCCTGCGAGCTCCTGGGGTTCGATCCCCTGTACCTGGCCTGCGAGGGGAGGCTCATCGCTGTGGTGCCGGAAGCGGAGGCGGAGCGGGCGCTCTCGGTGATGCGGAGCCAGCCGCTTGGCAGGGACGCCGCGGTGATTGGCCGCGTCTTGCCTGAACCCAAGGGCAGGGTTTACCTCCGAACGAGCGTTGGGGGCCGCCGCATCCTCGACTTGCTCTCAGGGGAACAACTGCCCCGGATTTGCTGACTCCACCGGTGGAGCGGCGGGGGTAGAACGAAAAGCAACTCCTACCGAGATTCGCCAGGGGGCATCCCGAGCAATCTGCTGCGAGGCACCCTCCCAAAGCCGCGGGAAGGTTGCCGACTTACTCCAGGGATGGCGGGCCATTCTACCGTCCGGATTCCGGAATGCGCGTGAGACGGGCGGGAGCGGAAGCTGGCGCCGCTTTCAGGCCCGGGTTGCACGGCCTTCGGTTGTCGATCCGTCGCATCCGCGTGTGGGCCCCAAAGGGTGACTCGCGAGGGCTACCCGATCGCGACCTTGCGACGGTGGGTGCCGACTTTGGGCTTGACGGCCCAAACCCTGGGGAGCCCACATGGCCGCGATTTCCTGGAAAGACGGCGTGGAACTGATTGCCACCTCCGGAATCCCCGAGAAACGGCGTGCGAGCATGATTTTCGGCTCAAGTTTGAGCTGGGTCGGTCGATCATAGGTTTGACTCAAAGGCCTGCCATGCGGGGATATCGAGGCACAATTGCGATCCGTCACTTCGTCCCCCACAGTGAACGGAGGCTGACAGATGAGGAGAGTGCTCTCAACTGGGGTTGTGTCGCTGGTGGCGTCCCTGTTTCCTGTAGCGATGGCCTTCGGGCAGCAGGCAACCTTGCTGCAGCAGTTCTACGTGATGAAAGCCTTCGCTCCCAATGTGGACAAGGTGGGGGTTTTGGTGAGCCAAACGCCAGCTGCTGAGTTCAAGGACAAACTTGGCCGCGCCTCGGCGGCGGTAGGAGTGCAGGCTGTCATTTCCGTGGTGGGCGGTCTCAATGATCTGTCTCGTGCCTACCAGGAGCTAGTGACCAACTACCGGGTACGGTTCATCTGGATCCCGCCTGAGGACGCCGTGCTTTGCTCCGACGTGGCTCGGGACTATCTCGTGCGCAAAGCGGTGACCGAAGGGGTTGGGATCCTTGCACCCTCCAAGCAGTGGGTCGCTCAAGGGGCCACGCTCTACGTCGGCCTGGACGGAGAAAAGGTGAAGCCCTACTACAACAGCCGAGCGCTGCAAGCGCTGGGACTGACCGTGCCGGACAAGTTTGCGGACGTGAGCACGGCGACCAGTGAGTAGGAATTGCCCAGGTGCAGGAAGACCGGAGAAGGGCCATGGCTGCTTCAAACTCGGTGCACAGCCTTCGAACCAAGCTGCTTTTCCTCGTGGAGGCAGTGGTAATTCTGCTGGCCTTGGGCGTCAGCTTCTACTTTGCCGGCCTGCAAAAGCGCCGAACCTTGGAAGAAATCGACCGACGGGCCGCGGCGTTGGCTTCGAGCCTGGCGATGCAGGGACGCTTCGGACTTCTCCTAGGAGACACCGAGGATCTGAATCGGGCCCTGCAATCCTTCCAGCTTTCGGACGTGGTGTACGCCGCCTATCTCGACTCGAGCGGTTCGCCCGTGGTGTCGGTGGGCAATATGCCGAGCCGAAGATGGGCGATCCCGGAAGAAGCGGCGGTGCGGGATTCTTGGGCTGGTTCGGGGGAGAAGGCGAGGGAGGCAATTGCGCCGGTCCGGGTACAGGTGATGGGAACCACGAAAAAAGCGGGAGGTGCGGTTCTTGCGGTCTCACTGCATCATCTCGCGGAGGTTCAGGCCAATGCAGTCAAAGTTAGCTTCGTTGTGATCCTTGTGTTCAGCGTCCTGGGGTACTTGGCCACAAGCTTCCTTACCTGGCATATCATCAAGCCCCTGCGGGAACTCGAGGAAGCCGCCGCCCGGATCGCCGCCGGCGATCGCCATGTGGCGATTGAGGTCCGCCGCGCGGACGAGATCGGCAAGCTCGCGGAGGCCTTCCGGCGAATGGCTTCCGATATCGACCGGGCCTTTGCGGAAATCGAGGCCCAGCGGCGCGAGGCGGAGAACCTCAGAGAAGTAGCCGAGGAAGCGAGGCGTACCGTGGAGGCCCACAACCAGAAACTCCAATCGGAGCTTCACAGTCTGCTTCAAACCGTCGAACAGGTGAGCAGCGGCGATCTCAGCATCCGCATTGAGCTCGATACCGAGGGTGAGCTCGGCCAGCTCGCTGAGAAGATCCAAGTGATGGCCGGTACCCTACACGACATCCTCGCCGAGATTCGTTCCGTCTCCGAGACCCTGGTGGGAGCTGCAAATAAGATCAGAAACTCGACGGAGAATGTGGCTTCCTCCGCCTCTCAGCAAACCGCGCAGGTCACCGAGGTGGTGGGAAGCGTGGCGGAAATCTCGGCCACAATCCGAGAAACGGCCGAGTACATCCAAAAAGTGGCTTCCGAGTCTCAGAACGCCAAGGAGATCGCCCGGAAAGGCTACCAGCACGTGGAGGAGATCTACCGGGGCCTGGAGGAGATCGTCAATTCGCAAGAGGCGGTGACGGCTACGATCGCCAACCTCGTGTCGCAGGTGGCCACGATCGGTGAGATTGCCAGCGTTATTGAGGAAATCGCCGACCAGACCAATCTGCTGGCTCTGAACGCGGCCATCGAAGCGGCGCGCGCCGGAGAGCACGGGCGCGGCTTCGCTGTGGTGGCGGAGGAGGTCGGCAAGCTGGCGGAGCGGACCACAACCGCCACTCGAGAGATCGCCCAGGTGATCAAGGCGATCCAGCAGCGGACGGCCGAAACGGATCAGTCCGTCGCCGCAGCCCGCAATGTGGCCTCACGCGTGACCGAAGCTGCCGCCGTGATGCAGAGATCCATGCAGGAGATCGTGTCCGGTGCCGAGGTTGTCCAGGAAATGCTCTCCCACGTGGCATCGAGCTCACAGCAGCAATCGGCCGCTGCGGAGCAAGTGAGCCGAAGCATGGAGGCCATTCGGAGCGCAGCCGTGGAGACGGCCACCAGCACCCACGAAATCGCCGTTGAAGCTGAAGGGCTCAGCAATCTCGCGGGCCGACTCGACAGCCTGTTGTCGCAGTTCCGCCTCGAAGGGATGTCGACACGGGTGGTGGAAGTGGGCCCCGCCCGAGTTGGAGCGCGCCAGAGAGCCAGAGAGTTCTCTCCGGCATAGCTGAAGTCGCCCGACCCAACCTGAGCATCTACCCCTCCCTCCCCTCACGTGCCTCAGACGGGCGGCCGCGCCGGTGCCACGCGGCCGCCCGGCCTATTCCTCCAAGGGAACTCCCACAGGCATGGCTGGTACCAAGTCTAGGATTCAGCACCTTTCGAGGCGTCCGCAGGGCTGGGTCCGTGCCAGCCGCCATTGCGTGCGCCCACTCGCCGACCGAATCGATTCGCGCGAATGAGGCAGGGCAGTTGCGAAGGAACATCGAGAGAATCGTGCGTGAGAAGGCGGGGGCCATCCTTCGCTGGAGCCCGGCTGTGTCGACCCTGATGTTGCTCGTCGGACTCACGGCATGGGCCCAGGGATCTTCGGGGATCCACTGGCGAATCGAGCCGCCCATCCGCACGGGTCGTGACTTCGAGCTTGTGGCGGACTACGGGAAGGGGACACGTTACTACCTGGACCGGGACTACGTTTTCACGAGCCTGGACGAGACGCTGGCCGGGGGCTTCCTCCTACGCACGCTGAACGACATCAAGCGGGACAGTCTGGTATTGTCCGCCGACAGGGATCGGTGGTCCTGCCACCTGTGGGTGGACCGGCCGATGGTCGTCTACCTGCTCTGGGATTGGCGGACCCTCGACATGGTTCCATTGTGGTTGTGGTGCGGCGGCTGGGAGCTCACCCCACTCCGCGAGTACACCACGGATGTCGCCATGGGATTCTTCGCCGTCTTGCGTCGCGTCCTCGTCCCCGGCGATACTCTCCTGCTTGGTCATCCCATGGCGGACAATGTGCCAACGCCCTCGATGTACGTGGTCATACTGAAGCCAATGATCGTGCAGGGGGATGTTCCCAAGCAATACCGTCTCGGGCCGCCATTCCCGAATCCTGCCGCATCGATGGTTACCATCCCCTTCGACTTGCTCGACAGGGCATGGATCACAATTCGAATCTGGGATGCCCGCGGGCGTCTGGTAGCACGGGTGTGGGAAGGCTTGCGTGAGCCGGGAAGCCACCGGCTCCTTTGGCTAGCAAAGAATGACGCCGGACTGCCGCTTCCCAGCGGCTTGTATTTCGTCCACCTGGAAGCAAGGCCATTCTGGAGCGGGACCGCAAAACTCTTGATCCTCAACTAAGGCGGCCACTTTCGCGGGTATCCCGACGAAGGTGTTTTCCCGGCGGGAGGGAGGCCGAGGGTATGCCCAGCGAGGAGCCCGGGCCGAAGCGGGGTTGTCGCTCAGCGGCGTTTTTTCTTTCGGTCGGAGTAGCGCAGGTATTCCTCCCGCGTGGTGATGCCGACGTAGCCGCGGTAAATGCCTCCGTACTTGCCCACGTCAAACACCCGCACGGCGATGACGTTTTCCTGATTCGGACGGATTAGGAAAGGAGGGAGGAAATAGGCTCTTTCCTCGTCCTTGGCTCCTTCGTACTCGGCTTTGCGCGTGCCTTCAGGCATCCTGCCGGTCCGTCCAATCAACTTGCCGTTGAAGTACGTCTCATCAATGTCGTTGATGAAGCCGAGGACGAGGATGAGCTTGGAAGAGGCCAACTCGGCGGGAATGAAAACCCTCTTCCGGTACCAGGCGAACCCGTCGAGGTCCGGGTAGCCCTCTTTCTCCCAGTACGATGGCACCGGGATTTCAGCCCAACGGGAGTCTTTGCACTCGGGTCGAGCGTAGGTTGTATCGTCTCCGGGATTGAAGCGCCATTTGCCCGCAAGGTCGATGGCCAGCTTCAGTTCGTCGACGCAGGAGTAGATGCCCACTGGGCCGTCGACGATCCCGCCTTTCCCTCCGGCGTCGTACACCCGCACCGCAATGACATTCTTCTTGCCAAACCGGATGATGTCGGCGGGGATGGGGTAAACCCGCTCGCTGTCCCACGCTGTCTTGAAGGTGGGCGGGAACGAACCCAGGCCGCCGATCCGTTGCCCATTGAAGAACGTTTCGTCCACATCGTCCACGTGCCCAAGACGCAGGTAGAGCTGGCGGCCGGCCAGCTTCTGCGGGATCTGCACGTGAATGCGGTACCAAGCGTAGCCGTCGTAGCCCGGGAAACCCTGGTCTTCCCACTCGTCGGGGACTTCGATGCTCTCCCAGCGGCTGTCGTCGAAGTCGGGTCTCCGAAAAGCAGGATGGTCACCGATCTCGATCTTCCAGTTGCCCTCGAGACTGATTTCCCGGCGGAAATCGGAGCCGGCGGTTGGCTGCACCGCCACAAGGGCGAGAAGCAGTACGATCCAGCCCTCCTTCATCGCAAGTCCCCTGACCTCTTCCCTGACGCAGGGCTCCGGTCTGTACTCATGACTGGCATTGCGACCGCGCCGACAGCTCCCCGGGTTTTCGTGCACAAGCCGGTGAGCTACCCTTCCCAGGATGGCCCAGCCCATACTGCGATGTCTGCTTTCCCTGGGTCCCGTCGGGAGCGGGTACGTCTCTTCACTGTAGGAAGAGGTTGAGGAGACTCTTGCCCTTCTCGTAGTCAAAGTACGTCTCCGTGGTGAGGCGGATCAGCGATTTGCGGTACCCCAGGTAGGCTTCCAGGTAGTTCAGCTCGGTTTCCAGTTCGCGATGGACGGTCTGCAGCAAGTCCTGGAGTGTGATACGACGCTGTTCGAATTGCTCGACGCTCATCCTGCGCATCTGGCGCGCGATTTCCAAATGATTCGCAAGGGATAGTGCGCGCTCCCTGTATTCTCGGAGATTCGCCACCGCATTGGCGATGTCCGACCGAATCTGATGCCTCGCCTCCTCCATGCTCAGTTCCACCTGCTCGATGGCAAGGCTCCTTGCCTCGATCTGGAACTTTCTTTGTCCCCAATCCCAGATCGGGACGTAGGCGTTCACCGATACGGAGTAGCTACGATCCATCTCGGACGCGAGCTGCCGGTAGGTCTCGTCCTCCTTTTCCAACCCGTAGGTCACCTCCAGGTTCAGGTGAAAGGAATTCCAGGATTTGGTCTCCTCCAGCTCCAGCCGTCGCTGCCGTTGCTGAATGTGGAGGATTCGCAGCCTTGGGTTCAGGTTGTAGCCTTTTTCCAGGGCGTCTTCCAGAGTCACTTCAACAGGAACGAGCTCGATGGTGGGCGGGATGTAAACGGAGTCCTCCTCATCGATGCGCAGATGACGCTTGAGCTCAGCGATGCCAAGGCGGAGGGAACTCTGAGATTGGAGCATCTTCTCCCGCGTGTTAGCGATTTCCACCTGAATCTGCATTCTCTCGATTTGCCCCCCATCCCTGCCGCTTTCGCCTCGCTCGACAATCGCGCGAATCGAATCCAAGGTCTGAAGCTGACGTTTGTAGGTCTCGGCCTGGTAGGCGTAGGAAAACAGTCGGTAATATTCGTCTGCAAGGTCCCGCAACAGCACCACGCGATCCCGGATGTACTCAAGCTCGCGTTCCTGCAGGTCGAGTTCGGCATTCTCAATGGCATTTTTCAGCCGGTTGGGGAGGAAGAAGGGTTGCTCGAATTTCAGGAAGTAGCGGTTATAGTAGCTGATGTCCCGGTAGCCATCGAGCTGCAGGTACTTGTAGACGCGGTAGTTCAGCGAAAGGTAGCCGTCGGTGGGGTAGCCGAAGAGGATGACAGGCTGTCGGATGGAGAGCTGCATCTCCCAGGTCTGGTTGTTCTGGCGAACCAACTCGTCCTTCTGCAAGACGGAATTCCACTTGTACTCGCCAAGGGCATTAAAGCTGGGGGCATGTATGGTCATGTACACCTTTGACTTCAGTCCTGCCCGTTGTGCCTGGAGCCACGCGCGCCGTCTCCGGACGTCCAGCTCCAGCTGCTTAATGCGGTAGCTCCGAGCCATCCCGATTTCCACGGTGGAATCGAAGGTGAGGCAAATCGTCGCCCCGCCCTGTCGAGACCAAGCCGTGGCCACCGGCGCCAGTGCGTTGAAGATCCCAAGCAGAAGGACCGCGCCGACTCGACGCATCTGCCCACTCCCGACCTGTTTGAACCCAGAGCCGTAATCGGAAAGCGCTTTCGATCGACATAGCCAAATGTAGAGATTCCTTTGTCACGGTCAGCATGAGGAGATGTAGATTTGTCACGGTTTGTCAGTTGCCTCCGGGAGAGGTGTTGGAAACGCTAGTCCCGACAGAAGCGGCACGAGAGGACTTGTTTCCTCCCCCGAAATCAGACGACGGGCCGCGTGAGGGCCAGCCCATGTGGCGCTCGGAGCCTTTGGAGTCCGAGAACCGCGTCGGATCTGTGCGGTCGGCGTAAGCTGGACTCCTTCCCCGAAGGAACGCGGATTGCGCGTTCCCTTTCCGGCCCTTGCTCTTGGCTGCGAACCCTGCATCGGGATTCTCGGGGTGGCTCTTCGGTGCGATGGCGACCCCAGGCAGAAGAAAGACCCTGCCCTCAGCGGGTCGCGGGGTGGGATTCGAGGCCTACGGCACGAAGCGGTAGCCGATGCCGTGCACGGTCAGGATGTGGCGCGGCTTCGATGGCTCCTGCTCGATGAGCTTGCGGAGGCGAAGAATGAAGTTGTCCACGGTCCGGGACAGCGGGTAATTCCGATAACCCCACACCTCGGTGAGAAGCTCCTCGCGCGAGATGGAGCGGTTCGGGTGCTCAACCAAATAGCGCAGCAACTCCAGCTCCCGGACTGTCATCGGCACCTCGTTTCCCTGCTCGTCGTAGGCGGCGTACCGGCGGAAATCCACGCGGAGGCGACCGATCTGGAGCAATGGCGGACACCCTGCCTGGACGGATGTCCTCCGCAGAAGGGCTCGTGTGCGAGCCAAGAGCTCCCGTACGCTGAACGGCTTGGTGATGTAGTCGTCGGCGCCCAGCTCCAACCCCAGGACTTTGTCGATCTCTTGTCCCCGAGCCGTCAGCATGATGATGGGCGTCTGGAAGCCCCGCTGGCGAAGCTCGCGGCAGACGTCAAATCCCGATTTTTTCGGCAGCATGATGTCGAGGATGATGAGGTCCGGTTTGAGCCGCTGGGTCATGTCCAAGGCTTCCTCGCCGTCGGCGGCGATGTGTACCTCGTGTCCATCGAACTCGAAGTTATCCTTGAGGCCGGATGCCATCTCCGGCTCATCTTCTACCACGAGGATCTTGGCCATCCGCATCACCTGCAGTTGCTATTGGGAAGAAAAGGACGAAGGTGCTTCCCTTTCCGGGAGTGCTTTGGACTTCGACACGTCCCCGGTGATCCTCGACGATGTGCTTCACGATGGTGAGTCCAAGGCCGCTACCCTTCGTATCGTGGGGGAGGGAGGATCCGACGCGATAGAACTTCTCGAAGATGCGGTCTTGCTCGGAGGGCGGGATCCCGATGCCCCGGTCGCTCACGGAGATGAAGGCTTCGCCGTCCCTGCTGCCTGTGCGGAGTCCGATCCAGCGCTCTCTCGGGCTGAACTTGCGCGCGTTGTCCAGGAGATTGACGAGAGCCTGCATCACCGCCGCGCGGTCGCCCACGATCGGCGGGAGGCACTCGTCGAGGTCGATTTCGACCCGGAAGCCCTGCTGTTCCAGATGATACCGGAACATCTCCATGGTCTCCAGCACCACCTCGTTCAGGGAGAGCGGCTGGAATCGGTATTGCTTGCGGCCGGCTTCCAGACGCGCAAAGTCCAGGATGTTGTTGATCAGCTGGGTCAGCCGGGCGGATTCATTCATGATCGTGCGGAAATAGTGCTTCTTTTTCTCCTCGCTGCGGACGCGGCCCATCTCGAGCATCTCGGCGTACATGCGGATCAGGGACAGAGGCGTGCGCAGCTCGTGGGATACGTTCGCCACGAAATCCGTCTTCATCTGGGCCAGTCGGGTCTCTTGGAGGACGTTTCGCACCAGAAAGGCGCTCGCGAGGAGGAGGAGAAAATCTACCGCGGCAAGGTACAGCAGGTTCCGCCGAGTGGAAGCCCTTGCCACGTCTTCGAGCGTTGTCCCTCGGAGCTTTACGCGGACCTCCACATCCGGAAGGATCCAAAGAGGCTCGGCGCGCTCGAAGCGCGTTTCCTCCACCTCCTCGGTCTCGAACAGGATACGGCCCGTGCGCCTGTTCCGCACGGAGAAGAGGAATTCATTCGTGGCAATAGAATTCAGCTTCCTCCCCACAACATCGTTGGCAAAATGCCACTGGTCGAGGAGTAGCGCCACGAGGTATGGCGGAGCCCCCGTCAGCCGGACTGGAGCGACCAGCCAAGTCAACTGATTGGATGAATCCGCGGCTGGCAAAGCCACGGGCCGGGAATAGCCTTTCTCCGACTGACGGAACGACTTTTCCACTTCCTCCCATTGCCCACGAAGGCCTTCCCGGAGCGCTTGGATCGGAACCGGAGTGCGATGGTCGCGAGAAAGGGAAACGAACTCCGCCGCGCTGCTATCCGCAATCGCCACTGCCGTGACGGCGTCCTTTCCTCGGAAATACCCGACGAGCGATGCCGCAGTCAGTTGCCCTCGCAGGTCCTCCGCCGCGCTGACGCGCGCCACAAGCTCGGAGAGCCAGGAGTTGTACACGTCCCAGCAATGTTGGTTCACCGAGAAAAGCACGCTCTGCAGTTCGCGGTCGTAAATGGAGCGGAGCAAGGACTCGGTCCGGTCCCTTTGCGCGAATTGAAACGCAGTGTAGACCAATAGGGGAAGAGCGAGTCCGGACGCCAGGACGAGCGTGATCTTGGGTAGCGGCAACCTCAACGCAGGACCTCAACGCAGGACTATCCCCTACTCCCGACGGCTGGCTGAGCACCTATTCCTGCCCGAATATCCGGAGATCGAGGTGAAATTCCAAGCGGACCTGTGTGCCGGAAGTGGGGACGGATTCCGGCCAAGCACCTGCCTGATTTCCGTCCAGTCGGAAAGGCGACCGCGCAACGAGGGACGGGCGAAAGAGGCGGCGGAAGTCCTGGGAAAATCTTGCCTATTCGGGTTCCGCCTCTGCATGGCACGCGAGTTGTTGGACACTCCTGGCAGGCTCGGGAAGCAGTTCGCTCATGGACGCGAGCCAGAGGTGGAATTGCCGAGGCAATCCGCGAAGCTTCTTCCGTCTCAGCAAGAGCAGGCCCAGCTTCTTTCCGGGGAGCGCGGCCAGCTGGTCCTTTCCGTACTGGAAAGGGCGGATCTTCCGTTGGCCGTCTTCGATCCCGCTGGAGAGCCGGTCGTTACCTCGGCCGGCTTTCGGCGCTACATGGCAGGGCTCCCAGGGGCAAGCGGGCGGCTTCATCTCGACGAGGCCTTGAACGGGGCTGGGGCAGGTTTCCGATTGCAGGCTCTGCCAGTCCGCGATGGAGAGGACCAGCTCATGGCCACGTTGGTGGTGCCTTCGGATGTGGGGCTTCCTGCTTTCCTCGAAGATCTTGCCTCCCATGTGGCGCACGAGATCAGGAATCCCCTCGGGACGATCGCTGGCTTTGCGGCGTTGCTTGAACGCGAATTTTCCCCCGACGACCGCCGTGCGCGCTGGGTGCGGCGCATCGTGGAGGCAGTGGGCCGCCTCGACCGCATGGTCACTCAGCTCTACCTGTACGTCCATCCGGTGAAGAGCCAGCTCCGACCGGTGGACCTGATTGAGAAGACGCGCGAGGTGTTCTCCTTTGCCGAGGTCAAGTTCTCAGCGCACCAAGCCAAGGTCAGGTTCGAGTATGAGTTCCCGGAGGAACCCGTCTACGTTCTCTTGGACCCGCAGTGGTGGCAGGAAGTTGTGCTTACCATTTGTTCGAATGCCGTGGAGGCACTTCGGGACGGCGGGGAGGTGAGGGTCCGGATTGTGAGCTTGCCCGAAGAGGCGAGGGTGATCATCTCGGACAACGGTTGCGGGGTCCCGGAAGAGATGCGGGGCCGGCTCTTCTGGCCATTCTTCTCGTCCAAGCCGGACGGGACGGGCCTGGGGCTCGCCGTCGCGCGTAAGCTACTGGCGTCGATGGGGGCTTCCATCGAGCTCAGCCCTGGAGAACAGGGCGGGACGGTCGTAACCATCACCTTTCAGGCAGCGTGAAGGCGCCACAGATCGTCAGGAAGGATGCACGTAGGGAGTGGTCGGACATGGCACGGCGAGTGTTGCTGATCGAAGACGATCCCGGAGAACAGGAGCTGATCGCTGAGGTCTTGACGCTGAAGGGCTACGAGGTGGATCCCGTCTCGCTCGGGGCCGAGGGCCTGGCCCGGCTCGAGCAGGACTTCTACGATCTTGTGATCTGCGACATCCGCCTGCCCGACGGGAGCGGTTTGGACGTCTTGACTCGGGTGAAAGAGAAGGATCGAGAGCTCGGGGTCATCGTGATCACTGCTTACCCGAGCATTCCCAGCGCGGTCAAGGCTATCCAATCCGGAGCCTACGACTACCTCCAGAAACCCCTCAATGTGGATCACCTGGAGCACACGCTGCAACGCTATTTCGAATACTACGAGCTCATCCGGGAAAACCGTCGGCTGCGGGAGGAGCTCAAGAAGGCGTACAGCTTCGACTCGCTCGTCGGGAAAAGCGCGGCCATGCAGGACGTTTTCGACAAGATTCGGCTTGTGGCCAACAGCAAGGCCACGGTCTTGATCACCGGGGAGAGCGGGACTGGCAAGGAACTGGTGGCCCGCGCGATCCACTACAATAGCCCCCGTCGGAATCGCCCTTTCATCAAGACCAACTGTGCCGCTTTGCCGGAGGGGCTGATTGAGAGTGAGCTCTTTGGCCACGAAAAGGGCGCCTTCACCGGAGCCTACCGATCGCGGAAAGGGCGCTTCGAGCTGGCCGACGGGGGCACATTGCTCCTCGATGAGATCAGCGAGATCGGGATCAATCTGCAGGCCAAGCTCTTGCGGGTGCTGCAGGAGAAGGAGTTTGAGCGGGTGGGCACTGCCGAAACCGTCAAGGTCGACGTCAGGGTCATCGCCACCACCAATCGCGACCTGCGCGAGGAGATCCGGGCGGGTCGCTTCCGCGAGGACCTGTACTATCGCCTCAACGTGGTGCCGATCCATCTGCCACCATTGCGAGAGCGGAAGGAGGACATTCCGCTCCTGGTGCAGCATTTCATTCGCAAGTACGCTGAGGAAAACGGCAAGCATGTGGAGGGCGTGAGCGAACAGGTTCTGGAACTCATGATGCGCTACCATTGGCCGGGCAATGTGCGCGAACTGGAGAATGCCATCGAACAAGCGGTGGTGCTGACGACGAAGCCGATCCTTGAGGCACGGCTATTCAGCTTCATCGACAATATGGCCGGCGGGTCACCGAGCGTGGCCTCCGGCTTCGACTTTTCGCGGATGACGCTCCGAGAGCTGGAAAAGGTGGCCATCCTGAAGGCCCTGCAAGACACCGGCGGCAACCGCACCCATGCGGCGCGACGGCTTGGGATCAGCGTGCGGACCCTGCGGAACAAGTTGCGGGAGTATCGCTGCAACGAACAAGGGGCATTTGAGGCCGCGTGAGGGGCCCTCAGGGACCGACTCACATCCGCGCGGCCGAGCCGCCGCCCAGGAAGGGCGGCGTTTTTTTTCGAGATTTGACCCGCCCATCGGAGATTTTCGGGACTCCCCACACCGACCCCACCTGAGCCTGCTAAGGCTTCTTTGCTTTCATCCGATAATGCAATCGACAGCCTAAGTTGCCAAACTTGCTGAAGAGCCGAGGGAACCCCCCCCGGAGGAAGAAACTCGGGTCGTGCAATGGGAGACGAACTGCTCCAGGTCACGGTCTTCAATGTGGGGGAAGAGGAGTACGCTGTGGACATACTCCGCGTTAGGGCCATCGAGCGTCTGTCGGAGGTCACGAGAGTGCCGCAAGCGCCGCCCTTCGTGGAAGGCGTGATCAACCTGCGCGGGAAGATCGTACCTGTTGTGGATCTCCGGCGACGGATGGGCCTCGAGCCAAAGCCGGCGGACAAGTCGGCGAAAATCGTCGTGGTGGAATGCGGCGACGAGCCGGTCGGGCTACGGGTGGACGGGGTGCGTGAGGTGCTCCGCATCCCGAGGTCGCAAACTGAGCCCCCTCCGGATCTCGCCATCCAAGACGTCGATTACATCGAGCGCCTTGCGAAGCTGGACGGCCGCCTGATCATGATCCTGAACGTGGATCGGATCCTCTGTCCGGCCGAACGGGCTGGACTGGCCGGAGTGATGGAGAAGAGCGCCTGACCGGCGGAGCGAGGCTCGCCTCAGCGAACTCGGGGGAAACGGCAGGACGAAGTTCAGCCATCGCACAGATGGCCCGTCCGGAAGGGGTCGAAGGTCGCTGTCGCGCGGGGCGACGGGCGCTAGACCCGGAGCGGGTTCTGGCTCGCGAGGGAAGTAAGACCGGAACCAAGTCAGACGGGAGGAGGCCATGCGGTTCTTGGCGGTGGATGATTCTCCCACCATGCTGAGGATCATCGTGAACACCCTCCAGCGCCTCGGCTATCCGGAGGTCGATGGCGCGAGCGATGGGGTGGAGGCTCTGGAGAAGCTTCGTCGGGGCGATTATGACCTCGTGATCACCGACTGGAACATGCCCCACATGACGGGGCTTGAGCTGCTGCAGGAGATGCGGCGCGATCCCAGACTCAAGGACATCCCTGTCCTGATGGTGACTACTCGCAGTGTGAAGGAGGACATCGTCCAAGCGGTGAAGCTTGGCGCTTGCAGCTACGTTGTGAAGCCTTTCACGCCGCAGATCCTCAAGGAAAAGATCGATCAAGCGCTCAGCGTGGCTACAGGGAGGTAGGTCATGCAGGAGGATACCGTCCGCAGGGAAGCCGCAGTGACGCGCCAGCACCTGGAATTGCTTCTCAAGCGCGTGGCCGAGGTACGGGCTCTTTTCATCCTCGTGGAGCGGATTACGCCCTTCGTGGAGGATCTGGTGGAATTCGTGTACGACGTCGGTCCCATGCTGCTGAACGCGAGCAAAGCCCTCCGTGAAACCTCTCTCAAAATGCCCAAGGCAAGCCGCCAGCTGGACGACGTCACCCATGCTACGGAGGTGGCCACCACGCAGGTGCTCGACCGGGTCGACGACATCTTGCATCATCTCGAGGTGCTGCGAAGCGCCGTCGACGAATGGTCCAGGACGCGACGTAGCTTGGCGAGAGCGCGTCGCCGTGCCCGGCGACTTGCGCGACAATTCCCCGAGAACCCTGCCCTCCAGGAAGAACTGGAAGAGATCGCGAGCGAACTGACTCGCGCAGCGGGTTCGCTGCGCCAGTGGAGAAACCTGGATCGCGTCATTGAATCCTCCCAGGAGTGCTCCTACGAGATCATGTCTGCCCTCCAGGTGCAGGACATCACGGCGCAGCAGCTGGCCGCCGCCCGCGACCTCATCGACAAGGTCCACACGCGCATCGAGGAGTTGCTCCGTCAGCTCGGCGACGAGGAGGAAGAAGGCGAGGACAGGACCCAAACGCGAAGATCCTACGATCCGGACGCGAAATTCGATTTCAGCATCTCGACGATGAGGCAGGAGCATGTCGACCGTCTGTTAGAGTCGCTTCTCCGGGATCGCGCCTACGGCGGGGAGCCCGTGGTACGAGAGGGGGCAAAAACCGCGGATCCGGCGTAGCCCAGCGGCCGGGAGGAGATGAGTGTGGTGCGGCGAGGAAGCGTCGTTCGAGCTTGCTGACCAGGTCAATGTCGGGATGCTCGAGCGCGACGGCATAAGTCGCGGAAACGCGGGCCGAGTCCACGTCAGGAAACGGGGAATCGCACACTTGCCGGGCCGGGGCTGAGGTCACGAGATGGACGAGCACGGAGAGAACCTGGACTTTCTCAAGGAAGTACTCGATGACTACACCGCCGAGACCGCCGAGCTCCTCGAGCAGGCGGAGCAGGATCTGCTGGAACTGGAAGGGAATCCCTCGGCTGATCTCCTGAACCGGATCTTCCGCGCTTTCCATACCATCAAGGGGACATCCTCCTTCCTCGGCTTCGAGAAGATGTCGGAGCTGACGCACCGCAGCGAAGACCTCCTGAACATGCTGCGGCATGGGGAGATGCAGGTGAGCGCGGGCGTGATTGACCTCCTGCTGCGCGTCGTGGACGCGGCTCGCACCATGCTGGGCTCCATCAAAGAGTCGGGCTCCGAGGGTGACCTTTCCATTGCCGCGATCCTCGAGGATCTGGACCAGGTGCTTTCCTCGGCGCAAGCGGGCGGCAGTCCGAACCCATCGGAGGTCGTCCCCGAAGGATCGAGCCTTTCCCCAGCGGAACTTGTGCAGAGGGATTCGGTGTCTAGGCCGGCACAGGACGAACGGCCGGGGCCCGAGCCTGCGAAGGCTCACGAAGCCGAGGAGAGCCAAGCAGAAGCGCCGGCCGGCAGTGCCGCCTTTTCCCCGGTGAGCCAGACCGTGCGGGTGAACGTGGGCCGACTGGATGAGATTATGGATCTCGTGGGGGAGCTCGTGCTCGTCCGCAACCGCATCCAGCAACTGGCCCAGCAAATGCACCTCGGGACCAGAACATTGGCCAAGGAGGGTCCCGCTTCGCTTCCCATCGATCAGCTCGTGGCCGCTTCGGAGCAGCTCCAGTTTGTCTCCGCGCAGCTCCAGGATGCCGTGATGCGGATCCGCATGCTGCCCATTTCCAACGTGTTCCACCGCTTCCCGAGACTTGTACGCGACCTGGCCAAGGAAAAGGGCAAAGAAGCTCGATTGGTGATGGAAGGCGAGGAGACGGAGCTGGACAAGTCCGTGCTCGAGCTGATCAGCGATCCTCTCGTGCATCTGATCCGGAACGCGGTGGATCACGGGATTGAACCGCCCGATGTCCGCGAGAGTCTCGGGAAGCCAAGGGTCGGCACCATTCGCCTGGCTGCCTGCCACGAAGGGGATCACATCGTGATCGAAGTGGAGGATGACGGGGCGGGGATCGATCCGGGCCGGGTGCGCCAAGCTGCGGCTTCGCGAGGCCTGCTTACGGCGGAGGAGGTGGAAAAGCTCAGCGACCGCGAGGCTCTCGATCTCATCTTCGTGCCAGGGTTCTCAACGGCCAACAAGGTCACGGACACGTCCGGTCGCGGGGTGGGGATGGACGTCGTAAAGACCAACATCACCCGCCTGAATGGCCAGATTTCGGTGGTGTCCACAGTGGGCAAAGGGACCCGATTCACGGTTCGCCTGCCCCTGACGCTCGTCATTGTCCCAGGGCTGATGGTGGAGGCTGCGGATCAGGTGTTGGTGATCCCGCTCTCTTCCGTGCTGGAAACAGCTCGCCTGCGCGATCACACCACGTACCGGGTCGGCGGAAGGCCAGTGCTCCGCCTCCGCGAGGATGTGATTCCCCTCATCGACCTCGGCGAGGTTTTGAATCTCCGCCACAGCTCCGAGCTGGGTGGCTACGCTGTGATCGTTGGGCTTGCGAACCGACGCGCCGGGATCGTGGTGGACCACCTCTGCGGCCAGGAAGAGATCGTCGTCAAGCCTCTCGGCGGTCTTCTGGGGAGATCGAAGGTCTTCGCCGGAGCCACAATCCTTGGGGATGGAAAGGTCCGTTTGGTCTTGGACGTGGGCGAGCTGATGAACCTGGCCCAGGCCACTTCCTCCGGTGCCGGCTTAGGAAGCCGCATCCTTTCCGCACGGCAGTTGCGGGCGGAAGCCGCATGAAGAGCCCGCCGGAAACGTCCATCGACTTGCGGAGGCCGTTCCGAGGGGGCAGTTTCTTTCCAAAGCGTCTCCAACCGCACACGCCTCGCCGGCAAGGATTCTCGGCCCTCCTTGCGAAAAGGGAGGACTGGGTTTCCCGCTTTCCCCTCGCTATGACGCAGTCCTTTGGGCTCAAGTTGCGACAGAGGTCCCTTTGCGCAAGCCCCGACGCAGAGGCGGAGAACGATCGTCGCCGGGTCGGGGCCGCTTGAGATCCATTGCGTCCGGCCCTTGCGCCGCAATTGGGGGTTGCTTATCTTCGCGGGACGAGCCAAATCAGCGGGGAAGCGAGGCAGATACCTCTGCGATCACTCAGCGCTCAAACCATCGAAGGAGGAGAACATGGCCGGGATCCGAAGGCAGTGGACGCCAGCCGAGGCGGACAACTGGAGCAAGGAGGATTGGATCGCAGTGATCCTCTCCTGTCTGTCGTACGTGGGGATCCTCACCGGGGTGAGCCTGGCCTTCTTGCTCCGCTGGCAGGGCTTCGCTATCCTGGTGATCACAGCAGTGGTCACCTGGCTCATGTTCCGGATTATCGACCCGAAGCTCAGCGTTCTTTCCCGGGACTACGAGCAGAAACAGAGGGAGTACATCGAGCGGCTTGAGAAAATCGCGCGCTGGGAGGGCGAGTGATGGGGCAGGGACTGAAGATGGTCATCGGGATGAGCATCGCTTACCTTGCGTCCTTCGCAGGGTTGATCTTGGCTTACCGCTACTACAAGAAATATCGCGGCAGGGCATGAAATGGGACGGGAGGAGGAAACATGTTCTCCGTGACGATGGTGGAGCCTGTGATTCGCCGGATCGAGAATCACTGGATGGGGATTCTGTTCCCGGCCCTGGTTTTCGTCATCTCCTTCATTGCCGCGTGGCTACTGTACTGGCACTTCGCCAAGCAAGTGCAGAGGAAGAGCTGAGAAGGGTTTGAGGAGCGAACCGGGGAAGTGGGCGACATTCCCCGCGGAACGGACGAACACGCGAGGAGCGATGGAGCGATGGTGACCTTCACAATCGTCGACTGGTTCTGGCTTGCGACCTACCTCGTGTTGATGATTAGCTGCGGGATGCTTTTCTATCGACTGGGTCGTCGTTCGGAGAGCGACTTCTTCCTGGCCGGACGAGGCCTGCCCTGGTGGCTTCCTGCGGCCTCGGTGTACGCAACCCACACGGCCACCGACACGCCCATGTGGGTCACCGGCGTTGTCTACCGGCACGGGCTGACGGGGCTGTGGTACACCTTTTTCCCGGCCTGGTGCGCGGTGAGCGCGTTCGTGTCTACGCGCATTTTCCGACGCTCGGCCGCCTTCACCCAAGCGGAGTGGCAAAGCCTGCGTTTCCACGGGCTGGGCTCGGAGCTCCTCCGAGGATGGGTGGCAGGATGGCAGGTGTTCATGAACATGTTCATCCTCGGCTGGGTCGGTATCGCCATGGGCAAGGTGTGCAATTACCTCTTCGGTTGGCCCACCTGGGTGGGGTTGGTCGTGTTCTCGACGGCCACAGCCATTTACGTCCTGGCCGCAGGCTACTGGGGGGTGGTCATGGCCGACTTCCAGCAGGGGCTCATCGCCTTCTTGATGATCGTGTTCGTCACCGTGATCGGCATCTGGGGCGTGGGGGGCCCTGGAGCGATCATCGGCCGGCTCCAGGAATTGGGACAAGCTTGGCGTCTCAACCCATTTCACTTCACGGGCTGGTTCAGCGGGGATTTCCCCGTCGCCTGGTTTCTGACGATGCTGGTGATCGCCTTGGTCGGTGGACTCGGCATGGGGACCAGCATCGATTGGTACGTGGAGGCTCAGCGCATCCAGAGCGCGCGAACAGTGAAGGATGCGGCCTACAGCATCTGGGCCGGCTCCGCCGTCACGCTCATGCGGAATGCCATGTGGGCCCCCGCTATTCTGGCCTTCTTCGTGATGTACCCGAACATCTCCGAGGTGAGCCAATACGAGCTCGGTTGGTTCCGACTTGGTTTCGAGCTGCTTCCGCCCGGCATGGTTGGCTTTTTCTTCGCAGCGATCGTCGCGATCCACCTCTCGACCATTTCCACCCACCTCAACCTCGGGGCCATGTACGGTACGCGCGACATCTACCACCACTACATCAATCCTCAGGCCACGGAGCGACAGCTGGTATGGGTAGGGAGGCTGGTGACCGGCATTCTCCTGCTCGGCTCTTTCTTCTTCGGCATGATGATGGAGAACATCACCCAATGGCTAATCTTCGCGCTCTGGCTCATGGCGGCAGGGGTCTGGCTTCCCAACATCCTCCAGGTCGTCTGGTGGAGGTTCAACTCCTGGGGGTACTTGGTGAGCTGGATCGCCAATCTGGGCCTCAGCTGGCTTGTCGTGTGGATCTTGCCTGCGTTCGGGATACTGCCTGAGCTCCCCGACTACCAGCAGTTCTGGCTCCTCATGGCGCTCGGGGCGGCGATCTACATCCCCGTGACTCTCCTGACGAAGCCAGAACCGATGGACCACCTTGTACGACTGTATGTGATGGCTCGGCCCATCGGGTGGTGGGGGCCTGTCCGCCGCGAGGCCGAGCGCAGAGGCTTGATCCCGAGGACCGCGGGCTGAAAAGCGGCGATCGCCGGAGCCTGCTCTCTTTCGTTCCCTGTATCCCCTGGGGCCGGCGTCGCGCGGAAGCTCCGCCAGGAGCCTACCCAAGGCGGAGGCTAACGCCACGGCGGCGTGCCCCTGCGGATGGGAAGAGCGCTGGGTGGCGAGACAATCCCCGGATTTTCGGGGGGCAGGGATTTTTCTTGCAGGCTGGGCAGCGATTTGTTACATTGGCTACGCAGCTGAAGGGGGACAATCGGGTGCAGGTAGCGGCAGAGGCCATCGGAAACCAACCTTCCTCCGGACGAAGCGAAAAGCTCACGGCTGGGCTGGGAGCCAATGAAGGGGGAAGAAGGCCAAGGGAAGTGAGTAACCCAACAGGAGGAGGGTTGCGATGATCGGAATGGATTTTGTCAGCTTCTTGATCCTTCTTGTGATCAGCGCCGTTGTCTCGGCGATTCTGCACTACCCGCTTAAGTTCTACGTCCGGCCTGGGTTCGTCTCCTACCTGTCCAAGGTCATCTTCGGCTGGATCGGGGCCTGGCTCGGGACGCCGGTTTTTGGCCGCTGGTTTGGCGGCCTCAACTACAGAGAGGTGTACATCCTCCCCGCCATTCTTGGGTGCGCGGCTATCCTGGTGATGCTGGTAGACCTCGTGAAGACCACAAAGGCGGCTTCCTCATAGCGGAAGCCGGAGAGCCTCTGCGCTAACGTGCCCCGGACCCCAGGGCTCCCGTCCTGGGGCTTTTTCTTTTTGGCCTTGCAACCTGCGCGCAGGAAGCAGCGTCTCAGCGTCAAACCGGAGAGGAGAGAGTCCGGGAGGTAGAGCATGCTGCGCCAGGGGTGCGTTGGTCTGATATTCCTGCTGCTGTGGGGAGGGCGATCCCTGTTCGCTTCGCCCCAGGATACGAGCCAGATGGCGGCCGCGCCGCGTGTTTTCATCGATTGCTCCTCCTGCGACATGGACTACGTCCGCCAACAGGTTCCCTACGTGAACTACGTCCGCGACCGTTTCGATGCCCAGGTGCATGTGCTCATCACATCCCAACGCACCGGAAGTGGGGGCACGGAGTACACCCTCGTCTTCCTGGGTCGGGAGGCGTTCGCGGGCAGGAACGACACCCTTCGGATCGCCGTCACGAGCACGGCCACGGAAGAGGAGGTACGGTCGGCGCTCGTGCGTACCTTGAAGATCGGCTTGGTCCCGTATGTGGCTCGCACGCCGGTCCGCGACATGATTTCGGTCCAATACGTTCCACAAGCGTCGACGGAGCAGGTCACCGACCGCTGGAAGAACTGGGTCTTTCGCCTCAGCCTCAACGCGTTTGGCAACGGGGAGAAATCGAGCCGCGCCCTGAACCTGTACGGTACCTTCAGCGCCAGTCGTGTCACACCGATCTGGAAGATCCGGATGTCGCTCCACGGGACCTACACCGAGAATCGCTTCGAGTACGGTGACACCAGGATTTTCAGCTACACTCGGGGTCGGGGTTTTGACGCGCTTGTGGTTCGGAGCTTGGGGGAACACTGGTCGGCTGGAGTACGCGCAGGGTACAGCTCCTCCACCTACAGCAACCTCGCCAAGCAGGTCTATCTCTCGCCGGCGCTGGAGTTCGACATCTTCCCGTATTCTCAGTCGACGCATCGAGAGCTGACGATCCGCTACGGGATCCGCGCCGAACAAGTGCGGTATCTCGAGGAGACGATCTTCGACCGGACTTCGGAGCAACCCTGGTCCCACTCTCTTGCGATCACGCTCACCTTCAAACAGCCGTGGGGATCCACCGAGACCACCCTCCGTACCTCCCAGTACTGGCACGACCTGAGCAAGAATCGGGCGGAGCTTTGGAACGCGCTCAATGTCCGTCTGTTCGGCGGGTTCAATCTCTACATCGTGGGATCCTTTTCCCGGATCCACGATCAGCTTTCACTTCCCAAGCGCGGAGCGACCAAGGAGGAAGTGCTCCTGCAGAGGCGTCAGCTGGCGACCAACTACTCGTATTTCGCTTCCGTCGGGATCAGCTACACCTTCGGTTCCATCTACAGCAATGTGGTCAATCCGCGCTTCGGGAGCGAATCGCAGGGGGTGCAGATCATCATTCAGTGAGCGGGAGGGCGCGGCGTCAGCCTGACACGTCCGTCGCGCCGAGTGGCGTTCCTCTGCCTCCCGGCTTCCACGTCCTGCTTTAGTTCCTCCCCCTCGGAGCCTCCGAGGCCCGGAGGGCCTCTCGGATTCTTGCCGCTCTGGATTCAGCCCAGTTGGCTTGACAATCAGTCGTCCGTTTGGTACCTTTCCGCAGCGACCTGGATCCGGTGAACACGGCATTCCCTTTCCGAATTCCGAAGGGGAGGAAGGATGGCGAGTCAGTCCTCAGCCCGGGAGATCCCGCCGGAAAAGCTTCGTTGGCAATGTCCGAAGGATCTCTTGCCTTTCGCCACCACAAAGGATCTCCAGCCCATCCGGACGATCGTAGGACAGGAGCGCGCCGTCGCGGCCATCCGGACGGGGCTGGAGATGAAAAGCCCGGGGTTCAATGTGTTTGTCGCCGGGCCTTCCGGGACCGGGCGGACCACCACCGTACGCCACTTGCTGAGCGAGGTGGCGGCGGGCGGTCCCGTGCCGGATGATTGGTGTTACGTGCACAATTTCGACAACCCGGATTGCCCAGCGGCCCTGCGACTCCCGGCTGGCAAAGCGCGCGCCTTGCAGCAGGCGATGGACCGGTTCATCGCCCGCTTGCGCCGGGATCTGCCGAAGGTATTCACGAGCGAAGTGTACCGCGAACGCCGCAATGCGCTGATCGAGCGTTTCGGCGCGGAGCAGCGGAAACGGATCAGCGCCTTCGAACAGAAGGCTCGGAAAGAGGGCTTTGTGGTTGTGCAAGTTCAGGTGGGAATCACCACCCGGCCCGATCTGGTCCCCGTGGTGGAGGAGCGGCCAGTGCCCTTCGAAAAGCTCGAGGCCCTCGCCGTGCAGGGCCAGTTCGATTCCGCCAAGCTGGAAACGCTGCGCGAGAAGTATCAATCGTTGATGGTCGAGCTGGGCGAGATCGTGGAGGGAATGCGTCAGACGGAGCGCCAGCTGGCCGAAGCAGTACATGAGCTTGACCGTCAGACGGCCGAGACGGTCCTGCGGCATCCTCTCGACGAGCTCCGGGCCCGTTTTCCTTACCCACGGGTTCGCGAATTCTTGCAACAGGTGCGATCGCACATCCTCGCCCATCTGGATGAGCTGCGATCGGAGGAATCTTCTTCGGGGGCGGAGTCGCTTCACGCAGACCCTCTCAATCTCTGCCGGGTGAATGTGGTCGTCGACAATTCGGGTCTTACAGGGCCTCCGATTGTCTTCGAAAATCAACCCAGCCACAAGAATCTCTTTGGCACCATCGAACGGGTGGTGGGTCTGTCGGGGGAGTGGCGGAGCGACTTCACGCACATCCGCGCCGGAAGCTTCGCCAAGGCCAATGGCGGCTACCTTGTCCTACAGGCCAGAGATGTGCTCCTGGAGCCCAACGTCTGGCCCGCCCTCAAGCGCGCGCTCAAGGCTCGGCAAGTGGAGATTCAGGCGCTCGAGGGTGGGTTTCCCTTCCCGGGTTCCACGCTCAAGCCGGAGCCGATCCCGTGCGACGTCAAGGTGATCCTGATCGGCGATCGTGAGGTCTATTCCTTGCTCTATCAGCTCGACGATGATTTCAAGAAGGTTTTCAAAGTCAAGGCTGAATTCGACGACGTGATGCCCCGTTCTCCGGAGAGCATTGCCCAGTACGCCAGCTTTGTAAAGAAGGTGTGCGAGGACGAGGAGCTTCTCCCCTTCGATCGCGAGGCTGTGGGCAAGGTGGTCGAGTTCGGCGTGAGGCTGGCGGGCGATCGGGGCAAGATCAGTACTCGCTTCAACGACGTGGCCGATCTGATCCGGGAGTCTTCCTATTGCGCCGCGCGGGAGAAGGCCAAATTGGTGACCGCCAGCCACGTTCAGATAGCCTGGGATGCCAGGCTCCAGCGATTGCGCTTGCCGGAGGAAAAGCTCCAGGAGCTCATCCGGGAGGGGCTGATCCTGGTGGACACCGAGGGATGCAGGGTCGGGCAGGTCAATGGGCTGTCGATCCTCGATTTGGGCGATTACCGCTTCGGACGGCCTTCGCGCATCACTGCGCAGGTGTCCGTCGGACGCGCCGGAGTAATCAACGTGGAGCGCGAAGCCGAGCTCAGCGGCCCCATTCACAGCAAAGGCGTTCTGATCATCGCCGGCTACTTGCGTGGACTGTTCGCGCGGGACAAGCCCCTGGCCATGAGCGCGAGCATTTGCTTCGAGCAGCTGTACAGCGGCGTGGAGGGGGACAGCGCCTCTTCCGCAGAGGTCTTCGCGCTTCTTTCCGCGCTGGCCGACGTCCCCCTGCGCCAGGATCTGGCCGTCACCGGCTCCGTGAATCAGCTCGGCGAGATCCAGCCGGTGGGCGGAGTGAACGAAAAGATTGAGGGCTTTTTCGACGTCTGCAAGGCAAGGGGACTTACAGGCAGTCAGGGAGTGATCATCCCGGCTCGGAACATCGAGGATCTGGTCTTGCGCGAGGACGTCGTGGATGCGGTCAGGAGAGGCCAGTTCCGCATCTACGCGATCGCGACCGTGGAGGAGGGGATAGAGCTTCTCACCGGCCTCCCGGCGGGGAGGCGTCCCGATGGATCTTTCGAGCCGGACAGCGTTTTCGCGCGCGCAGACGCCCGGCTCCGCGAGTTCGCCGAGACCGCTCGCCGCTATTCCGGCGAAGGGCTCTTACCCCCGTGATGAACCTGGCCGCTTGGGACCGTGCCCTTTTCAGTGGGCCCCTCTCGCGTCCCTCTCGTCCTCGGGATCCACGAACGGTGGCCCGAACAGGAAGGGGAGCTGGCTCAGAAATACCTGCGGCGAGAGGAGGAGACGAAAGTACTGCTGGAGTTCGTCCTCGCTCAGGTTTACCTCCGGCCAGGAGATCCGCAGAGGTTCGCGCGGGGCGCTCTTTGGAACATGCCGAAACATGGTACGGGCTCCTACGAATTCGTCTGCGTCAAACCGGACGCATCCCTGTTCGATTCCCGACCACCCGGCGCCCTCTTGAATGCGGGAGGAAGTATGTCTACATAAGTAGCTGCACAGTCCATGCCGGAGTGGGTTCAATAGAAGTATCGGCTTTCTTCGGCCTAGTCTGAACTTTCGAGCCTGGGAAAATCAGTGGCGGCTGCCATGCGGGTTGAGCGGACGGGTTTTGCGACCGCAGGACTTGAACGCGAGGCAAGGAGGAATGGCCGATGTCTATCCAGCAGGCACTCGTCGGATTGGTGATCGGCGTGGTGGGCGGCGTGGTGAGTGGCTTTTTCGGCGTAGGAGGAGCTGTGGTCATCGTCCCCGCGCTTGTGTTCTTCCTCGGGATGGAACAGCATAGGGCGCAAGGGACTTCCCTGGCGGCGCTCCTCCTTCCTGTCGGCTTCCTGGGGTTTTGGGAGTACTACCGTCGTGGCAACAGCGATCTCCGTCTCGGGTTAGCAATCGCCGTCGGGCTATTCTTCGGCGCCTTTGTGGGCGGATACCTGGCGCAGCTTCTTCCGTCTCTGGCGATGCGAAGGGCTTTCGGCGGGTTTCTCATCTTGGTGGGGATCCGCCTGTTGTGGCTCTAAGAAGGCCACGGGAGTCGAAATCGCCCAACTTCGAGGGTGAGAGCTGAAGCGACGGTGTCTCCCCGGGCCAGAGCCCGGAGCCAGGTCTCACGACCGACGGGTGCGGTAAATGACGCGGGAATGGGACCGGGGAGACGAGCTGGCTACCTCGTCAACGCGAGTGAGGGAATTCAGCCATGTCCAAAGGATTTAGCTCGGGAGGTGCGAATTGACACCGAGAGGCCTTTCCAAGCGGATTGCCGCGACTTTGATCGCGATCGCTGCCTTGTTCTCGGGACTTGCGGACGCCGCAGGGGCAGCCGAAAGCGCCCGTACGTACTATCTGGCCAATGAGCATTTGGTGTGTGCGGTGACGGTTGCCTCCGGTGGGCTGGTGGCCGACACCGTTCGGCTCGTCGCGGCGAGAAAGGCGGAAGGCAGCGGTGCTTGCGTCTTCGCGAGCGACGCCGACTTCTTGCTCGAAGTAGTCTGGACGGGATGGAGGGCGCCGGGCTTCGTCAACAACGCGGAGAACCCCCTGCAGCTTACTAAGCGGCACTTCCGCTTTGTCAGGGCAGAGGACGAGAAGCTCCCGTCAGGCGGAAAGCTGCTGAAACTCTCATTCCGGGGCGAGGAGGTGCCCTTCGAGCTGTTGTTGACCTACGCGGTGGGGCCGAAGGAGTTCTTCGTGCGTCGCACCTTGGCGGTGAGGGACAGTGCGGCGGGTGGCCACTTCTTGAGCTCCATCCACCCCGAGCGCGGCTGGTTCCGTCCCGTCCGGAAGGTGCTCAAGACAGGAGGTTTCGGTCAGCCGGTTGCGGCGCTTGGGCCCGCGGGTGGCTTTTTCCTCGGGATGGAATACCCGATTGCGACGAACATGATGAGCCAGAAGGCTGGCGACTCGGTTTTCGTGGACTGCGAGGTGGAGCTCGGCAAGACGATCGGATCCGCCTGGCTGGAGTCGGAACCGGTGGTCATAGGTTTGAGTCCTGACCCCTACGTGGAGCTGGCTTTCTCCCGCTACCTGGACGCCATTCGCGTCGCGCCGGCGACGCCATACCTGCTGTACAACAGCTGGTACGACCTGCGAGCGCCCGAAATGGTGAAAGACTCCAGCCGCGTGCTCAACGAGCGAAATTGCCTCCGGGCCATTCGGTTGCTCCAGCAGGAGCTGGTGGAGAAGAGGGGCGTGCGTCTGGATGCGTTCGTGCTCGACGACGGCTGGGACATCTACCGGAGCGATTGGCGATTGAGGCCGGAGGAGTTCCCGAACGGATTTCGCCCTCTGCGGGAGGAGCTGCGTCGCTCGGGCTCTTGCCTCGGGATCTGGGTGGGACCCATCGGGGGCTATTCCCATCGGGATTGGCGCGTGGGATTCATGAGCGCGGCCGGCTACGAGACGGTGGGGGATCAGATGTGCGTGGCCGGGCAACGTTACAGCCGCCGATTGCGGGAATTGGTCACGGATTTCGTTCGCGTGGACAGCGTGCTCTACTTCAAGTGGGATGGGATCCAGTTCAGCTGCAGTCAGCCCGGCCACGGTCATCTCCCCGGCATCTACTCCCGTCGTGCCGTGATGGAAACCGTCATCGACCTCTGCCGGAGCGTGCGGGCGGTGAATCCCTCCGTGTTCACCAACGTGACCTCCGGCACCTGGCTTAGCCCGTGGTGGCTCAAGTACACCAACACGATCTGGATGCAAGGAGCCGACTACGGCTACGCGAATGTGCCATCCATCAGCCGGCGCGATCGCGCGATCACCTACCGCGACTACGTGCTCTACGACGACTTGGTACGCCAAGGATTCTGGTTCCCCGTGGCCAATCTGATGACCCACGGCATCATCAAGGGACATCTGGAGCTCCTGGGCGACGAGAATGAGCCGCTGGAGAAGTTCACGGACGATGCCCTCCTCTACGTGGCGCGCGGTCCGGCGATGTGGGAACTGTACATCAGCCCGGATCTGCTGAGCCAGGGAGAATGGGATGCCTTGGCCGGAGCCATCCACTGGGCCAAGGACCGGTGGCCCCTGCTCAAGGAGACTCGCATGGTCGGCGGGGATCCGGGAGCGCGACAGACTTACGCCTACGTGCACATCTCCGGGAGACGGGGGATCGTCGCGGCCCGGAACCCGGACATCGAGACGCAACCCCTGTCGGTCCCTCTCTCGGCGGAACTGGGGCTGACGCCGGGGGCCGACTCGTTGGCCGTCGTCCAAACTTACCCGGTGGTGCGTGGGATCGGGATCTTCCGCGAAGGGGGCTCGGTGGAGCTCCGTCTCTCGGGGTACGAGACGGCTGTGTACGAAATCGTCCCGGTGGATTCTCTCCCCTGGCCCGTCTGGACGGGCCTGTCCTACACCGTGGACTCGGCTTCTCCAGAGCGGATCGCGCTGACGCTGCTCGCTGCCGAACCCGGGACAAAACCGGCCCTGCTGAATCCTGCGCGGATCGAAGAACTTCGTTGGGACAACGGGGAAAAAGTGGAGCCGGCGTCGGTCAAGATCCCGGTGGCTGAGGAAGCGGTTGTCCCGGCCCCCCTGCTGAGCAAGGGCGAGAAGGGGCGTCGCACGCTCACGGCGGATCTGCTCCTGCCGGCAGAGGCGGAAGAAGCCGTGTTGGCATTCCTGCTGGAGCCCATCGGAGCCTACGCGGGGACGGACGATCCTCGCCCCGTGCTCCGGATTGACGGCCGCACGGTCCAGCCCGAGGTCGAACAGCAGAAAGGGCATTGGATGTGGCTCAAGGTCCCGCTTCGGCCGGGACGACGACGGGCAGAGCTACAACTGCAGCTTCCAAATGGTTTGCGCCGGTGGGAGGGCCGGGTGAGTGCGTGGATCGTCGCGTACCAGCGGCCATCCGGAGCCCGAAGGCTGAACGCGTCCATGCGCCAAGGCGCTAGCTTCTGGCGTTTGCCGCCACGACCTTGGCCCTCCGGCAGGCTGAAGCGCACCGTCAAGCTTGGAGAAGTCCCCGTGCAGTTGCAATGGTAGGCTTCAGACACTACGAAGCGGATCGGCTTGAACGCGGGCACCGAACGGGAGGAGAGCGGAGCAGCGGGAATGGGCGCAACGGTATGGTTCGTGCGAGCCAGTGTTCAGGAACCTGTGGAGGCCATTGCAGCGAAGATCCGCCGCCTCTTCGAGGCGGCGGAGTTTGGAAAACTGGCGGAACCCGGCGAGCTGGTGGCCATCAAGATGCATTTTGGCGAGAAGCACAACGATACGCACGTGCAGCCGGAGATGGTTTGGCCCATTGTCCAAAGCTTGATTGCTCGCGGGGCCAAGCCCTTTGTGACGGACACCAACGTCCTCTACCGCAGCGAGCGAAGCAACGCAGTGGATCACCTCCTGCTGGCCCACAGACACGGGTTCACGCCGGAGAGGGTGGGCGCACCGGTCCTGATACTCGACGGGCTTCGCGGAAATCAAGAGTTTGAGATCGAGATCCCTGGCCAGATCTACCGCAAGGTATCGCTGGCTGCAGGTCTGGCGCTGGTGGACGTTTTGATCACGATTTCCCACGTGACGGGCCACATTGCCATGGGCCTCGGCGGGACCCTGAAGAACATGGGAATGGGACTTTCCAGCCGAATGGGCAAGCTGCGGCAGCACTCGGCGAGCAAGCCGTACGTCGATCAGAAGGCCTGCACCGGATGCTGGGTCTGCATCCGATGGTGTCCGGAGGATGCCATCGTCCGAGAAGGACAGGTGGCCTGGATCGATCCGGACAGGTGCATCGGGTGTGGGGAATGCCTGACGGTCTGTCGTTTCGATGCCGTCCGGCACGATTGGCGAGTTGAGAGCGCCGAATTGCAAAGGCGCGTCGCGGAGCACGCCCTCGGTGCGGCGATCAGCAAGAAGGGCAAACTGGGCTGCTTCAACTTCGTGCTGAATGTGACGAAAGACTGCGACTGCCTGGGGCGGAAGCAGGTCCCGGTGGTACCGGATGTGGGGATCTTGGCGTCGACAGATCCCGTCGCAATTGATGCCGCGGCTCTCGACTTGATCCGCGAGGTCGCCGGTGCCGAATTATTCCGCTTCGCGTACCCGCATCTTGACGGACGCGAGCAGTTACGTCACGCCGAGAAGATCGGACTGGGCACTCAGAAATACGAACTGGTGGAGATCACGGCGTGAGAGGCCCGTGTGGGCCAAACGGTGATCCGTCCCATTGCCCGCAGGGTCCGATTTGGCTGATGCAGCCAATCCCCTATTTCGGGGAGGAGCTTGCGGGCGAGTGGTTCTGGGAGCCCAAGGTCGACGGCTGGAGGATGCAGATCCTCCGCTACAGCGACGGCCACGTGGAGCTCTGGGGCCGGCGCCTCGAACGGCACCCCGATTGGACCAATCCTCTGGCAGCCATTGCGGCCAGTGTAAGTCAGTTTGTGCCTCCGGGAACGCTCCTCGATGCGGAGCTGTACACAAACCTCGGACGCCAGTGGATCCCCTCCTTGTTCGCCAGAGTACCAAAGGCAGAGCCGCAAGTCTACCTGTTTGACGTGGTCTGCTGGCAGAGGCAGTGGGTAGCGGACTTACCCTACGAGGAGCGAAAGCGGCTTCTCAGGCAACTGACGTTACCGCCCGGATTCTTTGTACTGGAGCCGAGGCCGATCGGGAGTCTATTGGAGGCTCTTCAGGCGAGCATGGCGGAGGGGCACGAGGGGATTGTGATCAAACGGCGGGGCTCGCCCTACGAGGTAGGGCGGGAGGCTCCTGTCGCCACCGTGAATTGGAGGAAGATCAAGCCGTAGGGAGGGTGGCCATGGCCGTGGGTCGCTTTCAAGTGATGGCGACGCTTCAGGCGGCGCGCGCCTACGTCCTCGGATATTCCATCGCGTCGGCGAAGAGCTTCGGCCTCAATCGTGCGATCTTTTACGCAGCGGCCAAGCGGGGCTTCAAGGCCAAGCCGCCAGCCAAGCCGCCAGTCCCGAAGGACTTCCTGCTCGAGAAAAAGCCCGTGCCTCCGGAGAAGCTCGAGCGCTTCCGCGAGACGTTCGGGGTTTTCTATCTCGGCGACGAGATGGCCTACGCCGTGGACGTGGACGGCGAGCGGTTCTTCGTCATCGGCAACGAGGTGCAGACGCCGGAGGAGTTCGACAAGCAGATCGTAAGTCGTTTCGCCGGTCACTTCGACGAGGCGTGGCAAGAGGCGGTGGAGCTTTGCCAAAAGGTGGATCGGGGGGTCCTCCTTTCCCAGCGGTACTTTTTCGAGTCGGTCTACAAACCACGAAGGGATGAATTAGCCCGCAAATGGACAGAGCTGGCTGGCGGGCTCAGGTCCGGCGCGAGCAGGTCGTCCTGAATCCGGGTGGGGCCCTGGCATGAAGTGGGCATTTTTCGACGTGAAGCGGAACGCCTCCCGGCGGTTGCTCGAACTGGCTAGTGGCGTCGCGCTGGCCCCGAGCTTGATCCTGGCATTCTGGATCTCGGGATGCGCTTCCCGGGCCCAATGGGCTACCCGGATCGGCTGGAAAGAGCTCTCGCTGGAGGAGGTGCCCGGTTCGGACGCATATCCTGAGGCAGAAGCTCTGGTCCTGCTGGACGAAGGACGCATGGAACTGTTGAGCGGCAGCGAGCTCCAGCTGAGCATCTTCGAACGGCATCGGATCGTGAAAATCTTTTCCCAGGCCGGCTTGCGCTACGCGAACGTCGTCATCGCCTACGATCCACGGAGCAGGGTGGAAGCCATCGAGGCTCGTACCATCGCCCCGGACGGCAAGATCACCGTGCTCAATTCGAAAGACATCTACGATGTGAGCCTGTACCCGAATTACGTTTGGTACTCGGACCAACGGGCCAAGATCTTCACTTTCCCGGCGGCGGAGGTGGGCTCGATCCTCGAGTACCGATACCGGATGCACATTCGCCATCTTACCTTCTGGCATGCTTGGAGCTTCCAGGAGCTGGTGCCGGTGCGGCTATCCCGCTTTACCCTGATTGGGCCTTCGGAGTGGGAGGTTCGCTACCGCACGTACGGAGCCCCCATCGAGCCGCAGGTCATCAAGGCTCCCCCAGGCTTCAAGTCCAGCTACGTGTGGGAGATGCGGGATGTGCCGGCTTTGGTGCCGGAGTTCTCGATGCCTCCGCTGCGGGAGCGCCTGATCCACCTGGCCATCGCACCGGCTGGCGTCCAGAACTGGGATGACGTTGCCCGATGGTATCATGACCTGGTCTCGCCGCAGCTGAGAGTTCCGGAAGAGATGCGGAACCTTGCGACTGAGCTCACCCGAGATGCCCCGGACGAGCTGACCAAGCTTCGCCGACTCTTCGAGTGGGTGAGGGACAAGGTCCGTTACGTGGCGGTGGAGATCGGGATCGGTGGCTATCAGCCGCATCCGGTGGCCGAGGTGTTCCGCAATCGCTACGGCGACTGCAAAGACATGGTCACTCTGCTGTGCAGTTTGGCCGAGCAGGTTGGGCTCCAGGTGCATCAAGCGATTGTGAGCACCTGGCACAATGGCCCCCCAGACACCTCGCTGCCCAGTCAGCTGCAATTCAACCACGTGATCGCCTACTGCCCTGCTCTGGATATTTGGATGGACCCGACGGAGAAGGGATGTCCTTTCGGTCGCCTTCCGTGGTACGACCAAGGGCTCCCGGTTCTGGTCGTGGAAAAGGACGGAAACGGGAAGATTGTCACGACACCCCGCGAGCCCCCGGATTCGAACCGTTCGGAGATCGACTGGTGGGTGAATTTGGCGGCGGATGGCAGCGCATCTGTGCGGGGGGAGATTCGGCTATTCGGGGCACCGGCCAGTGAGCTGAGGGAGCAGCTTACCGCCGTCCCAAAGCAGGAATGGCGGAAATGGCTCGAGACCTCACTGGCCAAGCAGTGCTCCGGGGCCGACCTCGACTCCTTCGGAATCTCGGGACTCACGGAGGTGCAGGATCCCCTCCGCTTGTCCTTTCGGTTCACCACGAATTCCTTCGCGCGCCGGAGGGGCGAGGCGATGGTATTCCGGCCGGCGGACATTGCCGGATTCGACCTCCCGGAGTACTTTCGGAGCCCTCACCGCGTTCATCCCGTCCGCTTCCGGTTCGGCCAGCAGATCCTGGCGAGGATGGAAGTGATGCACCCGCCCCAGTTGGAGCCGGCGGTGGATGCGTGGGCAGATTCGGTTCTCTCCGAGTTCGGACAGGCCCGCTGGTGGACGGAGAAAGAGGACCATCGGCTCCGCGTAGGCATGAGTTTCTCCCTGCAAGGCGAAGATGTGTCCCCGGAGCGATATCCGGAGTTCCGTCAGTTCCTGGATCGAGTCCGGCTGAAGAACCTGAGGGAGATCCTCTTCGTGGCAGGTGCGAATTCAGGGCATCCGTGGGGTGATGTTCCGGGTCGGCTTCCCAGCTCAGCGGCGCAAGCTCCCGAGTCGGAGAAGAGAAAAGGGATACTCAATCCTGAGCATCCCTTCCGCTGGGTGGTATCGCCTTCCCTGGCGAGGTGGCGATTTCAGTTCTTGCAGATCTCCCAATAGGGCCACGCGGGTTTCGGCTGGCCGCCCTGAGCTGGGTGAGTTGTGGACTGATAGCGAATCTCCAGCACGGACGGGGGACTTGGGCGACGCGTCAGAGCGGCCAGGCCGTAACCCACCGCAAGGCCGAGGAGGAGGGAGAGCCAACAGAGGATCAGCACAGTCATCGTCGGGCCACCTGATCGGTTCGAGTCCTCCGAAACTGTTGCCAAGTTGAGTATCGACGGGTCGAGCCTTTTCTTGAAATGATGGCGCGGAACGGTAAGAACATTCCCGCCAACTGCCTTTTCCCCTTCCGGGGTGCAGCGAGGAACGCGCCCGAGATAGCGCCTCCTCCGCCGCTACTTGCGGCGGCGAAGCAGTTTCTCTGCTGGGATCGCTTTCCTGATTTGGCCATCCAGCTCATCCGGCTGGACGGGCCGGTGGGCTACTGGTTTCCGCCGAGTCAGCTGCACACGATCGTAGTTTTCTACACGGACCGGGAAGTGGAAAAAGCCCTCTTTCTGCTCTTTCACGAGGTCGGTCATTTTCTCGAATGGGAGCCCGGCAGGGCTCTGCCCGCCGACGGCAGGGAGGAGATCCGCGCGTGGGAGCGGGGCCGTGAGGAACTGGAACGCTTCCTCGAATCCCAGGGGTTGGACCCGGGGATGCTGGGCCGGTACGATCGCTATGCCCGGGTAAGCCTGGGGTCGTACGGCGTGGACGGGCGCGACTACCTTCGTCCTCCCGATTGATCGCAAGAGGTTCCGTGCCTGGGCCATGCCGGGCGGCCCAGGGGCAGGTCAGACTCATGAAGGGTCGGGGATCGCCGCAAGCCGAAGGAGCGGTCGTCATCGGTTCGGCGAGGCGGGCAGGAGAGTGGGTTTGGGACATGACGCGACAAGAAATCGAAACCTGGCTGAGGGAAGAGGACGAGGAAATCCTCTCGGAGCTTTGGGAGCGCGCTGACCGTGTGCGCAGCGAGACCGTCGGCGAGGAGGTCCACCTGCGCGGGTTGATCGAGTTCTCGAATCACTGCGAGCGCAACTGTACCTACTGCGGCATCCGCAAGGGGAACCGCAGGCTTTCGCGTTACCGGATGTCCACCGAGGAAATCTTGGAATGCGCCCAACTGGCTCGCAGACTCGGGTACGGGACGGTGGTCCTGCAGTCCGGCCAGGACGAGCAGTTCCCGGCGGAGTGGCTCGCTGAGGTGATCCGGGAGATCAAGGGGGCGACAGGGCTGGCCGTCACCCTGAGCGTTGGGGAAAGGAGTGAGAGGGAGCTCCGCCTGTGGAGGGAAGCGGGGGCGGACCGCTATCTGCTGCGCTTTGAGACATCGGACCTCACGCTGTATCGTCGGATCCACCCACCCTTGCGGGGACGGAGTCCGGACCGGATCGCCCAGCTCCGGCTCATGAGAGAGCTGGGCTTCGAGATCGGCAGTGGCGTGATGATCGGGATCCCAGGGCAGAGCTACAGCTTGTTGGCTGCGGACATTTCCCTCTTCGGCGAGCTCGATCTCGACATGATCGGAGTCGGGCCGTACATCCCCCATCCCGACACCCCCTTGAGCCGGGTGCGCAGTCCCCTTCCACCCGGCGAGCAGGTCCCAGCCGTGGACGTGATGACGTATAAAGTCATCGCCTTGAGCCGATTAGTTTGCCCGGAGGCAAATATCCCAGCCACAACCGCGCTCGCCACGGTGAACCCGCGCGAGGGACGGGCTCTTGGTCTCAGCCGCGGGGCGAATGTGATCATGCCCAACATTACCCCCGCCTGCTACCGCCGCCTCTACGACATCTACCCGGGCAAGGCCGGTCCTGCGGAGACGCCGGAGGAATGCCATGCGCGGCTCCTGGCCCTGCTGCAGTCGCTGGGCCGAAGACCGGGAGTTGGCCCCGGATCGAGGCGGCGGAGCAGGCAACCGCACAGCTATCCAGTCGGATAAGCGGGGTAATCCCCCTGCCGCGGCTTCGGCGGCGGTGGTGCACGTGAGTTTTCCTGCCATCCTCTTGCGTTTAACGGGCCTTTGCGGCTCGGGATCTCGTCCTTTTCCGGAGAGGTCAAGGAAACCACTCCAGCCCATCCGCAAGGCAGCTCTCGGCGGACAGGACCTGCCACATCAACTTAATAAACTGTCCGGACTTCCTTGCTTTTTTAGTTTTGTCCCCTTATCTTCGACCCAGCTTCAGGAGTGTTCGGATCGGATTTCAAGCCTAAGTGAGGGGAAGACAAACCGGGGAAAACTGGAGGAAGGGCTTTCGTGGATTCAGGCGAGGACCGAGCAAGATGAAGTTAGCGCCTGTTTGTCTGTTCGCCATTCTCTGCGCCTGCCCAATGTTTTCCTGCCAGGTGGCGAAGTCTCCCGAACGAAAGGCGACACAAGCTCCCGCCAAGGGCGCCTATTTCACCGGTCAGTATCCCAACCTCTTCGCCGAGCTTTTGGGAAAGAGCGAAGGGGAAGTCCGGCAGAAGCTGGAGGAGGCATTCCAGCAGCTATTCTACGGGGACGACACGACGGAGCGTGTCTACTACCCCGTCGGCCGGGACATGGCGTACATCAAAGATGTGCTCCACAACGACGTTCGCACCGAGGGGATGTCGTACGGGATGATGATCGCGGTTCAGCTCGATAGGAAAGGGGAATTCGATCGCCTGTGGAAGTGGTCGAAAACCTACCTGCAGCACAAAGAGGGACCGCGCGCGGGTTATTTCGCCTGGCATGCGTCGACGGACGGGCGCGTGTTGGACCTCAACGCCGCTTCGGACGGCGAAGAATGGTACGTCATGGCCCTCTTCTTCGCGGCAGCCCGCTGGGGGAATGGCCAGGGGATCTTCAACTACCGAGCGGAGGCTCAGAACATCCTGGATGCGATGCTGAGCAAGGCAGAAGCCTCAGATCGTCGGGACGTCGTCACGAACATGTTCAACAGGGAAAACAAGCTGGTGGTGTTTGTGCCCTCGGGAGAGGCGGATGACTGGACGGACCCGTCGTATCATCTGCCCCATTACTACGAGCTCTGGGGCAGGTGGGCGGACAAGAACAACGCCTTCTGGTGTGAGGCGGCGAAGGCCAGCCGCGAGTTTCTGAAGAAGGCCGTCCATCCAAAGACGGGACTTGCACCCGATTACGCCCGCTTCGATGGCTCCCCGTTCCCGGGGCGGTGGGGTGGCGGCCATGAACACTTTCAGTACGATGCCTGGCGCGTGGCCATGAATGTGGCGGTGGACTACGAATGGTTCGCCGCGGACCCGTGGGAAGTGGAGCAGAGCAACCGGTTGCTCCGCTTCTTTCACGGACAGGGTGTGAAAACCTACTTGAATCTCTTCACCTTGGATGGCCGGCCGTTCGGAAACGACCATAGCCCTGGTCTCGTGGCGATGAACGCCGTGGCCGCTCTCGCCGCCACGGACGAAATCCGGCGCGAATTCGTCCAGGAGCTCTGGGACCTGCCGATTCCGAGCGGGCCCGCTCGGTACTACGATGGGATGCTCTACCTGCTGGCCCTGCTTCAGGTGAGCGGCAACTTCCGGATTTACGACCTCCTCGGAAGCCCTGTGCCAGAGTGCCCCCGTTGAGGCATTAGCGCGTCCGCCGGTTTGGACGGAGGACCGTATCGCAGTAATCGTGAGGTGTGGCCAATGGAAAGAGCAGGGGACCGTTTGCTGCGCATCCCAAGGCTCTTCACGGCTCTTGTGATTCTCGGCCTTGGGCCGAGTCTGGCCATCCAGCAAGGAGCCTGCGACATGAGAGAGGCAAAGCTGCCTCCCTTCGTGGGGGATTATCTATCGGAAAAACCGCAGCCGGGTGCCTTTCCTCTGGCCGATGCTGGCAAGGTGGCTCCATTGTGCGCAAGCTCCCAGGACTGGCCGGGAGTACTTCGGGTAGTCGGTCATTTTCGGGATGACCTGGAAAGGGTCACCGGGATCCGCCCCGATCTGCACCTGGATCGCATACCTGCCGCTGCCGAGGTCGTGGTGATCGGAACCCTGGGGAAGAGCCCGCTCATCGACAGCTTGAGGCGCAAAGGGCTGCTTCAGGCAGAGGAGATCGCGGGCAAATGGGAATGCTCGTTGATCCAGGTGGTCGAGAACCCATTCCCGGGGGTGAACCGGGCGCTTGTAATCACGGGGAGCGACAAGCGGGGCACGATCTACGGCATGTTCGAGATTTCGAGAAAAATGGGCGTCTCGCCCTGGTATTGGTGGGCGGATGTCCCAGCGAAACGGAAGGCAAGCCTTTTCGTCAAGCCTGGCCGATACATGTGGGGCCCGCCGAAGGTCAAGTATCGGGGCATTTTCATCAATGACGAAGCTCCCGCTCTTTCAGGCTGGGCCTACGAGAAGTTCGGGGGCTTCAACAGCAAGTTCTACCAGAAAGTCTTCGAGCTTATCCTTCGCCTCAAGGGCAATTTCCTCTGGCCGGCCATGTGGGGGAGGGCCTTCTACGTGGATGACCCGGAGAACCCCCGCCTGGCCGATGAGTACGGGGTGGTCATCGGCACTTCGCACCACGAGCCGATGATGCGCGCTCACGTCGAGTGGGCCTGGTACGGGAAGGGACCGTGGGATTACCAGAAGAATGCGCCGCGCCTGCGGGAGTTCTGGGAGGAAGGCGTCCGGCGGATGGGCAACTACGAAAGCATCGTAACTCTGGGCATGCGCGGCGACGGCGACTACCCCATGAGCGAAGAAGCCAACATTGAGCTGCTGCAGCGGATCGTCCGCGACCAGAGGGAGATCTTGGCCAAGGTAACCGGCAAGGATGTGACCACCATCCCCCAAGTTTGGGCGCTCTATAAGGAAGTGCAGGAGTACTACGACAAGGGGATGCGCGTTCCCCCAGATGTGACGATCTTGTACTCCGATGACAACTGGGGCAACATCCGTCGCGTTCCGCCTCGCGACGAGCTGGATCGCCCGGGCGGGTACGGCATGTACTACCATTTCGACTACGTGGGGGGACCGAGAAACTACAAGTGGCTCAACACCAATCAGATCTCGCGCGTTTGGGAACAGATGCACCTCGCGTACGAGTACGGTGTCCGTCGCATCTGGATCGTGAACGTGGGCGACATCAAGCCGATGGAATTCCCGATCAGCTTCTTCCTGGATTACGCGTGGGATCCGGAGGCGCTCTCTGCCGAGGATTTGCCGGAATACGTGCGGGAATGGGCCGAGGAGCAGTTCGGTCCGGCCCGCGCAGACCGTATCGCTCACTTGCTCACTGAGTACACCCGGTTCAACTCGCGCCGCAAGCCCGAGCTCCTGTCCCCTCAAACCTACAGTCTTCTCCACTACCGCGAGGCGGAGCGGGTCGTCTCCGATTATCGGCAGCTGGAACAGGAGGCGCGCCAGCTCTACGAAACTATCCCCTCCGAGGGTCGCGATGCGTTTTACCAGCTGGTTCTCCACCCCATCGAGGCTTGTGCCAATCTGAACGAGCTGTACGTGACGGTGGGGAAGAATCATCTGTACGCTAAGCAGGGTCGGGCCGCCACCAATGACCTTGCTGCGAAGGCCAGGGCTCTCTTCCGCCGAGACGCGGAGATTACCCACTACTACAACCGGGTGATGGCCAACGGCAAGTGGAATCACATGATGGACCAGACCCACATCGGCTACACCAGTTGGCAACAACCCGACAGCAACATCATGCCCGAGGTCAAGGAGATCGCGGTGCCGGACAAAGCCGAGATGGGCGTTGCCATCGAAGGCAGCGAGGCATGGTGGCCGAATAGCCAAGCCCAGGCGATCCTCCCCGAGTTCGACCGCTTCCATCGGCAGAGCTACTACATCGAAATCTTCAACCGCGGCCGGAAACCCTTCCGATACTCCGTTCGGAGCTCTGAGCCGTGGATCAAGGTGAGCAAGAGAAGCGGCTCGGTGCCCAAGGAAGAAAGGGTGTGGGTCAGCGTGGATTGGGACCGACTGCCCCCAGGGAACCACGAGGGCCAGATCGTGATCAGCGGACCTCGGCGCCAGCGCGTGGAGATCCTCGCGCGAGCGAACAACCCGTCCCCGCCCGACGCCGAGCTCCGGGGCTGCTTTGTGGAAAGCAACGGCTACGTGGCCATCGAAGCGGAACACGTTTCCCGCTCGGTACGTGGGCGGGGCGTCTACTGGCAGCGAATCCCGGACCTGGGGCGCACGCTGTCGGGCATGACGCTGTTCCCGGTAACCTCCTCCCCGCAAGAGCCCAGCAGCGAGGGAGATGGCGCCCGGCTCGAATACGACGTGTACCTGATCACCCCGGGTGAGGTGAAAGTCACGGCCTACCTTTCGCCCACGCTGGACTTCCTCAACGCGGGCGGATTGCGCTACGCGGTTTCTTTCGATGAGGAAGTCCCGCAGGTGGTCAACATGCACGAGAATATGACGAACCCGGAATGGGAAGAGCGGGTGCGGAACAACGTCGTGACCAAGACCACGGTCCATCGCCTGACGAGACCCGGCCGCCATGTGCTCAAGTATTGGGCCGTCGATCCGGGCGTCGTGCTGCAAAGGATCGTGATCGACACGGGTGGGCTGAAGCCCTCGTACCTCGGACCGCCGGAGAGCTATCGTGTACTTGCGGAATAGAGCGGCTTCGGAGAGGATGACCCGGCGGGGGTACGGTCTTGGCCAACGGGTAGGCACGCGCGCGGCGCGGAGGTTCGCCAGTTCGGCGACTGCGGAAAGGATGCGGTTCCCGAATGCGGTCCCGGCGGGATTCTCCCCGGACTTCCGCCTGCGCCGTGGCGGCGACGACTCCTCCCTCGCAGTTTCGATCTTCGCCTGTTTCCCCGGCAGATCCCGCGAGCCTAAGCTGCCACGTCGTTTCTCGCCAGTTTCTTGCGCGCATGCCGGGAAGCCCAGTGGGGCAGATCCCGCAAGGGAGAGGATCATCGCAGCGGCTAATCCCTCACGACAGCACCTGCTTCGGCCCGGCCGGATGATCGGGAGCCGACAAGGCGTGTTCGTTGTCACAGACTGATCCGGGGGGAATGCCGGATTCTTCGATCGGCTCGAGCGCCAAGGCGAGGAGGAGGCTTTCGACCGCGGGATGGAAGCGCTGAGCTCGTCATTGGATACGCTGGGTTTTCCACAGAAGGGAATTCAAGGCAGGAGTAGACAGAGATGACCGAAGCCCAGTGGGACTTGCTTCTCCGAGTGGTGCGCGGCGAACAGGTTTCGCCCCTGCCAGTGGCCTTCATCATCGATAGCCCCTGGCTACCCAATTGGTACGGGATCCGGATCATCGACTATTTCACGAGTGACCAGCTGTGGTTCGAAGCGAATCTCCAGGCTGTGAACGAATTCCCGGAGGTCATTTTCCTGCCCGGCTTCTGGTCGGAGTTCGGGATGTGCACGGAGCCGTCGGCCTTCGGGGTGCGGTGCGTCTTTCCGGCGAACGAGTTCCCCCAGGCGCACAAACTGCTCCGTTCCACCGAGGGCATTGCGGATCTGCCTGTCCCCGATCCCCGCACCGACGGGCTCTTGCCCTTCGTACTGAACCGGCTGAAGCTGGCCCAGCCCAGAATGGAAGCGGCCGGCCATCGGATCCGGTTTGCGGTCGCACGGGGGCCCCTGAACATCGCAGCCCACCTGATGGGGACCACGGAGTTCCTCATGGCCATGATGCTCGAGCCGGAGAGAACGGAACAGCTCCTCTCGAAAATCACCGAGTTTCTGCGCAATTGGCTCGAACTCCAGATGGAGTCTTTCCCAACGATCGACGGGGTTTTCCTCCTGGACGACATCATCGGATTCATCGGGCCCCGGGAGTTCGAGACGTTCGGTTTGCCCTGGTTCAAACGCTTGTTTGACTACCCTGTCTCGATCAAGTTTCTCCACAACGATGCGGATTGCCGGGCTTCTGCGCCCTATTTGCCGCAAATGGGAGTGAACCTGTTCAACATGGGATTCGAAATCTCCCTCAACGAACTCCGGGACCTGGTGGGGCCGTCCGTGACGCTCATGGGGAACATCCCGCCGCGGGACGTCCTGGCCGCGGGGAGCCCCGAGGATGTGCGGCGCTCTGTTCGGGAGCTGATCCGCTCGCTGAAGGACAAAAGCCGTGTGATCTTGTCCTGCGGGGGCGGCATGCCGCCAGGAGTGAGCACGAGAAATCTGCGAGCTTTCCTCGATGCGGCACGAAGTGGCGGCGACACGGAGTAGAGGCCCCGAGTTCGGGAGCTTCCATCGTCCCCGATGGGGCTACGAGAGATTTGCGGGGAGCGACGTAACGGCCGACATCTCAAGCGAAACGGTGTTCGGAGCCACTTGTCCGATTCGTCTGAGTCTTGCGTGGGCATGAGGCTGCGCGCAATCGGCCTGGGGTTGTCCGGAAGCCGCTGAAATAGTGGGGCACGTCGCTGCTGGGGCGGGTTTGGGGGTGGAAAGAGGTTGGATCAAGTTGCGAGCCGGAATCGGGCTTGATCCGGACTTGCCGTGGGAGATTTTGCAGGCCGTGGCGGGCGAAGGCTCTGCCGCGCTTCCGAGAGTCCTGGGCGGAAGGGTCAATGAGGCGGTCCGCAAGAAGGTGACGGCCGGACCCAAGCTTTGGGCCGGCCGGTGACTCAATGTGCGTCCGGCTCGGGGTTGTCGCATCCTCCGGCAGGGAGGTGTCGAGGTCGTTGGGCGGGCCGGTCGCGCCGGGAGGGCAGGAGCCGGTCTGGGACGCCAAAGGCTTGCCTCCGGGCGTGGACATTTGCCTGCTCCAGCCCGGCAAGGAGGTTCAGACGAGGAAGATTCTCCTGGTGAGGTGAGGCACGGACAGGGCATGGACGGAAAGGCGACAGGAACCGGGGCGACGAAGGCAGGGAATTTTCGCTGGGTGATCGTGGCGCTGGTTTTCTTCGCTACGACGGTCAATTACGTTGATCGCATGGTGATCGGCATCTTGGCACCGACTCTCCAGCGGCAAATCGGATGGTCGGAGCACGAGTACGGATACATTGTGACGGCGTTCACGGCGGCGTATGCCATTGGGCTTTTGTTCATGGGCAGGGTGATTGACCTTGTGGGTACGAAACTGGGCTATGCACTGGCCCTCATCGGTTGGAGCATAGCGGCAATGGCCCATGCTCTGGCCCGTTCCGCTCTCGGCTTCGCCGCCGCGCGTTTCGGACTTGGCCTCTTCGAGGCCGGGAACTTCCCCTCCGCGGTGAAAGCCGTGGCGGAGTGGTTTCCGAAGAAAGAGCGAGCCTTTGCGACAGGCCTTTTCAATGCCGGCACCAATGTGGGGGCGATTCTGGCCCCGCTTGTGGTGCCTTGGATCACGTTGAGATGGGGCTGGCAGGAAGCCTTCGTTTTTACCGGCGCAATCGGGTTCCTTTGGCTCATTTTCTGGTTCAGCTTGTACGATCGCCCGGAACGTCACAAGCTTCTCGGACCGCAGGAGCTCGCCTACATCCGTTCCGATCCCCCCGATCCCGAGGCGAAACTTCCGTGGCGGAAGCTGATCCGGTACCGGGAAACCTGGGCCTTTGCCACAGGCAAGTTCCTCACGGATGCCGCCTGGTGGTTCTACCTCTTCTGGATTCCCAAGTTCTTGGACGAGAAGCACGGAATCGGCCTCACGAAGATCGGTCTGCCGCTCGTAGTTATCTACCTGTCCGCGGACGTCGGGAGCATTGCTGGGGGCTGGCTGTCTTCTTTCTTCATCAAACGGGGCTGGTCCATCGACCGGGGTAGGAAAACGGCCATGCTGATCTGCGCCCTGTGCGTCACCCCGATCGTGTTCGCTTCGCAGGTCCGTTCGGCTTGGATTGTGATATTGATGCTGGCCCTTGCCAACGCATCGCATCAGGGCTGGTCGGCCAATCTGTTCACTCTCGTCTCGGACATGTTTCCTCGCAAGGCCGTGGCTTCGGTTGTGGGACTGGGCGGGATGGCCGGATCCATCAGCGGAGTGGCCATCGCCAGCTTCACCGGGTGGATTCTTGAGCTGACAGGGAGCTACGTCATCCCGTTCCTGATGGCCGGATTGGGCTACCTGACGGCGCTGTTGATCATTAATCTCATCGTGCCCGAGATCAAAGAGGTCCGGATCGAAGAGTAACCGCGGCGCCGCGTGAGCTTCAGGAGCTCCCGGGGTCAAAGGGCCCGGGACCTCCCCCTACTGGGTACTGAGATTTCCGGAGGCTCACAATGAGCGGAGAACACAAGAACAACAAGGGGATGGCCGAGTTTTCGCGGCGGGATTTCCTGCGGTTGGCTGGACTTGCGGGGGTTGGCCTGCTGATGAAGCCCGCTTGGCCTCGCGGGGACAGCATACTCTGGGCGGGACCGACATTTTCCACATCTTCAGCCACCGTGGCGGTGACGGAGGCCTTCTCCTACGATCGAGCGTTGATTCGTCAAAAGGTGCAACATCTCTTCGAGTCGATCGGAGGTCTTTCCGACCTCGTGGGACAGGGCAAGCGCGTGGCCATCAAATTGAACCTCACAGGCGGTTCGGGTACGTCCCGCCATTCCAGGCTCCAGGGGGTTGATATCCGGGAAACGATGTGGACCCATCCGGAGGTGGTGCGGGCCATCGGCGAACTACTCATCGACAGCGGGGTCAGGCCTTCGGACATTTACATCGTGGAGGCCCTTTGGGATGCGGCTTCCTACGCCAATTTCGGCTACGCAGACGTCCAGAGGGCCCTCGGCGCGCAGTTCGTCGATTTGAACACTGCGCCTTTCATCCAAAAGCCAGTGGGAGAGTCCCACTTCCGGTTCGAGAGCTTCGTCCTAAACCGGATACTCGCCCAGATCGACGTGTACGTTTCGGTCCCCAAGCTGAAGCATCATTACGAGGCGGGGCTCACCGGTGCCTTGAAGAACCAGATTGGGATCACTCCGCTTCAGTACTACAAGAGAGCCAGCACCGACGGAAACCGCTCGAAGCTGCATTACGGACAGGACTCGGAGGATGTGGGGACGCACCTTCCACGCGCCATCTGCGATCTGAACCTCGCACGGCCTGTGCATCTGGCGGTGATCGACGGGATCAAGAACGCCTTCGGTGGAGAAGGGGCCTGGAATCCCACTTTCGTCCCGGCGGAGTCCCACGTGCTGCTGGCGGGAAAGGATCCCGTGGCTACCGATGCCGTTGCCGCTCTTCTGCTTGGGTTGAATCCGGAGTTGGAGCAGCTGCCTCTTCCGGATCGCGTCCGCCGGTGCGACAACCACCTCGAGCTGATGCGCCAGTGCGGGGTGGGGACCAATCGCCTCGCGGAGATCCAGGTCGTTGGGGACGGTGCCTGGCGGGTGACCGGAGTGGAGACCCGGGGATCGGGCCCCATCCCTGATCGGCCGCGGCTTCTCCCGAACTATCCGAATCCTTTCAATGCATCGACCGCGGTCCGCTTCGAGATGCCAGTGCCCAGCCGCGTGGAGCTCGAGGTATTCAATGGGCGCGGGCGGAAGGTGGCTACCCTCTACGAAGGGTGGATGCCGGCAGGGCTGCACGAGATCCGCTGGGAAGCGCGTGAGCTGCCGAGTGGGGTCTACTTTTGCCGCCTCCAGTCGCGGGAGTTTGTGGACACGGCGAAACTGCTCCTCCAGAAGTGAGCGCCCGGACGGGGGAAGGGAGTACGCGGGCTGAGCCGCAGGTGCGGGTTCAGCCTGGGATCTGCATCGGCGGCGGAAATAAGCGGGGACGGTTGCTGGTCGGGTACGTCGAACTTGAGGAAAGGCCAATCAAGGACGGGAGCGACCCATGCAATCCCAGACGACCAAGCTGAGCTTCAGGGAGAAGGTGGGCTATGCCGTGGGCGACACGGCCTCCAACCTCTTCTTCCAGACCTTCATGCTCTTTTTGATGTACTTCTACACCGACGTCTTCGGGCTGCCGGCAGCGGCGGTTGGGACGATGTTCTTGGTCACGCGCATCTGGGATGCTGTGAACGACCCCATCATGGGCATGATTGCCGACCGCACCAATAGCCGGTGGGGGAAGTTCCGACCGTATCTCCTGTGGGGCGCCATTCCTTTCGGCATCATGGGGGTGCTTACTTTCACCACGCCCAACCTATCGGTGTCGGGCAAGCTAATCTATGCTTACGTGACTTACACATGCATGATGATGGCCTACACGGCCGTCAACGTACCCTACTCCGCTCTAATGGGAGTGATCACGCCGGACTCGATGGAACGAACCCAGATTTCGTCCTTCCGGTTTGTGGCGGCGTTTGTGGGTGGGGTAATCGTCCAGGCGAGCACCATGTCCATGGTCCGCTACTTCGGGCGGGGAAACGAGGCTGTCGGCTGGCGGTCAGCCATGACGGTGCTGTCGGTGCTCGCCGTCCTGCTCTTCGTGGTCACCTTCGCCAGTACGAAGGAGAGAGTCCATCCCCCGAAAGGGCAGAAGAGCAACTTCCGGCAGGATCTCAAGGATCTCTTCACCAATGTCCCGTGGGTCCTGATCGCTGGGGCGACGGTGTTCCAGCTGATCTACATCGTGACGCGAAATAGCTCGATCATGTACTACTTCAAGTATTACGTCCAGGATCAGCAGTTGGTGGTCTTCGGGAAAGCGATCCATTTGCCGTTCGATACCTTCGCTTCTTCTTTCATGCTCACAGGCACAGGTGCCACGATCGTCGGTGCCGTCCTGGCCAGTTGGTTTGCCAAGAAGCTGGACAAGAGGAACACCTACGCGGGTTTCTTGGCTTTGAGTGCCCTTCTTTGCACCCTGTACTATTTCATCCGTCCGAATCAAGTGGTCCTGATCTATTTGGTGAACATCCTCCTGTCGTTCTTGCTTGGTCCCGTCTCGGTCCTGCAGTGGGCGATGTACACGGACACGGCGGATTACGGCGAGTGGAAGAAGGGGCGGCGCGCAACCGGCCTGGTCATGTCGGCCTCGCTCTTCGCACTCAAGCTGGGGCTGACGATCGGAGGAGCCATCTCTGGATGGATCCTGGGCTACTACGGATTCGTGGCGAACCAGCCTCAGACGGCTCAGACGCTTCACGGAATCAAGATGCTGATGAGCTTCTACCCCGCCATCGCAGGCTTCATTGGCGCAGGATTGATGATGTTCTACCCGCTGACCAATCGCATGATGAAGCAGATTGAACAAGAGCTCATGGAACGGCGGCTGCGAGCGGGCGAGCCGGCGGAGGTGTAACCCTGCTTCGCCGGGCGTGAGCTGCTTCGGCTACAGGGGGTTGGGCGACGGGGGAGGGGCTCAGAGTGGAAGCTCCGTCTGCCGGTTCTCCGTAGGGGACGCGTAAGGCCGCAAGGACGGAAACGCCTCCAGAAGGGGATCGGGAACGGACACGGGGGAGCCCGTGAGCTTTGCCTTCATCTGCAGGGCATTGACCACGGCCTTGCCGCCGTAGTGATTGTTGTAGATCAGGAAGACTTTGCGCGCTTTCCTCTCCACGTCCCGGACGCGGTCCACCCATTCATCCAGTTCTTCCTCCGAGTAGAGGTAATTGTAGCGGGCATCCCTCCCGGCGTCTTCCCGAAACCAGTCCTCGTAGTTGCGCCCGTGAAAGCGGATGTACGCCACCTCGGCCGTGACCTCCGCGGTGGGAGGGATGGAGCGGCCAATGACCGGCTGGTCGATATTGGCGAAGCCCACATTCCGCTCGCGGAGGAACCGCAGCGTTTCTGGGCGGAGCCAACTGGAGTGACGAAACTCGACCACGAGGGGGTATTCGAGGAAGGCATCGAGCAAGCGCGTGAGCCATTCTCGGCTGGCGGGTTCATTCTTGAAGCGCCAGGGGAATTGCAACAAGAGGGCGCCGAGCTTGCCGGAGGAGATTAGCGGCTCGATCCCCTCTTTGAACAGCTTTTCCTCCTGGCTGCCCAATCCCGTGCCTTCGTGGGTGAAACCCTGCCACAGCTTTGCCGCGAACTGGAAGCGCGGATTGTGAGCGACCTTCCGGACCCAGTCGCGCGCCATCCTCGAGGCGGGCGGCCGGTAGAACGTGGTGTTGATCTCCACGGTGTCGAAATAGTTGGCGATGTACGCCAGCTGCGAAAAGCCTCGTGGCGGGGTGGAAGGGTAAACCACGCCCTTCCAGTCCTCGTAGCTCCAGCCGGCGGGACCGATCAGGACCTCCACAGCTCCCTGCGCCTGAGCCCTTGCCTCGGATGCGCCCGCTTCGTTCGACATGCTGCCTCCTCTCACTTGGCCTATTCGAGTGCGTTCAGGCACGGTCTTGCCCGGATCCGCCCTGACGTGCCGGGCGTGCGTGGGTGGCCGGCACCGTCACAGGAATTCAACCTTTTCCACCGTCAGCGTAGCTACGCCGAACTCTTCTTCCACTTTCCCGGTGAGCAGGTAGGGACGGGTGTAGGACAGCATGTAGCAGAAGCGGTTGTACGCATCCGGGAAGAACGTGGCGTCGTAGAGGGCCGTCGTGTCCTCGAAGCTGACAAACTCCATGAGCTCCTCTTCTTTGGTCTTGGCCAACTTTCGGGTGATGAGCCAGCCAGCCACCTGCACCCGCTGGCCGACGTACTTCTCCAGATCTCTTGCGGGGATCGTCCTCTTGCGCCGCAATCGATCCCGGTATAACTCCAGCGGATGTCGGCTGATGAGGAATCCCAACGTCTCCAGTTCCAGTCGGAGGCGTGTCCGCTCATCGTATTCCGGTAGAGGCGGAGGAACAGGGCCATCGAATTCGTCTGCGAAAAGGTCGGAGGCGGTGGATGCAGCTTTCACCGGCGCGATGCTGGCACGGGTGTTCACCATCCAGATCATCTGGGGGCGGTTGAGACTCGGTTCCACGCGATCGAAGGCCCCGGCCTTGATCAGCTGTCGGACCTCAGACGGATCGATCCGGACTCGGCGCAGGAAATCGCGCAAGGAAAGGTAGGGGCCGTGGCGGCGGCGTTCCTCGATGATGAGCTGCAAGCTTTCTCGCTTCACATCCTTCACCTGCATGAGGCCCACGCGCAGCCAATCATCGCAGCCCACGTACTCGATTTCGCTCTCGTTGATGTCCGGCGGCAAGATGCGGAGCCCCATGCGCTTCGCCTCAGAGATGTAGGCGAAGGTGGAATAGTAGCCCCCTTGATTCGAGATCACGGCGGCCATGAATTCGGCCGGAAAGTGGGCCCGAAGGTAGGCCGACTTGTACGAGACCTGGGCGTAGGAGGCCGAGTGCGGCTTGCAGAAGCTGTAGCCACTGAAACTGAGGATCATGTCCCAGATCTTGTCGAGGGTCTCCTTCTCCACGCCGCGCGCGAGCGCCCCTTGGTAGAATTTCTCGCGGTAGTCCTCCAGCTGCCTTTGGCGATGCTTCTTGGAGAGGATCTTCCGCAGTTCATCCGCCTCGACGGCATCGAACCCTGCCAGCTCCATCGCTACGCGGGAGACGTCCTCCTGGTACACCATGATGCCGAAGGTATCGGGCATGATTTTGTCCAGCACGGGGTGCAGAGGCTCGTACTTGCCGCCTCGGAGGCGCCGCACATATTCCCGGATGTAGGCGTTGGCCGCGGGTCGAATGATGGAGCTGTGGATGACCAGGTGCTCGAAATCGCCCGTGCGCGTCTTCCGTTGCAGAAGACGCATGGCTGGTGACTCCACGTAGAAGACCCCCATTGTATCTCCCCGGGCGATGAGCTCTTGAGTTTTCGGATCCTCCAGAGGATTCCACTTTGCGTAGTCGATGCGGATTCCGCGGTGCTGTTCGATGGCGCGCAGGGCGTCACGGATCACGGCCAAGGAGCGATTGCCCAAAAGGTCGATCTTCACCAAGCCTGCGTCTTCGGCTTGGTCTTTTTCCCACTGGATGATGCGCACGCCCTTCGGGGCCATCTCCACCGGGACGTAGTCCTCCACCTTTCCGGGCACGATCACCACGCCGCCGGGATGGACGGATAGATTGCGCGGAAAGCCGTGGATGCGGTCGGCCAGGCGGAGGATGTCCGGCCATGGGGGTGGCGTGTCCACGTCCCGGAAGGCGGGATGAGTCCGGACCAGTGTGGTCACGCTATCTGCGTCCCAGTAGCCCGAGATGCGCTTGCTGATGCGATCGATCTCAGCGTCGGGGAGCCCGTAGACCTTCGCGATCTCCCGCACCGCCGCGCGAGCCTTGAACGTGACGTGATTGCTGATCATGGCCGTGCTTTCCCGGCCGAAGCGGGCGAAGGTCCATTCCAGAACGTCATCGCGCTCGTCCCAGGGGAAATCCACATCGATGTCCGGTGGATCCTTCCGCCCGCGATTGAGGAATCGTTCGAAGAACAGGTCGTAGCGGACGGGATCGACGTGCGTGATCCCGAGGCAGTAGGACACCAGGCTGGCGGCGGCTGAGCCCCGTCCGCAAGTCCGCGGAGCCTGCTTCACGATCTCATGAACGACCAGAAAATAGGGCGCGAAACCTTTGTCCCGGATGATGGCGAGCTCGTACTCAAGCCGCTGCCGTACCGCCTCAGGGATTTCCCCGTAGCGCCATTTCGCCCCTTCGTAGCAGAGGCGTCGAAGGTATTCGAATGCGGGTTCGCCGTGTGGGCCGGAGTACGGGACAAAGATGAAGCCGCCCAGGCTGAAATCGAAGGCACATTGCTCGGCGATTCGCAGCGTATTGGTAATGGCCTCGGGTGTGCCGCTGAAGGCTTCGCACATGGCCTCGGGGGAGCGGAGAAAGGCGCCCTTCGGCGCCAGCTCACGCTCCGGAAGGCGGTCAAAGGTGGCATTGTTGGCGATGGCTCGGAGCAGGCGATGCACGGCGTAGTCCGAAGGCGCTACAAAGTGCACCCCGGCCGTGGCTACGAACTTGAGCCCGTGCTCTCGGGCGAAATCGAGGAGGCCACGCCGGGGCCTGCCGGGCTGGAGTTCCACGTAGATGTCTCCACTGCCCAATTCGGAAGCGAGGCGGTGGAGTATACTGGGCTGGTCGCTCAAGACGACCAAATCCTGGGGATGCTGGAGAATGGCTTGTGCCAATCGGAAATCGGGCTGGAGATGGCGCGCAGTGAGGATGCGCGAGAGATTCGTGTAGCCCCGTTGACTCTTGCAGAGGAGCACAGCCCTCTCGTTGGCGGTGCTGACCTCCGCACCGACCAATGGCACCAGGTTGTGTTCCTTGGCAACCTGGAGGAAATGGATCAGTCCGTAGACGCCGTTCGTGTCGGTCAGGGCCAGGTACGGCATGCGGTAGGCCGCGGCGGCGGCGCAAATCTCCTCCACGGAGTTGGCGCCGCGGCAAAAGGAGTAGTAGGAGTGAACGTGCAGATGGACGAACTTGCTCATCGATGCCCCAGTGCCTCATTGATGGGGCCGAGAACGCCCGGGTTCAGCGGCTTATTCTGAGCTTTCCCCTCCGGTCTGGATCAGTTCAGGGCCAATGTGTGCGCGTAGTGGATGGCGTCTTCGCCGAAGCGATCTCGAATGCGATCGAGCGCGCTCAGCAGCCGTTCGCGCCGTTCGCCCTCTGGGCTGCTGAACAGGCAGAGCTGGCGGACCATCGGTTTGAGCTCCTTCAGGCCAAGGCGCAAGGAGCGTACGCGAACGCGCCGCGTGAGGAGATGGGCAAAGGCTTCCTCCGCCGCGGGGTAGATCTCGTGTTCGAATTGACTGGCGAAGGCGAGGCGCATCTCCCCTTTGGTTTCTACACCGTCGGAATAGCGGAGCTCCAGGCTCAGGCGTTGGGCCATCAGATGTTCTTGTCGGAGACGACGACAGGCCCGTTCCGCCAGCCGGAAGAGCACGGCGCGGAGCACCGGGATTTCGTTCGTGTCTTCGGGGAGCGTTTCCCGTTCCTCGATACAGGGCTCTCGGCGCGGAGGCTGTACAGGCCGAGGGTCGATGCCGTGAGCCCACTGGTGCAACTGCGTACCCCGCTGCCCGAAGAGCTGGGTGAGGTGAGTGAGGGGGATGCGCGCCAGTTCGCGGATGTAGTGGATGTTCAGCTCGGCAAGCTGTTGCAAGGTCGCCTTCCCGACGCCGGGGAGGTAGTGTACCGGCAGAGGGGAGAGGAATCGTTCCTCATCCCCCGGGCGGACATCCTGGAGCCCGGTGGGTTTGACCACATCCGATGCCACTTTGCTGACCAGCTTGTTGGTCGCCACGCCCACAGTGGCTTCCAAGTTGAGGCGCTCGCGGATCTCCCGTTGGATCTTTGCCCCCGCGTCGGCGGGGCTACCGAATAGGCGGCGCGTTCCGGTCATGTCCAAGTAAGCGTGGCCATATCGCACGGGCTCGATGATGGGGCTGAAGCCGCTCAGAAGGTCGAGCATTGCCTGGGTGGCGTGGGCGTACAGGGAGGGGTTGGGGGGCAAGACAATGAGGTCGCGGCAGAGACGCCGGGCTTCCTGGAGAGGCATGCCGCGGTGGATCCCAGCACGGCGCGCCTCGTAGGAGGAGGCATAGACCAGGGAGCGATTGGCTTTTTGCAGCGCCACCACCACCGGCCGTCCCCGCAGACGAGGCTCCCGCACCGCCTCCACCGACACGGCGAAGGCCGTGATATCCACGTACATGACGCTGCGTTCCATCGCAGCACTCCGGCGGGAATCAGCCGGAATTCTCCCCTCACGCAATGCGCTCGCGGATCAGCGAAACCACCACACCCTGGATGGTCCACTCGCTCTCCGGATGAATCTCTTCATAGCGGGGGTTTTCCGGCTTCAGGTACCGCTCCTTGCCTTTCACCACCAGGCGCTTCACCGTGACCTCGTTGCCCAGGAGGGCTACGACGATGTCACCGTTACGCGCCTCGCTGGTGGAACGTACGACCACGAGATCCCCATCGAGGATCCCAGCCCCTTCCATGCTATCGCCCCGGACCCGCAGGAGAAAGTAACGGCCGCTCTCGCGGATCAGACTGCGCGGGATGGCGACATGCCGTTCGATGTTTTCCTCCGCAAGGACAGGTTGGCCGGCCGTCACCGAGCCAATCAGCGGCAGATGGACCTCGGGCGAAGGCTGGAAGCGGGCGGCTTTATCGAGTAGGCGAATGCTCCGAGCCTTTTCGCTCTTGCTGATGTAGCCCTTCTTCTCCAAGCGGCGCAGGTACTTGATCACCGTGTTCTTCGAGCTCACCCCCAAATGCTGAGCAATCTCGCGCAGGGTCGGGGGATAGCCATCCACGGCCATCCGCTCGGCAATCAACTCCAGCACGCGGCGCTGCTTGTCGGTGAGATCATCCATGGTTCACCTCCCTCTTGGTGGCCATAAGGTCACCCAATTCTACAAAATCTCTCGTCTCCTGTCAAGGGGAAAATTCGCCCTTTCCTGCCGGAGCGTCCTCACATTCAGCTGACCAACGACCCACGCGCCGTTTCCTGCCCCCGCCACCCATCGCGCGCAGAACCCCGGATCCCTCCTTGACTGGGTGGAGGGGACTCTGTATATTCAAATCTGCCGGACGGATCTGCGTGGTCCAAGGAGGAAGGGGAAGAAGATGCGCACTGCCCGTAGCAAGGCCACCATCCTGCTCCTGATCGCCCTTCTGGCTGGCTGCTCCAAGAAAGCCCCTCAATTCGGTTTTTCCATCCAAGAGCATGAAGTCACCGTTTCCATCTTTCTGTCGGAGCACCGACTCGAAGCCACCGATCAGTTGAGGGTGACCCTCAAGGCCAAAGACGAAATCCGCTTCCTGCTCAACGAGAATCTCACAGTCCAGCGGGTCCGAGTGGCGGGGCGGGATTGCAAATTTGCCGTCCAGCGCGAGTTCGACGCGGAGTCGCTCCTTCCCAAAGCATTCCGAGAGGACACGGCGTGGGTTCGCCGAGCGGCGCTGGTCTCGGTGTTCCTGCCGAAGTTCGAGAGGCCGCCCGAGCGCCTGGAAGTGGCATACCAGGGGGTCATCTTTGATTCCACGGAAGGAGGCGAGTTTTCTCACACTCGTCTCTTCCGGGCCAGCTCCGGCCTGATCTCGGCCCGTGGCGTGTTTCTCACTCCCGCGAGTCTGTGGTATCCGATTGTCCCCGGCGAGCTAAGTTCCATCCGGCTTACCGTGCGAACGCCTGCCCCCTTCGAGATTGTCAGCCAAGGTGCACTGCGTCAGAGGAAGGTGCAGGAGGGATGGGTGCACACCGTCTGGGACGAGCGGCAGCCCCAGGAAGGGATCTATCTCGCCGCGGGCCAGTGGCGCATCACCCAGCTGCCATTGATGCGCTACTCGGTGATGTCCTATTTCAGCCCGGAAACGGCCACGGGTACCGACCTGGAGAGGAGGTTCGTCGAGGCGTGTGCGGGCTACATCAATCTGTACGAACGGCTTTTGGGCCCCTACCCCTACGCCAAGTTCGCCGTCGTGGAGAACGCCTTCCCGACTGGCTACGGGTTTCCGTCTTTCACGCTCCTGGGCAGCGAGGTGATCCGGCTGCCCTTCATCATCCAAACCTCATTGGGCCATGAGGTTTGCCACAGTTGGTGGGGAAACGCAGTGTACGTCGCGCCAGGCACCGGGAACTGGTGCGAGGGCCTGACGACGTACTGCGCCGATCTCCATTACGCTGAACAGCAAGGCCCGGAGCGTGCGGCCCGTTTGCGCATGGGTCTCCTGCGCGACTATCTGTCGTACGTCACGGTGGAAAAGGATTTCCCCCTGCGCGATTTTCGAGAGCGGAACGATCCGGCCTCGCGCGCAATCGGCTATGGCAAGGCCGCCATGGTTTTCCACCAGCTCCGCCTCCTTCTTGGCGATGAAAAGTTTTGGAACGCGCTCCGAAGTCTGTACCGGGATTACCGGTTCCGCTACGCGTCTTGGGACGATCTTCGCAAGGTCTTCGAGGAGTTCCACGGCCAGAAGCTCGACTGGTTTTTCAATCAGTGGCTGGAGCAAGCGGGCGCGCCCATGCTCCAGGCCCCGACGGCGCGCGTAGCCCGTCAGGGCGACCGATATCAAGTGACCCTCGTTCTCCGTCAGCAGGGAAGCCGGACGTATAGACTTCGCATCCCCGTCAGGGTTCGGACCACCGCCGGAAGTGAGCAGGCGAGCGTGGATCTCGCGGGCGCAGCGGATAGCGTGACCGTGCGTGTGGTCAACAAGCCGGTACTCGCCGAGGTGGATCCCGGCTTCGAGGTATTCCGTCGACTGCTGCCGGGGGAGTATCCCGTCGCTTTGAGTCAGCTGCTTGGGGAGCCAAAGCCGGTTTGCCTCTTGGCTTCGTCCGAACCGGGAATGGCGGAGGCGTACCGTCTCGTGGCCGAAGAGCTCTTGCGCGACACCCGTGGACAGTTGGTCAGTGGGAGCCAGCTGGATCCAGCCTCGCTGCGGGACGCCTCAGTGGCCATCTTCGGGGACCCGCGGCAGTCGGGGATCTGGGAGACCTTGCGGACGAAGCTCCCAGCCGAGCTGCAGATCCAGGGCTCGAACCTGGTGATCCAGGGCACCGAGTACAACCCGAATCTGCCCGGATTGGCCGTCGTGTTCGTCGTGCCCAGCCCGTTCCACCCGGAGAAGGTTGTGGCCACCGTCTGGGGAGGAAGCCCGGAGGCTGTGCGCGCGATCATGCCCAAACTCTGGCACTACGGCAGATACAGCTTCCTCGTATTTCAGAACGGCAGGAGCGTCGCCAGCGGGGAATGGCAGGTGACGGAGTCTCCAATGGCGGTGCGCCTGTGAAAAGCAGGCGGATGGGAGATGGATAAGAGCTCAGACACACGTCTTACCCACGGCGCGGAAGGAAACGGAGTTCGGGAGCCAAGGCTCGCTGTGACCGGTCCCGGTTATTCAGCCACTTGGCCGCCGGCAGCGCGGTTCACACGGAGGACAACGCTTCTTCCCGGGTTGGGCTTTCGAGCATTCCCGGCAGCACAGGGTCATCGTAGGAACGATGACCCTGTTTTTTTGGTGTTGCCCGCCAGGCGCCAGAGTTCCGACGCCATGGGGCTTGCTTTCGATGCCCGGAGAGACCTCCCTCCGAGCCCGAGCAACGGAGACCGTGTAGCCGTGTTCCTGAGTAGGGGGCAATGAGAGAAGATCCAGCGTCGAACCGGAAACGAAGAGGCAGAGGATGAGTATCCCGAAGACAATGCAAGCGATTGTCAAGACGCGCGAGGGCCGTGGGGCTGAGCTTCGGGAGGTACCGGTGCCCGAGCCAGGTCCGGGGGACGTACTCGTCCAAGTGACCGCCACTTCGATCTGCGGCAGCGACCTCCACATCTGGCAGTGGAACAGCTGGGCGCAGAAGCGGATCCACCTGCCCCAGATCATGGGCCATGAACTAGCGGGAAGAGTGGTGGAGGTCGGAAGGGACGTCCGCCACATTCAGCCAGGCGCGTTCGTTTCCGCGGAGACTCATCTCGCCTGTGGGGTCTGCTACCAGTGCCGAACGGGCCGGCCGGAAATCTGCAAGAATCTCCGCATCCTCGGGGTGGATACTACCGGGGTCTTCGCCGAGTACGCGGTCTTCCCGGCGACCAACGCGATCCTCAATGACGAACGCATCCCGCCCGAATACGCCTCGCTGCAGGAACCGCTTGGCAATGCGATTGACACGGTCCTTTCCGAGGATGTGTCCGGGAAATCCATCCTGATCACAGGACTGGGTCCGGTGGGATTGCTGGCCGTAGCTGTTGCGAAAGCCTGTGGTGCCGGGCTGATCATCGCCAGCGAGCCCAATCCCTTCCGCCGCGAGCTGGCTCTTTGGCTGGGAGCCACTCACGTTGTGGACCCGCGAGCCGAGAACCTGGTGGAGGTGGTGAATCGTCTCACTGGCGGCAACGGGGTTGAGGTCCTGGCGGAGATGTCGGGGAACCCCAAGGCCCTGGCCGATGGTCTGCGTTGCGTAACCCCGGGCGGCCGCGCCTCCGTCCTGGGGCTGTACGACGGGGAGGTGATGCTCGACCTCAATGACCTGATCGTCCTGCGCGCCGTGCGCCTGTACGGCGTGACAGGGAGAAAGATGTTCTCGACCTGGTATAAAGCTCAGGAGCTGCTCGCGAATCGCCGTCTGGAGCTGGCACCCATCGTCACGCATCGCTTCCCGTTTGAACGCTACCAGGAGGCCTTCGAGCTGATGAGCGACGGCAACTGCGGCAAGATCTTGCTCTTCCCTCCCGGCCATTAGATCTTGACCGCCCGTTGATGCAGTCGGACAGTCAGCGGAGAGGTGCGATATGTTCGATGAACAGTTCCGTCAGGAGTTGCGCCAGACCCTCGATGAGCTGAGGGAGAGTGGCTTGTACAAGGACGAGCGCATCCTGGTGACGCCGCAAGGCCCCGAGATCCGGGTGAAGGGCAGGGACGGCGTGGTGCTCAATTTCTGCGCCAATAACTACCTGGGCCTGTCCAGTCACCCGAAGGTGATCGCCGCAGCCCACAGGACCCTGGACGAATGGGGTTTCGGCCTGTCCTCCGTGAGGTTCATCTGCGGCACACAGGAGATCCACAAGATTCTGGAGCAGAAGGTGAGCCAGTTCCTCGGGACCGACGACACGATCCTTTACGCCGCCTGCTTCGACGCAAATGGCGGGGTCTTCGAGCCTTTCCTCGACGCCGACTGTGCCGTTGTAACCGACGAGCTCAACCATGCCTCCATCATCGACGGGATCCGGCTCACCAAAGCGCAGCGCTTGATCTACAAGCATTCGGACATGAACGACCTGGAGGACAAGCTCAAGCAGGCGCAGAAAGCCAAACGCCGCCTGATTGCTACCGACGGCGTCTTCAGCATGGACGGGGACATGGCCCGACTTGACGTGATCTGCGATCTGGCGGAGAGGTACGGGGCCCTGGTAATGGTCGACGACAGCCACGCCACCGGCTTTGTGGGGAAGACCGGGCGGGGTACGCCGGAGTACTGGGGCGTCGAGGGACGAGTGGACATCATCACCACTACCTTCGGGAAGGCGCTTGGCGGGGCTTCAGGCGGCTGCGCCTCCGGGAGAAAGGAACTCATCGAATGGCTCCGGCAGCGCAGCCGTCCGTACCTCTTCTCGAATACCCTCTCCCCGGTGGTAGTCGGTGCCACGATCGCTGTGCTGGACATGCTTTCGGAGACGACCGAGCTGCGCGATAAACTGGCTCGGAATACGCGGTACTTCCGGGAGCAAATGACCCGCGCAGGCTTCGACATCAAACCCGGGGAGCATCCCATTGTGCCCATCATGCTGTACGACGAGAAGCTGGCTCATCGCATGGCGAGAGAGCTTCTGGATGAAGGGATCTACGTGATCGGCTTCAGCTACCCGGTTGTGCCGCGCGGCCAGGCCCGGATCCGCGTGCAGATCTCGGCTGCCCACGAGCAAGGTCACCTCGACCGCGCCATCGAGGCCTTCACCGCCGTGGGAAAGCGGCTGGGCGTGATCGCCTGAGGAGATCGGGAGGGTTTGCGGGCTCGAAGCGCCGTCGGGCGGAGTCCGGCGGCGCTTTTTCCAAATGCGGAAGGATAAACCGGGGAATCGAACCGATCGATCGGGCCCAGCGTTTCCGGGTCGGGACTTCTTCGCGAAAGGCGACATCGCTGATCCCTGCCGGAGGAAGATTCGAGGGCCACGTGGGCGTAGGGCGAAGGGCAGAGAGATGGCGAGCGGGAAGAAAAGGGTGAAGCTCTACGGACTCGTGGTCTCGCCAGGTCTAGCCAGGGGACGCGTTTGTCTTCTGGGCAGGCCGGTCACGGTGAAACGCCGCTCCGTGAGCCGTGACCAGATCCCCAAGGAGCTCGAGCGTCTGAATCGGGCGATCGAGGCGGTGCGCGAGGATCTCCGGCGGACCCGGCGGGTCATCGGTCATGACCTCGGGGAGAAGGAAGCGACCATTTTCGATGCCCAGCTCCTCGTACTCGATGACCCGTATTTTCGAAACCGGATCGAATCGGTCGTGAAGGACGAGCAGCTTGCCGCCGAGACGGCGATCGATGCGGTGGTGCAGGAGTTCGCCTCCCGGCTGGCCGATGCGGCGGACGGTCATCTCCGGGAAGGGATCGAGCATTTTCGGGACGTCGGCGAACGACTGGTGGAGTACCTCATTGAACAGTCCAGCAGAGATCCTTGTCCCGACCGCGGGGATGACCTCATCCTCGTTGCCGAGGAGATCACCCCCACGCAGGTTGCCCACCTGAACCAGAGGTCGGTCCGGGGTATCGTGACGGGACGGGGCGGAGCTACCTCCCACGCGGCGATCCTGGCTCGTTCCCTCGGAGTCCCCATGGTGGCAAATGTCCGGCATGGCCTGAGGTATCTTGAGCCGGGAGCTCCGGTGATTGTGGATGCCTACCGGGGTATCGTCATCGTTCACCCGCTCCCCAGGGATGTGCGACTTTTCGAGCGTCGCCAAGAAGAGATCGCCATTCAACTTGCCCAGGAGGACGAAATCCTGCGCTACCCGAGCCACACCCGCGACGGGAGAGAGGTCCATCTCTACGCAAACATCGGCTCGCCCGATGAGGTGGAAGAGGCGCTGGCCCGAGGTGCCGAAGGAATTGGTCTGTACCGGACGGAAATCCACTTCCTCAACAGGGCTCGGCTTCCGGGCGAAGAGGAGCAGTTCGGCTACTACCGAGCCGTGGCCGAAAAGGCCCGGCCGCGGCCGGTGGTGATCCGTACGCTGGATCTGGGTGGCGACAAATTGGGCCGCTTCCTCCGCATGGAGCCGGAAGACAATCCGTACCTCGGCTTGCGGGCGATCCGCATCTCCCTTGCGAGGCCAGAGCTGTTCTTGACGCAGATCCGAGCCCTCCTCCGGGCTGCGGTCTCGGGGAACGTTCGCATCCTCCTGCCGATGGTTTCGACGGTGGAAGAGGTGGAGGCGGCAAGACGTCTGGTGGAGCGAGCCAAGGATGAGCTCAGCGCTGCCGGCATTCCCTTTGGCCGGGATGTACCGCTGGGAGCCATGATCGAGGTCCCCTCCGCTGCCATGCTCGTCCGCGACCTCCTGGGACTTGTGGATTTCGTCAGCGTGGGCACGAACGATCTCATCCAGTACACGGTAGCCGTGGACCGCGGCAATGCGCAGGTGAGCCAGCTTTACGAGCCCTTGAATCCCGCCGTCCTACGTCTCCTGGATAGCATCCGGAAGGCCGCGGACGAAGCCGGGAAGGAGGTCGCGATCTGCGGAGAGATGGCCGGCGACACCCGCTACACGGCGCTTCTCGTCGGCCTCGGGTACCAGCACTTGAGCATGAGCCCCTTTTTCATCCCCCAGGTCAAGCGCGTGATTCTCAATCTTCATTACAGCGACGCGCAGCGGGTCGCAGCACGGATCCTCGAGATCCCAAGGATCGAGCGCATCCGCAGAGAACTGCGCTCGTTCGCTCGGCGGCTCGACCGGGAAGCGCGTTCTGGCTTGGAACCGGCGTAGCTGGCCCTCAGCCACGTGGAGGCACCGGTGCGGCTTCATTCGGAACGGCGGAACCAGGCGACTGGGAGCTCGAGGTCTTGCCGCCTTGTATCGCCGCCGGTGATTTGTGCGGGCGTCGGCGCGGGGGCCGCGGCGTCCATCTTGCTCATGCTGTGGGTCCAGTCCGTCGCTGCATCTTTCCCGCCGGGCCCGACCTTCCCGCAGGGATCGTCCAAGGCGAGTGATTCCCAACGGCCCCGCGTGGCCCTCGTGCTCAGCGGCGGAGGAGCCCGAGGATTCAGCCATGTTGGTATCCTGAAGGCGTTCGAGGAGGAAGGGATAGCGTTTGACTTGATTGTCGGCACGAGCATGGGCGCCATTGTGGGTTCCCTTTTCGCCTGCGGGTATTCGCCTGCGGAAATCCAGCGCCTGGTGCACTCGGTGGATTGGGTGCGACTGCTTGGGGGGACCGTCTCGGGCTCCGAACTTGTGAGCGCGAGGTACGGGGAAGCGCGGGGGCTTGTGTCGCTCCGTTTTCGCAGGTTTGAGCCACAAGCTTCGCCCGGGCTTCTTCCGGCGCAGCGGGTGTACGAGTTGCTATTCTCGTTGACGGCCGAGGCGGAGGTGGCCTACGGAGGTTGCTACGATTCCTTGATGGTTCCGCTCCGGATCGTCGCCTCAGATCTGAAGACCGGTCAGCCCGTCGTCTTCGCCGGCGGCCACCTGGCCAAATGCATCCTCGCCTCCATGGCAATACCTTTCCTTTTCCCGCCCGTCCCGTGGGGAGATTCGCTGCTCGTCGACGGCGGACTCTTGGACAACACGCCGGTGGATGTGGCTCGGGCCTGGGGTGCGGAGATCGTCGTGGCCGTGGACGTCTCCAGCATCGGGGAGCGGGAGGTACGTTTCGACGACATGATCGATGTCTTCCGGCGCACAATGGACATTTGGATGACCCGTACCAATCAGCTCCATCGGGAGACGCCGGGCCTCTTGCTTCGGCCGTACCTGGAGCAGCGCAGTCCCCTGGACTACGCGGCCGCGGACACCATCGTGGCCCTCGGCTATCGGTACGCAAAAGCGATGATGGATTCCGTGCGTGCCCTAATTCCCGTGCGGACGAACTGGCAGGAGCGGAGAGAGGGATTCCGGCAGCGGCTCTGGAAGAAAATGGATCTGCAGATGGAGCCGGCCCGGTTTGCGGGCCTGGAGCGGACCCACCCGTCTGCGCTCAGAGGGGAGATGACGATCCAGTCGGGCTCGAGCTTTGACGTGCAAAGAGTGGTGAGAGACCTCCGCAGCCTCTACGCAACCGGGCTCTTCGATCAGGTGATGGTCCGGTTTCAGCGCCTGGAGCCGCGCCGAGTGCGGGTGATCTACGAAGTACGGGAACGACAGGCGTTCGACGTTACGCTGGGCGGCTCCTATTTCAACAGAGAAGGGGAGAGCGGCTTTCTCCAGTTTCGCCACTTGAACCTTTTCGGCTATGGGGGGAAGGGGCTTTTCTCGCTCCGGCTCGGTCCAGAGCGGGATTTTGTTGCGAGCGAATTCCACACGCGTCGATTCCTGGGGCATCCTCTCGCGATTCAAGCAGCTGCGTTCTGGGAGCGGAACCGCCCCGCATGGTATCGGGCGGGACGTCCGGTCGGGCGGCGTAGCTTCGATGTTGCTGGCGCGCAGCTTTCCTTGGGTGTAGCGCCTCGAAAGGAGCGCGCTGTGAGCCTCGGGTTAACCGGGACGAGAGTGGTACGGGCATCGCAACCCGAGCTCAGCCTGACGCGAAGCTCCTGGAACACCCGGAGCGGAACACTCCTGCTGTGTTCCGACACAGTGGACAATCCTCTTTGGCCCTCCTCGGGTAACCTCAGGATGCTGCGCTTGGAACGCTGGTTCCACCGATGGGGAGGGACGATGGAAGGGAGCCAGCTCACGTGGCGACTCCGCGGATATGCGCAGACGGGCCGGACGGTCCTGGGGTATTCGGCTCAGGGACTAATGACGTCGGGCCGGCTTCCGGAGGAGTTCTGGGGACGCGCGGGCAGCCCCGATCTCTTCCCCGGGTTGGAGCGGGGCGAACTCTGGACTCCGTGCTTTTTCTCCTGTGTGGCAGAGGCGCAGTTCGTGGAAAACCCGATCCTACGCTGGTGCTTTGGAATCGGGGTGGGCTGGTCGGCGGAGAGAGTTGGCCGATTGTTCTCGTCGGAGGCTTTCGTCGGGGCGCGTGCAGGGGTGAGGCTTCTGACCCCCGTCGGGCCGGTGATGGTGGACCTGGCCTACGGCGAGGGCGGAAGGTGGGCCTATTACCTGAGCGTCGGCTATCCGTTTTGAGCCAGAGGGAGCCGCTCGCCACGTTCTCGAACGCAGTCCTCGCGTTGCTGGAGGGGGCCAATCTGGGTCCTGCGATCGGCAGGTCAGGGCCGGAGGCGTGTGGCGGCCGTCGGTTCCGCCGTCCGCAGCTCGTCCTGCAGCGATGGCTGCAGGACGAGGGGAGCGGACACGGGCAGAGTCGAGCTTGGTCCTCCTCGTGAGCCGCAGGAGGGTCGCGCCAAGAGAATGGATGCGGGAATGGGCGTGGTTGAATTGGGTCTGCTGGCAGTAGCCCTCGGGACGGATGCCTTTTCCGTAGCCCTCGGGATCGGCACGGCGGGCATCTCAGCGCGGGGCCTATTTCGCCTCTCCTGGCACTTCGGTCTGTTCCAGTTTCTCATGCCCATTCTGGGCTGGACGCTTGGTAGAGAGATCGTGGCCTTGGCTGGCGGGGTGGGGCGCTATCTCGTCGCGGGTCTCCTCGGTTACATCGGTTTGCGGATGCTGCGCGAGGGCCTGGCCAAGGGCGAGAGGCCGGCAAGAACATGGGACAGGACCCGGGGAGCTGCGCTCATCCTGCTTTCGGTGGCCACCAGCCTGGACGCATTGGCGGTGGGGGTTGCCTTGGGGATACTCAAGCGGGCCATCGTGTTCCCGGCGGTCGTGATCGGGATCGTTGCGGGGCTGATGACGGCCACCGGAATGTTGTTGGGTCATCGCTTGCGCTTGGCGGTTGGGCGGCGGGCAGAGGCTCTGGGTGGGATAGTCCTGCTGGGTCTTGCGGTCCGCTTCTTGATCGGGTGAGGTGGAGGCATGTCCGAACACATCTGGCAGCGTGTGAATCCGGAAGAAGTTGTGGAGCTGACGCGCGAGTTGGTGCGGATCCCCAGCGTCACGAGCTGTGAGGGACTCGAGATATCCCACTTCGTGAAATCGTGGCTGGAAAGCCACCGGCTCGGTGCCACACTGGTCCCGGCTGGCGAGGGCCGTGCGAGCGTGGTCTGCGAGCTCGGAACGGGGGATCCGGTTCTCCTCTTCAATGCCCATCTGGACACCAAACCCATCGAGGGGATGACGATCGATCCCTTCGGCGGAGCCGTGGAACACGGGAGGCTCTACGGGCGAGGGTCGTGCGACACGAAAGGGGCAGTGGCGGGGATGATGCTGGCTGCCCGGACGCTGAAAGAGGCGGGAGGACCCAGGCAAGGCCGCCTCCGGCTGGTGTTCGAGGTGGGCGAGGAAGGAAGAGAATGGGCTGCCCTGCAACTCTGGGAGGAAGGTTGGTTGCGTGCTCAGGCTGCCGTAGTGGGCGAACCCTCGGACGGCAAGATCCAGATTGGCAACCGAGGCAGAATTGGGGGCGTGGTCCGGACCTTCGGCCGGTCCACCCACACGGCCACCGCGGAATGGGGTGTGAACGCCATCGAGAAGATGTGCAAACTCATCGACTCTTTCCTGCATTTGCCTTACCGGCAGTCCCATGACCCCGTCTGGGGTACCCCGCCTCTGAACTTCTGGAAGATTGAGAGCTCGGGGTGGGAGGCTACGGTGCCTTACCAATGCGTCGCCCATTTCGATACCCGAATCCCGCCTTCCATCGGTCCGGACGAGGTGATCGCGCAGATGAAAGAAGCGATCGAGTCCCTGGGGAGGACCGATCCCGAATTCCGTGCGGATATGCCCGAAGAGCAGCTTTGGCCTCGTCTTCCCGCCGCAGCCATCTCCTCCCATCACGATCTCGTGCTTCGCGCGCAGGAAGCCTACCGCGCGGTGGCCGGCACAGAGCCTGCTCTCGGCGCCAATCCGGCCATGACCATGGCTCACATCCTCATTACCCGGGGTGTGCCGGCGATCATCTTCGGGCCCGGGGAAATCGTGCGCGCTCACACCACCGACGAGAGCGTGGGGATCGACGAGCTAGTTCTAGCGGCTCGTTTCTACGCCGCCCTGGCCGAACAGATGCTCGGGCACGGAGGCTAGAAGCAAGCCGGGCTCCCGTGCGGATTTTGCGACGGAACTGCAGCTGTACGTGAGGCGCCAATAACTGGAGCGAGCAATGGGCAATGGGCCAGAGACGTTTTTCGAGCTCGCAGCTCGGGGGCTCCTGAAGCGGTCCCTGTTTGAGCCTGCGATCTACGAGCACAAGGCGGCCCTTTTGGGTTGCTCCGTCGCCGATGTGGCCACGTCGGCTGACCGGCTGGTCAAAGCGATCATGGCCGAGATCGAGACGTACCGAGCGGACGCGGTGACCGTGGGGGTGGACGTGTACAACGTGGAGGCTGAAGCCATCGGTTGCAGCTTGAACTACGACGTGCCTACGAACGAGACCCCGCAGCTCGTGGAGCCACTGCTGGATTCCCTCGATGGCTGGGAGCAACTGACTGTCCCGGATCCGGAGCGGGATGGGCGGATGCCCCTCTTCCTGGAAGCAGCTTCTCAGGTCCGGGGAAGGAAGCCCCCGGAAATCGTGCTTCGGGGAGCAGTGTCCGGGCCATTTTCGCTCGCAGCTTCTTTAGTGGGATTCGAGACCCTTCTGATGGGCATGCTCGACAAGCCCGACGACGTCCGAGGACTGTTGAATTACGCCCTCGAGGTGAGCCTCGTCTTTGCGGCAGGCTACTTGCGCCGAGGCGTTGACCCAGTGTACTTTGACTCGCGGTGTGCGCCGCCCCTCCTTTCGCCGCAGTTGTACGCAGAATTGGTGATGCCCTTACATGCCGAGCTCGTTCTCAAGACGCGAGCTTTGGGCGCCAAGCAAGTTCCGATCATCATTGGCGGCGATACGTCGGGGATCCTTCCCGCACTGCTAAAGACTGGGGCTGATTACCTCCTGTGCGACGCCCCCGCGCCCTTCGGGCCATTTCGTGAGGCGGCTCAGAGCTTGGGCATCTTCGTCCGGCGGAATCTAGACGCAGGGCTGGTCTGTCGCGGGCCGGTCCGGGCCATTGAAGCGGCAGCGGAGGAGTCCCTCGCCGAGGCCAAGGGGCTTTGTACCTTTGTGCTTGGGACCGGCATCGTGCCGTACGACACGCCGCCGGCTCACATCCTTGCGGTGGCCGCCATTGCGAAGCAAGGGAGTTCCGGCTGAGGCGGCAGGCGGAGACACCCAGACGGGGCAGCTTTGCCCGAGGTCCTGCTTCGAGGGACAACGAGAGAGTAAGAAAAAGAGCAGGAAAACACAGGCCGGGGCGGCATCCCGTTTGCTTTTCGACGAGAATTTCGTAAGATTCGCCTACGTTCGGAGGGGGAGGAACTGCGGTTTCTGGCCGGGGTCCGGAGGGTGGGCCGGAAAGGCGCGAAAGGATGGGCAGAGCGGCTGAGCGCGAGGCTCGGACGAGCGGGAGGGAAGTGGATTCCAGGCGGGCTCGCCAATCGGGCGGGGGCCGAAAGGCGGTCAGTTGGGGGCACGGGATGCTGATACAATTTGCAGCGGTTCCTGGCGGGACGAACAGAGATAGCCACGGTATTCGGCGGCGATGGGCGACGATCGAGGGCTGGCATGCACGTGCTCGGGCTCCACTGGCTGGATGCGCTGGTAATCCTCGGCTACGTAGCTGTGATCATGTATCTTGGCCATCGGGCGGGGCGGGGTACGAAGGACACCGAAGATTTCTACGTTGCGGGGCGCCGTCTGGGCCGGCTGTACCAATTCTTCCTCAATTTCGGCAACGCCACCAACGCGGACCAGGCCGTCGCGGTCTCCCGGGAGGTTTACCGGACAGGAATCAGCGGGATGTGGATTCAGTACCTGGTTCTCTTCCTCACGCCGTTCTACTGGTTCACGGCGCTCCTTTTCCGGCGTTCGCGCATGATCACGGTGGGGGACTACTTCGCTGAGCGGTTCCGCAGCGTTACCCTTGGAGCCGCCTATGCCGCATTCACCTTGATCATGGCTTTCATCGGAGGGGGTGTGGGGTACATGGTGGCCGCCAAGACCATGATGGCCCTCACCCCGAAGCCGTACGAAAAGTACACCCAGGAAGAGCGGCTCGCGGTAGATCAGTTCCGCGAGTTCCAGGCGCTGCGCACAAAGCTGGATCTGGGGCTCACGCCCGAAGAACAGAGGCGGTACGAGGAGCTGAACGATCGCTACAAGAGGGGGGAACTCAAGTCGTTCATCTCCTACACCGATCCAGTGAAGTTCTACTTCGCCTACGGGGGCATCGTGGGCATCTACACGATGATGGGGGGATTCACGGCCGCCGCTATCACCGATTCCGTTCAGGGGGTCCTGATCATCGTCTTCTCCATCCTGCTGATCCCCCTCGGTCTAATGAAGATCGGGGGTTTTTCAGGTTTGCACGCCTCGGTCCCGGATTACATGTTCCATCTTTTCGGCTCCGTGACGCTTAGCGACTACGCTTGGTACACAATCGTGGGCATGGTCTTGTCGAATTTGGTATCCATCGTAGCCGTCTCCACTAATATGGCCGTGGCGGGTTCGGCGAAAGATGAGATGACGGCTCGTGTGGGCGTGCTGAGCGGTATGTTCTTCAAACGCTTTCTCATGATCTTCTGGGCGTTCGCTGGACTCCTGGCCATTGGGCTTTACGCTGGGCAGCTACATGATCCGGATCTCATTTGGGGATACATGACGCGCGATCTTCTGTTCCCCGGGGCGATCGGCCTCATGCTGGCGGGAATCCTCGCCGCCAACATGTCCACTCTCGATGCGGGTTCGGTGTCGAATGCGGCGTTGTTCATCCGGAATCTGTACCAGCCCTTCGTTCCGGGCAAGTCCGAGCGCCACTACATCAACGTGGGGCGGGTGGCGATCGCCGTGACGCTCCTCGGCGGGATCGGAGTCGCCATGTTCGTGGACAACCTCCTGTCCCTGTACAAGTATTTCATCTCCATACCCGCCATTTTCGGGGCGCCGATCTGGCTCGGATACGTCTGGCGGCGACTCACGAAGTGGGCGGTGATCGTGCAGATCATCCTCAGCTTCACCATTTACGCCATCATCCCCAATCTCTTTCAGACGGCGGATTGGGCGAGGCGCAATCCCGCATTTCTCTTGGAGACTAGGCCGCGCGTGGTCGAGGTTCGGACCGCTGCGGTCCAGGAGGATGTGGAAAACGGGCTGGCGGAGTACGTCGGCCAGCCGATCACCAAGCGCCGGGTGATTGAACCTGCGGCCGTCTTCTACGACAACGTGGTCCGGCAAGACCCGTCCGATCCCAACTCTCCGAAGATTGGCATGGGACGCTTCAATGCGGAGATCTGGGTGCTCAGTTGGTTCGGGATCGATTTCACGGGCTTCACGCGAGCCCAGCTGGTGGCTACCCGCTTCTTCTTCGATGCTCTGTTCCCGTTCGTCATCCTGTTTCTGGTGAGCTTCGTCACCAAGCCTTTACCTAAGGAATACCTGGACCGATTCTACGCCAAGCTCCACACCCCGGTCCAGCCGACGAAGGAGCTTGACGAAAGGGCCCTGGAGGAGTCGTACCGGAATTCCGGACGGTTCGAGAGGGACAAATTGTTCCCGGGCTCCAATTGGGAGATCTTGAAGCCGTCCCGTATCGATTTTCTGGGATTTGGGGGAAGCTGGATCATTGTGGGGCTCATGATCCTGCTGCTTTGGGTGGTCGTGAACATCCGTTGAGTTGTGCGGCGGACGGGCGGCCAAGCGGATCGCTGGCTCCCCGGAACGAGACCCCTTTCAACCCGGAGGCGAGGCAGCCATGCTCGTGGAACCGATTCAGAGGCGAGAGTACGAGCAGTATCTGCTCGACGCCGCGCGCCAGGGCCTGACAGATTGGCGCCGCGTCGTGGAGGAGTGGAAGGCCTCCGAGAGAACCTACGTGCTGTGGGGCTACAACCCTCCGCAACTTCCCCTTCGCCTGGCCCAACTCTTGAGTTACCTGCGAAGGGAGGGCCTCATGGATCGGACAGCCACCGAGCAGGCGCTCGCAATTCTCCGCGAGTATTCGGATCTCCGGAAACTCGTGGATGCCGATCTCGCCGAAAGGCGTGCCGAGACGCGAGGCCGCCCGCTGCCCATGTTCCTCAACATCTTCCTGGTGCCTGTCCTAGCCAACATCCTCGAGGACTTCCGGGCCACGGGGGAGGTGGAGTCGAGCGTGCTGAGCTGGCTCGAGGAAGAGCTGGCGCTTGCGGTCGAGCCCATCTTCGCCTTTCCGGAGTGGGGCGGGATGAACCGTGCCATCCTCCGTTCCTGCGGGCTCTGGTACGCCGCCTCCGTCTTGCCGCACCACCCGGACGCGCCGAAATGGCGCAAGATGGCCGAAGTGATCGCCCATGATAACCTGGAACGCTGGGAGATCGAGGACGCGAGCACGTACCACCCGGTGTGGCTGTTCTACATGTTCTGGTACCTGGATCTCCGGGGGGAGCTGGGGAGGATTGGGTCTCCTTTCGTGCGCTGGTACCTGGAGTATTTCCTGCGGATGCTGGCGCCCCATGGGACCATCCCCGACTTCGGCGATGGAGAGTGGCGATCCACCTGGTTCCTGTTTGTCCCCTGCTACGAAGCGGCGGCCCGAGAGCTGAGAGAGCCCCAGTACAAGTGGGCGGCGGCGCGGATCTTTCGCGCCTGCTCTCCGATACTGACCCGGGAACACCCCCACCGGGCGGAGATCGCGAATTCCCTCCTGCTAGCGCATCGGTGGTGCGACGAGCATTGTCCGGCGCAACCCCCGAGCACGCTCTCCAGTGAGCTCCTCGAGGACATGATTGGCAAAAAGGTCGTGTTCCGGAATGGATGGGAGCCGCATTCCACGTACCTTCTCCTGAACTACAAAGAGGAGCACGACGGCGGATGGCTCGATCGCCAGTTCCTCAAGGACACCATCTCCGTCGAAGAGGAAAAGATGCACCACGGCCATTCCGACGAGAATTCCATCGTGATGCTCATGTCGGGTGGTTCGGTCCTGCTGCACGATGGGGGGTATCGGTCGGGGCTTCCGTCCGGCAAGTACGGGGCCTACCGCGCGGACTACTTTCACAATCGCCTCGTGGTTCGGAACGAGGCGTTGGATGTTCGGCAGGATGTCTACGAGTTTCTGCGCAATAGCGGCGCCTATCGCCAGGTCCGGACGCAGAAGATCGACTTCTTCTCCTTCGAGAAAGTGGATTACTCCCGCACGCGCCTGGTGGACATGCGCCAGGGATACCTCTGGGACCGCATCGTCATCTTCATGCGAGAAGAAGACCAGTTCCTGATTGTGGATGGGTTCTGCCCGCTCCGGGACGACTTTTTCACCATCTCCTGCCTCTGGCATGCCCAGCGGATCTTCGAGCATCGGGACGAGTTGGTGCTGGCCGGCTACGAGGAGCTTTCGGGTGAGAGACTTTGCCGCGAGCGGAAGCTGGTCATTCGGTTCCTGGATCCGTCGCGGGGCCGGCGGCGGGGGACGTTCGAGATCGAACGCCACTACGGCACGGAAAGCTGCTTCCACGAGACCTGCTCGGGGAGCTTCGTCGCGGGAAGATGGCTTCCCTTCGTGACGCACTTGCTCCCGGTTTCCAGCAGCGACGATTGGGAGAGCCGAGCCCGGTCGGCGGAGATCCTTCCGACGTCGTGGGGGGAGGGCGCTGTCGGCATTCGCCTTCGCCTCGGGATTGGGACGACGCACCATTTCCTGGTGAAGCTCGATCTGGACCGTGAACGGCTTTCGGGGAACGTCCGCCCGCGTTACACCTACGAGTCCGGCGCCGTGAAGGCAGCGGATTTCGAAACGGATGCCCACTTCGCGCACGTATGGCAGACGGGGACCGAGCTCGGCTTTTCGGCCTCGGTGCTCACCGGGATCCGCTGGAAAGGGGAAGTCCTCCTGGATGTCCCCAAGGGGACCTTTGGACTCCAGCTCGACGGTAGTCCCGATCGGGAGGCACAGGCGAAGTGGCGGGCCTGGGAAGGGCGTGTCTCCTTGTGACCCGCGGGAAATCTTGCCCCCAGCGTATCCAGAATCTGACAGAACTTGAGCTCGACATATCCGGGGCGGGAGGCCACCCGTCCGCGGGTGCACTTGCCGAGTTGTAGGAAGTCCCAGTTCCTGCGGAACTGGGACGGCGGAGAGGGATCCCCAAGTGATGACCCTCGCCTTAACGATCCGACGCTGGCTTCACCTCGAGGATGTCGACCTCCTGGGTCCGCCCGTGGGGCTATTGTTGAGAATGACCGGCCTTTCTGCCCGCGCCCGACGCAATGCCCTCGGTGTTCGTCTGGAGAGGCTCGACCTCTTTTTCCCCAACCTTCCGGGCCCCTTCGAAGGCTATCGAATTCTCTTCCTGTCGGACCTGCACATCAATGGTTTCCCGGAGCTCCTGCCGGCTTTGCTTCGAGCGCTGGAGCAGGTCGAGGCGGATCTCACCGTCTTCGCGGGCGACTACCATCTGCGCCTTCGCCGGGAATGGAAGCAGACCGTCGAGCTGATGCGACCCATCGTGACCGCCGCACGTGCTCCAGACGGCGTCTGGGGAGTTCGAGGCAATCACGATGTGGAGGAAGTCTTGGCCCCGCTCGAGGAGCTTGGATTGAAGCTGCTGCACAATGGCGCAGTGCCGTTCGAACGGGATGGCCAAAGGCTTTGGCTCGCCGGGGTGGACGATCCCTACTATTACCGGGCTGCCGATCTCGGCAAGGCATTGGCGGGCGTGCCGACGGGTGGGTTTGTGATCCTCCTGGCGCACACGCCGGAGTTGTATCGCCAGGCGGCGCAGGCAGGAGTGAGTCTCTATCTCTGTGGTCACACCCACGGGGGGCAGGTTCGGATCCCCGGTCTGGGTCCGCTTTTCCTCAACATGCGGGCTCCTCGTCGGTTGGGCTCCGGGCTCTGGCGCGAAGGGGAGATGATCGGGTACACAAGCCGAGGCGCCGGGAGCACCTCGGTCCCCCTACGCTTTGGCTGTCCGCCGGAGATCACCGTAGTGCACTTGTGGCGAGGAAAGCCTGCTGAGATCGGCAATCCATGAGCGAAAACCGTTGCCCGCACCCTGCTTTTTCCATAGATTCCTTGCGGAGTAAGGGATGGGCTCGGAGGGTGAGGGAAAGACGATGCACTTGAATGCGGGAAAAGGCAAGACCTACGACGGCCATGTGAATCAGTTCTTCATCGAGGACAGCTGGCGCGTTTTCCGCATCATTTCCGAGTTCGTGGAGGGATTTGAAGAGCTCTCGGAGGTTGGGCCGGCCATCACCGTGTTTGGCTCGGCGCGGGCGGGGAGAGAGTCGAAGGATTACGAGAGCGCGAGGAGGCTCGGGCGGCTCTTTGCTCAGCACGGCTACGCGGTGATCACGGGAGGAGGGCCGGGGATCATGGAGGCTGCCAACCGGGGAGCCAAGGAGGCCGGCGGCCTTTCCATCGGGCTGAACATCGAGATCCCGCTTGAGCAGGAGCCGAACCGGTACGTCAGCAAGCTGATCACCTTCCGCTATTTCTTCGTGCGAAAGGTCATGCTGGTCAAGTACGCCAAGGCCTTCGTAGTCTACCCCGGGGGCTACGGCACCTTCGACGAGCTCTTCGAGGCGCTGACGTTGATCCAGACCCACCGTATCCAGCGGTTCCCCATCGTGCTCATGCGCCGCCGCTATTGGCAGGGCTTGCTCGAATGGCTCGACGATCCCGTGCGAAAGACGGGCAAGATTTCGCCCGAGGATCTGGAGCTGTTCGAGCTGGCCGAGGAACCGGAAGAGGCCCTGGAGATCGTTCAGGAGTTCTACCGGGACCAGGTGCCCGACGCCACCTGAGCAGAGTCTTCACCCGCAACAGGCAATGGCTGTGCTCCCGGCTTCGGAGGCGAGGGATGGGATCGCAAGTCGGAAAAGAGGTGAGGCAAAGCTATTTCCTGCCGGCTGATCAACCGCTAATTCGCCTTTTGGACCTTTCCCGGACCGCCGCTGGGGGGGCCCTGCCCGGCACAGAGAACATTCGGGAGCTGCTGGAGCAGTGTACTCAGGTTTTTCACGGCATCATTTTGAACCCGGGGAACCTCGAAAAGAACGCGGATCTTCTGGGCGGGAAGATCTTTGCCGCGGGATTGGTGAGGGCCGATTGGACCAACGCGCTGCGGCCCTCGGACTTCGCGCTGCATGTTCAGAAGATCCAACGGGTCATGATCTCCGACGCGGACGACGCCGTCGCACTCGGCGCAGTGGGAATGGTGACCACGTTGCTGATGGGTTACGACGACGAGTTCGAAGCGGACAACATCGAGGCTGTCTCCCACCTGGCGCGCGCTTGTTACCAGCGTGCCATGCCGCTTCTGATGGAAATCCTGCCTGCGGGTCCCAACGTGACGCCGGTGAACCACGACGGAGTGGTCGAGTTGGGCGTTTCCTTCGCGATGGAAGCCGGAGCCGATGCCCTCATTGTCCCGCCCGTGTCCGAGGTGGATCGGCAACTGCTTGCATCTTGGGTGACGGTCCCGCTCCTTGAGCGCAGGAGGGAGATCCCCGAGGCCGACGACGCGCTCCACCTTGTCCGCCTGGGTTACCGTGGCTTGGTTTTCGGGGAGGAGGTTGTCGCCGAAAGAGGGTGGGTGGAGAAGATCGAGAGGCTGGCGGAGGCGAGCAAGGAGGCGAAGGTCGAATGATTCTATCGCCAGGGAAACGCCAGCGTCTGAACCGCTTGTTCGATCCGCGCGACGGGCGGGCAGTCTGCGTGGCGGCAGATCACGGCTGGATGTCGGATCCCACGGAAAACGTCATCCGACTGAAGCCAATCCTGGAGCAGGTGATCGAGGGCGGGGCGGACGGTGTTCTGATGAGCTACGGTACAGCGCAGCGGCTTGGGCATCTGTTCCACGGGCGTGAGAAACCGGCCATCCTCATCCGCGCCGACTGGATGAACCTGCCCCGGCTTGGAGCGAGCAATGTCAGCAACATCCTGCCGGTGGTGAACTTCCGCAAGCGCGCCACGAGCTTCGCCCGCGATGCCCTGGCAATGGGTGCCTCGGCCATCACGATCTACTACTTCATCGGCTACAGCGACGAATTCGAGGCCCTGAACATCGAGCAAGCGGCCTGCTACGCCCGCGAATGCCGTCGCATTGGATTGCCCCTAATCATCGAGCCGATGGCCGTCGGGGGAATGGTGACCGGAGTGAACATCGCCGAAGTGTTGATCGCCTCTGCCCGCATCGCCTACGAGATCGGGGCGGACGCGCTCAAGGTCCCCTACACTGGCGACGTCAACACCTTCCGTGAGCTCTGCCGCGTGGCGCAGGTCCCAGTATTGGTCCTCGGAGGAGCCAAGTCGGACCATCCTCGCGATGCCCTCGAAGTGGTCGAGGAAGCCTTGCACGCTGGCGCCGCGGGTACGGTTTTTGGTCGGAACGTGACGAAGGCCAAGGACCCGAAGAAGATGGTCCAGGACATTGTGGCCCTTGTGCACGGTGGCAAGACGGTGGACGAGATCACCAACCCGCTCCACGGCCAAAGGATCCGGCTGGGCACAGTGAGTTCCCGCTGCACGGGATGCCACATCTGCCTACTGGCGTGTACCGGCTCTCATAATGGGGGGTACGGGCACGCCGGTGCGCGACTCCGTGTGGAGCACCGGTCCTTCGTGGAGGGAGCGCCTTCTTTCCGCCCCGTCGTCTGCACGCTGTGCGGACGCTGCGTGGAAGCGTGTCCCACCGGCGCTCTCCACTACGACGGCAGAGGAATCATCCGCCTCGACCGGGACTCATGCGATCGGTGCTTGGATTGTCAGAAGGCATGCCCATTTGGCGTGGTCTTCCAAGACCAGGATGGTTACCCTGTGATCTGCGACCTCTGCGGGGGCGATCCCCAGTGCGTGCGCTGGTGCAAGTACGACGCCATCATCGCGCTTCCGAAGAGAAGGACCACAAAGGAAGAAATCCATGTCGCTTGAAGGGAGGGCCTACAAGGACTGCATCTTGCGGGTGGACCTGGATACGGGACGGGTGGAGCGCGAGTCCATTCCGGAGGAAGTAGCGCGGCTCTTGCTAGGTGGGCGCGGGCTGGGCAGCTGGCTCCTCTACCACGAGCTGGAACCGGGGTACGATCCGCTGGGGCCGCGAAACCTCCTGATCTTCGTCACGGGGCCACTGACGGGCACGATGGCTCCCACCGCGGGGCGCGTGGGGCTGGTGACCAAAAGCCCGGCGAATGGCGCCATCCTGGATTCCTACGCGGGCGGCTTCTTCGGCGAGACGCTCAAGTTCGCCGGGTACGATGCCGTAGCTATTCGGGGGGTCGCTCCGGAGCCGTCCGTGCTGGTGATTGAGGACGAGAAGGTGCGTCTGGAGCCTGCACGGGATCTCTGGGGATCGGACGTTTTCGACACGCGCCTGGCGCTCCAGAAGCGTTTCGGAGACAGCGCGCTGACCGCCGTGATCGGTCCGGCAGGAGAGAGGAGGTCCCCGATCGCCGGCATCTTCTGCGAGACGCGGAGCCTGGCACGAGGCGGCGGTGGAGCCGTGATGGGATCCAAAAACCTCAAGGCGGTCGTTGTGCGCGGCTCCGGCCGGGTGAGTGTTCATGACCCGCAGGAATTTGAGCAGGCGGTCTGGATCGCCAGCCGCATGTTGCGGATGAGCTCTCAGATCAAGCGGATGCAGACCGACGGCACAGTGAACATCCTGGAGCTCATCAACGCCGCTGGTGGGCTTCCTACCCGCAATTTCCAGAGTGGCCAGTTCGAGGCCGTGGAGGAGATCCGCTGCGAGGCCTGGCATTCCCACTGGCGCCGGACGAGCGCCTGCCATGCTTGTCCGATCGGCTGCACGAAGATCGCGTACTCGGAGCGCTACGGCATCTGGATCGATGGTCCGGAGTACGAAACCACATTTGCCCTGGGTTCCAATACGGGCGTCTCGGATCGCGACGCGATCCTCTACGCCAACTACCTCTGCGACAAGTACGGAGTCGACGCCATCAGCGTGGGTGGCATCGTCGCCTTTGCGATGGAACTGTACGAGCGGCGATTCGCCAGCAAGAGCGACCTCGACGGGGTCGAGGCCCGATTCGGGAATCCCGAAGCGCTCATCCAGCTCTGCGAGAAGATCGGGAAAGGCGAGGGGGTGGGTGCTTTTCTGGAAAAGGGAGTCCGGGCGGTGAGTCGGGCTTTTCCGGGCAGCGAGTCCTTCGCCATGCACGTGAAGGGGCTGGAACTACCTGGCTACCTGCCTCGGGCTGCAAAAGGCATTGCCTTGAGCTACGCCATCTCGGAGCGAGGTGCTTGCCACCTGCACGGGTCACCGATCATCGAGCTCCTCGGAGGAGCTGACCCCCTGACCACGGAAGGCAAGGCGCTTCTCTTCCGTACTAATCAACTCGACACGGCTGTGATCGACGCGTGCATCCTCTGCTATTTCACGAAATTCGGGTTCACCCTCAAGGAAGTGCATCAGATGCTCAACGCCGCCACTGGATTTGGATACCGAAACCCGAGGGAGGTGGAGCGCATCGGCGAGCGGATCACCAACCTGGCAAGGCTCTTCAACCTGCGGGAAGGGTTTTCGGAGCGGGATGATACCCTCCCCGGGAGATGCCTGCGGGAACCGCTCCCGAGCGGCCCGGCCAAGGGCCACGTGGTCGAGCTGGATCGGATGAAGGCCGAATATTACCAAGCGATGGGATGGGACGAACACGGGATCCCAACGCTCCGCAAGTTGCAGGAACTGCAGCTGGATCAGCTGATCGAACTGAAGGACCTACCGCATTAGACCTCTTGAACGTCGGTGGGCAGGACGCGATGCGGGTGACGGTGAAATTCCACGGGGAACTTCGGAAATACAATGGCGGCAAGGAGACGAAGCAGCTTGAGTTGCCCGAGGGAGCCACGGTGTACGATGCGTTGCATCGCTCCGGGATTCCGCTGGATCAAATCGCTCTTGTGGCGCGTAACGGATCCCGGGTGAACTGGAACGAGCGGCTTCGCGATGGCGACGAGATCAAGGTTTTCCAGCTGGCTATTGGCGGGTAGACTTGGAGCGCGAAGGTCCGTCCAGCGGAGAACGATGCGGACAGGCGAGAGCTGGGATGAACGGTCTGGGGATTTCGACGGCGTGGCTCGCTACCCGAGTGGAAACAGGCGGAGAGCTGCTTCGGGCGGTGGAAGAACTTGGGCTTGACTGCCTCGAGGTCGATTACCGGGTGGGTTCGGAGGTCACCGAGACCATCCGGCAGGCGGTTAACCGGGGAACCCTGCGGGTGATCAGTGTGCACAACCCGGCTCCGCTCCCACCATGGCTGAGCCCAAAAGAGGCTTCTGGGGATGCGCTGCGGCTTTCGTCGCTGGATGAGGCTGAGAGACGAAGGGCCGTGGAGTTGGCGCTGAGAAGCCTTCGGCTCGCCTCGGAGCTGGGCGCGGAGGTGGTGGTATTTCACCTCGGGGAGGTCGAGTTTGATCACCAATCGCAGCGCCTCTTCAGCCTTTACCGCGAAAACAAGATCGGCTCGGCCGAATACGAGCTCTTCCTGGAAGCCAAGCTGCGAGAGCGCGCGGAACGGCGTGGCCCCCACCTGGAAGCCGTGATGCGGAGCTTGGAAGAGATCCACGAGGAGGCAGCGGAGCTGGGGATTTGGCTCGGCATCGAAAACCGATTCTACTACCACCAGATCCCCGACCTGGAGGAGTTTGATCTTCTCTTTCGCCGCCTCGACGGCGGCCGGCTTCGCTACTGGCACGACACGGGTCACGCTCAGGTTTTCGAAGCGCTGGGATTCTGGAGGCAGATCGAGCCCCTCCAGCGCTACGGGGACCGGGTGGTGGGCTTTCATCTCCACGACTGCCGTGGGATCGACGATCACCGAGCCCCTGGCGACGGAGATATCCGCTGGCGCGAGCTTCTTCCGTATCTCGAGGGCGAGGACGTGCGCCGGGTCCTCGAGATTCATCCAAAGGTCTCCCCGGAGCAGGCGAGGAGAGGGATCGACTTCCTGACGGACCTGGGTGTTGGTGTTGCCTGCGCCGAGGCCAGAAGACGGGCCTGAAGACGCTAGCCGGCAAGGCGTGACGATCTATCTCTGTGCGCTGGGCTGCGACGCCAGTGCGGAAATGGGGCTCTTGACGCGGGAGCTCGCGCAGGTTTTCCCTGCGCGCGTGGAGGAGGCCAGACCGCGCAAGTTGCCGGTGCCCCCGGAGTCGTTCTCCAGGCGGCGTTCTCAGTACCACTCGACGGTGCTTTTGGCGTGGATGGCCGGAAAGATCCCTGCGAATCAGCGCCCGGTGCTTGGGGTGGTGCAGGTGGATCTGTTCGTGGAGGAGCTGAACTTCGTGTTCGGAGAGGCGGATCCTCTCCGGCGGGTAGCGGTGATCTCCACGTACCGATTGCACTCCGATTACTCGGGCGGAGAGGTTCGCCCGGACGTGTACCAAGCGAGAGTCGTCAAGGAAGCGGTACACGAGCTCGGCCACGTGTTCGGCCTTGGGCACTGCCCCGATCCGCGCTGCGTGATGCATTTCAGCAATTCGATCTTGGACACCGACCGGAAAAGCAAAGAATTCTGCCGGCGTTGCCGGATGGCATTCCGCATAAGGTGACGGGATGAGCCAGACCGCGGGAATTCGGGTTGGGTGTTGCGGATACACCGTCTCGCGCGACGCCTACTACCGGACCTTCCGCGTCGTGGAAATCCAGCAGACGTTCTACCAGCTGCCGCAGTTGAAAACGGCCGAGAAGTGGCGCGCCGAGGCCCCACCCGGGTTCGAATTCACCATGAAGGCATGGCAGCTCATCACGCACGAGCCCTCCAGCCCGACCTACCGCCGCTTGCAGGAGGCCATTCCGGAAGGCGCGAAGGAGAGATTGGGGAGTTTCCGACCGACGCCGGAAGTGCACGAGGCATGGAAACGCACAGCGGAATTCGCGTCGGCGCTGGGAGCGACGGTGATCGTATTCCAGTGCCCGGCCGGCTTCCAACCCACTCCGGAGCACGTGACCAACCTGCGAACCTTCTTCAGCCAGGTGGATCGGGGCAACTTCCGATTCGCGTGGGAACCGAGAGGCCGTTGGCCCGAGGAATTGGTAGCTGAACTCTGCAAGGAGCTCGACCTCATCCATTGCGTCGACCCGTTGAAGGAGGATTGTCGGACGGAGGGGACCGTGTACTACCGTCTCCACGGCCGGACGGGATATGGCTACGTCTACACGGATGAGGATTTCCGCGAGCTTTGTGACAAGCTCCGCCCGGGGAGGGTCAACTACGTGATGTTCAACAACGTCGAGATGTTCAAGGACGCACAGCGTTTTCTGGCGTACCTCCGGGCGCACGAGCTTAGCGATCGGGAGTCGAGTACCTTGCTCTGACGGCACGTGGGGGCTTCGGAATCAAAGCGAACTCGACGAATCAGGAGGCAGGATGGACGAGTGGCGCGAAGCGTACGGTCTGGTGAGAAAGGAGCTGGAGCGTCGCGGTATCGACGTGGACTGGGTGGAAAGGAAGGCGATGTCGCTCGCCGTGGAGACCCCGTCTTGGGGCTACGGCGACAGCGGCACGCGCTTCGCTGTTTTCCACCAGCCTGGCGTGCCACGCAATGTGTTCGAGAAATTCGAGGACGCAGCTCAGGTGCACCGACTCACCGGCATCGCTCCCTCCGTGGCGATCCACATCCCCTGGGACAAGGTTGACGACTTCCGGGAGCTCAGACGGCACGCCGAATCGCTCGGACTTAGGGTCGGAGCGGTCAATCCCAATCTTTTTCAGGATCCCGACTACAAGTACGGGAGCATCACCCACAGCGACCCTCGGGTGCGACGCAAGGCGATCGACCATTTGCTGGAATGCATAGACATCGGCAAACAGGTGGGTTCAAAACTCTTCACCCCGTGGTTTGCGGACGGCACCGATTACCCCGGGCAGGGCAATTTCCGCTGGCGTCTCCGGTGGATCGAGGAGACCCTCACGGAGGTGTACCGAGCCCTGCCGGACGACATGACCATGGCCATCGAGTATAAGTTTTTTGAGCCGGCTTTTTATCATACCGATATTCCCGACTGGGGTACCTCGTATCTGCTTTGCAGCAAGCTGGGTCCCCGGGCGAAGGTTCTGGTCGATCTCGGACATCATCCGCCGGGGACGAACGTCCCGTACATCGTGGCTCTGCTGCTTTGGGAGAAGCGGCTGGGCGGGTTCCACTTCAACAGTCGGAAATACGCGGACGACGACCTCACGGTCGGCTCGATCGATCCTTATGAGCTGTTCCTCATCTTCCACGAGCTGGTGGAAGCCGAGTTGGAGTCGCCCTCCGACTTTCAGGTAGCCTACATGCTCGACCAGAGTCACATCACCAAGCCCAAGATCGAGGCGATGATTCAATCCGTGGTCACGGTTCAGGAGATGTACGTCCGTGCCCTCGTGGTCGAGAGAGAAGCCTTGCGCGCGGCGCAACGGGAAAACCGGGTCGTGGATGCCGAGGAAACCCTCCGCCGCGCCTTCTGGACGGACGTGAAGCCACTGCTGGCGAAGGCTCGAACCGACAGGGGATTGCCCGCGGATCCCCTCTTGGCCTACCGCGAGAGCGGCTACCAGGCGAAGATCGAGCGGGAACGACGGGGCGGCAAGCCCGCAGGTTGGGCGTGAAGGCGTGACGGGGAGTGCAGCGCCGTGAAGATCCGCATCGACTACGGGCGGTCGGGAATGGAGATCGAGCTTCCGGAGGAACGGCTGGCGAAAGTGCTCCGGATGCAGCCAGCCCGTCCCCTGGCCAATGTACCGGCTGCCACCGAGCGTGCACTGGAGGAGCCCATCGGTTGCGCGCCTTTGCGCGAAACGGCCCGAGGCCGGAAGAGCGCTTGTATCGCTATTTGTGATATCACCCGGCCCGTGCCGAACCGCCTTCTGCTCCCGCCCATCCTCCAGACCTTGGTCGAAGCGGGGATCCCGCGAGAGCGCATCCTAATCCTAATCGCCACCGGGCTTCATCGGCCGAATGAGGGAAAGGAGCTGGAGGAATTGCTGGGACCGGATCTGGCCGGTAGCCTGACGGTCGCGAATCACGTGGCCCGCAACGCTGCGCAGCATGTGTACCTGGGAAGGACCCGCGGCGGGACGCCAGCCTACGTGGACCGACGCTTCGTGGAGGCCGACCTGCACATAATTGTGGGTTTGATCGAGCCTCATCTCATGGCCGGTTTCTCAGGTGGACGCAAGGTGGTTTGCCCCGGCCTCGTGGCTGTGGAGACGATGAGGTGGTTTCACGGAGCGAGCCTTCTCGCCCACGAAGCGGCGCAGGAGGGTGTGCTGGAGGGCAATCCGGTGCATCGGGAGGCGGTGGAAGTGGCTCGAATGGCCCGGGTCGACTTCGCGCTGAACGTCGCATTGGATGAGGCGAGGAACGTCGTCGGCCTTTTCGCAGGCGAGCTCGAGGCTTCTTTTGAAGAGGGAGTGCACTTTGTGCGCCAACACGTGCGGGATACCGTGCCCGAGCCGGTGGACGTGGTGGTTACCACCTCCGCCGGCTATCCTCTCGACGCGACCTTCTACCAGGCGATCAAGGGCGTCACGGCCGCCTCAAAGATCGTGAAGGAGGGCGGCACCATCATTTTGGCGGCGGCTTGCTCGGAAGGCCTGGGGAGTGCCGACTTCGTACAGCTCCTTCGCCGCTACCGGAATCCGCGCGAGTTCGAGAAGGTCCTCCAGCGGGCCGATTTCTTCGCCATCGATCAGTGGCAGTATCAGGAACTGGTCAAGGTCCTGCGTCGGGCTGAGGTCGTGCTGGTGAACCATACGTTGCCCCCCGAGGAGCGGATGCTCGTGCCCATCCCAGTGTACTCGGATTTCTCCGCTGCTCTTGAAGACGCGCTGAACAAGCATGGTTCGGAAGCGAAGGTGGCGGTGATTCCTCGAGGCCCGTACGTGCTTGCGGAGGTGCAAGCTTGAGGCTCAATGGCTGGCGAAACCGCGCCGTTGTGTCGGCGGGCTTCGTCTGCTTGCTCATGCTGGGCTGTGCCCGCTCGACCGCGCCTCCCCCTCTCTGGGTGTGGTTGGATGGAGGGCTTTTCACTTCGTCTTCGGCGAGGGAAGCGCTCGAGGCCGCCATTGATAGCGCTGCGGCGGCGGGGGCGACGGGCGTTGTGGTGGAGGTGAAGTCTTGCACCGGGGAGACGTTTGTCCCCGCCGCGAGCTTTCCCGCGGCGCCGGAGGTCCCTTCGGATGGGGCTGACCTTTTGCAGCTCGCGGCGGCACGGGCGAGGCAGCACGGGCTCAAGCTGGCCGCTGGTGTGCAAACCTTCTTCGGAGGAAACGTTGGTCAGCGGCGAGGGATCGCCTTTGCGGGTCTCTCGGACTGGTGCGTGACGCGGCTGACCGAGGCGGGACTCCTGCGAGACACCGAAAACGCCTCGCTGCGGTGGGTGCGGTTGTCGCCCGCGGTGGAGGCTGCGCGCAAGGCTGAGCTGCAATTCCTCGATGAGATACTGGGGCGAGACGAGGTAGAGGGCGCGTGGCTCGTGGGCGTGGAGTTTCCAGACGTTTGGTCAGACTTCGGTCTGAACGCGCGTCGGGCGTTCGAGGGCTGGCTCGGCATGGAGCTGCGCAGCTGGCCCGGGGACGTATGCTCGCGGGAAGCTTCCGGAGCCATGCGCGCCGGTCCCTACTTGCGGCAGTGGCTTCTCTGGCGCTGCGCGGTGATTCGAGATTTCGTCGCAGAGGCGCAGGGACTGGCATCGAGCCATCATCCGGGCAAATGGGTGGGGGTGATTGTCGGCGGTTGGTTGCCGCGGGGCTATGAGCAGGGGGTGAATTGGGCCAGGCCGGGCTACGATCACCGGAACCGCTGGCTGGCTGCCGATTACAGCCAGACCACTCTGGCCACCACAGGGGCGAAGCTTGGGATCGGGATGTTCTTCGCCGCCGTGACCGAAGACGAGGCGAGGAAGTCCACAAGGATCCCGGAGGAGGCGGGCTTCGACCCCGGTTGGCTCTCGGTGGAAGGTTGCTCGCGTCGGGCAAGGGACGTCCTGGGAGCGGAAGGCGGCGAACAGGCCTTCGCTGTGCTTCATCTCGGACATTATGCCGGGAACTGGAGGCAAGCGGAAAGGGCAGTCCGCGCTGTGCGAGGCTTCGCGGGGCTGCTGATTTTCGATGCGACGCAACTCAACGCGGAGAGGTGGTGGTCCCGGCTTCGCCCGTGAGTAGAAGCAGTGGTGCGAGACCCATGCTCAGAAGTAACCAGAGGAGGCGTAGCAATGCGAGACGGTACAATTGTGCCCAACCAGGGAAAGCCGGAGGAGGAGACGCGGCAGAAAGCGAGGACCTACTACTACCGCCATCGCGAGAAGATTTTGGCAAGGCTTCGTCAGCGCTACCGCGAGGATGACAAGTACAGGGAAGCGGTGCGGGAGCGAGCGCGCAAGCGCTACCACGAAGACGAAGCGTACCGTGAGGCAACCAAGCGACGCTCGCGCGAGCGCTACTACCGCATGAGGCAGGCGCAAATGCTGATTGCGGCGCTGCGAGCTGAACATGCAGTGGGAGACGGAGCTCCGGAGCGCTCGTTCGAACTGGACCAGGCCGACTAACGTGCGGCGACGGTCGGAGGCGAACCGGGGGAAGGGGGAGAATTGGCGCATGGAGTTTGGCCCATGAAGGTGCAGTGTCGGCTGTTCGCAAGTCTTCGCGAAAAGGTGGGCGCAAAGGAGAAGCTCCTCGATTTACCCCGGGGGGCCCGGGTGTCGGATGCGTTGGCTTCGCTCGGTCTTCCGAGCGAGGGCAGCTACATTTTGCTCCGGAATGGCGTGCATGCTGAACTCCACGAACCCCTCTCCGAGGGCGATGTGTTGAGCGTCTTCCCGCTCATCGCGGGTGGTTGAGTCTGAAGGAATTGAACGCTGGAGTGAGCCATGGCAGGCTGGATGGGACGGGTGGTCCGCGTGGATCTTTCGAGCGGCGAAATCCGGGATGAACCTTTCGATCAGGACGTCTGGAGGCGGTTCCTCGGTGGGCGGGGATTCGGAGCCAAGGTGCTTTGGGACGAGCTGCGCCCGGGCGTCGATCCCTTATCGCCGGAAAACCGCCTCATCTTTGCGGTCGGACCCCTCACGGGGACCACGGCTGCCACGTCGGGCCGCGGAAGCGTCTCGACCAAGTCTCCCCTCACGGGGACCATCACCGATGCCAACACCGGCGGTAAGTTCGGAGTCATTTTCAAGAAGGCGGGTCTGGATGCCCTCATCATCCAAGGAAAGGCGCCCAAACCGGTGTACCTCTTGGTCAGCGACGAGGGTATCCAGATCAAAGACGCCTCAGATCTGTGGGGAAAGAACACGGACGAAACGACGGACCTCCTGCTGGAGCGGGAGGGTTCACGCGCCTCGGTGGCCTGCATCGGCCCGGCGGGGGAGAATCTGGTACGCTATGCGGCGATCATCAACGAGAAGCACCGCGTTTTTGCCCGGGGCGGGGTGGGGGCCGTGATGGGCTCGAAGAACCTGAAGGCGGTTGTGGCCCGCGGTCTGCGTACCGTGGAAATCGCCGACAAAGAACGGATGAAATTCGTCACCTACGAGGCCAACAAGTGGCTTCGCGCCCACCCCATCACGTCGAAGGGATTGCCAGAATTCGGCACCTCGGTGTTGGTCAACATCATGAACGAGGCCGGCATCTTCCCCTCGTACAACTTCCGGCAGAACATGTTCGAATTCGCGGAGGAAGTTTCGGGCGAGGCCATCACCGAGAAGATCCTCGTGAGGAAGGACGGCTGCTGGGGCTGCATCATCCAGTGCGCCCGCCGCACGCGGATCCCTGGAGACGAAGGGGAGGGGCCTGAGTACGAGACCAACTGGGCTCTGGGGCCCAATTGTGGCATTCACGATCTCGAGATCATCACCCGCGCCAATTACCTCTGCAACCGCTTGGGGATCGATACCATGTCGGCTGGGGGCACGATTTCCTGCGCGATGGAGATGACGGAGCTCGGCTATTACGATGCCGGTATCCGCTTCGGCGAAGGCGACAAGCTGCTGGAGTACCTCAAGAAGATCGCCTACCGCGAGGGCATTGGTGACGAGCTTGCGGAAGGCTCGCTGCGCTTTGCCACGAAGCACGGTCACCCGGAGCTCAGCATGACCGTCAAGGGTCAGGAACTGGCGGCCTACGATCCGCGGGGCGCGCAGGGGCAGGGGCTCGCCTACGCCACCACCAATCGCGGCGGCTGTCATCTTCGCGGCGGCTATCTCATCGGACGGGAGCTGCTCGGTGTGCCCCGCATGATCGATCGGTTCTCGGCCGTCGGAAAAGGGAGCCACACTGCCATCCTCCAGAATTTGGGTGCAGCGCTGGACTCCCTGGTGGTGTGCCGCTTCGCCTCCTTCGCGCTGAACGAGATCGTTTGGGGCCGGCTGCTCACGGCGGTGACGGGCGTCAAGTACGACCCGGAGGATGTGCTGGAAGCCGGCGACCGCATATTCAACATCGAGCGGATGTTCAATGTGCGAGAAGGCTTCAGCCGCAAGGACGACACCTTGCCCCGTCGGCTTCTCGAAGAGCCCGCCCCGATGGGACCGACGAAGGGCCGCGTCGTGGAACTGGACCGGATGCTGGATGAGTTCTACGAGTTCCGCGGCTGGGACTCAAATGGCGTGCCCAAACCGGAGACCCTCAGACGACTGGGATTGGAGGAGTGTCTCAATGGCTAGCGAAAAGTACCGCGAGCTCATGGAGGAGATGAAGCGCATCGGGCGCATCGTATTCCAGGCCGGGCTCAACAACTCGCACAGCGGCAACATGAGCGTGCGCGTGGGCCGGCGCATCCTCATCACGCGTAGAGGGTCCATGCTCGGGTTTCTCAAGGATGAGGACATCATCGAAACAGGGCTCGAACAGGACGACTCCGGCATCTCCCTCGCCTCCACTGAGGTGGCGGTTCACCGCGCCATCTACAAAGGAACCTCGGCTCTGGCCATCATCCACTCCCACCCGATCACGGCCATAGCGCTCTCCATTGTCCAGGACGAGATTGTGCCCATCGACGTCGAAGGCTCCTACTACATCCGCCGCGTGCCGGTGATCGAATTCGAATTCGGGACGGGCTCCAAGGAAATGGAGGAGGTTCTCCCCAAATACCTGAAGAACTACCGGATTGTGATGGTCAAGGGACACGGCGCCTTCGCCATCGGCGATTTCCTGGAAGAAGCCTTGCACTACACGCACGTCCTCGAGAACATCGCTCAGATCACCTGGCGCGTCCGGGCGATGGGCATCGACACCCGCCAGTTCGAGCGCGAATACTTCCACAAGTGGTGATTTCCCACTTCGGGCTTGGCCAGGGATCGCGAGTGGCTTTCGCCGGGGATCCATGAGGGCAGGGTGCGGGCGCGGCCGGAACAGGAGGGATGGATGGCGCAGACTCTGGGGAAACAGGAGCTTGCTCTGTACGGTGGGCCTCGTCTCAAGCAGACGCCCTTCGGCACGGGTAAGCGCTACGGACAGCGCGAGCTGGAAGAGTTGCGGGAGGCCCTGGAACAGAATACCCTTTTCTACGCGCACGGTCGCAAGACGCGCCAGTTTGAGGAGGCATTCGCTCGCTTGTACGGGATCGAGCACTGCGTCGCCACCTCGTCGGGATCTGCCGCGTTGCACGTCGCCATCTGCGCGCTGGGAATCGGCGTAGGCGACGAAGTGATCACCTCCCCCATCACGGATGTAGGTTCGCTAATCGGGATCCTGCTCCAGAACGCCATCCCCATCTTCGCTGATGTAGATCCTCACACCTACAACATCACTGCGGAGACCATCGAGCCTCGGATCACCGAGAAAACGCGCGCCATCATGCCGGTTCACCTGGCCGGCAATCCGTGCGACATGGATCCCATCCTGAAGCTCGCCGAGGCGAACAACCTCTGGGTGATTGAGGACTGCGCCCAGGCTTACCTCACCCGATACAAGGGACGATTGGTGGGGACGCTGGGGCATGTCGGCTGTTTCAGTCTGAACGACTTCAAGCACATCAGCGCCGGCGATGCCGGGCTCCTGATCACCCACGATCCGGAGATCGCGCGCCAGGCGCGGCTGTTCAGCGACAAGTACTACGATCGCGAGAAGGGTGGGCGCAATCCCGAACGGCTCGGGATGAACTACCGGATCAGCGAGCTCCAATCGGCCGTTGGGCTGGCGCAACTCGAACGATTGTCTTGGATCTGCCAGCGCCGTACGCAGATTGGCCTCGCCCTCACTGCCGGGATCCGCGGTCTGCCCGGCATCTACCCCCATGAGGTCACGGAGGGCGGAGAGTGTTCTTTCTGGTTTTACCTCTTCCGCGTCGAGGAGGACGAAGCCGGCGTGGATGCTTCTACCTTTGCTGACGCCTTGAAGGCGGAGGGAATTCCCGCCAACTACGGGTACATCAAGAAGCCCATTTATCTCTGGCCCTTCCTCCGAGAGAGACGCATCTATCCGAACTTCAACTGGCCGGAGGACTTCAAACAGTACGGGAAGCCGCTCCGCTTCACGGAGGGGCTGTGTCCGGTAGCGGAGGAGGTGCTGAGGACGTGCATCCAGATTCCCCTGAGCGAGTTCTACACCGATCAGGATGTGTCGGACATAGTGGCGGCGATTCGCAAGGTGTCGCGGGCCTTCGCTCCCGGCTGAGCTCGGGATCGCAGGAGCGAGGCCTCCGTTCCGTTGTCTTGCGATGAGGGAAACATGCGGAGCACGTTCGTTCGGTCGAGAAGCTTGGAGCAGGACTGACATGATGCGTGGCGCGCCGTACTGCTGTTTGCTTCTGGGGTTGCTTGTCCTGGTGGGGTGTGCCGCCTTCAGGCCGCCGATCGTGCTCAGCCCCGAGCAAATCGAGGCCGGACAGAGGATCGGTATCTCTCAACAGGAGCTGCGTAAGCTTCTCCGGAAACCGTTGTACAAGTTCAGTCCCCAGGAACTGGACCGCTACCTCGGGTACCTCCAGGTCGTGGAGCCGAGTCTTAGGCTTCGGGTGCAGCACCTGGCGCGCAAAGCCGTCGGCCAGCGGTACCAAATCTACCTGCTCGGGGAATTCCCCTTCGAGCTTTACGACCCGGATCCGCTGTTCCGCCTGGACCGGAGCGATTGCGTTGTGTTTTCCGAGCACATCTATGCGATGTCGTTGGCTCACGATTGGTCTTCGTTTTTCGCCTTGCTGCAAAGGATCCGCTACCGCAACGGCGAAATCAGCATGCTCACCCGGAATCATTACACGGAAGCCGATTGGGATGTCAACAACAGCTGGCTGGTGGAGGACGTGACGGAGATCCTGGCTGGTCCTCACGTCCGCCGGGACACCGTGGTCATCGATCGGGCGAGCTTCTTTTCCCGCTGGAAGATCGGGCAGGAGATCCCGCCGGAGACGTTCGTCTTGTCGTGGATCCCGTACGAGTTCGTCCCGCAGATCTTGGACAGCCTCCAGCCCGGCGATTTCGTGAACGTGGTGAGGGGGTACGAAGGAAATCGTTGGGTTGGGCACGTGGGGCTGATCACGGTTGCCGAGGATGGCACGCGGAACTTGCTCCATTCTACTTCTCCGAAGGTGACGGAGGAGCCACTTCTTGGCTATGTGGAGAAGTGGCGAAGGATCAACGAGCAGCGTCGAGCGGAGAACGAACGCATCGAGCGAGAGAACGCGCGCCGGAGGGCGGAAAACGAGAGGCGGCTGGCCGAGGCAAGAGCCCAAGGCAAGGAAGCAAAGCCCAAACCTTTGCTGCCAACGAAGCCCTTGTTCTGGGGTTTCAAGTTCTTGCGGCTTCGCGAGGACGCGCTGGACAGGCTCCGGGAGCTGGACGGCAAGGATTTCCCGCGAGTCACCGGACCCCGCTGGCTGTGGGAAAGATGGCAGGGGTCGGGAACACCGAAAACTAGGGAAGAGCGATGACCCAAGCCCTATGCGGGCGGGTGAGTTTTCGCTTTGAGAGAGCCTTCGCCTGCCTCTTGCGCGAATCCCGGAGATTAGCGATCTTCGGCATGTCGCAGAAGGGGTGAGGTGAGGAGCGGTGAGGATCCTGGAGCGTCGTTTCACGTTCATTCACACGCACTTTCTCACCGATTGCGAGAAGTTGCCGGCCGAGGTAGGTCGGCAGCTACAGAAAGACATGGAGCGCTTTCTCCGCGCTCAAGGCATCGTGTACGGGATCCACTTCGAGGAGCGGCGATCCGAGAAGGGCCTGCGCATCGTCCTGGAATGTATCCCGCTTCCTCGTAAGCTGGATGCGATTGAGAAACATCTGGCGGAGCTGGTCCGACCGATTCCGAGGCGGCCACGGCCAGTCACCCCTATCCTGGTAGAGGCGCCAGGTCCTTCCCGGAGCCGCGCGGCGGATCCTGCAGCGGGCGAGTCGCCTTCGGCCCAAAGCTCGGCGTCAGGCGCGGAGGCTGCCCTTTTCCACACGGCACAGTAGCAAATCGGTCGCGCCGAACGGATAGGTGCCGCCGGGGCTGCGAATGATCTCGTGGCCACGTGGCAGGGTTGGCGAGCCGCCCGGGAGAACGCATGCATGCGTGCTGGGTCCAACAGGAAGGCGAAGGATTTGCGGGTGAAGAGGTGGACGGCGCTTGGCGCGGTGGCGCTGGCGCTGGTCTTCGGGGGGTGCGCCGTGCGGAAAGAGGCGGTGAAGGGCCACCAGACCGAGCCCGCTCAGGATGAGAGCTTCGACCTGCTTTCGCTGGGGATCGAGGAGCTCCCCTTGAGCGAAGTGGAGACGCAGCAGACCCTCGCGGACACGAGCAAAGCAGCCCCGCTGGCTCTCCAGCCCGTTTCCAGCGGAACGGAGGAGGACATGGTGCCCGGCTACCGGGTTCAGCTCTGTGCGACCCCGGACGAGGCCGCGGCTCGTGCCTACTACCATGACGCGCTGATGAAGTTCATGGACCTCGGGGTCTATCTGCAGTTCGACAGTCCGTATTACAAGGTCAGGGTTGGCGACTGCAAGTCTCGGTTCGAGGCGGAGGAGCTGCAAAAAAGGGTTCAGCAGAGCGGATTCCCCGATGCCTGGGTGGTACGGACAAAGGTCTACGTCAATCCCCCTGCCCGCGGAGGGGAATCGGAGACTCCGCTCCCAAAGCAAGAGTGATCGTAAGGCCCGCAGGATGGCTTTGCAGGAATAGCAAGGGGAGGTAGCCCATGGCTCGATCCCACCGGCTGTCTCTTGTGGTTATCTCCGTCTTCGCTTTGTTGGCCCTGGGCGCTTCGCAGGCCGAGGTGAAATTTGTGCGGCAGGGCGAGACGGAGATCAAGGTTCTCGTGGACGGTAAGCACTTCACGAGTCTGCACTACAATCGGGCGGATCTCGTGAAGCCGGTGTTCTTCCCGATCTACTCCACAAAGGGCACGCTCCTCGTGCGTGGCTACCCCTTCCTGGAGGTGGAGGGAGAGAGTCGGGATCATCCCCACCACGCGGGAGTCTTCTTCACCTACGATGACGTCAACGGCATCGGGTTCTGGAACGCCCCTAAGCCTCCCCCGCAGATCGTAGTCAAGGAGATCAAGCGTCTGGAGGGTGGGAAGGACAAGGGAATCCTGCAGTTCGTAGCGGAGTGGAATGCGCCCAGCGGCAAACCCGTGCTGCGGGAGGACCGGACCGTGACCATCACTGCTGGACGAAACTGGAGGGCAATGGATTTTCAGATCGTCCTGACGGCTGTCGACACCACCGTCCGGTTTGCCGACACGAAGGAGGGGATGTTCGCGCTCCGAGTGGCCGACTGGCTCCGAGAGAGAGGAGGGACGGGGAAGTATTTCAGCTCCGAAGGGACCGAAACGGCCGATCAGATCTGGGGGCGGCGGGCCAAGTGGGTGGCCCTGAGCGGGGAAAAGGAGGGGGAGCGCGTGGTCATCGCCATGCTCGCGCATCCCTTCAGCGTGAATTTCCCTCCCTACTGGCACGCGCGGAACTACGGCCTTTTCTCGGTCAATCCGCTGGGCCAGTGGAGATTCCAGACGGATACCGGCGTGGAGAATCCTCAGTACCTCAATCTCACTCTTGAGCCTGGCAAGAGTTGCCTCTTCCGCTACAAGCTGATCTTTTACGAAGGCCAGCTCTCCAAGGAGCAGGTGGACAAGTTGTACCAGGAGTGGATCAGTCAATAGCTTCGGATGTTCCTCGGCGTCCGAGGGACCAGCTGCTCTCCGGGGGTTGCGTCGGGGGAAGAAGTTTCGGAGGATGGGCGGTCTCCGCGGGGAGGCGATTGAGCTTCGAAGAAAGCCCAACGCGAGGGTTTCGTGCTTGCATTGGAGCGGGGGATTCCATACATTGACGCGCAGTGAAAAAGGGTATCCCAAGAAGTCGTAAATCACCGCGTGGGCAGATCTGTTGATTACGAGTGCTGACAACGGCGTAACCTCCTTCCCTAACTTCCTCCGTAGGCGCCTCAGGCGCGCCTGATCCCTTCGTCAACAACCTCCTAGCTTCTCCCAGCTTTTTGGAATCGATCGCGCGGCCATTTCCTTAGGGCCCGTTTGGCGCAGACGGAATGTCCAAACTCACATTGCGAGGTGAAACCATGGATGGGAAAAAGGAAGTCAAGAAGGTGGTGCTGGCTTATTCCGGGGGACTGGACACGTCGATCATCATCCCCTGGCTTAAGGAGAACTACGGCTGCGAGGTGATCGCCTTTGCGGCCAATCTCGGCCAGGGGGAGGAGCTGGACGGTCTGGAGGAGAAGGCGTTGGCCACGGGCGCGTCCAAGTGCATCATCGAGGATCTGCGGGAGGAGTTCGTCACGCAGTTCATCTTTCCCACGCTGAAGGCGGGTGCGGTGTACGAAGGCAAATACCTCCTCGGCACTTCCTTTGCCCGCCCGATCATCGCCAAGCGTCAGGTGGAGATCGCCGAGCGCGAGGGAGCCGATGCGGTGGCGCACGGTTGCACCGGGAAGGGGAACGATCAAGTCCGCTTCGAGCTGACGTACAAGGCCTTCAATCCGAAGCTGAAGGTGATTGCTCCCTGGCGCGAGTGGAACATCCGCAGCCGCGAGGACGCCATTCGCTACGCACGCGAACACAACGTCCCGGTGAGGGCTACCCTGGAGAAGATCTACAGCAACGACCGCAATCTCTGGCACCTGAGCCACGAGGGCGGGCCGCTTGAGGATCCCTGGGTTGAGCCTCCGGAGGACATTTATCAGCTGACCGTGGACCCGACCCAAGCCCCCGACGAGCCGGAGTACGTCGAGATCGACTTCCGGCAGGGAGTTCCCGTGGGTATCAACGGGAAGAAATACGGTCCCGTCGAGCTGATAGAGAAGCTGAACCAGATTGCGGGACGGCACGGCATCGGGCGAGTCGACATCGTGGAGAACCGCTTGGTCGGCATGAAATCCCGGGGGGTGTACGAGACTCCGGGAGGCACGCTCCTCCACGTGGCCCACAAGGATCTGGAAAGCCTCGTGCTCGACCGAGACACCATGCGAATGAAAGAAATGCTTGCCCCGAAGTACGCCGAACTTGTATACTACGGCCAGTGGTTCACTCCGCTCCGGGAAGCGCTGGACGCCTTCGTCAACGCCACGCAAAGGAATGTGACTGGCACCGTCCGACTGAAGCTCTACAAAGGGAGCTGTTGGGTAGTGGGACGGCGTTCGCCCTACTCCTTGTACCGGGAAGACTTCGCCACCTTCGGCGAAGACGATGTGTACAACCAAAAAGACGCCGAGGGCTTCATCAACCTATTCGGTTTACCGCTCAAGGTGCGTTCCTTGGTGAAGCTGGAGTGGGACAAGGAGGTCGAATACCCCGAGCCCGACTACAGCAAGTTCAAGCGCGACTGAGGGCGGCGCATTCGCTGGGTCTGAGTAAGGTGGGCCGGCGGGGGAGGATCTGAACGGGAGACACGGCGGGGTTGGCCATGGCGCGACTGCGGATCGCTCTTTCCATTCTGGGACTACGCGGACGGCCCAAGTCCGTCTTGGACTGGATCGCGGAGATGGGTTTCCACGAAGTGGAGCTTCCGGTGGAGGGCGAGCCCTTCGGCCTGGCGGAACTGGACCAGTCGGGGCTTCGCGATTTGCGGCATCAGCTCGCCACTCGTTTGCTCGTGCCCATCAGCATCTACGCTCCCATCTCCGGCGCGTGGAATCGCAGCAGCGAAGCCGAAGCCGCCCTCGAGCGAGTTGACGAGTTGCTCCTGCGATACGCTCTGCCCCTCCGATTGCCCTTGGTCCTCGAGGTTCAGCCCCTTTCCGAGGGAGAAGACGCAAGCGAAGAGGTGTTGCAGGAGGCTCTGGCACGACTGCGGCAAACGGTCGAGCACGTCGAACTGTCGGTTTTCCTCACCGGGCCTCTGCTCACGCTGGAGCGCGTGCGTCGTTTCGTGGCGGAGACCGACTCGCCATTTCTCGGCATCGCCCTCGATCCGAAATCTCTGCTCGAGGTGGAGGCAGACTGGCGTTTTTGGCTCAGCGAATGGGCAGGCCAAATCGGGCACGCCTACGCCTCCGATGGCAAGTCGGTAGGAGGAAGCCTGGAGCCCTGCCGTCTTGGAGAGGGGGAGCTCCCCTGGCAGGATCTTGTGGAGCAGCTGCAGGAGCAGGAATACGCCGGCGCGGTGGTCATTCGTGCCGATCGCTTGCCGGACCCTTACGGCGATGCCTTGCACGCCAAGGCTTTCCTCGAGAGGTTCTGAGCAGAAGGGCCCAACGAGAACGAGGAGCCCATGTCACGCTCCAAGACGGGCAAAGTCTGGGAAGGAAGGTTTCGGCAGGGCCCGGATCCCGAATTCGAGGCTTTCAGCCGATCGGTCGGCTTCGACTTCCGGTTGGCTCCTTACGAGCTGGAGGTGGACCGGGTATGGGCTTCCGCCCTCGGAAAAGTGGGGATCTACGCAGAGGAGGAGGTCCGGCTTGTTCATGCTGCGCTGGACGAGCTCCGGCAGCTCCTCCAGGCAGGGCGCATCGAGCCGCTGCCCAGCGACGAAGATGTTCACGTCCTGATCGAACGCCTCCTCACGGAGAAACTTGGACCCGTAGGAGAGCGCATCCACACCGGGCGGAGTAGAAATGACCTCGTGGTTACGGATCTGAAGCTGTACCTGCGGGACAACTTGGCTGAGATCCTTTCCGCCCTGATCGACCTGGGGAGACAGCTACTCGCCCGTAGCTACGAGAACCGGGACGTGCTCCTGCCCGCCTACACGCACCTCCAGCGCGCACAGCCGGTCAGCCTGAGCCATTACTTGTTGTCCCTCTTTTGGGCGCTTTCGCGCACAACGCGGCGCTTGCGGCAGTGGCTGGAGCTGCACAACACGTGCCCGTTGGGGAGCGGGGCGTGTGCCGGGAGCGGATTTGCCATCGACCGGGAGTTCGTAGCGAGATCGCTGGGATTCCGGGAACCGACCGGGAACAGCGTGGATGCAGTGGCCAGCCGGGACTTCGTCGTCGACGCGGTTCACATTTGCGCTTGCCTCATGTCGGATCTGAGCCGGTACGCGGAGGATTGGATCCTTTGGTCCACAGCCGAATTCGGTTTCTTGACTCTGGATGAGTCGCTCACCACAGGCAGCAGTCTGATGCCACAGAAGCGGAATCCAGATTCCCTGGAGTTGATCCGGGGGAAGTCCGCGCGGGTGCTGGCGGCCGAGACGCGCCTGCAGTTCCTGCTGAAGGCCCAACCCCTGACGTACAACCGCGACCTGCAGGAGGATAAGGAGCCGGTTTTCGACGCACTGGACCAAAGCCTTGCCTCGATTAGGATCTTCACGAAGGCCGTGGAGAAAGCCCAGTGGGTCGGTTCACGCATGCGGCAGGCTCTGGACCCAGCCCTCATGGCCACCGACCTTGCGGACTACCTTGTCCAAAAGGGACTGCCATTCCGGGAGGCGCATCGGATCGTGGGTCGGATGATCCTGTATGCGGAGGAAGCCTGCAAGCCGCTTCCCACCTGGGACCTCCGCGACTTCCGTCGGTTTTGCGATCGGGTGGACGACGACGTGTTCGAATGGCTGCGTCCCGAATTCAGCGTGCGCCGGCGGAACTTGGAGGGCGGTACTGGCCCGGAGGCTGTGGCCAGGCAGATCGAGCGCGCCCAGCAGGAGCTGGAGTGGCAGCTCGGGCTGAAGGCCGAGTTCGATTCGCTCCGGATCGCTGCACGGAGGCCCAGTTCTTGACCCTTGCGCGTGGGAGTTGGAGCAGCGGGTTGGGTTGTGTTCAGAGGTTTCGGAATCTTGACCTTGGTCAGGTGCGAGGCGACGAGCTGTTCTCCATCTGAGGCTGGTAAGTAGGTGCTTTCATGGCTTTGCCATGGCAACGGGAACAGGAAGGGGATTGGATCGCCCAGAGAGCTGGACCGTGGGACGTGCCGACGGCAGGGCTGAAAGAGCCTGTTCCTCGTCGAACCAGAGGAGCTCATCTCGGGCACCGCGGATCTCGTGGACGTGCGGAGGAAGTTGCTCTGCGCAGTCGGCTGCTGAGGGCTCGAGGATTTCGGGACGGCGAGGGAAGAGCATGGCAGTTGGGGAAAGGGGTTTTCCAATGGAGTCCTGTCTGGGCGACTGAGGCTACCATCCCCGCTATCAGTTCGGACCCCCGTAGCGCGTGAGACACTTGGGGCTCCGGCAGGGTCCGAGAGATGATCTTCGGCGTGGGGGACATGAAGCGAACCCTTTAGCAGATCGGGGCTGAGGTCCTGGAGGAGACGGGTGAGGGTTCTTTGGCGTGAAGCAACCATGTCAGTTCCTCAGGGAGGGCCTGCCACATGCCCGGAAGTCGTCGCCCGGAAGAGACCGTCGTGCTCATCACAGGCGCATCCTCCGGCATCGGGAAGGCATGTGCGGAGCACCTGGCACGGGACGGGTACCGAGTCTTCGGCACCAGCCGCTACGCGCCGTTCCCCCCTGACGCGGCACCGCCCAGACACCCCGTCATGCTTCAGATGGACGTCAACCAGGACGAGTCCGTGCGGCGGGCGGTGGATTTCATTGTCCGTGATGCGGGCCGACTGGACGTGGTCGTCAACAACGCCGGCATCGGGATCGCGGGCGCGGTGGAGGACACCTCCATCGAGGAGGCGAAGGCTCAACTGGAGACGAATTTCTTCGGCGTCCTGCGCGTCTGCCGGGCCGCGCTGCCGGTGATGCGGAGGCAGGGGGAAGGGCTCATCGTCAACATCAGCTCGCTGGGCTGGGTCATCGCGCTGCCTTTCCAGGCTCTGTACAGCGCGTCGAAGTTCGCCCTGGAGGGGCTCACAGAGGCCCTGCGGCTCGAAGTGCGCCGCTTTGGCATCCGAGTGACCGGCATTCAGCCCGGGCATACGCGCACTGGGTTCACCGATAGGCGCGTGCGGGTGGCAGCCTGGACTCAGGAATCGGCCTACGGGCCCTACGCCGAGCGAACCCTTCAAATCATGGAGCACGACGTGCGAAACGGAGGCGGGCCCGAAAAGGTGGCTGTCCTTCTGGAGCAGATCATTCGCTCGCCCAATCCCGCGCCCCGCTACCGGGTTGGGCCGGCGTTCCAACGGCTGGCCGCCGCTCTGAAGGGCATTCTCCCCGCTCGGACGTTCGAGTGGGCGCTAGCGCAATACTACCGGATCCCTTGACCCGGGATTCGGGGCGTGGGGCCAATCATGCGACGTTCCCCGTGGGTGAAAGGGAGCGCGCAGGGGTGGGGTCGCCTTAGTCGCCTCCGCACGCGGCCGCTCGACGTAGTCTTGACATTGTCGCCGGTCGCTACCTGGCAGGGAAAGAGTCGCCGCGGGGACTGTGTGCTTGCGCGGTCCGGGAGCGCGCGGGAAAGGCGGCTGCCTATATCCCCTACGGAGGTTTTTCGCGCCCCAGTGTGACAGTGTGCAGCGAGCGCCTGGACCTCTCGCTCACGGTCTTCGACCGAAGGGACACGCCCCAGGGCTTCACGTCAAGTGTGTGCGTGAGTCTGTGTGCTGGTTCTGCCAAGGGTAGGTAAGAGGGGAGGAGGCCATGGAAATGAAAACTCGGATAGGTAGGACTTCATTGGAGTTGCTCCAGGGGGACATCACTGAGATGGACACGGACGCCATTGTCAATGCAGCCAATGCAGCGCTGAAGATGGGGGGCGGGGTTGCGGGCGCGATTCTGCGCAAAGGTGGGCGGGTGATTCAGGAGGAGTGCGATCGCATCGGTGGCACCTACGTGGGCGGCGCCGTACTCACAACGGGGGGCAATCTCAGGGCGAAATATGTGATCCATGCCGTCGGCCCGAGGATGGGGGAAGGGGATGAGGACCGTAAGCTCCGCGACGCCACGCTGAACTCGCTCCGACTTGCGGATGAGCATGGCCTCAAGTCCATCGCCTTTCCTGCGATTAGCACAGGCATCTTTGGCTTCCCAATGGACCGTTGTGCCCAGAGCATGCTGTCCGCCACCATCGAATACCTCAAAGGCCAAACGGGGCTCGAGCGCGTCGTGTTCGTATTGTGGGGTGACCAGGCCTACAAGACCTTCGAGGATGCTTTGAAACGACTCACCGAGCAACTGAACGGAGACGAGCGCTCCTCGTAAGGGCAAAGTCCCCCGTTTCGAGCAGTGGGACTGAGGAGCCCGGGCGACTTCCGGCGAAACGGGATGGCAAAAAGGAAAAGTCACTTCCCGGAGCGAGGGGGCCGGGTCCCGTCCCGTCGGGCGGCCGGGGGAACACCTCATTGCCACGCCGGGGATCTGAATCGACCTCAGTGGGAGGATGTTCCAGCCGACCCCAGGAGTCGCTTCGATGCGGGTCCTTGGGCGTTATCCTGGTTTCGAGGGTTGAATTGCCTCACTGGGAGCCAGTAGCGGCTGTCTCGGAAGTGTTCCCTCGTCAGAAACTTCGCACATCGCATGAAACCCGATAGGCTCCGTGGGAGGTCTTCGCGATGGCTGCCAGCTGGCGGCCTGCTGGCCAACCCGCCAGGCGGGGATCGCATCGAGAGGGGTCGCTGCATGTGTGGAGGGTCCGAGGTGCGGTACCCCAGCTGTATGCAGGGCAAACGACCAGCGGGGCTCGAACCTCGCACCCCAGGTGTGCCGATCGTCCCTTATTTGCCACCTCGCTGCGGCCGGTTTTCTTCGGGACGCAGTTGGAAGCGAATGGTCGTCCGCGCTTGGACAAGGGAGAATTGGAGACCCAGGGAACTCAGAGCCTTGCGTGGGGGCCAATACTGTGCTAATTTGGTGGCGGTGACGAGGGAAGAACGCGCGGCGGGCAAGGGTCAGGCGCCCCGGGCTCGGAGCCGTGCCTCTGCTCAGCTTTTCCGGCTGCCGCGCAGCGGAGAATTGAGGGTCAAAACGTTCGGGGAGCCGCTCTACCCTGGTCGCGCCGCGAGAAGATGATGGACCCGGTACTCGGTTCGGCGATTCTTTTCGCGCGGGACTAACGGCATCGAGGGAGTGGGCACGGTCGCGGGATGCGGCAAGAGTGCCTGTGGCGACAGTTTCCGCCTCGCTCGGAGTCAGTGTTTGGGGCTGGTGTTTCGGCACCTCCGAGGACTTTGCTCACCAGGTCAGGCCGGATTGAGGCCTGAGAGCTTTGTCGAGAGGCACAGGAGGAAGTCTTGTCCGCCGGACAGAGGCGCGCCGCGTGGTTCATCTCCGTTTCGGCGGAAGACCGTCCCACCAGCATTCGAACGGCAGCAAGCCGCAAAATGCGACTTGCCCGCGCCCGAGGGCCGCAGTCTCGGGAACGTTCGCCGGTGCGACTTCTTGTCTGCGGCGGTCCTTCGACGCACTCGCGAAAGGAAGTTCGGGCTTCGGAGCTTTGGCACCGGGTAGCCGGAGGCGTTGGGAGTCCCTCTGGTGGTGGAGATCGCCGGCGGAGGTGTCCGCGCATCCTTGCCACCGCGCACTCGGCTCTTGCCCATTGAGGTGTGAAACTTGGGTGACGCCATCACCGGGCTGATTTTCGATGTCAAGCGGTTTGCCCTTCATGACGGTCCCGGGATCCGCACGTCCGTCTTTCTAAAGGGCTGCCCGTTGCGGTGTGTGTGGTGCCACAACCCGGAGGGAAGGTCCCCTTACCCAGAGCTGGCCTTGCGCCCAACTCGCTGCCTCGGCTGTGCTGCCTGCGTGGAAGTCTGCCCGCGCGGGGCTGTGGTCGAGCATAATGGGCGTTTTCTGGTGCGCCGCGATCGTTGCGAAGCCTGCGGACGGTGCGCAGAAGTATGCTACTCGGGGGCGAGGGAGAGGGTGGGTCGGAGGGTGAGTCCGGAGGAACTGCTCGCGGAACTCGAGAAGGACCGCGACTTCTACGCCCAATCTGGAGGGGGCGTGACGTTCACCGGGGGCGAGCCTTTCTTTCAAGCCCGTTTCCTGAACGAGATGCTGCGCCTCGCCAAGGCTCGCAGCCTCCACACCGCCGTCGACACCTGTGGCTACGCCGACTGGGACGACATCGAGCGATGTCTGCCCTGGACGGACCTTTTCCTCTTTGACCTCAAGGTCATGGATGAAAAGAAGCATAGGCGGTTCACCGGTGTAGGCAACGGACAGATACTGCACAACCTCAGGCTTCTGGTCTCCCGTGGGGCCCGGGTGCAAGTTCGAATCCCCGTGGTGCCCGGCGCGAACGATGATCCGGAGAACTGGCGTGCCACGGCCGCGTTTTTGACCAGTTTGCCCGAGGTTCCTCCGGTGGAATTGCTGCCCTATCATCGGCTTGGGGAAAGCAAGTTCGAAAGGCTGGACCGGGAGCCGGAGTTCCACGCGGATGTGGAGCGATCCCGCGAGAGAGCCCGTTGGGCCGCGGAGCTTCTCCGGCGAGCAGGATTGGTTGTTGTAGTGGGAGGTTAGCGAGATGCCGATGCCCGATCGGGTGAAACGGTTGCGCGAGCAAAGTCTCGCGGCAGAACCGACGCTCACGACGGAGAGGGCAGAGCTGGTGACAAGCGTGTACGAATGCGAGCTCCCCGGCGGTTCGACGCGATTGCTACGCGCACGCGTCTTTTCCCACCTCCTCGCCCACAAGCAGATCTACATCGGCGAGGGGGAGCTGATCGTGGGGGAGAAGGGCCCCTTCCCTAAGGGAGCACCGACCTATCCTGAACTGTGCTGCCACAGTCTGCGAGACCTGGAGGTGCTGAACTCCCGCCCCAAGGTCTGGTATCGAGTTTCCGAAGGCGCGAAGCGGATCTACGCCGAGCGGATCATTCCTTTCTGGCAAGGCAGATCGATGCGCGACCGGATCTTTGCCGAGATGACCCCGGAATGGCGGGATGCCTACGAGGCCGGCGTCTTCACCGAATTCATGGAGCAGCGTGCTCCCGGACATACCGTGGCGGACGACAAGATCTATCGCAAAGGGATGCTGGACTTCAAGCGCGAGATCCAGGCCGCTTTGGCCCAGCTGGATTTCGAAAGAGATCCGCTGGCGCTGGACAAGAAGGAAGAACTCGAGGCCATGGCCCTTTGTGCCGATGCGCTAATTTTTTTCGCGCGTCGACACGCGCAAAAAGCGAGGGAACTGGCCCAAAGCCACCCCGATCCGAAGCGTCGGCGCGAGCTGCAAAGGATCGCCGAGGTCTGTGAGTGGGTCCCAGCTCACGCCCCTCGCGATCTCTGGGAAGCGATCCAGTATTACTGGTTCGTCCATCTGGGAGTGACGTGCGAGCTGAACACGTGGGACTCGTTCAGTCCGGGCCGCCTGGACCAACACCTATTCCCGTTCTACAAGCGAGGACTGGAGGATGGGTCGCTCACGATTGACGATGCCCGGGAGCTTCTGCAGTGTCTCTGGATCAAGTTTCACAATCAGCCGGCGCCCCCGAAGGTCGGTGTGACGGCGGAGGAGAGCGCCACCTACACCGATTTCGCGCAGATCAATCTCGGTGGACTCAAAGAAGACGGGTCGGATGGCGTCAATGATCTGACCTACTTGATCCTGGACGTCGTCGATGAGATGCGCTTGGTCCAGCCGAGCGCTTCCATCCATGTCAGCCAGAAGAGCCCGGACGAGTTCATCCGACGCGCATGCCGAATCATTCGCACTGGATTTGGGCAGCCCTCGGTATTCAACACCGATGTGGTGATCCAGGAAATGCTGCGTGTAGGGAAGCGGATCGAGGATGCCCGAAACGGCGGGACCAGCGGCTGTGTGGAGACCGGGGCCTTCGGGAAGGAAAGCTACATCCTCACAGGCTACCTGAACATCCCTAAGATCCTCGAAATCACGCTGAACGATGGCGTTGACCCGCGCACCGGCAAGCGCATCGGCCTGCCGACGGGCGATCCGCGTTCTTTCGCAAGCTTCGATGAGCTATTCACTGCTTTCGAGAGGCAACTGCGACATTTCGTCGACATCAAAATACGCGGCAACAACGTGATCGAGCGACTCTACGCGAAGTACATGCCGGCGCCCTTCCTGTCCATCCTCATCGACGATTGCATCGCGAAGGGAATGGACTACCATGAGGGAGGTGCGCGCTACAACTCCACCTACATTCAGGGGGTGGGCCTCGGTTCCATCACGGACTCGCTGACTGCCCTCCGCTACCACGTGTACGACAGAGGTTCGCTGACGATGGCGGAGATCCTGGAAGCGCTGCGAAGGGATTTCGAAGGTGCAGAACGGCTACGGCAGCTTCTCGTGAATCGTACGCCCAAATACGGCAACGACGACGAATACGCGGACGAAACCATGCGGCGGGTCTTCGAGGCCTTTTTCGCGGCCGTCGACGGTCGTCCTAACACAAAGTGCGGTCACTACCGGATCAACTTGCTGCCGACCACCGTGCACGTTTACTTCGGCTCGGTCACCGGGGCTTTGCCGGACGGCCGCAAGGCCGGCATGCCGCTCTCCGAGGGGGTTTCCCCCGTGCAGGGTGCCGACCGCAAGGGTCCGACGGCGGTGCTGAAGTCCGTGGCGAAGATCGATCACGTGCGGACGGGAGGCACGCTCTTGAATCAAAAATTCACCCCCCGGCTATTCCAAAGCGACGAGGCGCTGGACAAGCTGGTCCAGCTCATCCGGACGTATTTTCGACTGGGCGGGCACCACATCCAGTTCAACGTAGTGGATGCGGAAACCCTGCGCAAGGCTCAGCAAAACCCGGAGGAGTACAGAAGCCTCGTGGTTCGTGTGGCTGGCTACAGCGATTACTTTTGTGATCTGTCGAAGGCCTTGCAGGACGAGATCATCTCCCGCACGGAGCACGAGACTTGCTGAGGGAACTCCCAAGAAGGCGGGGATCGTGAGCGGACACCGGACCGATTCCTGGGACAGCTTTTGTTGTCTCAACGAGCGGAGGAAGGATTGACACGAGCCGAGTTTTACCGGAAACTGGTGAATGGCGAGCGGCTCTTCGGGCTTTGCCTCTCCCATGCATCGCCCGTGTGGGTAGATCTTGTGAGCCGGCTTGGTCTCGATTTCGTGTTCATTGACATGGAACACTTCCCATTTTCCGAGGCGGAGGTGGCCTATCTCTGCCGGGCACACGCGGCCTGCGGCGTCGCCCCTTTCGTCCGGGTGCCGGGCGTGGACGGTCCCTACGCGCGTCGGGCCAAGTTCTGGGGCGCCTGGGGTGTGGTGGCACCTTACATCGAGCACGCAGACGAGGCCGAAGCCCTGGTTGCCGCGGTGAAATGGGACCCGCTGCGGGGGGAAAAGCTGCGCGCATGGCGCGAGCATCGGAACGCGCCGGCCGCCTCGCTCGACTACCTCCGTGGTCGGAATGCGGACGTTGCGGTCCTCGTCAATATCGAGAGCGTGCCCGGCGTGGAGAGACTGGGCCAGATCCTCGCCGTGCCGGGGGTGGATGCAGCCTTGATTGGGCCGCACGACCTTTCGATCAGCCTCGGCATCCCCGAGCAGTACGATGACCCGGAGTTTCTGCGCCAAGTGAGTTCGATCATCAGCACCTGCCGCCGCCTGGAAAAGCCCGTCGGCGTGCACGTCTGGTGGGACTTGCAGCGAGAGCAACGGTGGTTAGAGGAGGGGATCAGCTTCTTGATCCATTCCACGGATCTCATCGTCGTCGAGAAAACGCTGCGCCAGGAGCTCCAGACCCTGCGAGGCGGCCCCGCCGCTGGACCGCCAGCGGGAGGGTCTCGAGTGAAACGCGGATAAGGGGCTCGCTGGCAGAGGGTCATCGGCTATCGCTTGCGGAAGGTTTTGGGGCGATTCTTTTCGCACGGCAGTCCTGTGCAGATTGCCTGCGAGGGTCTCGGCCCGGATCCGCGGGCGGTGCTGCGAAATCGCAGCCCATCGGCTTGCAAAAGGAATGTGGCAAGTCAGACTACGGAAAGGCTAACTGAGCGAACGAGCATCCGGTCCGCTGGGACCGACTTGGCCGGGGAAGGGCGTTTTACGGAGCGTCCGTGTATTGCGAGGTTTGCGATGAAGGCGAACCAGTTTGGTTCGACGGTGTTGCTGGTGGCGATGTCCTTTTCGGCTCGAGGGCTTCTTGCTGATTCGGGCTGGTTGGATCTCTCGACGGCCGTCGTCGTCAAGCCCCGCGGGGTTTCCGCGAACGCGCCGGTGGCAGTCCGAGTGCTCACGGAGGAAATCGAGAGGCGCACGGGAATCCGGCTGCCCGTCGAGTCCGGCTGGCACGGAGACAGGCGTGCGAAGATTGTGGTGGCCCTTGCTTCGGGCCTCGGGGAGTTCCCCCTTTCCGTTCGCTCTTTGGCCGATGGTTTTCCCGGGGACACGCCTGAGGCCGTCCTGGTAGCAAGCCAGGCGGATGGTCCGGTAGTTGTCCTCGCAGGAAGCGACCGGCGCGGCACCTTGTACGCGGTCGGCCGCTTTCTCCGGAAACTGCGCTGGGAAAGGGGGCAGCTCCATTTTCCGGCCGGATACCGTCTGCAGACGGTCCCTTCGCAGCGCATCCGAGGGCATCAGCTAGGCTATCGACCGAAGACGAATACCTACGATGCCTGGACGCCCGAGCAGTTCGAGCGGTACATTCGGGAGCTAGCGCTCTTCGGTGCCAACGCAATCGAGATCCTGCCGCCCCGGACGGACGATGCGGCCACCAGTCCGCACATGAAACTTGAACCTCTCGAGATGATGATCCGCCTTTCCTCGATCATCAAGTCGTACGGCATGGAGGTATGGATCTGGTACCCGAACGTCGGCGAGGACTACGAGAGCGATTCCGCGATCCGGGAGGAATTGAGGGAGCGGGAGGAGGTCTTTCGGAGCCTACCCCACATCGATCATTTGTTTGTCCCCGGAGGGGATCCGGGGCGCTTGCACCCGGATGTCCTTTTCCCCTGGCTCGAGAAGGTCGCAGCCCTTCTGCGGAAATACCACCCCGGCGCCGACATTTGGGTTTCTCCCCAGGCCTTCCGTCCAACCGAGGATTGGGTGGAGGCTTTCTTTCGGCATGCCAATGCCGGATACGAGTGGTTTGGAGGCGTGGTCTTTGGGCCTTGGGTGAACACGCCTTTGCGCGAGCTGAGGAAGCGTTTGGTCCCTCAAGTGCCCATCCGTCGCTACCCCGACATCACGCATACCCTCAGTTGTCAGTACCCAGTGTGGCGTTGGGATCTCGCCTACGCAATCACCCTGGGCCGTGAACCGATCAACCCTCGTCCTGTGGCAGAGAAGCACATTGAGAACCTCTTCCACGATTTGGCCATCGGGACAATTGGCTACTCCGAAGGCATCAATGACGATGTGAACAAGTTTGTGTGGCTGGATCAGATGTGGGATCCGTCGACGCCGGTGATCGAGACCCTGCGCGACTACGCGGGCTTTTTCATCGAACCGCGCCTGGCCGATCCTATCGCCCAGGGCATCCTTGCGCTCGAGAGGAACTGGGAGGGACCCCTGATCGCCAATTCAGGAGTCGAGGTGGCCCTTGCGCAGTGGCGACAGTTGGAGGAAGAAGCCCCTCCTCACGTCGCGAGCAACTACCGCTTCCAGATGTGCCTGCTTCGGGCCTACTACGATGCCTACATCCGGAGAAGGCTCCTTTACGAAACAGAGTTGGAAAGGCGGGCGCACGAGGCGCTCGCGGGTGCGCAGGAAACTGGCAGCCTGCGAGCGCTCGACGAGGCGGAAGCCATTCTGCTGAAAGCCCGGAGGGAGCCCGTAGCCCAGAAGCTCAAAGAACGCTGCTGGCAATTGGGCGATTCTCTGTTCAAGAACATCGGTGCGCAGTTGTCGGTGGAGCGCTACGGCGCGATTTCCCGCTCGCGCGGGGCGTTTTTGGATGGGATCGACGAACCGCTGAACGATGCGCGATGGCTTCTGTCCCAGTTCGAGAGAATCCGGAAGCTACAGATGGAGGCGGAACGTACGAAGGCGCTGTGGGATCTCGTGAACCGGACGAACCCGGGCCCGGGCGGCTTTTACGACAATTTGGGCTCCTGGGAATCGTGGTCGCGGATCGTCCCGGGCGCCGGTTGGGAGTCCGATCCCGGGGTGCTGCTCACGCCAAGCGTGAGTTTTGGGGTTGGCCTGCGTGCCGGGGAGTGGCTTCCCACGCTTCAGGTTGAGGGATTCGAGGGCGAGGCAGTTCCTTTGGCTTGGCTTGTCCAGGCAACAACGCTCTACAGCACGCCCCTCTCCGTGCGCTACACCGGCTTAGACCCCGAGGTCCGGTATCGCTTGCGGGTGGCGTACACGGGGCGTTTCCAGTCTCGTATCCGCCTTGTGGCCGACAGCCTTTTCGTGATCCACGAATTCATTCAAACGGGGGAGAAACCGCTGTGGGAATTTGAGATCCCGCCCGAGGCCACCTCCGACGGGGAGCTGGTTCTCACCTGGACGTGCCCGGACGGCGAGCGCGGATCGCAGGTTGCGGAATTGTGGCTCATGCGAGAAGACTCGCTACGCTAACCAGCGTGTCCTCCGCCGCTGCGGCTGGAGCCTGCCCCGCAAGTGGGGCCACCAGTTCCAGGATGGGCAAGCGGCTTTTCTCGGAGGCGTCGACTGGGGACGCGTTCGGGGGATGGCACCTTTGGGGGCAACGCGGGGTTGGGTTTGCCAGGGTTGGGGGGCGTCCGGGAGTGAGGGGCTTCCGGTGAGGCATTCGGATGGGACGCTGTTCTCCCACCCAGCATGCCCGAATCCCCTTGAAAAAGAACGGATGCTTGTCTATATTGGCCGGAAATTTGAGGCTGCCGATGCGCAACCCCTACAGACGGACGGACATATTCCGGTGTCGGCATGAAAGCCATGCTCGGTTCGGGTATCGGGTCTCCTCCTATCACGTGCTCCGGGCCAAACGATGCTACCCGAGCGGATGCGTGGCCTATCGTTGGTTTTGTCATCGTTTTGCTAAGGGGATGAGTTGCGTGCGCGGGTTCCATCGGGTGGGGCGGCTGTGCTTTGGCTGTACGCATTACCGCGACACGCGCATGCACTACCAGCCGGAGGTAGTCATTCCGCACGAGGAGTTCCTGCGTTTCTTGGATGAGGTACAGGAATTTGAGGAGTGGCTGTCGGAGTGTCGGTACAGTCGCCTCGAAATCCTTGCCACGGTGGCGCGGATCCAGCCGCGACTCATCAAGATTCGCGAGAAATCGGGTGCTCGGCTGGTCCTCGGCGGCTACATCGTGCGGCTCGAGGAGGCTTTCCTCGGCCGGACGCCGTTTGAGGATCCGGTCTACCTTGAGTTGGGGGCGCACCTGTTGCGCCGTTTCGGCTTGGGTCAAGGGATTAGGATTGAGTTCCAGGCAAATTTAAGACTATCGGACGGACGGCTGCATCTTTTCGCTCCCTCGCGGATGGAGGTGGTGGAACGGAGCGAACACGCGGTTGCCGCCGTGGAAGACGCCGAAGCCCTGTTGGGCCGGCTGGTGGCCACGCGCGTTCCCGAGGGGGTGGAACGTTGTCTTTCGTGCCCTCGGGCCACGCTCGTCGAAGTGGAGGTCCGCGGAGGACGGGCCAAGGGGCCGAGGCGCGAGCTTTATTGCCTCGAGGGAATCCAGGAACACGCCCTGTGCGTGCTCCCTATCCTGGACCGCTTGCGAGAGGAACTGGTCGATTTCGAACTTTGCGGCGATGGTGAGGTCCTGGGCTAACTGCCTGGAGTGGGACGGAAATGGCCAAGATCACGAAACGCTCTGAGGATTACTCGCGCTGGTACACCGATGTGATCATGCAAGCCGAGTTGGCCGACTATGCCCCCGTTAAGGGTTGCATGGTAATCCGGCCGAACGGGTACGCCATCTGGGAGAAGATCCAGAGCGTGCTGGATCGCATGTTCAAGGAGACCGGTCATCGCAATGCCTATTTCCCGCTATTCATTCCCGAGAGCTTCATGCGGAGGGAAGCGGAGCACGTGGAGGGCTTTGCCCCCGAATGTGCTGTGGTGACGCATGGGGGCGGGAAAAAGCTCGAGGAGCCCCTTTACGTCAGGCCCACCTCCGAGACGATCATTTGGGCCATGTACAAGGACTGGATCCAGTCCTACCGTGATCTGCCTCTGCTTATCAATCAATGGTGCAATGTGGTTCGTTGGGAGATGCGAACCCGCCTATTCCTGCGCACCACCGAGTTCCTCTGGCAAGAGGGGCACACGGCTCATGCCACGGAGGCGGAAGCGGAGGAGGAGGCTCGCAAGATCCTGCAGATTTACCGCACCTTCGCAGAAGAGTACATGGCTATGCCCGTGATTCCCGGCCAGAAGACGGAAAAGGAGAAGTTCGCCGGCGCCTTGCGTACCTACACCATCGAAGCGATGATGCAGGATCGGCGCGCTTTGCAGGCAGGGACTTCGCACAATCTCGGACAGAATTTCGCGAGGGCCTTCGACGTGAAGTACCAAGATGAGAACGGCGAGCTGCAATACGTCTGGGCCACGAGCTGGGGCGTCTCGACCCGCCTGATCGGAGCCCTTATCATGACCCACAGCGATGATCAGGGACTCGTGCTGCCGCCCCGGTTAGCGACGCTGGAGGTGGTGGTCGTGCCCATCTGGAAGGGGGATGATGAGATGAGCCAGATGAAAGAGGCGGCGCACCGGCTGGCGGACTCCTGGAAGGGGAAGCTCACTTATCACGTGGACGATCGCGAGGGTTACCGCCCTGGCTGGAAGTTCAATGAGTGGGAATCGAAGGGGGTACCGGTCCGGGTGGAGCTGGGCCCTCGTGACCTGCAGCGCAACGAAGCGACCCTGGTCCGGCGGGACACAGGCGAGAGAACTACTGTGCCGCAGGACCGAATCTTGGAGGCCATCAAGGATCTGCTTGAGGATATCCAGAGCTCACTCTTCCGCCGCGCGCTGGAATTCCGGGAAAAGTACACTTTTGTGGTGGACGAGTACGACGAGTTCAAGGAGAAGATTGATGAGCCGGGAGGCTTTTTCCTCGTCCACTGGTGCGGGGACAGGGCCTGCGAAGACCGGTTGCAGGAGGAAACGAAAGCCACTATTCGTTGCATCCCCTTTGACAGGCCGGCGGAGCGGGGTAGGTGTTTGCTCTGCGGCCGACCGTCCGACGGTAGGGTGGTAGCTGCCAAAGCGTACTGAAAAGGCCGAACAGCGGACCGCAGTTCTGGATTCATGGCGTTTGAGGCTTGCGTTTTCTTCGGGTTTGGCCGGAGAAGTGTGCCGGAAGAGCTTCGGGTATCCGGATGCTGGAAGAGAAGGTAGCGGCATTCCTTCGGTCGGTGAGCGACATCGTTTGGGGGCCACCCATGCTCGTCCTGCTGGTGGGGACGGGGATCTACCTCACCATCAGGCTTCGAGCCTTGCAGATCCGGGGGCTGTGGTATTCGTTGTGGCTCGCCCTGGTGAAGCGGAAGGAGCAGGACCAGGCTGAAGGCGATATCACTCACTTTCAGGCCCTGATGACCGCACTTGCTGCCACCGTAGGCACGGGGAACATAGCGGGTGTGGCAACGGCGATCGCAGCAGGGGGACCGGGAGCGCTGTTCTGGATGTGGATCACGGGCCTCTTCGGCATGGCTACCAAGTATTCCGAGGCCGTGCTGGCCGTGAAGTACCGGCAGGTGGATCGGTTCGGCACGATGAGCGGCGGCCCCATGTATTATCTTTCGAAGGGGCTGGGTTGCCCTTGGCTGGGAGCCCTGTTCGCCTTCTTCGCATCGATCTCGGCCTTCGGAATCGGAAACATTGTGCAGTCGAACTCGGTGGCTGATTCCCTCTCTTTCGTGCTGCCGTCCGTGAAGCCTTGGATGACGGGCGCGGTGATGGCCTTTGCCACTGGCCTTGTGCTTCTGGGCGGGATCAAGAGCATCGCTCGCACGGCAAGCGTGCTTGTCCCCGTCATGATCGTGTTCTACGCAGCGGGAGCTATCGTGGTGCTCGCGGCCAAGATTTCCGAACTCCCAGCGGCGTTGGTTCTTGTTTGTCGAGGAGCGTTTACCGGAACGGCCGCGGTGGGAGGGTTCGCGGGCGCCGCCGTGCGGGAGGCGATCCGCTGGGGCGTGGCGCGCGGGGTCTTCTCCAACGAGAGTGGGCTCGGCAGCTCCCCCATTGCAGCCGCCGCAGCGCAGACGAAGAATCCCGTGAGCCAAGCCTTGGTGTCGATGACGCAGACGTTCATCGATACGATCGTCGTCTGCAGCTTCACGGGGTTGGTGATCGTCACGACCGGCCTCTGGAAGAGCGGATACAATGGCGCCGAGCTGACGAGCCGGGCTTTCAGCGCTGGGCTGCCCGGAAACTGGGGCGGCTGGATCGTTTCCTTGGGCTTGGTCCTGTTCGCCTATTCCACGATCTTGGGCTGGAGCTACTACGGCGAGAAATCGCTGGAGTACCTTCTCGGTGAACGCGCTGTGCGCCCCTACCGGGTGGCATTCACCCTGTTTGTCTTCGTGGGGGCCGTGATCCATAAGCTCGAGCTGGTCTGGGGATTCGCCGACGTCATGAACGGCCTAATGGCCGTGCCGAACCTCATCGGATTGATTGGGCTGGCAGGCATCGTGGTGAGTGAGACCGCCAAGTACTACCCTCATCGGGGCTGAGAACACTCGCCTCTGTCCTCCGGGAACGCGATGCGGGCCACATTCGTTAATCGCACTGCGTCGGGGAGATAAATGCCGCCAGGAGGGCCGACATGTCGAGCGGGAGGTGATCCGTCATGTCCGAGGAGCCTTCGAAAGAGCGAATTGAAATCGAGGTTCCATCCAAGGCCTTGTACGTTCAGCATGCTCATTGCCCCAAGGGCTGCGATCTGATGGAACCGGGTGTCAAGATCGGAGGGTATCCCTCGGTGCGCGTCAGACTCCGCCACCACGGGAAGGAGGGCTTCATCTACCTGGATCCCAGGTACGGGAGTTTCGAGAACATCAGCGAGATCGATGTGCCGGATGGCGAGGTGGTGGAGTTCTTCTGCCCCCATTGCGGTGCCTCCCTCAAGGATGAGCATGCGCGGTGCAAGGTGTGCTCCGCGCCGATGTTCGCGCTCTCCTTGCCCCGGGGTGGGATCATCGAGGGATGTCTGCGCAAGGGCTGCTTCGAGCATGTCTTGAGGATCGTGAGCGGAGAAGAGCTGCTTTCCCGCCTCTTTGAGAGCGACACGCTGTCGTCTTACCTCTGAGCGAGGCCGGACGGTGGAGCAAACGGAAGGCAAAGCGGTTTTCCGGGTGGGCTACGTCGCGATTCTCGGCCGTCCGAACGTGGGGAAGTCCACCCTGATGAACGCCCTCCTCGGGCAGAAACTGTCCATCGTCTCGCCCAAGCCACAGACGACCCGACATCGAATCCTCGGCATCCTGAGCGGGGAAACCTTCCAGATCGTTTTCTTCGATACGCCCGGTCTGCTTGACCCGAGGTACAAGCTCCAGGAAGTGATGCTGAAGAGCGCGGAACGGGCAGCTCAGGATGCGGATGAGGTCTTGTTCATGATCGAGGCCTTGCCCGAATCCCACGAGCTGGACTTTCAATGGCTGGAACGCCTGAAGATCCTGGATAAGCCATCCATTCTGGCCATCAACAAGATCGACTTGGTCCCAAAGGATCAGCTGCTGCCGCTCATCGACGAATGCCACCGGCGATACCAGTTCCGCGAAATCGTGCCCATCTCCGCCCTCAAGCAGGACGGGATCGACATCCTGCGAGATGTGCTCGTCCGCTACTTGCCCGAAGGCTCGCCGCTGTACCCCGAGGACATGCTGACGGACCAGCCCGAGCGCTTCTTCGTGGCCGAGATCATTCGCGAGAAGATCTTCCAGAGGTACGGGGAAGAGATTCCCTACTCCGCGACCGTGGTGATCGACGAGTTCAAGGAGCGGCCCGGCGCGAAGGATTACATCCGAGCTTCGATCTACGTAGAAAAGCCGGGTCAGCGGAAGATCCTGATCGGCAAGGGAGGCGAGGCCCTGAAGCGGATCGGCCGGGAAGCCCGGGAAGAGATCGAAGCATTTCTCGGCCGCCCCGTCTTCCTGGAGCTCTGGATAGGCGTGAAAGAGAAGTGGCGCCAGAAGGAATCGCTGCTCCGCCAATTCGGGTACCAGCCGTGAGAGAGGTCCCCGTCGATCCTGCTGCCGGGAGGGACCGAGGCGTAACGGGGCAAGAGTCGACCAGTCCCGCAGGGCTCCCGCGTCCTCAAGCATGACGCAAATGCACTGACCAAGCTTGGATCCGGACATTGGCGACATGCCGCGTGGGAACTCCTCTCCGGGGAGGGGGGCCGTCCCGGGTCTATTTCCTGCCAGTGGCCGGGATTGCGTTGCTGGCTCTTGCTCAGTGTGCACCCGCTCCCCGTTCTGGCGAGCGAGAGCCGCTGATCTCCGTGGGACTGGTCACTGGAGCCCAGTCGAGTTCCTTCCGCCTGACTAAGCCGGCCACACTTCTCCTCGACGGTGAGGCAGCGGGTAGTTTGAGCGAGGGGACCTACCGGATCCGCCTGGAAAAGCCTCTGCACCGCGGGACGGCATCGCGGGAGGAGATATCATCCGGGCGGAACGCTTCGACAGCCTCCGGTCTGCGACTCGTGCTTCTCGACGAGCGGGGCCGGAAGGCCGGCGAGGCGCAGCAAGCCATTTCGCTGAGGAATGGCGATCTCGTATTCCTCGGCCGATCGGGCCGTCGGCGGCAGGATCGTGTCTACCCCGGACGAGTGGATTTCCTCTTGTGGCGTGGGCAGATGGCGATCGTCAATCGCTTGCCGCTCGAGGAGTACGTGCGCGGGGTCTTGCTGGCCGAGATCTCGCCCAAGTCGCCGCAGGAGGCCCTGCGAGCGCAAGCCATTGCTGTGCGGAGCATGGCCCTCTCTCAGCGCCGGCAGGCGCATGCGGGGGCTCCCTTCGAACTATGCGCGGATTGGCACTGCCAGGTCTACGCCGGCGTCCCCTTGGACAAGAGCCCCGTGGATGAGGCCGTGAAGACCACGCGGGGGATGGTATTGTATTCCGGCGGGACGGTGATCCAGGCCCTGTACAGCGCCAATTGCGGAGGGCACACGGAATCCGCCGCGCGGGCGTGGCGTGGATCGCGCCTGGATTACCTGCGCGGGGTACTGGACGGGCCGCAGGACGTGGATCCGGACCTCACCAAGGAGAGAATCCTTGAACAATGGGTCCTCGGCAAGCCAGACGTGTTCTGCAAGGATTCTCCCCGTGGGCACTTCCGCTGGACGAGGGTGATCAAAGCCTCGGTGCTGAAAACCAGGCTCGAACGGATGCTGGGCAGGACGGTGGGGGATGTGCTGGAGCTCGCAGTTCTGCGCCGAGGGGTCTCCGGCAGAGCCTTTCGCATTCAGATCACCACGACCGAGGGGAACTTCCAGGTCGACGGAGAGCTCCGGATCCGCCACCTCTTGGCGCAGCCAGCGCTGCCAAGTTCCTGCTTCGCCGTGGAGGTGCGAGAAGGGGGTGCCGGCCGGGAGTTTGTGCTGCATGGCGCGGGATTCGGGCACGGAGTCGGCCTGTGCCAGGATGGAGCGGCGGCGATGGCTAAGCGCGGCTACCGCTACTGGGAGATCCTTGCGCATTACTATCCCGGCACGCGTCTATTGCAAATCTATTGAGCGGCACCGGCGCTACGGTGGGGAGGCGAATTGGCCCGAAGGATCTGCATTGTCTTTGTGGACGGGTTGGGCATTGGGGATCCCTCTCCGGAGACGAATCCTCTGGTCGGCGCCAGTACGGGGCTATTGGCCTTTTACCGGGAGGAGCTACCTCGTAAGGCGCTTCCCCGAGGCGGGATGGCCGTGGGAATTGACGCCTGCCTCGGGGTGGAGGGGATTCCCCAAAGTGCGACGGGCCAGACCACGCTCCTGACAGGGGTCAATGGCGCCCGGCTGGTAGGGCGTCACCTACCCGGTTTCCCCAATCGGACGCTTCGACGCCTTCTCTTCGAGCGTTCGTTGCTTCGGATAGCTCGGCAGATGGGGCTCAGGGCGGCCTTTGTGAACGCGTACACTCGCCTGACGAATAGCGAGAGCTTCGAAGATCTGCTGCCGCGCGTCTCGGCCACCACGATGGCATGCCTCAGCGCAGGGCAGGCGTTCCGCACGCTGGAAGACTTGCGAGAAGGCCGAGCCGTCTACCAGGATTTTACCAATGAGGAGCTGCGGGAGAGGGGGTTCCACGTGCCGCTCTGGTCCCCGGACACGGCAGGGAGGATTCTCGCCGAGATTTCGGCAGAGCTTGAGCTGTGTCTGTATGAGTTCTTCCGGACGGACCGGGTGGGACACAAGGGCGATCTCGAGCGGGCGAAGCAGGTGATCGCGGAGTTGGAGGAGTTTGTGGATTCCCTGCTGAGCCATATTGATTTTCGGGAGCAGACGGTCTTGGTGGTGAGCGACCATGGGAACATCGAGGACCTGGCCACCCCCACCCATACGCCCAATCTGGCCTTTGCTGCGGCTTGGGGCTGGGGGGCGGAGGAACTAGTGTCGGCCTGCTCCTCGCTGGAGGATGTGCATCCGGCAATTCTACGCTCCCTTGCAGGGAACGATGGCTTCCGCGCGGGGCAGCTCGGGCGGGAAATTTCCCCTTGACACTTGGGGGCGAAATTGCTAAAATAGGCCGGCGTTGAAATCAGACGGTTCGGTCCTGTCGTCCCAGTCATTGCTGAACCAAAGGACCGAAGGCAGTGGCGAGGGCGCCAGGGAACGGCTACTGGCTTCAGCCAGAGCGGAGGTTCCCATGCTGGTGGCGGTGAAAGTGGAGCGAGTCACGCTGGACACTTCCACGAATCGCTTCGTCGTGATCCTCAAGGATGAGGTTCACGGGCGCTGGCTTCCGATCGTGGTTGGCTCGACGGAAGCGCAGGCGATCGCGCTCCAGCTCGAGAAGATCACTCCCCCGCGCCCGCTCACGCACGATCTCATGAAGAACCTGCTCCTCTCGCTCGACGTCCAAGTGACCCGCGTGATCGTCAACGACCTTCGGGAAAACACCTACTACGCGCTCATTTCCCTCAAGGTGAATGGGGATCAGAAGGAGATCGACGCACGACCCAGTGACGCGATTGCCCTCGCGCTCCGGATGCATGCTCCCATTTTCGTCGACGAAGAAGTGATGAGGAAGGCCGCCGTGGTGGAACAACGTGAGACTCCCGAGATGAACCTGACCCCGGAAGAGGAACGTGAGGAGAGGGTGGAAGAACTTTCCCTCGCCGACAGACTGGAGCAGCTCAACATCGAGCTGCGAAAGGCCATTCGCGACGAGCGCTACGAAGATGCGGCCAAGCTTCGCGACCAAATCAACGAACTCCGCAAGATGCGGGAAAAGCAAGAGTAAGCCAGAGATTCTGCGGGGTGATCAAGGAGCCCACGCTGACCGGCGTGGGCTTTTTTGTTGGGCAGACTGCTCCGTTTCGTGCGATCCCTTCCAGACGCGGAACCAGCCATTCGCATGAGGGGATGCCACATGGCCAAGGGCTCCGTGTTGGTCGTGGAAGACGACCGGGACATCGGTGAGCTCCTGGAGTACAATCTTGCCCGGAACGGTTACGAGGTCCGAGTGGCCACCACCGGCGAGGAGGCGCTCGAGGAAGTCAAGAAGCGATCGCCCGACCTGATCATTCTGGACCTGATGCTCCCGGGCGTCGACGGCATCGACGTTTGTCGCATGCTCCGGGCTGATCCCGATACGGCGGCAATTCCCATCCTGATGCTCACGGCAAGGGACCAGGAGGCAGACATTGTGACCGGTCTGGAAATCGGTGCCGACGACTACATGACCAAGCCCTTCAGCGTGCGGGTCCTCTTGGCCCGCGTCAAGGCCCTGCTTCGTCGGCGGCGCGTGGGGGAGGCTCCGGAGGGCCAGACCGTCCGCATCGGCGAGCTTCAAATTGACCCCGCACGGCACGAGGTGCGAAGATCCGGGCAGAGGATCCCGCTGACCCGGTCGGAGTTCCGCCTGCTTCTCACGTTGGCCAGACGCCCGGGCCGCGTGTACAGCCGCGACCAGCTCATTGAGGCGATTCACGGCGAGGGCTACTACGTGACGGACCGAACGATCGATGTGCTTGTGGCGAGCGTGCGGAAAAAGCTCGGGCCCACGGGTGAGCGGATCGAAACGGTGCGAGGCGTCGGGTACCGCTTTCGGGAGCCGGAAGAATGACCAGAGGGAGGCTGTTCGGGAGGCTTTATCGATCTTACCTCCTGGCCGCTGCGGCAGCCGTTGGGGCTACCATCGTCATCGCAGCGCAGGCCGTCAGCCGTTTCCTGGCCGATCGGACCGCGTTGCAGCTCGAGACGTTTGCCAAGCTTGTGGGTCCTCGGTTCGAGACGGCCCTCTTGTACGATCGTGAGCAGGCCAGGACCCTCTGCGACAGTCTCGGTAAGGTGCTCGGTACACGCCTCACTGTGATCCTTCCAGACGGCGCGGTCGTCGGCGATTCCGAACATGACCCGCTCACGATGGAGAGCCACGCCGATCGTCCGGAGGTGAAGGCCGCTCTGGCCGGGAAGGTGGGGCGTTGCCTCCGGTACAGCTTCACCCTGCAAAAAGAGCTACTGTACGTGGCCGTGCCGGTTTTGCGGCAAGGGAAGGTCATCGGGGTGGTACGAGTCGCCATGCCCGCAAGGACTCTGGGGGAAGCCCTGAGGCCCGTTCGCCGGGAGCTCGCCTTCGCTGGCTTGGTCCTGATGGTAATCCTCGCGGGCATTTCGTTCATCGTGGCCAGGAGGATCAGTCTGCCGATCGAGAGGATGAAGAGCGCGGCACAGGATTTTGCCGTCGGCCGGCTCGGGGCGCGCCTCATCCCAGAAGGCCCCGAGGAGCTGCGTCTTCTGGCGGAATCGCTGAACGTGATGGCCTCGCAGCTGGATGCGCGGATCCGCGAGCTCTCGGAGGAGCGACGGCGGGTGGAGGCGATCCTGAGCAGCATGGAGGAGGGGATCATCGCCGTCGAGGGACAGGGCTCGGTCTTCCTGATGAACCCTGCGGCGTACCGCATGCTCGGTATGGAGCGGACGGAGACAGGGAAAACCCTGGGCGAGCTTTGCCGGGATCCGGACCTGTGTCGGATCGCGGAGGATGTGCTTTCCGCTGGTCAGCCAATTTCTCAGGAGATCCGGTCCAAGCCGGACGGCGGGCGGCTTCTTCGAATCCGGGCGGCACCGATCCACTCGGAAGTGGGACAAGTGGTGGGGGCCGTGCTGGTGCTCGAGGACGTGACCGAACTCCGCCGGCTGGAGCGCATCCGCCGCGATTTCGTGGCGAATGTCGCGCATGAGCTGCGTACACCCATCACCTCAATTCTCGGATTCGTGGAAACGCTGCTCGAAAGCGGCACAAGCGACGAGTCCACACGAAGACGCTTTCTCGAGGTGGTGCGAAAACAGTCCGAGCGCCTGCGGGCCATCGTGGACGATCTTCTGCTCTTGGCCCGGGTTGAAGCTCAGCAGGAGGCGAGGCAGATCCGATTGGAACCGACCAAGTTGCGGCAAGTGCTGGAAGACGCGATGGAAATCTGCGCACCGGCAGCCGCGGACAAGAAGATCCAGGTGGAGCTCGAGTGCGAGCCTGGCCTCGTGGCGGAGGCGAATCCGCCTCTTCTGACCCAAGCGGTGGTGAACTTGCTCGACAACGCCATCAAGTACAGCGAACCTGGGGGAACGGTGCGTCTACTGGCCACAAGGGGCAGGACATCGGTCGCGATCCGAGTTGAAGATCAGGGGTGCGGGATCCCGGAAGAACACTTGGCCCGAATCTTCGAGCGCTTCTACCGCGTGGACAAGTCCCGGAGCCGGCAGCTGGGGGGCACGGGGTTGGGCCTGTCCATCGTGAAGCACATCGCCGAGGCCCACAGAGGCCGCGTGACCGTGGAAAGCCGGGTGGGTGCGGGAAGTGTTTTCACGATCCTCCTGCCGATTCCCTCGCCGGGGCCACCCGCAGGGCACACGGCTGCCGACGCGGCTTAGGATCAACGGTCTCGCCGGAGCACGCTTGGGATCACAAAGCAGCCCCCTTCTAGCTCGGTCATGGTGTGGGAAGGCCGCAGTCTTCGCGCGGGGGCACATCAGGTTTTCCGCGCGGGGGGTTCTAACACAATTCTAACAGCCCCAGCATCTTCGGACAACATCCCGCTGCTATAATGGATGCGACGCTGGGGCTCCGTGTAGCACGGAGGCTGAGACAGGGCAGCGGCTTGACTTGAACCGAGCAAGGAGGACTGGCGATGAAAAGACCGGCTCTTGGCTTCCTCGCATTGCTCTTGCTGGCCACGAGTGCTGTGGCGCAGGAGTTTCGGGGCGTCGTTCAAGGGGCGGGGGCGACCTTCCCCTACCCACTCTACGCCCGATGGGCTTACGAGCATGCCGCGCTCTCCGGCGTACGGGTGAATTACCAGGCGATTGGATCCGGCGGGGGGATTGCTCAAATCAAGGCCCAGACCGTGGACTTCGGAGCCTCGGATGCCCCGTTGACTCCGGAGGAGCTGAGGGAAGCAGGACTGGTCCAGTTTCCGATGGTCATCGGCGGGGTCGTGCCGGTGGTGAATCTCCCTGGGATCGGCCCCGGCGAGCTGAAATTGACCCCCGAACTCTTGGCCGACATCTTCCTGGGCAAAGTTCAGCAGTGGAATGATGCCCGGATTGCCGAGGTCAATCCGGGACTGAAGCTGCCGAAGCAGCGCATCACCGTCGTCCACCGCTCCGATGGATCCGGCACGACCTGGATCTTCACTCACTATCTCGATCAGGTTTCTGCTGCTTGGCATGAGAAGATCGGGGTCGGCAAGGCGGTGGAATGGCCGGTGGGGATCGGCGGAAAAGGAAATGAGGGCGTCTCCGCATACGTCCAGCGGGTCAAAGGGGCGATCGGGTACGTGGAGTACGCCTACGCCCTCCAGAACGACCTCGCCTACGCGCGCTTGAGAAACCAAGATGGGTATTTCGTCGCACCGACGATCGAAAGCTTCCAGGCCGCAGCCACTCATGCCCAGTGGGAGAAGGCCCCCGGTTTCTACATGGTCCTGACGAACCAGCCGGGCGAAGACAGCTGGCCTATCACGGGCGCTTCCTTCATCCTGGTCCACAAGGAGCAGAAGGACTGTCCCAAAGCCCGGGCCATGCTGGAGTTCTTCGACTGGTGCTACCGGCACGGAGAAAAGGTAGCTGTGGAGCTGCACTACGTCCCGATGCCCCTGGGCGTTGTGGATCTGGTCGAGGCCATGTGGGAACGGGAGATCCGCTGTGGTGGGAAGCCCGTGTGGGAGCGGAGACGGTGACGTTCGACACGGCCTCCACAAGCATGCGTAGTAAGGTGAGGACCCCTTCCCGCGCGATCCGCGCGGGAAGGGCCTTTGCCTGTTTCGATCGTCCCTTCCATTGGCTCGCCCTCTCGGCGGCGATGAGCCTCCTGGGCCTATTGATCGCCATCGGGATCGCATTGGTGTGGCGATCGGAGCTTTCCCTCCGAACTTTCGGGTTGCGGTTCCTCGTTCAGAGCGTGTGGGATCCGGTTCGTCACCAGTTCAGCGCCTTGACGAGTCTTTACGGGACGATCGTGTCTTCCGTGATTGGGTTGGCGCTTGCCGTCCCGCTTTCGCTTGCCATCGGGTTTTACCTGGCGGAGCTTGCCCCGCCACCCCTGGCGAGTTTCTTCGGGACCGCCGTGGAGCTGCTCGGAGCGATCCCCAGCATCATCTACGGGATGTGGGGACTGTTCGTGCTGGCTCCGATAATGGCGGATCAGATCCAGCCCGCCATCCAGAGTGTTTTGGGCTCGCTCCCGCTTTTCCAGGGACCGCCCATGGGGATCGGACTCTTCACCGCGGGAATCATCCTTGCCCTGATGGTCATCCCCTTCATCTCCTCCGTGGCGCGGGAGATATTCACGATGGTACCGGCGGTGATGAAGGAGTCCGGGTATGGGATTGGGGCTACGAAGTGGGAGGTGGTACGAGGCGTGACCCTCCGCTACGGCCTCAGTGGCATCGTGGGTGCGTGTCTCCTGGGACTTGCCAGAGCGCTGGGCGAAACCATGGCTGTGACATTTGTCATCGGCAATCGGCACGCCATTTCCCTTTCGCTCTTCGAGCCGGGGAACAGCATTAGTTCCACCCTCGCGAACGAGTTCACGGAGGCTTCCGAACCGCTCTATCTGAGTTCGCTGATCGAGCTGGGACTAGTCCTGTTCGTGCTCACGCTGGCCATTCAGACGATCTCGCAGCTGTGGCTGCGCAGGGTGGAACGGAGCATGGGGGGAGTTCGATGAAGTGCTCTTCGGCCAAGCGCCGGAGGCTAACCGATTTGGCCGTGAGGCTCTTTGCTCAGGTAGCCTCTCTCTTGGCACTGGGGGCCTTAGTTTGGATCCTCTTTGAGGTGCTCCGCCGAGGGGGTTCGGCACTGAGCCTTTCGCTGCTGACGAAGGGGCCGACTCCTCCCGGCGTCCCCGGAGGCGGGTTCGGGAATGCCGTTCTGGGTTCCTTACTGATGACGTTTTTGGCCACGGTGATTGGCGTTCCGCTCGGTCTTCTGGCGGGAATCTATCTCGCAGAGTACGGGGGTGGGTCGAAGCTGGCGGATCTCATCCGCCTCGGCGCGAACATCTTGATGGGCGTCCCCTCCATCATTGTGGGCGTTTTCGTCTATGCCGTCCTGGTGGTCCCGATGGGGCATTTCACAGGGTACGCCGGGGCGATCTCCCTGGCGATCATCATGTTTCCGGTGATCGCGCGTTCCTCTGGCGACATTTTGGCTCTGGTTCCGGCCTCTCTCCGGGAAGCAGCGTTGGCGCTCGGAGTCCCTCGCTGGCGAGTGACGCTCGGCATCGTGTTTCGTGCCGCGAAGTCGGGCCTCATCACGGCGTGTCTTCTCGCGGTGGCGAGGATTAGCGGCGAGACGGCTCCTCTGCTCTTCACCGCCTTGAACAGCCCCTACTGGCCGACCACGTTGAACGGGCCGACGGCGAATCTCACGGTGACCATCTTCAATTACGCCATGTCTCCGTACGAGGATTGGAAGAATCAGGCCTGGGCTGCATCCTTGCTGATCATGCTCGGGGTGCTCGTCTTAGCCAAGGGCACGCGGTTTCTCCTAGCAAGGCGAAGGGACTGAAGGATGGCGACGATGAACCTGACCACCGAAGATCGCACCGCACTTCCGTCGTTGAGGGACGTGATAAGCGCTCGGGAGACTCGACGGACCGCAGCTCCGACCGAGGTGAAGATCTCCGTCCGCGACCTGAACTTCTATTACGGGGACCATCAAGTCCTTTTCGGGAACAATCTGGACATCGCGGCCAATAGGGTCACGGCCATCATTGGGCCTTCCGGTTGCGGCAAATCGACCCATATTCGGGTCTACAATCGGATCTACGAGCTGTACCGAGGCCATCGTGCGACGGGACATGTCTATCTGGACGGCGTGGACATTCTGGCGCCCAATCAGGACGTGCTCGAGCTGCGGCGCCGCATCGGGATGATCTTCCAGCGGCCCACGCCTTTTCCCATGAGCATTTTCGACAACGTCGCCTACGGACTTCGGATTCACTTCCGCCTCAGCCGGAATGAGCTGGCCGAGCGAGTGGAGAGGGCTCTGCGCGCTGCCGCTCTCTGGGATGAGGTTAAGGACAAGTTGCACATGCCGGCCTTGGCGCTTTCCGGAGGCCAGCAACAGCGCCTGTGCATCGCCCGAGCCATCGCGCTCCAACCCGAGGTCATCCTGATGGATGAGCCCACCTCCGCGATCGACCCCGTCGCCACTGCCCGAATCGAGGATCTCGTGGAAGAGTTGAAGAAGGACTACACGGTTGTGATCGTCACGCACAACCTGCAGCAAGCCGCCCGGATCTCCGACTACACCGCGTTCTTCTACGAAGGCAGGATCGTGGAATTCGGGCCGACAAGGCAGATCTTTACCAACCCCCGAGATCCCAGGACTGAAGCCTACATCACCGGGAGGTTCGGCTAAGGGGAAGCGGCGGGAGGAAACGAGGCGTTTCCTCTTTTCCCGTGCCAATTGTATCTTGCTCCTGCGTATTGCGCGCGGTGGAGACGAGCTTGCTCTCCCGAGCTAGGAAAGCGGCGGCGAGCAAATACCTGATCCAAGACGAAGGAGGATGCCGATGAGCATCGGTGCAGGACGTGGGTGGGCGGTTGCGATCCTTGCCTTCTGCCTGGCACAGACGGCTGTGGGCCAGGTCTTCCCCGAGTGGCACGGAAAGCTGGAAAAGCGCGTCTACAGGTCGCGGACCGGCAAGACCCTCCCGTACCGGCTCTGGAAGCCTGCCCATTACGATTCCCTGAGGAGTTGCCCCCTCATTCTCTTCCTCCATGGGGCCGGCGAGCGCGGGGACGACAATGAGGCCCAGTTGAAGAACGATGAATTCCTCAACCTGGTACTGGATCCGCAGCACCCGGCGATCCTGGTCGCCCCTCAGTGCCCCAAGGACCAGTGGTGGTCGCAGATTGAATTCGACCGTTCCCGTCCGCAGGGGTTCTCGCCGGAGCCGACCGAGCCGATGAGGCTCACCATGGAGCTGCTGGATAGCCTGGAGAAAGAGCTGCGGATCGATCCGGCCCGAAGGTACGTCACTGGGCTTTCCATGGGTGGTTTCGGTACGATCGATTTGCTGATGCGCCGACCCGGCTACTTCGCGGCGGCGGTTCCCATCTGCGGAGGTGGCGACAGCTCTCGCGCAAGCCTGATCGCGGACGTGGCAATTTGGGTCTTCCACGGGGCCCAAGACCCGGTGGTCCCGGTCGAGAGATCGCGGTGCGTCGTAGAGGCGCTGAAGCGAATCGGGGCTCCCGTCCGGTACACGGAATACCCGGACGTCGGCCACGACGCGTGGAAGAAAGCGTACCTCGAGCCGGAACTTCGCCCGTGGCTTTTCCAACAGAGCCGGGAACGCGCTCGCAAGCAGTGATGACTGGCGGAAAACGCAGCGAGGTCGAGTCCTACCGACCGGCGCATGAGAGGTGACCATGACGCGACATTTCCAACGGGAGGTGGTTCGTCTGAAGGACCGCCTCCTTGCTGACGCAGGACGGGTGGAGAGACAGCTTCGGGACTCTGTCCGCGCCATTGAGGAGCTCGATGGGGAGTTGGCTCGCCAGGTGATCGAAAACGATGTCGAAGTCGACCTCGCCGAGGTTGAGCTCGAAGAGGAATGCCTCAAGATCCTGGCCCTGTACCAACCCGTCGCCACCGATCTGCGGTTCCTCGTGGCGGTCCTTAAGATCAACAATGACCTCGAGAGGATCGGTGACCTGGCTGTCAACATCGCCAAGCGAGCTGACTACCTCTCCGGTCAAGCTCCCGTGTTCGTGGATTTCGACTTCGATCACATGGCCAGTGTGGTGATCGGCATGGTGCGGGATAGCCTCGACTCCCTGGTGAATCTCGATCCCCATCTCGCGCGCCGGGTGTGCGCCACGGACATGCGGGTGGACGAGATGAACCGGGAGGTCTTCCGGCTGGTGGTCGACTCGATCCGATCACACCCGGATCAGGCCGAACGACTCATCCCGTACATGATGGTTGCGCGCCATCTCGAGCGCATTGCAGACCACGCCACCAACATCGCCGAAGACGTGATCTACATGATCGAAGGGGACATCGTGCGGCACAGGCTGCGAACCGAAGGGGCAGCGGCGCGCGGGTGCGCGGAGGCCCAGTGACGTTTCGACTTGTCTCGCGGGTCAGTCGACGTGCCGGGCCCGGGGAAAGGAGCGCCGGGGGAAGCTGCTGCGTGAGCGTCAAGGTGCTTGGACAGGGTGAGCCGGATCCGCCCCCAAGCCTCGAATGGGGAGCTGGAGTCAGTCTCTCATCTGGTTTTCTTCGGCGTAAAAAGGGTGCCACTGGGAGGGGGCTTCACCTGAAGGGGTAGAAGAAACCCTCGGTGGCCATTTTTCCGCTTGCTTTTCGATGCGATGTCGCTAACTTGCGTTTGCAACGAATGACTCCCACCGTGAGGCTTGGGGCAGCTCTTCCCGCCCGACGTTTTTCCGAAAGCCACGAAGTCCGAAGTCAGAGATGAGCGGAGCCGGTCTGGCAGGTCGGAGGTCGCGCTCCCCGGCTCCGGAATAGATCGCCTGAGAGGTCGTTCTCCAGGTCAACGGGGTGTCTGAGGTGCAAATGAACCGCCGATCGTTCCCTCCGCACTGGGCGGCGAGACGGAGAGTTCTCGGCCGACCCATCTGCCTGCCTTGGCTGACATCCGTGGCGCTCACACTGCGCAGGGCCGGTGTTTGCCTCCGGCTATGAGTCCTCCGCTCCAGATCCCAATGGGAATCGCCGAGAATCGGCCGAACGATGACTGGACTGTCGCTCGCTGAGGGCCTCGGATCGGTAGGGGCTTTTGGGATCCGATACCTGTGTTGCGGCGGTGGCGAAAGGGCTGCCCTTGGGGCTAAGACCTTGGGCCACGCGCCGGGGATGGAAATGTTCGTCATCGGTGGATGCGGAGCTGACGGAGGTCGCGGAGATGAATGGGAGGCAAGTCCATCGGACGAGGGCTCTGGGCCCCGTGGAGAACCTTGAGGATCACGTCCGGCCGGACTGGTGGCGGAGGATTTTCAACCAGATCTACCTGAAGACGGACGGGGATGTCGTCAATGACGAAGCGATCACGCGCCGGGAGGTCGATCTTTTCTCGGGAATCCTGAGGCTGAGTCCGGAGGAGCGGATCCTCGATCTCTGTTGCGGGCAGGGTCGGCACTCACTGGAGCTGGCCCGCAGGGGATTTCGAAACGTGGAGGGCCTGGATCGCTCGCATTATCTGATCCAGAAAGCGAAAAAGCAGGCGAGGATGGAGCATCTGGACGTGCGTTTCCGCGAGGGGGACGCTCGGAAGCTCCCCTACGAGCCGGACACCTTCGACGTGGTCATGGTGCTCGGCAACAGCTTCGGGTACTTCGAGACAATGGAGGATGACCTCCGCGTTCTCCGCGAGATCCTGCGAGTGCTCAAGCCGCAGGGGCGGGTCCTCATCGACGTGGCCGACGGTGAGTACCTGCGCGAAAACTTCCAGCCCCGATCCTGGGAATGGATCGACAAGAAGTACTTCGTGTGTCGGGAACGCTCCTTGTCTCTGGACCGACAGCGATTGATCTCCCGTGAGGTCGTCACTCATGTGGACCGCGGGGTCATTGTCGACCAGTTCTATGCCGAGCGGCTGTACACGCGCGAGAACCTGGCCGAACTCCTTCGCACCGCGGGATTCAGCGACGTGGAATTCCACGGGGCCATTTCTCCTGACTCGCAGCGCAATCAGGATCTGGGCATGATGGAGCGCCGTCTAGTGGTGACTGCGGTTGCCAGGAAGGACTGGACCCCGGTGCGCAGGAAACGGAAGCAGGCCGTGCGGAATGTGGTGGTCGTCCTCGGAGATCCGCGCAAGCCAGATCCGCTGAAGCCGTTCTACGTTTTCGACGATGACGACCTTTACACCATCGACAAGCTCAAAGGGGCTCTCCGGGAGCTGAAGGATTACGTATTCACCTACTTGGATGACCACGACAGCCTCATCCACGATCTCATGAAGCTCAAGGCGGGAACCTCACTGGTGTTCAATCTGTGCGATGAGGGCTTTGGGAATGATCCCCGCCGCGAGTTGCACGTGCCGGCTCTCCTGGAGATGTTGGGGCTGCCGTACACCGGCTCAGGACCCCAGTGTCTTGCCTACTGCTACGACAAGTCGCTGGTGCGAGGAATCGCCGAGGAAATGGGCATCCCGGTACCGAAGGCATTCTTTGTGTCTCCTGGGGCTACGTCCTTCGAGCTGCCAATCAGCTTCCCGGTGATCCTGAAGCCTAACTTCGGTGACGCGAGTTTCGGGATCACGCAGCGGAGCGTGGCGAACAGCATCGAGGAGGTGGTTTACGCCATCTCGGAGCTTCGGGAGCGTTTCGGTTACGACAAGCCCATCCTCGTCGAAGAGTTCCTCCCCGGGAGCGATCTGAGTGTGGGCATCATTGGCAATCCGCCGGAGGACTACACGGTCCTGCCGATCATCGAGGAAGACTACTCCTGCCTGCCCGAAGGGATGCCAAGGATCTGTGGCTACGAAGCGAAGTGGCTACAGGATTCGCCGTACTGGAAGATCAAGTCCGTGCCCGCCAACCTGCCCGGCGACACCGAGAAGTTTATCATCGAATGCTGCCTCCGGTTGTTCGAGCGGCTCGAAGTGAGGGACTACTGCCGCTTCGACTGGCGACTGGATGCGGCGGGAAACCCCAGGCTGCTGGAAGTCAACCCGAATCCCGGCTGGTGTTGGGACGGGCATCTGGCCAAGATGGCCAAGTACGCGGGGATGTCCTACGCCGAGATGCTGCGAAGCATCCTCGAGGCGGCCGAGCGGAGGATCAATGCGGCCAGCATGATGGAATCGCGCCGGCTGTTCCCAGCGGCGAATGGGGTAGAAGTGCCGGGCTGAGCGCGGCGGTACGGGGTGCCGGGAAGGCTGGGGGACCAACGAGCGGGTCCGGCAAGTGGGGCAGAAGCAAACGTCTGCGCGCGGAGGCCCGTATCGGCCGGCAGATTCGGTCGCGGGGCAGGGATCGCGTACCGCTGGGTGGAGCGGCGCGGACACCTCCGGGTCCGCGCTAACATCGAGACGGCCAAGCTGAGAACCTGCCCGTTATGGCGTTCCGCCGCAGGGTGATGACTCGTCGTTTGACTGGACGAGGGGCCGGGTGCGCGCTGCGGGATCTCACCCCTTCGTTGCCAATTGCTGCACGAGCTCGGTGAGAGCGAGGAGATAGCCCTCGGTGCCTTTCCCGCAGATGCTCGCGATGCAGATGTCGCGGATGAGCGATGTACGCCGAAACTCCTCTCGCTGGCTGATGTCCGAGATGTGCACCTCCACCGTCGGGAGGCCGATCGCGGCGAGGGCGTCTCGGAGGGCCACGCTCGTGTGGGTCAGCCCCCCGGGGTTGATGATCACTCCGTCCGCCTCCAGTCGATGGTCGTGCAGGAAGTCGATGATCTCGCCTTCGCAATTGCTCTGGAAGAAAGTGAGCCGGCAGCCCAATTCCTGAGCCTTTTCTCGAAGCCTCCGATTGACTTCCCTTAGGCTCTCGTTCCCGTAGATCTCGGGCTCTCTTCGTCCCAACAGGTTCAGGTTAGGACCGTGGATGACCAGCACGTGCAGCACCTATCTACCTCAGCATTTTCTCCGCCGCCTGCACTACGAGTTCCGCAGGTGGATCTTGGATCACTGTCGCGCTTCCGATGCGGTCGAGTAGGACCCACTTCTGCCCCGCCGATGTGCCCTTCTTGTCGTGGGCCACGTGCGGCACGATTTCCCGAGCGACAAGATCGTCCAGCTCGGGGCGAGGGAACTGTTCCAGCACCTGCAGCGAAGCTTCTAGTTCCTCTTCCGGAAACGCCCGCAGCCAATGCGACAGCCAAAGGGCCGCAACCATGCCCCGTGCTACGGCCTCGCCGTGGCGGAGTCGATTGTAGCCTGTGGCAGCCTCCAGCGCGTGGCCCAGCGTGTGCCCGAAGTTCAAGATGTGGCGCAGGCCGAGGTCCCGCTCGTCACTCTGGACAATGGTCGCCTTAATCTCGCAACAACGTGCCAGGATCTCCTCCCAAAGGGAAGAGCCCGGCTCGGCTGCCAGCGCCCTTATGTCGGTTGCCACCCTCTCGTACAGACTCCGGTCAGCGATGAAGCCGTACTTGATCACCTCCGCCAAACCGGACCACACCTCAGCGGAGGGTAGCGTGCGCAGGGTGTCCGGATCGATGACCACGAGGAGCGGCTGGTAAAAGCTTCCAATGAGATTCTTGCCGCTGGGATGGTTGATGCCGACCTTGCCCCCGACGCTGCTATCCACCTGGGAGAGCACGGTCGTCGGCACTTGGACGAAACGGACGCCGCGGAGCCAGGTGGCCGCCGCAAAGCCGGCGAGATCGCCAATCACTCCGCCTCCGAGGGCCAGAACCAGCTCGTCCCTGCGTACATGGAGGCGAGCGAACTCATCGTAGAGGTGGGCCAACGTTTCGAGCGATTTGCTCGATTCTCCGGGTGGGACGCTGATGACGAGGCTGTCTATCTGGGCCTGAGCCAGGCTGGAGGCCAAGCGAGCGGCGTAGAGGGCGCGGACGTTATCGTCCGTGATGATCACGGCGCGGCGGCATGGCGCGATTTCGACGAGCAGCTCCCCCACCCGGTCCAGCAGGCCGCAAGCGATACGCACGGGGTAGCTGCGTGCTCCCAGCTTCACTTCCACCGTTCGACCCACCCGTTCACCTCCAGCCAATGGAGAATCTCCGCCACCGTCTCCGAAGGACTTCGTTCTTGCTTCGGCTCGATCAGCAAATCCGCATGCAGGCGGTAGAAGGGTTCGCGTTCGAGGTAGAGTTTCTCCAGGCGAGCCTTTTGCTCTTCTTCGCTGGCGGCTACCAGGAGGGGGCGGTTGGTCTTGCCTCGTACCCGGCCCCAGATCACCTCCACAGAGGGCAAGAGGCACACGAGGGCCCCGCTGGACTTGATCCAGCGTACGTTCTCCTGACGCAGTACGGCGCCCCCACCTAGGGCTACAATCCGGGGACGATGTTGCGCCAGTTCCCGCACGACTTGCGACTCAAGATCGCGGAAGTACGATTCGCCGTATTGCGCAAAGATCTCCGGGATTCCCATGCGTGCCGAGGCCTCGATTCGGCGATCCGAATCTTCCCATGGGATCCCCAGCAGACGGGAGAGCTCGGCCGCAGCGGTGGACTTCCCGCTGGCCATGAATCCTCCGAGGTAGAGATTCCGGTCACAAACCCATCTGTACACAGTACGCCTCATAGTTGATGCGCATCTGCTCCAGGCTGTCGTTGCCGAACGCTTCGCAGAAGGCATCTGCGAGGACGAAGGCCAGCATCGCCTCGCCCACGATTGACGCCGCAGGGACAGCGCAGACGTCGGCGCGCTCGGTGAAGGCCACACGTTCCTCGCGGCGGAGAAGGTCTACCGTGCGCAGGGGGCGCATCAGCGTGGGCAGAGGCTTCATCGTCGCGCGCACCACGATGGGCAGTCCATTGGTCATACCGCCTTCGAGCCCCCCGGCGCGGTTAGTGGCACGCACGATGCGACCGGCTTCCAACAGGATCTCGTCGTGGGCTTGGCTCCCCGGGACGTGGGCCAGCTCCGTCCCGAGGCCAATTTCCACCGCCTTGACAGCGGGAATGCTCATGAAGGCGTGCGCGATACGCGCGTCCAGACGCCGTTCCCAGTGCACGTGGCTACCCAGGCCTGGGGGCATGCCCGCAGCGATCACTTCGAACTGGCCACCCAAGGTATCCTCCTCCTCCCGCGCGCGGTCGATCGCAGCCTTCATCCGCTCTTCCGCTTCGGGGTCCAGGCACCGAACGGGGGATTGGTCGGCCCGGAGATTGAGCTCGTTGAGTACGGGCGGCGTGCACCGGCGGGGGTCGCTGAGCTCGGCGGGCAAATGGCTCGCGCGCACGCCGCCGATTTCGATCACATGGCTTGCCACCCCAACCCCGAATTGTTCCAAAAGCTGCCGGCAAATGGCCCCCAGAGCCACGCGCGCCGCAGTTTCCCTTGCGCTGGCCCGTTCCAGCACGTTCCGAAGGTCTCGGTGGCGGTACTTGAACCAGCCGGGGTAGTCCGCATGTCCGGGTCTCGGGGCCGTCAGAGGCTCGATGTTGGGATGCTGCTCCCACGGGTCCATCTTCTCTTGCCAGTTTGGCCAATCTCGATTCCAGATCACCAGCGCCAGCGGACTCCCGAGCGTCTTCCCGAAGCGGATGCCGGCGAGTACCTGGGCCTCGTCTTGCTCGATCTGCATCCGACCGCCCCGGCCGTAGCCGCGCTGTCGGCGAGCGAGCTGGCGGTCGATCTCGTCTTTGCGGATGGGCACATTGGCGGGGAATCCCTCGAGGATCCCCACCAAAGCCTTCCCGTGCGACTCGCCGGCGGTGAACATGCGGAGCTTGGCCGTCATTTGTCCTTCCCCTTGCCGGTCACCGACCACGGGGGTCCCGACGACCACTCGAGCGCTCGTTCGAGACCAGGCCGAAGTTCTCGGGCGAGCCCGTGCCAATCGCCGAGCTGTCGGCCGAGCCAGAATTCCACGGAAGCGATTGCCTGGTAGATCAGCATATCAAGTCCATCCTGAATCGCGAGTCCGTTCTCCTCGGCCTGTTGCAAGAAGCGAGTGCGCAAGGGATTGTAGACAAGGTCGTAGGCCAGAGCGTCCCGCGGCAGAGAGACGGATTCCGGCAGCGGGCTGCGTTCGAGATGCGGCCACATCCCGGCCGAGGTGGCGTTCACGATGAGATCTGCGTTTTCAAGGGCATTGGAGACGCTGCCCCATTCGAGGAGGGGGCAGGCTTCGATCCGCACGCCCGGGAAAAGGCTCCGGAACCGCCGGACCAGCCTGACGGCTTTGTCGTGCGTCCGGTTGAGGAGGCGGATCTCGGCTACGCCCCTTTCCGCGCAGGCGAAGATCACCGCGCGCGCGGCTCCACCGGCCCCGAGCACGACCACGGTCTTGTCGGGGAGCTCGAATCCCCTTGCCTCGAGCGGCTTGAGGAAGCCAAGAGGATCCGTCGTGGTCCCGACTATCCGCCCATCCTTGAATAGCAGCGTATTGACGGCCCCAAGTGCCTCCGCCTCGTGGGTGATATCATCACAGAGGGGAACGACCTGCTCCTTGAAGGGCACCGTCACGTTCAGACCCAGGAAACCCAAGGCGGAGGCCCCGCGGACCGCCTTTTCGAGCTCATTTGGCTTCACCTCGAAGGCATGGTAGCAGCCGTTGACGCCGAGCCTGCTGAGCAGCGCATTCTGGAGCTGCGGCGAAAGGGAATGGCCCACCGGATTTCCAATGACGCCCAGCGTGAGGGTGTGTGCAGTGACGTGCCTTTCAGTCACGCAGAGCCTCCAGCTGCTCGAAGAACCTCGGGAAAGAGATGGCGACGCATTCCGGATTCCGGATTCGGCTTTCGCCGCGGGCGAGGAGGGCTGCCACCGTCATGGCCATGGCGATCCGGTGGTCGCCGAAGCTGTCGAGCTCCGCCCCGTGGAGCTCCGCCGGCCCCTCGATGGTCCAGCCGTCGCGCGCCTCCTCGATGCGCGCTCCCATGCGCTGCAGATTCGTGACGACGGTGGCGATCCGATCGGATTCCTTCACGCGGAGCTCTTCAGCGCCGGTCAGCCGGGACGTCCCGGCGCTCACTGCGCTCAGCACCGCCAGAAGCGGAAGCTCATCGATCAAGAGGGGAACCAGCGCTTCCCCCACCTCAAGCCCGACCAAATTGCCGGTTCCCCGCACGGTCACATCCGCTACGGGCTCTCCGCACCAGAGGCGTACGTTCTCGACGCGGACGTCGGCCTTCATCCTGCGAAGCGCGTCGAGGATGACGGCCCGCGTCGGATTGATGCCCACGTCCCGCACGGTGACTTCCGATCCGGGCAAGGCAGCTGCGGCTGCCCACAGGTAAGCGGCGCTTGAGGGGTCGCCGGGCACGCGCAGGGTTCCCGGTGAGGTAGGTACGGTAGGCCCCTGCACGCTCACGAAGAGGCTCTCCTTCTGCACGGCTACCCCGAAGGCGGGCAGCATGCGTTCCGTATGATCGCGGGTCTGGCGAATCTCCCGGACGGTGGTAAGACCCTCCGCCTGTAAGCCCGCCAGAAGGACGCAACTTTTCACCTGCGCGCTTGCCACTTCCGGCGTGTGGACGATGGCTCGGAGCGGGCTCCTGCCTGTTATCACCAAGGGCGCATATCCCGCCTCGCGCGCTTCGATTTGCGCTCCCATCAGAGCGAGCGGCTGAATCACCCGGCGCATGGGACGACGCCGCAGGGAGTCGTCGCCATCCAGAACGCTTGTGAACGACTGGCCCGCGAGCAAGCCGCTCAATAACCGGATGGTCGTGCCTGAGTTGCCGCAGTCGAGAATCCCGGGCGGCTGTGCAAAGCGTCCAGCCCGTCCCCGAATGATCACCTCTGTGTCGCTCGGCCTTTCGACCGGCACGCCCAGCCTCTGAAGGCAGCGGAGCGAGCTCGCCACATCTTCCGACGGGCTGAGATCGACGATCCGCGTGACCCCTTGGCTGAACCCGGCCAGCAGGACCGCCCGGTGGGAAATGGACTTGTCCCCGCCGACCCTCGCTTCTCCCCGAAGACGCCTTGCCGGTCTCACCTGGATGGTATTTTCCACCGTGGTTCCCTCACAATGAATATCCACGCCGACGGTCCAGCTTGCTCCGGAGTTGGCCAGCAAGCGGCAGGTAGATTTAGTCGCGTGCGCGGCAACGGACGCCCGCTGCCCGCAGGAGATCCAGCGCCAGCTGTCGGTCCCGTTCGCTCTCCAGGGCCAGCCGGATCGATCCGCCTTCGCCCTCGCGCACTTTCAGGACCTCGATGTCTTTGATGTTCAACCCGGCCTCTGCCAGGACTGTCGAGATTCGTGCGATCACGCCCGGCCGATCCTCCACCGCCACGAGGATGTCGTAGAGCGGGCGGAGAAAACCTTTGGTGTCTTTCGGGATCGAAAGCCGATGGCGCGCCGCGCTTTCGAAGGCCTCGCGCAGATCGCCGCTCAGCAGCCTCTCTTGGAGCTCGCGGAGGCAAGCAGTGAAGTCCAAGAGCACGCGACCGATCTCGTCGCGATTGGTGCGGAGGATGTCGTCCCAAACCTCGTAGGGGCTACTGGCGATCCGAGTCATGTCCCGAAAACCGCCGGCCGCGAGCCGGAGCGTACGGTCATCCTGCTGATGTTTCTGCGCGGCGAAATTGACGAGGGCAATGGCCAAGAGCTGCGGCAGGTGGCTGACCACCGCGGCCAGCCGGTCGTGCTCATCCGGGCGCATGGGCAGAACGCGCGCCCCGAGCGTGGCGGCGAACTCGGCCACGGTGGTGTAGGCTGGTTCGGCTGTAAGCTCTGTGGGTGTGAGGACGTACGTCACATTCTCGAAGAGGAAGGGATCCGATGCCCGGCCGCCGCGTCGCTCGGAGCCCGCCATCGGGTGGCCGCCCACGAAACGTTCGGGGTAGGGGAGAAGCTCCTGCGCCTTTTGCACGATCTCACGTTTGGTGCTGCCCACATCGGTGATCACTTGTCCCGGCCCCACAACCCGGCTGAGCGTGGCCAGCCAGTCCAGGATGCCGGTGATGGGTACCGCAAGTACGATGAGGTCAGTCTGCTTCCACTCGTCGACGAATCGATCGACGGCGATTGCCTCGTCGACGATGTTCAGTTCCAGCGCGACCTCCAGGGCCGGAGGGAAGTCGACCCCGATCCGTTTGACCTCCGGCCGCTTGCGCCCGAGGGCGAGCCCCATCGATCCGCCGATGAGGCCGAGGCCGATGATGGTGACGCTGGTAAACCCCAAAGCCTATCCCTCGCGCAGCATCATTCGCGTCCAGGTGCCTTCAGCGATGGCAGGCGGCATCAGAGTTTTCTGCCGATCGCCGCCGCGATGATGCGGAGCTCCTCCATCAAGCTTGCGAACTGGTTTGGGTACAGGGACTGGAAACCGTCGGACTTGGCTTCCTCCGGGCGGGGGTGAACCTCGATGAGGAGTCCGTCAGCGCCGGCGGCCACAGCGGCCCGAGCCATGGGAGCCACTTTGTCTCGCCTGCCCGTGCCATGGCTCGGATCGACGATGATGGGCAAGTGACTCAGGCTGTGTACGACGGGGATGGCGCTGATGTCCAGCGTGTTGCGTACCGAGTCCTCGAAGGTGCGAATGCCCCTTTCGCAAAGGATCACCTCGAAGTTGCCTCCCGCCATGATATATTCCGCAGCCATCAGCAGCTCCTTGACGGTGGCCGCAAAGCCTCGCTTCAGGAGCACGGGCTTCCGGATTCCCCCAAGCTCCCGGAGGAGAGCGTAGTTCTGCATGTTCCGGGCCCCCACCTGCAGGATATCCGCGTACTGCGAAACCAGGGGGACCTGCTCTCGATCCATGACCTCGGTCACGACCAGAAGGCCGTACCGATCGGCAGCCTCGCGGAGGTAGACCAGGCCTTCTTCGCCGAGCCCCTGGAAGGCGTAGGGCGAGGTTCTGGGCTTGAAAGCGCCGCCGCGGAGCACCTTCGCTCCCGCCTCGCTCACGGCGTGCGCCGTTTCCAGCACCTGGTCTCGGCTTTCTACAGCGCACGGCCCGGCCATCACCACGACCTCGTTGGCCCCGATCGTCACTTGCCCGACCGTGATGACCGTGTTTTCTGGGTGGAACGCCCGGCTGGCGAGCTTGAAGGGCTCACTGACCCGCACAACTTCGTAAACTCCGGGGAGAAGTTCAAGCTCCCTCGGATCCAGCTTGGCCGTATCGCCAATGATTCCCAGGATGGTTCGCTCCACGCCCCGGGAGCGGTGCACACGATACCCTTCGCTCACCAACTTGCGCTCCACCGCCTCCACCTCCTCTTCGGTGGCTCTCTTGTCCATCACGATCACCATGACGGTACCTCCATTCCCGAATCGGCGGCCTGCACCCTCCGACAACACGCAACGATGGCCTCAAATACCGTCCTGGCCTCGGCGGGGGACAGGGGATCTCGGCAGCTACGGGCCGCTTGCTCGATCACTTGTCGCTCGCGCGCCAAGTCCTCCACCGGCAGCCCCTGCCGCAGTTTTTCCCGCTTGGCGAGCAATGCCAGGGAGGCTCGACGCTCCAATAGACGCAGGATCTGCTCGTCGATGCGATCGATTTCCGCCCGGATCCTGTCCAGCGACCATTCCGCCTGTTCCAATTTGCTTCCTCCCGCCTGGGTTGGCGTGTTCCGATAAATGAAAAAGCCCACCCTTTTCGCGGGTGGGCTGGCTCGCTTGGGAGATTGTCGGGTTCTTTCAGGTTGTCATGGTTGCAAGCCTCCCACCCGCTCTCCTGCGGCCGAAATAAAAGTAGAACCGGGTAAACCAGAACAGGTGGGAGGTACGCCTCATGCTCCTGCTCCGTGAAGCCTCTTGGGGTTAACCTTGGAACGGACGGCCAATGATACGAAACTCCTCCGAGGGATGCAAGCATTTTCTCGCGGCCCGGGCGGGACCAATTGGCCCTTGCATGCTGTTGTCCGATTTTGTTATTTGGGCAAAAGTGAAACTGGACATTTTCGAGGACGGAGGGAGCGATGCGAAGAGGCGTCCCGGTAGCGTGGGTTATCCTGCTGAGCTTTGGTCTCAGCAGCTGCGAGGCGGGTAAGCGGGCCACGGTGCTGCGCGACGAATATGGGGTGCCGCACATTTTCAGCTCATCCGAGGAAGCCGCAGCCTACGCTTTGGGCTACGTCCAGGCCGAAGACAGGATCGCGCAACTCATGATGGGGTACCGGCTTGCGGAAGGTCGGCTGGCGGAAGTCTTCGGAAGGGGATTCGCAGAGATGGATTTCGAACAGCGTGTGTGGCGACACGCGGAGATTAGCCGGCTCCGATATCCCTCGCTGCCCAAACACCTTCGTCTCTTGCTGGAGGCCTTTGCGGCTGGGATCAATGACTACCAACGGCAGCATCGCGATCGCGTGCCGGAGTGGGCTATTGAGGCGCAGCCGTGGCACCCGCTCGCACTGGGCAGAGCCTTCATCTGGGGTTGGCCCCTCGACGATGCCAAAGGGGATCTCCGCCGCGGTCTGCGGCGAGAAGCGGAGCCCCAACCTCCGCGAGGCTCCAACCAGTGGGCCGTGGCGCCGGCAAGATCGGCAACCGGGACAGCCATTGCCTTGATCGATCCCCACCTCGGGTGGGAGGACGAAGGCCATTGGTATGAGGCCCGGATCCACGCTGGCCGCTGGCAGGCCTGCGGCATGGTGGTAGTGGGCACTCCCTTCATCGGACTCGGCCACACCACCGCCGTCAGCTGGGCAGCCACGACGGGCGGCCCCGACTGTGGCGATTGCTACCTGGAGACTCTGGACGACGGGGAGCGCCCGAGCAAGTATCGGTACGACGGCGCGTGGAGACCTCTGCAGGTGGACACCGTCGTGGTGCTGGTGCGAGAAGCAGGGAAAATCGACACCCTTCGGAGGACGGTTCTCCGAACCCACCACGGCCCGATCTACGAGCGTCGAGGAACGCGTGGCTACTCCTTGGCCCTCCCATATGCCGAATCCGTCGGGCTTGTGGAGCAGCTGTACCGGATGAATCGCGCTACCTCGCTCGCGGAGTTCCAAGAGGCCATGGGTCTCTGCGAATTCATGCCGCAAAACGTCATGGTTGCGGACGTCGAAGGGAATATCTGGTACGTGCGCACCGGTCGTGTTCCCATCCGCCCGGCGGGATTTGACTGGAGTTTTCCCGTGCCCGGCGACACATGGGCCACGGAATGGAAGGGGATTCACGCCCAGAGCGACTTGGTGCAGATCCTCAATCCTGACTGCGGCTACATGCAGAATTGCAACATCTCTCCCGGGACAATGATGCATTCGGGAGCCCCAAAGCCGCAAGGCTATCCTGCCTACATCTACAATGATCGGGAGGACCGCTCCAACCCAAGAGGCAGGAGGGCGGTGGAGGTACTTAGCCGGCTGGGACAGATGAGCCGCGAGGACGCATTCGCCCTTGCCTTCGATACGAAAGTCTACGGGGCCGAGGCGTGGCAACGCTTGCTTGCGGAGGCATTCCAGGCGGAAAAGAAGAGCTTCGGCGAGCTCGAGGAAGCGGTGAATCGGATCACCGGGTGGAATGGCAGGCTGGACAAGGAGCAGAGCGGCGCCACTCTTTACTACTACTGGCGCCTGGAGCTTGGGGAATTGGGGGCTGCTCTCGAGAAGGTGCTTGCCGACAGCTCCCGCCCTGATCCGCAGCAGAACCGGCAGATGCTGGCGGCTTTAAGGCGAGCATGCCAAAGGATGCGTCGAGATTTCGGTCGCGAGGTCGTTCCTTGGGGTGACTTCCTCCGGCTGGTTCGAGGGAATCAGGAGTGGCCTTTGAGTGGAGGGTCGTTCGGCTACGGCATCTCGGTTCTGCGCGCCATCTGGGGGAAGACGGACGGCCAGCGGGTGCGCGCGGCGGGCGGGCAATCGTGCCCGATGTTGGTATTCTTGAGCAAGCCCATCGAGTCGTACAGCATCTTGCCGTGGGGGGTGAGCGACGACCCCACCTCGCCCCACTTCGCGGATCAAGCGCCGCTTTTCGCAGATGGCAAGATGAAGCCCACGTGGTTTGTGCCGGATAGCGCTCAGAAACACGCGGAGTCGCAGGTGGTGCTGATCTTCCGCAAGAAGTAGGTCCGAGAGCGACCAAGTGGAATCCAAGGTGCGAACCCAAATGGAAGGGAGGGGACGCAATGTGGCAGGAATTCAAGAAGTTCGCCTTGCGTGGGAATGTGATCGACCTGGCCGTGGGGTTCATTGTTGGGGCTGCATTCAGCGGCATCGTCAAATCGCTGGTGAATGACATCCTGATGCCGCCCCTTGGCCTCATCCTCGGCAAGGTTGACTTCTCGAATCTGTACATCAATCTCTCGCGAGTCCATTACAGCTCGCTCGCGGAGGCGAAGGCCGCCGGAGCGCCGACGATCAACTACGGCGTTTTCCTCAACACGATCGTGGAGTTCGTGATCGTCGCGTTCGCGCTGTTCCTCCTGATCCGACAGGTGAATCGCTGGACGGCCAAGCCGGCAGCCCCGGCTGAGCCCACAACGAAGGAATGCCCGTACTGCTTCACCGTCATTCCGGTCCGGGCGGTGCGGTGTCCCAACTGTACCTCCGCGCTTGCCTGAGAGAAGTCCCCGGATCGGGTGAGGCGAAGGTACCAATCCAAGCCCAGAGGCTTCGAGCCTATCCGTCCCGCGGAGCGGGCAAGGGTTACTTACGCTCGGTCAGAGCCAAACCAGCGGAGCGCACGGCGAGCGAGGGCTTGGCCCCTGCGACCCCGCACGCGCCGGTGCGGAAATGCGGATCTGCCTCGTGGGGAAGCCTGGAGTGTCGTTCCTGGGCCAGCGGATTCTGTTCGCGGTGTAGGGGGTTCGAGGTGAGGCCCTGAGAGTCATCGGGGCGTTGGGAAAGAGTTATTCGTCCCACGGAAAAAGTTTCCTCCGGAAGCTGCGTCCAATCTTCCGTGATTCCCCATTCGGCGCTGATCGCTCCGTTTCCCCTCTCAGCTCAGGTCGAAGGATCGTCTCAAAGGCCGTGGATCGGGGGAGGCCTGGCATGGTCCTTGTCATTTCCGCTCCCGGCCAACCGTAGACAGGCAATTCGGAGGCGCGATGCTCGAGGGACTGTACACGTCGGCCGCGGGCATGCTACCGCGGGCTTCGGAGCTGGAGATCGTCGCGAATAACCTCGCGAACGTGAGCACCGCGGGCTACAAGAGGGATCGGGTGTCCTTCCGTCAGACGCTCGATGCCCAGCTCGCTGTGGCGGCGGAAAGGGGAGAAGTCCCCGCCCTTCAGGCCGTGGTGATCGATTTCTCCCAGGGCCCGCTGGAAAAGACGGACCGGCCTCTCGATCTCGCCATTGAGGGGGAGGGGTTTTTCGTGGTGCAAACCCCAAACGGCGAGCGCTACACGCGGGCTGGTAGCTTCCGGCTGGACGCAGACGGCACCTTGGTGACTCCTGACGGTCATCCCGTGCTCGGCGAGCGCGGGCCGATCACGTTGCAGCAAGCCGAGGTGGAGGTCCGTCCCGACGGCGAGATCTGGCAGAAGAGCGTGCCTGTGGCCCGATTGCGGCTGGTAAGCTTTCCGGACTTGGGGGTGCTGGTCAAGGAAGGGCATGGGCTTTTTCGGCCCTCGTCGACGGATGTGCGGCCCGTGCCGGCGGCCTCCGCCCGGGTGAAACAGGGATATCTTGAGGGGTCCAATGTCAATCCCCTCGAGGAGATGGTGGAAATGATGGTCCTGCTACGAAACTTCGAGGCGGAACAAAAGGCAGTCCAGGCGCAGGATGAAACCCTGTCGCGCGCGATCAACGACGTGCCCAAGCTGTGAGGCGGCCGTCGATTGAGCGACCGCGTCTTCCAAGGGGAGGAGCGAAGATGATCCGAGCTCTGCGTACTGCGGCAAGTGGGATGTATGCCCAGGAGCTTCACGTCGACACCATCGCCAACAATCTGGCCAACGTGAACACCACGGGCTTCAAGCGGAGTGAGGTGGAGTTCCAGGACCTCCTCTATCAGACCATCCAGATGGCCGGACAGATGAACCAGGAGGGAGTGAATGTCCCCGTACAGATCCAGGTCGGCCACGGGACCCGGCCAGTGGCTACGGAGAAGATCTTCAGCCAGGGGGACACGGTGGCCACGAACAATCCCCTTGACCTAGCCATCAACGGGGATGGATTCTTCCAGATCCTCATGCCCGACGGCTCACTGGCATATACCCGAGACGGGAGCTTCAAGGTTTCGGCCGACGGCAGGATCGTGACCAGCGAGGGCTACCTCTTGCAGCCGGACCTTGCCCTGCCGACCGACACGACGGAGATCAGCATTAGCCGGGAGGGAGTGGTCACGGTGAAGACCGCCGACAATCCGGAGCCGCAAGAGATCGGCCAGATCGAGCTGGCGCGCTTCGTCAATCCCGCCGGATTGAACAGCATCGGAGGGAATCTCTACGTTCCGACGGCAGCTTCGGGCGAGCCCATTGTGGGCACACCGGGCTCCGAAAGCATGGGGACTCTTCTCCAAGGCCATCTTGAGCTGTCGAACGTGGAGGTCGTGAAAGAGATGATCGACCTCATTGTAGCTCAGCGTGCCTACGAGATCAACTCCAAGACGATCCGAAGCGCTGATGATATGTTGGGCATCGTGAACAGCTTGCGGCGGTGAGACCATGCGGTTGGGTAAAGCCGGCTGGCGCACGGGCCTCCGACAGCTTGCCGTAAGGGCGACACGGCTCGGGCTTCTCGCAGCGTGGATCGCGGGTCTCTCGGTTGCCGGCGCAAAAGAAGCCATTGGCGGGGCCCAGGGCGATTGGTCCGCGTTGGCGAGCCTGATCCGATCGAAGATCGCAGCCCAGCTCCCGGATTCGGAGAAGGTTGCGGTCGAGGTGATCCGCGTTACCGGCTCCTTGCCTGGGCAACTGGACCAGGCTTCCATCCGGGTACGCGTTATCGGCTGGCTGCGGCCGGGACTGGCGAACAGCTTCGAGCTCTCCGGCGTGGGCCCCGGAGGTAAATGGATGGCCACCGTCGTTGCCCGGGTTCAAGTTGCAAGCACTGTCCTCGTGGCGGCACGGGATCTCAGCCCCGGTCAGCTGCTCGGCGCCGAAGACGTGACGCTGGAAGAGAGGGACCTAGCGGGGCTTCTCGGAGAGCCCCTCACGCGCCCAGAGGAGGCCGTCGGGAAAAGGGTCCGTGGCAGTGTGAGGTCCGGCAAGGTTCTCACCAAGGCAATGTTGGCGGAGCCTCAGGCGGTGCGCAGAGGGGAGGTGGTTCGCCTGGTAGCCTCCGTGGGTGGGGTGCAAGTGGAAACCCAAGGGCGCACCCTGCAATCGGGGGCCGTCGGGGAGGAGATCCTGGTTCGCAACGTGCGTTCGGGCAAGACGGTGAAAGGCGTTGTCGTCTCGGCCGATGAGGTTTGGGTTCGAGCGCAGTGAGCCCTCGACATGTGACGAGTGGACCGAAGGAGCTACGGCCGTGAGCGAAAGAAGGGGAATTTGGGTGGCGGCTCTTCTTTGCGGGACCTTGCTGACCGGAAGCCAGTCCTCCGCTCAGAAAATGGGAGCCGGATCCCTGTTCAGCGACTACAAGGCCTACCGCGTTGGAGACATTGTGACCATCTACATCGTCGAGTTCGCTTCCGGTACGAACGAGACCAAGACCGGGACTGGAAAGGAAACGGAGCTCTCGCTCGATTCCGGTGGAGGCACCGGTGCTCTGAAGTTTTTGCCCATGTTCGGAGCGAGTGGAAGTAGCCGCTCCAAGTTCGATGGCAAGGGCAGCACCTCGAGCACGGGTATCCTGCGCGCCAAGATGAGCGCAAGGATCGTCCAGGTCTTGGACAATGGCAACCTGGTGATCGAAGGAACTCGGGAAGTGCAGGTGAACAACGAGAAGCAGGTCACGGTGCTATCGGGCATTGTCCGGCCGGAGGACATCACTCCCGACAACGTGGTGTACTCCTACAACATTGCCGACGCCAAGATCACCTACCGGGGCAAGGGCGTGGCATCGAGCGGCTCAAATCCGAGCATCATCACCAGGATCCTAAACTGGGTGTTCTGATGAGAAGCAAGGGACTTCACGTTTGGTTGGTTCTCGCGCTCGTTTCCGCCCTCCCGGCCCGGGTGATAGGCGGGGTGCGGGTGAAACAGATCGCGGAGTTGGAGGGGCTCGGTCCTACGAAGCTCGTCGGCTACGGCCTGGTGGTTGGGCTGGACGGAACCGGAGATAGCCGGCGATCCATCGCCACCCTCCAGTCCGTTGCGAACATGCTCAAACGCTTTGGCATCACGGTGCCCCAAAATGAACTGCGCGCCGACAACGTGGCCGCGGTGATGGTCACAGCCGACCTGCCTCCGTTCACCCGCCCCGGCACGCGCATCGATGTGCAAGTGGCTTCGCTGGGGGATGCCGAGAGCCTCGAAGGCGGAGTCTTGCTTCTCACTCCTTTGGTGGATGCCTCCGGGGAGGTGTACGCGCTTGCGCAGGGCGCCGTGTCCGTCGGCGGTTTCAACATTAACACGATCGGGGGTGAGAGGGTACGGAAGAACTACGCGCTTGTGGGTCGAGTTCCGAACGGAGCGGTCGTCAAAAAGGAAGCCCCCGTTTCCGTCCCGGACGGAGGTACCCTCCGCCTGATCCTTCGCAACCCGGATTTCACGACCGCAGCGCGCCTGGCGGAAGCGGTCAATGAACACTTCGGCCAGCCAATTGCCACGGCCGTCGATGCTGGAGCGGTGCAGCTAACGGTTCCCGAAGGGAACCGTGCGCCGGGAAAGCTCGTGGCTTTCCTCAGCCAGCTGGAAAGCGTGGAGACAGAACCGGACCAAGTGCCCAAGGTGGTGGTCAACGAGCGAACCGGCACGGTGGTGATCGGCGGCGACGTCCGTATCTCGGAGGCTGCGGTGGCCCACGGCAATCTGACTGTCCGAATCGCGACGACTCCTGTGATCTCGCAGCCCGCCCCGTTCTCGCAAGGCCAGACGGTCGTCGTCCCCGAAACCCAGACTACGGTGGAAACGGAACGCGGCAGTCTGATTGTGCTGCCCGAAGCCGCGACGGTGAACGACTTGGTCAAGGCCTTGAATGCGCTGGGAGTGACGCCCCGCGACCTGATCGCCATCTTCCAGGCGCTGAAAGAAGCCGGCGCTTTGAGAGCGGAGCTGGTGATCCTGTGAGACGAGCGCGTTCGGGGCTGCTCACCCAGTCGGTCGCGAGCGGCAACTGAGGGCGGGAGCGTTGGGATTGCGTCTCGGGCATCCATGGAACGGGTAGGTGTGGGAGGCTGCCGTTGCAGATAATGGAAAGCGATCCCGCATTGCCTTCAGCGCAATCCTGGGCGCGGGACAGGTCCGTTCCCCAACCCGAGCGATCGGGCGGTTCGGCCTCCGCGGCTGAGCTGCGGAAGGCTTGCGAGCGCTTCGAGGGCTTGTTCCTCGCCTACCTGTTTCGAGTGATGCGGGAGTCGATCCCGGAATCCGGACTTTTGGGCATCGGCTCGTGGCAAGGGATGTTCGATTTGTTCTTCGATCAGGCCATCGGCGAGAAGGCCGCCGAGCGGGCCAGTCTGGGTATCGCCGAGATGCTCGAGAGGCAATTGAGCCGTTCCGTCCGTGCTGAAGCGAGTCTGGAACGGACCGGCATTCCGCATCCGGTCTTGCACACGCAGACCAGCGGCGCGGAGCTCGGAAAGCGATCGGTCAAGAGTTGGGTAGCTCTGGACGATATTGTGAGCGAGGTGGCGCGTGCCCAGGAAGTTGACCCGGACCTCGTGCGAGCAGTGATTGATGTGGAGTCCGGCGGAGATCCCGAGGCTCTTTCCCCCAAAGGAGCGATGGGTCTGATGCAGCTTATGCCGCAGACCGCGAGGGAAATGGAGGTCCGTAATCCCTGGGATCCGGTTGAAAACCTCAAGGGCGGAGTCCGATACCTGAGGCGGATGCTGGACGAATTCGGCAATGACCTGCGATTAGCACTGGCTGCCTACAACGCGGGACCGGGAGCGGTTCGCCGGCACAAGGGCATTCCGCCTTTCCGGGAGACGCTGCAATACGTGGACGAAGTGCTCAAGCGGTACCAAGCGCTGAAACGCCTGGCATCGGCCGGGAAAAATCGCGTCTTGACCGTTGGGTAAAGGGACAGGGTGAGGACCGGTGGCGGCTCTGGCTTTTCCACAAGCGACGGACCGAAATGTCGGACAGAGGCTGGAATGGATTCGCCTCACGGGCCTCTTTCGGCGCCAAGTGGATCTCCTACAGAAGCTGATGACCCTTCTTCTGAGGCAGAGGGAAGCGATTGTGCTCGTCGATCTGGCCTTGTTCCAGAAGGTGGCGTTAGACCAAATCCAGCTGCTGCACGAGCTGGAACATGTCCAACAGGCTACGGAGGAGCAGGCTCGTCTGCTGGCGCTGGGTGCGGAAATCCCGGGCCAGGGCCCTCGCATCTCAGAGCTCGTTTCTCTGGCGCCGCCGGAAAGGCGCTCGGAGTTGGACGGACTCCGGCAGGAGCTGGCGGAGCTGGCCCGCGAGGTGCTCGCGCTCGCCCAACGCAATGAGAAGCTGCTCACGGCACTGGGCGAGATTCGAGGCGCGGAGTACGAAGCGCTGCTCAAAGCCCTCACCTCCCTCGGACGGACCTACGGCGAGATGCGGGCGGCGGCTTCTCCAACTTCCCTTTGCGACGTCGTGGCCTGAACAAGGGGTGATCGCCTGTGTCGACATTGAACGGCATCCTCGAGCTGAGCAAGCGGGCGCTGATGGCCCACCAGGTGGTGGCCAACGTCATTGGCAATAACGTCGCCAATGTGAACACCCCCGGCTACTCCCGGCAGGTGGCGTCGCTGGTGCCTTCGCCTTCAGTTCAAACGCCCTGGGGACCGCTCGGCACCGGGGTTGATCTTGACGAAGTTCGCCGCTATCGGGATGCTTTCCTCGATGTCCAGTACCGCCAAAGCGCTAGCAAACAGGCCTATTGGGAGGCTGTGTCGCGCTCGCTCTCGGAAGTTGAGGCGATGTTCAACGACCCGGGCGAAAGCGGCTTGCAGGCCGCCCTCGACGGATTCTGGGATGCCTGGAGCGACCTCGCCAACGACCCGGAGAACAACACAGCGCGCGTGGTAGTCCGGGAGAAGGGGGAGGCCCTTGTGGCTGTCTTCCGGCGATTGGCCAATTACCTGCTCGATCACATTGAAGCCGTTGACAGCGAAGCGAAAAAGCTGGTGGCGGATGCGAATGCCGCCCTCCAGGAGGTGGCCGACCTGAACGGCAAGATCCAGTTCGTAAAAGCCCAGGGAGGCTCGGCCAACGAGCTCTTGGACCAGCGGGATCGCCTGCTGGATCAGCTGGCGGAATGGATCGGGGCTCGGAGCATCGCGTCGGCCGACGGCACGGTCCGAGTGCTGGTTGGGACGGAGGTGCTGGTCGAGGCGACCCAGTTCCGTCCGATCCAAGTCGTGAGCACGGGCGTGGATCAGATGGCTTTGGCGCAATTTCTCGGTCCCTCAGGCGCTCAACTCGACCTGTCGGAGTGCAAGCTTTCTGGCCTCCTGCAGGTGCGAGACGAAGCGCTGCGCTCCTTCCTCCACGATTTGGACACGCTGGCGGCCAACTTGGTGCGCGAGGTCAACCTCCGCCACCGACAAGGCTACACACTGCGCGGAGCGCGCGGGATCGACTTCTTCGACGAGAAGGGCGTCACCGCAAGTCAGATCAAGCTGGATCAGAATATCCTGCGTGACCTGGCCAATATCGCCGCATCGGCCGAGGATACGTTAGGGGACAACAGCATCGCCCTGTCCATTGCTTCTCTCCGCTCCGCGAAGGTGATGAATGCCGGGGCCGATTCGCTGCTCGAGTACTATTCCGGTCTCATTGGCCGCATGGGCAGTCTCTCCGCCCAGGCGAAAGACGGGGTAGAGAACCAAGAGGTCATTACCGAAACATTGGACAATCAGCGGCTCCGGGTGCAGGGAGTTTCCATCGACGAGGAGATGGCGGAGATCATCAAGTTTCAACATGCCTACGCTGCCGCCGCCCAGGTCACGAAAGTGGTGGACGAGATGATGCGCACGGTCCTGGCGATGGTCAGTTAGGGTAGGGGAAAACCATGAGAGTCAGTCACCAGGAGGTCTTCCGGACCGTCGTGCGGAATATCAATGCTCCGTACGAGGAGATGTTGAAGGATCAGATCCAGATCGCCACGGGCAAACGTATCAATGTCCCGTCGGACGACCCGGCTGGAGCGGAGAGGGCCGTTGAGATCCGCTCGAAACTGGCGGGCATCGGTCAGTACCGCAAGGCGATTGGCGATGCTCGATCCTGGTTGTCGCAGGCGGAGTCCCAGCTCAATCGTGTTGAAGATCTTCTGACGCGCGCCAAGGAACTGGCCGTGCAAGGATCCAACGGCACGCTCTCCGATGCAGATCGGGATGCTTTGGCAAGGGAGGTGAACGAGTTGCTGGAGGATCTGGTCGGGGCTGGCAATGCGAAATACAACGATCGCTATGTATTCGCCGGCTCGGCCACGCGGATGGCTCCGGTGGTAGTTCGTCGCAATGAGACGGGGAAAATCGTCTCCGTGGCGTTTCAATCCACTTCGAGTCCCGTGCGCCGGGAAATTGGCGCGGACGAGTATCTCGACATCCGATTGCCGGCCCACGAAGTATTCGGTGGGGAGGACGGGGCCTACGCTGTGCTCATCAAGCTCCGCGATGCGCTGGAGGACAATCGTCCCGACCAGGTCCGGGCAACGCTCGGGCAGATCGACTCGGCTTTGGAGAAATCGCTGGAGAAACGTTCCGAGATCGGCGCGCGCATCGCGCGCCTCGACCAGGCTAGCCAAAGGCTGGACGAGGAGGAGTTGCAACTGACCACGCTGCTCTCGCAGACAGAAGATGCGGATGTGGCCCAGAAGATCATGGACCTGCAGGGCCATCAGATGGGCTATCGGGCGGCTCTCGCCGTGGGCTCTGTGCTGATCCAAGAAAGCCTCCTGGACTACTTGGGTTGAAGGCATGGCGGAAACGCGGGACGAAGAGCTGGAGCAGGATACTTGGCAGGAGCTGGAGACGCGCCGGTGGGGGCGTCTTCGGTACCGCGAGCAGGATTTGGTGTTCTTCCCGAGGGGCCTGCTCGGCTTTGAGAACTACAGGCAATGGGCTGTGTTCTACTCGGAGGAGCATGAACCCCTCCGCTGGCTCATCAGCATGGAAGATCCCGACATCGCCTTCGTGATCGTGGATCCGCTGCTCGTCGTGCCTGATTACCGTCCCGCCCTGTGTCAGCGCGATCTGGAGGATCTTCAGGCGGAGTCCGTGGAGGACCTGCGCGTCTTCAGCATCGTGACACTGGGCAAGAGCATCGAGACCACAACCATCAATCTGAGTGGACCGGTGTTCATCAACATCCGGAAGAGGCTGGGGAAGCAGGTCGTGCTCTTGAGTAACAAGTACAGCACAAAACATCCCCTCATCTCGAGAAGTACGTAAGCATCGAGAGAGAAGGGAAAGGAGTTCCCGGTGCTTGTCCTGACACGGAAGTTGGGAGAAAGCATCGTCATCGGCGACAGCATCCGCGTGACCGTGGTCGAGATCCACGGGAAACAGGTCCGGCTGGGAATCGAGGCGCCGAAGGAAGTCGCCGTCCACCGGGGTGAGGTCTACGAGCGAATCGTCGAAGAAAACCGCCAAGCAGCCGATTCGGCGGACCGGAGCAGGCTCGGGGATTTCTCCCAAGCGATGGCGGCCAAACTGAGGCGCAACGGAGCCTGACGATGTGCGACAGCACGCGCCTGGAACCGAGGACTGACGGTTCGCAACTCCGGGTGCTCGTGACCGGCGTTTCCGGATTCATCGGAGGGCGGGCGGCCATCCACTTCGCCGAACGGGGGTGGCCAGTGCACGGGATCGATCCCATTCCTCCCCGGGACTCAGTGGCTTCCGCTCTGACGCGAATGATGGTGGCCGACCTCCGGAGCGGCGGAGTTGCCGAGGAGGCGGTCGATGGGGTGGACCTTGTCTTGCACGCGGCGGCGCACACGGATCTGGTCCGGGCGCAACAGGAACCGGAGCTGGATTTCGCGCACAACGTGACGGCCACCCTGCGACTGTTCGAAGCAGCGCGCAAGCGGCCCAAACCGCCCACCATGGTTTTCCTCAGTTCTTTCCGCGTGTACGGGGACAATGTCGAGATGGCCCTCTCGACGCCCGGCAACGGAGGCTACGGGCTGGCGGGACCGTTCCAAGCCGGAATCTCAGAGCTTTTCTCGACGGACCAATGCGAAAGGACCTTGCACGGCACGCACAAGCTTCTCGGTGATCTCATTGCGCAAGAGTATGCGCATTCCTTCGGGATGAGAGTAGGGGTGTTTCGGGTAGGACCCGTAGCAGGTCCGGGTCAAAAAGCCTCGAGCGACGGATGCTGGCTCGCCGCCTTGCTGGATCCCGAACCCGACGTCTCTGCGGAGGAACCCGACCCCGATCAACTCCTGGATATTCTGCACGTTGATGATCTCTTGGACGCGGTGGAGCGCTTCGTGAGGTCCGACTGGCGCCATCTGGTGCTCAACCTCGGCGGTGGGCCAAGGAATGCCCTTCATCCCCGCAGGCTCGCGGATCGGATTGGGGCGAAGGGGCTCCATGCCTTGGCCAGGTATCCGAGGCTCTGGGTTACGGACAATGAGCGCGCCTACCGCGCCCTCGGCTGGCGCCCGCGAGCCGGGGTAGCCAAGATCCTCGAGGAGCTCGGCGTGGATCCGGCGCTTGTTGATCTGGCAAGTCACCCGGCGGAGAGGCTCGACCAGGCAAGCGCGATCCTGTAGATCTCCGGATCGTCCCGAACGCAGAGACGTCCGGGTAAGAATGCTGCCCACTCCGGGAGGGGAAGCGGAGGGCAGCGGGGCTGACGGGATTCGGGTTCGTGCCAAAGCAACTCGCCTTCCCTTCGGCCCCTCCCGAGAGAATTGCGGAGCGAGTCTTCTCGGCAGAGCTGCGAAAGGGGCTATTCACCAGGCCCGGGGGCTGAGAATCTGCACCTGGGGTATGGCGGCCTGTCGGGAAGGGCGCCTCGGTCGGGGAGCCGGCCACGACGAACCCGCGCAACACGCAAGGTGGCCAGACGATGGCTCACTGGGGATGGAGGACAGCGAATGCTTGAGTGGGAGCAGGTTCCGACTCGACGCGCGGTGGTAGACCTCAATCGGCGCTGCAATGCCCGATGCCGGATGTGCTACTATGCCCATAGCAGTGAACGATGGACCAAGCCCCTCGAGGCGGTGCGGGAGGAGCTGATCGCGGCGCGCCAGCGGGGCAACTTCTACGTCGACTTCACGGGAGGAGAACCGACCGTCCATCCGCAGATCCTGGAAATCATCCAGTCGGCGCTTGAGCTCGGGCTTGAGCCGTGTGTGATCACGAACGGCGTTGCGCCCCGGCGCATTGCCAAGATCGCCGATGCCGGCTGCCGAGAATGGCTCCTCTCGATCCACGGTCTCGAGGAGACTTTCGACTGGATCCTGGACGTGCCGGGAGCCTGGGCCCGGATGTCGGAGACCATCCGGTTGCTCAAGGAGCGGGGTTGCTATCTCAGGGTCAACTGTACCCTCACGCGCTACAATGCCCATCAGCTTCCGGATCTGGCTCGGTTCTACGCCGAGGTGGTGGACCCTCATATCGTCAACTTCATCAACTTCAATCCCTACTACGAATGGGGCGCGGCATCTCAACCAGAGGTGTATCAAAGGCTGAACGAGGTGCAGGTGCCCGTCTCGGAGGTGGCACCTTTCCTGCGCGAGGCCATCGACATCCTCGAAGAGGAGGGCATATGGACCAATGTCCGCTACTTCCCGATGTGCCTTCTGAAGGGCTACGAGAAACACGTGTGCAACATTCCCCAGGTCATGTTCGATCCGTTCGAATGGGATTACGGGGCACATCCGAAGACCGTGGAGGCGTACGCGCAGGTGGCAAAGGGGATGGCTTCGCGAATCCTGAGCAGGGAAGGCAAATGCGCCAGCTGCGGCGTGCGGGAGGTCTGCGGAGGGATCAATCGGAATTACTATCGCCTCCATGGCGATGGCGAGCTCCAACCCTACGATGCAATCGCTTCCGAGGTCTATGCGTTTCGCGACGACCTCTCCGCGGACATCATCATCCCTGCCTACCGGCCTTCCGCGAATCTCATGCGGTTGATGAATGAGATCGTGGAAAAGACACAGCCGCCATACAACGTGATCCTCATCCAAAAGGCCCAGAGCGCCGCGCGGAACCGGAACTGGGGCTTGGAACGAGCCCGAAGTCGTTACATCATCATGCTCGATGACGACATCGTCAATCTCCCTTACGGTTGGAACCGAGCCCTCATTGAGATCCTTCGCGAAAATCGACACGTTCTCGCTGTATCCGCGAGACTTTTTAGGATGGATGGCCTTCCCGGGAAGAACACGGCTAACAACTACGACCTGTCGGCCCCACTCGTGCCGGTGGAGATGATTCCCACAGCCTGCTGTGCCTTTCGTAACACCGACGTGAGGTTCGACGAGCGCTATATTCGCGCCGGCTGGGAGGATACGGACTTCTTCATGCAGCTCCGGCGCGCTCGGCCCGGGATCTTTGTCATCGCCAACACGGTACAGGTCGTTCATCTCAACGAGGAAAAGAATCAGGGGGGCGCATCCAATGAGTACAATCGCCGGCTTTTCTTGGCCAAGTGGTACGGGCACGTGTCGCGGGCGGAAGTTGCCGGGGAACGTCCGAGGTGCGAGGAGAAGCTAGAACCTCGCCAAGCCAGCACGATTGAGAACTGAGCGAGGGAGGGATGCGTGGCTGCAGGGTCGGTTCTTATCATCGGGCATTTGAAGCTCGGCGATGTGGTGCAGATTTTCCCGGCCGCGGCAGCCCTCAAAAGAAGCCGCCCGGTCGTGAGGATCTGGCTGCTCGGGCAGAAGTCTCCGGTACGACTGGCCGTGCGAAGTCCCCTCTTCGAGGGGGTCTTCGTCGCCGATTTTCCCGCATCATTTCCTTCGCTCGGCGCCGTCAACGCGTGGGCGGCTGCGATCGCCGAGCGCCTGCCGATCAGAGAATGGGAGGGGATTGTCAATCTCTCGCACAGCTTGCTTGGCGCGAGACTGACCGACCTCCTTCGCGCTCAGTGGAAGAGCGGGATGTTGCTCCGGGAGGATGGTACTCAGATCCTCGCCGGGAATGCCGAACGGCTTCTCTTCGGCTCGGTTGCCGCGCGACGCCTCAGCCGCCTTCACCTGTGCGATATCTACACACTCATGGTGCAGGCCGATCGGCAGGCGGAGTTGCCCCTAATCCGGGCGACGAGCGAGGAAATACGCCAAGTCCGGCAGATCCTCTCCTCCCACGGCTGGGATGCGCAGACCCCTCTCGCGGCTTTTCAGCTGGGGTCCGGGGGGCCGCAGAAGATCTGGCCGGTGGAGTATTTCGTCCAGGTGGGCCAACAGCTCAGCAGGATCCACGGGATAATTCCGGTGTTGATCGGCTCGGATGATGAGAAGCCGCTGGCCCGAGCTTACTTCGATCAGGGGTCGGGCGAGGCTTTCGATTTGGTCGGAGAGCTGCCGGCAGAGCTGCTGCCCGCGTTCTTCCGGGTCGTGCGCTTCCTCATCACCCCCGACACCGGCCCGGCTCACATTGCCGCTCTCTCAGGTTGCAGGGTAATTGGACTGTACTTCGCGACAGCCTGGGTGCACGAGACGGGACCCTACGGAGATGGGCACCTGGTCTGGCAGGTGGAGATGCCATGTGCCCCTTGTTTCGCCCGCACCGTGTGCGCGGAGCGGCCCTGCTCCAGAATGATCACACCGGATATGGTCCTTTGGGGACTGGCAAGAGCTGGCCTCCTCGGCCATGAGGGGGCAACAAGCGCAGCTCCTCCGCGTGAGGTGGAGAGCGTCCGGCTCTACCAGTCGTTCCGGAGCGAAGGGGGATACCAGCGCTATAGGCCTATCTACCCGGATGGCAAGACTGGGGAAGACATACTGGCAGAGTCGACGAGCGACGCGGCTCTCGAAATTGTGGCCCGAGGCCTACGCAGTAAGACCGAACTTCCATCCGGAACGGTGCTGCGCGGGGTGTCCCAAGACGATCCTGGCTTCGATGGCGCAACGGGCCTGTGGGAGCTCAGTCGAATCGCTCGTTCGGCAAGCAAGGAATGCGCCCAAATTCGTCGAGCCCTGCTGGTGGGAAGGCCGTACAGGGAGGTGCAACGATTGAATGGCAAGCTCCAGGCTTTGGACGCGCAAGTGTCCCGCATCGGCGATCGAGCGGGCTTGGTCGGAGCCTACTTGAGGGAAGCTCTTCGACTCCTGCCGGGAGATAGCCTTTTCCAGCTCGCCGCGGAGGCGGAGGAGGTGTACGCCGCGGCTTCGGCGATGGCGGCTTCCGCTGCCAAGCGCCTCGCGGCGGCAAGGGCTGGGGCGGAATCCACAAGGGTGGAAGACAACGATGACGACGTGGGCAAAGGCAGTCCAGAACGAGAACACGCTGCGGTTGAGCCTGTGTCTGATCCTGCAGGATGAAGGAAAGCCGCTGGAGCCCTCGGTCGAGAGCGTCCGAGGAATCGTCGATGAAATCCTTTTGGTAAGTGCGGGTTGCGATGGCTCGGCTCCCGAAGCCGCCCACCGTCTCGGTGCCAAGTGGGTCTCGGGGAAGGGGGGCACCCACCTCGAAGATGCCTGCGATCGAGCCCTCCGCGAGGCCTCTGGCGATTGGATCTTGGTATTGAAGGCCGGAGAGACGATCCCGGAGCGCTGCCGCAGGTCCATCCGGGAGGCCATCGAACGGCCAGTCGGAGATGCATACCGTCTCCGAGTCGCTGAGTCCGGACCCGGCGGGTCCGAGGCGAAGACTGAACCCCCGGATCTTGGCGGCCGCCAGTGTATCCGTCTTTTTCGGAAGGTGCCGGGGATCATCTTTCGAGATCCGGATGGCATCCTGCTGGAAGAATCCGGCGGGCATCTCGGCTTACGCGTTGCCGATCTGCCCGGCGTTGTGGTGGTCTCCTTCCGCGGATCGGGGGAGAGGCAAGTAGCGGAACGTTCGTCCAGGCCGAAGGAGCAAGAGGTCGTGCCCCAATCTGACGACGTGTACTCCCTGCTGGAGATGGCGACGCAGCGTTTCCGGCAGGGGCGGAATGAGGAAGCTGTCCAGGTGTGTGATCGGGCTCTCCAACGGCTCCGGCAGGGCGGGGAAAGGGCGGATAGGAAGCGGTTGCTTGCCAGTCTTTGGATGTTGAAGGGCGACGCGCTCAAGAGCCTGGGCCAATACGAGGATGCCATTGCGACCTACCGCCAGTGCATGCACGAGGTCGGCGTCTCGCCGGCGCTGTTGAACAACCTGGGTGCGGCGTACGAAAGCTTGGGGCGGTACGAGGAGGCTGCCCACTGCTACCGAGAAGCTGCAAGCCAAGACCCCATTGCCTCGAGGCCGAAACAGAACCTCGCGCGTGTGGAGCGGAAGCTCCGGAAGGAACGCACTCTCTCCGTGTGCATGATCGTCCGCGATGCGGCCAGGACCTTGCCGAGAGCTCTGGAGTCCGCCACCCACTTTGCCGACGAGATCGTGGTGGTCGACACGGGCTCACGCGATGAGACGGTAGAGATCGCCAAGCGATTCGGAGCCAAGCTGGGGCACTTCGCGTGGTGTGATGATTTCGCGGCGGCCCGTAATGCCTCCCTCGATCTGGCCACGAGCGATTGGGTGATGTGGCTGGATGCGGACGATTACGTGCCCCCGACCGAGTGGCCGAAGCTCCAGGAACTCAAGTACCAGCCCCTCGATCGTGCCTTCATGTTCCTTCTCAAGAATGAGGGAGCTGTCTTCGAGTCTTGTTGGCAAACGCGGATGTTTCCGAGGCACCCGAAGCTCAGATTCCGCTTTCCGGTACACGAGCAGATTTCCCCGGCTGTCTCCCAGCTCGGCCTGCAAGTCAAGACCACGAACGTGACCATCGTACATGCCGGCTACGAAACGAAAGAAGTGGTGCTTGCCAAGAAGGAGAAGTACCTGCGGATGCTCGTTCGTCACCTGGAACAGCATCCGGAGGACACGCTGAGCCGCTATCACGCTGCCTTCTTGTACCACGCCCTAGGTAGGTTTCCGGAGGCAGTTGCGGAATACCAAAGGATAGTGGAGGACCATCGCTTCGAAAAGGAATATCCCCTGGCGTACGCAAGTGCATGGCTTTACCTTGGACGCACCTATTTGTCCATGGGCAACCTGGACCGCGCCGAAGAAGCCCTCCGTCGCGCACAGGAGCTTGACCCCCACAGTCAGCTGACTTTGGTTTCCCTTGCCCAGGTGTACAATGCCAAAGGAGATCATGGGAGGGCTCTCGAATCGCTCCGAGGACTGAGAGCCGAATCCGTCCATCCCACTTCCCATCCCATGGACGTGCAGGCACTGGCGTATGCGATCGAGAATGAGCGAGGAATAGCCTACGAAGGGCTAAACGACTTCAAGCGAGCTTTCAAGGCATATCTCAAAGCCCAGAGGGCTACGTGGCGATACGATTTTGCCGTCAAGCGGGCCTCCCGGATCCTGAACGAGCTGCAGGGAGAGGTCTGGGAGCGATGGTTCCTGCGTCTATTGGAGTCGGGGGACGCAAACTGCGAGACTCTATTCGAGGTCGGGAGCAACCTAGTTGGCGGCGGAAAACCGCGCTTGGCGCTTCGGGCATTTGAGATCGCGGTCGAGCGCGATCCGACGTACGTGAAGGCTTGGCGTGCATTGGCCAGGGTCAAGCGGCATCTCGAGGGAACGGAAGCTGCCTACCGCGTTCTTGCACAAGGGCTTCAGCGGAACCCAAGCTCGGAGACCCTTGCCACCGACGTTGCGGAGTTGCTCTTCGAGCTCGAGCGCTTCCAGGAGATCATCCATTTGGGCCACCCCGCGGTTGGACCGGCACGAATTGCAGCAAGCCTGCTGCTGGGGGATATGCATAGGCTAAGGCAGGAAGCGACCGCTTGGCGGGCACTGGCCGCTTCCTCGGAGCTCAGTACGCGATCCCTTTGGGAAGCAGGTAAGTTCCTTCCGGAGCCTTTCCGCTTCATGATGGCCGTAGCATGTGGAGCGGTCGACCCTCGCCTGCCAGAAGCCGTGGAAGCGGGTGTAAAGGGCTGGCTGGAGCGACGCCGACCCGATCGCGCGCTCACGTTGGCGGAACGATTTGCCCTCCATTGCCCGCAGGAGCCTTTGGCCTTTGAGCTGCTAGGAGCCTGCTACCAAATGCTCGGAGTGCCTGCGGCGGTCCGAATGTGCGAGGAGCGGCTTCGGGAGCTCGTAGCGGGTTCGGAACCTGCCTCTCCCGCGGCAAGCTTGGTTTCGTCGACCGGGGCTACCCCGGAGCCGAGATGAGCGGCAAGGCGGCGTTCAGCGGAGTAGCAGCAGGCGGCGGGCAGACCTCCAGCCCCCTGCCTCGGCCACGCAGGTGTACACCCCCGAGGCGAGCCCGCTGCCGTCCAGCTGAAGCTCGTGGATGCCGGGTTGGAGCGTCCCGGCGTCCAATTGCCGTACCCGTCGCCCGTGGGCGTCGTAAAGGGTGACGCGAACGTGCGTGGGTTGTGGAACGGCGACCCGAATCACCGTACGGTTATTGAACGGATTGGGGTAGTTGCCAAGCAGGCAGAACTCGACCGGCAGTTCAGAGGGTCGAGTTACGCCCAGCACGCGTTGGAATTCCGCCAGCACCACCTTGTTCCCGTCCATGACGAGGTAGGCGGGGTTGGCGGTGCCGGAAAGATCGCCAGCCCAGCCGACAAATCGCCATCCACTATCGGGGATGGCGGTTAACGCGACCGTGTCCCCGAGGGCGTAGGTCCCTCCCGGCGGGTCAAGTTGCACCCGTCCACCGCCATTCACCCAGAGGGCCAGCTGTACCTGCGGGAGCATTTCGAAGCGGGCGATAAGGAGGGTGTCCTGCGCCAGGGTCAGCGAGTCGATCGCATTTGCCCCAGACAGCGCCCCCTCCCAGCGGACGAAGCGCCAGCCGGGATCCGGCCTTGCCCACACGACGAGGCGGGTACCTCGGGGATAGATGCCTCCGGGTGGCTGGAGCTCGATTCGTCCTCGACCCACGATCTGGACCCTGAGGCCGACCTCATCGAGGGAGGGATCCGGCAGGAACACGGCGACCACACGCTTGTTGTCGTTTACGACGAGACTATCGGGATTCGCCGACCCTGCCAGGTCGCCTTCCCAGTGATCGAATCTCCAGTTCGGCATCCTCAGAGCGAGGAGTCGAACGACCGAACCGATGGGATAACTGCCGCCCGGTGGCGACAGTTCGACGGAACCCTGACCCTCCACGAGGACCTCAACGCGCTTGTGGTGGAAGACAGGAACCGCGCTCCGGAAATCCACTCCGTTGCCGAAGACTACGTTATTCTCGAGGACTATCCCGGTCCCGGCGAGGATTCGTATTCCGTAGGCATTGCCGTGGACGCGGTTTTCCACGAGCCGGATATCGACAGGATCGCCCACCCCTCGGCCTTCGGTGCCCGGGTCATGGGCGAGGAGAATTCCCGCGAAGCCGTAGCCGGGATTGTCGTGAATCCAATTCCCCTTGACAAGGGTTCGGGGAGCATTGAGCAGGTAGAGCCCCTTTCCGCTGGTCACGCGGCTCCCCGTGACCTCATTGCACTCGATTCGAGTGTCGGGAGAACCAAGGTAGACCTTGACGCCTTCCCTGCAGTTCACCATGAGGTTGTGGTGGATGTAATTGTAGGGGCCGGACGCGTCATGGGTCGAGCCCGTATTTCCTACTCCCACTCCGGCTGCCGTGGTCACGTCGTAGACCTCGTTTTCCGTGATCTCGTTGAGGTACTCGTCTTCGCCATGAAGGTCGATGGCGTCCAAAAGAACGGCGTCGAAGCGGTTCTTTCTGACCAGGTTGTTGTGCGTGGCATATTGGAGAACCACCCCGTGACGCAAATATGGGCCCACGAACCGGCAGCCTTCCACCAGATTGAATCTGGAATTATTGTCGGGCAATCCATTGCCCAAAATGCAGACCCCGTAGCCAGCGCCTCCAGGTCCGACGTCTGTCGCCTTGTGAAAGAAGCAGTCACGTACCACGACATCGTAGCTGTTCTGGAGGCGGACCCCATGTGCCCGAAAGTTCTCGAATTTCACTCGCTCCACGAGGATGTTGGAGCATGGGATTCCCCCGGCGTCTTCAATGCAGATCAAGTACCTCGGACCAGCCGCTTGCGGGTTGTTCCTCTCCGTGTCCCGGGAGTACGAACCTTTGAAGTCCGACGTCAGGGTGAGGTCGGAGATCACGACCCGGCTGATGCCGCGAAGTCTGAGGAGTCTCTCGATCGTCGCATCGGAGAAGTTGGACTTCAGAATCGTGGAGTCTCTGTTCTCGCCGCGCAGATTGACGCCTGTCTTCAGGACCAGGTGGGTCCGGGAATCGCCAGGAGCCGTAGACCGAAGGTTGTAGATGCCAGATGGTAGGTACACTTCGTCACCGTCCCTGGCGAGTTCCAGCGCAGTCCGGATCGCCGGGAGATCATCGTGCTCACTGTCCGCCGGGTCGGCTCCAAAGTCGATCACGTTCAGACATCGACCTGTTACCCCGTTGGGCGTAGGGAGCAAGTGAGGCCTACCGTCCTGCTCATGCAGCCCCGGGTATTGGGCAGCGATGCGGGATGGAGCCAAGAAGAGCAGCGAGGGTAACAGGAACAAGAGGGCGGATGCGAATCGGACCCAGTCGCTTCGAACGCTACGCCCGTCGCCCTGAGCGCGGACGATGTTCGCACGCCGCTGCCCCGAGCGGGAGACGTTGCGACTTCCGGGTACGACGTGGGGGTGAGGTAGCGTTCTGCCGAGGCGCGGCACAAGCGCCTGGCTAAGCAGATTCCTGCTGCGCCCGAGCATCCTACCGCACAATGACCATGCTTCCCGTGGCATAGGACATCCCGCTTTTCACCCGGTATACGTAGGAACCCGATGGTAACTCCTCTGCTGCGACCTGCAAGACATGATCGCCGCTCGGTAGCCAGGACCACGATTTTTTAAACACCGCTCTGCCCCGGAGATCGAGGATGGCCAGCTCGACAGCACCCCCTAGAGGCAGGGAGACGGGGATGAATGCGCTGCCATTGCAAGGATTTGGGTAACTCGGACCGGCAGCGAAAACCGATGGAGCGAGCGGACCCGCCATTACAGCCGACACCGGTTCGAATTGCGCCATCACGGTCTTGTCCGAATCCATCAGCAAGAGCGCCGGGTTTTCATTGCTTTGGAGGTCACCGCCCCAACCGAGGAAGCGCCATCCGGGATTGGCAATCGCAGTGAGCACTACCACCGTGCTCTCGGGATAGCTTCCCCCTGGCGGATCTAACTGCACGTACCCTCCGGAAGAGAAGACGAAGACGCGCAAGGCATAGACTGTCGGCGAGTTCTTTTCGAACACCGCTCGTATCATTCCGTCGCGGTCGGCGAGAATCTGCGTTGCTGGATCTGTGCCCGCGAGGTCCCCTTCCCAACGGGAGAAGTGCCAGCCGGCAGAGGGTATCGCACGAACTCTTACGAGCGTGCCTGGCTCGTACACCTGGCCCTCCGGATCCAGTTGCACGTAGCCTTGCCCCACCGCTTGTACCCCCAAGAAGATGGGGTGGGGAGAGTGCATCCAGTCCGGGCCCACGTCGTCGGGAGTCAGGGGGCGCCGAATTACAGGCTCGGTCGATACCTCGTCGGCACCGATGTCTTTGGGCTCGGAACGGGTCTGACCGTCCATGTCTTCGGACACGAGCGGATAATGGCCCACCGCAGTGTCGATGACCGGGCTATTCTCACAAGGCCGCCAGAGTCCGTCCGGCATGAGTTGAAGCTGCGGGTCCGCGAAGAGAATCCCCTCGGCGCCTTCGATCCCGAGTTTTGCACCGAAAAAGATATTGCCCTCCCAGCGGGTCCGCACTGGCTCATGATCCACCCGTATGACAGTGTAGGCGGTGTGAACGACGTTGTTGGCGAAGACACAGTCCTCGGGACTTAGCGTTTGTCTTGGATCGTCTGCAAATCCGAGAAGGATACTGGTGCGGCAATCCACGAAGGTATTAAAGGCGATCAACGCCCTCTTCACCTGGAAGTACTCCTCCGGTCTCGAATTCGGGATTCCGTTCATCAGGTTGAGCGCGGCCCGGTAATCCGTACCCCAAAGCCCGCAGAAATAGTTGTTGATGACCAGATGGTCTTCGCCGGTGATTCGTACGCCACCTGCACGAGGATTTCGGTTGCCGATGAAGAAGTTGCCTTCCACGAGGTTCCGGTTTCCGTGTCGTAGGGTGAGGGCGCCTTCGCACTCATAGAACGTATTGTATCTGTACGTATTGCCGCAGCTCTTGCTGGAAATAATCTCCGATTCCCCATTGCAGTGTTCGAAGTAGTTGTACTCAACGAGCGTGAATGAGTCGTACGTGGCCCAATCGCTGGTTCCCACTCGGATTGTTTCCCCTCCATTCGTACCCAGTTCAGGACGGCGAGCGAAGTAGTTGTGGTCAATGCGGTGATAATTGGGCTGTGATGATAGCCAAACTACCAGCGTGGTGCCGATATTCTCCTTGCCCTCAAAATAGCAATGGTCGACGCGGTTATAGGCACCATATAGGGACACCCATTTGTAGTCGAGTGTTTTCCTCACCGGATTGTAATCGACGAAGGAGCAATTGGTGAGCCGACAGTGCCGGGCTTGGCGACTCCCGTACCGAAACTCGACCACGGCCCCGGACTGAGCATAGCCGCCGACGAATCGCAGACCATCCACGACGAGGTATTCCCCAGCAATCCGAAGTGTGGAGGCCCCGGTCAAGAACACTTGCCCGGAGCTCTCGGCTCGAAGCGCGATGGAATCTCCCTCTGAGCCGGTTGCGGAGAAAACCAGGGCAACATCCTTCCAAATGCCGTTTGCGAGGGTAACGGTGTCGCCAGGCACCACCCGTCTCACGGCATCATTGAACTCCCCCACCGTTCTCACGAGGTAGTTCTTCGGCATCCCGGGCGTGGTCAGTAGTGCGCTCGATAACAGCAGGGGGACGACTGACTCTGGCTTCTTCAAGAGCTTGAGATGAGGCGAGAACTTGGCAGATATCCGTCCTCGGTAAGGTCCATCCAGTGGCATGCTACGCTTGCCAGCTCCGGCTTTGGGGCGTTCCGTTTCCAGCAAGAGGTGAATCAAACGCTCGAGTTTGGGAGGCCAGTTCGCGCTCCCACCTCCATTGCTTGTCCGCCGGCGGGTTTCCATGACTACTGCCTCGGTGAGGAGTGTTTTCCGTTCCGCCTTGATCTCTCGGGTCTCTCGAGACAAGGGGCCACCCCTCCCGCGCAGGGGTGGCCCCTGACTTTGCGATGCCGAGATATATGGGTCGAGAATTCCAGCGGTTTATTTCACGATCACCAGCTTCCGCGCGGCCTGGAAGCCCTCTGACCTCAGGACGTAGATGTAGACGCCAGAGGCGAGCTCACTTGCGTTGAGGGTCACGCAGTGATAACCGGCGTCCAGCTCGCGGTCTAGCAGGGTTGCCACCTCATGCCCTGAGATGTCATACAACCTCAGGCTGGTGTGGCCGGCTTTGGGAAGTGCAAACCGGATCGTTGTCGTCGGGTTGAAAGGATTGGGATAGTTTTGCCACAGGGCGTAGTCCGAGGGCAGAGTCTTCCGCGTTGTCTCTACTGCCGTCGGCGGCGGATTTGTAGCCCAGCGAAGATCACCCAAAGCGGTGCCATCGTGCGCGAGGCCGTAGAGGGGCGAGCCCGAAAGCAAGGTGAAGTCGTCGTGCTCCGGGTCAGCGAACATTGGGTCGAAGCCCCAGATGGTGGTCGTGTCCACATAGCCACCTTTTGGCGCTTCAATGGGAACTGGCTTCACGCGGAAGGTATCGATGTGGGAAACCACCGTCCCTGCGCCCTGGGCCTCGATGAGGTCGTCGTCTCTGCCATGGCCCGAAGTGCGGCTCTTGGCAATGATCAGATCGCGAACTATGGCCCCGCTGCTATTCTTGAGGTAGATCACCCTGGTGGCTGTGTTGTAGAAAGTCAGATGCTCCAGAATCACCGGCGGGTCAGGTGTAGCGGGATTGAGGTCCGAATAGTAGCGGATCGCTTCCGCATCGATGTTGACGAAGGTGCAGTTCCGGACGATCAGCGTGTCCAGCGCGCGGTCGGTGGCCCACTTTTCGGTGTCAGAAATGCGAATCGCCTCGTAGCCGATGTTCCGGAATGTGCAGTTCTCGAAACGTACGGTTCCGGCCCGCACCCCCACGTCGATCCTGAAGGCGTGGCCGTCCGCATTGGGGTCTTTCCGCTCGTACAGGTTCCGGAATTCGCAGTCCCGGACCGTGATGTTGACGCCGGGCTTGACCGAGTCCCCGCCCTCGTAGTGGCGCAAGCGGATTCCGTATTTCATCCCGTGGCTGAGTGGATGCCCACCGTCCACGATGACGCCGATCAGCGTGAAATCATCGAACACGCGGAAAATATCGAGATTCAGCCCCTCGGGGTCACTGTTCGTAACGATGGGCTTGGGTTCGAGCCCGGGCTTGGCCATGATGACCAATGGCGCCCGCACGTCCACGTTCTCCGTGCTCCGGGAAGTGTAGACCCCGCCCGGCACGGTAAGTACGAGCGTGTCCACTGTGCTATTGTTGTTTGCGAACTCCACTGCGTCGCGCAGGTCCCAGGTAGTGTCCACCTCCAAACGGCGCGTCCCAAGCAGGATCTCCGTGAAAATCGCGGTGACGCTCTTGTTCGAATCCATAACCAGCGTGTCCGGGTTTTGGGTGCCGGTCAGATCGCCGGTCCAGCCGGAGAATTGCCAGCCGAGGGCGGCATGCGCCTCGAGAACCACCACCTGGCTGCTGTCGTAAGCGCCGAGCAAGGGGGGAGGTGTCACGGTGACGGTCCCCATCCCGACCGTCTGGACGCTCAGGGTGAATTGCCTGACCACGCTGGAGAAAACGGCGATGACCGTCATATTGGAATCGAGCGCGAAGCTGATCGGGTTGGCTACGCCATGGATGTCACCCTGCCACTCCACAAATCGCCAGGTCGCCGTGTCAGGGACGGCCGTTAGGCTGACCACCGTCCCCTGGTCATACGTGCCGGTCTCGGAAGGCGGCGGCTGAACCTCCACGTGCCCGCGGCCGAGGGATTGGATCGTCAGGCGGACTTGAGGCGCCGCGCTCCGGAACACGGCGATCACCGTCTCGTCCTGATTCATGGTGATCGTGACGGGGTTGGCGTTGGGAGGAAAGCCCGGCTGGACGTTCCCGATCCAGCGATCCAGCACCCAGCCCGAGTCGGGTACGGCCGTCAAGGTCACGACCGTCCCTGGATCGTAGGTATAGCCGGGCGGGTCAACGTTGACCGCTCCGCGCCCGCGGACCTCCACATGCAGCCGTACCTTGGTTGGGGCAGCCGCCCAGCGGAGATCCCCCATGGCTAGGCCATCATCGGCCGCCCCTCGTACCGGCGACTCGGGTGCGAGCGTGTAGTCCTTGTGGGCCGGATCCAGGTACATGGGGTCGACGCCGAGCATGCCGGGTCCTTTGGTGGCGTTATCGACGAGGGCGATGGGGAAGACGTTGAAGGTGTCGCAGTAGCTGATGGTGGAGTTGCCGTACAGCTTCATGGACTGGCCGGCGGTGCCGAGCTGGTTGGTGAAAATGGAGTTTTTGATCTGGACATTGGTGACGTTGACGGGGTAGAGGATCCGCTTGTTTTCGCGGTAGCTGATGGAGTCGAAGGTGCAGTGGTTGATGCGGACCACGGGGTTGCTGAACTCGATGTAGAGGGCTTCGCGGCCGATCTTGGTGAAGGTGCAATTTTCAATGTCGACGTACTGGACGATGGGACCACCGGCGGTGGTGGATTCGCGCAGGACGATGGCCTCGTACGTGGCCTCGTCGAGGATGCAGTTGTGGACGATGAGGGTGTCGAGGAAGACTTTGGAGTAGCCTTTGATGAGGGCTTCTTTGGTGTAGTGGAGGATGCAGTCGTAGAGTTTGAGGTTGCAGTGGAAGGTGGAGTCCAGCTGGGTGAGGCCGTAGGGGGTGCGGATGATGTTCTTGGCGAAGGGACTTCCGCCGTCGGTGAGGCGGCCATCGAGGTCAAGGCCGATGAGGGTCAGGTTTCCGCCTTTGGCAAGTTCGAAGAGGCGGGCGCTGGAGGCGTCGCTCTTGGTGATCCGCAGGATCGGCTTTCGGGCGAGGGAGGGACGGGCGCGGATCACGAGCTTCTTGTCGATCGTCAGGTGATCGGTCGAGGATTCGGTGTACAGCCCGCCGTCAGTGATGAGCTCGAGCGTGTCGCCATCCGCGGCGGTCTCAATCGCCGTCCGCAAGGTGCCATCCCCTGCCTCCACCAGGTGGACGACGGGTAGGGGGATCTTTGGCTCCCAGCGAAGGTCCCCCATGGCCCGTCCGTCGTCCGCCTGACCCAAGACCGGCGACTCGGGTGCGAGCGTGTAGTCCTTGTGGGCCGGATCCAGGTACATGGGGTCGACGCCGAGCATGCCGGGTCCTTTGGTGGCGTTATCGACGAGGGCGATGGGGAAGACGTTGAAGGTGTCGCAGTAGCTGATGGTGGAGTTGCCGTACAGCTTCATGGACTGGCCGGCGGTGCCGAGCTGGTTGGTGAAAATGGAGTTTTTGATCTGGACATTGGTGACGTTGACGGGGTAGAGGATCCGCTTGTTTTCGCGGTAGCTGATGGAGTCGAAGGTGCAGTGGTTGATGCGGACCACGGGGTTGCTGAACTCGATGTAGAGGGCTTCGCGGCCGATCTTGGTGAAGGTGCAATTTTCAATGTCGACGTACTGGACGATGGGACCACCGGCGGTGGTGGATTCGCGCAGGACGATGGCCTCGTACGTGGCCTCGTCGAGGATGCAGTTGTGGACGATGAGGGTGTCGAGGAAGACTTTGGAGTAGCCTTTGATGAGGGCTTCTTTGGTGTAGTGGAGGATGCAGTCGTAGAGTTTGAGGTTGCAGTGGAAGGTGGAGTCCAGCTGGGTGAGGCCGTAGGGGGTGCGGATGATGTTCTTGGCGAAGGGACTTCCGCCGTCGGTGAGGCGGCCATCGAGGTCAAGGCCGATGAGGGTCAGGTTTCCGCCTTTGGCAAGTTCGAAGAGGCGGGCGCTGGAGGCGTCGCTCTTGGTGATCCGCAGGATCGGCTTTCGGGCGAGGGAGGGACGGGCGCGGATCACGAGCTTCTTGTCGATCGTCAGGTGGTCGGTCGAGGATTCGGTGTACAGCCCGCCGTCAGTGATGAGCTCGAGCGTGTCGCCATCCGCGGCGGCCTCAATCGCCGTCCGCAAGGTGCCATCCCCTGCCTCCACCAGGTGGACGGTCTGGGCGGCTGCGAGAAACGGCCCGAACAGCCAAGCTACCACAAACGCGGCGAACCATGTCCTCGGCTTCATTTTGCCCTCCGATTCTTGGTCGTTCGACAATGTTCACATGGCCGAGACGTTTCGGCACTCCTGTGCTCGCCTTTTCTCCGGACGGAAGCGTGTCGTCCGGACGAGGCTTTCATTTCACCAGTACCATCTTCTTCCGATCGATGAAGTTGCCCGCCCTGAGTTCATAGACGTAGACTCCCGCCGGAAGCCGTGACGCGTCGAAGGTAACCCTATGTTCGCCCGCTTCGAGGCCCCATTGCATGAGCGTGGCTACCTCCTTCCCGCGAAGGTCGTACACACGGAGGTATACCTTTTCCGGCTTGGGGAGCGAAAACGAGATGGTGGTCGTGGGATTGAACGGATTCGGGTAGTTTTGCTCCAGACGGTACGCAGTGGGGACGCTCTTTGCCACGTGATCTACCTTGCTGACCTGCTCGAATGTGGCTACCACCGAGGTGGGTTCGGTGACGGTGATGACCATGACCGTATCCGTTCCCGAGATGCTCCCGCTCCAGCCGACGAAGCGCCAGCCCGAGTCGCTCAGGGCTTTGAGTGTCACCACGGTGCCGGGATCATAGCTCCGGCCATGGAGAGGTGGATCCAGCTGGACACGTCCTTTTCCCACGACCTGGTAGAAGAACGGCACCACGCTCGGGACACGAGTGGCCCACCGCAGGTCTCCCAGGGCCGTGGTGTCGTGGGCGGCGTAGTAGGCATGTGATTCAGGGAGCAAGGTGAAGTCGTTGTTAGCCGGGTCGGCATAGCGGGGGTCAAACCCCCAGATGGTCTCCGTGTCTACCATGGCCCCTTTGCTGCCGTCGAGGGTTTGAGAGGAGGGGTTGTCAAAGACGATGTTCAGAGTGTCCACATGCCGCAGGACGGATCCCGGTTTCTGAATCTGGATGATGAAGTTGTTCCGGTCAGGGCGACGCCGGCTCAGGTAGCTGTTGGTAATGATAAGGTCTTGCATGATGGTGTTCCAATTGTTCTTGATATAGGCGACTCTGGTGGCCGAGTTGTTCACGGTTAGGTGCTCGATAAGGATATAGGCATCGGGAGTGTTATCATCCATGTCGGCGTAGAATCGGATGCATTCCGAACCGATGTTTACGAAAGTGCAGTTGCGAACGATTAGGGTATCAAGGCAGCGGGGAGTAGCATACTTCTCAGTCTCCGTCATTCGGATCGCTTCGTCGCTGATGTTCTCGAAGAAGCAGTTTTCGACCTGCACCTTCCCGACTGTATTGATGTTGGCCAGGAAGTAGATGGCGTGGCCCTCCGCGAGGGGATCCTTATTCTCCGCGAAGTTCCGGAAAACGCAGTTGCGCACCACGAGGCGTAGCCCCTTCTTTGCCAGGATGCGGCCATCCGGACTGTTCCCAACCCGGATGGCGTATTTGAGTCCGTGCGTCCAGGGGCCACCACCGTCAAGGATGACGCCTTCCAAGGTCAGGCTGTCGTAGATGCGGAACATTTCGAGGACGGCGGACCTGTCGTCGCTGTGGGTGATGATCGGCATTTGGGGCAAGCCCGGGAGAGCCTTGATCGTCAGGGGCCGCTTGACTTCATAGAACATTGTATCGTGGGTGGTGTAGACCCCGCCCGGCACCGTAAGGATGATGGTGTCGTATTGTGCCTGCATGTTACAAAAGTCAATGGCTTCCTTCATGAGCCTGGGATCATCCACGCGGATGCTCCCTCCCGCGTAGATGGTCCCCGCGCCGAGAGCAAAACCCGCAAGAGCCAGGATCAAAGCCTTCCTCCGCATCGCTCCCTCCTTGAAATGCATTCGTTGCCTCAAAGCCCGAGGGTCCACGTGACTACGACGTGCTTAAGCCTCTCCACGGCGTAATTGGTATTGCTGTAGTAGGAGTCATAGTAGCGAAGACGTCGCGTCTCCCAAGCGACATCGAAGATGCCGATCGGGAGACGGATCCTCAGACCGGCCGTGAAGGCTTCAGCCGCTGGGCCTTTGTCCGGAAACGCATTGCCATCTGGCACGAAGACCTGCCCCAGTCTTCTGTATCCCGCGAGCAAGGAGAGCCAGGCGAAAGGAGAATAGGCAGCTCCAAAGGCCAAGTCTTCTTGGTCTACCCACGAGGGATGAACGGTGTCTTGAAGCGCTGGGGAGAAGCGGCCCTTGCTATACGGGACCTTTCGATAATCAAATGTCAGTTCCAGAGGATCCAGCGGCAGAAGTGCGAACCCGAAGGAGAAGGACGCTGGCACCCGGAGCTCCTGCTCCCCGGTCAGGTTGTGGCCCGCAGAGGCAAGGACGCTAATGGAGTCCAGAGCATAATTCCAGCTCCTCTTGGCGGTGTAGGGCAGGGTGAGCACAGTCCCCATGCGCAGGCGCGAGGTCCGGAGCAAAGCCCCGACCGCGAGCGTCGCGGCAGAGAAGCTGGACCTTCCGGACACACCGACCCGCAAGGTGTCGTAAGAGAATCGCATGCGGTTGTCCTTGGCGAGGTCGAACCACCCAACCTTGTTCAGGCTTTGCCGATCGTCCGTATCGCCCCATAGCCGCGTTGCGGATAGGCCGAGGTGGAGCCACGTAGTGAGCTCGGAAGCGATAGCCACGCGGGCTTCTTTCAGCTTCCCCTCGCGTTGGCGCGCATACTGGAACCAGTTCACGCGCAAGGTGTCGGTTGAAACACGCTTAGCAACGCCGTAGGCGTCGTAGCCGATGTGAGGGTCCAGGTAGGTGTCATTGCGGTCGTAATCCAGCAAGGTATTCCCGATCCCGTAGGAGGCTGCGGCAACAAACCGTTTGCCGCCAAGGGATAGCGGAATGGCGCTAGCCAATTGGTTTAGCGTTTGGCCGTCCGCGGTCCGCTTCCAGTCGGCTGCTTTTTCGCTGAAGGGGTCCAAGCCCAGCTCGGGCTCGCTCACCACGTAGGCAGAATCGCGTTGCTCGATCCAGATCTCATAGTCCCAGCGACCGTTGTTGGCCGGGTCGGGGATGTACAGCCCCTCCAGGTACAGGGGCAGCGTGATGAACATCCGATCTGGACGGTAAACCTGGTTTTCCCACCAGCTCTTGCTGTAAAACTCCGCGGTGGTGCTGACCTGGATTTGCTGGAGGGAAGCCAGTCCTGCCGCGTTGTAGAACAGGCAGCCGATGTCACCTTGGGCCGCCGTGAAGGCTCCTCCGACAGCGAGGCCCCGGGCGTAGAGCTCATTGTGCCCAGCAAATCCTTGGAACGAAAGCTGGTCGCCTCGATGTTGGGCCCACACTGCGCCGGAGAACGTCGCGATCAGCCCCACCAAAAAAGCCCTTCCCATGCGTCTCATTGTGCCGTCACCCTTTTGCGTCGCGTTGCACCATCAGCGGGCCTGGAAGCCGATGCTGAATCGATGGACCGAGTGAAAGTATTCACCGAATTGCGCGTACGAGTAGTCGAACCGAAGCCGTCCAGCTTTGAGGCCAAATCCGAGCGTCAGGCCTTCTTCATCGTAGTTGAACTTGTAGCCAGCCCGCAGGAAGATTACTTCCCGGAAGGAGTATTCAGCGCCTAAGTGATGCTGCTGATCGTAATCCCGGGGATGAGACAAGTCATACGATAATAGCAGGCGGTGGTCCTCCGAGGGGAAAAGCAAGAACTGGGACGGGGAAAGGAGGTTGCCCGAGATCCCCAACGTGAACGTTTGCGGCATGGGGTAGCTCTTGTCCACATACTTGATCTCTCTCCCGAAGTGACGGATCACGGCCGCGAGCTTAAGAGAACGGTAGCCGGTATCGAAGGTGAGTCCGCCGTCGAAGGCGAGGGCCGTTTTCGATTCGAGCTCGAGGTTTTCGTGAACCACCTTGGCCGTGAGACCGAAGGTGAACTTGTCCGTGAGCGCGCGCGCGTAGGATCCCCCCAGCACGAAGGCCGAGGGATGGATGGTTTCGCCCGTGAGCCCCGGATTGTAGGTGTCGCCGATGAAACCGAGAGCGTCGACCCTGGTGACCTCAATCTCTCCGATGTCCACCATGATAGCTTGGAACCCTAGGGCGCCCCAGTTTCCCAGGTCGTGCGCAAACCCGATGGATGCCTGACGAGTGTCCAGGAGCCAGTCCACGTAGGATATGCTCAAGTCGGTCCCGCCGAAGCGGGCCAGAGCCGCGGGGTTCCAGAAAACGCTCTCGGCCCCTCTGGCGACGGAGCAGTAGGCTTCCCCCATGGAGGTGGAGCGAGCATCGGTCATCACCTTGAGGAACTGGAAGGAGGTGGTGGCGACCTTCTCAAAGCCCTCGAGTTCCCGAGCGCAGGAAAGCATGAGGAACAGTGCGATCCATCGCACGCGATTCTTCATCGGTTCACCTCGGCCAAAAGCTCACTTGATCACGATGAACTTCCCCGTCGTTTCTTCCCCCTCGAGAGTCGTTACAACGTAGAAGTAGACGCCCGAAGCGATGTCCTGACCACTGCGCGTTACCTGAAACCACTCGGTGGAGTAGACGGGATCGTCGTGCTCAATGGTCTGTACCAGTTGCCCAGCGTACGAGTAAATGCGGATCGTGCACCGCTTGGGCAACCCGTAGAAGCCGATCTTCTTTTCCACATTTCCAGACCCTTGGAACCCGGAACGAACGTAGAACGGATTCGGGACCACATGGACACTACCTAACTTGTCAACCGATCCGATGTTCTTGACATGGGCGGTGATGTTCGTGCGTCCGCTCCGGTTTCCCTTGTCATCTACGGAAAGAACGGAGTAGTAGCGTTTCTCGCCGATCTTGTATTCCGGGTCGCGGTCGAGAAACTCGTAATAGTTGCTGCTGTTCACCTCTCCGACGCGAAGTTCGCCCAGTAGTCTCCAGGGTCCCATCGGAGAGGAGCTCCGGTAGACTTCGAACTTGGCAACCGGGCCGGTGAGGCGCGGGTGGCGGAAATCCTCGACGGCTCGCTTCCAGGTAATCCGGACGGATCCATCCGCGGTGTTCTCCACCGTGATCACGGGGGCTGGGGGAGGCACAGGAATCGCATAAACCCCATCTTTCGGATTGTCCTCAGGCCACACGGGAACTTGGGGCTCTCGGCCGAGATAAGCCTCGAACGCCTTGTGCGCCACATCCTGGACGGTGATGACCTTCGAGTTCACGTAGTCAGGGTATCCGTAGTCGTCCAGATAGTGCTCCGTCATCACTTCGCCTCCCAGGACGATCTTCCGGTTCCAGCTCGGAATTCGGGCCCACTGGGTTTCCGTCTGTCCCCCTTCCGCCAACTTGCCGGGTTGGCCGCCATAACCCACGACCTCAGCCAAGGAGAACTCCAGCTTGTCTCCGAGGTGCAGGGTGTAAGGCCCGAAGACGATGTGCTTTTGGCCCGCGTCGTTGCTCTGACGGTAATTGTAGGCCGCCCGCCCAATCCATCTCTCTGAGGGCGGATTGGGCCACGTCGTGCTTTCCGGCTTGTAGGTGCCGCTCCACCGGTTGTCTGGGTTGATGGATTGGTCCGCCATCTTTTGCGAATTGGTGTTTCCAGTGCTGACCTTGTTGGACCAGGGTTGCTTGATGTGGAAGTGCTCATCCAGCTCGTAATACTGCCCCTGGTAGGTACCGAGGATGGCTACCGCTTCTGACTCATTGCGCGCGGGGTCGTACGGGTCGACGATGGCAAGATGGGTGGTATCGTAGAAGAGGATGCAGAACCCGGGCGCCTGGGGGCTGCACAGCCCGCCCCCATTTTCCCCGGTTTGGGCGAAACGCCGGAAGAGTTCCTTGTTGGGTTCAGGTTTCCCGGCCAGGTTGGGATCGAGGGCCGTCCTCATGTCGAGGTTGAAAGCCAGCCAATAGTCGGCGTCCCACCACCCATTTTGATCCCCTCGGTAGATGCCCCCCTCGTACTTCCAAGTACCGTAGTGACGCTGGTAGCCGTACATTGAAGGGGCGAAACCGTAGATGAAGAGCACCATGAAGTCCATGAGCGGCGTATCCCGCTCGATCGTCTCTGGATTCCCATCCGTATCCCCGGTGTACTCCAGCGTGTACTCGTAGATGATGAAGTCGTCGTAATCGGGATAGCTCCAGGCCCGGGAGACGCGGGTGACAGTCACGCCCAGGTTCGTCGCCCACTTGGCGATGATGATCTCCTCCGCTTCGTCGGGATTGTAGTCCGGATTCAGGTCTCCATTGGGCAACAGAGGAAAATTCTCGATTTCTCTCATTTCCAAAGGGAAGCTCCAGCGGCCGAACACCACCTCCGGTGTACTCGCTCCGACTCCACCGCAGAAGGAATAAATTCGATTCGATTTTCCCGGTTTCCCCAGGGGGTTGGCCGCCATGTACATGCCTGCCCCTAGGATATTGTGCTGACCGCTGTACTCGATCCCTTCCACCACAGTGCGCGAGCGGGAAGGCCACTCCATCAGTGGGACGTTGGTCTTGTTACCGGCCTCGCCCGTCATCCAGCCGCGGCCGATCTCCCCGGTGTTGTACACGGTCTCGTGGAGCATGCCGCGGTCGTGGATGCGATACTCCCGGATTTGGCCCATCAGGAGGGTCGGCAGGGCCAAGCCGAGTGATAGAGTGAATGTGAGGGAGAAGCTTGCTCGACCATGCACCATTGTCTTCACCCGATTCTCTTCGCCTGCTTTCTCATAGGTTGAAAATCACGCCTACGCGGTAGTGTCGCGGTTCATTCCGCAACAAGAAGAATTCTTGGTTGGTCACATAAGGGGAATTCTCGACCCCCCTGTAGTTGAACAGATTCTTGCGGTCTTTCTCCCACACCACCACATTGTATTCATCGCGAAAAGTGCGGTAGTAGTGGTACAGGCGCTTGTTGAAAAGGTTGAAAACCTCAAGGTATAAGGTGACGCCAGAGTTGTGTACCCGCAGCCGCTTTTCGATCCGGGCTCGGCTCTCGAGCTCTTCAGGAGTGCGCTTGTTGAAGCGGAGTCCAAGTCCTTTCTCGTCCCAAGTGTAGGGCCTTCCCGTCAGGTAGCGAAGGGTCAGGCTCGCCGCGAGATTGCTGAGCGGTTTGCGGCCAAGAAGGCTGGGCCCAAATCGGCTTGGGGTTAACAGCCGGATGTCGGCTACGGCCTTGTGGGTTCGGTCGTAGTCGAGGTAGATGTCCTCCGGGCTTGGGAGAACGACCCGCTCTTGCCCTTCGGGCGGTTTCTCGAAATAGGCTACGGGCGCGTCCAAAGCATTGCTGCTCTTGCCCTTGGCAGACTCGTAGTTGTAGCGGAGGGATCCGCGCAAGATCCCCGTCCGCTTCTCAAGGCTCACGTGGAAGCCTTTGATGTCGGCGTAGTCGCGGTTAATGTAGGTTTGGTAAACGGTCTGTTGCTCGTCGTAGTAGTAGGCCGTTTCCACCAGATCGGTCACGTCTTTGTAGTAGGCGCTTACGTCGAGGTAGAATCCGAATGGCATGCTGTGTACGAGGCCCACGTCGTATGCCTTCGTATTCTCCGGCCGTAACCGTGGGTTCCCGAGAAGTTCGATCTCATTGAATTGAGTGATGCGGTAGTAATAGATCTGATTGAAGTCGGGCCTCTGCGTGAACGTGCCGTAGTTGAGATGAAATACCGCGTTCTCAGACACTGGAAACGAAATCCCCACACGAGGCTGGAGGCGCAAGTACAGCTTCGTGCGCTCCTTTCGGGCGAGCTGGGGATCGTAATACTTGCCCCTCTCGCGATACGGTAGGGTAGGATCGTAGTTCGGGTTTCTCAAAGGAGAGTAGATGTCCGAGTAGTACTGGGTATTGAAATTGTAAAAGTCCAAGCGCAAACCCGCATTGGCAATGAGACCTTCGAATTCCATCTTGTCCTGGACGAAAAGTGCACCCTCGTACGGGTAGGCTTTGAACGCAAGGCGTCGGTCGCTCCCTTGCTGCGTGAAATTGAACTGTTCGCCCACCCGAAGATCGTAGTAGGAGAATTGGAGCCCAGCCTTCAGCAGGTGGGACTCCGTTAGCTGGCTCGTGAGACTTGTGTTGAGAGCGTAGGTATCGGAACGCTCATCCCCCCTCAATGAAGTGTGGACCCGCCCGACTCGATGGAAGGAAGGACCGGTGTAATCCACCCAGTTTCGGTTGTTTGAGTAATCGTAGAGCAATTGCCCAGGCTGCAGAAGCTCGACGTCTTGTGAGAAGCAATGCCCAAAGAAGTTCAGCTTCAGATCCAGGAAGGTTCGGGATCCGATGACGTACTGGTAGTCGATGCCATACTGTCGGGACGTAGTGAGCCTTTTAGGAATGCTCAGCGTGCGATCGAAGGTCCACCAGAGAAAGTTGTCGTCCAAGTAGTTTTCGAAGTAACGATCGTACGTGACGGAAAATCGGAACCGATGATCGGGGCTCGGGCGATATGTGAGGTTGGCCATAATTTGCCAGTCGAGATCCGGGTAGGGAGTAGGGACGAGGGGGTGCACCAGGTCATGACGGGCCGCGACGAACATTCTCACCTTTCTGGAAAGGGGACCACCCGTAGCGAGATCGAAGCGGTAGTCCCAGCGGTTTTTGTACTCAAGGCCAACCTCCCGAACGGACTGCAGCCAGCAGATGCGGGCAAGGTTCGCCATGCGCAGCGAGTCCTGATGATTGAGCGGATTCGGCGGCCACACAATCCGCGGGGGCAGGTATTTCGTCACCCCGTACCCCACGTCCCAGAGAGGTTTGCCAGGATTGGTTGGGTTCTCCTTCAGCCATTCTTCGGGGTTGTTCAAGGAGGCGAACCACTTGAGGTTGCGGGGCGAGTAGACACTTCCTCCCCACGTCTTGTAGTAGGGGAAGGTAGCGGAAAGCTCAAGACGCGTCTCCCAAGCTTCTTTCCCCTCCTTTGTGACCATGTTGACGACGCCGGACTGGACATTACCGTATTCCGCGCTGAAACCGGAGGTGTAGACTTCGACTTGCTCCAATCCCGTCACGATGGGCTGGAAGGCCCGTTCGTTGTTGAGAGGGTTGACGATGGTGGCACCGTTGATGAGGTAAAGCGACTCGCCCGTCCGGCCCCCCCGGAAGTGGTCATCGATCACATCGGCCTGAAGGTCGAGGATGTCGCGGATATCTGACATCCCCGCAATGGTCATCACCTCTTCCACCTGGTAGGTCTGCCTCGTAGCGGTGAGATCCGCCTCCACCTTGGTGGGCCGATATGCGGTGACGACTAGCTCTTTGCCGACTAAAGCTTGAGGCTGCAAGAAAAAGTCGACTCGAGTAGTCCGATCGACAATCACCTGGACCTTCTGTCGACGCTCCTTGGCATAGCCAATGAAAGAGGCTTCGAGGGTGTAGATTCCCGGCGGCACATTGAGAATTACGTACTCCCCATTCTCATTGCTTGCGGCGCCCAGTGTCCATTGAAGGGGTCGCTCCGTCTCGCCGGACCAGTACGCCGTCACCACGATGTTGGCGCCGGGCAACGGCTCTCCCTTCTCGCGGTCGAGCACTCGTCCCGCGATCTTACCTGTCTCCGCGCCGTAGAGGAGCAGGGGAGCCGATATCATCCAGCCCAAGGCGCAAACGCCCATCGCCCTTGCCAACTGTCTCACCCGCCAAGTCATCTCAAGCTCCTACCCTCATCGACAAGTCCACTTACACACCAGCCCGTTTCCGCTCGCGGCTTCACCGCCGCGAGCGCCCAACTAGCGTGCCGTTGAACTTCCTTTAAACCCGGACCTCGCCGCCCCGGCTGTTGAGGAGAGGCGGGCCCGTGCCCGTCTTCCCCAAGCCTTCCTCTGCGAGTTGTCCACCGCGCAGGTCTTGCCCACGGAAAAAGTGAGCAACGCCGAGGCAACTCCGGTCCCAGGTGTGGGCGATGATCATCGGAACCGGAGTCTGGTCCTCCTGTCGAACAATCCACGGAGGTAGAGGATACAGTCGCCCTCGCGCGTGAGCCCGGAACGGAATACAGCGCCGGACTGCCTCGTCCCGTCGATCTCGACGTCCGTGCATGGCGAATTCCAGCCCCGGATGACAAGTACCGCACCCAGAAGGGGCCTTCCTTTTGACGCCTCGAGCACAACCGATGCACCCTGAGTTCCAGGTGCAGCCCCACCCGTGTAACGAAGGACGTATGCCCTCGCCGCGCGGTCGTAGCCGACGAACTGTAGATTGCCCTCTCGGCAACGTACCGGAGGCGGTTCGAGCCAGCTCTTCACTGCAAGCTTGGCCAGCCTCCCATCTCGAGTTGTATCCACCCCGATGAGAAACTGCCAGCTATTCGGCTGGAGGTTCGGGTCGATTTCGGCGATGACACGGCCGAGTGTCAGTTTCCTGGCGCCGCTCGCGTCACCTTGGCTGAGGATGTGGCTCTTTCCGGAGCCCCAGATTGGTCTTTGGGTTCGAGACTGGTCGGAAGGCAAGAGGCAATTCCCCGAGACAGCCGTCCCCGGGAGGACATTGGCCAAGAAATGGGATCCGGCCGCCAGTGCGAGAAAGGGACGGGGACGGTCCCCGAGGCGCGCGCCCAAGACCAAGCCGGACGAGTAGGCGAATGATCCAGGCGCCTGGCCAAGCTTGGAGCCGTCGGGGCTTTGCCCCTGAAAGCCGACCGTCCACAGGTCCTCCGGGCGGGTGTCGTCGAGATGCATCCCTGGTGGAATCACGATCGCGAGATCGCCCAGCTCGCAGTATCCTGGCCGATCGGACCAAAGCCGGACGCTTCGTACGCCGATCCCGTCGGGGTAGAGTATGTACTCCTCGTCGGCCCACCCACGGGAGTCATGCCTGCAGCGGTCGGAAAGCGTGTGCCGCCAACGGATGACGGCCCGGACCTCGGTGGCCTCGATCACATCCAGGCGGGAATTGGCGAAGCCAGGCGCGTCGAGTTCCGTCGAGTCTTGCTGCTCTTCCCGGAATTCCCGGGCGTACCCATATGACCATCCAATCTGGTCAAGGTCCCACCAGGGAGGATAGCTGGGCTTGCGCCAAAACGCGAAACGACCGGGCAGGGCAGGGAACAAGACCTGGAGCCCGTCTTCCGTCTGGCCAGCGAAGCTATACGGCCCGGGCACGACTGCAAATTCGTCGGGGATCCCGGGATCGATTTTCGTGAACCGCTGGATGAAGCGCGCAGTGGTCGATCCCGTGCCGTCCACGAGTGAGCAGTCCAGTAGATACGTACCACCGGGTAGGTCTTGAAGCGAATCCAGAGGGAAAACAAATCCCATTTCCGGCGGGCGCTCGAGGTCACGGAAAGACTTCTCGCGGAGAGGGAGACTGAGGCCCTCCCGGAGGAACCGGACCCTGAGCATTGAGGATCGAGTGACATCCGGACTTGCTCGAAGCCAGAAGCGGAGCAGCCATGGGTCCGTCCGGCGGGAGTAGAATGGTTCCAGATCGAATTGGACGAATGGCCGAACCGAGACCATATACGTGCCGCGGTAAAGCTCCTGACCGGAAGAAGAGTCCAGAAGCGCGATGGTCAGCCTATTGGCTCCGCTTTCCCATACGGAGAAACGGGCCGAAATGGAGGTATCGGCGGCCGGCCTCACCGTCACTGTCTGCCAGTCGGTGCTGGTCTTCCCTGAGCTGGACGCCGACGAGACAGCGAGGCGGAGCGTCCGGGATGCGGGCCCTGAGTTTTTCACGCCGATGCGAAAGGAATTGGCGCCCACCTGGAGAGGGCGCTGAGTATCTCCAATAGCCATCTCGGTGACGAATACGTCGATGTCTCCGAAGATTAGATCTCCGAATGCTGCTGGCTCTGGAGACCGAAAGAGCGTTGCTGACACGGAGGCTGCGACATCCGGCCAAACGCTGGATTCAGCGAGCCAAGTCCAGCGGAGAGCTCGGCTCACTTCCTCCTCCGCGCTGCCTTGTTCAAGTGGCCCCGAACGGCGCAGGCCAATTCCCCAGGTCGTTCCCGGGACGGGTTCGTCCAGGCCGAAGGAGGAAAAGGCTATGGCCATTTCAGCGACCCAACTCGACTCTGCGACAGTTGTGCGCGCGAACCAGAATCCATCCCAGGTGGCGTCCCACGGGCAGGGAGAGGGCGGTGTAGACGGGGGCAAGTATCTCTGGTCGAACCGTTCCCCGTCCAGGCCGAGGGCAAAACGGAAGCAGGTGGCATGGTCATGCTGGACGTCGAGGAAGACCTCGACGTGCTCGCCCACCAGGATGCCATCGGGGTGGTCCGGTTGCCAGGTTGGGTGCCGTCCTTCGGTGGGTTCGTCGGGGAGTCCTTCGCAGAGGAATGCCAAGTAGAGAAACTGGTCGTCGTACGCCACGAATGCGCTCGTTTGATGGTCGGAGCGCTCCTGCGCGGGTCTTGCAACGAGGCTGAAGCTGGCGATCTTCGTCGCTTGCGTCCAGGCTATATCGTCCAGCCGGCCGTCAATCCTCGGGGGCTCCGAAATCCGCGGACAGCGGATGGCGCGGACAGGAAGGATGAGCGGGCTTTGGACGACGCCGCCCCAGGGAAGAAAGCTGCAGAGGGTGATTCCCCAGCTCATCCAGATCCGCCCTCGCCTAGGCTTGAACATGGTCCCTGCTTTTCACTTCTGAGCTTCAAGACCTGCCTTCGGCTTCCCGTTGGAGCATCGCCCTTCTTGCCAGGAAAAGGCGAGCGTGTTCTTCGGCTGTCTCCAGGTGTTCGCGCATGGCCTCGTAGGCGGCATCCCCGTCGCGCTGGTCGATCGCCTGCAAAATCCGCCGATGATAGCGGATGGCCAAGTCCGGAGCGCGTTCTTGCTTGTACGTGTCGGAAATGAACTGAGGGAGCAGACGGAAGAGTGGCTCCAGGACAATGGGGACCAATGGGTTCTGCGCAATCGCCGCCAGCCGGCGGTGAAATTGGATGTCGGCAAGGATCATCTCGTCCGGAGAACCTCCGTGGGTCGCCTCCATCTTGGCCAGTTGGCCTTGCAGATCTTCGAGGTCCTCCGGGGTACGGTGGTAGGCAGCCAACCGGGCCACGTCGGGCTCGATGAACTTCCGAACCTGTACGAGATAGAGATGGCTCTCCGGACCGCACTTCATCCGCAGAAGCTGGGCGAACGGGTCCACCACAGACGCAAGAGAGAGCTGACAGACGTAAGCTCCACTCCCTTTGCGGATCTCCACCAGTCCGCGTGCCGACAACATCCGCAGGGCTTCGCGCACGGCGGTTCGGCTCACTCCAAAGGCCTCGCAAAGCTCAAGCTCGCTGGGCAGACGCTCTCCCGGAAGAAAGACTTTTCGAAGAATCGCTTCGCGGATCTGTTTCTCAACCTTTTCACTTAGAGATTCTTCCCGACCCACGGGGACAAAGGGCATCGTTTTTTGGGTGTCTTCCGATCGCTGTCCTGGCTCCGCTCGGGGGGCAGGCTCAAACTCTTCGTCCATGGGTTCGCCGCACTCCACAGTCTTCCGACCGAATTCCTTCGAGCGATTCGAGCTACTACCCGGCCAGATGTCATACAACATACCGGAGAACATCTTAAACATCTCCTGGACTTCTGTCAAGCGGATTTTTTGGCCTGGGCATGCCCGTCGGTTAGTGGGCACCATGACCAAAGGACTCGAGGTTCCCGACCCTCGCGACACCCGGAGGCTAGCGTCGGTGCGCGGCAGGGGAGTCGATTTTCAGCGGACCACGGACATCTGCTTGAGTCGGGGGGCGGGTGGGGGGGTATCGGATTCCCTTCGGATGGCTCGCGGCACTGTGGGCCGCCGTCAGCGTGCGTCGAGCTCGGACGGAGCGTTGTTTGCCTTAGCCTGGATCTGGGCGACAAGACGGTAGAGCTCTGGATGGCTTTTCCGCAGCTCGTCGTAGATCGGTTGGGCTTGTCGCCTGAACTCTTCCCGGTCGACCTCGATCCAGGTTACCCCCGCTTTGCGGATCTCTTCCATGTCCCGGGCTTCAGCTTCGGCCCAAAATTCTCGTTGGCGCGCAACGGACTCCTCCGCGGCTTGTTGCAGCCAGCGCCTTTCTTTGCGGCTCAGCCGGTCCCAGGTTTTCCGACTAACGACCAGCACGTCCGGGGGTGAGGTGTGCCTGTCGAAGACGTAGTACCTGCAAATTCGGTAGTGTCCCGCGTTGCGGAACGTGGGGATATTGTTCTCGGCGCCATCGACCACGCCTTGTTCCAGAGCTTCGCGCAGTTCCCGGAAGGCAATGGGCACGGGGAAGCCGCCCAGGGCTCGCACGGTTCGGATGCTCCAGTATCCTTCCATGACACGAATCTTGAGCCCTTGGAGGTCACTGGGTCTGTGGACGGGGCGGGAGACGAAATAGAAGCTTCGCGAGCCCGTCTCGTAGTAACAAAGTCCATGCAGGAGGTACTTGTCGCAGTCGGCCAGAATCTGCTTGCCGATGGTCCCCTCAAGGACGCTCCATTTGTGCTTCTGGTCCTCAAAAAGGTAGGGGAGGCTGAATACCGCCATGGAGGGGACGAGGTTTTCCAGGATGCTCGAGGAGACCTTGGTCATGTCGAGGAAGCCGATCTGGACCGATTCGAGGCATTTCCGCTCATTTCCGAGCTGGCCGTCGGGATAGACGTCGATCCGGAGCCTGCCCCCCGATAGCTCCGATGCTCGCCGGGAAAGATACTCGAGGGCGCGATGGACGGGATGCTGCGTGTCCAGCGCGTGTCCCAACCTTAGCACCCGAGGCTGTGTTGGACCGCAGCCGGCGACCGCCAGGGAAACGGCCGCGGACGCAGCGACGCCTCTCGCCCAGCTTGACAGGCTGCTCAGCATTGGTGGCCTCCCCTCGATCCTGTTCAACAATCCTTCGGTGGCGATCGGCATTCGGGGGCTACGGTAAGATTTATCGGCAAGCGAGAGATTCGCTTCACTGCTGCCTTACACCAGAGACGATTTTCGAGAACCGTCGTGGGGTCTAAAGTTCCGCGGGCTATGGTCGATAAAAGGATCGAGCCTCAGGAGGAGCGGGGCCGACAGGATGTCGCGTCAGCTCTTTCAGCCGGCTGAGAGTCAGAGTGGAGGCCCCGGGGGGAGTCGTCACAAAGACTGAGCAGGGAAGCTTGGTAGTTGGAAGTGCAAAACAGGGAGGTTGAGCCATGAGTCTCCGCATCATGCACAACATCTCCGCGATGAACGCCCACCGCCAGCTGCTCATCTCGGACTCGATGCTGAGCAAGTCCCTAGAGCGCTTGTCATCGGGCTACCGGGTGAACCGGGCTGCCGATGACACGGCGGGATTGGCGATCTCGCAGAGGATGCGAGCCCAGATCGTCGGCCTGCAGCAGGCCAGCCGCAACGCCAGCCAGGCGGTGAATCTCGTGCAGACGGCCGAAGGGGCCATGAACGAGATCCACAACATGCTGACGCGTATGCGCGAGCTGGCGGTGCAGGCGGCAAGCGACTCGGTGAGCGACGCCGACCGGGAATCCATCCACCAGGAGTTCGCCCAGCTCCGGGAGGAAATCGACCGCATCGCCAGTGTGACCGAGTACAACGGCTCCAAGCTGATCGACGGGTCCTATCAGGGCAACAGCGTCAGCTCAGAGTCCACCGCCTACAGCGAGCCCGGCGTCGTGAAAATCACCGTCACCGGCGCCAGTGCTGGTACCTACACCTTCGTGGACTCCTCCACCACCGACCATCTGGTGAGTCTCGGCAATGGCACGGTGACCGAGACGGTTGATTTTGGCTCGGCGCCGACCACTGGAACCACCAAGGTGTTGAACTTCAGCACGCTCGGGATCCAGGTGGAGGTCAACTGGAACTATGCCGATGGCGACCTGAACAACAAGACCGTCGTCGTGTCGGCAGGCACCGGTGGCGTTTTCCAGGTGGGTGCTGACAACACGGAAGACAACCGCATCTCCTTCAGCATCGGTGACCTGAGTGCCACGGGCTCTAACCTCAACCTGGACGGCGTTTCCTTGGAGACCCGAGCAGACGCCCAGTCGGCCATTGACGCCATCGACAGCGCCATCGACTATGTCAACACGGCGCGCGGCAATCTGGGTGCGGTGCAGAACCGGCTCACCTACACGATTGCCAACGTCAACAATGCCGTGGAGAACCTGCAGGCGTCCGAGTCCACCATTCGCGATGCGGACTTCGCCGAGGAGATCACCCAGTTCACTCGGGCGCAGATCCTCGTGCAGGCGGGTACCGCCATGCTCGCCCAGGCCAACCTGGCGCCGCAGGCCGTCCTGCACCTGCTCGGCTAATTCCTCGGCATGACCCGTCCGGAGGAGCAGGGACCGATTAGGCCCCTGCTCCTCCTTTCTTTGCGAACCGGAGCTTCGAGGTGAGGTAAGGGAGATGCAGGCACAGGGCGTCGGAAAGGTTTCCAGCGACCATCTTGCTCTCCCTGAGCTGTCGTTCGGCACGGAGGAGATACTCATTCGGCCGAAGCCGGCCGCGCTTGCTTCCCTTGAAGAGCGGGAGACAATGCCGAAAGCTTCCCCGTTGGCTTCCAAGGTGGAGGATACCGAGGATCCGGAGCGGCAGGAGGCTTCCGAGGAGCTCACCAAGAGGATCGAAAACCTCGTTCGCACATTCCAACGCGACCTGCGCTTCGAGGTGCACAAGGAGACGGGGATCCTCTACGTCCGCGTCCTGGACGTGGAGAACGGAGAGGTCCTCCGAGAACTGCCCATGCACGAGCTACTCGATGCTTTGGCACGAGTCGACGAAATCGTGGGGCTGCTTCTGGATGGCAAGGCCTGAGCGGTCAAGCTCAGGGCCAAGTAGCGCCGGAAGTCTGGGGCGCTTCCGCAGGGACCGAGGGAGGATGAGGTAGGAGAGGATCGCGCGAGATGTTGACACAGGGTATTTCCTTCGGTGGGCTGATCAGTGGTCTCGATACTCAGCAGATCATTGATCAGCTCATGGCTATTGAACGGCGGCCCGTCGATTTGCTCACCCGTCGCCAGAACCAGTACGAGGATCTCCTTTCGGCTTGGCGCGAGGTGAATTCGAAGCTTCTCAGCCTCCGCAGCGCGGCGGAGAGTCTCGTCAAGGCCGCCGACTTCGGGCTGTTTAGCGCTTCTTCGGAAGATGAGGACATCGTCACCGTTTCCGCCTCGTCACGAGCACGACCCGAGTCCCATACCCTTCGAGTGTTCTCGCTGGCGCAGGCCCAGAAGCTTTCTTCACGCGTCTTCGAAGCGGCCAACGAAGCTTTAGGCTACTCGGGTGAGATCCTGGTTAACGACCAGGTGGTAAACATCGCCTCGAGTTACAGCCTCCTCGACATCCGTGACGCCATTAACGCCGCCGACGCCGGGGTCACGGCCTCCGTCGTCAAGCTGAACGACAACGCCTACCGCCTGGTCATTTCGGCCGATGAGCCAGGCAAGACCGGGTTCAGTCTCCTGGATTCCAGCGATAGCGACCTTCTCCAACTCCTTGGCTTCTCCACCGGTGCCGAGCAGGTGAAGAATGAGCTCGACACGGGAGGTGCGGCTACGGACTACTTCACCAGTCGAACGGCAGCCATTCAAAGCTTGCTCGGATTGACCTACGCTCCCCGTGGCACGATCACCATCAATGGGGTGGGGGTCGAGATCGACCTGGCGACGGATACCTTGGAAACGCTGAAGTCGAAGATCGACTTGGCCGGCATTGAAGGCATCACCACGGCCATCACGTCCACCGTAGTGAACGGGGTGGTGAAGTACCGACTCGAGATTCAGGGCGCCACAAGCTTTGGGGACACCAACAACGTGCTCGAGACCCTCGGCGTGCTGCAGGCGGACTTCTCCCGGGGCGGGAGCCAGGTGCTGAAGGGCACCGTGGCCAACTATGGCCCCGACGGCAGCACTCCGATCACGAGTGGCTCCACCTGGGCGCAGATCTACGGCGCCAACGTAATGGCCGGAGATACCATCACCGTAACCGGCACGGATCACGCGGGCAATTCAATCTCTGGGACATACACGATCACCGATACCAACGGCACCGTCCAGGACTTCCTCACCTTTCTCGAGTCGCTCTTCGGCGGAGGTGTGACGGCCACCCTTGATGCGGAAGGGCGTTTGGATGTCCGGGACAAGCAGGAAGGGGAGAGCCGGCTCACGCTGACTGTCCGCACGAACAACGAAGGCGGGGGAAGGCTCAACTTCGGCACGTTGAGGATATCTAGCTACGGCTACTCCATCCGGCTTGCCGAAGGGCGCGATGCCGAGTTCGAGATCGACGGCATTCGCCTGAGCCGTTCCTCCAACGCGATATCGGATGCGGTGGACGGTCTGACCTTCACCCTCCACAAGGCGGATCCGGACTCGCTGGTGAACATCTCCGTCACGCGCGACCTTGAAGGCGTCAAGCAGAAGATTCGCCAGTTCACCAATCGGTATAATGAGATCGTCTCCTACATCAACGAACAATTTACCTACAATACCGAAACAAAAGAAGCTGGTACGCTGTTCGGCGACGCCACTTTGAGAACCATTCAAGGTTCGATCCGCACTGCGCTCGTCAGTTCGGTGATGGGCTTGCCGAGCTCCCTCAATGCCCTAGCCCAAATCGGAATCTCCACCGATCGGAATGGCCTTATTCAAATCGACGAGGGCAAGCTCACCAAAGCCCTGGAAGAGAACTTCGAGGGGGTGGTTCGCCTTTTCACAGGCCGAGGGGTTGCGAGCGATTCGGACATTCAGGTTCTTTCATTCAACAAGTACACGAAGGCCGGGACCTACAACGTGGTTGTGACGCAGGCGGCGACGCAGGCCTCTGCCACGGGTTCGACGAACTTGGCCGGGGGGATCGCTTCCGATACCGCGCTCACGATCACGGACTACAGCACCGGCTGGTCCGCCACAGTACAGCTCCACGCGGGCGATACCATCGATACCATCGTGAGCCGGATCAACGAGGAGCTCGCCAGGGAGTACAACCAGCAGCTCACGAGTTCCATCGCCGCCACTGCGGGAGGAAGCCCTGTCACCGGGAGTACGTTTCTGACGACCATTGATACCGGTGCCATGCCTGCCATCTCGAGCGGCGACGTGATCACCATATCCGGTAGGGACCACGACAACGGGAGCGTTTTCGCTACCTACACGGTATCGGACTCGAGCACGGTTCAGGATCTCCTGCGCGCCGTTCAGAACGCCTTCGGGGGAAGAGTGGTGGCGAGCCTGGACGATGAGGGCCATATCCTGATCGAAGACACCTTGGCCGGCCGCAGCTACACCACGCTCACGCTCACAAGGAGCCACGATGGGGAGGAGTACCAGGACTTTGGGGACTTCGGCGTCTCCATCCCGGGACGCTACAGCCTCGGGATTACCGCGAGCAACGAAGGAGGGTACCTCAAGCTGACGCATAATTCGTACGGCTCGTCGAACGGCTTCACGGTGAGCGAAACGGGAAACGAACTGGGGATCGCGGCCGGGACCTACCTCGGCCAGGATGTGGCTGGCACGATCAATGGGGAACAGGCCACCGGCCGGGGGCGAGTGCTCACCGGCAACTCCGACCAGACGAACATCGCCGGCTTGGCAATCCTTGTGAAGCTCACGCCGGAACAACTGGCCGCCCAAGGAGGAGACCAGGGCACGGTGACGATCATCAAGGGGGTGGCGCAGCAGATGAAGGATCTCTTGGATGTCATCACCGATTCCTATACCGGCTACGTGGCGAAGAGGCAGCAGGTGCTCCAGGATACCATCGACGACATCCAGGAGCAGATCGACCTCTGGGAGGAGCGGCTCACGCTGCGGCGCAGGCAGTTAGAGAGCCGGTTTACCCAATTGGAGAGGATGCTCGCAACGCTGAATAGGCTGGGCTCCTACTTGGGGTCCCAGCTGAGTTCGTTCACGCAACTGCGCGGGTGACCTGAGGTCAGAGAGTGAACGGAGGAAACTGGATGGCAATTCCGTCGGGTCTGGATGAATACAAGAAGACCGAGGTGGCGACATCGGATCAGGGGAAGCTGGTAGTGATGCTCTACGAGTCCGCGGTCCGTCGGCTGGAGCTAGCGAAGGAATGCCTGCGCCGCGGAGACATGCTCGGTAAAGGGGAACATATTCTGCGGGTCCAGGATATCCTGCTTGAGCTTCTGTCCGCGCTGGATCCCTCGGCGGGGCCGATTGCGGCCAATCTGCGGTCGCTGTACGTTTTCATGTATCGCCATCTGAATGAAGCCAATCTGCTCAAGAGCGAGCGCCACTTGGACGACGTCCTCCGCATTCTCCGGTCCCTGTTGGAAGCCTGGCGAGAGGCAGCCGCCAAAGTCCCCCGGGAGGGCATACCGAACCCGGAGGTGACGGAAGCGCGGATCGTGGCCTGAGAGATACGATGATGGTGGCGTACCCCGAATCCGTGGCTGAGCTTCTCCGGCGACGACTGGCGGAGCAGGTCCGCAATCTGGATCGTCTGCGCATCCTGAGCGAGCGGCAGCGCGATTTCCTACAGAATCGCGACTTGGAGCGAGCCGCAGAGCAGGAAGCGGAAAAGCAGAGATTGCTGAGCGTGATCCGCAGGCGGGATCAAGAGATCAATAGCCTCAGACAGCGGCGGGATCGGAACGTCTCAGACCCTTCGTCCGAAGTGGAGCGGGAAATCCGAAGTCTCTCGGCTCAGCTGGAGCAACGAGTCCGGCAGGTCATGGAGGTGGAAAGCGACAATGTGACCCTCGTCCGCCAGCTCCGCAACGAGGTGGAGCGACAACTTCAGAATGTGATAGGCGGGCGGAAGGGAGTCACCTATCCTACCCGGACGGAGCAGACGGGGCGGTTTTTGGACACCGAGATGTAGAAACCCAGTGTTGCCTCCGCATCCCGGAACCCGGCTCGCTAAAGTTTCGCCGCAAAGTGCCGATCATACATGTGCAGGCCGGAGCGGGCGTAGTGCATCGGACCATACATGAGGATGGGCCGTCATGGAGATCCGCGGTTTAGGGCCGAGTCAGGCTCCGCAAGAGTACCAGAAGCAAATCCAGCAAGCATCGCCGCAGCCGCAGGCGAAGACGCCGGCGCAGGATAGCGTTCAGATCTCGCAGGAAGCGCGCCAGCTGCTTCAGCAGGAGAGGCGGGATCGCCTCATGCCGGGCACGGAGGATCTCATTGCCCGGCTTGCGGATCGCCTCCTGAGCGCCGGTCTGGCCTCCGCCGACGAGGCGGTTGGCCTGTCGCGCAAGGTGGCCGAAGCTCTGGCCGCGACCACCAAGCAGGATGCTGAGAAGGACCTCGAAGTGATCCGGGAGAAGGTCCGCTCGGGGTTCTACTCCGATCCGAAGGTCATTGAACGCGTTGCCGAACGACTGCTGGGGGAGCTGGGTCTGTAGAGGCCGTTTTCCGAGCGGCGAACGGAGGACTGCGGCTCCGCTCCTGGGGGGCGGAGCCGCAGCGCTTTGCGCCGGAGATTGCATAGCCTCCGTTTCGCCGGCGTGGGGGCCCATCGATCCAAAACCTGAGCCTGTTTGCCCGCAAACTTGGCTTCCGATTTTCCGCCGCCCGGCGTATATTCCCTGTACTTCTGGAAAACCTCAGATCGTGTAAAGCATGGAAATCCGTTCGCCGCGAAACGAAAGCGAGCTAACGGCGGTTTTCGAGCTTTGTGCCGCCGCCTTTCCGGGCGTCCCGCGTGAGTATTTCGTCCGAAGTGTACGGAACGATCCCGATTGGCAGCCTTGGCAAACCCGCATCCTCTTAGAGGGCGGGGTCGTGGTCTCGACTGTGCAGGTGTTCCATCGGGAAGTCGCCTTCGCCGGGCGCTGGGTCCCCTGTGCAGGCATCGGCAACGTGGCGACGCATCCGGCTTTTCGGCATCGAGGGTACGCCTCCGCTCTGATGAGGGACTGCCTCCAGCTTTGCCGGCAGAAAGGCTATGCACTCTCGTTGCTGTTCACTGGCATTCCGCGTTTCTACCGTCGCTTCGGCTACCGGACTCTTCCGACGGTCCGGAATTGGCTGGCTTCGGAGGGCTCCGCCAAAACGGAGCCCCGGGTCCGGGAGGTATGCGCGGGCGATTGGGCATCCGTAAGAGCCCTGCACGAAATGGACGGCGTAGGTCGACCCGTGGTGGTGCGGCGAGATCTTCGGCGCTGGGAGCTGCTGGATCGGAGCGCGATTTCTAACTGCCCCCGGTGGCTTGTCCACGGAGGTCCAATCGGGGTGGAGGGCTATCTTCGGCTGGACGTTTTGGATGGGCAGTGGACGATTACAGAGTACGTGGCGCCGGACGCGCACACCCTATCGGCCATGGTGCAGGAGGCGTTGCGGCAATCTGGTGAGCGGGAGCTCGTTGTGGATAGCCTGGATCCCGGCGGGATGCTCTCGGGGACCGGCCTTTTGAAACGGCGGATTCGCATCGAAGAGCTGATGGTGGCCATCGTGGATGAGGAGGCACTGGTTGACGCAGCGGGCTTCAGCAGCGCCCATGACCTCGATGGGTACATCGAATTCCTTGCCAAAACGGGCGTGGACATGTGGCGTACGGATTTCTTCTGACCGGCGGACAATTCGGTGCAGGGGCGAGGTAGCAGCTTGGTCAGGGAAGACGGGTTCGCTTGTACTCTGGAGCCAATTGCCTTGACAGACCTGTTGAAGAAAATCCCCCGCCTGCTCGTGGCGGACGAATCCGGAAACATCTTGGAAGTCCCCGAGCTTCTGATGCTGGGGAAAAGCCTCCACAGCCTGCACCTACCGTCCCCCGACGAACTGATTCGGCTTCCCCACGGAAGCAATCTGTACATGCTCCCAGGTCGTACGGCGGTCGGGTATGATCCCCGGGAGGACCGGGTCGTGGAGGTAGGCGAGTATCGCGGGAAGAAAGTACAAGCGGTGGCCGCCTTCATGGCTCCGGCACACACCTGGGTCTACCGCGCCGCGTACCGAAGGGAACCAGGGGCTCCAATCCTTCCGCTCTACGCCTACGCAGCCGTTGGTTGGCTTGACGGCGACTACTGGGTCGCGGGTGTCCGGGTGGATCCGGACATCCGGCAAGACCCGGCGCAATTCAACCTTGAAGAGGTGGAACGGCGTGCGGAGGAGGCCCTACGACGCTACTCCCGGAATCGCCTGGTTCGGCATCTGGTGGAGAATTGCGTCCGAAGATATGGTTGCCCCGCCGCCCGGAACTTCGTCCTCGGGCGATGGGAGTGTCCTGTGCCTACTAGTCCCGGCTGCAACGCTGCGTGCGTGGGATGTCTTTCTCTGCAAGCGGAGGACGGCCCACCTGCCGCGCAGGAGCGGATCAACTTTGTGCCTACCTCCGAGGAAATTGTCGAGTTCACCGTCCCCCACCTGGAAAGCTCCCCGGAGGCGATCATCAGTTTCGGGCAGGGGTGCGAGGGAGAGCCTCTTTTGCTGGCCGACCTCTTGGAGGAAAGCATCCGCGAGATCCGGCGGAGGACTCCGTCGGGCACGATCAATTTGAACACCAATGCCTTCGATCCCCGGGCCGTGGAGCGGCTGTGTCGTGCGGGGCTCGACAGCATGCGCGTGAGCCTGAACAGCGCGCAGGAAGAGTACTACCTCCGCTACTTCCAGCCGAAGAACTACGGGTTCGAAGACGTCCTCGAATCCATTCGGGTTGCCAAGGACTACGGGATTTGGGTCAGCGTGAACTATTTCGTCTTCCCCGGATTCACGGATCATCCCAGCGAGATGGACTCCTTCGTCCGCTTGATCCGGGAGTTCCATGTGGACATGGTTCAAGCCAGGAACCTCAACCTGGATCCTGATTTGGCGATCGAGCGCCTCGGCCTCGAGACGTTGGACGACAGCGAATCCATTGGGATCCTCAACTGGCTCCGTCGCCTGCGACAGGAAGCACCCTGGCTGCGGATAGGTTACTTCAACCCGCCCGTCCGCATGAGGAACGTGGGGGCAACGGTGCGATGAGCCGGACTTCTGGCTTATCCCATCTCCACCGGGGGTTGATCAGTCGGGTGGACAAAGCCATCCGCGAGTACCGGCTGATCGAGCCAGGAGATCGCGTCCTTGTGGCCATCTCCGGAGGCGCCGACTCCATTGGTTTACTCACTTTGCTCTTGGACACGCGCTACTTGGCCGATTGGAGGCTCGAGCTTGTCCCGGTGCACCTGCACATGGGCTTCCGGGAACCGGATCACGAGGGACTGAGGGCTTTGCGGGAATACATCCAGCGACTGGGACTCCAATTGCGTGTCTACGAGAGCCAGATTGGCCCCCTGGCCCATTCGGATTTCAATCGCGCCAATCCTTGCTTCCTCTGCGCGAGGCTTCGCAGACAGCGCCTTTTCGAGATTGCCGACGAGCTCGGCTGTAACAAGCTCGCCTTCGGTCACCACCGGGATGACGTGATTCAGACCTTTTTCCTGAACCTACTGTACAGCCGAGAGATCAGCACGATGGTGCCGAAGCAAGACTTCTTCGGCGGCAGGTTTTACGTGATTCGTCCTCTGTACTACGTCGACAAGGGCTGGCTTCAACGCTTTGCCCTCGAACAGGGGTTGCCTGTCTTTGACAGCGGATGTCCTAGTACGGGTCACACGGAAAGGGATCGCATCGCCGCTCGGGTACGCGAGCTGACACGAGGCGACCCTCGCCTGTACGAGAACATCTTCAAGGCACTGCACCGTGTGAAGCTGGATTATCTCCCGCGGCAAATTCCAGGCGGGTTCCGGTGAACGGACGGTCGGGTACGACCCGGAGAACGCGTAAGGGAGAGGTGAGATGGAAAGAGAAGCTCAAAGGGTTCTGAATGCTTTCCAGCGCGAGTTCGGAACCAGGCCGGACGTGTTGGCCAGCGCCCCCGGCAGAGTGAACCTGATTGGCGAGCACACGGACTACAATGAGGGTTTCGTCTTCCCGATGGCAGTGGATCGCCGAATTTGGGTGGCTGGGAGGCGCTCGGTGGACGGAGCTTTTCGTCTCCGAAGCCTGAACGGCATGGAAGCCTACGAGTTCTTCGGCGTGGAGCCCACACGCACGGCATCGTGGGTGGATTACCCCCTCGGCGTCGTCTCCGTCCTGCGCAAAAGGGGCTACGAACTTGGCGGATTCGAGGCGGTCTTCTTCGGCACTGTGCCCATCGGCTCGGGGCTGAGCAGTTCGGCCGCGCTGGAGGTGGCGACCTTGTACCTACTGATGGGCCTTTGGGGTCTCGACCTGGCCCCGAGAGAGCGCCCCCTCATCTGCCACCAGGCTGAGACGGAATTCGTGGGCGTCCGGTGCGGAATCATGGATCAGTTCATCTCCGCTCTCGCCCAACGCGACCATGCTTTGCTCCTCGATTGCCGGACGACGGAGTACGAGCAAGTTCCTCTACGGCTGGATGGCTACTGCGTGGTGATCACGGATTCGAAAAAGAAGAGGGGGCTAGTGGATTCCGAGTACAACCGGCGGCGGCAGGAGTGCGAGGAGGGCGTACGCATCCTCCAGCGAGCGGGCGAAAACGTACGAGCCTTGCGGGATGTGACTCTGGAGATGCTCGAATCTCACACCCAGCGGCTCCCGGCAACGGTGCAGAAGCGGTGTCGCCACGTCGTCACGGAGAACCAACGGGTGCTGGAGAGTGTGGAGGCCCTGCGCCGCGGTGACCTCCGCCGCTTCGGAGAACTGGTGAATCAGTCGCACGACAGCCTGCGGTACGATTACGAAGTGAGCTGCGAGGAATTGGACCTGTTGGTGGAGACGGCCAGGGGCGTGCGCGGGGTTGTCGGCTCCCGACTGACGGGAGCCGGGTTTGGCGGATGCACGGTGACCATTGTCCGCGAGGACGCTGTGGAAGAGCTGACGCGGCGTACTCAAGAGGCCTTCCGCACACGGTTCGGTTATGAGCCGGAGCTGATGACCTCCCTGCCCTGCGAGGGCGCCCGGTTCGAGCGCCTGGACTGATCTCTCCGGCGTCAACCCAAGCTCGGACTGCTCCGTTACGGAGCAGGGGGGGATCCGTTTTCCACCGCACCGAAAGCGGCTACTCCTGGGGAGCGCGGAGCCGAAGGCCGAAATTCTCAAGTTCCGGAAGAACGTAGGGGGTACCCTTGCATTCGTGGGAAGGACGGGCGCCAAGCTATCCTGCACCTTTGATGCATCCGACGGAATTTCTTGCAATTGCTGACAGCGATGATGCGGTTTCGCGATGGCATGAGATCTGCCAGAAGTTCGGCAAACCGGCGGGGGAGTAGCCACTTCAGAGCGCGCGAGGAGGGACGCGGTGAGCAAAGTGCTGACTACCTGCGGCTTCTGCGGGTGCGGTTGTGGCGTCTTCCTGGAAGTGGATGGCGGTAGGATCGTCGGAGTTGCTCCGGAGAAGGCGCATCCGGTCAGTCGGGGGACGCTCTGTTTCAAGGGATGGAATGGCTTCCGAGCTCTCAACCATCCGGATCGCCTGACTCAGCCGCTCGCGCGAAAAAATGGCACCTTTAGCCCCGTCACTTGGGACGAGGCGCTTAGCCGCGTGGCGGAAGGGCTCAGCACCATCGCTCAGAAGTATGGCGCAAATGCTGTGGGTGTCGTCGGCTCCACCAAACTGACGAACGAAGAGGCTTACCTGCTCTCCCGTTTGGCCCGGGCTTGTCTGGGCACCAATCACCTGGACACGGCGGCCCGCCTGACGCATGGTCCAACGCTCTCCGTATTGCCAAAGGTCTGGGGACATTTGGGTCGTACTGCGCGCATCCTGGACATTCGGACCAGCGACTTGATTTTCCTCCTTGGGGAAGATCCGAAGGACCAGATGGCCCGAGTCGGAGCCTACGTGCTGCGGGCGGCCAAAGATGGTATCCCATTGGTGGTGGTGGATCCCCGGAGGAGTGACCTCGCGAGCTTCGCCACAGTGCACCTCCAGGTCCAGCCAGGCACCGACACTCTCTTGTTGCTGGCAGTTCTGCGGGAGATCATTGCGCGAGGGTTGCACAGTAGCGAGCCGGCCGGCTTCACCGAGCTCAAGACGCTGGCTGAGCCCTTCACGTTGGAACGCGCGACAGCCGAGTGCCGAGTGGCGGCGGAAGATGTTCGGCGAGTGGCCGACCTCCTTGCGGGGTCAAAGCGACCCATCATCCTTTTTGGGGCCGGACTCACAGGGCATGTGAATGGCTCGGCAGCCGTGGCTCTGCTGTATGATCTTCGGCTGCTGCTTGGCGAGGCGTCGGGCGCCTGGCCGGGGCTATTGCCGCTGCACCACTCCTGCAATGAGCGTGGCGTGTGCGATCTGGGCGTGCTCCCCGACTACCTCCCGGGATACCGTCCGGTGGGCGACGCGGCGGCTCAGTTGGCTTTCGCAAAGGAATGGAGCGCAGCGTTGCCATCCGTGCACGGGAAGACTCTGGGAGAGATGATCGAGGCGGCGGCGAAGGGCGAGTTGAAGGCCCTGTACGTCATCGGCGAAAATGTGCTCCGACTCTGGCCGAACAGTGCTGCGGTTCGGAATGCCCTTGAGCGGCTGGAGTTCCTGGCCGTCCAGGATCTTTTCCTCACCGAGACAGCCCAGCTCGCACACGTGGTCCTCCCGGCGGCGGGATACGCCGAGAAGGAAGGAACCTTCACAAATCTGGAAGGGCGTGTACAGGCCGTGCGCAAAGCGGTTGATCCTCCCGGCGAAGCCAGACCGGATCTCAAGATCTTCGTCGACCTCATGTCCAGACTTGGGCACCCCTTAGTTGGCGCGGGCGCGGCGGAGGTTTTTCAAGAAATCACCAGGTTAGTTCGGGGATACGGCAAGCTCTCCTGGGATGGGGTTAGCCAGCCGGGTGGCGGATGGGTCGAGCCTGAGCAGGGCGAGCCGTGGAACGAGCTGCTGGTGCCCCAGCTTCGGGAAAGTCCGGAAAAGCCGGACGGCGAGTTTCCCTTCCTCGGCTTCGTGGGTTCGCCCCCGTTTCATTGGAGGACCGGCACAATGGTCGAGCGTTCGCACACTCTGGCGCGTGAGTACCCGGAGCCGGAGGTGTGGGCCAACGCTCAGGACGCTAGGGAGATGGGACTCCGACCCGGGACGCCGGTGAGGGTGGTCACCCGGCGAGGCTCAATCCAGCGGACCCTGCGGGTGACGAATGACGTCCCTCGCGGCACCCTGTTTGTCCCCATGCATTACCGCAATGGGCTCACGAACGAGATTCTTGCGGACGATCTGGAACCGGAATCCAAAGTTCCCGCAATGCGGTGCTTCGCCGGCAAGCTGGAGAAGGTGGGATGACGGTTGGCGATGTCCTGGTGGCTTCGAAGAGGGAGATGCTCGCGGCGCTGGACCGCCTGCGGAGCGGGTGGCACGTGATCGGCCCGACCAAAGGCCCCGACGGCGAGGTAGTCTTCGACGAGATCCACTCCACGGACCAGCTGTATTTCGACTACGTGAACGAGCTCGATCCCGTCAAGCGATTTCTCGCTCCGCATACTGAGGAGCTCTTCCGCTTCCGGCTGGACGGCGTTCCGCGACTGGAGGCTCCCGAACCGCCGCCCAAGCAGATCCTGTTTGGCATCCGCTCATGCGACGTGAAAGGGATTCAGCATTGGGACAAGTTCTACAGTGGCAAGTTCACGGACGATTTGTACTTCGCGCGGCGGGATCGGACGGTCTTGATCAGCTTGGCTTGCAACAAGCCGCTGGAAACTTGCTTCTGCATCTGCACCGATACGGGTCCCTTCCTCAAAGAGGGCTTCGATGTACAGCTCACTGATCTCGGCGAGAGCTATCTGGTGGAGATCGGGACGGAGAAGGGACAAGCCGTGCTCGAAGAGGGCCAATTGCGGGCGACCCGCGCCGGGGAGGCCGACCTGAAGAAGCGCGACGAACTAATGCGGCAGTGCGACGCGCAGTTTCAGACCACGGCGTACATGGCCAAAGGAATCATCCAGATGACCAACGGGCGGGTGAAGCCCGAGCTGTGGGAAGAGATGGGACGTGAGTGCTTCAGTTGCGGGGCGTGCACTCACCTCTGCCCAATGTGTACCTGCTTCGACGTCCAGGACTTCATGGTCGATGCAACGTGCGGGGTTCGCCAGCGGTGCTGGGATTCCTGCCAGTACGCAGGCTACAGCCGTGAGACGTCCGGGCACAATCCCCGCGCGGCCACAGCCAGACGGATTGAGCGGCGCTTCTACCACAAGCTGAGCTTCCAGTACATGAAACAGGATGGACACCACGGCTGCGTCGGATGCGGCCGTTGCATCATTGCCTGTGAGGCGATCGGGCTTCTGGACCTTCCGGCGGTCTTGAAGCGGCTCCGCCGCGAAGGCCAGCCGGCCGAGCCAATTCGGGTTCCGCCGGAGACATGACTCTGGGATGGAGGCCGAGGTGAGCGGACGGAATTTATACATGCCGCAGTTGGCGACCATCGTGCGGATCACCGAGGAAACCCACGATACCAAGACCTTCACGCTCCGTTTCGTGGACGACGAGTACCGGCGGCAATTCTCCTTCCGGTCGGGGCAGTTCGTGGAGGTAAGCGTCTTCGGGGCGGGAGAGGCTCCCTTCGGGTTCGCCTCGAACCCCAACCGGAAAGAGGATTTCGACATCACGGTGCGGGCGGTCGGTCGAGTGACTCGGGCCCTGCATCAGAAAAGGGAGGGGGATGTCGTCGGGGTACGAGGTCCCCTCGGAAACCATTTCCCGTTCGAGGAGGTGTTTGGTTACGACATCCTCATCGTCGGAGGAGGAATCGGTCTGCCGCCTCTCCGTTCGCTCATCGAACCGATGCTGGATGCTCGGGAGAGATTCGGCCGCATCCTCATCCTCTACGGTGCCCGAACCCCTGCGGATCGGGTCTACAAGTACCTGCTGGACCAATGGGGGAAGCGCCAGGACATCGAATTCCTTCAGACGGTGGACGTGGGGGATGAGACATGGACGGGCCACGTCGGTGTGGTGACCACATTGTTCGACAAGATCCAGGTGGATCCGGCGCGGACGGTGGCTTTCACCTGCGGTCCCCCGATCATGATCAAGTTTGTGATCCAGGGTTTGCTGGCCATGGGCTTCGACCCCGATCACATCATTTCGACCCTGGAGCGCTACATGAAGTGCGGAGTGGGAAAGTGCGGCCACTGCGCCATCAATCACAAGTACGTTTGCACAGACGGCCCCGTTTTCAGCTTCAAGCAGATGCAGGCTTTCACAGAGCCACTGTGACGTACTGATCCGGAGCGAAGGGAAGCTATGTCGAGGAGATTGAGCCTCGTTGTGTTCCTCATGGCAGGTCTAACGGGAGGATTCTGGTCGTTAGGCTATTCCCAGATGTGCGGGCGCTGTCACGGACTTCCCGGGCTCGCGAGTCCCGATGGGAAACCCGTGCACGTGGACACGCTCGTCTATGCGCAGTCCGCCCACGGACGCTTGGAGTGCACCGGTTGTCACCCCGGCAACTGGACTTACCCGCATGTGGAGAAGAATCCCCCCACGCCTTGCGGGCATTGTCACGAGGCCGAGGAACGGGACTACGCGCTTGGCCTCCACGGACGGGAAGCCGCTGCCGGGAATCCCGATGTTCCGACCTGCACGCGCTGCCACGGCGTGCACGACATTGCCTCCATGGCGCAACTGGTGGCGGCGCGGCCGGCCATGCAGAATCTCCTCCTCAACAAATGCGTGGAGTGCCACACGAATCCCGAGCTAATGCGTAAGTATGGGATTCCTTTGGACCGGTTCCTGACCTACGAGACGACCGCCCACGGTCGCGCCGATCGTTTCGGTTCTGTGGCTGTAGCTCGGTGCGCTACCTGCCATGGTTCGCACGCCGTCCTTCCGCCGACCGATCCCCGCTCGCCGGTGAACCCACAGAACCTCGCGGCGACCTGCGGCAAGTGTCATGACGACGCCGCTCAGTTCGTCGGTCGGAGGTACCATGTGGCCTCGGAGGCGCGCCCGAGCCTGCAAGCCTACACGCGAATGCTTTCTTCCTTCTACGCGCTGCTTCTCTTTTTCGGGGCGGTTGCGACGGTGCTCATGGTTGTGGTGGTCTTGCGCAAAGAGGAATGAGCTCGCTCGGGACAACGTTGCGCAGGTGGATGGCACGCGAGGCGGCGCTCGTGGTGGGAGTGGGGAACGAGCTGAGAGGGGATGACGCCGTGGGCGCGCAGGTGGCCAAGTCGCTCCGGAACCAAGGCTTGCCGGCGGTGCTTGTCGGAGATGTTCCGGAAGCGTACACAGACGTGATCCGGACCAGCGGCTGCACGCGAATTCTCTTCGTGGATGCGGTAGACATGGGGGCTGAGCCGGGAGAGACGGCGCTGCTGGAACCCGATCAGCTGGCGGACACACGACACGACACTCACAGACCCTCGCTTGCGCTCGTGATGCAATACCTGGAACAGACGGCCAACTGCGATTGCCTCTTGCTGGGCGTTCAGCCGGCACAGGTGGCTTTGGGCCAACCCATGTCGCGTGAGGTTCGCAGGTCGGCGGAGGTACTCACCGAATTGCTTTGCCGGTTGCTAAGCAAACGACAGAGGGCCAGGTGGTGATGGACGCATCCGTCTTGATCCTTCTGCTGCTTCCCGTGATTGGGGCGATTGGGGCGGGAGTGAGCCGCAATCGGAGAGTTGCCGATGGGGTGGCAGTGCTGTCCGTGGGCATACCTCTGGTGGTTGCCTCCTCTCTGGCCATGAGGGTTGCCTCGGAGCCGACCACGAGAGTGGCCATAACCCTCCCGTGGCTCCAGTCACTGAAGGTTCCTGGCCTATTTGGCTATTTGCTGGATCCGCTAGCGATTTTGCTCCTCACCGTGGTCGAGCTGCTCGGCTTCCTGGTGGTGGTCTACTCGACGCGTTACATGGGCCGCGGCAACCGAGAACACCCGACGGATGAGGGCAAGCCGCGCCATCATTTCTGGATGCTCCTGTTCATCGCCTCGATGACCGGGGTAGCCATCTCCCCGAATCTCCTGCAGCTCTACGTGTTCTGGGAAATGACGACGGTGTGTTCCTGGGCGCTGATTTCCCACTACCGCAGTGAAGCCTCTCTGCAGGCAGGCTTCAAAGCGGTCTTGATGACCGTGTTCGGAGGACTCTTCTTCGCCGTGGCGTTGGTTATCCTTTTCGTGAACACCGGGTCTTTCGATTTCGCCGCGCTCGATCGACTTACACCCCAACTTCGGTCGCTGGTTTTCCTTTTCCTCCTCGTGGCCGCGTGGGCGAAGTCGGCGCAGGTGCCTTTCTACACGTGGCTCCCGGACGCCATGGAGGCCCCCACCACGGTGAGTATGTACCTGCATGCCGCGGCAATGGTGAAGGCGGGTGTGTTCCTGATTGCGCGCTTGGCCATCGCCAATTACCACCTGGCCTTCCGCTCGGGGCTCTTGGTAGCTATCATGGCGGTGGTGACGATGCTCGTCGGCGTGTACATGTTCTTCTTCCAGGATGATCTGAAGAGGCTGCTCGCTTATTCAACGATCACCCACCTCGCGTACGTCTTGTTCGGCCTCGGGCTCGGGATCTTGGGCTCGCAGACGGGCCTTCTTGGTGGGTTGCTGCATATCGTCAATCACGCGATGGGGAAAGCGGTGCTATTCCTCTGCGTGGGAGCGATCAGCTATACCACCGGGCTGCGTTCGATCACGGAGCTGCGGGGGCTCAGCTACCGTGCTCCACTGGTATCCATCGCCTTCTTCATCGGGATGCTGACCATTACGGGAGTGCCGCCCTTTGCAGGCTTCTGGAGCAAGTTCTTCCTCCTCAGCGGGGCCATTAATCTGGGCGGGACTGTGGGTTGGTTTCTCCTGCTCCCGTTCTTCCTGGAGGCGATTGTTGCGTTCGCATGGTTCCTGCGTGTCGGGCATCATGTCTTCTTCGGGGAGGTTTCGCCGGCGGCCTCGGTGGCGAAGGATCCCCCGTTGGCCATGAGCCTGGCTCTGATCGTGCTATCCATCATGTGCCTGATAGCGCCGGTGATGGGGCTGCCCATCATCAACCTGATTCGATTCTGACCATGAGGGACTGAGGAACGGGCTATGGGAGCTCTGACCTGCTACGGTTGGGCCTTGGCGTTTCTGCTCGTCGGCGCCTTAGTGACCTTCTTCGCGGGTCTACGGACGCGCAGGCTCGGAGGTCTGGCCCTCATGTTCGCTATTCCTGGCTGCGGTCTGGCGCTCCTGGCCGCGGTCAGCGTCTTCCTGCGCGGTACCGTCAGCACTGATCCGCTGTTCACGGTTCCGGGCATTGGCGCGGTTTTGCTCGTACGGCTGGATCCGCTCAGCGCCTTTTTCCTGGCGATCATTTCGGTCGTATGCTTTCTCGCGATTCTCTACTCCTACCGGTACATGGACATCCCATGGTTCGCCGATCTGTCGCTGGCTGGCTACTATGCCCCCTTCCTTCTGTTTACTTGCGCGACCATGACCGTGGTTGGCATGGTGGATATGTTCTTCTTCTTCATCGCGTGGGAGTTCATGACCCTTTCTTCCTACGCCTTGGTGATCTTCGATCGCAAACGGAAGGAACGACTGCGGGCAGGCTTCAAGTACTTCCTCATCATGCACATTGCAACCGGGCTAATGTTTCTCGGAGCGCTGGTAATTTACTCCTTTGGGAAGTCCTTCACCTTTGACGGACTGCGGGTTACTCTCCAGGCCATCATGGAGACACATCCCGCGACCGTCCATTTCGCGCTGATTTGCTTCTTCTTGGGCTTTGCCACGAAAGCCGGTGTGTTGCCGTTCGGCGACTGGCTCCCGGATGCGTATCCCGCAGCCCCGAGTCCAGCTGCCGCGGCTTTCTCCGGGACCATGTCCAAACTGGGGGTCTACGGCTTGGTCCGAGTATTCTACGAGATCCTGCCAGCAAGTAACTACTCGCGGACCTACGGGCTGGTCATCGCCCTCTTCGGCACGCTGAGCATCTTCGTGGGCACGATGACGGCGATGATGCAGGAGGACTCGAAGCGGCTGCTCAGCTTCCACGTCATCGGCCAGGTTGGGTACATGCTTCTCGGTGTGGGGTTGGGCGTGTACTTCCTCCCGAAGGAGCCGAACCTAGCGCTAGTCGCTCTTGCGGCTGGTCTTTTCCACCTCCTCAACAATGCGATCTACAAGTCGAGTCTCTTTTTGAATGCCGGCTCTATCTTCTACAAGGCGGGGACGCGGAATCTCAACGAGATCGGCGGGCTTTCCCGACTCATGCCTGTGACCGCAGCCACAGCGGTGGTTGCTTCCCTCAGCATCGCTGGGATCCCGCCCTTCAACGGGTTTTCCAGTAAATGGCTCCTTTACGAGTGCTCCGTGTTCGGTGGGGCGCGGATGCCCATTTTCATGGGGCTGGGGATCATGGCCATCTTCATATCCGCCGTGACCCTGGCCTCGTTCTTGAAGTTCTTCGGTGCGAGCTTCTTCGGCAAGTTCAGGATCCCACAAGCACAGGCCGCAAAGGGCGACGTCCCGGCTTCGATGCAGGTGCCGCAGTTGGTCCTTTCGGGATTGTGCGTGTTCCTGGGTTTGGCGCCTCTTTTGCCCTTGAGGCTGCTTTACACAAGTCTTCTGGACATCCGGCCGCAGCTTGGGGTGGCGGGCTTCGCGGAGCTTTTCTCCGGGTCGGTTTCTTCGATTCGATTGTCCTTCGGCGACGGGGTGGTCGCAACGTGGAATCCGGCGTGGATTGCGCTTGCCCTCCTGGGATTCTGCCTCCTGGCGTGGGGCATCATGCGGTCCGGCGGAGCATCGCGACGGACAGTTCCCTCCTGGTACTGCGGCGAGCCCCACTCGGATCACGAGACGCATTTCCCGGCTCATGGTTTCTACCAGCCCTTCAAGCAGTTTTTCCGTGTCCGCATTGGGAAGTACGAATGGGAGGGAGTGTACCTCTCGTTCAAGTATCCGTCCATCCGCCTGCGCGAAGATAATTGGCTGACGCGATTGGTCAGCGTGGACCGCTGGTTCTTCTATCCGGTGGTGAGGGGGTTCTATCGGCTTCTGGTGTGGTTCTCGGGTTCCCATGTGGGCATTCCGCATGTGTACCTGACTTGGGCCATCGTGGGTGTGCTGGCGGCCATTGCTCTGGTGTTCAGCTTGCACTGAAGAAGCGAGGAGCGGTCATGACCACGACGGAGGTCATCCAGAAACTGAGGGAGAAATTCCTATCGAAGATCGTCGCCGCCGCAACGCCGGTCCCGGACATGGTGATGATCACCGTGGCCCGGGAGGACGCGGTCGAGGTCGCGGACTTTGTCTTCAACGATTGGCGAGCTCGGTTCATCATTGCGGCGGGCACCGATTACCGCGAGATCACCGGCGAGTACCTCGTGGACTACAACTTCTCTCTGGCGGCGGATCACATCTTCCTGACGCTGCGCGTACGAGTGCCGGCCACGGATCCGTGGATCTACGCCATCACCCCACGCGTGCCGGCGGCGAACTGGGCTGAGCGCGAGATCCAGGATCTCCTCGGCATCCGCCTGGTTGGACATCCCGATCCGCGGCGGCTCGTCCTCTCGGACGACTGGCCCGAGGGGCTCCATCCGCTGCGCCGGGATGTGCCGTACGATTCCTGGCCGGACCACAAGGAGGTGCGCAAGCCCCCCATGGCCGAGCCTCCGCAAGGGGCGAGCGTAGTCCCCATTGGACCCTTCTTCCCCGTCCTTGAGGAACCCGCGTACTTCCGCGTCTTCGTGGAAGGGGAGAAGGTGGTGGGCTGCGATTACCGCGGCTTCTACAACCACCGTGGCATCGAGAAGCTGGCCGATAGCCAGCTCAATTACAATCAGGTCCCATTCCTGGCCGAACGCATTTGCGGTATATGAGGGTTCGTGCACAGTACGGGGTACTGTCAAGCACTCGAAAAAGCAGCAGAAATCGAAGTTCCGGCGCGGGCGCGCTTCATTCGAACCATCATCCTGGAGCTGGAGCGGATCCACAGCCACCTTCTCTGGCTCGGGATCGCGGGGCACATCATTGGCTTCGACACGGTGCTGATGCAGACCTGGAGGATCCGCGAGCCGGTCATGTGGCTGGCGGAGCAGATCACCGGGAATCGCAAGCTTTACGGCATGAACATCGTCGGCGGCGTGCGCCGGGATATTCCGGAAGCGCTCCATCCGAAGATCCTCGAGGTCATGGATCAGGTCGAAAAGGAGACGAAGGCCGTTCTCGAGGCCGTGGTGAATGACTCGACGATCCGCATGCGTCTTGAGGGGGTGGGCAAAGTCCCCAACAGCGAAGCCATCGCCCATTCCATCCTGGGACCGTCCGCCCGAGGGTCAGGGGTGGCGATCGACATCCGGGCAGATCATCCTTACGCGGCGTACGCGGAGACAGGGGTCAACGTGATCGTCGAGACGGGCGAGGATATTTGGGCCCGGACCGTGGTGCGGATCAAAGAAACGCTGGAGTCGGTGCGGATCATTCGTGACGCACTGGCGATGATGCCGAAAGGGCCGATCCAAGCCGTGATCGATAAGCCAATCCCACCGGGCCGGGTGGGCTGCTCGTCGGTTGAGGCACCTCGAGGCGAGACCCACCACTTCGTGATCACCAGCGAGGAGCCGAGACCTTATCGATGGAAGGCACGTGCGCCGACGTTCCAAAACCTGCAGGTCGTCCCGCTCGCGATTCTGAATGAGACGATCGCAGACGTGCCGATCACCGTCGGCAGTTTCGACCCGTGCTTCTCCTGCACGGAAAGGGTGGAGGCCGTAGACGTCCGCAGCGGGCAAGTGCGGGTGTACCGCAAGAAGGAACTGGAAGAGCTTTCGAGGGCCTTCACTCGCAGAGGAAGGTGACAGCAACTCCGAGGCCGAAGCGCAGTCACCGGAGGTACAATGAGCCAGAATGTCCTCCTCGGTGTGATCAATGTCCTGTTGGTGCTTCTGCTTTCTCCTTTGCTTGAGGGGACGATCCGAAAGCTGAAAGCCTTTGTTCACTCGCGGGTCGGGCCACCCTTGTATCAGCCGTATCTCGACCTCCTGAAGCTCCTGGGGAAGGAGGAGGTGGAGTGCGAGGGCAATGCGCTCTACCGCTGGTCCCCCGTAGTGGCATTTGCGGCCGTTCTCGGCGTGGCGCTCCTGACGCCGATGGGGCTTGCGCCGCCGCTGGATTCCGCCGGAGAGGTGATCGTGTTCGTGTATCTGATCACCTTGAGCGGTGTGGCGGTGATGGCCAGCGGGATCGGCTCGGGGAGCCCCTACGGCGTTGTGGGCTCCGGCCGCGAGATGATGCTCATCCTGACGGTGGAACCCATCCTGGCGATCGCGCTGATCGCCGTCGCGGTGAAGGCGGGCTCGATGAAGCTTTCAGATATCGTGGCCTATCAGCTGAGCCATCCGTATTCGCTATCGATGCTTTTGGTGACCTTCTCCCTTTTCCTTGCGGTATTGGCGCAGCTGGCGAAATTGCCTTTCGACATTGTGGAGGCGGAGACGGAAATCATGGAGGGGCCGTTTGTCGAACAAAGCGGCCCCCGGTTGGCCCTGTTCAAATGGAGTTTCTATGCCAAGGAGTTGATCTTCGCTTCGCTCCTGGTCACGATTTTCTTCCCTTGGCCGCGCATTGGGACGCCAGCTCTGGCTATTTTGGTGAACCTCGTAAAAGTCGCGATCATGCTGTTGCTGGTAGGAGTGATTGACTCGGTGAATCCGCGGCTCCGCATTGATCAAGCGATCCGGTTCTACGGGGCACTGATCTTTGTGGCCTTCGCCGGGCTAGCCTTTGCCATCGTAGGTTCATGAACGAGACGTTTGGCGACGGAGAGGCTCATGTTTAAGGGCAAGATCCAAGAAGCATTGATCTGTTTTGCACACCCGCGGGTGACTTTGAAGTACCCGTTCGAACCGTTGGAACCGCCGGAAGGGTTTCGCGGGCGGATTGCGGTCGAGGTGGAGCGGTGCATCGGGTGCGGCGGGTGCGCCAACGTATGTCCGTCGCGTTTGATCCGCTTTTACGACGAGGGCGATCGTACGCGGATGGAGTTCATCCTTGACCGGTGCACTTACTGTGGTCGTTGCGCGGATGTTTGCCCCGAGAATGCCGTGACCATGACCAAGGAGTTCGAAACGGCCACGGACGACCTGCGGGATCTGTACATTGTCCAGGAGCTGTACATGGGGACGTGCAATCGCTGCGGCCGTTGTTTCGAGACGGAGAACTGGATCGATAAGATTCCGACCCGTCGACATCGCGAAGGAGCTCGTTTCCTAGGCCCGGCGACGCCGCACACCGAGCCGATCCAGGAGGTGAGGCGATGACGGAGCAGACGCTCGTTGTGTTAACTCTCGCCTTCCTGATCGTGAGTATTTTCACGGTTGAGCTGCGGAACCTGCGCGTGACGGTGTTCTTCTACTGGATGCACTCCGTTTTCCTCTTCCTCACGATCGCTGCCTACGCACACGTGATGAAAAACCCGACCCTTTACATTTGGTGCGGCGCTGTGTTCCTCTTCAAGATGATCATCATCCCAGCTCTGATGTCGACTTTCTTGAAACGGGTTCCGATCTACGAGTTCCGTCCGGTGCTGGGTTTCGCCATCTCTTTGGTCATCATCTCATCGCTGGAAATCATCTTCTTCAATCTCTTTCGTCATTACGCCTACTTGCTTGCCCCGGCGGGGCACTACCAGCAGGAGCCTACGCGGTCGTTGCTGGCAGGTGCGTTCACGGTTTTCACGCTGGGCCTGTACGCCCTTCTCACCCGGCGCGACGCCCTGAAGACGGTGATCGGTCTGGCCCTGATGGAAAATGGCGTCCATCTGGTGCTTCTGGCCTTGGCTTCGGGACTTCCGGAAACCACGATGATTGGCATCCTGACGGACGTCGTGGTCGTCGTTGGTCTCTTGCTCTACATCAGCACCACCATTTACGAGGTGTTCGGTTTCACGGACACTGCGCGGTTGTCGGAACTGAGACGCTGATCCGAAGGGGTCGAACATGGTAGAGTCCCTGCTTCCCGTATGGGTGATCTTGCTGCCGGTGATCGGCTCGCTTGCGGTGTTCGGCTTGGGGTTCACGGCGGCGCGGCGGTTCCGGGAGTGGATCGCCCTCGGGGTGGAAATCGTGGCGTTCCTCCTCTCGATCAGCGTGGCGAGGCAGGTGTGGGGCGGTGCTCGGCTCTCGAGCCTGAACATGGCTCTCTACGTGGGTGGCTTGAGCGCCCTGATGCTTGTCCTCGTGCACGCCATGGTGCTGGTGATCCTGATCCAGGCTGTGCCCTACATGCGCAAGGAGCTGGTCTCGGGACGCACGACGGATGGGCGACTAACCCTCTTCTACGCCCTCGTGCTCCTTTTCTCCGGAACGATGACCTGGACGGTGACCACCAACAACCTGGTGATGCTTTACGTCGCCATGGAAGGGAGTACGCTCGCCACGGCGCTCCTCGTCGCTTTCTATCGCGCTCGGGCCTCCCTGGAGGCAGGATACAAGTACGTGCTGCTTGTGATCACCGGCATGACGTTCTCCCTCTTCGGGATCATCCTGGTTTACGCTGCAGGTGTGCAACATCTCGGGTCGGGCCGCAGTGCCCTGATGGTGACCGAGATGGGGAAGATAGCCAATGCGATCCCGAAAGACATCGCCCTCATGGCGACGGCATTCATGACCTGCGGCTTCGCCACCAAGGCGGGCCTGGTGCCGTTCCACGCCTGGCTGCCCGATGCGCATGCCGAAGCCCCCACGCCGATCAGCGCCTTGCTCTCGGGACTGGTGATCAAGATCGGTGCGTACGCCTTGGTGCGGACGGTGACGATCTTCGCCCCACACTACCGCGCCATTGTGCTCTTCATCGCGATCCTGACCTCGACGAGCATGGTGATTGGCATTGTCATGGCGCTGGTGCAAGACGATCTGAAGCGCCTGCTTGCCTACTCCAGCATCTCGCAGATCAGCTATGTGTTCGAGGGACTCGGGCTGGGTACTTACCTAGGGATCTACGGCGGGCTCTTCCATCTGGTGAATCACACCCTTGTCAAGGCGCTCCTCTTCCTGAGCGTGGGAGCCATCATGTACGCCACGGGCGGCAAACGCCGCATCTCCGAGCTTGGCGGGCTTGCCAGCAAGATGCCCATCACGGCGGTGGCTTTCTTCATCGGGGCGCTGTCGATCGGCGGCCTACCCCCCTTCAATGGGTTCATGAGTAAGTTCACGATCTTTCTTGCAGTGGGGGAGGCGAAGCTCCTGTGGGCTGCGGCCATCGGTATCTTCACCGGGATGCTGACCATAAGCTGCCTCGTCTGGGCTGCGTACCGCGTGTTTTGGCGGAAACCCGCTGTAGAGGTAGTGACGGCGAATCCGGGCGAGGTGAGGGAAGTGCCGTTCATGATGTGGTTGAGCCTGGTCATCCTGGCGGCGGCATGCGTGGTGATCGGCGTCTACCCGCAGATCCTGCACCGGCCTCTCGACGTCGCCACGCGCGCGGTACTGCAGATCTGGGCAGGGGGCTACTGAGTTCCACCGGGACCGTCGGCGAGTGACGGTCCTCGCCTAGGTTCGACGGATCATGGAGGTCGTAGATGCTTGCGAGGCTCAGCAGAAAGGCTTTCCCGAAGGCGCTGTGGGTGTACCACGCCAACGCGGGAGCCTGCAACGGCTGTGATATCGAAGTGATCAACGTGCTCACGCCGTACTACGACGCAGAGCGCTTCGGCATCAAGCTGGTGGGATCGCCACGGCATGCCGATGTCATTCTGGTGACCGGCGCAGTGACCCGCCAGGTGGCTCCAGCGTTGCGACGTCTGCTGGAAGCCACCCCAGATCCGAAGCTGGTGTTCGCGATTGGTTCGTGCGCCTGCGGCGGGGACATGTGGTTCGACACCTACAACATTTGGGGCGGTGCAAACAAGGTGATCCCGGTGAACTACTACGTCCCGGGGTGCCCACCGCGCCCCGAGGCGATCCTCTATGCTGTGGCCGTCGCGCTGGGACTCGCCCCGAAGAAGGTTGCCAAGAAAGAGCAAAGCGACTTTCCCAGGTTTGAGGAGCCGGTATCCAAATTCGTGCGTAGCTCCTGAGCGCTTGGTCCGAGGCTGAGCGTTGGGGAAAGGGTGCAGGTAATTCCTGCGCCCTTTCTTGTTTTGCGCGGCGTCGAGGAATGTGCTACATTTCAATTGACCAAAGGAGGGAATGCACGACGGCCTGTTGCGGAGTCCGTGGGGTGGATTCGGTCCAGGGGCCGGCCCGTGTGGGTCGAACCGTGCGGAGCTTGTTTTCCGGGGAAATACCTGACGAGTCGGGAGCCATGCAGGGATAGCTATGGACGGCTGCGCGACCAGCCCTGTGAAGCCGGTGGTGCAGACGATCCCCGATCGGTGCAAGCGGTGCTATTCCTGCGTCCGTACGTGTCCCGCCAAGGCCATTCGGATTGTCGGGGGGCAGGCGCAGGTGATGCCGGAACGCTGCATCGGTTGTGGGAGCTGCATCCGCGCATGTGGTCAGAACGCAAAGCGCGTGGCCAGCGGCCTCGAGAGGACCGAGGAGTTACTGGATAGCGGCCGGCCCACCGCGGCGATCCTCGCACCTTCGTTCCCCGCGGCTTTTCCGGGGCTATCCTATCCCAAGATCGTCGGTGCCCTCAAGCAGGTGGGCTTTCGCTACGTGGTGGAAGTAGCTTTGGGGGCCGATCTCATCAGCCGGGAGTACACGCGCCTGGCCCAATCCCACTCGATGCCCCTCATCATCACCACGCCGTGTCCGGCCATCGTCAGCTACGTCGAGAAATACCGTCCTGGACTGCTGCTGTTCTTGGCCCCGATCGTCTCCCCCATGATCGCCACGGCCCGGGTGATAAAGTGGAAGCTGTGGTTGGAGGCGAATGTGGTCTTCATCGGCCCCTGTATCGGCAAGAAGCTGGAAAAAGATGACCCGAAGGTCGCCGGTGTCGTGGACGAGGTTCTGACGTATCGCGAGCTGAAGGAGCTGTTGGCAAGACGAGGTGTCTCCCTGGAGGCGGCCCCGGAGGCGGAGTTCGACGGGCCAAGTGCCTACCTCGGTCGGATTTTCCCCGTTTCGGGGGGTCTGCTCAAGACGGCGGCCTTGCGGGGGGATATCCTCGACAACGACATCATCGTCACGGAAGGGCGAGAGCGCGCGCTCGAGATCCTCAGGAGCGTCGAGGAAGGGAAAGTAGAAGCCAAGTTCTTGGACATCCTCTTTTGCGAGGGCTGTATCAATGGCCCCGTGATGGACAACGATCTTTCGGTTTTCATCCGCAAGGACATCGTAGCGAATTACGTGCGGAGCCGTATCGCAGAGAAATCGCGGGAGGAAGTGGAACGAGAATGGGAGGCGGTTGCGGACGTATCCCTCCGCCGGGAATTCACCAAGCAGGACTTGAGGCTGCCGGTTCCTTCCGAGGAGGACATCCGGAAGATTCTGGCGAGCATCGGAAAGTACGGGCCGGAGGACGAACTGAATTGCGGCGCCTGCGGCTACGCCACCTGCCGCGAGAAGGCGGTCGCCGTCTTCCAGGGCTTGGCCGAAGTGGAGATGTGCCTGCCCTATCTGATCGAACGGCTGGAGCGGATGAATCAGGAACTTCTGCAGGCGCAAGAGCGGATGATCCGGGCTGCCCGACTGGCCTCGATGGGCGAGCTAGCGGCCGGGGTGGCTCACGAAATCAATAACCCGCTCACCGGTGTCCTCACCTACATCAAGGTGATGGAGAGACGGCTGTCCTCCGACGAGGTGCCCCGGGGCGATCTGGCCAAACTGCGTCAGTATCTGGACACAATGGAGCACGAGATCGTCCGCTGCTCGGAGATCGTCAAGAACCTACTGGAGTTCGCCCGTCCCACCAAACCCGCAATCGAGCCCGTGGAGGTGCCCGAGCTATATCGCAAGGCCCTGGCATTGCTGAAGCATCAGATCGAGCTTCAGAACATCGAGATCATCGAAGAATATTCTCCCAGTCTGCCGCGCATTGAAGTGGATTTCAAGCAGTTCCAGCAAGTTCTTCTGAACCTAATCCTCAATTCCGCGCAGGCCATGCCCGGCGGCGGGAAGCTGATTCTGAAGGCTCAGGAGGACCCGTCCGGCGAGTATGTGGACCTCATCGTGGAGGACACCGGATGTGGCATCCGAAAGGAGGATCTCCCCCGAATCTTCGATCCATTTTTCACGACGAAGTTGGACAAGAAGGGGACCGGTTTGGGGCTTTCCATGGTCTATAGCATTGTGCAACGCCATGGGGGCAGCATTGAGGTGCAAAGTGAGGTAGGCGTGGGGACGAAATTCACCATTCGGGTGCCGGTGAAGTCGCGGGTCTTGTCCGAGGAGGCGGCCTCCTGAGGCCGGAGGGACGTGCAAGGGGATCAACAAGGTGGGTGGGTGCTGCCATGGTACAGGAAATGCGCGACGAAAAGGATCGTCCGGATATTCTCATTGTGGACGACGAGCTGGTCATGCGAGAGTCGCTCAAGGAGTGGCTCGAATTGGACGGCTTCTCCGTGCGCACAGCGGAAAGCGGGGTGCAGGCTCTGGAGTGCGTGGCGCAGAAGCGTCCCGACGTCGCCGTGGTGGACATCAAGATGCCGGGCATGGACGGCGTGACTCTGCTACGCAAGATCAAAGAGATCGATAGCTCGATCCCCGTGGTCATGATCACGGCCCATGCCACGATCGACAACGCAGTCCAGTCCATGAAAGAGGGCGCCTACGATTACATCATGAAGCCTTTTCCGCCCGAGAAGCTTTCCAATGTCCTGCGCAAGGTGGTTGAGCACGAACGACTCAAAGCGGAGAACATCCGCCTACAGAAAGAGAGACGGACGTTCTTGCGGATTGCCCTTGGCATCTTGGTGAATTTCCTCGTCCTGGCCGCTCTGCTTTACTTCGTGTTCCGGAAGTGAGCGCAAGCGGCCCTCATGGGGCCATCCCAGCTCGTCCACCAAGGCGTCCGAACAGAGAGGTGTTCGTCCAAGATGGCTGAAGAGAAGGCGACAATCCTGGTGGTGGATGATGACCCCTTCGTACGTGAGTTCTTGGAGCATACCTTCACCAAGCACGGTCACGTGGTGGCCACGTGCGATACGGGTGCGGACGGCCTCCGCTTGCTTTGGCAAAATGAGTTCGATGCGGTCTTCCTGGACGTCCGTCTTCCGGATAGCGATGGGATTGCCGTTCTCCAGCGGATGAAGAACCTGGGAAAGCGGGCGGAGATCGTCATGATCACCGGGTTTGCCTCGGTGGATACAGCGGTTCAGGCGATGCGCGAGGGAGCCTACGACTACCTGCAGAAGCCGCTCTCCGAGGAATCGGTCCTGCGGGTGCTCGACAAGATCCTGGAGCGGCGTCGGTTGCTTGAATCCCCCGGGCTGGGCATGGGCTATCCGGTGGCACCCGGCAGGCCGGAGCGGATCATCACCCGCAGCCCCCGCATGCTTGAAATCCTGCAGCTGGTGGAGCGCGTGGCCCCGACGGACTGCACGGTGCTCATCATGGGGGAAAGCGGTACCGGGAAGGAACTGATCGCCAAAGCGATTCACTACCGGAGCCGACGGAAGGACAAGCCGTTTGTCGTCGTGGATTGCGGAGCGCTGGTGGAGACGTTGTTCGAGAGCGAGCTCTTTGGTCACGAACGGGGTGCCTTCACCGGAGCCACGCAGACGAGGCTCGGTTCCTTCGAGCTGGCCAATGGGGGTACCTTCTTCTTCGATGAGATCGGCAATATCTCCCTGACCACGCAGGCCAAGATCCTGCGCGCGATTCAGGAGAAAGAGATCCGGCGCGTCGGCGGAAGCAAGCCGATCCACGTGGATGTGCGCATCGTCGCGGCCACGAATCTTGACCTGCGCCGGGCCGTGGAGAGTGGTCGGTTCCGGGAGGACCTTTTCTACCGGCTAACGGTTTTCCCGGTCTACCTTCCGCCCTTGCGGGAGCGGAAGGAGGATATCATCCCGCTTGCTAACTACTTCATCGGACGCTTCGCGCGCGAGCTGGGCAAGCAGGTGTTCGGATTGAGCAAGGAGGCGGAGCAGGTGCTCCTGCATTACAGCTGGCCGGGTAACGTGCGCGAGCTGGAAAACGCCATCGAACGCGCCCTTGTCCTCGAGGATACGGACCGCATCCAGGTTTCGAGCCTGCCGGAGCACCTCGTCAGGGCAGCCGACAGGGATCGGATTGTGGATCTGGAACCCAGCATCCGGCCCTTACGGGAGATGGAGCGAGACTACATCGCCCTAGCTCTGAAGAAGGCCGGGGGGAATATCTCCAAGGCAGCCCGACTTCTGGAGATCGATCGCAAGACCCTCTACGCCAAGATCCGCCGGTACGGACTCGGGAGTTAGGCCGAGAGTCTCCGGAGCTGAGGCAGACGGCGTGAAAGCTCGGCTGAGGCACGGCTTTGCGGGGATCCATGCACGCTGATCCATCGGGGCTCTGGGCCTTGTGAGCAGATCGAAGGCGAATCTCGCGTGGACGTTCCGCGCAGGGAAGAGGGCCCGGGCGTCCCAGTACTCCCGGAGTTGGCGCTTCGAATTGGTGTCCGCCGTGCGGGCCGACGTTGGCGGCTCGCTCCTGCGGATCGTAGGTCAAGGCGGCCGCAACAAACATCTTGAATCTGAACTGCCCTCTTGGTATGTTCTCCCCGCAGCGGGAGGCCCGGGAGACCGGATCGGCGCTTGGGACAGAGACGAAAGCACGACAACAGGCGGATGGCGGCAAAGGGTACGTCAGAGACGGCGGAGAGGCGAGGGGGGCTGTGGTTCGCACTGGGTCTGGTGGTTGGACTTGCGTTCGCAGTGGGCTGGGAGGTAGCACACACCGTCACTTCGACGGATACGTTCTGCGAATCTTGCCATGCCCATCCGCAGGCCACAAGTTCCTGGAAAGGGTCCACTCACTATCGCAATCCGAGCGGGGTGGTCACGCACTGCGTTGAGTGCCACCTGCCGCCGGGTGGCTTGTATCGGGTGCGGGAGAAGCTGCGGCTAGGAGCCAAAGACCTTTTCGCCAAGATCTTCAGGGACGAGGGCAAGATCGATTGGACGCTGAGGTCGCGGCTGACGCACGCGATTTCATACACGTACGATGCTTCCTGCATTCGCTGCCACAGGGACCTCTTCCCCTCGGGAATGAGCAAGAAGGGCGAGCAGGGCCACATCCATTACCTTCAGCACGCGAGCCAGGTCCGCTGCATCAATTGCCACCTTGGAGTAGGGCACGGCGCCAAGGCCGAGACGACAGGCGTCGCGGCAGAACGAGCTCCCAGCCAGCCCTACCGTCCGGCCCCTGCCTCCGGCGATGGCGAGAGCTTCGCAGACTACGTCGAGGTGATCCCCGGCACGGGGGTCAGTTTCGAGATGGTGGCGATCCCGGGGGACACCTTCCTGATGGGCAGTCCGGAGGATGAGGAGTACCGTCGGAGCGACGAAGGGCCGGTCCGCAAGGTGTATGTGGATAGCTTCTGGATCGGGCGAACGGAGGTGAGCTGGGCGGAGTACGACGCCTTCTGCAGGGCGACCGGGACGAAGGCCAGCCATTACGCCTCCTCGGCGGATGTGGATGTGGAAACCGGCCCGACGCCTCCCTACGGTTCACCGGACCAGGGCTGGGGAAGAGGCGAGCGCCCGGCGATCACCATGACCTGGCACGCGGCTATGAAATACTGTGAGTGGTTGTCGAAGGTCACGGGCCGAGTGTATCGGCTGCCGAACGAAGCGGAATGGGAATACGCTTGCCGGGGTGGGACGCAGGGGCCGTACTATTTCCCCGGCCGTCCTTCGAAATACAGCCGGCGGAGCCTGCGGGGGCGTCTCCTCGGGCCGGACACGTCGCAGATCTCCGCGTACGTCTGGTACGCCGAGAATAGCGGCCAAAGGACCCATCTGCCATACACGAAGAAACCGAACCCCTTTGGCCTCTTCAACATGCTGGGCAACGTGAGGGAGTTCTGCCTTGATTGGTATTCACCGGATGCGTATGCACTGGAGCCCGCTCGGGAAGTCCTAGTGAATCCCAAAGGCCCCCCGACCGGCACAGAACACGTTGTGCGGGGAGGCTCGTTCCTGAGCGACGCGGCCGACCTCCGCTGCGCCGCCCGAGATCATACGCGCCACGATCAGTGGCTGCTCACCGATCCTCAGGTACCGAAAAGCATCTGGTGGTATTCGGACTGCATCGACGTGGGTTTCCGAGTGGTGCGCGAATGGCGTCCCCGCACGGGTACGCCGCAAGAACGCGCCGCGCCGAAGGACCGACTTGCTGTGAAATGAACCGTAGCGGAGAGGGATGCAATGCGGAAGACTGCACTCATTGGAGCCCTGATATTGGCGGCAGGAGGCACAATGGCAAACGACGCAGGCGCTGGCTTCTTCCCCTACAGGTACGAAGTCTACCGACTGGCCAACGGCTTCACGGCCATCTTGATTCCGATGGAAGGGAGTGGCCTAATTGCCTACTACTCCGTGGTCCGCACCGGCAGCCGAGATGAATGGGAACCTCATCGCTCCGGCTTCGCGCACTTCTTCGAGCACATGATGTTTCGCGGGACGAAGAACTACCCCGGGGACGTGTACGATCGCCTGGTCACGGAGATGGGGGCCTCGGCCAATGCCTATACCACCGACGACTACACCTGCTACTACATGATCGCAGCCAAGGAGAACCTGGAGCGGGTCATGGAACTGGAAAGCGACCGGTTCCAAAACCTGAGCTACGACGAAGCCGCCTTCAAGACGGAAGCCGGCGCCGTGTACGGCGAATACCGCAAGGGGAGAGTGAATCCCTGGTGGGTGTTGGAAGAGGAGTTGCTCAACACGGCGTTCGATGTTCACACCTACAAGCATACGACCATTGGCTTTGAGGAGGACATCAAGCTGATGCCCACGCTGTACGAGTACAGCCTGAGTTTCTTCCGTCGCTACTACCGGCCGGAAAATGTGGTACTGATCCTGGCCGGCGATTTCAGGCCCGAGGAGGCCAAACCGCTTCTCGAGCGCTATTACGGGCGATGGGAACCGGGCTACACACCGCCCAATATCAAACCCGAGCCGGAACAGAAGGCCGAGCGCTACAAAGAGGTGCAATACAATGGTCGCACTCTGCCGATCCTGGCGATCGGCTATAAGGGTGCGGCCTTCGACCCGGCGGACAAGATGGTCGCCGCCGCTCACGTGCTGGGGGAGATGGCCTTCGGGGAAAATAGCGAGTGCTACAAGAAGCTCGTCGTACGCGAGCAGAAGGTGCAGTTCGTCCAGGCCGATTTTGGCTTCAATCGGGATCCGAAGCTCTATGTGATCTACACCATGGTCAAGAACGAGCCCGACGTGCCCTATGTCCGCGAGGAAATGGATCGCGTGGTGGCGAAGTTCAGGCAGGAGTTGGTCGCGCCGGAGGAGCTCGAGAAGGTCAAGAGCCGACTTACCTACGGTTTCGTGATGGACCTTGATACTCCCGGGAACGTCGGCGGCAATCTTGCTCCCTTCGTAGCTTTGACCGGCGGGATCGAGTCCGTGGATACCTTTCTCAATACCGTGCGTTCCCTGCAGCCCGAGGACATACGGCAAGCGGCCGAGCATTTCCTTCGGAACGAGCATAGGACGGTGATCTTGCTAAAAGGAGTCAAGTGATGAGCAGGACTCAGACGATCTTGCTGATCTTTGTGGCGCTAGTCTCCGCAACGTGCGCACGACAGCGAGGTGGCCGGAACATGGTGCTGCTTCCCGTAAAGGATGATCCCACGGTGTCATTCCGCATCGTCTTTCGGGTTGGATCGCAGAACGATCCGCGCGGCAAAGAAGGGCTTGCCGCGCTCACGGCCGCCCTGATCACAGAGGGCTCGACTCAGAAACACTCCTACGAGGAAATCCTCGACCTGCTGTACCCGATGGCTGCGTCCATCTCGGAGCAGGTGGACAAAGAGGTCACCGTGTTCATGGGAAGGGTGCACAAGGACCACCTCGATCGCTATTATTCCCTTCTCAAAGAGGTGATCTCCGAGCCGTCCTTCCGAGAGGACGACTTCCAACGCATCAAGACCGATTTCCTGAACCACATCCAGAACACCTTACGCTACGCCGATGATGAAGAGCTTGGGAAGGAGGCCCTTTCCAGCTTCATCTTTCGGGGCACCCCATACGAGCATCTCGAAGAGGGCACGGTTACCGGGCTCAAGTCCATTACCTTGGATGATGTTCGCGACTTCTACCGGAAGCACTACATCCGGGAGAACGTCCTGATTGGGTTGGGGGGTGGGTTCGACCAGGCCTTCGCCAATCGGGTGAAGGCCGACTTCGCCTCGTTGCCCTCCGGCAGCCTCGAAACGGTTCCCGCTCCGAAACCGCAGCCCTTCGAGGGCCTTCATGTGCAAATCATCGAAAAAGACGTGAATGCCACGGCGATCAGCTTCGGTTTCCCCATCGAGGCCCTTCGTGGGAGCCGTGATTTCTACGCATTGGCGGTTGCCACCTCTTGGCTGGGTGAGCACCGGAATTCCTTCTCCCATCTCTACCAAGTGATCCGGGAGGCCCGGGGTCTGAACTACGGGGATTACGCCTACATTGAGCATTTCCCCGACGGCGGTCGCCGCCAGTTCCCTCCGCCGAACGTGCCCCGGCGCAAGCAGATCTTCCAGATTTGGATCCGCCCTGTGCCGAACGAAGCCAGGCTGTTTGCCTTCCGTGCCGCCCTGCGCGAGCTCCAGAAGCTTGTCGACAACGGCATGACGCCGGAGCAGTTCGAACTGACGCGCAAGTTCCTCAAAGGCTACATCCTGCACTACGCGCCCACCACCTCCCTTCGTCTCGGCTACGCGCTGGACGACCGCTTCTACGGCATTGACCGGAGTCACCTGGAGCTCTTTCGAAAGCTGCTCGACGAATTGACCTTGGACGAGGTGAACGCGGCCATTCGCAAGCACCTCCAGTACAGGAACCTGAAGGTGGTATTCGTGACCCGGGACGCTGCGGCCCTGAAAGAGGCTCTGGTTTCCAATGCCCCGAGTCCCATTACCTACGCTACTCCCAAGCCAGCGGAGGTCCTCGAGGAGGACAAGGAGATCGCTACCTACCCCGTTGCCGTTCGCCCCGAGAATGTGGAGATTGTGCCCGTGGATTCCGTCTTCGAGAGGTAGCAGGCTCGCGGGGGTGAAGGCAATGCGGGCCGTTAGACATAAGGCGAAGGAGGCTTGACCATGGCGACGAATCCAATCAGCCGGCGCGAATTTGTGGGGACTTTGGCCGTGGGGACCTCTCTGCTTCTGGCGTGCGCCAAAGCCGCCAAACGCACATACGAATTCCCCCCGCTCCTGGATAAGGCTCCGGACGGTCCGAAGCTCCGGGCAGGACTCGTCGGGTGCGGAGGGCGAGGTACGGGGGCAGCGCTGGATTTCCTCCAGGCGGGGCCCAATCTGGAGATCGCGGCTCTGGCCGACGTCTTCCAGGATCGAATCGACGCCTGCCGAGCGAGGTTGAAAGAGAAGGCTGGCGTCGAAGTCCCCGACCGGAATTGCTTTGTGGGCTTCGATGCATATCAGAAGCTCATAGAGTCCGGAGTTGATGTGGTCATTCTGGCCACGCCCCCTCATTTCCGTCCAGAGCATTTTGCCGCTGCCGTGGAGGCCCGGAAACATGTTTTCATGGAAAAGCCGGTCGCGGTCGACGCCGTCGGCGCACGGTCGATCATCGACACGGCGACGAAGGCCCGAGCTCTCGGATTGACGGTGGTCACGGGCACTCAGCGGAGACATCAACGGGAGTACATTGCCACGTTCAAGCGCGTGCTGGACGGAGCCATTGGCGAGATCACGGCGGCGCGTTGCTACTGGAATGGGGGACAACTGTGGTATCGGCTTCGCCAACCCGGCTGGTCCGACATGGAATGGATGCTCCGGGATTGGGTCAATTGGCGCTGGTTATCCGGCGACCACATCGTGGAGCAGCATGTTCACAACATCGACGTGATCAACTGGTTCTGCGGTATGCATCCGGTGAAAGCTGTTGGCGTCGGCGCCCGGATGCGAAGGGTGACGGGTGACCAGTACGACTTTTTCAGTGTCGACTTTGAGATGCCGAACGGGATCCACGTGCACAGCATGTGCCGGCAGATCAACGGATGCGCCAACGACGTATCCGAATGGATCGTCGGCACGAAGGGCTACACGAACTGCAAGGACACCATCTTCAATCGGAAAGGGGAAGTAGTTTGGAAGTACGAAGGCCCCAAGGTGAATCCTTACGTTCAGGAGCACATCGACTTGGTGACGTCCATTCGAACCGAAAAAGCTTTCGTGGAAGCGGAAAACACGGCTATCTCAACCTTGGTGGCCATTATGGGTCGAGAATCTGCCTACACCGGCAGACTAGTCACTTGGGAGGAGATCATGGCCTCCGAGACACGGCTCGGCCCGACGCAATACGCGATGGGGCCGGTAAACATGTCAGTGGAAATCCCGGTGCCGGGTACGCCAGGGCCTGAAGCCGGCGGGGCCTGAGGTGCATCCGTTTCCGCCGGTTGAAGCCCTCAGCGGGGGTGCTCGGTCGTGGAAACTGCCTAACGGAGGGAGCCATGAGCCTGAACCGAAGGGAGTTTTTGGCGACATCGGCAGTTACGGGTCTGGCTGCAGTTCTGCCCGGCGCAGCCTGGGCAGCTTCTGGTGCGGAACCAGCGCGGAAAGCAGTGCTCAAGCTCTCATGTCAGGAGGGCGTTGCCCCGGGCCGTGACCTGGGCGAGAAACTGGATCTCCTGGAAAAGTGGGGATTCGAAGGGATCGAGCCGCACGGGCGTGGTCTCGCTGATAGGATCGGCGAATTCCAGAACGCACTTCGCGGAAGGAGGATCCGCGTAAGCGCCGTCTGCGCCGGATTCGAAGGAGTTCCCATCTCTTCCGATCCAGAGGAGCGGGAGAAAGCCCGGAAATCCATCAAAGAGCTCCTGGAAGTGGCGGGTGCACTGGGGGCCACGGGGCTGATCGTTGTCCCGGCATTCAACCGGCAACCAGCGATGCCCCACCAGGAAGCACGACAGTTCCTCGTCGAGGATTTCCTACCCGATGTTGGAGAACACGCCCACAAGCACGGGACCCGCGTTCTTTTGGAGCCGCTGAACCGGCGCGAAGCCTACTTCCTTCGCCTTGTTGCGGATGCGGCGGCCATCTGCCGGGACAGCGGGAGCCCCGGCGTGGCTTGTATGGGAGATTTCTGGCACATGACGTGGGAAGAGACTAGCGACCTCGGTGCCTTCATTTCCGGAGGCGCCTACCTGCACCACGTCCACATCGCCAGCCGAAAGCGCCGCAAGATGCCCGGCGAGGACGAGGGGGATGACTACGTGCTCGGTTTCCGCGGTCTGAAATGGATCGGCTATCAGGATTTCGTGAGTTTCGAGTGTGGCTCCGAGGGGGATAAGATGCAGACCATACCCGCCGCGGTGAAGCTATTGCAGGAGCAGTGGCGGAGAGCGTGAATCACTTGGCAGCGGGGGAAAGCCACGCGAGTTCCGCCCGACGCTGGGCATGCGGCCGCGCACACCGATGGGTGTCTGCACGCCCGTGGGATTCGAGGTGTCCAAAGCCAGTGGGGCTCTCCCGGATTCACGGGAGGCCAGGGCGGGGTCTCAAGGAGTGCAAAGCCCGGGAGCCGATTTGCATAAGGCGACAGGCGCTGGACTCGCTAAGCAGGGGGCTTGCGGGAAAGCAGACTCGGACTGGGTCGGAGGGAACATGAGGAGAAATCTACCCTGGATCTGTGCGTCGGCTCTGTTGGTAGTTGGCCTCGCTGCCGGAAGCGAGCCACTGGCGGCGTCTCCGAGCGACACACTGCTCGTTTTCCTGCGGGGGGCCAACCTCGCCCGCGTGAGACACATCCCCTCCTTCGCTGCTCTTCACTTCAGCGACTCGCGAGTCTTTGGCAAAGTGGCGGCGGTGGACACCCATCTGTTGCGAACCGCGGCCGAGCACTTGGAAGTGGTCGAAGAAGTCCCCGCTGGAAAGCCGTTGTATTGGGCTCGAGCAGCAGGACCGGGTCAGCCTCTTCCGGAGGGAGTTCCGGTACGGGTGCTTGTGCGGTCCGATGGAGAGCTGCTCGTGCAGGCGGAACCGTCAGCCGCCGCCGAGCTTGCATCGGCCGGCTTCCAGCTGGAGCTAGTACAAAGGTACCCAAAGCCTCTGCCGCCAGAGACGGCTCCGCATTTCTGGATACCAGTGGCTTACGACACCCTCGTGCAGCGCATTGCGGACGAAGTGTCGGCCGTGACCCTGCGGCAGATTGTGGCAAGACTTCAGGCCTTCCAGACGCGCTACACGTACTCGGACTCCATCATTTCTGCAGGGAAGTGGCTCTTCGATCAGTTCAGGAGTTTCGGCTACGAGGAAGTATATTTCGACTCGTTCTACGTCGACGGCAGGCCCCATCGCAACGTCATTGCTATCAAGCGAGGCCTGATCTACCCCGATAGCGTGATCATGCTGGGTGGACATTACGACTCCATCGTGCTCGGGACTGGAGCCAATCCGTCTGTCTGGGCTCCGGGCGCGGACGACAACGCATCGGGAACCGCAGCGGCTCTGGAAGCCGCAAAGATCCTCGCGGAACACCGGTTCGAGGCCACAATCCAATTCGCCTGCTGGGACGCGGAAGAGATCGGGCTGGTGGGAAGCACCTCCTATGCGCAGAAGCTGGCTCAACGGAAGAGGCCGCTCAGTTTCTACATGAACTTCGACATGATCGGGAATCTGGACCGAAACGACCCGGAATGGGACGTCACGATTTTCACCGACGAGCGCGCGCGGCCTTACGCGGAATTCATCGCGGAGGTAGCTCGCCTGTACACGCCGCTCGTCCCGTACATTCCGGGAAACAGCGGGGGCAGTGATCACAGGCCCTTCCAGCTCCTGGGGTATCCGGCCCTTTACGTGCAGGAAGGTGACTTCAGCCCCCATTGGCACCGACCGACGGACACCGTGGAGAACATGAATTTCGAGTACATGCGCGACGTGGTAAGGACCGGAGTGGCTGCAGCGATTCATCTTGCGGGTTTAGCCGACGGCTTCGGCGACGTTCCGTACGTGAAGTATCTGTCCCACAAATTCGATGACGATCCGCTGGGCCTGAGCGCCGGAAATGGGAATGGTTACGCCGACGCGGGAGAGCGACTGGAGATCCAGGTGCAGGTCAAGAATTACGGGCCGCGTCCGGGCCGGCAGCTCTATGCGCGTCTCGAAACCCAAGACCCATTCGCGCGCATCCTCGTGGACTCGGTAAGCATCCCCGACGTGAATGGAGGCGAGGCGGCGCAAATTGCGTCTCCCTTCGTCGCGGAGATCCGCCCGGACGCACCGAATGGGCACGAGATCGATTTTCGGCTGGTCGTAGGCGATGCCTTTGGGCATCGGTGGACCTCCCACTTCGGAGCCACAGTACAGATGCCGGAGCTGGCATTCTCCCGTCAGGCAGTGCGCGAAAGACAGGGCAATGGGGACGAGGAGGTCGATGCCGGGGAAGAGTGGGCCATTCTTGTGGAAGTTCAGAACCACGGTCTTCGCCCCACAGGCTACCTGACGGGCATCCTCCGAAGCCTGGCGCCGACGATCCTCGTGCTGGACAGCACTGCCTCTTTTGATCCCGTGCCGGTGGGGGGAAGGGGCAGCAATTCCGCTGAGTACTTCATCGTCAGGGTTTCTCCGGCGGCCGCTCGGGGTGAGATTGTGCCCCTTGAACTTCGTCTTCGCGAGTCCGGTGGCTTCTACGAGGCGAAGGTGGAATTCTTCCTCGCCGTGGGCCAAGGTGCCGTGCTATTCGTGGAGGACGATGGGACGGCCAACTTCAGCGCCTTGTACGCCGCCGCGTTGAACCTGTCGGGCATCCCGTTCCGCCACTGGGACACGGCGCATGAGGGCCCCGTTCCGGCGGACACCCTTGCCAAGTACCGTCGCGTGGTCTGGTACGTGGGGACCGAGTACGGCAATAGCCTCTTCAGGGCAGGCACGGCCACCTTGGAGAATTACCTCGCCCACGGCGGAAGGTTGTTCCTCAGCGGCCCCGCCGCCATCTTTGTGCTTCGGACCAAGCCCCTCTTCTCGCAGTATCTCCGGATCAGCTACGTGAACTACAACACCGGCCTGCACCGCGTCACGACCGAAGGGTCCAATGAGGTGCTCGGGGAAATGGCCTTCTGGCTCGCCAAGGACGGACCCAACAAGCAGGGGATGCCGACGGAGATCGAGGTATCCGCTCCTGCCTTTCCGATCCTCTACTACGACCGGAGGACCTACGAGGGGGCGGGCGACATCCGTGCGCATGGCATCGCCGCAGCGGCTGTGGCTGACAGCGGCTACCGCGCGGTCTACTTCGCGTTCGGCTGGGAGGGAATCGAAGGGGATGAGGAAAGGCGAGCCGCGCTGGTGCGCATCTTGAACTGGCTACAGGGGGATTTGGCGGGCGTCTCGGAACAGGTGGCCGACGTCCCTATCGTGTTCCAGCTGGAGCCCAACTATCCGAATCCCTTCAACCCCCAGACAGCAATCCGCTTCACGCTGCCGGAGCGGAGTTGGGTGAAACTGGAGCTCTTTGACAGCCGGGGACGGGTCGTCCGCGTCCTATTGGAAGGCGAGCGATCGTCCGGCCGCCACGTCGTCACTTGGGACGGCCGAGATGAACTCGGGAACTCGCTTCCAAGCGGGGTCTACTTCTGCGCACTTCGGGCAGGGGGAAGGCAAGCGGTGAGGAAGCTGGTCCTGGTGCGGTGAGATTCCGTCGTTGGGGCTTCGCGGCGCAGTTTCAGGCACGAGGGAAGGCCGGGAGGGACGAAGCCACACGTTGATGGACAGGAGGGGCGGTGGAATTCGCAAGCCCAGGAAACGGCTTGACTATTTGACCTGCGTTTTGTAAACTCAACCGTATCCGAAGGTAGCGTGCGGGCGGAAGAAGGAGGGACGTCTACCGGAGGAAGGTGGGCGTCTCTTTCTGTATTGGCCTGAGGAACTGAACAAGGACTGGGGAGTGAGAAGATGCCACTGGTGACGTCGCATCAGCTCTTTCGGGACGCATACGAGAATCATTACGCGATTGGTGCCTTCAACATCAACAACATGGAAATCCTGCAGGGGATCGTGGAGGCTGCTCACGAAGAGCGAGCTCCTCTCATCCTGCAAGTATCGAAAGGTGCCAGGAAGTACGCTCGGCACGAATTCATCATGAAGCTGGTCGAAGCCGCCCTGGAGATCACGGACGTGCCGATTGTCCTTCACCTCGACCACGGCGATAGCTTCGAGCTCGTGAAGGCCTGTGTAGATGGCGGGTTCACCTCCGTCATGATCGACGGTTCTCACCTGCCCTTCGAGGAAAACGTGGCCCTCACCAAGAAGTGCGTAGAATATGCGCACGCCCACGGAATTCCGGTGGAGGCTGAGCTCGGCAGGCTTGCCGGTATCGAGGAGCATGTCGAGTCCAAAGAGGCGATCCTGACGGACCCAGACGAAGCCGCCGAGTTCGTCGAGCGGACTGGCTGCGATTCCTTGGCGGTTGCGATCGGTACGAGCCACGGCGCTTACAAATTCAAGGGCGAACCGAGGCTCGATTTCGATCGGCTGCAGGAGATCGAGAAGCGCCTGCCGGGTTTTCCGCTGGTTCTCCACGGTGCCTCGAGCGTGCTCCAGGAGTTCGTGGACGCATGCAACCAGTACGGTGGGAAGCTGCCAGGAGCTAAGGGCGTTCCCGAGGAGATGATTCAGAGAGCGGCCAAGGGAGGGGTCTGCAAGGTCAACATCGACACCGATCTACGCTTGGCCATGACCGCCACGATCCGGAAGAAGTTCTACGAGGATCCGGGTAACTTTGACCCGAGAAACTATCTTGGTCCGGCACGGGATGCCATCCGGGAGATGGTTCGTCACAAGCTGCACGTTCTGGGTTGCGCTGGCAGAGTTCCCTTGGCTTAGTTGGACCAGACATTGGGAGGTTACAGATGGCTCGCGTGGCAATAAACGGATTCGGCCGCATCGGGCGATTGGTTCTGCGGGTTGCGATGGAGCGCAATGCCTTCGATATCGTCCACATCAACGACATCACGGACGCTCCGACTTTGGCTCACCTCCTGAAGTACGACAGCGTTCACGGCCGCTTCAGGGGAGAGGTGAAGGCGGAAGCGGACTCGATCGTGGTCAATGGCAAGAAAATCCGGGTGTCCGCGGAGAAGGATCCGGCGAACCTGCCGTGGAAAGACCTGGGCGTGGATCTAGTGATCGAGTCCACCGGCGTGTTCCGGAAGAAGTCGGAGCTGGAAAAGCATCTCCAGGCAGGCGCGAAGAAGGTGATCCTCACTGCCCCTGCCAAGGACGATGTGGACGCGACCATCGTCATCGGCGTCAACGACCACATGCTGAAGCCGGAGCACAAGATCGTCTCCAACGCCTCCTGCACCACTAACTGCATTGCCCCGATGGTGAAAGTCCTGCACGAGAACTTCGGAGTCCGTCGCGGTTTGATGACGACCGTGCACGCTTACACCAATGACCAGCGGATTCTCGATCTACCCCACAAAGACCTGCGTCGCGCCCGGGCTGCGGCGATGTCCATCATTCCCACCACAACCGGCGCTGCGAAGGCAGTCGGAAAGGTGATCCCGGAGCTGAATGGGAAACTGCACGGTTTCGCCATGCGAGTCCCTGTGGCGGACGGCTCCGTAGTGGACTTCACCGCGGAACTGGAGAAGGAGACCACGGTGGAGGAGATCAACGCCGCATTCAAGCGAGCGGCCGAGGGACAACTCAAGGGCATCCTCGAGTACTGCGAAGATCCGATCGTCTCCATCGATGTGGTGGGCAATCGGCACTCCTGCATCTTCGACGCCGAGTCCACCATGATGATCGGCGGCAACTTCGTGAAGGTGATCGGTTGGTACGACAACGAGATCGGCTACTCCGCCCGCGTTGTCGACCTGGCCGTGAAGATGTTGGCCTGATTCCGGACGTCGAACCACGAATGGGGCGCGGCTTCCGCAGAGGGTAGCCGCGCCCAGCATCGAACGGAGAGGGAATGCGTCGCAAGATTGTCGCCGGAAACTGGAAGATGAACAAGACCGTCCCGGAGGCGGTGGAGCTCAGCCGGCGGTTCCGGGAACTGTTCGAGGCCGACCATCTCGAGGTGGATGTTGTCCTCTGTCCGCCGTTTGTACACCTCGTCCCAGTGAGAGAGGTCATCGAAGGGTCCAGGATTGCCCTCGGGGCGCAGAATCTCCACTGGGAGGAGAGGGGAGCGTTCACGGGGGAGATCTCAGCGGAGATGCTACTGTCGTCCGGCTGTCGATTCGTGATCGTGGGGCATTCGGAGAGGCGCCAGTATTTCGGTGAAACCGATGAGGTTGTGAATCGGAAAGTGCGGCGGGCTCTGATGTCGGGGCTGACGCCCATCGTCTGTGTCGGCGAAACCTTGGATGAAAGGAAGGCCGGCCGGACGGAGTCGGTGGTAGAACGTCAGGTCCGCGGTGCTTTTGCGGGTATTGGGCGGGACGAGATTGCGCGCACGGTGATCGCCTATGAACCCGTTTGGGCGATTGGGACGGGGGTGAACGCTACCCCGGAGCAGGCGCAGGAGGTCCAGCGCTTCATCCGTCAACTGATCGAGGAGCTCGCCGGCCGCGACGTTGCCGCCGGGCTCCGCATCCAGTACGGAGGTAGCGTGACTCCCGCCAACGCGCGTGACCTGATGTCCCAGCCGGATGTGGACGGAGCTCTGGTCGGGGGCGCGAGCCTGAAGGCCGATAGCTTCTACGAGATCGTGCGAGCAGCTTCCCTTGCGTCGTGAGGTGCCTATGTACGGTTTTCTGCTCTTCGTCTACATTCTCGTTTGCCTTGCCCTGATGGGGGTCATCCTATTGCAATCGGGGCGAGGCAGCAGTTTGGCCGGAGTCTTTGGCGGATCGGCGATGGGCACGGTGTTCGGTGGCCGAGGCGCGGTGACTTTTCTGAGCAAAGTCACCACCGTCTTGGCTACTCTCTTCTTGCTTTTGTCTCTGGTGTTAGCTATGATTGTACAGGGCGGCCGGGGCAAGGAAAGCCTGGTGGCAAAGGAGAGACAAAAGCAGGTCGTAGTCCCCGCAGCCAATCTGCCAGCGGTCGGCGTGGAACCGCAGGCGGGCAGTGGAAGTCCAACAACTGGCGATTCCGCGAGATGAAGGTCTTGTCGGTAAATGTGGATCGCTAAGACGTGCGGAAGTGGTGGAACCTGGTAGACACGCTGTCTTGAGGGGGCAGTGCCCGAAAGGGCGTGCGGGTTCGAATCCCGCCTTCCGCACCACGGGGAGGAGAACCGAGGTCCCCAAAAGGCTTGAGGAGGGAGGAAGATGAAGTTTGGAAGCCGAAGCGAACGCTGGGTTAGGCTAGTGGCGGTGATGGCGCTCTCGCTGGGGTTTGTTGTGGCTGTTTGGGCCCAGCAGGAGCAGAAGCCCGAGAAGGGCAAGATGACGCAGGAGGAGTACGAGCGCGCCTTGGCCAAATGGCGCGCCGACAGCGCCCGATTGGCCCAACAGCAGCAAGAGGCTCAGCTCCTGGCGGAGGCGAAGAGAAGCTACAACGAGGGCAATGCCCTTCTGAAGAAAGGCGAGTACGAGGCGGCCATCGAGAAGTACAAGCGAGCGCTCGAGCTCGACTCGACGATGGCAAAGGCCTGGTATGGCATTGGGCTAGCGAATCGCAATCTCCGAAAGACCGACGACGCCATCGCGGCATACCGGCGCGCCATCCGGCTCGACCCAAAATACGGCGACGCGATCTTTGCGCTCGGTAAGCTTCTCTCGGACCTGGGTCGCCAGGAGGAGGCGCTGAAAGTCTATCAGGACGCTGTGCAGGCAGATCCTGGCCTGGCAAAGGCGTACTACGAGATGGGCAGGATTTACTTGGACAACAAGCGGTATCAGGAAGCGGTGAACGCCTTTACCCGGGCCACCCAGATCGATCCCCAGTACAGCCTGGCCTACACCAGCTTGGGAATCGCCCTCTACCAGCTCGGGAAGTATCAGGACGCGGTGAACGCCCTCGAAAACGCTGTGGCTTTTGATGCCGAGAACTATCAGGCTTACTATCGCCTGGCGGAAGTCTACAATGCGATCGGTCAGCATGAAAAGGCGCTGGAGAACGCCGCCAAGTGCCTGGAGCTGCGCCGGCAGAAGTTCGCACCCGCGGCATACGAGGCAGGACGTGCTGCCGCGGCGCTGGGCCGTACGCAAGAAGCTATCGACTATTACAAGCTGGCTGCCAGGGATACCCGCTGGAAGCAAGTTGCTGAATACGAGCTGAACCGATTGCAAGGCAATCGCTGAGCTCGGCGCCCCACGTAGAAAAAACCGAACCCCCTGGCTGCCGATCGGCCAGGGGTTTTTTGTGCCTCCATTGTGCAAGCGATTTTTTCCGGCGGGCTGCCGATCATGGCTATGCAGAAGAGGGCGTTTGCCAGTATGTAATTCATGGAGTTCGAAAAGGCTGTCTGGTGTGAAGCTTGCCCATATCCATTACAAGAGCAGAGAAGGCCGATTGGACGGAGGTAGCCCATGGCCAAGGAATGGCCGGAGAACGGTCACAGTGGACGGAATCCGTCAGGGGTTGGAGAACCCGTGACCGATCGACTCACTCAGCTTCTGTTAGAGGCTGACCTCTACCTGGCCGAAGGGAAAGTCGATGAAGCGCGAGTTCGACTGTCCGCCGCTCTGGCTTCCCTCCCTTTGGGTGACAAGCGACGGGCGATTGTCCGCTTTCGGCTGGGATTGGTGGAGCTGGAGGCTGGGGACTACGACGCGGCCCTGGATCATCTCGCGGATGCTCGCCGAGCCTACGAGAAGGCGGGGCTACATGACCGAGTCCGGGCGTGCCTCTGGGGGAAAGCTACGGCGAAGATCGCGCTGGGGGACTGGGAAGCCGCCATCCAAGAGCTGCAAACCCTCCACAACGGCTACGAGGCGGAGGGTCAGACCGACACCGCAGAGTGGGTATCGGAGCTGATGACTGCGCTGCAGGCCGGCCTGCCGATGCAGAGAGTCCGGCGCATCGCCCGCGCCAAGCCTTTGGATTCGGACGAGACCAGCATCCTCGACCGCCTGCTGTCCCGACTCGCGAAGATGGACCTCGACCGCAAAGGGTGAGCGATTCCGCTCACGGACTTCGAACCTCACTGCGTCCAGCAACGGGGGGCTACGCGGTTCGCTCGCCGTGCCAGTGAACTCTTATCCCCCTTCCTTGGAAACGACCCGATTCTCGTACAAATTGCCCAAGACCGTCTTTTGCGCTCCTCGATTTCCAGCTCGGATTCAGAACGCGGAGGGCTCGCCGCACCTCGCTTAGGCCAGCCCGTCAGATGGTGGCGAGTAAGGATGAACTGCTTGCCACCAACCCAATTCTACATTTCCGGAAATCACCATGAAGTCTTGGATCAGGCTCTTGACTCTCGTGCCCGCATTCCGTACAATTAGAAGCGAACGGCCCTTATTGAACGAATAGCCACAGGTTTCGGTTGTGAACGAAGGAGCCGGAGGTGAATCGCTCGCCCGCTTTTCTCGCCCGGAGAGAGGAATGAGAGCCGTCCGGTTCGCGAGCGTCGAGAGAACGAAGGTGCAGGATCAACGGGACCGGCCGCCGGTCCTGTTACGCATTTTTCGCCGGATGTGCCGGTGTCGCGGTGGCGGGACAAGCAGGGGCAATGACCTGCAAAGAGGGGAAGCTGAAGCGGCCAGGGTAGGAAGGTGATCAAGCGAAGCCGTTCGTCACGGCAGGCGGCGGATTCCGCTCTAACAATCCTCATCGCGGAACGAGACCCGTTCATGCGGGACACGTTGGCCAGGTCTCTCGGCGACAGATACCAGGTGGAGTTTGTGACATCTGGTCAGGAGCTGGTAGAGACCGCGCGGAGACATCCGCCCGATCTGATCATCCTCGAGATTCTGCTGCCGGAAAAGGACGGTTTGCAAGTATGCCGAGAACTCCGCAAGGAGGCAAGATTGGCCGGCGTTCCGGTTCTCGTTTTTTCGATGCTGGAAATGCAAGACCGCGCGCTGCAGGCCGGCGCAACCGCCTTCCTCAAGAAACCCCTGCGCAAGTCCCAGATGCTTCTCACAATTGAGCAATTGCTTTCCGGAGAATCGGCGACAAATGGGAAGGTCCCATGATCGAGAAGATGCCAACGCAAGTTCCGGGTCTGGACGAAGTTCTGGAAGGGGGAATCCCGCTCAGCAGTACGATCCTCGTTGCTGGACCACCGGGAGCTGGCAAGACCGTATTGGCCAACCAGATCGCCTTTCGGAATGCGCGGCCGGATTGTCCGGTGCTCTACGTAACTACCGCCTCGGAGCCTTTAGCCCGTATGCTGCGTTTCATGCAGCAGTTCGAATTCTTCGCGCCGGAGAAAGTCGGGAAGCACGTAGTCTGGGAAGACGTCGGACCGATGCTGCTGTCCTCGGAGAGCGATTCGGACGCGATTGCGTGGCTTTCCGAGCAGGTGCTGGAAAGGCAGCCAGCCCTTTTGGTCGTCGACAGCTTCAAGGCCCTCATCGAGATCAACGGGAATCACCGCGCGTTGCGGCGAGCTCTGTACCAGTTTGCGGGCAGACTGGCGACCATCGATTGCGTCACGCTCTTGGTGGGAGAGTACGCGCCGGGGGAGACTGCCGCAGGTTCACCCGAGATTTCCATCGTGGACGGTATTATCCAGCTCTCTGTGCGTCCCATGGGACTCCGAGATAGGCGATCTCTAAGAGTGCAGAAGCTCCGAGGCAGCGGCTATCTCCCTGGGGAGCACAGCCTGCGCATCAGTAAGTCCGGGGTGGAGGTTTTTCCCCGGCTCCGGACGCCGGTTGAGCCGACCTTCTACGTTGCGAGCACGGAACGCGCGCCCACATGGATCCAAGGGCTCGATGAGATGTTCTGCGGAGGGCCACTCCGGGGCACGACGACCCTGGTCCTAGGGGACCCCGGCGTGGGCAAGACCGTGACAAGCCTTCATTTCCTCCTCAATGCCGCGATGAGGGGAGAGCCGGGAGTTTTTGTGTCTTTCCAGGAGGATCCCAATCAGCTTCGGCAGATCGCCAAGAATTTCGGCTTCGACCTGCAGGATTTGGAAAGTCGCGGTCTTGTGGCCATGTTTTACACCTCTCCCGTTGAGCTGGACATCGACGAACATTTCCCGAAGATCGCCCGCTTGATAGAGCGAGTTCGGGCCAGACGGGTCGTGATCGACAGCGTGACGGACTTCGAAGCCGGTGCCTTTTTCGATCAAGAGCGATACTTCAACTACGTGTACTCGCTCGTGCAATGGTTCAAGGACAGTGGCGTTTCCGCGATGCTCACCGCGCAGACCTCCGAAATGTTCGGCAATAGTCTCATCCTCACCGGAAAGGGTATCTCGCACATTGCCGATAACCTTGTGGTATTGCGCTACGTCCCAAAGGGGCCGGAGATCCGACGGGCGATCGCCGTGCTGAGTTCCCGCGGCAGCGACCACAGCAAGCAGGTTCGCGAGTACATCATTAGCGAAGAGCGTGGCCCCGTGGTCGGGGAGCCGATGGAGGCGTCCATGCCGTTGCTCGGGATCGCGCCGCGGGACGGCAATGAACCCGCGTGAACTCGGCTGCTGCGTGACGGCCGCAAGCTGGGAATCAAAGGGTGGGCATTCTACATGGTCTCCACTTCGAGCGCCGGGAGCATAGAGAAGCTCTACCGGCTCACAGTGGAACTAGGCAATACGCTCGATGAACAGCGGGAAGTCCGCACCTTTTTCACCTGGCTCGCAACGGAGGTCAACCCGCAGTTCGCCGCCCTGTACGTGGTGGACGAAATCAAGTGCACACTCAAACCTGTGGGAGCTCTGGGCTACGGAACTGGCCTCCTTCCTCTCATCCCGATGGGCGAGGATGTTTGGCGTCACCTTGAGGGTGCAATCCCCGCAATCCGGACTTCCACGGGGCGGAGGTACGGCATCCCCTTGGTGCTGGAAGGCGAGGTTCTGGGTTTCCTCGCCGTGGTTAGCTCGGCGTCCGGTTCTGCTCTCCAGGCGGAGAAAAAGCTTCTGGCGGCCGCCACGGGATGCTTAGCCCCCACGCTACGCAACATCTGGCGATATCAATCGCTGGAAGATCAGGTCCGCCGGCGTACAGCTCAGCTGTTGGAGTCCGAAGCCCGGCATCGCAAGTTGGCTCAGCGGCTGAATCTCCTTCGAGAGGTCGACCGAGCTATCCTCGAGGCCAAACCGGCGGTGGAGGTGGCGCAAGTGGCTGTGCGTCGCATACCCGATCTCGTGCCAGGGACCGCAGCGGCCTTGCTGATGACCTGCAAGGGATCCCCCGAAGCGGAGGTGGTAGCGGCATCGCAGCTTCAGCATGGCCCATGGCTTCCGTTGGGAATGCGGCTATCCCTTGACGGTTTGGAACTGAGTCCGAGCTGTCAACCTCAGCTCTTCCTATTACACGAAGGCGGGGAAGATTGTGTTCTTTTGCCTCAAGCTCTCCGGGAGTTTCTCCCCAATCAGCTTGCTTGGGTGTCACTTAGCCCTGTGGGCGCCGAGGAAACCCTCTGGGGCGTACTCCTGCTCGCGGGGCTGAAAGCTTGCGAATGGCAGGAAGAATACCGTGAGCTCGCTCGAGACTTTTGCGAATCGCTCGGCTTGGCGTTCCGCCAACAGGAGCTTCGGGAAGAACTACGCAGCCATCAGGAGGAACTGGAGAGGAGGGTTCGGAAACGCACGGAGGAACTCCAGAAACTGGTGAATCTGATGGCGGGGCGCGAAATCCGCATGGCGGAATTGAAAGAGGTGATCAAGCTGCTCCGCAAGCAGCTGCTGGAGGCTGGCCTCACCCCCGTTGCCGATGATCCCCTTGCGCTCGGAGAAGAGTCCCCGCTCTGAAACCGACCACAACTGCCTACCAGCCAAGAGCCAGCTTAACCGCATTTGCAGCCCGGGGGGCATGGGCCGCTGCAGCTTCTCGTGCCCGCACTGCCGGCGGTGGAGCTACCCTTTGAGATGATCATGACGCTGCTGAGCACTTGAAAGGTGTCCGCGCTTCCGCACGCAGGACACGCAAAGCTGCCGGACTTTTCTTTCCGGCTGATGCTGAGGAATAGCTCAAAGCGATGTCCGCAGCTCGAGCAACAGAACTCGTACGTTGGCATCTCATTCCCCGCGTTGTAGAACGAGGCACCGATTTCCGGGACGGACGGAGAGCAAGCCCGAGTACAAACCAAACTCACCGATACATCCGCCTTGTAAAGATCGCGATTCTTCCTATCTTCCCCAAACGAATTCTGTCGCCGGGAAAACACAGGCGAGCCCCCGTGGACTTTCTGGCGGACGCGGCTCTGCATTCGGGTCTCGACCGCTGAGAACTGGATATCCTCGAGACGCGTTCCAAGCTCAGTGGCCATTAAATCGGGTTGGCGAGCTTGAGCCCCAACAAGTCGCCCTGACTCAGGGAGGATAGATGGAGATCCGGTTCGAAGCCATACCTGTCGGTCTGCTCGAGACAAACTGCTACCTGATCTGGGAGGATTCGTCGGGATCGGCCTTGATCCTGGACCCGGGCGACGAGCTGTCCCGAATTGTGAAGAGGGCGCGGGAGCTGCAGTTGCGGGTTTCGGCTATTGCGTTGACGCACGCGCACGTCGATCACGCCGGAGTGGCGGGCTCGATCGCCGAAATGTTCGGCCTTCCGGTACTGCTTCACCCTGCCGATCTCGCCCTACTGGAGACCATCCCCTTTCAGGCTACCCTTTACGGCTTGCCGGAGCCCGACCCCATTCACGAGACAGCTCCCCTACGAGATGGCGAGCACATTGTGTTGGGCAAACAGAGGCTGGAGGTCCGACACACCCCCGGCCACAGCCCGGGGAGCGTTTGCATCGTTTCCCAGTCGGCTCGGACGGCCTGGGTAGGCGACCTCGTATTTCGCGGCTCCGTGGGTCGGACGGACATTCCCGGCGGATCCCCACAGGATCTGAGCAAATCGCTGCGAGAGGTGATTCTTTCCCTGCCGGATGAGTTTCGGCTTTGTCCCGGACACGGTCCGGAGACCACGGTGGGGGAGGAACGCTGCGGGAATCCGTTTCTTCGCGGCTTGATCCAGCCCCATGCCCACGGGGAAGAACCTTGACGGAAACCGCACCTTTGCGAAGGAAGTGGGAGGGAGGTTGAACGAGTGAGCCGGGAGAGGGAACGCGTGCAGCGCTGGCTGGAGGCAATCCAGGAGCGCGTGATGGTCGCCGACGGTGCCATGGGGACGCTGCTCTACGCGAGGGGGGTGGCCTTTCACCACTGTTTCGATGCGCTCAATCTGTGGCAGCCGGAAATGGTGCGGCGCGTTCACAGGGACTATCTGGAGGCGGGCGCCGAGATCCTCGAATCAAACACGTTCGGAGCGAATCGATTCAAGCTCGGAAAATACGGACTGGAGGACCGCGTACGGGAAATCGCGCGGCAGGGAGTCCGAATCGCGCGCGAGGTGGCTGGCGACCGGGCATGGGTCGCTGGATCCGTCGGACCGCTCGGGAAACCACTCGCTCCAGTAGGGATCGTGACGCCGGAGGAAGCGAGGGAGGCATTCCGGGAACAGATCGAAGGTCTCGTGGAAGGCGGTGCCGACTTGATCATCCTGGAGACGTTCAATGATCTGCGCGAGCTGGAACTGGCTCTGACAGCGGCTCGCGAGGTCACCGACCTTCCCGTCATTGCCCAGATCACGGTGACCGAAGAGGGGAAAACCATCGTCGGCGACAAGCCCCGCGAGGTGGCGCGGCGGTTGGAAGAACTTGGCGCGGCCGTGATCGGCGTCAACTGCAGTGTAGGTCCGCAGGTCGTCTTCGACGCAGTGGAGCAAATGGTCGCGGCCGTAGACGTCTACGTCTCCGCCATGCCCAACGCCGGACTCCCAAGACTGGTGGATGGACGGTACATCTACCTGAGCTCTCCCGATTACTTCGGTCAGTACGCGCTGCGGTTTGTGGAGATCGGGGCTAACATCGTCGGCGGCTGCTGTGGCACGACGCCGGATCACATCGCTGCCATCGCCAAGGCCGTGTCGGGACTCAAAAGGAGACCCAGGAAGTCGAAGAGGGAGATTGCCGCAGTTGAGGTGGTTGAGGAGGGGGAGGCGAAGCAGGTTCCTCGCTTTGAGAGCGCAACCCGTTTTGCCCAACGCCTGGGGAAAGAGTTCCTCGTCTCTGTTGAGCTGGATCCACCCAAGGGGATCGACCCATCCCGGACGCTGCAGGCGGCCTTCCGGCTGAAGGAAGCCGGGATCGATGCGATCAATATTGCCGACAGCCCACTTGCGCGCCCGCGGATGAGCCCAGTCGCCTTGGCCCATTTGATTCGCGAGCACGTTGGAATGGACGTCATCCTGCACCTGTCTTGCCGTGACCGGAACCTGATCGGCCTGCAGAGCGAACTGATCGGCGCTCATGCCCTCGGTATCCGGACCGTCCTGGCGGTGACGGGCGATCCGCCGGTAATGGGGGACTATCCCAATGCTACCGGCGTTTTCGACACGGACTCCATCGGCCTGGTCCACTTGATCTCTTTGCTCAATCGCGGGGTGGACCTCACCGGCCGACCCACCGAAGAACCCACGGCCTTCACCGTTGGAGTAGGAGCAAACCCGGCAGCCGTCGATTTCGAGCGGGAGATGGAAAGGCTGCAACAAAAGGTCGAAAGAGGAGCTCAGTTCATCTTCACGCAGCCCGTCTTCGATCTGGACCTGCTGGGGCCGTTCCTAGAACGGGCCCGCCCGTTGGGAGTCCCGATCTTCCTGGGGATCCTGCCCCTCCGGAACTACCGGCACGCTGAGTTCCTCCACAACGAGATCCCCGAGATCAAGATCCCGGACCACTTGCTGAAGCGCATGTACAAAGCGGGGGAACGGGGCTTCGAGGAAGGAATTGCCATTGGGCGCGAGATCCTCAGCGCTGCGCGTGGGGAAGTGGACGGCGTCTACTTGATGCCTCCTTTCAATCGGATCGAAGCGGCCATCGAAGTCCTGAAAGGGATCCGGTGAAAGGGGCGACTCAGCTACGCGGACGGGCCGGATGAATCTCCGTGGGCTTTGTAGAGCGGGGGAGGAGTCTTTACCCTTCGGGAAGCAAGATCCGGACTTGTGGCTTCCGTGTGAGAGCCAGCGCCTCGGTTCGGCCAGGTAGCGGGGGACCTGCCGAGGCACGCCGTAAACACTGCGACGGCCGGCAATGCGCTGCACGTCCGGCTGGTTTATCTACCATGCTCCTCATTCAGGTGTTCTCGCTGGAGGTGCTTTGCCGCGGGGGCGTTTCCGCTTGACTTTTAGGGCACCGTTTGAGATATTTTTGCCGCGTACACGGGCCGGGTCTTCGTAGAAGGCTGGCAGCTTCTGCCAGTCTTCTTTTTGCCAGCGCAAGGACCCCCGTTCGGAATGGATGCGCGAAGACGACGAGACAGGGTTTCAGCCGGCCCCCTGGAGAACTGGCTTCATTTGGCCGGTCGGAACAGAGGCGGCGCCGGCAGGGACGGGGTTCCGAGGCCTGACCGTGTGATTTCGCGGCGCAAGGCGCTCGTGTGCCCCGAGGCGGAGGGAAGGGACTGGGTGCTTCGACCGGTGCCGAAAGTCCTGCCTGTGGCGGCGGTCTCCTTTGCTGACGCGGAGAAAGCGGAGCAAGCTGTGGCTCGCTTCGCCGAGCGGGCCGGTCCCGTCCTCGTTCGGAGCATGACGTACGACTTCAGCCGCTTCACGGATTACTACGAAGAGGAGATGGGTCCGCGGCTCTCGAAGTTCTTCGTTGCATTCGGTCATCTCATCCTGCCAGATGAGTTGCCCGATCTGAAGCTCTATGCCATTTCGATCGAGGACGCCTACCGCCGAGAGGGGAAGCGGCAAGTCAATTTCGATCCGGGCTACGTGGAGTTCTCGAAAGTGGTTTTGGCGACGACCAAGAACTACGATCACAGGGTCTACCTGGGAAAGGGGATTTACGCCGACGTCCAGCTTCGCTTCCGGCAGGGTCGGTTTCAGCTCAATGACTGGACGTACCCGGACTACAAATCGGACCTTGCGCTTCAGTTTTTCCGTGAGGCGCGCCAGCGGTACGTTGAGCTGGAGAAGGCCTCCCGTGCGGTGTGGCGCGCGGAAGAAGCCTCGGAGTCATTGTGACCGGTGGAACGGATCACCTACAAGGACGCGGGCGTCGACATCTCCGCCGCCGAAGAAGCTGTGGAGCGAATCAAGCAAGTCGTCCGGTCGACCCACACTCCGCGCGTGCTGTCGGACATCGGCCTTTTCGCAGGCTTCTTCGATGGCAACTTCACGGGCTTGCGCCACCCGGTCCTCACGAGCAGCATCGATGGGGTGGGGACGAAGGTGAAAATCGCCATCGCGCTCGATCGCCACGACACGGTGGGCCAGGATCTGGTGAATCACTGCGTCAACGACGTCATGACCTCCGGTTCCAGCCCGCTCTTTTTCCTCGATTACATCGGCACAAGCCAACTGAAGCCCGCCATCGTGGAGCAGATCATCACCGGCATCGCCAAGGCTTGCCGTGAGAACCAATGTGCTTTGGTCGGCGGCGAGATGGCCGAGATGCCGGGACTGTACCCACCGGGCGAATATGATCTAGTGGGAGCTATCGTCGGCGTGGTCGACAAAGATCAGATCATCGACGGAACGAAAATCCGGGCCGGGGATGTATTGCTCGGTCTGCCATCGAGCGGGCTGCATACGAATGGCTATTCCCTCGCGCGAAAGGTGCTTCTCGAACATGCCGGCCTTACGCTGGATAGCCATGTGGAGGAGCTTGGTACCACACTCGGCGAAGAGCTCCTGCGGATCCACCGGTCCTACAAGCGGGCCATCGAGACGGCGCTCGCAGCGGGCGGCGTGGAAGGCATTGCCCACATCACGGGCGGCGGGATCGAGGGAAACACGCGCAGGCTACTCGCACCGGGTCTGAAACTCAACCTACGCTGGGGAGAGTGGGAAGAACCGCCCATCTTCCAGCTGATCCGCCGACTGGGTAGGGTGCCCGAGGAAGACATGCGAAGGACCTTCAATCTCGGGATTGGCCTGGTTTTGATCTGTCGCGCGGAGAATGCCGACCAGCTCGTGGGGACACTGAGAGGAATCGGCGAAACGCCGGTGCTCATCGGAGAAGTGGTAGAAAGCAGAGCTTGAGCTATTAACGCCTCGGGACCTCCGGAGAGAAAGGACGCCGTGCTAGGGATTCTTCTTGCAGTAGTACTTTCCTACCTACTGGGAGGGATTCCTACCGCCATCTTGGTCGGGAAAGTTTTCCGCGGCATTGACATACGCGAATACGGGAGTGGCAACGCGGGAGCCACCAATGCCTTTCGGGTCTTGGGATGGAAGCTGGCCTTGCCCGTGGTTGTGGTGGACGTGCTGAAGGGCACAGCCGCGGTACTTTTGGTGGCCCGCTTGGCCTCGCTCCCGGCTGGTCAGCCGGCGACGTGGGTTCGCCTGGCTTGCGGGGTGGCTGCGGTAGCGGGACACGTCTGGACTCCATATGCGGGCTTTCGCGGCGGCAAGGGAGTCGGAACGGCATTTGGGGCGATGGTGGCTTTGCTTCCCATCCCGCTCTTGATTGCGGCGGGAATCTGGCTGGTAATCGTGCTCGTGAGCGGCTACGTATCTTTGGGAAGCATGGTGAGCGCGGTTTCTGTGCCGGCCCTGGTTTACCTTACTCGATTTCGACATCCCGAGGGAAGGGACCCTGTTCTTCTGTGGACGACGGTTCTGCTTGCGCTTGGGGTACTGTTCACTCACCGCTCGAACATCCGACGGCTCCTCGCGGGCAAGGAGAACCGTTTCTCCACGCCTTTTGTGAAATGGAGCAAGGCTCAGGTCCGGAGCTGATGCGCGGGCGTTTTGGGATCGTGGGCGGGGGCAGCTGGGGCACAGCGCTGGCGATCCATTTGCACGGGGCAGGATACTCCGTCTCGGTCTACGAGCCGCAGCCGGATCGCGCCGAAGAGCTCCGAGAATACCGGGAAAATCGGATCGGCCTTCCCGGGGTGCCGATCCCGGAAGAGATTGCGATTTCGGACCAGCCGGAAGCGGTGCTGGAGGCGTGCCAGTGGCTTGTTATTGCCCTGCCGTCGCATCTCGTGCGGGAGAGCTTGCGCACCCTCCGAAGCCTGCGACTGGCTTGGGACCGAGTTACCGTGGTGAGCGGGACCAAGGGGCTGGAGATCCAGACGTTGGCCCGCATGTCCCAAGTGATCGAGGAGGAGCTTCCGGTCCGAAGGGACCAGATTGTGGTGCTTTCAGGCCCGAGTCATGCGGAGGAAGTATCGCGAGGGATCCCGACCGCGGTGGTGGCGGCTTCGGTCTCGGAAGACGCGGCTCGGAGAGCGCAGCGGGCGTTCATGACGCCGCGCTTCCGGGTTTACGCGAGCCGCGACGTGATCGGAGTGGAGCTCGGCGGGGCATTGAAAAACGTGATCGCCATTGCCGCGGGCATTTGTGACGGCCTTGGATTCGGTGACAACACCAAGGCCGCGCTTCAGCCCCGGGGGCTGGTGGAAATGGTCCGGCTGGGGCGAGCCCTCGGTGCTGATCCCATGACCTTCGCCGGGCTGAGCGGAATGGGCGACCTGATCGTGACCTGCATGAGCCGTCATAGCCGCAACCGGCAATTCGGGGAGTATATTGGGCGAGGGTTGAGCTTCACGGAGGCCATGGCCAAGATGACCATGGTGGCGGAAGGTGTCCGCACAACCCAAGCGGCCTACGAACTGAGCCGGCGGTTGAGCGTGGAAATGCCCATCACCGCGGAGGTCTATCGAATCCTGTACGAGGGGAAGAAACCCGAGGCTGCTCTGTTTGATCTCATGACCCGGCATCCGAAAATGGAGACTTGGGGATAGGAGGGCGCAGTGATCAAGTCTATTCTCTTGCCGGTCGATGGGTCCGCGTACACAGAGTCGGTGTTGCGGCATGGAATGGAGCTCGGGCAAGCCTTCCAGGCTTTGCTCCGGGTGCTGACAGTGGTGGACGTGCGCAACTACGAGTGGGTGGCAACTTTCGGGGCAGACAGCTTCGTGCCTGTCATGCCCCCGCCCAGCTACCGAGAAGAAACCGAACGACTGCTCCACGAGAAGGCTGATCAGACTCTGGAGCGCGCTCAAGAGCTGTTGCAGAAAGAAGCCCCGGACCTTCGCTTTGTCGTGGAGAAGATGGCCGACACACCCGTCGACGCCATCCTGAGTCGCGAGAATGTGGTGGACTTGGTGATCATGGGGCGTAGGGGCGAATACGCGCGGTGGGAGTCCAGACTCTTGGGCGCGACGATCGAAGCGGTGAGCCGCCAGATCGAGAAGCCCCTCATTGTGGTGCATCAACGATTCCGCCCCACCCACTCGATTCTCGCGGCGTACGACGGGAGCAAAGCGGCCAATCGAGCCCTGCAGCTGGCAGCCCAACTGGCGTCGGTTCTGCACGTTCCTCTTCACCTTCTGACTGTTCAAAAGGACAAAGAATGGGCCGAGCGCATTCTCAACGAGGCCAATACCTACCTCGAAGCGTACAATCTAGAGGTCCAAAGCACTTGGTCGGACGGCGATCCGGAAGACTCTATCCTGAGGACCATCGCGAAGCATTCCCTGGATCTCGCTGTGCTCGGTGCGAGGGGCCATTCCCGCCTCCGGGAGGCGATCCTCGGGAGCACCGCCGTTCATGTCATGAGAAAGTCCCCAGTTCCTTTATGTCTGATAAAGTGATGGACTGAGACACGGGAGAGGATGGTTCTCGATGGCTCTCGCGACTGTCGAAGGCAGGATTTACGTCGACGAGGCGGGACGTCACGTCGCTGAGGACGTTTGGGTCTTCGGCTGGCTGTACCACCGGAGGGACAAGGGCAAGCTGCAGTTCCTCTTGGTGAGGGATGGCACAGGCATCATCCAGTGCGTGGTGTCAAAGGCCGACGTGGACGAAGCCACTTGGCAACAGGCGGCCGAGCTGACGCAGGAGTCCTCGGTGAAGGTGTACGGCACGGTGAGGCAAGATCCGAGGGCCCCGGGTGGATACGAGCTACTTCTGAAAAGGCTCGAGGTCGTGCAGATCGCCAAGGATTACCCAATTACGCCCAAAGAGCACGGTGTCGATTTCCTCATGGATCACCGGCACCTGTGGCTCAGGAGCTCGCGCCAGCACGCAATCCTCCGTGTCCGGCACGAGATCATCCGGGCCATCCGCGACTTTTTCGATGAGAGGGGCTTCGTCCTCCTGGACGCTCCCATTTTCACGCCTGCCGCCTGCGAAGGTACGACCACCTTGTTCGAGACGGATTATTTCGGCCAGAAAGTTTACCTCACCCAGAGCGGCCAGCTTTACATGGAAGCTGGTGCCATGGCGTTCGGCAAGGTGTATTGCTTCGGGCCCGCGTTTCGCGCCGAGCGCTCCAAGACGCGGCGCCATCTGATCGAGTTCTGGATGGTCGAGCCCGAAGTGGCCTATTTCGATCTGGACGATGACATGCGACTGGCAGAGGAGCTTATCGAGTATCTCGTACAGAGGGTATTGGAGAGGAAGCGCCAGGAACTGGAGGTCCTCGAAAGAGATCTGGCCCCTTTGGAAAAGATCCGGGCTCCCTTTCCACGGATCAGCTACGATGAGGCCGCCCGCATCTTGGAGGAGGCCGGGACGGGGTTCCGTTTCGGCGATGACTTCGGCGGCACGGATGAAACCGTCCTCTCGGAACGATTCGACCGCCCGGTGATCGTCCATCGCTACCCCGCCGCCGTGAAAGCCTTTTATATGAAGAACGATCCGGAGCAGCCCGATCGCGCGCTGTGCATGGACATCCTCGCCCCTGAGGGATACGGAGAGATCGTGGGAGGGGGTCAGCGAGAGGATGATTTGGAAATTCTCGAGCGGAAGATCGAGGCTCACAACCTCCCGCGGAAGGCCTTCGAATGGTACCTTGACCTTCGGCGGTACGGGACCGTTCCTCACGCGGGATTCGGCCTCGGCATCGAGCGCACCGTAGCCTGGATCTGTGGGCTCTCGCATGTTCGCGAGACGATCCCATTCCCGCGCATGCTCTACCGGCTCGAGCCATGACACCCTTGCGGCACAGAAACAAGGTGATCGCCGTCCTTGGCGGGGCGGAAGTGAGTCCGCAAATCTACGATCTGGCGCTCCAGGTGGGGCGCTTGCTGGCGGAGAGTGGGGCCACAATTCTGTGCGGCGGCCGGAGCGGGGTGATGGAAGCGGTCTGCCGAGGGGCAAAGGAGAAAAACGGCGTCACCATCGGGGTCCTGCCGGGGCAAAGTCGGGAGGAGGCTAATCCGTACGTGGACTATGCCATCGTGACCGGGCTCGGCGAAGCGCGAAATGTGATCATCGTTCGCTCGGCAGACGCCGCGATCGCCATTGATGGCGGATACGGCACCCTTTCCGAGATCGCTTTTTGCCTCAAGCTCGGGGTGCCCGTCGTGAGCCTTGCGGGATGGTCTTTTGATCCGGGAATCCGGATCGCCGCCACACCGGAAGACGCTGTGCGATTGGCTCTCTCGCTTGCAGATTCGAGGCACGCATAGAGGAACTCGAGAACAAGTCTGCGACAGCCGACTCCAATGGACGCCCGGGCCAGAATCGTCGTCCACGGCATGGTTCAGGGGGTGGGGTTCCGCTACTTCGCCTATCGGCAGGCCACGATCCGCGGCTTGAAGGGATATGTGAGGAATCGACCCGATGGCACAGTCGAAACGGTGGTCGAAGGCGAGCGGGGGATGATCGAGGATTATGTTCGAGAGCTCAACATCGGCCCCCGGTACGCCAGGGTGACGCGGGTGGACGTTCAGTGGGAACCCTTCGTCGGTGAGTTCAAGAGCTTCGAGGTACGATTCTGACGGGACTGAGGGGAAAGAGGAGTCTCGGCTATGGACCTCAAGGCGAAGATCCGCCGCATCCCAGGCTTCCCGAAGCCGGGAATCGTGTTCCGCGACATCACAACGTTGCTCCAGGACCCGGAGGCTTTTCGGCAGGCGGTGGAGGAGATGGCGGCCGCTTTCGCCGACAAGAGACCCGAGGTCGTAGTGGGGGTCGAAGCACGGGGCTTCATTTTCGGGGCAGCCATTGCCTACAAGCTCGGAGCGGCCTTTGTCCCCGCCCGAAAACCCGGCAAATTGCCGTGGGAGACCGTCCGTGCGGAGTACGCGCTGGAATACGGAACCGATGCCATCGAAATCCACAAAGACGCCGTTCTGCCGGGCCAACGCGTCCTTCTGGTGGACGACCTCCTCGCCACCGGCGGGACGATGGCCGCCACTGCTTCCCTCGTCGAGCGGTTGGGCGGCGTCGTGGTCGGGATTGTATTTCTCATTGAACTGAGCTTCCTGCGTGGGCGGGAAAAGCTCTCCCGCTACCCCGTGGTCGCCTTCATCCAGTACGCAAGCGAAGACGAATAGGCGTCGGCGTGGCTCGGCAGGCACATCATCAGTTCGCAGACTAGCAACGTGAGGCTGAGCGATGGACTTGTTCATCGGCCTGGATCTGGGTGGCACATGGCTGAAGTACGGATTGGGAGATGGAGACGGGAGGCTCTTGACGCGGGGGAAAAGGCCTTCGGAAGGTCAACGTGGTAGGGAGGCCATCTTCGGAAGCATGATCAATGCTGTGAAGGAGCTTTTGGGTGTCGCGAAAGAATGGGGAGAGGTACGGGCCATTGGAGTTGGGAGTCCTGGCCTCGTGGACTATCAGCGTGGCATTCTAATGGGCGGGGCCCCGAACCTCCCGGGGTGGGAAGGGGCAGACATCCGGGGCGTGCTGGAAAGGGAATTCGGAATCCCGACTTTCGCTGACAACGACGCCAATGTCATGGCTTTGGCCGAGGCTCGCCTTGGCGCGGCCCGGGAAGCAAAGCAAGCCATCTTTCTCACCTTGGGAACAGGCATTGGGGGCGGAATTCTGATTGATGGTCAGCTCTACCGCGGTGCCTGGTTCGCTGGAGCCGAGCTAGGACACACGGTGATCAAGTTCGACGGCCGGCCATGCAATTGCGGGAATGTGGGCTGCGTGGAGCAGTACGCCTCCGCTCCGGGGATGATCCGAACCTACCGGGAAATCCTCGCTGCGAAAGGCATGTCCCCCCCGGCTGGGCTCACGACGGAGCAAATCTTCGCCCGCGCCGAGCAGGGAGAGGTGGAGGCTCGGAAGGCGATCGAAGACACCGCCTATTATCTGGGCGTGGCCCTCGCGTCTTTTGTGAACATCTTCAATCCCGAGGTCATTGTCATCGGGGGCGGAGTTGCAGAGGCCGGGGACGAGTTCATCCGGATGGCGGAACAGGTAGCTGTGAGGTTGGCGCAGGATGTGGCGACGCGCGGCCTGCGTGTGGTTCGAGCGAGCATGGGGAACGAGGCGGGTACCGTGGGCGCCATCCTGCTGGCAGTGGAAAGCTACGCCACCCTCGCGAGCGGCTGACTTCCGGGGTTCTGGGCATAGGAGCGGAAATCACCGCATTCGGCCTTCCAGCCTAGGGTGAGGGCATCGCAACCGCGCCCGCACGGAAGGACTGACGCAGGGTGTCGCAAGTCGCGCAGAGGAGACTTGGAGAACGTGAAGCGGGCGGGAAGGGTCTGGATCGGAACGAGCGGTTGGAATTACCCGCATTGGACGGGAATCCTGTATCCCGAGACTCTCCCCGCGAGGAAGTGGTTCGAAGAGTACACCCGGCACTTTGCCACGGTCGAGCTGAACAATACGTTCTACCGTTTACCTCCGGCAACCGTGTTCCGCGGCTGGTGCCGGCGCTCTCCGGACGGTTTCATCTTCGCAGTCAAGGCCAATCGGTTCATCACGCACATTAAGAAGCTGAGCGATCCGGGGCAGGCGCTGGAGCCCTTCGCTCAGAACGTCCGCGAGTTGGGGGATAAGCTGGGGCCGATCTTGTTCCAACTTCCTCCCTCCTGGAAATGGAATCCGGAGAGGGTGGCAGCTTTTCTCGAGCATCTCCATTCCCACCCGGTCGCCAAGAACTGGCGCGTGGCTTTCGAGATTCGCAACCCGAGCTGGGACTGCGACGAAGTGTACGATCTGTTCCGGCGATACGACGTGGCCCTGTGCTTCGCAGATTGGCCCGAATTGAACATCCTTGGGCCGACAACATCCCGGACTTTCGTCTACGTCCGAAGACACGGGCCTACCGCGTTGTACTCGTCCGGCTATTCGGATCGGCAACTATCCGCTGACGCGCAAAGGATCCTCGCCTGGAGCGCGCAGGGTCTAGATGTCTACGTGTACTATAACAATGACTTCGCCGGATGGGCTGTGCTAAATGCCCGCCAGCTGATGCATCTGTTGGAGGAACTGGGTTGTACCTCGGTTCTCAAACCCAATTGAGCAAAGGAGTCCACAGTGCGTGAGCATGTTCCCCCAAGGCTGAGTCTCGCCCAGACTCCGACCCCTATTCACAAGCTTTCACATCTTACCGAGCTCCTCGGGGGACCGGAGATCTGGATCAAGCGGGACGATCTCACCGGCTGCGCCGCCTCCGGCAACAAGGTACGCAAACTGGAGTTCCTCCTGGCTGACGCCCTCCGGCAGGGAGCGGATGTCGTTGTCACCTGCGGTGGACTTCAGTCCAATCACGCCCGCGCGACCGCGGTGATGGCGCGCCGGCTTGGCCTCCTGCCCCACCTCATCCTTCGTGGGAATCCGCCGGCTAGTACCCCGGACGGGAACCTCTTCCTGGACGGCCTGCTCGGAGCTGAGCTGACCTTCGTGACGGAGAAGGAATACCGCGAGCACCTGGATGAGATCTTCGCCGAAGTTCGACGCAAGTACGAGGCATCCGGCCGCCGGGCCTACCTAATCCCGGAAGGCGGCTCCAATGAGCTGGGCGCATTCGGCTACGTACGGACCACACGGGAGATCGTAGAGCAGCTTCGCCTCGAGAGAACCCGCGTCGACTTCATCGTGACCGCAGTCGGCTCCGGCGGCACCCTCGCGGGGCTGCTCCTCGGCAAGAGGCTCTACTCTTTGGATGCGGAGATCCTAGGGATCAATGTTTGCGAGACGGCGGAATACTTCCAGGACCGGATCATGGGGATCGTTCGTGCAATGGCTGAGCGATACCACCTGGGCCTTGGGATTACCCGAGAGGACGTGAAGATCATCGACGGCTACGTGGGCCTCGGCTACGCCGAAAGCAGGCCAGAAGAATTGGACCTCATTCGCGATGTTTCCCGACTCGAGGGAATCATCCTGGATCCCGTCTACACGGGAAAGGCGATGTTTGGTCTGCTCGACCAGATCCGCCGGGGACGGTTCTCAAAGAAGGATCGGGTGCTCTTTCTGCACACGGGCGGGCTGTTCGGGCTTTTCGCCAAGCGGGACCAGATTCGGCTGGACGTGGAGGGGACGCCAAGCCTCGAGTCGTGGCGGCACCAGCAACGACCAGAAGCATAACCTGCAGATTCGGACTTGAACGGAAAGGGGATACGCGTGCGAAACCCAAGAGAAGTTGCTGGTCTTGCACTGCTTGCAGCGCTGGCGGTTGGTTTCGGCTGCTCGCATCAGAAGCAGTGGGAAGGCCCGAAGAACCTCGTGTTCCGCATGCCGGATGGTTTTCGGCTCTCGGCCACGCTCTGGAAACCCCGGCACGGGCGCTGTCCCGCCGTCCTGCTCGTGGCCAATCCGGAGCAGGATCGCGGGGCATTCAAACCGCTGGCGGAGAAGCTCGCCGCCAAAGGGATTGCGGCTCTGGCCGTGGACCTGCGGATCCAGGGCGAGTCCCTGCTGGCCAACGAGTCGCGGGATCCACTGAGCGGGCAATCCCTCCACTTTCTGGCGGACGACGTCCGCCACACGTTCGAGAAACTACAAAACGCCGATTACGTGGATCCGTCTCGGACCGGGGTGGTGGCGTGCGCGGAGAACGCCGACGTAGTGCTGAGGGCCCTCCTGGCTACGTCGAACCTTCGGGCTATTGCGCTCCTGTCGCCCGTTGTCTCGGATTCCGCGCTGAACCAGCTGCTAAGGACGCGGATCCCGGTGTTCGCGGCAGCAAGCTACAGCGACCCCGCGGCGGCACCGCTAACGAAGCAGATCGGCGAGAATTCGCGTAGTCCGGACACCCGCTTCCGGATCTACTTCGCGGCCGGACGGGGCAGCGACATGCTCTGGGGTCCGGAAGCCGGTGACCTCGTGGAACGCTTGACGGGTTGGTTCAGTCAGGTCCTCGAGGTGGATGCCCCATGACTCACTGGTTCCGCGTTTCCGCCCCGGGCCGGATCTGCCTTTTCGGCGAACATCAGGATTACCTCGGACTGCCCGTGATCGCGGCCGCCATTAACCTCCGTATTTGGGTTGAGGGGAGGTTCGACTCGACGGGAATGTACGCGGTCGACCTGCCCGACATGCGCGAGCGGCTCGAGTTCCCTGCCACCTTCCCTCAGCCGTACCAGCGTGAAAGGGATTACCTCCGAAGCGTCCCCAACGTTCTGCACCGCGCCGGGATCACCCTGCCGAGAGGACTGAAGGCGCGCATCTGGGGAAACATCCCGATCAATTCCGGGACGGCAAGTTCCTCGGCGCTGTGCGTCGCGTGGACGCGCTTCCTCCTGTGCCATTCGGCCGGCGCCAGGCCCGTTGACCCCTTCCAATTGGCGAAGTGGGCTCATCAGGCCGAGGTACTTGAGTTCGGCGAGCCGGGCGGAATGATGGATCACGTGCTCGCGGCCGTCGGCGGGCTTTGCTACGTGGAATTCCAACCGGAGCTCGCGGTCCAAAAGCTCCGAGTTGATCCCGGTCTCTTTGTGCTCGCCGAAAGCGGGGAACCCAAGGACACGAAGGCCATTCTGGCCCGCGTGCGAGGTGGGGTGGAGGCAGCTCTCCGCAAGGTCGGACAGGCCGACCCCAGTTTTGACCTGAGAACCGCCACATCGAGGCAACTGCGCCGGTACGGCGAGTTGGTTTCCGAAGAGGAACTGCAGCTTCTGGAGGGCGCTATTGCCAACCGCGACATCACTCGTAAGGCCATCGCCGTTTTGAGCCGCACTTCCGTCGACCGACGGCGATTGGGAGCTCTTCTTTTTGAGCACCAGCAGGTGCTTCGGGATTCCTTGCGGGTATCGACCGAGCGCATTGATCTCCTCGTGCGGGAAGCCATGCAGGCGGGCGCGTATGGCGCCAAGTTGAATGGCTCCGGCGGAGGCGGGGCTCTTTTCGCCTATGCTCCAGAGGAACCCGAACGCGTGCGCGATGCCTTGCTCAGTAGGAACGCTCCGGCCGCGATCGTGCGCATCGACGGAGGGGCGACAGTGGAAGCGGAATGGGAGGCCTAAGGTAGTGGATCGGGCCGGCCGGTACTGCTCACGTTATTGCGGGCATATTTCCCCCGCACGTCGAGCGATATAGGCAGGGGAAGCCGGAAGTCGTGTTCGGTGCGGTGATGTCGAGCGACGCCACTGTCCTCTCCCTGCGAGGGATCTCCAAGCGGTTCCCGGGAGTGCAAGCGCTGGACCGGGTGGACTTCGACCTGGCAAGGGGCGAAGTTCACGCGCTCGTCGGTGAGAACGGGGCCGGCAAATCCACCTTGATGAAGATCCTCGCGGGAGCCATTCAGAAGGACGAAGGCGAGATCTTTTTGGAAGGGCAGCGTGTGGAGATTCCGGACCCCATCACCGCACGCCGGCTAGGGATCAGCCTGATCTACCAAGAATTCAACCTTGTGCCCTACCTAAGCGTGGCCGAGAACATCTTCCTCGGGAGAGAGCCGAAGAGGAAATCCGGGCTGATCGACTGGAAAAGGCTATATTCTGAATCGGAACGCCTGCTTTCGCGGCTCGGATTGACTGTGGATCCCCGCGAGAGAGTCCAGAGGCTTAGCGTGGCCGAGCAACAGATGGTGGAAATAGCCAAGGCGGTTTCCGTGCAGTGTAAGGTCTTGGGAATGGACGAGCCTTCGGCTACGCTTACGGAGCACGAGTCGCGCCGGCTTTTCGATCTGATCAAAGGCCTCATCGCGGATGGTGTGAGTGTGATCTACATTTCGCATCGGCTGGAGGAGATCTACGAGATCGCCGATAGGGTCACGATCCTCCGCGACGGCCATCACATCGCTACGGACCAGATCGACAGGCTGAGCAAAGAGGAGATCGTCCGACTGATGGTGGGCAGGGAGATCAGCGACGAGTTCCCACCTCGCCGGGCGAAGCCCGGGAAGGAGGTCCTTCGCGTCGAGGGGCTGACACGGAGGCGCAAGTTCTCCGACGTGACCTTCAGCGTGAGAGAGGGGGAAATCCTCGGCATCGCGGGGCTGGTAGGTTCGGGCAGAACGGAGGTGGCGCGAGCCATCTTCGGAGCGGACCCGATCGATAGCGGGAGGATTCTTCTGGACGGTCGTCCGCTTTCCCTTCGCGGACCCAGGGATGCCATCAACGCCGGCATCGGTCTTGTCACCGAGGACCGGAAAGCTCAGGGATTAGTGCTGGGCATGTCGGTGCTGGAGAACGTCAGCCTTGCCAGCCTCGACCAGTTCAGCCGAGCCGGCTTCGTGGACAAGAAACGAGAAATGGCCGCAGTGGCGGTTCACGTGGATGAGCTTCGCATCCGGACGCCCTCCCTGAGGCAGACGGTCCGCAATCTGAGCGGAGGGAACCAGCAGAAGGTTGTGCTTGCGAAATGGCTCCTGACGCGCAGCCGCGTCATGATCTTCGATGAGCCCACGCGGGGAATCGATGTAGGTGCGAAATGGGAGATCTACAATCTGCTGAACTCCCTGGCTGAGCGAGGCGTGGCCATCATCATGATCTCGTCAGAATTGCCGGAAGTGCTTGGCATGAGCGACCGAATCTTGGTGATGCACGAAGGCAGGGTAGCCGGGGAGCTTGCCAAGCATGAGGCCACCCAAGAGCGGGTGATGCGGCTCGCGATGGGCCAGGGTTGATCTTCGCAGATCCTTGTGCCAGACCTCCACCCTGAGATGCGCACAGGGAACCATGCGAGCTCCGGCTGAGCCGACAGAGGCGATCCGAAACACGTCCCGCGGAGTGATCGTGATGAGGACGTACCTCTTGGTCCTCGCGCACGTGGGGGTGCGCTGCGTAGTGTACATCGCAGCTGCGTGTCTGGCCTATGGAATCTTCGGCAAACTCTGCCGCATCGATTTGCGGGCGGAGATGGTCGAACGTAGGAACTGGGGAGTGGCCATTCTGTTGGGCTCTCTTTTCCTGGGACTGGCTTACATTGTGGGACAGATGTGATCTGGAGACAAACAGGGCTCCTACTCCGGGTGTGTGAACGGGGCGGAAGCTCAGAGCCCGAGGCATGACGCGCGGAGGATTCCGAGAAGAGTCAGCCACCATCGCTAGCGCGAGCGGGCTTGGCCGCGGGGATGTACAGGAACAAAGAGCGTTTAGGCCAGTGCAGGGTGAACTTGGTCCATCAACATGGAGGTGAGCAATGGTGAAGCGAACGGGATGGTTTCTGGTGGGAGTGATGAGCGCGTTCGCAGTACTGGGTTGCGCCGGCAAGGTCAAACTCGTCAGCGCCAAGGCGGAGCCGGCGACCCTTTCTCCCGGGCAGAGGGGCAAGGTGGAAGTGGTCTTGACGGGAGCGAAGAAGAAGGTGGGAAGCGTCCAAGCGGTGGTCCGGGAATATCCCGAATACACGATTCGCCTGAACGATGAGGGTAGGATGGGAGACGCTGTGGCCGGTGATGGTGTCTGGACCTACGAGTTCCCCGTGCCCTACGATGCCCCTTCGCAGAAATATCACGTGGACATCATTGTCAAGGACCGGGCGGGGAAAGTGATCAAGATGGGGGAGGCTGAAGGACCTGCGGCCACCATCGTCGTAGAGGTGAAATAGCCGATCGACGGACAGTTTCGCGGCAAGAAGCCGGTTCTGCCTCGGGAAAGGCTTGTTTTCCGGTTGCGCGGGGGAGAGGGGGGAGTGTCTTTGAGATGCCCAGGAAGGAACACGGAACCTCCGCGGGGAGCGGTGGGTACCGGCCCGGAGATCCAACGAGGATACGGAATGGCCCAGCACGAACGGTTCAGATTTCCGACTGTCCAGGATTTGCTTCGCAAGGCGCGCGAGGTAGGAGTCGAACTTCCGGTCTCGGAAAGGATAGAACTTCTTTTCCAACCCGTGGAGATCGGCGGACGAAAGCTCGCCAATCGGATGGCCGTTCATCCAATGGAAGGCTTCGACGCGGATGAAACCGGGGGGCCGAGCGAGCTGACCTTTCGCCGCTATCGTCGCTACGCGGAAGGAGGAAGCGCGCTCATTTGGTTCGAAGCTACGGCCGTAGTTCCGGAAGCAAGGTCGAACCCGAGGCAGTTGCACCTCCATCGGGGCAATGTCGATCGGTTCAAGCGACTTGTCGAGGAGACGCGCAGCAGGGCCTACAACGCGCAGGACCTTTTTCTCGTCCTGCAACTCACCCACTCAGGTCGATACAGCAAACCGGAAGGGAAACCCAAGCCGATCATTGCTCACCACAGCCCTATTCTTGATGCACAGCACGGGCTTCCGCCTGATTATCCGCTCATCACGGACGATGAGCTGGACAGGCTGCAAGAGCGTTTCGTGGAGGCGGCACAGCTGGCGCAAGAAGCCGGTTTCGACGCCGTGGATATCAAAGCCTGCCACCGGTATCTCGTGTCCGAGCTCCTCGCATCATTCACTCGAGAAAAGAGCCGCTACGGGGGTTCGTTTGAGAACCGAACCCGCTTCCTCCGCGAAACGGCAGCTCGAATCCGCGAGGAAGTTCCTGATATCCTGGTAACCAGCCGGCTGAGCCTCTACGATGCGCATCCTTACCCGTATGGATGGGGCGTGAGCCAAGGACCGGAACCCACGCCGGACCTCTCGGAACCGAAACAGCTTATCCGGGAATTGAGGCAGATCGGCTACACGGTGCTCAACGCGACGGCCGGGAATCCCTACTACAATCCCCATGTGAACCGGCCCTACGATTTTCCTACGGTAGGGCTTGCCACCCCGCCGGAACATCCCCTGGAAGGGGTGGCGCGGTTGATCAACCTCGCAGGGGAGATTCAGCGGGAGTTTCCGGACCTGCTCGTGGTCGGGAGCGGCTATTCCTGGCTGCGACATTTCATGCCGTACATAGCGGCTGGGGTCCTGGAAAGGAGGATGGCTTCCCTGATCGGTCAGGGGCGAGGAGCGTTTGCCTATCCCGATTCCGTGCGGGATCTCCTCGCGAAGGGGAAAATGGATCCCCACAAGGTCTGCGTCACGTGCTCAGCCTGCTCGCAGATCATGCGGGACGGCGGGCGGACCGGGTGTGTTGTCCGTGACAACGCAGTGTACGGCCCCGAGTATCGGGAAGCCCGTCGGCGCGCCAAGGATGTCCTGCTCCGAGAAGCGGAAAAATGCCGGGAATGCGATTCGCCCATGTGCGAGCTGGCTTGCCCTGCGGGGATCGACATCCCTGGTTTCATCAAGGCGTACGCGCGCGGAGAGATCGCCTCCGCCTACCGAATCCTGACCGAGCGCAACCTTCTGCCAGAAATCTGCGCGCGGGTATGCCCTGTTGAGGTTCTGTGTGAGGGTGCCTGCATCGAAAACAAGCTTCACGGTCAGCCTGTGAGCATCGGGCTGATCCAGTGGGATGTGGCCAGGCAAGCCCGCGAGCTGGGAGTCCCCGCCATCGAGATTCCCGAGCGCACTTCCGGCCGGCGAGTCGCGGTGATCGGGGCGGGGCCAGCAGGGCTGGCTTGTGCCGGCAAGTTGGTTGAGCTCGGACACGCGGTCGATGTCTACGAGCGAGAGACGATAGCCGGAGGGCTGGCGTCTCTGGTCATCCCGGGGCATAGGCTCCGCCGTGCCGAGGCCGAGAGGGAGGTGAATCACCTCCTGGGCGATGCCTTGAGAAAAGGGAGGCTCCACATCCACTGGGGTGAGGGACTGGGCGACACTAGGCCCCTCCAATGGTTCCGAGACCACTACGACGCGGTATTCGTCGGCTGCGGACTATGGCGCTCGGTCCAGCTGGCCGGCACCACAGCGCGGCCGGAAGGCGTGACGGACGCCTTGGAATTCCTCCGCGAATCGAAAAGCAGCCGAAGTTTAGCCGTACCGGCTCGGGTGGCCGTGATCGGCGGGGGAAACACAGCCGTGGATGCGGCGGTCGTGGCGGCCGAGCGAGGCGCCAGGGAAGTCTACCTCATCTACCGCCGGTCCTTCCAGGAGCTTCCTGCTTGGCCTTCGGAAAGGGATAGGGCAATCGCCGCTGGCGTGCATTTCCTTATCCTGAGCCAACCTGTGGACTACCTCGAGCGGAACGGCCGGCTCGTGGGGATCAAAGTCGCCCGGACGGAACTCGGGGAACCGGATGCGTCGGGACGCCGGCGCCCGGTGGTCATCCGGGGAAGCGAATACGTTCTGAATGTCGATATGGTGATCGAGGCTTTGGGCCAGAGTCTCGATCCCTCCCTCGGTAGTGCGCTCGGGGGGATTGAACTGACGGAGCGCGGACTCCTGCGTGTGGATGAAGAATTTCAGACGGCTCTGGTTGGTGTGTTCGCGGGCGGAGATGCAGTAAACGGGGGTTCCACGGTCGTACGGGCAGTTAGCGAAGGCATGCGAGCCGCCGAGGCCATCCATGCCTATCTGACGAGGGGAAGCCAATAAGATGTCCGAACGTCCCGAGCATCACGAGGGGAGGAGAACTGTGGAAAAGACCTGGATCGAGCTGGAAGGCAAGAGGTTCCCGCTGTATTCCGTCAACACTCTGGTGATCGGAAGCGGCGCCGCGGCCCTCAGTGCGGCTATCCACCTCGTACGGTTCGGGCAGACCGACGTCGCCATCGTCACGGAAAAATGGGGAGGAGGCACGTCAAATAACGCGGGCTCCGACAAGCAAACCTATTACAAGCTCTCGCTGGCTGGGGACATACCCGACTCACCCTACCAGATGGCGGAGGATCTTTTCGCGGGCGGATGCATGCACGGGGATATCGCGCTGTGCGAAGCGCAGGGCTCCGCCCAGGCTTTTTTCAATCTGGTGAGCCTTGGCGTCCCCTTTCCCCACGATCGCTACGGTGCCTACGTTGGATACAAGACGGATCACGACCCGCGCCAACGCGCAACCTCCGCCGGCCCGCGCACCTCGCGGTTCATGTTCGAATGCTTGGCCCGGGAAGTGACAAGACTCGGCATACCTATCTTCGACCACCACGACGTGGTATCACTCTTCACGAAGCGGGTGGGAGGCGAAAAACACGCGATCGGGGCTTTGGCGCTGAACAAGCAGGACCTCAGCTCCGAGACGAGGGGGTTCGTCTTCTTCAATGCCACGAATGTGGTACTCGGCACCGGCGGTCCCGGAGGGATGTACAAGAGTTCCGTGTACCCGGAGTGTCAGCTGGGATCTACCGGCATGGCCTTCGAGATCGGGGCGATCGGCAACAACCTCACGGAGTCGCAGTTTGGCCTGGCCTCCATCAAGTTTCGCTGGAACGTCTCCGGTACCTACCAGCAAGTGATCCCCCGTTACATCTCGACCGAGCAGGACGGCTCCGACGAGCGCGAGTTCCTCAACGACTACTTCCCGACGATGGGACGGCTAGCTACCGCCATCTTCCTCAAGGGATATCAATGGCCCTTCGACCCCAGGAAAGTGAAAAACTTCGGCTCTTCCCTGATCGACATTCTGGTTTACCAGGAGACGGTGGTCCGCAAAAGGCGCGTGTTTCTGGACTTTCGTCGCAACCCGAGCGGAGCCGGAAAGCTGCAGGACTTCGCCTTCGAGCTATTGGAGCCCGAGGCCTACGAGTACCTGCGTAAGTCCGGCGCGCTCTTCGGCACTCCGATCGAGCGGCTCCAGAAGATGAACCAGCCGGCGATCGCGCTGTATTTGGAGAATGGCATCGACCTCACTCAGGAGCCATTGGAAATCGCGGTCTGCGCCCAGCACAACAACGGCGGCTTACGTGGGAACATCTGGTGGGAATCGAACATCCGCCACCTGTTCCCAGTGGGCGAGGTCAATGGGACACATGGCGTCTACCGCCCGGGGGGATCTGCACTCAACTCTGGGCAGGTTGGAGGGATGCGCGCGGCGATGTTCATTGCCAAGCGATACAACGCAATGCCGTTGGATCCGGATGATTTCCTCAAGGAATGCCACGAGAAAGCGCACAAGCTTTTCGGCTGGGCCAGGAGGGTCGTCGAACCCAAAGCCGAAAAGGAGGCTGTACGACGTGAGCTTCAGGAGATCCAGGAGCGAATGACGGAATACGGCGGCATCATTCGGGACCCCGCGCGTATTGAAAAGGCCGTCGAAGAGGCCTGGCGGCAATATCACAGGCTGAAGGACGAGCTGCGGATCCCCTCGGTCACTGAGCTGCCGCTAGCTTTCCGCGTAGTGGATCTCTGCTTGACGCACGCGATGTATCTCGAGGCGATCCGAGAATACATCGCCAAAGGGGGAAAGAGCCGTGGCTCCTACATCATCCTTGATGCACAGGGCGAGGTGCCCTGCGATGCGCTCGGAGATGCGTGGCGCTTCCGACTTGCTGAGCCCTCCGACTTTGTGAGCCAGAAGATCCTGGAAATCTGGTTGGACGAGGAGGGGAGGGTCCAGAAGCAATGGGTGGATATCCGACCTATTCCTCGAGAAGACGCTTGGTTCGAAAACGTTTGGAATGACTACATGCGAGACCGGATTGTCCTGTAGGAGGATCCGATGGGCACGAACCGTGTGGCAATCATCACCGGCGCGGGGCAGGGGATCGGCCGCGGCATCGCGATCGAGCTCGCCCGCCACGGGCTGGATATCGCGGGCGTGGACATAGTTTTCGATCCCAGCAATCGGCAGAAGGGGCTCTTCGAGGTGAAAGGGCGGGTCGAAGAGCTGGGCCGCAAGTTCCTTCCCATTCAAGCCGATATTGCCGACTTGGACAGCCACCAGCGAATCGTGGATGAGGTGACGGCCCGATTCGGACGAATCGACGTTCTGGTGAACAACGCCGGCGTAGCGCCGAAAGTGCGCCTCGACGTCCTCGAGACGACCCCCGAGAGCTACGACCGCGTGATGTCCATCAATGCCCGAGGCACGTTTTTCCTCACGCAGAGGGTGGCGAAGCAGATGATCGAGCAGGCAGAACGTTCACCTGCGAGGGAACCCTCGTACATCGTCTTCATCAGTTCCGTCTCCGCTTACGTCTCCTCCCCCTCGAGAGCGGAGTACTGCATCTCGAAGGCGGCCGTGAGCATGGCGGCGAGGGTCTTTGCCGACCGTTTGGCCAAGCACGGCATCAACGTGTACGAGGTGAGACCGGGCATTATCCATACAGACATGACCGCAGTTGTCAAAGAGAAGTACGATAAGCTAATCGCAGAGGGTCTCGTGCCGCAGGGACGTTGGGGGTTCCCAGAGGATGTCGGGAAAGCGGTTGCCGCCTTGGTCACGGGTTTCTTCGACTACTCCACGGGGATGATATTCGAAGTCAGCGGCGGGATGAATATCCAACGATTGTAGAAACGGCCGCTTGCTGGCCAAGGCGGTCGGGGAGGGGGCTCACCGGGGAAGACCACTTGAGATAGATGACCAACAAGCGGGATTGCCATTTACCCTTGTTTTTCAGGGGGGTGCCTTGTAACTTTTAGGTAAGCCGGTGGCCACCCAATAGGCACAGTTCGGCGGTTCAAATGCGAAGCCTCCCAGAGAGAATCGCGAACAAACTGGAGAATCTACCCGAACGGCCGGGGGTTTACCTATTCAAGGATCGTTTGGGGCGGCCCATCTACGTCGGCAAGGCCAAGATCCTTCGCCACCGGGTCCGTTCGTACTTTCAAGAGTCCCGGAAAGGGGACGCGAAGCTGGATCGCCTCGTAGCTCGCATCGCAGATATCGACTTCATTGTGACGGATTCCGAGGTGGAAGCCCTTGTCCTTGAGGCGAACCTCATCAAGGAATACAAACCCCGGTACAACATCAACCTCAAGGACGACAAGTCTTATCCCTACGTGCGCGTCACCAATGAACCCTATCCGCGGATCTTCGCGACGCGGCGGGTGGTGAAAGACGGATCACGCTATTTCGGACCCTTCACCGATGTGGGCGCCCTGCGCGACCTGCTCCGCATGGTGCACAGGATTTTCCCCATCCGTTCCTGCAAGCTTGCCCTTACGGATGAGGCGATTGCCCAGGGCAAGTTCAAGGTCTGTTTGGACTACCACATCGGGAGATGCCTTGGGCCCTGCGAGGGCCACGTGGGAGCGGAAGCGTACCGCGAGATGGTCGAATACGCTGTCGACTTCATTGAGGGCCGAGATCAAAAGGTGATCCGGCACCTGCAGGAGAAAATGAAGACCCTCGCCCGCGAGCTGCGGTTCGAGGAAGCAGCGCGGCTCCGCGATGTGTTGAAGGCGGTGCAAGCCTTTCTTGAACGGCAGAAGGTGCTTTCCACGGAGGAGATTGACCGAGATATCGTGGTCGGCGCCGCGGATCTCACCGACGCCTGCGCTGTGGTCTTCAAGATCCGGGAAGGGAGAGTCGTGGGCCGCCAGGACTTCCAGCTCCAGCGCCGACTGGATGAAGAACTCCCCCTGATTCTGGAGGCCTTCGTAAAGCAATACTACCTGCGGAGCGACTTCGTACCACCGGAGATTCTCCTTCCGTGCGTCCTCCCGGAAGCCGATCAGGTGGGGAGCTGGCTGAGAACGAAGACCGGGACGGAGGTGAAGCTGAGACTGCCGGAGACCGAGGAGGAGACAAAGCTCCTGGCGATGTGCACGCGCAACGCGGAGCTTCTGCTGGAAGAAATCAAACTCCAGCGAATGCGGAGCGAGGAGTACATCAACAAGAGCGTGGAAGCCTTACAGCGGGATTTGGTTCTTGCCAAGCCCCCGCGCCGCATCGAAGCTTTCGACGTGTCGAATATCCAGGGAAGATTCGCTACGGCTTCGGCGGTCTGTTTCATCAACGGACGTCCTGCAAAGAGCCAGTACAAGCGCTTCAGGATTCGCGTCAAAGACACGCCCGACGACTTCGCAATGATGCGGGAGGTTGTGCTCAGGCACTTTCGCCGCTCTCTAAATGAGGGCAGGGATCTGCCCGACTTGATCCTCATAGACGGCGGCAAGGGCCAGATCTCTGCCGCGCTGGAATCATTGAGGGAGCTCGGGCTCTCGGAGATCCCCGTGATCGGCCTAGCGAAGAGGCTGGACGAGATCTACCGGCCAGGATTTCCGGACCCCCAGAATCTGCCGAAAGACTCCCCCAGTTTGCGGTTGCTGCAGCGGATTCGGGACGAGTCGCACCGATTTGCTGTAACCTACCATCGCAAGCTGCGCTCGCGAGCGGCTCTGCTTTCGGAACTCGAAGGGATTCCGGGAGTGGGGAAGCAGAGAGCCCGTGCGCTGCTGGAGGCATTCCGCTCGGTGCAGCGCATCGCCGCTGCCACCGTGGATGAGCTCGTGGGCATGGCGCGTATCCCCCGGCCTGTGGCTCAGCAGGTGTGGCAACATTTCCACGCCACCGGCGGTGACGCGTCCACGCCTGCCGGCGAAGCAAGCGCTCAGCTCGCCTCACCAGGCGTGCATGTTCCCGGAGGAGACTCTGGGCGAACGGCTCAGGGCTCAATCCCCGCCTGACGCAGCCATTCGCCGCACGGCGGAATCGCCGGCCAGCCCGAGGCCCGAAGGCGGTGGTAGGTTCTTCGGATTCGCCAACGGAGCAGAAAGAGCCGTAGATGCGTTAGCCACGCAGACATGATCACACCTCTCAGATCCGGTTCAGGTTCAATCCTACAAGCTTCGTGCCGGGGTACGGATGATGCGCAAACGGGAAAGAGCTTGTTCCGCGCCGTGTCTCAGCGACATGGAGCGGCCAGAACACCCTCAGAGAAAGGATCGTCCGAAAGTGGAAAGAAATTACCCAGTCTGTGGGCGGAAGCTAACCACGTGGCGTGGCGGGGTTCTTCTCTTGGCCTTGGCGCTGATCTTGGGATGTGCGTCGGCCAAGAGGGCTCCCGTGGGGATGGAAACAACCGGACAGCAGGATCTCCGAGCGCTGGAGGAAAGAGCGGCGATGAATCCCCAAGATGTCGCTCTCCAGCTCCTGCTGCTGAAGGCGTGGGTTTCGGTTGACTCGGTCCAAAGAGCGGCAAGCGTAGCCGACCGGCTCCAGACGCTCGTCATGCGGCCGCCGGAAGCTGATGTCTGGTGCGCTCTGGCGCATTTCCTGGCGAACCGAAGCGGCGGGCGAGAGGAACTCCTAGCCCAACTCGCGCGACCGGAAGTGCCGGAAAGTACGGTCTCCATGATCGGCTTCGCACTCGGGCATCCCTTCGTGACGGAGCGCGTGACCGAGCTCAACGGAGACGCAGCGTTCCCCAATCCATCCCCCGACGGCAGGAAACTGGCATTCCAATGGGATAAGAGGGGAAACTGGGACATCTTCGTGCTGGATCTCTCCAGCCGCGAGCTCACCCAGCTGACGGACCACCCAGCCCGCGATGAATCCCCGTGCTTTGCGCCCAATGGCCGCGCGTTGGCTTTCACCTCCACGCGGAACGACACGGCCCGCAGCAAAACCATCGGACAGGGGGACTCACGAGACATTTTCTTGATTGGGCTTGATGGCGGATCGCCCATTTGCATCGTGGGTTCTGATGCGGACGATTGGTACCCGCGCTTTGCCCCGGATGGACGCTCGCTGTTCTTCGCTTCCGAACGGGACGTGGCGGGGGAACGGAAAACCGGGGTTGAAGGGCGCGGCGAACTGTACCGTCTCTGGTTCGCGACCGGGCAAGTTCAAAGGCTGACGGTCAATGAAACGAACGATACGGCCCCCTGGGCTTCGCACGACGGAGCCCGCCTATACTTCGCACGTGCCATTGACGGTCTGTTTCACATCTTCGTGATGAACCTCGGGTCGTCCGAGGTCAAGCAAGTGTTCGCACCCAAGGAATTTGGGATCGATGAAGCTGGGGCTCCCAGCCTGTCGCGGAAGGAGCTCTTGGCCTTCGTCGGACGCGCAGGGCAGAACTTTGACATATACGCCCTCGACCTCCGCACGGGCAAGAAGATCAGACTGACGCGACACCCGGCTCTGGACCAGGCCCCGGTGTTTGATCAAGCCGGAGATATCCTGTACTTTCATTCCAACCGCACAGGACGATTCCAGCTCTACCGGATCTATCTCGGGAAACCGGTGTCTCGGTCCGAGCTGATCGAGGAGCTACAGAGCGAGGCAGAATTTGGTTCCGGCAACGATTCATGGAACAGGGAAGGGGGGAAGGCCGTATATGCCCTTGACAAGTGAAGGGTGGTGGCTCTGCATGTCAGCATCGACGGCCGGCAGAAAGGAGAGGGACCGCTTAGGTTCCATTTTTTGTACCCTCACCTGATCGGGAGGATGGCCGAGCAATTCAGGCCGCGAGTGGTCCGAACGTCTGAGTGAGTGGAAAGATGCGCCCTGATCCAAGCAAGAGAAAGCCCGCTATACTCGTGCTGGAAGATGGCCGGTTCTTTCGCGGATGGAGCTTTGGTGCGGAGGGGGAAGCGACCGGCGAGGTGATCTTCAACACGAGCATGACCGGCTACCAGGAGATCTTCACGGATCCCTCGTACCGCGGTCAGCTGGTCACCCTCACCTACCCGCACATCGGGAATGTCGGGGTGAATGAGCTGGACTTCGAAAGCTCCAGGCCGTGGCTGGCGGGCATCATTGTGAGGGAGTACAGTCGCATCCCGAGCTCGTGGCGCGCCCAGAAGACGCTCGGGGAGTTCCTCTCCGATTTCGGCATTCCCGCCATCGAAGGGGTGGATACCCGTGCGTTGACGCGCCACATTCGCGACAAGGGTGCGATGACTGGGATTATCTCCACTGTGGACTTTTCTATCGAGTCCCTCATACGGAAAGCGCAATCCGCGCCCAAGATGCAGGGACTGAATCTTGTCCGCGAGGTGACCTCGCCACGTGAATGGGTCTGGACCGATGGGATCCCCGAACGATGGCTTCCCCTAGCTGTGAAGCCTCGCCAGGAACCTGCAGATCGCTTCCACGTCGTGGTGTACGACTTCGGGGTGAAGTGGAACATACTCCGATCCCTGGCGCATCGTGGGTGCCGCCTGACCATCGTCCCTGCGAATACCCCCGCCGAGAAGGTCCTGAGCTACAAGCCCGATGGGGTATTCCTTTCCAATGGTCCGGGCGATCCGGAGCCAGTTCGGGAAGGGATCGAGAACGCCAGGGCGCTGCTCGGCAAGCTTCCCCTCTTTGGCATCTGCTTGGGCCACCAGCTTCTTGCTCTATCCCTTGGAGCGAGAACCTACAAGCTGAAATTCGGCCATCACGGCGCAAACCATCCTGTCCTCAATCTGAAGTCCGGGTTTATCGAGATTACGGCGCAGAACCACGGCTTCGCAGTGGACCCGGATTCGTTCGATCCGTCCGAGGTGGAGATCACCCACGTGAACCTCAATGACCACACCCTGGAAGGTTTCCGCCACCGGCACTTGCCTGTCTTCGCCGTACAGTATCATCCCGAGGCAAGTCCTGGTCCCCATGACTCACAATACCTCTTTGACGAGTTCATTCGGCTGATGGAAAGGGCACGTAAAGTGGAAGCTGTATCCCGCGCGGAGAGCTGAGAACAGATGCCGAAGCGGAACGACATTCGGAAGATCCTGATCATTGGCTCTGGTCCCATCGTCATTGGGCAGGCGTGCGAGTTCGACTATTCGGGCACCCAGGCCTGCCGGGCCTTGCGCCAGCTGGGGTACGAGGTGGTCCTCGTGAACAGCAACCCGGCGACCATCATGACCGACCCGGAGATGGCCGACAGGACCTACATCGAGCCGCTGACCGCCGACTACGTGGCGAAGATTATCGAGCGGGAAAAGCCCGACGCGCTTCTGCCGACCATGGGTGGCCAGATTGGTTTGAATCTCGCTGTCGAGCTCGCCGAAAAGGGGATTTTGGAGCTTTTCGGCGTCGAGCTGATCGGTGCTAACCTCGAGGCCATACGGAAAGCCGAGGATCGGGAGCTGTTCAAAGCTGCCATGGAGAAGATTGGCCTCGCGCTTCCGAGGGGCGGGTTTGCGAGATCGTACGAAGAAGCGCTCCAAATCGTCAAGAACATCCCCTACCCGGTGATCATCCGGCCGTCGTTCACTCTTGGAGGTACGGGCGGTAGCATCGCCTACAACATCGAGGAGTTCAAGGAGCAGGTCGTTTGGGGCTTGCAAGCAAGTCCCATTTCCGAGGTGTTGATCGAGGAGTCCGTCATCGGCTGGCACGAATTCGAGCTCGAGGTGATGCGCGACCTCAAGGACAACGTCGTCATCGTGTGCCCCATCGAGAACGTCGACCCCATGGGGATCCACACCGGAGATAGCATCACCGTGGCGCCGGCCCAGACCCTCACGGACAAAGAGTACCAGTATCTCCGCGACGCCGCCATCGCCGTGATGCGGGAGATTGGCGTGGAAACTGGGGGCTCCAACATCCAATTCGCCGTCAATCCTGAGGACGGGCGGGTCGTCGTCATCGAGATGAACCCGCGTGTCTCTCGGAGCTCCGCGCTGGCATCGAAAGCGACAGGCTTTCCCATCGCTAAGATAGCAGCCAAGCTTGCCGTGGGACTGACGCTGGACGAGATTCCGAACGATATTACGAAAAAAACGCCGGCCTCTTTCGAACCCACCATCGACTACGTTGTCGTCAAGGTGCCGCGCTGGGACTTCGACAAATTTCCGGGCGCGGACCGCCGGCTCGGCACCCAAATGAAATCCGTCGGCGAAGTGATGGCCATCGGGCGGACCTTCAAGGAGGCGCTGGGCAAGGCGATCCGCTCCCTCGAAATGGACCGTTGGGGATTGGAAGACCTCCGCGAGTTGCTGGAGGGAAGGGCAATCAACGGCTACGATGACATCGGCCACTTGCTCGACGATCTACGCGAGAGGCTGCGCCGACCTTCGTCGGACCGGATCTTTTGGATTGCCTCCGCTTTGCGTGCGGGAATCCAGATCGAGGAGGTAGCTCGTCTTTCCGGAATTGACCCTTGGTTCATTGATCAGATCGCCCAGGTGCTTGAAGTCGAGGAAGAGATCGTCGCGTGCAGCAGACGAGGCAGGCCGATCCCTCGGGACTTGCTCCTGCGGGCCAAGAGGTCGGGCATAGCCGATCGCAGAATCGCTCAGCTTTCCGGCACCGAGGAAAAGCAGATCCGCGACCGCCGCCTCCGGCTTGGAATTCGCCCAGTCTTCAAGACGGTCGATACATGCGCCGCGGAGTTCGAGAGCTATACGCCGTATTGCTACTCCACCTACGAGGAAGAGAACGAAATCCGGCGCTCTTCGAGACCGAAAATCGTCATTCTGGGCAGCGGTCCGAACCGCATTGGGCAGGGGATCGAATTCGATTACTGCTGCGTTCACGCCACACTGGCCCTGAAGGAAGAAGGCTACGAAGCTATCATGATCAATTGCAATCCAGAGACGGTTAGCACGGACTACGACGTAGCCGATAAGCTCTACTTTGAGCCGTTGACCCTGGAAGACGTGCTCGAGGTCATCCACAATGAGCGCCCGGATGGGGTCATCGTGCAGTTCGGCGGCCAGACGCCGCTGAAGCTGGCAGTGCCACTCGAACGCCACGGCGTGCCGATCCTCGGGACGAGTCCGGATTCGATCGACGTAGCGGAGGACCGGAAACGCTTCGGTTACCTCCTGCAGCAACTCGGACTTCGGATGCCCGCCTGGGGCACAGCCATGTCGGTGGAGGAAGCGGAGGAGATCGCGGATCGGATCGGGTACCCTGTGTTGGTCCGGCCTTCGTACGTCTTGGGAGGCCGAGCCATGGAGATCGTGTACGACCGGGCGGGGTTGATACAGTACGTGCAAAGGGCTGTGCTTGTGTCGCCGGACCATCCGATCCTCATCGATCGCTTCCTCGAAGACGCCTTTGAGGTGGACGTGGACGCTTTATCCGACGGAACGAATGTCGTGATCGGCGGCATCATGCAGCATATCGAGGAGGCGGGCATTCATTCCGGCGATAGCTCCTGCGTCTTGCCTTCGTACATGATCTCCGAGGAGCATCTGGAGGAAATCCGGGACTGGACTCGCAAGCTCGCCCGGGCGCTCAAGGTGGTGGGGCTCATCAACGTGCAATACGCCATCAAGGATGGTCTGCTCTACGTGTTGGAGGTGAACCCGCGGGCGTCGAGGACGGTGCCTTTCGTTAGCAAGGCGACTGGTGTGCCGCTGGCCAAAATCGCCACGAAGCTGATGCTGGGAAAGAAACTGCCGGAACTGGGGTTGACGAAAGACATCGAGACCCGTCAGTACGCCGTGAAAACGCCTGTCTTTCCGTTCGCCAAGTTCCCGGGCGTCCGGAACTATCTCGGACCGGAGATGAAGTCCACCGGTGAGGTCATGGGACTGGCCCCAACTTTCGGTCTGGCCTTTGGCAAGGCGCAACTGGCTGCCGGGAACAAGCTCCCGCTTTCGGGCAACGTTTTCATTTCCGTGAATGATTTCGACAAGAAAAAGGTGATCCCGATTGCACGTCAGCTTGCGGAATTGGGCTTCGGGATTCTAGCCACCAAGGGGACCTGGCAAGCGCTCCAGCGGGCGGGGATTGAGGCACGACGAGTCTACAAGGTGAACGAAGACCGGCCGAACGTGGTCGATCACATCATCAACGGCGAAATCCAGATGATCATCAATACACCCCTCGGGAAGGCCTCTCGCTACGACGAGTACGCGATGGGGCGAGCTGCCATCCTGTACGGGGTGCCGATGCTCACCACGCTTTCGGCATCAGCCGCAGCCGTTGAGGCAATACGAACACTGCGTCGGGAAAAGGGCAGTGTGATGAGCCTACAGGAGTACTACGACACTTTCCGACAGGAGAAGATGCGCGGTCTTGCGATAGCGTAGGAGGAGGGACCCTTTTCCGACCGTGGAAAAGCTCAGCGGCTGGTGGTTGCCCTCGGGTTCCTGGCGGGCGAGCGTGGAAGGGGGTTGTCTGGAGGCAATGAAAGAGTATCCAACGTGGCCGCGACGGAGGCGAGGAAAGAATACGTACCCTCCACGCTCCGGAGGCACTGTCTGATCTGGCGTGAGAAATGTCCCCGGTTCGATCCCAAGGTGCGCAAGAGCGAGTCCGCTGCCGATCCTTTCACGGGGTCGGGAAAGGCTAATTCCGCGACGAGCAGGCGGGCATACAAGTTGCCAACCTGCGCGGGGGTAGATTGGCCGCGGGAGCGAGGTGAAAGAAAGCGTGCCGCTGTGAGGATTGCCACAACGGCGAGAACGAAAGCGAAAGCCGCTCGCACTCTGCCGGACATGGACCTCCACCAAATCGAGCCGTTGGATCGGAAAGCCGTGCCAAGCTTTCGAACGCGCCGCGAACGCATGCGTTCCCTTCCAAGACCACAGCTCCAGGTGGAGAGACAATGAAACCCAGCTACCATCTCCGCACAACCCTGACCGCCATTTTGGGCCCTGAACGAGCCCGCCAGACGGCAGGGGCGGATCACGAGAGCCTTCTGCATCAGGTGACCGATGCGCTCCGCTCCCGCTACGGAACGTGGGAGGGGAGAGTCGACGTTCGTCCACTCGCAGGGGGCGAGGTCGAGGTTCAGTTTTATCCACGCAGGATGGATGAGGAAGCCGAGCAGCTACACGCTCAGGCCATTGGGGCGACGCGCGAGAGACGAATCGCCATCGCGGCGGCGAAATGGATCGAAGCTGCGAATCGAAATCCGGTCGATCCGAAGTATTGGTTTCATGCGGGCGTCGCCAACTTCGAACTGCACCGCTACCCAGAAGCCCACCAACAGCTTGAGCGGACACTCCGCCTGTGTCCGTTTCATCACAGAGCGCACTTGGTCCTTGGAACCCTATTCTTGAAGCTCCGGAAACTCGAAGATGCCGAACGTCATCTCCAGGCCGCTGTGAGCCTTTGTCCGAATGATCCTCTGGCGAGATTGAATCTCGGTGCGGTCTACAGCGTTCTGCGCAAGTACGAAGACGGGATTCGGGAGTTTCAGGAAGCCATTCGCCTCGCTCCCACCGACCCGCGTCCCTGCCTCGGTCTGGCCAAGGTTTACAGCTTGCTCGGGAAAAGCGAAAGGGCAGAGTACTACTACCGCCAAGTTATCCGCCTCGACAAGTCTGGCGCCCTCCGTAGACAGGCCCAGATGAACCTCACCGTGAGCGGGGCACCGGCACAGGCGCGCGGAGCCGAGACCACACCGGACTCCCAGCTCGAGACCACGCAGGTCCTGGCTCCCGAGCAGGCGGGTCCGGATCTGCGAGAATTCGCCGCCCGCGCCGGGAGATATGCATCTCTGGATCCCGACAGCCTGTTCGCGCTCGCTTATCGCTCCTACCTGTCCCTCGATTACGAGAAGTCATTGGACCAGTATGCTGCGTATTGCTTGAAGCGGCCTACCGACGCGAGCGGATGGTTTGGCCTCGGCGAAACGGCGATCCGCGCCGGCCACCTCAGGCTCGCCCTGCACAGCCTCCAACGCGCCTGCGAACTTGCCGCCAAGCCGACTTTTTTCAAACAGCTCGGGCTGGTCTACTACCTGCTATCGGACTTTGCTCAGGCGGAAGAGGCCTTGAAAAAGGCGCGCGATCTTGGCAAGAAGGACTCCGTGCTCCTTTCATTGCTGGGTGAGACCCTGGCTCGGCGCGGTGAGTTCGGGCGCGCCGCGGCCATTTTTGAAGAGGCGCTCCAAGAGAACCGTAATAACGTAAAAGCGCGCTACGAGCTTGCCAAGTTGCTGCAAGCCGCGGGGAACACCACGGGGGCCTTGCAACAACTGGACGAGATTCTGTTGTCCCCGGTTGACTCCCCCGTCCGTGAACAAGCGGAGAAGCTACTCGAGGCGATTCGCAAACCGGGAGCTGACAAGCGGAGCATTCAGGCAGCGATCTGAGCCTCCGTTCCTCGTACGAACCGCCCATCCAAACCAATCGAACCAGGACGGAAACCCAGGAGGGTAAAGTTGCAGGCCGTCATCCTCTGCGCCGGGAAAAGCACACGGACCTACCCCCTGACCTTGTCCCGGCCGAAACCATTGCTGCCCCTCGTGAACAAGTCGATCCTCGAATGGAACCTGGCGGAATTGGAAGGGGTGGTGGAAGAGGCTGTTCTGATCGTTGGCTACAAAGCCGAGATGGTGAAGGAGGCGATAGGCGACCGGTTTGGCTCGATCCGGATCGTCTACACGGAGCAGCAGCAACAGCTCGGGACCGGCCACGCAGTCCTACAGGCGGCAGACCGGCTCCGAGGGCCATTTCTTGTCCTCAATGGGGACGACGTGTACTCGCGAGACGATTTCCTTCGTCTCTCCGGGGCGCAAGCGGCCGCCTTGGTGTGCGAAGTCGCCAACCCAAGCCTATACGGAGTGTATCAGGTAGACGCAGATGGCCGAGTACTCGACCTGGAGGAAAAACCGGCCAAGCCGAAGGGGAATTTGGCCAATCTCGGCTGCTACAAATTCCCGCTGGAGGTTTTACAGTATCTCAGAAATACCCCAAGGAGCGAACGAGGCGAGATCGAGATCACGAGCGCGATCCGTGCCCTCGCGATGGACAGACCGTTTTACGCAGTTCGCCGGAGCGGGAGATGGCTGCCAACGGGCTTCGCCTGGGACTTGCTGAAGAATGCAAGGTCACTCTGGATAGAAGGGGCAGTTCCTGCCCGTTCTGTGCACTCAAGCTCCCGGATCCATCCCGCAGCCACAGTCCTTGAGCCCGTGCACATCGGCCCACGCTGCGAAGTCGCCGCCGAAGCCGTGATTGGCCCATACACTGTGCTTGTGGCAGACTGCAAGGTCGACCCGGCGGCGGTCGTGTCCGGTTCCGTGGTGATGCAAGGCTCCGTGATTGGCACGGCTGCCGTAATCACGGACTCCATTGTCGGCCGGGGTTGCCAACTGGGTTCGTGCACCCGCACGCTTGCCAAGCCTGGCGACGCGGACATGGTTACTTCGGAAGTCAAGGGCAAGCGTCTCTCGACAGGTCTCGAACAGCTCGGTGCTGTCCTCGGCGACGACGTGGAAGTTGGCTCGGGAGTCACCTTTCTGCCGGGCGTCAAGGTATGGCCGGGGATTCGGATCCCTGCTGGCCAGACCGTGCAAGCCGATCTCCGACCGGCAGACTTCGTCTGGGAGTAAACCAGCCTTGAGAGAAACGCCCTGGCCGCAAGGCCTCGACCATGGAGTCATGCAATTCCGGCCCCCGGCGTTGGGTCCGTTGGCCCTAACGGGAACTGCGACAGCCGAACCCTCGCGTACATCGGCGCGAGTCGCGGCCGTGATAGGGAGAGGGAGCGGGGAGGAAGCGCTGGGCTAGGGTTAGGAGGGGGAGATCTAGGCACTGAGCGAAGTAACATAACATATCTTATACGGCAGGAGGGGAAATCCAACTCAATGGCACGGCGGAACAACTAACCCACCACTTTCCGCAGCTCGTACGCGAAACGTTCCACCTCGTCGCGTTGCGTGTAGATGTGGCACGAGACACGGATGGCGTCCAGACGGTGCTCACCGACGGGCCGAACGCGGAAACCGAGCCTGGCCAGCTGTTCCAGAACTTCGCGCGTTGGCTTCCGAAGCGGCCGAAAGGCCACGATCCCGCAACGACTCCGTTCTTCCCGCGGAGTGAGGATTTCCACTTCGGGAACCTCCTCGAGGAGCTCCAAAAGGCGCCCCGCCAAGAACCGGTCCCGCGCTTCGACGCGCTCCATGCCGATCATTGAGAGAAAATCAATCGCGGCACCAAGCCCCAGAACGAGAGCCACGTTCCGCGTGCCGTACTCCACGCAGCGGGCCTCGCGAAGATACTCGAGATGCAATCCATCGAGGTCGTACGCCGCATCCGAATGCGCGCCGACGAAAGGTGGCTTCCAAATATCGTGCATTGCCCTGCGGATGTACAAGATCCCGGTGCCCTTCGGGCCGAGTAGCCACTTATGCCCGCTCGTAGCGTAGAAATCGCACTCGAGGTCATGCAGATCTACCGGCATCTGCCCGGGCGGATGAGCGCCATCGATCACACACCAAATGCCCCGTTCCCGGCACAGCCGTGCCACTTCTTTGACCGGAAATACCGTGCCGACGGTACACGTCATGTGGCATATCGAGACAACGCGCGTCCTGGCCGTGAGATGACGTTCGATGGTCTCCAGGTTTTCCTCGGCCCGGAGCGCGGGTTCGAAAAGGCGAATTCGAATCCCCTTCTCCTTCATCAAGGCAAGCCAGGGCATAGCGCCCCCCACGTGCTCATGCGTCGACATGAGCACCTCGTCTCCAGCTCTTAAAGGAAGTCCGCGCGCGATGAGGTTCATGCCCTCAGTTGTATTCCTCGTGAATCCGATCTCCTCCGGCAAACAGCCCAGAAAAGCGGCTGCTCGCTGACGAACCGCCTCCAGCTCTTCGTGTCCCGTCTCCGAAAGAACCTCAAGGCGCCTCGTCGCCTCCTCCACCGCCTGGATCACCGGATAAGGCGACGGACCTAGCCCACCATTGTTAAAGTACACTCGATCCCGTGTGAGCGGAAATTGAGCGCGCACCATCCGCCAGAAACCCTCGTCCGCAGCGACGGCCCCACTGTCTGACTCGGGACGGGGAAAGGGCAAGTCTGTTCCTCCTGCCCTTCTCGTCCAAGCCAGCGCACCCGGGATGGCTGCGCCCCACAAGGCGGCCGCAAGGCCCTTCCCTGCCGTCTTGAAGAACCCGCGTCGGCTTTCTTCACGAACGAGACTGATCATGGCGCGACCCCTCCGGTGTATGGGTCTCCTTCGTCCGTCCGCAATCCTGCTACATAGCACCAGCCTGACCGCCGTGCCCCGCCAGATGTTGCCCCGCCAGTTTCAAGGCCTACCGCCTCCTGAGGGCTCGACATGCTCCGCTGGCGAGCGGCAGGCAGCGTCGGAAAACTCCCACCCCTCAGCTGATGCGAAACGGCGCCGGCGTGAACGAAAGAATGAAAATCAGGAAGACGAGGGCTCCTAGGGTACGCCGTTTCCAGTCCAGGGGTGTAAAGTCGTCCAGGGGCGGCGGATGTCGGTAGCCAAGCCAAATCAGAAGCAGAATGAGCAGCAACCAGCCCCAGTAAACAAAAGCACAAACAATGGCGAAGGCCCCAAGGAGAAGCTTGTACAGGACGTTGCTACGGCGGCCAAACATGGCATAGAGGACATGTCCTCCGTCGAGCTGGCCTATGGGGAGCAGATTCAAAGCGGTTACGAACAGGCCCGCCCAGCCAGCGAAAGCCACCGGGTGGAGCACAAGATCATATCCGTGGGGGATCGTGCCGACCGCTAATCGGCTGAGCAACTTGAACAGGAGCGACTCGCCGAGGAAGATGGTCCCCGGGGGGATGTTCTCCAGCGTCTGAAGACGCGACCACTGGAGACCGAAGTACAGGGTCGGGATTGCCAGAGCAAGCCCCGCCAACGGTCCCGCCACCCCGATGTCGAAGAGCGCCTTCCGGCTCGGCATGCGGTCCTCCATGCGGATGACCGCTCCCAACGTTCCGAAAGGATTCAGCCATGGGACGGGAAATGGCAGGAAAAAGGGCAATGTCGCCTGCACCCTGTACCGCCTGCACATCAGATAGTGTCCCATCTCATGGACGGTGAGGATGGACATGATGGCAATGGAGTAAGACAATCCCCGAGCGAGACTACCCTCCCCTACGGCACCCACGAACCAGGTCGACAGAAACGTTAGGATGAACAGAGCCGCATTCAGTAGAGGCCTGTCGCGCCGCAACCAGCCCAGGGCGCCCATCCCGCGACGCCTGCTCCAAATGGGTGGCGCTTCCCGTCCCCACGGCGCAAATTCGCCACCTTCCTTCGGCAGATCCGCCCTATCTTCCCTTTCCACCCAATTACCCATCAGAACCCATCCCGCTTGCGCCTCAACGATCGGCGTACAACCGCTAGGCCGACCGTGACCTCCTGCGTCAGTAAGGACCCTGATTGAAGGTGCCCTTGCTGATCCGCGTTATTACGCGCAATTTCCTAATTGATCGCTACCCGTACTTCTGTGCCGCCGGTGGCTCCGGAGATCTCCTGCGCGTTTCCCCCGTTCACAGCGATCTCCGCTGTCCCGTTGCTCCCAGGCAACACGACAAGCTCGCGCACGCCGCCTTCTGCGTAGCAGCTTACCTTTCTCAGCTGCCTATTCTGGAGATAGACCGGCCCCAGCTCTAGTAGCCGGTTCGGAAGATTCGTGATGAGATTGCCGAATCTATCCACGTGCCGGACCTGGCCAGCGACGACGCCGGGCTCCGGCACGAGCTGCGGATAAGGAATGTCAAACGTCATCACGCTCGAGACAGCTTCACCCAGTTCGTGAATCCGGCATCCTTTGCTGAGACGAGCGGCTGCGGGTGCGAAAACATCACGCGCGTGAAATGTCGCGCTCGCTGACAGCGGAATTGACAGACGTACGAACCGCGCATACGTAGCCGTGGAGAGACACTCCGATAGCAAGCCGTTGTCCGGTCCGACAAAATATCGTCCGTCGATCTCCGCGGCGATGGCAAGCCTTTCCGAACCAACCCCGGGGTCCACGACAGCCAGATGCACCGTGCGCGGGGGGAACGCGCGGAAAACCGAGGCGAGGACGTAGGCGCCATAGCGAACGTCATGCCGCGGAATCGAATGCGTGACGTCGGCAATGACGCAGGACGGGTTCACCCTCAGGATCGCACTCTTGACTGCCCCAACGAACCAATCGCTGTCGCCGAAATCGGTGATCATCGTCACGATGCCCATGTCACCGCGCTCTCCTCCCTGCCTGCCAGCGTCTCCTTTCCGCCCCATCTGCCGATACGCGTGCGGAACTGACCGCTTCCAAGATGTCTCGGACCGCCGCGCTCGGGTCCTCGCTGCCGAAGACGGACGAACCCGCCACCAGCACGTCCGCACCCGCCTCAGCCACCCGCGCCGCGTTTTGCGGACCTACTCCCCCATCGACTTCCAAGAGCGCATGGCAGTCGTGCGCGTCCAACAAGCGCCGAGCCTCCGCAATCTTGGCCAGTCCGAATGGCACGAACCGCTGCCCGCCGAAGCCTGGCTCTACCGTCATTACGAGAAAAAGATCGAGTAGCTGCGCAAGGTACTTCATAGGCGGCATCGCTGTGGCCGGGTTCAAGCTGAGGCCGCATTTTGCGCCTAATTGCGTGATTCGTTCGAGGGAACGGTACGGATGAGTGGCTGCTTCCCAGTGAATGGTGATGATGTCGGCCCCAGCTTCTCGGAAGTCCGCAAGGTAGCGATCGGGGTCGTCAATCATGAGGTGCACGTCGATGACGATCTCGGGGGAAACGCAGCGACGTACGGCCTCTACGATGTTCGGGCCGAAAGTAATGTTCGGGACAAAGTGACCGTCCATGATGTCGACGTGGATCCAGGAGGCTCCGGCCGAGACGACGGCTTCAATTTGCTCGCGGAGTCGAAGCAGATCCGCGGAGAGGATCGAGGGAGCGAGGATCACCGAGCGCATCGATGCGTCCCTACGGTTGGGTTGGGTACTGGCTGACGACAAGGTCCAGTGTGTCCCCGGCGCTGACCTCTTGGCCCGGGGGTATGGACTGGTCCAGGACGGTCTCCGGCAGCAGCTCAGACGTCGGCTGGTAGCGGATGGTGCCGGGCGTGAGACCGGCCTTTCGGATTTGCCGAATGGCATCGTCGAGGGACTTGCCCACGACGTCCGGCACCATGAACCGGGACGGGGCGGGGCCAAGGCTCACGGTGATGCGGATTCCGGTGCCAAGCTCAACTTCCGTCTGGGGCGGAATCGATTGGTCGACAACAACCCCTTCGGGGTAATAGGAGGAGTACGTGTAGTCCACATTCTGGAGGTTCAGGCCGATACTTCCCAGGCGGAAACGGGCGTCCCGCTCGGATCCACCGACGAGGTTCGGCACGGGGATCTTCTTCTCGCCCTTGCTGATCGTCAGGTAGATCCGTCTGCCCTTCTTGACCTGACTACCCGCCCTTGGCTCCTGAAACACCACGTGACCCGGAGGCACATGCGCATCGTATCTGTCGGAAACCCTTACCACCCGAAGGCCGCGGCTCTCCAACACTTCCTTTGCCGACTGGAAATCCAGGTTCGTCACGTCCGGGACCGCAATGGCTTGGCCGTGGCGGGTGTAGACCGGCATGACGATCCTGTCCAAGGCGAGGTACAGGAGCGCGAGGAAGACGAGCCATCTCACGAGCCTCTTGTATCGCTTTCGCGTGGACGGTCCCTGCTTTTCAGCGGCCACCATCGAGCGGATCTCCTTCACGTGCGAATCAGACGAGCGGCGAAGACGCCGTCCAGCCCGTGTCGATGAGGAAAAGTACGAACGAACCCATTGCTGGTACAGTATTCGGAAGGGACGTACTTGTCCGCCGGATCGAGCACGTACTGAGGGGTCTCGGACAAGAAGCGCGCAACGACGTCTTCGTTCTCTTCCATTTCGAGTGTGCAAGTGGCGTACACCAGTACGTCACCGGGCATCTGGAGCCGAGCCACGGATTGGAGCATGCGGAGCTGAAGATCAGCCAGTTCCCGGATCTGCTCGGGTTTCCTTTGCCACCGAAGATCCACCCGTCTGCGAAGAACTCCCGTCCCGGAACATGGAGCGTCGATCAGGACCTTTGTCATGCGAGCAAATGGGAGTGCGGTGGCGTCCGCAACCAAAAGCAGCATGTTCCCGAGTCGGAGCCTTCGCTGTTGTTCTCGAACCAGCCTTAGCCGTGCGGGATGGATATCCGATGCAAACACGCAGCCGTCGATCCCGATTTCTTCGGCAATGGCGGTGGCCTTGCCACCCGGAGCCGCGCAGACGTCCCAGACGCGTTCCCCCGACCGCGGGGCCAAAAGCCTCACCACAAGTTGAGCGCTGGCATCCTGGGGCGTGATCAGACCCGAAACGAACTCGTCAAGCATCGGCAGCGGTTCCGGGAGCTCCGAAAGCACCAGGTACCCTGGAAAGCCTGGCAGCTCCTCAGCATGGATCCCACGTGCCTTCAAGGATTGGACCAGTTCCGCCGGCTTGAGCCCTGCTGGCTTCACCCTCACCGTCAGAGGAGCCGGTTCGTTATTCGCCTTGAGGAGTGCCAGCGTATCTGATTCGCCAAAGCGCGTAAGCCATCGGGCAACCATCCAGGTCGGATGACTCCAGCGGATAGCCAGCCTCTGCGCGAGATCCGGCGAAGCTGGCTCCAGTGCCTCCCGTGGCGTCCTCTGAATCGCGCGCAAGACCGCATTGGCGCGATTCGCCCACGTTTGTCCCCGGCGACGCTTGACAATCTCAACGGCCTCATCCACCGCAGCGAAGCTGGGCACGTGAGTTAGGAAAAGGAGTTGGTAGATGCCCATTTCGATCGCAGCCCGTACGTCCGCCGGGACGCGCAAATAGTCGCCCCGGTAGTGCTTCCTTGCTATCCAGCTCAGGTAGCCCTTCCAACGTACCGTTCCGCGGACCAGCTCCGTCAGAAGCTTCCTCTCCCTCGCATCCTCCACTCGTCGCAAATGAGCGGAGAGGAGCAAGTCCACGTACACGCGTCCTTCGTATGCTCTGGCAAGAAGCTGAGCCGCAAGCTCCCGTGCCGTGGAGGCGCCGGGGTTCGGACTCACGCCGTCCTCATGCAAGGTCACTGGGCGGCTCCGAGCCGAAGCGGTCACCTGGTGCAACTCGATACCCTCTGAGGAACTCAGGAGCTGTCATGATCCGTTTGCCACTGGGCTGGAGCTGCAACAGCCGCACGCAGCCCTCGCCCGCCTTCACGAGGAGCTCCCCGGTTTTCGCATCCGCGCGCAGGACCGTGCCCGGTTCAGATGTTCGTACCTCCCGGTCGCGTTGCCCCGGGTCCGCCGCCTCAGCCCTGTGGAGATTCAGAAGCTTCCCCTTCCAGAATGTGTATGCCCCCGGATGGGGCGAAAGTGCCCGGATGAGCCGAGACAGATAGTCGCTTGGCTGGCTCCAGTCAATCCTCCCCTGCTCGGGACGGATCTTGGGGGCATGGGAAGCTTCTCCCTCCTGAGGCCGCGGGTGGAGCTCACCTGAGGCAAGACCATCGATAGTTTCGAGGAGGGTTTCGGCGCCCACCTCCGCGAGACGCGCTTCGAGTTCTCCCGCCGTTTCCAGCGGAAGGATGGCGACGCGGCGCTGGAGAAGAACATCGCCCGTGTCCACTTTCTCATTGATCAAGAACGTGGTGACGCCCGTCTCGCGCTCACCGTTGAGGATCGCCCAGGGCACGGGCGCCGGCCCACGGTACTTCGGCAAAAGCGAAGCGTGGAGATTCACTGTGCCGTACGGCGGGATTTGGAACACCTCCCGCGGTAGGATACGAAAGGCCACGACCACAAAAAGATCCGCTCCCAGGCCGCCCAACGCCTCCAAGAAGCCCGGGTCTCGCAAGTCCTCCGGGGTCAGGACAGGGATTCCGAGCCCCTCAGCCAACTTCTTCACTTCGGTCGGCTGCACCTTCTGTCCACGCCCGCGCGGACGGTCTGGAGCCGTAACCACAGCCGCCACCGTATGCGAGGACTGGCAGAGTTTCCTCAGGGCCGGCACCGAAAAGGGGTCGCTTCCGAAGAATATGATCCTCATCTCCGCGCTTCCGACTCAGTTGTGTAGCCTTTGCGCGCGCCTTCACTCGGACAGCTTTCGCGCAACGGACCCACGCGCCAACTCTATCTTCACGTTCTCCGCGATCTTCACGATCAGGATATTCTCCTTCTCCTTGATCCCCACCACCGTGCCGTAGATCCCCCCCACCGTGATGATCCGGTCGCCTTTTTGGATCGAGGCCAGCATCTTCTGGTGCTCCTTTTGGCGCTTGGCCTGGGGGCGGAAGATGAGGAAGTACATGATGAGGATGATCAGGATGATGGGCAGCCACATGGCCAGCGGGTTCGGACCCTGGCCTGTCGGACGTGTGTTCTGCGCAAGGAATAGCAAAATTGCGTTCACCACGGTCGCCTCCTGTGGTTATTGATGCGCTTCTCCTTCCTACGGACGCACAGCGTAGTCGCTCGCTGGAGCGAAACGTACTGAGCGCCAGCCTCCTCCGGATAACTTTCGCCCTCTGTCATGCGCGGCATCCCTCTTGGCTGAGCTCGTCCGCCGCCTCGACCGCATAGCGCGAATAGAAGCTGCGTTTCCAGCGCGCGAATTCCCCGGCGAGGATCGCCTCCCGCATCTCGGCCATCAGGGTGGCGTAGAAGGTCAAGTTGTGAATCGTGGCCAGTCGCAGGGCAAGGATTTCGCCGGCATTGAACAGGTGTCGAATGAACGCGCGCGTGAAATTTCTGCAGGCGTAACAGGAACACGTCTCATCAATCGGGCGGAGATCCTCCTTGAAGCGGGCATTCTTGATCACCAGAGGGCCGTCGCGAGTGAAGACCGTCCCATTCCGACCGTTCCGGGTGGGAATGACGCAATCGAATAGATCGATTCCGAGGGAAACAGCCTCAACGAGGTCTTCGGGTTTGCCAACCCCCATGAGGTACCGTGGACGGTCGTCGGGAAGAAGAGGGGCCACGAGGTCCACGATTTCGAACATGAGTTCTTTCGGCTCCCCTACCGAAAGGCCGCCGATCGCGTAGCCAGGGAAGTCCATCGCCACAAGCGTTTCGGCCGAACTCCTGCGCAAATCCCCGTAGACACTACCCTGTACGATCCCAAACATGGATTGAGGGAAGCCGTACAGGGGCTCGGTCTCAATGAAGCGCTTCAGACTACGCGCCGCCCAGTGGTGCGTCAGTTCCAGGGCCCGAACTGCGTATTCCCTCTCGCACGGGTACGGCGGGCATTCATCCAGAACCATCATGATGTCGCTTCCGATGGCGCGCTGGTAATCCACTACGGCTTCGGGCGTGAAAAGGAAATAGGATCCATCCAGATGCGACCGGAAGTACACGCCTTCCTCGGTGATCTTTCGAAACTCGCTGAGGCTGTAGACCTGGAATCCGCCGCTATCGGTCAAGATCGGATGTGACCAACCGGAGAAACGGTGCAAGCCTCCCATTTTGCGCAGGATCTCCAGTCCCGGGCGTAGGAACAGATGGTACGTGTTCGAAAGCATTATCTGGATGCCGCAGTCCCGAAGCTCGTCGGGGGATACCGCCTTCACACATCCCTGCGTGCCGACAGGCATGAACGCGGGAGTATCGACGGTCCCATGTGCCGTGATCAATTGCCCGACACGCGCCCGCGACTGAGCGTCCCGGGCTATGATCTTGAAGCTCGGGCTCACGTCAGCAACAGCTCCAAGGCTTCGGCAAGAGACCCAACCTGGAAGACCCGACTCGCTTCCTCAGGCTCGAGCCGTTCCGTCAGGAGTCGTGGGGCGACGACGCGCCCGAAACCCAGTCTCAACGCCTCCTGGATCCTTCGCTGCGCATATTGAACTCGTCTCACTTCGCCGGCCAGTCCCACCTCACCGAAGGCCACCACATCCTGTCCCACCGGCCGATTCTTGGCGCTTGAGGCCACGGCCGCGGCCACCGCCAGGTCGGCTCCAGGCTCCGCGATGCGGATACCTCCGGCCACGTTGAGGAATACGTCGTGCGAACCCGTTTTCACACCGGCTCTCCTCTCGAGCACAGCCAGCAACATGGCCAATCGACGGGGATCGAACCCGGTGCATGTCCGCTGGGGCACGCTGTAGTGGGTCACGGTTGTGAGAGCTTGGACTTCAATCAGGAGCGGACGGCTTCCCTGGATCAGGCAAGTGATCAGCGATCCCGGAACTGCCGTAGATCTCTCGGCCAGAAAGAATTCGCTCGGGTTGGGGACCTGCTGGAGACCAGCCCCCGTCATCTCGAAGACGCCGATCTCATCGGTCGATCCAAAGCGGTTCTTCGTAGCACGCAGGATACGGTAGGGATGCTGGGTGTCACCCTCGAACAGCAGCAGCGCATCGACCGCGTGCTCGAGCACCTTCGGACCGGCAAGGAAGCCCTCCTTCGTCACGTGACCCACCAGCACCGTGGGGATCCGACGTCGCTTGGCCATCTCCGCGATGGCGTGCGCGCACTCTCGAACCTGGGTCACGCTCCCCGGAGCACTATCGAACTCCGCCCGGGTAACCGTCTGAATCGAGTCGACGACCACCAACTCGGGGTTGACTAGTTCCACGGCCGCCAAGATCGCCTCGAGCGCCTGAGCCGACAGAAGCTGGATGTTCGGTCCGGTAATGCCCAGACGATCCGCTCGCAGTTTGATCTGTTCTTCCGATTCCTCGCCGGACGCGTAGAGGACCCGCTTGCCTGAGGCACTCACCGCTGCTGAACATTGAAGTAGGAGTGTCGACTTGCCGATTCCAGGCTGGCCCCCCAACAGAACGACGCTGCCCGGGACAAATCCCCCGCCGAGAACCCGATCGAGCTCACCCATTCCCGTGGACACGCGCAGCCGCGGACCGGTCTGGACCTGATCCAACGGTAGCGGCGCAACGATCCATTCCCGCTCGCTCGCTGCTCGGCGATGCGCCTTCTCGACGCGTTCCTCCACAAAGGAGTTCCAAGCGCCGCACTCGGGACATCGCCCCATCCACTTCGGACTGGCCATCCCGCAGTTCTGACACACGAACTGGGTTCGCACGGCTTCTTTCCGCGAGCCGCCCAAAACGCCCTCTTGCGCTTGCTTGAAAACCACTCCAATGAGATCCAACCCGGGCGAAAAGTAGTCAACCGGGCCTAGAAAAGCAAGCCGCCGTACCCGACGCGGGAGGATACAAAAAGACCAAGCCAGGGGGCTTGGTCTAAACTCTGTGGGCCAGGCGGGACTCGAACCCACAGCCTTCGGCTCCGGAGGCCGACGCTCTGTCCAATTGAGCTACTGGCCCGAGACGTCACATCTGCCTTCGCGCGGCGAGCACCGTGTTTCGCATCAGCATGGCGATGGTCATGGGTCCCACGCCACCCGGCACCGGGGTAATGGCCTTCGCAATCTGGCTCACGCCATCAAAGTCCACGTCCCCGACCAACCGGTACCCGCGCTCGACCGTCGGATCCTCGACGCGATTCACCCCCACGTCAATCACAACACATCCCGGACGAATCATGTCCGCGGTCACAAATCTCGGCACTCCCACGGCTGCCACGAGAATATCGGCCAGCCGCGTGATGGCCGCAAGATCCGACGTCCGACTGTGACAGACCGTCACGGTGGCGTTGGCACCTCGGCGCTTTTGCATCAGCAGGGCCGCCAGCGGCTTGCCCACGATATTGCTGCGGCCCATCACCACTACGTGCTTGCCCTCCGGGGAGTTCCCGGACCGAACGAGAAGCTCCTGAATCCCCGCAGGCGTACAGGGCACAAAAGTCGGCGCTCCCTCCAGCAGCTTGCCCACGTTGAAGGGGTGGAGTCCGTCCACGTCCTTCTCAGGCGGGATCGCCTCCAACACCCTTTCCTGGGACAGACCATCCGGCAGGGGAAGTTGAACCAGGATCCCATGCACCTCCGGAGTCTGCGCCAGCTTTCGAATCAGACCCAGGAGCTCTTCTTCGGGCGTATCCGCAGGAAGATCGTAGCGGAAGGAGACGATGCCCAGCTCCTTGCACGCCTTCTCCTTCATCCGGACGTAGCTGACCGATGCTGGGTTATTCCCCACCAGGATCACCGCCAGCCCCGGGGTCACGCCGGCTTTCTCGAGCTCTTTCACTTCCCGGTTCACTTCTTCCTGAATCTGACCAGCGATGGCCTTGCCGTCGATGATTTCGGCCACGATCCGTCTCCTACGGCAGATCAACCGGTTCGGAAATCCTCTGGATCGATTCGCATTGGCCGTTTGTTTCGTTCACGCTCAGGAGAACTGCGTGAAAGATCTCGGCCCCCTTCGCCAGCTGCATTGGTAGCGGAAGCTGATGCAGGAACCGCTCGATGGATACCGACCTCTCGGCGCCGATCACCCCGAGATGAGAGCCTGTCATGCCCACGTCCGTGATGTAGCCCGTGCCACCGTCCAGGAGCCGTTCGTCTGCGGTTTGCATGTGAGTATGCGTGCCGATTACCGCCGTGACGCGACCTGCAAGGTACCAGCCCAGCGCCTGCTTCTCCGCCGTGGCCTCCGCGTGTACGTCCACAATCCGAATCGGGCAATCCTGGACCTCTGGTTCGTCCAATACGCGGTCTAAAGTGCGAAAGGGGCAGTCGATCGGAAAGAGGAACGTCCTTCCCTGCACGTTGATCAGAGTAACGGGCGGAAGGCCGCTCTTGTTGTACACGGCAAAGCCTTTGCCGCGGACTCCGTCAGGGTAGTTCGCTGGCCGAAGAACCCGTGGATCGTCGAGCAACTCGCTATCGGACTGCCGATCCCAGACGTGGTTGCCCGTCGTCAACGCGTCGACGCCATTTTCAAAGAGCCGTCTGGCGAGATTGCGGTCCAACCCGCGGCCGCCCTTCAGATTCTCCCCGTTGGCGAAGCAGTAGTCGAAGTGGATCCCTTTCTCGCGCAACCGCTTAAGCGCCAGAAGCGCCGTTTGGACCCCCCTACTGCCCACAATGTCTGCCACGAAGAGAATCGAGACCACTTAGCCCCTCTTCTCGCAAGTACGCTGCAAATTTAGCCGACCCGGGCCAGGAAAGCAAACGGAAACTATTTCGCGTAGTCCACCGCCCGGAACTCGCGGATGACCGTAACCTTGATCTGGCCCGGATACTCGACCTCGCTTTGGATTTTCTCGGCGATGTCGGTGGCGAGCAGCTCCGCGGCCGCGTCGTCCACCTTCTCGGGTTGGACGATCACCCGCACTTCCCTACCAGCCTGAATGGCGTACGCCTGACCGACTCCCTCGAAGCTCTTCGCCAGCTCCTCCAGCTTCTCCAGGCGTTTGATGTAGCTCTCGAGGGTCTCCCGGCGGGCACCAGGTCGCGAACCCGAGATGGCATCGGCGGCCTTGACCAGCACCGTGATCGGCGAGATGGCTTCGACGTCCTCGTGATGCCCCACAATCGCATTTTGGACGATGTCGTTCTCCCCGTATTTCTTGGCCACCTCCGCGCCGATCTGCGTGTGCGTCCCTTCCGTGTACCGGTCGATCGCCTTCCCAATGTCGTGAAGCAGACCGGCCCGTTTCGCCAGATTGGCATCCAGACCGAGCTCCGCGGCCATGAGTCCAGCCAAGTTGGCGACCTCTACGGAATGCTGGAGCACGTTCTGGCCGTAGCTGGTGCGATACTTGAGTTTGCCCAGGAGCTTGATCAATTCTGGATGCAGGCCATGCACGCCCGCATCGAGACAGGCCTGTTCGCCGATCTCGTACAGCTTCTCTTCCATCTCCTTGCGCGTCTTTTCCACAACCTCCTCAATCCGCGTCGGATGGATGCGGCCGTCCGAGATGAGACGCTCGAGTGCGACGCGCGCGACCTCCCTCCGGAAGGGATCGAACGCGCTGAGGATCACGGCCTCCGGGGTGTCGTCCACGATCACGTCCACCCCGGTGGCCTGTTCGAAGGCCCGAATGTTCCTCCCTTCCCTCCCGATGATTCTCCCTTTCATTTCCTCGTTGGGCAAGTTGACCACGCTTACGGTGGTCTCGACGGAGTGATCAGCTGCCGAGCGTTGGATCGCCTGGATGATGATCTCCTTCGCCTCCTTGTTGGCCGTGAGCCTGGCTTGATCCTTGATCTCCTTGACGATCTGCGCTGCTTCCCTCCGGGCCTTATCCTTCAAACTCTCGAGCAACAGCTGCTTGGCCTCCTCCTGGGTCAGTCCCGCGATCCGTTCCAGGGCCGATCTCTGCTGGGCGATCAATTCCTCAAGTTGCCGTTCCTTGGAGACCAACTGTTCTTCCTTGGCTCTCAGCAGCTCTTGCTGTTGATCCAGCGCCCGCATCTTCTCTTCGAGCATTTCGGCTCGCCGGTCCAGGGTGCTTTCTCTTTGCTGAAGCTGCCGCTCGAGCCTTTGGAGTTCGGCGCGCTGGTTTCGGAACTCGTTCTCCACGGACTGCTTAAGGCGAAGGTATTCCTCCTTTGCCTCCAGGAGCTTCTCGCGTTTGATGGCCTCGGCTTCCTTCTGCGCCTCGGAAACAATTCGCTCCGCAATGATCTCCGCGCTGGCCACCCTCTTTTGGCCAGCCCGCTTGCGGAGCGTCCAGCCTGCAAAGAAACACAGGGCTCCGAGCCCAATCGAAGCAACGATCCAGAGCAGCGTCATCGCTTCTTCACCTCGCTTTCCGTAGGGTGCAAGACAAAAGCCCCACTTCCCGACCCTCCTGCTCTCGGCTACCAGCGGAGCAGGTACCACCTCGCCACGGGTCAGGAAGTGGGGCCTCGACTACCGAGAGGTGTGGCTTAGAGCCCTCCCTACTCGGTTGCCTCCTTGTGGAGATACTCGTCGAGCTTGCTGGCCAAGATCCGCAGCTTCCGATTGTAGGAGGAAAGGATCTCCTCCTTTTCAGCCCGCTCGCGGAACAATTCGTCCGCGATGTTCAAAGCCGCCAAAATGGCCACCTTGAGCGACGAGTTCACGGAGGTCGACTCGTCCACCTCGCGCATCTTGCTGTCGACGTACTCCGCGACGTGTCGGATGTACTCCGGGTCACTATCTCCCCGAATGGCGTACTCCGCACCGAAGATGGTGACCTTGACGACGTTGGAATCGGCAAACATCGACGCGTTTCGCTCGCGAAATCGCCACCACCGCCTTCTTCGCGGGGGGCTTTTCAACTTCCCTTCCTCAGCCCTAAGCCGCGACCGCGTCGCCGGCGTTGGGCAGAACCTCGTACTGACCCGTGGCTCGTGCTTTTCAGCCCCCGATGGGTATCTGCTCAAGCTTCTTCAGCAGGTCTTGGATCCTCCGCTTGACTTCCTCCTCCCGTGCCTTCAGCCGTTGGATCTCCTCATGATGCTGGGCAATACCCTGCTGTTGCTGGCGCAGTGCTTCAATAGTTCGCTCGTTTTCCTCCAGCTTCGCCAGCAGCTCGGCGTTCTGCATCCGCAGGTCGCGGTTCTCCAGCTTCAACTTGTTCAGAAGTTCGATGAGACGTGAGATCTTCTCATCCAGCTCGTCGATTGGTTCCAATTCCATAGCAGCCTTCCTACCGCGGCCTCAGAGTCACGCCCAACTCCTGCGCCAAAGCGCGCAAGATCTCCACTATCCGGTCCCGCACTTCCTGCTCCGTAAGCGTCCTTTCCTCGGCCTGGAACGTAAGCGCAAAGGCAAGGCTCTTCTTCCCCGCCGGAATCTGGGGGCCTCGGTAAAGGTCGAACAGACGCACCGACTGAAGGTATGGCCCTCCGTGCTTCCAGATGACGGCTTCCACCGCTCCTGCCGGGAGCGTTTCGTCCGCGAGGAGCGCGAGGTCCTGTTGGACTGGAGGAAACTTCGGAATCGGCACGTAGATGCGCTCCGTGATGGCTACGGCCTTCACCCTTTCCCAGTCCACCTCGAAGCCGTAGACAGCCTGCTCGCAGTCATAACTCTTAAGCACATCCCGTGCCAGTTGTCCTGCGTACCCCACCTTTGTCTCGTCCACGCAGAGGGCAAAGCCCCCCTCTTCGAGCCAGGGACGATCCGAAGCCTCAAGGCGGATATCCTTCCGTCCTGTGAGATCGCGAAGCACTTCTTCCACGACACCTTTGAGGTCGTAGAAATCGGCTGCCCTCTCCTGCGTGCGCCAGGTCTTGTACGCGAAAATCCCGCAGATGGTGCCGGCCAGGTGCATCTTCTCGCAGTACGCCCCGTCCGCGCTTCGGGCGAATACCTTGCCCCATTCGAACAAGAAGACCCTGGGCTGCCTCCGATTGAGGTTACGGACTGTGGAGGCCAGGAGTCCGGGAAGCAAGCTAGGACGCAGCCAGGCCAGTTCTTCTCCCAGCGGGTTAAGAACCTTGACCAGGGTTTCGGGACCATCCGAGAACGCTTCCGCTTGGGCTCGGGAGATCAAGCTCAGGTTCACCGTTTCAAAAAAACCCAGCCCGACCAGGAGGGAACGAGCCTTCTCGAGAAGCTGATCCCTCCCTTCCCCAGTTCGGGACTCGTCGATTGGGGCGACCGGGTCCGGATGGATGCGCTCGTAGCCGTAGTGGCGGGCCACTTCCTCGATCAGATCGATCTCCCGGGTGAGGTCAGGACGGAAGGTCGGCACCGTGACCGCGTAGCCCGTCTCCTGTTCCTGCACCTCGAGACCGAGCCGTCTCAGGATTCCCTCCATTTCCCTTGGCGGGATAGCGGTTCCCAACACCTGATTGGCTCGGCTCGGACGGAAAAACACCGTCCGGGGCCGAATGGGATCGGGGTACACATCCACAATGCCGCGCGCCAGCTTGCCCCCCGCCGTTCTTAGAATAAGCTCGCACGCCCGGTTGGACGCCGCCACAACCCCCTCGGGGTCGACCCCGCGCTCGAAGCGGTAGGAGGAATCGGTCGAGATTGTGAGCTTGCGCTTGGTCCTGCGGATGCTGTCGGGGGAGAAATAGGCGCTCTCGAGAAGCACCCTGCGTGTGCGCTCGGACACCTCGCTGTTCTCTCCCCCCATCACCCCGGCGATGGCTACCGGCTTGCTCCGGTCGCAGATGAGTAGGGTATCGGAGAAAAGCGTGCGCAGCTTGCCATCCAGCGTGATGAACTCCTCGCCTTCTCGAGCGAACTTGACCACGATCGTGCCCTCGTCGAGACGATCGTAGTCGAAGGCGTGGAGAGGCTGGCCGAACTCGAGCATCACGTAGTTCGTCACATCGACGACGTTGTTGATGGAACGCATGCCCACCAGCTCGAGTCGGCGAGCCAACCACAGGGGGGAAGGCGCCACCTGCACGTCCCACAAGAACCTCGCCGTGTAGCGAGGGCAAGCCTCCGGAGCCTGGACATCGACGCGCACCCACTCCTCGACCCGTTCGGGCTCCTCCGATAGGCGAGGCCGAGGCAGGCGAAGCTCTTTCCCCCACGCTACGCTCAGTTCTCGTGCGATGCCGATCGTCCCGAGGCAATCCGGCCGGTTGGGGGTGACGTTCACCTCAAAGACCCAATCTTCCCCCACCACATCGCGCAAGTCTTGCCCGGTCCAGAGGCTACCCCCATTGTCCAAGAGGAGGATTCCCTCTGCGCGGCTCGTCAGCCCGAGCTCGGCCTCCGAACACAACATTCCCTGCGACGTGACCGAGCCGAAGCTCCGGGGTTCAACCCGCTGACCGTCCGCGAGGATTGCCCCGGGAAGCGCCAATGCTGCCCATAGCTTGGCACGGACGTTCCGGGCTCCGCAGACCACGGTCATCTTGCCGTAGCGGCTTCCCGCGTCCACAACGGCGAGCCACAAATGGTCCGAGCCTGGGACCGGCTCCACCGAGAGAATTTGCGCGACCACGACCCCCTGAAACTGGGCCTGGACCCTCTCGAGAGATTCCACCTCGAGGCCGAGCATCGTCAGGCGGTCAGCCACCTCCTCCGGGGTGGCCTCGAGTTCGACGTACTCGCGAATCCAGTTGTAGGTCGTTTTCATGATCTGTCAGAACTGGCTCAGGAAGCGTAGGTCATTGTCGTAGAAGAGGCGAATGTCGCCGATCTGGTATTTGAGCATGGCGATCCGCTCGACCCCCATCCCGAAGGCATACCCAGTGTATTCCTCCGGGTCGTAGTCCACGAAGCCGAAGACCGCAGGATCTACCATCCCGGCGCCCGAAATCTCCAGCCAGCCGGTGTTCTTGCAAATCCGGCATCCCGCGCCCTTGCACATGATGCAGGAGAAGTCGTACTCGGCGCTGGGTTCCGTGAAGGGAAAGAAGCTGGGGCGGAAGCGAATGCGAACATCCTTGCCGAAAAGCTTCTGCGCAAAAGCCAGGATCACGCCCTTGAGATGGGCAAAGGTGACCCCCTTGTCCACCCAAAGACCCTCCACCTGGTGGAACATCGGTGAGTGGGTGGCATCCGGTGTATCCTTCCGAAAACAGCGCCCGGGGGCGATCATCCGCACGGGAGGTCGCTGCTTCTCCATGCTCCGGATCTGCACCGGAGACGTGTGGGTGCGCAGCAAGTGCGCTCCTTCGAGGTAGAAGGTATCCTGCAGATCTCTGGACGGATGGTTGGGTGGGATGTTCAGCGCTTCGAAGTTGTAGTAATCCGTCTCGATCTCCGGCCCCGTCTCCACGCTGAATCCCATGGAGGTGAAGATGTCGACGATCTCGTCCAGGACCTGAAGGAGAGGGTGAAATCGCCCGCGTTCCCACCGTGTTCCGGGCAAAGTGGGGTCGAAAACCACCTCCGCCCGTGCCTGAGAAGCCGCCGTAGCTCGGAGTCGGTCGATCTCTGCGGAAACGTACGCGCGGAGGTCATTGATGGCCTTGCCGACGACGGGCCGATCTTGGGGTGGTAGCTGCGCCAGCCTGCTGAAGAAGTCGGCAATCAGCCCTTTGCGACCAAGATAGCGGATGCGCAGCGCATCGATCTCGGCCACCAATGAGACGCTTCCGGCCTCGCGTTCGAATCGCTCCCGCGCGGACGAAACTTCCGCCAGAAGTCTTTCCTTTTCCCCTCCCATGGCGAACCGTCAGGCCGTAGCGGCGGGCGAAGCTACCGACTCCACCAGCTTGCGGAAGCCTTCGGCGTCGTTCACAGCCAGCTCGGCCAGTTGCTTCCGATTCAGCTGGATGTTCCGTTCCTTCAGCAGGTGAATCAGCGTAGCGTAGGTCAATCCGTATTGACGCGCAGCGGCATTGATGCGCAGGATCCACAGCCTGCGGAAGTCGCGCTTTCGTTGCCGACGATCGCGATAGCTGTAGCGCAGGGCCCGTTCTACGGCCTCCTTCGCCGTCTTGTAAAGACGGCTTTTCCCGCCCCAGTATCCCTTCGCCTGTCGCACGATCTTGCGTCGACGGCGATGGCCAGGTACCTTACCCGTTGCTCTCGGCATATCCTACTCCCTTCCTGAAATGGTCAGATCATGGCCGCGAACAGCCAGGGCTGTCAGGCCAGAATCAGCTTGCGAATCCGCTTCTCTTCGGTCGGATGGACCAACGCCGGCTTGCGAAGATTCCGCTTGCGCTTGCGGGTCTTCTTGGTCAGCAGGTGGCTTCCGCACGCCTTGTAGCGGCGGATTCTTCCTCCTCCGGTGATTTTGAAACGCTTCATCGCAGAACGATTGGACTTCATCTTCGGCATGCGAACGCTCCTCTTGCTCCCTTGTATGCCGTAATTCACTTCGGGGCCAGGAAAGCCACCAGGTCTTGCCCTTCCATGCTTGGCCCCTTTTCGACCTTGGCGACGTCGGACAGAAGCTCGACCACCTTCCCCATCACCTGGTGGCCGAAATCCATTCTTGTGACCTCTCGCCCACGGAAACGCACCGTCACTTTGACGCGATTTCCGTCCTCGAGGAATTCCCGAGCCTGCCTGCACTTGGTCTGGATGTCGTGAAGCTCCGTCCTCGGGCTCAGACGAATCTCCTTGACGACGATCGTATGCTGTTTCTTGCGGCTTGACCTTTCCTTCTTGCTCAGTTCGTAGCGGTACTTCCCGTAGTCCATGATGCGACACACGGGAGGCGTGGCGTTCGGCGCCACCTCCACGAGGTCGAGGCCCAACTCTTCCGCAATTCGCAGCGCTTTCGCGCGTTCAACAATCCCCAGCTGCTTCCCCTCGGGGTCGATCAGTCGGACAACCGGAGCACGGATCTGCTCATTTACTCGAAGATCTTTCTCCTTATCGATGGCTTCCACCCTCCATCGTTTCTTCCGATCGGACGCTACCCACCACCCGCTGATTCATTGCTCCGCTCTTCGATTTCCCTTCGGATCCGGGCCAAGAACTCGTCCAACGGCATAGGACCGAGGTCACCGATTTTCCTCTGCCGAACCGAAACCAGTCCTTGCTCGACTTCCTTCTTGCCAATGATCAACATGTACGGGATTTTCTGAACCTCGGCGTCCCGGATCTTGTAGTTGATCCGCTCCGGCCGGTCGTCAACGCTCACCCTTAGCCCGTGCTCCTGGCAAATCGAAGCGACTTTCCGCGCCCCTTCCAGCTGCGCATCCGTGATCGGGATCACCAGGACCTGCACTGGAGCAAGCCAGACCGGGAAGGCTCCAGCGTAATGCTCAATCAAAACTCCGAGGAATCGCTCCAGAGAACCGAGCAAGGCTCGATGAATCATGATAGGCCGATGCAACTGGCCGTCCTGACCCATGTAGGTGATGTCGAACCTCTCCGGTTCGTTGAAGTCAACCTGGATCGTCGAGCACTGCCATGGCCGGTCTAGCACGTCTTTGATCTTGATATCGATCTTTGGGCCGTAAAAAACCCCTTCCCCCGGATCGATGCTGTACTGCAGTCCTTTCTTCTCGAGAGCGCTCCGAAGGGCCGCTGTCGCTCGCTCCCAGTTTTCCACCGAGCCCACAAACTTCTCGGGGCGAGTCGAAAGGTAGACCTCGTAGTTCGAGAAGCCGAAAGTGGAAAGCATATCGATTGTGAAGTTGAGGACCCGCAGGATTTCATCTTCGAGCTGATCAAGCCGGCAGAAGATGTGGGCGTCATCCTGCGTGAATCCCCGGACACGGAGCAATCCATGCAACACTCCTGACCGCTCATACCGGTACACCGTCCCCAGCTCGGCCCAGCGAATCGGCAGCTCCCGGTAGCTCCGCGTCTTGCTCTTGTAGATGCGGAGATGGAACGGGCAGTTCATGGGCTTGATTTGGTAAGGTACCTCTTCGACCTCTGAGGGGGGGAACATGTTTTCCCGGAAGAAGTCCAGGTGCCCGCTCCGCTCCCAGAGCTCCAATCTCGCTATGTGAGGGGTGTAGACGAACTCGTAACCGCCCTTCAGGTGCTGCTCCTTCCAGAATGACTCGATGATGTGGCGGATGATGGCGCCCTTCGGGTGCCATAGCACCAAACCGGGACCTACTTCTTCATCGATGCTATACAGGTCCAGATCCCGGCCCAGCCTTCGATGATCCCGACGCTTGGCCTCCTCGAGCCTGTGCAAGTAGTCCTCGAGTCGCTCCCTGTCGGCGAAAGAAATCCCGTAGATCCGTTGGAGCATCGGCCGGTTCTCGTCCCCGCGCCAGTAAGCTCCGGAGGTCGACAAGAGTTTGAAGTGCCGAATGTAGCCCGTCGAAGGAACGTGCGGGCCTGTGCACAGATCAATGAACCCGTCCTCGCGGTAAATGCTCGGCTCGCCTTCCAGGCCTTCCAGTAGCTCCAGCTTGTAGACCTCCCCCCTCTCTCGGAAGATTCGGACCGCTTCGTCGTGGGAGACCACTTCGCGCACGAAGGGGTGGTCAGCCGCGATGATCTCCTGCATCCGCCGCTCGATGGCTTCCAGGTCCGCCGGCGTGAAGGGCCGAGGCACATCGATGTCGTAGTAGAAGCCTTGGTCGATTGGGGGACCGATCCCGAACTTCGCCTCCGGGAAGAGATCCTTCACAGCGTGCGCCATAATGTGAGCCGTGCTGTGCCAGTAGACGTGGAGCCCGTCGGGATCATCGACCGTCACAAACTCCAATTCGCCGTCCTCTTCCAGGGGACGCGTCAGATCCACCAGGGCACCGCGGAAGCGGGCCGCCACCACACGCTTGTCCCGAGCTCCACCCTGTTCGCGAAGCACATCGAGCGGACGGACTCCCAGGTCGTATTCCTTCTCTTCCCCGTCCGAGACTTTGATGCGGATTCTTCTCGTCGACGAGTGTGCCACCTTCGCTCTGTCCCTCCCCTAATACCGCAAAACGACCTTGGGCCCGCAGCCGACAAGGTCGTTTTGCTCCTCGGTGGGCGGTACTGGACTCGAACCAGTGACCTCTTGCATGTCAAGCAAGCACTCTAACCACCTGAGCTAACCGCCCATCGCCAAACGCGATCGAATGTAATACCACATCGTCCAAAAATCAAGGGATTTTTCCCCCCGCGGGGCTGGCTTCCAACACTACTGCACCGATGCGCCCCATCCGGCTCGCGCCCCGAGGCCTCGCCTGAGTCGGTTGTATCAAGGTGGTGCAGTCGGGGCCAGCTGGGGTGGGGTCCAATCGACGATCCGCGCACGATGCTGGCCTTTCCTGCGGGCACGCCCTTTGCCCCGAGGCCTTCAGACTCATCGACGGGAGGACGTGACACATGGGCCAGTTGGAATTCACGGAACTCATCATCACCTGCGAGGCTTGCGGAAACGTCTATCGTTTCCCCATCCACTCGCAAGAGGAGGCTCGTCGCATCTTCAACGATTTCCGCTGCGACAACAACTGCGGCCGGAATCTGTATAGCTTCATAACCTTGGGAAAGCTCCAGGTCACCGACCCCGCCATTCTACACGAACCTCGGTGATCCCCACTTGGAGGCATAAATAACGAAGCCCGTCTTGCAGACGGGCTTCATAGGTGGAGCTGAGCGGATTCGAACCGCCGACCTCTTGCATGCCATGCAAGCGCTCTCCCAGCTGAGCTACAGCCCCGTTGATCGCCTAATTATAGCACAGCCCGGTCACAAAAGCAATCCCTTTTTGAGCCTAAAGCTTGCCCACCAACCCAAGGATCTTCAGCTTCCACACCATCCAGATGGCCTCCCTCACGATACGCTTTGACATCTTCGAGCTACCCGCCTCCCTGTCAATGAAGACGATCGGGACCTCGCGCAGTCGAAACCCCTTCTTCCAGGCTCGGTACTTCATTTCGATCTGGAATGCGTAGCCGTCAGACTGGATGCGATCGAGGTCAAGGGCCGCCAGGACCTCGCGCTTGTACACCTTGAAGCCGCTCGTGCAATCCCGAACCGGAAGACGGGTCACGGCTCGCACGTACCAGTTCCCTCCTAGGCTGAGCAATAACCTCCGCAGAGGCCAATTGATCACGTTCACGCCCGTCACATAGCGAGAACCGATGACCAGGTCATGATTGTCTAGCTCCGCTAGCAATCGCGGCAGGTCATCGGGATTGTGGGACAGGTCGGCATCCATTTCCACCACGATGCCGTAGCCGTGGGATAAGGCGAAACGGAATCCCTCTACGTACGCCGATCCCAGCCCCTTCTTGCCCTCGCGAACGAGGAGGTGCAACCTACCGGGATAGGTCGACTGCAACCGACGCACCAGTTCCGCTGTGCCATCGGGTGAAGAGTCGTCCACCACGAGCACGTGCAGGTCCGGGATCGGCTGCGAGAAGACCCGGGGCAACAATCGTTCGATGTTCTCCGCCTCGTTGTACGTCGGGACGATCACGAGCGTCTTTCGGTCGCCGCCACTATTGCGCGGGGTCGTGCTCACTCTCGGCCTCTCCACCTTGCCGACTCAATTCACTTTGCCTCCCTTCGCGCCTCTTGCCGGCCGGATTGCATCGATTCCTCGAGCATCTGGGCTCTCATGAGCTGCAGTCCTTCCCGAACGCCGCGCATACGAATGCCGAACCGCTGGCGAGCTTTCTCCCACAGCAGGCCACTGCGAAGCGGGCGCGGAGCGGCCTGCCGCAACTCAGCCGTAGAAATCTCGCCAATCAGGTCCTGCGGAAAGCCGAATACCTCCGCAACGGCCAGCGCGAACGTCCTCCGATCCAGCAGATCCGAACCACCGAGGTGGTACGTGCCGCGGGCTTCCGAAGCAACGAGAGTCCAGATAGCCTGCGCGAGGTCATCGGCCAGGGTCGGATTTCCCACTTGATCGCTGACCACCCGGAAAGGGACTCCCCGCTCCAGTTGCTGCAACACCCAGTGAACGAAGTTGGGGCGAACGCCCGGTGCGTGGCCGTACAGCACGTTCGTCCGGACGATCACGTGTTCCGCCCCCGTTTCTCGCAGAACCACCTCACTGGCCAGCTTCGAACGTCCGTAAAAGCCGAGGGGAGCCGGCTCGTCGTCCTCCGCGTAGGGGCCGGCTGTTCCGTCGAAAACGTAGTCACTGGAAACTTGCAGCACGCGAGTCCCGGTGGTGCGGGCGACCTCCGCAAGAGCCTTCACAGCCAGGACGTTGATCTGCCAGCAATCCTCGCGCCTTGTCTCACAAGCGTCCACGTTCGTGAAGGCGGCGGTATTCACGACCCAGTCTACACTCCTTTTCTCGAGCGCCTCGCGTATCGCGTCTGCATGCGTGACGTCGAGATGCTGGTACTCACAAGCCGAAGCAAGGAGCGGCGCGTCTGGCTCTTGGACATCCACGCCCACCGCATATACCCAGCTGGGTCGATATTGCAAGAGCTTGCGGCCAAGAAGGCCGCAACAACCGGTCACCATCGCGATCATCCTACACCTCTGGGAGGTGTTAAATTAGAAAGGAGGTCCTCCTGCCCTGAACCGGATTGCAGCAGCCGAGAACCGGAGGCGTTGGCAGCCGCAGCGGCATGGCCCAGCTCAGCCAACCCTTCCGACCCCGCAAGGGTACACTTGTGTCCCGCAATCGTATTGGCGAAGTAGGCCGCTTCGAGCGGATCGCCCGTCGCGATGTAGCGAACCAAGAACGCTATCGCGTACGTGTCTCCGCACCCCGTCGGATCGACTACCGACACCCGAAGCCCGGGGACGTGCTCGCACGTGATGGATCCGTCCCGACCTCGACACGCCATTAGCGATCCCCTCTCGCCGAGGGTCAGATTCACCAGCCGAAGACGCCCAGACAGATTCGAGAGCAGGAGCACCGCGAACGAGCGGAGAGCCTCGAGCGTCCTTTCGTCCGGTCGGAGCTGAGCCAGACAGGCTGCCTCATACTCGTTCAACTGGAGACAGTCGGCCGCGCGCGCATACTCCCGCCAGCGGCGCGGATAGCGGTAGTAGCGCTGGCCGTCCGGCGCTATCCCGAGGGTCAAAGAGTGAATGTCCAGGTACAGCATTCCCCGGTAGCTTTCGCGCAGGAACCGCAGGGCCGCAAGCTTCACATCCCTTCCGGTGATGAAATTGATGACGCAGACGTCGGCCGATAAGGCAGGATACAGCTCCTCAGTTCCCAGGGGAGCCATTGGGAGCGTCGTGTATTCCTCACGTTCGGTGGGCTTCCGGTAGAGCAGGGTTACACGGGTATTGGGCCTAGCAGCTGGGCGAATTCCGTCCCGCCGCACGTTGGGGAACTCGCCCCAAGCATCGAGAACCGCGGGCAACGCATCACGCCCGATACGACAGATCGGAAGGATTTCCCAATCGGGTGGACAGAGATGAGCCGCCACTGCGACGGTATAATGGATTCCCCCGAGGGAGTGGATCTCTCTGCCGTCCGTGTAGACGATCCGGTCACAGACGACCGTTCCCACCACCGCGATTCTCATGCACCCACCGTTCCGGGCCGGCCTTTTCGCATAGGGGCATCCTGGGCATCAATGATACGGGTAGAAGATGAAGAACAGCAGGGACAAGGCGCCGAGTACCCACATCCCCGGCTTCACCTCCGAGGCGCGGCCAGAAACCGCCTTCAGGAGCGGGTAGAGAACAAACCCGCTCGTCATACCCACGCCGATGTTGTAGGTGAAGCTCATGAGGACCACTACCGCAAAGGAGGGTACGTATTCTGTGAAATCATCCGTGCGGAGCTGAGACACGGATTGGAGCATGAGCAAGCCGACGACGATCAGCGCCGGACCGTAGGCGAACGCGGGGATCGACGTGAAGAAGGGAGCGAAGAAAAGCGAAAGCAGGAAGAAAATCGCGACGACCACGGCGGTGAGACCGCTCCGTCCCCCCGCTTCGATGCCCGCTGCGCTCTCCACATAGGTGCCGGTGGTTGTCGTGCCGAACAAGGCCCCCACTACCGTGGCCAGGGCATCGGCCAGCATCGGCTTCTCGATCTCGGGGAGATCGCCATTCTCGTCCAGAAATCCCGCCCTTGCGGAAACGCCGATCAGCGTGCCCAGCGTATCCACGAAGTCCATCACGAAGACCGTCAGGATGACGCTGAAGAATCCCCATTGGAGGGCGCCCAAGATATCCAGCTTCAGGAACACGGGGGCCACGCTGGGAGGCAAACTCAGGAACTGGGAAGGCGGCTTTGCGACTCCGGTCAGGTACGAGACTGCCGTCACCAACAGGATCCCCAGAAGGATGGCGCCCCGAACGCGAAAGATCATCAGGGTGGAAATCAGCACAAAGCCGAGGATCGCAAGCAATGCCGTCGGCGAGTTCAGATCGCCGAGTTGCACAGGGGCCCCGGGGCTTCCCAGCGTGACCAGGCCCGTCTCATTCAAGCCGATAAAGGTCAGGAAAAGACCGATCCCCACCGAAAAGCTCTGCTTCATGCTCTGAGGGATCGCCTCCGCCAGCCACGACCGAACGCGGAGCAAGGTTAGCAAAGTGAACAACACGCCCCCAAGGAACACGGCGCCCAGCGCTGTCTGCCAGCTGTAACCCAGAACCTTGACGACCGTGTAGGCCACGAAGGCGTTCTCTCCCATGTACGGTGCGATGGCGAAGGGCCGCCGGGCGTAGAAGCCCATCATGAGCGTACCGAAGGCCGCCGAAAGGATCGTTGCCACCATTGCCGGGCCTTTCGGAATCCCCGCCGCGTCCAGAATGGCAGGATTCACGACGATGATGTACGCCATGGTGACGAAGGTAGTCAGGCCCGCTACGACTTCCCTCTTCCAGTTCGTGCCGAGCTCCTCAAGGCGGAAAAAACGCGCAATCATTTCCTCATCCTCCTGCCAGGGCGTGCGACGTCAGGAGCGTCTTTCCCAGAAGCAGAGTGAGCCAGCTCTACAGTAGCTGCAACAGCTTTTCGTACGCTCTGCGACCTCCGCACCGTCGACGGCCATCGCGAACTTTGGCAGCTTGTCGCCCGCGCGTTGTGGCCTATCCTCACCGGCTCCCGCAAGCCATCGCCCCGAGGTCATCCCGGCCTCTCGAACGGGAGCGGTTCCTTCGGGATCTTGCAGCCCATTTGTTTGAACTCGTAGAGTTTTTCCCGCAGGGTCGGTTCTTCCAAGGCCAGGATCTGGGCTGCCAGGACGCCTGCATTGGCGCTGCCCGCTTTGCCGATCGCCATCGTGGCTACAGGCACTCCGGAAGGCATTTGCGCAATGGACAGCAGGGAATCCAGACCGTGGAGATCAGAACTGGGCACGGGCACCCCGATCACCGGTAAGATCGTGTGCGCCGCCAGTACGCCCGGCAGCGCAGCGGCCATTCCTGCTGCCGCGATGAGCACTCCGTAGCCTGCTTGCTCAGCGCTCCTTGCGAAATCCGCCGTCTCTTCCGGATTGCGATGCGCGGAAAGGACGAATTCATCGTACGGGATTCCGAAGAACTCGAGGTGCTTTCGGCACTCCGCCAGCAGGGGAACGTCGCTTTGGCTACCTGCAACCAGCGCTACTCGCTTCATGCCTTCCTCCGGAACTTTTCCCTGCCACCTTGGAGAGAGAACGTACAGGAGGAAACCTCGCGGCTCAGTCTTGAGCCCTCTCGTACTGCGTGCGGAACGTATGGGCCATCACGTCCAATTGTCGCAGGAAGGGCATCTTTCTCTCTCTCATCGGCGCAAACACAGCGAGGTCGATGAGGTACAAGCGGCCGGTCGGTTGGTCGTAGAATGCGTAGGCACGCCACGGACCTCCAGCTATCTTCTCGGCGTTTTCCCAAATGCCGTCAAACTGGAGCGCGTAACGCCCATTGAAGTTGACCTCCCGTACTTGCAAATCGAGGTCAAGGATGGTGTCTCCCCCATAGTAGGTCCGGCCCACCCAGGCCCGTTTTTCCAGGACCCAATCCTTGGTCAGTCTGGAAGGATCATTCGTCTCTTCCCAGGCGACGAAGAGCCATCGCTCCGGATCGACTCTGCGAAGGAAGACGAAACCAGGCTCCTCCAGGGCAACGAAGTAATCGTGCTGAACCCGCAATGTCCAGCCGTAGCGCTCGAGCAAATGCTGATGGAGCTTCTTCTGCTCCAGCGTAGCATACATACGGCGCCGGACCTGCCCATTGTCAAAATCATCGAAAAGGCGGAACAAGACCTCGCCGTTCTCGGAGAGGTGGCGACGAAGCGTCTCCATGTCCTTAGCGGTGAAGACGACCAGAAGCTGGTCCTTGACCCAGGCGTCCGGCTTGCTGAAGACAAAAGCCGAATCCGCCTCCACCCTCGGCCGAGCCCTCCCCACAAGCTTGGAGATGTACTCGCCTGCCTTCCCACTTGCGTCCAGAGTCCCTACGAAAAGAAGGTGGCGATAATGGAGGTAGGTGGCCAGGCTCTCGGCAGGAAGAAGGCGCACCTTGTAGATCAGCTCCTCATGCGGCGTGAAGATGCTCTTCTCGAGAGCTCCACGCAAGAGCGGCTCGACGGTTCGCAACTCCGTCGTATCCCCGAGAGCGATTACGAGATGCTCGGGTCCCACTACTTCGGGACCTCGCATGCATGCCGCATCAAGAATCGCTAGCAGTCCGAGCACCAGCCATGCCGAGCACATCCTCAGCGATTTCGAGCCTGCCACGCCACCCTCCCTCGTCAAGTTCCGTCGTCGCCCCGTTGTCCAATTCGGGCTCCCTCCGGTCCGCGCCACGTGCTTCGCTGCCCCAGCTTATGAAAGCCATCGCACTTTGTCAAGCACGGGGTGATACGTTCCCGACAGGCCCTCCTCACGCAGCCACCTTTGGCTGAATGTCTCGAGTGGACACCGTCGCAGGCATCGCCACCGCCCATACATCCCGGAAACGGCGGCTCATTTCTCGCTCGTCCGCCTCCCCCCCGGGCACGCCCGTGGTCGAAGGTGTCGAACCGCCCCCACCCTGTACCAAGCCGCTTCACCCGGCAGGGTTTGCCTCCTTCCTGGCGTAGGAGCGCTTGATCATCTCCTCCAGGGTCTCCTTAGGACGCTTAGCGGTCTCGACGTCCACGGTGAAATGCTGTAAGCCGAGGAGCTTGAGCCCGTATTCATAATCCTTGAAAAGCTCCTCACAGACTTCGCGCAAGCCCTTGCCGCACTCCTTGGCGAGTCTCCTCAAGTACTGAACAGCCTCCTGGGTGAAGGCAATGGCAATCCCTGAGGAAGCAAGGAACCTTCTCTGGAACTCGCGGATTGCCTCCTCGGTTAACAGGCGCTCCAGCTGTGCTTCGGGGTCGTCCACCATTTCCGGGGTGACCACTAACTTCCGGATATGTGTGGACGGAAGCTTCTTCTCGTACTTGAGCAACGTTTTCTCGCATACCGTGACGAGGGCCCGGGCCCCGGTGTGTTCCTGGTAGGCCTTCTCGGCTATGCGCCGAAGAGCCTCGTCCGTAAACTCCAGTTCGATCCCGTACGCGGCGAAGTCCCGTTTCTTCGCTTGGATGACGGTGCTGTTCGGATTCTTCAGGATCCGGTATAAGCCGTCGGCGTCGAGATCGTTCAAGACCACGACCACCGGCAGCCTGCCCACGAACTCGGATTCAAAACCAAACTCGATCAGATCCTCGCTGCGGACTCTCCTCAGAATAGCCTGGGAGTCCTCCGTCTCTCGATCCTTCTCGCGCCGGTCACTCACAAACCCAACGGACTGGCGGTTCAGCCTCCGACGGATAATGGATTCAAGGCCCGTGAAGGCCCCGCTCATCACCCAAAGAATGTTCTTCGTATTGATCCGCTTCGGCTCGTAGCGACCGGTCCTCTGAATCTCCATCGCGGCTTCCAGTTGCGATGCGAGGTCGTGAGGCTTACGCAGTTCGACCTCCGACTCTTCCATCAGCTTCAGCAAGTTGCGCTGCACACCGGTCCTGGACACGTCTGGACCATACTGGTAGCCAGACGAGGCGATCTTGTCGATCTCGTCCAAGTAGATGATCCCGTACTCGGCCAGTTTGATGTCGCCCCCCGCCTCCCTCACGAGCTCCCTGACCAGGTCTTCCACGTCCCCGCCAACGTAGCCCGTCTCGCTGAATTTCGTCGCATCTGCTTTCACAAAAGGCACGCCGATCTTCTTTGCGATGAGTCGGATCATGTAGGTCTTGCCGACCCCGGTCGGCCCGATCATCAGGATGTTGGGCTTGATGTTCCCCACAAGCTCCTCGAGGCGGCTTTCCATTTCCAGACGCATCCGGTTGAAGTGCGTGCAGATCTTCGTGGCGAGGACCTCGATGGCCTCGTCCTGGCCAACCACGAATTGCTTCAAGTACGACTCGAGCTCCTCGGGCTTCATGTCGAAGCGGATTTGGTTCACGCCTCTCTTCTCGGCACGAGGCGCTTCCTCTTCGCCCGCGAGGTCCGGCTGAGGCGGGATGAAGATCCGGTCGCCATACTTGGACTTCAGGAACTCGGCGACTTCCCGTTGAATCTCTGCCGGGTTGGGAATTCGCTTGTCGTCCGACATCGCTCCGTCTCTCGCTATCACTCACGTCCGTTTGCTTTCCTTGGCGATTGAACGACCTCCTTCCCAGAAAGTTCGTGCCCCGTGGGGCAGCGCCCGAAACCAGCCTTCATCCATCTCAGCGGGAGAAGCGCTCCCAGTGCACGAGCTCTTCCAGCCGCCTCTTTTCCCGTCTTTTCGGTTCGGTGGCCGGTTTGCCGAGCGCGACCAGAGAAACCAGCTTGTACCCGGCAGGAACACCCAAGAGAGCAAGAATCTGTCCGCAATACGGTTTCTTGTCGCCGGCTACCCAGCAGGAGCCCAATCCCAGCGCTGTCGCCGCGAGCAGAATGTTCTGCGTTGCGGCGCTGCCGTCCTCCAGGTAGTACTTGGTATCGCGGCAGACGACAGCGATGCACACCGGGGCCTGCGCGATGAACTTTCCGTATTCCGCCAGCTCTGCGATTTGCTTGCGCAGTTCGGAATCGGTGATCACGATGAACTCCCAGGGCTGAACGTTGTTGCCGGACGGGGCATGTCGCGCGGCGTCGAGAACCTGCAGGACGGTTTCTCTCGGCACCGGGTCTGGCAAATAGGATCTGCAGCTCCAGCGAGACCGGAGAGCTGTCAGAGCATCCATCTTGGTCCTCCTTGGCTCAATTCAGGCTCAGGATGGCAGATCCCCGCGAATTACTCATTGACTTCACCAGGTGGCCTTCACGAGAAGGCTGAAGTCGAACGCCGGGGCGGAATGGGTCAAGGCCCCGATGGAGACGTAGTCGACGCCAGTCTCGGCAACCTCGCGGACGTTGGCCAGCGTCACGTTCCCCGAGGCCTCAAACTCCACCTCCCCTGCCCCGAGGCGGACAGCTTCGCGCAGAAGCTCAGACGACATGTTGTCCAGAAGGATTCGGTCGACACCCTCCTCCAGGGCCTCGCGCAGTTGTCGCATGTCGCTCACTTCGACCTCGATGAAGAGCGGCAGGTTCTTCTCCCGCAGGTAGCTCTTGGCACGGCGGATAGCCTCCGCGACCGAACCCGCCGCGGCGATGTGGTTCTCCTTGATCAAGACCTGGTCGTAAAGGCCCATCCTGTGATTCTTTCCCCCTCCACACTGGACGGCATACTTTTCCAACCGACGCCATCCCGGGGTGGTTTTTCGTGTATCCAGGATCTTCGCTCGGGTGCCCGCCACGGCCTCGACGAAGCGGCTCGTGAGAGTGGCAATGCCGGAAAGCCGCATGAGGAAATTGAGCGCGGTCCTCTCCGCGATGAGGATCGACCGCAGCCGGCCAGAAACCTCCGCCACGACTTCCCCAGGCTGAACCCGGTCCCCATCCCTGCGCCGCGGCGTGAAAACCAGCTCCGGGTCCAGCTCAGCGAATGTCCAGCCTGCCACGGGGAGCCCCGCTAGGATCCCGTCCTGTTTGGCGATGATTTCCGCCCTCCCGCGCACCTCGGGCGGCACCGTCGCCTCCGTGGTCACGTCTCCCCGGTTTCCCAGGTCCTCGACCAGCGCCGCACGAACGAGGGAAAGAACGTCTTCTTTCGAAATCATGGCTGACCGTCCTTCGTGCTTTTCCACGCATGTCCGTTCCGCTTCAGGCGCAAAGGTAAGGCACGGGGGCGAACGGAGCAACTGGAAAACCTCACGAGAATCCCCGTCGGGAACAGGACACAAGCCAGTCGCATCGCGCCCAGAGATAGGCGCACGCTCAATTCCGACACCAGATATTGAGAGATTTCCCTTGATTTTTGGCCGACCGGGGGCTATATTAGGTTCGCTCATTTGGAGTAAGGAGAAGCATGACCAGGCGAGAGGTGACAAGATGCCGGAGCGCAGGAGCAAGAGATCCACGCACAAGGGCATTAGTGAACCTGTCCGGCCCGCCGCAACGACGGCCGCGGAGGGCCGAGGCGGGCTTGTCTTCGAACCTTTCTTTTCCACGCCGGGCGTGCATCCCTTCGATCAGATCGAATGGGAACTGCGCGACGCTGCCATTGTCGGCGAAGACGGCAAGATCGTCTTCGAACAGAAGAATGTCGAGGTGCCGAAGGAGTGGTCTCAGCTCGCCACTAACGTCGTGGCGTCCAAGTATTTCTACCTCGATCGCAAGACCGGGCAGCGGGAATCAAGCGTGAAGCAACTTGTGGATCGAGTCGCTCGCACGATCACCAACTGGGGGCTCAGGGACGGCTATTTTGCCAGCAAGGAAGACGCGGAGACCTTCTATCGGGAGCTCGTATCTCTTTTAGTGCATCAGCAAGGAAGTTTCAATAGCCCGGTCTGGTTCAATGTGGGGGTGGAGGAGAAACCCCAATGCTCCGCCTGTTTCATCAATTCCGTCCAGGACACGATGGAAAGCATCCTGGACCTTGCGAAGATCGAAGGGATGCTGTTCAAGTATGGTTCGGGGGCCGGCGTCAACCTCTCGCCCTTGCGGAGCTCGAAAGAGCCTCTTTCGTCGGGCGGAAAAGCTTCTGGGCCCGTTTCCTTCATGCGCGGATTCGATGCCTTTGCCGGGGTGATCAAGTCGGGGGGCAAGACGCGGCGTGCGGCCAAGATGGTGATCCTGAATGTGGATCACCCGGACATCCTCGAGTTCATCTGGTCAAAAGCGAACGAAGAGAAGAAGGCTTGGGCTTTGATTGACGCCGGTTACGATGGCAGCTTCGATGGCGAGGCCTACCGCTCCGTCTTCTTCCAAAACGCAAATCACTCGGTCCGGGTCACAGACGAGTTCATGAAGGCCGTGGAGGAAGACGGCATTTGGCAAACGCGCTACGTCCTGACTGGCGAGGTGGCCGATACGTACCGGGCGCGGGACATCATGCGCGCCATCGCCGAGGCTGCCCACATTTGCGGGGATCCCGGCCTCCAGTTCGATACCACCATCAACGCCTGGCACACATGCCCCAACTCCGGTCGGATCAATGCGAGCAATCCCTGCAGCGAATTCATGTTCCTGGACGACACTGCCTGCAACCTGGCTTCGCTCAACCTGATGCGATTCCGCAGACCGGATGGCGAGCTCGACATCGAGGCCTTCAAACGGGCCGTGGACGTGTTCATCACCGCCCAGGAAATCATCGTCGACAATGCCTCCTACCCCACTCCGAAGATCCAGCAGAACAGTCATGACTTCCGGCCCCTTGGCTTGGGCTACACCAACCTTGGGGCTCTATTGATGGCGAGAGGACTCCCGTACGACAGCGAGGAAGGCCGGGCCTATGCTGCGGCCGTCACAGCCCTCATGACGGGCGAAGCTTATCGCTGGAGCGCGGTGATGGCCAGCAAGATCGGGCCTTTCCCGAGGTTCGAGGTGAATCGGGAACCGATGCTCGCCGTGATCGAGAAGCATCGGAGAGCGTTGGATGGAATCCCGGAACACCTCGTGCCCGCGGATCTCCTCGAGGCGGCCCGTAATGCCTGGGATCAGGCTCTGGTCATCGGCCGGGAATACGGATTCCGCAACGCGCAGACAACCCTCCTTGCCCCCACTGGGACCATCAGCTTCATGATGGACGCGGATACCACGGGGATTGAGCCCGACATCGCCCTCGTGAAATACAAGAAGCTTGTGGGGGGCGGTGTGCTCAAGATGGTCAACCGCACCGTGCCGGAAGCGCTCAGGAAACTCGGCTATTCGGAAAAGCAAATCCGAGCCATCACGAACTACATCGACCGCAACGATACCATCGAAGGGGCTCCGGAATTGAAGCCGGAGCACCTGCCTGTCTTCGACTGTGCCTTCAAACCGCCGTCCGGCGTGCGATCGATCCACTACATGGGCCACATCCGGATGATGGCAGCGGTACAACCTTTCCTGTCAGGCGCCATCTCGAAGACCGTGAACTTGCCCAACGAGGTTACACCGGAAGACATCGAGCGGGTCTACGTGGAAGCCTGGAGGATGGGTCTGAAGGCCATCGCCATCTACCGGGACGGTTCCAAGCGCACACAGCCGCTGGTGACGAAGAGCGCCGAGAAGAAAGCGGAGCCGGCGGAGGAGAAAGAGCAATTCCGGCCCGTGCGCAAGCGCTTGCCGCCCGAGCGGAAGGCCATCACCCACAAGTTCAGTGTGGCAGGCCATGAGGGCTACATCACGGTAGGGATGTACGAGGATGGAAGCCCGGGAGAGATCTTCATCGTGATGGCCAAAGAGGGATCCACGATCTCCGGACTGATGGACTGTTTCGCCACGGCCATCTCGCTTGCGCTGCAGTACGGGGTTCCCCTCCGAGTGCTGGTGGACAAATTCGCCCACACGCGCTTCGAGCCGTCCGGCTTCACGTCCAACCCGCAGATCCCGTTCGCCAAGTCCATCATGGATTACATCTTTCGCTGGCTGGCGCTGAAGTTTCTGACGCCCGAGGAATCCCCCTCCGAGACCAAGGACGAAGAATCCAAGCTTTTTGGCGAGGAGCGGGTGTTGAGTGCTGAGGAATCCTTGGGCAGCTCCCTTCGGAAGGGTAACGCTGCGACGGCCAACCCTATGGAAAACCACGACCAGGAGTCGATCATCTTCAGCACGCAGGCCGATGCTCCCTCCTGCCCGGAATGCGGAGCGATCATGGTCCGCAGCGGTTCCTGCTACAAGTGCATCAACTGCGGGGAGACCAGCGGTTGCTCCTGAGGCGGTAGCCAGGCACTCGGAGGACCGCACCAAGCGTCTGGAAAAGAGGTGTTTGCCTTTCGACAAGACGGCGCCGGATCCTGTCACGGTTGGCCCCGCTTGCACGGCTTTGGCCCTTGGACGCCGTCGGTGGCGGGGTTCCGGATACGCGGGCGGGAGAACAAGCTGCGAGGCAAGGAGGCTTTCGCGCTATTTCTTCCCCGTCCTTTCCTTCTCCGCGCCATGCCAGGGGGAGCAAAGAAGATTATCCCCCCTTGGAGCTTTTCGGGGCACTCGGGGGGAGAAAGCACTCGCGTGCCCCGGTACGCACCCCGCTCCTCAACCCCGGAGTAGCTTCTGCTGGATTCCCATAGCCTGCCGGCAGTCCCATCCTCACGCCGGTGGGCCAAGCCGAGCGCTCCGGGCCCTTTTTCCTCCAGCTTCCCGGCTCAGATTCCTTCCTCCTCGATACCAGTCCGGCTGCCGTGGAAAGCCGGGTAGTTTCGCGCACCCCAAACTCCGGCTCTTACTGCCCTTCGACCGCTTGCCCTGGACCACCAGTCAAGCCGCGCGCGGAGCATGGGAGCGACCGTCCTTGACCTCAACGCATCAGGACCAGCTTTTCGCAAAGCCGCACGTTGGAAGTCGTGAAGCGCGCCAGGTAGATGCCGGAAGGAACGGCCTTGCCACACGCATCCCTCCCGTCCCATGAGATCCAGTGCTCGCCCGCTTCTGCGGAGCCGTCGCAAAGGCAGGTTACCAATCGTCCACGCGAGTCCAGAATCTCCAACTTGAGCACAGCCGGGGACGGGAGGTAGAAACGAAGCCTCGTACTTGCATTGAATGGGTTTGGATAGGCGGGACTCAGCCAGGGCGATCGCGGCGGTACGCTCGCCTGTTCCGCAGCCGCCGTAGACGGGATTTCGTCCCTGCTGTGGATGGCGACCACAGCATCCAGATCAAAGTCGCCGTTGAAGGGCCCTTCTCGCCAGACATCGCCCAGGTCGGTGATCCGCACGTATCGGATCCACGACAGCCCAACCACTGCCAGGTCAAACTGATCCCCTCCGGACAGCTGTGGATCCGTCGAATGCAAGGGGTCCCGAACTGGGTGCGCGCCGGCGAGCCCCTCGTAGGTGAGTGTGTCGTAGGGGAAAGTCAACCATGTCACCCCATCCTGGCTGACCGAAACCGTGGCCGCTTCCACAAACGGTCCGCCAATCCAGGGGCTGATGAAGCAGTTCTCGAAGATGGTGAAATCGGGTCCTTCCTCGTCCACCACAACGTTGTCCGTGAAGGCCAGCGTGATTTGTCCCCCATGCCCCAACGAAAGGATTTCGTCCGCCCGATTGGACGGCGAGTATGCATTCACAGCACTTGATGGCGTCGGCGGACCCAACACATTGTCCGGGAAGAACGCGTATCCGAATCGGGACCACGGACTCCCTGGCGTAAACTCCACCACCTCGTCGGCCCAGGGATCGTGAAGTTCGACGGCCTCCGTGATCGCCAATGCGTGCGCCCCGTCCCCAACCCGAATGGTCGCCAACACAGTTCCCGAAGCAGGGTCGAGCCTTTGCACCGTGTCATCGGCAAAATTGGAGACGTACAGCACGTTCTCGGCAGTGTCGTAGAGGAGTTTCCCAGCCCCTTTCCCTACCCGGATCGGATTGGTCGCTGAGTGAATCACTTCCCCCCGCGACGCATCGTACACGTACAAGAACCCGTTCCTTTCGTCTCCCCAGTCAGACACGAACACGAGACCTTCAGGCGTGACGGCCACGTCCCCCGGAAATCCACCGAGCAGGATTGTGTCCACAATGGCAGGCTCGTACTTGGGAGGAGCCCACGGATCCAGGATACAGAGCTTCCCGGCATTGGCGCCCCACTTCCCGGAACACACTACGTAGATCCTGTAGTCCGGTCCTTTCGACAGGGCCTGGGCGTTCTCGGGCACTGGCAAGCTGTACAGAACGGAGTCGTTTCGAATATCGATGATGGAAATGCTGGACGGGCGGAAATCCGGGTAGCCACCGGTGTTGGCCACGTAGGCCCGGTTTTCCGCCAGGTCGACGAGGATAGCCTGCGGTGCCCGGCCGACAGGAATCCGCTTCTCGATCCTCCCATCCGCCAGGTTCAGAACGGCAATCTCATTCGCAACCAAAAGGCTCACGTAGGCTCGCCGCGATCCCACCAAAGCCATTTGGTACGGACTCGAGCCCTCGGGAAGTGCGATTCTCTTCGTGACTTGCCTGGAGGGAACGTCGACCACCCAAACTTCAGGAGGCTGGGAGTTCACCACGAATAGGCGATCTCGGTAGGCCAGGAGATCGTTGGGTATCTGTCCAAGGGTCAGGACATTCTGCTGGATGCGGCCGCTTTCGAGGTCAATCGCAGACAATGTGCGTCCGAGGTTGTTCTCAACGTAAAGACTGCGCGGCACCCTTTGGGCTTCGACACGGAAAGTCACGAACAATAGCGCCGCCATGAGGAAAACCGCCTTTCGCATCTTCGGACCTCCACCACTTTGCGTTCTGGTTCAATCGGGAATCGGGCTCGAAGAATTGCCCCCCGCTCCTAGGCCGAACCCCAATCTCCATTCTCGCCCCGGAAGAGGAGCGGACTCCAGGACCTCGTATCTCCTGTCCGCCACGTTCAAGACCTGCGCCTGCAAGGTCAGCTGCTGACGGAAGAGACGAAAACGGCACGCCCAACTCAAGTCCAGCACCTGAAAGCCCCGCAGCCTCACCGTGTTTGCCTCCGTAACCCACCTCGGACCCACCAAGCGATGCATTGCCGTCAGCCTTGCATAATCGGGCCCCAGGTGGATCGAGAGGCAAGCCTGATACTCCGGCCGGTACGGCAAGGCCTTGCCCCGCACCGTCGGATCGCGGCTCAGATTGGTCGCTGTCAGCCATTGACCGGTAGCTTCCACTTCGAGCGCATGGTTCCGTCGACCTACCAGGAGAGCCACTTCGTGGCCGCTCATCCGGGCATCCACGTTCAGCGGGGAGAAGGTCGCGAAGGAACCGAGGCGCCAGGTGATGAAGTCGCGGATCCTCCGCGAGAACCATTCCCACTGCAAGGTCCAATCGGCGATGCCTCCAGTGCCGTGGAGACGAGCGCCGACGGCGTAATCGGCGGACCGCTCCGGTCTCAAATTCGGATTCCCTCGCACCTGGTAATCTTGATAGAAGAGATCGCCGTAGGTCGGGAGACGAAAGCCATGATCGAGGCTCAAGAAGACGGAAACCAAAGGAACGGACGTGCGACTCAGCTCCAGACGCAGGGACGGTCCGAGCGCCCAGTACGTGCGCGTAAGTGCAGGCGCCCGGACGCGGGCGCAGTTCTCGCGGATCCCGAGCATCGTCTTGCCCATTAAGCCGCCGGAGCCAAACCTGATTGCCCCGCGCCACAAGACGGCGGCGGACATGTGTTCCGACCCTGCCTGCTGAGGAGATGCCGCAAGGGTGAGAAGATCCTTCATCGCGAACCGCGAGACGCGCGCTTCGGAAAGGAATTCCAATCTACCCACTTGCATCTGCTTTGCCCAACCTGCCCCCAGCTGGAAGCTCGTATGCGACATCTCCAGGTCGTAGGGAGGGACGGACCGGTCGCAAAGCGGGGCATTCGCCGGGACGCGGTTCGCGTAGCGGGTCCCATACCGGCTGACCGCGCTCGTGAGGCGTAGCTCCCCTCCGCCTACGAGCGACATGACGGTCGCTGAAACAAGGCTGCGCTCAATTCGGCCGCGGGCGTAGGGCGACAAAGCATACACGCTCCCCGGCAAGCCGCGCTCGGAACTCGTCCACAGGGCGTGAACGGAGTAGTTCCGGAACCACCGGAGTCGGCCATTCAGCTGCAACAGCGCCCCATTGCGCTGAACGTCGGAGTTCCGTCGCCAAGCTGTACGAACCTCATCTGCCACGCGATAGGCGTAGGGATAGCGCCCATGCCAGCGGTAGAAATCCCCGCTGACCGAAAGCACATGCGGCCGGCTGCGCAAGATCACGGCAGGACATACCTGGAACATACCGTACGAGCCGCCCCGTACCGAAACATCAGCCGACGTATCGAAGGTGACTCTCGGTCGAATGATCACGGCGCCGCCAATCGCTCCCTGACCGTACTGCGCCGTCGCACTGGAACGGACCACCTCGATCGATTCCACCAAGCTGGCCGGCAGGCTCTCCAGGTCCACCGCTCCGGTCGTGGGATCGTTCAGCGGTACATCGTCGAACAGGACCAGAACCTGCCCGGAGGAGCTACCGCGGATCGACACCGTGCTTCCGGTGGCACTTCGCTGGACACTGACGAAGGGTATGGCCGCCAGGACCTCCGCGAGATTCGAGGCACCGAGCTCGTCGATCTGTTTCCGATCGATCACCAGCCGGTCTGTTTCACCCGATCGATCCCGCTGGGCCACCGCCTCCACTTGCGGCAGGAGGATAATCCGGGGTTCCAACCGGACCACGATGCTGGGCTCCACCCCGGGCTGGACGCGTCCCACCTCAACGGTAGTTGCGCGGTAGGCAATGTGGCTCACCCGCAGCTGGTATTCCCCACGGAGCAGCCCGCTGATGCTGAATCTTCCCTCCTCATCCGTGGCGGATCCAAGCGCAAAGCCTACCACCTGCACGTTGGCCGCGGGGACGGGCTGGCCGCTCACGGCATCGAGTACCCGTCCCTCGATCCGCATCTCCTCCTGAGCTAAGCAGAACGAAGGGAGGATCACCAAAAGCGAGAGCGCGATCCCTCTTGGAAGCTTCTGCCCGGTCATCACGAAGGCTCTTCATGCTGTCGCGGGGAGAAACTCCGGGGCGGGATGAAACTGGCGAGAAACAAAAAGCCCCAACCTTGCGGGTTGGGGCTTGAGGGTCTTCGCCTGGTATACATCGCCCGCGTCGGACCTCACCCGCGAAGGTCACTCCGCATTCGGAGTCCGGCAGGTCTCCTGGCTTCGGGCTTCCGACCTACTTGCCGCGCCTTCCCAGCACAGAGGCCAGTGGCTGTGAGGCGAAAACCACCCCTGCGGCGTTCGTAGCCCGTCACAGTAGCGGGGCTGCGGCGGAATCTCACCGCCTTCCCTTTTGATCCCTTGCGGGAACCGGACCCCAAACTGATCCCGTCAAAGAACCGGACAAATATATCCACCTGCCAAGAGACGCGCAAGCCCTTTCTCCAAGACCGGCCGTCCTGCTTGCTTCGCGGTCGGGAGCTGCGTACATTCAGGGTGGTGCATTGCGGGCCTGCGGCGGAAGGAAGAGCCGCTTCACCGGGAAGGAACGCGGCGGATGCTCATAAACGGTGGTTCCAAGACCATGCAGCCTCCGGTTCCCGAGGATATCCGGAACATCCTGAACCAGCTCCGCGACCAGTTGCAAGAGATCCGGGAAGAGCTACAGCGCCTCTGGTTCCACCTCCCCACACCCGAGAACCTTCTGTACCAGAGGGGGTTCTCGGTGATAGCCTCGAACCCCCACGAATTCCTGCTTCTCCCACCTGGAGGGACTCGGCTGGAAACCGACCGCTACTACCGGCTCTTGCGCCGGTACTCTTTCCGACTTTTCCTTCGAGACGTGATCCGATTCAAGGACAAACTCGAACTCCAGAGGCTCTTACACTACTGTTCGCCGGCCAAGGCTAACCGGTACCTACAGGCCCTCGTCGAGCTGTCCATCGTCAGGCCACTTGGGGACGGAACCTTTGCGTACCTAGCCAATCCTGCGGTAAGTAGCTTCGGCGACACTCTGGAATGGTTCGTGGCGGAAACGCTGAGCAGGGAGTTCCGCATCCCCAGTTGTTGGGGGCTTTCGGTCACAGGTCTAGGGCAAGGGGGCGATTTCGATGTGATCGGCGCCCTCGCTGGAAAATTGGTCTACATCGAGACGAAGGCAAGTCCTCCGAAGAATCTCCACATGGACGTGGTCCAAGGCTTCATTCGCCGCGTCCGGCAGCTCCGTCCGGAGCTCGCCATCCTGCTTGTGGATACGCATCTGCGTATGGAGGACAAGATCAACAAGATGGTGAGGGTCGCCTTCCGCGAGGTTCGGCCATCTGCGACTGACTTCGAGAGCGCGACGGTCGCAAGGGGTGTGTTCCGAATGGGTCCTGGCTTGTACACGTGCAATTCGAAGCCAGCAATCCACAAGAATCTGCGCCTGTGCATTCGCGATTTCCTAAGCCTCGAGACCGGACGCGACGGGAAAGACATCGCCCATTGACTTCGTAAGACACGGAGCTTTTCTCCAAGCTGAAGCCCGCAGGTGGGCACTGGCACGGGAAACGCAGGTATGGAGCGAGGTTCGACTCCCGCCGCCAGAAGCTCGGAGTCATTCTTCCCGGGATGACTTGCGGCAGGTGTCTTGCGTGGAGAGCCACGTCGGGGACACTGAATGGACGCGCAGGATCGTCCCAGCTTCGGCTCCGTCAGGGTACCACAGTCTGCGGCCGCTCGGGGAACAAGTGCGGTGATCGTCGTGTTGACAAGCTTGGAGCGATGACGAGGATCCTCCGAGCTCCGGGCCGAGTCGGGTCCCCCCTCCACGAGCCGGTAACCCCCCTAACCCCGGTGGTGGAGAGCCCGCTCGGCCCTCATTTTGTCAGGTGAGGCGATTGCTCCCGTCGCATGCCATGCCCGAACGCGCAAGCCACAGCTCCTTTTACGCTGAACCGCCGGTCCTGCAATGCTTGTTGGAAGAACTCCGTCGAGAGTTCGCAGGTTCGGAGGTCCACGAGGCGTTTGCCTATGGATCCGACGGAGTAGTGCTGGAGTGCTTCATCCCCCCGGGCCATTGGAGCTACCTTGCGGTGACGTGGACCGTTCCGGCGGTTTTCCGCCTCCGCTCCAGCCTGCCGAAACGCCCGCGACTTGCCCCTGGCCCGATTCGAAATGCTCTGCGGGGTCGGCAGGTCGCAAGCTTGTCCTTGTCTCCGCCCGATCTGCTCATCTTGGCGCTCGAGCCTTGCGCGGAGGTTATCCTGAGGCTGGATGCACGGAATGGCTGGGCAATCGTCAGGGAGCGGACGGCTACGGATTGGGCGATCGTCGCTTCGCAGGGACGACCGCCGGAAGAGATCTTGCTGCGTGCTTCCCCGCAGTTCGAGCCTGGACTGCCTGCGGAGAAAGCGCCCGCAGCCCCCCGTTTCTGGATCCGCTACGATCGCAGCCAACCCATCCTCCGCCCGGTACGGATTTGCGGCGGCGATTCCCTCTCCCCGTCCGCGCTGCCGGAAGCGGAGATCTTCGACACACCCTCCGCGGCTCTGGAAACATTCCTCCACCAGCTGCTCCGGTACAGGGCCTTCGCCGAAGGGAAAAGCGAGGTCGAAAAGGTGCTGCGCCGCCGGCTGAAGAAGCTGCAGCGACTCCAGGAAAACCTCCGACGAGATGTCATCGAAGCCGGCGAGGCCGAACGCTACCAGCTTTTCGGGAACTTGCTATTGGCCAATGTGGGCCAAAACCCGCGGGGTGAAGGGATGGTCCGGCTCCCCGATTTCGACGGAAACGGATTGGTGGACATCCCGCTGGATCCTTCGAAAAACCGCGTGGAGAACGCAGAAGCGTACTTCCATTTGGCGCGAAAACTACGGCGAAAGGCGGAGGTCGCCTCCGCGCGCTTGCGCCTGACCCAAGCCGAGATCGAAGCTTGCGAACAACAGCTCGCACGGCTTCCGTCCGTAACGAACTTCCAAGAGTTGCGGGAGATCCAAGAGATCGTCTGCCGTCCAGAGAAGGGCGAACAGCATCCGATCGGGAAAGAAGCTCGAAAACCCTCGGCCTCCCGCTCGGACTCGCGCATCCTGCGCTTTCGGTCAGCGGACGGACTCGAAATCCTTGCTGGCCGGTCCGCCGAAGGAAATGATTACTTGACCTTTCAGATCGCCAGGGAGCACGACTTTTGGTTTCACGTGGCCGGTGGTTCCGGGGCGCACGTGGTCGTCCGGAATCCCCAGAGGCTGGCGAAGTGTCCCCCACGCACGGCGGAGCAGGCGGCTGCCCTCGCAGCTTACCTCAGCAAATTCCGCCAAAGCAACTCCGCAACCGTTCTCATGACGCAGAGACGGCACCTTAAACGCCCTCGCGGTCGGGCCCCCGGTGAAGTCGTCCTCAAGGCGTTCGAATCCCTCACCGTGAAACCCGCGCTTCCCTCCCCGGGGACGGAAGATGCCGTCGAATGACAGGTTCGGGAAACGCGGTTCAGGGACGACTGTTATTCAAAAGCGGTGGGTTTTCCTCGTCGCACGAAGATCCGCGGTGGGGACTGGTCAATCACCTCGCCGATCACCCGAGCAAGAGAGATCCCCCGGCGTCGGAGCTCCTCCGCGAGTTCTTCAGCCCGATCCGCAGGACAGGCGATCAGAAGGCCGCCGGATGTCTGAGCGTCGAAGAGAAGCGTTTCCTCTTCCCAGGAGAGTTTCTCCTCAAAGATCACCCGCTCCTGGAGGTAGAGGCGGTTATTGGCCGTGCCTCCGGGAACGTAGCCATCGGCGGCCAATTCGAGGACGCCGGGGAAGCGGGGCACTTCCTCGAAGTAGAAACGGAGACTAACCCCGGAGGCCGACGCCATCTCGTAGGAATGGCCCAGAAGGCCGAAGCCGGTGATGTCGGTGGCGGCGTGTACATCGAAGGCCAGCATCAATTCGGACGCAGTTCGGTTCAGCGCGCTCATCGATGCGATGACCTCGCCGAGCAGGTCGCCAAGGTCGCGACCAGCCTTCAGCGCTGTGGTCGCAATGCCCGTACCAATGGGCTTCGTCAGGACGAGATGGTCCCCCGGGCGTGCACCGGCCTTCGCCACAACGCGGTCGGGATGCACCACGCCTGTGACTGCAAGCCCATACTTCAGCTCCTCATCCTGAATGGTGTGTCCACCAAGAATAGGCACACCTGCTTCAGCGGCCTTCTCTGCCCCGCCCCGGAGGATTTCCACTAGCACATCGAGATCAAAGTGCTTCCGGTGGAAACCAACGATGTTGAGGGCACAGACCGGGGTAGCGCCCATGGCGTAGACGTCCGAGAGCGCATTGGCTGCCGCAATCTGGCCGTAGGCGTACGGGTCATCCACGATCGGGGTAAAGAAGTCGACCGTCTGCACCAGGGCCAGATCCGGCTGCAAGAGATAGACACCTGCGTCATCGGCCGGGTGGGTCCCCAGCAGGACGTTCGGATGACGAAACTCAGGTAGCCTTTCCAAGAGTTGGCCCAGCTCCGCCGGGCTCATCTTCGATGCTCAGCCTGCACAGCGGACGGTTTCCGTCAACCGTTTCCGTTTGTCCGGCGTCGAATCCACACTTCCCTCCGAACTACGGCCAACCTATCTCGCGACCAAGACGGCACATGGAGCCTTACGAACGAGTCTCTCAGCCGTGCTCCCAAGCAGGCCCGAGTCAAGTCCACTCATGCCTCTGGCCCCGACGCAGAGCAGATCCGCACCAATCTCACCGCAATAGCGGGCGATTTCGGAGCTCGGCTTCCCCTCGAGAACGACCTTTGCTATTTCCGATCGGGAAAAGCCTGCCTCTTCCGCTAATCGGCCCATTGCTTGTTCGGACTTTTCCACCACGTCCGGGATCAATTCCCTGATGGAAGTCCTTCCTGTGGCGAAATAGGCCGGGTGAATTGAATCCTCCACCACGTGCACAAAATGGACCTCAGATCCAAACCGGCGGCTAAGGGCACGTACCCAGGACGCCGCGCCCCGGCAATCCTCGGAAAAGTCTACGGAAAGGACGATCCTCCTGTACCCCATGTCCGGTTGGAGTGGTTTCGCCTCGGAGCGAACCGTCAGGACACTGCAGCACGCCCCCCGGATGACCCGCTCCGTGACACTGCCGAGGAATAGCTGCGCCAGCTCTCCTCGACCGTGCGTTCCCATGACGATAAGATCCACCGGCGTCTGCTTGGCGAACCCCAGGATCTCCTCCGCCGCGCTCACTCCTCGAGCAACTACTTTATCCACCTCCACATCCCCGGCGTCGGGCAGATTCGCTCGGGCACGTGCTTCCAGAGAAGCGTACAGTTCTTCCAGCCTCTCGGAAGCTCCGGGGAAATGGACTCCTTCCTGATACAAAACCACGGCGTGGAATAGGATCAACCGGGAACCGAAAGCTTTGGCCAGAAGGATGGCGTGACCGAAAGCTTTCTCCGCGCAGGGTGAGAAATCCGTCGGATACAGAATTGTCCTGATCTCCCTCATGGCCCACCTGCCTCACGGAGTGAAGTTGCTACGACAGGACCGTTGCCTCAGCTGGCTTCGGCTTCACCTGTTCTTTCCGCGCAAGAAAGTAAATCCCTCCTGGGATGCTGCAGGCGATTCCCACGAGATACGCCAGAAACTCCATCGCCGTAACGGGTCCGGGAGCCACTCCGGCCTGACCAAAAAGGCTGACAGCGCTCTGCTCCCTCACGCCGATCCCACCGAAGGTGATCGGCAAGCTGGAGACAAGCGCAATGATCGGCACGAATATCACGAAGTAGGCCAGGTGCGTGTTCAAGCCCACAGCGCGGGCCGTGAAATAGTGTACCAGCACGCGCAGGGTTTGGACTACCAGAGAAAGTCCAAAGGCACGTGCCAGAAGTCCCCGCTCGTGACGGAAGGCATGGAGCTGCCAGTAAAGATTGGATAGCCGGAGCCGCAGCCCCCGAGGCAGTAGCACATCGCCCGCTGAGGCGAGCTTTCCGGCAAGGCGTGAATGGAACAGCGTCGCCAATGCCACAGCCCAGAGGGTCATCAGGAGAATCGGCATAGCCAATAGTGCCGGACCCACGTCATAGGTATGCAACAGGAAAAAGCTGGCCCCCAATGCCATGGTAGTTAGGGCTACAAAACCCACGAGGCGATCGAAGAAAACGGCCGATGCCGCTTCAGCCGTTCTTCCGGATGCGCGAGCGGCATCGTAGATGCGGAACACATCCCCGCCCACGTAGCCAATCAGGAAATTGTTGAAGAAGAGCCCAACATGGTAGAAGGCGACGACGGTCGCGAACGGCAACTCCACGCCGCGTGACAAGAGGAACCATCGCCACTGAACTGCACCCAGCAGGTTGCTGAGCGCGAACACCGCAAGCGCCAAGCCGACCCATCCCCCCTGTGTCTTGGCAAGCTCAGTGACGACGCTCTCCACGCCGATGCGCCTCAAGAGTAGCAGGACGACTGTCCCGCTGACGACCAGCTTGGCCAGTGTGGAGAGCACACGCCGTCCAGAAAATCTCAAGCTCGATCTCCGGTCGATCAGTGCCGCGCCGTGTCCGGAAGAGCCCTGGCTGTATCTTTTTGCTCCGAGCCCCGCGAGACGGATTCCCGTAGTTCTTGCAGTAGGCGCTGCGCTCGAGCATCCGTCGGATAGCGCTTCAGCCACTGCTCCATCAGGGCGATGGCTTCGGGATAGCGCTGCTGCATCCGGTAGAGACCTACAAGCCAGCTGATGGCCGTCGGATTGTCCGGATTGTTCCGCAGGATCCTCTTCAATCTCCGTTCGAACTCGTCGTACCGTTCAGCGCGGTAGTACCAATGAGCTATCTGAAGGCCGATCTCGTCGCTCCGGAGCGGGATCACGTCTTCGGGCATGACCCTTTCCATCTTGTCCAGCACTTCCACCATTTGGTCCAGTTGGTTGCGCTGGGCGTAGTAGTAGGCCAGCCTCAGGAAAGCTGCCCGGTAGTTCTGAAGCAGGCCAATCATGTTCTCGTCGTAGTAGACCTTCGGGTTATCCAGGTTCCGATACAAGAACTTGTCGAACAGATTCTCGCGCAGCTGCTGCACCGCAATGGAGTCCGCCGGATAGGAGACAAGCTTGAAATCCAACCCATCCATCCGCAGGTAGCGGTCTAGGCCGATTTTGTTCTCGGGCGAGACGGTCACAGCGAAATAGATCGGCTTCTTCCACTGATTGGCGTAGATGATGTTCAGCACCATGTAGTCTTGAACGCGAATTCCCTCCACTCCTGCGTAGCTTAGGGTTGGACGAAAATCGAACTCGATGAATCGAGACTTCTCCAGCTCCTCGGGGGTGGGCGGGGATGTAACCCCTGCCTCCCGACGGTGTTGGAGATAGACATCTTCGGGCACCGGGATCCGGATTCTCTTCGTCTTCCAGGGCATCGCCCGCAGTTCCTCGATCTGCTCATCCGTCAGCGAAATGGGAACCTTGGGCTCCATGTACTTGAGCTGCTTGATATACCAGTCAGTGTTGAGCAAGCTCAGATTCACGATCCGGATGTCGGGTCGGATCTTATACACGTACTGGAGGAACCACACAGGGAAGGTGTCATTGTCACCGTTCGTGAAGATGATGGCGTTCGGCTCGCAGCTCTGGAGGAGGTTGTACGAGTAGTCGTAGGGTACGTACTGCCCCGTCCTATCGTGGCTGTGAAAGTTGAAAGAAAGCAGCTTGGCCGGGGAAATCAGCAGGAAAGCCGTGGTCACGACTCCAAGCCATGCGAGGCGCTTGTTCCCCGAGGCCTTTTCGATTTGAGACTGGGCGGCGATCGTGGCTAGCATGATCAGCCCAAAGATGCCGCCGGCCAATCCCAAGCCGCGGAGGTAGGTTGAGGCAAGGCTTTCTCCCCCAAGGGCGTTTCGCAGGATCAGAGCGAGGGCCAGGCAGCCCACGGCCGGTCCGAGAATGTACAGGAGCCGCTGCAACGCTTTCCCAGAACGGAGCCACTCGCGCGCCGTCTCCATAAACCCGAGAAGTCCCATCCCGATCCAGAGCGCGAAGGCGTAGAAAGACCCCACGTACACGTAGTCCCGCTCACGCGGTTGCGGATCCTCCTGGTTCAAATACAGGACGATAGCTACGCCCATCATGATGAATAGCAAGCCCACTACAGCGGCGCCTTTCCAGTCGCGCCGGATGTGGTGTACCATGCCCATCACCCCGATGAGGAAGGGGATGGCCCAAAGTCCCTGCATCGTGAAGGTGGAGGCGCGACAGGCGTCATTGGGCTCGGCCGGCGCGACGCTCGGTCCCTTGCCGATGTACTGCCAGCCAAAATACCGGATGTACATGGCCCGGATCTGATAGTCCCAAAGGAAATCCAGCGAGCCGGAGTATTCGTTTCGGCACGCGCTTTCCGGCTTCCAACGCCGCCGGTCCCAGATACTCCATGTCCCGTACTGCTCCCGATTGAGGTACTTAACCAGGTTCACAACGTTCTCGGGATCGTTCTCATCGATCGGGGGATCCAACTTGCTGCGAAGGTAAATGGCGCCGTAAGTGGAATAGCCGAGGAGCACCAGGAAGGCCGCCGTCAAGGCGCTGGCAGCCCATTGTTTTCCCCGCCGCCAGGCCTCATAGGCCCCGGCGACAATCGCGAACACAGCAAGGACCAGGACCCACGAGGAGAGCTTCTCCATCACGTAGGGAACGCCCTTCACAATCCCGGGGTAGATCGCCCAGAAAGCGAGAAGACCGACGATTCCGAACCGGATGAGGGAGCTCCACGAAAGCTTCCCTTTCCGGAAATAGACCATGAGGAAGATGGCCGGAAAGGCAAGGATGTTCAAGAGATGAACGCCAATCGCCAGACCGAAGAGATAAGCGATGAGCAGAAGGTAGCGGTCCGCAATCGGCTGGTCGGCTTTCTCCCACCAGAGGAGCGCCAGGTAAACCACAGCCACGGTGAACAGCATGCTGATGGCGTAGACCTCAGCCTCAACGGCGTTGAACCAAAAGGTGTCCGTGAAGGCGAAGCTGAGCGCCCCCACCACGGCGCTCCCGTATACGAGCCAGCGATCCTCTGCCGAAGTGGGCCTCCCTCGCCAGATCTGAATGAAGCGCACGATGGTGAGGAACGTCAGCGCGATCGTGAGCCCACTCGCCAGCGCGCTGAATAGGTTCACCCGGTAGCCGATGTCCGAAGCGAAAGGGATCATGGAGAACAGGCGCCCGATGAGCAGGTACAGCGGAGCGCCGGGCGGGTGCGGAACTCCCAACAAGTAGGAACACGTGATGAACTCACCGCAGTCCCAGAATGAGGTGGTCGGAGCCAAGGTTCGGAGATAAACCAGAAAGGACACCAAGAAGACGCCGAAAGCCAGGGAACGCCGAATCCGTTTGTCGCCCATCGATCCCTCCGCTATTCCCTCTCCTGAAGTGCAGATAAGAGAAGCTCCTCAGCGCAATCGGCTGCCCGTTCCCAACTGTGCTGCCTTGCCCATTCCACCGCTGCCTGACCCATGGCCCGCCGCAGATCCCCGTCCCGCAGGATCCGGACCACATTTCGTGACAACGCTTCCAGATCACCATAGGGGTAAAGCAGCCCGGTAACCCCCGCAACGACCGAGTCGCGAAGGCCTGGCGAGTCGGCCGCAACGACAGGCGTCCCGCATGCGTTCGCCTCCGTCACGGTCAGCCCCCACCCTTCCTTCGGCGACGGATTCACGCACACCCACATTCGCCGAAGAAGACGGATTTTTCCCTCTTCGGTCACCTTCCCAGTGAAGGCCACATGTTGTCTTACGCCAGTCTGCGCAGACAGCCGTTCCAGGCGAGACCGGTCATCCCCCTCCCCGACGATCAGCAGCTCCGCGTCCGGCACCTCCTGCAGGATCAACCGGAAAGCGCGGATCAAATGATCGACGCTCTTATAACGCTTCAACCGTCCGAAGTATCCAACGGTCGGACGCTCCGCCCGTCCTGCCTCATCCGGAGTGTAGCGCTCGCAGTCGACACCATTTGGCACGAGCCGAATCCGAGCTTCCGGAATACCCCGCCTGACCAGGTCTTGTTTCGTACTGGCCGAGACAGCCCCAAACCAGCTCCTCCGGTAGACCGGCGCCACAAAGCGCTCCGCCAGATATACGTACAGAGCCGGCAACAACCAGGTCTCCCGAAAGATGGAGCGCTCGAAGAAGTGATGCACAAGGGCCGCGACCGGCTTCCCAGCGAAAACAGGGGTGTAGAACGGAATCTTGTTCAGGTCGTCCACCACAATGTCAAAATGGCACTCGGCGGACAATCGTCGGTACGCCAGCGGTACAGCGAAATTGAACCAGTCTCTGGAACCCACCCGGACGACCCGCATTCCGTCCATCGTCTCTCGCTTGGCAGCCCCGCCGAACGCCGACACGAGCAAGGTCACTTCCCACCCTCGACGCGCCAACCGGGAGAACACCTCCCTGAGATGCACCTCCGCTCCCCCCGCCAGCGGGTGCGTCCAGTCCTGCCAGTTGATCACAAGCACTCTTGGCACTGACTCCTTCGTCCTCCGCGCCCGACGTTGGCCCGTTCGAGGGAGCAACTCATGCCCTTTCGAGATCTGCAGCAGCCGGAAGGCAAGCTACCACCCCGATGTCGAGAAACGTGTAGTAGGCCCACCGTTTCCGTCTGAGTCGCCTTCGCACGGCAGCCCGAATGTCCCGAAGGATCGGAATCCCTTTCGGATACATCGGCAGACGAACGCCCACACGAAGCAACGCGAGACGAAGCGATCGATAGAATAGGCTCGGGCGCATCCAATCGCCGTAGCATTTCACGGGCGTCAGCCCGACACTTCGTACCAACGATTCCAGCCCGCCGATTGTGTACTCGGTCTCCCAGCCCGCGAACCACCGCCCGATCCACATGAGAAGATGCTTGATGGCCGTGTAGGGGTGGTATTTCTGCGGTACATCCACGAGGACGTACCCACCCGGTCTGAGCACAGCCATATTCGCCCTGAGCAAGGGTAGCGGATCCCGGAAGTGCTCGAGCAAACCTTGATGGAACACGAGGTCAAAGGCTCCGGGTCGGAAAGGCATCTGCAGCGCATCCCCAAGCACTACAAACACGGCCAAGCCTTGCTGTTTGGCCAGTTCACGCACGGTTCGAACGGCCGCCGGCGAGTAATCCAACGCCACCACACGCGCGCCCATCTCGGCGAGGCGAAGGCTGTCTCGACCGCTCCCTGCTCCTACCTCCAGGACCCATTTGCCCTGCGGGTCCAAGACGCCGGCCAATGCCTCCACGATTCGGTCCCCCGTCGAATAGATCTCTCCGATCGGCCTCTGGCCCGACCAAAACCTGTCCCACACCTCTCGGGAGCCCGATGGCCTATCCGTTGCGATCAACATGCACGTCCCTTCTGAACCGCCGGCCATCCACCCCGCTCGCACATGGGCTGTCGCCGTTCCCCTTGGCTGGCCGGGATTCGTCGCTGCGGCTCCTCCGCCCTCTTCGCTGCGCCCCAAACGTGCTTTCCTGCCCACCGTGTCACACCCAAGGGCCTCAAGTGGCCGATGCGCCGGGTTGCGAAGCCCCCGAAGCGCTCTCTCCACTGGTCGCACCTTGCGAGTCGGGCGGTTGTGCCTGGGAAGATCCGGCCTGTGACTTCTGCTCGGCTTCTTTGGCCTTTCGATCCTTTTCCACTTCATCCACATAATTCAGCTTCAGTTCCCGGATGACCCGCTCGAGGTGCCTTTGCTCTTCGTCATCGAGGTTGCCGCGGGTCTTGGCCAGAAGCATGTCGAGCATGTCGATCGAGAATCTTGCCTGGTCCAGGTCCCGTTCGATCTTGTCGGTGATGGGGTTTTTCAACTTCCCCATCTGCTGGTACGCTGCGGTCTGGAACATGGTGACAAGGTAGAAGAAGAGCGCTTTGTTCTTGTCCTCCGGAGAAAACGAGGATTCCATCGCCTTCCCTCTCCTCGCGACCTCAGTGCCTCACAAGCCTGACCTGCTCTTCGGGCAATCCTGCATCCATAGCCTAGGCTGCCACTCATCCAACCTTAACGAAGTCGAGCGCCTCTCGATAATGCCGGATGAAGTAATCGCGCAGGGCTTCGTGAGCCGGATCGGTGAGGTGAGGATCCTTTTCCGCCAGCCGGAATGCCTCCTCCCGTGCCGCAGCCAATAGGGCGGCGTCTTTGATCAGATCCGCAATGCGGAGTTCTGGAAATCCATGCTGTCTCGTCCCGAAGAACTCGCCCGGACCTCGCATCTGGAGGTCGATTTCAGCGATTTCAAAGCCGTTGTCCGTGTTCACCATGGTCTGGAGGCGTCGCTCGGCCTCCGGAGTTAACTGGCCATAGGAGATCAGGATGCAATAGGATTGTTCCGCTCCTCGCCCAACCCGACCCCGCAACTGATGGAGCTGCGTCAGTCCGAACCGCTCCGCATGCTCGATGATCATGATCGTGGCGTTGGGAACGTCGACTCCCACCTCCACCACGGTGGTGGAGACGAGAAGCCGGAGCCGGCCGTCTTTGAATTCCCGCATCACGCGTTCCTTCTCCTCTTTGGGAAGACGGCCGTGAAGCAAGCCGATCGGGATATGGCGGAACATCGTCGCCCGCATCTTTTCGTAGCAGTCCGTGGCGGCCTTCAGGTCCGATTTCTCCGACTCCTCAACCAATGGGAACACCACGTAGGCCTGACGCCCCTTTTCGAGCTCCGACTTCAGGAAGTGGTAGATGCGGGGACGATAGGACGAGTCCCGCCACACAGTCTTCACCCGCTTTCGACCAGCCGGAGGCTCATCGATGACGGAGACGTCAAGGTCCCCGTACACCGTCATCGAAAGGGTCCGCGGGATGGGCGTAGCCGTCATCATGAGGACATCGGGATTGGGACTCTTTTCCTGCAACAGACGCCGCTGCATGACACCGAAACGGTGCTGTTCATCGATCACCACAAGACCAAGCGCCGGGAAGGTGACCTCTTCTTGGATCAGGGCGTGGGTCCCAACGATGATTTCGGCTTTCCCGGAGGCGATCTCCTGCCGTGCCGCTTCCTTTTCCGCCTGGCTCATCCCTCCGATCAGCAGGCATACCGTGATCCCGAGGTCCGACAACAGAGACCGCAACGTCAGGTAATGCTGCTCTGCGAGGATCTCCGTGGGGGCCATCAAAGCCGCCTGGTAGCCGTTTTCCACAGCCATGACCATGGCAATTGCAGCCACGATGGTCTTGCCCGAGCCGACGTCCCCCTGGAGGAGCCGGTGCATCGGTTTCTCGCTCCGCATGTCGGCGTAAATCTCACGCAGCACGCGCCTCTGCGCTGCAGTGAGCTGAAACGGCAGAGCCTGGATCAGTTTGCGCGTGGCTTCGCCGATCCGCCTTACTCGGGACCGCTTCTCCTGCCGTTCCAATACCTTGTGGCGCAACGCAAGCAGAAGCTCGAGATAGAAAAGCTCGTCGAACTTGAGACGACGCCGCGCCTGATGCAACGCCTCCAAAGACGCCGGGAAATGGACATTTTCCAGTGCGAAGCGAAGGGTGACCAGACGCCGCCTCTCGCGGATGTCCTCCGGAAGGGTCTCCCGAATGGCACTGCGGTAGGAAGCCAAACATGCCGCGATGATTCGGCGGAAGCCCCGGCTATCCAGCTGAACCGCCTCCAGCTCCTGCGATGAAGGATAGAGGGGGATGATCTTGCCCGTGTGGATCCCGGAGCTCTCGCCCGTCATCCCCAGACGGTCGAATTCCGGATGAGCTATCTCCCAAACGGAGCCGAAACGGGCCACCCGACCGCTGACCGCCAGCTGTTCGCCCTTCCGAAAAGCGTTCTGCAGATAACGATAGCCCTGGAACCAGACGCATTGGACAAAGCCAGTGCCATCCGTCAGGATAACCACGAATCTGGGCCGTTTGCCACGGACGATCCCTGCCGAATGGACCGTCCCGACGATCGTGACGTCCGTTCCATCCATCAGATCGCAAATGCGCCGGACGTCGCTTCGATCTACGTGACGCCGGGGAAAGTAGTAGAGCAGATCTTCCGCTGTGTGAATCCCAGCCTTTCTCAACGCGCGCGCCCGCTGGTCCCCTACCGACCGAATCTCGGTGATCGGTATCCCGTGGAGGGGCCTGAGCGGGGCGGCTTGTCCACCTGCAGATCGCAGTTTCAACACACCGGGCACGATCCCCAATCTCTACTGACGGATCAACGCCCTGTACTCGACGCTCTTGCTGCTCCGGGGAGCAACGTCCACCACAAACTGGATCTCCGTGGCCGACTTCTTGACAAATGGCTCTGTGGAGTGGCGAATCTCCCAGTCTCCCCACAGATGCTCATGGATTTCCACCTGCACTGCCTGATCTTTTCGGTTGGACAGTTCGATCCGGTAGCTCTCCTCCCGTGCACCGGGAGCCATCTGTCGGCTCTCGACGAGCGTCCGCTTCCCCTCGATATCGAAGGCATAGCCCGCGGTCAGCTGGACGTCGGCCCCGACGGGCGTATGCCCGAGGCGATCCTCGCCCACAAGCCGAAGCCGGTCCCGGTCCTGCTTGTAAATGCGCACGGTTCCCGCGGGTAACGGCTGGCCAGGACCTGACGGCTTGTCGTTGCGGAAGCGGATCTGCACCCGCACTTGCGAACCGTCACGCTGTCCGTCGTACACGTAATGCTTCTTGCACCCAGCACGCGAAGCGGATACGAGAGGGACGTCCTTGATTTGCCCGTCTTCCAACGTCACCGGTCGGGAGAACTCGTAGACATGATACTCGAAAACAGGGCGCTCTTCCGGCGCTTCCGGCGCTGCAGCCATGGCCGTTTCCGCCACGCGGAAAAGTGGACGGGGGGTCTCCTTCGCCGCAACGTGGATCTGGCCAGCCACAAGGGAGAGGCACGCATTCTCGTACTTGCGCCCGGAATGATTCTCCAGCTTCGCACACCCCTCCAAGTCCAGTTGAGTTTCGGCTTCGTTGAGCACGAGGGTGTAGTAGGCCTCCCAGGAGAGGCCAGACGTCAGGTATTGGAGCTCGCAAGCCTGTCTCCCCTGGGATTCGCTTTCGATTTCCAGCACAAGCCCGGGTTCGGAAACCAGCTCCACGTCAGACGGCAAAATCACGCGGCGAATCGTCGACGCGGAGACGATCGTGATCCCTTGATCCTGGCTTAGGATGACCGGTTCCGCCCCAAGCATCGCGCGCAGCGTACCGGAAATCACCCCCTCTTCCGTCACAATCTGCACGGGCCTACCCACAAGCTGGGCCAGGAGCTCTTCCCTCCCGCCGATTGGCGGCCGATATGCGTACTCCAGAACCTTCACTGGCGCGGCTTCCGAAAGAAATCGGACGCGAAACGAACTGGGGTCAACCCGCACCGGGAGCTGACCGAAAACCACGCGACTGATCCCGCGCGCCAGCAGGACTTCCCTTCGTTCGCGCACAACGGCGAGATCATTGCCGTAGACGGTCAGGTACAGGGAGCCTTCTCTTCCCAATGACGTTCTCGCCAGGCATCCCAGCGCAAACACGCCGAGGAGCCGCAGAATCCATGCTCGTGAGCTCATTGGCTCACCTCATCTTGGCTGGCATCGTATGATGCATTTCCTCCCCCGTCATCCAGATCCCAGCCTCGGGACTTGCATCCGTCTTGCTTCGATCCCTGCATCCAGCCCGGATACACCCTGCAATGCAGAACGCGGGATCAACCTCTTGATCCCGCGATCCTTGGCCGCATGAATCCTGAGCCCCCGTCCCGCTCGGGATTGTGCCGCTTAATCCAAGCTCGCCAGATTGGCCCTCAGCTTTTCGAGGTCCATCTCAAACTTCTGCTTCTTCTGCCGTTCGCGCTCCACTACCTCCTGCGGCGCTCGCTGGATGAACTCGTGGCTGGCGAGCTTCTGGTTCAGCTCGGCCAAGAGCTTTTCGAGCCGCGCGATTTCCTTCCGGAGCCGGTTCCGCTCGACTTCCAGATCGATCAGGTCGGCCAAGGGCACGTAGATTTCAGCTCCGGCTACGACCGCGGAGGCAGATGACTTGGGCTTCGAGACATTGGGTCCGACCTCGATGCGCTCGGCGCCGGCGAGAAAATGGATGTACTCGGCGTTCTCCCGAATCAGCTCGGCGAATGTGCCATCCTGGTCGACACGAACGAAGACTTCCGCCTTCTTGGCTGGAGGGACGCGCATTTCGGCCCGAATCGTCCGCACGGAAGTGATCAGACTTTGCAATTGGGTCATTGCGGTTTCCGCCTGGGGGTCCGAGTAGGAAGCGGGAATCTCTGGCCAGGAGGTCACCACCAGATCCGGTTCTTCCGAAAGCTTCAAGTGGTGCCAGATCTCCTCGGTGATGAAGGGGACCACTGGATGAAGCAATTTCACCAACTCCCGCATCACGTAGATCGCCACGGCCAGCGACCGATCCTTCGCGTGCCGATCTTGTCCGAAGAGCCGCGGCTTGATCCATTCCAAGTACCAGTCACAGTACTCGTGCCAGAAGAACGAGTAGAGGGAGGAGATCATGTCGTCGAGGTGGAAGCCTTCGATCCCCTCGGTCGCGCGAGTCGCCGCGTGCCGGAGCCGACTCAGGATCCAGCGGTCAGCCACGTCCAATTCCTGCGGCGAGGCCTCGAACTGGCGGCTGGCCGCCATTTCGATGTGGCGAGGCTCGTAGTTCATGTGAAGGAATCGGAAGGCATTCCAGAGTTTGTTGCTGAAATTGCGCCCGATCTCGAAATCCGACTCAGCCAGATTGATATCCTGGCCCTCGCTGGTGAGCATCATGAGCGAGAAACGGACGGCGTCGGCGCTGTACTTTTGCACCATCTCTAGCGGGTCTATCCCGTTACCAAGGCTCTTGCTCATCTTGCGGCCCTGGGCATCGCGGATGATCCCGTGGATATACACGTGCCGGAAGGGAATCTCGCCCATGAACTCCAGGCCCGCCATGATCATGCGCGCGACCCAGAAGAAGATGATGTCCTGGGCGGTCACGAGGACATCGGTGGGGTAAAAATGCTTCAAATCCTCCGTGATTTGCGGCCAGCCAAGGGTTGCAAACGGCCACAGCCAGGAGGAGAACCAAGTATCCAACACATCCTCATCCTGCTGGATGCGCCGCGAGCCGCACTTCTCGCACTTCTCCGGCGCGTCCACCTCGACCATCTGATGGCGGCAGTCCTCGCAGGTGTACACCGGGATGCGATGGCCCCACCAAAGCTGCCGACTGATGCACCAGTCGCGGATGTTCTCCATCCAGTTCGTGTACACCTTGACCCAGCGTTCCGGATGAAACTGAATCTTTCCTTCCTGAACGACCCGCAGAGCAGGTTCGGCGAGGGGCTTGATCCTCACGAACCACTGTTCCGACAGGTACGGCTCCAAAACCGTATCGCAGCGTTGGCAGTGAGCAACCGCGTGACTGTGGGTCTCGATCTTCTCAAGGAGTCCCTTCTCCTCCAGCTCTTGCACCACGGCCTTGCGGCACTCGAAGCGCGGATACCCGGCGTAGCGTCCGGCATTTGCGTTCATCGTGCCGTCGCCGTTCATCACATTAATGGGCTCGAGCCCATGGCGCCGACCGATCTCGAAGTCATTTGGATCATGCGCAGGGGTCACCTTGACGGCGCCCGTCCCGAACTCCGGATCCACCAGCTCATCCGCAATCACCGGGATTTCCCGCTCCATGATCGGCAGGATCAGCATTTTGCCGACCAGACCTTGGTATCTCCGATCCGACGGATGCACCGCCACAGCCACATCACCGAGCATGGTCTCCGGCCGCGTTGTTGCCACCACCACGTAACCCGGTTCCCCCTTGATCGGGTAGCGGATGTACCAAAGGTTGCCGTGATGCTCCTTGTGGATGGCCTCCTCGTCCGACAGGGCCGTTTCACATCGGGGACACCAGTTGACGATGTAGTTCCCGCGGTAGATCAGTCCCTTGCGGTACAACCGTACGAAGACTTCCATTACGGCTCGGTAGTAGGACGGATCCAATGTGAAGCGCGTTCGCGACCAGTCGCAGGAGCATCCCAGTTTCTTCAGCTGCTCGATGATGGTATTTCCGTATTTCTCTCGCCATTGCCAGACGAGCTCGAGGAATTTCTCCCGACCCAAATCATGCCGGGTCAGCTTTTGTTCCCGGTAGAGCTTGCGCTCGACTACGTTCTGCGTCGCGATCCCTGCATGATCGGTCCCAGGCAGCCAAAGAGTCTCGTACCCCCGCATCCGCCGGTAACGAACGAAGATGTCCTGAATCGTATTGTTGTAGGCATGCCCCATGTGCAGAACATCCGTCACGTTCGGCGGCGGGATCACGATGGTGAACGGCTCCCTGTCCGGCCGTACCTCAGCCCGGAAGTACCCGCGATCCAGCCAGTACTGGTACCACTTGTCCTCAACCTTCTTGGGGTCGTACACCTTATCGAGGGGCTGCTTCTCCAACATCGGCAGCGGCTACCTCCCTTAATGAATTGGATTTGCCTATACTACTCCGTCTCTCACCTTTCGCTGACCAATATACCCAAACGGACCTACACAGTCAATTGAATTGTCGGAGCGTGCCGTCTCGGTCTACCCCGCTCGGGCCAATCCGCACCTGAGGAAGTCCGCATGTCAACCCGACGAATCTGCCTCGGAGGAGCGACCGAAAACCGAACTTTCCGGACCTGCGACAGGGTTGCGTGAGCCTAGCGCCTTCGCGAATTGATCCATCGATTTGACGGGGAATGAGTCCGGCGCTTAAACGCGATAGCTCTACCACTTCATCCGGTGTGAACGGGAGCACACCCGGGCGTTTCCTCGGGAATTCGGCAGTGCGCAAGTTGGGGTGCCCCGCGAAGACAGACCACCGCGGCAGTCCCCGCTACGCCACAGAAGACTCACGCCGACGGCCTTCAACCCCTCGCGCAGGGCTTTGCCCCAGTCCGACCGGCTTCCCACGGAAAAGCCGACCCGCGCTCGTAGCGAACCGGCGGGAGCCCTCACCCGGCCCGGCCTACTGAGTCACAACCTCAAACGTCAGGCTTTTTTCCGCCCTGTTGCCGCATCGGTCGCGGACCCAAACCCGGAGGTGATGCCGACCTACAGAGAGCGGCCGTTCCGGCTCGTAGCGGAGGACTTCCTCTTCCGGATCCCATTCGGCCACCACCCGCTCGCCGTCGATTTCCAAAGCGAAATCGTCCTCATCGGCGATGCCACTGAGCCGATCGGCGATCCGGACAACGATGGTGTCCCGACGGCTCAGCCTTGGCCGTATCTGGCTGGGCCGCAAGAAGGCGATCTCGGGAGGTATCGTATCGGGAAGAATGGCAAAGGTTCCGAGCCTCGAGGTCTCGGCGGACAGACGGCTGCCGTCGCGTTCGTTCCCCAGGAAGACCCAAGTACTGCCCAACAGGCTGTACCACGCGAGTTTGTCCGGAGGAACCCCCATTTCCCGGCCAAGGTACCAGGCGATGCGCATAGGCTTCCTCAAGGGTACGTCCTCGGGGAAGACTCGCACACGGGGAAAGGAGCCGTTTGCCGCATTCCGCTGTGTCCCATTCCCCGCCACCACCCCCAGGTAGAACGGGCGGTAGGACGCTCTGGCCGGAATCGTCACCTCCAAGCTCGGGTCGGTGAGCTTGATCTCCCGCGATCGGTCCCCGACCCGATACATCTCGAACGGATGCCGATGGAGCACTTGGTCACCCACGGAGAGCAGGAACTCTCCGGACAATCGTTCCTTGCGGGGGTACATCCAGACGGCGAAACACTCTCCGGTCCTGGAACGCTCGACCTCGAGCGGGTATTCGACATCCTCCATCGCGACGCGAACCCGACAGGCGCAATCCCCGAGCCCAAGCCTGGCGAAATCCTCCAGCCAATCCACTTCCAGTGACCCGGACGACAAGACCCCTGGTCTCCGAGCAGAATTGGCCTCCATGAGGCTGCCCTTGTCGGGTGGCCGGGCCTCGAGCTGGGCTTCGACCACGCTCTCGTTGCCGTTGAAGTCATACGCCACGATCTCCAGGTCGTACACACCGGGACCCGCCAGCCAGGCCTCGGTAATCCGATCGAGCCAGGAATCCGCACCGATCTTTCCCGGGAGGAGCCTTTGCCCGACCCAAATCACCCCCGCCCCGCGACCCTGGCCGTAGAAAGGCAGGTTGTTCTCTGGGTCGATGAACAGACGATAGTAGACCTGATCCGTGCGGACCCTCAGGCGGTAGTCCCGATCAAGAACGATTACAGACGTGTTTTCGTAGCTGAACCGGTCATATCGAGAGGAAAAAAGGAGCTTCCCGTTCGCGTAGAGGCGGAATCCGTACAGTCCCACGGCATTGGTCGCCTCATCTGTTCCGTCGCTCGCGCAGACCGCCAAGTAGAACGGACCCCAAACCGCGGGGACCTCGGCGATTCGGTAGCGATTCGGGCCCACCGATATCGGTCGGTAGATCCGGGCTTTCACATCGCCGTCGACTCGGGACCAAGGGGCTACGGGAACGAACGCAACGGAGCTCACCCGGGGCGCGACGTGATCGGCCACTACCAGGCCGCGCAGCATGGGGTTCAGCGGACGATTGGCGGCATCCCGCAGTTCGAAGTGCAGGTGCGGATAACCCACACCGGTGTCTCCCGTATAGGCAATCAGCTCACCAGCTTGTACGGCAATCTCGCCCGCTCGAAACTCCAAGGTCACAGAATACCTCAGCAGGCGCTGCTGCTCAGCCCGAACCCGTCTTTCAATCTCGGGCGCGAAGCGAGAAAGGTGGGCGTAGACGGCCATTCCCCCATCGTTCAAGACTTGATAGATTACTTTGCCATAACCGAACGGGCTGACCCGTACCTTCCAGATGTACCCGGGAGCCACGGCAAAGACCCGGTAGCCGGTTTGGCCCCAGGTCTTGATATCAATTCCGGCGTGAAAGTGATTGGACCTGTACTCAGCAAAGCTCGACGAAATGGCCCGACTCGCATCCGTGGGCCAAAGGAGATCTCCGCCCCGCGTTAGTGCGGAACTGCAGAGCACAAAGGCCGAAGCTACTGCCAACAAGCCCGCCGCAGTTGATCGCTTCCCGTGAGATGCACCTTCTCCCATGAGTCAGCCCAGCAATCCCGTCCGGGATTGATCCCGTGATTCGTCGCGAATCGAACGCGAGACTTACCGATACGACGAGCCAGCCGCTTTCCCCGCAGTTGAATTCGTCTGCGCCCCTCGACGGTGAATCGGGCCCGCTTGAAGGCGAGTCTTCATCGATTTCGACGGGCCCGCTGTGCGACCTCCTCCAGTACCGCCGCCATTGCGCGCGCCTGCTCAGTGCGGCTGAAGGCGACAAATCGGCGCTCCTCCCGTACCGGGAGAGCCCCGATTTCCCAAAGATGGACAAGGCCTCTCAGATTCGCAAGCAGCGCCCGACGATCCCCGGGGGAAGAAATCCAGACGCATCCCGCCCTCTCAAGGATCGCGCGCGCTTCCCCATCCGGCACCGACGCCAGGATCGGTCGAGTTGAAGCCAAGTACTCGAAGAGTTTGCCCGGCACGTACGCCATCGAAACCTTCTCTGAGACAGGGAGGAAGAGCGCGTCAGCTGTGGCCATGGCTTTCACGGCTTCAGGATGGGGCAGGTAATCCCGGCTTTCAACCACCCCTTCCAGCTCAGGCGCGGCGATGGCGCGCTGCCATTTGCCCGTCAGATCCGCCCCGATGAAAAGAAGGCGAATCCGGCTACGCTCCCCCGGTTCCAATTGCCGAACAGCCTCCAGCAACTCGCCCGGCCAAGCTACCTGCGTGATCGCCCCCACGAAGGCGATGCACATCCGATCCCCACCCGCGGGGCGTACTAGCTTGCGCTTCTGAGCCTCCGCGAAATCAGCCGGGTCATACCCATTGTAGATGCAGGTCACGAGTCCCCTCGCTCCCAACTGCTCGAAATGGCGTCGCAAGCCGTCGGTTACGCACACGATTCCGTCGGCCGTTCGAGCAACGATCCTCTCCCCCAAGCGATCCAGAGCCCGGTGGAGGAGCGTAGGCTCCGGTTGGAACTCGCCCCGGTACCATCGGTCCCGGAAATCGGCAACCCAGGGGATCGACGTCCTTTTCCAGAGCCAGAGTCCGAGGAACTGAGCCGAATGGGGTGGGGAGCTGACCAGAAGAACATCCGCGCGGCGTCTACGGAGCAGCCGCAGGACTTCCTTTGCAGCGAAAGGGATCCACCCGACTTTCGAGTCCGGGAGAAGCAAATATCCGAGCTTGGCAAGCCTCGAGACTCCCGCGAGCCCGTGGTCCCCGGAGGCCCGTCGCCGGAAGTAGCCCGCCACTGTCAACGGATCGAGCGATCCCGTGCGCAGCACCGTCACCGACGACACATCGCCGAGGAGGGTTTCGTCCGTTCGGTAGTAGGCCTCGCCCGCGCGGACGGTCACCACGATCGGGCGCCAACCAAAACCGGGAAGGTACTTGCAGAGCTTCGCCACCCTCTGGGTACCTCCCATGCCCAGAGGCGGGAAGTAGTAGGTGATCAGCAGCACCGTTCGGCTTTCTGCTTGATTTCGCATGTGTTCTCACGATTGCCGCCGTCGGATAGGGAACCCGTGCCCCCAAGCCCACAGGACGGGACATCGGACCTTGCAGAACGCCCCCGCCGGCGAAACCCTTGTCCTGCGCGCATGCGCGACGGGTTTCACGCGATCTCCACCCGGCTTTGGTCACCGATCATGAACCGATGCGTGCGCGGCATCCCTTCCGCGTGCACCACCTGCACATCAAAGCCGAGGATGCTACTCTCGATCCGGATTCCTACGTCGAGGATCTGGCACTTGTTCATGACGATGGAAAACTCAACCTCGCTGTTTCGTACCACGCAATCGTCGCCAATAGACGTGAATGGGCCAATGTAGCTGTTCTCGACAACCGTCCGGCGCCCAATGATCGCCGGCCCCCGGATATGACTGTTGACGATCTTCGCGCCCTTTTCGATCACCACATTGCCCGCGAGGTGACTCCGGTGGTCCACAAACCCATCCACGCGCCCCTTTTGGTTCTCCAGCACCAGCCGATTTGCCTCCAGCAGATCGATGGGCTTTCCGGTGTCCTTCCACCAACCCGTGATTTCGGAATACGTCACCTTGTAACCGTGCTCAATGAGATACTGGTGCGCATCCGATATTTCCAGCTCCCCCCGGTCGCTCGGGCGGATGTTCTCCACGGCCTCGAAGATCGAGGAATCGTAGATATAAATGCCTGCCACCGCGAACTCACTCTTCGGCACCGCTGGCTTCTCTTCGATCCTCACAATCTGCTTGCCGCGGATTTCCGGGACTCCGAAGCGCTCGGGATCTTTCACCCGTGCGAGAGTCAAATGGCAGTTCGACTTTTCCTGGAAGAACGCCTTGATGAATCGGCGGATGCCACCCACAACCATGTTGTCGCCGAGATAGAAGACGAAGGGCTCATCGCCTACGAAATCCCGCGAAATCTTGACGACGTGCGCAAGCCCGAGCGGAGCTTCCTGCGGGATGTACGTGACCCGCAAACCCCACGCGCTCCCGTCCCCCACGGCTTCTCTCACCTCCCTCCCCTCCTGGTTCGTGACGATCCCCACTTCCTTGATTCCGGCCTCCGCCACCGTCTCCAGCGCGTAGAAAAGGATAGGCTTGTTCGCGATGGGGATCAAGTGCTTATTCTGCGTGTGGGTCAGGGGTCTCAGCCGCGTGCCACGCCCGCCGCTTGTGATCAGAGCCTTCATCTCATCCTCTCGGAATTGTCCTGATCCTACCGCAATAACGTACCCTCCGCAAGCCCGGCTCAGTTCCTCTCTGGCTCAGACGTCCTCGTAGCCCTCGCGCGACAACCGACGGCTGCTCGGGATCCAGCATCTCTCCCCGCCAAGGGCCAGTCGGAAAGGCGGGCCCAGCGTCAACCCGCGGACCGTCCGAGGGAGACGCAACTCAGGAAAGAATGCGGGCACCGAGCACACGCTCCATGTGTTTCAGAGCGAAGCGGTGTGCCTCGGGGTCGAAGTCGGCCACACCTCGGCTGTGGACGAAAGTGGCGTAGTCGCGATTGCGCAAATCGGCCACGGTAAAGAGCACGCAGATCGATGTGCAAACGCCAACTACGTGCACCTCTTGCGGTCGAAGCTCCGCGAGCAGGGCTTCAAGATTCGTGCCGAAAAACCCGCTGTACCGCGTCTTGGGAACAAGGAGATCCCCGGGAAGGGGTCGGAGCTCATCGATCACCTCCGCTCCGCGGGTCCCTCGGACACAGTGCTTCGGCCAGAGCGCGAACTCCGGATCGTCCGGCTCGTGGGCATCCATGATATAGATGATCTTGTCCCCGCCATCTCGAAAGGATCGCACCAGTTCCTGGATGTATCCGACGATTTGTTGCGCGGGCTTGCCGCACGTCAAAGCCCCATCGTCGTACACGAAGTCTTTGAGCATGTCGACAATGAACAACGTCCTTGCCATCGGGCCTCAACCTCCTTCCGCTGATTCCCCGCGAATCGCAGCGTCGATCGCGAGATTCGAGAGCTGGTCCGCGCGGCGATTGGCCTCGCGCGGGATATGCACAACGGCCACGTGCCGAAAGCTCGCGAACAGATCCCTCGCCTCCCGCCAGAGTGGGACCAGCGCGGCAGCCTTGACCCGATACTGCCCCTTCAGCTGTTTCACGAGGAGCTCACTGTCCGAACGCACCTCCACCACCGCGTAGCCGAGCTCCTTCGCCTTTTTCAACCCCGCTACGAGGGCGGTGTATTCCGCGACATTGTTGGTGACGTTGCCAATGTACTCCGACAGCTCATACTCGCGCCCGCTGTCCTCGTCCCGCAGCACGACCCCGATTCCGCTCGGCCCGGGATTCCCCCGAGAAGCCCCATCGAGGAACAGGACGCACCGGGTGCCTGGACCCCATTCCCTGCGCACAAGCCGGTCCAGCGCATCGATCAATCGCGAAAGCTCGGCAACGGGGATGGAGAGCTCTGACGCAATAGCATCAACGGGCAGGGCGGCCCTCAAGCGCTCCCAAAGGCGCAAGAGTTCCGCCGGAGAAGGCTGGTGGCAGTCGCCCACTCTATTCCCCGAGGTACCTCTCGTACAAATGGACAGCCTCTGACCAGTCGCCGACACCCTTGACGGACATCCGCCCATCTCGAAACACGGCCATCTCCACGTCACCGATTTGAGCCCAGACCAGATACTCGTTGGCCTTCACATGCTGGACCCGCTGCAAACGCGCCCGGATCACATTCAGGTCGACCTCCGCCTTGCGCTCCGGCAGGATGTTCACCACGTCATCATCCACGATCACTTGGGGACCCGTGGGTTTCTCCGCGCTGAGCCATTCGAATTCACCTCGGACGCAGACGGGACAAGGATCGCTGCCTACCCGCCGGGCCACCGAGATGGCCTCCATTTCCACGGACCACACGTCCAGCACGTGCAGGCGGCCAGCCCACGCCTTCTCGGGTTTCCGCCGCACCAGCGCTTGCACAGCGAGGCTGCATTGAAGCGCCGAGGTCACGCGCACAGTGGGCGGGTAGAGGCCCGTGTCGCGCACCGGCTGCGGAACCGTGTTCTGCGACAAGAGGCAGCGCAAGCAGGCGGTGACGCCCGGAAGCACCGCCATGGCATATCCTTGAGACCCCGCCACCGCACCGAACACGAGCGGTTTTCCCGCCCGCACACAGGCTTCATTCAGGAGGAAGCGGAGGGACAGGTTGTCCGAACCGTCGATTACGACGTCGACTCCCTTCAACAGGCGCGTGACGTTGGAGGCATCCACATGCCACACTTTCCCCTCAACTGCGACGCGCGAGTTAATCGACTTCAGCCGCTCCCGAAGGGCGAGAGCTTTCGGCCTCACCTGGTCGGCGTCTTCCTCGGTGTACAACGCCTGCCGATGAAGGTTGGTCACGTCCACGTAGTCCCGGTCCACGAGTCTGAGGCCGCCGATCCCCATTCGACAGAGCATCTCCGCCACGTGGGATCCCAGCCCTCCCAGCCCCACCACCAATGCTTTGGAACGGGAGAGCACCTCCTGGCCCTTCGAGCCCAGAGGCTCAAACGCGATCTGTTTCTGGAAACGTTCCACCGGACCTCAACCCCGATACCCTTCTCGGCAAGTCTTCAAGCCATTCCCGGACGTTTCGCCGCGCCTCCTCCGCGCGACTCCTGGCCCCCAAAGTAAGAGTATCCTCCGTCTAACTCCAGGCTACCACCGAAAAGGCAAGCGAAAGCACAAACCAGGTCGCAACGGTCAGAGCTACTGCTGCCATGGCAAAAGGGCGACTCACCTCGTTCCGTACGCGGAAAACGGGGGGCGAGTAGGTGTAGATCAAGTAAAGAGAATACAGCCCTGCGAGCGAGAAGGGACGGAGCACGGGCAACAAGTAAAAAGCACCCGCTCCGAAGGCTGGCGCGAGAGCGTAGGCCACGAAAGCAAAGGAGCGATTGAAATCGGGTTCGAGCTCGAAATATGGGCTCACATAGGCGAGCAGTTCGGCTACCAAGAACACGTGGCCGATCATGAGGCCGTAGAAAAGGGCTGATCTCAGTAAGGCCGGGACCGCCGGTGCCAACACTCCCTTGTCCCCCACAATGGCGTTCCCCACGAAGGCAGCGATGGCCGGGACGGCGGCGGCGTAGACCAAGTAACTTCGAAATACCTCCCCCGCTATCTGCTCCTCTTCCGCCAACTCCTCAAAAAACCGTCGGTGGTCTCGGACGATGCGTAGGCCAAGCTCCCACAGTTCCTTCAATTTCACCATCGGAGGTCGCGATCCCTCAGCCTTCCAACTGAACGTTATCCTGTCCAAGTAGCGCGCGTAGTGAGCGGAAAAGCGAAGACGACGGTTCCACTTTGAATCGCACACTGCGGAGCACGTAGTCACCATTCCCTGTATTCCGCAGCTCAATTATGACGGGACATCCCCCGGGATTCTCCGACAGCAAGCGGCGCACGTTTTCCACCAAGTTTTCGTCCGTCGCCTGAAGGTCAAAGGCCAGACGGATCCGCTTCGTGAGGCGCTGGTGGGCTTCCTCGAGCGGCAGGATTTCCTCGGCGATGATCTTAGCATCCTGCTCCTCACGGTGGCTGACCTTGCCTTTCACCAATAGCATCGCCTCTTCCCGAAGAAGATCCCGGTAGCGCTCCAAAGGCTCGGAAAACACGAGGACCTCAGCAGATCCCGAAAAATCCTCGAGGCTCAAGAACGCGAACGGTCGCTGGCCATCGCTCGATCGCACGCTGACACCGGTGACTACGCCAGCCACCCGCACTGCCGCCTGGTCAGGCAATTCCGCCAGGGAATCCAGGGTGACCGTCGAGAACGCCCGGACCTCTTGCTCGTATTTCTCCAGCGGATGGCCCGAGACATAGAAACCCAGCAGCTGTTTCTCCCGAGCCAGCGTTTCCCCGTGGCTCCACTCCGGCACGTCGGGGAGCCGCGGCTGAAGCGTAGCCGCGACCTCGTCACTGCCGGCGAAGAGATCGGCTTGCTCCAGCAGGCGGGAACCTTGCATTCTCTGGCCGAACTGGATAGCGAGATCCACCGCCGCCATCAGCTGCGCACGATGGCCTTCCAAGGAGTCCATGGCTCCCGCCTGGATGAGGCTTTCCAGCACTTTCTTGTTCACATGCCGCAGATCCACCCGCTGGCAGAGCTCGAAGATCGTGCGGAAACGGCCGTGCCTTTTCCTCGCCTGCACGATGGAATTGATCGCCTGAACGCCCACGTTCTTCACCGCGGCCAGGCCGAAGCGGATGCCCTGGTCCGTCACGGTGAAGGTGGCATGGCTTTCGTTGACGTCCGGAGGTAAAACGCGAAGCCCCATGCGGCGACACTCGTCGATGAGGGTGACGATGCGCTTGCTATCGGCCATTTCGCTGGTGAGCGTCGCGGCCATGAACTCCGCGGGGAAATGGGCCTTGAGGTAGGCCGTTTGGTACGCCACGATGGAGTAGGCTGCCGCATGGCTCTTATTGAAGCCGTACTGGGCGAAACGCTCCATCAAGTCGAAGATGGCCTCGGCCGTCTCGGGTGCGATCCCCCGTTCCCGAGCACCTTCCACAAACTCCTGCCGCTGGCTGACCATGAGCTCTGCCTTCTTCTTGCCCATGGCCCGCCGCAGTAGATCGGCTTTGCCCAACGAGAACCCCGCTAGCTCCGAAGCGATCCTCATCACCTGCTCTTGGTAGACGATCACCCCATAGGTCTCCTTCAGGATCGGCTCCAGCTTGGGGTGGAGGTACTCGATCTGGGTCTTCCCCTGCTTCCGCAGGATGAAGTCGTCGATCATCTCCATGGGGCCGGGGCGATAGAGGGCGTTCATCGCGATCAGGTCTTCGAGGCAACGAGGCTTGAGCTTCCTCAAGTACTCCCGCATGCCCGAGCTTTCGAATTGGAACACAGCCACCGTCTCGCCGCGGCCGAATAGCTCGAAGGTCTCCGGATCATCCAATGGGATCTTGTCGATGTCAACATGGGTGCCCTTCTCAGCCAGCATCCTCACAGTGTCGTGGATCACGGTGAGCGTGCGGAGACCGAGGAAGTCCATCTTGAGGAGGCCGATGGCCTCGAGCGATTTCATGTCATACTGAGTCGTGATTTCGCCTTCCTTCGACTTGTAGAGGGGGGTGTGATTCGTGAGAGCATCGGGAGTGATGACCACCCCTGCGGCGTGGGTCGATGCATGGCGGGCGAGCCCCTCCAGGACCAGCGAGATCTCGAAAAGCTTCTTGTACCGTTCGCTCGAATCGATTAGTTCGCGTAAACGCGGCTCTTGATCAATCGCCTCCCGAAGCTTGATCCCGAGGGTCTGAGGCACCAGCTTGGCGACCCGATCCACTTCTGCGTACGGGAAGCCGAGCACCCGGCCCACGTCGCGAACCACCGCTCGGGCCGCCATGGTCCCGAAGGTGATGATCTGGGCGACGTTCTCGCTCCCGTACTTGCGTTTGACGTAGTTGATCACCTCGTCGCGGCGCTCGTAGCAGAAGTCGATGTCGATGTCCGGCATCGTCACCCGCTCGGGATTCAGGAATCGCTCGAAGAGTAGGCCGTACTTCACTGGGTCCACGTTGGTGATGCCGAGACAATAGGAAACGAGGCTCCCCGCCGCCGAACCGCGACCCGGCCCCACCGGGATCCCATTGCTCCGTGCGAAGTCCACGAAGTCCTTCACGATGAGAAAGTAGCCGGCATACCCCGTCTTTCGGATGATCTCCAGCTCGTGCTCGAGCCGGTGCTCAAGCTCGCGTGTGACCACAGGATACCGCGCCCGCAACCCCTCGCGTGCCAGCGAGGCGAGATATTCGTCCAGCTTCAAAGACTGGGCTTCCGGCGGAAGTTGATATTGTGGCAGGAGCGGTCGGCCGAGCTCAAGGATGAGGTTACACTTGTTCGCAACCTCAAGGGTGTTTGCGAGGGCCTCAGGATACTCCCGGAAGGCCTCGCGCATCTCCTCGTAGGACTTGAAGTAGATCTGATCGGTCTCGTAGCGCAGCCGAGTGGGATCGTTTCTGTCTTTTTGGGTCTGGAGACACAACAGAACGTCGTGCGCTTCCGCATGCTCCCGCTTGAGGTAGTGGATATCGTTCGTGGCAACGACCTTGATACCCAGCTCACGGCCAAGCTCTACGATGGCTGGAAGGATGCGCTCTTCCTGGGGCAAGCCGTGATTCTGGATCTCCAAGTAAAAGTCGTCGCCAAAGATCTCCCGATATTCGAGAGCAACCCGCCGCGCCGCGTCCACCTCGTTCTTGAGGAGCTTCTGCGCAATCTCTCCTTTGATGCACGCCGATAGCGCAATCAGCCCCTCCGAATGCTCGCGGAGCACCTCCTTATCGACGCGCGGCTTGTAGTAATAGCCGTCGAGGTAGCCGATCGTCGCCAGTTTCAGCAGGTTACGGTAGCCTTTCTCGTTCTTCGCGAGCAGAACCAGGTGATATGAGCTCTCCGCCCCGCCCTTGCCCGCCACGCGCTCGAAACGGCTACGAGGAGCGACGTACGTTTCGATCCCGAGAATGGGCTTGATACCCGCGCTAAGGGCCGCACGATAGAATTCAATGGCGCCGAACATGTTCCCGTGGTCCGTGAGTGCCAAAGCGGGCATCTCGTAGTTGGCACATTGGGCCACGAGATCCTCAATTCGACACGCCCCATCGAGAAGGCTGTAATGGGAATGATTGTGCAGGTGTACGAACTCGACCATCCTGGCCTCGCAGTTCACATTCGGGCCCCGTGTTCCTGCTCCCGGAGGCCGGTCAAACCGTGGCCTACACGGCGAGCCGGCTCAGGTAGGCCCGAGCTGTGGTCACGTACTCACTCTGGGGATACAGCTTCAGAAAGTTTTCCAGTTCTTGCTGGGCCATCCGCGCGTCCCCGAGGCGCATCTGACACAGCGCGATCTTCAGCTGCGCGTCATCATACTTGTCCGTGGCGTCGAAGGCGAACACCCGGCAAAAGGCCGAAAAGGCTTCCAAATAGCGTCTCTGCCCGTACAGACATTCGCCGATCCAGTACTGACAATTGTCGGCCAGGGGATGAACCGGGTTTTCGGCAAGCAGTGACTGGAATTGCTCCAGAGCTTGCGCATACTGCCGCTGGTGGAAAAGCTGCAAGGCCTCGTCGTACCTACGCTCGAACTCGGGCACCGGACGGCTTGCTTGCACCCCCTCCGCCACGCCGACTCGAATCACCGTCGAGGGAGCAGGGGACACATCCCTCGCGCTGGGCCCAAGGGCGACGCGCGGTTGAACCTCCCTCGCCTGGCCGCTTGCCCATCGAGTGGCAAGTTGAGGGAGCCGGGAATCGAGGCTTCCGAGATCCTTTCCTTCGACGGCTCCCAATTGAGTCGCGAGCCGAACAATTCCAGAGTCAAGACTGGCGGATTCCTTCTCCAGTCGGGCAATCTCGGTGCTCCGTGCATCCACCTCTCGACGGAGTCTTTCCAGTTGCTGGAGCAGCGCGTAGAGCTGCTCCGGCTCCGCCTGCGATTGAGGGGCCTTCTCCGGCTGCGTCGCCGGGACCTCCGCTACGGTCGCCGGACTCGCCGCCGTCGTTTCCGCCGGAGCAGGGGCCAATTCTTGATCAAGACCAAGAAGCTCGATCAGTTCGCGCTTGTAGGTCTCCTCATCCACGCTCTTTCCACGTCTGGCGTCTCTCTGGACAGCGCAGACGAGAAAGAGGCCGATGACGACCAGAATGAGGTTCCCCAACGAACTCATCAGCAGCTGGCGCGAGTTGTTCATCTCGACCACCTCCTCTGAAAACACGCCCCGGCGAGAACTCCCCCCTGTGACCCCTCCTGGCGACAGAGGCGCTCAGCTCTCATCGGGTGGCATAACACCTACCACAGCTTCTGGCCACGGCTCCTGCTCTCGCCAGATCTCCGCACCCAAACCCTTCAGTTTCTCCTCAATGCGCTCGTAGCCGCGGTCGATATGGTACACCCGGGATACGTCGGTCCGACCCTCCGCCACAAGGCCGGCAAGGATCAAAGAAGCGCTGGCCCGCAGGTCGGTGGACATCACAGGCGCGCCCTGCAGCTTCGGTACGCCTACCACGTGCGCGGAATTGCCATCCATGCGGATGTCGGCTCCGAGCCGGCGCAACTCGGCGACGTGCGTGAAGCGATCGGCAAAGATCGTGTCGACGATCACCGAGGTACCCTCCGCAATGCACATGAGCGCCATCCATTGTGCCTGCATGTCGGTCGGGAAGCCGGGATAAACCGCCGTCGTCACATCCACCGCTTTCACCCTGCGGTCGCACTTCACCCGGACCCAATCCGGGCCCTCGAAAACTTCCGCTCCGGCATCAGTGAGCTTGGCCAGCACGCTGCGGAGATGATCGGGTACAACCTGCCTCACCGTCACATCGCCCTGGGTGATCGCCCCAGCTACGAGAAACGTCCCCGCCTCGATCCGGTCCGGTATGGTTTCGAAATCCGCAGGTTGCAGCTCCTGCACTCCCCGGATCACAAGCCTGTCCGTCCCAATGCCTTCGATCTGGGCACCCATTCCGTTCAGAAACTCGGCGAGGGAGGCGATTTCAGGCTCTCGCGCCGCGTTCTCGATCACCGTTGTACCTTCGGCCAGCGCGGCCGCCATCAGGATGTTGCCGGTGGCGCCGACGCTGGGGATGTCCAGCGTGATGGTCGTCCCTTTGAGTTTCTTGGCCCGAGCAACGATGTAGCCCCGTTCCAGTCCGATCTCCGCACCGAGCTTTTGTAGCCCCTTGATATGGAGATCCACCGGGCGAGGCCCCCAGGCACATCCGCCGGGCAAGGAGACCCGAGCATACCCGTACCGGGCGACGAGCGGACCAAGGACGTAGATCGAGGCGCGCATGGTCTTGACCAGCTCGTACGGGGCTTCGAAGAAGGAACAATTCGTCGTATCAATCCTGAGCTCATGGCCCTCCTGGTCCACGCGGGCCCCGATGATGCGCAACAAGTGGCTCATCGTACGCACGTCCCGCAGCTCGGGCACCCGCTTGATCCGGAATCTCCCGTGGGCCAGCAAGCACGCCGCCATGATGGGCAGCACAGCGTTCTTAGCGCCGCTAATCGTTACCTGCCCCTCCAGGCGCCTCCCGCCGATCACTACGATCTTATCCAACTTACCCGCTCCTCTCTTCGGACGCAGAAAATCCTGCTGATGCCTCTCGCTTTATTCCTCCCGCGCTTCTTGTCCGGCCTCGCGGAGAAGGGCTCTTGCCGCTTCGAGGTGAGTCTCCAAAACCTTCTCGCCGCTCAACAGGCGGGCGATCGCCTCCTCCCGTTCTCGTCCCCGCAGCTTCCGGACCTGCGTCCGGGTGATGCCCGAGCTGTCGAACTTCTCCACCAGGAAATGACTGTCCCCGTGACTGGCGATCTGCGGCAGGTGCGTGATGCATACCACTTGGCGCTCCCTCGCAAGGGAACTCAGCTTGTTCCCGACCACCTGGGCGATCCGGCCGGAAATGCCCATATCGACTTCGTCGAAGATCATCGTCGGGACCGGATCGCAGTGGACCAGAACCGACTTCAGGGCGAGCATGACTCGGGACACCTCGCCTCCGGAAGCGACCTTGGCGAGGGGACGGAGCCCCTGCCCCGGGTTCGTGGAGAGGTAGAATTCGACCTGGTCGATGCCACGAGACGTGGTCCGATACCGAACCCCTTCCAACTCGACCACACCGGCTGGATCCTCCTCCCTGCCGAACACCACTTGGAATTGCGCGCGGGGCATTCCAAGCTCCGCCAATTGCTCCTGGACAGCCTTCTCCAACCCTCGAGCTGCTTCTCGACGGGCTTCGGAAAGCTGGACAGCTAGGGTGGTCAGGCGCGCGCCCACCTCCGCCAGTTGCTTCTGCTTCTCCTCAATCTGCTCGCGGAGGCTGGTGAATTCGCCGAGCTGCCGCCGAAGCTCGTCCCGGTGGCGCAGGACTTCCTCCGTGGTGAGCCCGTAGCGCTTCTTCAGCCGTGCGTACAGGGCCAGTCGCTGCCGAACTTCCTCGAGCCTCGCAGGATCGGAATCGACGCGCGTCCGGTAGTTCTGCAGGGTTTTGGCGATCTCACTCACGCTGAGGCGCGCCTGATCCAGCTCGTCGGCAAGCTGCCCGAGGCTCGGGTCCACGGAACTCAGGGCCGAAAGCTCGTTCGCCGCCCTGTCCAGTAGTTCGGCAACACTCCCCTCCCGCTCGTACAGCAGCTCGTACGCCAGCGAAGTGGACTCGTACAACCTCTGACTGTTACTCAGGATCTTTTCCGTCCGGATGAGCTCCGCTTCCTCTTCGACCGTGGGTTGGACGGACTCGATCTCCTTTAGCTGGAACTCGAACAGTTCGCGCTTCTCCTGGAGCACCCGTTCGCGCTCGTTCAACTCCGCCAGTTCCTTCGTCAGCCGCGAATGCTCCCGATAAAGCAGGCCGAACTCAGCCACGCGAGCGGCAAGGGAAGCGAATTCGTCCAGATAGAGTATGTGGGTCGCAGGCCGGAGGAGGCTCTGATGCTCGTGCTGGCCGTGGAGATCGACCAGGAGATCACCGATCTCCTGCAACAGGGGAAGGGCCACCGGGGAATCGTTGACGAACGCCCGGCTTCGACCGCTTGCGAAGATTTCCCGGCGCAGCACAAGGAAGTCCGGGTCTTCCGGATGAACCAGCCCATTCTCCTCCAACAACGCCCGGACTGGGCTCGCGGGCGGAAGGGTGAATTCCGCCTCCACCACAGCCTTTTCGGCTCCGCTTCGGAGCACCGTCGTGTCGGAGCGCGCGCCCAGCACGGTGCCGAGCGCATCGATCAGAAGGGATTTCCCAGCGCCGGTTTCGCCCGTGATGATATTTAACCCAGGCTCGAAGCCCACTTCTACCTGGTCGATCACGGCGAAATCTTGCACGCGCAGTTTGCTCAGCATCGCGTGGGAACCTCAGCCAGCTCATTGCTGGCGGACGAATTCCATCAACACCTTACCGATGAAGTCGTTCGCCATCATGCCAGGGAAGCGATCTGATCCGGGGCCGAAGGCGAAGAAAGGAGCCGGATTGGCCGTATGCTCGCCGCCAACGTAGCGGACTTCCACCTGCCGATTCCGACGATCTCCTCCTGTGACCGCGAGGCCTCCGGTGTCATGATCAGCCGTGACAATCACCAACGTGTTGCCGTCCGCAGTTGCGAAGTCCAATGCCACCTCGACAGCTGCCACGAAATCTTGCGTTTCCTCCAATTCGCGCGCTGCGTCATTGGAATGGGCCGCCCAGTCGATCTGGGAACCTTCTACCATGAGGAAGAATCCGCGCGGATTGGTGCGCAGTGTGGCAATGGCCTTGGCCACCATTTGCGCCAGCGTCGGCCGCCGCTCCGGCGGGGGAGCCAGGGCCACTGGCGCAAACAAGCCGATCACCGGGACCGGCAAGGGCACGCCGGCTCGTCGGAACTCCAAGGTGTCGGTGATCACGTGGTAGCCGCGCCGTCGCAATTCGTTCAGCAGGTTGCGGCCGTCTTCGCGCCTACCTTCACCCTCCCCTACCGGCAGGAAGAAGGAGGTTCCTCCGCCGAGGACCACGTCCAACCCACTGTCCAAGAGTTGAATGGCGATCTCCCCCTCCTGGGAGCGGCTCGCGTGGGCGTAGAATGCCGCCGGGGTCGCATGAGTGACCTGGCAGGTGACCACGATCCCGGTGGCTTTGCCGCGGGCCTCGGCCTCTTCCACTATCGTCCGGAGCGTGTCGAAACCGGACGCCTTCGGCCGCAGCGAGAGCAAGCCGTTCAGGGTTTTTTCTCCCGTAGCCATGGCTGTGGCGGCCGCCGCGGAGTCGGTGACCCACCGGTCTTCGTTCAGCGGCTGCGTCAACACCAGCGCCCCGCGCGGGAAGCGAGTGAGGACCTTGTCGCCCTTGGCGGCAATGAACTGCATCAGCGCTCCGACACCCATCCCGTCGCCGATCAACAGGATCACATTCTTTGGCCGGGCAGGCTGGGGCGCAGCGGATCCCACTCCTATCCACAGCGCGAGACCGAAGGCCGCGAGGCGCGTTCTCATTGGCAAACCTCCTCCGCTCAGTACTTTGACGGCGCCACCCGAAGATAGCGATTCTGCACGGGAAATGCGAGCCCCACCCTCCTCTACCTGAGCACGGCGACTTTCCTCACCGCGCTCATTCCGGAAGATGTGGTGACCAGAATCACGTAGACACCCGATGCCACCAGTTCTCCTCGGTCATTGCGGCCATCCCAAATTGCTCTGCCGCCAGGTACTTCCCCGCGCAAGAAGTTGCGAACTAGCTGGCCATCGCTGGTGAAGATCCGCACCTGGCTTTCGCGGGCCAGATTCCCGATGGTCAGCTTCGCCGATTGGTCGCTCAGGAAAAACGGGTTCGGGTAAACTTCCACCTCGCTCAAATTCGCCTTGGGCGCCGTGTACGGCGTCGTGACCTGAGAGAGCCCATTGGTCGTGCCGAGAAATGCGTCCCCAGTTTGCGGATTGAAGGCGATGGCCTGCACATGATCCCAGACTAGCCCACTGTTGTCCGTTGTGAAATAGCGGAAGGGGTAACCGTCGGGGTCGAGGACCGTGACGCCCCCCACAGCTCCGATCCACTTGTTATCTTGCGGATCCACCGCAACGCAGTAGATATCCTCCGAGATCAGTCCGTAACGGACTCCCACACGGCCTTCGAACCAAAAGTTGAGTCCCCGGTCGGTTCCTATCCACATGACCCCGTTCCGATCGGCAGCGATGGACCGGACCAAGTTGCTTTGCAGACCGTCCTCCGCTGCGGTGAGGCCTTGGCTGAGGTCATCGTCCGATCGGCTGAGGAGGTTCTGCCCGTAGTCGATCACCGACACGCCTTCCGTCTCCGTTCCCACCCAAACCCGGCCGTGGTGATCAAACGCGAGAGCGATCACCCGAGTGCTCTTCAGGCCATCGTATGTGGAGAAGTACACCCATTCGTTTGCGGGCGTCACGGCTACCACCGCCCTCCCGTTGTTCGCAAACTTATTGAGGATCCACACATTGCCAGCCGGATCGGTCCGCACTCCGCTGATGATGACGTAGGTCGGGGTATCCGACCCAGCCAGCTTGCCGCCTTCATTGGTGTAGCGGGCCACGGATATCCCTGTGTCGGTCTCGCTGAACACAACGAGCCCATAACCTTGCGTTCCTATCCACTTGCGATTCAGATGGTCCACGGCGACGGACAAAGTCACGTCGACCGGAAGGTGCCCCGAGCGCACCGTGTAGTGCCGCCACCATCTGCCATCGAAAGAAAACACCCCAGACCGGGAGGTACACCACAGCACGCCATTCCGGTCGAAAGCCAGATCCGTGATGTTGTTGCCGCCGGGTTCATTGGGTTGGACACGGGCCCATTGGTTGCGGACCGGATCCAATCGTGCGATCCCCTCCCCCTGCGATGCTATCCAGAGATTTCCCTGCCGATCGACCGTGGCGCCAACACAGCGGTCAACGACGCCGCCAAGGCGGCGGGGCCTCTCGTTCCAAAGATCCACTGCCCATGTTCGGACAACCACGAGGCTATCGTGCCAAGCCGCGAGATCTACGATCTCCTCGCCGCGGTAGGCGATGTTCCTCCAGCCCTGGTCCTCCCGAAGCGCCAGCCCGGAGCGCGTCGCCGCGTAAATCCCGCCTCGGAATGGAAGAACGGCGTGGACCGTGTCCGAGGGTAGGCCCTCGGTGTGGGTAGCGTTCCGCCAATAATCCGGCGCCTGTAAATTGGGAAAACGGAGATCGGCGTAGGCAATCCCGAAGTCCGTGCATACCCAGAGAGTATCCCGGATGATGGCGAGAGACCTTGCGGCAATCTCGACCGGAAACTTCCTGCCAAGGTTCCGGTACGTCTCCTTGACTTCTCCGCGATCCATCAGGTAGAGGCTCACGCCCAAGCTCAATCCGACATACAGCGAATCGCCCTTCACCGCGAGGTCGTGGATCTCCCACCCACCGTAGTCCTTGATCACGCGGATCTGCCCTGTACGGGGATGGAGGACACTGAGGTAGCCATTTCCGTGACCGATCCAGACATTGCCACGGCGATCCAGAGCTACCGCGCGTAGGTCATTCCCGGGGAGCCCCTCGGCATTGGTGTACTTCGTGACGTCCAGATTCCAGGCGTCGATGTGAACAAGCCCTCCCGATGTGGCGGCCCAGATCCCCGCGGAGTCCACGGCCAAGGCCCGCACCTCCCTCGTAGACGTCCAGGACCGCCATTGCCAGAACTGGGCCTGGACCGGAGACACGGTCGCGAGCGCAACCATCACCAACGTCCAACCCGTAACTTGCCGGATCCTCGGAAGGCATTGGGTCATTGTTCTCCCCGGAAGCACAATCGGAAAGGGACGTATTGGAAACAGGCAAGCGCGGTCCGCCAACGGCGGCTCAGGAAGACCGCCCTCCGATCTGGCCCAACAGATTGGCCATTTCAATGGCGCTCAGCGCAGCCTGCCAACCCTTGTTGCCCGCCTTTGTGCCGGCTCGCTCAAGGGCTTGCTCCAGAGTATCAGGAGTGATGACTCCGTACGACACAGGGATGCCCGTCTGCAGGCTGACCTGAGCGATCCCTTTGGTCACTTCGGTCGCGATGTAGTTATGGTGCGGGGTGTCGCCTCGGATCACAGCCCCGAGGCAGATCACAGCCTGGTACTGCCGCGACGCCGCCAAGGCTTGCGCCACCAAGGGGATTTCGAAGGACCCTGGCACCCAGGCGACGTGGATATCCTCTTCTCTGGCTCCATGACGCCGCAAGCAATCCAGAGCTCCGTCCAGCAGCTGCTTGCTGATCAACTCATTGAAGCGGCTCACCACGATGGCGAACTTCTTACCCGACGCATCCAGTACGCCCTCGAAGACCCTCGGCATTCTCTCCTCCCGAATTGGCCGCGTTCACTTTGCCCGATGCAACTCCTCGACAATGCGATCGAGCGTGCTTTCGTCAGCGGTCGAGCCAGCTGTGTCGGTCATCTTGCGCAGCAAGTCCTTCGAGATCCCATTTTCGAGAATGAGATGGCCCAGCTTGTCCCTCTTCGTCTCAAGGTAGCGCAGATTGATCTCGTTGGGCGGCACCTCGATGGGGACCCGCTCCACGACCTCGAGACCGTAGCCCTGCAGCCCGACGATCTTGCGTGGGTTGTTGGTCATTAAGCGGATCTTGCGCACCCCCAGATCGTACAGGATCTGCGCGCCGATGCCGTAGTCTCGCAAGTCCGCTGCGAAACCGAGCTCCTCATTGGCTTCGACCGTGTCCTTCCCCTTGTCCTGAAGCCGATAAGCGAGCAGCTTGTTGACGAGACCGATGCCCCTTCCCTCCTGACGCATGTAGAGGAGCACGCCCCGCCCTTCTTTCTCGATCATCCGCATCGCCTTGTGCAGCTGCTCTCCGCAGTCGCAGCGCAGGGAGCCGAAGACGTCCCCTGTCAGGCACTGGCTGTGGACGCGCGTCAACACGGGCTCCGGTGTGGTGACGTCGCCCTTGACGAGGGCAATGTGGTGATGCTCGTCCACAGCGCTCTCGTATAGGTGGAGGACGAAGTGGCCGTAGGCTGTGGGAAGATTGGTGGTCACGACGCGGCGGACGAGCTTTTCGGTTCTGCGGCGGTATTCGATCAAGTCGCGGACGGTGATGATCTTCATCCCGAACTGGCGCGCCAACTCCATTAGCTTGGGGACCCGAGCCATGGTCCCGTCTTCGTCCATAATCTCGCACAACACCCCAGCCGGATAAAGACCCGCCAGCCTGCAGAGGTCCACTACGGCCTCCGTGTGCCCAGCTCGGTTCAGGACACCGCCTTCGCGCGCCCGCAAGGGGAAAATGTGGCCCGGACGAGCAAGGTCTTCCGGCCGTGTGCGCGGATCGACCAAGGCGCGAATCGTGGTCGCCCGGTCGTAGGCCGAGATGCCGGTGGTGGTTCCGTACCGCGCGTCCACGCTGACCGTAAACTGCGTACCCATGTGGGCCGTGTTCTCTGTGACCATGGGATGAAGATCCAGTTCCCGAAGCCGTTCGGGTGTCATGGCCACGCATATGAGGCCTCGGCCGTACTTCGTCATGAAGTTGATGGCCTCCGGTGTGACCTTTTCCGCAGCCATGATAAAATCGCCTTCGTTCTCGCGGTCCTCGTCGTCGACCACGATCACGATCTTGCCCTGCCGAATGTCTTCGATGGCCTCTTCGATCGTATTGAAACCATTCTCTCGCATGGCGCTTCTCCCTGCGCCCGTCTTACAGTTCTGCGGGCGAACCCCGATAGTCCGAGCTGCTCCGAGCAGTGAACCCCAGTTCTTCGAGACGGCTGAGCGTGATGCCTTCTTCCCCAACCTTCCGCCCCAGGAGCCGCTCCACGTACCTTGCCAAGACATCCACTTCCAAATTCGCGCGGCTTCCAGGCACCAAGTCGCCCAGATTCGTCTCGCGCAAAGTGAACGGTACGAGAGCTACGGAGAAAGTTTCCCCCTCGATCGCAGCCACCGTCAGGCTCACACCATTGAGCGCTACCGAGCCCTTCTCGGCGATATACCGGGACAAAGACGAAGGAGGCCGAACCCAGATCGTCTTCCCGTCGCCCTCAGGCTGTACCTCCACAACATCCGCAACCCCATCCACGTGTCCGAGCACCAGGTGGCCGCCCAGCGGTTCGCCCACCCGCAGCGCCGGCTCCAGGTTGACCTTCGTGCCGCGCCTGTACCAGCGAATGATCGTGCGACTCCAAGTTTCCGCCACGACATCAGCGCAGAAGCCTTTCGCGGAGACAGCCGTCACCGTCAGGCAGGCGCCGTCGACCGCAATGCTATCTCCCCTGTGAAGCGACGGCATGAGCTTCTCACACCGCACCTGCAGCTCGGCGCCCCCCGACTTGGGGCGCACTTGCTCAATCACCCCAATCTCGCGGATCAGACCCGTGAACAATGGCTACTCCTTCGCCTCTGCCGGCACCAGCCTCAGGAAGAGATCGGGTCCGACGCGTCGCACCTCCTGCAGTACGAAACGCATGGCTTCATCCATCTCTTCGATCCCCAGATTGCCGGCCAAGCTCAGCCCTGTGCCGCAGATCTTCGGAGCCAGGAAGATCGCGAGCTCATTCACCAACCCGTCGCAAAGCAAGGAGGTGAACACCCTGCTTCCCCCCTCCACGAGGATGGAGGTGATCCCCCTGCGCCCCAAGAGGCCAAAGGCCTCCCGCATGTCCAACAGACCGTCTTCGCGCAGGGCAACGCGTTCGACGCGGATCCCGGCGCGCTCGAGCTCCTGCGCCGCCGCGTTCAATTTGGGATCCGCGGCCGTGAGGACCAAGGTCTTCCCATCTGCCCGACCCACTTGGGCGGCGCGACTGGCGCCCACCGCCCCCAGGTCCTCATCGAGCAGAATCCGGATGGGATTGGGACCGGAAACGTGCCGAACGGTGAGTTCCGGGTCGTCCTTCGCCAGGGTTCCCCTGCCCACGAGTATGGCATCGTGCTCGGCCCGAAGGCGGTGAGCCAAACGTCGGGCGGGCTCGGAGGTAATCCACTTGGAGCTTCCAGTAACCGTGGCAATCTTTCCATCCAAGGTGATGGCCGCTTTCAGCGTCACGAAGGGCAGGCCCGTCCGTATCCAGTGGAAGTAGCCGCGGTTCAGCCGCTGAGCCCGGGGCATGGTATCGACGACTTCCACCTCGATCCCCGCGCGCCTCAGTGCGGCCAGGCCTTTGCCATTCACCAAAGGATTCGGATCGATGCCGGCCACAACCACCTTGCGGACGCCAGCCCGAATGATCGCATCCGTGCAGGGCGGGGTCTTGCCGTAATGGCAACAAGGTTCAAGGGTTACGTAGAGGGTCGAATCTCTCGCCCGGTCCCCGGCTTGCCGCAGCGCGACGATCTCCGCATGAGCTCCACCGAATTCGGCATGGTACCCTTCCCCGACAATTTGCCCGTCCCGCACGATCACGGCCCCCACGAGCGGATTCGGCGAAACCCACCCTCTTCCTTTCTCGGCCAACTGCAGGGCTCTGCGCAGGTAGACTCTCGTGTCGCGCTGCATCGTCCCGGTATGCCACAGATAAAAGAAAAGCCCCTGAACGCAGTCGGGGCCTCCATCTCGTTGGGAGAGGCGGGTCTTCTCCTGGTCTTCTCCCGTCCGGACTTTCACCGTCGGCGCCGGAATCTCACCGGCTCTGTCCGCGCCGCCCTCCGCGGACTCGTGGGCTTTCACCACCGGTCAGGACTTCCACCTGGCCCCGAAGACCGCTATCAATATACTGAATTGATACCAGGGAGTCAAGGTTCGATTCCCTCAGAGCCCCTCCGTCCCCGTGACCGGCGCTAGTCGTGAAGGCCCGTGGCCCGGGCCAAGCCGGGAAATTGCCTCCGGAGTGAAACCCACCTCCCGAGACTCCGTATTACTCGGCAAGGATTCGCTGGCTTTTTGCTCCCAGTTTCGTAGATTTGGAGGTCGACAGATGATGCGAAGATGCCACAAAAGCCCCAGATCTCGAGGGCAGAGCATGTGGATGCGGGCGGCAAGAGGGCGGCGGTACCTCGCCTTGTGCCTCAGCCTCCTATTTGCCATTGCATTCCAGGCCAGCGCGCAGGCGCAGCAGGGGCCCTGGTCGGAGGGACTGGAGTGGATCTCGGGTGAGGAGCTTTACCATCACCTTGCGGTGCTTGCCCACGACAGCATGCGTGGCCGCGACACCCCGAGCCCCGAGCTCCAAAAGGCCGCCGCCTACATTGCCTCGGAGTTCCGGAGGAGCGGCCTGCTGCCGCCTCGCGACTCGAGCTACTTCCAGCACTTCTCGGTCTGCTGGACGCACTTAGGAGAACCGAACCGCCTCTCGTTCCAGTTCGACCACGGCCAGTGGGAATGCGCTCTCAAAGAGGACTTCGTGCCGCTCTCGATTTCCTCCTCGGGGGTGGTCGAGGGAGAGCTGGTCTTTGTGGGCTACGGCATCACCGCGCCGGAGTACGGTTATGACGACTACCAAGGCCTCGATGTGCGAGGCAAAGTCGTCCTGGCCTTCACACATGAGCCTCGGGAGCGCGACTCCACGGACGTGTTTCTGGGCCCTCAGCCCACCGACCACAGCAAACCCCTGGAGAAGATGCTGAACGCGATCGACCACGGAGCGATTGGGCTGATCTTGGCCAACGATCCTCTGCATCACGTGGCCCGTCGACCTCCGAACGTTTGGCCTTCGTTGATGCGCCGCTCTGTCGGCGAGACCGTCCCGCTTCAGCTTCAAGAATCGGAAGAACGACTGGTCGGCGTCCACGTCGGGCGCCCGGTCCTGGATAGCCTTTTCCACCTCCTCGGAAAGGACCCTGTCACGGTTCAGCGCACAATTGACTCGACGCTTCGTCCTTCGTCGTTCCCCCTTCCCGTGAAGGTCAGGATCCAGGTCAGCTTGCGGCAAGACGCCCAGCAGGTTTGCAACGTCGTGGGGCTTCTCCCCGGCTCGGACGCGGTTTTGAAAAACCAGCTCGTTGTGATTGGCGCGCACTATGACCACGTCGGGGTTCGGCACGACACAGTCATTTACAACGGCGCAGACGACAATGCTTCCGGGACAGCCGGCGTGATCACGCTGGCCAAAGCCTTCGGCAGGAACAAAGTTCACCCCAAGCGCTCACTCCTCTTCATCACCTTCGCGGGCGAAGAGAAGGGGCTCTTTGGATCCCGATACTACACGTCCAATCCCCTCTTCCCCCTCGACAGTACCGTCGCCATGATCAATCTCGACATGATCTCCCGTAACGACACCAATCAAGTGTCGGTCGCCGGGAGTTCCGTGAGTCCCGAGCTATTCGCCATGGTCCAGGAAGCTAACAACGCCGTGGGGATGGAAATCAATACCATGGCCGATCAGTACTTCCGACAGTCGGACCACTACTCTTTCTACCGCAAGCGGATCCCGGTGCTCTTTTTCAACAGCCTGGACCACGAGGACCTTCACAAGCCGACAGATGATCCGGAGAAAGCAATCCCGGAAAAGATGGCGAGAATCACGCGGCTGGTCTATCTTACCGCATGGAAGGTGGCTGAAAGCCCTGTCCGCCCCTCCTACCATCCCTTTCAGCCGCCCGTGGCCGAGAAAGCGACCCAATCCGAGCCGTGAGCCGAAATCGGCTGAGATCTGCCCTTTCGCCGAGCCTCATTGTCGGTACGTGAGGGGGGCCAGGTGCCCCGGAAAGTCCAAGATGACGATCCGTTGCGGCGCGTTCCCGCGGAAAAGAAGAGCCGAGGATTCCCGTGCCGTCCCGTGCGAGAAATTTCGTCAGCGACACGGGAGGCCGAATCAAGCCTTGATGGAGCGTAGGGCCGGCGTCTTCCTGCAATCCCAGGGAGGGAATGGATGAGGGAGTGGAACCCGGTAGTCAAGCTTCTCATGCCGGAAATCCAGGAAGCAATTCGCAGGAAGGACTGGGAGACCCTGTCCGATGTCGTCTCCTCGTGGGAGCCCGTCGAAATCGCGGACCTCCTGACGGAGCTCGAGCCCGAGGATGCCCTCACTCTATTCCGCCTGCTGACGCCGGAGCTCCAATCCGAAACCCTGGCCAAGTTGGACGTCGGACTTCAACAGTCGCTCCTTGGAAGACTCCCCGACAGCGAAGTCAAGGCAGTTCTCACGGAGGTCAAGCCGGACGACCGTACCGAACTCTTGGAGGAACTGCCCGAGGAGTTGTCGCACCGAATCCTGCAGATCCTCACTCCGGAGGACAGGCAGGAGGCGTTGGAGCTGCTCGCCTTCCCGGAGAACAGTGTTGGCAGGCTCCTGACGCCGGATTTCGTCGCCGTGAAGCCCGAGTGGACCATCGCGGAGGCGCTCGAGCACATCCGCAAGAACGGACACGACGCCGAGACGATCGACATGATCTACGTGGTCGACGACGACGGCCGTCTCCTGGACGACGTACCCATCCGGAGGTTCATCTTGGCATCGCCGTACGAGCGTGTCGAGTCCATCATGGACCGCAGCGTCGTGTCTGTCCCCGCCGAGGCCGACCAGGAGGAAGCAGCGCGCCTCATGCAGAAATATGACCTCGTCTCCTTGCCGGTGACCGACCGAGAGGGCCGGCTCCTTGGCATCGTCACCATAGACGACATGGTCGATGTCTTGCAGGAAGAGCAGACGGAAGACTTTACGAAGCTTTCCGCCATTCACGCTCCGGCGGTGGATCTGGACCTGATCACGCGAATCCGGGAAGTCCCGCTCAGCAAGCTGTATCGCAGCCGGGTGGTGTGGCTTGTCTTCTTGCTCCTCATGGATCTGATCACCGGGGGGATCATCCAGGGCTTCCAGGAAACCCTTGCGAAGTACGTCGTCCTGGTCTCCTTCCTCCCCGTACTCGTGGACACGGCTGGAAACGCTGGTTCCCAATCGGCGACCTTGGTGATCCGAGCCATGGCCCTTGGCACCATTCAAATGCGGGACTGGCTTTATCTGCTCGGGAGGGAACTCCTGGTCGCAACCGCTCTGGGGCTGACGATGGGGCTCGGCATCTCCTTCATGGGGATCTTCCGCGGAGGCAGCACCCACATCGCTTCGGTAGTCGTCTTGACCATGGTTGTCAATGTGATCGTCGGGAGCCTGATCGGCATCCTGCTGCCTTTCATTTTCGCGAAGCTCAAGAGGGATCCGGCCACGGCCAGCACGCCGCTCATTACCACCTTGGCCGATATCATTGGCACGGGCATCTACCTGGGGATTGCCAGCTGGATGCTCCGCTGATGCCGGGGAGGAGAACTGTAGGCAGATCGAATCTCCAACGATGAAGGAGGAAGCCATGACAGTTCCACGGTTGCAACCCTGTACGACGAGCAGGTTGGCGGCGGGCGTGGTTATCGCCTTTCTTGTGGCAGCTGGATGCGCTGCACACCGCAAGGCTGCGGCGCCCACCACGCTCAGGTACCGCTGGCAGAAAGGGGTCGCCATGACCTACCTTGTCGATTCCCACAGCCAGCAAATGATGGAAGCCATGGGGCAGTCCATGCAGACTGAAACGGCGACGCGCATGCGCGTCACAGCCGTGCCTCAGGAGGTTTACCCCGACGGGTCCGCGTTGATCGATTTCTCCGTCGACTCCCTTTCCATTCGCATCAAGTCGCCGATGGGCGAGATGACGCCGGACGTGAAAGAGCTGCTGGGGAAGCACGTGAGGATGCGCATCAGCGCCACCGGAAAACGCGTGGGCGCGGCCGACACCACCCAACGTATTCAACTGAGCCTGGGAAGGATGGGGAGCGTCGACCTCAGCGACAACCTGCGGAGCCTCTTCGTGCGCCTCTCCGGAAAACCCCCCGCCTTCGGAAGCACCTGGAGCGAAACCGACACCTCCACGGTGAATCGCAGCGGAATGGACGTGCAGATCATCAGCCAGGCGACCCACAAGCTCGTCGAGGCGCGGCCGCTCGCGGGGAAGAATTGCTATTTCGGCCAGAGCGAGGCGAAATTCACCATGGAGGGCTCGGGCCAGGAGCCGACGATGGGCTCCCCCTTGGCCTTCGAGGGCGAAGGGACGTCTTCCTCCGAATGGTACTTCGATCCCTTCGCCGGGAAACTGGTGCAGTTGAACGGCACCGTGAAAATGGAAGGCACCATCTCCCTCAGCGGTCAAGCGGAAATGACCATACCCATCGAGACGGTGTCCACGACGTCGGTACGATTGCTGTCGGCTAAATAGATTCGAACACGCCATCTTGGTGGGCCGCGTCGAAAGGCATCTGCCGAAGCGTTCCCGCGGGCGAGGCGCTGCGAGTGTTCCTTGCCCGCGGGAACGGCGACGAGATCTTGCAGCCGGCACAGAAGCTCTTCCCGGGCCAATTGTCCAGTCGAAGGGAGCAAGCCCGGAAATGACCGTGGTTCATCATTAGCCCTTGCCCACCGCCGTTACGGGGACACTACCTCGAATCGGCCTTCCAGCGCCTCCACCGAATTGGGCCCAACCCACACGCGGAACTCCCCCGGCTCGACAACCCACTCCATTTGACCGTTGTAGAAACCCAGCTCATGCGGTCCCAATTCGAAGGTGACCGTGGTGCGCTCTCCCGGTCGCAGGTAAATCTTCCGGAAGCCCCGAAGCTCGCGGACCGGGCGGGTCCGGCTGGCCACGACGTCCCGGATATACAGCTGGACGACTTCCTCGCCTGCACGAGGACCGATGTTGACCACATCCGCACTCACCAACAATCTCCCGAACGGCAGCAACTTGGTCTGGCTCAGCTGAAGGTTTTCGTAGCGAAAGTTTGTGTAGCTCAGGCCATAGCCGAAGGGGTAAAGAGGCTGCCAGTCTTCGTCAATGTATTTCGAAGTGTACTTCTCCGTCGCCAGTGGCGGTCGCCCGGTATTCTTGTGGTTGTAGTAGATCGGGACTTGACCCACGGTGCGGGGGAAAGTTACCGGCAGTTTGCCGCTCGGATTGTAATCGCCGAATAGGACATCCGCCACAGCCCTCCCGTGCTGGACGCCAAGCTGCCAGCTCTCCACAATGGCCCCCACGTGCTCCGCGATCCACGGGATAGCCAGGGGGCGGCCGTTGATCAGCACGACCACGGTGGGAACGCCAGCAGCCCAGACCCGTTTTACCAGATCAAGCTGCGCGCCCGGGAGATCCAAGTAAGCTCGACTCGCCGCTTCACCACTCATATCTGCGCTCTCCCCCACAACGAGGATGGCCACATTCGCCTGCCTTGCCAGCGCTACCGCCTCCTCGATCCCTGTAGTGGAGGAATCTTTGATGCCGCAACCGCGTGCATGGAGGACGCGCTGCGGACCAATCTTCTCTCGAATCCCGTCCAAGACGGAGATAACGTCCTCCGCCCTCCCTTCCATCGACCAGGAACCCAACAAGTCCGTCCGGTTGTCTGCGAGGGGTCCAATCACGGCCACGCGAGCCAGATCTTTCCGCAGCGGGAGAAGCCCGCCTTCGTTCTTCAGAAGGACGATGGCCTCCCGAGCCTCTTGCAGAGCTGTGTCGAGATGTTCCTTGGCCAGGATCGTCCGCTGTTGCCGCTTCGGATCCGTGAACGGCCTATCGAACAGCCCGAGCAGGTACTTGACCCGGAGAACGCGTCGCACCGATCGGTCGACCCACTCCTCGGGGACCCGCCCCCGGCGAACCATGTCGACGAGGTGGCGATGGTAGGCCGAGCCCATCATGTCCATGTCCACTCCAGCCCGGAGTGCAAGAAAGGCGGCATCCTCCAGGGAAGACGCCACGCCATGATTGACGAGCTCGCCGATGGCATCCCAGTCGCTCACGACAAAGCCCTCGAATCCCCATTCCTCCCGAAGGATCCGGGTCAGCGTGAATCGATTGGCAGAGGCGGGCACGCCATTGAGGTCATTGAAGGCGCTCATGATGGTAGCCGCACCAGCCTCTACGGCAGCGCGAAACGGCGGCAGGTAGGTCTCACGAAGCTCCCATTCGGAAATGTCCACCGTGTTGTAGTCACGTCCTCCCAGGGCTGCCCCGTAGGCGACGTAATGCTTCGGACAAGCAGCGATGGTCTCGGGGTCGGCAAGGTCATCGCCCTGGAAGCCCTCCACCTTGGCTCGCGCCATCGCAGCCCCGAGAAAGGGATCCTCCCCGGCTCCCTCAGCGATCCGTCCCCAGCGGGGATCGCGAGCAATGTCGACCATCGGGGCGAAAGTCCAGTGGGTCCCCAGACTGGCTGCCTCTCGCGCTGCGATGCGTGCACATCTGCGCACCAGGTCCGGGTTCCAAGTGGCCGCCTCAGCCAGCGGAATGGGGAAGATCGTCCGGCACCCGTGGATCACATCGTTCCCGAAGATGAGCGGGATCCCCAAGCGGGTCTCCCGTACGGCAATCGCCTGCAGACGATTGGCCGTCTCCACATCCCGCACATTCAGGAATGAACCGACCATCCCCTGGCGGATCAGCTCCTCCGGATTCGGAACCCGCCCGTAGCTGTATTGCACCAGCTGCCCCACCTTCTCCTCCAGAGTCATCCGGGGAAGCAACTGATCGATCTTCCGCTCGATCTCCGGGCGCGTCAGATCGCCGGCAAAGCTGCGGATCGGGAGAAAAAGTGCCAGGAGCACCCACGCTGCATACCGTCGCTCTTTCATCTCGCCACCTCTCACCGGGTCTCGAAGGATCCGTTGGAGTCTCTCTTTCCAGGAAATCGCACCGCAGGACCGTCCATCTCGGAATCCAGGAACAAGGCCACTTTCGCTTGCGAAACGCGAGGGCTTTCTCCCTCTTCTCGTTTCCCGGTCGAACCCCGGATTGACCTAAGGCCCGGCGTCCAACGCGGAACGGCCACACACATGCTCCCTGAGGCGGAGGAAAACCGCCCTCACCGTCGATTCCGGGGCCTGGCCCGAGACGGCGAACAGCCAGCGTCCGCAGTTGCTGGCCATGAGGTACGCGGACTGCGGACTCCGCACGACCAGAACTCCCATCTCCTCCTGAACAGTGGCCTCGGGTTGCTGGGAGCGGAACTTGCGCAGTTGTCCCAGGAATTGTGCAGCGGAATCTGCGGTAGCGCAGCGGGCCACAGACACCCGAACCACCACACTGTCCCGGCGGCAAAGTGCCTCCATGCCCGGAGGCAGAAATGCCTGCCCCAGGATGCCACCGGGCCGATATTGGGCCGAATGAGGCACGCAGGTTTCCTGCGGAAGCCAACTCAGCTCTTCCGGACGTTGGCAATCGGGTAGCCTCGCAGCGATGGCCTCAGCGAACCGTAGGAATGTCTCCCTGTCGACGTCGCCGTTGAGCTCTACCTCGTACCGCCCCTTCCAGAGCCGAACTTGCAACTCCGAGATGGCCGCCTCACACCCGATCGGAGCAAATTCCTGCGAAGGATTCGTCATGTTGGCGTAGATCCCGAACGCGCCTAAAGGGCTGCCCATGTCGTAGATATCAACCACTAGGGTGTTCCCTTCTCCGGAGACCGTCTCGTACAGGGCGCTGACTACGGCTTTGAATCCGAAGGAGTAGTAGAGTTCGCAGTTGCCGTCGATGTAGTCAAACAAGTTCGAACGGTCATAGAACTCGGGCTCTTCGGCCAACCTCCAGCCGGGTATGTCTGGAAGGTAGGAAGCCAGCCTTTCGCGATCGACGGCCACTTGCGCTTTGCTTGCCACCGTCAAGCACAGGCAGAGCAAAAGCGCGAGCCAAGAGTCCGCCGCGGCCAGCCTCAAGTGAGAACGACGCTTTGCCACCTCCACCCCCCGGTTTCGGCTACCGGCAGGCAAAGTTCCCCCGCTGGGATTGACCCACCACATGCGATCTCACCTCCTTACGAAAAGCGACTCGGCCCCTTGCTCCCGATCCCAAAGCTCGACTTGCACACCCGTTTACAGGCACAGGAGCAGCAGCCGTCCAGCCCAATCCGCACGGGGCCCGCTTCCCCCGCCCACGGTGAGCCGCCGGTCTCCAGAGCATCTCCTCAGGAGAGCAAGAGCGACAGGATGCGCCGTGGGTCCCGGAAGTCCTTGACCACGTGCGTCGCTCCGGCGGCGAGGAGCGTTTCTTCGCCGTACTCACTCGCCGCGACGCCGAGCACCCTGGTGCCGTGGGCCAAACCGCACTCCACATCACGCGGGGTATCGCCGATGACCCAAGTGTCCTCCGGGCTCAAGGGGTGCCCAGCGAGTTCGCTGGCGCGCTGGATGGCAAATGGCACCAGGGCATTGCGGTCCTCGGAGTCGTCCGCAAAGGCGCCAAATCGGAAGTATCCATCGAGCCCAAAGTAGGCGAGCTTGATATACGCACTTTCGCGCCAGTTCCCGGTGAGGAGACCCACGAGGGCATCGGTCCGCCGATCGAGCTCCCGCAGCAATTCCGAGACACCGGGCACCAGCCGTTTCCCGGGAGTCGAGTCGTTCATGGTGACGCGCAGGTACTCGAAGTATCTCCGCCGAAACCGCTCCGCCAAGCCCGCATCGAGCTCCCGGCCCCATTTCGCCAGCGCTTCCCGCAGGATCTGCGTGTCCGTTTTGCCGGACATGGAAATGCCCGCAAAGCCATCATCCACACCGAACACCTCGCGGAAGGCCATGGTCATGGCCCGCTTTCCCGCTCCCCCAGAGAATAGCAAGGTCCCGTCGATGTCGAAAAGCAATACCCGCACCTGTTCCCTCGCCGGAATAGTTCCTAACGCTGAACCTGAGGATGAGAAATCGGCGTCGCGGGCAGAGCTCTGGAGACGCCCTGGACGCATGCTGAAAAATAGCGGCGGACCGGCCCACATCCAAGTGAGATTTGCCATGGCCACGCGGAGGGCAGGGCGCGCAGCAATGCTCTCTTCCAGAGAGCGCGGTGAGAATTCCGTCCCCGAATGCGCTTTCGCGCCGATGGCAATGCGTGTGGCCCCCGATCAGCCGTTCTCGCCGCAGAGTCGAGCAATCTGAAGGCTGTAGAAGCGGACGAGGGCCTGCTGGCGATCGGTTAGGGCCTGCTCCTCGATCTTGAGGATCTGCTCCACATTGTGCAAGGCCCGCACCACTTCGATTGGGACGCCGGCCGTACGTCTCGGCAGCTGAGTGAGATACTGGACGGTCGCCACCAGGAATTGCCGCATGACGTCGTCCGCAGTCCCCCGCAGCAATCCCGCAATCTGTGCTCCCAGCTTCAACACCTCGCTTGGGCTGGCCGCAAACGGCGATTCTGTGGGGAGAAAACCAGCCGTAAGGCGCTGAACGGCCTGGGCGAGCTGGATGAAGCTCTCCACCTGCGAGCGAACCGGCGTTTCGATGATCTCCCAAATCCGGGCTCGCCACCTGCGCACCTTCTCCCGCTTCTCCAGCAGATTGCGAACCCGCTCCTTCCACTCCCCCGTCACAACGCCACCCACGAAGTCCAGCAGGACGTTGAGATCGGTGTTGAAAAGATCCGGCTGGAGCAGGACCGCCAGCTCCGGACGCAGCAAGGGCAGCAGATCCGGGCGAACCCCGTTCTCCGCGAGGAAGCCATCGCTCTCAAGCCCGCACCGCCGTAGCAACTCCCGCTGCAGAGCCGGTATGAACTCGCGAATGGCGTCGTTATCCTCGCGCAAAGCCAGAAGCGCTGAGTTACCCGGCGGGAAGGCGTTTTCCAATCGCCGCACGTACTCAAGGTCCAGGTCGTGGTAGATCCGGAGCGTGTGGAGGATGTCGTACACGTGGAGATGAGGCAGGATGCTATCCTCCACGGCCCGCCATCCTTCCGCCGGATTCTCAAATCCTTCGATGAAGGCCCTGAGAGAGCGAAACAGGCCCGTAGTCAGCTGATTCACGCCGAGCACGGCCGTTTGCGCCCGATTGTGCCCAATGGCCCGCAACAGGCTCCCGTGTTTCGCCAGAGGAAGAGTCCTCATGATGCGCCCCACGATCTCCTGCTCGCGGCCACCAAGAGCTTCCCTCCCCGGACGGACCACGGGTCGATCTCGCAGAGCCGGAAGCGTCCGGGAAACGAAGTAGGAGATCACGTGGAGGCCGACGACGTCGTCCTCCGTACCGTAGAGGATTTGCCGGAAATGCTGAGGTAGGAGCTCGAGGAAGCGTTCGAAATGCTCGTCTCTCCTCCCGAGGGTCAAGACCTCCAGCTCCTGAATACCCCGCTCCCGCTGCCGGAAGCGCGTCTCCAAGAGGGACGATGCCGCCCGCTGAAGCTCACCTTCATACCGCCTCTGGCTCTCGCGCATATGGAAAAGGAATTGGGCCCTTTCCTCGGCGCTCACCATTCGGAGCCTTTCGAAGAGGCTGCTCTGGAAGGTCCGGAACTCACCCCCTGCCACGGCTCCTCGCAGGGGTTCGGTGGCGCGCCGGAGCATCTCCCGTTCGACCTCGTTGAAGCGCCGCGACAGGAGGCCGTACACTTCGCTGTCCGTCTCGGCAGCTCTTTGGCCGGCAGCGGGATCGAAATATCCAGCTTGCCTCTGAGCCGGCTCTCCGCTGCCCAGCTTAATCCGAACGCGCCCGACAATCCCCTTTTGCGCAAACCACCGCGTGGCCCGGAACTTCGCCTCCCTGTACAGCGCAGAACCGGACGGCTGGCCGATCTGCTGGCTCAAATCGGAACCCGCAACGAAGAGCTCACAGGTGAGCTCCGCAAACCGATCGGCCGGACTACAGCCGATCCGTCGGCTCTGAACCGCGTACTCCCACAGCCGATCGAGGTAGCTCTCGAGATTGCGGACGGTGTCCAGATCCTCGAACAGGGGGATGATCCAGATGGAAGGAAGAGGCAGCTCGCCGTCGCGTCGGACCAGTTCCTGCGACTTCGCCCGGAGCTTTCGGTCCAGAACAATCACCGCCTCCGGATCGGTCGACATGCTGACCTGGAGAGCAAGCACCAAACCCGGAAAGCCAGACCTTCCCGCCAGGGAATTGATCTCCATGATGTTGTGGACGGTGGTGTCCACGGCAAACTGGTCCAGCGCCAGGACCATCCCCTGGTGGATGCGCGGCGTGAGGAAAAAGCGGCGCAAGAGCCCGCGATAATGGCCGATCTCCTCCGCCACCGCGCGTTGGCTGAGTTGCGCCCGGATGCGATCCAGCTGAGCTTGTAGCGAGCGGTGAAGCTCGTAATTGAGCGCGAAGTAATCGCTCAAGCTCTCCCGCCGCCGGGACCGAAGACGAAGCATCCGTCGCTCCAGGCGGTCATTGTGCAACCACAGCGCCGTCATGGGATCCTTGGCGAGCCCCAGTTTCATGCCGACACGGCGCAGAGGGGAAACCGGACTGCCGATGGGCAGGATGCTCCGGTAGCGCATCTCCAGCTGGGAGGTGAGCCGGGTGATTTCGTCCAGCAGTTTCCAAAACTCGCGATTCCGCCGCTCGAGGCCCTGGAGCTGCACCTCGACTTCCGCAGGCAGTTCGATCTCCACTCCGAGCGAGCGCAAACGCCGCACCATCCGGCGCAGTCGACTCACGTTCTCCAGCAAAGCACCGGCCACGAGCCGATGACCCTGACCCGAAGGTCGCGTGCTCCCATCCCAGTCCCCCCAAAAGGACAGGACAAGCGGCAGTTCAACCCCGTGCCAGAAAAGCGCCGCGTCTTCGGCCTCCGTCAGAGCCTCGAGGTCGACGATGAGCTCCCACGCCTCCTCCCGGGAACGAATCGCCACGTTGAACCCAAGGTACTCCGCAGCGAGCTGGGAAGCGAGCTCATCCCGAACGCTTGGGCTAATCCGCCCCTTCCGCCGCAACTCGTCGGCCATCCGATTGACACTGCGCTCTACCTCGAGGGCGTACATTTGCGTCGGGTGCACCGTGCGGTCGAAGATCCGGCGCCGGAATTCCAATTGGCGGGCCCCCAGGTCCGGAAATTCGATCTCCCTCGCAAAGCGCTCCAGGAGCTGTGTCCGCTCCGCTTCTGCCAGCCATGCAATCTCATCGGCCAGGCGCGCGCGGTCCAGCAGCCGCTGCCGAACCCATTCGAGCCGTTCCGGAAGGTACTCTTCCACGAATGCGCGTTCGGCCTCCGCGCCGACGGATGGCAGCTGACGTACCAGGTGCCGGAAAGCCTGAACGGATCTGGCCTCGACTTCGGCTCGAATCCCATCCACCTCGGCAGTCCAAAGGCGCGCGTATTCGGACCGGGACGGCCTCACCACAGGCCCCGGCAACTGGTGCTTGCGAAATGCCTCCGCCTCCTGCGCGATGATGCGGTTGAGATCGATCAGCACACGACGGATCTTGCGTGCCAATGCGGGCGCTGGATCGTCTCCGCCCAAAGTCAGCCGAAAGGATCGACGAGCGAGTTCCCAGCCCTTGGCGGTCTTCGCAAAAGCCGACAGTGGAACCAACCCAATACCCCGACTGGCCAGGGCCGTGGCGATCCGCACCAGCGATACCCCGCGCGGCAGTCTCTGGATCTCCAGCCGGGGATACATGGCGCCCGCCGGCTTGACGAGCCTGGCACCAAAGGGATTTCGCTCGACCGGCACTTCGGCACAGCCCTGATCCAGAGCCTCGAGCCTTTCCCACAAAACGCGGTTGCGGAGCCCCCAGAACACCCGAACCCTTTCCCCGTTTCGGTAAAACAGGTATGCGAGAAGGCACGAAACGGTGTTCGGCAGGATACCCTCCGCCGCCTTTCGGAAGCGCTCTCGCAGCTCGGGATCCAATACCTCCACCACAGCCAAGCGCGCACCGGCCAGGCAATCCGTCTTGGAGAGGGAATGAACTGTGACAAGTTTCCGCAGATGGTCGCGCCGGAGCTCCCCGCGCTCCACAAGCTGGGTGGCGATTTCTCGAAGGGATGGCGTGTTCAACCAACCCGGATGCGGCGCGACTCCTTTGTACGAAAGATCGTCCACCACCCACACGCCTCGGGGCAGGAGCTCCCGGAGGATTTCTTCCAGGTCTTCCTGGCGGAAAATCTGGCCCGAGGCGTTGTGCGGCGAGTTGAGCACCACCGCGCCCCGTTCCGCCCAACCTTCGTCGGCAGATAGCCTCGCCTCCACAGCCGCGAGGATGCCAGGAACATCCAGCTGAAAATCGTCCGTCAGCGGCACGGCTGTGACGCGAGGGAAGCAGTGATGGTACGTCCAGCTCAAATCCGGCACGACTGCTTCCTCGATGCCGCAGTGGCGGCCGAGGAGGCCCAGGGCTGTCCGTGCGGATCCCCCAACCACCTGGCAGGCCTCCGGCTGATAGCAGGGGTAAACTTGCAAGAAGGCGCTGAGAAAGGACTCCAGAACCTCAGCACGCCAGCCCGCCTCCGGATATCGGGCGAAGAGCTGATCGATGATTTCGATCGCACTTGCGCCGGCAAAGGCATCTACAAGCTCCCCCGTCGTGAGAGCCAGACGCAGCTCCCCCATCCCAGCGGGCAGGGTCAACTGCCACTGCCGGGTCGGAAGGACTGGGGCCACGGGGAACCTCAGGCGCCTGCTCGTCCCCACCCCGGACTCGGCTACCCTTCGAGCGAGGTCGCGGACGCAGCGAGGAAGCTCTGGGAAACCGTCGTCCCAAGCAGCCCTGTTCCTAGACTCACTCGGCTCCCGTTCGACGAGAAGCCCGACGCCCGGGTTTCCCCCCTTCTCCAGCAGATAACCCAGGAATTCCAGCTCGGGCGCCGATGGCGTGCCCTTCAATTCGAAATGGGCCTTTTCGATGGCGTCAATGTAGTCCGTTCTGCCGAGGACTACTGCCACGCTGACGCCGCGCAGGTCGGGCCGCAAATCCTCTGCGTCGAGGATTCGCAGCACTCGATTGGCCAAGCCTGCCTCCCTTGCCAGGGACTGGGGATTGGCGGCGCCGTTGGCCTCGATGATGAACAGCGATTCCTCCAGACACGCGCGACGCAGCGTCCGGCGCAGCCCCTCCGTGGGAATCCTGCCGAGCAACAGGAAATGCGGCCTATCCGGCGCGGAATGAAGGCGTTCCAGAATCGCCGACGTGACTTCCGCCTCGGCCTCCGGAAGAGGGACGAACGGCCCGCGCAGCATCCGCCGCAAGGTATCCGAAAGCACAAAACCAAAGGCGAACGTGACGAAGGATCCCCCCTCGAGCTGCCGAGAAAGGGCGTAGAACAGCAGGCGGAGCGCCTCCAGCTTTCCTCCACTGACGAACGTGATTTCTCTCTTGCCCGACTTGTCGCCGAGATCGTAGTCGAGAGGCTCTTCGGCCTCTGCCGTGAAGAACGAGTGGACCTTCGTCGCCACCGGGCCCGGTTGCTTCCGGCCAAAACCGCCCCGGGGCAGATACGCCACGCTCTTCTCGACGAGCCCCAGAAACCAGAGTACTCGAAGGGCCTGCTCCGGCGATTCAGCCTGGTCCCGAACCCATTCTTCAACCTCAATGCGGTCATCGACCGGGGATAATCCAAGGACCAACCTTTGGAACGCGGAAAGCAGGCGAGGGTCCTGTACGGGATTCCCGATGTGGAAGTTGACGCGATCCTCCCTCCTCACTTGAGCGGCCGCGGTGAGCTCGCTGATCTCCGAGACTTCCGCCGTCTCAATGGGTTTGAGCCGAAAGACGTCGCGCACTCCACATCCCTCGCACAATCAGCTTGTCAGTAGGGGGATCGATCAAAGGCTACCGAACGCTCAACCTTGTCCGTCCTGTGGGCTTGCAGAGGTCGCCCGGCTGAGCACCCTCTCCAGTAGCTTCACCAGATTCTTCGCCAGCGGTGAATCTTCGGGCAGACTATTGGGCGAAAGGGACACGATGGTCCTGGCGTTCCGGAGCCCCTGGCTGGCCTCAGCCAGCCGAGCGAATTGCGGTGTGAGGAGAAGCACTTCGGGATTGCGTACCAGGAGTTCGATCTCCTGACGCTCCAATTCGAGCTGTGCCCGCCGCTGCTCAAGATCTTGCTGCAAGCGGAACTGGGCCAGCTCGGCCTCTCGCAGCTCCTCTTCTTTCTTGAGAGCCAGCCGGATCAACTGCAACTCGTGCTCCGATCGGGCGATGCGCTCATCGGCGTCGAGCTTCGCCTTGGCGGCGGCCACACGTGCCTGCTGGTTCACGATTTCCGTCTGCTTTCGGATCCGGGCCGCTTCGCGCTGCTGAATCGCCTCAGCGATCTCGCGGTCCCGCGGCTCAATGGACTGGACGCTGGTTGAGATGAGCTCCAGTCCCAGCTTGGGAGCCTCCTCCGAGAGTCCAGTGCGCAGCCACTGGCCCAGTTCCTCGGACCGAATCTCTTCCAATTCTTTGCGCTCGGTGTAGGAACGGACAAGGGAGTGGAGTACCAGCTCCAGCTCCTTACAGGCGCGCACGGCTGCGTCGCGGCTCCAGCCACCCACTCGTATCAGCTGGGGCAGATTGGAGGGATCCGGGCCCACCGTCGCCGACACCTGGACCCGAAGCCCCAGACGGCCCATCGCCTCCGCTTCGACCTCGGTGACGATGGTCTGCACCGTGTAGGGCAGGCACAAGCTGAAATGCCGCGGGTAGAAACGACCCGTCCTGGCGCGCACTTGGCCGCGGGCGTCGTAGAGGACCAGCTGGTCGGGGCGCCGGAAACGAAATTCGAAAAGGAATGCCGCGCACGCCAGAACTAGGATCACCGCCAGAATGTACCACCACATCGTCCTTCCTCCACCTTGAGAAACAACTGACGCCGCTCGGCGCTTTGGAAAACGGGAAGTTACCTGACGGCGGTATGCACAGGGGTGGATTGGTTCCCTCGGGAGAGGCTCGTAATGAGGGACATCCGCTGGCGAATTGGCTTCTTGGATTGTCGGACGACCGAAGTCAGCAATTCATCTCTCCCGCCAGGTTTCCAAAGACGGGCCGAATTTAGCCAACTGCCCACAAGAAAGCAAGGCGTTTTGCCGGATTTGGCATCGATCGCCCGAGCAATTCAGGGCCGCGGGTTCGGCGCCTCAGCGACGAAAAATGGAGCTAGGCCCATGACGACCAGCCGACTTCTCCGGCAGTGACCGCAGGTCTTGATCCCCCAAGCCACCCCGCGAACATTTTTTCCGATGTCCCCTCGCTGACCGCGGCCCTGGTGAGTGCCTCGCAAGATCACCGGCTCGCGATCGCCTCGCTTTGGTACGCCCGCCACTTGCCGTTCCGGGTACGACGCCGCGAACTGCCCGCTCGCCTGCGCCGGGCGTCGGGGATGCAATCAGCGGACCGCGGTGACAAGAAACATGACCCCGTCCCAGCTACTGACCATTGGTAGCCACTGAACTACGACCCCCAACGAAGGCAGGCCCGGGGGTCCAAGGTCCGTTTCGCCCGACGGGCCTCCGACCCGGCACTCTCGGAACGCGGCGTCTCACCCGCGCACCTTCGCTCGATTACTGGTTGGCTCATTTCTGGCGGGGTATCTCCCAGTGTGCAACCTGTGGCAGGCTCGGGTATTCCAGTGCCCGCTGTTTCGGTGGTTGGGTCCGAGCTTCACTTTCCGGCAGCTCCGGAGTCACGGCGAAGATCCGCTTGGACCGTTGGCGGCGCATTCGTTACCTTCCAACGCGATAATCACCGAGACCCAAACGAGCATTGTCCCTTCCCCATCCGCAGAAGAGGGAGGAATGACCATGCCAAGCGGAAGGAAGTTCGCATTCTTGTGCTCTTTCCTCTGGCTGCTGGTCACGGGTGCCCCACATGCCGGAGAGAAAATCGTGCTCGACGAGGACTTCTCGGCTTTTCGCAGCGGTCCTCTGCTCCCTGTTGTCGGGGCACACCTGGAATACCACTACCTTCCGGAGGCGGCGCCCGTGAATGGGTGGGCTGTCTCCGCCTTCACCCCAGACGTCGGTTCCCAGAGAGCCTGGAGGATCATCGGTCGCGAAGGCGGAGGGAAAGTCTTGCTCCAGACCTACCGAAACCGCCGGGAGTACACGCACCCCATTGTGGTCACAGGCGATTCTTTGTGGGAAGACTACACCCTGCGCGTCTCCTTCGCACCTCTATCGGATAGCGGCCGGAGCGGAGTCCTCTTTCGCTACCGGAATGACCGCTGCTACTATTTCTTTGGCGTTCAGGGCAAGGAAGCGGTGCTGAAGATGGTCCAGCATGAGGTATCCTTCCACAGGCCAAAGGAACAAATCCTCGCCACGTCTCGCTTCGACTACGAGCCTGGGGAACAGTTGCAGATCGAAGTCCGGGTCGAGGGAGCGCGCATAAAGGCGAGGATCAAGCGAGGTCCAGTGCTCGAGGCCACCAACGCGAGCTACGCCAGGGGGCGGATTGGATTGCTCGCGGATGTGCCGACTCGGTACGAGTATGTGCAAGTCACGATGACTGAGCAGGCCTGGCGCAAATACGCGCGCAGAAAGGCAGCGCTCCAGGCTGAGGAAAGGAAGCTGCAGGCGGCCAATCCGAAACCCGTGGTGTGGCGGAAAATCCAGCTGGAAGGTTTCGGTGTCGGAAGGAACCTGCGATTCGGAGACCTCAATGGCGACGGCGAGGTGGACATCCTCGTGGGACAGGTGGTCCACCACGGGCCGAAGGATCAATACAGCGAGCTCAGCTGCCTCACGGCCCTCGACCTGCAAGGCCACATCCTCTGGAGGATCGGCCAACCCGACCCTTGGAAGGATCACCTGACGAACGACGTCGCCTTTCAAATCCACGACTTGGACGGCGACGGCCAGAACGAGGTCATCTATTGCATGAACTCGGAGATCATCGTTGCCGAAGGAAAAACCGGAAAGACGAAATACACCGCCCCCACTCCCGCATCCCCCGACGCCGACCCGCGATTCCCCCGGATCCTCGGCGACTGCCTCTACTTCTGCGACCTCCGAGGGACAGGGTATCCGAGAGATATCCTCATCAAAGACCGCTACAAGAATGTGTGGGCGTTGAACGATCGCCTGGAAATCCTGTGGCACCGGCAATGCAATACCGGCCACTATCCGTACGCAGCTGATGTCGACGGAGATGGCAGGGACGAGATTGCCATCGGCTACTCTCTACTGGACGACGACGGCGCCGTCTTGTGGAGCTTCGACGATTCCCTCCACGACCATGCCGACGGTGTGGCGATCGTTCGCCTGCGCCAGGACCTGGATCCCGTCGTCCTCAACGCCGCCAGCGACGAGGGCATGCTCCTCTTCAGTCTGGCCGGACAAATCCTGAGACATCATCGGCTCGGTCATGTCCAGAATCCAGCCGTCGCCAATTTCCGCCCGGACTTACCCGGGCTTGAGATCGTGAGCATCAACTTCTGGGGAAACCAGGGGATCCTGCACCTTTGCGACGCGGAAGGCAACGTGATCTGCGAGTTCGAACCCGTACAGCACGGAAGCATGTGCCTGCCCGTCAACTGGAAGGGGGACGGACAAGAGTACTTCCTCCTCTCCGCCGATCCCGGCGAAGGCGGGATGTTCGACGGGTGGGGACGCAAGGTGGTCTCCTTCCCTGACGATGGCCACCCGGAAATGTGCAACGCGGTATTGGACATCACCGGCGACGCCCGCGACGAGATCGTCGTTTGGGACCCGTACGAGCTGTGGATCTACACTCAGGATGACAATCCTCGCCCCGGGACGGTCTACCGCCCGGCGAGGAATCCCCTGTACAACTTCTCCAATTACCAGGCGACCGTGTCCCTACCGGGCTGGGCGGTACTGCGGTGACGAAGACCGCCGGGCCGCAAGCGTGTCCCGCAGCTGAGTCAGAAGAAAGGAACCCCCTGGTCCGTCGCGCTCTCGGCAGGGCCTGGCCCAACCGACTCGCCTCACCCTGTTAAAGAAGCGGGACGGAAGGGAGATCCTTCCCCTCTCGGTCCGTTGTAGTTCGGAGCAAAACGCTAGACGTCGCACGCGGCCCTTTGTCGTTTGCGAGTTCCTGCGTACATTTGCGCGGTTTGCGACTCCGCCCGCATGCGAGCGGGGCGCGGCAGCTGTGAGCGCAGGTGACTCGACGGGATTGTGGCGAGGGTCGAAATGGCAGGGAAATCCAAAAGCAAGACGATCTCCAGGGTCGAGGAGCTATTCCTCGAGCGCAGTGGGTACAAGCTCCAATATCCGCCCACCGAGAAGATCGGCGTGATCGTGGTGGACAACTTCCCCCTGCTCGGGAAATTGGCGGCACTGCGATTCCTCGAGTGGGTCCAAGCGAATCCGGGCGGAGTCATTAGCCTGCCGACGGGCAAAACGCCGGAGTACTTCATCAAATATGTGTCGCACTATCTGGATACCTGGGATCGGCCCGAAACCAAAGCCGAGCTGGAGCAGTACGGATTGGATCCGTCGGTTCGTCCGGAGATGAAAAGCCTGCGTTTCGTCCAGATCGACGAATTCTACCCCATCGACCCAGCGCAGCACAACAGTTTCTACTACTACGTGAATCGCTTCTACATCTCCAAATTCCGGCTTGACCCGCAGAAAGCCCTGCTCATCGATTGCTCACGAATCGGACTCCCACCCGGTTACGAGCTGGAGGACGTGTGGCCCGACGCTGAGGTTGATCTGACGCTCCGCTTCCGTCACCCGAAAACGGCGCTCGAGCGCCTGCAAAAGCAGGTCCTGGAGGCGGTGGATCAGTGGTGCCAGGAATACGAGGAAAAAATCCGGGCCATGGGCGGCATCGGGTTTTTCCTCGGCGGGATCGGCCCGGATGGGCATATTGCCTTCAACGTCCGAGGTTCAGACCACAACTCCACGACCCGACTGACCCCCACAAACTACGAGACCCAGGCGGCAGCCGCCACGGACTTGGGCGGGATCGAAGTGGCCAGGAAACGGCTTGTGATCACCATCGGGCTGGCCACCATCACCATGAATCCGGATTGCACCGCCATCATCCTCGCAGCCGGGGAAGCGAAGGCGAAGGTTGTACGGGATGCGGTGGAGGAACCCGCGCACATCCATTACCCGGCCACGGCCCTGCACAAGTTACCCAATGCGCGCTTCTACGTCACTCGGGGAGCTGCCAAACTCCTCAAAGAGAGACAGCTCCGGGACCTGGAAATTGCTCAAGAGCTCCCTGACGAATGGGTGGACAAGATCGTCATCGACCTGGCGGTGAAAAGCCGGACACGGGTGCTCGACCTTCGCGAAGAGCAGTTCCGGCAGGATCCCTTCGGCTCTCTCCTCCTGGCCAAGCTCGGTAGCGGCGTGGAGGGTCTCAAACAGGCGGTAGACGAACGGTTACGCGCCAAGCTCTCGGAAGGCGCAAGAGTCCGCACCAACACCGTCTTCCTGCACACGGCGCCCCACCACGACGATATCCTGCTTGGCTACCTCCCGTTCGCGGTTCGGCACATCCGCGATGCTTCCAACCGGCACGTTTTCGCTTGCATGACCTCGGGCTTCACCGCAGTGACCAACCGCTACGCCTTGTCGCTGTTGCAGAAACTCCGCTACTTCCTGCGGCGACGAACATTCGAACCCCTGCTGCAGGAAGGGTACTTCGATCCGAGGAACCAGCAGGGCAGGAACCGCGACGTCTGGCAGTACCTCGATGGCATCGCGTCGGATCGGCAAATCGTTCGGGACGAGGGCGAAGCCAGGCGCCTCCTCCGCAATCTGATGGAGGTCTTTGAAGAGGAAGATGTCGACAACCTCCGCCACCGCATCAACGAGCTCATCAGCTACTTCGAGACCCAGTATCCGGGCAAGAAAGACCTGCCCTACATCCAGCAACTCAAAGGGATGATTCGCGAGTGGGAAGAAGATTGCCTGTGGGGCTACTTCGGGTTCGACAGCAGTTCGGTCGTCCACCTACGTCTCGGATTCTACACCGGCGACATCTTCACGGAAGAACCTACGTTGGACCGCGATGTGCTTCCAATTCTGCGGCTCCTTCGCCGCGTGAAACCCGACGTGGTGACGGTGGCGCTCGACCCGGAAGCCAGCGGTCCCGACACCCATTACAAGGTACTCCAAGCCATCGCCGAGGCCCTGAAACAGTACGAGAAGGAGTCGGGCCGCTCCGACATCGAGGTGATCGGCTACCGGAATGTCTGGTACCGCTTCCACCCGTCCGAGGCAAACCTATTCGTGCCCGTTTCCCTGAACATGTTCGCCATCTTGCAGAACGCCTTCTCCAATGCCTATGCCTCTCAAAAAGAAGCAAGCTTCCCCAGCTACGAGTACGATGGACCTTTCTCCGGTTTGGCCCAGCAGATCCAGGCTGAGCAGTACCAGATCGTCAAGACATGCCTCGGGCGCAGCTTCTTCTATGAACACCCCAGTCCGCTGATCCGAGCGACCCGGGGGCTGGTTTTCTTGAAGCGAATGAACCTGCGCGAGTTCTATCAGCAAGCCAGGGAACTGCGCCGCGTCACCGAAGAGATCGCGGAAGAGTAACGGGCCGCTACCGCCCGAGAACTCGCCCCGCGCCCCGGAAAGTCTACCTGCGGATTGCACAATCTGCACCGAGCACGGGGCGGGGCAATTCTCGCTTCTGCACCTGGCCGGCGATTCCCAGCTGCCCGCGGCTGAGCGAGCGTGGATGGAGAACGCCGCTCTATCCACTTGCGGGCACAGCGGCAGGCCCTGAGGGGAAAACAGGGGGCGAAGTGCGCGTTCGCAATGCCGCTGAGTCGAGGACTCCCTCCGCGCGGCGCTGCGCACTGTGCCCCCGTTCTTCAGCCAATGCTCCTTTTGCGCTGAGATTGACAGCTGCCAAATGCACGCAGCGGCGGGGCCTCGAAGCCGGGACATGGACAAGCCTCGCTCAGCTCCGCTGGGTCCGCGGAGGGAAATTGACCGCGAGGGTCTTGAGGAGCTCCAGTAGCACGAATTGAAGAACGCCGGACGGCTCAATCTCCGTGGGCGTGAGGAACCGGAAGGATCTGACCTGGGGCTCGGCAGGGTTTCTGGCATCGAGGACGAACGTGGCAGGACCCAGCGGATGCCAGAACTCCGGGTCGGTCCGCAGGAAAACCGCAATCACCGGGATCCCCAATACGGCCGCGAGGTGGAGCACGCCGCTGTCGTTTCCGATCGCCACCGAGGCCCCTCGAAGCAGATCGGTCAGTTCCTCAAGGGAAGGGCTGTCCACCACCGGGATGCGCCAGTCGCACGGGGAGAAGTCGCCAGGCTCTTCGGCCTCTGCGGGCCCCACAAGCCAGATCACTTCCCACCCTTCTCGCCTGAGAGCGCCGGCAAGGCGTCGGTAGCAGACGATGGGGATTCGTTTGGCCGGACTTCCGGCACCGGGGTGAATCACGGCCCTGAAGCGAGCCCCTTCTGCCTGCGGATCGCGGCGGGGCAAGATCGTTTCGGGGAAGGGCTCCAGCTCCTTGCGTGAGACGCCGGACAGATGTTCCAACACATGGCCCCCGTCAACGCCCTCGCGCGGGATGCTGCGCCAGATCCTAACTTTGACGCCGGCCCGGCGCAATGTCTCATCTGCATGCTCGTCTTGAGGCAACCAAAGTAGAGCTTTGCGCACTCCGCTTAATTCGAGGGCGAGCCGTTCCGAGCAGCCGGCGCCTCCGGAGAACAGTTCCCACCACGGAGGGCCATCGAAGTCGGAAAGCAAGCTCCCCGGCACCAAAACCCTCGCCAGTCGGAGGTACGGGAAGGTTCCTACTAGCAAGAGGGTTTTGCTCAGCTCCCCTCTTTCCTGCAATACGCGGACAGCCACCAGCCGGAGGACCGTATCCCCCAATGACCCAGGGCAGATAACCAGATGTTTGCCACCTGATCGATGGTCACTCTCCACCGTCGCTCGCCTGCCAGGTCGTATACACCCCGAGAACCCGCAGGAACTCGGTCTGCGAGCTTAGCTCCTCCAGCACTTCCTGAACTGACTTGGGGTCCGGGGCAAGGTAGTCGAGGTAGAACAGGTATTTCCAGTGGCGCTGTCGATCTGGTCTTGACTCCACCTTGCTCAGGTTGAGCGACCTCTTGGCAAATACCCCGAGAGCGCGGTACAAAGCGCCCGGCACATCCGGTACCGAGAAGGCGAGAGACACTTTGGCGGGCCCGTTGCTCGCTGGCTGTGGCTCCTTTCCCACGAGGAAGAAACGAGTGGCATTCCCTGCGAGGTCTTGAATGTCGTAGGCGAGGATTTGGAGTTGGTAGAGGGAAGCGGCGCGTTTGGAAGCGATGGCTGCCGTGTCCCTCAGCTCCTGCTCTGCCACGAGACGCGCGCTTCCTGCCGTATCCAGCTGTGGGACAGGTTCCAGCCGGTGCGCGGTGAGAAATCGGCGGCATTGTTCCAGGGCCTGTGGATGCGAATAGACACGGCGCAAGTCGCTCAGCCGAACGCCCGGCAGCGCCAGCAGATTGTGCCGGATCGGGTGCACAAGATCGGCTCGGATCGAAAGGGAATACTCGATCAGAAGCTCGTACGTCCGGCCCACCGTCCCGGCCACGGAGTTTTCCGCCGGCATCAGCCCTGCGTCCACGTTGTCGGCAATCACCGCCGCCACCACGTCATCGAGGGTGGGAAAACCTACGGGCTCCACCTCCGGGCCGAGGTACTTGAGCAGGGCCTCCTCGCTGTAGGCTCCCTTCTCTCCTTGGAATGCGACGCGCATCAACTCCTCCTCGGTCCTGTCCGTTGATGTTACGAATTCCCATCGACCTGGACAAGCTCTTAGGCCAACCCAGTCACGGTGCCGGCAGCGAACTTCCGAGCCTGCCCAAGGGCGTCGTGCGGCGGAAGCCGCTGGCATCCGGCCAGGCCGAGCATTTTCCGAATACGGTCTTGACTACCAGCCGGGACTTGGGTACCTTCCGCCAGGAGTACGCCCGGGGCGCGCCGTCCTCGGTCCCGGGGCGAAGACGGATCGCATACGGAGCCGACCTGGAACGGCCGCTGGCGGGCGGGGTAAGAAGCCCTCGCCTTTTGGACAGCCTCACGAACAGAGGAGGTGCGAAGATGCAATCCACTGCTCAGCGGGCGATCTGCCGGATAGCTTTGCTGCTGGCTATGTCGCTGCTCATTCCTCTCAAGGCTCTGCCGAAAGGCTCTCCGTGGAAGTTGGCCCTGCATTCCGTCAGCTATGCGGGCGTCTGGCGGGGACAGGCCTATCTGGATATCGACCGGTTCCTGGAAACCGCGAAGTCGCTCGGATTTGACGGCGTGATGATCATGGCCAAGGAACCACATGTTTCACCCCTGACCTACGACGACAAGGCCAGAGCTCGGCTCCGTGCCAAGTTGGACGAGCTCGGGCTTGAGCTCTGCATCTTGGCCGGCTACACCGATTTCACCGGCGGCATCGATCGTGGCGGGATTCCCGTGGCCGAGATTCAGGCGGCCTACGTGGGCCAGCTTGCCAAACTCGCCGCGGACCTCGGCACCGACAAGCTCCGCATCTTCACCGGCTATCTCCGGGAGGGGATCCCCTACGACCAGCAGTACGCGACTGTCGTTCGCGGGCTAAAACTGGCCGCGCGCGAGGCGGCTAAATACGGGGTCACCTTGGCCATACAGAATCATCACGACATTGCCAATCACCACGATGAAATGATCTGGCTTCTCCGAGAAGTGAACGAGCCCAATGTCAAGGTCGCCTTCGACGCCTGGACGCCCACCCTCCAGAAGTTATCTTCCCAGGAGCTCGCCCAGGCGGTGCAGAAGATGGCGCCATACATGGTCCACACCACGGTGGCCGACTACATCCGGCTGCCTCGATTTCGGTATGAAGCTCAGCTCACCAACTTCTTGCCCCTGGAGCCAGTGGTGCGAGCCGTGCCGATGGGGACGGGCATCGTGGACTACGCGACCTTTTTCAAGGCACTGAAGAAAGCCGGTTACAAGGGCTGGGTTGCCTACGAAATGTGCGAGGTCTTGGAGGGAGGCGGTAGCCTCGAGAATCTGGCCCGAACGGCCAAGCAATTCATCGAATACATGCGGAATTTGAACCTGGAATGACTTGCCTTTTCGTGAGGAGGGAGCCATGCGCAGGCGAGAATTCTTGCTCTCGGCTGGCGCGCTCGCCGTAGGCGCGTCGGGGCGGGTCTCTTTGTGGCCCAAAGCTGGCGAGGGGAAAACGCAGACCCCCGCGCAGGGGAAACTGCACCTCGGGATCGTTACCTACAACATCGCGAAGGACTGGGACATCGACACCATCATCCGGAACTGCTCCGAGGTCGGACTCGAGGGCGTAGAACTCCGCACCACCCACGCCCATGGGGTGGAAAGCACCCTGTCCAAAGCTCAGCGCGAAGAGGTTCGTAAGAAATTCCAGGACTCGCCAGTTCGGCTGGTAGGCTTGGGAACGACCTTCGAATTCCATTCTCCTGAGCCGGAGGTCGTCCGCCGGAACATCGAGGGCACGAAGGAATACGTAGTCCTTGCGCACGACGTGGGCGCAATGGAGGTCAAGGTGAGGCCCAACGCCTTGCCTGCCGGGATACCCGAGGAAAAAACCCTGGAGCAGATCGGTCGGAGCCTGCGAGAGTGCGGAGAGTTCGCGCGCAACTACGGCATCAAGATCTGTCTCGAGGTACACGGCCGAGACACCAACCGCTTGCCGAGGGTCCGCAAGATTCTCGACTACGCCCAGTGCGACAATGTGTGGATCACGTGGAACTCCAACCCCGAGGATTTGCTCGACGGAGGCCTGGAAACCAACTTCAAGCTGGTGAAGGACCGGATCGCCGTCGTTCATATGCGCGACTTGTACGACGAGCAATATCCCTACCGGCGGCTATTCGAACTCTTGAGGCAGAGCGGCTTCTCAGGCTTTTGCCTGGCGGAAATCGCCGATAGCCCCGATCCACTGCGAGTTCTGCGCTATTACCGGGGTATGTTCCTCAGCTTGCAGGGATTGCTCTGAGGAGGTCGCAACCGCCACCGATCCCCGTGAGCAAGCGCCGGGCCTAGCACGAGGACCCGGCGCTTTCCGTTTCAGGCGCGGGGACACACCTTCCCCGCAGGTGCATCTCCTGTTTCCCAACGGGAGCGAGCAAGTTGAAGACACCCCGAGTTGGAGGTAGCCGCTTTCCGCGGGCGCGCACGGCTGGTATCCCATTCCGATGGATCCCAACCGCCCCGGAAGGATCTTGTCCGACGAGCAAAAAAGAGTTGCAAAAGCTCGGGGCGGTCGGTAAATTGCGGCGCTGAATGAGATTCAGGTTCCTTCTAACGGAGGGAGGAAACCGTGGAAACGAAGACGAAGCGGTCCGTCACGAAGTTTCTGCCCAGTCGTTCCCCAGCCGTGCGGGAGGCTACGCAGAGCGTCGAAGTGCCGCCCTTCGACTTTGACCATTTGCTGACGCTTCCGGAGATCCTGAGACGCAGCGCCCGCCTGTATCCCGATAAGCCCGCCCTTTGCGTCCGGCAGAAGGACAGCGTCCACACCATCAGCTACCGGGAGCTGGACCGCCTAGTGGACATGATCGCGACGGCGCTGATCCAGTGGGGGCTCAATCCCGACGACCGCATCGCGTTCCTTTCGGAAAACCGACCGGAATGGATTGCGGTATACTTCGGCATCCAGCGGGCTGGCGGCATCTCCGTCCCTCTGGATCCCCAGTTGGGTGCATCGGATCTCAGGCACTTGTTGACTCAGTCGGGATCCAGGCTCATCTTCACGTCCTCCCGGCACATGGAGCTTGTGTCCGAGGCCGCGCAGGGGCTCGATTCCTTGGAAGGCATTGTCCTTTTCGATCCGAATGGTGGTGAACCGAAGGTGGTGCGTTTCCAGGACTTCCTCGATCGGGGCCGCTACGCCAGCGTGCCCTTCCCCCGCCGCGATCTCGACGACCTGGCTGCGATCATCTTCACTTCCGGCACCACGGGTCTCGCCAAAGGCGTGATGCTCACACATCGCAACCTGAGCTCCGACTGCGCTGCCTGTTTGGAACTCTTCCCGGTTACGGAGCAGGATGTATTCTACGCCCTCCTTCCCCTGCATCACACCTTCCCGGCCATGGCTGCCATGATCGTGCCGATAGCTGTCGGATCGGCCATCACCCTGGGCTCAAGTCTGAAGTCCAAGGACATTCTCGACGACATCTCCAAGACCGACGTGACCATCTTCCCCGGCGTGCCCCTCTTGTTCGAGAAGATGATCGAGGGCATCCTGAAGGAGGTGCAGAAGAAGCCGGCTCTCACTCGCGCCATGTTCAAGACCATCCTGGGCATCTCGCGGCTTTCCTTCAAGGCGCTGCGTCTGCGCGCAGGAGATGTTCTCTTCAAGAGCCTTCGGCAAAAGGCGGGGATGCAGTCGTTGCGTCTCATCGTTTCCGGAGGCGCCCCTATTAGCCCCGACGTCGTCGAAATGTACAACTACCTCGGCTTCCAGTTCGTCCAGGGCTACGGGCTCACGGAGACCTCCCCCGTCTTGTCCATGACCCCGCCCGACAAACTCCGGGCGCGCTCCGTCGGCCCACCGGTGCGCGGTGTGGAAGTGCGCATCGTGAATCCCGACGAAGACGGCGTCGGCGAGATCGTGGTCCGCGGCCCGATGGTGATGCGCGGATACTACAAGAACCCGGCCGAAACGGCTAAAGTGTTGAAGGACGGATGGTTCTACACTGGCGATCTCGGTTGGATCGACCAGGATGGCTTCATCTACATAGCGGGCCGCGCCAAGAATGTGATCGTCACCAAGGGTGGAAAGAATGTGTATCCGGAGGAGCTCGAAGAGAAGCTCCTGAAAAGCCCGTACATCCAGGAGGTGCTGGTCGTCGGGCGGCAGAACGAGCGCGGCGACGAGTACATCCACGCCATCGTCTACCCGAATCTCGAGGCCATGGATCAGCTCGCCAAGGAAAGGGGGCAGCAAAGCTTGACCGAGGAAGAGATCGAGGAGGTCATCCGAAAGGAAATCCGGACTATCTCGAGTGAATGGCCCGCCTACAAGGCCATTCAGAGCTTCGAACTGATCCAGGAAGAATTCCCCAAGACGTCGACTCGAAAGATCAAGCGGTACCTGTTCCAGCATCGGATCATCGGCGTCGGCGCCAAGCGGTAGTCAGTACGCCCGTTCCAGGAGCGCGTGTCGGCGCAGCTGGATGCGCCGCAACAGCTGTCGGGAGGGGGGAACTTGTGTCTCGCTCAAAGGGGACTTCCCGGCGGGGAGCCATGCACTGCGCGCTCTGCGGGCGCGAGGAGAAGCGCATCAGTGCGGGCATTGGGGTATGCCGCGATTGTATCCTCCAGCGCCCGAGCGAGGCTTTAGCCCTCATCCAGCAGAGGCACGCGGAATCACGACGCCGGTTCGGGCTGCCGCCTGCGGTCCCGAAAGGGGCAAGTCCGCACGCCCGCCGCTGTGGCGTTTGCGCCAACGAATGCGAGATTCCGCCGGGGGAGAAAGGCTTTTGTGGGTTGCGGACCAACGACGGCCAGCGCCTTCGCACACTCGCCGGCGATCCGAACGGTGGGCTCGTCTCCTGGTATCATGATCCCTTACCGACGAACTGCGTGGCCTCCTGGGTGTGTCCGGCAGGAACAGGTAGCGGTTTCCCCCGTTTCGCGCTGCGGCCAGGCCCTGAGTACGGCTACTACAACCTTGCGGTGTTCTACGAGACCTGCTCTTTCGATTGCCTCTTCTGTCAGAACTGGCACTTTCGGAATGCCCACCCCTTGCGCTCCCGCACGAGGCTAGCGACTTCGGCGGACCTGGCGCGTGCGGTCACCGAGCGCGACACTTGCATCTGTTTCTTCGGCGGTGATCCTGGCCCTCAGATTGGGCACGCGCTCCACGCTGCCCGGCTGGCACTCCAGGCCCGTCGACGCCAGCCCCTCCGGATCTGCTGGGAGACCAACGGTCAGCTGTCCCAAATCGGCCTGAGGGCAGCCCTCGACATCTCGCTGCGGACCGGGGGCTGCATCAAGTTTGACTTGAAAAGCTTCAGCGACCCCATTCACATCGCACTGACCGGTGTTTCCAATGCGCGGGTGCTCCAGAACTTCGCTTGGGCTGCAAGGCAGAATTCGCTTCGGCCTGAACCGCCCTTGGTCGTGGCCAGTACCCTTCTGGTCCCCGGGTATGTCACCGCGGAAGAAGTAGCTGCAATTGCGAGCTTCATCGCCTCCCTCGACCCGCGGATCCCCTACTCCCTGCTGGCCTTTGCTCCGCAATTTGAGATGGCGGATCTGCCGCCGACCTCCCGTCAAGAAGCAGAAGCCTGCCTGCATGCCGCCCTTGACGCAGGGCTAACGTGCGTCCGCATCGGGAATGCCCACCTGCTCTGGGACGAAAGCCGCACGCCCTTTCCGGCCGATTCCTTTGCCGGAGCGTAGCCGCCCGCAAACAAAAAAAGAGGGGAGCATGAACACTCCCCTCACCCCTCCACAGGAGAACAAAGCGGCTCGAGATTCCGGCCCGCAGTTCTAGGCAATCACCCGGAGTCTCACTTTCGAGCGGGTTCCGGCCGCCCAGCTTTCCCGAGGAACAGGGAAATCACGGAAAGGATGACGGCCATGGCCACGGCGATGCTGAGGCTTGCTCGCACCGAGGAACCCGCGCTCAAATTCCCGATCAGCTTCGGAACGATTGTCCCGCCAAGGAGCCCGATGGCGAAGATGATCCCGAAGATACTGCCGTACAATCTGGGCTCGTATTTCGCGAAGGTGACGCCGACGATCGTCGGGAAGATCGGCGCAAAGACAAGCCCCGTGATGATCACCGCCAGAATCGCCACAGCCGGACGTCCGGTGAGTCGCATGACAAGGATCGAGAGCGCCGCGACGATCGACACAGCCGTGATCACCTTGGTGCCGATGGCCGTCAGGTTCTTCACCGTCGACGTGAGGAACCGACCGACCATCATCGCCACGCCGAACAGGCTGAGGACAAGGCCTGCATTGGCGGCCGCACTCGGATTCTCGGCTCCACCTAGGGTTTCCGTCATGTACGGTTTGATCCACGTGCCCATGCTGCTCTCCAGTGCGATGTAGCAGAACAGGGCCAACGCGGCGATCAGTACGGCCCCGTGCCCCAAAAGACGTGCCGCCATGGAGAGCTGAAAACCGATCTCGGCGCGGGGATAGGAAGCGAGAAGCGAGATCACCAGGAACACGAGCATCAAAACCCCCAGGATCGCCAGAGCGCTGGCGTAGGACAACCCGAGCACCCGCAGGAAGAGAACGACCAGGAGGGGAGTCAGAACGTATCCCAGTCCGAAGAACGCGTTTCCAAGGTTGCTCGCCCGGGCCGGATCCTTGCCTCCAAACAGCACTTGAGGGATCAACGTGTTCCCGACGGTATTCAGGCACATGGCGCCAATCCCCAAGAAAATGCACGCCCAAAGCGCCAAGGCGTACGATCTGGCCAGGCCCAGGAGGAACATGCTGGCGGCAGTGACCAGAAACCCCACGGTCACGACCGGCTTATGGCCTACTTTGTCCACCAAGGGCCCGATGAAGAACTGCACGATGGTGCTCGTGAGGAAGAGAGCGAGCACCAGCGTCCCAATCCGTGACTCATCGATCCCCAGGGCTTGCTGGAGCTCCACCGAAACCGAGCCGATGATGATGAAACAGATGGCCAGGCTGAACACAGCCGTCAGGGCGACGACTGCCGTCAATGGGCTTCGCTTAGCCTCCATGGTGCCTCTCCCCGGTTGTTTCGCCTCATTCAAAGCCAACAGGGGTCAACCAGCTCGTCGTACCGCCAAACTGAACTGCGACAACCGCACAGGGGCCTTTCAAGCTTCTTCTCCGGCACGGGAGCAATGGCTCCGCCCCTCTTCCTCACAAGGCCACCTTCACCCAGCGGTTCTTCTGGTGACTCTCCACCACCGCTTCCACGAACGCGTTTTCCACGTACCCGTCGTAGAGCGTAGCGACAAGCTGTCTGCGATTCCGGTCGAGGATGCAGGAATAGAAATCGATGCAGGCGTTCTTGAAGGCGTCCGGGAAGCCCTCTTCGTGCCCGCCCGGGTAGAAGATGAAAGAGGCCGTCTCGCGGGAGACCAGCGACGGATCGCGCATCAACACCTCATTGGGGCCGCTCCGGCGGCCAATGTACAATCGATTGGGATCCTCTTGGAACCATTCAATGGAGCCCTCCTGGCCGTCGATGCGGACGTGGAGCCCATTCTTCTTGCCGGCCGTGACCTGGCTCACGGTGATGGCGCCGGGGATCCCGCCTTCCAGCGTGATGAGCATGGTGGCATAGTCCTCCGTGGTGACCCGAACCTCTTCGTACTCCTGCGCCCCCTGCTGTGCGAAGGTGACTACCTCGCCTTTCGGCTTCTTCCTCACAGGATGGACCGTCGTCATCCGGGCCATCACCTCGGTGATGTGCTTTCCAGTGAGGTACTGGAGCAGGTCGGCTGCATGGGTCCCGATGTCGCCCACAGCCCGGGTCGGTCCCGCCATCTCCGGCTCCAAGCGCCAGTTGTAGTCCGTGTCGTAGATCAACCAATCCTGGAGATACTCCGCCTCCACAGCGAAAATCCGCCCGAGCTTACCGCCTTCGATCATCCTCTTCGCTTCAATCACCAAAGGGAACATGCGGTAGTTGTACATGACGGCAGCCACGACGCCCTTCTTCCGGGCCAGCTCGACGAGATCCTTCGCCTCCTTGGCCGTCATCGTCAGGGGCTTTTCCGAGAACAGATGGATCCCCGCTTCGAGGACCTTCTTGTTGATGCCGTAGTGAAGCGCGTTCGGGGTGCAGTTGTGGACTGCGTCGATGCCGCCATCTCTCAACAGGTCATCTAGGCTGGTGTAGACTCGGGGAATACCCCATCTCTCCGCGAAGGCTTTCCCCTTCTCCAGGCTCCGGCTCACGACGGCTTCTACTCGGGCGAGACCGCACCTCTGGATTGCTTCCACGTGAGCGGGCCCGATGAACCCGAGCCCGACCACAGCCGCACGCAGCTTTGCCTCTGCCATGGATCCTCCTCCGAATGGCTTGACAGCTGCTCAAGAAACTTCCAAACGGCTCCACCGCCTCACTCAAGCCCACCACACCTCTGCCGGCTTTTCCCGGATCACCAGCCGATTCAGAAAGTCCACGGCCTTCTGGAAGCCCTCGTCCACGCTCATCAACGCATCCTCGTGCTCAATGCTGAGCACCCCGTCGTAACCGACAGCCTTCAGCGTGCTGATGAAGGCCCTCCAGAAACCTTCGTCATGCCCGTAGCCGACCGTTCGGAAGAGCCACGAGCGGCCCAGAAGGTCGCGGTAGGTCTTCGTGTCCAGCACTCCGTTGATCCGGGTATTGGCGGGTTCGATCCACGTGTCCTTCGCGTGCACGTGGAAAATCGCCCCTTTCAGCGCTCGCACCGCCTCTACCGGATCAATGCCCTGCCAAAAGAGGTGGCTTGGGTCGAGGTTCGCCCCGATGGTCTCGCCACACTCCTGGCGCAGCTTCAGAAGCGTTTCCGGATTGTAGACCACGAAGCCCGGATGCATCTCCAGACACCAGCGGACTCCCTTGGTGCGCGCGAACTCCGCCTCCTGCCTCCAGTAGGGAATCACCCTCTCCTTCCACTGCCACTCGAGCACTTCCAGGAAGTCCGGTGGCCAAGCGCACGTCACCCAGTTGGGGTACTTGTCCCCGTCATGAGAACCCGGACACCCGCTAAAACCGATGACGTTCTGGACACCGAGCTGGCTTGCCACTTCGATCGTGGCGCGCTGATACGCGTGATGCCGCTCGGCAATCTCCTTGTTCGGATGCAGCGGGTTACCGTGGCAAGACAAGGCACTGATTTCCAGCCCGGCTTTCTCGACCGCCTTGCCCAGCTCGGCGATCTTCTTCGGATCCTTCGCCAGTTCGATGGCATCCCCGTGAGCCGTCCCGGGATAGTTTCCCAGTCCGATCTCCACCGCCTGCACTCCGGCCCTCTTGACGTGCTCCAATGCTTCTTTCAGCGGCTTCTGGCCATACAACACGGTGAACACGCCGACCTTCATGATCCTCCTCCCATGATTGCAGGTTCCCACCTCTCCAAGTTCCACACCCCCTTCGCTTCCTATCCCTTGGCTGCCACCCCACTCGTGCGATCCCTACTCCCTCCCCCTTCTACCTCGCGTCGGGAATCCGTAGACTCCCATGCCTACGCCTCCAAGCTTGCCGGCAACCCGCGACGACCGACACCCGCCGGCCAACTGTGCCTCGCGCTTCATCGGACCCATCCCCCAGGGGACACAACCTCCCCCGCCAATCCCGCGGAGAAAGGCTCAACCCGCTTTCGCCAGAGCTTCTTGTATTGCCGCCACGCAGCGACGCAGGTAGTCCATGGGTTCATCCGGATGGGCCTCGTACTCGATGGAAATGAAGCCTGTGAATCCGATTTCCTTGAGGGAGCGAAAGACAGCCACCATGTCCAGCTTGCCCTCCCCGAAAACCGGCCACTCGCCTTCCACGCCAGCCCAATCCTTGAAATGGACACCGTGCACTCGTTTTCCCAGGCGCCGGATTGCCTCCACCGGATCCACCCCCGAGCGCAAGAAATGCCCCGTATCGACACAGGCGCCAATGTACTCGTTGCGGCCTTCCGCCACTTTCAGCACGTCCTCCACGGTACTGTACCGGGAACCGGGCCCGTGATTGTGAATGGCGATCTTAATTCCATGCTCGGCGGCAAGTTTCTCCACCAGAGCCATGGTCTCATCGGTCGGATCCGGATCAGCGCTCAGGCTCGGAATGCCCAGTTTCCGCGCGAACTGGAAATAGCGTCGATTGGCGGCCTCGTCCGGTCCCAGGCGAACGACCCCGTAAGCGCTCAAGGCAACGCCGCTCTCCTTCAGGGCCGCGCGCACCTGATCTACCCTGGACTCATCGGACTCCGGCGGAAAATGCCCCGGGAAGATCTCGATGTGGTTCAACCCCAGGTCCTGCGTCTTCCGGATCGCCTCGATGACGTCGAACTTGCGCAGCGAGTAGCTTTGCATACCTACAGGCCCGAGGCCCTTCTTGCCAGCGCCAGTCCCTGCCCCGCCGCGCGACCGGCAACCAAGCCAGTTGCCCAATCCGAATCCTGCGGTTCCTGCCGCGCACAGCTTCAGAAACTCCCGACGCCGAAACCCGCCTCTCTTCATGCCTGTCTCCTCCCGCCTGAGTTCGAACTGGCGAACGTGGGAAAAACGCTGAGATCGGATTGCTGCCGAAGTTACGCAATGGCCGCTGACCTGTCAAGAGCATTCCCGCTCACCCCGCATGGCGAGGACCACGCCCTCGGGCCGATTCGTTGGGGAGACCGAAGGCTCCACACCGACAGGGTGCAAATGGGAAGCTTGCTTGGCGGCTCGCAGCGAGACCAAAGGGTACAACCGGAATGGAGGGCCAGGTCGGAGGGAACCACCGCGTCGCCCTCAGATGTGCAATTCGATTACGTCCCCCTCTTCAAGGACGTAATCGCGATTCACGCGTTGGCCATCGAACTTGTTTTTCCCCCACACGCGTGCGAACTTCAGCCGCTCCACGAAGTCCTTGTGGATGGCCGCAGCGAAGTCCAGAAGCGTGCTCCCCCTTCGGAACACGAACGGCTTCTCCTTGTCAGGCTCCTTCCCGGGTGGCTTCGCGTACACGCGCACGATGTCGAGAAGCTCGTAAACGCTCCGTCCGAGTTCGGCAAGGCCTGTACCCTCCCGGGCGCTAACCCCCAGAACCCGGTACCTCCCCGCGTACAAGCTGGACAAGATCTGCAGATTCTCAGCTGCCCCCGGAAGATCCAACCGGTTACCTACGAGCAAAGCAGGCTTCTCGGCGACAAGCGCGCCCGCTTCCGGACGCACCGGATGACCTACGGGCTCAATCTTGTAAGAGCGCAGGATCTCCAGCGTCTGCTCTGCCTGGCTGAGGGGATCTTCGCTGGCCAAATCCACAATGAGGAGCACGGCGTCGGAGACGCGGATGATACCGGGGACCCACGGCTCCATGAACTGCGGGTCCAGCGGAGGAAGGTCCACAAACTGGATGCCGATGTTCTCGAATTCGAACATCCCCGGCTGGGGCTTCCGGGTCGTGTAGGGGTATTCGGCAATCTCGGGCTCGGCGTGGGTGAGAGCTGCAAGAAGGCTTGATTTCCCAACGTTCGGGAGACCGGCCAGGGTCACCTGACCTGCACCCTCCCGCTCCACGTACAGGGAGTAACCCTTGCCACCCCCCTTCTTTCCCCGCTGCGCCTCTTCCTTGAGTTTGGCGATCCGCCGCTTGATGTCTGCTTGCAGCTTCTCCGTGCCCTTGTGCTTGGGCATCACCGCAAGCATTTCCTTGAGCGCCTCCAACTTCTCCGGGACGGATCGGGCTTCGCGGTACCTCCTCTCGGCCTCGAAGTACTGGGGTGGCAAGTTCGCAGGCATTTCTTGCCCTCGATGCCTCTACTTCGTTGGCCTTTGCGCCGGCTGAGCCAACTCTCCTCCTTCCCAGCACGTTCCCGCGCTACCGCCGAACTTCCAGACCGTCGAAGAGGTCTCCTGGGTCAGTCAGGTAATTCCTGCCAGTTCTCTCTCACCTTTTCCACGGCGCGCACGATGTCGTCCATGTCCTCCCGATCGGCGAGCAACACATTTTGCGTAAGCCAGACCGCTTCGTCGTAGCAAGCGCGCTCGGTCGCCGGCAGAGAAAATTCGCGGTAGTCGACCGGGATGTCGACACTCCGCCCGCGCGGTCCGAAAGCCTTCTTCTCGAACACGGGTTGCTTGTACAAAGGCAGCGAGTATCCCGGGCTCGCTGGGATCCCCTCCGCTTTGAGAGCCTCGATGAAAGCCTTCTTGGGTTTGTTCCCGAAGCTCTCTTTCTGGTAGCGGAAGATGTAAAGATGCTCGGCATGGCTGGTCACCGCGGGGTCGTCCCGGAGCACCCGGATTCCGTCGATTTGCCGCAGTTTCTCCGTGAGGTAGCGGGCGTTCTCCTGGCGACGTCGCAAGTGCTCCTCGTAGCGCGCAAGTTGGGCAAGAAGTACGGCCCCCTGGAACTCCGTCATCCGGTAATTGCCCCCGTAGTAATAGTGCATGTACCATTCACCCTTTTCCCACCGTCCGCAATTGTGATGGGACCTAGCAAATGCGGCCAGCGTCTCGTCGTTCGTGAGGATAATGCCCCCTTCGCCGGAGTTGATGTTTTTCGACGACTGGAAGCTAAAGGCACCGGCATCCCCGAGAGCACCCACGCGCTGGCCCTTCCATTCCGCACCCCAGGCCTGTGCCGCATCCTCCACGACCGCGAGGTTGTGCTTTCGAGCAAAGCTCATCAGCGTTTCCATGTCCACCGGGCGCCCGGCGAAGTGCACAGGCATAATCCCGCGCACGGCGGGTGTCAGGCTCTTCTCCAGCAGCGACACGTCCAGATTATACGTCTCCGGGTCGATGTCAACGAAGATCGGGTACCCTCCGGCCTCGATCACAGCCGTGGCAGAGGCGATGAAGGTGTAAGCCGGTACGAGCACTGCATCTCCTGGGCCAATCCCGGCCGCCAGAAGCCCCAGATGCAGCGCGGTGGTCCCGCTATTCACGGCGATCCCGAACTTCGCATTTTGGAAAGCCGCAAAGCGCCTTTCGAACTCCGCTACGCGGTCCCCGTGCAGGCGCCCCCATTTGCCACTCTTCACAACTTCGGTCAGGTTACGAATCTCTTCCTCGCCCCATACCGGCCATGTGGGGAATGGCCGGGTCCGAACCGGCTTGCCGCCCCGGATTGCCAGTGTCGCCATGCGTGTCTCTCCCTGCCGTTACTGGAAATTCGCCATCCGTGCAAGGTCACGGTGATTTCTGCGGCCGTGCCGGATCGCCGGTCGTGCCCACTGCGGCCGAGGACGCTCCCGAAGGCTCCTCGCACGGGCTTGTACCGTCCAGGGTCCCGAAAACCTTGTGGATTTCCTTCTCCAAGTCCATCCCGGGGTGATAGTGGATCGCGTGAATCCCCAGTTCCCGTGCTGCCACAACGTTGCGCTCTGTGTCATCCACCAGCACAGCATGTTCGGGCCCAACGCTAGCCGCCCGCAGCGCCTCCCAGTAAATCGTCGGTTCCGGCTTGATGCTCCCGACCCTGTACGAGAGGACCAGAGCGTCGAAGAGAGAGCCAATGCCGAAGGATCTGTCGATGAATTCCCAATGAAGCGGGTCCGTGTTCGAGATGAGCACCACGCGGTAATGCAGGCGCAGAGCCCGAAGCGCTGCGATCACCTCTTTGTTCGGCCAGAAGTTGTCCGCCCAGACAGTCGCAAAGGCGGGAAAATCCACCCGAATCCCAACCGTCTCCTTCAAGCCACGGTAGAATTCCTCCGGGCTGATCCGTCCCCGATCCAACAGCTCCTTGAGCTCTGTAAAGCGTTGCGCCACCCCGGGTTCCCAGAAGGAAACCTCGGCGATCCCCTGCAGCTTCGCCAAGATCTTCTGCTCATCGAACAGCGCCACAACTCCCCCGAGGTCGCAGAGAACAGCTCTTGACCTGGGCTTTTCCACTCCTCCCTCGGGCTTTGCTTCTTGCAACTCCAACCTCCGTCTGCATGCAACCAAGCCCGATACGCACGACTCCCCTCTCCTCGCAAGAGGCGGGACGAATTAGCCACGCTCTTCGCCCGTTTTCTCTTGAACCGCTTGAGAATCTAACGAACCGGCCGGACACTCGCAAACTTAATTTCCCGCCGTTTCCCATTCCCTCGCCGGTTCTGGCAGGGCTTGTGGTGCAGACGATCCCTTGACGATACGAACCGGTACTGAAAAGGCCACCCAGCTCGCTCGCCGGGTGGCCTTTTCTCGCCGGCAATGCTCTGAACTCCGGAATCAGAACCCGACGCTCAACGAGAACCGATGGGTATTGTCGAAAATTCCGAAATCGGTAAACGCGTAGTCGAGCATCATATTCACGGATCCGCCGACCGGCAGCCTCAGACCGACGCCGAAAGAGGCGCCCTCATCCGTGGTCATAATGCCATTGACGTCCTTGACCCCGGAGTAGTTGAATTTGTAGCCGCCTCGGAGAGCGAGCCAGTTCTGGAATGTCCACTCGGCGCCAGCAAAATACAGCTGCGCCGAATCCTGCGGCTTCGTGGCGTCCAAGAGAACCTTGAAGGCGCTATTCTCCTCGCGCGCCAGGCTCATGGATGCGCCGATGGAGAAAGTCAGCGGGATGGGCACAGCGATGGCGAAATACTCCACATCCTGTCCGAGGTTGGACAGCCGCGCTCCCAACGTCAGGTCGCGGAAGCCCGTTTCGTAGATGGCTCCGAAGTCGAAGGCAAAGACCGTTACGCTCTGGTCATCGATGTGCTCCCTCAGGAGCTTCGCGTTGGCTCCCATCCGGAATCGGTCTGTGAGACGCTTGGCGTAGGACAGGATCATGGCCGCGTCGTAGTAGCCGTACGTGGCCGTCCGAGCCTGGTCGATCTGAGCATACTCGAAGCCTGGAGGGGCGATATCTCGGTCCGCCGGGATGTCGTTCATGCCCATGTAGATGAACCCGAGCCCGAACGTCCCGAGATTGCCGAACCCGTGCGTGATGGCGGCCGCCTCGTGATCGAGGCTGATGATCCACTTGTTGTGATTCAGGGCAACCTGAGTGACTCCGGCGTCCACGTCGATGCCAGCCGGATTCCAGAACATGGCATTGGCATTGCCGTACAGGGTGGTGGCGGCCGAACCGAGCGCCACCTGGCGCGCCCCTACTCCGATTTTCAGAAAGGGCATGCCGTTGATTCCGGCCTTGCGGACTGCAGCGTGACCGACGCCGGTCATGGCCAGCAAGGCGCCTGCAATCAGCACGCTCAGTGTCCTCTTCATTCTATCATCTCCTTGGCTATGGTCTGTGCGGACTCCTCAACCGAGACAAACGCTGCGGCTTCCGCACCGGCTACCGCAGGATCGAGAAAACGCCGTGCTGCTTTCCACCCTTGAATTCCGCCACCCAGATGTAGATGCCGCTGGCAACCTCCGCACCGTCCTTGGAATGCAAGTCCCAGAAGTACGTGCCGTTGTTGGGATCTTCGGCGCGGAAGTCGATCTTATCCACCACCTGTCCCGACACGTCGAAGATCCAAATCGTGCACTCGGACGGCAAGTTGAAGAAGAATACCCCGTGGATGGCCGCATCGTGGAAAGCCGCCCGCTTGTACGGATTTGGCCGCACCTGGATCTGGCGCTGCCCGGTCGCCAACAAGGAGGTCGACAACGGCCGCGACGCGAGCACGAAATCCACGCCCACAGCCTTCCGCTTGGCCGCATCGCTCTTCGCCGGATAGTAGGCGTGCATGTCCGTCCACGGCCAAGTCCCTTCCCACAGGCCCGTCCGGCCATTCACGTTCACCTTTCCCGTCTCCAACCACGTGTACTGCTCAAGTCCGGGGATCGAGCCGGTCTCCTTCTTGTACGCAGCCACGTAGTAGTAGAAGGTGAATCCGAGCAAGGTACCGGGCGTGTTATCTTCCCAGGCGTACTTGTAGGTGCCTTTATCCGTGTCGGTATTGAGATAGTTGGCCAGGTTCTCTTTCTTCACCACGTGCACGAGATAGTAGGGTCCCCAGTGTTCGCCTTGCTGCTGCTTCACGAACTCGCTGATGGCCTTCTCCGAGAGCAGCGGGTTGTAGGGTTCCGGCTGCGCCTGCTGCGCCTCGATGTTTCCGTTGTTGTCGAAGGTTTCCGGGTTCACCGTCCAGTACGTGTCTGCGGTTGGGATGCCCTGCTGTACAGGATTGTACCGAGGCCACGCACGGCACTTGTAGATCTTGTAGCCGTCAGCCCCTGCCACTTCCTGCCACTTGATCCACGGGCGCACCGCCGGGGAAACATCCACCTTGATGTCCGGCACATCCGGCGGCCGAGGCACATGGTAGTTGCCCTTCGCATCCATTGTGTTGTAGACAGCGCGAGCCGCCTTGATCGCCCTGCGCGCTCCCTGCAGCCGGAACCCGGCGCCCCGCACCCAGTAGACCCGAATGCGCTCGCCCACTTCCAGGGCAAAGGGGCCAACGTTCGTCCAGGGCTCATTGCCGTTGAACTGGTATTCTCCCGTCACACCTCGGACCAAAACGCCCGGCTCCAACGGCCGCCCGTTCTCCGGGTCGAGCGGGCAGAGGCCTCGATTTACCCCGTCCACCGTGATCTGACGCGGGGTGGCGAACATGTAGGCGCCATACTCGTGGCTTTCATCCGACGGTTGCTGCCACTGGCCCGGATCCTTGGGGACAAATGTCGTGATGTCGCCCGGCGTGCCAGCGCTGAATAGCCTTGGATTCGGTGCCAGGTCGAATTTCGACCTGTCGCGGCCCTTGCCGCCATCCACGTAGAAGGTCCCCGTGGCGCAGATGTGTACGCCTTTCGGTGTGTAGTCATTCACGTTGTTGCGGCCGCTTTGCACCGTGTGGAACCAGCCGCGCTGTGCTCCCTCGCCAATGGCTGGGATCACTTCTTCGCCAAGCGCATTCTTGAAGCAGAGATTCTTGTTCCCGAGGATGTTGCCGTTCTCATCAACCTTCTTGGCGCCCAAGAAGGTATAAGCGCAATAGACATCGGCGTACCAGCCATCATTGCCGATCCCAGGCATGTCCTCTCGGCCGGGATCCGAACCACGACCCTGGACCGTGATGTCCCAAGGGTATCCGTTTTCGTCTGGGCTCGCGTCGTACGCCCAACCAATGTAGCGGCTGTTGGGGTAGGTGTAGGTCCGGCCACCGTCGCGCAGAATCCGGAAGCTGAATACCGTGGGGTCGTAGGCGAGCACCAGCGCATTGATCCGCTGGCCGTGAAGATCCACCACGCCGTCCCCGTTGATGTCCTGCTCGCCCGTGTTGTAGAACTCGTACTCTACGATGTCAAAGTTGTCCAATGAACCGTAGGGGAAGGTCCAGCTGTACACGCGCATCTTCACGTCCACGCCCAGCTGAGTGGGCCAACCGGCCTCGTAGTAAGCCAGATTCCGACCGTCTTTCAGCACAGACCCCTTCAGCGTAATCACATAGTTTCGGTTCGGATCGTTGGCGCCGGGGATCGTGGAGTTGTAGTGAAGGAAAGCGTAGTTCCGATTGTCCTGTCCGTGCACGGCCTGGTTGAGGGCCGCGAAATTCTCGTTCGGATTGTATTCGACGGCCACCATGAAATCATCGAAGTCGAACGTGTGTTCGCCAAAGGGCCAGCTCCAAGGCGCGTTCCCGAAATAGCCGCTCGTCACCAGTCGCGTCATCCGGAAAAGCCAAGCGCCAGGGGCTCCGGCATTACCCCGGGCGGACAGGTTCTCGCGGAACGTAAGCCGTGGCCATGAACCGTACTTGATGTAGTTCGGCGGGACGTACAGATCCCAATGGTCCCCTGCCACGATCACGCAGTTCCCATTGGCATCCTCGGCGACGGCCGTGGGAACACCAGTCCCGAGCCATGCCAACCATCCCAGTGCCATCAGCAGGATTCCTATCTTCCTTCTCATGTTCGCATCTCCCTCGTCGTTGGATGCTCTGTACTCCTCGACCACGTCGAACTGGCTTGAAAGGAGGGCGAGGGGACTCACGCCCCTCGCCCGACCGCATGCTCAGAACGAGAATTCCAAGCCTGCCCAGATCGTCCGCGGTTCGCCATACAGCAAGCGGCCGTAGGTGTCCGTCGGCTGACGATACACGCCCTCAGGATCGTGCTCGTCCCCGGTCTTCGGCTTGAGGTCGCGTCCCAATTCCCAGATCTTCTGGTCCTTGGCTTCCTGGAACGGGTTGTTCGCGTAGCCGAGGATGTTCTTGCGGTCCAGGATGTTCCTCACCTCGCCGAAGAGATTGATCCGCATGTCGCCCATCAGCCGGAATTCCTTCGACAGGCGCAGATTCAACTGCCAGGTCCATGGACCCTGCCCCAGCTTGCGGCTGATGGTGAAGTAGGGATCGTTCTCCACGTTCTCGGTGAGCTGGTAGTAGAAGCCGCTTGCCGCCTCTCCCACCACAGTGGCGTTAACCCCGTAGGGCAGGAAGGCCATTACCGTGCCGTAGAAGCGATGCGGGCGGTCGTAGCCTCCGCTGACCACGTTGCCCGCACCGGATCGCTCCAGCACATTCCGCTCGTAGAAGTTGTACTGGCTAATCAGCTTCCACGGGAGCTTACCCAGGGCAGCGCTATCGACCTTGGCGCTGTACGACGTCCGAACCACGCTCCCCGTAGGGACGGCCACGGGTTCCTTGATGTAGGAATAGGCGTAGCTCAAGCGCGCGCTGAACCACTTCCCCGGCCGCTTGATCAACGTCACTTCGATGCCGCGCGAGTCGGCGTATCCCCAGTTGTGGATGTACTGCATTCCCGGACCAGTGTAGGGCGTAAGGACGAAGTAGAGGTAGCGGTAGTTCTCCACGTCGCGGTAGTACCCGGTGACGTCCACCGAGAAGAGGTTGCTGACCGCGTACTGGAGACCCATCTCGTAGGCCGTCGCCTTCACCGGCTCCTGTTCCGGCCAGGTGGTCTCGATGTTCGGCGAGGAAGAGTACTTGCCGAAGTTGATATCCTTGTACAAGCTGGCGAAGTTCGGATACTGGAACAGCTGGCCGAAGCTGTAGTGCATCGCCATGCGGTCCGAGACCGGGTGGGACACACCGATCCTCGGGCTCACATAGAACTTCCACGGCACCTTCTCTCCCCAGACTGGCCGCAATTCGACCAAGTTGCCCAGCTCGTCCTTCACGTAATCGAACGGGTGGAAGTCGTTCTTGTACTTGTAAGTGTCTGTGTAGTACCCGTCCACGCGAACACCCAGGTTCAAGATCAAGCCGGAGTACTCGATCCGGTCCTGGATGTAGAAAGCCAGTTCCATGGGGTTGAAATCATGGTAATCCACCCAGAAGCGGGAATAGGGGTACGTCACGCCATTCCCGCCCAGGGGAGACTCAATGTGGCGGCGGCTCACGGTGTGATACCGGAACTGCGCTCCCGCCTTCAGTTGATGATTGTAGGTGACCTGACTGGTGATGTCCGCCTTGAGGGTGGTAGCATACCGCTTCGTGTAGGAGTAGAGCGGCGTCGGGTAGGCGGAACGGTACCAGCCGGATTGGCCGACAAAGAACAGCTTGGCGTCGTTGATGCCCGATTCCGGGTCCGTCTGATCGTAGAAGAAGACCCGGTACGCCGGGTCCCCGAAATGGCCGTAGACGTACCCATTGGCGGTGCCGCGCTTGATCGTGTTGTATACCTTCTTGATGCTCCCGTCGGTGTTGAAAATGGTGTCGATCTTACCACCGACGTACTTCAAAAAGTCGTTCAACGTCGCGAAGGTGATGAAGTCGCCCTTCTCGTCCAGCTCACACATCCCATCGCCGTCGTCATCCGGGTATCCGACCCAGGTCTCCTTGTTGGTCTGGCTGAGGTTGATCTCGTAGAAGGTCTTGGGTGACAGGGTGTGCGTCCACTTCAGGTAGCCCACCAGACCGAGGTCCTTGTACCTCGGAGCCCCTTCCATGTAGTATTTCCACTTCGGATTGTACTTCCAATTGACAAACTTGAATAGCTTCCCGCCATCCGTCACCTGCAGGAAAGCAGTCAGCTTCTGGCTGGGTGTGAAGTTGTAGTGGACCTTTCCACTCAGGGTGATGTGGTCTTCCCGATCGAATGGGAGTCCAGTCATCTGCCGGTTGAAAGCTGCCGTCAGGAAGAAGCCGCCCTTGTTCGTGAAAGGCAGCGGCCCGCTCAGGTTGGCCTCCATGTCGAAGGGTCTGCCAATACCTGTGGAATCCTCTGGATCGTAGAAGTACTTATCCTTCGCCACCTGAGGCCGCCAGGTCATCAGCCTGTATTTTCTGAGGGCTGCAGCATCCCCGGCGTCCGCAGCCTGCTTGGCCCTCTGGCGCTCTGTGTCATAGCCAAAGAAGGTGCTCGTCTCACCCGGGAACTTGTAGTCCCAGTAGATGTTGCTGCCGTGGTTCTTGATGCCGTTCAACGCAAGTCCGCGGGCGAAGATCTTCCCGTGGTATGCCTGTCCGCCTTCCTTGGTCACCATATTCACCACGCCGGCCGTCGCGCTGGGGTACTCGGCCGTAAACACGCCCGCATAGACGGACAGCTCTTCCACCTGGCTCTGGGCCACCTGGACGGCGCCGATGTCCCGCGCTTCCGATTCGCGATATCCCGTGTACGCGTGCCCGACCTCTCCTCCGAATTGACCCACGCCCGCCGAGAAGTACGTGTCCGTCATGTCGACGCCGTCAATGACGTACTTCGTCTCGTATTTCTGGCCGCCACGAACGTAGCCGCGGAACGTGCTCGGCGAAGACTCCATGATGTCCACGACGCTCGCTAGGGGCAGCGTATTGTTCAGTTCCTCCACCCCGATGGTGGTCTTGCTGTGGGTGAGCGTCTTTTCCACCAAGGGACGCTCGGCCACCACCGTCACCGCCTCTCCTTCGATCACGGTGGGCTCGAGGAGGAAGTTCACCTCGGTGGTGAAATCCACCTGCACGCGAACGTCCGTCTTGGTGACCGCCCTGTACCCGATGAATGAGGCTTGCAGCGAATAGGTACCGGGCGGGACGTTGATGACGAAGTACCGCCCATTCTCGTCGGTGCTGGCCCCCATCATTGTCCCGACGAGGACGATGTTCACCCCGGGGAGCGGCTCGCCGGTCCTGGCATCTTTCACGGTCCCGGCGATCTTGCCGCGCGTCTGGGCAAGGGCTCCGCCGGCCAACAGGGCCAGGCCCAGCAACGTCACCACCGCCGCTACCCAGCACTTGCGACCCACGCTCGTTCGCATCTTCACCCTCCTCTTATCAGGTCAATGCCGTTCCTCCTAACCATATGGCCGAAACTCTTTGGCATCACCTCCTTCAACGTGGTTGGCTCGCCGTCCCTCTCTCAAAAAGAAAGGGCGGATTCCCGTTCTGGGAGTCCGCCCTTCGCAAACGCGGTTGCGTGATTTGTGTGGCGATGATGCCCGTCTGAGCCCTTCCCTGTCGCCTCCTTTGCGACACGTCTGTCTCCTCGCACAGGGTCGTAGGGGTCTCGCCTATCGGTACGCGGCAAAGCTACAATATCGTGTCCATCCTGTCAAGGAAATTCTTGCGCTTCTCAAAAAAAAGTTTCCCCGCACCGCAATGAGCCCTGCCCCACCCCTTGTCCGGCGACGAAACGCTGCTCCCCGAGGCCGGGTTGCCGGACCTAGTTCAGATTCAACATCTCCTTGACCTTCTCCACGGCGGAGGCGGCATCCGGTGCGTAGCCATCCGCCCCAATTTCGTCCGCGAAGGACTGCGTCACTGGAGCGCCACCCACGATGACCTTGACATGTTTGCGATGCCCGGTCTTCTCCAGTGTCTCGATGACCCCCCTCATGTTCAGCATCGTGGTGGTCAGCAGCGCCGAGAGACCGACTACCTGGGGCTCGTTCTTCTCCACCGCCTCCACGAACTTCTCGGGCGAGACGTCCACACCCAGATCGATCACCTCGAATCCCGCTCCCTCCATCATCATCGCAACGAGGTTCTTACCGATGTCATGCAGATCCCCCTTCACCGTGCCGATCAGGAACTTCGCCACCGGCTTGACCCCGGTCTCCGCCAATCGGGGTCGCAGGACGGCCATCCCGGCTTTCATCGCGCGAGCGGCGATGAGAACCTCGGGCACGTAGTACTCGTTGTTGCGGAATTTCTCGCCGACGACGTTCATCCCGGCGATCAGCCCTTCATTGAGCACGCGGGCAGGTTCTAGGCCCTCCTCTAGGGCTTTCTTCGTCAGCTCCTCCACCTTCGGTGCCTTTCCGGTGATCACGGCCTCGGCAATTTCTTGCAACAGTCCCATCTCTACGACCTCCTCGCTTAGCACTCAGGGGTACCCTTCCGATCTCAGCGGTAGAGGTAATCCGACCAGTGCTCATCCTTGATCTCCCCCAGCGCGGTCGAGTGGACCAGTTCGTACTCCCCGGTACGCCGCCGGTCCACGAACACAAACAAGATCCCCCCTTGAAGCTTCTCGTATGTCCAGATCTCGTACGGATTCTCGATCATTTCCCCGACTTGGCGATCCACATGATCCGGCCAGCCATATTGCAAGAGCACCCTGCCTCTGTCGGTGCGCCACCCCTGTCGCCGCCCAAACGAGAAATGCTGGTTGGCATAGCCAATGCGCTGGAAGTAGTCCCTCCGGGCTTCGTTCTCAGGAGTGGCAGGGTTCGGATCCCTGCGCTTCCAGAATTGAACCAGAAAATTGCGCTTGCCCTCCAAATCCAGCCGCGGATACACAGCGCGCTCTTCGCCCGTGGCGACGTATTCGCTCAAAGCGAACAGGGAATCCAGTTGCCTCTCCGTCATCTGCGCGTACTCGGACGCGACCGCCCCCTCGGCAAGGTCCGGGCGTCCGGGAGTGGAACTGGCCAGGGCGGGTCGGACAACGAAGAAGGGTCGCGACAGGTGCAGGCTGTCTCCGGAGACGCAATCGTGGACCCTCACCTCCATCTGGTAGACGCCCGCATCCAAGTCGCGCAAGCTCACGCTCCCATGCACCGCACATGCCTTCCCCTTTACGCGGTGAGCGGACCCGATGTACTGAATCGGCGTGCGTCCGGCGGCATCGCGTACCGCAACATCCATTGAGTAACAACCGGATCCATCGGCCGCCTGAGCAAGCCCGTACACCTCGGCGTAGAAATGCAGATCCTCCAGGCCCCTCCCGAAGACTCTCGACGCGTTGGGTACCACCTCCAAACCATTCCTCCAGTAGGCCGAACTCGATTCCGAAGACGGCCGCAAGAAAGACGCAAGGATGAGGTCCGAGCCGTCGAGGGCCGACTTCTTGCGCCCCGTAACCTCGAGGGTATCGCTCACCGACCGACTCACACCGGCTACCTCATCGTGGAAGGAGATGGCCAACACATACCGCCCCGGCCGGAAGCGATACCTCCGCATCTCGAGCAGCTTTTGTCCCCCTCTCACCTGGGCCACGGCGCTCATCGTATCCTGCACTTCAATCTGCGATCGATGGACCACGTCCTGGTCCCGATAGATTTCGCATTCGATGCGAGCCGAAGCAATGCGGAAGGGGCCCTGGTCTCGGTAGGCCAGCGAACCGCGCTCGATGGCGTAATCGACCTCCACCACGCAGCTGCTGTCACTCTCAGGGAATCGGTAGACGTCCGCCCACGCCAGAAGACCTTTCTCGCGGCTCTGGCCAAAAGCGACCATTGCCGTCAGCGTGCAAAGGCCGAAGAGAGGAATGGAGAACTTCGGCAGCCTCATTAGGTGGCCAGGATCTTAACCCGTTCCGTCCCGGGAGGCAGAAACTCCTCGGGAACCAGCTCCGCGACACGAACTATCCGTCCGCTCTCGGCAGACAGCTCAATGGCGTTCACTACGGCGAGGGCGAGCATGGCGGAGATCGAATCCGTCTCCGGTCGTCCCCCGTCGCGCACCAGGCGAGCAAATTCCTCGAATTGCTCCCGCAGGGAAGCGTCTCTTTCCGCATCGAACGAGGAGCAGCCGCGGTACAGGACCTCGACAGCCCCCGACTCCTGCACCAAAGTTGCCGAAAGGGAATCGCTTTCCAGGATGCCTCGGGTACCGTACGCTCGCATCAGTCCCCGAAACGGACCCAGGTAGTTGGACTGCACTGTGGCAAGCCGCCCCGAGCGAAAGTGGATGAGCCCCGCCGTATTGTCCACGTTGAGCCCGTCGACATACAGTTTCTCCAAGGCCCCAGCCACGCTCTCCGGCACGCCACACCAGTGAAGCATCACGTCGATCTGATGAATGCCCAGCTGGATCATGGGTCCCGTCGGACACCGATCCTGACGCCGCCAGCTGGACGAGGTGACCTCGTAGGTCCCGCCGCGGGAGAAATTCCCCTCCACGCTGAGGAGCTCCCCAATTCGCCCTTCCCGGATAGCTCTTTCGCATGCTCGAATGGCGGGCATGCGGCGGTAGTTGTGGCCCACCATCAGCAAGCCGCCAGTTCTCTGCTCACAGCGAATGAGCTCGATGGCCTCCTGCACGTAATTCGTGATCGGCTTATCCACGAATACCGCCTTTCCGTGCTCGAGACCGGCCTTTGCTTGCGGCAGGTGCTGGTCGTTGGGCGTGGCGATCACAAGGGCATCGATGGACGGATCTTCGAGAATCTCCTCGAAATCGGCGGTCACCGGCATCCCCAGCTCGGCCTCCAGCTGGTGGATCCGCTCCGGCCGGTAGTAGTAGGCCTTCACGATTTCAAAATCTCCCACCTGCTTACTCGCCCGGAGGAGGACGCGACCGTAGCCACCCACCCCGATCAGTGCAGCACGAACCTTCCGGCTCATCCTAACCTCCGGAGCATCGCTTGCAGACGATGAGCGCAGATCCGGCTACTCTGCAGGAAGGGGGTGACATGCGTCTCGAGCGTCACATGGTGCAGAGGCTTTTCGCGCTGCAGAGCCACTAGCTGCCCCTCGTAGTCGATCTCCCCATCGCCCACCAGGACACACTCGCAGTTGCCGTTCTTCCTGCAGTAGTCCTTGATATGGACGTTCACCACGAAGTCCCGGATCGCCCGCCAGCCGTCGGGAAAAGGGGTCTCTCCCGAGCAGAAGCAGTTACCCAAGTCCCAGTTCGAGCGCAGGTACGGAGAGTTCACCCCGCGCAGGATCGCTGCGGTGCGGCTTGCGGTGTCGCACCAGTGGTTCGGCTCATTCTCCACCGCGATGGTAAACCCGTGCTCCTGGCCGAGGCGCGCCACCCGTCCGAAGATCTCCACCACGCGGTCTCGGTTGTCCTCGGGCTCGCCCGGGTAATTCTCGAATCCGAACACGATGATCAACCGCGTCCCCAATTGCTCCGCCAGGCGAAAGGTCTCGGGCAGGACCTCCGTGATCTCCTTCTCCACACGTTCGCGATCCTTGAGCGGGATCTTGAAGACGCCTGGCGAGAGCGCCGTCACCCGCACGCGCTCGCGATCGACGGTGCGCATCACCGAGCGAAATTCCTCTCGGTCGATGTCGGGCACCCGGCCGGTACGCAGCACACGGATTTCGTAATCGAAAATACCCCAACGCTTGCCGTGCCAAACGGCTTCGGCGAAATCCGGCACAATCTCATCGGAAACGATCCCGAGCTTCACCCTTTCTCCTCCGAATCAGTCCGATCTGACCCAGTTTCCGTCCAGCCAAGCGACTGAAGTTACGAATTCCCCCTCCAAACGCAAATCTTTCCCGCAGGAGCACAGAGTTTTTCTTCAGGGGATTTCCCCAAGCAGCCAACATTCCCCCCGCGGCGGACGGCCGGGTAAAAACAAAGCCGCCCTCACTGGCAGGGCGGCCACCGGTCTCCCCCAGGTAGCACGAATCCACAAGCCCCTATTTCACGACGATGTTCACAAGCCGCTTGGGCACCACAACGGTTCGGATGACCTCCTTCCCCTCCAGGTAGCGGCGTATTCGGTCGTCGGCGAGAGCCGCTTGCACGACCTCGCCATCGTCCGAATCGGCATCCACTTCGATCGTGGCGCGCACCTTGCCGTTGACCTGAACCGCGATGCGGACCTTCTCCGCGGCGAGGATTGCCTCGTCGTATTCTGGCCATCTTTGGTTGAAAACGCTCGGCGCCTCTCCGATCCGCATCCACAGTTCCTCCCCGAGGTGAGGCGCAAAGGGAGCCAGTAGCAGCACCAGGGTCCGAACAGCATCCCGGAGGACCTCGGCGTTTTGCTCGGCCGCGGGAACGGCCTGCCGGTAGGCGCTGATCTCGTTCACCAGCTCCATGATCCGGCTGATGGCGGTGTTAAAGTGGAAGCGCTCCAGGTCCCGAGTGACCATTTTCACCGCAAAGTGCCGCTGCCTCTGGAGAGGTCGGACGTGTTCGGTCTCCTCTCCCCGCGGAGGATCCTCCACGTACTCGTTCACCAGGCGCCAGACGCGGTTCACGAAGCGGCTCATCCCGTGGATTCCCTCGTCGCTCCAGTCGCCTCCTTCAGCGTAATCGCCCATGAACATGAGGAAGAGGCGGAATACATCGGAGCCGTACTCGCGGATATACTCGTCCGGATTCACCACGTTGCCGCGCGACTTCGACATCTTCGCGCCCTTATTGGTGATCACGCCCTGGTGCACCAGCCTCAGGAAAGGCTCGTCGAAATGCACCAAGCCGAGGTCGTAAAGTACCTTCGTGAAGAAGCGGGCGTACAGAAGATGCATCGTCGCGTGTTCCGCGCCGCCCACGTACACATCCACGGGTAACCACTTCCGAACCAGCTCCGGATTGAACGGGCCCTCCTGATAGCTGGGATCCGGGTACCGGAGGTAATACCAGCTGGAGCAGACGAAGGTATCCATCGTGTCCACTTCTCGCTTCGCCGGTCTGCCGCATTTCGGGCAGGTAGTGTTGACGAAATCGGGGTTTGTGGCCAACGGGGACATCCCCCGTACCCCGAATTCGACCTCATGCGGGAGCATTACTGGCAAGTCCTCTTCTGGGACAGGTACCTCGCCGCAGGCTGGGCAGTAGATGATGGGGATGGGCGCTCCCCAATACCTTTGCCTGGAGATGAGCCAGTCCCGCAAGCGATAGTTGACCTTGCGTCGTCCGATCCCTTGCCTCTCCAGAAACTCGATCACCCGCTGAATTCCTTCCTGGGAAGGTGTGCCGGAGAAGGGGCCGGAATTGATCATCACACCCGGCTCTTCGTACGCGCGGGTCAGCGGCTCCAGACTGGGCTGTCCGTCCGGGCTGATCACCTGGCGGACCGGTAGGTTGTACCTCTGGGCAAACTCGAAATCGCGCTGGTCATGGGCGGGTACCGCCATGATCGCCCCCGTGCCGTACGTCACGAGCACGTAGTCGGCGATCCAGATGGGGACACGTTCTCCGTTCACAGGGTTGATGGCGTAGGCTCCGGTGAATACGCCCGTCTTCTCCCGCTCCGTGGAAGTTCGCTCGATCTCCGACGCTCTCCGGGCTTGCTCCACGTAGGCCTCTACGTCGGCGCGGCGATCCGGCGTGGTGATCTCCGGTACCAGCTCATGCTCCGGTGCCAAGACCATGTACGTCACGCCCCAGAGCGTGTCAGGCCGCGTCGTGAAAACCGGCAACTTCTTATCCGGATGCCCATCGATGAGGAAATCGATCTCAGCTCCTTCGCTTCGCCCGATCCAGTTCCGTTGCATCTCGATGGTCTTCTCGGGCCAATCCAGCTTCTTGTGGCCTTCGAGGAGCTTCTCGGCGTAGTCGGTGATCTTGAAAAACCACTGGACGAGGTCTCTCCGGGTGACGGGCGTCGAGCAGCGCTCGCACCGCCCCTCGATCACCTGTTCGTTGGCAAGGACGGTCTGGCAGCTGGGACACCAGTTGACCGGCGCCTTCTTCCGATAAGCCAGGCCATTCTTGTACAGGAGCAGGAAAAACCACTGCGTCCACCTATAATAGGACGGGTCGGAGGTATTGATCTCCCTCGCCCAGTCGTACATTGCGCCGATGTCTTTGAGCTGTTGCCGGATCTGGCGGATGTTTTCCGCCGTACTGACGGCCGGGTGAATCCCCATCTTGATGGCGTAATTCTCTGCGGGGAGCCCGAACGCATCGTAACCGATGGGCTCGAAGACGTTGTAGCCCTGCATGCGCTTGAAGCGGGCGAAGGTGTCCGTCGGGCCGTAGTTGTACCAATGGCCGATGTGAAGTCGGTCTGCCGATGGGTAAAGGAACATGACCAACACGTACAGCTTATTTGCCGTGCGGCTCATATCCGTCTCGTAGAGGCGACGCTCTTCCCACCATTTTTGCCACTTCTTCTCGATCTCGGCAAACGGGTACGTATCACTCGCTCTCGGCATGGTGCATTCACCTTCCCGCTGCTTTAGGCCTGTCCCAAACGCAAAAAGGAGAGACTCTCGTCCCTCCCTTGCTCAACCGCCTCGTGGGTTCGGACCGCCATCGGATCCTTGTCGGGGCGCCCGGATTTGAACCGGGGACCTCTTGCTCCCGAAGCAAGCGCGCTGGCCGGGCTGCGCTACGCCCCGAAATCCTGCTGCGAAAGCCGTTTCCGCCTCTCGCCCCTCACCCGGGGACTCTTTTCAAACCCGCCTCAAATCGCGCGAAAAATGCCGATCACCCCGAGACTGGCCAAGGTCACTACCACTCCAGCAATCACCACTCCCGCCGCAATGGCAGGCAACGCGTAGCGGAACGGGATCCCAAAGACAAAGGCGGCCAATGCTCCCGTCCAGGCCCCGGTGCCGGGCAACGGCACCCCCACGAAGAGGGCAAGCCCCAAGGCCCGGTACTTCTCCACCACCTTGCCCTTTCGCCGCGTACGAGCCAACGCCTTGTCGAAGACCCGCGCGAACCACGTGTATCTGCGAAAGTACTGGTAGCCCCTTTCCAGGAGAAGAAGCAACGGCACAATCGGGATCATGTTGCCGAGTGTGGCGAAGACAAACGCTTCCCGCCAGTTCAATCCTCCTCCGTAAGGTGGACTTGCCAGCGCCCACGGGATCGCGCCTCGCAGCTCCGTCACCGGCAACATGGAGAGCAGCGCCGTGACCCATGTCCGGGGAACGCCGGAAAACCATTGGACCAAGTGGTCGACCATTCGCCCCGCACCCGTGTCGGCTAAACCGCACTCGAGCCTGCTAACCCCACCGCAGTAGAAACATCAACAGGAATCGGAGGAACCGAAGCGTGTCTCGCACGCGGGCCACATGGCTCGGCGGACTCTGTTCCCCATCGGGATACACGCTGGCGACGGGCAAGCTGGCAATCCGCGCCCCGGACTTGGCCGCCGCAAGGATCACCTCGGTCTCGATTTCGAACCGGTCCGACGCCAGGGGCAAGCTCCGGAGCAGCTCCGCGGAAATGGCCCTCACCCCGCACTGGCTGTCAGGAATCCTCCGAAGGCAGGCGATCGAGACCAGGAGGGAGGATAACCGATTGCTCCACCTTCGGTCCCAGGGCATTCGCTCGGGATTGCCCATGCGATTGCCCAAGGCCAAGTCCGCCTGCCCCTCGGCTACCACTGCAGCCAGCACCGCCGCGTCTTGGCCCCGATGTTGACCATCGCCGTCGACGGTCACGACCACCTGGTAACCGCGTCTCAGGGCCTCGGCAAACCCGGTGCGCAAGGCCGCGCCCTTTCCCCTGTTCCGCGGATGAGAAAGAACCACAGCCCCGGCGTTTCGCGCTGCCTCCGCCGTGCCGTCGCCCGATCCATCATCCACGACGATGATCCCGGAGCCTGCCAGCTCCTCCTGAACCTCGCGAACCACAGCGCCGACCTGGCCCGCGCACTGATACGCCGGGATCACGACGGCCGTCTTCGGTCTCATCGGCCCCGAATATAAGGATCCGGCCCCTCAAAAGCAATGTCTTTCCCGATCCGCCCCGCACGGGAACACTCCTGCGGAGATAAGACCCGTTGCCACCGCTTCCGGGCGGGCCCCTTCCGGAAAGCGAAGACTGAGATTCCGCCGGGGCGCCGAAGGAAATAAGGCGTGTGCCCCGTATTTCTTTCGGAGTGGCCGCGATTGGAAGAAGTTGCTATGGCGGGACATAATCGCTATATTTCCGCACTTTTCCCAGCCGGAGAAGGAGGTTAGCATCATGGTCTCGCAACGCGCGCAAGAGATCGCCCCCTTCATCGTCATGGACGTGCTGGAACGCGCTCACGAGCTCGAGCGCCAAGGGGAACACATCATTCATCTGGAGATCGGAGAACCAGATTTCGATACGCCAGAAAAGATTCGCCAGGCTGGCATCGAAGCCATCCGGCGCGGAGCCACACACTACACGCACAGTCTGGGAATCCCCGAGCTTCGGGAAGCGATCGCCGCCTATTACGCCCGCCGCTATCGGGTCAATGTCTCCCCCGAGCGCGTCATCGTGACGATGGGAACGTCGCCGGGTCTGTTGCTGGTGCTTTGCTCCCTTCTCAACCCGGGCGACAAGGTACTGGTCACGGATCCCTGCTATGCTTGCTACCCTAATTTCCTCCACCACGTAGGAGCGGTGGCCTGCCGGGTACGCCTATCCCCCGAGGACGGTTTCGACGTCCATCCCGAAGCCCTTGCTGAAGCCATGGACCCACAGACCAAAGCCGTGATCATCAACTCCCCTGCCAATCCCACGGGGAAGGTCCTCTCGGCGGCGACTCTCTCCGCCATTGCCGAGCTGGCAGAAAGTGGGCTTTTCATCATCTCGGACGAGATCTACCACGGACTCGTGTACGGGACGCGGGACCACACCATCCTGGAGTTCACTGATCGGGCCTTTGTGATCAACGGTTTCTCGAAATACTTCGCCATGACCGGCTGGCGCCTGGGTTACGTGATCGCTCCCCCCGAATTCATCCGTCCCATGCAGAAATTGCAGCAGAATCTCTTCGTCTGCGCCAGTTCCGTGTCGCAATGGGCAGGGGTAGCTGCCCTCACGGAACATCATCCGGAGCTCGACGAGATGGTCCGGACCTACGACCAGCGTCGCCGGTACATGCTGAAGCGGCTGCGGGAAATCGGCTTCGGCATCTACTCGGAGCCCCAGGGAGCTTTCTACGTCCTTGCCGATGCACGGCACATTTCGAAGGACTCTTACCGTCTCGCCTTCGACATGCTGGAAAAAGCGCGAGTTGCGGTGGCGCCCGGTATCGACTTCGGCCCGGGTGCGGAGGGATTTCTCCGCTTCAGCTACGCCAATTCCCTCGAGAATATCCGCATCGGTCTCGATCGCCTGCAGGGATTCCTGCGCGCAGAAAAGCGTGCTACCCAGCCTGCCGAGGCTGCGCCCCGCACCTGAGCTCGTAGCCGAGCCCGCGAAATGCGGGCGAAATGATGCCCCCCGCGTGGGGGCCAAAATCATGTGGTGGAATCGTGTGGTGGAAAGGAATCGCCTTCTCGATTGGGGCGGTCGCTGCCTTGCTTGCGGCCGCCAATGCCGTGGGATCGCTCAGCTGGAGCTCCCAGCTGGCTCGACTGACCCGGCGGCTGGAAACATGGGAACCCTCCGAAGTCACCCCTTACGACAAGGACGAGCTCAAAGACCTGCCCCCGCCCGTACAGCGGTATTTGCGTTCGGCTCTGACAGACGGTCAGAAGATCATCACCACGGTTCGCCTCCAACAGGACGGCTGGTTCAACCTGAGCGAAAAGGGCGAGCGATGGGTCCGCTTCCGAGCCGAGCAGCGGGTAGTCCCACGTCCCGCAGGATTCGTATGGAACGCGCGCATGACAATCGCCCCGGGCTTTCCCATTCGGGTTGTGGACGCCTACACCGCTGGTGAGGGCACCCTCGTGGCGAGCCTGTGGGGCCTCCTCCCTGTGGCAAAGCAGGAACCTTCTCCCGAGCTAGCGGTTGGGGAGCTCATCCGGTTCCTGGCGGAGGCCATCTGGTACCCTACCGCCCTCCTTCCGAGCCAGGGGGTTAGCTGGAGAGCCATCGACGATCGCCGGGCAATGGCGCAGCTGAGCGATGGACACGCAACCGCGGAATTGCTCTTCGGGTTTGGGGACGACCATCTGGTGCGGACGATCCGGTGCGAATCCCGGCCCCGGCTCACCCAGGGCAGAACCGTTCCCGCCCCGTGGCTAGTCCGCGTGGGCAACTACACACGACTCCACGGGATGTTGATCCCCCTCGAGGGCTCCGTCGGATGGATCGTGGAGGGGAAACTCCGACCCTACTTTCGAGGCAAGATCACTCGTATCGAATTCGAATTCGCACGCTAGCCCTCCCGCCGGAAAGGCCGATCACGGGGTCTTTCGCCTCCCGCTGCGCAAAGCCGGTTTCCCGCCGCCTCACTTTGGGCGCAGGGCCTGGCTCTGGGGCGGGGTGAGCCCCGCGAGACTGTGCAACGAGCTATTCCAGATCGCCCGTCAGGTACGCCCGCCGGCTTTGGAGTAGCTTCAAGAGCTTCTGGCTGAACTCCTTGGCCGAGTCGGTGCCGTAGATCTTGAGGAGCTGATTGAGGGCGATGACCTCCACGATCACCGTGACGTTCTTCCCGGGGAAGATGGGCAAGCGGACAATGGGAATCTTGACCCCCAGGTACTCCGTGTAGTGTTCGTCCAGGCCGAGCCGTTCGTAATCCTGGCTTGAATCCCATTCCTCGAGGTGAACTTCCACCTCCACTCGTTTCTGCATTCGCACCGCTCGGATGCCGAAGAGCGCCCGCACGTCAATGATCCCCAAGCCGCGGATCTCCATGTGCTGCTGCAACAGATCGCTGGCCGAGCCCATGAGGACGCCATCCGCTTTCCGGACGATGTGCACCACGTCGTCGGCCACGAGCCTGTGGCCACGTTCCACCAGGTCCAGAGCTACCTCGCTCTTCCCAATGGCGCTGCGTCCCGTGATCAGGACGCCGATCCCGTACACGTCCACCAACGTCCCGTGGACCATCAGCCGCGGCGCGAAGCGGTCATCCAGATACTCGCTGAGAAGCTGTATCAGCTGGGTAGTGTTGATGGGCGTGCCGAAGAGCGTGACGCCCTTCTCGCTGGCGATGCGATGGAGTTCCGGCGCTACGCGATTGTTGTCCGTTACGATGATGCAGGGGATCGCAAAAGATAGCACCTTTTCAAGGATTCTCTCTCGTTCCTCCGCAGAAAGGCGCTCGAGGTAGCGGCTTTCCGTGTTCCCGATGATCTGGATCCGCTGGTAGGTGAACACCTCAGTGAAGCCGGCCAGGGCGAGGCCCGGCCGATGGAGATCCGGCTCCAGGATCAGCCGATCGAAGCTGTACTCCCCGTTGATTACGGACAACTGGAGCCGCTCGCGGTTCTCTTCGAATAACGTACGTACTGTCAGCTTGGACATCGCGATCTCGCCCCTGCGAGCTTCAGGGCCCCGCCGTCCGGCAGGGCCCCTGAGCTCACGCGATGGACTATTCTTCCGACTCCGTTTCTCCCTCTTCGCGGGAGAAAAGCATCCCCAGTTTCTCGCCGTTGTGATCCTGGCGCCTCTCCTTGTGCTTCTTCAACTGCCGTTCGATCTTCTCCACAGCCAGGTCCACCGACTTGAACATATCCTCCGACTTCTCGACCGCCGTCAACAGCGCGCTGTCGATCTTCAGCTGAATTTCCGCCACCTGGAGAAGCTTCTCCGGATAGAGAATGACTTCGCAATCAATAATCCCTCGGTAGAACTTCTGGAGCCGCCTCACTTGCTTGTCGATGTACTTCTTCAGACCATCGGAAGGATTGAAGTGCCTTGCTGTCAACCGGTATTGCATAGCCGTCCTCCTCCTGATCCATTTTCGGTGGATGTCGTGAAAACCGGGACATCCGCTTCCTGGGACCACCAAGACCTTCTCGTCACCACCTCCTTTTGCCCACCGGCTAGCCGGCCTTTCGATTCACCCTCCGCGATCTCGGATGCGCTTGTCGATACACTTGCTTCAGCCTTTCCGTGGAAACGTGGGTGTAGATCTGCGTGGTGGAAAGGCTACTGTGTCCGAGCAACTCCTTCACAGCCAGGAGGTCCGCTCCCTCGTCCAGCAAGTGCGTGGCGAAGGAGTGACGAAGTGCATGCGGGAACCACGCCCCGCTATCGTCCACCTGAGAAAGATATTTGCGCACAATTCGCTGAATGGTACGTCTGGATAGCGGCCGGCCCCGCCGTCCGAGAAAAACGTGGGAGGATACACCCGAAGCCATTTGGGCCAAGGCTGACCGAACGGTGAGGTAGTCGGACAGGGCACGGGCAGCCGCTTTGCCCATGGGCACGATCCGTTCCTTCCCGCCTTTTCCAAGGACGCGAAGTTCCCCTTGCCGCAGGTCCACATTTTCCAGACGAAGCTCGGCCAGCTCCGAGAGGCGGATCCCCGTCCCGTAGAATAGCTCAAGGATCGCGCTATCCCGCACGCCAGTCGCCGTACTCTTGTCGGGCAGCGAGAGGGCGGCAAGGACGGTCTCAAGGCTGAGGTGACGCGGAAGCTTCTTGCTGGATTTCGGCAGTGGCAGGGCCGAGAGAGGGTTGAAATCCACCCCTCCCCGCGACACAACGAATCGGAAAAAGGATCGCAGGCAAGCCATTTTTCGGGCGACGGATCGACTGTCCAGCCCCTCGCGCGCCAGCGTCCCGAAGTAGGTCCGGAACGCCTGGCGGGACAGTTCCCACCGCCTACCAGGCCCCTTTTCCGCCCAGTACCTTTCGAACTGCCGCAAATCCGTGTCGTAGGCTCGCAGCGTGTGGGGCGAGTAGTTCCTCTCGAACTGCAGACTTTGCAGGAACTGCTCGCGCCATCGCGACAGTTCAGGAACTGAAACCAACAGCTTCGTCCAGCTGGACCGTTTCCGCATCAAACTCCTGCTTGCAAGCAGGACACACGTAGTACACACCCCGCTGCTGAGAAGTCCGCTCTTCCAGATACGGATTCCCGCACGCAGGACATTCGATCGAGACCGGCTTATACCAGCTCGTGAAGGTGCACTTTGGGTAGTTGCTGCAACCGTAGAAGATCCGGCCGCGCCGCGACCGCCTCTCCACAAGCTTCCCATCGCAATCCGGCCGCGGGCACGGGACCCCAATGGAATACGGCTTCGTGTTCTTGCACTCCGGGTAGCCAGAACAGGCCAGGAACCGTCCGAAGCGACCTACCTTTACGATCATCGGCCTGCCGCAGACGTCGCACACCTCCCCATTGTCCACGACATCGCCGTCCGCGGATTTCGTGAAGCTGCACTCCTCTGGATACCGCTCGCAGGCGTAGAAACGCCCAAGGCGCCCCCATTTGATGATCAACCGACCACCGCATACCGGGCATTTCTCGTTGGTCTGCTCGGTCAGAGACTCGCGCAATGCCTCCGCCTGATTTTGCATCCGATGTAAAGCCTGACTGAACGGACCGTAGAAGGCCTTGACCACCGAGAGGAAGTCCTTCTGCCCCGATTCGATCTTGTCCAGCTGTTCTTCCATCTGCGCGGTGAAGCCCACGTTGAAGATGTCTGGGAAGTGCTCCACGAGGATTCCGTTCACTAGCCTGCCAAGTTGTGTCGGAACGAGCTGGCGCCCCGAGCGCTCCACGTAGTGGCGATCGAGCAAGGTGCTAATGATCAGAGCGTACGTAGACGGCCTGCCAATTCCCAGGGCATCCAGCTCCTTCACCAAGCTGCTCTCGGAATAGCGAGCCGGTGGCTTGGTGAAATGCTGCTCCGGAATGAGGTCCACCAGGCGGAGCACCTCCCCCTCCCGGATCTTCCGGGGCACTGCCATCTCCTCCGGTTCCTCCCCCTCCTCCATCTCGGGTTCTTTCACGTCTTCCCAGACCTGCAGGTATCCACGGAAAATCACGAACGAACCGGTAGTGCGGAAAAGGTAGTGCGGTGCGGTACCTGCCTCAATGTCGATAGTCACCCGCTCGAACCTGGCGGGGGCCATCTGCGACGCCACAAAGCGATTCCAGATCAGCTCGTACAGCTTGTACTGATCGGGCGTCAGGTACTTCTTGATCTTCTTCGGCTCGCGCGCCATCGACGTAGGGCGGATGGCCTCGTGAGCGTCCTGAGCGTTGGCTTTCGCCTTGAAACGCCTCGGCTCTCGGGGTAGGTAGTCCGTGCCGTAGGCCGAGGCGATGTATTCTCGAACCGCAGAGAGGGCCTCTTCGGCGATGCGGGTGGAGTCTGTACGCATGTAGGTGATCAAGCCCACGCTGCCCTCCTCGCCCAGCTCCACGCCTTCGTAGAGTTGCTGCGCCACGGTCATCGTGCGCTTCGTCGTGAAGCCCAGACGTTTCGACGCCTCCTGCTGCATCGTGCTCGTGGTGAAGGGCGGAGAGGGATTCCGTGACACCTCCTTGTGCTCGATGTGCGTGACGGTGAAGATTTGTCGCTTGAGATCGTCGACGATGGCCTGGGCGCGGATCCCGTTGGTGATCTCGCACTTCTTGCCGTCGATCCGGATGAGGCGACTACGGAACTTCTCCCCCTCGGAATCCCTAAGTTCGGCCGTGATGGTCCAGTACTCCTGCGGCACGAACTTCTCGATCTCTTCTTCGCGCTCGCAGATAAGCCGCAGAGCCACCGTCTGCACCCGGCCCGCGCTCAGTCCCCGATACAGGGTCGTCCAGAGAATGGGACTCACTTGGTAGCCGACTAGCCGGTCCAATACCCGCCGCGCCTTCTGGGCCTCCACCTTGTCCTGATCAATCTCGAGGGGGTTTTCGATGGCCCGTTTGACGGCGCTCTCGGTGATCTCATTGAACAGGATGCGCTTGATGTTCGGATTGGATCGCTTCAGGAGTTGCGCCAGGTGCCAGGCAATGGCCTCCCCTTCGCGGTCCGGGTCGGTGGCGACATACACGACGTCGGATTCCGCCGCCGCCTGCTGCAGCTTCTTGACGATGTCTTCCTTCTTGCGGATCTTGATGAAGCGGGGCTCGAAGCCGTTTTCGATGTCCACCCCCAGCTTCCGCTGCGGTAGGTCCATCACGTGGCCCATGGAATACATCACGCGGAAGCGATCCCCCAGAAACTTGTTGATGGTCTTCGTCTTTGCGACGGACTCCACGATGACGAGCGCTTTCTTCATCCTCTCCTCGTCGCAGGTCTTCCCGTCCGATTCCGTGCGCTGCCGAACCGTCGAATCGCCGTTTCTGCCCGGTTTTCGCTACAAGCTGTAATGCCTCAGTGGATGGTGGTGTTCCCCTCGAAGAACAAGGAAGAGCTCCCGAAGGGGAAGTCGCTGTTGAACAGGATGGAAGCTACGATCGAACGCATCGTGTCCACGTCCACCGTGTTGGTGCCGAGCAGCATGGCGCGGTCGATGGCCGCCTCCATCTCCGCCTCGTCGATGATCCCCAGGTCGTGAAGCTGCAGGAGATAGCCGTAGGCCTCCGGTTGGATCACGGCGCGTTCCGCCTCGTGGAGGATTCGGAAGGTGGGATGGCCTGTGGGTCCAAACTCCTCGTCCAGCCGTTCCAGGTCCTGGTCCATCCGCTCGAAAAGCCAGGCAAACGCCGAGCTGATCTCGCTTTCACTGTATCCCTGTTCCAGCAGGTCCTGCGAGAGCGCCTCCAGCCGTCCAATTCCGGTCCGTCGATTCCGAATCTCCGACATGATGTAGACCAGAATCTCGATGACGCGCTCGTTCATTTTCTCTCCCTCCAGGCCTGACCTGCTCTTATTCCCCCACAACGACGCCCCGAATATAGGAAGCAGTCCAGTAAAATCAAGGGTTTTTATCAACATTTCACAGCCTTGGCTCCCCTTGAAGCATCGCTTCTCATTCGGGTCGGCAGCCTGCCAGATGTTTTCAGTATTTTTCTACGCGCAGATGCGCCCTTCTGAAGAACTTCCACCGCCGGAAATCGGCCTGGAGATTCATCCAGTGTATCGGCAGCGTCGTCAACTTCTGAACCCCGCGGCGGGGTTCCGTCGGCCCGTGGCGGAAGCCCCCGATCACCCGAAAAGCGCCAACCCCGCTTCCAATGCCATACCCCCGGAACGAAGCCTGAATGGCCCCCTAGTCCAGGCGGCCGTGGCAATGCTTATACTTTTTCCCGCTACCGCACCAGCAAGGATCATTGCGGCCGATCTTTTGACCCAGCTTGATGGGCTGCCGCTTGATCTGCCCAGCACCGGCCTGGGATGCGCTAACCTGGACCGCCTCCGAGGGTGGAGCCCCAGCCGCAAGCCCCATCCCAACCGCAGGCGCATGCACCGCTTGCAGCTGCTCCGGCACAGGGCGCCTGCGACGGACCGGCATCGGCGCTTCCACCGTGACTTGCGCCTTGAAGATCAATTCGAGGACGGAGCGATTGATATCCTCCAGCAGCTCCTGGAACATGTTGAAGCTCTCGCTCTTGTACTCGATCAGAGGATCCTTCTGGCCGTACGCGCGAAGGCCAATTCCCTCTTTGAGCTGATCCATCGCGTACAGGTGATCCCGCCACCGGTCGTCGATCACGTACAAGGTGGCCAGGCGCTCTAGCTGGCGCATCGCTGGCTCGCCCACCGCCTTCTCTTTCTCCACGTAGGCCTGCACCGCCTGATCGCGGACCTTCGCGAACAGATCCTCCGGTTTCATCGTCTCGCGTTCTTGTTCGGGAATGACGAGCGGTCTGCGGACAGTCCGCATGAAATCCCGCTCCAGGCCTTCCCAGTTCCAGTCGTCCGGATACTTGCTGTTGGATGTATACTTTGCCACCAGGTCGTCGGCGAATTGTTCGATCCGATCCATGATGTCCTGGCGCAGGTTCTCGCCCCGCAGCGCCTGATTCCGCATCGCGTAGATGACTTCGCGCTGCCGGTTCATCACGTCATCGTACTCGAGCAAGTGCTTCCGAATCTCGAAGTTCTGCAACTCCACCCGTTTCTGCGCACGCTCGATGGACTTGCTCACCATGCGATGCGTAATGACCTCGCCTTCCTGCACCCCAAGCCGATCCATGATCGCAGCGATCCGATCGGAGCCGAACAGCCGCATCAGGTCGTCTTCCAGGGAAAGGTAGAAACGGGAAGAGCCGGGATCGCCTTGGCGTCCCGCACGGCCTCGGAGCTGGAGGTCAATACGCCGCGCCTCATGCCGCTCGGTGCCGATGATCCTCAGCCCGCACGGCACATCCTCGTAACAGTTGTATTCGTGCAGGTACGGACACGGCTCCATCCCCGGCTCGGGCTTCACCAGCGCGCAATTCGGATGCTTCACCACCCCGGGACCCAGCTTGATGTCCGTCCCGCGCCCGGCCATGTTGGTGGCGATCGTGACGGCACCAGGCTGCCCCGCGCGGGCTACGATCTCCGCTTCCTTCTGGTGGTACTTGGCGTTCAGGACGTTGTGCGGGATCCCCCGCCGGCGCAGCATCCGGCTCAGAGTTTCCGACACTTCCACCGAGGTTGTGCCCACAAGCACCGGCCGTTTCTGTTTGTACAGCTCTTCGATCTCTTGGATGATCGCGTTATACTTCTCCCGCTTCGTGCGGTAAACCACGTCATCGTAGTCGATACGCCGCACCGGCTTGTTTGTGGGGATCACCACCACGTCCAGCTTGTAGATCTCCCAGAACTCGTGCGCCTCGGTGGCTGCCGTCCCCGTCATGCCGGCCAACTTTCGGTACTTGCGGAAGTAGTTCTGCAGCGTGATCGTCGCCAGCGTCTGAGTTTCTCGCTCGATCTTCACCCCTTCTTTGGCCTCCAGAGCCTGATGGAGACCGTCGGAGTAGCGCCTCCCTGGCATCAACCGGCCGGTGAACTCGTCGACGATCACCACCCGGCCGTCTTCGGTCACGATGTAATCGACGTCCCGTTCGAAAAGAGAATAGGCCCGCAGCAGCTGGGAGATGTTGTGAACCCGTTCGCTCCGCTCGGCATGGAGCTGCTCGATCTCCTCTCGCTTCCGTATCTTCTCCTCCGGACTGAGCGTCTCGTCGTCGGCGATCTTGGCGAGCTCGGTCCCGAGATCCGGGATCACGAAGAGCTCGGGATCCGAGGGCGACAGCTCCTCCCGGCCTTTTTCGGTCAGATCAATGGTGTGGCTGCGCTCGTCGATGACGAAGTACAGCTCCTCGTCGATCTCGTGCATCCGCTTGTCGCGGAGGAAATCGTTCTCCACGTGATTGATGAGCTTCTTGATCCCGGGCTCCAGCAGGAGCTTCATCAAGCGTTTGTTCTTCGGAGCGCCGCGCAGTGCCTGGAGCAGGCGAATGCCCGCCTCGTACTCTTTCCCCTCCTCAAGGAGCCGCTCAGCCTCAGCCACAATGGAGTTCACGAGGTGGGTCTGTTTGCGCACCAGCGACTCCACCAGCGGCTTCATCTCGGTGAAGCGGTGGAACGAGTGCTCCACCGGTCCGGAGATGATCAGCGGCGTACGGGCTTCGTCGATGAGTACCGAGTCCACCTCGTCGATGATGGCGTAGTAGTGGCCACGCTGAACCTGGTCTTCGAGTCGAATGGCCATATTGTCGCGGAGGTAATCGAACCCGAATTCGTTGTTGGTGCCGTAGGTGATGTCCGCCTGGTACGCCTTCTTCCGCTGCGGCGGGGTCATGTCGTTGGTGATGTAGGCTACGCTCAGTCCGAGGAACTCGTAGATCTTGCCCATCCACTCTGCGTCGCGCTGCGCCAGGTAATCGTTCACCGTCACGAGATGCACACCCTTGCCGGGCAGGGCGTTCAGGTAAAGCGGCATGGTGGCCACGAGCGTCTTCCCTTCTCCCGTGGCCATTTCAGCGATCTTCCCCTGGTGCAAAACCACGGCCCCGATGAGCTGCACGTCAAAGGGGATCATGTCCCACTCGATCTCGTGCCCCGTCACTTTCCAGCGCTGCCCAACCAGGCGACGGCAGGTCTCCTTGACGGCGGCGTAGGCTTCGGGGAGAATCTCGTCCAGTACCTGCTGGGTGACGCGGAATTCCTCGTCCTCCAGCTGCGCAATTTCCTCGCGGATACGCTCCGGGACCACAGCCTCCCGGCCGTCCCCCGAGATCACGTCGGCGCGCAGCAGCTCCTCGAGCTCCGCAATCCGCCGCTGGATCGGCTCCACCCGTTGGCGAATCCGGTCCTTGAACTCCAGCGTCTTCGCGCGAAGCTGTTCGTCCGTCAGGCTGTGGAAGGACTCATACAGTTCGTTGATCTGCCGGACGATCGGCATGATCTTCTTGATGTCCCGCTCGTGCTTCGTACCGAAGATTTTCGCGAAGATATTCGCCATTTCTCCCAGTCCTCACTCGCTCCCTTGCAACCACTTGGCATCCGCCGTAAGCGCAGCCCCACCTCACGATTCGCAGGTTTAACCCTGCGGCTCCTTCCTCCGTTCCTCCCCGGAAAAGCTCCTGCGTCCTGAGATCAGACTCTCGACATCCCCCGCCAAAGGGGACCATCACATTTCCGGCTCGTCGGAAGCCCCCGCAGACCCTCCTTCCTCCGGCAAATGGCTCTGGCCCCCTTCCTTGAGCTCCTCAATGGACTTCTCGATCAATCCGCGTCCGCTCTTGAAGATTCGTCCCGAATTTCGCAGATCCACGAAAAGGGAATCGAGGATGCCATTGACAAACTTGCCACTCTTCTCGGTACTGAAGCGTTTGGCGATCTCGATCGCCTCATCGATGGAAACCTTGGGGGGAATGTCAGGGAAATAGAGAAACTCGCACAGGGCCATCCGCAGGATCAGGCGATCCACCACCGCCATGCGCTCGAGGTCCCAATTGGCGCTCTTCGTCTCGATGAGACTGTCCAGCTCTCCACGGTGTTGAAAGGTCTTCAGCACGAGCTCCCTTGCGAAGGGGCTATCCGCATCTTCCCGCGCGAATTCAAAGACGACGTCGTGATACATGCGAACCGGGTCCTCTTCCGGGCGAAACTCAAGCGCGTAAAGGACCTGGAGCGCCAGCTCCCTGGCCGCCCTTCTTGATTTCGGGGGAAAAGGGAACTCCTGGGAAGCTCCGGATTCGAAATTCATCTCTCTGCCCGTTCCCTCACTTCACCCACCCTCGCTTCATCTCCGCGCCGCACTGCGGCAATGCGCCGATGCGTCGCATTCGGTGCAACTCCGCCTGCGAGAGCCACAGCCCCGTGGGTCATGTCGCTCGGAAAGGCGCTTCTTCATGCCCGGGCACCCGGCTATCCCAAGTCCTTGACGCGTAGTTGCAGCGTTCGCACGCCCTGGTAATCATCCTCATCGATCACGTAGGCTAACGCCAGGTCCCGCCTTCCCGGGGTAAGTTCGGCGATGCGGTCGCCCATTCCGAAACCGATGGCTGGGAAGGTCTTCGTTTTCCCCCTTACCTGAAACCTCAGGTGATTGCCAGCCGTGACGGTGGGGACACCAACTAGCTGCAGGTTTCGCGACACGAAGACGGGGCGCATGTTCTGGGGTCCGAACGGCTCAAACAACTTGAGCAGCCGGTAGAACCGACCGTCGACCTGCTCCAGATCCAACTCCGCGTCGATGCGCAGCGAAGGCACCAGAGCAGAGGCGGAAAGCTGCTTTGCTGCGATTTCGTTCAGACGCTGCCGGAAGGCCGGGATCTTCTCCTCCTCGATGAGGAACCCCGCCGCATGCCGGTGCCCGCCGTAGCGCAGAAGCAGGTCCTCACATTGCCTGAGCGCGGCGTAGATGTCGAATTCGGGGATGCTTCGCGCCGAACCCCGCCCGATCCCGTTCTCCAGGGCGATCATCGCGGTGGGCCTGTAGTAGCGCTCGACAAGCCGCGAGGCAACGATCCCGATCACGCCTGGGTGCCAGCCCTCCATTGCCAGCACAAGGACCCGGTCCACATCCAGGTCGAATTCATCCTCCACCAGCGCGTCCGCTTCCCGGAATGTCTCCTCGTCGACACTGCGTCGCTGGCGGTTCTCCGACTCGAGGACCACGGCGATCTCGCGAGCCCGACGGGCATCGGGTGTGATGAGAAGCTCCACGGCGCGGGAAGCGTCCCCCATCCGCCCCACGGCATTGATGCGCGGCGCCAGGATGAAGACCACGTGGCTCGTGGAAATCTCCCGCGCCTTGAGCCCGCTCACCTCCAGAAGCGCTCTTAAGCCCGGCACTCGGCTGTGAGGAAGACGCTCCAGGCCCATCTTCACAAGGGTCCGATTCTCCCCGATGAGCGGGACGATGTCCGCAGCGGTCCCCACCGCAACCAGCTCAAGCGCGTCGGAAAGGATCTCGGCCGACAGGCGCATCCGTCCCACAACGGCCTGCATCAGCTTGAAAACCACGCCTGCCCCAGCCAATTCCGCACAGGGATAGACTGAATCGGGGCGCTTCGGAACCACTACGGCGTTGGCTGGAGGAAGACGGTCCCCAGGCTGATGGTGATCCGTCACGATCACGTCGATCCCCAGATGGCGAGCCAGCTCCACCTCCTCCACGGCAGTCACACCGCAGTCCACCGTGATCAGCAAGCTGGCGCCCCGGGCTGCCGCCTCCCGAACCCCTCTTTCTGACAATCCGTAGCCTTCCGTGAAGCGATCCGGGACATAGTACCAAACCGGGACGCCGTAGCGTAGCAGGAAGCGGTACAGGAGCGCGATTCCGGTGATCCCGTCCACATCATAGTCGCCATAGACCAGCACGGGCTTCTTGCTCCGGATCGCCTCCAGCACCAACTGGCAGGCGACGTCCATGTCCGGGAGCAAGAAAGGATCATGCAGCGAGGAAAGCTCGGGCCGGAAGAAGGTCTTCGCCTCCTCGTAGCTTCGGATGCCTCGATTCAGAAGGATCTTGGCGATCACAGGGGGGATATTGAGCTCTTGGGATAGTCGCCGGACTTCCTCCGGGGGGTGGGTGTCGAGGAGAGTCCACTTGTGGCGCATTGACAAACCTCATCAAAGAACTGGATGCGACTCTCGAGGCAGAGTCGCAAAAGGCTTCGTGGGTGGGCCTGTAAGCCGAATTCTGTCTGAGCCCCGCGTTTCAGCGGAGCCGAGACGGTCATCTATCTGGTCCCGATGTTGCCACCGGGATCGAGCGGCCTACCCGAGGGTCAAGCGGACCGGGCCAGTCCATCCCCTCCTATTTGGCCTTGCTCCGGGTGGGGTTTGCCGTGCCTCCGACGTCGCCGCCGGAGCGGTGGGCTCTTACCCCACCGTTTCACCCTTACCCCGAACGCAGCCGTCGGGGCGGTTTGTTTTCTGTGGCACTTTCCCCGCCTTACGGCGGGTCGGTGTTACCGACCACCCTGCCCTGCGGAGTTCGGACTTTCCTCGCCGTGCGCCGCCACCGCGGCCACGACGCGACCGTCCGGCCCACCCTGCGAAGCCGAAATCCATTCCCCTCAACGAAGGCCAAGCGCGATGGGTTCCCGGAAAGTTATCGCGACCCGGAATAGGTATCGTCTTTCCAATAGAGATAGCGGCCGCAAACCTCGCAGGTGAAGATGCGATCGCCCGCGCGAATCTCCAGAGCCCGCTGCGCCGGGATCTGGGTGAAACATCCCCCGCAGGCCCCACGCGCCACGGGCACCACCGCCAACCCTCCCTTCGCCTTCCGAATGCGCTCGTAGCTGGAAAGGAGCGGCCGCTCCACTTGCAACAAGAGTCTCTCCCGCCGGTTCGACAATTCCCGAAGCTGCGCCTCCACTTGCGCCGCCTTCTCAGCCAAAGCCTTCTCCACCTGCTCGAGCTCGGCACTGACTTCGGAGAGCTCCTTCTCCGTCTTTTCCAGCTCCGATTGATACCGACCTTCCGCGTCCAGTAGCTCGATGATCCTGCTCTCCAGTTGATCCAGCCCCTTTTCCGCCGCTTCGATTTCGGCCGTCACCGCATCGTACTCCCGATTGTTCCGCACCGACAAGAGCTGCTTCTGATACTTCGCCTTCTGCTCCTTCAGCAGATCGAAGTCGGTCTCGGCTTGGGCGCGATCTCGCTTGGCTTGCTCGAGGTCCTTCCTGAGCTCCGAGGCTTTGACCTCCAGCGCTTCCTTCCGCCCGCGGAGCGCACTGGCCCTCTGGGGGAGATCGCCTTTGGTGGCCTCGAGCCGTTGGATCTCACTGTCCACCTCTTGGAGCTGAACCAGAATCCGGAGCTGCGTGTTCAATCTCTCCTCTCCCACCCTCTGTTTGTCGAGCGCCAATACGAACCGGTACGAAAAAGGTGCATCGGGAGATCGATGCACCTACACAGGAGGGAAGGATCTATCCGAATCCTTGCGATTCTTAGCTCTCCGGCACATTTTCCCGAAATCCTTGCCGCATGCCCGCTCGGGTTTCCAAGTTTCTCCGCCTGCTACGCACCGAATATACGCAAGATCCCCTCTCTTAAGCAAGCAGAAACCGGGGCAGGGATCGCCCAATCAAAGAACACGAGCCCTCGCACCCTTCCGCAGGCTCTGGATTTCCTCGATGCGTTGGAGTGCGCTCCTGCCGAAATTCGAACCGGAGCCGCGCTCCTTCACCACTTGCTGGAACAGGCTTTCGGCCCGGTCCCATTCGCCGAGTCTCATGTAAGCCAGACCCGCCTCAAACAGCGCGGTGACGTCCCAAGGAAGCTCTGTGGGTGGACAAGCGTACTTCACCTTCAGCATCTCGGCTATGCCCGTCTCCAAGTCCCCCTTGCTCAGGTACGCCTTGCCGATCCAGTACTGTACCTCCGCTTTCGTCTCCTTGTCCGCCTGCGGCAGTAGACGCTTCAGATGACCGATCGCCTGGTCGTACTCGTTGAGTCGGAGCAAAGCGGTTCCCACCTGAACCTGGCGATCGAAAAGATCCTCAGCCTCCGGGAAGCGACGAATGTAATGTCGCAGCAGTGCCAACTCGCGATCCCACATGCCGGCTTCGTCGAGACAACGGATGAGTTCCCTTAAGGCCGACTGCAGCGTGCTCGGTTCCGCGCGCAGGGAATCATCCACGACCTGCCCCAAAGCCAGAATGGCGTTGCCGAGCTGCTTGTTCTGATGATAGAAGACGCCGAGATTCAGATAGGCGAGACGAGCTACCTCGGAATTCGGATACTTTTGCGGCAGGTTCGTGAGGATTTCCAGAGCCTTATCCGTATGGTTGAGGGTGAGGTGGGTTTTCGCGATGGCGAACTCCGCCCGCCTGCCCCACTCGGTCTGGCGAAAGTCGTTCGCGGCGCGTTCGAACGCTTTCAGCGCCTTATCAAAATCCTTCTGCCGAAAGTAGAATTCTCCTTCCTCGAGCAAGAAACGTGCTCGCGGCTCCGCTATCTCTCGACCCTTACCGAATTGTTGTTCGAAGCGGGTAGCCCAAGCCCGAGCCTTCTCCGCGCGGTCGAGACGAAAAGCGGCGACAATCGCCACTTCAGCCGCCTGGCGTGCGACATCCCTATTCTGGCTCTCCGACCACAATCGCTCGCCCAGGTCCATCGCCTTCGCGTAGTCCCCGTGCTCGAACAGCAAGCGCAGCCATTCGGCGCCAGCCCGTTCCCGGGAGCTGGCGGGGAGGGAGGGATTGCTGTACAGCTGTTCAAGCACGAAGCAGGCCCCGAGCCAGTTGCCCGCACCGGTCAGCAAGGTGGCCTCTTGCGTGAGCAGGGAGCTGAGACAGTCTGTGTCCGCCTCCCTCAGGTTCGCTCGAGCTTGGGCCAGCACCTGCACCGCTTCTCGCCTCCGGTTGAGGGAAGCCAGGGCTTCCGCCTCGGCCAGCGCCCGGCTACACGAGACCGTCGCGACGGGAAAGAGCAAGCCAATGCCTGGTTCCCAAAGATCGGCCGGGAGGGGCGTCCACTGTCGGCGGAAAACTTCTAGCGCCTCGTCATAGCGGCGCATCCGCACGAGGCAGCGCCCGAGCTCCGTGCGTGCCTCCTCCGCCAAGGCCGAATAGGAACGGCTGCGTACTACCCGCGAAAGTAGCCGCGCGGCGCGCTCGAACTCGCCTTGCCCGGCAAGCGCCCGGCTGTATTGAACGGCGACCCATCCCCACCTCGACGCATTCGGCCCGAAGCGGTCCAGATAGCGGGCCATCAGCTGCATACCTTTGGCGGTATCCCCGACAGCTAGAGCGGCCTGGATCGCCAAACCGAGGGCCTCCGAGGCGAGGCTATCCTCTCCTGATTTCGACGCGATTTCCGCCAAGGAGCCCGCCCGGCTGGCCACGCTCTTGTTCCTACCCCGATCGGAGGCCTCCCACAGCGTGGCTGCGAAAGTCCAGAGTACCTCCGGGCAGCTAGAATCCACCCCGCTGTCCCCTCCCGCCTGAGCCAGTTGCGTCAGCGCGTCCAGTTTCGTGAAGGCGTCGGCGCTCCCTCGCACGATCGCTCGTGCGTACCGCGCCCGCATCTCGCAGTCGAAAAGCCCCGGTTCCGCACCCCGCAATCGTTCCAGGACCATCCGGGCGCTGTCGGCGTATCCTGCCCCAAGCCGCGACTCGCCCGTCAGCTGACAAGCCAGGGACTGCATCAGGTGGGCATCGGCCAAGAGCCGGGAAGCTCGCCGGAATTCCTCCGGATTCGGGCTGCCCTCCATGGCCTTCTTGGCCAGAGCTGCCGCCAGACCGTAATCCTTGGCCACGTCCAGAGCCACCTCGGCCATCTGGAGCAGCCGTCCCCGCAGCGCTTGACCCGAAGCCAGCGCGAGGGCCGTCCGCACCGAAAGCCCAAGAGCAGCCGGTGAGGGCATCGGAACGGTGACTCTCAGGGAGTCGAGAAGGGCCCGTGCCTCCTCCTCCCATTCCGATTCCGGGAAACTGCGGAGAAAGCGGATCAATTCTTCCCAGGCTTGGGCTGTTCGTCCCTCCCTCAACAGCATGCGGGCCAGGGCGTACTGGGCATCATCCGCGTGAGGGGAAGTCGGATGGCGCAACAGGAAATCCGAGAGCAGGGCCTCAGCCCGGACCCTTCCCCCCGGCATTTGCGCGAGGGACTGCGCCACTAGCGCGGTCAATCCCAGGGCCGAATCCGCCTGCGGCCAGCGGCGCGCCAGTTCGAGCGCCTTCGTCACAACCTCCGGCTCGGCGGAATAGCGAAGCAGGTAGACCAGCGAGAGCACCGTCCACTGCTGGCCGGCCGAGTCGGACGTTGCGAGTTCCAGAAGCTCGTTGCCACTGGATTGAATTGCTTTTCCATCCCTCAGGGCTTCCGCCACGAGAAGGCGAGCCAGAAGCACGCTCTTCTTGCCAGCCGGTGGCAGGCCACCCAGCTGGCCGTCAAGCGTCTTCAACGCTTGCTCCTCCATGCCCTGGCGCGCCAGTGCGGTGGCGAGGAGACATCGTGCGCGCCACCGCACGCTGTCCGGCACCGACGCATCCTTGAGGACCTCCCGACTCCAGCCCTCCGTGTGGAGCCAATCCCCCCGATCGGCGGCGGTCCGGGCTCGCCCCAACAGTGCTTGGTACTTTAGGCTGCCGCTGGATGCGGATCCTTGTACCTTGCCATACAGCTCGTCGGCTCGGTCGAAATTCAGGACCTTCGCTTCAACTGCGGCCAGTTCCAAAAGGCCGCAGGCGGTGAGGCTGTCGATGCGCTGCCGGTTCGTGAACTCGTTCAGTAAAGAGATGGCCAAATCTGTCCGGCCTTGTGCAAGACGGGTGCGCGCCAGCTCCAGCCGTGCCTGATCCCGGAGCCCTTCGCCTCGAGGGTCTTCGAGACATCGCTGCAAATTCAGGGCGGACTCCACAAGATTGCCCGCCCGCCTGTGGAGCACCCCAGCCTTGAGGTACGCCTCTGCCGTCCTCGGGCTTTGAGGAGCCAGGAGCGGGACCCTCTCCAGCGAAAGCGCCGCCGAAGAAAGGTCGCCCGTAGCCTCGTGAACCGAAGCCAGCGCGAACAGCGCATCGGCAACATACGGCGAATTGGGGTATTCCACGATCACGCGGGAGTAGACGCTGGCTGCCCGCTGCAACTTCCCCGCCTGCCGCCACGACTCCCCGGCCAGGAACAGACATTCCGCCGCGAAAGGACTATTGGGATAGCGGTCGACGAAAGACAGGAACTGGCCACCTGCGATCTCAAACAGTCGATCGTTGTACAGACGTCGCGCATACTCGTAGTCCTCTTTCTCAACCGAGACCTGGGCATGCAGGGCAATCGTCCCGGCTCCCGAGGCCAGTCCCAGCCAGAGGACCAGCAGCATCCTCTTACAAAGGCTGAATCGGCGCATATTTGAGCACCAGCGTTTTTTCTCCGAATTCGTCGAAAAGGATGGTCAGGCGCATCCGCTCGCCTTGTCCGCTCACCCTCAGGATGATGCCTTCTCCGAAAGAAGGATGTCGGACCCGCCTGCCTTCAAAAAACGGACTCGCCCCGGGCGATCCTCCGTCGTAGCGCACCACCGGTTCGAACTCTTCCCTCCTCGCGGCGTAGCGCAAACCCCCTCTGCGACCGAAGGATTCCGCCCGCTCCACCTCCACGTACCGTTCGTCGATCTCCAGCAGAAAGCGCGACGGTTGGCTCTGCACCTCCTCCGTGCTCCATCGCCTCCGGTAGGTGGCAAGGGTGAGATAGAGCTTCTCCTTAGCCCGTGTGGCCCCCACGTAAAAGAGGCGCCGCTCTTCCTCCAGCTCCCGCAGATCTCCTTCCAGGGAGGTGCGCAAGGGGAATAGTCCTTCCTCCAACCCCGTGATGAATACGACCGGGAACTCGAGCCCTTTGGCGCTGTGCAGGGTCATCAGGGTGACGGCGTTCGCGCGGTCGTCCCACGAGTCGATGTCGGCGAGCAAGGCCACCTGCTCCAGATAGCGCTCGAGAGACGCTTCCTCCTCCGTGCGGCAGAACATGGCGATCGAGTACAGGAGCTCATCGATGTTGTTGAGCCGGTCCCGTGCTTCTTCCGTCCCCGCCTCCTTGTAGAGTTGGCGGATGCCCAACTCGTCCACAAGCGCAGTGGCGATTTCCGCCGCCGAGAGCTCCCCGCGGAGCTGATGAAAGCGCTCGATGGTCTCCACGAGATTTCGGATCCCACGCTTGGCGGCAGCTCCGATCTCCGGCAAGGATTCCACACGTCGCATAGCCTCGAACAGCGGGATGCCTTGCGTCCGCGCCACCTCCTCCAGGCGCGCAATGGTCACCTGGCCAATCCCTCGCGGCGGGAAGTTCACGATCCTCCGAAGGCTGAACGTGTCCAGCGGATTGCACACCACCCGAAGGTACGAGAGGACGTCCTTGATTTCCTTCCGTTCGAAGAATCGGACACCCCCGACGATCTCGTAGGCGATCCCCGCCTGTTGAAGCGCTTGCTCCAACACTCGGGATTGGGCGTTGGTCCGGTAGAGGATCGCAAAATCCTTGAAGCCCCGCTTGTGACGATAAACCTCCGCTTCGATGAGCTCCACCACCCGACGCGCCTCGTCTTCCGCCGTGAGGGCGTGAACCACGGTCACCTTCTCGCCCCCGGCGCGGTCGGTCCAGAGACGCTTGTCCCACCGATGCTTATTCTTGGCAATCACCGAATTCGCCGCGTTCAGGATCACTTCCGTTGACCGGTAATTCCGTTCCAAACGGTAAATGGCGCAATCCGGAAAGTCCTTCTGGAAATCGAGGATGTTCCGAATGTCTGCCCCGCGCCAGCCGTAAATGGACTGATCGTCGTCGCCCACCACACAAAGGTTGCGATGCCGGGACGAAAGGAGCTTGAGCAGGAGGTACTGCGCTCGATTCGTGTCCTGATACTCGTCGACCAGGATGTAGCGGAAGCGTTCCTGGTACGACTGGAGGACATCGGGGCATTGCTCGAAGAGCAGGATCGCGTTCACCAAGAGATCGTCGAAATCCAGGGCATTGTTCTCGCGCAGGAAACGCTGATAGTACCGGTACAACGGCGAGACAACATCACGTCGCCACGGATCACCGGCTCTTCTCTCGAACTCGTCAGGGAAGATGAGGACGCTCTTCGCCTGACTGATGGCATGTCGGACCGCCTTAGGCTCGACCGCACTCTCGGAAAGCTGCAAATCCCGGATGCCCTGCTTGATGACCGAAAGCTGGTCCGTCTCATCGTAGATGGCGAAATCGCGGGAGAAGCCGAGCCTTTCCGCCTCGCGTCGGAGGATCCGGGCGAAAATGGAGTGGAACGTGCCAATCCATCGGGGCGTCTGACCCCCGCCTAGAAGCTCTTCGACGCGCCGCTTCATCTCCTCCGCCGCTTTGTTCGTGAATGTCATGGCGAGGATTTCGTGCGGCTGAGCGGCCCCGGTGGCGAGCAAATAGGCGATCCGGTAGGTCAAAACCCGCGTCTTCCCGCTGCCCGCGCCGGCAAGCACCAGCACAGGCCCCTCGGTGTGTACCACCGCTCGCCGTTGCTCGTCATTCAGGTCTGCGAGGAGCTTTTCGATTGCCTGCCTGGCCACATGAACCTCAATTGCCCCGGGTCTGATTCTGCCTTCCCATTTCCCTTCGCAGTCGATCCAGCTGTCGCCGCTGCCGGACATGTTCGGCGAACGTGCGGCTGAAGTAATGCCCCCCATCGCCTCTGGCCACCAAGAACAGGTAGTCCACCGGCGCCGGATGGAGCACTGCCGAAACGGATTTGAGACCTGGATTGTTCACCGGGCCCGGCGGCAAACCCGGATGGAGATAGGTGTTGTAGGGTGACTCGATTTCCAGGTCTTTCTTCAGAAGCCGCCGCGGAGGACCTCCCAAAAGATACTGAATCGTCGGGCAAGCCTCCAACCGCATTCCTTTCCGCAGCCGATTCAGGTAGACAGCGGCCACCATCGCTCGCTCGCTGTCCACCTTGGCTTCCCCCTCCACGAGGGAGGCCAAAGTCAGCAGCTGATGCAGGGTCAGGTTCGTCGAGTCGGCGCGGGCGCGGATCGAGCTATCCAGAGCGGCGAGACATCGTCGAACCAACGTCCGGATGATCTCCTCTTCCGGCATTCCCCAGGCAAGGTAGTAAGTGTCTGGGAACAGATACCCTTCCAGCGAGGGGCCTTCGATCCCGAATGTCTTGCGCAGGGAATCGCTGTGCACCAGATGAATGAATCGGGCCGAATCGGCACCGACCCTGTCCCGCAGCAGCGCGGCGATTTCCCAGCTCCGCCATCCCTCCGGGATGGTGACTTTGACGGCCTCGACCTTGCCTTCCGCAAGTGCGTACACCGCCTGGGAGCAGCTAACGCGCGGCGGGAAGCGGTATCTACCCCACTTCAGCTCGTCGGTCTTCCCAAGCAACCGAGAAGCCAGCAGAAACTGCTTGGCCGAACGCACGACTCCACTTCGCCGCAACAGGATGGCAATGGAATCGGCCGGGAGTCCGCGGCGGATGAACACCACCGTCCCGTCCGGAGAAGCCGGCTCGGGCCCTGGGCCGAAGAGCAGGTAAAGGCCCGCCCCTCCTACAAGGGCAAGGACCAGAAGCAGCCCTGCTACGGCCCAGACCTTAGTGACGCGGACTCGCACCTGCCCTTCCCTCGCGCACCAGGTAGTCTCTCAGGATCCGTGCATGGTCGAAGGCCATGGGTTCTGGGGGGATCTCCTCCCACTGGAAGACACGGCAGGCCTTGGCGTCGTCGTCGGCACGGGGCATCCCTTTGGCTGAAGCGACGAACACACAGGACACTGAGTGGCCTCGCGGGTCCCGGCCCGGATCCGAATACACACCGAGTAAGTAGCGGAGCTCGACCTCGAGGCCGGTTTCCTCTTTCGCTTCGCGCCGGGCGGCTTGCTCCACCGTTTCCCCGTAATCCACAAAGCCGCCGGGGATCGCCCATCCGTACGGATAATTCTTCCGCTCGATCAGGACGATTCCCGGCTTCTCCCCCTCAAGCTCGATGATGATATCCACGGTCAGCAGAGGGTGTCGACGGCGCTCAATGGTCGCTCCGCAATGAGGGCAGCGCTCTTCCAGCACAGAAAGATCTCCCGACAAGTCGTGCGCTTCCGCCGCAATGGGCACGCTACAGCGTCAATACAAAGACATCGTAGAACGCATGGACGAACATGGCTGCCGCCAATCCGCGCCAGAGGAAAAGAAACCCCAGAATGAGTCCCAGCACGCTCAGCTGGAGCAGCCCCGCTCCGCTGAGAGGCTGGGGCAAGCCTCCGAATACATGGGAGAGAGCGAAGGCGAAGGCCGACGTGCAGACGGAAAGCAGCGCCGTCGGGAGCGCCGACAGTCCTGTCCGACCCAGCAATTCGTAAAGACCGCCCGCCAGAGCCAACCGGAACGTGGCTTCCTCGAACACACCGGCCCCCGCAGCCAAGCCAATCCTGCTCGCCAACTTCGAGGCCAAGGCGCCCGGTTCCAGGAAACGAAGGATCCACATTGCCCCGACGCAGAGAAGCGCCCAAAGCGCGCACTCCCCGGCGAACGCGGCAATCCACCATCCCCGGAAGCGGTAGCGTCTGCCCCTTTCGGGCCATGCCCATCCTGCCAGAAGGGCCAGCCCTGCAAGGAGTAACCCCGTCTCACCCGCCGGCCCCGGGAGTCTGGCCCGCAACCAGAGGTCAATGGCGTTGCGGGCGTACTCCCCGCCCTCTCGCCCCACGCGGACGCAGGCTTCGTACAGCAGAAGAAGGAACACCGCGGAATACGCCGCGAACCGAGCCGAAGCCGTCGTCTCTAGGTATCTTCGGAGCGCGGCCGGCCTTCGAAAACGAAAAGCCGGAACGGCCACCTCTCGCCTCACGCTTCAACGGGATCTTGGAGGCCGGAACCTCGTGAAACATCGCCTCCGAACCCATCCCCTCAGTAGCCAGCGGCTGCTCCCCTCCCCCGGGGGTCTGCAGCCCCCCAAAGCGCGCCATCCGACGGATCCACGAGAACGGCATGCGCCTGCCCAATGGCTTCCGTTCTCTGGAGGCGATGGCCGAGCGACACCAGCCTCTCGCGAACTTCGACTGGGAGCATCTCCTGCTCGTAGTATAACACGTCCGGAAGCCACTGGTGATGGCACCGGGGGGCCGAGATCGCCGCCTGCACATCCATTCCGAAGTCGACGACATTCAGAACCACTTGCAGCACGGTGCTGATGATCCTGGGACCTCCAGAAGAACCCACCACCAACCAGGGTTTCCCGTCGCGTTCGACAATGGTGGGGGTCATGCTGGAGAGCATGCGCTTGCCTGGCGCGATGGCATTGGCCTCCGATTGCACAAGGCCGAACATATTGGGCACACCCGGGCGCAGGGAAAAATCGTCCATCTCGTTGTTCAGGAGAAATCCAGTGCCCGGGACCACCACGTAGCTCCCGTAGGAGCCATTCAAAGTCGTCGTGACGGAGACCGACATTCGCTTCTCGTCGACCACGCAGTAGTGCGTGGTCTCCAGGGCTTCGGGCACCGACACTTCCAGGCCGCCCAGTTCTTCGGATCGAGTCACGGAGAACCAAGAAATCGAGTTGCGAAGCGACTCGGCGTAGGTCTTGGAGGTGAGCCTTTCCACGGGGACGGCGACGAAATCGGCGTCGCCAAGATAGAGCGCTCGGTCGCGGAACGCCCTCCGCATCGTTTCGGCCAGGAGATGGATGTACTGACCTGAGTTGTGGCCCAGATCCTTGAGATCGAAGCCCTCCAGCACGTTCAGCATCTCCGCCAGGAGGGTCCCGCCCGAGCTGGGGGGTCCCATGCTGATGAGGCGGAGGCCACGGTACTGGCCGATCACCGGAGGCCGTTCCACTGGCTGATAGGAGGCCAGGTCGGCCTCCCTAATGAGGCCTCCGTTCTGGCGAAAATCGGCCGCCAGCCGCCGGGCCAGCTCGCGGCGGTAGAATGCATCCGGCCCCTCCTTGGCGATCAGACTGAGCGTCCGGGCCAGGTCCTGCTGGACGAGCCGTTCCCCCTCCGCGTAGGGATCAACCCCATTTTTCAGAAAGATCGCTGCCGTGGCTGGGAATCTCCGGAACCCCTCCTTGTTGGCTTCGAGCTCAAGAGCGAACCAATAATCCACTACGAAGCCGCGACTTGCGAGGCGAATCGCCGGCTTGAGCACCTGGCGAAGCGACATGCTCCCGTAGCGCTCCAGGGCGTAGCACAGCCCCGCCACGGTCCCGGGGACTCCGGAGGCAAGGTAGCCGATGCGGCTCAGGTTCTGTGCAACGTGTCCCAAGGAATCGACGAACATGTCGCGGTGCGCTGCCAAAGGAGCCTTCTCGCGAAAGTCGATCGTTGTCGCCCGGCCATTCGGCCAGCGAATCAGCATGAACCCGCCGCCGCCAAGATTCCCCGCGGCAGGGTAGACCACCGCTAGGGCAAATCCCGTGGCTACCGCGGCGTCCACCGCGTTCCCGCCCTGGCGCAAGATTTCCAGCCCGGCCTCGCTCGCCAAACGTTGCGCACTCACAACCAGGCCATGCCGCGCCCGGTAAGGTTTCCCGTAGGCGGCCCAGACCCCCTCAAGAGGTACAAGCGCGGCGAGAATGAACCCGATGGACACGGCGCCCCGCGTCCCGTAAATCGGCCGGATCTTGGCTCTGCGGTTCCAGACTGAACTCATCCCACCGCTCCGTCCGTTTCGGAAACTTGCCCCCGGCGTCGAGCGGGCCCCAACCCGTGTGGCGGATTGCTCACTGCTGTTCCGTGGCCGGTGGAGGCCAGTAGGTTCGAAGTATCCCGGCGGTTGCCGAGTAGCCGAGTACGATGAGCAAACCGAGGGCGAGAAATGCGAAGAGGATTTGCGGCGGTCTCACCGGCAATTCCTCGAGGAGTCCGGAGGCCCGCAGGAAGAGCCAGTAGCCCGCATACACTGAACCGCCGAGCAACAGCCCGAGCAGAAGGCGGACGCTGTACAATCCCGAATGACCTGGCAAGAACAGAGGTTTGGCATAGCCGACCGCGATGAACGACGCCAGGAAAGCGAAAATGCCCATCATTCGGTAGCGGCTGACGAAGTAGAAGGGGCTAATGCGGCTCACGGAGCTGATCACTAGCCCCACCCCTTCCGCAGCGATCATGGCGGCCATGAGCCGAACCCACAAGGGACGTGACCAGCTCACGCGGATCGCGACCGCCATTGCCACCCCAATGAGCACGGAAAGGAAAACGAGATCCATTGCTCCTCCGATTCCGGTACATGCGAAACCCTGCGTTTTGCGCAGGGTTGCTCGGGCACGACTCCAAGATGTCTCTGAGGCAGGATCATTGCTTGTGGACCTTCAACCACTGGAGAAGCTGATCCAGCGGGAGGCAATTCAACACGTTCTCCGGGCCAAGCCAGGCTCTTCTTGCCGTCCCCACACCAAAACGGATCATCCAGAGATGTTCAGGGTGGTGCGAGTCGGTATTGATCGCCAGCATGATCCCCTTCTCCGCGGCCCGTCGGGCATTCAGGTCGGACAGATCGAGCCGATCGTAGAAGGCATTGATCTCGAGCGCCGTGTGGGTTCTGGCGGCCGCATCCAGGATCTTGTCCACGTCCACATCATACCCTTCCCGCTTGGAGATGAGCCGGCCCGTGGGATGCCCGATGATATCGACGTGGGGGTTTTCCATCGCCCGGATCATCCGTTCGCTCACGTTTTGCTTGAAGCCGCTGTGGATGGAAGCCACTACCACGTCCAGCTTTTCCAGCACCTCATCCGGAAAGTCCAGGCTGCCATCCGCCAGGATATCCACCTCCGTTCCCGAGAGCAAGCGGAAACCATTCAGTTCGCGATTCAGCTTCTCGATCTCTTCCAACTGCTTGAGGAGGGTCTCGATCTCCAGGCCACGCGCATACTTGGCGGTGCGGGAGTGATCGCACACGCCCAAGTAGACATATCCGAGCTTTTTGGCCGCTTCCGCCATCTGTTCAAGGGTCGCGGCGCCGTCACTGTATCTGGTGTGGACGTGGAGATCGCCCTTTAGGTCCGACAGATCCACAAGCCTCGGGAGCTTCTTTTCCAGCGCCGCTTCGATTTCGCCCCGGTCCTCCCGCAGCTCTGGGGGAATCCATTCCATCCCCAGCACGCGGTAGATCTCCTCCTCGTCCCGGCCCCCGAGCTTCTCATCGCGGGCCACGTCGAAGATGCCGTACTCGCTGATCTTCAGACCGCGCCGCTTCGCAATGTCCCGCAGATGCACGTTGTGCGCCTTGGAGCCCGTGAAGTATTGGAGCGCAGAGCCGTACGAGTCGGAGGGGACGGCTCTCAGATCCACTTGGACTCCGCCCTGGACGATTACGCTGCCTTTGGTGTCGCCCGCTGCCAGCACGCGCTCGACGATCGGTAGGGACACAAACGTGCGCACAACCTCCGCGCCCTGATCCGTCTCCGCCAGAATGTCAATGTCGCCCACCGTCTCGCGCATTCTCCGAAGAGACCCCGCCGGGTGGATGCGACCGAGCTGATTCCCCGCCCTTTGCTTCATCAGGGAAATCACTTCCTCGACGATCGGGAGCGCGACCCCGAGCGAGATCCGTTCCTGTGCGGTCTGGAAGAGCTCGAGGCCTTTCCGAATGTTCTCCACCTTCTTCGCGCCCATGCCCGGCAGCTGGGCAAGGCTGCCATCCTCGATAACCCTCTTGAGGTCGTCCAGATTGTTCACGCCCAGCTCCCGGTGGGCGAGCGCAAGCGTCTTCGGACCGAGATTCTGGATCTTCAACAGCTCGAGGAGCCCGGCGGGGACGCCCTGCATCACCTCTTCGTACTTGGACATCCGCCCGGTGGAAAGGAATTCCTCGATCTTCTCCCGCATGCCTTTGCCGATCCCAGGGATGGAGTCAAGTCGGCCCTCCCGCCAAACCAGCTCAATGTCTTCCTGGAGATCTCCGATCACTCGGGCCGCCTTGCGATAGGCGTTCACCTTGAACGGGAGTTCAGACTTGAACTCCAACACATCCGCAATTCTCTCGAACATGTCGGCGATCAGACGATTCTTGCTCATCGACGGCCCTCCCGGCACGCCTGGAAACGATCCAATATACCCAAATCGGCCCATAATGTCAACAGGCGCTCCCCCCGGCTCGCAAGGCTACACAAAACCCGCTGTACCGACGTTCGGGGCAGCTACAGGCATCGGCTGGATCGGCGCAGACGGCCTTCCTCTTCCCCACGGCTTGCAGATCAGCGGGGAAAACCCGGTGGGATCCCGCCCCACGCAGAGCCAAAGCACGCCGTGGCCATTCTCGAAGGACCGCGTGAACCAGCCGACGGCAACGGATGGAGCATCACATCACGATCCCAGCTAGACACCTCACAGCCACTGCAAGCCCCGTGGCGAGCCCAAGCGACAGACCCGCTGCGAGCCAAGCCCAGCGGCCTCCCACCTCGCGCACCAATGCCGCGAAGGTGGACACACAAGGGAAGTAGAACACGACGAACACGGTGAAGGTGAGCATCTGTTCCCCCGAAAGCACGGTGTCCAACTGAGCCGTCCCGAGGGCCTGAATTAGCATGAGGAGGGAAAGCTCCTTTCGCAGCACCCCGAACACCAGCGTCGTGCCGACCACGGGCGGTAGCCCAAGAAGCTCGGTCAACGGGGAGAAGAATCGGTCCAGCATCGGCTGAAGCCCGAGGTAGCCGATCAGGCTGAGCACGAGACTACCTGCGATCAGCAGCGGCCAAGCCAACGTCAGGAACTCCCGGATCCGAAGCCAGGACTTGAGCCACAAGGTGCGCCACGAAGGCCAGCGGTAAGGTGGAATTTCGAGGATGAGTCCAGGACTCGTGGCAGGCAAGATGAAGCTGGCCAAACGCCCGAGCACGGCGATGACCACGATGTTCAACGCGTAGATGAACACCGCCGCCCACGGACCCACAAAGAAGGCAAGCAGCCCAAAGACAATGGCGGTGCGCGCGGAGCACGGGATCAGCGTGGAGAGGACCGCCGCAACCACACGGTCGCGCTCCGTGTCCAAGATCCGAGTGCTCATGACCGCCGGCACATTGCATCCGTATCCGAGGACGAACGGGATGATGGCCTTCCCGTGGAGCCCGAGCCGGTGGAAAAAAGCATCCATCAGAACCGCCGCCCGCGGCAAATAGCCCACATCCTCCAACAAGGATAGCGCCAGGAGAAAGGGAATGAGATAGGGAATTACGATCCCCAGTCCCCCAGAAACGCCCTGGATGAGACCATCGACGAGCGTGGAGATCAGAGGAGGAAGACCTGAGGCCGCTGAGACCCAACCCCTAAGCCGTTCGAACCACCCGACGATCGGTCCCTCCACCAGTCCGCCAGCCCGAAAGACAATCCAAAACACCCCGTAAACCACAAGTGCCAGGACCAGGTACCCGAGGTAAGGGTGAGTTACGATGGCATCCACCTTGTGGCGGATGTCCGAGAAAGGGCGTGCGACCTTCACCACCTGCTCGAAAATGTGGGTCGCGAGACCGTGGCGCTCCATCCGGACCTGGTCTTCCGCCGGCCTGCCCGTCTTGGCTTCTAGGCGCGATCGCACCCGCGCGATCAATTGCCTCACATCATCGGAAAAGCCCTCGAGCCGGGCCCCAATCTGCTCGTCCGCTTCCAGCAACTTGATGGCCAGGAATCTGGCCGGCAGCGGATCTGTCGCGCCCTTGTCCTCGAGGCTGGAACGAATAGCCTCGACTGCTTCCTCCACGTCCCGTCCGTACTTGGGAGGCGAGGGACGAGCCCGCATTCGGCCCACTCGAACCGTCTCCAGGAACAGCTCTCGGATCCCCTGCCCGGTGCGGGCCACAGCGGCGACCACCGGAACCCCCAGCAGCTCCGACAGTTTCTCCGTGTCGATCCGCATCCCTTTCCGCGCCGCCTCGTCCATCATGTTGAGGCAAACCACCATCGGGATTCCGAGCTCGAGAAGCTCCAGGGTGAACTCCAGGCTGCGGTGCAAAAGGGACGCGTCGACCACGTTGACGATTACGTCCACTTCGCCGGAGAGCAGGAACGACCGGGCCTCCGCTTCCGCCAGATCGAGAGCCTGGAGGGAGTACGTCCCGGGGAGATCCACGCAGGTGTATGTCTCCTGGCCAATGCGGACTTGGCTCCGGGTGTACTTGACGGTGGAACCCGGAAAGTTGGCGGTGATGGCGTGCACCCCCGCAATCTGGTTGAAGATTGTGCTCTTCCCCGCGTTCGGCTGGCCGGCCAGAGCGATGGTCATTTCTCCGGCCTCACGAGTACCTTGGCCGCTATACCCTTCCCGATGGCAATCACGCGACCCTCCACGTCCACGAGCAAGGGCCCTCCAAAAGCGGCATGCCTAACCACTTGAAGGTGGGTACCCGGCAATATTCCCAGCTGGGCAAGGCGCCTCCGCAGACCTGGTCCGCCCAGCACATCAACCACGCTCAACTTCTGGCCGGAATTCGCTTGAAAGAGCGTCATTGCGTCCGTGCAAGCCTCCTCGCGCGTCCTCCCCGCCTCTCTGGTGCAGGACAATTGAATGCTTCTCGGCATCCCGGAGTTTCCTTTCGCAGGCTATTGGAATCCCGCCGGATGGACGCGTCGAAGCCACCTTGTCCCCCCGAGAAGGCATCAACCCGAATGGCTCAGATCCGAAATCGAAAACCGAACACGCGGACGCTTGCTCCCCTCGGCGAACCGCTCCCCTCCGGACGAACCCGAGCAGCGAGCAGCCAATCCTCGCGTGTCGCCATCCGGATCGACCTCCCCCGGCAGGCTACGCCAGGCTCAGCTTCTTGCGGACCCGATCCCGGGCCTCCACCATCACTCTCAGCTTGGCCTCAGCCTCTTCCGAGGTTCGTGTCTTGAGCCCGCAGTCGGGATCCACGTACACCTGCTCCGGCCGGAAGACCTCGAGCGCCATCTCGATGCGCTCCACCACAGTATCTACCTCCTCGATCACGTGCGTGTGCACGTCGATCACACCCAGCCCGATTTCCTTCTCGAAAGGGTGGCTCCGGAAAAGCTGTAGCATGTCGAAGCCGCTGTTCGACATCTCCAGATCGATCTGATCCACCGCCAGTCGGAGCATTTGCGGGTAGATCTTCTCAAACTCCCCGTAGCAGATGTGCGTGATTGTCTTACAGCCCTCGAGTCCCGCCGTCATGATCTGCATCGTTTCGATGGCCAGTTCGATCTCCTCCGGACGGCTGGAGATGGCAGGCTCGTCGATCTGAATGTAGCGAGCACCGGCCTGGTACAGCGCCACGACTTCTTCGTGCAGCGCCCTGGCCAGGTCCAGGGCCGCGTCCCTCCGGTCCCCGTAATGCTCGTCGAACGACCAATCCATCATCGTGTACGGCCCGGTGAGGATCGCCTTCATCGGCTTTGGAGTGAGCGACTGGGCGAAGCGGAACCAGTCCACCGTGATGGGCCCACGCCATCGAACAGGCCCCACGATGATCGGTTTCCGGTAGTAACGGTTGCCGTAGCTTCGCACAAGCCCGCTGATCCGAAATCCATCCAGGTGCTCTGCGAAATACGTGGCCATGTCGCCGCGGTACATCTCCCCGTCGACGAGGATATCCAAACCGAGTCTTTCCTGCAGGGCGATGCACTCCCGCGTCGCTTGCTGCTCCTTTTCGCGCAGCTCCTCCATGTCAAGCTGTCCGCGAGAAAAAGCCGCCCGAGCTTTCACCAAGTAGTCCGGTTTCGGGAAACTCCCGACGGTGGTCGTCAAAAGGGCCATTTGTACCTCCTCTCGCTTGCCCCTCGACTTCGGGAAGCCGGTTCCGTCCATTCTCACTCCGAGACCAGCCTGGCCGCCTCGGCGATGATCTCGAGCTTGCGGCGTGCGGTATCACGAGGCAAAAATTCCAGCCCGCAGCTCGGCTGTAGATAGGCCCACGGGAAACCGCACGAGTCCTGGATCCTCTTCACCGCTGCGGCCAGCTCCGCCGGATCCTCCAGTTTCGTGTTGCGCCCGTTCACCAAGCCCAATCCGAAGACCTTCCCTTTCAGCTTCCAGCGACTGAGGCCTTCCAGGTCCCGGCGACCTTCCACTAGGTCCAGCGCCAAGAAATCGAAGGGCAACTCCAGCACCCGGTCCAGGTTCTGGTCCAAGGTGCCCCAGTAGGTGAGCAGGCCGAGCCTTACGCTATCGGAGCGCTCGAGCTCCGCAAGGCCAGCGAGCGCAGGGAGGGCCACTTCCACGGCATCCCGGTGCCGCACCAGGGAAGGCTCATCGATCTGGATCACCTGGGCGCCCGCTTCCATCAGCGCTCGGATTTCCTCGCGGACCGCCGCGGCGTAGGCCGAGGTGAGCTTGGGTAGATCGGAGTAATAGCGATCCACAGAGAGGCGAGCCAAAGTGTAAGGCCCAGGCACCACCGCTTTCACAGGTACGGGGCTCGCCTCCGCTGCGAAGCGGAAGTCGTCTACCAAGACTGGCCGTCGCCACCGGACCGGCGCCTCCACGACCGGCTGGCGGAAGTAGGTATTCGTGTCGAAGAAGCGCACAAGCCCGGCGATGCGGATGCCTTCGAGGGAACGAGCGAAATAGGTGACCGGGTCATCCCAACGGATCTGCCCGTCGGTGACAAGTTGGATGCCGGCCTCCACCTGCTCCAAGATCACCTCCCGCGTGACCTCCCTCTGGACGCGCTCCAGATCCTCCAAACTCGCCTCCCCCCGATCTAGGGCCGCAATCGTACGCCGAAGTTTCTGCTGCTCGGGGCGGTCCCCAATGCGAGGGTAGTTGTTCAGATTGGCCGGAATTACCTTGCCCATCCTGCCTTCCCTCCCTTCTTACGCTCGCAGCGAAGTCCGAGCCATCGCTCCTCGAACTGAAGCCCCGCTCAATAGGAGCGGAAAACCCGCTCAGCCCTTCGGGCCAGGATCTCGAAGTGTCGTTTCTCCTCCTCCAGTAGCCGTCGATAGACGCTGCGCGCTTCCTCGGAATCCGTCGCCGCCAATAGATCGCTGAAGTGCCGGATGGAATTGAGTTCAGCCACGAGGGAAACGCCCAGCGCATCGAGCTCGGAGCAACACCGGAGCTCACCTGTGGCAGCCACAAGCTCATTGGCATGCCGAAAAAGATGGCCCAAAGGAGCCGGGCGGGAATCGGAAGATCCCAGCGCCTCTGCCAGTTCGTAGCGGCTCACGTCCAGGCCGCTGGCGAGTTCGCCTTCCGCACGGCGAATCAAACCCAGGTGCTGCTCCTCGTCCTGAGCCAACTTCCGAAACATCTGCTTTGCGATGTTGTCGGATACCAGCCCGGCGAGAGTCCGATAGAGCTCAAGTCCCTGGGTCTCGAGCTCAGCCATGAGGGAGATCGCCCGATAGGCGAGCGTGGGCTCATCCCCTTCTTTCATCTCCACCTCCCGAGCTCGGGATCTGCGATGCCTGCTGGAACGAGGGGGGATCGAAACTCAATTCTTCCCGGCTCTTACCTTGGTGGTACCGGCGGGCGAAGACCCGCTTCACTTCGGCCAGCTCGACGGGGACTCGGTCGACCTCGTCCTCTCCCTTCCGTTCGAGCCAGACGAGCGTATTCGGCTCCGCTCTATCGATGTAGAGGATGCCTTCGAGATGATCGATCTCGTGCTGGAGGACGCGGGCAAAGAGACCTTTCGCTCGGATCTCGATGGGATGGCCCTGCGGATCGAGCGCTTGCACGATCACCCGTTCGTGGCGAGCAACCTGCGCTTGAAGCCCCGGCAGACTGAGGCAGCCCTCGTTGTCGCAGGTAAGCTGGATGCTTCGGCCGCGGATCCGCGGGTTGACAAGCACGTGGACTGTCTCACCGTCTGCGGCCACGCACACCCGCTTCTCGCTCCCCACCTGGGGAGCTGCTAGTCCTACACCGTCCTCCGCGTGCATCGTCTCGGCCAGATCGCGAAGGAACTCCTGGAACTCACTGGACAGGAGCTCTTCGGGGCTCACGTCCACCGTCTTACGCCGCAGGATGGGATCCCCGTAGTAGCGAAGTTTCAATAGCATTTCTCAGTTCCCCTGCTGAACTTTCACGATGAGCAACGTCAGATCGTCCTCAAGGGGGGCAGTTCCCCGGAATTCGCGCACGGCCTGCACGATCCGATCGCGGAGGCGCCGCGGGTCCAGGTGTCGATTGGTCACCGCCAGCTCGAGAAGCCTATCCTCGCCGAACATCTCTTCCCTTGCGTTCATGGCCTCGGTGACGCCATCGGTGTAGAGCAACAGCACATCCCCGGGATTCAGTTCGATGACCCCGTCCGTGTAGCGCAGGTTGGGAACGAATCCCAGCACCGGACCGCCCTCCGCAAGCTTCTTGAAGGATCCATCGGCATGGATCAACAAAGGGGGATTGTGGCCCCCGTTGCAGTAGCGCAGTCTTCTCTCCGCTGGCACGAGGACGGACAAGAAGAGCGTGGCGAAGCTCTCCGCATCGAGTCGCTCCACCAGCAGGTTATTGAGCGATCGCATGAGCTTGCGTGGGGCGAAGCCTTTTCGCAGCAAGCCCCGGTACGTCGAGTAGAGGGTAGCCATTAAGATCGCGCCGGGGGTACCTTTGCCGGCCACGTCGCCGATGGCCAGCGCAATCGATCCGTCGCCGAACTCGACCACGTCGTACAAGTCGCCCCCGACCAGCCCGCTGGGGATGGTGACCGCAGCGAACCGATAGCCTCGGATTCGGGGCAAACTCCGCGGCAAGAGCGCTCGCTGAACTTGCCGCGCAATCTCCAGCTCTTGCTCCAGACGGCGTTTTTCTACCAGCTCCTCGAGCAGCAGGGCGTTCTCGATAGCCACCGCGGCCTGCCCGGCGAAGGCCTGAAGCAGCTCCAAATGGTGCTGATCGAAGGCACCCCGACGTCGCGACTCCAGGCTGATCACGCCGAGCACGCGATCCCCCCTCTTGATCGGCACGTCAAGTTCGGAGCGAGAATCCTCGTAAAATCGCAAATAGCGGCTGTCGTTGCGCACGTCCTTGATCAGGACAGGCTGACCCGTAATGGCCACCCAGCCGACCAGCCCCTGGCCCACCTTCAGGCGAAAGTCGCTCGGCACCTGCTCCGCAATGCCTTGGTACACGGCGTAGCGCAGTTCCCCCTTGTCTTGATCGAGCAGGAAAACCGCTGCGTGGTCGCACGGCACGACCTCGCGCACCGCCTCCACGATGGCGTGCAGTACTTCCTGCAAGTCCAGCGACGAGCTTATCCGCTTCCCCACCTCCGCCAGGGTAGCCTTTTCTTTGGCCTCGCGCCGCAGCCGCTCTGTGGTCAGCATAGCCATCAGAGCGTAGGACATGACGTCGGCCAGATGGCCAATCTCCGCTGCGAGGGGCCCATCCGGCTCCACCGGACGCCTGACGCCCGCGAGAAAAACCGCACCCGCCAGATATTGCTCGCTACCAATGGGCACCACCTGATCCCAGGCTGCGATCTTCATGAGCGGTTCGAGCCACCTGGACTTCTCGTTCCCCATGCGTCGAAGAAGCCAGGCAAATGAGACCACAGGCTCCTTGGCCTGGAGAAGTGCTTGGTAAAGCGGATCCCGCGGCAGGATCTGAATGCTGGACCACACCCCCAACGGCTTCTCGGGCCACATGAACACCGGACGCAGCCCGTCCTCGCATTCCACTTCGTGCATCACCAGCGCCTTTTGCGCGTGGAAGAGATTGGCTAATCCCACGCCGATGGCGCGGTACAAGCTCGAAAGGTTGCGGGATTCGCTGATCTCCCGCCGGATCGCTCTGATCCGTTTGAACATCCTGCTTGTCGACAACTGCCCACTCATTCGCTCGGGCTCACGTCCGGGTCGGCCCGTCATTCACCGCACCAACGCGCGACAACACTCCGAAGTTCACCGAGATCTCCGCTGGCTCTGTTTGAGCAAGTATTCCTCGAAGCGGATCCAGAACGGATCGACCTTCGGGTGGACCAGCGGTTCCACGTGATCCGGGTAGATCAGATTCGTCCCTTCCTCCCTCGGCACCACCTCCCCTACGATACTGGCTGGAATTCCTTCCGCCTTCAGTGCGGCGACGGCCTCCTCCGCCTTGGCGGGCTCGAGCACCGCGATGAGCGTGCCCTCACTAATGGCCTTGAACGGATCGATGTCAAAGACGGCGCACGTCTTGGCGACGATGTCCTGAACCACAATCCTCTCCGGCCATATCCGGAGCCCGTATTCGCCCGCCTCTGCCATCTCGAAGAGCCCTCCCCACACGCCGCATTCGGTAGCGTCGTGCATGGCATGGACGCCGCCGGTTTCCGCCACAACGGCACAATCGTGGACCACGCTCATTTGGTAAAAGATCCCCTGCGCCTCCTTGACCGCCTCGGGGCCAAGCCTCTCCTCGATGAACTCGGGGAATTGAACCGACATCAGTCCCGTTGTTTCGATTGCCGGACCTTTGGTGATGATCACAAGATCGCCGGGACGTGCCGATCTAGGGTCCACCAGTTTCGATCGATCATCCACGCCGAAGATCGTCGCCCCGCCGACCATTGGATAATTGCATCCGGCGTAGCGCGCCGTATGCCCGCTGACGATGGCGATCCCGAGCTTTTCCGCTTCCCGGTGAATGGTTTCCCAGATCGTGCGCAACACCTCCTCGCTCATCTCCGGCGGGAGGTTGAGATCGATGCTCAAGTAGCGCGGCCGAATTCCGCTCACGGCTACGTCGCTGGCCAGGATATGCAATGCAAACCAAGCCGCCCGCTCCCAACCGAGCGCCGGAGCAATGTACACCGGATCGGCCGAGGAAACCAGGACCTTGTCGCCGAGCTCGACTACCCCGAAATCGACCCCGTGCCTCGGCCCGAGGAGCACCGTGGGATCCTTTGCACCGAGATGCGGATAAATTACCTCATCGAAGAAATGCCGATCGATCTTGCCCAGCTCGGGCAGTTTCGCTTCCGCCATGGCCACTCCTCCTTCGCTTCGCAGCGTTTGCAAGCTAAGCCACCCCAACCGCCCTTGCCAACTTGTCGCGACTCGAGAGCCCGCTCGATTTCCGCCGTCGCGGAAAGCGCGAGCCTTGACGGGGCAGCGCCTTTTGCCTCCAGGGCTTCAGGACGCGGGGCCACCGGCCCTTCACGGCGCACCGAGGCTCTCGCGCAGCTCCCTTCGTCTCCCTGCAGCCTCCCACCGAGCCCTCTCTTCCTCCGACTCGAGGGAAAGCGGGGGAGCTGGGCGGGATCGCCCCGATTCATCCAGACAGGAGAAGATGAGGAAGCCTCTCCCGGCGAGTCTTTCTTCGGCCCCAAAACTGCTGGAGGCGTGCACTTGCACTTCCACTTCGAAGGAGCGGCCAAACGTCCGGGTGACAAAGCCCGTAAGCCGCACGTGATCGCCCACTCGCACCGGGCGGACGAAATCGAACTCCACGCGAAGAGTCGCCACAGCCCCGTCGCAATGCTTCCGCGCCACCAGGCTGGCAGTCATGTCCACCCAGTACAAGATCTTCCCCCCGTACACAATGCCCATTGTGTTGGCATCCGCTGGGAAAGCCAGAAGCTCCGTCTCCACTTGGGAATCTTGCACCCTTTTCGGACAGCTCACATTCCCTCCCCTGCTGGCGAGGAACGAGAGGCGCAATTCATCCACGACGACGGAGACCCGACGTCAGATCTCCGCAGCCCCGGCCGAACTGCAGACTCCCCGCGCCTGTTGGTCCGCGTGGAAACTGCTCCGAACGAGGGGGCCGGACTCCACGTGTCGAAACCCGAGCGCCAGCCCCCACTCCCTCCAGTGGGCGAATTCCTCAGGAGGCACAAATCGCTCCACGGGCAAGTGGGCGGGGGAAGGCTGGAGGTACTGGCCCAGCGTGAAGACCTGGCAACCCACTCGCCGCAGGTCGCGCATCACCTCCCGAATCTCCTCGTCGGACTCGCCCAGGCCCAGCATGAACCCGGACTTTGTGACGGCGCCCCAACCGTGCGCGCGTTCCAGGAGAAGCAAAGACCTCTGGTAGTCCGCTTGCGGGCGAACCCGGGGATACAGCCGGGCGACGGTCTCCAGGTTGTGGTTCAGGACATCGGGCTGGGCTTCAAGGACGGTGCGGAGCGCTTCCTCCGAGCCGCCGAAATCCGGGATCAGTACCTCCACACGGCAGCCCGGCACCGCAGCACGGATCTCGCGAATCGTCTCTGCAAAGACCTGCGCGCCGCCATCCGGCAAGTCATCGCGAGTGACTGAGGTGATGACTGCATACAAGAGCCCCAAACGCCGCACGGCCTCCGCCACTCGTCTTGGCTCATCGGGGTCGAGGGGATCCGGTCGGCCCGTCGCCACTGCACAGAAACGGCAGTTCCGGGTGCAAACGTTTCCCAGTATCATGAAGGTTGCGGTGCCTCTCGACCAGCAGTGGCCAATGTTGGGACAGCGCGCACTCTGGCACACCGTGTGGAGCCCCTGTTGCTCCACAAGCTCCCGTACGCGTAGGAATTCTCCACCCGTCGGAAGCCTCGTCTTCAGCCAGCTGGGTCGGCGGCTCTTTCCGCTTGCCTCTTCCACGCGAAAGATCCCCGTGTTTGGCACCCTGCTTGGGGTAATCTCCCGGCCCGCCATTCCATCATGCCCTTGTACCCGAACGCCCGGGCCCACAGGGGGAAACGGGCTCAACCCCATTAACCCGAAGGACCGCCCCGGCCGATCCGGCCCGGCAAACTCCGATTCGCCTCATGGCGGCTAGATTTGGCGCTGGCTCCCGGTTGGCATGCCGAGCCTGGAGGACGAACCACTTCTCCCCCCTTCGAAAGGGGTTGGCGGCATCCCCGAATCTCCGCTGGAGGGACTGCTGGACAGCAAGGATCGCACAATCCTCAACCACTTTCGCGCCCGGGCTATTCCCCCTTGCGCCGCGGGCTCACGGGACAAGTATTGTCCCCGCGGCTCGGCAGACCACGTCACAGCACCGGCTTAAACCAGTGCTTCATGAACGCCTCATACGTCCAGGGCATCTTTTCCCGGAAGATCTGCAAGATCACCTGGGCGTAGGCACGTATCTCCTCCTGCGCATGAGCCTCGGCGCGAAGGCTGAGGAAGTTCATCAGGGAACGCGCGTTCACCGTCCAGTAGAATTCAGTGTAGATCGCAAGAGGGAGCACAATACGCGCCTGTTCACGTGCGACGCCTGCCCCGAGGAGTTCTTGATACAGGCGGTAGGAATCGTCGTAGTGCTTTGCGATCCTTTCGATCAGAGGCGCTGCGGTCTCCGCCGGTAACGGGGCATACTGGTAATCCTTCGAAACTTGCGTGCGCAATGTCGCCGGCAGGTGGAACTCGTCGCGGAGCTCCGTGTATCGTCCGGAAATCTCGTTGTAGCTGGCCATTCGGTGGCGAAACCATTGGCGCGCGACGAAGATCGGGCAGCGGATGTGGAATTTGAACACGCTGTGCTCAAAGGGGGTCTCGTGACGATGGCTCATCAGGTAATCGATGAGCGCACGATCCCGTTCGAGGCCTTTGCTCCCCTGACCTGTGGACACCCGTGCTGCCTGCACTACGGCCGCATCCCCGCCCATGAAGTCCACGAGACGGACAAAGCCGCGGTCCAAGACCGGAAATTCCACCTTGTCTTCCATGTCGTACTCTCGGCTTGTCTTTTGAGCCCGAATGCCGCGCTCGGCCAGTCGGAGGCTTGGGATCGAAGCCATCGGATCCGAGCCCGACTGCCGAGATTCATCCGGAGACGCCGAACCTCTGCCGCGCATCTATGGGTCCGGGATCGGCGGCCCGATCTTGAGGCGGGACTTGGACGTAGGGGGCTGGTTCGAAGGAAAGCAGCTGCTCTATCGTCAGGATCATCCCTTCGCGCGTGTACGCGGCGAAGTCGTAGATGCCCGTGTCCATGCGAATGGCATCCTCCGGACAGGCCTCCACACAGAAACCGCAGAAGACGCATTTGCCGAGGTCGATGTCGAAACGCAACGGGTACTTCTCAATGTTCGGGTCAGGATGCTCCGCCGCCACGATGTAAATGCAATTGGCCGGACAGACGGTTTCGCACATCATGCAGGCGACGCATCGCGGGGAGCCATCCGCCCGGCGGGCCAAGCGGTGCAGAGTGCGCAGGCGCGGCGAAATCGGCCGACGTTCCTCCGGGTACTGGTAGGTGACCGCTCCCTTCGGCACGTTCCGGAAACCAAGGAGATGAGCCAGGTGCCGGGCCATGTTCACGAAGAAGTGCCTCCCGGTAATGGCCAGTCCCCGGATCACCTCCGGCAAGTAGATCCGCTCCCAAAAGGTCAGTTCCCTCTCGGACTGAGGTATCCGCATCGCCCTACCTTATTGCCAGCAAGATGACAGCCGTCACCATCGTATTGATCAGAGAAAGGGGAAGCATGTACTTCCACGTGATGGCCATGAGCTGATCGTAGCGCACGCGAGGGAGCGTCCAGCGGATCAGCATCTGGAGCCACAGGAAGAAGGACACTTTCAACAGAAAAGCCCCCATCTGCAGCACAACTACCACAACGTGCGGCAACGCTACGCTCCCCCAGGGAAAATGGAACCCATCGCTCAGAAGCCACGGAACTTGCCACCCACCGAGGAAGAGGGTTGTGGCCAACGCCGAGAGGAGAGTCATCTCGATGAAGTCCGTGAACATGTACATCCCCCATTTCATGCTCGAGTACTCGACCCAGTAGCCTACGATCTCCGATTCCCCCTCAGGGAGATCAAAGGGAACCCGCTTGGTCTCCGCAATCCCTGCAGTCAGGAAAAGCAAGAAACCGAGAGGCTGCAGCAGAATGCCCCACCGGGGAATCCAGCCCCCGTACATGTGGCCCTGGAAACGGACCATTTCCTGCAGGTTCAGGGTATCGTAGATCAGTAGCGCCCCGATGAGGGAGACGCCCAGCGTGACCTCGTAGGAGATCATCTGCGCGGAGGCCCGCATGCCGCCCAGGAAAGAGTAGTTATTTTCGGAGGCCCAGCCTCCGATCACGACGCCGTAGATCCCGAGGGATACCATCGCGAAAACGAACAGAATGGCCGCGTTGAGGTCGGCAGCCTGAAGGTCGATCGTCCTTCCACCGACGCGCAAGGCATCGCCGAAGGGAATAGCAATGAAACTCATCAGCGCGAAGAACAAACTCAGCATGGGAGCCAGCGTGTGCAGGAATTTGTCCCCACGCTCGGGCGTGAACTCCTCTTTCGTAAACATCTTGATGGCGTCTGACAAGATGTGGAAAAGCCCGATGAGCCGAAGGCCGAGGATTGCGGCCCGATTGGCCCCGATGCGGTCTTGCATCACCGCCGACTGCTTCCGCTCCACCCAGGTCAAGACCGCGCCGAAGGTCAGGGCCACGGTCACGATGAAACCCGCCTTGAGCAAAACGATGAGCGCTTCCAAGAGCATCCCGCTGATCCCTCGGTGACCTTAAACCCGAGCTACTTGTTCCTGTCCAATCCGCTCCGTGAACTTTCCATGGTAACCCGGACTGGACCGCCAAACCCCAATGCCCCCGTCTACTTCACGCGCACCTCCACCGGAGCTTCCAACTGGCCCATCATCCCTCGTTCCCCGAGCCGATCGTAGTCCATTCCGGAGAAGAAAGGATGCTCCAGGGCCAGCAGCGCGAAGACCTCTTCCGGGTCTTCGGGCAAAGGCTCAACACCGCATGCTACGGCCAGTTCCCGGAGGATGCTCAGGATCGGACGGGCTTGGCCGAGCGGCTCCACCGCCCGCCAGAAACGCTGCACCCGGCCCTCGAAGTTGGTGAAGGTCCCGTCCTGCTCCACGAAAGCGGTGGCCGGAAACACAAGCTTGGAGAGGGTGGCCGTCCGATTCCAGTTGGTGCCGAGGTATATGAGCCTTTCCACGCGTTGCAGTGCGCGAAGGACCCTTTCTCCCGCCTTTGCCCCCTCCACATCATGCAAGAAGATCACGGCCGTATCTACTTGGCCTGCTTCCATCGCCTCGGCCAGTCGGGCAAGGTGGTCCTCCTGAGGTATGCCGGATGCTCGGCCGACGATCCAATGAGCTCCCGCGGTGTTGGGATTCTTGTCCCCTCGGATTAGGATCTCGTCTTCATAGCCTGGCGAGGAGGGCTCGGCCCAATACCCGATCATCCTCGCCCCAAGAGAGCGGAACAGCCGATCCGCCGTGTAAAGTTCCTCATTGGTCATTTTCGGCGACAGCAGCACTGCCAGCCGCTTCTCTCGCGCAGCTTCCGTGATCCACTGGGCGGCGTGCCGAATGGCCTCACTCCAACTGATTTCCCTTAGCTGTCCTCCCTCTGCCCGTCTTGGCGCGAGGATGCGATCCAGCGCCTCAATCCAGGTGAAGCCGTAACGGCCGTCGTCGCACATCCAGTACTTGTTCACCCACGGGTTCGGTCGGGGCCTCAGCCGAACGATCCTACGACCGCCCGCCTTGTACCCGCGGCGAACGTTGTAATCCACGAAGATGTTGCATCCGCGGCTGCATCCCGGGCAAACCGACTTCGCGTGCTCGAGGTACCAAACGCGCGTCCGAAATCGGAACTGCCTATCCGTCAAAGCACCCACCGGACAAATGTCCGCCAGGTTTCCTTGGTACCGGTTGTGAAGCTGGATTCCGGGGTAGAGGTCCACTACGGATCGGTCACCGCGGTGGAAGATGCCGAGCTCGTAGCTCTTGGTGACCTCTTCCGTGAATCGGACGCATCGCGAGCAGAGAATGCAGCGCTCCTGGTCGAGAATGATATGCTCGCCGAGCACTTTCATCTTCGCTCGCTTGAGCTTATCCTCGCGGACGCGACTCGGATGGAGGCCATGCTGCATGTAATAGATCTGCAGGTAGCATTCTCCAGCCTGGTCGCAGACGGGGCAGTCCAGCGGATGGTCGACTAATAGGAATTCCAGCACAGCTCTGCGGGCTTCTTTCACCTTCTCGCTCTGGGTGTGCACGACCATCCCGTCTGTCACTAGCGTGTAGCAGGCGATCTGAAGCTTGGGCACTCCCTCGATCTCCACCAAGCACATGCGGCAGCTTCCGGCAATCCTCAGCCCCGGATGATAGCAATAGTGGGGGATGTCGATGCCGATCTGCTTGGCTGCCTCGAGGATCGTCGTGCCCTTTTCTACCTCGATGGATCTGCCGTCGATCGTCACAGTGGGCATTTCGTCACTCACTTCTCAGCCGACGCGACTCAGCTTACGGCTTCCCGAACGGTTTGGCGAAGGGAACACCGCCCTTCCCGCACGTGTTGCTCGAACTCTTCCCGGAACTTGTCGACGAAGCTCATCACCGGCATTGCCGCCGCATCCCCGAGAGGACAGATGGTGCGCCCCAGCATGTCGGCTGCGATGGCGCGCAGGTTGTCCACATCTCCCGGAACTCCCCGGCCTTCGCTGATCCTGTCCATGATGCGCTTGAGCCAACCCGTACCCACCCGGCAGGGCGTACACTGCCCACAGGATTCGTGGGCGTAGAATTGCACGATATTGTGCAGGGCGTCGAACATGCAGGTGGTCTCGTCCATCACGATTACGCCGCCCGACCCAGCCATGGAGCCGATGGAGGCGAGCGCATCGAAGCAGCAGGCGACGTCCACCTCCTCCGCCCGCAGCACTGGACTTGAGCTGCCCCCTGGGATCACCGCCTTGAGCGCACGACCCTCGCGGATCCCCCCGGCATGCTCGTAAATGACCTCTCGCAGGGTCGTGCTCATGGTCACCTCGTAAATCCCCGGGCGCCGCACATGCCCGCTGACCGAAAGGATACGTGCTCCTCCGGAACGCTCCGTTCCCAGGGACGCGAACCATTCCGCCCCACGCTGGATGATGTGCGGCACGTAGGAGAGTGTCTCCACATTGTTGACCACCGTTGGGCACCCAAACGCGCCTACCGTTGCGGGGAATGGGGGTTTCAGCCGGGGCCAGCCTTTCTTTCCCTCAAGGGATTCCAATAGCGCCGTCTCCTCCCCGCAGATGTAGGCTCCAGCCCCAACGTGAATGTAGACGTCCAGCTTGTAACCTAGCCCGAAGATGTTCTCCCCGAGGTACCCCTTCGCGTACGCCTCGGCGATGGCTTGCTCGAGCCTCCGGCGCGGATGAACGTATTCCCCGCGGAGATAGATGTAGGCCGTATGGGCGCCGATGGCATAGGCTGCAATCATAATCCCTTCGAGGAGGTTGTGCGGCACGTTCATCATGATGTAGCGGTCCTTGAAGGTGCCCGGTTCGCCCTCGTCCGCGTTCACCACCACGTACTTCGGCCGCTGGCTGTCTTTGGGCACGAAACTCCACTTCAATCCCGTCGGGAAACCAGCCCCGCCAAGTCCGCGCAATCTCGATTTCTTCACCTCTTCGATCACGGCTTCGGGACTCATCCCCGATAGGACTTTGCGGATCGCCTGATAGCCGCCGTGCCTCTCGTACACCGGCAGGCGGTGCGAATCCTCCACACCGAAGAGCTGCGTGATGATCTTCACCTGGGGCATGGGCCTACTTGAGCTTTTCCAGAACCTCGTCGATCCTCTGTTCGTCGAGTGGGCCGCAAAAGTCGTCGTCCACCTGCATCATCGGGGCCAGCTCACACGCGCCGAGGCACTCCACGGTGGACAAGGTGATCCGTCCGTCCGGGGTCGTCTGCCCCGCTCGGATGCCCAGCTTCTTCTCAAGGTACTCCAGCACGCTAGTCGCACCCATCAAGTGGCACGCGATGCTGCGGCACACTTTGATGTGATGCCGCCCGGCCGGCTGAGTCCGAAACATACCGTAGAAGGTCAGCACTTGGTGCACGAAAACGGGCGGAACCTGCGTCAGCTCCGCCACGTATCGCTCCACCTCGGGACCGATGTATCCGAATTCCTCCTGTGCTAGGTGAAGCAACTGGATCACCGCCGCTCGCCGGTCCGGGTAGCGCCGGAATATCTCCTGCACTTTCTCCAGGGCCGAGCTCCGGAAGGCGACGCTCATCTGTCCTGTTCTCCCGCGATCATGTTGATGGAACCGAAGATGGGGATCACGTCGGCCACCATGTGCCCCCGGATCAGACGGGGCAATGCTTGCATCAGGTAAAAGCAAGGCGGTCGGACACGGACACGATAGGCACGGTCCGTACCGTCGCTGACGATGTAGAAGCCCAGCTCCCCATTAGCGCCTTCCACAGCCATGTAGGTTTCCCCCACCGGAGGCCGAATGCCGTTACCCTCCATGATGAGCATGAAATGGTTCATCAACCCTTCGATGTTCCCGTACACGTCCTCCTTCGGGGGGAGTGAGACGCGGCGCTCGGAGGAACGAACGTAAGGGGCGAAATCCTTCTGGCTTCCCTCCAGGGTCGGATCCGCGGCAACGCGAAGAAACGGCAAGCGCGACGTCTTGCCCACCTTGGCCGTATCCACCATGAGCCAGCCCGGCACGACCTCGGGAACCTCCTTCACGTGCACCGGGCCGGGGGGCATCTGATCCAGGGCCTGGCGGATGATGCGCGCGCTCTGGCGGATCTCCTCGATCCGGACTAGGTAACGGTCGTAGGTGTCGCCATTGGCCCCACTCGGGATGTCAAATTCCACCCTGTCGTAGACCAGGTACGGGTGAGCTTTCCGGACGTCGTATTCCACCCCTGTGGCACGCAGCAGCGGCCCGGTGAACCCGTACGAGATCGCCTCCTCCTTTGTGATGACCCCGACGAACTTCGTCCGGTCATAAAAGATACGGTTCCGGGTGAGGAGTCTGTCCACCTCGTCCACAACCTCCTCGACCCGCGAAACGGCGGACAGGGTCTTCTCGCGGAAGCCTTCGGGGAGATCCGCTTTCACCCCGCCAATTCGACAGTAGGAAACCGTGAGCCGCGCGCCGGTGACGTCCTCGATCACCTCCTGCACCCATTCCCTGGCTTTCATGCAGTACAGGAAAACGGTCATCGCCCCCATCTCCATCGCCATCGGGCCGATGCAGGTGAGGTGATCGAAGATCCTGGACAGTTCGCACAGAATCACGCGAATGTATTTTGCCCGCTCGGGGATGTCAATGCCGAGGAGCTTCTCCACCGCCAGGGCATAGCCCACATTGTTGATCAGGGGGGATACGTAATTGAGTCGGTCCGTGTAGGGGAAGACCTGGTGCCACCGGACCGTCTCCGCCTCCTTCTCGAAGGCTCGATGCAAGTAGCCGATCTCAACGTCGGCGTCGACGACCTTTTCTCCCTCGAGCTGGAGGATGATCCGGATCACCCCGTGCATGGCCGGGTGGGACGGGCCCATATTGAGCAGCATGCTGCGCATGCGCAAGCCCGTCGTCGGATCCAGCGTGTCTTCAAGGACCATTGCCATCCCGTCTCTCGCCCCGTAGCTCACCAGTGACCGCGGCTGAGCCATATCGCTTCGTCCGGCCCTCCCAGTTGACCGGACGGCAGAGGGAGGACGAACCTCGTGCCCGCCCAGTCACGTGTGCCGCAGGATCTGCCGAATGGCCAGCAGTTCCCGGTTATTCTCTTCCTGCACCTTCTCGAGCCTCTCGACCGCCCGGAGAAGCGCGGTCTTGTCCCGCTCCAGCCTTTCCAGTGCCTCCAGGATTTCCTGCTGTTGCTGCCGGAGGTCTTCGAACAACTTCTCGAATTTCCGCTCGATTCGCCCGGTTTCGTCTTTCATGAGGCGGATCAGTTCGTCCATTCCTGGCCCCCGGTTGCTCGTCCCGACGCGTCAGTTGATGGGTCCGATTAACGGTTGCCGCTTGTTGACCGGGTAGTCCTTGCGCAGAGGATGCCCCTGAAACTCCTCGTACAGCAGGATGCGCTTGAGGTTGGGATGACCTTCGAAGCGAATTCCGAACATGTCCCAGACCTCGCGCTCCGCCCAATTGGCCGCTTTCCAGAGATGGGTCACCGTCCGGATCACCGGATCTTCTTCCGGGACGGGCACGCGCAGGCGAAGGCGGAGATTGTTCGCGAGGCTGTACAGGTTGTACACCACCTCGAAGCGCGGTACTCTCCCGAAGCCGAGATAGTCCACAGCGGTGAGGTCCATGAGAAAATCGAACCGAAGGTCCGGGTCATCCCGCAAGAGCTGGCATGCCTCCACATTCACGCTGCGGTCCAGAACCACCACCGTGTCCCCGCGGAAGGTGTAGACATCCAGGATCTTGTCCCCGAAGGCCTGCCGGAGCTTGGACACGGCCGGGTGTTCGCTCGCCGCCATGCTCTCAATACTCCTGCCGCATTTTGGTGATCTTTTCTTGCAGCATCATGATCCCGCGGATCACCGCCTCGGGACGAGGTGGACAACCCGGCACGTAGATGTCCACGGGAATAATGGTGTCGATCCCCTGCACGGTGGCGTAATTGTCGTAGAAGCCGCCGGTACAGGTACAAACGCCGAACGCCATCACCCACTTCGGTTCGGTCATCTGCTCGTAGACGCGCTTGAGGATCGGCGCCATCTTGTGACTGATCGTCCCCACTACCATGAGCAGATCTGCCTGCCTGGGCGTGAAGCGAGGGAAAGCCGCTCCAAAGCGATCCAGATCGTAGTGAGCGGCGGAAACCGCCATGTACTCCATCCCACAGCACGCTGTGACGAACGGATATGGGAAAAGGGAAAATTTGCGCGCCCAGGCCACAACCTGGTCCACGCGCGTGGTCAGGAAGTTGTCACCCAGCCAATGCCTTATTCCCATTCCAGGGCTCCCTTGCGCCAAGCGTAGATCAGAGCCAACGCCAAAACAGCCACGAAGAACCCCATCTCCGCCAGACCGAACCAACCAAGCTCCCGAAATACCGATGCCCACGGGAAGAGAAACACAAGCTCCACATCGAATACCACGAAGAGGATGGCGATCACGTAGAAACGGATGGCGAAACGGTCCCCCGGGAGGTTGAATGGCACCATGCCGGTCTCGAAGGGTTCCCCTTTCACCGCTGACTTCTGCCGGGGCCCCAACAGCAGGCTCAGAACCAGCATGGCCACGACGAGAAACCCCACAAACAGCGCGCTCAGTAAGACGGGCGAGAAGGGGTTCATTCACCGAACTCCAGTTCCGTGTCGATCTCCAATCTCGGTCGCGACGCCGGCGAGATTCAGTAGCTGCATCCCGTAGCGAGCCATCTCAGCACAATCGCCTGCATCTGCCCGCAACCTACGCACCGTCACCGCACGCAGGTTCTCCCACTGCCGCGTCAGCCCAAGGCGTGAGCCGTTTCTCATGGGTCGGCCCTTCACCCATGTTCGCCGCCGCGGCAGATTCGAATCTGCGCGCGTACAGCTATCCCCTCCCCCGACGGCACCACTCTGACCTTCCCTGGGCCGGCAAGCGAGAAGCGAAAAGGAAGGGACCCGCTCCGCTCCCCCAAAAGCTGAAGGTGCGGGTTGGTCACCCAACGAGTCCCGACACCGCGATCCTCCGCACGGATCGCGGGAATGCCCCACGCTCGGATGATCTGTACGGTGAACGCCTCCCCCTCCTTCCCCCGGCCGGATCGAGACGGCCAAGCAATACATTTCCCGCCCGCGTTCGATTCCCCCCGATGTAGCGCAAGAAGGTGGTGCTCATGCGGCTGGGAAGCTGGCAAACTCACCTCCCCTTCTTCCTTCGCTGGACTCTGGGAAACCCCGAGCGACGCGACACCCACGGCTTCCGCCCGTGGGTGTGTCCTTCTTCCCGGCTCCACGGTGTAACTCGGAGCCCTTGTAACACGCCATTGTAGCCAACAGTGACCAATTCTGCAAATTGAATTTCGGGAACCGCCCCGATGACCCGTCGAGCCCACTCCTTTCCCGGAGGTGCTCCGAGTCGATGCTCGCGCTATGCGCGCCCTTGACACCCAAGGACTATCTCGCCTACCTGCGCAGCTCCGTACTCTCGCTCCTTGTGGTTCTCGATGGAAGAGAACCGACCTGCTCCGCGCCTTCGTGGACCTCCTTGCTGAGGTCCTCGAGCGGGACCCACTTCACCTCCGCGTAGCCCATCCTTGAGCAGAAGGTCTCCACCAACACGACCGCCACTTCCTCGAGGGCCGGCGGGTCCTTCAGGAGCTGTGCCATGGAGGTCACTCCCCACCCATGAAGCCCGCACGGTACGATGCGATCGAAGTACCGAAGGTCCGGGTCGACGTTGAGGGCGAAGCCATGCATCGTGATCCACCGGCTGATCTTGATCCCGATGGCGGCGATCTTGTCGCCGCCAACCCAGACCCCTGTCAACCCCGGCTCGCGGTGGGCCCAGATCCCGAAGCGGGCCAGAGTGTCGATCACCACTTCTTCCAGCATCCTCAGGTACCAATGCACGTCCCGGCGGTGCTGTCCCAAATCCAGGATTGGATAGCCAACGAGCTGGCCCGGCCCGTGGAAGGTGACCTTCCCGCCCCGGTCGCAACGATAAAGGGGAATCCCCAGGCGCTGGAGCTGCTCCTCCGGGACCAACATGTCCTGGTCACTACCTGCCCGGCCCATTGTGTACACCGGCGGATGCTCGATTAGGAATAGCAAGTCAGGCACGCAAGACGCACGGCGCATCTCCACGGCCGACTTCTGAAGCTCCCACGCCTCTCCGTACTCCATCCGGTGCGGACCGGAGACCCAGAGAAGGCGCTTTGGTGTCCCCCATTCAGATGTGAATGGCCCGCCCATCAGCATCTAGCGCTGCCTCCATGACGGCTTCGCTCAGGGTCGGGTGGGCGTGAATCGTGGAGGCGATTTCCTCGAACGTGCCCTCCAGGGTCTTCGCCACGGCCAGTTCGGCTACCAGCTCCGTCGCTTCCGGGCCCACGATGTGTGCTCCCAAGAGCTCCCCATGCTTCTGATCGAAAATCAATTTCACGAAACCCTCTGTCTCCCCAAGGGCCAAGGATTTGCCGTTGGCACGGAACGGGAATCTCCCGACACGCACCTCGTGGCCCAGGGATTTCGCCTTCTCCTCCGTGAGCCCGATGCTGGCGATCTGCGGCTGGCAGTAAGTGCAGCTCGGCACATTCGAATAGTCCAGAGGCTGCGGGTTTCTGCCAGCGATCGCCTCAACGCAAACGATGCCCTCATGCGAAGCCACGTGAGCCAGAAGAGGCGGGCCGATGACATCGCCGATGGCGTAGATTCCATCCACATTGGTTCTACCGAAGGCGTCGACCTTGATGAATCCTCTCTCCAGCTCTACCCCGAGTTCCTCCAGGCCCATGCCCTCCACGTTCGCTTGAACCCCCACAGCCACCAGCGCGACCTCCCCTTCGTAGGATAGCTGTTGCCCTTCTCGCTCCACCATTACCCCTAGCCCGGAGGGTGTCTTTTCCACAGAGACCACTCGCGCGCCCGTGACTACCTGGATCCCGGACTTCCGGAAGGACTTGGCCACGACCTCTGCACATTCGGCGTCCTCCAGCGGGAGGATTTGCGGCATCATCTCCAACAGCGTCACCTCGCTGCCGAAGATGCGGAAGAAGTAGGCGAACTCAACCCCGATGGGCCCCGCTCCGACAATGACGATGGATTTGGGCGGGGATTCGAGGGTCATCGCCTCTTTGCTGGTGAGGATCTGCTTGCCGTCGAACTGGACGTCCGGTAGAGCCCGCGGACGCGCCCCCGTGGCTACGATGATATGCTTCGCGCTGAGTTCTTCCACTCCCGTGGCGGACTCAACGGCCAGTTTCCCTCTCCCGACGATCCGCGCGGACCCCGGGAAGAGCTGCACCTTGTTCTTCCGGAGCAGAAACTCCACGCCCCGCGCCAGGCGATCGGCAACCTGTCGGCTCCTTTTCACCACAGCCTGGAAATCGGGCTTCAGACCCTCGACCGTCAGCCCGAACTCCCGAGCACGCTGAAACAGACCGAAGAGCTCGGCACTCCGGAGCAATGCCTTCGTCGGAATGCATCCCCAGTTCAAGCAGATCCCCCCCACCCTGTCGCGCTCCACGATGGCCGTCTTCAGGCCCAGCTGCGCTGCTCGGATGGCCGCCACGTACCCCCCGGGGCCCGCACCGATGACCGCAACGTCGTAGTTCCTTTCCTCCATCGACCGCTCCCTGTGTCATCTCCCTCAGGTGACTTTCAGCAACGTCACTCTCCATTTCCCTCTTGTGAGCCGCCGGGATTGGTTTGATTGACTTGCTCTCCGTCCCGGCTTCGTGCCCTGCCAGGATCCCCGCATAGCTCAGACCATTAACGCCAGAGGGTTCTCCAGTGCCTTCTTCAAGTCCATCAGGAACCTTGCCGCAGTGGCTCCATCGACCACCCGGTGGTCGCAGCTGAGCGTGAGACGGGCGCGGTAGCCGATCCCAAGCTGGTCCCCTTTGACCACGGCTTTCTTGGAAATCGCCCCGACGGCCAGGATCGCTGCTTCCGGCGGATTGATGATGGCCGAGAATTCGTCGATCCCGTACATGCCCAGGTTGCTAATGGTGAAGGTTGCGCCGGTGTATTCTTCCGGCTTCAGCTTACGGAGGCGGGCCCGCTCCGTCATCTCTTGTACTTCCCGGGCAATCTGACCCAGGCTCTTCCCGTCGCAGCCCCGAATGACCGGGGTGATCAGGCCATCGTCCAATGCCACAGCCACACCAATGTCGACTTGCCGGTGCAGACGAATCTTGCCGTCCACATAGCTCGCATTCATCCACGGGTGTCGGCGAAGAGTAACTGCCACAGCCTTGATGAGGATGTCGTTGTACGTGATCTTCACGTCCTCGGCCATTTCCTTGATCGATTCCCGCAGCTCCACGACCTTGTCCATGTCCACCTCCACCGTCAGGTAGAAGTGCGGCACGGGGGCCTTGCTCATGGTCATGCGGCGCGCCACGGCCTGACGCATCAGGCTGGGCTCAATCTCCTGGTAGCGAGCCTCGGGAACGGCCTCGGTCGTTTCCACGGCCGGCACCGGCTGCACTTCGGGCGCCTCCTCTTTCCGGACTGTCGCAGCCGAAAGCGCGGCCTCCACGTCACGTTTCGTGATCCGACCTCCCGGACCTGTTCCCCGAATCGTGCTCAGGGGGACTCCTGCCTCCTGCGCCAGTCTGCGCGCCAAGGGAGATGCCTTAATTCGCTCGGTCTCTCCCGGCTCCGCAGGGGCTTCTGGGGCTCGGGAAGGCTCTGCAGGACCAGGCCTCTCCACGGGCTGGGCCGCGCCGAGGCCCAGCTCCGCGAGCACAGCGGAGACATCCTCTCCCGCCTCCCCGATGATCGCAATGGGGAACCCGACCGGCACGCGTTGTCCCTCGGGGACCAGGATCTTCAGGAGGACCCCCTCCTCAAACGCCTCGAGTTCCATGTTCGCCTTATCGGTCTCCACTTCGGCCAGGATGTCGCCGACACTCACCGCTTCTCCTTCTCGCTTTCGCCACTGGAGGATCACGCCCTCCTGCATGGTGTCGCTCAGTTTTGGCATCTGAACTGGCACCGCCATGACGCCCTCCCTCCCACTAAAGCAGCTTCTTCACCGCTTGCTTCACCCGTCCGGCGTCCGGGATAGCGGCTCGTTCGAGGTTCTTGTTGTAAGGCATGGGCACATCCGCCCCCGTGACCCGCTCGATGGGCGCGTCGAGGTAGTCGAAGCACTCGCGCTGGATGCGGTAGGCGAACTCGGCCCCAACCCCCGCGAAAGGCCATCCCTCCTCGACAATCACCACCCGGTTCGTCTTTCGAACCGAGCGAAGGATCGTTTCCATGTCAAGAGGTCGGATGGTGCGGGGGTCGATCACCTCGGCCGAGATCCCCTCCTTGGCCAATTCTGTGGCCGCCTGGAGGGCCACGTGCACCATCTTGGAGTGGGCGATGATTGTGACGTCACGGCCCTCGCGCTTCACATCGGCCACACCCAGGGGGATCAGGTACTCTTCGTCCGGGACTTCTCCCTTCATGCCGTACAGCAGCTCTGCCTCGATGAAGATGACCGGGTTGTCGTCGCGAATGGCGCTTTTCAGCAAGCCCTTGGCATCGTAGGGAGTGCTCGGCATCACCACTTTCAGTCCCGGGACGTGCGCCCACCACGACTCAAAGCTTTGGGAATGGGTGGCCGCCAGCTGATGGGCAGCGCCCCCAGGCCCGCGGATGACGATGGGCACCTTCGCCTGCCCTCCGAACATGTAGCGAATCTTTGCGGCGTGATTGACGATCTGATCCGCGGCGAGAATTGCGAAATTCCAGGTCATCACCTCGACGATGGGACGCAATCCGGCCAGCGCCGCTCCGATCCCAACGCCAACGAACCCCAGCTCCGCGATCGGCGTATCGATGACTCGCTTTTCCCCAAAGCGCTGGAGCATCCCTTGCGTCACCTTGTAGGCTCCCTGGTAGAAGCCAACCTCCTCCCCCATGATGAAGACGCGCTCATCGCGCTCCATTTCTTCCGTCATCGCTTGGTTCAGAGCCTCTCGGTAGCTGATTTGAGCCATTTCCATCACCCCTCCGCGTAGACGTCACGGTACAGTTCGCTGAGGTCCGGTTCCGGGCTGTTCTCGGCGAACTCCACCGCCTCCTGGATCTGGGCCTTGATCTCACTTTGGATTTGCTGATCGAGGGCGTCGGAGAGCACGCCTAACTCCTTCAACCGAGCCGGAAAGGTGAGAATGGGGTCGTTTTTCATCTGTTCCTCCAGCTCCTCCTTCGTGCGGTAGTGGGCCGGGTCAGACATGGAATGCCCCCGAAAACGGTAGGTCCTGGCCTCGATCAGGGTCGGGGAGCTCTCTTCCCTCGCCCGCCGGACTGCCTCGGACACCACGCGGTAGACGTCGAATACGTCCATCCCGTTGGCCACGGCCCGCGCCATGTTGTAGGCACAAGCCTTCTTGTAGAGGTCGAAGAGGGAAGAGGAGCGCTCCAGAGGAGTCCCCATGGCGTACCGATTATTCTCGCAGATGTGGACCACGGGCAGCTTCCACAGCTCGGCAAGGTTCATGGACTCGTGAAAAGCCCCTTGGTTGATAGCCCCCTCTCCGAAGAAGCACAATACGACTTCGTTCCCGCCGGTGTACTTGATCTTGAACGCGACGCCAGTAGCAATCGGGATTTGGCCACCCACAATGGCGTAGCCCCCGAGAAATCGCCGTTCGTAGTCGAAGAAATGCATTGAACCACCTTTGCCGCGGCAGCACCCCGTGACCTTCCCGTACAACTCAGCCATGGCCACCTTCGGGTCAATCCCCTTGAGTAAAGCATGGCCATGGTCGCGGTACGCGGAGATCACGTAATCGTCTTCCCGGATGGCCGCGATCGCCCCGACTCCCGTAGCCTCTTGCCCAATGTACAGATGCAAGAAACCGCCGATCTTGCCCATCATGTACGCCTTGGCCGCCTGGAGCTCGAAGTAGCGGATGAGCAGCATCTGCCTGTACCAGGAAAGAAGGGTCTTCTCATCCAGCCCTTCGGGAATCCCGGGCAGTTCTTTCCCCCTCCGATGGCCATCGCGTTTCAAAGACACCGTCATCGGCAACCCTCCCGTGGTCTCACTCCTCTCCAGAATCTATCCCGGAACGCAAAGCTAACACGCCCGAATCAGAGATTCAAGCGGCGAGATCCCACAGGGTGGCGAAAACGCTCCGATCTCGCCTTGTGGCCCAAGACATTCTCCTCCGTTGACGAAACCGAACCTTCGCTACAGGCCAAGCATGGATGCCCATTCAGGAGAACCGCGGTACCTCTCCCCGATGGCCGGAACCCTTCGGCAAAGCCGCCACGACCGGGCTGAAAAGGCCTCACCGCTCAGTTGAGGCGCACGAAAGGCATGGACTCCGCACGCGCTTCGGAATAGCGACGGCCCGATTCGCATCGAGGCCACTGCAGGGCCGCCCGTCTCGCTCGTCACCCCTGCGAGAGACGCCGTGCCCAATTCATTTTCGGCCGTAAGCTGACGCCGACGCCCTCATTTGGCCGACCGTGCAATCGCGGCGGGCCAGCTCTTCCACAGACCCCAGCTGCCCATGAGAGCCGTGCTCGTTGCGGGTTGCTTGCTGGGGCCCGGTGGGCTTCGCCGCGGGTTTCTGCACCTCCTTTCGCCGCATGAAACAACGGACGGGGCAGGCAACATTCCCAATCGGCGCGGGGGACCGACGGTGTTTGGCTCGGGGAATGCCATCACGAGCGGCGGCTTTGCTCGTTGGCGGTAGTAGGGCGCATCGCGCGGTCGGGCGGCTCCTCAAGCTCCACCCGGTTCGAGGAAGTCACAGCTCGTAAACGCCGCCCTCTCGTGCGGCGTCCGTGGCGGGGAAATGGTTTCGGGCGTAGGCCTCCATTCTCCGGATCGTGTCGTCATCGTGGTCCGGGTCGTGGTGGAAGAGGATCAGACGGCCCACCCCCGCCTCCTTAGCCACGCCGACAGCCATGTCCACGGTGCTGTGGCCGTATCCCTGCTTGGGAGCATCGGGATCGAGGTACTCGGCCGTGGTGTACTGGGCATCGTGGATCAGCAGATTGGCACCGCGGGCAAAGGCGATGAGACGCGCGTCTCCCCCGACGTAACCTTCCGTGTCAGTGGCGAAGACCACGCTCTTACCCCCCGCCTCGATGCGGAAGACGTAAGTCCCCCCCTTGGGATGGGAATAGCTGCGCATCACTCGAATCTGCACGGCCCCGGCGTTATCCGGGACGCGGTCGTGGAAAACGTTGTACAAGACCGGATCGGACTCCCCCGGCCGAAGCAGGATGGCTTGCGACTCACGCAGACTGCGGATCACTTTCGTGCTTGGCATCTCCTCAAGCCGAAGGGGCGAGTACGGCGGCAGCATCGCCCGAGAGAGGGTATCCTCGAAGGCGCCATCCATTCCGGGAGGCCCAAAGATGTAGAGGATGCCCTTGCCCAGATGAGCCGGCAAGAAAAAGGGAAGCCCTTGAATGTGATCGTGATGCGTGTGACTGATGAGCAGAATCAGCTTCAAGGGACTGGCCGGGTGGTTCAGGGAATCTTCCTGCAACAGCTTCTTGCCGAGCGGGATAATCCCCGTGCCAGCGTCCAGAATGATGATTTGCCCATCGGCACGCACCTCCACACAAGGAGTGTTCCCACCGTAGTGAGCCGTCGACGGACCTGGCACGGGATAACTTCCCCTGACCCCCCAAAAACGGACCAATAGCTTTCCCGGGGTGGACATATCTCTTCTCCCGGCTGTTGCCTAACGCTTCCGCAGCAAATCACAGCGTCTCAATAGTACCAAAGATGCCGGGTAAAACCAAACTCAACTCTCCCGCCTCTTGCATTTGCCTTTTCGGGAGCGCAGGCCGAGGAGAGCTCTTTCGGCCAAGCTAGCTGGCAAATGAGACGCCTTCCCCGCTAGTAAGGATCGACTCGCGCGGGCTCGTCCGCCCCAGAAATCCCCGCTTTCGCCCTGCCAATAGGACGGGGGTAAGCCTTCGAGATCCTCATTCCCTTCGCCTGGAGGTGGAGCACATCCGATTCCCTCCCCCCTTGTCAAACCCGGAGGTCGGTCGGCTAACCCAGGAGCACGCGCAGACGATTGCGACGTGCTCCGTGCCGCAGCTTGACGAGGGCCCGATTCTTGAGCTGGCGCACGCGTTCGCGGCTGATTCCGAGGGCGTCCCCGATCTCCACCAGCGTGTAAGGTCGCTCGTAGCCGATCCCGAAGAACATCCTCACGATCTCGGCCTCCCTCGGTTCGAGAGTGCCGAGCACGTCGTCCAGTTCGCGGCGGAATTCCTCCTCGGGCGAGTCGTCGCTCGCGAGGTCTTCCGGAGCCGCAAGCCAGTCAATCGGCGCCATGTCCGAATCCACCCCGACTGGCTGCTCGAGAGATAGTTCGGAACCGGGATGGAACTGCGTCACCTCGGAATGCAGTTTTCTGACTGCGACATTCATGGCCTCGGCAATCTCGTCGATGCTGGGGTCACGCCCCAGCTCCTGCTTGAGGCGGTCACTCACCTTCGCCGCACGGCGGACTGCCCACACATGGTTGACCGGAATCCTGACGGTGCGATTGTACTTGGCCAGGGCCTGGAGGATGGACTGCCGAATCCACCACACGGCGTAGGAAATGAACTTCACGCCACGGGTTACGTCGTAGCGTCGGGCTGCTTCGAGGAGCCCCAAATTGCCTTCGTTGATGAGATCCGAGAGTGGCAGACCCGCATCCCGGTACTCGTTGGCGATCATCACGACGAAGCGCAGGTTCCCCTCCACCAGCCTCTGGAGGGCATCCACATCGCCACGTCGCGCGCGGAGGGCCAACTCCTTCTCCTGCTCCAAGCTCAGCAGCGGGCGCTTGTGGATGTCCTCAATGTACACCCGCAGAAACCGGCTCTCCCGATCCAATGCCGTCTTGCTGGGACGCATGTCTCCCTCCTTCGCCGGAAGCCCCACCTCACGCTGCGCGCGCCCCCACGCGCGATCGCTCCCCCGCGGCTCGTCCCGATGCACCCGCCTCCTCCGCAGCGCAGGCTCGCAGCCAGGCCAGGTGCTCGCGCTCCGTATTGGCCATCTCTTCAAACTTCGCGCGGAGCCATCCGGGCTGGATCAGCCGAGCTGCATCGTCGTAGAAAGTCGCCGCTCGCTCCTCATTCTCCACGGCCTGCTCCAGAAGGCTCCTACCGGCTTCGGGGCATAGCGCGATTTCCGCCAGTCTGCGCCGGCGATCCACGTTCAGGTACAGAATCCGGCGCCCAGTCAGTTCCTCATATCTTCGCTCGAAAAACTGCCGGTGACTGTGCTCCTCGCTGGAAATCTTCTCGAAGACCTCGCGCTGCCGCGCTGTCTCCGCACGCTCGAGGGCCGCTTCGCAGAATCGCTCGAGGTCCATCTCAACTTGGATGGCGTGCTTCAGAGCTTCCTCAGGTTCCAGATGCAGGATCTTGATCTTCGCCATAGACCCAGCACCTCCTCACCATGTCTTCTCCCGCGCCCCTCGCACTGCACTCAACAAACGCTCGGCGAGCTAACATTCCCGTGGCGCGGAATCGACGCCCCCAACTTCACGGCGGCATAACTCGGTGGCGAACCTTTGCCCTGTGAAAAGCTCTGCAATTTCAACAATTGAACCCACGTAAGGATCCCCGCGCCGTTCGATGCGAAGTGATCCAATGCACTTGCAAGGGGGATGGGGTTCCCGGTCTGCGCTCCGCCACAGCAAGGATTGCAGGATCCTGTGATTGAGAGCCGAGGAAACTCGACCTGGGCAGAGCAGGCCACACGACCACAGGAGAACTCAACCCTCAGCCCGCGGGCGCGAGACTTCCTGCGTGGCCGATGCTTTCTCCGGCGGATCGCTGGTCGAGGAAGACACCGGACACGGAGGACCGCCGACCATCTCCTCGACGTGTCTAGCTCCTGGGTTGGCGCTCGTTTCGGGAGAGCAATTACTCCCACTTTTCCGCTCTCACCAGCGGAAACAGACGCTCCACATCGGAGGGGAGGACATTCCCGGCAAGGGGTGTCTGCGTATTGGCCGTGCCGCAAGCTACCCCAAACCGCACTGCGTCGAGCATCCCCTTGCCTTGTAGGAGAGCGAAAACGATCCCGGCGGCAGCGGCATCTCCCGACCCGATCGGATTGACTGGCTGGACCTGCGGCGGATACAAACGAAAGCCCCCATCGGGAGTGAGGAGGTAAGCGGAATGTCCCCCGTCTGTGACGAAGACGTTTTCGGCCCCGGCCTCGTGCAGCCGATGCACTTGCTCCTCGAGGGGGAGTCCCGGGAAAACGGCCTCGAGCTCTTTGCGGTTCGGCTTCGCCAGCAAGGGTCGGCTTTCCGCAGCGCGGAGGAGCAACCTGCCGGGAGCATCGACCACGACGCGGAGGCCCGCTCTCTCAGCAAATGAAACGAGCTCGGCGTAGAAGGATTCGGGCGTGCCCGGCGGGCACGTCCCGGAGATCACCACCATGGAAGCTTCCGGGAGCAATCTGACGAAGGCTTCTCGAAAGGCGCAAACGTCCTCTTCCGTCAAGGGCTCGGCTTCTTCCACAACCTCCGTCTGTCGAGGAACTCCTTCCTCGATCAGGGTGATACAGACCCGTGTCGGCGAAGCTGTGCGCACCACCTCGGCGTCAATGCCTTCCCGAGCCAGAATTTGCACTAGTTCGTCCCCCACCGCCCCACCGACGAAGGTGAGCAATCTCGCCCGCTGACCCAGCTGGCCCAATACGCGTGCCACATTGGTCCCTTTCCCGCCGCCCGAGACGATCCGGTGCCTGGCGCGGTTCACCTCCCCCAGTCGGAGTTCGGGGAACCAGAGGGTCCTTTGCAGGGCCGGGTTCGGTCCGACGCACAGCACGAAGCTCATCGCTCTGATCCGGACAATTCAGGCCAAGCCCGTCCCTCGGGGGCACGGGGTTTCTCCTCGGCGTTCGGCTACCCCCTGGCTGCGGAAGCTTTCCACGCGGGGCCGAAGCGAGCCGCCATGCGGATGGCCTCCACCATCGAGGTCTCGTCGGCGCGGCCCGAACCAGCGAGGTCGAAGGCCGTGCCGTGATCGACGCTCGTCCGCAGAAACGGAAGACCCAACGTGAAACTGACGGTGCGATGGAAGTCGAGGGTCTTGGTAGCAATGTGACCCTGATCGTGGTACAGGGAAATCACCGCATCGTAGTTGCCTTCCTTCGCCAAGTGGAAGACGGAGTCCGCGGGGATGGGTCCGTCGACCTGGTAGCCTTCCGCACGCAGATCCTCGACGGCGGGCCGAATCTCCGTGATTTCCTCCTGCCCGAACATCCCTCCCTCGCCCGCGTGCGGATTGAGGGCCGCGACCGCTACGCGCGGCCGATCGAACCCCAGCCTCCTCAATTGCTCGATGCATTGCCGGGCGAAGGTGACGATCCCGTCTCGTCGAATGTACGACGGGATCTCGCGGAATGGGATGTGGCGGGTCAAGAAGAACACCCGTAGCTCGCCCGTTACGAAGAGGGTGAACACGGAGCCGGCCCCCGTGAGCTTCTGGAGCGCTTCGGTGTGATCCAGGTACGGGACACCGGCGCCCTTCAAGCTCTCTTTATTGATGGGAGCCGTTGCCAAGGCATCTGCTTTCCCCTCGAGGCACAATCTCACTGCCGTTTCCAGCGCCGCGAAGGCGGCTTTTCCCCCGGCCGCCGAAACCTTTCCCACCGGTGCCTCCTCGCCCCCGCTGCGGATGTCCAGGATCGCCGCACCATCTGCGGGCAAAGCGTCGGGTCGGGTCACGCGAGGCAAGCTGAGGCGGACGTTCACCCATCCCGCTGCCCGCTCCAATACCGCGGCATCGCCCACCGCGATCGGACGGCAGACCTGGTGCACCTCCGGATGGGCCAGCGCTTTGGCCACTACCTCCGGCCCCACCCCAGCGGGATCGCCGAGCGTCACTAAGACCACGGGTTTCTCAGACGCAGGCTTCATCCTTTCCGCTCCTTTCCGTACAGTGCCGGATTCGTAGAGGGGTCATTGTACAGCTTGAACTGGCGGTAGACGACCAGGCTCTTCCGGCCCAGCAAGAGATCCTGCCGGAGGGCATCGTAGGCATTCTCCAAGTGACAGCGCTGGGTCCGAAGGATTTCCAGACGCTTCCGGGCCGTCTGCCGGTGCTCCTCCGACACATCCTGCCGGTGGGCCTGCTCGTCCATGTGGTAGATCTTCAAGCTCCAAATCAGCAAACGATCGACGAGGGAGCCGATCGATTCGGCGGGGAAGTCCGGAAGGCCGCGGATCCCCTGCTCCTCGAGGATCCGCGAAAAGATCTCGTCCAGCCGCTCGATCAAGTTGTTCCGTTGCTGATTCAATCGGTCGATGCGGCGCTTCGTCTCTGCAATAACGGCATCCGGGACGTCCCTCCGCCGGGCTTCGTCTTCGCAGTGCCAAAGGTCGAAATGCGTCCGGTGCAGCTCGAACAGAACAAGCTCGAAGTCCTCGTTATTCGGCCGCCACGATGCCTCGGACCCCCCATGCCACGCGCTCGTCAGCTCGTCGGCGAAGGCGGAGACCTTGCGGCCCGTCGGTATCCACACCTGGGGGCCGAGAAGAACCGCCTCTACTCCCTCCAGCTCGGCTGTACCGGTCAGAGAGTTCGGCAACGGGAAGTCAAAGGCGAAGAGCCGCTTGCCACGGAAAAGCCGATCGAAGTCATCGCCCTCCGAAACGACCAGGACCGAGCTGAACAACCCCGTTGCCGCCAGGGTGGCTCGCGTCGCCTCGAGCCACTCCTGGCTACATTCCGGAGTGCGCCAGATTGCAACCGCCGGGCGGTAGCCCATTTGCCGGAGACGTTGGCAGGCGTGCAGGTCCGCGGGGCTCCAGCGCCAGAATTTTCCGATGAGGACAATCTCCCTTTCCTTGCGTACGGTCTGCGCAGGTGGAGTGTCTCTCCGCGTTTCAAGCATCTTGCGGCCAGCTGCGGTGACTCTTGATGAACTCGAGCGTCTCGTCCAAACTCCGAACGCCGCAGGTCGCCCCGACGGCGGTCACGCACAGGGCGCCAACGGCATTGGCCAAACGCGCCAGTTGTTCCAGCGGCCAGCCTTTCAGCCAGCCCATGAGGAAGCCAGCCACAAAAGCATCGCCCGCACCGGTCGTATCCACGACCTCCACCGGAAAGGCCGTCTCGCGGATCCAGGTCGAGCCGTCCGTGACCAGACAGCCTCTGTCTCCCATCTTGATCGCCACGACCCGAGGTCCGCGGTCCAGGAAAAAGCGGGCGATCTCCTCCGGGTCCTCCAGCCCGGTGATGGCCTTCGCCTCGTGTAACGCGGGCAGAAAAAGGTCGACGTAGGGTAGACAAGGCTCGACAATCGTCAGCCATCGTCCCATCGGGTCCCAGACAGTGTCCAGCGAGGTGGCCACGCCGAGCTCTCGGGCCCTTTGGAGAACCTGCGCCATGGGCTCGCCATCGAGAGCGGGCAGCAGGCCTACGCTGCCGATGTGGAGAATCCTCGCTCTCGCGATCAGATCGAAATCCACGTGCTCGAGACCGAGCAGTGCATTGGCGCCAAGACTGTGGATGAAGGTCCTCTCCCCGCCCGGACTCACGAGAACTACCGTGGCCGAGGTTCCCGCCGCCGAGGTCCGACGAACTCCGCGGCAGTCGGCGCGAGCGCGGCGGATCTCCTGCAGGACGAAATCGCCGAAGCCATCTTCTCCCACAAGGCCCATCATTGCGACCCGAGCTCCCAGGCGGGCCAACGCCAGCCCCGTATTCAGCGCACAACCTCCCGTGTGCATCTCGATCCGATCAACCAACTCCAACCTTCCTGGATCCGGCAGACGTCGGATCGGTTGGGCAAGCACGTCGGTGAGCATCAATCCCAGGCAAACCACGTCATACTCGGCCATTGCGCCTCCGCTCGCTTGTCGGATCAGGTCGGATTCTCAAGGATCATGCTCGCATTAGGATCCGCGCTCATTCCGGAGTTTCAACAGGGCTTCCCTATCAAGGATCCCCACCTGGATCGGGACCAACTTGGGGACGGGTTCGCCCGACAAGTACTTCGCCACCATCTGGATCGTGGTTCGGCCGATGTCTTTCGGATGCTGGACCACGTCAGCCTTCAGGGGGCTCCCACGAAGAATCGCTTCCTGGGCATCAGGGGTAGCGTCGTAGCCGACAAGGACGATGTCCCGACGTCCGGCCGCTTCGATCGCCGCCAATGCCCCCAGCGCCGTGTCATCGTTGATCCCGAACACACCTTTCAGATCCGGGTGTGCCTGGAGCATATCTTCCATCACTTGCATGGCGCGCTCCCGGACGGCGCCGCCGTCGGGCTTGGCGACGATCTGGATGCCTGGGTACTTGGCAATGGCCTCCTCGAATCCTTTCACCCGGTCGAGCACAGAGGTGGCTTCGGGGTGGTCGATGATCACCACCTTGCCCTGATATCCGATGGCTTTGGCCAGGTACTCACCGGCCAGGCGTCCCCCTGCCTCGTTATCCGAGGCCACGTGGCAGACCACCTCCCCACCCTGGCTGGCCACATCGGCGGTGAAGACGGGAATCCCCGCCCGGTTGGCATCCTCCACGGAACGGCCGATGCTGGCCGAATTCACGGGGCAGATGACAATGGCATCCACCCTGCGGGTGATGAAATCCTCAACCTGGGATGCTTGGCGATTGGGATCGAAATCGGCCGAGGTGATGATGAGCTCCAACCCCTGCTTTTTCGCCTCTTCGACTAAGGCTTCCTCCAGATCGCGATAGAAGACGTGCTCGCGCGTCAGGAGGCTTACACCGATGCGGCGGGGCCGCTGCCCCTTCTCTTGTCGACCTCCGCAGCCGAGGAGCAAAACCGCCAGCAGGACCGCGGTCATCGCTCGCGTTGCTGCTCTTCCCATCGTCTTCCTCCTGGCCAGACCGAGCCAATTGAGTTCATACCCGCGCCAAGTTAACCAACCGCCGAAGAGCAATGCAAGCCGATTCTTGACACAGCCGGTGGTTTCTCGCGCAATCGAGTCCACCCTTCGCAGCCGGCGCCTTTGCCTTGCAATCTGGGCACCGGCTCCATCGGTCTCCCCGCCCGAGGCCAATCCGATCCGCCGCGCCCGTCTAACGCATCCAGAGCATCCGCCCGACGACACGACGCCCCGCTACTTCTACCGCGCACAGGTAAACCCCGGAAGCCACTCGGTAGCCGGCCGCGTCGCGCCCGTCCCAGTCGAATTGGTTCCACCCGGGGAAACTGGGCAGCAGCTTGTCCAGCACCACCCGCCCGCGGAGGTCGAACAGACGGAGGTGGACGGGATTTGCTCCGTCGCTCCGCCATGCAACTCGGACCAATTGAGCCCCCGGGATGCGAGAAACGGACAGCTCGACCGGGCTCCCTCCAGCCGACGTCGTTCGAGCCTGGACGCCGGTGGGCCGGGATGCGATCCTCACCGTGTCGGCCACAACGCTGCGACCGCCGCTGGCGTCCAAAGCCTCGACGCAGATCCGGTACGTACCGGGAGGAAGCTGATCGCAAGGCAAGGCGCAATCGGCATCGCTGAGCTCGAGAAGCGAGTCCCCGTCGGAGTTGCTGACAATGTGGTAGAAGGTGCGCTGCCCGTAATCCCCGCGGCTCGCCAACTCGCCGGAAATGCTGTACAGCACCCGCACCATGTCGGGAGTGCCGGTGTAGCCCGGCAAGGGGTGTGACAAGCGTGCCGACAGCACTGGCCCCCAAACCGGCCATCCTCCCGGCAGCGACTCAATCCAATAGCGAAGCTCGTAGATGGAGCACGCCCACAGGTCCGAACCTACGTAGTCTGAAACCCGGACGATCACATCCACATCCCCGAAGAGGCTGTCCGGGGAAAGAGGGTCGCCGGAATAGTTCTCGCGGTAGAAGAAGTATCCGGGTCGTCCGGCCGCTCCCACCGGCTCAAAGCGAGGGGCGGTCGAATCCGCGAGAGGGCGAATCACCTCGAGGGGATTGAACCGAGCTTCCCAGTCGGGAGTCCAGATGTTCCCACCCTGGCGGACCTTCACGAAATGCAGGTGGTGAAACCCGGCTACCGGCCACGGGACGATCTCCCCCAGGTAGTCCCCGGCGCGGACCGTGTCGCCCACGTCGAAGGCAATGGATTCCTTGACCAGGTGCGCGTACAGCCAGCCTTCCGTCGTGTCCTCGCCGGCCGACTCGCCCACGGCAATCCGCCAGTGATACTGACCAGATATGGTAAGCACGGCCCTCACCACTCCGTCCGCTACCGCAAACACCGGCTCGTGAGGCTGGGCTAGGATATCTACCCCGGGATGCAAATACGGTTCGCCACCGTAGTTCTGGTATTCTTCGTAGCTATTGCCAATGGGCCGAGCCTGGTCGAAAGGCCAGAGAGGCCACGGGATCGTCCCCTGCCGGTCCACGAATGAAAGACCCCCGCCGCGCATCTTGGCCAACACCGGTAGATCCACCCTCTCGAACCGAGGCGGCTCCACCAATTCCCCACGTTGGTTCAGGAGAAAGAACTTTCGGCCCGGAGCCTCCGGAGGACTCTCCCAGGCGCTCAACACGAGCCGGTCATCCTGCACTTCGATACGAAGAAACCGTTCATTTTGGCCGCAACCTCTCCGCCAAAGGACCCGGCCGCGCTCATCGACCGCGGAAACGACGCGCGATTGCAGAAGCACAAAATGGTTCAGCGCAGGGATCCAGACGGCGTCGCGAAGGCATTGCTCGGACCCATCCGCATCGAGACGCAATCTGAGCTTTCCACCCCTCCACAGCTCCACCGTCTCCCCGCGGAGGAGCAAAATGGCCCCGTCCGCAGCGATCCGCAGTCGGTCGGCGGCCGGCAGAACCTGGCATTCCATCCTCCGAGCATCGAGGACTTGGGTACGACTCAGCTCGGCAACGGCAAAGATTCTCCCATCCTCGCTCAAGGCTGCCCAGCGAATTGGCTCCACGGCTGTGCTGAGACGTTTGCGGCCCAGAGAATCGTACAGACAGGCCGTAGCTCGTGTCCCGCTCAGCGGGTAGCTCACAACGGCAAGCCAGCCATTGTCGGACAGGTAAAGGCCGGAGCCGAGCGCCTCAGGCACCCGGTAGCGGAGCACACCATTCACATAGACCTCGGAACCCACCACTTGAAAGTCGTCCGAACCCAAAGGCTCCGCCTGGCCACACAGGACCCACCTCCCCGAAGGCGAGTGGGCAAGCTGCCTTGCGCCAGGTTCGGGGAATTTCCCACCGAGTGCGCCCGAACCGCTCGGAGTCACGGCCCGCGCCTGAGAATACGACGCGAAGATCCACGAGCCAAGCAGTAGCACCATTCGAAAGTCGCTTCTCACGCCCATCCCCAACTTGGAAGACATCGCGCACCACTCCGCAAACATACAACGATGCTCGACAACAGGCAACTGTTCTCGGGGACAGGCTGGTGTGTGAGGGGGCGGTTCCGATATTGCGATTCAGGGCGAGATGTTGTAGTTTCCCAAGGCAGCGGAACCATCTCTTCCATTTTCGATGGCGAAGGAAGGAATGGGAACAGTGCAATCCGTAGCGCCCCGTCTTTCAGTCCCTAGCTCGGCTGGCGAAAGCCCCGAGGATCCGTCCGGGCTGCGGCGCGAGGAGCTCTTGCGCAGCGCCTGGGAGGAACTTTTGGATCGCCAAGGACTGCTGACCACCCATGCGGAGCACCGCCAATCGGTCTGGCGGAGCCTTTCTGAGTGGCTGCGTTCTGGCAAGCCGGGCACGCTCCCGGAACAGATCCCGCTCCACGAAGCGCTCTCCGCTGTTCTCGCGTTCCGCAAAGTCCTCGAAGAGACCCTGAAGGATACCGAGGAAAGCCGACGAGACGAGCTCCTCCGGTCGGTCGATGCGCTCTATTGCGCATGGGTTCAGCCCGTCTGCGGCCGCGCGGACGCGAACGTGGACGAATTCCTGGACGAGTGGCTGGACTTCGCGGACGTCGGCCATTTTTGCCTGGACACGGAAGGTCGAGTCGTGTTCTGGGGCCGCTCGATGGAACGGCTCTACAGCATCCCCGCCTCGGAGATCCTGGGCAGGAAGTTGTTCGACGCTTTTCCTGCATTCCACCAAGAGCCGGAATTCCGCGAGCTTCTGGAGAAGGCCGCCGAGCAGCGCGCACCCCAGCAGGCTCAACGCCTCCGTCATCGGAGTCAGAAGAAGGGCCTCCGGTATCTGAACGTCCGGGTGGCACCGATCGGCGACGGCGGGGGAAAGATCTCGGGCTTCCGGGTCTTGGTCCACGACGTGACGGAGAGGCAGCAAAGCGAAGAGACACTGGATCGCTACCGCAAGTACGTTCAAACCATTCTGCAGGATGCGGCAGATGCCATCATCGTACTGGATGAGAATGACCGCATCGTGATGTGGAACCGCGGGGCCGAGGCGCTGTACGGCTGGAAGGCCGAGGAAGTATTGGGGAAGCCCATCACCATCATCGTCCCGAACGATCCCCGCTCCCAACGAGAGATTGAGTGGATCAGCAAGGAGGTCCAGAAGAAGGGGTACGTCCGGAACTGGGAGGCGGAACGGATCACCCGCGACGGAAGGAAGGTGCTCATCAACCTGACGCGGACAGCCATCTATGATTCCGACGGACGGTTCGTCGGTAGCTCGATCATCGCCCGCGACGTCTCCGAGCAGCGGCGGATCGAACAGCAGCTGATTCAGTCCGAAAAGCTTTCCGCCGTGGGTCAGCTTGCAGCTGGGATCGCACACGAAATTGGATCTCCGCTCACCGCGATTTCGTCACTTGCCCAGGTGCTCATCGAGCGCTCCGACGACGAGTTTTTCCGGGAACGATTGAGCCTGATCCGGAAAGAGGTGGACCGGATCGCTCGGATCGTGCGCGAGCTGGTGGACTTCTCCCGCCCCGTCGCTCAGACCGTCGAGAGGCTGAGTCCCAATAGCCTGGTCGAGGAGGCCGTTCGTATCGTCGGCTACGACCGCCGTCTCAAGCACAAGCAAATCCATCTTGAGCTTCAACCCGACGTGCACCCCGTCGAGGGAGGATACGATCAGCTGCTTCAGGTGCTGGTGAACCTGCTTCTGAACGCGGCCGATGCCATCGAGTCGGTCCCAAATGGACAGGTCTGGGTGCGTACCGAAAACCGCGGCGACGAAGTCCTGATCAGCGTTCGGGACAACGGGGTCGGGATCCCGCCGGAGAACCTCCCCCACATTTTCGACCCGTTCTTCACAACGAAGAAGCCCGGCAAAGGGACAGGCCTCGGGCTGTGGGTCTGCCTCAATGTCATCCGCAACCTGAACGGCCGGATCGAAGTGGAAAGCGAGCCCGGGAAAGGTGCCACGTTTCGAGTTTTCCTGCCCAAATGCCCCTTGCCGGAGGGACGGACGGTCAAGGAACTGCGCGGGTGAACCGGAAGCACCTCCAAAGCGCCCGGAGTCCCTTTGTCCGACGGATGCATCGAGGAGGATACGGACATGGAGCAAGACTCCGTCGACATCCTTGTGCGCGTGGAGCCCGGATGCGAAGATTTGCCGCTCCCCCAATACCAGAGCGAACTGGCTGCCGGCATGGATCTCTGCGCAGCGGTGGCGGAGCCGATGGTGATCCCTCCCGGGGAGAGAGCCCTGATTCCGACGGGCATCTACATCGCGCTGCCCCCAGGGTTCGAGGCTCAGGTCCGCCCGCGGAGCGGTCTGGCACTTCAGCACGGGATCATCATCCCCAATAGTCCAGGGACGGTCGACCCCGATTACCGGGGGATGGTGAAAGTGATCCTCATGAACCTGGGGCGGGAACCGTTCGTCGTCCGTCGCGGGGATCGCATCGCTCAGCTGGTGATAAGCCGGGTAATCCGCGCGCGGTGGCAACGCGCTGATGTTCTCCCGCAGAGCGCACGGGATGCCGGCGGCTTCGGCTCTACCGGCCTGAACTGACACGGATCCCCCAACCTGCCGCGGACCCCCGTCTTGTGAGTCCTCGCACAGTGGGCATGGGGTTTCCGCTGTCACTTCTAACCTGGGTGGCGCATCCAACTGGTCGAAATCCGGGAGAAACGAATGCAGCGCACAAGGTTTCCCGCGGAAGGAAGCGCGCGGTTGGAGCGAAGCAGTCGATATCAGGAAATCCAGCCGGAACAACTGATCCACTGGGCGACTGTACCGAAAGGGGCGGTGGTTCTCGATGTGGGCTGCGGGAGCGGCTTCTTCACCCGGGCCGCTGCGGTGATCGCCGGGGAAACGGGGAGAGTGATCGGCCTCGACGTGAACTGGGAAATGCTGCGGCAGGCCGCCCGGCTCACACGGGAGCGGCAAGTTCTTTGGGTGCAAAGCGAGGACCACAGCTTCCCGCTCGCTACCAATTCGGTGGATGCTGTGGTCCTGGGCTTCGTGCTTCATGAGGTCCAGGAACCCCGGCCCTTCCTGTCGGAAGTGCGGAGAGTGCTAAGGGATGGCGGGAAGCTTCTCGTCGTGGAGTGGGCCAAGCGCGAGGAAGACCGTGGGCCGGCGGTCCAGGAACGCATTTCCGAGAAAGAGCTCCGACGTCTGCTGGCAGAGCAGGGCTTTGCGACGGGATCGGTACGCGCAGTTGGTCAATCCTACTATGCGGCGATCGCGGAGAAAATCGCGATCCGCTGCTGCGGTTTCGTCTCTCCGGCTCCGAGAATGCAAAGGTGACGGTCGTGTCCGAGTGGCTTAAGATCCTTCTGTTCTTGCTCCTATACGTGCTCCTCATGGCGGTGGTGCTCCCCAAGTTGGGGGTCAGCACCTGAATGGCTTCGGCATGCCGTCTCCCGGAGGGAGACGCGAAGGAGGATTCGGCGCTGGAAGAGCGCCCTGCTGAGGACAAGTCCGAGGCGCAAAGCAGACACAGCGCCCGGCAACATGGCCATTGACTCCGCGGAAACCAAGCTGTGCGGGACGGAGGAGGTTGAATGCCCATCTACGAGTACCGTTGTCCTGATTGCGGCGAGGTCTTCGAGCTATTTCTGCGCTCTCACAGCTCGACGGAGCCGATTCGGTGTCCGAGATGCGGGAGCACAGCTCCGGAGCGGATCTTGAGTCGCTTCTCCGCGGCTGCAGGATCCGCTTCTGCCGCCACGGGCTCCGGGGGCTGTGCTTCCACTGGGTTTTCCTGAGGTATCTGAGGCCGACGTGGTCGGCCAGCACGAACTGAATCTGCAGAGGGAACGGGAGGTGATGCCAATGGCGTTGTTGAGCGAACGCGACCGAAAGGCCATTCGCGACCGGCTCGCCGGGATGACCAACCCTGTAAAGCTCGTTCATTTCACCCAAGAGCTCGAGTGCCAGTTTTGCCGCGAGACGCGCATGCTTCTCGAGGAGCTCGCCGAGCTTTCGGACCTCATCAAACTCGAGAAGTACAACTTCGTGACCAACAAGGAGATCGCCGAGCAGTATCGCATTGACAAGATCCCGGCAACGGTCGTCATGTCGGAGCAGAAGGACTACGGAATCCGCTTCTACGGGATCCCGTCGGGCTACGAATTCGCCTCGCTGCTGGAAGACATTCTGATGGTATCGAACGGCGAGTCGGGTCTCCAGCCTGACACGAAGAAGGCGCTGGCAACCATCACCCAGCCCGTTCACATTCAGGTCTTCGTGACCCCCACGTGTCCGTACTGCCCGATGGCCGTGCGACTGGCGCATCAGATGGCCTTTGAGTCCGACCTGATCACGGGCGACATGGTGGAGGTCACGGAATTCCCCCATCTTGGCCACAAGTATCGCGTGATGGGGGTACCGCGCTCGGTGATGAACGAGAAGGTAATCCTCGAAGGCGCCGTCCCGGAACGTACATTCCTCCAGAAAGTGCTCGAAGCTGCACGTTCCACGACGCCAGCAACTCTCTGAACCACGACAACTTCCCCCGGCGTCTGAGTCCCAGCTCGACGCCGGGGTCCCGTCCGGCGCAGTGTCACGCCTCCGTTTCCCCGGCGAACGATCGCCTTCGAACCTCCTCCTCAAGAGAGTTTCGAACTGCTCCCGCCGTTTGTCAGGCCAGCTTCGATTCCCTTTGTTTTCGACTGGAATGGACTAAATTAGTCCGATGTCCAACAGGCACATGACGCCGAAACAGGAAAGCCAGCGGGAGGGCACGATGTCCAGAGGAACCGTAGTGTGTGCGCTTCTTGTTTCGACGCTTTTGGCGGTGGCAGAGCGCGCGGCCGGGAAGCCGGGTGACGTCATTGCCCGGCACGCTTCCCCGGGCCCGTGCGTCACGGCGCTCGCTTTCGACGGGAAGCAGCTCTGGGTCGCCGACCGCAAGACAAGACTCTTGTACCGCTACGACCCGGCGAACCAGCAAGTCACGCAGGAGCTCCAGACACCCGGCTTCTGGCCCACCGGCTTGGCATGGGACGGCCAAGCCCTGTGGTGCGTCGATCAGAAGGATAACCGGATCTACCGGATTGATCCCTCCACAGGCACGGTGCTAAAGGTCATTGAATCTCCAGCCCGATCCCCGCACGGGCTGACGTGGGACGGAAAGTACCTGTGGCTTGGCGACGAGGGCGCGGATCAGATCCTTCAGATCAGCACCGACGATGGCACCACCATCCGCGATTTCCCTGCCCCCTCCGGAAACCCGCAGGGATTGGCCTTCGATGGCACCTACCTTTGGATCTCCGACCGCATGGCGGATGAGATCTACCTCACCACCCTGGACGGCGAAGTCCTCTTCGTCCTGCGCACCCCGGGACCGTACGCTACAGGTCTCGCCTTCGACGGCAGGCACCTCTGGTGCTCTGACTATCAGACCGACTCCCTGTACCAAATCGTCGTGGACGACCGCGAGACCTACGCCCGCTCCAACCCCCGTGAGGCCATCATTCAGATCACCCATGAGGTCCGCAACCCCGGGTCGGGCAGAGTGCAGCGGCTGGATGTGTACTTCGCCCTGCCGGAGAACCGGGAAAGCCAAGTGATCCACAACCCACCGGAATTCGAGCCTCCCCCGCGCGAATTCGTGACCGATCGATGGGGCCAGCGATTTGCCCATTTCGTTTACGAGAACGTTGCCCCGAGCCAGACGGTGCGGAGTGTCACGAAGGTCCAAGCTACGGTCTACGAGGTCACCTTTTTTGTTCGACCGGACAAGGTCGGTCCGCTCACCGCGATCCCCGCGGACGTCAAACAGCGCTACCTTCAGGACGGGGAAAAGTACATGATTCAGCACCCCACAATCCAGCGCGCGGTGAAGGAAGCGGTGGGCGACGAGAAGAATCCCTACTGGATCGCCAGGAAGATCTACCGTTACCTCATGGACAAGATGTACTACGAGCTGGCAGGTGGCTGGAACGTGGCTCCAAAGGTGCTCGAGCGGGGCAACGGGTCGTGCTCCGAATACAGCTTCGTCTACATTGCGATGGCCCGGGCAGCGGGCCTCCCCGCCCGCTACGTGGGCAGTGTGGTGGTCCGAGGCGACGATGCCTCCCTCGATGACGTTTTCCACCGCTGGGTCGAGGTCTATTTGCCGAACTACGGCTGGATCCCCGTGGACCCGAGCGGCGGCGACCAGCCCAGCCGACGAATGCAGGCCCTCTTCTTCGGGCATTTAGCCAACCGCTTCCTGATCACTACCCAAAGCGGAGGTGGCTCGGAGTTCCTCGGCTGGACTTACAACGTCGCCGAACAGCTGGTCACGGATCCCAAGACGTACCCGGTCATCGAAACCTACGCCGAGTGGGAACCGGCTCGTAAGGAATGATCGCGCTGCGTGGATCTCCGCTCGGGCTCGGCACTCCGATCCGAGGGGAGGCCTATTGCTGAGCCCACCGCGTGCCCGCGCGTGGGAGAAGGTTCGGCGCGCGGGCCAAGCCGCAGCCATCGCCGGGGGATGTCCAACCGCTCGGGCGAGGGGAAGTAGGTATCCTCCCCCGGGAGGTCCACGAGGGGATGAGCTACAGGAAGGGGGTGGAAAGGCACGGCGTGGTCGCCGACATTCGCGCTGACTTCAACCGCAAAGGGACGAGCCGGATGTTGGACTGGCTTCTTCGATTGGACGAGCGGGGATTTGTTTTACTGAACTCGCGCCTGCATTGCGGCCTTCTGGACGCCATCATGCCTGCGATCACCACCTTGAGCAACTGGATCCTGCCCCTCGGGCTTCTGTTGCTGGCAGCCATCTGCTTCGGGGGTGCGCGGGGACGCTGGGCCGTGGGGCTTGCCCTCCTCGCCGTTGCCCTTTCCGATCAGCTCAGCAGCAGCCTCCTCAAGAATCTCGTCGCACGCACTCGCCCTTGCCACGTGGTGGATCCAGTCCGACTCCTGGTCGGGTGCAGCGGATCGTTCTCCTTTCCGTCTTCCCACGCCGCGAACATCGCCTGCGCTGCAACCGTCTTCGCTGGGATTTTTCCGCGTTTGATACCTGTCCTGGCCGTGCTCGCCTTCTTGATCGGATACTCGAGGGTGTACGTGGGGGTTCATTATCCTTTCGACGTGCTGGCCGGTTGGACCCTCGGGTTGCTCGTGGGCGGGGCCATTGTGCGGCTGTACCATGCTGCCTCGGAAAAGCCGTCCTTCTCTTTCCGGAGGAACCGGTCGAGGAGGTCTACCTCGAGCGAGGTGTAGGTGCAAGCCCGTCCGATTCGGGCTGCAGGACACTGTTGTCGGGCGAGACTACAGGTACAGGTCGCGCTCGCCGTTGCGGATCTTCGCGAGCAGCTCCTCGGTGCGGGCCCGGAGTTTCGGGTTCGGCAGGGAATTCAAGTGTTGCTGGATCGCTTTCCAGCCAACCTCGCGGGTTCGATGGGAGGCGTAGTCTTCCAAGTACTCGGCAAACGTCAGAATGGCGTTGGGGGCGCAGAATTGCTGGATCAACCCGGGCTTGGCAAGGTCCATGAAGTCCTGGCCCGTCCGCCCGAGGCGGTAGCATGCCGTGCAGAAGCTCGGGATGTATCCCATTTGGGAGATTTCGTAGATGACCTCGTCCAAGCTCCGATGGTCTCCCAGCGAGAATTGGGAACCCTCGGGAGCCGAATCGTCGCTCGCCTTCCGGTAGGCACCTGGCGCCGTACGAGAGCCCGCTGAGATTTGCGATACACCGAGGGCGAACAGCTCGTTCCGCAATTCCGCGCGCTCCCTCGTGGAGAGGATGATCCCCGTGTATGGCACCGCAAGCCGGAGGACCGCCACCAGCTTCTTGAAGTCGCGGTCTGAGACCGGATACGGTACCTTCTCCGCGAGCGGGGCATTCTCAGCGGGCTCGATGCGCGGCACAGAAATCGTGTGCGGACCCACCCCGTATTCGCGCTCGAGATACTGGGCGTGCATCAGCGTGGCCAGTACCTCGAAGCGATAATCGTAGAGTCCGTACAGCACCCCCATCCCCACGTCATCGATGCCGGCCTCCTGGGCGCGGCACATCGCGGTGAGGTGCCAGGCGTAATTGGCCTTCGGACCCGGCGGATGAGCCCGCTTGTACGTCTCCCGATGGTAAGTTTCCTGGAATAACTGGTACGTGCCGATCCGGGCTTCCTTGAGCCGGCGGAATTCCTCGGTCGTCATTGCGGCGGCATTGACGTTGAGGCGCCGGATCTCCCCCCTCCCGTTTCGGGTGTCGTACACCGTCTCGATCGCGCGCACGAGGTAATCGATCCCCGTCTTGCGCGGGTTCTCCGAGGAAACCAAGAGCAGACGCTTGTGCCCCTTAGCCTCGAGGGTCAGCACCTCTTCCCGGATCTCGTCGAAGTCCAACGTCCGCCGCGGAAGAGAGCGGTTGTCTCTGCGAAAGGCGCAGTAGAGGCAATTGTTGACGCACTCGTTCGACACGTAGAGGGGCGCGAACAACACGAGGCGCTTTCCGTAGATCGCCTCCTTGATTTCCCTCGCCTTCGCGAAGATCCTCTCGAGGGCGTCGTCGTCCGTCACATTCAGCAGGCGAGCGGTGTCTTCCAGCGAAAGCCCTTTCAGTTCGCCGGCCTTCGCCAGGATCTCCTCCACTTCGCTTAGCTCGGGGACCCGGGTCGAGGCAAGAATGGCGTGGATGCGTTCCTCGTCAATGATGCGCTCGGCCTCCTTCTCCCAGTCCCTTTCCATCCGTAAACCTCCTCGTGAGGGCCCGCTCGGCCTCCGCTCCTTCCGGAGCCTTTCGAGCCCGCAGGGCGGTTGCTCAGCTTTCCACCGCCAGCCGGAGCAAACCTCAGCCCTCGCCGCCGCTCGTCCCGCCGCCGAATCCCTTTTCATCCGTAGACTGGCTTCGGCGTGTAGTGGGTATGCAAGAGCTCGTGAGCCTTGTGGCTATTGGGTTTACCGAGAAACTCCCGGTACAGTTCCTGGATCACCGGATTCTCATGGGATTTCCGCAGAGGCAGAAGACGATCGGCCTCGTAGAGGGCCTGGGTCCGCTTCTGACGGATCTCCGGCGTGGTCGGGTAGGGTTGCCCGCCCCCACTCAGGCAACCTCCCGGGCAAGCCATGATCTCGATGAAGTGGTAGTCCGCCTGCCCGGATACGATCTTGTCCATGAGCTTGCGGGCATTGGCGAGCCCATGAGCCACTGCCGCGCGCACCCGCAGCCCATCCAGTTCGATCTCGGCTTCCCGGATGCCTTCCATTCCGCGCACGGGCAGGATGTCGATCTTCTCGAGCTTCTTGCCCGTGACCACTTCGTACACGGTCCGGAAAGCGGCCTCCATCACCCCTCCAGTGACCCCGAAAATGACCCCGGCACCCGTGGAGACGCCGAGGGGCAAATCATAATCCTCCGGTTCGAGCTTCGAGAGGTCGATGCCCGCCTCTTTCATCATGCGAGCGGCTTCCCGAGTCGTGAGCACCGCATCCACGTCCTGGTAGCCGCTGTCTTTCATCTCCGGCCGCGCCGCTTCTGCCTTCTTGGCCGTGCAAGGCATCACCGAGACTACGAAGATCTTGCTCGGGTCGATGCCGGCCTTTTGGGCATAGTAAGTCTTGGCCAGCGCCCCGAACATCTGCTGGGGCGACTTGCAGGAGGAAAGATGCGGCAGAAGATCCGGGTAAAAGTGCTCGATGAAATTGATCCACCCCGGACTGCAGGAGGTGAGCATCGGGAGGACGCCGCCGTCTCTCAGCCGGCCGATGAGCTCGTGCCCCTCCTCCATGATGGTCAAATCAGCGGTGAAATCGGTATCGAAGACCTTGTCGAACCCCAGCCGACGGAGCGCCGCCACCATCTGCCCCGTCACGAGGGTTCCGGGCGGAAGACCGAACTCCTCGCCGATCGCAGCCCGTACGGCCGGCGCCGTCTGGACGACAACGTGGATCTCCGGATCTTGCAGCGCCCGCCAAACTCGCTCCACATGGCTAACCTCGAAGAGAGCGCCGACCGGACAGCGATCCACGCATTGGCCGCAGTAGACGCAACCTACCTCACTCAGCGCGCGACTGAACGGCGTGTCGATCCAAGCGTCGTAGCCACGGCCCTGCACCGCGATGGCCCCGACAGACTGTATCACCTCGCAAACCTGCACACAACGTCGGCAGAGCACGCACTTCGACGGGTCTCTGCCCACGGCCCCGGAGGAAACGTCCGGGCTGCCCGGTCGCTGCCGGTACGGAAAAGAGATCTCTCCCACGTGAATCCGAGAGGCCAACGCCTGCAACTCGCAGGTCCCATTCCGGACGCACTCGTTGCATTTCTGCGGGTGCCGAGAGAGGATCAGTTCCAGGGCGGTTTGACGCGCCTCCCGAATGGCGGGAGAAATGGTGCGGATGCGCATCCCGTCCCGTACGTTCGTGTTACACGCCGTCTTGAGAAGAGGTTCGCCCTCCACCTCGACCACACAAATGCGACACGCACCAATGGCCGGAAGGTCCGGATGGTAGCAGAGCGTCGGGATCTCCTTCTTGGCCAGCTTGGCGGCTTCGAGAATCGTGGCATTGTCCGGAACTTCCACCTGAATCCCGTCGACGATGACCGTAGCCATGTTCTCCCCTTATGCTTTGTTGCCTTTTCCAGTCAGAACAAGTTGTACGTGAGTCCGATGGCCAACTGCTGCTTGAGCTGGGTGCGAAGGCTGACGTCCTTGTCGTACAGCACGTTGACCGTGAGGTTCACGGCCACGTACTTCGCCACTTGGGCAGTGACCACATTGTCCCATTGAACATCCACCTCGTCGATATGATCGAACGTGGAGAAAAGCCGGAGCCGACCGTCGTACATGAGCGCCCTGCCGAGCTTGAGCCGGCAAGTCGATGTGGACTGAATACCCGCCTCGACCTTCTGGCGTTCGACCTTGGCGGTCTTTGGATTATCCGAGTAGGTCGTATACCTTCGCGTGAGGGTTTCCTGAAACCCCACGCCGATCCGGCTGCGAAACCCCGATCCCGTGGCCAGATTTGCACCCAGCGTCTGGTTCAGGTACAGGGGATCGCGGAAGGCCGAGCGCGGCTGCGGCGGTTTCTTCCGGTAGTCGTAGCCCGTGGCGAATTGGGTTCGCAAGCCAGCCCCAAGGAACGGATTGACGGCATCGGAAAGACGGTAACTGAAGGTACCGTCCATGTCGATCTGGTCGGTGCTGTTGCGTAGCTGGCCGTTGCCGAACTTCGTCTGGCCGAAGGCGAACTTGCCCACGAATTGCCAGCTCGCCCGCGTCTTCTTCAGCTCCAAGTCGGCGTTCACCTGAGCCACGTACGAGAGAGCATTCTCCCCGCCGGCCGCCCAGTCCTTGTATTGGAGCTGCGTAACGTTCAACGCGGCGACGACGGACCGCTTTGAGGAACTGCTCGGAGGACTGTCGGACTCGGCCGCCGCGTTCGTCGCTGCACCAGCCAATAGAAGGATCAGCCACGCCGTGATGGCGCGCTCCCGAGTCATTCCCTTCCCTCGCCAGCACCGTCCTTCGCTGCAAGTCCAGGCCCACAGACCCGCTGAGTCTAACCCGGCTTGGCCCTTCTCTCTCAAGCGGCCTTCTGCGCATTCATCGGGCAAACGCCGCTACGGCAGTAGTGGGCCTCGGCGTGCTCCCGGAAGATCTCCTCAAACCGGTCGAGGGCGCCGAGGATCGGAGTGGGCGCTGCTTGCCCGAGCCCGCAGAAAGCGGCCCGCTTCATGTTCACCGCCAGACGTCGGATGAGATCGATGTCCCGAGCTTCCGCCTGGCCCGAGGTCAGTCGATTCAGGAGCTCGAGCAGTCGGCCGGTCCCCTCGCGGCAGAGCGTGCACTTCCCGCAGGACTCGTGGTTGAAGAACTCCACAAAATTCTGCACCAGGTCGACCACGCAATTCGAGTCATCCACCACGAGGAGTGCGCCCGAACCGAGGCCGGAGCCAACCTGCCGCAGCGTGTCGTAGGCCATGGGCACGTCCAGCTCGCCGGCGGCCAGGATGCCGCCCGTGGTTCCTCCCGTCTGAGCGAAAAGGAAATTGCGCCCCTTCGGTATGCCGCGCCCGATGTCGAAGATCACCTCGCGAAGCGTGATCCCCATCGGAACCTCGATCAGGCCTGGCAAAACGACATTACCAACGAGGGTGAAGACCTTCGTCCCCGGGCAAGTGGGGGTACCGAAGCTGCGGTACCAGGCTGCCCCATTCTTGACGATGAGCGGGATGTTGGCCAGCGTCTCCACGTTATTGACCACCGTCGGCATTCCCCACAAGCCCGCCTGGGGCGGGAAGGGCGGCTTGTTGCGCGGCTCACCCCTCTTCCCCTCCATCGACTCTAGGAGCGCAGTCTCCTCGCCGCAGATGTAAGCGCCTGCGCCCTCCCGGACTTCCACATCGAAAGAGAATCCCGAGCCCAAGATGTTGTCCCCGAGGAGGCCCTTGCTGCGAGCCTGATCGATGGCCTTGCGCATCCGAGCGATGGACATCCGGTATTCGCCCCGGACGTAGACATAACCTTTGGTGGCGCCCACAGCGTAGCCGGCCAGGAGCATTCCCTCCAACACGCTATGAGGGTCTCCCTCCAAGATGAGCCGGTCTTTGAAGGTCCCGGGTTCCCCTTCATCGGCATTGCAGACGATGTACTTCTGCGGGGCTTTCTCCCGCGCGGCGAAACTCCACTTGACCCCCGTCGGGAATCCCGCTCCTCCTCGTCCCTGGATTCCCGATTCCTTGACCGTCTCCAGCACCTGTTGCGGAGTCATGGAAGTCAAAGCGCGAGCCGCCGCCTCATAACCTTCATTGGCGATGTAGTCTTCGACATTCTCGGGGTCGATCAATCCCACATTCCGCAAAACGAGGCGGACCTGCTTCTCCGCTCGGTACACCTGCGGGTGGAACGGGGGAATCTTGATATCCCGAACGACCAGTCTTTCCACCACCCGACCGCCCTGCAGGTGTTCCTGAACGATCTGGGGAACGTCATCGGGGGTCAGATCTCCGTAGACCACTCCGTCCGGGTAGATGATCAAGAGTACGCCGTGCTCGTGGTGCCCGATGGTGCCAGTTTCCACCACGCGCACTCGGTCCGCAAGTTTGGAGAGGGCCAGGGCTTTCTCGAGAGCATTCTTCACCCGCTCCGCACCCTTGGCGAGGGTGTAGGGATCCATCGGGATGAGGAGATGGCGACTGGGATTACGCATGTTCGCTCCTTTCCCTTGCACGATAGTCCTCAAGGATCGCAATGGCCTTCTGGGGAGTCAGGTTGCCGTACAAGTCCTCTCCGATCATCATTGTCGGAGCCACGGCACAGAGTCCGAGACAGCTGGTTAACTCCAGAGTGAAGAGGCCATCCTTCGTCGTTTCCCCTGGCTCCACGCCGAGGTAGCTGACGATGGCTTCTAGCACCCGCTTTGCCCCTCGCACATGGCAAGGGGCATTCTTGCAGAAAAGAATGCGATACTTTCCCTTGGGACGGGTGGTGAGGAGCGAGTAGAAGGTGGCAATGCCATACAGTTTGCTGAGCGGCTGCCCCGTTCGAGCAGCGATGACTTTGAGAACCTCCGGACTCAAATAGCCGTGCTCCTCCTGGGCCTTTTTGAGAAGCTCGATCACAGGAATCTCGGCTTCAGCCGTCTTGAGATCGATGGTAGCCATTTACGCCTCCAGCTTGCACTCGGATATCTGCCTACGCCCGCAGCCCTGGGCGTTCGGCTCCGCCCCTTCGCACCCGGCCGGATCCGGGGTGCTACTCCATCGAGTCCTGCCATCGATTCTGAGGCAGAATCGGAGCTCTCACCCCCGCAGAGCAGATTGCGATTTGCGGGCTACGCACTCGCAGCTGTGCCCCCGCCCCGCCGTGGCTGCCGAATGATCCGCCGACGAAACTCTCAGTGCTCTCCCCCCTTACGCAGCCACCGCTTCCTCTTCCTCCACATACAAGAGATTCTGCGGGACAAGCCGTCCCCTCAGCAGATGATCCACCACGATGCGTTCGGCACCCTCGGCATCCACGTGTCCGTAGATCACACGTTGCGTCCCCACTTCTACCGTAACTATTGGCTCTTGGTCACAATTGCCATGGCATCCCGTGGGGAACAAGACCACGTTTTCCACTCGCTCCCGCTCGATGGCCCGGAGCAAAGCCGCGAACGTTTCCCTCGCTCCGGCCGCGAGCCCGCACGAGCCCATCCCCACCGTGATCTTGATCCGTTTGCCGGATACAGGTTCCGCTGCCTGCTTGCGTACGCGCTCACGCAGCTCCTTCAGTTCCGAATAACTGGTCATGACCTATCACCTCCGTTCGTCCAGGCCAACGCCTTCCGATGCTGTCCCTCGTTCCTTCGGAGTATCGACCAAAACCCCTCTTAGCTTAGGTACCCACCCGCCACGGCCGTGACTGCCGCGGCGTCCTCGGCGTCATGCCTCCCGAACCTCTCCCCTTGTCCCCCCGAATCTCAGGAGAAGGGATTCGATGATCACCGACATGTTCAACTTCGCGGAGCCTTCTACCAGCACCGTATCCCCCTCTTGGACCAGCAGGCTGAGGAATTCCGTCGCTTCCTCCAGGGATTGCAGCCAGAGCACCGCCTTCTGCGGCGCCGCACCGGAAGTAGCGCCTTGAGCTATGGGCTTCGACCCATCGCCCACACACACAATTATGTCGATAGGCATTTTGGAAAGGTATTGGCCCGCCGCCCTGTGTCGCTCCTCAGGATTCTCGCCCAGTTCACCCATCTCCCCAAGGACCATGATCAGCCGCCTCGAGTAGCGGGCGAAGTTCACCAGCGTTGACGACGTCTTGATCAACGACTGGGGATTGGCATCGTACGTGTCGTCGATCAGGGTAATGCCGCCCAGCCGAAAGAGACGGCCCCGCCCCGGGGGGAGAACAAACGACTCGGCTTCCAGCGCCGCACGGATCTCGTCGGGAGGTACGCCCAGCCACTGCACGGCCGCCACGGCCGCCAGCGCGTTGTACACGTCCCCGAGGCTGTAGATCTGCATGTGCAACTCGAAGTCCGATCCCAGATTACTGCGGACGCGAAATGCGGTGCCGTCGGGACCCAAGTGGCGGATCTCCTCCGCGCGAACATCCGCCCCTTTCGAGACGCCGAACTTGACCGTCGCAATACCCTTCTCGGTCGCCAGGGCCTCCATCCGCGAGGTGTATTCATTCTCCTTGTTGAGAATGGCTACGCCGCCCTCCGCGATGGCCCGTACCAACTCGGCTTTCACCTCCGCAACCCGTTCCAGCGTGCCGAACCGTGCCATGTGCACCTCGCCCACATTCGTCACGATGCCGACGTCGGGGCGGACGAGCTGCGAGGCCTTCCGCATGCCCTCCAAGCTGGTGGCTCCGATCTTGACGACCGCCGCCTGGTACGGCGCCGAGAGGTACGCCAGGTAGCGCGCAAGGCAATCTGCCTCCGCACAGTCATACGGAGTGGACAAGACCTTCCCCACCCGTGTGAGGATCGCTGTGATCATCTGCTTGGTCGTGGTCTTGCCGCTACTGCCCGTGACGGCCACGACCGGCCCGTCGAAAAGCTGACGCCGCCGCGCCGCCTCCTCGAAAACGTCCTCGACTTGCGTCTTCCCCATCTCCACATACTCTCCACGCTCGTCCATGCGACCCTCGGGGAGGCCCGTCCGAGTCTCTTCCGCTTCGAAACTGCCGCCCTCAATGTAAAGCAAAAGGGCAAGTCGTGCACGAGGTTTCCATGGCCGGAGACGGCGACGCTACCACCTCGTCACTGAGGAACTTTCCCCGGTACCTGCCCTGGGCGACCTGAGGATGACGACTGTCAAAGAACGAGGCCCGACTTCTCCGCCGCATCCTCCCCGCCGGCGTCGTATCGCCAGCGTGGAGGGAATTGGGCCGGGCGCAGTTCAAAACACGTGCCACGGAGGATCCGATCAGAGCACTGTAGCAGTCCCCGCGGCGCGGGCCGAAAATGACCTCGCCGCAAGGATTCGCTCAGCCGCGGCCGGCACTGTGGCAAGTCTCCACACCTGAGCCCCGCACGCGCTTCGGACCATGCGCGGAGGAGCCCGCAGGGAACCTTTCCGCTTCTTCGCCTCGGCGCGCGCCGACGGACTGGAGGCCGCACCCGAAGGCCCGCTTTCCCGTTCCGCCAAGCAGGACCGATGTGTCTGCGATCAAGCCCCCGGCCTGGACCAACCGATAAAAGAACGGGGCTGACAACGCTTGGTCGCCAGCCCCATCCGCGAAGGAAGGAGGGTAACCACGGGAGTCCAGGAGGGAGGTTCGCCACAATCCGTTTGAGCTTCTACAATTGGCGTGCCACGGTTTGCATTCCCCCGGTCCTATCGACCCCCTTTCTGTGCGTAAGCTTCGGCGGTTCTCTCTTCACTTCGCCCATCCTGAGAGGACGTCAACGACAGGCTGAGGAGAATTTCCCCTTCCGGGCTTCGGACCAAGCCATCGGGAAGATTCTGCGAAGGTTACGGGCTGTGGAGAAATGCCACACACGTGGTCCGCGGCACTTCGCCAATTGGCAGCCACGCCCGATCCCGCGTGCCCGGCGAGCCCGTGACGCCCCTGCGGCAAGCCACCTTGGCCGAACACGCGGGCGCATACGGTTCAAGCTTAGCGCCTGGAGGAAAAGACCGGAGCGTCCAACCCCGCGGGTCGAAGGGAGCTCTCCCCTCAGAAAACGCTGACGCAGGCCATCCCCCGCATGGGCTCAGCGAGGCCCCCACCCCTGAACGCGACACAGCGGCCGGCTTCTCTGCAGGCAAGAGGGAGTTCCGGACCGGGCCCGTCTCCGGGCGGTTGGTTCAAACCCACCAGACCACGCGCGAGAGCCTCACCCGTGGCGGAATCGCACGCCGAAGCCCCCTTGAGGATTGCGCCAATCGATTGCCCCCTCGGTGCAAGCGATCCAGCACGTCCCGCACTCAAGACAGTTCTCAAAATTCACGCGAATTCTTCCGGACTCGACGTCCTGCTCGTACACTTTCGCGGGACAGATACACAGGCATATCCGTTCGATCCGGCAATGATCGCAGATCCGCTGGTCTACCTGGATGTGGCTTTCATTGGCGTGGTGGTATTGCACGCGGTACAGCTTGTCCTCGATGGTGCTCAAAAGCCCGGACGTCTCACCCATGATCCACTCCCCTATTGCGAGTCGAAAGAGCTAAACCAGGTTCTTCTGCACTCCCCACGCGTCACGCAATAACCTCAGGAAGCCGATCCGTTTTTTCAGTTGACTCATCACCTCGGACCGAAGCTCCTCCTTCGGTCGCCCGGTGACGCTGAAGTACGTAGCGAGGAGTTCAGCCATCAGCTCCGGGTATTCCTCCAGAAGGTGCGGGTTCTTCGACAGGTACAGCACGGCATCCTGGTAGCGTCTGAGGTCCCGGAACACGAAGCTTTCCTTCAGCCGGTCGTAGTACCCCTGCAAGGTTCGCTTGGAGAAATCCCCTTTGGTCTTTGCCTCGATCACCGTCTCCCCGGCGGCGCGACCACTGGCCATTGCCAGGTTGGTACCTTCGTGGAAAAGCGAGGTGTTCACCAGGCCGGCGGCATCCCCGACGAGGATGAGTCCGTCCGCCACGAGAGTTGGCAGGTTGCGGAACCCAGCTTCGGGGATCATGTGGGACATGTACTCCACCGTCTCCCCGCCGCGCAGCAGAGGCCGGACCGCAGGATGCCCCTTGAGACCCTCGAGCAGGTCATTGGGATTGGGGATCGGCCTGCGGCGATGAAAATCCCCGATTGACACCCCAACTCCAATGGAAAGGGTCTCGCCGTTCGTGTAGAGAAAACCCGAGCCTACCATGCCCCGCGTCGCCGCCCCGAAGTACTCGATCGCCACTCCCTCATTTCCCTCCAGATGGAATCGATCCTCTATCACGCTCCGAGGCAGCGCAATAACTTCTTTCACAGCGGTGGCGCGGTGCTCAGGTTTGGGCTCTCGCCAGAGGCCGGCTTTTCGGGCGAGAAGGGAATTGGCACCCTCGGCGCAGATCACGACGTCGGCGTAAATCTCATCATACTCTCCGGGCCGCTCCCCCCTTGCTTTGATCCCCACGACCTTCCCGTTGGACCACACAAAATCGTCGACCACTACCCCAGTGTACAGTTCCGCGCCGGCCTCCTCCGCCTTCGAGGCGAACCAACGGTCGAAGCGAGCCCGCGCCACCGTAAAGGAGTGATTGAAAGGCGGTTCATTGTACCGCTGGCAGCGGAAGTCGAATGCGATCTCACTGTCCCGGCTAAGAAGGCTGAACCGCCGTCGCACCACATGCCGCTCCAGCGGCGCCTCCTCCAGGAACTCCGGCACGAGCTCCTTCAAAACGTTCGTGAACAGAATGCCTCCGTAGACATTCTTCACTCCCGGTTCTTCCCCTCTCTCGAGGACCACCACGCGTAGGCCGGCGCGCGCCATCGTCAGCGCGGAAGCGATTCCGGACGGGCCAGCTCCCACCACGATTGCGTCGTACTTCATTTCCTCGGTCATTGCGAACCCCAAGAGAATCTCGATCCGGTCACAAGCTCATTGGCGAAAAGCCTCCTGCACCGCAGCCGAATTCGGCCCGCTCAGGATTGCCGAGCTCAATCCCTTCCCTTCAGAGACCGTATCTGGCGCGTGAGCTCGGGCACTATTTCGAACAGATCCCCAACGATCCCGTAGTCAGCGCGTGAGAAGATTGGGGCCTGCGGGTCCTTGTTGATGCCAACCACGCACTTCGCTGAGGAGATGCCAGCCCAATGCTGGACCGACCCGGAGATGCCGCAGGCAATGTAGAGCCGCGGGGACACGACCTTGCCTGTCTGGCCGACTTGCTCCGATTGCGGCCGCCATCCGGCATCCACTGCCGCCCGGGAGGCGCCCACGGCGGCACCCAATGCATCGGCCAACTCCTCGATCACGCGAAAGTTTTCCGCGCCGCCGACCCCTCGCCCGCCCGCCACGATGACGTCTGCCTCCGTGAGCTCGGGCCGGCCACCTTCCGATTTCCTGAACTCCACCACCTCCGCCTGCCGGGCCGGAGAAACCCACGGGAAAGTAACCACTTCCGGCGACCGCGGCTCCCCCTCCGCTGGCGCAAAGGTATTCGGTCTTGCGGTCAGGATTGCAGGTTTGCCGTGAAGCTTGACCGTGGCAAGTACTTTCCCGCCGTAGAGCGGGCGACAGACCACCACGGCCCCATCTCGGTAAGAAACGTCAAGCACACCCGAAGCCGCGGGAGAACCCGTGCGAGCTGCCAAACGGCCAGCCAGCTCCTGTCCTCGTACTGTGCCCGGCACGAGCACACAGGCAGGCCGAAGCTCCCCAAGCACCTGAGCCAGCGCCTCCGCCATCATCGCGAGGCTTTCCGATTCCGGCGCGCCAGCGAACTGGACGACCTTGTGCGCACCGTAAGAGCCCAACTCCGGAACGACGTTTTGAAGGGCCCTGGGCCCCACCAAAGCCACGACTTCCGCAGGAATTGCCTCTGCCAGTTTGCGGGCGACTCCCAAAAGCTCGTAGCTTACTCTGCGAAGGTTACCCTCGAACTGCTCGGTAACGACCAAAACAGATTCCACTTTCTACCCTCCTCGCGAGAATTTCGCCAACTCAGAGTATCTTCAATTCGTCTCGCATAACTCGAAGCAATTCCGGCACGGCCCTGACTCCCTCGCCCAGGATCTTCGTACCCGATCGGGCGGGAGGGTAAGCGAGCTGCTCCACTTCCACTTTCGAGGAAAGACCATCCGGGACTATCATCGGGATTTCCCGCTTCTTGGCCATCATCTTCCCCTTGAGCGATGGGTACCGGGGCTCATTGAGTCCTTTCTGAGCCGACACCACGGCCGGCAACGGGCAGCGTAAGGTCTCGCGGCCGCCCTCCACGTCCCGCTCCGCGGTCAGCCATCCGCCCTCGACCCTGAGGGACGATACCAGGGTGATCACGGGCACATTCAGCATCTCGGCGAGCATGGGAGCTACCAAGGCGTAGCCGTCGTCAATCGCCTCCCGACCGGTGAGGATGAGATCGAAGCCATGAGCCCGGATGGGCTCCGCCAGAAGGCGCGCCGTCGTAAGCGCGTCGAGCGCCTGCTCGGTGACGATGTGGAACGCGTCGTCGGCTCCCATCGCGATCGCTGTGCGCAGGACGTCGGCCGCGTCCGCCGGACCCACCGTAACCACCCAGACGCTGCCGCCGTGGGCCTCGCGCAGGCGCAGAGCCTCCTCGACGGCGAACTCATCGTAAGGGTTCAGGATCATGGAGAGCCCATCGCGATCGATATCCCGCCTGTCCGGAGAGAGACGAATCATCGCCTCAGTATCCGGAACCTGTTTGATCGCCACCACCAGATTCACTTGCCCACCTCCTCCGTTCGTCCGCAGTCCTTGGTCCTTGTCAAGCGGATACACAAACCCCGGCGGATGCCGGGGTGAAAAGCCCACTCTCAGTTGAAGCAGTACGGATTCGCCCGCTAAAGTCCTCGGGTAATTCGCCGAATGGGAACCAGCACCTCACTCGGCGCTCATGTCGCCGGATGCAAGCAGAGCCCGTCGAGGAGGATCTTCTTCACGTCGGGTGCGAACTCGGAAAGCTTCACCTTGCGCGGCTGAAGCACGAGCCAGTTCTGGCTGATGTCGTCCAGCGCACCGAAAACCGCCTGCTTAGCCACCGAGGGGCTGATATCCGGACGGATCTCGCCCCTTTGCTGGCCTTCGAGCACAATCTCTGCGATGATGTCCAAGTACTCTTTGAACTTCTGCTTCAGGTGATTGCGCACGAAGGTATTGCTCTGACGGAGCTCAATTTCGAGCACGGTGGCCAGGTCAGGCCGGCTTTCCACGATCTCGAAATGGGCATCGATGAAGCTGCTCAACTTCTCGCGGGCGCTCCGACCTTTCGCCACCCTTTCGCGGACCTGCGGGATGATCCCATCCATCTCTTCTTCGAAGATGCGGATGAGAAGGTCGTCTTTGCTCTTGTAGTAGAGATAGATCGTACCATCGGCCACGCCCGCTTGGCGGGCGATCTCGGAGATCCTGGCCTTCGCGAAGCCTTTCTCCGCGAAGACGCGCAGGGCCACCTCTTTGATGCGCCTTCTCTTCGCCTCACTCTTCTTGGGCATCGACACCCCTGCGGATTCGACCACCCCGCATGACTCTGAACCGCATTCAGCGACACACGGCCAATTTACAAGCGCACCGAAGAAAGTCAAGCTGTTTGTGGGGATTGGGAACTCCCGTCAATACGCCGCTGTCGCCACGGGCCGCGGTCGCTGGCACTTGCCGCGCACCGGGCGATCCGCTGACCCCGCGCAGACAGCCCGAGTCCATCCGACAGTCCCGCCTCTCCGAAGCTCACGAGCTTCTCTTCGCGCGAAGGCGCAGAACACCCGTGGAGGCGGTGTACCTACACCCGTCCTGCCACAAGGCAGGAAGCCGGAAGAGCCCCGGCCCAACCCTCAGCCGGGAATCCGATCGCCGATCGATTTCCGGGATACCTCGCTAACCTTGTACCTTCGCGCACGGAGCGCGCGCCATCGGATTCTGGCCTATCGGGGCTCTCCCACCATGAAGGGCTTGCATCCTGACCCGTACTTCGGTAGAATATCGATAGGCAGGCTCAATGACGAACCAAGCCCTGACGTCCGGAAAAGGCGGAGCCGAGGCGAACCCGAAGTGAAGAGACTGACTTTCGCGGCCCTCGGTACCTCCATGGCCTCGGCTTTCCGGAAGGGTGACGATCGGATGCCCGCCGACGAGTCCCGTACCCTCGAGGAGGGGAAGCGGCGTCGGAGGGTGTCTTTTGCGATCCCCGCGCGAGCGGGGCATCATGCGAAATGTCCGGAGGTTGGCATGAGCAGCCAAGGGCTTTCACGCCGGAATTTCCTAAGAGTTAGCGCGGGGGTGTTGGGGAGCGGGCTGCTGAATCGCTCCCTAGCTCGGAGCCACGTGCCCAAGGCAAGAGACAGGCGCCCAAACATTCTGCTCGCCATTGCCGACGACCAGTCTTGGCCTCACGCTGGGGCCTATGGCTGCCCGTTCGTCAGCACGCCGAACTTCGACCGCGTCGCTCGGGAAGGGGTCCTTTTCACGAACGCTTTCGCTGCGGCACCGCAGTGTAGCCCCAATCGTGCCGCCATTCTCACCGGACGATACATTTGGCAACTCGAGGAAGCGGGAACCCACAGCAGCAACTTCCCCCGCAAGTTTCCTGTGTACACCGAAATCCTGGAAAGCGCCGGATACATGGTCGGATACACGGGCAAGGGTTGGTCGCCGGGGAATTGGCAAGTGACCGGTTGGAAACGCAATCCCGCGGGCTATGACTTCAATCAGCGGCAGCTGGAAGAGCGCCCGACCCAGGGAATCAGTCGCATCGACTACGCGGCCAATTTCGTCCAGTTCCTGCGGGAAAAGCCGAAGGACCGTCCCTTCTGTTTCTGGTTCGGAGGGCATGAACCACATCGGCCCTACGAGCGCGGCTCCGGTTTGCGGCTAGGCAAAAGGCCGGAACTCGTGGAGGTTCCGGGCTTCCTGCCCGAGGATCCCGTGGTTCGCGAGGACATTCTCGACTACAGCTTGGAGATCGAATGGTTCGACCAGCAGCTCGGCCGCATCCTCCAGGCTCTCGAAGAAGCTGGCGAACTGGATAACACGCTGATCGTGGTGACCAGCGACAATGGCATGCCCTTCCCCCGCGCGAAGGCGAACCTATACGAGTACGGAATCCACTTGCCCCTGGCGATCCGGTGGGGGCGAGAGGTGCGCGGAGGGCGCATCATCGATGCGCTGGTCAGTTTCGTCGATTTCGCCCCAACCTTTCTGGAAGCCGCCGGCCTGCCCATTCCGAGAGAGATGGCCGGCAAGAGCCTACTGGATCTCCTCACGACGGAATCTGGCCCCCAATCGCACAGGGACCACATCCTGGCTGGACGAGAGCGGCATTCGCACGCACGCCCGGACAATCTGGGCTATCCCGCTCGCGCGATCCGGACCGAGCGCTACCTCTACATCTGGAACGCACGTCCCGACCGCTGGCCCGCTGGAGACCCCACCGGATCCGGCGAGCCGGAAGGATACCACGACATCGATTCCTCACCCACGAAAACGTTCATGATTGAACACCAGAACGACCCCCACGTGCGCCGCCTCTTCGAACTCGGGTTCGGCAAGCGGCCGGAAGAGGAGCTCTACGAGGTCTGCGGGGATCCGTTCTGCCTCCGCAATCTGGCCGAGGAACTGGCGTTCGAGTCCGTGCGGAACCAACTACGCGAGAGACTTCACAATCTGCTGCGGCAGCAGGGTGATCCGCGGGAGCTGGGTACGGGCGACATCTTCGAGAGCTACCCTCGGTACGGACAGATGCGGGACTTCCCCGGATTCAAAGAGCAGGGCAAGTATAACCCCAAGTATCAGCGGTAAAGGGAGATCCCGGGGATCGGTCTTTTTGCAGCAAGGGTCCAAACATTCGCGACGAAAACCGAAGTCGGTGAGGACATCGGCGAGGAGGCTCCCATGACAGAGCTCAGCCGTCGAGAATTCCTGAGGGGGACAGCTTGGCTCGGCGCGGGGGTCGGGTTGGGGATCATTTCTCCTGGCCTTCTACGGTCTCCGATTCGGAACCCCAGCAGCACCTCCCGACCGAATATCGTCCTCATCCTTGCGGATGACTTGGGCTTTTCGGACATCGGTTGCTACGGATCCGAGGTCCGCACGCCGAACCTGGACAAGCTCGCAGCCGGCGGCCTCCGCTTCAGCCAGTTCTACAATACGGCTCGCTGCTGCCCCACCCGGGCATCGCTGCTTACCGGACTCTACTCTCACCAGGCCGGCGTCGGGCACATGGTGGAGGATCTGGGTTACCCGGGCTACCGAGGGTATCTCAGCGACCGATGCATCACGCTGGCCGAGGCCCTGCGGATGGCCGGTTACGTGACCTTGATGTCCGGCAAGTGGCATGTCGGCGAAGAGCGCCCGCATTGGCCTGTGGATCGCGGATTCGACCACTACTTCGGACTCATCAGCGGCGCGGCCCACTACTTCTTGCCTCTGCGCAACGAGCCCAAAGCGGGACGCAAGATGGCGCTGGACGACAAGCCCATCGTGCCGGATCCCGAAGGATTCTACATGACCGACGCCATCACGGACTACGCCGTGCGCTTCCTTCGAAGCTACGCCAGCCGGTCACGGCCCTTCTTCCTGTACGTGGCGTACACAGCGCCCCACTGGCCCTTGCATGCATGGCCCGAAGACATCGCCCGCTACCGAGGCAAATACGACATCGGCTGGGACAGGCTCCGCCAGCTGCGCTACGAGCGCCTGAAGGAAATGGGGCTCATTTCCGCGAAATGGCCACTCTCCCCGAGGGATCCTCGCACTTGGCCCTGGAAGGAAGAAAGCGAAAAGGAGTTGATGAGCCTCAAGATGGCGGTGTATGCGGCCCAGATCGACCGCATGGATCAGGGTATCGGCCGCATCCTGGCAGCCCTGCGGGAGACTGGCGCGCTAAACAATACCCTCATTCTGTTCCTTTCCGACAATGGGGGTTGTGGCGAAGGGGGACCCCGGGGACGAGATTTCTATGGCAACGGGAAACCACCCGGCGGTCCCGATTCCTATCAGAACTACGGCCTCTCCTGGGCGAACGCCAGTAATACCCCGTTCCGGCGCTTCAAGCAGTGGGTGCACGAAGGGGGAATCGCCACGCCCTTCATCGTGTATTGGCCGGAGGTGATTCGGGAGGGCGGGAAAATCACCCATGAAGTAGGTCACGTGATCGATATTATGCCCACGCTCCTCGAAGCAGCGGGAATCCAATACCCGGCCGAGTTCAACGGCCGACCCCTCTTGCCTTTGGAAGGCAGGAGCCTGTTGCCGATCTTCCGTGGAGAGCGTTGGCCCGCCCCGCGCTGGCTCTTCTGGGAACACCAAGGTAATAGATCGGTGCGATTCGGAAAGTGGAAGCTTGTGGCCGGACACAACGAGCCGTGGGAATTGCACGACTTGGAAGAGGACCGCACGGAACTGGTGGACCTTTCCCGAGATCACCCCGACGTCGCCAAGGAGCTGAAAGAGGCGTGGGAGGACTGGGCGAATCGAGTGGGCGTCCGTCCCTGGCCAATAAAGAGCGAAAGCGGAGACGGATGAACCGCCCTTCCCGAGACTTCATCCGGAACCTGCAAACCTGAAAAGAGATCGAAGGCCAGGTGCGTGCTCTCCTCTGACGCTCTGAGTCTGCGGCACGGAATGCTCCCAGCGCAAATGGGGAGGAGATCGCACCTCGTTCCACGGAGACGCAGAGGTTGCGGCGCTGGTCAGAGCAGATCTCGACCCCTCCAGATTACACAGGCCAGCGCCGCCCACTTTGAGCCAAGGGACAAGCAAGGATGCCTTCCACCGCTTCCGCGGGCGCCGCTTCGCCCGCGCGCAAACCTCTCACTTCGGTCCTGATCAAGCCTGCGGGCCCAGATTGTAACATGGCCTGCACCTACTGCTTCTACCTCGGGAAATCTCAGCTCTTCCCGCAAACAGCCATCCACCGGATGGACGATCGCATCCTGCGGGAGACCATCCGGCAGGTAATGCGGGAGGGGGAGAACCAGGTAGCCTTTGGGTGGCAAGGGGGCGAACCGACCCTGATGGGGCGGCAGTTCTTCGAGAGAGCCGTTCAGTACCAGATGCGATATGGCAGGCCAGGACAGATCGTCGGGAACGGCCTACAGACGAACGGCGCGCTGATCGACAAGGACTGGGCGCGCTTCCTGCGCGAAGCGAGTTTCCTGGTCGGTCTCTCGCTTGATGGCCCGCAGCACATTCACGACCGCTATCGCCGGCTCGCGGGAAATCAGAGCAGCTGGGAGCGGGTGGTCAGAGCTCGCGATTTCCTGCTTGAAGCCGGCGCGGAAGTGAACGCTCTGATCGTGGTGAACGATTATTCCGTCCAGTTCCCAGCGGAGATCTACGAATTTCACAAGGCTAGCGGGCTCCTCCACATGCAGTTCATCCCTTGCGTGGAAACGGATCCGCTGGACCCAAACCGGGCCGCGCCTTTTTCGGCGGATGCTGACGCGTACGGGCGCTTTCTCTGCGAGCTCTTCGATCTTTGGATGGCAGACTTCCGCCACGGGAAGCCGACCACCCACATCCGCTGGTTCGACTCCGTCTTCTACACCTACGTCGGGCTAGAGCCGCCCGATTGTACACTGCTCGAGGAATGCGGCGTGTACGTCGTTGTGGAACACAACGGGGACGTGTTCTCGTGCGACTTTTTCGTGGATCCGCGGTGGTATCTCGGGAACGTGCTCGAAGGAAGGATCGTCGACTTCTTGAACAGCCAAAGGCAGCAGGAGTTCGGGCGGGTCAAGAAGTCCCTGCCGGCAGAATGCCTGACATGCCGCTGGCTACCGCATTGCCGCGGCGGCTGCCCCAAAGACCGGCTCCGAGATCCCCGCGATCAAGGCCGGGATCACTTTTGCCGCGCGTACAAGAAGTTCTTCCAGCACGCGGACCGGCGACTGCGCCAGCTCGCCGACGACTGGCTGAAGGAGCAGCAGAAAGCTCAGCGACAAAAGCTCAAGGTGGAGCGGAACGACCCCTGCCCGTGTGGCAGCGGACGGAAGTACAAGTACTGCTGCGGTCGGGTTTGAGGCTGCCCGCAGGACTTGCGACGCAACGCCAGCCGGAAGCTGTGGAATTCTGAGCAGATCATCCTGCCTCCCGCCGGAATTCGGCCTTCCCGCTGACCAGGCAAGAATGACATTCCGTGGCTCTCCTCATGCTGCGCCGGCGCCGAGGAAAAGCGTGATCCGGAACGCAAACGGAAATGCTGGCCCGCACCTCCGCATTCTCGGCCCGGTTGGAATCCCGCGCCAAGAGCCGCGCTTCCGGCCTTGAAGCGTGCTGCATCGCCAGTCCCGGTAAGGTGTATCCGAGGCCGCACGATCCGCAGCTTATCCGTCTGGGGAATCCAATCGGGCCACTCCGCGAGTTGGCACATCGCGAAACTCCACGGGTGGGCCGATCCGCCGACTGCCGACCCGGCGCCGGGTCCTCTGCATTTGCGGTGACTTCAGTCCCCGCCGTACGGATGCAGCCGGCGGGCTGCAGAGACTTGGCAGGCCTCTTCCCGGACGAGGGGCTCAGACTACCCCGCTTTCCACCGCGGCTACTGCGACCGGAGGCCGAGCTTCTGCACTCGCTCCCTCGCCCTTCGCACAGCGTCGTTCTCCGATTCTTCCCAGTACCACCAGAGGCCCCGCCGGTAGGCGGCGAGAGCTGCCTCCCGATCCCCGAGCTTTTCGCAAATCTTAGCGAGTTCAAAATACAGATCCGCCTCGCTCGGCCAGATTTGGAGGGCTCGCCGCAGCGCATTCAGAGCGGAGCGGTAACGAGCCTGCTTCTCGTGGACCTCGGCCATGGCCTGGTAGGCGTCGGGAACGTCCGGCTCAACCTTGCTCCAACGCATGGCCCAGTCGAGCGCCTGGTCGAACTGTCCCAAACGAGTATGGACCTCTACGAGCACCTCGTACGGATCCGGCAGGTTCGGCTCCTTCGCGATGGCCAACATGGCCAAGGACACTGCCTTTGCGATGCTGTCCATCCCAGCGTAGCATTCCGCCAACCCCGCCAAAGCCTCCACGCAGGTCGTGTCCGCCCGGTATGCCCTTTCGAAATAGGGGATGGCCTCGGCCCAATTGTCCTCATCCCGAAGGTCGTCGGCCTTCTCCATCAGGCGGATGACGCTGTCCGGATCGGCGATCGTCTCGTGGATCACCGCGGACCGGCAATACTCCCGCCAACGTGCCGAGTCCGATTTGTCGATCACAAGCTCGTCCATCTTGCGGCCGTCGACGCTCCAGGCTTCCAATCGAAGACGCAATCCTTCCACCTCCACAAGCACGAAGCCGTGGGTGCGTTCCGCGTGCGCCGTCCACTCCCGGGTGCGGATGTAGCGCATCTTCGCTCCGCCATTGCCACAGACGACGTAGGTGACCGGCTGGCGACCTCCGCGACTCACGATCGGCCGGGTGCGCTCGTAATTGTGATCGTGTCCGCTGAACACCAGGTCGACGTCGTATTTCTCGAGGATCGGGTGAAGCAAGCGCTGCCTCGCGAGGCGATCTGCCGTGTAGTACCGCATCGACGCCGTGAACGGCGGGTGGTGAAAGAACACGATCTTCCAATCAGCACGAGATGCCGCCAGGTCCTTCTCCAGCCAGTGGATCTGTTCGGATCCTTCGCGTAGGTACCGAAGATCCGAGTCCAAGGCCACGAAATGGGCGTTTCCGTAGTCGAAGGAATACCATTGCTCATTGCCCGGGAGCGAGAAGTAGTCGAAAAACTGTCTTGCATGATGCTCGTGATTGCCCAAGGCAGCGAAGACGGCCGCATGGCGAATCAGGCGTGCCGCCGGACGGAAGTAGATGAGGTCCCATTGCTTCTCGACGGAACCCCTTTCGACGAGATCCCCGGTGCGGAGGACGAAATGGGGCCGTCTCTGCAGGACCCGCTCCGAGATCGCCCGGTGGGGGAAAGGCCCGTTCTGGGAGTCGCCATACACAGCGAACGAAAACGCTTCTCCGCGCGGCACAGCCGTCCGGAAGGACCCCATTTCGGAGGCTCTACCCCCGCTGATGACCCGATAGTAATAGGAAGCGTCCGGACGCAGGTCTTCAATCTTCACTTCGTGCAGAGTCCGAGCCGCCCGTTCCCGGATGGTATCGCCCAGCGCCTCCGAAGGCCCGTAGGCGACAAGCCCAGCCAGAGAATCCGCGCTCTGCCACATGATCACGACGCTCGACGGAGTCACGTTCTGCACGTAGGGCCCTTTCAAAAACTCCGGGGCTGGCTCTTCCAGGACAGGAAGCTGCTGAATGAACTCCGCAAGGCCCGAGGAGCGTGTGCCCTGACCGGCAGCTACGACCCCCGCGAGCAAAACCAGCCCGACGGCGTGCGACCGGAGCTTGTTCATTGTCGCCACCTCCGTGTGCTTGCTTCGAGTTCCTGCAAAGCTCTCTTCCACGGCAGCGAGGCCCCAGAGGAACAGCTCAAGTTACATTTGCCCATCGTCAATGCCGTCAAGGACCCACCACGAATTGTAAACGTTTGTGGTGCCAGACGGGCTGGGGGAAACCCCGTCGGCATACAGGCGCATCCTGCCACGGCTTTGGCCGGCACGCGGGCGGCCGGGCTTCGGCTTCCACCACAGGCGCAACGCAGAAGCACGCTGGGATCGAGCAGAACGCCTCTTGGGCCAAGCCGTCACGTCAAGCGCGGGTTCCTGAGAAGCGCAGGTCACGTGGACAAGGGGCTCGGGTTCGCCGTGTAGAGGCGTCTGCCTGGGGGCCAACTCTGCGCGCGTCCGGCTCAGCGTTGCGGGGCGAAATTCGAGCCGGACGGTCTCCCGTCCACTTGTGCGCTCAAGCACTTGTCCCTCCCGGCCTCCAGACGGCGACACCACACGCGGATGTTCCTGCCTGCCCCGTCGCCACGCCTGTCCGGAGCCGGTTTGTGGCATGCCCGTCGCCGATTTTTTATTGACAAAATGAACGGATTTCAGCAAATTGGCGGGCGGAGCGGCGGCCCTGCGCGTCAAAAAGGCCCAAGTATGCATGAGGCGAACCTAACCGTGGGAGGAACCATGCGGAGGACAGCTCGCATCGCAGGAATGGTACTGGCACTAGCTCTGGTACCGGTTTTGGCATGGGCATCCGGAGTGGCGCTGACGGGCATCGGATCGCGCGCGACGGCTTTGGGTGGTAACTACCGCGCTATTGCGGCCGACTGGAGCGCCGCGTACTGGAACCCAGCAGGATTGGCGCAAATCCAAGGACTCCAGGCCGGATTCGATCTGGAAGTGATCAAGGTCCGGGGCTACCTGACCCCCGCCGCCTGGGGCAACCTGGGCCGCTTCAGCGTTTTCGTCGACTCCGAGGTAGCCAGCAAGAACAGGACGTTCCTCGTGCCCGCTGGAGGTGTGGGCATCAGGTCGGGACGGTTCGCATTCGGGTTGAGCGTCTTCGCCCCCTTCGGCCTTGGCGCCACGTGGGACCTGCTCGAGACGCAGGGCAAATTCGAATCCAGCTACCCGAAGTATGACTACGACGACGACCTGAAGGTGATCGACATCCATCCGACTGCGGCGGTCCAGCTCAGGGACAACTTCAGCATCGGGGCGGGCCTGTCCATTGTGTACAGCAGCATCATGATCCAGAAGCCTGGATTCGTCCCCAATCCCTATTTGAATCCCCCGGATCCTAGTCTCCGGGCATTCGTAAATGTGGCGAAATTTGCCGAGAAAGGCTTCCTGCAGTCCCCCTACACCCACTTCCTCGTGAACACCAAGCTCGATGGAGACGGCTGGGGCTGGGGAGCGAATGCGGGAGCCATCTGGAAGCCGTTCCCCACTCTGAGCATCGGCCTTGCCGGCCAGTGGTACCACGATCTGAGCCTGGACGGGAAGATCAATGCGGCTCTGTATTTCCCGTACAATCAGCAAGCCCATCAGACCATCACCGCGCTCATCAAACCGACTATGGACCAGATGCTCCAAAGGGGACAGATCACTCAGGAGCAGTACCTGGGCGTGGTCAAGGCCTATTCAGGGGAGCGGGTGTCGGTTTACGAGGGCGAGAAGGGTTCGGCGACCGTTCCCCTACCTGCTACGGTTGGGATCGGCTTTGCCTACACTGGCATCGAGAACACCACCCTGGTCGCAGATGTGAGCTGGACGCAGTGGTCCAGCTGGGATGTCATCCGAATCGAGATGGATAATGGGCAGGTCAGCGAGCTGCGCGAGCAGTGGAAAAACACCGTCCGCATTGGGGCGGGCATCGAGCGCAACTTCGGTCCAGTGGTTGGCCGACTCGCGTGGTACACGGAGCCGGAAGCTCCCCCCGCCGCCACAATGACCCCGACGATTCCGGACATTAACCGGCGCCACGTGGTCATCGCCGGGGTGGGAATCCCCTTCGGCTCACTCCGCTTGAATATCCACGCGGAGAAGTTCTTCACCCCGAATCGGACAGTGAAGGAATGGCTGCTTTCCCCTGACCAGACAGATTACGACAATGTGGCCGGCAAGTACCGGCTCACCACATTCACCGTCATGGTTGGGCTCGATTATGGCCTATGACGCGTGAAAGGGACAAGCGGGCTGTCTGGGCGATCGCCCGGACAGCCCTGATTCCCGCCGGCGCCCGAAAGCGGGCAACGGCAGCTTTGTCAGCCACGGTCCTCGGCGCGCTGCTCGCCGGCTGCAGCATCGACAAGGGGCTCAGCCCGCTGCGATCGGGTATCGAAGGGCAGGTAATCTTCCGAGGCGAAGCACCGGCCGCCACCGAGCGCGTCGTGGTGGTGGCAGCCTACACCTTCCCGCCGGCAGGTCCCGCCGACCTCGCGTTCAGTGATCCCCTGCCCCTGGGAAAAGACACCGTGGACTTCCGGCTGGTCCTACCACCCGGCAGGTACCCGTTCCTCGGGGTTCTGTGGAAGGAGGTCGGCAACCCGTACGAGATTTGGAACCTCCTGGGAGCGTATTTTCAGAATCCCAGCGACTTCCTGCCCGGAACCCTCGAAGTCCCCGATCGGATCACCACGATCAGCGGAGTCCGCATTGAGGCGGACTACTCTCGCGCCCAGCCTCACAGCGAGAGCCGAATCCTTGGGACCATCCGCTACATCGGCGAGCGCCCGGCAGATCTCGAAGAAGTACGACTGGTTGCCTCTCTGTTTTTCCCGCCGCGGAACTTCCTCGACCTGCGCATCGGGAACGCAGTCCCATTTACTGGCGAAACGGTGGCCTACACTTTCCCCCTCCCGCCCGGGGAATATGCCTTGGTGGGAGCTGTCGGGAAGCTCAAAGGCCAGGACTGGGACCCGCAGAACATAGTTGGGCTCTACCTGGCAGAGGATCCCCTCCAGCCGGGCAAGGTGAAGATCAACTCGCCTACGGAGGAGGTGGCCAACGTCGACTTCACTGTGGATTTCGGGCGCATCCAGCGGAAAACCGACAGCGGCGTCCGGGGCACTGTGTACTTCGTCGGCTCCCCACCCGCCGATGTGAGGCAGGGCATTCTCGTGGCTTCGCGCAGCTACCCACCGCGATCCCTTTTGGACGTCCTCATCGGACCTACCATCCCCATTGCGGGCGACTCGGTCAGCTTCGCCTTCCGGCTCGGACCGGGCCGGTATGAGTTCTTAGGGCTTCTGCTGCCCGGGCCGTCTGGCCAGATCGACGTTACCTCCATCGCGGCCTACTACCGTGATCCGCAGGATAGCCTGCGCCCGGGCGCGGTGGAGATCCCCAGCGAGGGCGCGTGGGTCGGCTCGGTGAGACTGCGCGTCGACTTCCAGCGCGGCGCCATCGAAGGCACGGTCCGTTTCCGAGGCGCATGGCCAACAAATACGGAGTTCGTGCGCGTCGCCGCTTTCGACATCATCCCTCGCACAACTGCCGACTACTACAAGGTCAAGGGATTCACCGACCCGCTCCCCACCGGCGTCACCGAGGCGCCGTACCATTTAAGCTTGCCCCCTGGCGTCTACCGGTATATCATCGTGGTTTGGAAGGCGGTGGGGACGAGCTTGTTCGATATCAAGCAAATCGGGCTGTACACCAATCCAGAAGATCCTTCTGCCCCGGGCAGCGTGGAGGTTCGGCCCGGACGGGTAGTGACCCGCGTGGACATCGATGCCGATTTTGGTCTTCTCCGGCCGCCCGGCGGCACCGCGAAGGTAGTCCGCAGGAACCCGACGTGGGTGAGATCAAGGGATGACGCTCAGTAGTCGGAGAAAGGAATGCTTCGAGCCGTGCGCGCGGCGAGATTGGAGTACCGCGTTGGATGAGAAGTGCGTGTGGGGAAGCCGCGTCCGCGCCGCGCTTGCGGGGCGGCGTACCAGGTGGTGTCGCACCTCGCTGCGAGGCCTGGTCTTCGCCGCCACAGTCTTCCTGATGCTCTTTCCCTCGCCTCTCCGCAGCTCTCAAGCGATGCAGCATGGGGAAATCGTGGGATCCGTTGTCGATGCGAGTACCGGCGAGCCGCTTCCCGGAGTACAGATCATTGTAGAGGGCACGTTTCTCGGCACCACCACCGGAACGAATGGCCAGTACCGTCTCCGCCTTCCGCCGGGGGACTATTCGATCGCCGCGCGGATGGTAGGGTACGCGGTCGAGCGCAGCCGCGCGGTCCTTTCTCCGGGGGAGAAAGTCGAGCTCAATTTCCGCTTGCGGCAGACGGTGCTCCGCGCTCCGGAGATTGTCGTGTCCGCGAGCAAGCGTCATCAACCCCTTTCCGAGTCGGCGCAGTCCGTGGCCGTGCTCTCCCGCGAAGAGATCGTCTCGCGGAGCCGCTTATATCTGGACGAATATCTCGAATACGCTCCCGGGGTGACGCTGGTGGATAATCAGGTCAATATCCGGGGCTCGAGTGGGTACAATCGAGGGGCCGGCTCCCGTGTGCTGCTATTGGTCGACGGCGTCCCCATGATGCCCGGGGATAGCGGGGACATCAAGTGGGACGTGATCCCCGTGGACCAGATCGCCCAGGTGGAGATTGTCAAAGGGGCGGGATCCGCACTTTACGGCTCCAGCGCTCTCGGCGGGGTCATCAACGTCGTGACCCTGGATCCGATGGGCAGCCCGAAGACCTCCCTACGCACCGTTCTGGGGGTCTACGACCGCCCACCGTATCCTGAGTGGCGATGGACCGACCGAGTCCTGCGCTTCTCCGAATGGTCCCTCTCCCACGCTCGCCAGATCGGTGGGCTTGGATTCAGCGCGAGTTTGAAGCGGTCGGAGTCCTCGGGCTACAAGGTTAATGGGAACTACAGTCGATGGAATCTCTTCGCGAAGGGCCTGTTGCGACCGAGCTCCAGGGACCGGCTGGAACTCAGCGTAGCGGGTAGCACGGACAACTACGGCGCAAACCTAATGTGGCCCGATCAGAGCCGGGCCCTCCAGGTAGCCCCCGAGGCCGTGGGCGACCACATCCGTTCGGCGAAGCTTCTCATTGCGGCCCAGTGGCGCCGCGCAGTGTCGGCAAGGCTTGCCCACAGGCTCCGGCTCTCGGCCTTCGGCAACGGATGGACGGATTACTTCCACGACAGCCACGACTACTCCCGCGCTCGCCAGTTCGGCGCCGAGTGGCAAACGGACTACCTTCTGGCGGGCCGGCATCCGCTGACAGCCGGTCTGGAACTGAGCTACGGAAGGGTGCGGGCCAACATCTTCGGCAAGCGCGAGATCTCCGACATGGCTGCGTACGCGCAGCTCGACCTGCGGCTGAGCCGGCGACTGAGCTTCAACCCCGGCTTTCGCCTGGACGCAAGCCAGCGGGACTCGCGCAGGTCCGAGACCCAGTTCAGCCCGAAGGTCGGTGCCGTGTGGAACGCCGCTCGGGGCTTGAGCCTTCGGGCCAGCGTGGGCTCCGGCTTCCGCGCTCCCAGCGTGGCTGAAGCATACTCGCGGACCTACGTGTCCGGCCTGCGCGTGGAGCCAAACCCAGACCTGAAGGCGGAAAGGGGCTGGACCGCCGAAGTCTCCGCACTGCAGCAATGGCGAAACCTGCAGATGCAGCTGGCGGTGTTCCACAGCTACTTCCGCGATCTTATCGAGCCTCAGGCGGATGTCACCAATACCGTTCGCTTCTGCAATGTGACCCGCGGACGCCTCTCCGGCTTCGAGGTGGGATCCCGTTGGGCTACCCACCTCGCTCACGGACGCGTAGCCATCACCCTGAACTATCTCTACCTCGACACTGAAGACCTCAGCCTCCATCAACCTCTATCCTACCGGAGCAAGCATCTCCTTCAGACCGGCTACGAATGGCAGTACAAACGACTCCGGGCCGGATTGGACTACCGGTACGTCAGCCGCGTCGAACGCGTGCAGGTCTACTATCGGGACGACCGCGTCCCGCAGAAAGTGCTGGACGCTCGGGCCTCGCTCGAAACGGCGTTCGGCACCCTCAGCTTCGAGGTGGACAACGCCCTGAACTACGCCTACACCCAGATCGAGCGAAACCTGGAGCCCATCCGCAACTACAAGCTGACGTTCCAACGGACTTTCTGAGTGGTCTCACCGGGAGGGACCAGTTCGGCACCGGCTCTTCCGAGACAGAGAGGCGTTTCTGCGCGCCTCGAAACCACGACCGAGGGAAGACGTGAGGCTGCGTTCCGTGATAGTCGCGGGGGTTCTGCTCGTCGGATGCACCCGCCTTCCCCGTGCACCTGTGACGGGCGATCCCGACCCCTGCGTTGTGTACCCGCTTTTGCAGGTTTCTCTCCGCCAAGGCGAGACAAGGACCCCAGTCTCCCTGCCCTACGTCTCGAAAGATGCCGCCCGTTCAGCCGATTTCACCTTCGAGCTCACGTTCCCGGACAGCGTGGCTGGGCGGCCAGCGTACCTCAACCTGTCCGTGGACGACCGGGCGGAGGCGGTGGTGAATGGGACTCCTCTCGGCGCTGTGGAGGACATTGGTGAGCTTTACCTCGGCCCCTGTGACGTCCGGGTCCCGTTCCGAATTGCGCTCCACTGCTCCGCCTATGCGGAACCCGCTCGGCTGCGGGGTCTGTGGATCATCGTCCGGGCCCCCAAAGTCCATGCGCTCAGCCAGGTAGAGGAGGAGTTCAGGCGGCTCCTGCAGCTGTCTTCACAACGCTGGGAGGATTGGGAATGGTCCCCTTCCCCGGAACCCTTAGCCGCCTGGAAGCCCGTCACCCTCCCTTCGACCTGGCACGGCCGGGAGGAAAGTCGATGGTTTCGCACGCGGTTTCCTTGGCCTGCGAGCGTGAACGGCTTTCCGACGCACGACGACAGCCTCTGGCTACGGCTCGCCGTCAATGACTCGGCAGTGGTCTACGTGGACGGACAGCTGCTCGCAAGCTTCCGCCGGCAAGGCAACGTGGTGCTCGGCCGGCAGTGGGAGGGCGAACGGCAAATCGTGGTGGAGGTCATAGGCCGTCGCAACCGAGGCGGGCTCCAGGGTGCGTGGATCACGAGCAGCTTGCTTGCCTCCCAGAGGCCCCTTCTGGATAGCCTGTCGCAGTTGGTCCAGCAGCTCAGCCTGTTGATCAAGGAGCATCCGGATTCGCCGCGAGAATGGGAGGCCACCGTCTCAGGCGCGCTGGCCGAGATCCAGCAAGTCCTGGCTGCGGAACCGCGGGATCACTCCGCTCTGTCAGCAGCCATCAACCGAAGCCGAGCGAGGCTGCGGCAACTGGAGCCTCTGTTGAGGCGATATCCTCCCCACGTCTGTGGGCCGTACTTACAGAACGTGCAACCGCATCAGATCACCGTGATGTGGGAGACGGCGGTTCCCTGCCGCGGCTGGGTGTGGTATCGAGCTGAGTCGGAGAAGCGATGGAAGAAGGTGCGAGAACGCCTCCCGCGTACCTTGCATGAGGTCATCCTGCAAAGGCTATCCCCTGATACCCGCTTCTGGTACTGCGTCCAAAGCGGGGAGGCGATATCCCCCATTTTCAGCTTCCGGACAGCTCCGGCGGGCCGCAAACCCTTCCGCCTCGCCGTTTGGGGAGATAGTCGCAGTGACCCCCGGATGCACGAGACCGTCGTGCGCCAAATGTGCCGCCACCGGCCTGACCTGGCCGTTCACGTAGGGGATGTGGTGGGCCACGGAGCCAATCGTCAGGAATGGCCGCAAATGCATCTCCTCCCGGCCCGCTGGCTCATGACGCAGGTCCCGACCTACGTCGCCATCGGGAATCATGAGTATGGCGGTTTTGGCTACGGAAACCGCGTGCCTCCCTTTGAGGAATACTTCAGCCACCCAGGGAACGAGTATTACTTCTCTTTCGACTACAGCGGCTGCCACTTCATCGTGTTGGACAGCAACGTGCCCGCAGAGGACGGAGTTCCGCTCGGTCGCAAGCAGTTCGCTTGGTTGCGCGGAGATCTCGACTCGGAGGCGTCACGCAAGGCGGACTGGCGCTTCGTGTTCCTCCATCACCCGCCCTACTCGGAAGCTTGGGATTGGGGAGGCTACTACGACGGCGAACCGTTGCTGAGGGACAAACTGGTGCCTCTGCTGGAGGAGCACGGGGTATCCTTCGTGTTCAGCGGGCATACCCACGACTACGAACGCGGATGCACTTCCGGGGAACGTGGGCCGTGCTTCATCATCACGGGTGGAGGGGGCGCGGAGCTGGACAATCTGCGCTACCGGGACTGGCCCGAGATTGAGCTCCAGGAGTTCGCGTACCACTTCTGCCTCCTGGACGTGGATTCGTCGCGCATCCGGTTCCAGGCCATCCGCCACGACGGGACCATCCTCGACGAGTTCGTCATGAACAAGTCCCCCTGAGCAGCCATGGCTACCGCTCCCCTTGCCTGGTGCCGCCACAAACACAAAAAGCGCCTTTCGCGGCGCTGCCTCGTGGGCCCTGCAGGGCTCGAACCTGCGACCAACGGATTATGAGTCCGCCGCTCTGCCAGCTGAGCTAAGGGCCCTCGTTCTAACCGTGGAAATACTAATCAGTCGGCAGGAGAATTTCAAGGGCTTTTTGTCCGAAGCCGAGCGTCTCGCCTGCCATTCCAGGCCAGCACCAATCGCGCTCCGCTAGGGGGAAAGCCGCATCGAATCTGCGTCCTTCGCCTCACGCCGGGGCCAATAGACGTTCCCCCGTCTTTCCAGTGCAGGACAAGCCTCATCGAACGCGGGGCTGCAGTAGGTGCTCCAGTCCGCTGCCGAGATTTGGGTCTGGCTATCCTTCTTCCCTGCGTCGGCGAGCAGGAACTCCTCGTAGCTGGAGCATGCACCCGAGCAGAAGGTCACTACCTCCGCCTCGAACCCCGAAGCCAAAGCCGCCAGAAGAAAAGGACGGGAGGAATACGGACAGAGGAAGAACAAGCCCGTCCGCCACAGCGACTTCCTGAGGTTCGGGACCAGCAGGTCATGAGCCACATCGAGCGCGCTCGTCATGATGTAGAAGGAGGCTCCGTAGGCTGAGGCGGCCAGCCGCACGAGTCCAGCGACCGGGCAGTCCGAGCATTGTGGCGGCAACTCCTGGAGGCCATGGCCCTCGGCGTAGAGGCACCGGTGAGTGAATCGCCCCGCCGGGCACCTCGGCTTCATGCAGAACCCGATGGCCACGAGGTCAAACGCCCTTGCCCCGGGGAATGTGCGCCAGATCCCTTCCTTCGGGCCCCTGCCCCAGATTTCGCGGGCTCGCCGGAGAGCGCTCGCGAATCCGCACGGCGATGCCAGCACCACGTGGCGCAGGAACAGCCGCCCGTACGGCTGAAACAGACTGCGGTAACCGAAGTGCCAGATGGGGATCCGGAGCCAAGCCCGGCGCTCGAGACACAGCACAAGCTTGTCGAAGACCATCTTCGCGAAGGCCGGTAGACTTCAGGCTCTTGCCGAATCCGTCTGATTCTCCTCGGACCTCAATTCCACCAGTCCCGATGAGCCGTCGAGGCGCACCCATTGGCCGGGGCGGATCACGCTGAGTGCTCCTGCCACCGAGGCCACCGCGGGAACCCCGAATTCGCGCGCCAGGATAGCGCCGTGGGAAAGGACCCCGCCGGACTCGGTCACCAGTCCTACGATCCTGGCCAGAACGGGGGTCCAACCTGGGTCGAGACCGGGCATTACCAGGACGGAGCCGGGAGGGACTTGGTCCGGTTCGTAGGCTTTTGGAAAGAAGGCCTTTCCCTCGGCCTTTCCCGGACTCACTCCAATCCCGCGAAGGGCCGAGACCCTGCCTTCGGCTGCCCGCTCCGGCGCGCCAGCCTCACTCAACTCCTGTCCAGCCAGCAAAGGCGGCAAGGTCCATGTTCTCCAGCGCTCCAAATCGCGCTTCCGCCTTTCGACGACCCTCCGGACTTCGAAGCCACCGGATGGAGTCGGCTCTAGACACAGACTCTCAAGTTCCTGCCTCGTGAGGCAGAAAACCTCGGCGGGATTAGCCAGAACCCCTTGCTCCGTGAGCAAAGACCCGATCTTGAGCGCCGCCCGGCGCATCTCGGCCAAAACGAAATGCCAATAATGGCGCTGGTTTTCTCTGAGCACCGCGAACCGGCGGGCGTATTTCAACAGATGCCGCAGAACCGGAGACAAGACCAAGCGCTGGAGCCTCGGCAGCGCAGCTACGCGTCGCTGAACTTCAGCCTCGGCCCTGGCTCGCTGGTCCACTCCTGCCCCGAGGGCTTCGGCTGGCGCCGGCAGCCGGTCGAGAATGTCCGGCATTTCGCGCCAGGTAGGTTCGGCAATGTCCAGGCTTGAAGACCGGTGCCCGAACCGGTTCAGGAACTCCGCCGCAAGCTGGGCGCGTTCCTCCACAGCGGCCCGCCGAACCCTCGCCAGGAGGTTATGCATCTGCACCGTCAGGTTCTCCTCTTCGCCCGAAATCAGAGCGACACAGGTCGGCGTCAGGTCGTCCTCCGGCACGCCCAAGGCGACGCGGAGAGTGCCGCGCAATGCACGTTCGAAAAGCTCCGCGAAGGTGAGGCTCCAGCGATGAATCCCGAGCAACTGATAGGTCAGGATCTCTCCCCGCTCCAGAAGCCGGAACAGCACCCGCAGCGTCGAGGCGCGCTCGATCTCATGACTCATCCCCAGCACGCGGTTCATGTACTCGGGCACGAACCGTCGCCATCTCCTCAAATTGGCCCATGGCAGCCAGTCCGGATCCCGGCTCACCCGTAGGGCAACCCGGGCCAACTTCCGAAGCCGCCGAATCGCCGCCATTTCCGGCACGCCATCGGGAAATAAAGCTAGGCTCTTCTCGGGTGGTAAGAGGGCGGGCGGAATGAGCTCGTGCAGCTTTCGAAAGGCTTCCCACTTCGTGAAAAGCCGCCCGCCGAAGAGACGAGTGACCTGGCTACGGGTCAACTCCTCCTCACCGAGATAACGGAGCGGCTCGAGGAATGCTCTTTTCTCGACTTGCGGGCTTAGTAGGCCGTGAGCCAATGTCGAAAGAGGATGGAAATACCTCTCGGTGAAAAAGAAGCTGGTCCACACCTGATCGGGCGGATACGCCAGCCAAGGCGGCAGGGGCGGAGGGGTGGCAGCACGAGCCTGGAGGATCCAGAAAGCCCTGCCATCCCAGACCCACTCGACATCGATGAATTCCCCAGCCAAGCCGAGCGCCTTCCCGCTCGCCAAGACCATCTCGCCGAGAAGATCCCAAAGCTGCCTCTCCTCCTCCGTGCCCGGGATCTCAGCGGGTAGGCCAAACACGAGGGCCACGGTCCTGGGCCTAGCTCCCGGCCGGCGGGTGTAGACCAGTCGCAAGTCGCAGGCAACTCCAGACGTCACAGCTGAGGAGTCCTTGGCCGAAGCTTCGATGAGAACGCACGCGCGCTCCACTGCTCCCTTGGCGGTGAAGGCGACGCCAGACCATCGCGCCGGGACCATCGGCTGAACAATAAGATTGAGCTCCAAAGGGCAATGGATGCCATGCCGCGAAAGGTAGCTCCGCACCTGCGGACTTTCCGCCGCCGTCAGGCATTGCTCGAGAGCAGTCAGGAGCGCCGTCTCGCCGACCACGCCGAGCTGCGTACGCAGCTGCCCCGCGAGGCTGAGACCCGGCAGGTCCTCCAGATTGGCAGACGAGCGCACCGCCATGGGCGCGCCGGCAGCTAGAGCGGGAAGCTTCTCTCGAAGCTCGGCCAGTTGGTGCTCTTCCAGGAGGGAACGAGCCTCGGAACTTTGTCGCGCGACAAGCACGACAAAGGCCGGGACGTTCAGCCCGGCCTTCTTGAGCCTCGCCAGGTAAGCTGCTTTGGGCCCCACTACCTCCGGATTCAGCGCCTCGGGGTCCTCCGCGCTGAGGATCCGGACTACGCGGCGATTCCCGCCCATTGCCTTCATACCGATGCAGCCAAGTTAAGCCTGGCCCCACCGATCGGTTCACGGAGCGGGAGGACGGGTCCGGAGCTCCTCCCTCAGGGCCTTGTCGTACTCCTCCACGATCTTTGCCACCTGCGGATCCTCCCTCACCTCGCTGTCGAGAGGAAAGAGCTCGCCCGCCGAAGCCTTCCATTCTCGGCCGCCGGGCTCACGCTCCAATGTCACGTCGCCGATGTATTTGCCCTGCGTGCCATTCACGCACAATACGGAGCCGTTGGCGGATTCGGGCCCGCGAATGTTGTAGGTCCCCACTCCGGCGATGACCACGTCCACCCCGGGCACTTCCTTGGCAAATCTGGCGGCATCGGAATCCTGGCCGTAGACAAGGGCGATGATCAGATCGCACTTCTTGCGGAGTTGGGCCACCACGCCTCTTGCGCAGACAACAGGATCTTCCTTCCGCCACCAAGTCTGCGTAGCCCTTCCGATGGCCGGCATGTCCTGTAAAGCCACCCCGAACACGCCCACGGCCCCTTTCCCTTCGCCCCAGGGGTGAAGGACGACGTAGCGCCGTGCGTAGGGCAGGTCCCTGCCGTCAGCGTATTTCAGATTGCACGTCACGAACGGAACTCCCCACGCCTGCGCCTGGCTGAGGAGCGAATCGCCGCAAGCCCGCAGGTCCGCCTCCGCAAGGTTCACGGCCTGGTAACCCATCACAGCGTAGGCACGGAGAAGAAAGCGATTCTTGAGCGCGGCGTACATGCCGTGTTCGGCAAATCCGCCCGCGTCCACGAAAACAGCCGCCTGTCCCATCTGCACCTTCTTGCGCACGTAACTGACCCTCCGGGCCAGCCCGCCCAAGCGGTTCGACCCTCAGCCACACGGCACCAGATTGCCCGCCGTATCCCCCGCGTAGAGGAGACGAAGCTGAAGGTTCTCGGCCGCGGAAGGAGGAGACAGAGAGCTCGAAACTGCGAGGGGAAGGGTTAGAGCCGCGAGGAGGACCAGTTGGACCGCGAGACCTGCTGCCGAGCGCACCGGACGCATGGTTCACCTCCCTTGCAGGCTCAGGTCGTAATGGAAGCCACAAACAGAAAAAGCCCTCGATGCAATTCGGGGCTTGCCTTCGCAGCCATTCGGTGGGTGAGGTGCCGAGGGCCGGACTCGAACCGGCACGCCCCGTACGGGGCAAGGGATTTTAAGTCCCTTGCGTCTACCAGTTCCGCCACCCCGGCGAGTCAGCTCGGCACAAAAAGAGGCGGCGAGCGGATTCGAACCGCTGAGTAGAGGCTTTGCAGGCCTCCGCCTTAGCCACTTGGCTACGCCGCCACCTGGAGCGGGAGACGGGACTTGAACCCGCGACCCCCACCTTGGCAAGGTGGTGTTCTACCGCTGAACTACTCCCGCATCGGCGGTAAAAATATATACAACCCCATTCTGGCATGCAAGAGCTTTTTCCGTCATCCACACCCCCCTCGGGGAACCCCTCTCCGGCGTCGCTGCGCACCAGCTCATGCGTATTCCGCCGTGATGTCCTCCCCGGTCTTCTTCGAGATGAAGCGAAAGTCGTCCATCGCCAGGCTGTCGTCCTCCACCACGTCGATTTTCACCAAAAGCTTCCACATCATCCGCCGGATCCGGCTCCGGAGACCACTGGTGAGATACTTGGCCATCTCCGGATGCACATGAAGCTCCACACTCCTTTCCTTCGACTTGGCGCGAAAGGACTTGATCCAGCGTTCGATCTTCGTGGCGAGGGTGGTCTTCGAAACCAGCCTACCGCTCCCGCCGCATACCGGGCATGGCTCGCTGAGCGTGAAGACCAGGCTCGGACGAACTCGCTCGCGCGTCAGTTCCACAATCCCGAATTTGCTCATCGGGAGGATGTTGTACTGGGCTCGGTCCTTGTCCAGCTCCCGTCTTAGCTCGTCGTAGACCCGGCGCCGATTCGCAGGCTCTCGCATGTCAATGAAGTCGATGATGATCAAGCCGCCGAGATCGCGGAGACGCAGCTGGCGGGCGATCTCCCGCGCAGCCTCCAGATTGATCTTGAGGTTGGTCTGCTCCTGGTCGGCCCGGCTCAAGAACTTGCCGCTATTGACGTCGATGGCCACCAGAGCCTCGGTCTGGTCGATGACCAGGTAACCCCCGCTTTTCAACCAGACCTTCCGCGAAAGGGCGCGCTCCAGCTGTCGTTCCACATCGTAGGCATCAAAGATGGGCGTCTTGCCCTGGTACAGCTCGATGCGATCCGCGAGCTCCGGCGCCACCTCCTTCACGTAGCCCAAGATGTCCTTCGCCAGCTTCTTCGAATCGACCACAAGTTTGGCGACATCCGGGGTAAATAGGTCGCGGACGACGCTCGAGGTCATCCCCACTTCCTTGTACAGCAGGCAAGGGGCCTTTTCTCGCTGCACCCTTCTCTGGATGCGATCCCAGATCTGCAGGAGATTCTCTAGGTCCACTCGGAGCACCGACTCAGGCTTCCCCGCAGCCACGGTGCGGACGATGATGCCGCAGTCCTGTGGCTTCAGCGCCTTCGCAAGCCGTCGCAGACGCCGCTTCTCCGCCTCATCCGTGATCTTCTTCGACACCCCGACGATGTTCTCGTCCGGAATCAGCACCACGAACCGGCCAGGAATGGAGATGCGCGTGCTCACTCGAGCCCCTTTGGTGCCCAGTGGTTCTTTGGTCACCTGAACGAGGACCGTGTCTCCCACCCGCAGCTGCTCTTTTCCCACAAGCTCCTTGCGAATGCCGTGCTCGTCGGGCGGAAGCTGATCCACGTGGGTGTAGATCCGCACCAGGTCCCCCATGTCGGCGTAGGGAAGAAAGGCATCCTGGGACTCACCGATATCCAGGAAGGCAGCCTGCATTCCCTTGATCGTCTTCAGCACTCGCGCCAGGTAAATGTTCCCCAGCATCCGCTCATGTTCGGGCCGCTCGACATAGAACTCGACCAGCTTGCCATCTTCGAGAATGGCAATGCGCGTTTCGCCGATCGTTGCATTGATGATGATTTCCCGGCGCGGTGGCTCGGCGGGTGGAGACTTTCGCGCCGCCCGTCCATGGCGACCTGTCTTCTGCTTTTCCTGCATTCCCACCCCTACAACTCCATTGGGCTCAAGAGCCGATGGCCTTGCGAAACGTAGACACCGGTCCGGTGGATCCGATGACGCAACACCTCCTCTCGCTCCTGGCGGAGTAGCTCCTGAAGCACCTCGTGAATCCTCGCCGTCCGCCCCTCCTTGACCTTCAGCACGATGCGAACCCCCTTGCCATTGCCGACGGTCTCAATGGATTCCACGAACGGCCGGATGTCCACTTGCTTGACTTCGACTTCTCGTTCATCCTCGCTCTTCCTCCGCTCAACCCTCACCTCGCTCCGGGCTAGGAACTCGAGGATCTGCTGGCCCAAACGGCGAGGGTCCAGAGGCCGCTCGAACGTGACCTCGTAGGCGATCCTGTCCACCACTGCACTGAGGGAGGCAGGTTTCCCCACCAGCCGTGTGACCGCGCGGATTTCCAATCCCTCGGGGAGGTACGGTCGGAGACGCTCGGCCAAGTCGCCCACCGAATGCGATTCCACGGTGACGTCCAGGTACTCCGCCTCGCTGGTCACGCCGAGCGGAAGGGCTGGGCCCCAGCTGATCTTCGGCCTGGGGTTAAAGCCGTGGGTGTAGGCCAGGGGGATGCCGGCCCTGCGGAACGCCCTTTCCAGAGCACGGATCGTGTCCAGATGGCCTACAAATCGCATCGCTTCCCCGCGGGCGTACCGAATGCGGAACACCGCATTGGCCGGAGGCATGACGTCTTTGATCTTTCTTCTCTCCCGCCCGTACAGCCCGACCCTGGGGCGCGCCAGCCCGCTCGCGTCGATTCCGGCTGCGGAGGCCGTCCCAAGCTCCTTCGCCCCCTTCCTACTGCGGGCGATGATGCGGCGGCAGACTTCTTCGTCCATGAGTCCACAGGCATTGCAGAGACCGTTCTTGCAGTCGGGCGTGGGTTCCCCTCGCAAGGCCTTCGCACGCTCCCTCTCCAGGAATCTCCGGCTCACCCCCTTGCTGATGTGTTGCCACGGAAGGGGTTCGCGGACCTTCCGGGCACGGGTGTATTCTTCGAACGAGAGTCCGCACTGAGCGAGAGCTTCGGCCCATAGCTCGAAGCGAAAGCACTCAGACCAAGCCTCGTGCACCGCACCGCGCCGCCAAGCCGCTTCGATCACCTCCGCCACCCGACGGTCCCCGCGGGCCAGGAGTCCTTCCACCTGACAGACCTCCGGCTCCCTCCAGCTGAGCTTCACGCTCGGCCAGCGCACGCGATCGAGCAGGAACCGAAGACGCTCGCGGGTCTCCTCGGGCCCAAGCTGGCGCTCCCATTGGAAGGGCGTGTGCGGCTTCGGGACAAAGGGAGAAACCGAGACGTGGATCCGCCGATCCCCTCCGTGCCTTTTCCCGAGGCGCACCACCTCGCCGATCAGGTCCACGATGCCCTGAAGATCCTCCTCCGTCTCGGTCGGCAATCCGATCATGAAGTACAGCTTGACCAGGTCCCATCCCTCTCGGAAAGCCAGGTCGATGGCCCGGAGGAGATCCTCGTTGGTGTTCATTTTGTTGATCACGGCTCGCAGTCGCTCCGTCCCAGCTTCCGGGGCAAAAGTGAGCCCGGATTTCCGCACATTGCGTGCGTAGCTGGCGATCTCGGGGGTGAAAGTCTCGGGCCGCATCGAGGGGAAGGAAAGGTTCACCATCCGCTGCTCGAGACACGGGCTCAGACTCGCCAGGAGCTGAGGCAGCTGGCTGTAGTCCGAGGTGCTCAGAGAAACCAGCGAGACCTCCTCGTGGCCCGTATTGTCGAGGGCCTGCCGGATGTGCTCCACAACCTCAGGCGCAGGTCGCTCCCGGACCGGACGGTACAGGATCCCCGCGTTGCAAAACCGGCACCCCCGAGTGCATCCTCGCATGATCTCCACAGAGAGGCGATCGTGGGTCGCCTCGATCAAGGGGACCAGGGGCCGAGGGGAGTAGTATTCGGCCCGGAGCCTCGTCACCTGCCGTGCTTCGATTATGCTGGGGACGCCAACTTCCAGCGGCCCCAGGGATTGGAAGCGTCCATCCGGGTCGCGAATCTCCGCGTACAGACTCGGCACGTAGACGCCACGCAGCGAAGCCAGCTCCTTCAACAGGGCGTCCCGGCTGTACTCCTCGTGTTTCGCAATGCGGACGAGCCGAAGGACCTCGAGGAAGCTCTCCTCCGCGTCGCCGATCAAGAACACGTCGATGAACGGTGCAAGAGGCTCCGGGTTGAAAGCATTGGGCCCCCCAGCCACCACGAGCGGAAAGAGGCCCCGCCTTTCGGAGGAGCGCAGAGGGATCCCGGCCAAATCCAGCAGGTTGAGAATGTTCGTGTAGTGAAGCTCATATTGCAAAGTGAAGCCAACTACCTCGAACTCCGCCAAAGGCCGCTTGGTCTCCAGCGAATACAGCGGGATTCCCTCCAAGCGCATCCACCGCTCCATATCCACCCACGGGGCGTAGACGCGCTCGGCCGCGATCCACTCCTCCCGATTCAGAATGTGGTAGAGGATCTGGTAGCCCAGGTAGGACATGCCCAACTCGTACAGGTCCGGGAAAACCAGCGCCACCCGCACATCGACAGCCGGCCCCTCCTTGATCACTGAATTCAGCTCGCCGCCGATGTAGCGCCCCGGTTTTGCGACGAGCGGAAGTATCCGTTCCAGTTTCCGGCGATCTATCGTCATCGCTACTTCCGTTCCCCACGGCGAAAAACCAACACCGTCGTCTTCCCACTATCTTCCTTCAGCCCGAACGGGTGCCCCAAGGGCGACCGGAATGAACTCCACTTCGGAGCTCGATCCCTTGGCCAGGCGGGGTGAGTACCTGTCCGAAATGTTTGCCGCCTTGGGTGCGTATCTAGTTCCCCAGTCTGCAAAAGCGAATCCCCGCTGGAATATCGCTTCCGGCGGGGATTCGCGCTCTGCGTGGGGAAGGTTTCTCCGCCCCATCCTCACCGCGGCTCCCCAGGGACATCCGCAGCTACGTGGAGGCAGCGGTCCGGTGCATCAGGGCGTATTCGTATCCCCTCGCAATGGCTCGCTCATTGAGGTCGATCAGCTGCTTCCGTTTGATGACCTTCGGCAGAATGTGGGTCAAATGCTCCCGCTCCACCACGCCCGTGTAAGCCACGTAGGAGCCAAGGATGACCATGTTCGCCGCTCGTGTGTTGCCCAGCTCGTCCGCCATCGAGGTAGCCGGAATCGCGAGCACCTCCACATCCCTGCGAGTCACCGGCCGATCGATTAGCGACGAGTCGTAGAGGATCAGCCCGCCACTCTCGACCTCCGGCTCAAAGCGGTCCAGCGAGGGACGATTCATGGCGATCAGGACCGAAGGCCGGCTGACCAGAGGCGAGCCAATCCGGGAGTCGCTGAGGATCACGTGGCAGTTGGCGGTCCCACCTCGCATCTCGGGGCCGTACGAGGGTAGCCAACTCACCCGGTAACCAGCCGTCATGCCCGCTTCTGCCAGAGCTTGCCCCAGCAGCAGGATCCCCTGTCCACCGAAGCCCGCGATCTTGATGCGTGGGTTCGCGTACCTTGGGTGCGGCACCGGGCTCGCGATCACGCCTTCCGCTTCCCCGCTCGGAATCTCCAGCTTCTCGAGAAGAGAGTCCAGATCGTAGGAGATCTTCGGTAGCGGCATGGGCTTCGCCTCAGCCGTTCGGTCGCGGAACACGCCGAGGGGGAAGTAACGGGTCATCACCTCATCGATCCACCGGATGGAATCGACCGGGGTCATTTTCCAGCCCGAAGGACATGCGCTCAACACCTCCACCAGGGAGAAGCCCAGATCCTGCATTTGCACAGAGAGGGCTTTGCGCACGGCTTTTCGAGCCCGCGCGATGTTCTTCGGGGTGGTCAGTGCCACACGCTCGATGTACACCGGAGACTCCAGCGAAGCCAGAAGTTCCGCCACCCGGAGCGGAGGGCCTTCCATTTCCGCGCGCCTGCCGAAGGGCGTGGTGGTCGTCTTCTGCCCGACCAAAGTGGTGGGAGCCATCTGGCCGCCGGTCATCCCGTAGATGGCATTGTTCACGAAGAAGACGGTGATCCTCTCGCCGCGATTCGCCGCGTGGAGGATCTCATTGCCCCCGATCGCCGCTAGATCCCCGTCGCCCTGGTAGCTGATCACGATGCTGTGCGGCAAGGCTCGTTTGATACCCGTGGCCACAGCCGGCGCTCTCCCGTGAGCCACCTGCACGTTCCCGCAACGGAAGTAGTAGTACGCAAAGACGCTGCATCCCACAGGGCTGATCAGGATCGTCCGGTCGCGGATGCCGAGCTCGTCCATCGCCTCGGCAATCAGCTTGTGGAGAATCCCGTGACCGCAGCCCGGACAGTAGTGAGTCTGGTACTTGATCGCTCCTGGCTTCCGCTCGTACACGTCGTAAAAGGAAGGGGACTTCCGTAGGACCATCTCCGCCATGGGTCAAGCCTCGATCTGTTGCCTCAAAACCCGGAGAATCTCTTCCACGCTCGGCACTACACCACCCATGCGACCGTAGAACCAGACTGGAACCTTTCCGGCCACGGCAAGCCGAACGTCCTCCACCATTTGACCGTTCGAGAGTTCCACCACCATGAAGGCGGAGACCCGGGTAGCCAGTTCCGTAATGCGTCGGCTCGGAAAGGGCCAGAGCGTGATGGGCCGCAGCAGGCCCACACGCAATCCCTTTGCCCGGGCTTCGTCCACCGTGCTGTGCAGCAAACGGGAGACGATCCCGTAACCTACCAGGATGACCTCCGCATCCTCGGTCTGGTACTCCTCGAAGCGCACCTCTTCGCGTTCCGCCTGAGCGTATTTCTCCTGGAGGTGAAGCACGTGCCGCTCCAGCCCCTCCGGCTCCAGATCGATGGACGTGATGAGCCGAAACTGGTCCGCGTCCTCTCCCCGGAGAGCCCAGGGCTTGTCGGGGAAGCTCGAGACTGGCTGCGGAAACTCCACCGGCTCCATCATCTGGCCAATGAATCCATCGGCCATCACCACGGCCGGATTCCGGTACTTGTCCGCGAGCTCGAAGGCGAGCATCGTCAAGTCGCACATCTCCTGGGCGCAGTTGGGGGCCAGGGTGATGAGCTTGTATTCGCCGTGCCCCCCGCCTTTTACAATCTGGTGATAGTCACCCTGCGACGGAGCGATGTTCCCCAGCCCAGGCCCTCCGCGCACGATGTCGACGATCACGCACGGGAGTTCAGCGCCGGCCAGGTAGCTGATGCCTTCCATCTTCAGGCTGATGCCCGGACTGGAGGAAGCCGTCATAGCCCGGATTCCCGCCGAGGCCGCCCCGTAGAGCATGTTGATGGACGCGATCTCGCTCTCCGCTTGCAAAAAAACGCCGCCTACCTGAGGGAAATAGTAGGCGGCCGCTTCTGCGATCTCCGAAGCCGGAGTGATGGGGTAGCCGAAGAACGCCCGGCATCCCGCCAGGATCGCCCCCTTCACCACTGCCTCATTGCCCTTGATGAGCTGCTTGGCCATCACGCCACCTCCTCCCGTACAGTTCCTCGCTTGTACACCGTGATGGCCCCGGGCTCAGGACAAGCGTAGAAACAAACCCCGCAACCCGTGCACCCTTCCCCTTTGTACCCCGCCGGATGGTAGCCCATCGCGTTCAACTTCGTCTGCTGGAAGAGGACCTTGACCGGACAAGCCTCCACGCAAAGACCACAACCTTTGCACTCTTCTTCATCGATCTCCACGTAGGGTAGCTCCGCTCCGCCTCTGCGATTCGCCATCGACTTCTCCCTCGCTGGTTCACATGCCCACCGAAGCCCCCCGCGGTCATTTTAGCAATTTCATCCTGCCGTTGCAAGCCCTTTCCCGGGAGCCAGCCCGACCGGAGCTCTGGCTTCACGCCATCTCCCATTCCGTCCCCTCCGGGGTATCCCGCAACGACACCCCGAGCTCGCCCAGCCTCCGTCGAATCCGATCGGCCAGCTCGAACTGCCGATTGCGGCGAAGCTCAGCCCGTACCTCGACGATCAGGTCGATGAAAGGAGCAAGCTCGCGCGATTCCGATCGGGAGAAGGGAAGAATCCCGAGGATCTGACCGGCCAGCTCCTCGTAGAGCCCAAGAAGGTAGGAGATGGCCTCCATGCTTGGGGCATCCACGCCGTCGAGGTACGAGTGCACCTCACGAGACAAGTCGAAGAGAACAGCCACGGCTTGGGGCGTGCCGAAGTCGTCATCCATCGCTTGGAGGAAGCGGCGCTTCGCCTCCTCGCCCATGGCCCGCAGCGAATCGCTCATCGGCTTTTCCGCCGCATGGCGACTCCGCTGGAGCAGTTTCCGGTAAGCCCCATGCAGCCGGTTCAGCCCCTGCCCGGCTGCAACAATGGCCTCCTCGCTGAAATCGAGCTCCGAGCGATAATGGCTCATGAGGATGAAAAGTCGGATCTGCTCGGGACGGTAGCGCTCCAGCGCCTGCTTAATCGTGGTATAGTTCCCGAGGGACTTGCTCATCTTCGTGCCGTTCACCAGAACCATGTTGTTGTGGAGCCAATAGCGCACGAAAGGCTTCCCCGTGGCCGCCTCGCTCTGAGCCTTCTCACACTCGTGGTGCGGGAAGATGTTCTCCATCCCGCCCCCGTGGATGTCCAGGGTCTCTCCCAGGTACTTCATCGCCATTGCCGAACATTCCGTGTGCCAGCCAGGGTAACCCCAGCCCCACGGGCTACGCCACTGCATGATATGCCCTGGCTCGGCCCGCTTCCAAAGGGCGAAATCGGCCGGGTGACGCTTCTCCGGATTCACCTCCACCCGCGCGCCCGGCTCCTGATCCTCGACCCTTCGGCCGGAGAGTTTGCCGTAGTCTTTGAACTTACTCACCTCGAAGTACACCGAGCCGTTCACCTCGTAGGCGTAGCCCCGCTCCAGGAGCCGGATCACCAGCTCGATCTGTTCCGGAATGTGGCCCGAGGCTCGCGGCGAGATATTGGGGCGCACTACGTTGAGGGCGTCCATATCCTCGAAATAGCTGCGCATGTATTTCTCGACCAGCTCCATCGGCTCCACGCGTTCCCGCGCGGCACCAACCAGGATCCGGTCTTCGCCCGTTTCCAGCAGGTGCCCGACGTCGGTGATATTCTGGACGTAGCGCACCCGGTAGCCGAGGTAGCGGAGGTAGCGCACGATGACATCGAAGCTGATGTAGCTCTTGGCATGTCCGATGTGCGCGTGGTCGTAGACGGTCGGCCCGCAGACGTACATTCCTACCCGCCCTTCCGTAAGGGGGCGGAACTCCTCAAGACTGCGCGTCAGCGTATTGTACACTCGTAGGCTCATGGCTGTCCACTTTCACCTCTTGCTGATCTCGCCCCGCAACAGCCGGTCCCTGAGCTCACCCAGCTGGCGTGCCCGCTCCGGGTCCACTGGTTCTGTGACCACTCCTCCCCGCTTGGCAAAAGTACCCACAATCGCACCATCGGTCCACGGGAAGATCACCGGGAGATTCTCCGGATTCACCCCGCTACCGGCAAGGACCGGTATCTCTTTCAACGCTTCCTTAACCCGACGGTATTCCATTTCGGGCGCCGCAAGCCCGGTGGCTTTGCCCGTGACGATGATGCCATCCGCAAGGCCGCGCTCCACAGTCTCCCGAGCCTCCTCTTCGATCGCCCTCGCCACGAGAGGCCCGGCGTGCTTCACCGCAACATCAGCGAGGATGAACACCTCGGAGCCAAGTTCACGACGAGCGCGAAGCGTTTCCCACGCGCGCCCTTCAAGAACGCCCTGATCCGTGACCATCGCCCCGATGTGCACGTTGACCCGGATGAATCGGGCTCCCGTCACGGAGGCAATGGCCACGGCCGAGCGCGCGTCATTCCGGAGCACATTCACCCCCACCGGAAGCCCTACCAACCGCTGAACCTCCCACGCGCACACCGATAGCGCAGCCACCGTCTCGGCTGGCACAGAGTCCGGGAAGAAAGGTCGATCTCCGAAGTTCTCGACCATCACGACGTCGAAGCCGGCCTCCCGGTACGTCCGGGCATCCTGCACCGCCCTTTCCAGCACGTCCGAAAATCGCCCCCCGTACAGCGGGCTTCCCGGTAGAGGCAAAAGGTGCACTACTCCGATGAGGGGCCACGGATGTTCGAACTCTTGCTGCCACGCGGTGAGGGTCAACGACGGACCTCCGTCCTGGCCATTCGCACCAGTCGGTCGCACAGTTCCTCGAATGAGATGCCGGCGGCCCTGGCAGCTTTCGGAACCAGGCTCAATTCCGTCATTCCCGGGGCGGTATTGATTTCGAGGCAAAAGGGAACGCCGTCGGTCCGGAGTCGGAAGTCCGCTCGCGCGTAGTGGCAGCATCCGAGGGCTCGGTAGGCCCGCACGGCCTGGTCCTGAAGCTCCTGCGCCACGTCGTCCGGGAGCTCAGCCGGGACGATGTACCGGCTTTTCCCTCGCGTGTACTTGCACTCGTAGTCGTACACCCCGTGCTCGGGAACGATCTCCACCACGGGCAGGGCCTCCTCACCGAGGATAGCCACCGTCACTTCTCTTCCCGCAATGAAAGGCTCCAGCAGGGCGTCGCCGTAACGCCAAGCCAGTCGGACCGCCTCCGCCCCTTTCTCTAGGTTATCAACCAGCGTGAACCCGACCGTGCTTCCCTGATTATCCGGCTTCACTACGAAGGGCAAGCCGAACCTCTCGGCTGCTTCGGCAGCTGCTCGCTCAGCTTCCCGTCCGGACCCGGGGGGAAAGAGGAGCCAATCCGGCGTTGTAACTCCGTGATGGCGGAAGAGCTTCTTGGCGAACGACTTCCGCATTGCCAAGGCCGAGGCAAGCGGGCCCGATCCGGTGTACGGCAAGCCCACCATTTCGAGGATCGCCTGGACTCTGCCATCTTCCCCTGCGCCACCGTGAAGAGCCACGAAGGCGACTTCCACCCCAAGAGCGGGAAGCCGCTCGAGAGACTGGACGATCCTCCGCTCGGCATCGGGAGGCAGGTCCTCGAGGGACGGCGGCTCGGGCCGGATCGTCAGACGGTTCTCATCCTTCCATTGCATCTTTTCCCCGCCCAGGGCGGGATCGATCCGCAGCACTCGGTGCCCCATCCTTTCCAGGGCCTTCGCTACCGCCTCCCCCGAGGCCAAGGAGACTTCTCGTTCCGGGGAATAGCCACCCATCAACACCGCCACGTTCACCGGGAAACCTCCAGCGCGCGCTGAATCCGCCGTTCGCATTCTTCCTTTCCGAGTATGCCGGCGATCTCCGCGATCTTGGGCTCCTTTGCCCTCCCGACGAGCGCAACACGGATAGGATCCCAAAGCGCGTTGCCGAGCAAGCCCGTCTCTTGAGACACTTCCCGCATGACCTCCCGAAAGGCATCCGCCGTCAGGATTTCCAGCGACTGGATCCTGCGCAGGAAACTCCAGAGCACTTTCTGACCGGCTTCCCGCCGGAGCAACTCGAACAGCCCCCGGTTGGTCAAATCAGGACCCTCGACGAGCACTGCCGCCTCGGGCAACAGCTCGGAAAGGAGAGTCAATCGTTCCTTCATCAAATCCAACCACCGGGGCAAGGCGGCGGCCGGCACGCTCACTCCGGACTGCATCAGATAATCCTCTGCGGCACACCGGAAAGCCTCGGCAGGCATTTTCTCCATGGCGATGCGGTTCAGTCGGTACAGATCTTCCACCCGGAAGCGCTGGGCACGCCCCGCTTCAGCCTCCGGGGCAGGCCACTGAGACGGAATGATCGGCTCGGCGCCGCGCACCGGCTCCAGCTGGATCCCCGTGAGCTGAGCCAAGTACGCCAGTACAGCCTCCGGCAAGAGCCCAAGTTTCCGCAGGCCCGACACACTTCCGATCACCGGGTGCTGCGCGCGGGCCGATTTCGCCGCCAGCTCCAAGGCCGGGACGTGTAGGTACTTCGGGACCGGCAATCCGAGCAAGGAGCCAAGCACGGCACATCGCAGCGACTCCACCCTGCGGTCCTCCGGCTGGATCACGACGTCGATCTCCAGCAGCCCATCATCCACGGCCATCCGGAAGAGCGCGTTGGGTTCTTCTCCGTCCTCGGCGATGACGAAGTCGTCAAGTTGCGATTCCCTCGCGCCTTCCGGGACGCGAATCCGGAGCCGGTGGGGTTTTCCTTCGAGGCGTCTCCGCTCCTCTTCATCGGGCGGAAGGTCGCGGCATTTCCCGCTGTATCGGGGCGGAAGCCCTTGCCGCACCTGCTGGTCCCGCTCCGCCCGCAGTTCCTCCGCGGTGCAATAGCAGCGGTAAGCTTTTCCCTCCCGTAGGATCCGTTGGAGCTGCTCGCGGTAGAGCTCCCCTCGCCGGTCTTGGCGGTAGGGGGCGAACGGCCCCCCTACGTCCGGGCCTTCATCCCAATCGATCCCCAGCCAGCGTAGATCGGCGAGAGCTGCCTGCAAGGATTCCTCATTCGAGGTCGAGCCATCGGGCAGCGTGGCAAGCACGACGACGGTCCCGCCCTGCTTTCGCGCCAAGATCCAGCTGAGAGCCGCGATCTGAGCCTCGGGAAGCCCGACGGATCCCGAGCTGGGCAAGGCAATCCGAAACCGAGGCCCCCGAGCCGACGCGGCCGAATTCATTCCTCACCCCCGTGCAACACCAGAGCGATGGCGTAGGCCGCAATGCCTTCCCCCCTTCCGGCAAACCCGAGTCCCTCGGTGGTGGTCGCCTTCACGGAGACGCGCTCGACGTCCACTTGAAGCGCCTCGGCGATTCGGCGTCGCATTTCGGGCACGTAGGGAGCCAGCTTCGGCCGTTGAGCCACGACCGTGGCATCGACATTCAGGGGCCGGAATCCCCTTCCCGCCAGCTTGGATCCGATCTCTCTCAGCAGGATCAGGCTGGAGATTCCCGCGTAGGCCGGATCCGTGTCCGGGAAATGAGTTCCCAGGTCGCCCAGCGCCGCCGCCCCGAGAAGCGCGTCGCCGATCGCATGGAGCAACACATCCGCATCGGAATGGCCCAACAGCCCCAGCTCGCACTCGACCTGAACGCCCCCCAGGATCAGCATCCTTCCCGGGACAAGCCGGTGGACGTCGTACCCGAATCCGATGCGCAGATCCAACTCCTACCTCCGGCAAGCGCCGCTCGGGTCGTCAAATGGCTCCGCGCGTCCGCTTTGCGGCAAAGATGAAACGGGCGATTTCCAGATCCTCTGGAGTGGTGATCTTCAGGTTCCAGTGGCTTCCCTCAAGCACGCTCACCTTCTGGCCCAGCCATTCGACGAGCGCGGCATCATCTGTCCCCACTAGCCCCTTGCTTCGGGCGTTCTCGTAGGCCTGGAGGATGAGCGGATAGCGGAAAGCCTGTGGCGTCTGCACCAGCCAAAGCTCCTCGCGGGCAAGCGTTTCCTCCACCGTCTCGGAGCGGCCCCTTTTGACCGTATCCCTTGGCCGCACCGCGTAAATGGCGGCTCCCGTCTTCCGCGCCTCAGCGATCGCACGCTCGATCATGTCGGCATCCACGAAGGGACGGACCCCGTCGTGGATCACCACAATCTCGGTGGAGGGCTCAAGAGCCTTGAGGCCGGCGTATACGGAATCCTGACGCTCGGGCCCTCCTTCCACCACCCGCCGGACTTTCCGAAATCCCATGCCGTCGATGATTTCCTGGGCCACAAAAAACAACCAATCCTTTGGCGCGACCACGAGGATCTCGTCCACCGCCGAGCAATTCTCAAAGGGGACGAGAGTATGCGCCAGGATTGGCCTCCCCTCGATTTCGATGAACTGCTTGTTTACACGCCCCCCAATACGCTTTCCGCTGCCCGCCGCCGCGATCAGTGCAACCACCCGGCCCAGAGTAGCCTCCTGGAATCACAGGATCAACATCGCATCGCCGTAGCTGTAGAAGCGATACTTGTCGCGAATGGCCTTCCGGTACGCCTTCATCACGAAATCGTAGCCCCCGAACGCGCAAACCATCATGAGAAGGGTGGAGGCCGGAAGGTGGAAATTCGTGATGAGGGCGTTCACCACCTTGAACTCGTAGGGCGGGTAGATGAACTTGTCGGTCCAGCCGCTCCCCGGCTTCACCCAGCCCTCGGAAGTCACGGAGGTCTCCAGCGTTCGGACTACGCTGGTCCCGACTGCCACCACTTTCTTCCCCGCCCGCTTGGATTCGTTGATGGTCTGGGCCGCCTCCTCGGAGATCTCGTAATACTCGGAGTCCATCTTGTGGCGGCTGAGATCCTCCACCATCACCGGGCGGAATGTGCCCAAGCCGACGTGGAGGAGAATCGGGGCGATCCTAACGCCCTTTTGCTTCACTTCCTCCAGGAGCTCTTCTGTGAAGTGGAGGCCTGCGGTGGGGGCAGCCACAGCTCCGCGCACGCGCGCGTACACCGTTTGGTACCATTCTCTGTCCTTGGGTTCCGGCTCACGCTCGATGTAGGGGGGCAGGGGCGTTTGACCCAGACGATCGACGATCTCGTTGAAGTCGCCTTGGTAGCGGAAGCGCACCACGCGCCCTCCGCTCACCGTATTGTCGATGACGTCGGCGATGAGCTCGTTGCCCACCCGCAGCTTGTTCCCGACCCGAACCTTCCGCGCCGGTTTGACCAGAACCTCCCACAGGTCTTTCTCGAGCTCCCGCAGGAGGAAGATTTCCACCTCCGCGTCCGTCTTGTCCTTCGTGCCCATTAGTCGGGCTGGGAACACCTTGGTCTCATTGACCACCAGCACGTCGCCCTCGTCCAGGTACTTCAAGACATCGCGGAAGATGCCTTCTTCAATCTTCTGCGTGGCGCGGTGCAACACCATGAGACGACAGTGATCGCGGGGTTCCGTGGGGTACTGAGCGATCAACTTCTCCGGGAGATTGAACTTGAAGTCTGAGAGTCTCATCCCACCACTCCTTTCCTCACGGCGTGCTCGCTACCTCACTCCGTGGCTGAGGCGGCTGGAGACCTGCCGAACGTCACAAGTCCAGCCTCGTCTGTTGCCACGGTGGATGGGGACGTGGAAACCCAAAGTGTTTGTACGCCAGGTCCGTCGCAACTCTCCCGCGAGGCGTGCGGTTCAGAAACCCCTGCTGAATCAAGAACGGCTCGTAGACCTCTTCGATCGTGTCCGTTTGCTCGCCGACAGCGGTGGCCAGGGTCTTCAGACCTACCGGCCCTCCATTGAACTTCTCGATCAGGACGCGGAGGATGCGCTTGTCCATGTCGTCCAGTCCGCAACGATCCACATCCAGGCGCTCCAGGCTTCGCTCCGCGACTTCTCTGGTGATGACCCCGTCGGCGTCGATCTGGGCAAAGTCGCGGATGCGCCGCAGGAGCCGGTTGGCCACGCGTGGTGTCCCACGCGATCGGCGGGCGATCTCCAAAGCCGCCTCTTCGGTGATGGAGACCCCGAGGATCTGCGCAGAACGCAGCACGATCTTCTGCAGATCCTCCGGGGCGTAGTAATCCAGCCGCCCGACGACGCCGAATCGAGCCCGTAGGGGGGACGTGAGGAGACCGGCGCGCGTGGTCGCTCCGATAAGCGTGAAGCGGGGCAACCGGAGCTGAAGCGTGCGCGCATTGGCGCCCCGATCGATGACGATGTCCAGCCTGTAGTCCTCCATCGCCGGGTAGAGGTACTCCTCCACCGTTTTGTTCAGGCGGTGGATTTCGTCGATGAAGAGTACGTCGCGGTCCTGCAGATTGGTGAGAATGCCGGCCAGGTCCCCGGGGCGCTCCAGAGCCGGGCCGGAGGTCGTCCTGATGTTGACGCCCAATTCATGCGCGATGATCACCGCCAGGGTGGTCTTTCCCAATCCGGGCGGCCCGTAGAAGAGGGTGTGATCCAGTGGCTCCCCTCTCTCCAGCGCGGCGGCGATGAACACCCGTAGATTCGCCTTCAATGCTTCCTGGCCCACGAAATCCTCCAGACGCGTGGGCCGGAGCGTCCGATCAAGTTCGAGCTCGCCTTCCAGGCGATCAGGGATTGTGGGTCGCAGTTCGTTCACGATCGATCACATCCTGCGCAGCGCCTCGCGTACGAGCTCATCTGCTCCGAGGTCTCTGCCGGCGGCGCTTTCCAAGGCCTGCAACACCGCTCGCTCCGCATCCTTCCGCTGAAAGCCCAAGGACACGAGGGCCAGGACCGCCTCCTCAGCTGTGCCCGGCAAGGCGGCGTAGCTCGGGCCGGTCTTGGCAACCGCGCCTCCCAGCTTCTCCCGGAGCTCCACGATGATCCTCTCCGCCGTCTTTCTCCCGATGCCACTGATGGCGGTGAGCGCCGCCACATCCCCCGCCCCAATGGCCCGGCGCAATGCCTCCACCCCGCGCGCCGAGAGCAGGTTCAGCGCCACTTTGGGCCCCACACCGGATACGGAGAGGAGATGGAGGAAAAGCTCTCGTTCGGAAGGGGTGAGGAAGCCGTACAGCTGAAGCGCGTCCTCTCTCACGTGGAGGTAGGTGAGAAGCTCCGCCTCCTTCCCTACCGTGAGGCCCTCGGCCGTGGTGATCGGGACCGCCACCTCGAAACCCACGCCCTGCACGTCGAGGAGTACTGACTGAAAACCCTTCTCGATAACCCGCCCTCGCAGTCGTGCGATCACCACCCTCACCCGCTCTCTGGCTTGCGGCCAAGCCGTACGTCCGTGTCCGAAGGACGCGTTGCTTCAGCTATTCCTCTCGCCCCATCCGACTGAGACCGACCCGCTGGCAGTGGCAGAGCGCGATGGCAAGGGCATCGGCCACATCGTGCGGCCTCGGCAGGGACGCAAGGCCGAGTCGAGCAGCCACCATCCTTTGAACCTGTTCCTTGGAGGCTCCCCCGTGGCCCACAATGGCTTGTTTAACCTCCGCAGGCGTGTATTCGAATACCGGTAGACTCCGCTCCGCCGCCGTCAGCAGAACCACCCCCCTCGCCTGGCCGAGCTTCAGAGCACTTCTCGCATTCTTGGCCAGGAAAATGTCTTCCACCGCCATCTCGCTCGGCTCGCAGCGCGCGATCACCTCACACAGGCCCTCATGCAAGGCCAAGAGGCGACTCGCCTGGGTCCCCTTTCCCCCGATACGCAGGACGGATGCTTCGACCACCCTTGCCCGCCCCGTGCACCACTCGAGGACCGCGTAGCCCACAACCTGGGTTCCGGGGTCCACAGCCAGGACCCTCACTTCGGGGGCGCGCGCCAAACGTCTACTCCGATTCGACCTCCTGCATCACCGATTCATCGATATCGAAATTGGCGTAAACCTGCTGGACGTCGTCGTGCCCTTCGAGCGCCTCGAGCAAAGCGAGCACCTGGTGCGCCTCTTTGCCCTCCACCCTCACGGTCGACTTGGGATACATGGTGATCTCCGCTGTCTCGTAGCGGATCCCTGCCTGCTCCAGAGCCTTCTTCACGGCCTCGAGGTCCTCCGGCGCCGAGACGAGCTCGAATCCGTCTTCGTTCTCGCGGATGTCTTCCACCCCGGCGTCTAGCACAACGGCCAGCAGCTCCTCCTCGGAATGCCCGTCCTTGGGGACGCTGACCACTCCCTTACGGTCGAACATCCAGGCCACACTGCCCTGCTCGCCGAGGCTGCCATTATGCTTGCTGAGGATGTGACGAATCTCCGCCACCGCGCGGTTGCGATTGTCGGTCACCACCTGGATGAGCAGCGCCACCCCGCCTGGCCCGTACCCCTCGTAGGTCACTTCTTCGTAGACAACGCCTGGCAGCTCCCCTGTCCCGCGCTTGATCGCCTTCTCAATATTCGCAGCAGGCATGTTGGCCGCCTTGGCCGCCGCAATGGCTGCCCGCAAGCGGGGATTGGCCTCCTCATCCCCTCCCCCTTGCCGCGCCGCCACCGTGATCTCTCGGATCAGCTTGGTGAAGAGCCTCCCCCGCTCCGCGTCCGTACGCGCCTTCTTGCGCTTGATCTGCGCCCACTTGGAGTGGCCCGCCATAAGATCCCTCCCACTTTTAAACCTCGCAAATTTAACAAATTGTCTTCCGCATTCCAAGGGAAAAGTTGGCATCCTCACCGTCTCGCCGTGCACCGAGAGGCCTGGCTGACACCTTCCGCTGGACCTGCTTTCCCTACTCCGTCGCCTACAGGTCGAGCGACGTTCGACCCGGGCGGCCAGCCTCGTCAACGGCAATGGGCATCCTTTCCCCCGCAGCCCGAGGCTGAAGAAGCCGGCGGGCCCAGAACGACGCCAACCTGGGATCGGACCTAATCCGCTGAACCAACACTGACGATAACACAAGTGACGAGCTCCCCGGCAGGGAACCATTTTGTTGCCTGGCGGAAACGTCTGGGCGGCGGCGAGGCGCCCGCGGAAACCGGCCGTGGCGCGCAGAAACCAGCAAACGAGGGAGCGCCCCCCCGAACCCGTGCGGCCCCTTCGTTTCGCAAGGTAGGTCCCGACTTAGGGACAGCCAGCTCGCCAGCTCGAGGCGGAACCCACTTGGTAAATCGGAGAGAGAGGTGATCCCACAGACAGAAAACGCGGGCCGGAAACGCGACGCGGCTGATCCTGAGCGCAGCCCGGAAAAGCGATCCCAACCGCCAACAGTGACAGCTTCCGAGGCCGCCATTCGCTTCTTGCAGCGGAATCTGAGCGCGCTCCTGCTTCTCCTTGCCGTGTTTCAGTTGGCCCTCGCCATCGATTACGCCCTCTTCCTGCCCACGGCGGCAGCTGGGGTTCTGTCCAAGCTCGGGCTCAGCTGGGCAGGACTCTTCATCGCGCTTTCGCTTCTGGCCTACCGCTTCAGTTTCTCCGGCCGGCTGAGCGAGATCGTGATGTTCGGGGCTGGGCTCCTCACTCTGACCAGCCTGGTGGGCCCGCTGAGATTCCATCCGGAGCCGAAGCACACGCTGCAAGCGGCTCTCGGGGTTTTCGGATTTGGATTGATCGGGTTGCGAGCCTGGCTGCTCGGGGCGCTCAGCGGCTTCGCGGTCACCAGCTGGTTCGGGCTGGCCTATCCCCATCTTTCCATGCACTGGATACCGGATGCTGCCATTCTTGCCCTTGCGGTCGTGTTTTCGCTCACCATCCAGCCCTATCGCCTCCGAAGCCTGCAGCAGGCAGAGAACCTGCGCCTCGAGAACGACTGGCAGCGGGAACAGCTGGCCTCCGCTTACACAGCTCTGCAGATGAGCGAAGAGCGTTTCCGCCGCCTCTCGGAAGCTGCCTTCGAGGCGATTGCGATCCACCACTCCGGGGAGATCCTGGCCGTCAACCACGCCTTCGGGGTGATGTTCGGATGTAACCCGGAGGGCGTTCAGGGCAATCCGATCCGCCGCTACATCCTTTGCTCGGAACCTCAGGTCCTCGAGACGCTCTTTCGAGGCACTTCCGGCACAGTCTCGGCGATGGGGATCCACTCCGACGGCACGATGTTCCCCGTGGAGATCCGGGTGAAGCCCATTCCCTACGGAGGCCGTCCCGCAAGGGTAGTGGCGATCCGGGACGTCAGCGAGCGGGTGAGGACGGAAGAAGCGCTCCGGCGGGCCAAGGAGGAGGCCGAGAGGGCCAATGAAGCCAAGGGCAAATGGCTGGCCAGTGTGAGCCACGAACTTCGCACTCCCCTCAACTCCATCATCGGGTTCTCGGAGATGCTGGCCGACCAGTTTTTCGGCCCCTTGAACGAGAAGCAGCAGCGCTACGTGTCCAACATCCTCACCAGCGGGCGGCACCTGCTGCAGATGATCAACGACCTCCTCGATCTATCCAAGATCGAGGCCGGCCGCATGCAGCTCGAGATCTCCGAATTTGATCCCCGCACGGCCGTGAAGAGTACGGTGGAATCCCTCGCGCCTCTCGCCTTTCAGAAACGGATCCAGCTCGAGACCAAGTTCCGCAACTGCCCGCCCGCCATTCAGGCGGATCCCGTCAAGTTCCGTCAGATCCTGTCCAACCTGCTCAGCAACGCGATCAAGTTCACGGGCGAAGGCGGCAAGGTCACTGTCTGGATAGATACCGAAGAACGTGCCCAGAACGCGTACTTCCAGGGTACCTTGCTCAAGATTTCCGTCCAAGACACCGGAGTTGGAATTCCGCCGGATCAGCTCCGGCGGATTTTCGAGGAATTCGAGCAGCTGCCGAACCGGTACCAAGCGGTGCACAAAGGCACGGGCCTCGGCCTTTCCCTTGCGGAAAAGCTGGTAAAACTGCACGGAGGCACGATTTGGGCCGAGAGTGAGGGCGAGGGAAAGGGGAGCACCTTCCACTTTGTGATCCCTGTTCGCCAGGGGACGGAAGTTAGCCCGCACCCCGCCCCTCGGCAGCAGCCGGCGTGGGCACGACCATCCAGGAAGCGCCATGCGGCAGGTACCCCGCTGATCCTCATCGTTGACGATGATCCCGAAAGCCGGGAATTGCTCCACGACGCCCTCAACGCAGCCGGCTACCGGGTGGTGGTTGCTCAGAGCGCGGCCGAAGCAGAAAGACTGTGCGTCCAACAGTCCCCGGACGTGGTTTTGCTGGACATCCTTTTCGACCGCCAGGAGAAGGGCTGGCACCTGCTCTCAGCGCTCAAGGGGAGGCCGGAGACAGCCGATACACCCGTTGTCGTGGTCTCGGTGGTGGACAACCGGAATCTCTCGCTGAAGCTTGGGGCGGTCGAGCATTTCACTAAGCCGGTGAAAGTGGAGGAACTCATGCGTACGCTGGCTCACCTCACGGCGGGCCGGGCAGGTGCGGAACAGCGGATCCTCCTCGCTCATCCAGACACGGGCTTGGCCGAAGCTCTTGCCGATGCGCTGGCCCGAGCCGGCTTTTCCGTGATCAAAGCGCGCGACGGGATGCACGCACTCCAGCTGGCGCAGACCATCTTGCCAGAGGTCATGGTCCTCGGCGCCACCCTGCCCAAGGTATCGGGTTGCCAGCTGGTGCGCTACCTGAAGCGGTATCCCCATACCAGGGGCATCCAACTTTTCCTCCTCACCGAGGGCCCGTTGCCGGCCCCCGAGGAGCAGGAGCTGAGCCGGCTCGCAACGATCGTACGCCCGGGGGAAGCCAGCAGCCAAGACGAATCGTCCCGTTCTGCGTCCCTGGCCTCTTACCTCGTGCGTCATCTGCGGAGGGACATGGTGGCGAATCCGCCAAGATGAAATGGCGACTAAGCTAGCATGCCGAGAACCACCGCCGAAGCCTGGTAGGAAACGGGTCTTCCGTCATCCAATTCTGAGGGGAAGCTGTGCAGCAAACGCCGACAATCCTCATCGTCGATGACGAGCCAGCCAACCGGGATCTGCTCGTCGACATGCTGACGCGGCTCGGCTACCAGTGCGAAACCGCGCGGGATGGCTTTGAGGCCCTCGGGAAGCTCAACCTCGACATCGACCTGATCCTCCTGGACGTCATGATGCCGGGCATGGACGGCTACGAGGTTGCCAAGGCCATCCGGGCTAACCCGGAGACGCAGGACATCCCCATCATGATGGTCACGGCCCTCTCCAGCCGGGAGGACCGAATAAAGGCGGTCGAGGCCGGAGCGAACGACTTCCTCGACAAGCCCATCGACCCGACGGAGCTCCGGGTCCGGACCGCGTCCCTGCTGAAGCTCAAACGCGCATACGATGCTCTGCGGGAACACGAACGTCAGTTGCAGGACATCGTCGAGAAACGGACCGCAGCTCTGCGCAAAGCTCTCGAGGAAATGGCCAAGGCCAACCGGCGCACCTACCAAGCGTATGTGGACACCCTGCACCGACTGGCTCTCGCCGCCGAGTACAAGGACAGCTACACCGCGGAGCATCTGCGCCGCGTCAGCCTATACAGCACGGTGCTTGGAGCCGCCGCAGGGATGTCCCCCGGAGACGTGGAAATCCTGCGCCACGCTGCCCCCATGCACGACGTGGGAAAGATCGGCATCCCCGATGCCATCCTCCAGAAGCCGGGAAAGCTCACTCCCGAGGAGATAGAGGTGATGCGCAAACACACCATCATCGGGGCGAAGCTTCTCTCTGGGTCCCCCTCGCGTCTCCTTCAGGCGAGCGCCATTGTCGCCCTCACGCACCACGAGCGCTGGGACGGGCAGGGTTACCCCCGAGGCCTGGCCGGCGAGAAGATCCCCATCTGGGGGCGCATCTGCGCCATCGCCGACGTGTTCGATGCGCTCACCACGGAGAGGCCGTACAAAGAGGCGCTGTCGTTCGAGCAGGCGCTAGAGATCCTGAAGACGGGCAAAGGCACGCAGTTCGATCCCCGTTTGCTGGAGCTGTTCGAAAGCAAGTTCGAGCACATCCGCGCATTGGTGGAGCGACGAGCCAGGGTGGGAAGCGAGTCTCGAGCCCAGGCCATCGGGTGGAGCTCGGACGCCGAAGCGCTGCGCGTAGCATTCGACCTCCGTTGAGCGTAATCCTCTCGTTCTCCCCGGGCTTCCATTAGCATCCCCGCAGCGAAGCCGATCTCCCTGCCCTCACTTTCTCTCAGAGGTCCCCAAAGAAATCCGCCGAGCCGCAACGGTGCCCGCATGTCCCGTTTGGGCAGATCCGGTCAATCGGATGCCGCTAGCCCTCCGCTCGGACATCGCGCAAGGGAGCCTTCTTTTCAGCTCCCCGGGAGGGCGATCTGCGCCAACGAGCCTCCCCCATTTCAGATCGGCCACGGCGGGCCTCCCCGGACGGGCCAGTCCGGATGCCTGCCGAGCGGACCCGATGGAAACGCCTTTCCCCTTCCCGGACAAGGGGGGATGGATCAGAGCAGGCGATGGAGCGCCTCGTGCAGCGCACGGAGTCTCTTTTCCCTTTCGCGCGCGAATTTCTCGATCCCCGCCAGGATCCAACCCGGGGAGATGTGCGCCTCTTCGCAGAGTTCCTCCACGGTGCCGCCGGTGCGCCAGCGGTTGTCCCAGTCGGAGGAAAGGGAATACTGCTCGGCAATTTTCGAAGTCAGCCAGTCGTGCATCAGTCGTAACGCCCCGTTGGTGATCACCATCGAGTCGAGCCAGTCTTCTTCCGGCAGGATCGCCCGCTGGTACTCCTCCGGCTGGGCCATGAACAGTTCGTAGCTGATGGCCGCCACAATCTTCACATTGATGCCGCGTCGCTCGAGCTCGGGCAAGATGCGAAGCAGATTGTCCGTCGTGCTCGTCCCTTGCACGATCACCGTGCCCATCTTCGGCTCGCCGGGGCGGTAATCCCGGATCAAGTAGGCCCCCCGAGCCGCTTCGAAGTGCGAGGGAATGCCCAGAGCCTCCCGGTCCGGAATCGTGATCGCGGGGCGCGTCAGATGGAGCATGATGATGGGGGCGTCCAGCCGGAGGGCAGCTCCCAGCACGACCGGCACCTCGTTGTACTCCCAGGGATGGACGTTGATCACCTTGCCCTTGGGGAAGAGCTGGCCGACGCCGGGTGAAAAGATGCCGAAGTGAGTACGGGAGTCATCGGCGGTCTCGGGGCCGGAGTGTCCAGCGACCCAGATCACCTTTCCCACCTTCATCTCGCAATCCTGCGCCAGCTGGCTGAACAAGCGCATCGGGCCGTACTTGAGATACGCGAAGGATCCGTACGTGGAGCAAGCGGTGTAGAAGCCGTTGAATTCCCGATAGGGATCCTTGGCGAAATTCACCGTGGCGATTCCCACGCAAATGCCGGCGTTGGCAAATTCCGTGATCTCCTGGGGCAGTAGCGCGCCGAAGGTGTTCGTCTCCCGGTCGTACCAACCGAAGCCGGGGAAATCGCCCCACCCCTTGGCGAACCCGGCGATGTTGGTGGATTCGGCGAGATCCGCCGAGGCGGCAATGAAGAGAGGGCGTCCGTACTCCCGATACCCGAAGGCATTCACCCACGCCCCCCATTTCGCCAGCGCGTTCCGATTGGCGGCCTTCTGGCCAGGTGGGAGATACATGTCTGCAGGATAGTTCCGGAAGTCATAGATCCGTTGGTCCGCCCAGGGCGAACGATCCCCCAGGCGGAAGGTCCCGATCGACTCGGGGACGCTGTCGCCAAGCTCCACCAGCGTGTCAGCAACGTAGTCGACGAGCGCCTGGTCTCGCCGGAGCACGTCCAGCACCCGGTTGATATTGATGAGCTCTTGTTCGCGCAGCCTCTCGGGATCAGGGGGGGCGGGTTTGCCGAAGCCCTCGAACTCGATCCCGTACTTTTCCATGAAGGGACGCTTGGTTTCCCAGAAGATCTCGCTATTCAAGGGGTGTGGGGCTCCGTGCGAGTGGTTGTCGTATTTCAGGTAACCGCGCCCCTTCTTCGTGCGCATGTAGCCCACGTTTGGCACTTTCCTGTCGTTCGGGCCCAGGAAAAGCTCCAGCATCATGCGCGTCACGCTGGCCCAGTCGTGGCCGTCGGCGCAGCCCACCACTCGCCACCCGTGCGCGCCGAACCATTCCGCCGGCGTGCCCGGGACGACCCTGGAAATGGGGTGGTCATCGATCCCGAAGTCGTTCCAGTCAATGAGGAAGTAGAGGTTCTCAAGGCCCAGTCCCCAAGCGGAATTCATCGTCTCGTGCACGCCGCCCGGCGTCAGGCCTCCTTCCCCCTCCAACACGACCACCTTCACCTGCGTTGCCCCGGCGACTTTGAGCGCGAGGGCTTGCCCCGCAGCGGCAGGGGCGCCATGGCCCGAGGGCCCGGTGTTGAACTTGAGGAAGAGCGTCTTGCCGGCCATCTCCGCATGCCCAGGAAGCCCGCGATTCCGCCGGAAGCCGAGCAAATCCTCCGGCAGCACGATCCGCTCCGGCGGAATGAAGTAGCGGGGATCGCCGGTCTGACGGTACTTGACCCGCATGGCTTCGGAGAGCACGGCCAACATGGCGTACACGAGCGGAACCGTGTGTCCCGCGCCCAGGATGAAGCGATCCGAGAACCTCTTCTCCGGATGGCGTAGATCATACCGCATGACTCCGCTCAGCATCACTGCCACCAAAGCGTGCACCTTGCTCCGAGAGCCACCCGGGTGCCCGCTTTGACGGTAGTTGAGCATAATGTCGATCAGCTGATCCACCATGTCCTTCACAACTTCCCACTTATCGAAGTGCTTCGAGATCCGGTCGAACTCCGACGCCAGCCTGCTCTGGTACGCCTCCATGAGAAGCCTCCTCGTTCGTCGGCCAACCCGCTCGGATGCAATCTGGCCCCCTCGGCGAAGCCTGGCCAATTTAGTAACTTAGGCATGCAGTTCCAAGGCGTTTCCCTGCGCCGTGGGCGGACGCAGAACGGAACGCCGTCCGAACAGCATCGCCCATTGAGCCGACTGCCCTGGCAAGAAGGCCAAAGGAGGACGGGGCACCCGTCGGGAAGGGAAGCGAGCTCAGCCCGCTTCCCTCGGTGCACCCCCCTGGGAGAACGCCCCCTTTTTCAGCTGGGCTGACTTGTGGTCTTCAGACGGTAGAGGATCTCCCCCGCTTTGGGCACGAAAAGGATGCCCTCATGCTCACGGCCCTGCCACTCCTCGAAGCGGATGGTCGCGGGATCCCGGTAGCCCAGATTGATGCGCCGGCACCTCTCCTCCGGGATCCCCGTGGCCAGGACGACGTTGATGCGAGGCCTTTCCACGCCATCCTCGTACGTCCCGATCCCCTTCACGTGCGTGGAATGAGCCATCACCCCACCCGGCACATGTCGGAATCGTTCCCATTGCTTCAGAAAGTAGTCCCGCACGTGGTATCCGATCTCGTCCAGGATCTTCCCGTGCGTGTAGGACACCTCGGTGATGTGCGGGGCGTAGATGATCAATTCACCGCCGTCGCTGACCACCGGCTCGAGCTTGTACATGCATTTGCCTGCCGTCCAAAGATCGTCGTACATCTTCGGGGAAACGGAGAGGACTTTCGCAAAGGGGCGGTCCACATAGCGGACATGGATTTGCGCCGAAAGATCGGCCGCGGCGCTGAAGGCCTCCTCGGGCGTGCCCACGAAGAGCCCGTGCAGGCCCTCGTCCGTGGTGACCATGCTCGCGCAAAGCTTCTCCTTCTCCAGGAATTGCGCGGCGCGATCTACCACCTTTCGCACCGGGTTCCATTTCGTGCCGATGATCCTCAGGTTTGTGAGGACCGCCCCGAGCCAGTGGAAGAAATTGATGATCTCCGGACCGGCGATCCCGGGGAACAGGTACTTGTTGCCCCCCGAGAAACCCACCACCTCATGCGGGAAGGTGGGACCGCAGATGAGCACCACATCGTAATCCAACACGATCCGGTTGAGGGCCACGGGGACGTCCTGGCTCATCAGTCCCTCGGTGATCTCCTCGATCTCCGCGGCGGGAATCGTCCCCAGCCGGGCCAGAGCTTGAGGATCATCCCAGCGGTGATTGAACACCCGCACGCGCGCGAAACGGCGTTCCCACTCCTCCGGCCGCACGCCGAGATGCGCGAGGATCCGTTCCCAGGACATCACGGGATGGGTACCCAGAGCGATCAGAAAGTCCAATTGAGCCGCTCGCGGAAGGAGAAGTTCGGTGAGAAGACGGAACATCATCGGCACCGGAGCCGTGCGGGTGGTGTCGGGAATCAGCACGATGATCCGCTTGCCGTCCAACGCGCGGGAGGCCAATCCCTGCTCGAGGATGGCACGCGCCTCCGTTTCCGAGAGGATCGCGTCTTTGCTGCCGTGGCCAATCACCATTCTTCCGCCTCCGCAATGAAAGAGCGCTGACTCGCGGAGCGCCCCCAAGTCCTCGCGCCGCAATCTTCACAGATTGGCGAGCCAACCACCATCTACATACAGGATGTGTCCAGTGACGTAGCTGCTGGCCTCCGAGGCCAAAAACACCACCGCACCGACCAACTCGCGCGGCTCTCCCCATCGGCCCATGGGCGCTCGCCTTCGAACCCAGTCATCGAGCTCCGGGTTGTCGCGCAAAGGTTGGGTCATTTCCGTGGCAATGTAGCCCGGAGCCACAGCGTTCACGCGAATGTCGTACCTGGCCCACTCCACCGCGAGGGCTTTGGTGAGCTGACGAATGCCACCCTTGCTAGCCGTGTACGCGACGGTGGTGGGCCGATGCCCTTCGCACATTAATGAGCCGATGTTGATGATCCGTCCAGGTTTGCCCGAGCCGATTCGCTCCCGCGCAAAGGCTTGGCAGAGGACGAACACGGCCGACAGATTGAGCTCGAGCACCTCGTTCCAATCCTCGAGCGTAAGATCCAGCGCCAAGGCGCGCCGCTGGATTCCGGCCACGTTCACCAGGATGTCCACCCCTCCCGTCTCCTCGACGACCGAGCGGTAGAACTCGGGGATCTGGGGCACGTGAGCCAGGTCGAAGGGTTTCACCCACGTCCGCCGGCCGTGCGCTTCCACCTCCACAGCCGTCCGATCCAGGGCCTCCTTCGTCCGGGCCACGAGGACGACGTCAGCCCCGTGCTCGGCCAGTCCCACAGCGAGCGCTTTCCCGATTCCGCGGCTGGCTCCCGTCACGAGGGCGATCTTCCCGGAGAGGTCGAAAAGAGAGCTCATTCCCGTCAGCTCCTCCTACACGAAGGAGGCCGCCGGCAGAACCGGCGGCCTCCGTAAACCCGATCTCCGGTTCGGAACTCACGCGACGTAGGCCGTCGAAGCCGTCTCTCCGCCGCGACCGGTCCAGTTGGTGTGGAAGAATTCACCTCGGGGACGGTCCACGCGCTCGTACTGATGCGCGCCGAAGTAATCGCGCTGCGCCTGCGTCAGGTTTGCCGGCAAGCGCTCCGAACGGTAGCCGTCGTAGTACGTGAGTGCAGCGGTCATCGCAGGGACCGGAATCCCGTACGTCAGTGCGGCGGCGGCCACGCGCCTCCAGCTATCCTGCGTGCTTTCGATCTTCTCTTTGAAGAAGGGATCGAGCAGCAGGTTCGGCAGATCGGGATCGCGATCGAAGGCCTCCTTGATCTTCCCGAGGAAGACGGATCGGATGATACAACCGTTCCTCCAAAGAAGCGCGATGTTCCCGTAGTTCAGATTCCAGCCGTACTCGATGGAGGCGGCCCGCATCAAGGTGAAGCCCTGCGCGTACGACACGATCTTGGAGGCGTACAACGCACGCCGAATGTCTTCGATCATCTGCTTGCGATCGCCATCGAACTTGCCGTTGGGGCCGTGGAGCACCTTCGATGCGGCCACGCGCTCATCCTTGAGGGCCGAAAGGAAGCGCGCGTACACCGCTTGGGTGACGAGCGTGAGGGGGATCCCGAGGTCGAGCGATTCCATCGAGGTCCACTTGCCCGTGCCCTTCTGGCCGGCGGTGTCCAGGATCTTGTCGACGAGCGGCTGGCCGTCCGTGTCCTTGAAGGCCAGGATGTCCGCAGTGATTTCGATCAAGTAGCTATTCAGCTCGCCCTTGTTCCACTCCGCGAAGACGTCGCTCATCTCATCGGGGGTCATACCGAGCAGGTCCCGCATGATGTGGTAGCTTTCGGCGATGAGCTGCATGTCGCCATATTCGATCCCGTTGTGCACCATTTTCACGAAGTGGCCGGCGCCGTTGGGCCCAACCCAATCCGCGCAGGGTGTGCCATCCTCCACCTTTGCCGCGATGGCCTGGAAAATGGGCTTGACGTGGGACCAGGCCGCAGGAGATCCGCCCGGCATGATGGACGGCCCTCGCAGAGCGCCTTCCTCCCCACCCGAGATGCCGGTGCCGATGTACAGCAGTCCTTTGCTCTCCACGTACTGGGTGCGGCGCATGGTGTCCTTGAAGTAGGAGTTGCCCCCGTCGATGATGATGTCGCCGGGCTCCAGGTGTGGGATCAGCTGTTCGATGAAATCATCCACGGGGCTTCCGGCCTTCACCATCAGGATGATCTTGCGCGGCCGTTTCAGGGAACTCACCAGTTCCTCGATGCTGTGGCAGCCCTTGATGTTCTTGTCCTTTCCCCTGCCCTGCACAAACTTGTCCACCTTCTCCACCGTCCGATTGTAGACGGCCACGGAGAAGCCTTTGCTCTCGATGTTCAGGGCGAGATTCTCCCCCATCACCGCCAGGCCAATGAGGCCAATATCCATCTTCCCTTCCATCTCCACTTCCTCCTGATCGTTCGGTCCAGTTTGGATCGCGTCAAGCTCCTGCCGTGGGCAAGCTACCTCGGCTCATGCCCACGGATCGATGGCGATCTTGAGCGCTTTGTCCTTCCCTTTCTCGAAAAGCTCGAACGCCTCCGGAAGATCCGGTAGCGGCAGCACGTGCGAGACGATCGCGTCCACGTCGATCTTGCCCGCTTCAATCAGACGCACAGCCTGCGGAAAAGCATGGGGAGGCATTTTGGAGGACAGGATCGTGATCTCGTTTAGGAACAGCTGGTACGGGCGAACCGAAATCCGGGCCTCGGCAGGAGCCACGCCGAAGATCATCACCCTGCCCCCGGGGCGGACGAGTTCCACTCCTTCGCCGATCGCCTGCGGGCTCCCGGTGGCGTCGATGACGACGTCGAAGCCATCCCGCGCAAGAGAGCCCAGCGATCGTCGCAATCCTCCTTCCTCTACCGCGACCGCGCGATCAGCTCCGAGCTTGGCAGCGGCTTCCGCACGCTCGGGGATCACGTCCACCTGCACAACCTCGCACGACTCCCCACCCCGCAGCAGCTGGGCCCACAGTAGTCCCACCGTCCCGGCGCCGAGGATGAGAATGCGACTGCCGGCGAGCGGCTGCAGACGGTCGTAGCCGTGGACCACACATGCCAAGGTTTCCACGAGAATGCCGCCTTTCATGGAAACCCTTTGATCCAGCGGGTACAGCCGGTCCCGAGAAGCCTTCGTGTACTGCGCGTACCCTCCGGTCACGTGGTAGCCCATGATCCGCATGTTCGGACACAGATTCGGGCGCCCGCTCTGGCAGAATTCGCATTTCCTGCAGGGGATGACCGGGTCCACCGCCACCCGCTGGCCCACGCGGAGATCGCCCACCGCCGTGCCCACCTCCACCACCTCGGCAAAAATCTCATGCCCGAGCACGACAGGCGGCGTCGCAAGCGGCACTTCCCCGTGGAACAGATGCAGGTCGGTTCCGCACACCCCGCAACCGAGAACTTTCAGAACCACCTCCTCCGGCCCGAGGATCTCGACCGCCTCCTCCCGAAACTCGAGGGCATCCGTCTCCACGTAGACCGCCGCTCGGCCTTTCCAACTCATCGCGATCTCCCGCCGTGGTGTGCGTCTCCACGATCCCCCCGGCGCCACTCCCACTCAGATCGTCATGGCTGTGAAACCGCCATCGACGCGCACAATATGTCCCGTCACGAAGCTGGAAGCCTTGTCGGAGGCCAGCCAGAGCATGGCGCCAATCAGCTCCTCCGGTTCGCCGAACCGTTTCATGGGCGTGTGACGCATGATGTCGGCTATTCGTTCCTCCGTCAGGATGCGCCGATTCTGCTCGGCGGGGAAGAAACCGGGCGCAATGGCATTCACTCGGATGCGGTACGGGGCCCACTCGCGCGCCAGCCACTGGGTAAGGTTGTTCACGCCGGCTTTCGAGATCGAATAGGTGAAGACTTTGCTCAGCGGCGGGCCGCTGGAAGCGGAGCTGAAATTGATGATGCTGCCCCCCTGGCCTTGCTCGATCATCCGCTTCCCGAAGACCTGGCACGCGAGGAACATGCTCTTGAGGTTCACATCCAGAATCTTGTGCCATTCCTCCTCGGTGATCTCGAAGAACGGCGTGGCCGAGTTGATTCCCGGCGCATTGACAAGGATATCCACCCTGCCCCAAGCCTCGGCGATGCGACGATCCGCTTCTTCCAACTCCCGCCGAGAGGTGGCGTTGACGGCGAGAGCCATGGCTGTCCCGCCCTCCGCCTGGATCTCCTGCACGCGCTGCTCGGCATTGTCTTTGTTGAGGTCCAGAACGGCCACCTTGGCGCCCGCCTTCGCGTAAGCTTTCGCGACCGTACCGGCCAGCACACCACCCCCGCCAATGATCACCGCGACCTTGCCCTCAAGGCTGAAGAGCTCCACCAGATACTGCGCCACCTTGGACATCTGACCCTCCCCAACAAACACCCAACCTCGCGCAGCTTCTGCGCGCACGGGGAAAACTCCTTTCGTCCCCCTGCCGCGCCCCAGACGCTGGGCCCTCACTCGACACCACAAAGAAATAAAACGGACGGCTCAAAACCAAGGGAAAATCCCGCCTCATCTGACCAAGCCTGTCGCGAACGGCAGGACAGGAGCTCTTGGCAGCCACTGGGTCTGGGTTCCGGGAGGGGATCTTGCAACCTGCCCTTCCGGGCAGCGGCGGGGAAGCGGCGCAAGAGTCCGCCCTTCGCTTTTTCGCACGGCCAACGAACGGATCCGGTCAAGCGGGATCCAGACCCGGCGCACCCAGCGGCGGCCGTCATGCCCAACCCAACTCGAGCCAACGCCGTGGCGGCTTCCTCGTGCTACGCGTCCGTCGCTATCGCTCCCGGGTTCCGTCCAAGCGCATTTCCGCGGGGCTTTGCCAACCGAGCCAACGAGTGGACCGATCGCCGGGCCGAGATCTGAGTCACGGGGGTACGTCCGCCGAAAAGTCGTGCTCTTTGCCCGGGGCGGGTGGAATCCGTGAGGCTCTGCTCGCGTAACTCCCGGCAAGCGGGCTGACGCACGCCACCGGGTCCACCGTCGGGCCATTGACTAGAGGCCGGGCAGAAACTCCTTGCGAAATTTCGCGGGGATTCGTATCCTTCGCGCGGTTTGTCGGGGAACGAGTGGGAGCATCGACAGAAGGGAGCCAGATCCATGGGAATGAGCTGTGACATCTGCGGCAAGCGTCCCGGCCGCGGGCATAAGATTAGCCATTCGCACCGGGTCAGCAAGCGCAAATGGCATCCGAACCTCCGCCGCGTACATGCGATCGTGGACGGAACTCCCCGCCACATCCGCGTATGTACCCGCTGCCTGCGGAGCGGGCGAGTGCTGAAAGCCGCGTAGACTTCCCGCCTAGACGCACAATCGGCGAGCACCTTTCGCTAGCGGAAGGTGCTTTTTGTTTCTCAGGGAGGATAGAAACGCCGATGCACCGCGAGCAGGAAAGTGAGCCCGGTCTCCGCATATCGGGCGGCTTCATTCGAAGTACTCAGTTCCGCCGCTCATGCTCTCCCAGGAGCACGGTGCCGCCACCGGCCACGCCATTGCAGCACTGGTCCCTTTCCCCGCAGACCACGAAGATCTGGCTCGGATATTCCGGCGGAATTTCCTGACGGCGAGGAATATCCGGCCGGCGGTAGGCGTTATCCGTAGTGCCTCTGAAGAACAAACAGAGGGGAAGAGGTGATGAGGATGGCTACGAACCATGAGGGAAAAGCCATGCCGAACCGAAGACAATTCCTGAAGACTGCACCGGCCGCAGTTGGTGCAGCGATGGTGGGAGGTGCTTTGCCGGAAGCTCCGGCTGAGGATCTCTTCGCCCTGCCGAAGGATAGCGAGGGCAACTACACCCTTCCGCCACTACCTTACCCCTACGATGCGTTGGAGCCGCACATCGACGCTGAGACCATGCGTCTTCACCACGATCTCCATCACGCAGGCTATGTCAAGGGCTTCAATGAGGCGTTGGCCGCGTTGAAGCGGTGCCTCGAAACGGGGGACCAGGCCGGTGCCGCGTATGCCGCGCAGAAGGTTGCCTTTCACGGCTCAGGCCACGTTTTGCACTCGATCTTTTGGACCAACATGTCCCCCCGAGGTGGTGGCGAACCCCGGGGGGGCTTGGCGAAGCGCATCGCGGCCGAGTTCAACTCTTTCGAGGCGTTCAAGAGCCAGTTCCTGAGCGTGGCCAATGCCGTAGAGGGAAGCGGATGGGGAGTCCTCGCCTACCATCCCGCCCTCAAGCGCATCCTCATCCTCCAGGCGGAGAAGCACCAGAATCTGACGGTCTGGGGTGTCGTACCCCTCTTGGTGGTGGACGTCTGGGAGCATGCCTACTACTTGCGCTACCAGAATCGTCGAGGCGACTACCTGAAGGCTTTCTTCAACGTAATCAACTGGGAGAATGTGGCTGCGCGCCTCGAGGCAGCTGAGAAGGCGTAGGCAAGCTTGCCTGGAAAGGGAGAAGCCCGGCCATCGAAGCCGGGCTTCTTTTCTCGTAGTCTCCCGGGCCGCTACCTCACCCTTTCCCAAATGGGGATGACCCGAGCCTTCCCCCGCTCACCCAGGACGACGGGGGTGATCCCGGTGATCTCGCAAAGCATCACCAAGGCATCCACCCAGTCGCCTTCCACTGCGAGAATGTGGTTGCACGGGAATACCTGGATGAACTCGTCGAAACTGCAGTGCAGGCGGGCGTGCACATGTGGCCAGGTGGGATCCGTCATCGCGTTGAGCTGCCTGCGCGTCTCCGGTGGCAGCTCCACGGCTTCTCCCTCCACGATGACCATGTAGGGCTTCTCATCCCAGAGGCCTAGTCGAGCGAAGGTCAACGGGCCGGGAGCCGCATCGAATTCCACCGAGGCGCCGCCGGCCTTGAAGTAGAATTCCAGCGCTGGATGGAATGTGACCACGGAGAAGTTTTCCTTCGGATCGCGGCTTCGCTTCGCGTAATAGGTGGCGTGATTTCCGGAGTTGCAGAAGTCCCACAGGTCGCGATCCGGATGGTAAAGCCGCACGTCCATGAAGAGCGTGGGAAGCCCGCCGCTCACGTACTTCAGCAGCTGCATGGTGACCGCTGCGTAGAAGTCCGCCTCCGTGGCGCAGACCATGGGTTCCTTTGGGCCGCGCCAATCGTACGGATCGTTCATCAGCATCTCCGGTACGTCGCCGAGACAGACGTACTCGGTCAGTTCCCTCTGTCCTTTCAGCCCACAAAAATCGAAGCCCTTCTCCTTGTTCACCAGCTCCATGGCCAGGTAGAGCCGGATCTGCGTCTTGAGCGTCTCTGGGGTCAGGATCTTGCCGTCGTATTTCAGTCGCGGGCCGAGGAGCTCCTCAAACCATTTCCTTCCTGCCTCGACTTCCTTCTCATCCACCTCCTTCATCCTTTCCACCAACAAGAGCTGATCAATCTGCCGCACCGTGGTACCCAGTGCCTTGAGGGTAGGGGTGAGATGCGCGAAGCCGGTCTCCATCCCCATCGAATGCCCGCCGTAACAGCCGAAGACCTCGTTGCGAATCGTCGTTGCAGCCTGAGCGGCTCGTACCCAGTTCAGAACCTGGCGCCGGACTTTCGGGTCTTCCATTTCCCCCACAATCCGGTGGGTCCGGAAACCGGCTTGACGCAGCGCTCCATCCGTCGCCAGGAGCCCCACGTTGCCGGGGAACTTCCCGTTGTTATTCGAGAGGCTCAGGATTGGGATGTCCCTGCTGATGCTATTCAGCACCGGCCAGACGAGGAAGGGGAAATTCCACACGTTGTAGCAAAAGATGATCGACTTGACATCAGCCTCGGAGAGCTGCCGGCCCACCTCCTGAGCCGTCCGCACGTCGTAGACGATCTTCTGGCCCACGACGATGTCGTACGTCCCGCCATCGAAGGTACGCCCCTCCTCACGGATGATGTCGGCCCAGCGCTTCACGATCTCCATGTTCTGGTCGTCGGTCTGAGTATGAACATGCTCTCGCTCGTCTGTCAGCATCACGATGCCGATGTTCGTCTTGCGCATGACCGCCTCCTCCTGTTGCCCTTCGTCCAGGGTCTTTAACGCTCATGGACAACAACACCCAGCCCACCCGCCGTGGGGTAGGCGCTCGACCTCCGGAACGACTAGGAACGTGCGAATCTGCCCCGGCCGCAGCAGGAAACGGAAGCTATTCTCCCGGCATTCCACCCTGCCGAGATATTCCTCGTTCAGATTGACTTCCAAGGCACGGCGGATGGGCCAGAGCCAGCGCATCGTGACCTCTCTGGCCAGCCGATCCACCGAGTACACCCGCACCACAAAACCCGTTCCCCTCCACGCCCATTTCAGGCTGCTCAACACAACCCCCTCTCCTTCGATTTCCACCAGGCTCCCGCGCTCGGGCAAGGCGGCGATTCGTTCAAAGACCGGCTCCTGCGGAACCGGACGTTCCTCCGCCGGAAGATCGATCCCGAGCGACGGCTTCCAATCCGCACGCGCCACTCGCACAGGGAGGAGAAAAGCCAGAAGCTGATTCCGAACTTCCTCTTGGCGTACGTCTCCGGCATGGGGAAGGAGCGCGTACTCGAAGCACATCCGACGCAAGCATTGGGCTTCCGGCGTGGGGAAACCGTAGCCGGCATGGCCCCTTCGGGTCAGAAGATCATCCCGGGATAGCCACCCTACGCTTCGAAACAGGGTGATGGCCAGATCCCCATTGTCGAGTACCTCGTATTCGTGGAGCCCTCGTGCTGCCACGGCCAGTCCCCGTCCGCCCCGACCCAGAGATACGAATCGCTGGAAATGCTTGGTCGGCGGGGCCGGCTGAACTGGGTCCTTTTCCGCGGGAGGCCCAATGCGCCGCCTCAAAATGGCAAAATGTTCATCCACATCGGCGAACTCCGCCCTTACGCCGGTGGGGAAGTGAATCCGAAGACGGTGATCTTCGGCCCGGTTGTCCACTTTGGTCCTTACCTCGATGCGCGGGCTTCCCTGCGCAACCCGCAAGGCGACGTCGAGGTCCACGGGAACCTTTTCGTCCGAACGCCTGCCCTTCTCCCGATCGAATCGGGCCGGGAGCTCCCAGCGCCGCCGGATCCGGACCTCTGCAGCCACGCCGCCGAGCGGCACCATTTCGATCCGGGCATCGGCCCCGCGAGAGTCCAAGGTGAGGGAAGTGCGAGCGGGCGAGTAGTCGTACTCGTCCCCGACGTCCTCGGTGTCCTCGAACCAATGCAGCCCCTCGAAGCGGTTTCCGGTGGACTTGTCCAACACATCGAAAGTGCCGTCCGGATGCACGGTGAGAGTCAGAAATTCGTTCTCCACGCGGCGGGAAAAGGGGTCGACGAGGACCGTCGGCTTCGGCCGGGACGGCTTTCCCGGGACGGCGTAGACGGTCTGCCATCCCACGGATGGCACAGACGGAAGCTGGATCAGCGCTCGCACCACCCGCTTCCGGTACGGTGTGAGGTAGTCGACCCCCTGCTCGACGCGTTCCGCGAGATGGATGTACGGCACCTCCGTCCCGTCTGCCAGCTCCAGCCGGAAGGAGTCCGGCGTCGTATCGCTGCCGTCAAACCACAGCTCCGCTTCGGTCCATTCCCCGCGCGGGAACTGCGCCGTGTTCCACACAATGAAAGGCGCCCCTTCCTTCCGGGCGAGCCCGACTCTCCAGCCCAGGAACCGCAGGACCTCTCGTTCCAGCTTGTGCGCGACTTGCCGAACCTGCTCGTAGATGTGCTCGTTGTTGCGGTGCACAGGATCCACGCTGCAGCCGCAGATGTCGTCGTGGGGGTGGTTCCTCATGAGCTCGCGCCAGGCGTAATCGACGCAATTGAGCCAGGTGGCCTCGCCGCCAAGCGCAAGACCGAGGGCCACGAATGGCTCCACGTAGTGGACAAGCTGCGTCTCCAGTTCGAAGCTCGCCTGCTTCAAGTACACACGCGACGAGTAGACCCCCTGGAGGATGACCGCGTATTTCCCCGAGGTGAATTCGCCTTGGTAGACCTTCAACGGCGCGAGCGAGCTGAGGCGGGCTTCGATCGCTTCGAAGGCTTCCTCGAAGGTGCCATGTCGAAGCAAGAGCTCGGGATGCCGCTGTTGAAGCTCCCAGAGCAGATCGGGGAGCTCAGGCTGAGGGGGCAAGTGATCCAGCCCATTCATGAACAGGTAGACGCCGGATCTTCCGTACTTCTGCAGCCCTGGGAGGCGTTCTGCCAGCCTCTTCTCTGCCTCCTCCACGGACGGCCGGAAACCCCGCATGTCGCCCCAGCTCCTCGGGAACCCCAGATTCCCGAAATTGCCGTAGCCCTGGGGCAACCAGATGGTGAGCACTTTGGTCCCGTCGAGGGCCTCCCACCAGAACTCGGAGCCGAGATCCTCGGCTTCTTCGCCCATTCCGCGCCAAAGGATCGCGCGTCGGATGCCAAAACCGGCGAAGATTTGCGGGAGCTGAGCCGGATGTCCGAAACCGTCCGGCACGTACCCGACTTTCATCGCCCCGCCGAAGCGGGACGCGATCCGCTGCCCGTGGTGAAGATTTCGGACCAAAGACTCGGCGGAGACGAGGAATTCGTCGGGAAGCACGTACCACGGGCCGAAGCGGATGCGGCCGGAGGTGGCAAGCTTCCGGAGCGGCTCCTCTAACTCCGGTGCAAGCTCCAGCACATCCGGGATCACCACACTTTGACCATCGAAGACGAACGATCGATAGTCGGGCCTATCCTGAAGGATGCGGATGAGTTTCCTCACCAAGTTGACGAGATGAAAACGGAACTCCTGAAACGGATGATACCACTCCCGGTCCCAATGGGTCTCCGACACGACGAAGGCGATCTCAGGGTGGGAACGCTTCATTTGCACCTCCAGCCCGGTCCGTTGGTTCACCTGCTATTCTGCCGACTCCGTGCTCGTCCCTCGGGCGTTGCTTTCCCCGCGCTTGACTTTCACAAGGTGAGCGGCATTCGCCATTCATCGTAGGCATGTCTGCGCGCGCCCGCCGTCGATGCTGATGGTGTCGCCCGTGATCCAGTCCGCGTGTGGCGAGGCGAGGAACAGGATGAGCTCGGCCACTTCTTCTGGTCTTCCCACCCGTCCTAGCGGATGGGTGGTCTTGCTCCTTTCGAGGAATTCGGCGTACGCCTTCTCATCCATGCCACCTCGCCGATGCAATTCCGTGACGACCACCCCGGGATTCACCGCGTTGACGCGCACGCCTTTCGGAGCTAGCTCCAGTGCCGCACACCGAGTCAGGTGATCCACGGCAGCCTTACTGGCACAATAGGCCAAGACGTTCGGGAAAGCTCGGAGGCCCGTCACGCTGGAGACATTCACCACGTTTCCCTTGCGCTCGATCAAGTAGGGCGCACAAAGGTGCATCAAGTAGAACGCGGCGCGCACATTGATGGCGAACATCCGGTCCCATTCCTCGAGGGACGTGTTTTCGATGGTACCGTTTGCGATGATTCCGGCGGCGTTTACCAGGATGTCGATCCCGCCCCACGCCTCCACGACGGTGCGCACAACCCGCTCACAGTCCGCCGGAACGGTGACATCGGCCGGGAGGACCAGCGCTTGTCCCGGGAGCTCCGCGAATTGCCGAGCCACTTCGCGCAGCCTCTCCTCGCTGCGAGCCACGAGACCCACCTTGGCTCCCTCCCGTCCGAAAGCCAACGCCGTGGCCCGGCCGATTCCGCTGCTGGCCCCCGTCACGATGGCTACTTTTCCCGAAATCCCCATCTCCTTCACGAGGCAACCTCCACTCCGTCACAATTCCAGGTGCGGGAGCAGTTGTCGCACGGCTTTCCGGAGGAATTCCCTCTCGTACACATCAGGATGCACCACGGCATCGTTCCAGACTACGAGGTCCAGATCGATGGTGCGCGGCCCGTACTTGTCGGCCTGCTTGACGCGCCCCAGCTCCTGTTCCAAGGACTTGAGCCAGGCTTCCAGCTCATCCCGACTCCGCGAGGTCTCGACGAGGAAAGCGCCGTTCAGAAAGTTGGGTTGGTCGGGCCTGCCGATGGGTTCTGTCTCCACAAACTCGGATTCGGCCACCAGCTTCAACTCCTCGGCGATGCGTTGCCGTGCCCAGCGCACGTGCTTTTCGGGCTCAATGTTGGACCCCACACTGATGACCGCGCGGTTCATTCCGTCTTCCTCCCCCAGCAGAATACGGACACGGAATCGGCAAAGCGGAGGGCGTGTGGCTTGTCCACCTCCACGCGAGCTGCCAGTACCCCTTCGTGCTGCAGGATGATTTTGAGTACGTGTTGAGCAAGCGTCTCCAGCAGGCGGAAGTCCGAGCCCTCCACCGCACGGATGATGTCCTTGGTGATGGTCTTGTAGTCGACGGTCTTCGTCAAGTCATCGCTCTCCGCGGCTCGAGACGCATCGACTTCGATCTCCGCATTCACCACCACATCCTGCTTGTCGCGCCTCTCCCAGTCCTCCACCCCAATGATGGTCCGGAGCCGCAGATTCTTGATGCGAATCAACATTCCGCCTCCTCAGAGCAGGTGCTCTCCCCCATCTACGAAGATCTCTTGTCCCGTAACGAAGGGATTCTGCACGAAAAACACCACCGCCCGGGCGACGTCCTCCGGATCCCCGTGCCGGCCCGCGGGGATTGCCTTTGCCCTCCGCTCCAAGTACTCCGGACCCGCGCCGCGCGGAGCCAAGATCACCCCTGGACAAACGGCATTCACACGGATCCGAGGGGAGAGCTCGAGCGCTGCCATCTGCGTGAAGTCCCGCAGAGCCTTCTTGGATAGGGTGTAGGCGAAGTGTTCAATGGGATTGCTGGCCACCCGAGCATCCAGGATATTCACCACCAACCCGGACTCGCAGCGCAGGGCGAAGGCCCGCGTGAGGAAGAAAGGGGCTCGCAGATTCACCCGGAACACCCGGTCGAAGAGGCTGGGATCCGTCTCCAAAAGCTTCCCGGGCTCGAACACCGAGACATTGTTCACCAGGACGGCAAGGCCTGCGAACCTGCGCTTCACGCGCTCCATCAGAGCGAGGGCGTCGAAGTCGGCCTCGAAGTCCGCCTGGAACAGCTCGCATTCGACGCCGAGCTCTTCAAGTTCCCGTTTGAGACTTTCGGCCTCCGCCAAAGAGCTCCGGTAGTGCAAGGCAATATCGAAGCCCTCGCGTGCCAGGGCGACGGCGATCGCGCTACCGATCCGCTTCGCGCCACCGGTGATGAGAGCCGCTTGTCGCACCATTGGCACGAGCTCACTCAGCCGTCGCAGCCACGCGGCCGGTTCTCATCTCTGATCCCGAATCGACATGTTGGAATCTAAGTGGACCAGTTCGCAAGATGGAGCCGCTACGCGCTGCCTACCGGCGTAGCGGCTCCTTCCAAAAGCCGGGGGAAGCGGGGAGAAGCCCCGTCTGCGTCTTCTCCCTCCCCGAAGCCTCTGCCGCCCTCAGAATCAGCCTTTCCCTCAGATGCCCGCAGGCTGGTCCGTCAGCGCAAAGGACACGCTTTCGCGGCCATCATTCCTTGGAAGCTCGAGGCACCCGCATCAGATCTTCGGGAGTTCCCATGGCTTCCGGTACTCGGCGATGACGAGCCTCTGAGCCTCGGGGTCGCCGACGACCTCCTCTTTGATGGGGTCCCAGCGCACGTACCGCCTGAGACGCACGGCAATGTTGGCCAGGTGACAAGCGATCACCGACTTGTGCCCGATCTCAACGTCCGCCACGGGCTTCTGCCGGCTCTTGACGGCATCGACGAAATTCTGAACGTGGGTGTAGCTGTAGTCGCTCGATCCGGATTGCCGCGGCACTGGCATCATCTTGTAGATGCGATCCGGCCGGTCGATCTTGTCGGTTTCGGCGTAGACCTCCCAACCGCCTCGATCCACGACGAGGATGCCGTTCACCCCGTGGAACTCCACACCGTGCTCGCGCTGCCAAGGCCCGATGCCGCATCCGATCATATGCTCCCAAAGCAGCGAGAAGGAGGGGAATTCGATGATGGATTGCTGGGTGTCGGGCGTCTCCATGATGTCATCCGGGTAGCCGTACTTGCCTCCGATGGCCATGGCCCCTAGCGGATCTTCCCCCATGGCCCACATGGCGATGTCCACCATGTGCGCGCCCCAATCGGTCATCAGGCCGCCGGAGTAATCCCAGAACCAGCGGAAGGTGAAGTGGAATCGCGCGGGATTGAATGGGCGCTTCGGGGCAGGGCCGAGCCAGAAATCGTAGTCGACGGTAGCGGGCGGCGTACCGTCGGGAGGATTCCCCAAGCCGCCTTTCCAATCCAAGTAGGCCCAGGCGCGGACCATCCGGATCTTGCCGAGCTTGCCGGACTGCACGTACTCCACGGCCTTCCGAAAATGTTCCGCGCTCCGCTGCTGCGTGCCCACCTGCACGATCCGGTTGTAGCGGCGAGCCGCATTCACCATCGCTCGCCCCTCCTGGATCGTCTTGGCCAGGGGTTTTTCCACGTACACATCCTTCCCGGCCTGGCAGGCGTAGATCGTCGGGAGGGCATGCCAATGGTCCGGGGTAGCAACGATCACCGCATCCACGTCCTTTCGATCCAGGATCTTCCGGAAATCCCGGTAACCCGTCGGCCGCTTCCCCTGGACGCTCTCCACCTTGTTCAGGCCCTTCTCCAGCATCTCGTCATCCACATCGGCGATGGCGACGATGTCCACCTGTCCGGTGCGCATGAAATCGTCCAACAGGCTCCGACCTCGGCCGCCGCTGCCAATGAGGGCCACACCGAGGCGCTCATTGGCTCCGGCTTTCTTCTTCTGGACAGCCTCAGCCTGCACGCCCCCAAAGGCCGCAACCGCGGCAGCAGCCCCAGCCATCCGCTTGGCGAACTGACGCCGTGTAATCATCTTCATGGCACCTCCTCTTCGTTTCTCACCTACCCGACGGAATCAGCCCTCACCCTGGCCTTGCCGGTTCGCCGCAAGGCCGTAAAGCATCTTGCGATACAAGCCCATGAAGTAGCTGGCCGTGTGTGGCCCGTAGAAGGACATCAAGCGCGTCTCGTAGGTGCGAAGGGGATAATAACGGTCCGGCACCACATACCCGATGTATCCCCCATTGAAACTCGTCACCGTCACCTGCCAACCCAAAGAATCGGCAGTGGCTCGCAATTCGTTGGTCAGCTCACCACTCCAATCCGCCGGCGCACTGAGCAGTACCAGATCCCCGATGCGGACGCCATTCAGCCAGACGGGGCCGGGATTCGTGATCCGGCGGGTCAACCACGAAGCCAACCTGAGCTTTTGGGAGATGCGCAGCTGCATCGGCCCAAGCTCCACGGGCACCCACAGCGCCTGCAGAACCGCTTCTCGACGCCAGTTGGCTGCTCGGAGTCTGGCGAGGACACTGTCTGCCAAAGCCCCGCCCAGCGCTTGAGCTCCTTGAAAGTCCTTTCCGGGACTCCGAGGCGCGTGGCTTCCCACGCTGCCAGCCACGTAGAGGGTGCACCTCACCCCGGCAAGCTCCAAAGCGCGGCTCCAGAAACCGGGCCAGTCACCCGAAAACTGCAGATTGGAGGCCGGTAGTACCGTGGCGTGGGCGGCAAAACTGCCGAGGACGGCCAACAACCATCCTCCGCGTCGAAACGCGAGGAAGGAAAAAAGGGAATCGACCGTTCCCTTTTCCCCGACGAGTCGGTTGGCGGTGAAGCGACGCGCGGCAAACTGCCCCCACGTAGCTTCCGCCGGTCCCAGGTCCGACCAGGCCCTCCGAACCGCGGCTACGCTGCTATCGACGAGCATGTCTACGACTTCGGATCGGAATTCGCCGGCGAAGGCCTCAGCCAGGGGTCCCCGCCCCCATCCGCCGGGGCCGGAGTGCGTGTGCGTCGCCCCAAAGTACACCTCGCTCGCCCCGAGACCGGGGTCCAAATGGAGGGAATCCAGCACACGAAGCGCGACTTCCGAAGGGACAATGAGCGCTTCCAACGCAACGAACGCCACGACGCACTGCCCCCCGCGCACCACAAGCGCGCGCACGAACAGGCTATCGTGCACTCCCTCGGCCCCCTGGCCTTTGCGGTCGCCGTATCCGGCAAGAGGGACTCCCGCCTTCGGTGTCAGACCCGCTCTCCCGACGCCGGCCTCCAGGAGCTGCGTCCCGCATCGGGCAGAGGTCCGGAAGGCCTGCTGGAGGGCTTCCGTGGTTCTACGGGAGTAATGGGCCCGGTCCGGTGACGTCCAATCCACGGGGCGTATCGAAACCGCAGTCACGGCGAGCGCGAACAGAACAGCCGCCGCCACGATGCGCCCCAGCCATCGCTTCAAGGACTTACCTCCCGTCGAGCACCTGCCTCCACCGTCGCGTCGCCCGCGCGGAACACTAGCGGATCAACGCCGGGATGATTTCCACCCAACCTGTACTGGTCTTCCCCGGTGGCACGATCAACAGGTGGGATTCCTTCAGAAGACCCCGTTCGTGAAGATTATGCGCATCGGTGCTGCACGTCTGGTTCTCCAGGCAGAAAAAGTTTCGATCTGGAGGCGTGTACACGACCGCGTGTGTGAAGACCTCCGAAGCCCGCAGCGTGAGACGAATCCCCTTGTCCCGAGCTTCCCAGCTCATCGGGCGGTCCGGGGTCATGCCCCAGTACACGTCGTCGAGATTCAGCTCGCTGAGAGGCCGAGGTTGGCGAAGGTCGTAGGGACTCCCATCGAGCGGCTCCAGGTTACCGGTCGGGAGCAGCTCGATGGCTTCCATGTGCGCTTGAGCTGGAACGTGGACGAACGTCTGCGAGCGCTCTCCAAGGAGGTTGAAATACGGATGGATCGCAAAGCCGTAGGGGAGTTCTTTTTCGTCGCGGTTCTCCACCGTGTACGAGACTCTCACGCCTTGCGCAGTGAGAGTGAACTCCAGCGAGAGGCGCGATCTCCAGGGGAAATAGCGGTACGGTTCGGTGTCGGGAGCAAAGTCGATCCAGGTACGCAAGGTCGCCGAGCTATCGGTGACTACCGGCTCCGCGAACTGCCACGGCTTGTCAAGAACAAGGCCATGGAGATGATGCTCCCTCCAATTCGTCGGCATCCGGTAGGAATTCCCCTGAAAGGTGAACTGCGCGTACCGCACCCGATTCGGGGTTGGGTACAACACGAGCATCCCGTAGCCTCGGCCCTGAAGCTGCCGCAAGGAATCGGGCTGGCGGAGGAGCTCGATCGGGCCGATCTGTAAAGAGAACAGATTGCTTCCCCCTTCGGGGCAAATGCGAGCCGTCAGATCATGGGTCGGATCGCCGGCGCGATATGAAAGGGTGACGATGTGCCAGCCCGTCTTCGGGTCCGTGTCCACCTTTGCTTCGAACGCCCTCTTCCTGCCTGCAGTGCATCCCATCACCGATCCCGCAATCAAGAGCATTAGAATCGTCCGCTTCGCCATCTCCTCTTCCCTCTCGACTTGACCTCCCGGAGGCGCCGTACCCACTGTACGGTTTCCTCGAGCGCGGCCGTAAGTTACAACCCGTCCGACGTTGAGTCAAGCCGAAACCCAAGCGCGGATGCCGGCACCCGTGCTGGCCTACCCGCGCCGTTCCTGAGGTTGTCGTGGCTTTCACCAGGGCTTCTGCGCTCGTTCAGCGCCGAAACGAGGGGCTCGGGCTCATCGCAGGAGGCTCGCTTCCCCGCTCTTGTCGAAGGCGATCGGAGCTGCCCGGAAAAAGGGCAAAACCGACCCGAGCTCGATCTTGCCCCGCAGTCGGTACGGCAGCGAACCGCCGCTGGCCAACAAGCGGTACGCTGCCCGGCCCAGCTGCGCGAAGTCGATGGTGGCCGGCAATTCAAGCTCCGCGGAACCCTTCGCAGGGACCTGACCCAGCTGCTCGGCGAAGCCCGAAAGCCACCTGGCCCCGTGCACGTCCAGACTGTACTCGAGACCTTGGAGGGAGAAGGAGAGCGCATTGGGATTGCTGACGCCGAGGACAAGCCCGATCTCCGCCGCCGACAAGGAGAGTCTCTTCAGGCGAATCCCCTGCAGATGAACTTCCGGCAGCTTGAGCACTGGCAGACGGGCGCTGTGTTTCAGCGGGACATTCACCTGGCCGACAATGGGCAGCTCGAAGCGCAACCCGACCTCGAGGGCATAGTCAGCACTGTCGGCGTCGGCCAAAGCCCCCAGCGCCTCGTGCAGCTGGTGGAAGATAATCTGGACCGGCAGCTGCACCGCACCTTCGCCTTCTGCGGGGACTTTCAATCCACCTTGCTGGGTCCCGGACAAGAGAGGGTGACCGGACACCTCCAGCCGGTAGTCCAGCCCGGCCAGGCTGATCCCGAATGGGTTGGGATTCTTGATCTGCAAGTCCGCCACCAGCTGGAGCGCCTCAAAGGAAAGATCCTCTAGCCGGACGCTGCGGAGGTTCACCGACGGCTTCTGCGCCAGCTTGCCCGGCGCAAGCTTCCCGGCACAGCCCGAAATCGCCATGCTTATGAGGGCAACGGCGGCTACGCAGTTCCGCATGGTCTTGCGCATGGCCTCCCTCCTCCCTCGAGACCCATCCACAAGATCCTCCCCGAAAACGCCCCCACCTCCGGAGGCCGCTTCCTCGCCCCGAGCGCGGACGGCCCGACACGGAAAACCCACTCCCCCTCGCCCGGCATTTCCCCTCTCCCGAGCGATCCTGCAGCTGGCAGAGCGCCCGGACCTCGGCTAACGAGCTAGCAGGCCCCTGGTCGGCTCGTGGGACGAGCGAACACGGCGCCGGCTTGCGCTGGCAGCCAGATTGGGTCGCGCCCGCTCTGCGGCAATGCCGACCCAGGCCGGCTGCGGATCCGCGCTCCGGGCCTCATATCGTGACCACGGAATCAGCCTTCATCATCGTGGCCACGATCTCGTCCATGCTACTGACGCGGCCCACCAGGATCCGGTCCTGAAGCCCGAAGTACGACACACACGTCCCGCAGGCGATGAGCTCGACGCCCGCCTCTTCCAACGTCTTGAGAGCCTCCTGAATCGCACCCGCCTGGGTGAGCAGCTTCACCCCAGAGTTGTAGAAAAGAATCACGTCCGGCTTCGTTTCGCACTTGCACAGAGTGTTCAGAAACTTGGGAATGAGGAGTTTTCCGAGCTCCTCGTCGCCCCTGCCCATGGATTCAGAGTTGACGACGACCACCCTCATGAGTCCCTGCCTCCACGCGAATCCTCGCCGTCCGTCCGACACAGCCCGCTTCACCGGTCCTCCATCGTCCCCCGTCCGACACGCGAAGCCCGCGCGCGTGCGGGACTGCCGCTCTACGGCCAGATCTCGATCGGCCTCAGCGCCCCGCACAAAGCTCCGCCAGCTCGGAAAGCACCTCATTGACCATTCTCCGAGCTGCGTGAGGCTCCGGGCGCCAGGGGGAGCCATCCAAGTACTGTCGCGTGGCCAACTGCGATGCCCGGTCGAGCTTCGCTTCCAGCAGAGCGAGCCGCTCCGGAGGAGTTCCAGCCGACCGAGCCTCGGCGAGAAGTTGCCGTGCAAGCCGTAGCGCGCTGACATCCTGGACGCCCTGGTAAAGCATCTCCCAGCGCATGCTGTCCCAAGGCCCTCCTTCTCCCGGGTAGACCAAAAACATGTCGCCGCTGTGCCAACGGTAGAACGGTTGCTCCCACATGCCGTCGGGCCAGGAGTTGTAGGCCCAGCGGAGGATGCCATCGTAATCCAGGGTGTGGGCAATCCACGGGAGCATTCGCGATTCAAAGAGCGGTGAGAAGAGGAAGGTGTTCGGTCGGATGGGTCCCACGGCTACGTAGAACGTCGTCCTCTTCCCTTCCGTCCTGCGCCTTCCGGGATCCACCGGCTGTCCGCCTTGCGGCTCGAGCATGTGTGCGTAGGAGATGGAGAAGTCTTCCACCTCGTCCACGAACCTTCCCCCATACCCAGCCAGAGCCAACTTCAGCCCGGGCGCTGCCTGCCGCACCAAGGGGAGGATGACCTGGAGCACCTCATCCGGCTTCTCGTCCAGGCCAATGTACGTTTTCTCGAGCCATCCTTTCTGGCGAAGATGCTCGACGAATCGAGGCAGGAACGCCCGCCAAGCCGAGATGTACCAAGGATCGCCCACCGTGGTCGAGCGCACCCTTTTCGTGCGGCGTTGGGTGTCGACGTAGGTGATCTGACAGTCATTGCGGCTCCCCGGGCCGTAGACGATCGAGTAGGCGTGGATAGCTTCGCGTACGCCGGCTTTCTCCAGCGTCTCCACGTAGCGGTCGAAAATCCCGAAATCGAACTGGAAACGGTCCGACCGCTCCAACCGCCATTCCCCCGGATAATTCCACACCACCATGGTCGGAAACCGATGCCCCGTCTGTCCATCCCATGGCCCTTCGATGATCGTGGTCGTGGCCGATTTCACCCCGTGGGCGGCCAGGTTTTCGGCATAGCGCTCGATGAGGGTCCAATGCGCCTCCGACCATAGCTCCACATTGTGCCAACGAGCGATTGCCGCCGGGTCTTGCCAGATGTTCAGGTGGAACGCGTTCTCCGCCGGATCAGGGAGTGCAAAGGGCAAGATCCGCAAGGCCACGGAATAGGTATCCGATCGGACATCTACGAAACGGATCACAATCCTCCCCCGGTAGCTCCCCGCTTCCATCTGCTTCGGTACGGCGAAGGTGAACCAGAAGGAGCGCGAGACGTTGGCCTCCAGCCTGAGCGAGTCGCTGGGCACCAAAGCATCGGGCGTGAACAGGCCATCCTCGTCCACCAAGATGAGACGCGGCACCCGCACGGCACAAGGAATGGGCTGCGTCCGACCCGCATCGTCCTCAAAGACAGGGCGTTCAGCCACCACGAGGACATCTCCCGCCGACCGCACGCCGATCTGCAGATGCACCGTCTCGCCCTGTAGCGCCGTCACCTCGATCCTTCTCCCATCCAAAGCGCGAGTGAAGGATCCGGGGTAGACGCGCAGATCCGTCCCCGCATCCCAGCTCCAGACAACCGGACCGCTCGCCCCGGCAAATGCGAGCGCAGCTGCGAAGATCAGGGCACAAGCTCCGCCGATCGCGTTGACTTTCATCGCAAGGCCTCCCGACGATCCTCCCGCCCGAATGAGCCCTCGGCCAGAATCTCACCCGCGCCGCGGGTTCCAACCCCCGAGATCCGCTTCCCACGCGCTCTTCCGCCTGTCCTGCTTTTCCACTTTGCGCTGTGGCTGGCGGCTTCCCTTCATCGGGGCGCCCCGCTGACTCGAGTCCAGCAAGCTCTCGAGGAGGAGCGCTTACCCTTTGAGCCCGGTGAGCGTGATTCCCCGGACAAAGTACCGCTGGCTAAAGAAGAAGACAAGAAGAGGCGGAACCGTCATGGCCACGGATCCAGCCATGATGTACTCCCACCGCGTGAGGTATTCGCCGTAGGAGCGAAACAGCTGAAGACCCAAGGCAAGCGGGTACATCTCCGTCTTGTGGAGGTAGATTAATGGCGAGAAAAAGTCATTCCATGACCACATGAAAATGAACACGCACATGGCCGCCAGGGCCGGCTTGGAAAGCGGCAGGATGATGCGCACGAAGATCGTCAGCGTCGATGCCCCGTCGATCCGAGCCGATTCGTCCAGTTCGATGGGAATAGTCATGAAGAATTGCCGCATCATGAAGATGTAGAAGGGCATGCCGAAGAAAGCCGGCACGATGAGCGGCTTGAACGTATTCACCCAGCCGATCTTGGCGAAGCCAATGTAAAGCGGGATCATCGTGACCTGGGACGGCAGCATCATCGTCGCCAGCAAGAGGAGGAAAAGAGCATCCTTCCCGCGCGCCCGCAGACGGGCGAAGGCGAAGCCCACGAGGGAACAAGACAACACCAGGGGAATCATCCGTCCCACAGTCAGGACGATCGTGTTTCGAAGGAAGGTGGTGAACGGCAGGGCGTGCCACATCTCCAGGTAGTTCTTCCAGCGCCACGTCTTCGGGATCCAGACGGGCGGATAGCTGAGAACCTCCGCTTCCGTCATCAATGAGCTAACGAACATCCAGTAGAAGGGCACGAGCATTACCAAGGAACCCAGAATGAGGATCGCGTAGATGAGTCCGCGGCTGAGATTGCGCCTCATCCGAATTCCCACCGCCTTGGGTTCTTTTCCAGGCCTCACCGGTTCACCTCGTAGTAAACCCACAGGGAGGAGGAGCGCAAAATGAGCAAGGTCAGGACGAAGATGATCGCGAACAACACCCAAGCCATGGCGGAGGCGTACCCCATCTTCAGGTACTCGAAGCCGCTCCGGTAGAGGTAAAGGACGTAGAACAGGGTGGAGTTGTTCGGCCGACCGTCCGTGAGCAAGTAACCCTGCGTGAACACCTGGAACGTCCCGATGACCCCCATCAGGAAGTTGAAGAAGACCACGGGGCTGATCATCGGCAGCGTCACATAACGGAAGCGGGCCCACCAATTGGCCCCGTCGATCCGGGCCGCGTCGTACAGCGACTCTGGCACGCCCTGCAGACCGGCCAGAAAGATGACCATGCTTGTGCCGAACGTCCCCCAGAGACTCATCAGCATGATCGATGGCAAGGCGAGGCGTTCATCCGTGAGCCAATTCTGGCGCGGGATGCCGAACAGCCCCACCACGAAGTTCAGGATGCCCTCCGGGTTCAGGATCCACAACCACAGGAGGGCGCTCGCCACCACCGGGAGCACGGTGGGCAAGTAAAACAGCGTGCGGAAAAGCCCAAGGCCTCTCACCCGCTGGTTGAGAAGGACAGAAACGAGGAGGGACAACACCAATTGCAGAGGCACGAGAACAAAGGTGTACACAGCGGTCACACGCAGGGATTTCCAGAAGAGCGGGTCGTCTCGGAACAGGCGGATGTAATTCCGCAGGCCAACCCACTTGGGGGCCGTGATGATGTCCCACTGGGTGAAGCTGATCACGATGGAGGCGATCATGGGGCCAATCACGAAGAGCACAAGCCCCAGCCACCACGGGGAGCTGAAGAGGAAGAAGTCCTTTTCTTCCCTGAGGACCAGCGCGGAAGGCCGCTTGCTACGCATGGGTCAGCCCGGTTTGGGGGTTCGAAGCTGTTGCCGTCTCGGGCTATCGGGAAGCGAAGGTCTCGTCCAAGATCTCCTGGACCTTGGGCTGAAACTCGGCCATGGCCTGGCCGGCCGTTTTTCGTCCCAGTCGAATGGCCTGCCAGGCATCCCGGATGATCAGCATGTTCGCTTCCGTCGGGATGATCGGCATCACGGACGGCGGAGGCGTCAGAATCTCCTGAGCTACCTGGTAGAACACGTCGAAATGTTGCGGAGCAATACTGCGGTCGAGCCAGAGCTCCTTGTGCTCGGCAAGCTCCTTGAGCATCGGGATATCGAAACCGAGCCGGGACCAGATGATGCGACCATCTCGGCTCCAGAGGTAGCTAAGCCAGCGATAGGCCGCTTCCGGGTGAGGACACTTGGCCCAGATCCCGGTGGCCAGGCTCACATTCGCGATGCTTCGGCCCCCCGGCTCCTCCGGAGGCGGGGCGATATCGTAGGGGTCCTCCATCCCCTTAAGCCTCGCCACCATCCACGGGCCCGAGTGCATCATGGAGATGCGTCCGCGTTTGAAGTCCTGCCACACCGGACTCATGCCCGTCATTTCCTCCGGCGACAGTTCAGGACTCACCTTGTACACCAGGGCAAGATCGGCCACCCTCTGGAGCGCTTCCACCGTCTTCGGATCCGTGAGGCTGGCCCGGCGGAAATCGGGGCTGAATGGCCTACCGCCATGGGTCGAAACATACAGCCACATGATCCAGTCCCCGTAGCTGCGATAGGCCCACCGTACGACGTGGCCGCTGCTATCCCGGCGCGTCAGGACCTTGCAGCACTCCAGAAAAGTACGCCAGTTCCATTCGCCCCGCGCGTGGAGTTCGTTAGGCGTGGGCAACCCGGCCTCGCGAAAGTGGCGCACGTTGTAGAACAGAACCAGCGGGCCCAAGGCCGATTGAATGCTGTAAGTCTTCCCCTGCCATTTCCCCAGCTCGAGAGTCCCCGGGAGGAAATCGTCCGGATCGAAATTCGGATCGGAGCGCAGGAAATCGTCGATGGGCCGGAGCACCCCCTTGGGCACCAGGTCAGCCATGTTGACCGTGAAGACGTCGGGGGCGATGTTCGCCGCAAGGAGGGCTAGAATCTTCTCGGTGTACTTGATGGGGATGAGCTGGAGTTTGATCTGGATGTCCGGATTCTTGCGCTCGAAATCATCGATCAGCGCGAGCCAAGCCCGTTTCTCCGCCACTCCCCCCCAGGTGGCGAAGGACACCACCGTTTTGCCAGGAGGCGGTTTCTCGGGCTCGTAAAGGAAGAAAGCCCAGGCGCTCACCCCACCAATGATCAGCCACGCGAAGACTCGGAGGAGGGTCCTCAATCTGCGACTCCCTTCAGGTGATCAGTCCGGGCAATGGGTGCTGTGAGGATTTGGCCTGACCTTCCAGGATCTGGCAAGCGCGGACGTAGCTTTCGAGGTGCCCGATATCAAGCACTTCGCCATGGAACTGCCAGACGAACATCGGCACGCGCCGGTGGAGCCAGGCGATGAGATTACCCGGCGCGTCGCGGCTGTTTCCTTCCTCCAGATATGCAGGAATGAGCTCCAGGGTATCCGCCTTTAGAACGTAGAGCGGGGGCACAGCAAGACGAGAGGCCGGCTGCGACGGCTTCTCCTGGAAGTCGATCACACGGCCCTGACTGTCGACCTGCACCACGCCGGTGCGCCTCAGCCGCTCCGGATCCTCCAGCTCGTACGCCACGATCACATCCTGTCCGATACGGCGAAAGTACTCGACGGGGTGGGAGAAATCAAAGGGGAAGATGTTGTCGGCAGCAGTCACGATCAGGTCATCGTGGATCCCGTGGAGATCCAGGACGAAAGCCAGGTCTCCGATGGCCCCCAGGCGCGATTCATTGTCCCAGGTACCGTCGTCCACAATCTCGAACCGCCGCCAAGGCCATGGCCGAGAGCTCTTCGCCTCCTCCCACCAGCGCACGAATTGGCTGAAGAACCGGCTGTTCGTGACCAGATAGACGGTATCCAGCTCCTCGACCGTGGCCAGGCGGTCCAGGGTGAAATCGAGCACAGCCCGGGTACCGATGGGCAGCAGCGATTTCGGCCGGTCCTTCGTGAGTGGATACATGCGGGTGGCGTAGCCCGCCGCGAGGATAATGGCTTTCACAGGAGCCTCAAGCCGTCGTCCATCTTGCAGAAGGTCACGGAAAGTTGGCTCGCGTATTCGGGAAAGCGCCTCGGATATTCGTCAAGGACGCGCAGCCGCACCGCCTCCCGAAAAGCGGGGTCGATGAGCCCGATGCAGTTGCCTCGGAAGCCGGCTCCGCTGAAGCGAGCCCCGAACACCCCATCCGTTGATACGAGGATCTCGTAAAGGGCGATGAGCGGGGGACTGCCGCACTCGTAGTTCTCGATGGAGCTGCGCCCCGACTCGCTCATCAGCCGACCGAAGGTGTGCAGGTCTCCGCGGCGCCAGGCCTCAATCCCCTCGAGCACGCGGCGATTCTCGGTGTGAAAGTGGCGCGCCCGTTTGGCCAGCATTTCCGGGAGCTTGTCCAGCTTCTGCTCAAAGACGTCCTCCGGTACGTGCCGCAAAACCGGCCTCTCCGGCAAGGGCAATCCAGCCATTTGGAGCAGGCGACGGGCCGCTTCCTGGCACTCCGCCACGCGCTGGTTGTAGCCCGTACCTACCAGGTTTTTCGTCACGCCGGAGTAGACCACGACGAACTCGAATTCCCCCATGACCTCTGGCACCGCGTGGAGCTGGTAGTCCTCGGTGAGGCAATCGAGGTACATGAGGTTTTCCCGCCGGGCCAGAAGGATGCTCGACTGATCGAGGATCCCATTGTTGAGCCCGATGTAGCCGTTTTCGATGTCCTTGTCCAGGGCGATGTTGTCCTTGGCCAAGACCTTCAGGCCATTGACGTGCTCGAGAGCCAGGAGATACGCCAGGCCCACTGAGGCCGAGGAGCTCAATCCCCCGATGGGCATGTTCCCTTCGAGCACGCCATCGATACCGACCTCGATGCGGTAGTGGCTCTTCAGGGCAACGGCCGCGCCTCGGGCGTAATTGCCCCAGTCGCCATTCTGCGGCGGGGGAACTTCCCGGAGATCGAACTCCACCCTCCCCGGGAAGTTCAGGCTCTCCAGTCTTACCCTTCCGGAAGGATTGGGCACGAAGGCCAGAAGGGTGCTCCGATCGATGGCCATACCGGTCACGCGCCCGAGCTGGTGGTCCACGTGGGCTCCGAGCGGTGCGATCCGGTACGGCGACTTCACGATGCGGACGTCCTCCTCCTTCGCACCGAACCTGCGGCGAAGTTCAGCCACCAAGCGCTCCGCGCGCCGGAGATCCCGCTCCGAGAGCGAGCGGAGGTCAATCACGTCGAAGACAGCCTTGCCTGCTTCAAGTTGAGACGTGAGCGAGATCATCGATCACCTTCGCGAGCTCGATCCTGCAACCTGCGTCGAGAGTAGCCACCCCCTTCAACTTCCGTACCACCGAGCCGGGGCCCGGCCCAGCAGGCACGAACCCCGGCCTGCGCGTCGTCTCACATCTTCCAGAGAGGCGGCAGCTTCTGCGGGTTCGGAGCGCGCATGCGGATCAAGTACGCCTCCAGCCATCCACGGCAGCGCTCGGGATGCATGGTGCATTCGATGATCTTGGCGTGATCGAGGCTGTTGATGCGGTCATTGGCGGCTCGGAGCGCGTCCATACTGTTCTTCAGGGCCTGCTCCACCGGCATGCGCTCGGGATTGATATCGATCCCGAAGTAGCCCCGGTAGCCGTACATCTTGAGCACATACAGCGCTGCTTCCGTCTGCTCCACACTGAGCACACCCACGTTCAGATCCTGATCGTAGTTGCCGAGAGGCTGGCTATTCCAATGGGTGTGCGCCAGTCTCCCGTACTCCATGATCAGACTGAAGGAGTAGGCCAGATCCTCGTAGCCCATGAGCATATGTCCCACTTCCGGATTCATGGCCACGATCGCATGTCCTTGCGAGAGGAGCTCCCGATTGCGCGGGTTTTGAAGCTTGGCCTCTACCTTCTGCGCAAGGAGGAGGGCCTCCGCCGTGGTTCCGTACAGGATCCGTCCGCGAGGCTCGTAGGGCTTGGGTTCAAACGCCACCCGGACTCCGGGCACCGCGTCCAAAGCCTCCGCCAGGCCATCGGCGAAGCGATCCCGCGCGGCGACCATGTCGATCCCGAACGGGTTCTCGTATCCGTCGATCCCTGGCCAAACAACGGCGAAGTCGGTGTCCAGCTCCCGATTGAGTTCCAAGGTGATCTTCGTCCGCTCGATGGCTTTCCGCCGTATCTCGGGTATGGGGTTGGAGAGCGAGCCGAACTCCCAGTCCCTGTCGTAGAACAGGTTCGGCACAACCGTCACCACGCGGATCCCTGTGTCTCGCATGAACTGGCGATAGACCTCCAAATTGTCTTCGTTGATCTCGTTGGGGTAGTGCGCCTCCACCGCGGCCAGCCCGTAGTCGCGAAGTTTCGCCGCAATCTCGAGCCGCTTCGGGATGTCGATGGCTTCCCCGTACCGGTCGTGGAAACGTCCTGCACCGGGGGAAAAGAACCACACGCCGGCCGAGAACTTCATTTCCAACTCGAAGGTCTGGAGATGCTTGATCAGCTCTTCGGGCGACCTTCGCTTCGCCTGCTCCCTCAGATCCACCCACGCCATTTCCGCACCTCCTCGTTACCTATGGGTATTCAACCAATGGGGCCGCGCCGATCACATCAGGCAGCGGGCCAAACCACCGTCAATGGGGATGGTAGCCCCTGTGATGTAGGAAGCCCTTTCCGAGGCGAGGAAAGCCACTAAATCCCCGAGCTCCTCCGGATCTCCGAGCCTTCCCGCCGGGACCCCTGCCTCCCAGCGCTCAAGAGCAGCGCTGAGCTCAATGCCTTCCCTCCGAGCGGCATCTTCGGCCAGTTCCCGAAGCCGTTCGGTTAGGAAGTAGCCTTGGGCGACGACATTCACGGTGATGTTCTCCGGAGCCAGCTGGAGCGCCAACGACTTGGCCAAGCCCACCACGCCGGGTCGGAGCACATTCGAAGTGACCAGGGTGTCGATGGGTTGCTTCACAGTGACCGAGGTGAGGAAAATCATCCTCCCCCATCCTGCCTTCCTCAGGTGCGGCAACGCGGCCTGCGCCAAGCGGATCGCGCTCAGCAGGGTGAGCGGGATCGCTCTCTGCCAGTCCGCTTCCGTCAGCTCATCGAACCGACCTGCAGGTGGGCCGCCCGCATTGCAGACCACGATGTGGAGCCAACCGAAGCGGCCGGCGGCTTCCTTGACGAAGCGCTCGATATCCTCGCGCCTCGTCAAGTCGGCCCTCACGGGCACCACGGTGCGACCTGTTTGCTGGGCGATCTCCTCCGCAGCCCGCCGCACCCGTTCCTCATCCCTCGAGCAAATCGCGAGGTCGCAGCCCTCTCGAGCTAGTGCTGTGGCTGCCGCGCGCCCAAGCCCCCGACTAGCAGCCGCCACCAGAGCCACCTTCCCCTGGAGTCCAAGGTCCATTTCGAGCTCCTCATCGAACCCGCGCCCACAACGCCTTCACAGAGCGTCCCGCCTCTCTCCTCCTGCGGCTGAAGCCGGAACCGAAGCGCCAGCCACCGCAGGACAGCCCGCGGCAATCCGGCTGCCCACGGTTGAAGCCAGCTACACCCAGAGAAACCTCACGCGCCATTCACCTCGTCCGCGAGCCATCTCACGATGCCGGCCTTCACTCCCTCGCTGCGGGGTTCAGGAACCCAGCGGGTGAATCTCAGAGCCCACTTCCAATGCCGTGCTCGCGTCCAGCTCGGACTCGCCAAGCTGCAGCTTTTCGCCCGGAATCGCAAGATGAAGCACGACCGGCTCGTTTCCCACACCCATCCGGATGCTGATCCGCCGAGCCCGCGCTGGCTCCTCCTGCAAGCGGACCTCGGCAGGTGAAGCATCCCCGAAGACGAAGCTGGCGACGATGACCGCAGTGTCCGCCCATCGACTGAGCAGGACGAATGGGTACTTCCGGTACATCGGGATGCCCGGTTCCTGACCCACGAACACCGAATCGTCCGGCAAAGTCGCCAAGTGGAGGGCGAGGGGACCGGCCTCCGTCTTCCAGCTCACCGACGTGCCGTCCGCCGTCGGCAGAAGACGAACGTCGGTGTAGTGTTGGTAGCCATCGCCTGCAAGATGCGCCGGTTTCAAGAGCTCCCTCGCGAGCGGAAGTCCCACTTCCCCCTCAGCCCGGAAGTGCCAGTGATAGCGATGCCTCGCCCGGCTGCGAATCCAGTCCACCACGATCACTCGACCTTCGGACAAGCTGACGCATCGGTCCAGTTCCACATCGGGATAGACCTCCCGTGTCCGTGCGCGCACGACCTGCCAGCCGCCGGCGCCGCCGAAAGCCACCAGCTCCCCCGCTCCCGAGCTCTGACACCTCCCGTCGACGGAGACGGTGTTGTGGCACGCGGTCTTCTGGAACCATTCCTTGTAGGCCGGGATCCCGTATCCGGCCGTGCCGAAGTCCGGCGAGATCCATCGACCACGCCAGCTGAACACCAGCTGCAGCTTGTCGAAATGCCCGTGTCCCCCGCCATGCGGGGCGAAGTCCAGCAGCACGTAAAGATCCCCCTCGCGCAGCACGGCCAGTCCACTATGCCGAAGGAGCACGCTCTCTTGCGCGACCGCGACGGAGGGGAGACTATCCGGACCGAAGAGAAGAGCTTCCAAGCTCTGCCGAGATGGAAGGAAGGAGGCCCAGAGGCTATCGATCCCGGCTTCCGGAAGGATGTCCTGCGCCTCCTCGTACAAACGCGCGTAGGAAGCGAGGGTCAGATTCGGCCAGCCATCATTTAGGGCAGGAAAACCCCCGCGCCGGTCCATCAGCGCAAGGGGGACATGCAGCATCTTCCCGAGCCGCGCGCCAGCGTCCCCGAGCGACAGGCCTTCGTTCCGGGCCACGTGCGCCCCTGCCATCAGCGCTTCCAGCGCGTAGAAATGGTAGCTGAGCGAACCCTCGTACCAGATCCCGTCCTCGTCGGTCCCCCGCAGTACCTGAGCGCGCAAGCCCCAAACGGGATCTTCCAGGGCGTACCGGAGCATCGACTGGTTCCCGATGAGGATGGCGATGCTAGCCATTGCCGCCACGTGCCAGCAGGAGATGTTGTGAATCCTGCCCCGGAACTGAGGCTCCGTCGCCAGGAGCCGGTACATTGGCTGCCAAAGAAGACGCACGAAGCTCCGGTGCTCGAACTCCGAGATGGCGCCCCGTTGCCGAAGGATGTCGTACGCCCGCGTCGCGTGGATCGCCCACACGGCCTCGTCCAGCGACTGGCCCATCAGCCTACCACGCCCCGCGTGAGAGCCGTGGAGCGGAAACGAGGCATACCGGTCCCGGATCTTCCTGAGCCACTGGAGCGCCGCCTCTGCGTATCGGGCATCATCCGTCAGCGCGAAGGCTACGGCAAGCCCAGGCAGCCTCTCCGCTGAAGTGAAGTGTACGAGGTAGGCCCAAGCTTCGTCGTACTTCTCCCCCCTGTACTCGGCCCCATCCACCGGACACCGATGGCGGTGTGGTTCGGCCGGATCAAAGGTCAACTGGACGGCGTGCACCGGGCAAAAGTAGTCATGGAAGTAGCCCGTAAGCACGTCCGGAAACGGAGGCGGCGAGGCAAGCCACCGGTCGGCGTCCGCGATTATCTGATCTGCAATGGCTCTGGCCCACGGCGAGCTCTTTGCGCGGGTTCGGGCACGAAGGAGCAAGTCCTCCCGGCACCAAACGGCAGCGAAAGCCTGCGCGATCACAGCGAACGTCAGCACCCCACAGAGCCCGAGCTTGCTCCACATGCGGTCCCAATGCAGAAGCACGCCACATCCCGCCAATCAATTTGGGGAAGGGAATGAATGCCACTCGGGTTGGTCCACGCTCTTCTTACGAATTTAGACATCAAGCTTGAGAAATCCAAACCTCAAGCCCCCATTCCGCGCAAATGCCCGCTCGTTCCCCCCACTGCTTCGGCCCCCGCGAGGCGGAACTCGGCTTCGCCAAGTACCCACCCCACCAAACTTTCCCGGTCCGGGAAATTGAACAGACCTTCCTCCACGCGTCGGTTCAGCCACCCGGTCAGATCCCGCAGGCGCTGGACCGCGCTGAGGTCGAACTGGGGGCTCCGGAGGGGAACCCGGGTGTCATTACCCAGGAGTGGGTCAGCGTCCGCAGGGAAGAGCCCACTCTCGACCGACTTCCTCCACTCCGCCGTTCCCGGAATCGGCGAGAAGATGGCCAGGCTGGCTTTCGCACCCAGCCGGGCGACGGCCAGCAGCGACTCCACGACTTCGCCGGCACCCTGCCCGGGCAGACCGGCGAGCACATACACGCCGACTTCGTTTCTGCGGTACCCCGCACTCTCCAGCCGCTCGAGAGCCAAGGCAAGGTCCTCCTCGCTTGCCTTCGATCCCATCGCCCTCTGGCGCTCGGGGTTGCTCGTCTCAAAGCTGAGCCTCACGGTGCGGAAGTTGACCGCGGCCATAGCCTCCGCAACGTCCGGGGTGATCATCCGAATGTGCAGTCCATTCGGCGTGTGGAAGGAAGCATGGACGCCGAGGCGCCGGAGCTCCTCGCAGATCGGCAGGAAGTGCTTTTCCGCTGCCACGAGGAGAGCATCGTCGAAAAAGGCGAAATGAACCACCCCGCGCGAGCGATTCAATGTCGCGATCTCGGCCGCCACGACCTTGGGATCGCGACGCACCAGCTGCGGCTGGAGGATCCCGGAGGCGCAAAAGCTACAGCGGAATGGACAGCCCAAACCGGTCAGCACCGCCGCGGAACGAAGATTTGGGTAAAGGTCGTACGGCAGAGACTCAAGTTCCGCAAACCACTGCGGGGAGGGAGGGGCCTGGAGCTCCAGCAAATCCCACAGCTGACGGAGGGACTCCCCAGACAATGGGCCGAGGAGGACATAATCGGCTCCCATCTCGCGGGTTGCGTGCTCTGGGCAGAGCGTCGCGTAAATACCCCCCAGGAGCACCGGCACCCCGGGCCACTCCTTCTTCACCTCGGAGATGACCTCCCGAACTCCCGGGTACCAATAGGTCATGCCAGAAGTGACCAGAACGGCGTGCGGACGCTCCATTTGCCGCAGGCGCGATCGCAGATATCCAGGCGTCCAGCCGTACCGACAAAAACGACGTGGGACGTCGGCCAAGACCGGGGGCTTCGGGATCGGCTCCCGGTGGAACTTGCCGGTCCCGTCCCAGCGCTCGCGCGCCGAGTTCCATCCTTGCCACGCGAGCCAGCCCGGGTCGTGCCGGTCCAAACAGTCAAGAAGCTCCACCTTTGCCCCGGCCTCGCGGAGCAGGGCCGCCAGGCACAGAAGACCCAAAGGCTTGATCCAAAAGTCGTAGGCCGCGAAATCCGTGATCCACGGATCTATCAGAAGGAATCGCTTCATCGCTGGCGGTCATTCCTCGGCTCAACCCGGACAGGCCAGGACCTTGCCCGGCTTGGCGCCCGTGTGCTGACCCTCCTCGACCACAACCTCCCCATTCACTGCGACCAACCGGATGCCTTGGGGGAAACGATGGGGATCCTCGAAGGTGGCGCAGTCGGCGATGCGGCCGGGGTCGAAGAGAACCAGGTCCGCGAAGTGTCCCGGAGCAATCCGGCCTCGACCCTCGAGCCCGAATTTCCGCGCCGGTAGCCCGGTCATCCGGTGGATAGCCTGCGACAGCGGCAAGACACCCCTCTCCCGCACGTAGCGGCCGAGAACGCGTGGGAACGTGCCGTAGTAGCGCGGATGCGGGTGGCCTCGGCCCAGTATGCCCTCGGGGCTCACCGCGTTGCCATCGGAGCCGATCATCGTCAGACGGAAGGCGAGCACCTTTTCCAGGTTCTCCTCGCTCATGGCGAAGGCCACAATGGAAACATCGCCCCGTGCGTCCACAAGCAGGCGCCGCAGGAAATCCAACGGCTCCAGCCCTTGCTGCCTGGCTAGCTCATCCACTCTCTTTCCTTGCCAAGCGCGATTTGCTGTGTCCGGCAAGCGGGAAATCAGGATGTTTTGCCATCCCCCCAGATTCTGCACCTTGTCGAGCGCGAAGGCGGCCATTTGGGGCCAAGTCCCGCCGTCCCGCAGTTTCCCCAGGAAAGCCTCAACGCCTCCTTCCCGCGACCACATCGGGAAAAGGACTTGTGCAGTGGTGCCAAAGGCGATGTACGGATAACAGTCCACATGCACGTTGACGCCGCGTTCAGACCCAAGCCGGATTCTCTCGAGGGCTGAATCCTGCAGGGGCCAGTTCCGCGGCTGGGATGCCTTCAAATGCGAGATCTGCAGGGAGCAGCCGCTCTGGCGGGCCATCTCGAGGGCCTCGTCCACTGCCTCCAACAGGCGGAAATCCTCATTGCGCAAGTGCACAGCACAAACGCCATGCTTCTCCGCCACCCAACCAGCGAATTGGACGACCTCCTCCGTCCGAGCAAACGCTCCGGGAGCATACTCGAGTCCAAAGGAAAGGCCCAGCACGCCCTGACCGAGCGCCTCGAGGACGAGCTTGCGCATCTTATCCCATTCTTCCGGGGAGGGACTGCGGTTGGCTTGACCCATGACGCAGGCCCGGACCGTGCCGTGCCCCAAGAGGCTGGCGTAATTCACGGAGATGCCACTGCGCTGCAGGCGGCGGAAAAAGCCGCTCGCGTCCCGCCAGTCCACCGTCACCCCGTACCGCTCGCGCCATCCCTCGCGAAGTCGCTCGCCCTCCTCACCGAGCAGAGGGAAGGGCGACTCCCCGCAGTTGCCCGAGATCTCCGTGGTGACGCCTTGCTGCACTTTGCTCTGCGCCCGGCCATCGACCAAAAGCTCCACGTCCGTATGCGAGTGCACGTCGATGAAGCCGGGAGCCAGTGCCATTCCCGACGCTTGGACCACCCTGCGCGCCCGCAGATGGGACAGCTTCCCCACCGCTGCGATCTTCTCCGCCCGGACAGCGACGTCCGCCCGCACGGGCTCGGTTCCCGTGCCATCGAAGACGTCGGCACCGAGGATCAGCAGGTCGTACGCCTCGCGCCAACAGTTCATGACCAAGGGAGCGCCAAGAAACGCCCGGGCGCCATGTACCAGGAACTCCCGCCGGGTGTAGAGAAGAGCTTCCGGCTCGGACCTTTCGTCCGGGTGCCCCATCGTCGTCTCCCCAGAATGGGAAGCGCCCCGTGATGGGGCGCTTCAGTTTGTCAGATCCAATTCACCGGCGTCGACCACCTCAACGCTTCCACGGCGGTGTGTCCGGGAGGGCCTTCTCAAATTCTTCCACCAGCTTCTTTTCGTACTCGCCGGCGTATGTGCCATTGAAGAAGCGGTCGATCGCCTCCTCGTAGAATCGTTGCCAGGACTCCTCCTCATGGCCGGGGTTGATCGGGTAGAAAAGCGCATTGTTGGCTCTGGCCGCCTTGAGGTCGCCCGGGGCGTCTCCGATCATGAGCATCTTCTCCGGCGGATACTTGCCCCCCGCCGCGAGCCGGATGTGCTCCGTCTTGCTGCCCAGCTCCTGCCCGGCAATGATTGCCGCATATTTGGCGATGCCGTGCTCCTCCCATTCCCGCACAAGAGCTTCCGTGGGCGTCTGCGACACGATGATGATGTCCGCTTTCTGAGAGAGCTTTTCCAGACTTTCCCTGACGAACGGGAAGGGCGGAACTCCCTTAACGATGTCCGCGATCGTGCGGTTCACCGCCTCGCTCCATTCCAGCGTGCGCTTCAGGATGGGATCATTGGTCCGCTCAACCCATTCCTTCAGTGTGGCGTTGCTCTGAGGAACTCCCGACTGGACGTATTCCCGGAGCTTCTCGGCTTCAGGGATCTTGACCCCCCGGCGCTGCACCTCCGGCCGTTCCCGCAGCAGGTCGAAAACCATCAGCAAGGCGGGGAAGCGATTCGCGCCGCGCCATTTGGAGTACAGGTTCACGAATTCAGCGGCCTCGCGGGCGTACTTCGAGACCGCTTGGAGTTCCCAGTACTTGATGATATTGGGTATGAAGCACTCCTTGTGCTTGATCTCCATGGAATCGAAGACGCACCCGTCCGAATCGATGCCCACGAAGAACTCGTGCTTCGGCTGGAAGTTTGTCAGGATACTCTGGTCGTATGCTGCCATGATGCCCACTCCCTTGCGCTCGCGTCCGGTTGCGGATGAAGGCTCACCGCTTGATTCTGGCCGTGCCTCCCTTCACGACGTGCATGACTTCATCCAGCGTGATCATCGACGTGTCCCCGCGCGTGCTCTGGAGAAGAGCTCCGTGCGCGGCGCCGAAGTTCACGATGTCCTGGGGAGCAAAGCCGTTGAGGAACCCGTAGATCATGCCACTGCAGAAACCATCGCCACCCCCAACCCGGTCTTCGATCTCAAGCCGCTCGAACTTGGTAGACTCGTAGAACGTGCCATCGTAGTACATGATGGCCGACCAATTGTTGATCAGACCGCTGACCACCTCCCGAAGCGTAGTGGCCACAACTTGGACGTGGGGGTAGGTCTTCACCACGTCCGTGACCATCTCCTTGTAGCTTTCCACGGGCAGTTTCTTCAGGCTCTCATCGACGCCCTTCACTTGGAACCCCAGAGCCTTCTGGAAGTCCTCTTCGTTCCCGATGAGAACCGTGATGTAGGGCATCAGCTCGCGGGTGGTGGCGATCGCCTGCTCGCTCGTCCAGAGCTTGCTCCGGAAATTCAAGTCGTAGCTGACGATGGTGCCCGCCTCGTGCGCGGCCTGCATGGCCTCTTTCACCACCTGCGCGGTGGTTTCGCTCAAGGCTGTGAAGATGCCCCCCGTGTGGAACCAGCGCACGCCGCGCTGCTGGAAAATGCGTTTCCAGTCCACTTCGCCCGGCTTCATGTGGGAAGCGGCCGAGTGCCCGCGGTCATAGAGAGTCACGCTGGCGCGAACCCCGATCCCCACCTCGGTGAAGTTCAGCCCGATGCGATCCTTTTTTCCGACGCCATCGTAAGGCACCCACACGACCTCGCTGATGTCCATCCCGCTGGCCCGCGCGTGATTGCGAATGAACCAGCCCAGCGGGTTATCCACGAGGCGAGAAACCCAGCCCGTCCGAAGTCCCAATCGAGCGAGGGCGTAGGCCACATTGTATTCGCCTCCGCCAGCCCAAGCCTCGAAGTAGGGGGTCAACTCGATCCGCTGATGTCCCGGGGGACTGAGCCGGATCATGCATTCCCCCAGCGAGATCAGATCAAACTCGCACTCCTCTTTGGCACGGATCTTCAAAGCCATCTTCCGCCTCCTTACCGTCTTTCCTCAACAAGAACGAGGGTCATTTGCATCGGGACCAAAACCGCGAAGGACTGTACCACCCCTCCTCTCTCGCCACGCCAATGTGGCCCCCGCAGGTTCAAGCCATTATCATCCCCCCAATTGCGAAGCAAAATATCCAATGCCCGGCTCTTTTTCAAGCGAAATGCAGGCCCGGAACGAAGAAGAAACCCCGCTTCGAGCCCGATCCAAATCGCCACCCCGGGAGGGCAGCTGACCGCCACCTGCCCAAACCCGGCAGAATCCACTTGCCTTTTTGCCGCGAATTGCATTAGTTCGCCCAGAGGTAAGGACAATCGCGTGGGTCGTTTGCGGAATCACCCGAGGAGGTGTTTATGATGAACCAGGAGCGCGCGATGGATCGCCGGGAGTTCATCAAGGCAGGGGCCAAAGGCGTGGCTGGCCTTGCGGCGGCCACCACAGCCCTCGGGGCGATCAAGCCGCAACGGGTATTGGGTGCCAATGACCGCATCGTAATGGCGGTCATCGGGATCAACGGCCGAGGCCGCGAGCACTATCGCCAGTGGGTTCGGATCCCGGGCGTGGAGGTGAAAACCCTCTGCGATGTGGACGAGCGCCTCTTCCCGGAACGGGTGGCCGAGCTCGAGAAGCTGCAGGGCAAGAAGCCGAAGACCGAGTACGACCTGCGTAGGGTACTGGACGACAAGGACATTGATGCGATCTCCATCGCCACCTGCGACCACTGGCATGCGTTGGCCACCATTTGGGCCTGCCAGGCCGGCAAACACGTGTACGTGGAGAAGCCCACGTCGCACAACATCTGGGAAGGGCGCAAGATGGTGGAGGCCGCCCGAAGGTACAATCGCGTGGTGCAGGCCGGGATGCAGAACCGTAGCATCGAAGGGGTCCGGAAAGCCATCGAATTCCTCCACTCCGGCAAACTGGGCGAGATCTACATGGCCAAAGGCCTGTGCTACAAGCCCCGCGACTGCATCGGCCGGGGCCAGGAAGCCCCGGTCCCGGAGGGATTGCACTGGGATCTCTGGCTGGGACCGGCCGAATACCGACCCTACAACACAATCCTGGTGCATTACAAGTGGCACTGGTTCTGGGACTTCGGTTGTGCCGACATCGGCAACCAGGGCCCCCATCAAATGGACATCGCCCGCTGGGGCATGAATAAGCGCGAACATCCCGTGCGCGTCAAGTGCGTGGGCGGCAAGTTCGCCTGCGATGACGATCAGGAAACCCCGAACACCCAGCTGGCTACGTTCGAATACGCCGATGGCAAGATCCTCCAGTTCGAGGTGCGGGGCTGGTATACCAACGATGAGGCTGGGGTCCGCATCGGGAATCTATTCTACGGCACGGAAGGCTGGATGTACCTCAACGGCGACAAGTGGTACACGTACTACGGAAGGAAGAACGAGCCCGGTGAGTACTACGATGGTTCCGGCGACGTCGCCGATCCCATGAACCTGGCCGGCGCGGGCGGGGCGGCCCACTTCGTGAACTTCATCGAGGCGGTGCGCGCCAACGACTGGACCAAGCTCAACGCCGACATCCTTGAGGGACATATGTCCACGGTGCTCTGCCACATGGCCAACATTTCCTACCGCCTGGGACGCGAGCTTGTGTTCGACGGGCACGCAGAGCGCTTCGTCGGCGACGAGCAGGCGAACTACTACCTGTCGCGGAACTACCGTTACCCGTACGTGGTGCCGGAAAAGGTCTGAGACGAGCCGATTCACTCCGCAGGGCGAGGGTATCCCCTCGCCCTTTTCTTTTCTCTCCCAGTGGAAATGCCCCTGGCGGCTGCCAGAAAGGACAGCGAAGCCCCCACCCGATTCCTGCACCCCGCTCGCTCACCTGCCTTCCGCTCGGAGTCGGGTCAGCTCCCGGAGCGCCCTCTCCTGAAAGGCCCGCTCTGAGCGGCGGCCGAAGTAAACCATCGCCCAACCACAGGCGACGAGGGCCATTCCTACCATCATGTTGGCGAGCCAGACGTCGCGCGCGGACGGGAAAAGCAAGAGCCCGAAGTTCAGGATCCCAATGGCGACGGCTATCCATCCCACCAGCCCGTACGTGGAGCTCTCACGCGCACCGCGCGCGAACACCTCTCGGACCACGTCTACCGGTGTACTCAGCCGCCGGAAGAACTCCTCTACCATCCGCCTTTCCGCCACGGACTCCTGAGCGAAGAGCCTGGAAAACGCGATGAGCGTGCCACCGAGGATGATGGCCCCCATGCGGGCAACGACCAGTGCCCCGAAGGAAAGGGGCGAAGCGGCGGCCGCCGGCAGCAGAACCCAAGCGCCAGCCGACAGAGCCACTCCTAGCGCCAGAACTAAGACGGGATGGCCTCGGTACAGCCTTCCCAGCCACGCCGACCCGAGCAAGATCGCAAGGGTGGAAATGGCGCTGGTGTAGATCACATAGCCAATTGGCCACTTCAAGACAAATTGAGCTAGAAAGCCGGCAACGAACCCCCAACAAACTCCCGCGAGAGCCGACCACCGGGCCACTCCCCTGCTCAGAAGCCCAACTGCCATGGGGATGGAAATGGGCAGATTGAAGAGCCCCACCACCAGAGCCATGAGATTGAAGATCCCGAGACGGCTGGATGCGTACCACACGGCCAGGCCGATCACCCCGGCGCCCACCAACAACGTGACAACCTTGCCCGCCAAGAAGAGCTCGCGATCCGATGCATGGGGCCGGAAAAAGCCTTTGTAGATGTCGCGGGAAACCACGGCCGAGACCACATTGAATGTTGTGTCGAGGGCGCTCATGGTCGCCGCAAACATGGCCGCCACGAAAAGACCGATCAGACCGTTCGGCAGCAGCTTCAAACAGATCCCCACGTAGATCAGGTCAGCGGGTTGGGAAAACCTGCCGAAAAAGGAGACGGAATCCAAATCTGGCCAGAAGATCCGCCCAGCCAGGGGAGGCAAGCCGAACAACAAAGGCACGGAGAGAAATAGCAAGCTCGCCATGAGTCCGACCCTCTTGGCGGCCTTCTCATCCAGCACGCTGTAGTAACGCTGCGCGCCCAAGAGGGACATGGAATTGACCACGTTGATCAGCGTCACCCCGATAAGCCAGTGCAGGTTGTAGTGGACGCCGTGATAGACGAAATCGTGCTCGAAAGGCGGAGCAGCGCCCAACACGCGACCGATCCCACCCGCGGCGATCAGGCTGAGGGGGGTGATGAACAGCGTACTGGCTGCCAGGATCAGGAATTGGACTACGTCGGTCACGGCGACGCCCCAGACCCCGCCGAGGTAGGTGTACAGTAACATCACCAGACCAACCGTGACGGTCACGGCTGTCTGATCGAAACCCATGGTCGAGGCGATGATCTTGGAGACAGCGGTCAAGGTGATTCCCGCAGTGAGAGTGCTCGAGATCGTCAGCATCCAGCTGATGCATTGCTGCGTCGTGACGTTGTAACGCGTCGCCGCGTATTCAACGGGCGAGATCACGCGCGCCCGCCGCCAGCGAGCCGCCGTAAAACGGTAGCCAATGAAGAACGCCAGCGACCACGTGGCGAAATAGATCAAAGCGAAATACCCCTTGTGGTAGACGAACCCGGCCGCCCCAGAGAAGGTCCAGGCACTGAAGGTGCTCATGTACAACGAAATCCCGCTCACCCACCAGGGAAGGAGATTGCCCCCGGCAAAGTAGTCGAGCGCGCTCCGCACGCGCGTTCGGAAGTAGAGTCCGATGCCCAGCATCAAGGCGAGGTAGAAGACAATCACCCCGTAGTCGAGCCCGTTCACTTGCCTCATGCCGTCCCTGCGGTGTATTCGTGAGTCCCTTCCGGATTTTTGCGCAAGATAGCGACAGGGCCACGTGGAAAACAAGCTGAACCGACCGCCGCGGAAGAAAAAAGCCGGGGGCGAAGCGCGGGCAGAGTAGTTCTCGCCCCATGCCAGGGCAGGCCTACGCAGGAGTAATCCCTTGCGTAGGCCGAGCCGAAGCTCCCCTCCGCGGGACCCAATGCCGCCCGGTTGCGCTGGTCCTCTGAGCCGGGGATCCGGCTCCCTTGCCTTGTCCGAGCAAGCCGCAATTAGGAAACTTTCCTGCTCCGGGACGCGTTGAGACTCCGAACCTTCCTCGAGGCCCACCACGTCGCTCCGTGGCCCGAAGAGGGGCCGAAAACCGGCATCCAGCGATTCGTCAAGCGGGTGAGCAAATGAGACTGTGTTTGGAAAACCTCGATGTGGCCGTCAACGGGCATGCAATCCTTCGCTCCGTTAACCTGACGGTGCGGAAAGGAGAGATCCACAGCATCCTCGGCGTGAACGGGACCGGAAAATCCTCCTTGGCCTACACGATCATGGGACTGGAGGGCTACCGGGTGACCTCAGGCCGGATTCTCTTCGAGGGTGAAGACATCACTTCCCTTCCGGTGTGGGAACGAGCCAGGCGGGGCATCACCCTCGCGTGGCAGGAACCCGCTCGGTTCGAGGGGTTGACCGTTCGCCAGTACCTGGCACTGTCCCGCCGCTCCGCTGCAAACGGTCTCCCTCCGGAGGAGGCCCTGCTGCGCGTTGGGCTCGAACCGCGCAGATACCTGGACCGGACGGTGGACCAATCCCTGAGCGGAGGGGAGCGCAAGCGGGTCGAACTTGCTTCCGTCCTCGCCATGATGCCCAAGCTGGTGATCTTGGACGAGCCGGACTCGGGTATCGACGCGCTGAGCATCGGTTTCATCACCGATGCCATCCGTACCTTCGCCCGCTTTGGGGCCTCGGTGCTCCTCATCACCCACCAGGAGGAGGTCGCCTCCGTGGCCGATCGGAGCTCCACCATGTGCAACGGGACGATCCTCAAGACGGGCGACCCCGCGGAGGTTGCGCGATTCTTCCGTCTCCACTGCCGTGCCTGCGACCACGTCAATGAACCCGACGAGGAGGTGAGCCCCAATGCCTGACACGGCTTCCGTTCCCCCCAAAGTGGTCGATTTCAGCCGAGAGTTCGAGCTGCTGGTGAAGGCTTACGAGCAGAGCGGCGGCGTCCCCGAAGCGCTTCGCGACAACCGTGTCGGGAGCCTGGCCGTCCATGGCAATCGCGTCCTCGGCGCAAATGCCGTGGAAGGTCTCCACCTATACACGGAGCAGACCCCAACCGGCGTGCGGGTCGAGGTTCGCGTCGAGCCCGGTGTTCGGATTGCGCGGCCTGTTCACCTCTGTTTCGGCCTGTTGCCGGAGGAGGGAATTCAGGAGATCCATTCGGTGTTCGACATTGGCGAAGGAGCGGAGGTGAGCTTCATCGCCCATTGCACCTTCCCCAACGCTCTCCGCGTGCAGCACGTGATGGATGCCAGCATCACCGTCCGGCGCGCAGCAAAGATGGTCTACCAGGAGACGCACTACCACGGCGAGCAGAGCGGCACGCTGGTCATGCCCAAGACAAGGGCAGTGGTGGAGGCTGGCGCCGTCCTGCAGAATGAATTCAAGCTGGTCAAAGGGACGGTGGGAAAGTTAGACTTGGATTTTGAAGCCCAAGTAGCCGAGAAAGGCGTCTGTGAGGTGGCCGCAAAGGTGTACGGCAAAAAGCGCGACGAGATCGTGGTCAGAGAATCCTTGCGTCTCACGGGCGCTGGGGCCCGAGGTCTTGCGAAGAGCCGGATCGCAGTGACCGACGCCGCCCGAAGCGAAGTGCTGGGAGAAATCGTCGGGGAAGGACCCTACAGCCGAGGCCACGTGGACTGCGTTGAGGTGATCCGCGGAAACGAGGCCTTCGCCAGCGCCGTGCCCAGGTTGATCGTGCGGCACGACACGGCCAAACTCACCCACGAGGCCGCCATCGGAAGCGTGGACAAGAAGCAGGTTGAGACCCTGATGGCAAGAGGCCTCACCGAGGAGGAGGCCGCGGACGTGATCGTAAGCGGCATGCTGAGGTAACCCGAAGCTCCCGGCTCGGGTCTCGAGAGAAGAAAGGGAAGATGGCACCGTAAGGTGCTCCGGAGTGGCTCATCAAGATTGCAGGGGAAGGCATGGATTCGGAGCTCGAAAAGAAAATCCGCGAAGAAGTCGGCAAGATCCTCGATCCCGAGATCGGCAAGAGCCTGGGCGAGCTCGGCATGGTGCGCGAGGTCAGCTCCACAGACGGGGGAGTGCGAGTTACGCTGGCCTTGACCGTAGCCGGCTGCCCTCTGGCCCGCAAGTTCGAAGAGGAGGTGAAGCAAGCTGTCGCTCGCATCGCAAGCAATGGAGTGCAAGTGGCCGTCAAGCTCATCGAAATGAGCCCGGAGGAGCGCGAGCGCTTGGCCGAGCGTCTCCGGGCTGAGCGATCCGGCGCGAGTAGCCAGGAGAGCCCGACCGGCATCGCCCAGGAATTGAATCACATCGATCACATCGTCGCTGTGATGAGCGGCAAGGGAGGGGTCGGGAAAAGCCTGGTCACTGCGCTTCTGGCGATCGGCTTGCGCCGCAAGGGCTACCGTGTGGGAATCATGGACGCCGACATCACGGGCTCGAGCATCCCGAGGCTCTTTGGGATCTCGCGTCGCCCACAGACGGGGTTCGGGGCCATCATCCCCGTTCGTTCCCAGACCGGGATCTACATCATGGGGCTAAATCTTCTCCTGGAAAACGAGGATCAACCTGTGATATGGCGCGGCCCCTTGATCGCGGGAGCGATCAAGCAGTTCTGGCAAGATGTCCTCTGGGGGGAGCTCGACTACCTCCTCATCGATCTCCCGCCCGGTACTTCCGACGCACCGCTTACTACCCTGCAGCAACTGCCTACCGAAGGTGTGGTCCTGGTCACCACGCCCCAGGAGCTCGCGGCCGTTATCGTGCGCAAAGCCGTGCACATGGCCCACCTGCTCGACAAGCCTGTGCTGGGGGTGATCGAGAACATGAGCTATTTCGAATGCCCCCGGTGCGGCACTCGCCACGAGCTTTTTGGGCCGAGCGAAGCCCACAAGGTCGCGGAAATCGCCCGGGTACCCATCCTGGCGCGAATCCCCATCGATCCGCAGCTACCCGTGCTGTGCGATCGCGGGCGCATTGAGGAATACAGTCTCCCGGAGTTCGACGCGGCTATCGAACAGCTGGTCGAGCGGACAAGCCGGCATTCCCCTTCGAAACCCGGGAACCCCTGATCCCTCTCGGCCTCCGAGCTGAGCCGCTGTCGCACGGAAACAGCGGCTCGGTCCGAGCTACAGAATATCAACTCCCCCTTGCCAGGGCTTTGCCCAGCGCAACCAGGCTCAAAGCCAGGCCCAGAAGGACCACAATCGCCGGGCCCGCCGGCATGTCCCAGATGTAGGACAGCGATAGGCCCACAACGGTCACCACGAGGCCGGCGATCCAACCGACAAGGAGACGCTGGGCCCACGTTCGGCACAGAAGCATCGCGATCGACGTCGGAACCAGGAGGAAGCAAAAGACCAAAAGGATGCCGGCGATCCGAACGCTCAGCACGATGGTGACGCCAAACGTGAAGTAGAACAGGAAGTCCCACCAGCGATCCGCCGCGGTAAGTTCACCGGTCCGGTATTTCCCGCTGAGGGCGGCGAATCGATCCCGAAAGATCCAGTGCAAGGCTCCCACCGCCAGGTACAAAGCCGCCATTTTTGCAATGGTGGGCCAATGTACCCACAGGAGCGTGCCGGAGAGCGTCTCCTTGATGTGCTCCGCGCCCCCGGGTGCCCGGTCCGCCGCCAGGACGGCCGCAGCCGTCGCAACCGCATAGACGATGCCGATCACCGCCTCCTGCGGGATTCGCTGCTCCCGCGTGCGCGTGATCGTGAAGAGCCCCGCGCCGAGGATCACGAAGGCAAGGGAAAAAACGTAGGAAAGCGTCTCCTCGGGATGTATGCCCAGAAGAAAGGCCACCGTCGTCCCGAGAGCTGCGATCTGCGCCAAAGCCAGGTCCACGAAAATGATCTCGCGCTGAATCACATGAAGCCCCAAGTAGACGTGAATCAACACCACCAGCAGCGTAGCCACAAAAGGAGGCAGCATGAACGAAAGCGTCGCGGCCATTCCTCCCCTCCACTTGTCCAGCAGCAGTTCCACTACCCGATTCGACTGCCAGTATAGGAAGCCAGTGACCCCTGCCAGATAAGTTGTCCGATCCGCCGCTCTCCTCCGCGGGACAAGAAACCGGCGGCTCTGCCTCATCGTGCCGCGAGCGCGTCGCGGATCCTTCGAACCCAACAATCATACAGATCGAAAACTGTGCGGATTTCGGGCTCGCCTCCCACCATGTGAGGCAGGAAAAGCGCCTTCACCCCCGTACGGGCCTCGATCTCGCGGGGGGTGTTGCGTTCGTAGTAGTTGTCCACGAGCAACAGCCGGATGCCCAAAGCCTGAATCTCGTCCACCACCTCCTTCACGTGCTTCGCTGTGGGCGGAATCCCCGGCTTTGGTTCCACGTAGTCGACGATGACCAAGCCGAAATCGCGGCAGAAATACTCCCAGCTCTTGTGGTAGACAATCACCTTCTCACCCCGAAACGCAAATCCCTCCCTCAACCAGCCACCGAGCTTGTCGATCAGTTTGGCGCCGTCGGCTTCCTGAGTACGGAGGTAATCCATCAGGGTGCCGTTCAGGAGCATCTCGCTCAGCTTCTCTCCCCCCACGATCCGTACGAGCTCCGGTCCGAACATGGCGCTGTCGATGCGCGAGACGAACCGTCGGTACCGAGCCTCGTAGTAGGCCGAACTACCCGGGTCTATCCGCTGTAGCCCGGCCAGGATGTTCTCGGCGATCTTCTTGGCGTTGATGGGGCTGGTGTGAAAGTGAGGATTGCCGTAGAGGTGAATATCCCCCGCGCTCCGATCCACAGCGCGGGTCGGAACCTCCAGGAGAGCCACGCCGTAACTTGCGGCCACGTAGCCTGGCTCCCCCTCCTGGATGCGCGGATTGCGCGCCCCATCGATGAGCGTCGGTGCCCAGAGCTCCAGATCCAGTCCGCTCGTGATGAACAGATCCGCCCTCTGCAACAGGCGCGCGTAACTCGGTTTCGGAAGCACGAAATGGGGGTTCTCATTCCCGCGCACGATGGAGGCCACCTCCACACGTTCGCCACCAACCTCCTGCGCAATTGCGGCGTAGTCCGGAAGGGTGCTCACCACGAACAGTTGTCCCGCGACGGCTACCCGCACGCCCAGACCAAGACCCAGTGCGAGCATTCCGCACAGTATCTTCAGCATTCTTCCCATGTTCCCACCTCCCAAAGGATCGCGCAAAAGGGAAACCAGAATCTGCTCCAACTATCCACGGGCTCCTCGGAATAGAGGCTTGCAAGAAGCTCAGTACGCCTCATGCTTGTGCGGCCCCATGGACCAGACGATCTGGAGAATTCCCTTGGTGATGTCCGATCCGTACGTGCACAGGGTACGCTGGAGCTGCAGGCGAAGGAACACGAACTCGCTTTGCCAATAGGTGAGGACCACCGACCCGCTCTTGAGCGTCTCCGCGGCGCTCACCGGGAGGTGCGAGTAGTCGAGCCGCACCCCTCCCCACCACCGTGCCCCGAATCGATTCTGCACGGAGACGTAGCCGCCCCAGCTCTTGATCCGGCCCTGCTCAGTCTGCCTCCAACTCCAGAGCCATTCCGAGCGAAGCTCAAACGTCCGGTACAGGGCCCGGTCCGCCGGCACCCACTTGTACGTGAGGTCCACGCCGCCGAGGCGAGTACTCAGCTTGCCCTCGGGGTCATTGTGCCCCAAGGCTCCGCTCAGCCCAACCTCGAGATAGGCATTCGCGCTGAGGTCCCAGTAATTCTTCAGACGCCCCACGGCGACACGATCTCGTCCCCCCTCCTCAGCGAAGCTGACACCGTCCCCACCTGAGATCATCTCGAGCGTCAGTTCGTTGACGTGAGCCCAAAGACGGGGCAAGAGCCACGAAGCGGAAATCCCCATTCCGGACAAGCCCTCCTCCCCCAGAAAAGAAGTGAAAACCAGAGGACGATCGACTTGAGGCAGTGCGTGTTCATGCCACCGGTTCAGGACCCCAAATTGGTTGCGGTACTTGCCGACCTTCAGGTTGAGGTTTCCCGGAAGGCTGACCCATTCCATGTAGGCCTCTCCCAGGTGAAAGTGGCCTTCGCCCGAGATCCCGAAAAAGAACTTGCCTCGCGTGTACGGATCGAGCGGGGCCACAATGTGGAACTCCGCCTCCCGCAAGTAGAAGCGGTCTCCCCAACCTGGCCCGTAGACTTCGGGGATCGAATCGGCGGGGAACTGAGGCACCCGAGCCCATCCAGCAAAGTCCCCTGTGAGGCTGATCTCCGGATTGAGAGCCGAGAGGAGCCTTTGTCCACCGTAAAACGCGCGGCCCTGCTGGGAACCGAGGCTCCCCGTTATTCCGGCAACGGACTCGACATCCGCAGGCAGATGCCGAGCCATCATTTTGTCGGAGAGAGGCGACGCCACCCAGCGCCCCGGGGGTTCGAAAGTCTCGTTCGCCGCCCCTTCGCTCGCCGCCCGGCTTGAGTCACAAGCGCAGCGCTCGGGCGCCGCAACCGCTACGTTGGTCAAGGCTAGGAAAGCGATTAGGAGGAGCCGAATTGCGGTCACCCCGCCGATCGATCCCGCATGCAAAGATGCTCGCCACATTGGTCCCCTCCGCGATTGTTCCGATCCCAGAACCGACTTCCGGCCAAACGCCAGCCGCGCGGGTGAATCTCGGCGAAAAGACAGCTTGGCGTCGAACTGTCACCGCAGGAACGTCACCCTGGCCGCGCTGGCGCAAGACCCTACAGTCCCCGGCCCGTGCCACGGGAAACCCGGTCAAGTCCCGCCACGGGCCGGAGCAGGAGCCACAGCCCAATGGTTCCTGGCCCTGAGATGGTAAGCAGTTTACAGCGGAAGGGGTGGTGCGCGCGGGGAGTCTGTCGGGAAGTGAACGGATGGTACCGGAGATTCTCCCCCTGCCAGAGGTAGCCAATCTACTTCGGGCAGCGGAAATTCCGTGGTCTCGGGAATCGCCTCGACGACGGGCTCCTGCGACAGGCCGAGCCAGCGGTCGGCAGGACATTCCGGTTTAGAGGAGACGGGCAGGTCATGGTGATTGTGGAAGAGATCCGTGCCGGAGCTCACCGCCGCGTAGCACAGGACCGCCGCAAGCCCCAACGCGCGCGAAAAAGCGAGTACAGCGCGTCCCCTTCGACCTTGAGCCGTCCCGACGTCCATGAAAAGCCCTGCTTTTTTCTCATGCCGCCGATCCTGCGCCGGCTGCAAGCCGACAGCGCCGGGGTTGCAACTCTATTACTCCGGCCCCAGGCGAGAGGTTCCTGCGGCGTGCACGAACCCAAGTGAGCGGTCGGCCCGAGCGTTCTCCTGCCAGATGCCCCGCCGTCCCGCTCCCGAAAACCTGGATCGCAGAAGATTTGGTCGCGAGGCCGAGCCCGGAGACCACGCTCCGAAGGACACCCTTTCCAGCGTGAACCGAGATCCATCCCGGCAATGTCGAGCCGCCGGTGTGTCGCAGCTTCACTTGCCCGATCGTCCTGGCGCCGGCTGGCGGCAGGTAGCGCCGGCACCTCGCGCAGGGCAGCGGAACCGGTGGACCGAGATGAGGATCAAGAGCCGCCAAACGGGAATCGCGGCTACGGCATCCAGGGACGCACTACCCCCCTGCCCCACTGGGGACAGGGCTCTGCGCGAGAGCTCCTGATGCCGACCGACGTCCGGTCCCGTAAGTTGGAACTCACACGCGGGGATACGCTGCAAGTGCGCCGCTAGCCACTGCACCGCAAGGCGTCCACCCCCGAGCCAAACACAGGAAAGAGTGGGTGCTCAGCGGGAATACGTGATCTTGACACGGTCTCGTCCGCCCCGGGGCCGCAAGGGAAAGAAGGTTTCCGCCGGGGGCGAAAGCTGGCACAGTTCGCTCGGCATGTCCCCCGGCCCGTTAGGCTGCAGTGGGCGCTGCTCCCGACGTTGCACCAGCCCACGGCGCGCTTCCGGCATCGCCCGCGGCGCCGCCGCCCCCGGCGCGGACGTGAACTTCCGAGCCGGAACTTTTCCCGGAACGGCGATTTGCTCCCTTTTCCCGCGGAATCCCGTCGGACTATCCGCCCGTCCTGTGCCGACAAGCAAGGACCGCCGGCAAGGAAGTCGATTCCTTCGAGGAAGCGGTTCTTGCGGCAAGACGGGGATGGGAACGGAGGACAACCACACCGCGGCCGCCAACACGGAGACTCTTGGAATCCAGCGTCATCTGACGAAGCCGGGAAGCCAGGCCTGAGACCAGCCGGTCAGCGCGGGAAGACTGCTCCGACGTGTGTTTGTGGCTGTAACCGGACATCCTGAAGGCCCGCCGGCTGCCGAGAAGCCAGGGGCACCGGCTTCCCCGTCGGCCCGGCGGTCTTTTCCGCGATCCCGGCCCGGAGGCCATTGCAGAAGCCGCCGCACGAGCTGCCGTTCTCCCGCTCCCCTTCTGCAGCTTGATCTTCGTCAGAGTCTTGCAGCGGTCTCCGACCTAGGCGGCCAAAACTATTCCACTCGCACCCTCCCAACCACATACCGGTCGTGCTGGTCGCGACCGGCATTGGCAAAGAGGATACCCGGTTTCCCTTTCGCAGGGTCATGAATGGCGATCCGGATGTCGTAGCCGCCGGGAGAAAGGTTCTCTGGGATTTCGATTTTGTCGCTGGCAACATGCCTGCCCGGGATCCACTGCCGGATGTCCATGCTGGTTTCCCGCTGCAGGGCAACTTCCCCTTGCGAGTCGGTCAGGTACACGACGAGCGGCCACGGGAAGTAAAAGGGCGCCACCCCCTTGTTGTCCACCACAAGGGTGATGTCGAGTCTTCCCCCGCGTTTGACGCTCCGGCTGTATCGTGCCTGCCGCAATACGAAGCGGTAACCCAAGGTTTTATGGAGCTTGTCCAGATTGCGTCGGTGCTCCTCGCTGAGCGGTCGAAGGTCACCCCCGGCTGGACCAAGGAATGACCAATGCGTCTGCTGGATGAACTTGTAGTTCAACTCGAATCGCTCCAGTGTGCCCTCCATTGCGCCCCGATATCCCCCGCAGAATTCGCCCGTGATGAACGCGCGCTTCCAAACCTGGTCATTCAGTCCCGGGTCGACCTGACTCAGAGCATAAAGATACCAGTTGTTTTCTTCCTCCGTCCCCAGGCAGTCATTGCGGATGCCCCCGCCACGGGAGGTCACCCATTTCACGGCGAAAGGATCATCGAAGGCGATCACCTTCGGCTTGGTCGGAAAGGCCTCGAAGTAGACCTCAAGGATCGCCTGTTTCGTGGCTTGGGTCGCTGCCAGGGCCTCGTTGCGCCAGACGTGCCACTCCCCCCAAAAGCCGTACGAACCAACGTCGATCCAGGCCACCCTGTCATCCCGATCATAACGGGCCCCCAGTGCCATGATTAGCCTGCGGTGCGCCTCGAGAAAGCGGGGATCATCCCAATCTGGCGCCAAACCCTCATGCCCATCAACGGAATAGGGACGCAGGGCAACCCCCTCTTGGACCAGCCATTCCGGGATATCGTACGGATTGCCGCTTCCCGGAGTGCAGGCGGAAATCCGAAACCCAACCCGCCGCCCCGTGAGAGCGATGTCACCCCACCCCCTCTCAAACTCGGTCCAGTCGATCACTCCCGGTTCAGGCTCTATGTCTCGCCATTCATATGTCCTGTATTGCAATTTGGTGTCGTATATCGGGTTTTCATCCCCCACCCAAGTGACGAAGCCTTTGAAAGGATTGGGCAAAACGTCATCGATTTCCTCTAAGACGGTCTCCTCGAACTGCGGTCCCGTAGCGGTCTTCTTCGTGCAATTGGAACCCGCAATCGCCACAACCTCTACCGCCAAGACGAACGCGCGCAGTTGCCGCGTCACATCGCCACCCGTTATTTCAGTTCTACCACCATCAAACCGTAAATCTGCAACTGTCCCATCTTCACTGTAAGTAAGCTGGCATTTGTCTCCCTCGTCAACTCATAAGGCACGGATTCGAGCTGCGATAGATCACCGCAATATCGTACCGATCGGACTTCGGCGCCTCGCGGCAGAAGGATCTGAACCGACAGATTCTCCGCAGGCGTGATTTCGCCATCTACCGTGACATCGTAGTTCACCAAGTGGATCAGGACAAGATTTCCCTTCCTGTTTTCCATGCGAGTCATTTCCACAAAGGGATGCTGACTGGTAATCCGTGTGAGCCGGCTCCCCAGAACTTGGATGATGCCATCTACTGCCTGGTCCAGAATGGCGCGTAACTCCGGGTGCATGCGATTCCGCGTGTACCCCTCCGGAATGTCAGGGAAAACATCCGCCATGGACGGGCCGAAGGTGGTGAATTCCGATTTGGCTTTGGCCGGGATTAGGTATCGGTGCTCCGGGATGGGAAGCGGTTGGAACAAGACCTTCCCGCGCCCCGCCGTTTTCTCCGCCCCTTGCACGGGGTATTCTTCCGCGCCCAGCATCCGCACTAACAAGGGACGCTGCGGCAAGTTGAACTGGTCCTTCTTTCCGCATTCACCGAGGATGAACAAGATTCCACCATTCTCCACATAACGCTGTAACGCTTGCTGCGTCTCACGACTGAGCAGTGGCAGGTAAGGTAGCCAGATCAGATCATACTGCGAAAGATCTCCCTTCATTAGGTCATCTTCCACGATGAGCACATGAGCAATACCGCGATCGGCCAGCACTCGCGATGCGGAGAAAGCAAAGCTGAGCTCATCCGCCAAGAACTGACTCAACGAGGCCACGACGGCGACGTTGGCTCGTAACTGAGCCCCCAGCAAGTACTGCTCATTCGAACTCAGGAATCGATACATGGCGGTAGCACCGGGCGGAGTCTGCCGCTTCTCCCGGAAGATGCAGTGATTGGCTACGGCTTCGGCGATGTTGATTTGCGCCATCGCGCTTAAACACTTTTCGGTAGGGTTCGGAAAGATCGGCGGGGTAATTTCGGTAGCGTAGACGATCACTGGTTTGCCATGGGAAGCGGCAGTTAGAAATTTCAATGCCGGGCTGTTGGTGATTTTGTTGCCGTTCTCGTCTTTTCGTGGGGCACTGTCCAGAAATTCCTGGATCTCGGAGTAAAGGAAGTCATCGTATCCTTCCGCACCCAACATCTCCATGTTCCCGGCGGCATCGTAAGCGATGGGACCGTAGCCGAAACCACCGAAGACGTTCCCCGAGATCAGGAAATGGGGATTGACCTCTCGGGCTGTCTGACGCAACTCGCGATGAAACTCGGCTACCCTCCGGCAGCGAAACGTAAGCCATTCCATCCAAAACTTGTCACCACGTTTCCGAGGCAATTCGATACTATCATAGTCATCAGTACCGTACTTCTTCTGCGCAATTTCTGCGGGCAAGTGTTCCTTCAGGTATTTGGTGAAATTCGCTCGCGTGTAATCACAGTAGCATGTTCCGCCCGGAATGTGGGTCCAGTCAACGTAACAGCCATCGATCCCCGTAGCCGCCTGCGCGCGAACCTTCGCCTTCATGACCCGCACGTAGTCGGGATTGTCGGGACAACCCCAGGTTTCAAATCTCCCCGTGGTCTCTTGCCCATATGGCGCGTAACGATAGTAAGGGAAACTGCCATCCGGACGTACGGTGATCCATGTAGTGGGGTCGGCCTCCGGTCGAGGGCCAAGCAAATCGGCAAAATCGTCCCACCGCTCGCGATAAAATCGCAAGAAGTCGATCTGATCTTTGCGCGGCTCATCCTTGTTCGTGGCGGTTTCCCCCGTGAGTGAGGTGGAGAGATACCGTAGCACAATATATCCTTTCTGGTGGTAGCTGTCGTTGAAGTTGCGTGCTTCTTTCATTTTCTCTTCGAATTCCGCACGAGTTGCCGTCTCAAAATTGGGGGCTCCGCTCCCGAAAGTGACCGTCATCTGGTTCTGCTGCAAAAACTCCAGATCCGCCTTTTGGCCCAACCGCCAATGGCCCCAGTCCACCACCGGACGCCATTCCTTCTCTCTTTGACACGTCACAAGCAGGAGCAGGGCAACCATCGCAACCGGCAACCGCATCGCGGCTCTCATGAGCGCCTCCCCGATCTCTGGGTTCGTGAACTGTTTACCCGCCTCACTCAGTACGCTGGCGTACGCTACTGCAACTGAATCGCCATCTCGCCCTCCCCCTTCAATCCGGCCCCGCTCACCACAATCGAGCCTCCCCGCATTCGCCACTGAAGCGGACGAGAGCCCCAGCGAATCTCACGTACCCTTTTACTGGTCCGGAAAGCCAGTTCCGCATTCTCCGAGTCATGAACCGCTAATTGCAAACACACCGCTCCTCGGGCCCTCGTTATGTCCTTCAGCGTGAAACCACAACGCAGCAGGACAAATTCCTCATCTCCCAAGGGCTGAAAGATCAACGCGCGGTCGGAATCGACGAACCCTCGCAGAATCCCATCTCCCTTGCGATTCCATTCCTGTCCATCTGCGTTACGAATCACCGCCGGACAAGGCGAATAGAACGCGAAGCGAGCCCGACTCCGAGTCAAAACACTGAACTCGATCTGTTCTCCTCGTTGCACCACACGCGAAATTCGTTTCGACACATAGGTCAATCGAGGCTGGGTTGACGGTTTATCCGATAGCCTAATGCGGATGTGGTTTTCTCCCCTCTCAAGATTCGGAAGAATCACAATTCGATCTGAGTATGCCGCATGATTTCGCCCATTGATTTGAACCTCTCTTATGAAAAGCCTCGTGTTTTCCATGCGCACACCCATTCCACCGGCGTAATGAAAAAGGCTATCCAAATGACATCTACCAAAGTTAAGGAGTAGCTCGACCGTCTCCCCATCGCTTTCCCAGCGGTAATCCCACTGCGCGAGAATACGCAGTTTTTGCATCAAATCCTCTGGGGTTGGACAGTAGATATCGCTGGTGGCGAAGCGGGCCTTCATGGCATCGTACATGGCGAGATTGCTTTCATTGATGATGCGCTCCTTTCCGCGCTGCGGCATGGAAATGATCGAATAGTCGTGCCACATCTGGTTGTAAAAAACGCCCATCCCAATGTTTCGATACATGTGGTCGAAAATAGCCTCCTGATAAGCAGTGATTTGCTGGGTTGTATAACTCCACGTTGGGTCGTAAAACCATTGGTAATCCGGCGAAGGCGAGTTCTCCACCACAACAAAATCCTTGTAAGGCCCTGCGAACCAGGTCAGATTTCCGTAACCCAAAGGCATGTCCTCCTCAAAACCGTGGGTCATGTAGAACGAGAACCGACGGGCAATCTGCTCGTAATCGTCCATTGGAATGGTATTCCCCGGATTGATAAACCACACCACCTTCCCAATGGGATACCCATAGTCAGCAGTATTGAACTCAATTTCCCGAACAGATTCGTCCAATTCTTCTTTCCACCGCTCTTCGTTCATCTCCTGATCGATACGGTGAAAGCGACTATGCGTACCGATCTCCCCCCCACCGCCTCCAGTTGGTAGGCCAAAGGGGCCAAATCCTGCCATCCGGCTTTGGTGGCTCCGCTCGAGACCCAGCCATACACCGGCACCACACCGCTCTCCCGAGCGACCCTGATTAGATAGTTGATCGTACGAATCTGCGCGTCGAGGTTAGCACTTGCGTCGGCGTCCAGGCGAATGATTGCGGTCAGAGCAGCATTGGACAGCTGCGGCGCAGGGAAAAGCACGGACAAGTCCCCGTAAATGGCCCAGTACAACGCCCTCACCATCACGTTGAAAAGCTGATTCGGATAGAAGACCTGCGGCTGCCTGTTGCGGAAGAAGGAAGCCGCACCGGCCCAGGTGCTGAAATCGCTGATCAGAACCAAACGTCCGCCGTCGCGAAAGGCCGCGGTAGACAGAAAAGGGTAGCCTCGTCGTTCGCCGGAGCTGACCAGCAAGGTGTCACCATCTTCCGCCGGCGCCAGGATGTTCAGCCCATTCACCAAGTGTTGGGTCAAGAATTGCCCGTTCTCCCAGACTCGGGTAATGAAGTGATGCGCGCTCTTCACTCGAATGCGGAAACTGGAATTCCCCTGGAATCCGGCATGGCGGATACCCAGCAACCTGTCCACTGCAGCGTGATCACGTTCTTCCGCCTCAGCGTTCCAGACGGCGAAAGGGCCGTCAACGATCAGGCTACCCCTTTGGGCCAGATATCTTTCCAGGCTCGCCGCTACCTTGTCGTAGACCGAATCGGCCACGTAGCTGCACTGAGCGAGGACCAGCGACTGCAAGCGCGACAGATCGGCTCGGGGAAGCTCTTCGAGGAAAAGGCACTCGTAGGGGATCCCTGCCAGATTGGCTACCGCCGCCCACCCGTGCGCCGCCATTTGAGTCACGCCCCAGCGCCGCTCGAAACTGGCCTTGCTGATGACAATCCCCACCCGGGGATTTCGGAACGATTCGCTCGCATGAGAAACACGGCTCCACGACAGTACCACCAGCAACAACACTGAGCCCACGTTCCACTTCGGCATCGCACGCACCTGCACAAGTTTCGGAAGTCAGTCCCCGACGGAAGTAAGCCAAAACAACCCAGCTCGACTGGTCACAACCGGACCCGGATCAGGTGACAAGGCTCAGCGTCCATTCCAGCACCCCTCCCCCGGCCTTGCCTCGTGCCTCCAGATCGCTCACTCCATCTCCATCTTCGTCTGCCTATTGAGGCAGCAGCCGTCCCCCCTCAGCTCGAAGGGAAAGCTGCAGAAACCGTCTCAGAACAATCGTTCACCTTCGCACATTCGTCGTCGACCGAGTCGTATTGCATCGTCTCAGTCGAAACGTAAAAATCACTCTGCCCACACCACCATCCCCCTTCGAATTTCCGGAATGACACAATGTAACCGGCCTTCTTTCCATATGGCCGGAATTTCCACAGGTTCACCCAAGAAATCCAGCGTGTAGACCTTATGATTCTTCGACGCTGTGAACGCGATAGCCACCTCTCGTTCCGGCAACTGATTCGCGTTTTCCTTCCCTTTCAACCCTTTGAAATTGGCCAGGAAAACGTGCGGCTTTCCGTCCACGAGCGCAATCTGGGTCGACAAGAAAGGAGAGGCGCTCACCTGCACGGCGCCCTCATACTGCAAATCGCGAATCAGCCTGTCGACAAAGTCTCGCCGAATCCTCTCAAATCGCGCTTCGCAGTATTCGCCCCGGTATGCGCAATCATCGAACTCCTGCTGAACGGCTTCGTAGTACCTGCGACCGATGCATTCCGGTTCGTAGATAAACCTTTTACCTGAGACGGATTTCGCCGGAAGCTCCGCATTGTCAATTCCGAGAAGCTCGTGCAGCGGATTCCTGCTTCGGCGCTGTCGCTGCTCATCACAAGCACCCGTCTCCCCAGTCACATATAGCGCCCTGCCTGATTCCAAAAACCTCCGTAAGAGCACCAGCTCCGAATCAGCAAGGCACCTCACGTCCGGCAAGACCAGGATCGGCCCCTGAAACTTGCGCAAGGTCCGGGGCGTCACGACCTGAAACTCCAGGTGGGACTGCTGTAGCAAATACATCACTCCCCTGTAGGAGGGGATAAACTGATCGACGAAGTAATTCCTCGTCTTCGGAGAGAAATACACACCGATCGGTTTCATCGGTTGGCGCGGTCGATAAAAAGTCCTTTCGTGTTCGGCGATCCACTTGAAGATGCGCTTGCGAGCTTCGTAATCATTGGAACCGGACATCACGTGGTTGGCAGCATCCCAGCAATTGGCGCCCGCCATCACCTGCGACATCATCAAATTCTCCATTGCATCGGCCGGGCTGATGTTCTCGTGACCTTCCCACGAATAGGTCAGCATCCAGGAAGCCTTTCCATCGGCAAAGGCCCGGAAGGAATACATCCCAGTCATAAAGGCAAACCAATCCGTTGGATCACGGTCTGCGGATTTGCCTCCGGGATTGTATTCGTGCGCAATTACATCCACTACCTGATACAGCTCGTATACATCGGCACCGACGCGCACAGCAGCTTCCTCGATGCCCGGATAAATCTCTGCGATGATCACGAAGTTAGGGTTCACGGAACGCCCGTTCTCTGCCACCTCTTTCATAAAGTCAGTCAAAGCCTGGATACGGAAATCCACCCACTTCACAAAGTTCGGATCGCTGAAATCTCCCAACCTCAAATCCGTTCTCGCGTTGAGATTCGTAGCTTTCTCGAATGCGGCCACCGTGTAGTCGTCAAAGCTGGCCCAGGTGTCTTCCCACCCGCGAAAGTGCGTCATCCAATAGGGGATATCCACGAAAACACCGTCCATACCGGTAGCGGCTATCTGGCGGATTCGTTCCATGTATATCTTCCGCCACTCCGATGCATAAGGGGAAATCCATACATCCTCATCCCCCTCTCTGATCCAAAAGGCAGTTCCGCCCCCAAAAACCGCCGGGCGGCCGCCGATGTCGCGCTGTGCCCAGTCGGGATGATCCTTGAAAAAAGTGTGCTCTTTCTGGTCAGCGTTCGGAGTGATGATCTCCAATCCCTCAGTGTAAATGAAAACTTTATTTCCAACAGCATGAGCCTTTTCCGCCATTATTCTCATGGCCTCCAATTTCTCTCTCGGATCCAAGAAGCTCTCGTAGATTCCCGTCAGACTGTTATCCGTTTCGATGCCATAAACGCACGTCTCAGAGGCGCTTTGTATGATCTCATCAATGTTGTCCTTTCGCAACGAATGCCCAGCAATCCGAACGTAGTGGGTCCAGTTCTGGCCGAGATGTCTTGAACGCTCTCTGCCAGCACATCCCATCATCCACGTTGCTGTCAGTAGGAACACGAGGACACGGTGCATGGCGCTTTCTCCAAGCTGTTTGGGGTACGAAACCGACCGAACTAACCAAACTCCAGCTCGAGCAAGGTGCTCTGCGGTTCTCTCACACTCCGCCTAAGCGCTCCCGTTGCAAGAAAAAGATTCAATTCACATGATAGGGGCTACCAGATGTCATGAAAAGGTTCAGGTTACGTCACTTGAACCCCGACTCAGTCAACTGCTGTAAGGCGAGGCGGTCAAGACGCCGTAGAGAAAACATTCCGTCTCGGCTGTGCCGCCGCTCAGTGGTATGAAACCGCAATTCCGCGTATTATGTGCTCCTGCGGCACGTGTAACGCCTAGCGTCAAAGTGGACGCTTTTCACCTACCACTGGCTCCGAGCTGGGCAGTGGTTCCCGCTGAAACGTTCTCGAGTCGACACCGGGATAGGTTGTGCAACGTGTTTGTCACAGGCGGTAGACTCTTGCGGAAGCAACACGGAAGCTCGCTCCATCCGGAGTTAGACAGACGCAACATTCGACCCTTTCCTCGGCCTCCGACTCTACTTTTCGAAAGGGTGTAAAAAAACGAAATCCCCGCCCCTACTACCGTCCTTCCAAAACGTACTTCCGCAACGATTGATGAGGGCGAGGATACCGTACTCGCCGTACTACTACCCAACACCCCGCGTTTTTCCTCTATTGGCAAGAACTCCCAGATCGCAACGACCGCGTATCCCAAGGGCGGACGAACCCTCTCACGGAAGCCATTCGACAGAGCACATCTTCTGATCCTCTATCAAACACCCATTTGAACGCCTCACCCGGTTTCGTTCCGCATCAAGCCGCCATCGCGCATATCCGCGTCGCAGCGCTGCCCCGGGCGAACTCTCCAGCTCACTCTCTTGCACTCCGGCACTCCCGCTCGAGAGCCAGTCCGTAGCCTCGCGCACTCGCGCACACCACGAAGAATCCGTTCACAGGCAGGCAAGCAAGGTCTTTCTCGAGCGGAGTCTGACCATTTTCATCCCTCCCTCAGGTTCCGGCGCAGCGTCAACGATCCGTCGGGGTTGGTCTTTTGTGCACAGGCCCAATTAACCGGGTACAGCATTCCCTTGACCTCCAGCTCCGCCTTGACTCGCAGTCCCTCCCAGTTTGTTCCCTTGGGCAGCAAAAACATCGCCTGACGCACCCCCTGCGGTTTAGGATACCCAGGATCCAAACAGCCACTTACCCGGACGTTCCCGTCTTCACTGAAAACGGTGATCCGGAGAACACCGGGTACCCCTGCGATCCCGTCATTCACAAAACCCAGCACCAATCCCGGGTAATCTTCTTTCTCGAAGTGCCAAATCCACGAGGGTCTCACCCGATAGCCAATACGACGAGCGATCTCATCGATTGGGTCCGGGAACTTCTCATAGTAGCTCAAAATGTTGCGGGCCGAAATATTATGCCAGTTCCACAGGGACCAGTAATTAGCGCCTACATCCATCACGTGATGGATGATGAACTCGTTGTAGGTGATTCCATCGATCATCCTCAACTTGTCCGGATCGCCCGTCGTCATCCCTACTTCGCAGACGGCGGCAATCCATGGAGGACGATTGCTCAACTCCTCAATTTGGGTGTTCTCGATAAAAATCGTATCCGTTCGCAGCCAGTTGTGACTCCGCACAGTGAGGTCGACCATCTCCGAATTGCCGACCCGGCTCCAATCGGGCTGGGTATTCGTCACCAGAGGTGTCTTTGTCCAGATCTCCAGCTGCGTCTTCATCATATTAATCCACGTCTTTTCAGCGGTGACGTCATCCGGAAAAGGATGCCCTTCGAAAGGCCATGTATGGCCTTCCCCCCAGAACCCGTACATCATCGTGTCCATGTACTCCACAAAGGGACTCCCATTCAGTTCGGCGGCCAGTAACTCGTTCAGTTCCCGAAAAGCTGCCTGATAGAAAGGATGATCATATCGCGGCATCTTGTGTTCTTTGGTGCGGCGGATCTCAACGGACGTATCCCATTGGCCCTTTAGTTTCACGTACGGAACTCTTTCCACAACGAAATCAGGCGCACCAAGTTGAGGAATGTCAGGATTCTCAAGCATGATACGAAAGCCGACCCTCTTGCCGTATCTTCGGGCCAAATCGAACGTAATCTGCCAGAAGTCCGGAAAGTCGAGTCGTCCCGGCTTCTTCTGCACATCCCTCCAATTCACCCGAATATAGACCTTTTGCGCAAAGGGCAACTTGACGAGATCCTCGAGCGACTTTTCCAGAGACTCCCCCGGAATCCGCGGTGGTCCGATATCTCCCGACACGTAAACCGTCAGGCCCATCCCATAATTTGGCACAATATCTGGGGATGGCGTGGTGGCCATCACTACGGTAGATCCCGGCACAAAAGCTTCCGGCTCATACTGCGGAAAGGGGCCCTGATAGAGGCGATCCTTTACGGGTGGACCGGAACCGAAATCGTACCCATCCCAATTGTGTGCCGGGATACGTGCGATCGCCTTACGGCTGCTGAGGCCAGCCAGAAAAATAGCCCCGCCACCAATCTTTAGGAACGTTCTCCGTCTCATAATTGACCTCGCACCTAAATCTCCCAGATCGGTCCACTTCTGACTTCCAATCGAAAACGTGGTTTAGGCCCTATCGAGAATTGACCTGATTCGCTGGAGAATCTGTCTTCAACCATCCAGGCTCTCCCCTGCTTGCGACTGCTACAATGGCTTCGCCTCCAGCAAGAGATGCTTTTCGAAGCTCACCTCTATTTGGGCCCGCGGGCCGCTGACCTCACCGAACTCCCTACCATTGACATAATCGACTACTCGATACCTTCTCCCGGCTTCTAATCCGCGCAATTCTATCGGGCCCGCGTAGTGCGCTGCGTAGAACGCATAGTACAAGCCATCGCCCTTGCGAATCGCATGAGCCTCCGGACGATCAAACCCGATATCGTATAGCTCGCCCAGGTATTCTCCCGTCGGCAGCATCTTGTCCATGTAGATATCCATCCACTTCCGCCATACTTTCTCTTTTTCGGGAGTCAAGTCAAACTCTGAACCTTTCTTCGCCCCTACAGGCCATGTGAACTTCGTGCCAATCACTGCACCGACACCCACACTCGAGGCGAAATCATCCCCGCCGTCACTTAATTCAACATGATCGCCAAAGTAGGGCGCAGAAGGGCCCATCAGCGCTTTGAACGTCTTTCCCTTCAACCGCACCTGCCAAGAGCTTTCCGGATCGGAAGCAACCGACTGATTCATATACGGCATGGTATGAAAAGCATAGGCAGTGCCGCACGGGCAGATTTCCACCACCGCTTGCGGATTTATCTCCATTGCAGTCTCATAGATTATCCGGAAGAACTCCGGCACTTTCTCGAAGGACTCCTCAGGATAAGGGTGATTATGAGCGGGATTGTAGCAAGGCGGCGCAGCGTTGAGATGTTGGCCATCGATCTTCAAACCGTCAAATCCCCAGGTTTTGAGAAATTTCTCTACCAGTTTCCGCGTATATTCCTGAACTGGCGGATAGGCGGGACAGAGGTAATAGGCATCCCACCAGCTTATGTCTCGTTTGCTCCCGTCCTTGTTAAGAAGCACGTACTCCGGATGCTTTCCCATCAGCTCCGTTCCTGGATCCACGGCCAACGGAGCCCACCACAATTGCGCTCGAAGCCCATATGAGTGGATCTTATCCACAAGACTCTTCATATCCAAGTCACCACGCGGAAACTTCTCTCTCACGACATACCAATCACCTTCCGCCGTCTGCCAGCCATCATCCAAAACTGCCCATTTGTAACCCAATTCCGAGACCTTCGGCAGAGCACCAAGAAATTGATTGACAGTAAAGTCGCGACCAAAACCCCAACCGCACCAAATGGGCTCATAGGAGGTCTTCGGGATCGGGCCGAATTTTATCCCTCGTTCCACCATCAGGTCCCGATATTGCGTAAGTGTGTGGAAATAGTCTCCCTGGTGAACGACGGCAAAGGTAAGAAGCGTTTGCATACTATCTCCCGGCATCAGTTTCTTACCAATTTCCATCTCCACTCCAAGGGTTGCCGTATTCGCGCTTTCCATTGCAACTGGTAGCGAAACGAGCTTGGGTACAAGCTCTAAGTGACCTACTCCGATTCCCACATCTCGCCGCCAAACGTCAACTACAGGTGTTCCACCACCGTAATCGCTCGCATTCATTCCCATGTAGTTCTGTTGCCTGAAACCTACCTTCAAAGGCAAGACCCAATCCGGGCGGTTTTCATACGAGCCACTCTGAAATGACCAAAAAGACGGCCCTTCTCCGGCCGATTCTCCTGCCCTTATTTCATAGCAATTGCTCACCCAGCGGCCCAAAATCAAAGACTCTCGCCCTTTGTTCCTGTAAGTCACACGGAAAAGGGCCACATCAGGAAACCGGTCCAAAAGGGTGATCTCTATCTTCTTCTCAAGTCCGCCGTTCATCCCAATTAGGGTCGCGACTTTTCCGGGGCCTCCCTCGGTTTCCAATCTCTTTTCCGAATGACTGACCAATTGAAACTCCTTCACATCCCGACCGTCGCAGGTCACAAATTCTGAAGCATGAAAATCGCCCACTCGGACCCATTTACCCGCAAATTTCCCCATGGCGCGGCTATAGAGCCTCGAGTCAAACTCGATAGCAATCTTTTCTCCCTCCACTCTCACGACATCCATACGACCCGAACAACCCGCGACCATCGTCGATACGAACATCGCCGCCAACGCCAATCGCACTGCTTCCGATGCCATTGCTTTCATGATGACCTCCAAGATCCAGCATCTTCGATAGACCATGCTCCACACGTGATTCAAACCAAACGCATCGCGTCCGTACCGACCCCTCATCTGCAAAGGGACCAGGCATTACCCGCCTTCTGGCGTAAACGCCTACGATTCCATGATTGGCCTGTGACTTGGCGTCGACAAATCCAAAACCTTTGGCGCACATCCACTCAATTTTTCGCCTGCAACCGCTTCGCCATGCGACTCGCGCGGCACGGCCAAAATACTTTCGGTATGGTCAGGTTCCTCTAGGCCCCAATCAAAAGCGGTTTCCATCAGAATGTTTTCCGGTTCATGTGCGCTACGGCCTCAGCGCTTCAATAAGCGCGAGGCATTTTGCCAGTAGATTTTCTTGAGCACACTATCTCCCAACCCAAATCCGTACAGTGGCCAGTGGTAGTTGAACTGCTCAATTTCATAGAAATGCTCGTCGTTTGTCTCCAGAATACGGAACGTGGTCTGATACATCTCTTTGTCGAATCCCATGTCTGTCCCGTAAACAAGCCTGTCCTGGTACTTCTCGTAGAACGACTTCACAAAACGCGGAATCGTCGCCGTCTCTGCATAACGGGCAGAAATGTCGGCGTAAAGGTTTGGATATTGATCGAACAACCGCCCGAGCTTATTTAGGTCGTAGCAGCAATTGGCAAAGTGACAAGCGATAAAGATGGTGTTGGGATGGCGTTTCACTGCCTCTTCCAGAATCTTGATCATCCCTTCGTGACCGATGATGTCAGGCTTGTTATCAAGCCTCCATTCGTACGCATTCATCAGACCGTCGTTCGTAGAATCCATCGGCAAATACATCCAAATAGGATCCGCCACGTGGATGCTCACTGGCATCCCCAATTCAGCGCACTTCTCCAATAGCGGATCCAAACGGGGATCATTGAGATGCATCCCCCACGCAGGGGGTTTACAATAAAACAACCCCGCGCCCTTGTCCCCTAACTCGCCGACCCCTCGCGCACCCATCCGGTAGCAACGTTCCAGTTCCGCAACTGCAGCGGGTCCGTATCCCGGCTTATCGTAACCGGTATAATCGAAACCGCACCAGAGCTCGAAGCGGTCACCATACTTGGAATATACCTTGTACAGCGAATCGAACTCCGCCCCCGTTGCGTGAGTCAGCAAAATGGTCTTCTGAATCCCCACCTCATCCATAGTCCGCACCCACTGCGCGACCTCTTCCTCGCTTTTTGCATACGGGTGCGAATGCATATCAATTACTGGGTACCGTGCTCGTTCGATCTTTGTCACTGGGATCTTGTAGACGGATCGTGGCCTGTAGTTTTTCAACAGAAGATTCTCGGGCGAGCTCTGCGCTCCCGCGTCTCCACCCCTCAATAACATCAACAGGAAGAACAAGCACGCAGATTCTGTGACACTACCCGCAGACAATTTTAGCTTCATGTTCTCCTCCTATGGATTCCTATTTCCACCATCCTGCTTCTGGGTACTTCGTCTTGAAGTAAGCTACAGGATTTGCCATCGTGTGTTTCACATTCGGGAGCGAGATCGTCGCGTCCTCGAGCGATTCGAATACATTGTCGTAGATACGGTACGAGGCGTCGATGCGGAAATAGCGGATCCCGAGGTCGATAATCCTCCGTGTCGATGCTCGTGGCCAAACTCTCACTGTATAATCAATGGAACCATCGGACACGTAGTACACCTGTGTATTCCCTTCCCAGCGCGACGTAACCTGCAGCCTCGTATTGTATCCGAGGTCTACTTCGATCCCCTTTACCACATAAGCTCCCGGTAGCGCATTGGGTACGAAGAAATATCCGTTTTCGTCCGTCATGACCCGGTATACGACGGATTCTTCCTTGCCGTCAACCGTACCCCTTCCCAAAAGAATGACGTGGATCTTCCCTTTCCGGACTTCATAGACATCTTCCACCCCATCGTTCTCCACCAATACGGCCCCAACGACTAGTGCTCTCCCTTCCCGCGGCTCCTCCATAACCACGAGCGCACGTTGGGAAGCGCAAGATAAGCATAACGTACTCCCTAACGCGGTTAGTAGCCGCGCTGCTGTCAACCTCATGACACAGCCTCCCATCGCGTTATTCCATCGATCCTCGAATGAACCGCAGGCTCCGGCTGAGTAGTTCCGATTGGGGATGGTATTTGAGACCCTCGCGTATGACCCGCTCCGCTGCGACGGAATCGCCCATCTGCCGGTAGCACAGCGCAAGGTTATTGAAATAATCCGGATGGTCACGGGAGAGACCTATCGCGTGGCGGTATGCTTCCGCCGCGGCCGACAAGTTACCCCGGTTTACCAGCACATTTCCCAAGTTGTAATAGTATTCCGAATTGTCCGAATCTAACCGGATGGCCTCATTCAAATAGCTCTCTGCTCGAGCAAAATCTCGCAGGAAATAGTAGCTGTATGCAAGCTTGGCGTACAAGTCCGGGCTGTCTAACCCTTGGTAGATCGCGTACTCATAGCCACGAACCGCATTCGCGTACTCCTGCAAACCAAAATAGCACTCCCCCAAATTGGCCCAGATCTGAGGTTGGAAGTCCATCAGCTGAAGCGATTTCTGAAGGTGCCCAATTGCCTGACGCAATTCGCCCTGGGACATTTCGATCCCCGCCAGGGCGTTGTACGCCTCATACATTCGCCCATCCAGCTGCAACGCGCGGAGTAGACTTCGCCGAGCTCCCTCGAATTGGCCCGAATGCTTCTCCACCACGCCCAAAAGATACCAAGCGCCGGACAACTCGGGTTTCAACTCCAGCGCACGCATTAGCTCGCTGCGGGCTTTCTCAAACTGACTCAGTGCGAAATGGACGCGTGCCATCTCATACAGCAAAAGCGGAGTCTCCCCGAACTTAGCGGTCAATTCTTGGCACATCCTAAGCGCGATCTCGAACTGTCTGGTACCAATGCGGTAGCGAAGGAGCTTCAACCACGGCTCGAGTTTCTGCGGGTTCTGTTGTGCTTCATACGATAGCTGAGCCACCACAGCATCCATATGCCGGAAGTATTCCTCCGCTAACCGACTCTCCGGAATGATCCTTGATCCCGAGAGCAGGGTTTCCAGCGCCTCTTGCACATTCCCCTGATAAAAAACCACCAACCCGCGGAACAACTCCAGCGAAGCAGCTTCGTATCGCAAAAGGCTATTCCAAAAGTTGCCGGAATCCGGAACGTTCGCCACCAAATTTCTCAAAGCCGGCCTAAACCGCAGTATTCTCGCAAGGTTCTGCAGGGCACATAAATCACGCGAGCGAACCGCCTTCCTGGAAAACTCAAGAATCGGGCGATCATCCGTACTGATATCCGCCCTCCCGCTTATGCGCCCGATACCATCGCTATCCAGCACTACGCAGCTCAGCAGGTCGAAGACCGATTGAATGTTAATCGCTGCAAGATCAGCCTTCACACTCTCGCGGCGTAGCTGCTCTTCCATCCACGCTACATCCAAACGTATCGGCTCGGTCGATCCTATCAGGACAACCTGCTTGTTGATGCAATTTGGAGCCATGAAAAGAAGGCCGTACGGAAATACGCTGTGAAACGTCTTGAGAACGATTGCGAAGTCTTCCGGATCCAAGTCGGTAGTCATCCAGGTGGAGAAAATGCCCCCCGGTTTCAGTTTGTTGCGACAGTTCACGAAGTGGTCGCGAGTGAAGAGGCTCGCCGAGGCCGTCGCAACCGCGTAGTTTGCGTCATTCATGATGATGTCAAATTTCTCGGGAGTATATTTCAGGAAGTTCTTGCCGTCAGAAATAACGCAAAGAAAACGTGGATCTCGCGTCACACCCCCGTTGATGTCCGAAAAGTGCTTCGCGGCTAGCTCCATAACATCCTGGGAAATCTCCACCACCGTAAGACGCTCGATGGGATACATGAGCGCCGATCGAGACGTCTGCCCCGTGCCAAAACCGATCTGCAGAACATTCCGAGCCGGGCCATGGACAAGATTTGGAAGATGTCCCTGCAAAGTTTGAAGTGTGCGGAGCATGAAACTTGTGCCCGCTACATTCAATCCATCCACATCGAGCCGACGGTCCCTTTTCATCGGGAAATCGCTCTGATGAACAGTGACCGTTCCCTCGATCCCCTCGCGATAGTCAATGATCCGAAAGCCTTCCTCGACGATTGAATAGATTCCGGAAAAAACGCCAGCTGGCACCACTTGGACCGTAACCGCCATGAGGACAAGAACTACTGCGAAGTAGGCGAATGCTTTTCGCACCGATCCTGCCAGCTTGTGATGCATCAGTAGCCAAATCCCTATACCCAAGTTGCTCAGAATCAACACAACCAATGTAGCTGCGGCGCCAAAAGACCTAAGGAGTACCAATCCTGTCAACAGCGAACCAAGCATACCACCCACAGTATTGAAGAAATAGAGAAAACCCACAGCTTCCCCTACGAACTCTAGCTCGGCAACGATGATCTTGCTGGCTAACGGAAAGCTTATCCCCATCAGAAAGGTGGGCAAGAACATGACGAGAAAAGCTTCGGTGAATCGTATTGCATTCCATTCAAGCCACGTTGTACCTGGATCTATCGGGAAGACGGCTCGGTGAATCGCGTTTAGGTTTGCCAGTAAGAAGCCGGACAGCAAAGCGGTCGTACCGATAGCAACTTCAACCCATCCCAGCCAGCGGGGCAATCTCGACAGACGATCAATGAAGAGACCCCCGAAAAAAGAGCCAGCGGCTATGCCGAGGAGAAAGGTCGTCAGCATCACCGTGAAAGCATACACCGAATTCGTGAAGACAAATACCAGGATCCTGCCCCAAATCACCTCATAGCCCAAAGCCGCAAACCCAGAGACGGCCATGACGAAGGCGATTTGCCTTGCTCGAGGATCCGCAAGCAAGGCTCCTCGCCTGCGCTGCGCAGTCACGCTGGCCATCTCGGTTCCGCTGCGCCACGACAGCAGAAAAGCCAAAGCAGCCACCAGAAGATTGAGCGTAACCGCGAGCAAGATCGAGCTGGACACCCCCAGCGAGCGTATGAGGAGAAACCCCGTCAGCAGGCAGCCCACTACTCCCCCCAACGTATTCACCCCGTACAGCACTCCAATTCCTTCCCCGGCCTTTTCCTTTTCGCCCACCAGGGCCTTGCTCAAAACCGGGAGCGTTCCTCCCATTAGAAACGTCGCAGGGAGCATGATCACAAAGGCAAGCAAGGACTTGAGGCCATAGGCGGCGAAGGAATTTCCAGGCCAGTGCCCGTAGATGGGAGCAAGAACCCACTCCAAAGCAGGCCTCGAAACAAGCACAAGGGGAGCCGTGATGGCGATGCCAAACTCAAGCCAGGCAAACATTCGCAACGGGTCCCCGAGGCGGTCGGCCCGCGAACCGATCAGTAGGCCCCCCAAAGCCATCCCCAGCATGAAAGCCGCCAATACTGAAGCGGCGGCCAAGGTTGTATTCCCAAAAACCAACCCGAAAAGTCGAACCCACACGACTTCGTAGAGCAAACCGGTGAATCCTGAGAGAAAAAACAAAAAGCCGATGGATATCCACATCCTACGCGATCCTTTCCAGATCACTTCGCTCGACACGCATCGACGAGAGATGCGACTCGGATTAGGGCAGTACGATAACCTTTCCGAGATACTCCAAACCGTCTTCCGCATAGATGCGGACAAAGTAGAGGCCCGGCGGCACTCGTTCCCCCTGCGCATTGCGCAAATCCCAACAAAACGTGACAGAGGACTCAACCCCCTGCGAAGCCGCGCGAAGCACCTCTCGACCCAAAGCATCGTATATGCAAATGCGCGGGTTACCGACCGAAACCGAACGAAGCCTTCTGCCCGCGCCGAATCGTACCTTCCCGTCCCTTATTGTCACCGGATTCGGGTAGCTCCACAAGATCGCTTCGGAAATTGGGTGGAAGCCCTCATTCCGTCGTGACAATCCAGTGGCGCCGGAAAGAATATCTTCTACCCGTCCGCTAATGCGAACATCATCCACAGCGCCGTCGAAGTCCTTGATGGATGGCGAGGTCACATCGCCGCGAAACCACGTCCCGATAGATAAGGGATCGTCGTTCGGGATAAGCTTCTCGGCAAAATCCAGTGTGTCCACCGGAGGTTTGGCAGGGTCATTCCACATGTAAACTTTCCCGGCGCTGAATTCGTAGTAGGCAGCCACAAAAGACCATTTCCCCACTGGAACGACAAAACTGGAAGTCACTTTTTGGGCTTGGTCTTTGGCGTCCCGGATCAAAAACTCAAGTTTTCCATCCGGAGCAATCCTCAAGGCATAATTCGTCGTTTTGGGCTTACTATCTTGGCGGCCCTTGATCACCAGATAGTGCACATCGTTTATTCGGAGCGGATGAACCCACGCAGAGATCCCCACGTTCTCATCGACGAAGTCAAGATCCTCACTATCGTTCACCAAGAAAAAGTCGTGTACCGCGAGCGTGTCCAGCCACAGATATCCGTTCCCTTCCATGCGATCGACCGGACCCGTAAATGAAGCCATCCCCTGCAGTGATCCATGATCCGCTATCCGATCCCAATCCGCCGTATCCTCTCCATTTCCTTCAAACTGCCAGCGCCCGCCCTTGCTTTGCGCCAAGCCAGCTAGAGTTATGCTCACGCACAGCCAGGACGTACATAGCAAGCGCAGCATTTCCGAACTCCTAGACTGTGGCGCACAACAAATCGGAACCCGCGCAACCAATCTGCATTCCTACTTTCCCACGCGCCGCTCTAACTCCGGTGTCGCTCCGGATCGATCCACAGCGTCCGAGAAGCCGCCCCATCCATGCGCTATCCACCCCCTTCGAGGATCACAGTTTCCGCTCCGCCCCTCAATGACCCCAATTCCCTAACCGACATGCGACGAGAGTCGTCCTGCCCATTCCTTGCAAAGCAACCGTTTCGGACAAGTGTTCGGCATATTGGGACTCGAATGTCTCCAAGAGATGGCTCTACCTCCCCTTTTTCCTGACCATCGACAACTGAACGATAACCCCAAAAAACGCGCCGAACGGCGACTTTCCCGAAACCCGACCGTAGCCTTCCTCGTACGTACAGACGATCACCTTCCTCGTCCGTAGTTCGGAGCTTGCATAACCCCAATGTACGCACTCATGACTTCGCCTTCCTCTCCCCATCCAGGGAACACTATATACATTTTCTTCCCATAAAACGTCAGGTAACGCATCGGAGTCATCAATTCCCCTTCGTAAAGCACCTCAATCGAACCGTCAGGTTTCATCGAATACAGGCTGGTTTCCCAGGCCTCTGTGAAGTACATCGTCCCTTCGGCATCAAATTCCAATCCTACTGGCGCCTCACCTTCGTACACAGTTTGCTGGTTCTCCAATCCTCCGGCGGTGATGTCGAATCTGTATATCTTGCCGTTCCATATGTCCGTGACATAAAGCGCGCTGCCAAAAACGCGAATCGATTTGGGGTTCTCCACCTCCGCCACCAGCTCCACGTCCCCGACACCATCCCATCGAGCGATACCAACACCATTACACACAATGTAGAGGTATCCGTTCGCATCCCAATCAAAGTCGACGGGATGCTCCGCCGCCACCACGTCTTCCACTGTGCTCCCGTCCGGAGAAACCCTCACGATCTTTCCTTCCTGCTGGGCACACACGTACAGATATCCATTCGGACCAAACTCGATCGAACCGTTCACTGGGACGCTGCAGAAAACTTCTTTGCTCTTATCGGGCCTGATGCGGTAGATGACGCCCTCCGCGGCTGACCCCACGTATACATTTCCTTCCTCATCTACCGCAACGCCATTAGGCCAAACAATGTCTTCACAGATGACCTCCAAGGCGTTCAAGAACTCGAATTCCAAAGTATTGCTCCAGAACTCCGAACCCCTAACTGCCACTTTCACCTGCACTTTTTCCCCCGAAATATTCGGCGCCTGCACACGAAGCCTGGTTTCGCTCGCCTCTATTACGGCTGCCCTTTTCTTACCAAAGGCCACGAAGTTGTACACAGGCTCCGGATCAAATCCGCTGCCGTAGATCGTAACCAAATCCTTGAGGTATCCCTGTGTCGGAGCAATTGAATCCAATTTCGCGGCAGGTTTGCCGGTCGGGAATGGGTCCGGAATCTTACCACCGTAGGATTTGTACATTGGGTCCGTCGGCGCCTCACATCCCATAATTACCAGGCCCGTCAGAAGGCACAGGCCTACGCCGGTTGCAATAAGCCAATTTTCCCGTTTCATGCCACGACCTCCAAAAGCCTTTCTTTTCCACTTCATCTCACCGAAAGCGATAGTCCATCCTGAAGTCTTTGCACAACGCCTCAGAACTTGAAACTGAAGGAAAACACCTGAACGGCATCGAAATGTACGAACCGGATGTAGCCATAATCCAACTTGAGTTCCACTCCGCCGAAGTTGTAGTTAAATCCGGCACCAAAAGAAACATCCTCTTCGTCATAGTTGGTCTTGTATCCAGCGCGGAGGAAGATCAGATTGTTGAACCCGTACTCGAGGCCGAAGAGCAGCCTCTCGGAGTAGTCCCGTGGGTGCAGCGCATCGACCGAGACGGTCAGGTTGTGATTGGGCGCATCCAGCACAAGCTTGCTGACATCCATGGCCAAACCGAACCTGAACGTAAGTGGGAGAGCGAAATGCTCAGCGCGGTATTTCCTTTCCTGCGAAAAATTCTGGAGCGACATCGCCAAACGTAGGTCTCTGAATCCGGTATAGTAGATCGTACCAAAATCGAACGCTGGGACATTCATCGCAGCAGTGTACTCTTTCGGCGCATCAAAACGTCCTTCAAGATTGGAACCTAATTCTTCGTGGACGTATTTGATGTGCCCACCAAAGGCAAACCGGTCAGACACGCGCAACGCATAGCTAAGACCAACCGCCCAGTTCTCCGGACTAAACTCGCCCGTCTCAATGAATCCCTCCGGTGTACCCGCGCGGCGCGTGCCGTACAGAGTTCCCCAGTCCACCGCCACGAAACTCAGCCCAACCACCCCCCACCTATTGAGCCCGTACGCGAAGGCTGCCGCGTTGATGTCGATATCCGCAATCCAACCTACTCGACACAAGAAAACATTCGAGCCCTCAAGAAAGGCGGTACCACTGGGATTCCAGAAAATGGATGAAAGATCGCCGGGCATAGCTGTGTAGGCGCCTCCTAAGCTACTCGGGCGCCCTCCCAGGGGGACGGCCAACCACTTCATGCCCGCCTGAGCCACCTTTTTCATGCCCTTCCCCTCTGCACCCTGAACGGATGCAAGCGTGGCGATTAGCGCCAAGGCCAACACTTTATGTGCTTTGTTCATTTTCGGCCTCCCAAGGCTTCGTTCGACGAAAGTCGTTTCCTGCCTTATCGTATGATTACGAACTTCTGGATGCTGCCCTTTATCGGCTTACCGGTCAGATCTCGTGCGTTGTCGATTTGCAGGATGTACACACCGCTGGCAACCAGCTGATTATAGTCGGTCACCTGATCCCAAGATTCGTCAGCGCTTCCGGTAACGTGCTCTATCGTCTTAACCAAGTCACCAGTCGCCGTGTAAATCCGCAATGTGCAATAAGGTGGCAGATTGACGAAAAGGATCTTGTCGTCTTCGCCGGTGAAATTGAACTCACCAGCTCTGACAATGTAAGGGTTGGGAATAATGCGTACATGCGATGCGTCCGAGGATCCAGGCTTGAAAGCGTAAGCAGGGACTTGAGTGCGATTGGCATAGCGAGAACTTTCCAGTTTCTGTCCAGGGAAAAGGGCATTCTGGGAACCATCATCCACAGCCGTCACCGCATAATAGTATGGCTCGCCCCGGATTACATCCCGATCTTCATAATGAGTCACATTCTTGGGAACTTCTGCGATCTTCTCCCACAGTAGGTGGGTACCCTGCGGATTCAGCTCTTCGTAGGTGTCCACCAGGAACGAACCACGTTTGCGATAGATATTGTAGTGATCCAAATCGGGGACATGAGTGTCCGGATCCCCCACTTGACTCATGTCCTGCCAATCCAGATAGATCACGTCTGGCCCGGAGGTAACGGTCAGGTCCGGTGCCGGCAGGGGGTCGGGTATGTCGAGGTTACGAGTCCAGGCCCACAGCGCGCGATCTAACGTTTGGAAAAGCGAATCCCGTCCGGTCGCCAACAGCGCATTCTTGGCTTTATCATCAAAGGTGGCTCCCGGCACCCCGCGATACCAATCTCTCCACTCCAGTCCCTTCTGAATGGCCAGTTCCCGCGAGATCCCGTTTGCGCCCACCGCATAGACGATCACCACCGAGTCGCCCAGGGTCAAATCGTACGGGCCGAAGGCCTGGAACGGATACTCCGCTTCCACGGCCGAGGCGTCATCCGGCCAACCAGCCTGCTCCTCTACGCTCTGCTTCGTCCCAGACGCCGCCCAGTCCCAGATGGTGGCAAATCCCGGAAACTCCGAATCCCATACGTTGTAAATGTTGATGTTCGTAATGATGCTGGTAGGCTGGCTGGGATCGTCCGAATGATCCTTCGGCGATTTATCCACATGCAACGCGGCAAATCCGGCATACGCCGTGGAGATGAATTCCCCCGAAGGCATCGGCGTAGCGCCCCCTTCCCCGATGGCAAAGCGCGGATCGCCCGTATCATCGAACTCTTTTCCCCCAGCTTCGAATTCGGTGATCTCCGGGTGATCACCGTCCCAACCATAGGAAATCACCAAATTCCTGGTCCCCTGAACCAATTTGGGAGAGTAAACTTCGTAGGTAGCCCAATCGTCCTTCGCTTCCTCGTACCAACGGGAGTACGTGATCCATGTACCTTCGGCGGTCTGGAAGCAATAGCCGACAAAAAAGTACACGTCCTCCAAAGTTTGGTTGGTGTCGGTGTCCGGCTCCGGATCCTGATCCCAATCGAATGTAACCTTGTAGCGATTGTAGACGATTACGTAGTCATCATGATACGGATTCGAAAAGGAATAGGATCGCCGCACCACATCGAAACCAGGCTGAGCTTTGAAATGAACTTCAATCATGATATCCGAGGGAAGGTTCGGATCCACGATGCCTTTGAACGGTCTCGAAGACAACAACCACTGCCCTTCCGAGAACACCCAAACTTCGGGCGGTTTGAAACGGCGATACTCCTTAATTCCGTAGGGCTCCATTTGGTTATAGCTCACCGGATCGAAATACTCCTCTTTCATATGCACGTTGCCATTTGCATCCACCCACTTACCGATCACGTAGCCATTGTTGTGGAAGACGATCGTACTGTACCGGAAGTGATCTTGAGGCCACTCGCCTGTAGGCTCAACGTCGTTCGTATTGATCACATCATTCGCTTCGATTCGCAATTTAAAGTCCCCTAGGTCATGGGTTCGTGTTTGCGCGAACCCGAGGCGAAACCACAAGACCATCAGCAACCCTGCTACAGCAACCCCCGCAAGGTACCTGACGCCGGTTTTCCGATCACAGTCCATCGCTGCCTCCTTATAGCCATTGATCTGTGACTCTTGGCCACCCCTGAAATCGCTCTTAGAACTCAATGCGCACTCCGAACCATATGTCTCGCGGATTCACAAAATGCTGCCAGGTGTTCCATCCCAAATCTATGTAGTCCTTTCTGTACTCGCCGAGCTTGTCGTTGCCTTTCTGGCTCCCGGTCTCCCACGGGAAGTGTAACGAGTCGACATACTTGTTCCAGTACAGAGGATTGGGAAATCCCTTGTAATTGAACAGGTTCCTAATCTGCATATACAATCCGATCCGCATGTCTCGCATCTGAATTCGTTTCTCCAGGAGCATGTCGGTGTTCCAGTAGTCGATGACATCCACGTAGTGTTGCTCGCTCAGGATGGCCTCCGGATTGAGTAGTTCTTTCCCGCCGTCACTCCACTCCTGGAGGATATTCAGGCGCCAATCGCCCAACGGCCTTATGCCGAGGAATCGGGGCCCAAAGTCGGCAGGGGTTCTGAACGTGAGATTGGCCTTCACCGAGGGAACGGGCCAGTTCCGTTCTTGTGTGGTCCTTTCCCTCTGCTGTTTCGCTAACTGACGATTCTCATAAATGTATCGTAACCCAGTGTAGCCTCTGCTGCGGACCATGTACTCCACCCCTACCCATCCATACCACCATCGCCCCACTCGTCTCTCTACCTTCAGTTCCAGTCCTCGAATATCCGAGTAGCTATTATTGGCGTACGTGGCTACGTTGTTTTCCCTGTCGAACGAAACGATATTCTGCTGACTCAGCTCATTCGTCACGTCCTTGTAATAGCCCATGAACCGGATCAGAAACTCTCGAAAGGCGTTTTCTATGCCTATCTCGTATGCTACTGTTTTCGGCCACTCAGCTTTCAAGTTAGGTAGAATCACTTGCTGAGCACTGGGCTGAACGGTATACAGTTGATCCATCACCGGCGGCTGGTAGAAATGACCATAGTTGAAGAAGATCTTACTGCTGCTGGTTACAGGATGGGAAATACCCAAACGAGGACTCCAGTAGAGCTTGTACGAAGACTCCGAGGTCTCGAACCCGCGAAAGCTATTATTGTAGGCCCGGAAATTCTGCAATGTGTACGGCAACTCCTTGAATATGAAATTCGGATCCAGGTTGTAGGGACGCTTGCCGGGATTGAAATAGTCAACGCGCAGGCCGAAGTTGGCTATCATGCCGCTGTACTCTAACTTGTCCTGGGCGTAGGCACTCGCTTTAACCGGATAGGCGTCATAGTACCACCAGTACCAAGGGGCCTCTTCGAAAGGCTGCGTCGTCTGACTATGATTGACCTCGCGTCGCTCATTTAGCTCGGTGTATTCGACACCAAGGCCTGTCTTTATCTGGTTGTGCACATCGATCTGGTAAACGAAGTCGCCTGTAAACTTAATACCCCAGTACTTTGAATGGTCCTGTCCCCTACCGCCACCGGACATCAGAAAGTCGCCGAGAATATCATATTTTTCCGTTATCCCCATCCCGAGCTGGCTTCCAACGTATCCAAATGGAGCTTCGTCGTACCATTTGTTGCCGATCTTCTTGATCTTTGTCGTGTCCCTCAAAGCGATCGGTTCTTGTCGCGTCTTGAACTTGGTGTACTCCAACCGGAGATCGAAATAGCTCTTCGGGTTCAACACATGGTTTAGTGCGATACCGCCGCGATAAAGCTGCGTCTCGATGGGATTGAAATTGGCGTCATGCCATATGTAGCGCCAATAGAATACGTCTTGCGCGTATTCAGTGCCTTCCCGCGTCCCGGTGATCATGCCAATGGTGTCATCGTAGATGGAACCGCTCACACCACGTTGCAGAATGTAGACGTTATTGAATGACAGCTTCGTTCCAGGTGAAAGATAGGTGGTGAACTTGAGCATCGTGTTGCTTGCGATGGAGTTTTTGCGGCTGAACGGATAAACTAGTTGCAAGTTTTCGTAGCGTTGCGAAAGCAAGAAAGCTATGGGTGTCTTCGGAATGGGACCACTCACGGTGCCGTCGAAGACGTAGTCGGGCTTGTCACCGTACTTAATTGGGCGATGTTGCCATTTCCACAGTTCCAGCAACTCCTGCGGCGTCATGTCATTGTCCGGATCCGCATCCGCCAAGAATTGCTCCGCCACCTTGTTCCATCCGACGAATTCAAAGGGGTACTTGCCGCTTTCGACCATTTCCCTCGTCACACCCGTGAATGCGTCCGGCCCAGCATATACTTTCCAGAAGGGCCCATCGAGGCCGTATGGGCTCGGACCGAAATGCTTTCGGGCAGGAGGACTAATGCGCGCGTCCATCTCGAATGAATAGCGATTCAGACTTCCTTCTTCGGTAACCACGTTCACCAGACCGGACCGGATTTCCCCGTATTCCGCGCTGAAGCCTCCGGTCAGGAGCTCAATCTCCTTGATCGCGGTGAGGCTGAGGGTGGTCAATGGCTGTTGGTTGCGCAGGTTTCGTGTAGACAATCCGTCGACCACGATGTCCGTCTCGTTCAAACCTCCACCGCGCACGATCAAACCGCTTCCTTCCGTCGAGGCAGTCAGGTCCACGCCTACCTCCGTGGCCAGAATCTCCTCGAAGTTGTCCAGAGGCCGCTCCTTGATCACCTCGCTGGTGACGATGCTTTGGCTGGAGGACACGTCCAGCTGGACCACCGGTCGTTTCGCCTCAACGACCACCGTCTCACCGGGTACTGCTTCTTGCCTCATGCTGAAGTTCACGGTGGTGGTCTGGTCGATGTTCACTCGTACCCTCTCCTGAACCACCGTGGCGTAGCCAATCATCGTGGCTTTCAGAGAGTACTCTCCCGGCGGGACGTTGATGATGAAGTAGTATCCGTCCTCGTCCGTCGCGGCACCAAGGGTTGTGCCTAACACCAGGATATTGCATCCCGGCAGTGGTTCCCCCGTCTGCTGATCCACCACCCTCCCCGATATCTTCCCTTTGCTAGCTCCCCAGACCGTGCCTGCCGCCCAGAGGACGACGACGCTCATCAACAACAGCTGAACTCCTCTCTTGACCCGCCTCATCTCAATTCCTCCATGCGACATGGATCACCTGCCTCCTCACCCATGTTCTTCCCCCGCATCCCTCGGCCTAAGCCTCTCCTATGGTCTCCTGGCTACACCTCCTTGCTCCCACCTCCTTGATGCGTTGGTCCTGGTTTCTCCCTCGTTCACCTACCTCCCTCCGCCTATCAATTGAAATCCACCTCGCAACAGAATTCTTTCATCTGTTCATTTCCGCCTTCCAACTCGGGTTGGCAAACTCGTCAGGGTGCGTCGAATGAACCAGCACATACTGACCATCCCCGTTCCGATCGACAAAAACAAATTCCGTTTTACCGTTCAGAGCATAGGTCCAGATTTCCACGGGCTTCGAATACTCAGTAGATGAAAACGAGCGCTCGACTTCCAGTGGAGGGCCATATTTGATGTAAATGCGCCCCATGTCGGAGTCCACACCGCCCCGAAAATGCGCTTTGCAATATGCAATGCGCCGCAGATGCTCAATCATGAATTCATTTTCCGGCGTACTCGGGTCTGGGTCGCGTTTCTCATAAAAATCCAGGACGAAGCGTTGCTTTCCGCGCGAGTCAAGACTCTCGAAAATCCGCAACTCCTCCGCCGTAGCGACGTATTTGAGCTGATCGTAGTATTGTTTCTCCTGTTCAGGACCCATCGGTAGAATGTCAGGCGTCTCCACGTTAGGATTGACCACAGTGAAGTATCCCGAGACCTCCACCTCTTTATTCCCGTTTATATCCCCAACCTCAAGATGAAAGCGATGGACACCGCTCGGTATCATGCGCAAAGGAACCTTCTCCACCCGCGCTGTATTCTGCGATGATATTCGCCTCGAAAGTCTCGCTTTCTCCCATACTTTCCGCCCGGACAAATCACAGATCCAAAGGCCCACGGTATACATCGCGTCTTTGTCCTGCGAAAAACTAAGGTTATTGATCTCATAATAAATCCACATCCAACTGGAGTCTTGACCAACCCGGAAGTATCGGTCCACTGCAGGCACTATAAGGAATCCGTGACGCACAAAATTGCCAGGTCCGTCCGCCTTCTGGACGTGAGAAGCGAACAGCACATCGCTCAGGGAAAATTCTGGTCCAAAATAGCGCACCAGTAGTGGCGTATGAACTCCCCCTGCCATACTTCGAGCGCTGTCCTTTATCGAAATCTCCAAATCCGCCTCTCCTGGATCCAGTCGAAAAGACTCCATGTCAACGTAATAGCACCCGCTTTCCTCCTCCGATGCTTCCGGGAGCTCCAACGTCTTCTTTTCCCGAACGCTGATAGGATTTCCATCACCCCGTTCAACAATCGTTATTTGTACATCCAACTCGCAGCGAGATCCCCCTTGTCTTGCGAATTGATCGAGCGGAACTGAATAGTAAACCTCTACGCGAGTTTTGGCGTCTCCTTCCCAAAATTGACAAACATCGACAGTGTAGCTCAGATTTCCTTTACTGGAGAGTGGCAAATCAAACGCTTGCGACAGCCAGGGTGACGCGCTGACGCACACACCGATCAAGATCGACAAAGCTCGCATCCTCTGCGGGGACTGTTCCATTTTCACCGGAAACCAATCCCGTACTTTTTCAGCCGGATAATCGGCCATACTACCCCTCGACAAGCTCCGGCTCGATGGACATGATGTAGGCAGACGTGAGCGCAGCGATCATGCCGGCAGCCGTTACCGGGGATGGAATCACACGGTAAATCGCTAAGGATATGACGGTCGTGATCAACGGCGCACCGGCATTGATCAGCGGACTGACAATGATCGCTTTGCCATAGCGGAAGGCGTAGACTAAGCAAAGCGCGCCGATAGAGTTCAACAACTGAACCATCGCCGCCAAGTAGGGACCCTTGAAACCCCAATTGATGGTCTTCGAAAAGTCCGTCATAATCAGCGCTATTGGGATCAACGATATACCTGTAAGCATCATGTAAAAGAAAATGCTCTCCGCCTTCATGGTTTGGTTGGCGAAGCGAATCACGTACGCCTGTATTCCCCAGGCAAGGAACACTATCAGGGCCAAGAGTATCCACAAGTAGCCGGAAGCCCTCGAATCCGAAGGGGATTGATATGAAAGCAGGGCGATGGCCAGCAGCGCCAGAACTATCCCGAACCAGCCTCTTCGAGTTGCGCGTTCATGCAGGAACCAATAGGCAAGAAGTATAGTTACAACAGGCGAGAGAGAAATGAATGGAAACACCAAATAAGCTGGACCCGTGCGAAGAGCTTGGAAAAGTATCAGCTGACCACCTGCCCCCAGAAAACCCACTGTGCAGCCCAAGAGCACGGACTTCAAATCGTGCTCCAACTTCCAATTGATGACTCTAAGAGCCACGATGGCGGGCGGTATCATCGTCAGTGCCCAAACTGAATATCCCAACGTTGCGGGAAAGCCAGCCTTTTCTGGAATTTCAATTAACGCGCCCCATACCCCCCAAAAGCTCACGGTGACAAGCGAAAACACCCACCAGCGTTCCTGTTTCATGCCTCCTCCGTAGCCTGGTCCGTATCGTGTCCTAGCCTGCACCTAGCAAACCGTTCCCGCTCTCCCTCACGTACCGAAGTTCCTCGCTTGTGTCGCGTCTGCGTACATGCTGAGCGTTTCTTGAATCTTGTGCTGGATTATGTCCCGCGGATCATTTCGGATCACACCTTCACGAATAGCCTTGTATTGGTTGGGCAAGAAACCGCTTATCAGATTCAACGGAGGCGGATATTGGGAGAGGTTGCTAAGGAGAACGTCCAGTGACCTTCGCACCTCAGGATGCGACCAATAGTATCGGATGCGGTCACTGTAGCTGTAAATAATTGAAAGACGTCCCGGTTCACGATTTCGTTGATAGTACTTTTCCCAGTAGCCGGGATTGTCCAACATCACCCTTGTTACGGTAGCGGAAAGGTCAGATAATTTTCGACCCCTACGTGCACCAAGCCACTCCTTTTCTACTGCTTCGAGGGCGAAAACTGCTTCCCGGAATGCGAAAGTCAGGGCTGGACCAACTTTCAAGATCGCAAAATGGTCTTCCACCATCTGGCGCAACTTTCTAGCTGTCTGATAGTCTGTAGAATGTGCTTCAAACACCAGTTGAGGATCGGCGGCAATGAAGTCCCTCAAACCCACGACTTTCTGACGATCATAATCAACAACATTCGTGTCGGAGAATTCGATGCCCGGTTGGACCACAACGGCCAGAACTCTTTCCCAAGCCGACTCCAATTTGAGGTCAAAGAAGGCCTTTCTGGTCAATTCAATGGTCTGTTTCAGATTCTGCACCTGTGTCGGCTCAATCTTTTCGATCCGCTCTACAGACCCCCCTGGCGGCGGCACCTCGGTTCCGATGACATATACCGGTAACGATGACGGATCATCGGAGCTTGACGCTAAGATCGTCTCCTCAGCTACCTTGCAAAGTTCAGCTGATCTGCGCGCGATAGTCTCCGGGTCCAGGGGATCATTTTCCCCACCAGGATCGTCTCCACATCGCATCGATGTGTCTAAGTGGATCTTGCAATAGCCAGCTTCCACGTACGCCCGCACTTGCTCTTTTGCAAGGCGCATGGCATAGTCGGCCGAATGATTGCGCCAAACGTTGGGCCCGAGGTGATCTCCTCCGAGAATTAGCCTGTCTTCCGGAAATCCGTATCGCTTTGCGATTTTTTTAACAAATCCTGCGAAGTCAGTCGGTGTCATCCCGCTATATCCACCGAACTGATCAACCTGGTTGGACGTTGATTCGATGAGCAGAAACGAGCGATCTGAAATCGCCTGTCGTACTGCGGCCTCCAGCACGAAGGGATTCGCAGAGCAGACCGCGTATATCCCTACCGCTTTTCCGCCTTTGTGGACCTTAACGATGTTGCTCAATGAATCAGCGTTTGCCAAGAATCGACTCCATGCGAGCCTTCAGCTGTTCTTTGTCCGCAAAAGCTCCCGTTCCACCCAAAGCGGTAACCGCTACTGCACCGCACAGGTTGCCGAATCTCAGACATTCATCCCAAGGCTCACCCTTCAGGTAGCTATGCAAGAACCCGGCGTTGAAGCTGTCCCCGGCACCGGTCGTCTCCACCGGCGTCACTTGAAATGCCGGGCCAAAGATGCGGACATTCCCGGCCCGTAGCGTTGCGCCCTTTGCACCCTGCTTGATGACCACAACCGGGACCCTTTCGCCCAGGCGTTCCAGCGCTTCCTCCACGGTACCGGCGCGCGCGATCCGCATCGCTTCGTCTTCGTTCGGCAGGAAAATGTCCGTGAACTCCAGCGCCCGCAGAAGGTCCTCGCCCCACTGCTCCTCCGGGTCCCAGTTCGTATCCAGGGACGTGGTGAGACCCATCTCTCGAGCTCGCGCGAAAACTCGGGCGACGTCGTTTCGGATGCTTGGCTGAAGAAAAAAGCCCCCCAAGTGCAGGTGACGGGCTTGCGCGACGATATCCCAATTGATGTCATCAATCGACAGGTAGGCCATAGCACCCAGATAGGTCAGGAGCGCCTTCTTCGGCGGATTTGCCAAGACAACCGTAGCACCCGTTTTCACCCTCTCATCCCGAACTATCCCGCTAGTATCGACACCCGCACGGGAGAGCTCCTTCACCATGAAATCGCCGAAGGTATCGGCTCCGATTTTTCCGATAAACCCTACACGCGTCCCCAATGCGGCCAAGTTGTGCGCCGTGATAGCGGAAGAACTACCCATCGTGAAGCGCATGTCTTCCGCCAATTTCTCTTTTTCGTATTCTGGCAAAGGCACCCCCCACAGAACGAGATCGATGTTCAGCTCTCCAATTACGACTACATCCAGTCTTTTCATTCCTCTTCCTTCACAAGTCCAATTTCACCACCGCGGTCAGATTTTTGGGACTATCCGGATTCAACCCCTTTCGGCGCGCTCTGAAATACCCCAGCAGTTGCAGTAAGGGCAGATAGAGAAATGCGGTAAGCAAGTCACCATAATCCGCCGGTACCGTCACCTTGTAGTCCACCTCATTCAACTTGGCTGTTGTAGCTACATCCCCCATTAGGAGAATCTTAGCTCCCAATTTCTTCAGGTCTCTTACCAGGTCCTGCTCCAGTTCTCGACCCGCTTGAGAGCAAAGTACAACAATCAACGTTCTTTCGCCCGCGGTAGACATGGGGCCATGTCGATATTCCAAGGAATGATAGCTTTGAGACAGCGATAGAGTCATTTCTCCGATCTTCAGAGCCCCTTCATTGGCGATGCCGTAGAAAGGTCCCTGACCGAGGAACACCCAGCTTTCAATGTCGTCCAGATTACCAATACCCGCCATCAGATCCTCATACCTGTTCATGATCTTTTCGCTCTCATCGGGCAGGCTCATCAACTTGTGCCAAAGCTCCGGATCTTGCTTATAAGCCCACGCCAAGTACAGAATCGCCAGTAGCATCGAAGTAAATGAACTGGTCATAACCACGGCATTTTCCTTCTCAAAGGGGAACTTCAGCGCATGATCGCTGCGCAAGGACATTTCGGAGTCGGGGTCGCAGGATATCGCCAGGGAAGGGATGTTCAACCCGTGCTTGGCCTTTTCGAGCGCGCGTACAGTCTCCGTAGTGGAACCAGAGCGGGAGATACCCACTAGAATGCTCTTCTGAGCGTGCGGGAAAATCACTTCCGGAAACATTAAGATTTCCGAAGCAGGCACTGCTTTGCACGGCAAGGAAGTGTACTCACTAAAGCAGTGACTACCGGTCTGGGCCAAATAGTACGAACTGCCGCAGCCTGTAAAAACCCACAACGCATCACGATGGTGCTCTACGAACTCCTTATATCGCTGTCGTTCTGACTCCAGTGCCTCCAGAATCCCTTTCCAGATTCGCTGCTGTCTCTTGATCTCCGTGTAAGTCGCCGACCCGTTCCGATGCACACTGTCCATCAACCACCTCCTCTGAAACAGGCTCATCAGAAGTCACGCAGATCTCAAGCGGAGGCTAACGAACTGGACCTCCGCAAACCTGCCCATCTCTCGAACCCACGCCCAGCCTTCCCACACCTTCCCTGGCAGCATCCGCCAGCCGCTACCTTCGGGCATCGCGGCATCATGACGCCGTCCACGCGGAGATTTGCCGGCCGTGAGGCGACCGTCCCAGCCCAGGATCCTGAGCATCGTCTTGCCGTAATGACCCGCATGAACGCAGGGGAAATCCGTACGGCCTCACCGAGAGACAAGGGCACGGACTTGAGTACACACGGCCGTCCAACTGCCGAAGTCGCCAGCTCCGTTCTGCCGGGCGAAAGAGGATATGTCTCCGAAGGTACTATGAGTTCGCCCAGGAGACCGTCGCCCAGCCGCTTAGTCCTGGGGGAATTGGGCACGCTTTGGGCCTCCTCCGGCATTTTCGTTCCGTCGCTAAGTCGGGGAAGAGATCCAAGGAACGAACCGAGCAGCGTTCGAGGCACTACCTGCGGCGGCTCGGCCATCGCCAAATGGCTATCGCTCACAGGAGCGGCGGTCGTTCTTCCCAATCCTCACGAGGGTCAGGTCTCCAGGGCATGGGGGTGCGGAGGGATCGCGACGGTACAGGAGGCCCGACAGCGTCCAGAGGTTGGGTAACACGGCCTGACCTACAAAAAGCCGGACGAATGGGTCCTCGGTTGAGACCCTGGCGCGACCTCTCGGGTGCTGAAGGAAGAACGCCCTTTGCGACATCGAGCCCAAGGGGCGAAGCACACGGGTTGAGCTGGCCAATGGCTGCAATTGCCCTGCAAGCGTTTGAACATCACCCACTCGTATGCCTGGGCCTGGGGGGCACGCGCTTTTCTGCTCGCAATCTTGAGGGCGAGGTAGCCATTCCGCCCTTCGAGATCGAGGAGGCAGATGAAAGGTTGGGCTTATTTGAGGGCGCTGTTGCATCACGCACCGTGCCACTGCGCAACGAAAAGTCCCGAATGGGCCATCGTGAGAGCGCCGCGTTCTCCCACGCCACCATTCCGCAGAGAATGCCGCTGCACTCTCAGGTTCCGGCGTAATGAGCGCACGGGGGGAAGCAAGTGGATGTTCCGTTTTCAAGCGATGCTCACCGCGGCTTGCATGGGTCGCTCATCTCTCGACTGACGGAATCCAACCGACAGCGACCTGCGGTCTTTCGTGACCGGCATTGCTCTTCATTACGCGGCGAACTTCACTTCTCTTGCGGAAGGAAACTAACTCAACATATCGTTGTCTCCGGCACGGCATTCCGCATGCCCTACACGACGATGACTTCGATACCGAGATCTTCCAGCGCACGAACGTATTCCGAGGGCACGTTGGAATCCGTCACAAGCTTGTGAATTCTGTCTACTTTCGCGATCAGCGACAGACTTCGGCGACCGAATTTGCTTGAATCGGCCACTACGATCGTTTGTTTCGCTGCTTCGATCATGGCGCGATTCAGGCGAGCCTCAAGCACATTCGGCGTGCTCAGACCAAAACTCAGATCAAAGCCATCCACGCCTAAGAAAAGCTTATCGAAACAGTACTCACGGAGGAACGCTTCGGCCTGTGGACCAACGAGTGAGAATGAGCGCTCTCGAAGCGTTCCGCCCGTAAGCATGACTGTAATCCCTGGAATCCCGGCCAATTCGCTCGCGATGTTCACGGCATTGGTCATGACGGTAAGATTTTTCTTTCCCTTCAGGTTCTTTGCCACCTCCATTGTGGTCGTACCGGAATCGAGAATGATGGAATCCCCATCCAGCACCAATTCTGCCGCGGCTGCGCCTATCCGCTTTTTCTCCTCTGCGTGAAGGCTTTGTTTCTCACTAAGGCTGCGGTCAAAAGCAACCAAGTCCCGAGTGAGAGCGCCCCCGTATGTGCGGTGGATGAGGCCCTTATTCTCCAGGTAGGCTAGGTCGCTGCGGATCGTCACGGGCGAGACCTTGAACCGTCTACTGAGCTCCGCCACCGTGACTCTGCCATGATCGTTTACCAGGCGGACGATCTCCGCCCGCCGATCTACCGTGTTGTTCATTTGTCCTTTCACTGAGTCCCCATTACCTTTCGATTGCCCTGACGATTCCTTTCGCTCTATTATAATTCCCTCGCCGTTCTTTGTCAAGTACTTTTTGCATGAGCTGGACTTCCGGTGCGTGAGCATCCGCCGGTAGAATGGAAAAGAAAGACGATCGGTGACCTGGGGCTCGTTGGGTGCGCGGATGTTGGATTCCCCCCTGCGGCACGAATCAACGCTTCGGTTCACCGAACGATCCGGCGCAGTCTCGGAGCCGGTCCCCTCGTCCGGCTGGACAATCGCCCCCAAAACCCACTCATCCGAAGGGCGACGCTTCATGGGAGATAGCTCCGTAACCGACTGCTCACGACGCCAAGCATCCAATGCAGAACCCCACCGGGGTGGGTTTTCCTTCCCGGTACCCGGGCAGGCGTTCTCCGCCCCGGACCAGTGAAGACGTCCGGGAGCTGGATTCTAAGCACCGGCTTCCCCGGACCCGGGGGTCGGAGTCGGCCTACCGCCGCGGGGTGACACGGACGCGACTTCCGCCGCTCACCGCAGTTCCTTGCAGGGCCGCTGAGCTATTTTGATCCCTCCTCCCCGGGAACCGGACAACCAGTGTCCCCGCCTCTGCCGGCGTCGTCAGACAGCGGAGAAGTGGCCAAAGTTCTCCCGTTCTCGACCGCTGGGAAAGCAAACGCTGGTGGCTGAACTCTCGCGGTGAGAAGGCCGAAACGGAGTTGCTCAGCGGTGCCGTCCTTTGACGAGCCCTTCCGCCACGCTGCTTCGAGCCCCGATCCGCTACGTCTCGCTGGAGCCGGCGGCTTCTTGAGGGAAACCTACCGCGCATGGCCGCCTGCACACGGAAGGGGGACGCGCCATGCCCGACTCCCCCTTCCCGGAAATCCCGAGGGAGAATTGCAGTGGTGGGGCCCCCGCACGATGGCTCATGTCCATTCTACGATTCAGGCCAGATCGCTCAACACCGTGCACGTCCCCGTGGGACCGCTGGAGCACCGCGCGCGAGGAGAGATCCGCGGCGGTGGAGCCGACCCAGCCGCTCACCTCGCACGCCTGCGCTTGAGGCCAACCGCTCCGTGAGGTTCGTCCCGCCAATCCGACGATCTCCATGACCCCGACATGCCACCGTCCGACGAACCCCGCCGTAGCAGATGCACCCGCAGCGCACACATTCGCACTCCCTGCCTCCTCGCGACCAGGCGCCTGTTTCCGAAGCCCTCCCAGCGAGCCGCGACAGAACCGGCTATTCGATCTTGACCACGACCCTGCGGTATCTCGTCAGCGGAGGCGCTCCGCTGTCTTTCACCTCGCAGACGACGTGGATCATCTGTCTCCTGCGAGCATCCGGTGGCACTCGGAACCAGGCCTGCTGGCTTTCGGCATTTTCGATTTCGACGGTCCCCTCGTAGGTATCGGCCTCTTCGTACTGCCACCATCGATAGGTCAGTTCATCCCCGTCTGGGTCATTCGTCCCCTCGGCGCTCAGCCTCACCATTGCGCCCGGTTTGGCCCTCAGGTCCTCCGGGTGCGCAAGCGAAACGACCGGCGGGTGGTTGGCTTCGTCGTACGACTTCACGCACCAGTCGGCCCGAGCTGCGAAATCGTTCTGGATCGCTTCGACCCAGCGCCAGAGGGGCTTGAAATACTCCCGGTAGAGCTCGTTTGTGGCACTGGTGGCTCCTTTCCTGGTCATCGCCCGACCCCAGGCTGTGTAGGTGTACCAGCGCCCATCAGGATACACGTATCCAGCCTCCGGTACGGGGTCGAGCCACAGGTTGTCACGCACCCTGACGTAGCGGCCACCCCATCCGCCCCAGTCCGGCGAGTCCATATTGCGCAGCCCAGTGGCGATGTTGTGCAAGAAGGCGGGCGAATCGCCTTCCGACCGGAATTCTCCGTTCTCGTGGGCCTTGTACAGCGAGCAAAGAGGACCATGGTTTTCCAGGATGTGCTCTCTCATCCAGTCCGATTCGAAGTACCTCTGGAACTCCACCGGTACGATGTTTTTCCAGCGATACGCTATGGCCTCGAACTGGTCGGAAATGATCGTGAGGATCTTGTACTTCCCCCAGTGCGGCTGGATGTAGGCTTGGTACGTGGAGTCCTGTTCCCATATCAGGAAAAGGCGGATCTTGTTGGCTACCTCGGCCATCCTCTTCGGGTATTTCTCCTGGATGGTCTTCAAGGCCCGGGCAATCGTGTTCGGACCGCCCCAAGCCTGGAGCCAAACCGGGCGAGGATCCGATCGATCGAGCAACACCCTCACGATGAGCTCGGAACCTGGCGTAACCTTGTCCATCTCCCCCTCGTTGTCCACGTTCCCGACGGCTGTCCGCTCCCGCAGGTATTCGGGCGCCGGGTACGCTGGGTCGTGTTTAACGAGGTTGGGGTAGACTTCCGCGTAGGCACCCAGGTAGTGGTTCACCCAATCGTCTCCAGCCCAATCGTGCCCACGCCAGTGGTACTGGGAGCTGGACAGGACGATACCCTCCACATCGAACTCGTTCGCGCACAACAGGAACCGCACCATGGAGCACTGATCATCGATTTCCCCGTCTGTGGTCACGATGACGCGCGGCTTTTGTCGAATCCAACCTTCCTCGCCTGCCGCCGAGGTTACGAGCAAGAAAAGTCCTGTCAGCGCGAAAATGATCGCCAAAGGCGCCTTGAACTTTCGCATGGTAGCCTCCTGGTCCTCCCCTTCTCCCTAACCACCGACGCGTCCCGCGCACGCGCCAAACATAGCCAACGCGCATATCCCGATCAAGCCCCTGCCCGTGTCTCTCTTTCGTTGAAAACACCCTGCGCCCAGGTCGGGTAGATCCCCGCGGAGATGGCCTGTGCCCCTGGGTAAGCCCAAGGAGCCTCCCGTGAGAGAAGGCGAGGTACGTCAGAACGCCAATGTCGCGTTCCCGAAAGGAGGCCAGGTTGAGACGGTTTTCGGAAGGTTGCGGGCTCGATGCTCCCGGTGGGGCCCGCGCGCAACAACTGGGCATCGAAGTCAAAACTCGCCGCCCCCGAAGGGGAACTCAATCATAGCATCAATGGCTGCTGAGGAGTTCCGTGCGAAGCCGGAAGGCGAAGCCAGGCTCTGATGCAAACCGGACGGGGCACACCGGATCCGCGCAACTTAGCCTTGCCTCGGGTGATGGGCGGATGCGCGCCCGACATCGGCATGCAAACCAGGGAAGGGGCCACATCGGCGGATGCGGAGGATCGGCTACCTAAACTGGGCGAATCCCCGCGCGTCGCTCCGGGTCCAGTCGGGCTCGGAGAACGCACCCGCGGAACAGGTCATAGACCATCCACCGTTCCGAGCCATTAACCGAGAGGGTCACCGGCAGCCCAAAGCGGCTGTTCGGGAAAAGCCCGACCCCTTCGGCTCGAAGACTGCAGTCCCGAATTCGGCTCCACGCTGTGACCTTGGCTTGCTCCTTGCCGTGCTCCCTGTCGTCCGCGGAGAGAATTCGCGCGCCGTCCTCGTAGACCTCATACGGGACAGCCCGGAAGGCCTCGTACACCTGCTTCCCGGTGAGACCGACGAAGGCATACGGGAGAGGTTCCAGCAGCGGAGCAAGAACCCTCCATGTCCAACGGGAACGGGTTAAACAGAAGTTCGCAAGCCAGATACCCCCCGCCAGGCCGAGGAGTAGGAAAGCCCTCCGCTTCGGCGCGGCGGTAGGTTTGTACTCCCAGGCATGAGGCAACCGTCCCCATTGACCAGGCCCACCCTCGCCCCACGCCCCGCCGGCGCTCGATTGTTCAAGGGACACTTCCGCCCCCCGCCGGCGCGCTCGCCCGGGAGGTCTCGATGGCGGCCAAATGTGCCGCGGATTGCCTGGAGGGCTCGGGTTTCATCCCTTCACGCTTCCCAGCGTCAATCCCGAGACCAGCCAGCGGCTCAGAACGAGGAACACGATCACCACGGGGATCATGACGATCACCGAGCCCGCTGCGTAGAGTCCCCACTGCGTGTCGAAGTTGCTTTGGAACTGCTTCAGACCCAAGGGTAGGGTGTACAACGCGCGGTCGTGAAGGATGACAGCTGCCACGAGGTACTCGGACCAGGCCGCCATGAAGGAAAAAAGGGCCGTGATGACGAGCGCTGGAGTCGCCAGAGGGAGTACGATCTGGTAGAAGGTCCGGAAACGTCCCGCCCCATCGATCCACGAGGCTTCTTCCACGCTCAGCGGGATGGTGTCATAATATCCCTTCATTTGCCAGATGCAGAAGGGCAGCGCGGTGGCGGAATACGCAATCACCAACCCCAAGAAGGAGTCGAAGAGCTTGAGCTTGATCAGCATGACGTAGAGGGGCAGGAGAAGCATCGTGACCGGAAACATCTGCGTCGTGATCAGAGCGATCATCCCGGCAGATCGGCCCGGAAAGCGGTAACGCGAGAAAGCATAGCCCGCCGTGCTGGCCAGGCTAACGCCCAAAATGGTGACCATCAAAGACACAATCGTGCTGTTCAACATCCAGCGGAGGAAAGGCTGGTTCCGGAAGAGCTCCCGGTAGGAGTCGAGCGTGGCGTTCTCCGGGACAATCCTCAAGGAAAGGGCATGGAGCGTGCTTCCTGGTCGCAGGGAGATGCCGATCACCACAAGCACGGGATAGACTGCCAAAGCCACTGCGATGAGCAGGACAAGGTAGATGACGGCCGAGACATACCACGGATCTTTTCGTGCGCGCGCCATCAGTACGCCGCCTCCGTTCCTCGGGTGCCACGGATGAAGTTCACGCTGAATAGCATCAGGATGAAGAAGATCACCATCGACAGGGCGGCCGCGTAGCCGTAGCGGTAGTAGTTGAAGGCCGCTCGATACACGTAGCTCACGAGGATGTGAGTGCTATCCGCGGGCTGGCCGCCGTTCGAGACGAGCCAGATCACATTGAGGTTGTTGAAAGTCCAGATGACGCCGAGCGAGATAGCCGGCACCATCACCGGCCTCAGGAGCGGCAGGGTGATTCGCCGCAGTCGCTGTATCCGGTTGGCCCCATCCACCTCAGCCGCTTCGTAGAACTCCTCGGGGATCGACTGAAGTCCCCCGAGCGCCACGATCATCATGAAGGGCACTCCCAGCCACACGTTAACGATCACCGCCGCCACGAAGGCCAGCGTCGGGTCGGAAAGCCACTCGATCGGCTCCACGTGGAAGATTCGCATCAGCAGGAGGTTAATCGCGCCGTCGGGCGAGTGAAACATCCCCCTCCAAGTGAGGGCTGCGATGTACTGCGGGATCGCCCAGGGCAGGATCAGCAAAGTCCGAATCACGCTGCGGCCGAAGAGCGGCCGATTCAACAGCAAGGCGAGGAATATCCCAATGGTCACGTGAAAAAACACGTTCACCACGGTCCAGATCACGGTCTTGAGGAAAACGCTGTAGAAGATCGGCTCCGAAAAGACCCGGATGTACTGCCGGATACCAATGATGCGCCAGTCCCGCAGGTGGGTAAGGCTCATATTCGATAGGGAGATCACCACGTTGTAGAGGAACGGGTAAACCACCACCGCGGCGATCACGAGGAACGCCGGGCCGGCGTAGAGATACGCCAGCCGGTTCTTCCGGATCTGCCGCCACAGAAGAGGGAGGTCTTCCTCCACCTTCAGCTTTCCCATCTGCACACCTCAGCTCTTTACCCGCCCGGCCCGAGCTCCGGGTTGGGGGGCGCAATGCCCACCCGCTTGGCCCGGCCCTACGGGATCGGCCGAGTCCTTGGAAACAAGCTAGCGAGTGTCGCCCGCTTTTCCCGGCCCTCGCGCTCGGTGCCTCGCCGCTTCCGATGCGGGATGGCAGCTGCGATGCAACGCGCACCCCGCCGGACGGGGCGCTCCTCGTTCCTACTCCTCCCGCATCTCTTGGATCTTCCGCACAGCCAGCTCCTGCATCTGTCTCGCGGCCGCTTCCGGACTCAGGGCTCCATTGAGCACAAGCTGGTAGGCTGGACGCATGGCGTCCCAAATGGCCCGCATCTCCGGGCGCACGGGCATCGGTCGGCCCAACGCGATCTGCCGCTGGGAAACCTCCAGGAGCGGATTGCCCCGCACCTGGGGATCCTCCTGAGCCGATTTCCGAGAAGGAACCACGGTCAGCGCCCGGCTGAGCCTCACCTGCGCTTCGGTGCTGGTCAGGAACTTCAGCAGCTGCAGCGTTTGGCGCAGTCGCTCCCCTTTGGTATTGATGTTGAGGCAGTATCCCGTTGCCGAAACCATGGGAGCTGCATACAGGCCCGTCTCACTGACCTTGGGCAGGAGCGCCAAGCCCATGTTCACGCCTGCCTCCTGGTAGCTCCTCCATGACCACGGTCCATTGATGACCATGGCAGCGCGCCCCATCTTGAAGAGCGTGTTCACCACATCGAGGTCGGCCTCCCTGGGGATGACTCGGTACTTCTCCTTCAGGTCGAGGATGAATTGGCAGGCGCGGACCGTGGCGGGCGTGTCCAGCGTGGGGTGGCCGTCTTCGTCCATCACCCAGCCGCCAAACCCCACCAGGAAGGGCACGAAGAAAAACGGCTCGACGTAGTTCCACGCGAGCCCGTAGCGATCGACGATGCCATCTCCGTTCAGATCCTGGGTCAGCCGCTTGCACAGTTCGATGAGTTCATCCGTGGTCTCGGGCGGGTGTTCCACGAGGTCCTTGTTGTACACCAGCATGAGATGATTGCCCACCCGATCGCCCAGCATGTAGAGATGCCCTTCGTACCAGACTTGCCCCTGGTCGACAAAGTCCGAGAGGAACTCCCTGTCCAGGTAATCTTCGAGGGGCTGGATAATCCCCATGGCTACGAACGGCCCCACCTGGTCCGAGGGACCGTAGACCAAATCCGGACCGCTCCCTCCGAGGGCCGCGACCATGAAGTTACTTCGCAGCTCCTCCGTCTCGTAGTAGACGAGCTGTACGTGAACGCCCGGGTGCAACTTGCCGTACTCGCGCAGGAGGCTATCCACTACGGCGCGGCCAGGCGCCAGATCCTGCGTCCAAATGGCCAGCTCGTTGGGAGCCCTTCGGCTCGCCCCAAACGTGAACAGGAGAACCAGCAGCCCCGCGAACAGCACGACGATTACGCCCGACACGTAGCGCATGAAGCCCTACTCCCGAGACCGTGCGAGCCGGTCATTGCTTGATCTTGCGCACCACCATGAATCCGAAATCTTCTCCCCCCAGCTCTTCCGCCACGCGCCGGAACACGCTGTCGGCGAAGGTGATTCGGCTCTTTCTGCGAAGCTTCTCCACGAGCGGCTCGTACACCGCCTGGAACTTTTGCTGCCGGAGTTCCGCCTCCACACGCTCTCGGACGTCATCGGAAATGGGCGGAAGGAATCCCTCCTGGTGTCCGGTGACCTGGAAGATGGAGAATCCCTCCGGCGTCCGCACCGGACCCACCCAGTCCCCCACCTGGCGCTGAAACGCCAGCTCGCCGATCCGACCGTAGCTCCCGCGGACGAAGTAAGGGAACTGGCCACCCAGCTCCCGGGCCCAGATTCGCTTGGTGAATTGGCGCGCGAGCGCCCCGAAATCCTCCCCCTTTTTCGCCCGCCCGAGGAGCTCAGCAGCCAATGTGCTGTCCTCTACCAAGATCTCCCGAATGCTCACCTTTTCCGGCACGCCGTACTTCTCCGGGTGATCTTGGTAGTACTTTTCGACCTCTGCTTCCGTGACCGTGAGGGTATCGGCGATCATCCGCTTCACGAGCTGGGTCATGGTATCTTCGAACCACAGGCTCACTTCGGTGCGCACGTAGGGATGGTTCTGCAGCCCCATCTTCCGAGCTTCCCTGGCGAGGAACTCATCGCGCACCATCCACTTGATCCCGCGCTCGAGCCCGCTCCGACTGTTGATGCGCGGCCGTTCCGCCGGAGGCATGGCCTCGAGGCGATCCAGAAAATCCCCGATCGTCCAGTGCCCCCCGCGGAACTCGACCAACACTTCGTCGCGGAATGGCTCCATCATTTGCAGGAAACTGGTCACCTGCTGGTCCCGGAGGGGCTGCGGCGGAAGCCGAGTTTGCTGCAGAGGCTCGCCAAAATAGGTGCGCGCCTTCTCCAGCAGGAACGCGAAAGCCTTACCCTTGACCCTCACCTGAAGGGGCTCCATGAGCTGCTTCACGTACTGATTCGCAAGAGCGTTCTCCTTCCGCGAGCGCACGATCCGCTCGAGCTTCTTGTAATTCTGGGCGAAGTCGTGTTCCGTCAGGATGGGATTCACTTGCTTGTTTTCGACCCGGATGATGTGCCAGCCAAAGCGGGTGCGCACTGGCTCCGAAATCTGACCCACCGGGAGGGCGTAGCATGCTGCTTCGAAGTCCGGATCCATTTCCCCGAACTTGAACCAACCCAGGTCGCCCCCGTTCTCCGCAAGTTGCGGATCCCGGAACAGCTGCTTTGCCAAAGAATCCCAATCGGCCCCATTCTGCAGCCGCTCGTACAGCTCAAAAGCTTCCTGCTCGGTCCGCGCGAAGAGATGCCGAGCGTGAATTTGGGTATTGTACTTCACGAACGCCTCGCGGAGCTCGGCTTCCGTCACTTGCACGTTCTTTTGAACGACCTCCCGGAAAAGCTGCTCCACCATCGCGTTCTGCTCGATCCACTTGAGACGCTTCTGGATGCGCCGATCCTTGTCGAGGCCCTTGTGTCGGGCGTAGCGGGCCACCAGCTTGTTTTCCACAAGCGAGTTGAGATGCTGCCGGATCGCCTCCGTCCCCTTGCGCCGCGGATCGTAGCGGGGCATGAGCAAGATGCTGCGGATGAACTCGTCGCGATGGATTTGCTCGTGATCCACCCTCGCCAGGGCGTCCGGATCCATCCGTTGGCGAGAACAACCGACAGCCGCCAAGACCGCGGCAAGAACCAAGACCCACCGCACTTGTCTCGAAACGAAATCGTAACTCATGGCTGTCGTCTGATCCTCCCGTCGCAGTAGTCAGAGACCGAGTTCTCGGCAAAGGGTGGCCACGGCCGGATCATCGGGCAGAGTTTCTCGAGCGCGTTGGGCGTGAAGGCGTGCCTCCCCGAGATCCCCCGTCTGCGCCGCGGCCGCGGCCAGCGCGTAGTACAACCGACCCACGTCCGGCCGTTTCAGCTGGTGCACTCGCTGCTCCTGTTCCAGAGCCTTCCGCAGCAAGGGGAGCGCCTCCGCAGGCCGGTTGCGAAGCAGCTCCAGCGTACCCAGCTTGGCGTATCCGAATGGCAGGTGCGGACTGAGGGCAATCGCGATCCGGTAGAGGGAGTCGGCACGGGCGTAGTCCTGGCGCACCAGGCTCAGGTCCCCTAGCTTCAAGTAGGGGTAGAAGTTGGTGGGCACAACCTTGATCACCGCCAGGAACTCACGCTCGGCTTGGGCGAGCTGTCCCATTTCGATGTAGTGCTGAGCAGCCTCGTAGTGAGCAAGGTTCCAGGCTTTTCGCCCCCAATAGACCTCCTGCGCCAGCCCGCGGATGAAGTCATCGGCCCCGGTGTCAGGCAGCTTCGTCGTGCCGTCGAAAGGCCAGCGACTCACGAGCCGGCGAATCCGCATCAGAGCCAATTCCTCCTCCAGCGGGGTCACCCCAGCCCGGTCCCAAAGTAGGGAGTCAGAGACTTCCGGCGCCAGCGACCATTTCTCGGGAGAGACGAGAAGCCGGTGGCGGCGCAACCCCTCCGCGAACTGCTTCGCCATCAGAAAGTAGCCCCGAGAATTCGGGTGCAGGTGCTCGAGAAAAAGCTCCCTGCCCGGGATCCCCCCTTCGGAGTGAGCGGAGAACGCGCTGTCCATGTCGACAACCGCGGCGCCGAACTCGGCGCATACCTCCCGGATCACTCGATTGAAATCGCTACTCGCCCGGAACCTCAGCGCATCCAGATCGCGGGCTCGAGTGAAAGCAGCCCGCGCCGAGTCGTACTGGCCCAGCGCGTACCAGGCTTTCCCCGCCAGGAAATGGACTCTGGCGTAACCGGGGTCCATCTGGCTCGCCTGGGCGAGCCTCTTGAGCGACTCCTCGGGCCAGCCCCCCGCCAGCAGGGATTCCGCCTCTGCTACGAACGCTTCCAGTTTGCGCCGTCGGGTCTCATCCAGTCCCGCTCCGCACACCGAGACGAACGGAGGCTGATCCTTGAGGTTGCTCGTCAACGTGCTGACCAGCACCGGAACGCCTTTCCGCCTTGCGATCCCCAGGATTTCCCGCAAATTCGCCCGGAAATCGGAGAGGGCGCGCCGGTAATCGGGATCTTCGATGGAGATGGCTTTCTTCCGTGCCATGCTCTCCATCAACGTGGCATCCACCGGTTGGCCCCGCGACGCAATCGCCTTCACCCCCTCGACAAGCCACCGCACCAGGCGAAAAAGCCGCAGCTTCTCCAGCCGCAAGAACAGCAGCTTGGCCGCCCGGTTCTTGCCGAAGGACTGACTCGAGGCCACACCCAGAGCACCGTAGAACTCGTTGTGACCCATGTAGATGAGGAAGGCATCGGGCTGGTAGCGCACCAGCTCGCGGACGAAATCCAGCACGGAATAGCTGTTGATGGCCGAAATGCCAACGTTGACCACCTCGAAGTTGACATCGGGAAACATCGCTTCGAGGCGATCCTGGAGCAGGCTCGGAAACGTGGCATTGTACGTGTACGGGAAACCAGCGGTCGTCGAGCCTCCCAGGCAAAAGATACGGACCGTGCTGGGCCCCTTGTTGACTTCGAAGACGTCGCTACGCGCATCCGGAATCACGACGTCCGAGAAGGAAAAGTAGCGACGGGCCACCTGCCGGTTGAGTACGTAGTACTTCTTCCCTGCCAGTTCGCGACCATGAAGCAGATCGTACTCCGAGCCGAACCGAGCCACCCGGAGCCCGAGTTCCACCGCCCCGAGCAAAAGGAACGGCAGCAGCACACCCACCGCTGAGAAAGCGACTTGCCTCGCCCTTGCCTTGGGCGGGAATCCGTGCTCAGCGTTCGCGTTTCCCATCCCGTCCTGCCTCGATGCTTGCCATACCCCTTCTCCCCGGGTCCGGAGGGCTACATCTGGCCGGGCTTGTCGCCATCCCCCGCGCTCAGAAGATGGCGTAGATGAAGGGAGCCAATGCGGAGCTCTCTGTGAACACTACAATCAATCCTAGCAGGATGAGGATGATGAGCAACGGAGCGAGCCATAGTCTCTTGCGTTTCTTGAGGAACAGCCAGAGCTCAGCCAGAATCGCGAGGCGCTCGCGCGAAGCTGCACTGCGTTTCCCCATGGCTCTCACCTCGATGGCGAATTCATCTCAATCCGGCTCGAAGCGCCGTTTCCAGCTTTTCGCCGCTTCGGGCATCCTTTCCTTGGCCAGGTGAAAGCGATCGATGATGAGGTCGTCCATGTTCGTGCTCAGGAAACAAGCGAGGGCGTCCTCGGGCGTACAGACGATGGGCTCTCCGCGCTGATTGAAGGAGGTGTTGATGAGCACGGGACAACCGGTTTGCCTCTCGAACTCCTTCAGCAGATCGTAGAAGAGAGGGTTATCCTCCCGGCGCACTGTTTGGATTCGAGCGGATCCATCCACGTGGGTGACGGCGGGGATCGTGCGATTGTCCTCGCGCACGCGAGCGGTGAGAAGCATGTAGGGGCTCGGCACGGAGAGCTCGAAGTAATCCGAAGCTCGCTCCTCCAGCACGCTCGGCGCGAAGGGCCGGAAGCTTTCGCGGAATTTCACCTTCAGGTTGATGCGGTCCTTGTTCTCGGGATTCCTCGGGTCGCCGAGGATGGAGCGATTGCCGAGGGCCCGCGGGCCGAATTCCATTCGCCCCTGAAACCAGCCCACGACCCGCTGCTGGGCGATGAGCGAAGCCGTGCGTCGGAGGAGTTCCTCCCGATCCAGCTCTTCGTACGGGATGCTGTAGCGCTCCAAGACCGATCGTACTTCCTCGGTGGAGAACTCGGGGCCCAGATAGGCGTGCTGCCAGTGCCAGTTGCGGGGGCGGTCCAACAGCGTGTAGTAGATGTACGCCGCAATCCCCACAGCGCCTCCTGCATCGCTCGCCGCTGGCTGGACGAAAAGTTCCTCAAAGGGGGTCTCCCGAAGGATCCTCCCATTGGCCACGCAGTTCAGTGCGACGCCTCCGGCCATGCACAGCTTCTTGAGCCCCGTTTCCCGGTGGAGATGATTGGCCATCCTGAGCAGGGCCTCCTCCGTCACCGCCTGCAAGGAGGCGGCCACGTCCTGGTGGAAGCTCTCGATCGGCTCGCCCGGCCGGCGCGGAGGCCTCCCGAAAAGCTTGTGGAAGCGCCCATTCGTCATGCGGAGCCCGTAGTGGTAGGCGAAGTAGTCCATGTTTAGCCGAAAACTGCCATCCTCCCGGATGTCGATGAGCTCTCGCATCTTGTCCAAATAGACGGGCCGGCCGTAGGGTGCCAGACCCATCACCTTGTACTCCGCGCTGTTGACCTTGAAACCGAGGTAGTAGGTGAAAGCGCTGTACAGCAAGCCCAGCGAATGCGGAAAGTGCACCTCCTTGAAAAGCTCGATCCGATTACCCCGGCCGACGCCGTAGGTCGTCGTGGCCCATTCGCCTACCCCGTCCGTCGTGAGGATCGCCGCTTCGTCGAAGGGCGATACGAGGAAGGCGCTGGCTGCATGGCTCATGTGATGCTCGGCGAAGAGAATGGGACCTTCGTAGTCGAGGGCCTTCCGAATCTCGTAGCGGATCCAGAGCTTCTGGCGCAGCCACGGAGGCAAGGCCTTCAAGAAGGCGGGAAGGCTCCGCGGGAAGGTGGCCAGGTAGGTCTGCAGGATGCGCTCAAATTTCACCAGCGGGCGGTCGTAGAAGCCTACGTAGTCCAAGTCCTTCGCCTCGATGCCCCCTTCGCGGAGGCAGTAACGGATGGCATGGATTGGGAAAGACCAATCGTGCTTCCGTCGGGTGAAGCGCTCCTCCTGCGCCGCAGCGATCACCTCCCCATCCCGGAGCAGGGCCGCCGCCGCGTCGTGGTAGTAGGCCGAGATCCCCAGGATCCAGGTCGCCATCGCCTACCCTCAGAAGGGATGACGGGCCCTCTCTATCGTCGGCTCGTCGGGCTCTCGGGGCAACCAGTAGCTGTCAGCCTGGCGCGGCCGCAGTCGAAGGTGATCTTTACCCAGAAGCTTCAAGGCCAAAGAAAAGGGACCGAAGACGAGCCAGTACACCAAGAAGAGCAGGAGATGCGTGTTGACCAAGCCGACGAACAAAGCGAACCGCTTCCACGCGGCAAAAAACCTCTTTCCGAGACGCCGAACCGATTCCCTGCCTGACCCCATCACCTACCGCCCTCTGCGTTCCGCTTCCGCTCCTGAGCAATTCCTCGTGGCCCGAACCTCTCCGTTCCGGATACTCCCCCGGGTCTCCGCATGCCCTTTTGGGTTTTCGGGCTCGGGGCCGGCCGTCCCGCGCTCATGGCTCCCGCAGCCCGATGGCCGGCAAACCCCGCCTCGCAACGAACCTCCGCCTAGTCGATCCAGCCGTAGTAACGCCCCATCCAGTAGGGCAAGAGCCAGGCGGTTCCGGGGCGCTCCGTCCGGCCGCCGTCGCCCCACACAGCCTGCCAGGGATTGCGGTCCCAGCGCATCAGGCCCCGTTCGCTGGGCGGGAGCAGTCGCGCAGTTTGAAGCTGCTCCAGCTCCGGCCGGCGCACGAGCTCCACATCCTCGCGCCTTGAGTTGTCGATCGTCCAACACACGAGGTCCAGCGGAGTGTCCCGAAAGTACTCGATGTCCCGCTCAAGCTGGACGGGCTGTTGCTTGATGCAAGCCGCGTACACGAAATCGAAGAAGGGGCTGCCTTCGTCCCGAACTTGCTCGTACCACCAGTCGATGCTCTGTCGGTAAAGGGCGAGCAGATCCGCGTCCGTCTCCAGGTCGAAGAGGATCAGGTACGCCTGGGCCAGCAGATTGTCATCGATATGGGTCCTCCAGGCCGGATCCACCGTTTTCGCGTAGCGCACATTCTCCGCGTAGCCACATTCCCTTAGCAGCCTGAGATACTCCTGCTGGTACTTCTCATTGCCACTCAGGTGATGGGCCAGTTTCAGATAGGCCAGGATCTCCACCGAATTGATCCCCTGCTCCGTAATCCAGTCCGGGTCGCCGTTCAGAAGCTCCGGACTCCAGACGCCCCATTTCGTGTGCGTCCCGTCGAGATCCCGCAGGACGTAGCCGCCGTCGATGATGTAATCGACGATGCGACAGACCTGGTCCCTCACCTTGGGTTTGGTGGCATCGTCGGCCGCGAGCCTGTAGAAGCAGTGGTAGCCGAACATGTGGCCGGTGATCTCGTCGCTGCTCGTGTCGCCTTTCCAGAGCCATTTCTTGTCGCGCGACAGGCGCCACCGTTGCTCCACGCGCTTCTCCCGCGGGTTCGCCACGTGCATGTCGGCCCACTGATGTTCGCTTATCCTGCGGTTCGGATCGGCCATGCGTTTCCAGGTCGCGGGGATCACCGTCCGAGCGACAAAGCCGGGGGTCCCGGTGACTTCCTGCAGAAACCGCAAGGCCTCAAAGGCCCGGTGCGCCCGCTCCCGCGCCTCCGAATCCTGCGTGCTCGCGTACCGGAAGGACTCCATCGCCAGGTACATGCCGGTGAAGAGCCCATCGTTGTCTGTGTCCATCGGCTCCCAGCGCGAGGTGTCGCCGGGCACAGGTAGGAGGCACTGCTCCACCAGGTAAGGCTCCCTCACGTGGCGTCGGTAGCACACGTGGAGAAAGTGCGCCGCTTTTTCCGCCAGGGTCATCGGCTTCGGGACGATGGCGCTCACCCCGGAGGCGGTGGCGATCCAAGCCGTGCCATCCGGTCCGAATGCGATATCCCGCACGTCATCGCTGAGGAGCCACCGCCGACTGTGCCGGACCGAATAGCCCCCCTTTCCGATCCGGCTGATCCCTTGCCTGGTCCCGACCCACATTCGGCCGTCGGGACCCCGCTCCACGCACTCCACCCAGGCACTGGGCAAGCCATCTTTGGGCCGAATCTGCCGCAGCGGCCGCTCGCCGCGGTAAATCATGATCCCTCCCAGACCGCCGATCCAAAGCGTACCGTCCGGGGCAAACGCCAGCGCCCGGGCATTCGCGCTCACGAGCTGCCCAGGCCCGCGGAAGAGGCGAAGGCCATCGCGCCGCTGGTGATAAAGTCCAACCTCCGTCGCGAGCCAGAAGCCACCTTCCCCATCGGGGACGGCGTCGCGAGGTGCTTTGGAGTAGGGCGTGCCCAGCGACACGACCTTCCCGTCCCGAACGCACCAGGCTCCGTCCGGGCCGAAGGCCATCACGCTGTCCCCGAGGCTGCAAAGAACGGAGACCGGCTGCGCGATTCCCTTGACTTTCTCCACTCCGTCCTGGTGGACCCTGTACAGCCCATCCCAGGCGCCAATCCAGACGCTCCCTGCATTCCCAAGCGCGACGGCGTACGCCGGTCCCTGGTCGAGGACCAGAGCCCACTCCTTCGCCCCCGGACGCAACACGTAGACGCCGATCGCGGTGGCTGCCCACACCGCGCCGGTCGTATCGACTTCAATGGCACGGACGTCGTTCGCCCCCTCCGTCGGCAGCGGATGGGGAACGTGGACTTCCTGCACAAAGGGCACGTCCGCTACCCCAGCGGTCAGGCGCGGAGAATGCACCGCCGATCCCGCGCCGATCAGGACAACCGCGAGAGCCAGTGACCTCGCCATCGGGATTCCCCTTGGAACGTCCGAATGCGCCTACATTCGCTGCCATTTGCGCTTGGCCCGCCGCCCCGCCTTCCCCCTCCGCACCAGACAAGCGCCGGCCAAAACAGGCTACCGCATGGCCACAACGAACTCGTACCGCCCAGCATCGACCTCGAAAACCACGGCCCTGTCCGTCGTGCTCACGAAGCGGATATGCGGCACGCCGGTTTTCTTCTCCCCGTTGCGGAAAAGCACCGTTCCGCTCTCGGCGATCTCCACCTTCGCTGCATCCTCCGCGGGGATGTGCACCTCGGCGGTCGTGTTCGGTGGTACAGCGACGCGTATGGTTAGATTTCGGCCCTGTCTCCGCCACTCGCAGGCGAGCGTCCCGTACTCGGTTTCGTGCGACGCGCGGGCCCATTCGAGGAACCGGGTGAGGCACGGTCGGACGATCGAGCGTTTGAATCCGGCAGCCGAGGGTCGAATCCCGCCGACATATTCGTAGAACCACTGATCCACTGCTCCGAGGGCGTAGTGGTTACGGGAATTCATCCCCGGCCCCCTCACGTCGCTGTCCCACAATTCCCAGATGGTGGTCGCGCCTTTCTCGATCATGTAGCCCCAGGAGGGGAAGGTCTTCTGGGTGGCGAGTCGGAATGCCACCTCCTCGAAACCATGCTCGGTGAGCACGGGGAGCAGGTAAGCCGTGCCCAGGAAGCCGGTGGTCAGGTGGTAATCCCGCTTGATCACATCTTGGGCCACGGCTCCGGCCAGCTCCTTCGCCCGATCTTCTGGTGCAATCCCAAAGGCTAACGGGAGCACATTGGCCGTTTGCGTCCCACCGATGTACCAGGCAGAATCCGGACTCAGATACTTCGCGTTGAAGGCCTCCCGAATTTTCGCGGCCGTCTGCTCGAAGCGAGCTGCGTCTGCCTCTCGCCCGATCGCGCGCGCCATCTTGGCGAGCAGCACGGCATCCAGGTAGTAATACGCGGCGGCGATGGGCTTCTTCGGCGAGGGGACCACCGCAACCCAGTCCCCGTAGCCTTCGCGTTCGTAAAGGTAACCTGTGCTGTTCTTCTCCATGTATTCGAACCAGCGGACCATATTCTGGTAGATTTCCTCGAGGATCCTCGTCTCCCCGTACATCTGGTGGAGAACCCATGGGACGATGAGGATGGCGTCGCCCCACGCCGGGGAGGCTGGTCTTTCTCCCACCACGACCGCGGGCGCCACGTCACGCACAGCGCCCTCTTCATCCTGACTGCTGGCGAGGTCCCTCAGCCACTTGGCGAAGAAGCGCGCCATATGCAGGTTGTGGCATGCCGTGGGGCTGATGATCTGCGCGTCCCCAGTCCATCCAAGCCGCTCGTCCCGCTGCGGGCAATCCGTTGGGACGCTGAGGAAATTGCTCCGGAGCCCCCAAATCACGTTGTGGTGGATGCGGTTGAGCAGGTCTTCCGAGCAGGAGAATTCGCCCGTGCGGCCGAGATCCGTGTGCACCACCACCCCGGTCAATGCGTCAAGCCTCGGCTTACCCGGATATCCGGTCACCTCCACGTAGCGGTAGCCCCGGAAGGTGAACGTCGGCTCCCACACCTCTTCGCCCCTGCCTTTCAGGATGTAGGTGTCGGTCGCCTTGGCCCGGCGGTAGTTCTCGAAATACACTGTGCCATCGGGGTTGAGGACCTCGCCGAAGCGGAGGCTGACAGCGGTTCCTTTTGGCCCTTTCACCCGCAGCCTGGCCCATCCCGTAAAATTCTGCCCCATGTCGAAGACGAACACACCCGGCTTGGGCTCCGTCACGGATACCGGCCTAAGCTCCTCGACGGCTCGGACGGGCTCGTCCTGCGTGGCTACCAGGCGATCGTAGCCCTCGTCGAGCTGGGAGACAGGAATCCAGCCGTCTTCCTCGAAACCGGCTTGGCTCCACCCGGGCAGTTCCAGCCGCGCATCGTAAGTCTCGCCATTGTACAGGCCGTTGTAGACGATGGGCGACGGGTGGCATTTCCAGGTAGAGTCGGTTGCAATCGTCTCCACGGTTCCGTCCTCGTACTCCACCTCGAGCTGGAGCAGGAACCGCAGCGGCCCCATGCTGTACTGGGGCTTCATTTCCCAGCCCAATTCCCCGCACCACCACGCGTTGCCAAGAAGCGCCCCCACTGCATTCTTGCCCTTCTTCAAGAGCCCCGTGACGTCGTACGTCTGATACTGGATGCGAACGCGGTAGTCGGTCCAGCCCGGAGTCAAGACGTCCTGGCTCACACGCCTCCCGTTGAGGAATAGGCAGTAAGCACCCAAGCCGGTCACGTATGCCCGGGCGCGGCGTACTGGCGCCCGAAGCTCAAACTCCTTGCGAACCATCTGGGACCGCGGAGGCACGTACTGCCCGCCAAACCGTCCCCAAGGCGGTTCCCCGTACGATGCAACTTCCACCGCCGTCTCCCACGAGGAGTCGTCGAACCCCAGACCGGTCCAGCCAGGGCTTTCCGTGCCGCTGGTCTTCCAAGACCGATCGGTGTACACCTGGATTACGCTACCATCCTTCCGCTTGGCGTGGAAATTCGCGATGAGCCCGCAGACGTCCCCGCTCGTGTTCGCCGCTGCCACCGCCAGGACATTCTCCCTTTCCTTCACGAAGAGGTGGGCGTCGTAGGTCTTGACCTCCCGCCAGTTGGAGCCGCTCCCCATTTCCTCCCCATTCAGGAACAAGGTGAACCGATTGTCCGCGGTGATGGACACGTACATCGTGTCCAATTCGGACTTCGGCGGAAGGACGAAGGTCTTCCGGAAGAACACCGTCTTCTCGATGCCTTTCTCCCTCGGATGCCAAATCCACTTCCCAAGCAGATCGATTTCGCCTTCCATGCGGCCTGGCTCTCCCACGGAGATCCATTTCGCCTGCCAATCATCGGGATGCAGCAGACCCGTCTCCCACCAAGCGACATCGCTCCAGGGTGAAGCCTTTCCTTCCTGGTCCCACACGCGCACTTTCCAGAAGTACCTTGTGCGCGACTCGAGGGCTGGTCCGCGGTAGGGCACATGGACCGATTGGTCCGATTCGACCACGCCGCTGTCCCACACGTCCGCCGAATCATTCCGCAGCCGCGCCTCGTCCGTCGCCACGAGAATGCGGTAGGCAGTCTGTCTGGCGCCCCGGCGCTCATCCTGAAGCTTCCAGCTGAAGCGTGGCACAAGCACATCCGTCCACAAAACGGTCGGCTGGTACTCGCAGCGCAGTTCCGTGGGTTTGGCGGTCATCGGAGTCCTCCTGCAACAGGTGGTGACGGGCCAGATCAACGCTACGAGAGAGAGAAAGGCGAGAACCGCGGCAACCCTTCGCCCCGGCTTGCGGCTCATGGCTCAGCCTCCTCGATGGGTCATCCAAGCCCGAACTCGATTCCCTCGAAGGCGAAGATAGGGAAACGGTGAGGAGAGAGCAAACAGGATTTCGGCCCACACCGACGGAAAGTTCCTCCTCGCAGCCTAAGGAAGGACGCCGCAGCTCTCGGCTCCGCGCGACCGGCGAGGGGTCCTTGCCGGAGGCCATACGCGCTGCCCGCCTGCGCTTGTGCCCCTCCACGGGCCAATCCACACAGCACCGCGGCTCCTCCCGGGCAGAGCGCACGTGGTTTGAACTCCGTCAGTGGCTCTTGCGGCCCGCCCATCCGAAAAAGCCGGAGGGGAGAAAGCGAGGCCTTCTCCCCTCCGCGCACACATGGCTCTGGGACGTGTGCCTACTTCATCAACGTCATTTTCCGCGTCACGGAGTAGTTGCCCGCTTCGAACCGGTAGAGGTAGAGACCACTCGGCACCGTCCGTCCCAGTTCATCCCGACCATCCCACTTCACCCGGTAGTAGCCGGGAGCTTGCTCGGCGTCCACAAGCGTGGCGATCTTCTGCCCAACGAGGTTGTAGATCGTGAGCTTCACCCTCGCCCGTTCGGGGAGTCCGTAGCGGATGGTAGTCTCGGGGTTGAAGGGGTTCGGGTAGTTCCTGCTCACGAAGTAGGTAGTGGGCAGCTCAGCCGGCGTTTCGCGTTCCACCGCCGAGGGTCGCCACTGGCTACCGAAGATGTCGATGGGCGCGATGTAAAGTGGCTGAGAATCGTCGATCAGCAGTGTGTGGTTCATGGCGAAGCCGGCTTCGTTGTCGAGCGGGATATTGCCGCGATTGAGGGTGTCCACCCCGTCGGCGTAGATCCCGTACTTGTAGAGGTGGGCCGACATCTGGCCGCTCCGGAACAGAACCTCGGTGGTCCAGATGTTATCCCGAGCAGCCTCGTCCCCTCCGTGCACGCCGTCGTCATACATCCGGACAAGCTGCGACGTGTCGACAACGGCCCAACCGCCCCAACCGCCCACACCAAGAGGCACGAAGTCCCCATTCAGCCACACGCTCTTGATGTTCACGAAGGGCTTCTTGTTGAACCAATCGACAGCGCCCGTCACGTTGACCCGGAAGCGGACGACAACGTCCCGGACCAGCGGCCGACCCGCGGGCGAGATGTTGGGCTTCTGCGGCGGTAGTACCAGGTCGGATCCCGTGAAGGTGAACTGATGATCGGATCCACCTTCCCACCCGTTGTCGAGCCACTTGCTGGTGGGATAGGCCCGGAATTTCCACTTCTGGGTGGAGCCGGTGACGGCCGTGATGGGGATTTCGTAGACGTAGAGCGACGGGTCAAAGAGATCCGGCACCATCGATTCCGTGTTGGCCCAGCCGTTGAAGCTCCCGACCACGCGGATGCTGTCGGTGGCGGGATCAAACCAGCCGCGAGTCAGGAGCTCGGACATGTCCGCCTGAAATTTCACCTTCGCAGTGACGGCCACCTGGCTTTCGCGGCTGAAGTAGTCCAGGGCCACCAGCTGGTGTCCGGCGGTGATCACGTGCTCACGGTTCGGGTCACTCTCCCAGCGGTCCGCCTGACCCGGCCTCAGAATGACGTACTTGAAGTAGAGCTTGTCCCCTACCGTGGCGTCGGGCATGTAGTAGGTGCGGACGAAGATCTTGTCGCCATTGTAGTCCACAAGCTCATCCTGCCCGGCCCAGCCATTGAAGTTCCCGCGCACGACCACCTTGTCCTTGGCCGGATCGAAGAGGCCCGATAGCATCTGGATGGACATGTCCACTTGGAAAGTGACCTCGGGCAACGGCCGCTGGCTTCCGAAAATGTCAGTCGGGACAACGTACAGGGGCTGGGCATCGTCGATGGCCACGAAGTGGTTTTGCGCGAAACCGGCCTCGTTGTCCATCGGGATGTTGCCCCGATTCAGGGTGTCCACCCCTGCGGCGTAGATCCCGAACTTGTACAGATGCGTGTTCATCGCTCCCGCCGCGAAGCTCACCTCCGTGGTCCAGATCTCGTCGTTGGCCACCTCATCCCCGTGGGTGCCGTCGTCGTACATGCGGACAAGCCTGTTGGTGTCCGCCACGGCCCAGCTACCCCAGCCACCTTGGCCCAGCGGCACGAAGTCGCCGTTCAGCCACACGCTCTTCACCTGGCCGAAGGGCTTCTTGTTGAACCAATCCGTCGCACCCCGCACGTTCACCTTGAAGCGTACGGTGACGGCCTGCCTCAGGGGACGACCAGCCGGCAGGATGTTCGGCTTCTGCGGCGGCAGGGTCATGTCCTGACCCGTGAAAGTGAAGGTATGATCCGAGCCGCCCTCCCAGCCATTGTCCAAGAACTTGGAGGTCGGATAGGCGCGGAACTTCCACTTCTGTGTGGAGCCTGGAGCGGCCGTGATGGGGGTCGTGTACACGAACAAGGTGGGGTCGAAGAGATCCGGCTGCATTGACTCACTGTTCGCCCAGCCGTTGAAGCTGCCTACCACGCGGATGCTATCCGTGGCGGGATCGAAATAGCCCCGCAGCAAGAGCTCCGACATGTCGGCCTGGAACGTCACCTTTGCCGTCACGGCCATGACCTCCTGCCGGTCAAAATACTCCACGGGCAGGATCTGGCCTCCGGCCTGAAGGACAAACTCGCGGTTCGGATCGCTCTCCCACCGGTCCGCCTTTCCCGGCGACACGATCACGTACTTGTAGTACTGGGTCTGCCCCACCAAGGCGTCGGGTAGGTTCAACGTGACCGTGTATAGCGAATCGCCATCCGGGTCGGTGAGGCGATCTTGGTTGCCCGCCCAGCCATTGAAGGAACCCCGTACCACAAGCGTATCCCGCGCCGGATTGAAGAGCCCCGACAGGATCTGGATCTTCATCTGGCACTGGAACGTCACGGGGTTCACCCCCGCGATGGCCGGGATTCCGATTGCGAGCAGGGCAACCGAGGCCATCAGCACCTTCCATCGTTTCGCCATATGCAACCTCCCTCGTTCGTTCAGCCTCTGTCTCGCATCCTGCACCCCCGGCATCCAAGCGCTCTCCGGCTCCACACCACCTCCTTTCTCGAAAACTTCCCTGCCACGAGCTCACCCCGCCGGCTTGATCTCCTTCGCTCCCCCTGAGCTAGAAGGTGATCCCCACGGAGAACTTTTGCACGTTGTTGAGCCGGCCGAAGGACTCGTACGCATAATCGATCTTCACCGCAAAGTCACCCGCTACCCCGTACCGCAGTCCTGCACCCACGGTGAAGCCTTGCTCGCTGTCGCGGGAGAAAAGGTTGCGGTAGCCACCCCGCAGGGCAAGGAACTGGTGGAAGCGATACTCGCAGCCCACATTCACGTGTTCCACGTTGTCGCTCGGATGGGCTGCGTCCACCGCCACCACAAGGTTCTGGCCTTCCAGCCGCTGCAACAGATCGACGGACACCCCGACCCGGAGCATCAAGGGCATGTCGTAGGAATCCGTCTCCAAGTTCGCGTTGATCCGTTCGTTGTTCCCGTGCCGAGTGGGATCGATGTCGTACTGCACCAACAGATCCCGCCCCGTCATGCGCATCTTCGTGCCGAAGTTGGAAATGACCGCCCCCAGCGTCACGTTGTGGAACTGCGTTACGAAGTGCGTTCCCAGATCAATGGCTATCCCCTGTGCGGAGGAATTCAGGATGTACTCCCGCACGTATTTCACCGTGCCTCCAATGGAGAAGCGATCCGTGAGGCCGCGGGCATAGGTGATGCCGAGCGCGTAGCTCCCAGCTTTGAATTTCTCGCCCGTACCTTCGGGATAGATCTCGGTGGTCCGTTCCATCTCGCCGGCATTCAGATAAGTCCCCTGAAGGCCGATGACGCCGGCGGCTCCCAAATTGAGCACGGCGCCGGCGAAATCGAAGCCGATGTCGGCGATCCAATTGGTATGCACGAATACCGCTTCGCTGGACCGAAGTCGCGCAAGGCCCCCGGGATTCCAGAAGAGCGCTGTGGCATCGTCAGCCACGGAGACGAAGGCTCCGCCCATTCCCAAAGCCCTGGCACCCACCGGGATGTTGAGGAAGGGCGCAGCTGTGGTTCCCACCTTGCTCACCTTCTGCCCCATGGCCACGGAGCCCGTGAGGAGCAGAGCTAACCACGTGGCTACCCGGCAAACGGATCTTCTCATTGCCTCGATCCTCATCTTGCCCGTCCACTACGCCGTCACTTGATCACCGCGAACTTGCCCACGACCTCACCGAGGCCGGGCGCCTCGACATGGTAGACGTACACCCCATACGCGATATCGAGATTGTCCTTGGTGAGCATGTTCCAGATGGCCGTCCCGTCCTCCAGCGGCGAATCATGCTCGATCACGGCTACGAGCTCGCCCTGGACCGTGTAAATGCGGATCGTGCAGCGCTTGGGCAAATGGATGAAGTGCAGTTCCCGCGGGCCTCTTCCGGTCTCAAAGGGGTTGCGCGGTTCCCACGTCGCGGCCGCCACGTAGGGATTCGGAACCACCTTGATCCTCGCCAGCTCCGCCTTGGCCTTCTCCGGATCCACTCGCGGGGCTTCCGCGCGGGCCACCAGGCGGTCTCCGGTCCGGAAAGGAGCCGTGGTCTTGATCGTCAGCGTGTCTCCCGCGCGCGGTCTGTGATAGGTGGTGTCGTTCCCGAAGAAACTCAACTGCCAGGTCACGATTTGGGTATCCCCGACCGTCTCGAAGAAGATGATCCGATCCAGGTTCGAAAGAAAGCCGGGCGGGATGAAGGACGGCCGCAGCGGGCTGTCCAGGAAGGCGAAGTTCACCTTCCGGTCAGGCTTGTTGCCATCGATGATGCGGAAATTGCACTTGGCGCTCGGGATCGTCACCGGAGCCCCCGGCTTTCCGCCCGTCCCTGCCCGGTAGATGACGAGCGGATCGGACATGTTCTCAGTTGTGTCCAGCATCACGATCTTGTAGTAGACCGGCCAGGCTACTCCGCGGGTATAGAACCCCGCAGCTTCGAACGGTGAGAAGCTGTAGCGATAGTTGAGCGGCCGATCCGGATAGATCTTGTTCCAGTTGGAAGCGTCGGGGATGCGGAATACCTTCCAGTCATTCTGGATATTGAAGCGGAGCCCGTCGAAGAAGTCGCGGCTGCCGCCGATGTCCTGACGCACCCGGTTGACCAGCGTGTCCACTTCATCCCCGCGACGGATCACCTCGACGAAAGGAGCCGACAGCAACCGAATGGGATTCTGCTCGCTGGTCACATCCCAGATCTCGAAGCGGGAGGTGACGGGCAACAGCTCATGAGGATCACGGAGGTCCAGATTAGGCTCGCCCGGCGTGGGCTTGCCATCCGCCTCCCCCTCATCGAAAGTACCCCGGATCCCATCGGCCCCCACATCATCCGTGTCCCGCTTCCAATCGAGGTCGTTGTCCAGGCCGTCGGAAGACGCGTCGAAGAAGCGGATTTCGTAGAGATGACCGTCTTTGACGCGCGTGGCATCGACAACCTCGAGGTAGACCTTGCCGGTCCCCACAGTGCCCGGCCTGGGCTCAGCCTGCTTGAGCTTGTCCGGGCCGACGTAGCCGGCCACCGGCGCTTCCGGCCGTACCGCCACCACGTTCTTGGCCGTTTCAATTTTGCCGGAGCGATCGATAGTGGCGTATTTCGACGTCTCCGAGGGAAGAATTCCGAGGGCCGGGTCGCCGTGGTCGTACGCCGTCACGGCGTAGAAATACAGATGCCCGTTCCGCACGGTCGTGTCGCGGAAGGAGTGAACCAGACCCGTATCGTCTCCCAAGTAGAACTGCGTCCCATCGAGTCCAATGGGGAAGAACCCTTTGATCCCGTCGATCTTGTCGAACTGGGCAATGGGCGCATCAAGCTTCCGCGAGCCGAAGGCATCCGTGATCGGGAGCGCGTCCTGGAAGCCGGGATCGGAAGCACGGTAGATCTTGTATCCCTCGAAATCGTAGCCGGAAAGCACATCCCAGGAGTATTCGGCCTTGTCGTCCCAATAGATCGTCACCTCATTGTCTCCCGGCACCGCCCAAACCGTGGGCAGAGAGGGAGCTTTGGCGAAGTTGTAGTTCTCGTCGTAGATCTTTTGCACGGTCCGCTTCGTGCGCAGGAGCTCCTCCTTGTTCCACCCGAAGATGATGGCCACGGAGATACGCTCCGTCTCGCCCGGTCGGAGCGGGAAGTAGCCGGACCCGTAGATGAAATCACCATCCACGTTCTGAGCGGTGGAATTGAAGTAGCCGGGAGCCATGTTGTTCCAAATCTTCTCATCCTCCCGGAGGGAGAACAGGTTGAAGGGGTAGAAGAAGTAGAAACTGGTCAGGCCGAGTTGATCCGACTCGGTGATGTCCGTCTTGTCCATGTGCGGCTCACCGGGAAGATCCGTCCCGGCCCCGGAGGTCGGCTTCCCGTCTCCCTCGCCGGGATCGTTGGTGTTGAAGGCACCGTCGAGCCCAACGTCATCATTGACCGGGTCCCAGTCGCCATCGTTGTCGATCCCGTCGTCGCGCCTCTCGTCGATAAGCAAATTGGACTTGCCTTCGCCTGTGATGTAGTCAACGCACTTCAGGCCCACGTAGAGGTAGGTAGTCTGGAAGATCCGCGGGGCAATCTCCACCGAGCTTCCGTCGTTCTCATCGATGAGCCCGTCCAAGTTGTCGTCGATCAGGTTTCTCGGCACCTCTTGGACCACGTCGCCGGGCCGGAAAACGAGCCTGCGCTTTTCGCCCAAGTAGCGGTACGTCACGACGAGCGAGTCTTGCGGCATATTCACGACCCGGCGCTGGAAGGTGTCGTAGTCGATCACCACCACGGGTTCACCCGCCTTGAGGGCGCGAGGGGCAAACATGGATTCGGTGATCACCTTCCCGGGCCCATCCGCGCCGTCGTTGTCGTTGTCGATGCCATCCCAGGGATTGCCCGGGCTTTCCAAGAAAGCGCAGGCGGCCCACCCGACGGGCGTCCAGCCTCCCGCCCCGATGTTGTCGAAATCCCAGGTGTAGGTGATGTTATCCCGGATGTCGAAAGTCGCGTTGTCGTCCTCCCCGTCCCCGCCGACCATTCCCCCCCAGATGATGCCGAACACCATTTTCTCGTGCGGGTACGTCCCGACATTCGTGAAATCGAACACCTGGAACAGCACGTCCTGCGCCAGGGGATGGGACCACTGGAATCCCCGCACGGCGCCTTGCAGCCCAAGCCCGCGGCGGGTTAGATCGGTGCTGTCGGGGTAAAACTCGTAACGGGCGTCATTGTAATCATCCATCACGTAGTAACTCTCCTGGTCGGCGTTGAAGACGTTCTTGCCGAAATAGCCGTTCCAGGAGCCTGGCCAGCCGGGGTCAACGATGTCGCCCATCCGATCTGGCCAGTAAGGGGGCCAGGAAATTGGCAGGTGGCTCATGGCCACGAGGTTCGTATCGGGATTGGCGTAGCCGGGAAGGGGGTCCCAGGTGTACCATTTGGAGCCGTCGTCGGCACGGTCGCCAGTGCGCGCGCTCACCAGCGGCCCGCGGGGTGTGACGACGGAGTGTCGCACTTGGCCGCGGGTATCCTTGATCTCCGAGCCGACCATCACGAGCATGTCGCCGATGTACTCGTGGCCGGAGTTGATCGGCCATTCGCCGCCAATGTCCTCCGGCACGTTGCCCACCCGGCCGACGAATCCGGAGTTGTAGAACGTGGTTCGGATTCGATTGCCGCTGTGGATCCCTTTCTTCTCGTATTGCTGATCGCCGTGGGGCTTCGGCTGGCCGAAAGCCACTCCGGCCGCCAAGATGATCGCCTGGCCAACCAGCAAGGAGCCTCGCCACTTTCCCATCGCTCTCACACCCAGCTAACGGTCCACGTCCCTTCCCGATCGGACTCAGGTTCAGAAGCTGAGGGCGACACCGAGCTGGAGCTGCCTCGGCTCGATGAACCACTCCGGATGCCTGGCGTTATCCTCCAGCGTGCTCACGCGGTGGGGATCCGCGCCGACTGCCCTCACGTCGAGCGTATAGTAGGGGCTTCCGGTATCCTCGTAGACGTTGGTCGGACTGCGCTGATCGAAGACATTGTAGACGTTGGCGAAGACCGCCAGCCCCATCCCCCGAACTCGGAACTGCTTGTAGATGCGCAGGTCGAAGCTGTTGACCGCGGGTCGCCTCGCGCTGTTCTCCCGGAGACCCACGAAGGCGCTCCCTCCAGCCACCGTCCCCACCGGGAAACGCGGCGTGTACGGCTTCCCGGACCAATACCGGCCGATGAGACTCACCCGCCAGGTGGAGGTGCCCACGCTGATCGTGCCGTTGAGGGTATGCCGTTGATCCCACGCAAGAGGGATGAGCTGAATCCTCGGCGCCCGGTTGGCAAGCCGGTCAAAGTACTCGTCCGACGGGTTGGAGGCGCTGCCTTCTGCCACCTGATAGGTGTAGTACAGGTTCGCCTCGAAGTAGCGGCGGTAACGCTTGTCCACGCTCACCGTGACCCCGCGGACGTTGGCGTAATCCTTGTTCTCGAATCGCGTGTAGACCACGCTCGGCAAACTGGTCTGGATTGGCGGGCCGGTACCCACCCAGTCGCGGATGTCGCGGTAGAACATCGTCACATCCACGCCGATGTCCTCGGCGATCTGCTGCTGGAGCCCCAGCTCGTACATCACCGTCCGCTGAGGCTTGAGGTCCGGATTGTGGAGCAGCGTGGAAACCCCCGAGGTCCGCGGCACCTCGATCTCGCCGTAGAGGTACTCGAATTGCGGCATCTGGAAGAAGTGGCCGTAGCTGAAGTGGATCACACCCCGGTCGGTAATGGGATAAGCGATCCCAAAGCGCGGGCTGAGCTGCATCTTGGCGGAAGCTTTTTTCCACCAGAATTTCTCCCGTTCAGCCACCGTGTACTCCACAAGCAGGGACTCGGGCGTGGTAGCGCTCCAGTTCTTGTATCGATGCTCCGGCTTGAAGGGGTCGTAGATGTTCGGATCCGTGGGATCCGCCAGAACCTTCGCATCCGGATAGAAATAGTCGAACCGCACTCCCAGATTGACGATCACGTCGCGGAATTCCATTTTGTCCTGCACGTAGGCGGAGAACTCGATCGGGCGATTGGCGAAGGCATTGTAGTTGGGAGAGATGCGTTCCGGAATGGCAGGCTGGAATGGGATCACATCCGTGTTCCCCACCCGTTTGGGGACGACCGAAAAGTCGGTCATCTCCACCCGGTGGAAACGGGCCTCCAAACCGGCCTTGACCTGATGATTGCGGGTTACCTGGCTGGTCAGGTCGAACTTCGTCACCCAATAGGAGGTGCTCCGGTTGAAGTGCTGCGCCGGCGTACCTCCATCCGAGAAGCTCCAGGGCGCGGGGGCGTACAGAGAATCCGGATGAACGTAGCCCACGGCGTCCTTCGGATCGATGGTGTACCACTTTCGCGTTGTGTCCGCAGGATCCACATGCTCGATGTATGCCACCGCATCCTTGGGATCCTCGTAGAGATAGTGCTTGTAGCCGGTCGAAAAGCGCGTGAGCTTCAGCTCGTAGAAGGTCTTCGGGGAAAGGGTATGGGTGATCGCGAGGATGTGATTGGTCCCATCCTCAAACCTTCGATACAGGGCGTCCGGGTTGTACTTGAAGTAGTGGTCGTAATATCGAAAACGGTTCGCGTTCCACAAGAGCGTGTAGGTCAGCTTCAACTCGGGAGTGAGTCGGTAGGCCAGCTTGCCCTGGAAGCTGGACTTTTGGTAGGGATTCATGGGCACGATCTTGCCATCCGCAAGCAACCCTTGCGGCGTGAACCAGCGCAAACCGTAGAGATAGCCGTCCGAGCTGTAGCGACGGAAATTGACGAAGAACGTCCCCTTCGTCTTGGCCCGCGGCAAGGGACCGCTGAGGCTCACTTGGAGGTCGTAGATCGGATTCAAGTCTTCGAGCGGATTGATCCGCTCTAAGCTGTCGGGATTGGGGGAATACAGGGCTTCCCGCGCGCGGCGCTTCGGCTTGAGGACAAAGTAGGTCTTGTCGTCAAAGGAGAGATAGTCTCCGGCGTAGGCTTGGACCTGGCCGGTGAATTTCGACGAGCCTTCCTTGGTGACGATGTTCACGATCCCCGAAAGGGCCTGCCCGTACTCGGCGTTGAAGGTCCCGGAGATGACTTGCAATTCCTGGATCGCCGCGTTTTCCACGTCGATGCCCATCTGCCCGTTGTAGACATCGGTGGCGGCGATCCCGTCCACCCAGTAGGCCACCTCGCCGGATCTTCCCCCGCGGATGTGGAGACCACCGTAGGCATCGCGGACCAGTCCGGCCTGCAGTTCCAGGACGTCGGTCATTTCCTCCACGGGCAGCACCCGGATCTCGTCCGCCTGAACGGAGGCCAGGGAAGAGGTGCGGTCCATCTGCACCACCGGGCGTTCCGCCACCACGGTCACTTCTTTTCCGAGCTCCAGGACTGTGGGCTCCAGCTGGAAATGGACGGTGGCGGTCATGTCGGCGCTGACCCGCACGTTTTCCACCCGCCGGACCCGGTAGCCGATCATCTGAGCGGAGACTACATACGTTCCCGGCGGGACGCTCAAGATGACGTAGTATCCATCCACATCGGTCGCAGCCCCCATCGTAGTTCCCTCAATAACCACGTTGACGCCCGGCAGAGCTTCCCCGGTCTGGGCATCGGTCACTCTCCCGGCGATCTTGCCGGTCGTGCCAGCCCACGCCCCTCCTCCGAGCAGCAGGAGCCCTGCCGCTAGCGCCATGATGGCCGGATGATGGCGTCTCATGTTGCTCTCCCGTCCCGTTTGCAGCCCACACCTCCGGGCGATGGCTATCCCTTCCTGCCATCCCCTCCGCACGTAGATCGGATGATCAAGCGGGTGCCCAAGGTCTCGTGCCAGAGATCTTGGACCCCGTTCTCCAGCTTCTCGGTGAGTCGCTTCACAGCCCGCTGCCCCATTTCGAACATGGGTTGCCGGACGGTGCTCAGGCCGATGAGCTCCGAGGGCTGGATGTCATCGAAAGCGACCAAGGCAAGATCATCGGGGATGCGGACACCCTTTTCCCGCGCGGCGCGGAGCACACCGTACGCCTGAACATCGCTGGCCACGAACAGGGCCTCCGGGAGGTCGTCGAGGGCGAGCAGGCTCAACATGGCGCGATACCCGGCTGGAGCATTGAACCCGTCTTGGCCGTCCATGTCGTCGCATTCAATCATCCATTCTGGCCTCGGCGAAAGCCCGAAATCGCTGAGCGCCTTGAGGAATCCCTGCCGCCGCTCCCGCGCCGGGAAACTCCGCAACTTGCCATTGATCATGCCGAGTCGGCGATACCCGAGCTCGACGAGATAGCGCGTCGCCTGGTAAGCTCCCTGCTGATTCTCCACGTGGATGGAATCCACCTCAGGATGGTACGAATCGACCAGGACCACCGGGAGCTGCCGAGAGCGGACCTTCCGTGCGGCGCGATTCGAGAGGGGCATGGAGATGTAGAGGAGGCCGTCCACCCGGCGTTCGCGGAGAACGCGTTCCAAGAGCTCCTCCCCGCGGGTCACGTCGTCCGCCGAATAAAGGATGAGATCGTACTTCGACCGGCTGATCTCGTGCTGGATGCCTTTCAGGAGTTCCAAGTAGAAGTAGTTGGTCAGGAAGGGGACGATGGCCCCAATGGCCCCTGTGCGTTTCTTGGCAAGTCCTCGGGCAAGGGCATGGGGCTGATAGCCCATCTCGCGCGCCACGCGCAACACTTTTTCTTTGGTCTCGGGGCTGATGTTGGGGCTATCGTTGAGGGCCCGGCTGACGGTGCCGATTCCCACGCCAGCTTTCCTGGCCACATCGTAGATGGTAGGCATGGACCCTCGCTCCCAAACGCTCGATTCCGCCAAGCCTTCTCCGAGGGTCTCTCATGGAAGCCCTTCCAAGGAAGCGCTTCCATATTACAATCCCCGATCAATTTTGTCAAGGGATTTTTCCATCCCGCTACGCCGCGAGCAAGCGACGGCATTGGCCCCATGTTTGCACCGAAACTCAGCGTCATCCAGCGCCTCCCACAGGTGCGGAGCGCGCCGAAACCGGCGCCGAGGCGCGAAATCAATACCGTGTTCCAGCCCGATACACGGGCGGGGACGCCGAGCCAGGCTCTGGCCAACAAGTCCACCAGCTCCGATGCCGGTACTGGACACAACAAGGGCCAATCGAAGGGAGTAACGGCGGCATGCGCATCGCCATCATGGGAATCCGCGGCATCCCTGCCAACTACGGCGGCTTCGAAACCTTCGCCGAGGAGCTGGCGCCGCGACTGGTGCAACGCGGCCACGAAGTCACCGTCTACGGCCGATCGAACAACATCCGCTACCGGGAACCCTACTACAAAGGGGTACGGCTCCTCATCCTCCCCACCATTCCGAACAAGTATTTCGACACCGTGGCACACACGTTCATTTCCGCCCTACACGGCCTTTGGCGGAAGTACGATGTGGTCCTCATCTGCAACAGCGTGAACACCATCTTCTGCCCAATTCTCCAGCTTTCAGGCAAGAAAGTGGCCGTGAATGTGGATGGTCTGGAGTGGAAGCGTCGCAAGTGGAATGCGTTAGGTCGCGCCTTTTACAGACTCTCGGAAATGCTGGCGGTCGTGCTTCCCGATGAGATCGTTACCGATGCTCGGGAAATCCAAAAGTATTACCTGCAGAGGTTCGGCAAGAGCTCGACGTTCATCCCCTACGGGGCGCCGGACGGCCCGGTGGCCACAAGGGAGATTCTGGACCGACTGGGCCTCAAAGGCCGTGACTACGTCCTGTACGTGAGTCGCCTCGAACCGGAAAACAACGCTTTGGAAGTCGTCCGCGCCTTCGAGCAGGTGCGTACCTCCCTTCGGCTCGTCGTCGTAGGGGATGCCCCTTACGCCACTGACTACATCCGCAAACTGAAATCCACGAAGGACCCGCGCATCATCTTCACCGGCTACGTCTTCGGGCAGGGCTACCGCGAGCTGCAGTCCAACGCCTACGCGTACGTGCAGGCGACGGAGGTCGGAGGAACACATCCAGCTCTTCTCGAAGGGATGGGCTTCGGAAACTGCGTGTTGGCCAACGATGTGCCGGAGCACCGCGAGGTCCTCGGCGACGCGGGTATCTACTTCGAGGTCCACAAAGATGGCGATCTGGCCCGAAAGCTCCAGTGGGTGCTCGACAACCCGGAGATCGTCGAAACCTATCGGATGCGGGTGCGCCAGCGAGTCCGGGATCGGTATACTTGGGACCTGGTGGCCGACCGCTACGAGGCCCTCTTCAAGCGCATGATCCGTGAAGGTAAGGGAGTCTGAACCGATGTCCGGTAGCCGCTCCGACGTGCTCGTAGTCATCCCGGCATACAACGAGGAGAAGAACATCGGGCCCGTGCTGCGTTCCGTGCACGCGCTGGAAGATCCCCCCGATGTGGTTGTGGTCAATGACGGGTCCCTCGACCGCACCGAACAGGTCGCACGCGAGCATGGAGCGCGTGTGCTCAGTCTGCCGGTCAATTTGGGGATCGGCGGGGCCGTGCAGACGGGCTTCCGCTACGCGGTGGCGCATGGGTATCGCTATGCCGTGCAGCTGGACGGCGACGGCCAGCATGATCCGCGCGAGATCCGTCGATTGCTGGAGCCGGTGCGCTCCGGACAAGCCGATATCGTGATTGGATCCCGGTACGTACAGCGCACCGATTACAAAGCTCCGCTCGCGCGCAGGATTGGCATGGTCATCCTGGCAAAGTTCATCTCGGCCCTCGTGGGGCACCCGATCCACGATAGCACGTCGGGCTTCCGGGCCTACAACCGAGAGGCGTTCACCTTCTTGGCCCAGCACTATCCCACGGATTACCCTGAACCCGAAGCTATTGTGCTCCTGGCGAGGAACAGCTTTCGCATCCTGGAGATCCCGGTGCAAATGCACCCTCGCCTCAACGGAACGTCTTCCATCAATTCCTTCCGCTCGGTGTACTACATGGTCAAGGTCCTGCTCGCCGTGCTGGTCGAGTCGCTGCGCGATCGCCTTCGGCCCAAGGATGGAGATAGGTCATGAATTCGCGAATCCAGTTTTTCGCCGTAGCGGGCGCTCTGCTGGCCGTGGCCCTGATTTTCGAGCTCATCCGGAAACGCAAGCTCCTGGAGCAGTACTCGCTCCTGTGGTTCGCGGCGGCCATTGTGTTGGTGGTACTGGCCGTTTGGCGCGACCTCCTCGAGATCATCGCCCGCATCCTCGGCGTGTATTATGCCCCCTCGGCCCTTTTTCTGATCGCCCTGTTCTTCGGCGTCGTCTTGTTCCTCCACTTCACGCTCGTCATCTCCAAACTCACTCGTCACACCGCCCGCCTCGCCCAGGAAATCAGCCTTCTGCGCGCAGAAGTCGAGGAATTGCGAGGCTCCCGGATAACCCCACCCGACGGCGGACGCGAGAGCAACCCCGGGGGTGAACGCATGGGGCCGCCGAGCTCCTGATCCCCCGCTTTGCACCTCCCAAAACAAGTCGTCCCAGTCCGAAGAACATGGAACGCGACAGATAAGCAGCTCGGTGGCCACCTTGCCACAAGTTGCCGATGGCAGGATGCGCACGCGACGGTACCAACTGCGCTGACAGCTCAACCTGGGCGGAGGGTTTGGCTCCTGGGCAAGAACGAGAGGGGACTGATGATGGCATTCGGGCGCGACCGCCCTGCGGCTCCTTGCGGACGGTCTCGGTCGACCGCGCCTCAGCGGAACCCACCTTTTCGCGCGGGAAACTGGGGTGCCGTTGCCAACCTCGCTGCGGCACGGCTTGTTGCCCGAAGTAGCTCCGCCTCCTGACGCAGCTGCGGTCGCCGACGCAAGCAGAACGACGCTCTCGAGAGCAGATACGCCACCCTGCCGTTCATAGGGGCCTGCATGTCGAATGCCCCGCAGGCCGCTGCCCCGCCGTCGAGGCCTCCCCCAGTGCCAGTAGCTTCCGGAAGCCAAATCACCGCAAGAGTCGAGGCCATTGACGTTCTCGAAACTCGAACAAGGCTTGTCGGCTTGCCCGCCCCCGAGAGGACCAAATTCGCGGGAGGAGACCGCAGCCAGGCCCAGGACTGCCGACGAGCCGGCAAAGGCGGGTCAGCACTTTCGGGATTTCCTTTCTGCTCGCGAGCGCCCATTTCTTTGCTAATGGCTAGTGGCCATCTCAGCCACTGGGAACCCTGCTCCACCCGAAGAGGATAAAGCATTAGCAGCGGGAGACAATCGAATGACCCCGCCTGGTCCCGTGCAGGGTCAGGGTAACCAGTTGACGGCGATGAGCCCTCATCTGTGCCCGAGCGCAGGCACCGGCGGGATTGGTGCCGGCAGAACCCTTCCGGCAACTGCCCCCGCTCCCCGAATCGGAAGGCTCGTGCGGGTTGATCCGTGAGAAGACATGCAGAACCCGGCCGCCGTGTTGGGCAGGGTACAGCAGCCTTGGGCCGACCGGAAAAGCCGGGCCGGAGCGCCCGACTGGCAACAGGAGCGAGGGCAGTCGTCTCAGCGGTGGCACTCTCCAGATCCCAGGCCTGTGGGGCCACGAGTGATCTCATCCATAACAGGGGAGGGATTCCCGATGAATGTCTCGCGCAGCTGGGTTGTTACGGTGGTCAGTCTTGGGCTTCTCGCGTGGTGTCCCCCCATCTCCTGGCCACAAGAAAAACCGGAGCACCAGCATCTGGGCCGAGGTGATCTGGCGACAAGCCTGAAGATCTTCAACCTGTGGGGAGAACAGCCTGCGGCCAAGCAGGAGGTCGTAAGGGTCGCGTACAATTTCCTCTCGACCCGGCCGAGGGGAACCATCGCCGAGCTTGTGCAGCTACCCGAGTTCAGGAGAGCCTGTCAAGAAGCGGGCCTGACGCACTTGGGCGGGCCAATGTTGGGGTGCCTCGAGCCTGGAGGGGCACGCGTCTGGCTTCGGACCCTCGGCCCTGCTCAGGTGAGTGTCGAAGTTACCGTGAACGGAGAGGTTCGCAGGTTTGGCCCGGTTGAATCGACCCCTGGCACGGATTACACGGCGATCGTTCGCGTGCACGGTCTGCCGCCTGGAGGCGCCTTCCCATACCGCGTCTTGATCAACGGCGCACCGGCCAGGATCCCGGAGAACGCCTGTTTCCACACCCTCCCTGCGGATCCCTCGCACGTGCGGATCGTGTTTGGCAGCTGCATGCACCGTTGGGGGTTGGGCAACTCGCGGCTGTTGACCCAGATTCGCAACCGGCAACCCGCGGCGATCCTGCTCATTGGCGATACGGCGGCGCAGGACCGGGACAACCACCTGGGACTGCATCGGCTGGATTACCTCGTTCGCGATCTCATCCCAGCCTGGCAGGAGCTGGTGGCCGAGATCCCGGTTTACGTGACGTGGGACGATCACGACTACTTCAATAACGACAAATGGGGCGTTCCGGAAGGCTTTACCGAGGAGGATCGGCGAGGCGTCTGGCAGGTTTTCACCCAGTGCTGGAACAATCCCAGCTACGGGTTCGGCCCCGATGGCGGCGGCGTGTTCATGAGGACCCGAATAGGCCCGTGCGATGTCATCATGTTGGACAATCGCTACTTCCGTCAGAAAGGCAATTTCTTGGGCGTGCGCCAGATGCTGTGGCTAAAGCAGCAGCTCCGCGAGGCAAAGGGGCCTTTCATCATCCTTTCGTGCGGCACGATGTGGAGTGATTACGTATCAGCCGGGAAAGATTCCTGGGGTGTCTTTGACCCCGAAGGCCGAGAGGAGCTCTTCCGCTTCATTGAGGAAAACCGCATCGCCGGGGTCTTGTTGATTTCCGGCGACCGGCATGGAGCTCGTGGATTCACCATTCCGCGGGGCAAGGGCTTCCAGTTCTACGAGTTCGAAGGGGCCAGCCTCGGAGGACGAAGCGGACCGCCCGTAACCCAGCCGGATTGGGTCACACAGTTGTACGGAATCTCCGGCCAGTACGCGTTCAGCGAGTTTGAATTCGACACGAACAAACCCGATCCGGAAGTGACATTCCGTCTGTTCGGCGAGGACGGCAAGGTTCTCTTCGAGAAGACTCTTCGCCGGAGTGAGCTGACACCTCCTTAGACACCCCTTGCAAAGGCTTTTCCCGGAAGGGTTGCGCCGGGATTTCTGTTCGCCGGACGGGCTCGGGGTGAGCGTCCACCCTTTTGCCACGGCGCCCGGACAGGAGCACAAGAGGGCTTTAAGTTTTCCGTATCGTGCGAAAGGCCGCGCAGGAGAAGTTGGCGTGGTGCATTTGCCCCTCTGTCTGGGAGGGCGCGGTGTGGCGTCACGTTCCGCGCGGTCGTCGGCCGCACCCTGTGGAACCGCACCTTCCGGAGTCCCCTGGGCGAGCGGCATGGAAAGAGCAGGATTGCGCATAGGGATGTCGTCTTTTTCCGGTCTTCTACCTCGGCCCTTTCTCGAAGTGCAGATTCTCGGACGGAGCCCAGCGAAACCCGGGATACCCCCTGCACCCCAACGTTTCGGGGCCGGACTGCGGTGCTCGGCCGTCTCGTCGCAACGGGCTCCCCAATGCCATGATTCGCCAATCGTTTTGCGGAACGCGAACGCGGCGTCGAATTCGCCTTGGATGAAAGGGTCCACACGGGTCACAGAGCAGGCACTTCATTCCCACCGGAACGTTCGCGCCGCGATGGCGCCTCCCACCAGCAGACACCCCACCAGCACCGCGATTTCTGTCCAGTGCTGGCTCCACGGGTCGCCGAACCACAGCCCCTTTATCAGGCTCACGACGTAAGTCAACGGGATGTACGGGCTGATGACTTGCACTTTCGCGGGCAGCACCTCTAGCGGGATGGTAGCTGCAGAGAGGAACATCATCGGAAAAGCCAACACCATCCCCACGGTCTGTGCGGCACGGGCGGTGGGGGCCAGACCCGCGATCAGATACCCCAGCGCGAAAAACCCCGTCGTCCCCAGCAGGAAGCCCACCAGAACGCTCGCGACACTCCCCTCAAACCGGATGTGGAAGACGATCGCGCCGGTCAGGATCAGCAGCAGGACACCGATGACCGTCATGGAAAGATAGGAGGCGATGTCGCTCAGGATGTACGCCAGGGGATGGAGGGGGGTGGCCCGGAAGCGGCCGCAGGACGCCACTTTCTCGCGCCGCCGCCGCGCCGATCGGTAGCCCGATGAGCCCCACCGTGACAATGATGAGCCCGATGTAGGCGGGCACCGTGACATCCATCGTCCCCCGACCGCCGAAGAAGGGAGTGGGCTTGTTGCCGTAGATGGCTCCGAAGAGCAGGAGCATCAGCGGCGGGTAAATGACGGTGAAGAAGGTCGCGACAGGTTCCCGCAGGTAGAGTTTAGCTTGGACCAGAAGCAACTTCCAGAAACCGCGCATGTTTCCTCCTACTCTCGCAAAACCCGCCCCGTCAGGGCCAGGAAAACGTCTTCCATCGTCGGCTGTTCGGTGCGCAGGTCGCGGAAGCGCACGCCCATCCTCTCCAGCGCGCCGACGACCCCGCCGACCAGCCCCTCCCCCCGCCCGTAGACGACCGTCCGCTCCCCGATATGCTCCACGCGGGTCACGACGGGCATTCCCCGGAGAGGAGTATCGTCCCACTGCCCATCTGCCGTGAAGACGACCCGCTGCTCCGCTCCCAGGGAGCGGATGAGATTCTCCGGCGTGTCCAGAGCGACGATTTTCCCGTGGTCTACGATGGCCACCCGGTCGCAGAGCCGTTCCGCTTCTTCCATGAAGTGAGTGGTCAGGAAGACGGTCTTCCCCCGCTCCCGGATGTCCCGGACCAGGTCCCACATCGCCCGGCGGGCTTGCGGGTCCAGGCCGGTGGTGAGTTCGTCCAGAAAGACCAGTTCCGGGTCGTTGATCAGCGCCAGGGCGATGAAGAGGCGCTGCTTCTGCCCGCCGGAGAGTTTCTCGAAGGCGGCGTTTCGCTTATCCGCCAGCCCCAGTTGCTCCAGCAGAGCCTTTCCGTCCACGCGGCGGGGATAGAAGGAACCGAAAAGGTCCAGCGCCTCCCAGACCTTGAGTCGCGGAGGAAGGGATGCCTCCTGCAACTGGACGCCGATACGGCGGCGAAGATCGTAGCCATCCCGCCGAGGGTCCAGCCCCAGCACCCGGACCGTCCCTCGGTCCGGGCGGCGCAGCCCCTCCACGCACTCAATGGTCGTGGTCTTCCCGGCGCCGTTGGGGCCGACCATGCCGAAAATCTCCCCCTCCTCCACGGTGAAGGAGACGCCATCCACGGCGCGCACCGCCCTGTAGAGTTTCTACAGGTCATTGACCTCGACCGCGATGCCCAATTTGGCCTCCTCTCCACGCTGTCCTCCGCAGCCACCCAATCGTCCCCCTTCCTTTCCAGACCGTGCGGTGACCTCGGGGATCGATCATTCGGTCAAAGCGTACGAGCGCCGAGAATTGCTGTATGGCGGCCACCACAAGTCGCCTGCTTCCTTCATGCGCCGACGTAGAATTGAAAAGTACAGCAACACCAGCGCCGAGTCGCCGTGTCACGAGAGGGCCTGCCCTTTGCCGGGTACGGGGAGTCCGACATAAGTGTCGCTCCCGGTCCAATCCCCCGGCCCGCCTCTGGCAGATTGGGCAAGAACACCGGCTCCTACCGGAGAGCAGCTACGAACCCTGTCGAGCCATTCGGGGCGCGAAACATGAGATGGTCCGGCCGCGGCACGGAGCCCGCCGCCGGACCTACCTCCCGGCACGGCGCTGCGAAAAAACGGCTTCAACCGCCTTGGCTACTTCGACCGCAGCTCGATCCGCGCTGGGGCAAGACCTTCCGAGGTCGCCGTGAGGATGATCTTGCCAGCTTTCTCGCTCGTCCGGATCACCACGAGGCACAGCCCGTTGAAGGCCTTCCGGAAGTTGGCCCGGAATGGCTCGTGACTGGTCTGCAATCCGTTGTCCACCCCAGCGATCTCGCCCTCCCCTTCCAGCTGGAAACGGACGAGATTGTCCGCCGTGGGAACCAAGTTCCCCTCGGCATCCTCGATGCGGACTGTGACGAAAGCCAAGTCCTTGCCGTCGGCCCGGAGACGGGTCCGATCCGGATCGAGGACCACCCGTGCCGGCGGTCCCGCGGTGCGAATCTCCCGCGTGAGGATGACCTTGCCCTGGCACCTGCCCACTGCTTTGAGCGTGCCAGGCGTGTAGGGCAGACGCCACATGAGGTGCAAACGATCCTCGGTCTTCCTCTGCACCCCCTGGGAAACGCCGTTCAGAAAGAGCTCCACCTCCTCGCAATTCGTGTATGCCCAGACATCGATCGTGTCGCCGGGCTGCCAATTCCAGTGGGGGAAAACGTGCAGCACGGGTTCTTTCGTCCACTCCGCCTGGTAGAAGTAGTAGGCGTCCTTCGGGAAGCCGGCCAGGTCGATGATCCCGAAGTAGCTACTCCGAGCGGGCCACCAGTACGGCGTCGGTTCCCCGAGATAATCGAAGCCCGACCAAATGAACATTCCCGATAGAAACGGGTGCTTGCGAATCACCTTCCACGTGGCCTCGTGGCCCGCTCCCCAAGGGGCATGGCAATTGTCGTAGGACGAGCAGGTGTAATCGGGGTTGCCGTAGGGCTTCGGCTTTTCGCCGCGGGTAGGCCAAACGCGGATCGAGTCGGAGGGCATGTCGTAATGACCCCGCGTGGCCAGAGCCGAGTTGGTCTCGGAGGCGATGAACTTCTGTCCCGGGAAGGTCTGCGGGAAGGACTCCCAGAGGAAGACGTGATAGTTGAACCCGATCAGATCCAGTGCTCCCGACCGGATGATGAAGTTGTGCGGCCTCGGGTCATTGCAGCCCGAGGTGATCGGCCGGGTTGGGTCGAGCCGCCGCACGATGGCCGCCAGCTCCCGCGCGAGGTCAATCCCGGTGGAGTCCCATTGTTCCACAATCTCATTCCCGATGCTCCAGATAATGACGCTGGGGTGATTACGATCGCGCAGCACCATGTCCTCCAGGTCGCGGCGGTGCCACTCGTCCCACCAAAGCGAGTAGCCGTAGGGCGTGTAAGGGGTCTTCGGCTTTTTCCACATGTCGAAGGCTTCGTCCATCACCAGGAAGCCCATGCGATCGCAAAGGTCCAAGAGCTCCGGCGCCGGCGGGTTGTGTGCGGTGCGGATGGCATTGGCCCCCATCCTCTTGAGGATCTCCAGCTGTCGTTCAATGGCCCGGGTATTCACCGCCGCGCCGAGGCAGCCCAGGTCGTGATGATTGCACACGCCCAGGATCTTCATCGGCTTCCCATTCAGGAAGAATCCCTTCTCGCTGTCGAAGTAGAAGGTCCGTATTCCGAACGGCGTCTGGTAATCGTCCCACACTCGGCCATCGGAAATCACCCACGACACCGCCGTGTACAGAGCGGGATGATCCACAGACCAAAGCTCTGGCCTCGGCACTCGTATCTCCTGGACGAACTCGCGTACGCTATCTTGCCCGACCACGGCCCGAGCGGTCGCTTTCCCAGCGGGCTTTCCGCGGGGATCCCGAATCTCGGTCTGGAGGATCACTGTCCTCTCCTTGCCCGAGCGATTGCGGACTTGCGTTCGGATGACGACCACGGCTTCCTCCTCTCGAACCTCGGGCGTCGTGATGTACGTGCCCCAGTGCTCCACGAAAATGGGATCCGTGACGACGAGCCATACATTCCGGTAGATTCCCGATCCCGTGTACCAACGGGAATCCGGTTGTAGCGAGTTATCGACGCGCACGGCGATGACGTTCTCCTCATCGCCGAATCTCAAGTGAGGCGTGAGCTCATAGCGGAAGGAGCTGTACCCGTAGGGTCGAATCCCGAGATAGTGCCCATTGATCCACACCTCGCTGTTGCGGTAGACGCCATCAAAGTCGATGAACACCCGCTTGCCCCGCCACGCCTTCGGCAGCCGAAAGGTCTTCCGGTACCAGCCGATCCCCCCGGGCAAAGCGCCGCCCGCCGGTGTGGCAGGATGATCCGGGCTGAACTCGCCCTCGATGCTCCAGTCGTGGGGGAGGCGCAGAACCCTCCAGTCGCGGTCATTGTACTCGGGATTCGAGGCTTCCCTCACGTCGCCGAGGTGGAATCGCCAGTTCTTCCCGAAATCCTCCCGGATCCGGACCCGCGTCTCGCGACCGAGGCCGGAATGGGCAAACACGCCCATCAGCAAGACACCGCAAAGGCACCGCACCAGCCACCGCATCGCGTTCCTCCTCCGCTGTTTGTCCCAGACAATCACAGTACAAGATCGAGAAAACTCGACGCCGATTCCCCCTTGGGTCGGGACCCGCGTACCCGGTCGAAGAACAAAATACTGGCATCGCGACGAGCGTTCAAGGGGAAATTGGAGGGATCTCGAAGGCGGTGAGAATCCCTCTTCAAAGAATGTATCTCACCCCCACCAGCGCGGCGTGACTCAAGTTCCGAAGCTCGATGACCGGGAAATCCACTCCCCGAAACTGCGGGATGTACACGGGATCCGTGTCGAGAGAAAGGTCTACGAAACCCATACTGTAACGGTACTTCGCACTGATCACAAATCGGCCCAAGTGAACCTCCAACCCCGTGCCGGAGATGAAACCGAAGTCAGTTTTCTCGACCTGGCTGAGGGGATGGGAAGCTGTCCCGCTTTGCTCGTTGCGAAAGGTATAGCGGTTCGCCAGCTCGAGAGCCAAGTATCCCCCGCCGTAACTGAAAAGCTTGAACCGCTCTCCGTCGATCCAGTAGGTGCGGAGCAGGAGGGGAAATTCGAGATACCGGAACTTGTAGATCAGCTCCATTTCTCCGAAGGGAAAGCCGGCCGCTTCCACGGTATGCAGAGCCCCCTTTTCAGCGTAGGACAAGCCGGTCTCCCCAGAGAGCCAGCGGCTCCAGCGCCACACTCCGCCCACTTCAACAAGGAGCCCTTCCCGCCAAGACGGCTCGACCCTTGTGCCGGGTGGTTTCTCGTGCGGACTCCAATGACTGGCCCAAATGGGTCCGGCCATGCATTCCAGAGAAAAGCGCTCGCTGGCCTGCGCCGCCCCCGTACCGAGAAGCAGGCCCAATGACATCACAAGACCCACCACACGTACCACGACGCACCTCTCTTTCCTTTCGACTCAATTCGATCCTCAATCCCCGCGGCGTGCTTCCTTCCTCTCGCAAGATGCCCGAGACCGGAACTCCGCTCCGTGCCCAAGTCGCCCAATCTCTCGCTGTTCAATGGAGAGCTCTCGCCAGCGCATTCGATGCTCAGCCCGATCTGCTCGCCAGCAACCTGAAAGCGGGCGAAAACCCGATCCGGCACTGCCCTGCGATCCAGCTCCGGCGTCTCCCCATCCCACGTAGGCTGGTTTCCTAGCCCCTCGCCCGGATCGGCTACAAATCCCGGGATCTCCACCCGACCATCACCGCCGCGACAGGGGAGACCTCCTGCGGGGGCATTCGCCTTCATCCTTTGTGCCGTGAACCTGGAGCTCTCTCAGAGCCTCGGGGTAGGGTGCGAAAAACGCTTGCCCCGCCATCCTGGCCTCTCCAAAGCGAAAGGCCCATCCCCGGAGGAGGGACAATGGCGCGCTCACAGGGAGCTGGCCCTCGCGGAAAAGCGCAATCATGCTCAAGAAGAGTTCCTGCTCCGCCTTTTCAAGGCTCCGCGAGAAGTAGCAGAATGCCTGCGTCAGCGCGTTCGCGACGCTGCGGAGCCTCGGAGGCCGAGCCAGCGCAGCGAGCACGAGCGCTTCGTACTCCGCCAGCCACTCCGCTCCACCGGAGGGATTCATTCGGGCTACTACGCGCTCCATGCGCCGGAAAACCCGCTGGTTGTAAGCCACAAACAACAGCTTATGCCGGGTGTGGAAATCCAGCAACGCACGGGCTTGGCCGGCAGCCTTCACCTCCGAGAATCTCGCCAGACAAAAGATGCGCGTCAAGAAATGCTCTCGGCGCCGGGGGTCGGCGAGTCGCATCTCATCTTCGGCGGGCAGCTGGCGGAAGCGCTCCAACACCGAGGCCCCAAACAGCCCCGGCCCCCTGCCCAACGGGACTTCGGAGTCCGGGCGGAGATAATGCTTCGCGTCCCTCAGCGCACAGGAAGGGGAACGGCTCTTGAGCAAGAAGCCGTGGATCTCGGGAAGGCTGCGGAGGAACTCGTTGGCCCAGTCCCTCATCCGCACCGTGAGATCGAGGCCGCTGCTCGGCTGGAAGAGTCGCAACCCGCTCCGGGTTCGGAGGACGCGAATCGGATCGCGCGGCACACCCAGGCCTATTGCCACCTCGGGACAAATCGGGATGAATTCCACAAATGGCTTCAGGCGCTCGACCAGGTCGCAGGCGACTATCGCCCCGTCGTACCGGCAATTCGCAAAGCCCAGGCACCGGCTCACGACAACTCGCGGCCGCGCTTCCAAGGGAACCCCTTCGAGCAACGCTATCGGTTGAGCCAAAAGATGGCCGCGTTCAGCACTGCGGCGAAGCTCACCCAAAGCAGGTAAGGGACAAGCAGCCAACCTGCAACCCGCTCAATCCGCGCGAAGGCGATCACTGCGGCCAGCAAGACGGCCCAAAGGGCGACGATCCCAATCAATCCCAGAAGCGGCGACTGGAGCCGGAAAAACAAGAGAGACCAAAGTGCATTCAATAGTAGCTGGGCGACGAAGAGACCCAGCGCGGCGTTCCAGCCTACCTTTTGCCACACGAGGGCGGCTGCCACTCCCATCAGCACGTACAGCCCGGTCCAGACAGGGCCGAACAGCCATCCCGGCGGGGTGAAGGCCGGTTTCGCCAGACTGGGATACCACGATTTCACCCCGGCGCTCGTCCAGAGCGAGCCCAATCCACCCACAGCCAAGCACACAGCGACACAGACGAGAAGCTTGAATACCAGCGTCTTTGCGATGCCCACTTCTTTCCTCCCGTGTTTTTCGTTCCCAGCGGCGAAAAACGGAATCATCGCACGGGCCACCAATTTCGGCAACCGGCGCCAAAGCCCGATGACCACCTCTTGCCACGACCGACGTTCACCGCACGCCTAACCTGCTCTCCCATTCGCCCGCTGCCCTGAAAAGCACATACCCCGAGGTAGCCCTCGCGCTTCGGGCCCGGCTTCCCCGAGAGTTGCTCGACTTGCCGCTTCCGCCCGGCCGAGCAGCTTCCTTCGGGAGAAGGCCAGCAGGGAACGCCTCAATCCTCGCCACGGCACATGCGCGGCGCCCAGCCCCGTGCCTACGGCATGACAATGAGCTGGATGTCGAACGTCACCCGCCCCGAAGTTGGGACAGTAGCGTTGGGAGCCGAAGCGATCCCGGCTTGCACTCCGTAGAACCCGACGAAATCCCCGCTCCGCGGCGTCGTGAGAGGTGAGCTCACCACCCAGACGACGGCGTAGAGGTAGTACGTGCCAGCCGGAACCTCCGTGATCTGGTACGAAATGCGGGTTCCGCTTCCGCAGGTGCCGGTGATGACCTTCACAAATCCGTTCGCACTGTTGGTATCGTCGTCTATGACCACGGCGAAAGTCTTGCCGGGGGCCTCCGCCGGAAGCTGAAGCGTGCCCGCAACCGTGGCTCCCTCCGTCTTTTCCTTCTTTCCCGGCGAGGTGGGAGACTCCTTGCTGCAAGATAAAGCCCAACAGCACCCGAGCGCCGCCACTGCCAGGACGATTGCCCTTCGTGCTCTCATCTGCCCTCCTCGACATGGTTCACGGGCTTTCCCCGTTCTTGAAGGTCGAAGTCCTGCCCGCTTCGTACCGAGCGCCCTAACCGGCGTGCCAGTCGAGCTCGGGCGCATCTCGGTCCCTCAGAAAGTCCGTGTCCGCGCCTTGCCTCTACCGGCGGTCTACATCTCCCAGATCAACCGGGCTGAACCGCATGAGCCGCTACGATCCGCCCAATTCCCTCGAATCTGAGACCAGAAAACACAGGGAACGACTTCGTTCTTCCCGCGAACTCTTGCCGCCTGCCATGGCGTAACCTCCCCCGAATCTAACACAAAGGCACTCGCCGACATCGGCCTCTCGGGGTCATTACCTGTCCGCCAGGATTCAGTGGTGGCCGGGCGTGATCGGCAAGGACGGTTGCCCCCTGAGGCAATTTCCCAATCTCGCGGCCGACCGAAATCGCAGGCCGGAAGGGAGAAGAGAAAATTGGCGACCCCTCACGCGGCGGGACGTCCATCTCGGCGGTCCGGAACGCAAGTGAGGCTCCTTGGGCACCCGCCGTGGGGCTCCATCCCCCTCAGGAAGGCTTCCCCCTCTCCAGCTTTTCCGAGCTCGAAGAGCTGGTCCTTCCCCGGCTCCCGCAAAGGCTTATATCCCTCCTTCCTCCCCCGAACTTACCATTGTTCCTCCCCGCGACCCGTGGGATCAGCCTCCGTCCGCGAGAGGAGGCTCGCCCGGATGGGCTTGGAGGCCTCGACGGATCAAGCGAGCACGACCTTGGCGAGCTGGATCTTGTCCAGACGCCACTCGCCGAGCCCCAGTTTTCCGGCCAATTCGATGTGGACCGCGTCCGGCGCCACAGAATCCAGCTTCTCTGCGGCGCGCAGGCGGTCAATGGTATCCAGCACAAGCCGGTCGACCGCTACGGGATCCGTGCTGACCCAAATGGCGTTCAGGGGACGCATGTACTCCAGAGTCCAGCGCGGACCCTGTTCGATCACCACCCAGAGGGCATCTACGACGATGAGGCGCGTCTTTTCCCGCACGGGGGGAAGCGCATTGATCTCCGGGATCCCCGGCTGGGAACAGTTGTTACCGTGAAAATCGCTCGGGTTCTGGATGGAGCCGTAGTGGTTTTTGAGCGCACCCGTTACTCCGCTCATCCTGTGGGTCTTCACCAGGGGCATGTTGATCAATGCCGTGATCTGCTCCGTCAAGATCCGGCTGAAGCGGGTTTTCCGGTCGCCCACCGGGAATTCCTGAGAATCGTATCCCAAGGTATCCTGCGTGCCGTAGCAGCGCAGGCCCTCACCGTCCACATTGATCGTGTAGCCGGCACTCCGCAAATCCCCATTGTGCCGATCCCAAACGACGACGCGTTCGGGTTTGCCAACGATCTTCGTCAGCCTGCTCGCCAAAACCTCGGCCGTCGCCGCAAAGTGCGAGGTGTAGGTGGTCCCTGCCACGCCGCGAAGACCGAGGGTATTCACCTTCAGACCGACGACGTCGTCCGGCGAGACGAAGCGGGAGAGGGCTGCGATCGGGTCTTTCTCCCCGGTCAATTCACAGAGAGCCCTGTCGAGCATTGCTCCGAGGATCTCCCGATTGACCGCCCCATTCTCGTCCATGACCCCCTTGTGCTGCACCCACACGACCTTTCCTTTGCCCGCCGCTGAGGCTCTGCCAGCCAAGGCCCCGATGGACAACCGGCCCGCCAGCGACGAACCCAACCCAGCCGCAGCGGAAACTTTCAGAAAGTCGCGACGTGACCAGGTCGTCTCTCCCATGCTCCCCTCCGAAGCGCGCTCATCCGTCCCCGAAAACTCACTCCCGCGTAAAGTCAACTGCCAAAGCTTACGTGATGGGGCGCAGCGCCCAAAGTCATTTTTTGTCACCTACCGGGAGCAAACTCGTACCGAGCCGCGCGAGCTTTTACGGTCCAAGGGCAACTCCCGCGCTTCTTCGCCCGCTTGCACCCATGTCCGAACCGGGATCCGGGCCTTTCCCATCCGTCCGGAGCCCCGGCGCCTCACCCGATCCCTCGCATGCCTGCGAAAGACGGGGAAGGCTCTGTTGAGAACCGGCCGATTTCGTTCGGCGGACGCAGCCTCGGCGCCGCCGCGCCGTCTCGCTCCGCGGAGGAGTCCGTCGCTGCCGCTGGCTAGCGTGCCATGCGAAGTCTCGCCAGCTCCGACAGCTCGCCCATGCCCTTCGCGTACGGCCTCAGGGTGAAGCCGAAGCGCACGGGCTCCGGCCGTACGTAGTACCGCTCCAAGACCATTGGCCCGCAGCTTCCGTTCCCGAGACCGAGGACGCGCGCATCCAGGCACAGGATCACATTGGCGCGCGGCACGAGCTCGTGGATGTGGTTGGCCTTGTCCAGATCCACCGCCGTGTAGTGCAAGGCGCTGAAGGACAGAATCTCGTCGGCCGTAACCAACAGTCCGTCCCCGTCCTTGTCGAGGAGAGCCAACCAGCGCACGTCTTCGTGATTCCCGGTTTCCTGGGGCCGTACGTACAGGAAACATTGGTCCGCGACGGTGCTTCGCCACAGACCCACGGGATAGCCCGATTTCCGATCCGGATAGTTCTCCTGGGGCCCTCGTCCGTACCAAATCAAATCCTCATGCCCCCGCATCACCGTCATGCGAACGCCGAGCTTCGGCAGGATCGGCAGCTCACCGTACGGCCGAATGTCGTTTGCCACGTGAATCCAGCCGTTCCCGCACACGGTGTAGACGCAACGGTGAGTGAAACCCGTCGCCTCAGCTCCGTGGTATTGGATCTCCGTGAGCACCTGCACCTGCGAATCGGAGATCGGCTTCACCTCGAAGCTCCGAAGCTCTGGGCGGAGCTTGTCCAGTCCCACCTTGTACCAGTCGGCGGCCAGTCGCTCCTCGTTGTCCGTGAATGCGCGGAAGACATCGAGCGCCGGACCGCGCACTCCGTCCTCTTCGTCGCGCACCACAGGCTTCCCGTTGTAGACAAGAGAGGTCATCATGCCGGAAAGCCGATCGAACACCACCTCGAAAGTCCCGCCACGGATGGTCAGCACCTTTTCGCTCTCCGTGACCTGAAGCTTCGCTGTCGGATCGGGGACTACCAGCGGAGGGCTAGCCACCCGGTAGGGAATCCGGAATTGCTCCCAGGCGATCTCGTGACCCGCCTCGGCCCAGAGCGTCTTCTGGCGGAGGTGCAGCGACACTCGCAGCCAGTATTCCGCTCCGGGCTTGAGCTGCGGCTGCGCCACGGGAAGATGCACAACGCCCCATCCCCGAGGCTCTACCCCCGGAGCCGGAAGAGAACCACTCTGGACCTCCACACCATCCTCGAGCAATCTCCATTGCAGATCAAACAGGCCCAGGTTGGTGAAGAAGAAGCCGTTCCGCAGCCTCAGGATGCCCTTGAAGAGATCCACTGGCTCGAACTTCACATTCTGATAGACCTTCTTGACCTCCCAGAGCTCCGGCTGGACTGTGCGGTCCGGCGAGACCAATCCATTGATGCAGAAATTGTCGTCGTTCGGCTGATCGCCGTAGTCGCCCCCGTAGGCCCAGAATTCCTTCCCCTCGGGACTTTTTTTGCGCAGGCCCTGATCGACCCAATCCCAGATGCATCCTCCCTGCAGGACGTCGTACGCTTCGATGATCTCCCAGTATTCCGGCAGATTGCCCACGGCATTGCCCATGGCATGGGCGTATTCGCACATGATCAGTGGGCGATCCGGATTGGACTCTGCGTACCGGATGAGATTATCCAGAGGCGGGTACATCCAGGACACGATATCGATGTGCTGGCGATCGAGCGCACGCTCGTAGTGCACCGGTCGGCTCGGGTCGCGACGATGGATCCAGTCGCTGGCGGCCTCAAACGCCACGCCATCCCCCGCCTCGTTGCCCATGGACCAAATGAGGACGCAGGGATGATTCTTGTCCCGCTCCACCATCCGGATGATGCGTTCCAAATGTGCTTTCACCCACTCCGGGCGATTGGCCAAGGTCTGGTCTGGCGCGTAGCCCATCCCGTGGGACTCGACATTGGCCTCGTCAATCACATACAGCCCGTACTCGTTGCATAGGTCGTACCAATGCGGATCATCAGGGTAGTGGCAGGTCCGCACCGTGTTGATGTTGAACTGCTTCATGAGCTTGATGTCCTGGATCATTGACTCCACGGTCACGTAATGACCGGTGTCGGGATCGTGCTCATGGCGATTGACCCCCTTGATCAGAATCGGCTTGCCATTCACCAGTAGGTGCCGGTTCCGCACCTCCACCTTCCGAAAGCCCACACGAGCCGATTCGTACTCCAGCGTCCGTCCCGAACCATCCTTGAGTGCCAGGACCACGGTGTACAGGTTGGGGGTCTCCGCTGTCCACTTCAGCGGGTTGCGGACCGGAATGCGCATCCGCAGCGCACTCTCCGAGCCCGGGTACAGCAAGCTGGTGCCATTCTTGGCAACGGGTTGCGTGCCTACCGGCGCGCCGCTCGGATCGAAGAGATTTACTTCGACCTCCACCTTCGGAGCCTCTTTCCCGCCGTAATTTCGCACCCAAACGGTGACGAGGAGCTCAGCGTCCGCGTATTGCTCGTCCAGCTCGGGACGAAGCTCAAAGTCCCGCATATGCACTTCAGGAGCGGCGAAGAGGTAGACGTTCCGGAAGATCCCACTCATGCGCCAAAAATCCTGGTCTTCGAGGTAGGAGCCGTCGCTCCAGCGGTACACTTCGACCGCCAGCGTATTCTCCCCCTCACGCAGGAAACTCGTGATGTTGAACTCCGCAGGGGTGCGGCTATCCTCGCTGTAGCCCACAAACTGCCCATTGACCCAAACGTAGAATGCAGACTCAACCCCGTCGAAATGGAGGAAAACCTGCCGACCCTTCCACTCCGAAGGCAACCGGAAGGTACGTCGATAAGAACCGACCGGATTGTACGAGTGATCGATGTAGGGCGGATTCTTTGGGAAGGGGTAGCGGATATTGGTGTAGATCGGCTTGTCGTAGCCGAGCATCTGCCAGTTGCTCGGAACCGGGATCTCCGGCCATCGGCTCACGTCGTATTCCGGCTTGTAGAAATCCGCCGGCCTCTCCTCCGGCCGCGGGGCCCAATGGAATTTCCACTTGCCATTGAGGGACAGATAATAGCGCGATGCCTCGCGCACGCAGGCCTTCGCTTGCTCGAAATCGCCGTACGGCATTAGAGTAGCGTGCGGCGGCTCCGTGCTGATGGCGACGATCTGTGGATCCTCCCACTCCGTCCCAAGCGGAGACACGCCGCGATCCTGCGCATAGCCCAATCCCAGGGACACGAGAGCCCCGAAGATCACCCAATGAACCGAGCGCCGCATGGGAAAACCTCCCGTTGCCTTACGTGTCAGGTATCCTTCGGAGAGTCCGGATCTACTCGCGAAGCTCGTTCTGCGCTCGCACTTCGCTCACCACCGGCGGGATGTTGTACACCATGAGCTCGGAGAGCACCGGACACGCGCGAGCGCTCAAGATCCTCACGCGCAGCTGTCTAACTTCCACCGGCTGAAACCGAAGCAGTCGCTTGTAGCCGATCGTCGTGCCCTCCGCAAGCCGGATCCAATCCCCCAGCAGTCTGCCGTCGACTGCGAAGGACCGCACTCGCTGCCCAAACTGGATCGCCTCCTGTAGGCCGACGCAGTTCGCCTGCACAGGCTCCGCAAAGGTGAGGACGATCTCGGCCTGCTCGTCCGCATCGTTGGGGGCCCAGTAGGTGTCGGAGTTGCCATCCACCAGTTTCTCCGCCGAGTAGCGGACATCTCCCCCGCGTATCTTGGACGCTTCCACCTTGGCCCGTGCCGCTAGATTCTGGCGGAAGGCTTCCCGCAGGTAGTCCCCGAATTCGCGCAACCGCTGCGCATCGATCTCGTGGATCCGACCCCGACGATCCGGGGGCACGTTCAGCAGCAAATTGGCGCCTCGCCCCACGGAAGCGAAATAGATTTCCACCAGCTGTTCCACACTCTTGACGCGATCGTCCTCTGAGGCATGGTAGAACCAGCCCGGGCGAATGGACACATCGGCCTCCGCCGGGACGTACATGTCGCCATCTGGGTGACCCTGCGTCAATTCGCCGTAGTTCGGGTAACCGGGGAACACCTCCCCTTTTCGCAGGAAGGCCCAATTGGTCTCGCCTGCGAACCCCTGCTCGTTGCCCACCCAGCGCACGTCCGGGCCGCCGTCGCTGAAGATCACAGCATTGGGCTGAAGCTCCCGGACGAGACCCCAGTAGCTATCCCAGTCGTACACCTGCCGCCTGCCATTGGGTCCCTCGCCGCAGGCTCCGTCGAACCAGACCTCGAAGATCTCGCCGTACTGGGTCAGAAGCTCCCGCAGTTGGCAGCGGTAGAACTCGTTGTACCGCGGCGAATCTCCGTACGAAGGCTCGTGCCGATCCCAGGGGGAGAGATACACCCCGAACTTCAAACCCGCTTCCCGGCAGGCCTCCGCGAGCTCGCGGACCACGTCGCCACGGCCCTGCCGCCAGGGGCTATGCTTCACAGAATGGTCCGTGTAACTGGAGGGCCAGAGGCAGAACCCATCGTGATGTTTGGCCGTGAGAATCACCCCTTTGAAACCGGCCTCTCGCAGCACGGCGACCCACTGCCGGCAGTCCAGGTCCGCTGGATCGAAGAGGGACGGGTCCTCCATACCGGTCCCCCATTCCCAATCGGTGAACGTGTTCATCCCGAAGTGGATGAAAGCGTTTATCTCCATTCGATGCCACTGGAGCTGGCGATCGGAAGGGACCGGCGGAAGCGGCTTGGGGGGATCCGCACGGTGAGGCAGACATCCCACGGCGGAGAACCACAGTGTGAGGGCCAAAGCACGCCAGCTCACACGGACCTTCGGGCAAATGCCCAACTGGCGCGACCCGGTGGGGCGGAATTCGCCATCTACCACCTCAACCTCCGGGATGCGGGAGTTCAAGTTCAAGCCCACCCACGGGTCCACCGCGACGCTTCCCGACGGGCAGGCGGCGGAGAAGAGATCCGCAGCGGGTATACCCCGCCGCGACGGCGAACGCGGGCCTGGGACGCCATGCTCCGCTCCAAGGCCAAAGGGCCCGGGTGCGTGATTCCCGCTCTTCGGGCGAGAAATTAGGCCGTACCAGCCGTTCGCGCAAGGGGAATGTGTCCGGCACTCGAATCGGAGGCTCTTCGGCGAGTCACGGGAAAACCAGCGGCGAAGGCAGGGCTCCGTCATTCCTCGGGCCAGAGGACGGAGCGCAGGATCTGCACGTACCGCCGGACCCCCAGCGCTTCGGCCGCACTGTCCACCACCCGACCTCCGTCCTGGGACATGCGGCCGATCTGCGGAGCCTGATCTAGCTCGGCCACGATGGCCCGACACAGTCGGAGCGCCGTCTCGGACAGCCGCGGGCACACGGCTTCGCCGTACTCCAGCTCCCGAACCTCGGTGGGCAGATCCTCCGGCTCAACTTCCGCCACCCAGCCTTCCTCGTAGGAGTCCCCTCGTACCAGCGCTGGATTGGCGAGGACCTCCGGGTTCGTCCGAACGACCCGGGACGAGAGGGGCGAGCGCACCGGGACCATTTCCCCCGCGACAATGAGCCATGCAAGGGGCTGGCCCGTCTTCACCCGGTGGCCTGCCTCGGCGGGCACGACCACGTCGATTTGCGGCAGAGCGGAGGCCAGCAAGTCATCGATCCCAACACGGCAGAGGTTCATCCTGTGGACTCGCAGCCACGTGTGGTGTGGGCCATAGTAAAGCGTCTTTCTCACCCGGAGTCGCGCGAAGGGGTCCAGTAGGCGGAGCTTCGCTTCGTCATCGCCACAAAGGCGCCGCAGTTCGCGGGAAAGGTCCACGCAGACTCGAAGCTTCTCCCCCGATCTGAGGCCAAGGCTCTCCGCACGGCTCGCCTGACGCACGGCCTGGAAAAGGGGACAGTTTTCACAGTCGTAGTCCCGGTCACAAAGCCGATAGGTTAGCACGCCGGCCGTCATCAGGACGCACTTGGCTTCCTCCGGCGGGAAAAGACTTGTGCCTTCGCGCTCCAAGGTCATGAGTACCTCTTGCTGCGATCAGGCATATGCAGGTTTCTCGCCGGCCAGGGCGGCTTCTTCTGCAGCCTCCTCCCGCGGGAAGATTGGGAAATTCCTAGCCACCCATTCGAACACTGCAAAACCGGTGGCCACAAGGGCCGCGGTGACCACGATCTCTTGCCACTTGGGGAAGTAGGCGCCGCCCCAGCCCTCCAGGGAGGTGATGCTCACATTCAACCGATTCATCACGAGGCCCACCACGGTGGACACAGCTCCCCAGAAGAGCCATGTCCGGTGCACGACGAACTTCGGCACGGAGTAGATGACGATGGGCACGACGCTCATGAGAAAGATCTCCGCCCAGAAAAGTCCCGCCTCTCGGGTGGGATGGAACGCGAAACTCAGCGTGCCACGGCCTGCCATGTCCAGGAAGCGCACCGTCAGGTAGATCACCTCCACCAGAATGACACCCCGAGCCAGGCCGGTGAGAACATCCAGTTCCAGCTCCTTCCGGAAGGCCCTGTGGCTCAGGAAAGATTCGAAAATGGTCATCGCCAGACCCACGCCCACGGCCGAGATGAAAAAGAGTAGCGGCAACAGGGGCGAGTACCAGAGGGGGTGCATCTTCTGCGGCACGATCAGATAGAGGGAGCCCAGGGAGGACTGGTGCAGGGTCGACAACAAAACGCCCGCCACCACCAAGACGATCGTCAAAGACCGCATGACCCGGAGAGGCCAGCGCCACCGGAATTTCTCGAACACCACCGGACTGAACTCGAGCGCCAGGACCGCGGTGTAGAGCATCACGCACCAGCCCACCTCGAACATGACCGAATGCGGGTTCCACATGATGATCGGATGCCAGATGTTCCACGGACGGCCGAGGTCGAAAAGAAGGGCCACGATCACCAGGAGATAGCCGAGGAAGGCGGTCAAGATGGTGGGCCGGACAATGGCATGGTACTTCTTTCCGGCATCGAAAATGTAAACCAATGCGGCCACGGTGAAGCCCCCCGCGGCCAATGCTACCCCGCAGAGGACGTCGAAACCGATCCACAGTCCCCACGGGAAGTCATCCCGAAGATTGGTGACGGCCCCCAGTCCCTTGGTGAAGCGAATCACCGCCACGTATGCCCCGAGGATCCAGAGAGCGAACAGGAGACCTCGCCAAAAGGTCAAACGCGGAAGTCTACTGCCGAGAGCGTTGAGCTTCATCCCTTCTCTCCCGTGTTGAGTCGTAGCGGTCGCGCTCTGCCGAGACAGGGCGATCCCGGCGCCCTATTCCTCCGAGTCCAGCTGCTCCGGCGGCAACTCCTCGATGAAATCCTCCTTCGCCTCCAGCTGGCTCTCCTTGGCCATCCTCTCCAGTTTGATCCGCCGGTTGATGATCCAGTAGACCCCGAAAAGGAACACGCCTCCGAAACCGACCAGATTCGGGATCTTCGAGAGGACGCGCCATGTGAGTTCGGGCAGCGGTTCTTGGACGCTCAGGTTCCGAGCCAGGAACGGGATCTTCTCGAATGGGACGTGCGAGATGTACAGGAGCGAAGTTCCGCCCACTTCCCGCACGCCGTAGATGTGCTGGACGTACTTGCCCGGCTCCTCGCGCAGCCGCCGCTGCGCCTCCGCGATCAAGTCCTCGCGCTCCCCAAAGAGGATAGCTCCTGTGGGGCAAGCTTCGGTACAGGCAGGCTGACCTCCTGCCACGATCCGATCATAGCACATGGTGCATTTGCGCACCGAGGGGACCGGGTTGTGCCACTCGTACGTCGGGATCTGGAAGGGACAAGCCTGGAGGCAGTACCGGCACCCCATGCACTTCTCGGCATGCCAAATGACCGGCCCCAGCTCCGTCTTTTCGAGCGCAGCTACGGGGCAGGCGGACACGCAGGTCGCATGCTCGCAATGCATGCACGCATGTCGATAGTAGACATCCCCCTCGAGGTTCTCCACGATCACGTAGTTGTCCGGGGAAAGTCGCCGCTGGCTCGTCGGCTTCAGTCCGTTCGCCGTCCGACATGCTTCCATGCAGGACTCGCAACCGATACAGAGGGAAATATCGACCAGGATGCCCTTGCTCATCGCCGCGGTCCTCCGAGGTTGGGTCGTCATCCGATCTCGTGGAGACTGAAGAAGCGGGCCTGGCACTCGTCCCAGGCGTGGTCATCCAACTGAGCCAGGATCCCCTCCACGGGAAGTCCGCCATCGGCCATGGTCACCCCGACCTGAGGATGCGTGGCCAAAGCTCGGGCGAGGAATTCCTTCAGCCTCTCCCCTTCCCGACGCAGCCACGCGACGGCTTTTTCCGCGACCACGAGTCCCGGGAGCACATCCCCCAAGTCCTCCGGCTCCAGATCCATCAACCAACCGCGGACGTAGGGATCGCTCTTTAGCGCGCTGGGATTGCTCAGAATCCCTTCGTTCACGCGCGTCACCTTTCCCGACACGGGGGACCTCAGCGCAAGCTTGCGCCGCCCCTGCTGAATCCACAGGATCGGCTGCCCCTTCTTGACGTAGGTACCCGGGTTTACCGACTCGACGGCGTCCAAGGGGCCGAGCAGCTTCTGGGCGAAATCATCCAGCCCCAACCGCGCCCGCCCGTCAGGAAAGACCCGCAGCCAAAGATGATTCGGTGCATGGAAGAGACCCTTGGCCAGCCGCACCGCAGGCAATCGTACCGCAGAGGTGGAAATTCCAGCGCGCGCCAAGCGCCGTTCTCGGCTCTTTTGCAGAGCCAGGTCAATCAGCAGGAACGCGACGATAGTCAATGCGACGAAGATGGCAACCATCCTTGCTCCTCCGATGTCGGCTGTTGCTTTTCAGGCCACAGGAAAGTACCGTTTCCGGAACTGTTCCCACTGTGCCTCGGACAGATACTTCGCGATGCCCTCCATCAGCTCGCCACCGTCCTGCAGAACGGCCCCAGCGAAGGGCGAATGGCTCCGCTGCAGGTCTTGGATGGCCAGTTCAACCCACTTTTTCGCAAGGTCCGAGGCAAAAAGGTTTGCCACACAGCACTGTTCGTCGCGGGGCCGGACCTTGAGGATCCACCCGCGTTCGTAGGGATCCTCGCGAAGGCGCTCCGGGTGACGCAGGATCTCCTCATTCACTTCGATCACCTCTCCATCCAGCGGGGCGGGTTGGTCCAGGGCCCGGCCATCGAAGCGCAAGGTCCACAGACGCCGGCCCTGTTCGACCCGCTCCCCCGGCGAAGGGAGATCGATGGCCCGCACATCGCCGACGATCCGGCGCGCGAAGGCATCCAGACCGACCAGGACCTCGCCCGCCCCCACAGGCTTGGCCCAAGTATGGCCCGGATGGTAGTAGCGATCCGCCGGCAGCACGATGGGGCCGATCCGGCTGACCGGTCGCGCGACAAGAGCCGGGCGCTTGCGGTAATCCAATGCCAACTTGATCCCGATGCCCACAAGGCAGAGTGCGCAAAACACCGCGAAGAGCATCGCATTCCTCCCTTACACTGGTCTTTCGCTTCACGTGGCTGCCCAGGGCATTCCAAGAATCGTACCAGCGGACAGCCGGCTGATGAAGCTATTGGAACCTTCGGAAACTGCAGGACTTGCGGAGGGTCAAAGCAGGGAACCACTCCAGAACAAGGAAAAGGCGCCGTTGAGTATTTCAACGCCGCTCCGCCCCGGCGCCGAAGAACTTGGGCTAGAGGTCGAAGAAATCAAAGAGTTCGGCGCGATGAGATGCTCAACGCCTGGATGTTGAGGTGCTCAACAGCAGGCTTCGAACGCCTGCCCTTTCGCCGGGAGATGCCGACTCTTCGTTCCCGGATGGGGCCCATTCGGGGAACCCGGAGAGCCCCGCGGCTTCCCCCGCTACGAGCTGGCTTTACGTAGGTGGATCCCCCCTAGCTTCTCGAGGCGCCGGGAGAGATGCCGTCGGCACTCGGCACAAAAATCGTCCCCCTTGTAATCGATCTCCTCCACGTAGGTGGAAACCCGCATCACGCAGAAGGGATCGTCGCAGTGGACCAGGCCGAAGGTATGGCCCAGCTCATGAATGGCCTCCTTCAGGAGGCGCGTCTGCAGGAGATGATTATCCGGAGGGATCCCGAAAAGCTCATTCTTCAGCCGAAAGCATGAGACAATCGCTGCCTTCCCTTCCAGCTGGGCCTCGCCAAAGACATAGGTCAGCACCGGGACGAAGAGGTCGAGGTCGGTGAGGCCAAGGATCTTGATCGCATCGGCTGGCGCCTCCTCGAGAAGCTGGGCCAATAGTTCCGTCGACCGAAATTGGTTCCGGAAGCGATCAAAGGCACGCGATGGGTCGATATTCAAGGGGAGAACGACGCTGGGGATCCCAAATCGCGCGGCAATCGTCTCCGCCAGGAATTGCAGATTCACCGTCAAGGGGCGGTGAATCGGGACGACGTAGATTCGCCCCGTCACGCAGGTCTCCGGAGTCCGTATTTGCGGATCTTGTTGTATAGGGTGACTCGGTCAATCTTCAGAATGGACGCGGCCCGGGTGATATTCCAGTCCGTCTTGAGCAGGATCTTTTCGATGTGTGAGCGCTCCACATCCTCCAAGGACTCGAGCTCATCCGCGGTCGGCCTCTCCCTCTGAGCAATTTGGAAGGGGAGATCCTCGGGGCGAATCACCGGGGGTCTCCCCACCACCATGGCGCGCTCGATGGCGTTCTCCAGTTCCCGAACGTTTCCCGGCCAGTCGTAGGCCATGAGCTTTTCCATGGCTTCGGGGCTGATTTCGGTGATGGGCTTGTTCATCGCGGCGGCGAATCGGCGCATGAAATGCCGCGCGAGCAGGGGGATATCCTCCCGTCGCTCGCGGAGGGGGGGAAGGTAGATGGTGAAGACGTTGATCCGGTAGTACAGGTCCTCGCGGAAGCGCCCTTCCCGCATCTCCTTCTCCAGATCCTTGTTGGTGGCGCAGATGAGGCGAAAATCGGAACGGATGACCTGATTGCCACCGACCCGAGTGAACTGCTTCGTCTCGATGACGCGCAGCAGATCGGCTTGCATCTTCGCCGGGATGTCGCCGATCTCATCGAGAAAGAGCGTGCCGCCGTCGGCCAGCTCCAGCTTGCCCTTCCGCCGGTACTGGGCTCCCGTGAAGGCGCCCCTCTCGTGCCCGAAGAGCTCGCTTTCCAGGAGCGTCTCTGGAAAGGCCCCGCAATTGACAGTGATGATGGGGAAATAGCGTCGGCGGCTGTGGCTGTGGATCGCCCGGGCGATCAGCTCCTTCCCGGTGCCGCTCTCTCCCCGGATCAGCACAGTGGAATCGGTCGCAGCAACCGTGCGCACCAGCTCGAAAACCTGCTTCATGGCCGGCGTCTGGCCAATGATCTCGTCCGCTCGGGACAGTTCTTCGATCTTCTGCCGAAGCTGGATGTTCTCCGCACGCAGCCGCTTTTGCTCCACTGCGTTCCGGATGAGATGCTCCAGATCATCCGGATCAATGGGCTTGGTGACGTAATCGAAGGCCCCTTGCTTCAGGGCCTGGACGGCGCTTTCCACCGATGCGTAGGCTGTGATCATGATGATCACGAGGCTGGGGTCGATCTCCCGCATCCGCCTCTGGAGTTCCAGGCCATCGATCCCCGGCAAGCGAATATCCAGCAGCACAATATCCCAGCTCGCCTCCTGCAACTTCCGGAGGGCTTCGTTGGCGTCGGCGGCCACATCCACTCGGTAGCCGTCCTCGCGGAACCACTTGTAGAGGGCATCCCGAACCGAGGCTTCATCATCTACGACAAGGATTCCCACCTGGCTCTTTTCCATGCCCGCTACCCTCATCCTTCCGTAGTTTCGGACACCGGCGCTGGTTGCCCGCTGGCGGCAGCTCCGTGGGGATTGACCGGCAGTTCAACGACGAAGGTCGTCCCCTCGCCCAGTTTCGTGTCCACCGAAATCTGACCTCGGTGTTTCTGGACGATCCCGTACACCACGGCCAGCCCCAGCCCGAGCCCCTGTCCGTTCGTCTTGGTGGTGAAGAAGGGTTCGAAGATGTGGGGCAGCACATCCTCCGGGATCCCCACGCCGGTGTCGCTGATCTCCACCCGAACCTTGCCATCCCCTGGCGTCGTTCGCACCCGCAGCACACCCCCGTCCGGCATGGCCTCCACCGCATTGATCAAGAGGGCGAGAAAAGCCTGCTTCAATTCGTCCGCGTTTCCGATGACCCGGCACTCCTGCGAGGAGAACTCCGTCTCCAGCTTCACCCCCACCAGCTCCAAATGATGACTCACGAGGACGAGAGAGCGGTTCAGGACCTCGTTGAGATCCACCTCCGCAAAGCCCTCCCGGCCTTCGCGCGCAAAGAGAAGGAGATTCTTCACAATGTTGCCGCAGCGTTTGGCTTCATTCTCCACAACCTCGAGGTCCCGGCTCATTTCGCTCTTCAGCGCGGGATCAATGTCGAGCCTGTCCAAACGACGCCTCAGATACTTGGCCAACCCGAGGATCCCCGACATGGGGTTATTGAGCTCGTGGGCGACGCTGGCGGCCATCTTGCCCAAGGAGGCCATTCGTTCCGCCTGGACGATCTGAGCCTGGGCCCGCTCGAGCTCGCGGGTTTTCTCCTGCACCCGCTCCTCGAGCTTCTGAGACCACTCCTTGAGCGCGTCCGTGGCCCGCTTCAAGTCCTGACTCATCTGATTGAAGGACTGGGCCAGGAGCTCGATTTCGCTCCCACCGCTGACGGGGATGACGTATCCCAGGTTCCCGGCAGCGATTTCGCGCGTGCCGCGAACCAGCCTCCGGATCGGAGCGTGCAGACTGACACTCACGATCACCCCGCCCATTAAGGCCGCCAGCAAGGCCACAAGCACTCCCGCCAGCAGGGCTCGTCTTGCGTGGCGGGCCAGGGTGGCATCGATCTGCGTCCGATCCAGCCTCAGGTCGAGGATGCCGAGCACTTGTTGATCTGGCGAATGGGCATGGCAGGAAGCGTTGTAGCAGGCCGGCTCGTTGTCGATCCCGAGCGTCATGCCCAGGATATGCCGACCCTCCTCAGTCCGGAAGGAACGAATCGCCATCCCGCGCTCGGGCACGCGCGCCTTCCCCGCCTCAGCATGACAATCCACACACGCTTCGGCCCGAAGATCCACCTGAGTGCCGAGCTCCTCGGGATCATGGGAGTACACCACAACCCCGCTTTTGTTGAAGATGCGAATGCCGTAGATGTCTGGGCCCTTGGCGACGTCGCGGACCATCTCCTGGATATCGTCTTTGCGGTTTTGCAGCATGGCGTGCCGCATGGACTGGATGAGGAGCATGGCGCCGCGGCCGGCGCAATTGCTCAGCGCGATGTCGAAGAAAGCTCTCTCTTGAACCTGGAGGAAGTAGATGTGAAGTCCCAGCACCCCCGCCGTAACCACGGCAATGGGCAGGAACACCCGGAAGCTCACCGATCGAAACAGGCTAGTCATTTGACTTCAGGCCTTCGCCTGGTGCGGAGCCCGCCCCCGCAGTCCGACTGTCTTGGGTAGGCCTTCGTACGCCGCACAAAATTACGCGCTTTCCATGTCGAAAGCAAAGGAATCGCACGGGGCTTGGGCGAGAAAAGCGGTCCCCTGCGCTGAGGCAATCCTCGGAGCGGCGGGCAGGCAAAAAGGGTTGCGGGTGCGGAAGGAGAAGCGTACATTTGCCAGCGACGACAGACGTTGGGAGTCCGTGGGTCTTTCGCAGGCAAGCTGTCAAAAGCGGCAAGGGAGGATCTCTTTATGCGGACTGCGAGGACACAGACTCCCTGAAGGGGCGAGGGGAGAGGAACCCTTGCATCTACTGGTTCGAACCCGGAAGGGGCAAGGAACGCGATCAATGACGTCGGAAGCTCCACGACCCGAATGAGCCCTTTCTCGCGCAGGTGAAGCGGAATGGTCACAGAGATCTTGTGGGCCGGCGTGCTCGCTCTCAGGGACTACATTGCCACTCATGTCCTCACTTGTCTCGTGCCCGCTTTCCTGCTGGCTGGTGGGCTGGTCAGCTTTGTGAACCGGGAGGCGATCCTCAACACATTGGGTGAAACGGCGAACAGACTTCGCGCCTTCTCGTTAGCGGGTGTCCTGAGCTTCTTCCTCGCCGCCTGCTCCTGCACCGTAATCCCGGTGGCCAGCGGTTTGTACTACGGAGGCGCAGGCATCGGTGTCGCTTTCATCATCCTGTGGGTCGCACCCGCCTCGAACCTGCTGGCGCTCTTCTACACGGGTAACATCCTGGGCACCGAAATGGTACTCGCCCGCGTAATTGGGGCCTTGGCCGTGGCACTGCTTGTCGGCTGGGTCATGACGCTCGCCTTCGCCAGCCGCTCAGTCCAGGCAGAAACACCCGGGTACCCTGCGAGGGACCCTGAGCCACATGCCGGCAGCTTCATCTCTCGGGGACACCTCTGGCTGCTCGTGCTCATCCTCCTCTCGCTCCTGCTGCCGAACTACGTCGTGCAAAGAGGGCCCTACTGGCAAAAGGTTGTAATTTGGCTACTTCTCACCGCCGTGGCGGCCCTTTACGCGGGGAAAAGGCTCTCTCGCGAAGAGATCCGTTCCTGGATGACGGAGGTGTGGTTCTTCGTCAGGATCATCTTCCCGCTCCTCTTGGTGGGTGTATTCTTGGTCGGGATCATCGGCAAAGTACTGCCGAGAGAATGGATCGAGCGCTGGCTCGGAGGTAATGGCCTCCGGGCATCCTTCCTCGCGACGCTCCTCGGGGCCGTGAGCTACTTCGCCACGCTCACCGAAGCGCCCTTCGTCGACACGCTGATCAAACTGGGCATGGGCAAAGGGCCGGCTCTTGCCCTCCTTCTGACCGGGCCGGGGATCAGCTTGCCCAACTGGCTGGCCGTGGCCCGCGTATTCGGCTTCAAGAAGGCCCTTGTGTACATACCCACCGTGATCGTACTGGGCACGCTGGTTGGCTTCCTGTTCGGCCAGTTCGTCGGGTAAAGCTTGCGAGTCGGGGAGGTGCAGAAATGCGGATTGAGGTTCTGGGACCGGGATGCCCTCGATGTCAGCAAACCCTTCGCAACGTCAAGACGGCGTGCGCGGAGCTGGGGATCCAGCCGGAGATTGAGGAAATACACGATGTCCGCCAGTTCATCAGGTACGGGGTCCGCATTACCCCCGCGGTGGCCTTGGACGGCAAAGTGGTGATCCAAGGCAAGATCCCAACGGTGGACGAGCTGAAACGGATTCTGACCAGCCCGAAACAAACCTGATCTCGACGTCCACCCACGCATTAGGCATTCGTGGATCGCTTCTGCGCAAGGAAAGATCAAGTGCCAGGCGGGGAAGCGATCCAAAGTCCCCGAGAGCCTCCTTGCGGGTCCGGCTTGCGAATGAAAGCAAGGCGGGCCAGCACAAAAGGGGGGTGCGTGCGCTGGGTCGCGCGCTTTCCTGGCCTTCCCCGAAGGCACTTCGTCGACGCCCTCGAAGGGACCGTTCCTGAGCATTCCTGACTCCGTTCAACCGGAACGGGTCGAGCTTTCCATTCGAACCGCAAGGCGGCGAGCGATGACTGCCGTGTTCCTGCGGCAAGTCATCGGAACGGCCGCGCTCGTCCGTCCATGCCCGCCGGCTGCGAGTCTGCCTTGGAGAAAGCCAACCCACCGGCAGCCCGCCGCGACGCGGGGGATCCCGCGCCGTGGCTCCTCCCATCGCTGCACTGGAGTGTGGGTTCGGTCGTAGCGGGAGCAAGGCGGACCGAAGCGGACCTCCCCCGCGTAGCCGGAACAAGACCGGAGAACCAGCAAGGACGCGATGTCAGTCGGATCCGCCGCTCCGCATCCCGGAGGATCTGCCATGGCATGGTCAGCTTTCGCATCGACGGGCCTCCCATCGTCGTCGTGACTGAGCGGGAACTTCTGAGGGCAGATTGCGTATCAGGAACGCGACCATCCGACCAAAATCGACGATGGGTCGAAACCATGCCTGCCAACTCCCACGACGTGAAGCGCGAACGTATCCTCGACGAGGCCCGCGACCTCCTCCGCCACTTCGGCCTGCGCAAAGTGACGATGGAGGACATCGCGCGAAAGGCCCGCATGGCCAAGGCCAGCCTGTACTACTACTTCCCCAGCAGGGAACATCTCTTCCGAGAGATCATCCGCCGGGAAGGCTCGAAGCTCTGGGAACGGCTCCATCGCGCCGTCGCAGAAAAAGACGACCCGCGCGATCAATTGCGCGCGTACGCCCAGACCCGCTTCCGCGCCCTTACCGAGCTCTCGATCTATTACAAGACGCTCACTGCTGAGGACTATCTGCGCCATTACGAATTCATCGAGCGCGAACGAGAAGCTTATACCCAACTGGAGTTGCAGACGATTGAGAACATCCTCCGGGAGGGAGTCCGCCGGGGGATCTTTCGAGTCAAGGACACGAGGCTGGCCGCCTTCGCCATTATTCAGGCCATGAAGGGACTGGAGTATCCGTTGATCTCCGGGCAGGGCGTGAGCCTCGATGGTACGCATCTGGGGATAGAGGAAGCAATCGACATGATGCTCGACTTGCTCCTCAAGGGCATCGAAGTCGCGCCCCGGTCGGAAGAGAACCACGGGCCGGGATTGCCCTGAGGAGAACCTCGCGACAGTTGTGATCGGCCCTGCTTCCGTCCCCGGGAATTCAGGGCCGATCGGCTGTAGATCAACTCCGGAGCCGCACTATGGACCTGCCGCGACGGATCGTGCAGACGCGTCGGTTGTGGATCGCACTGGCCTGCCTGCTAACGCTCCTGGCGGGATTCTTCGCGATCCGGGTTCCCATCAATACCGACATCGTCACATTCTTGCCTCAGGACAGCCCCCGCGTTCAGCTCTTCAAGCACACCGACCACCTCTTCGGTGGGAATCACCTGGCCATCGTAGGTGTCGAGGCGGAAGACATATTCACAAGCCCGGTCCTGCATGTCGTAGACAGCCTGACCACGGGCTTCGCCGGGATCGAAGGGGTCTCCAGCGTGACAAGCCTCACCAACGTCATTGACTTCCGCAAGACGGAGGGGGGCATTGAGGTCACCAAGCTCATCGAGCCGGGCCAAGTGCCGGATCAGCCAGAGGAGCTCGCGAGATTGCGCGACTACGTTCTGGCCCGTTCTCTGTACCGCGACAAGCTGGTCTCCGGCGACGGCAGATTCGCCTTGATCCTCGTGCGCATCCGGGGCGATGTCGATCGCGAGGCCGTGGCGCGACAGCTTCGGACCCTTTCGAAAAACCTCGTTCACGGGCGATACCGGCTGTACTTCGCGGGCTTCCCCTTTCAGATGGAGTTCCTTGGACGCCTGATCATCACGGATCTTTGGCGGCTCACTCCCATCGCCGCGGTTCTCATCCTGGGACTGCTGTACCTCAGCTTCCGCCGCGGCCGCGCCGCCCTCTTGGCCTTCTTGACGGTCCTCCTGAGCCTCATCTGGACCTTCGGGCTGATGGGCGCGCTCCGTCTCCCCCTGACGTTGATCTCCGCCGCCACCCCCGTGCTGGTGTTGGCAGTGGGCAGTGCCTATGGCATCCATCTGCTCAAGAAGTACTATGAGCTTTCCCCCAGCTACGGCGCTTCTCCCGAGCTCGTCGCCGAGACCCTGCGTCAGGTGGGAACCCCGATTGTCCTTGCCGCCGTCACGACCTTGATCGGCTTTCTCTCCCTCCTCAGCTCGGAACTGAGTGCGATTCGCCAGTTTGGGCTAGCTACGGGGGCAGGCATCCTGTTTGCCTTGGCCGTGGCAACGCTCGTGGTGACGGCGATCCTCGCCTCGCTGGCTCCCGAGAACCTTCCGCGAACGGTGCGAAATTCGCCGGCTGGCTCCTCGCGCCTCCCTCTTGGAGCCCTTGCATCCAGCGTAGCGCGACATCCACATCGGTGGGCTTTCTCCCTCGGAATTCTGGCGCTGGCCTTTCTCACCGGTCTCCCCCAAATCAGCCGGGAGGTTAACCTCTCCGAGTACTTCAAGCGCAACTCGGAGGTGCGGATCTCCGAGAAGCTCATGGAGGAGCGTTTCGGCGGCAGCTACCCGGTGCAGATCCTCGTTCAGGGGCCGATTGACCATCCCGCCGTGCTCCACTGGATGCGACAGCTTGAGCGGCGATTGGAAACAGACCCCTGGCTGACTAACCCGCAGTCCGTCGCCGATCTGATCTGCGAAATGAACCAAGTGCTCAACGACCGCTACGTCGTTCCGGAGACGAACCAGGGCGTGGCCAATCTGTGGCTGCTGTTGGAGGGTCAGGAGATCCTGCAACAGCTCGTCACCGAAAATCGGCAGAACGGCCAGGTGCAATTGAGGATTCGCTCGCAAGATTCGCAACGGATCTTCCACTCGGTGGACCTGGTGAACCGGGTGCTTCAGTCATTGCCAGATACGCTGGTTGTTGTCTCGGACAGCGCGGTCCCAGCAGAGATGCGAGCGGCTCTCGACAGCTTTCGTGTCGGCGAAGCGATGAACGCCCTTCGCTGGGAGATGGAACGTCGCGGGCTGTCCCTTCCGGAGGCGGCGCTGCGCGCCGTTCTCGAGAGGCACACTGGACGGCTGCGGGCGCAGAGTATCTCCCCAGCCATTGCCGATAGCATGGCTACAGCGGTACTACGTTTCCTGACCTCGGAGGAGTCCGAAATCCCGGTTACGGAAGTCCGTGGGCGGGACTTCGAAGGCCTGCGCGACGCGTTCAGCCGGGGAGAGCTTCAAAGCCCCCGCGATCTCGCCGGATACTTGAGGCAGGCTCTTCCCGAGGCAAGGAGGGTAGACGAAGACGCCCTGCTTCGTACCGCGGAACACGTGTGGTACCTCGCGAACGAGGTTCGGCAGCAGGCCCTGACCGATTCCTCGCTGGCTTCGCTGCTGACCCTGCTTCCGAAGACCACGGCAGATGACCCAAACCTGCGACGCGACTTGAAGTCCGCCCTCTGGAGCCTGAACCAAGAGCGTTGCTTCGTACCGGATGATCTCTTTCGCGAATGGAGCCGGCGGGCACCGATCCGAGCGGAGGAGCGGGTGGGGATCAGCGCCATCCAGTCCGGTTCGGGACCCATCTACCAAGAGCTGGACGCAAAGCTGCTGAACAGCCAAATCACCAGCCTCGCCTTCGCATTGGGGCTCGTTTTCCTTCTCCTCTGCCTGCAGCTGAAGTCTCTGTCCCTGGGATTGATCGGCACGGCTCCCATCCTCCTCACTCTCGCGGTGAACTTCGGAGCCATGGGTTACCTGGGAATCCCTCTGGATGATGCTACGCTCATGATCGCTCCGCTGGCCGTTGGCATTGGCGTCGACTACGCTATTCACATTTCCCACCGCCTCCGCTACGAGCTGGAACGACACTCCTCGCTGGAGGAAGCACTTCGCAGGAGCTTCGGGACCACGGGGATGGCGATCCTGATCAATGCCCTCTCCGTCGGACTCGGGTTTTGCGTGCTGCTCCTGGGCGATGTGGAGCCTGTCCGGCGATTCGGCGGCATGGTCGCCTTGGCAATGGCCGTGAGCGCTTTCGGCGCCCTCACGCTGCTTCCAGCGCTCTTGGCGATCCGGCAGCGAAAAGGTAGCCCCTCGGGATCCCGAGGGATATCCGGATCTTAGGCTACAGGAGAAAACGTGCCTCACCGGGGATTGTCGATCCAAGCAATGGAGGTTCCGGCTATGCGTGGAAAACCCGCACTCTCTCTGTCGCTCCTCCTGCTCGCAGCGGCAACGCTTCCCTTAGCGGCTCAGGAAAGCGGGGATGAAATCCTGGCCAAAGTTCAGGCCACTCTCAATGCACCGCGCGACCGCATGGCGGTCATGAGCATGGAGCTCATCGACAAGAGCGGGAATGTCAAACGGCGGACGGTACAGATGTACCAGAAGGGGGATGAGAAACGCCTCATCCGCTTCCTCGAGCCAGCCGATGTGAAAGACGTCGGCTTCCTGGTGCTGAGCGAGGAGGAGATGTGGCTCTACATGCCGGCGTTCCACAAGATCCGGAGAATCGCTTCTCACACCAAGCATGAGAACTTCATGGGAACGGATTTCACGTACGACGACCTCGCCCAGACCAAATACTCCGACCACTACTCCGCGCAGGTCATCCGTCAAGACGGGGCCAGCGTCACCCTCCTGCTGACGCCGAAACCTCAAGCTGATGTCAACTACAGCAAGCTGATCATGACCGTGGACAAGTCCAATTGGGTCCCGCAACGGGTGGAACTGTACGACAAAGCGGGGACACTGAAGAAAATCCTCATCAATTCCAAGGTGGAACGAGTGGGCCCGTACTGGACGGTGACCCAGATGTCCATGGAAGATGTCCAGGACAAGCACAAGACGGTGTTAACTCTGCGCGAGGTGAAACATGACACGGGACTCGACGACGAGCTCTTCTCCAAACGCTCGCTGATGCGGGGCTCGTGAGCACACCATGCCAATGGCACCTGCCCCTTGGGTTTGAAGGCTTTACGCAGGGAGGAAAGGCATGCGACTGGCACGCTTCGCGGTGTGGCTTGCGGTTGTGGCTCTGGGGTTCCAAGCTTCAGCTCAGGCGCAAGTGGAGCTGAACGGACAGGTCAGGATGGATTACCGCGTGCGGGCCCGCGGAGATCACAGGCTCACTTGGAATGAGAATCGTTTGGACCTCAAGGTGAGCGCGAGGCTTTCCCCGAAGGCTGCGTTTTTCGGCGAGACCTGGATCCGGAGTTTCGGCTTCCCCAGAGCGACGCAACTTGAGCAGCTCCAAGAGCGGGATCGCCGCGCCGTGCAACCATGGGCCATCGATCTCCGCGAGGCTTATCTCGACTTGTTCGGCTTCTTGTGGTCGAAACTGGACGTGAGGATCGGCAAGCAGCGCATCGCCTGGGGGACGGCCGACAAGATTAATCCGACGGACAACCTGAACCCCAAGGATTTCGAAGACCCGCTCGATTTCGGCCGGAAGCTCCCGGTGAATGCCCTTCGCATGTTTGCCTATCTCGGGGGATGGACCCTTGAGCTCGACTACGTGCCCACGTTCACCCCGGCGGTCCTCCCGCCACCGGGATGGGAGATCGGCGAGACTGTGCGTGACTGGCTCCCCGGCGATCCCCACCGATACAAGTTGACCTGCAACCTCCAGCTCCCCCCTGCTGCGCTCGCCAAGTCGGCCAACCTCGGCGCGAAAGTTAGTACCACCATCGCAGGCTACGACCTCTCGGCAAGCTATGCCTACGTACGGGAGGACATCCCCTTGCCCACACGCGCCGAGCTGGACTTGGAAGGAAACACGCTGGCAGTGACCGCGGAGCTGGAATTCCCGCGCCTGCATGTTCTTGGGGCCGACGTGGCTGGGCAGTTGCTCGGCGTAGGCCTCTGGGCGGAAGTGGCTGCCTTTCGCCCGGAATCCGCGGTCACCCTGACCATCGTCCCGCCGCTCCCCGGCTACCAACGGCATGCGGTGCTTCCGCGCCGCACCTACACCAAGTACGCAGTGGGCGGCGACTACACCTGGCGGAACGGGATCTACCTCAATGCCCAGTACGTCCACGGCTTCTACGGAGAGCGAGGGAAGGACGGCCTGCAGGAGTACCTCCTTTTGGCCGTGGAGAAGAAGTTGCTGCATGAGACCCTCAAGTTGCGACTTGGGTCCCTGGTGCAAACCCCCAGGATCCGCGACTACTCCCGCCACCGCACCTGGATCCTCCTGCCCGAGCTGGGTTACTACCCGGTGGACAACGTGGAGTTGGTCCTCGGAGGCTACGCCATTGGGTCCCGCGGCCGGACAACGCTGTCGTCATTCGAAGGCAATGACGAGGTGTTCGTGAAGATGCAGGTCAGCTTCTGAGGCAAAGGATCCCCGCCCAAGTCCCACCTGCCGCCCCGGGCCTCCGCGCGGCAAGGCCCGGGGCGCATGGTTTCGACCTCAAGAGACTTTCGTTTGCGACTCGAGAACCTCACGGATCTTCCGAGCCATCTCCGCCGGCGTGTACGGTTTGGGCACGAGTTGCACGTCGCCGCCCGCCACGGCCGAGCGCGGGAGCACCTCGTGGGCATATCCCGAGGTGAAGAGAACTCGAATGTTGGGGTACCTCTTGCGGATTTCCCCAGCCAGAGCTGGGCCATTCATCCCAGGCATGACCACATCGGTGAGCAGCAGGTCAATGGGGCCGGTGTGGCGCTCGCAGATCCGAAGCGCTTCCTCCGCGTCGCTGGCCACCAGCACCCGATAGCCGAGATTGGTCAATGCCCGGTGCATCATGTCGCGGATTCCCTCTTCATCCTCCACGAAGAGGATCGTCTCCGAGCCCTGCGTCGCGTACTCGCCCCGTTCTCCGGTCGCGGCCCCTCCGCCTTCTCCCTCGGATCTCGCCGGCAAGTACACCTTGACCGTCGTCCCCTTCCCCAACTCGCTGTACAGCCAGACGGCACCGCCGCACTGCTCCACAATGCCTTTGACCGTGGACAATCCCAACCCTGTCCCCTGACCCACTTTCTTCGTGGTGAAGAAGGGTTCGAAGGCGCGCGCTTGCGTAGCCGCATCCATTCCCACGCCCGTATCGCTCACGACCAGCGCGACGTACAGGCCCGGCCGCAAGCCGACATGGCGTCCGGCGAATTCCGCATCCACCTCGGCGGTGGTGGTCTCGATGATGAGCTTGCCCCCACCGGGCATGGCATCGCGCGAGTTCAGCACCAGGTTCATCACCACCTGCTGCATCTGAACGGGATCGGCCTCCACCAGGGGCAGGTCCTCGGAGAGCTTGGTCTCCAATAGGATGTCCTCCCCGATCAGCCTGCGCAGCATCTTCTCCATGTCGAGCAGGAGGCTATTGAGATTGAGCGGCCGAACCTGGAGCATCTGCTGCCGGCTGAAAGCCAAGAGCTGCTGCGTGAGGGACGCGGCGCGTCGCGCCAACTTCTCGATCTCCACAAGGTCACCGTGACGCGGATCCTCTGGCGGACATTCCATCAGAAGGAACTGGGCATAGCCCAGGATGCCAGTCATGATATTGTTGAAGTCATGAGCGATTCCCCCGGCCAACCTACCGATGGCTTCCATCTTTTGGGCCTGGAGGAACTGCCGCTCCAAACGCTTCCGCTCGGTCATATCGTCCACGATGCCCTGGACAAACCGGACCTCTCCCCGCTCGTCCAGGATGGGACTGAGGTACAGGGCGATCTCGACTTCCTTGCCCCACACCGAGCGGTAGGTGAGCTCCTTCTGGACCCTCCTCCCCGTCCGGATGCATTGCTCCACCGGCTCGGAGAAGCCGTAGCGGCGCAGGTGAGGATGCTCGAGCACGTTGAGGCTCATCGTGTGCTCCCTGGAGGGGGAACCCATGATGTCCAGGAGGGCATCATTCACCGCCACGACCTTACCCGCCGTATCCGCCACAAACATGCCCACTGGAGCTGTTTCGAATACCGCCCGATAGCGTTGCTCATTCTCGCGGATCTGTTTCTCCGCCTCCTTGGCCGCCGTCACATCCCGGACGATCCCAACCGTACCACTGAGTTGGCCCTCCGAATCCCTCACAGGCACCACAGATATGCGGAAAGTCAGGGTGCGTCCACTCGAATCCTCGAGCTCCCTCTCCTGCTCGAGTCTTGGCGACAAATGTTGCCGGACCTCGCCGTCGATCTCCTCGATGAGCACTTCCAGTTCTTGGCTCACGCGCCCAACTTCCTCACCTTCACCTGAGCCGAAGAGCGAGAAGAACTGGCGATTGGCAAGGAGACGGCATCCTTGGCTACCCTTGAAGTAGACCCCGTCGGGGATGTGATCGATCACCGCCTGGAGCAGATTCCGCTCCCTTTCGAGCTCCATTTCCGCCTTGCGGCGCTCCTCCAGCTCTTCGCGCAAGGCCTCGTTGCTGGCCTCGAGTTCGAGGGTCATCTCCTGCAGGCGCTCCACCATTTGGTTGAAGCTAGAGGTGAGCACGCCGATCTCGCCGCCTCGCACCCCGGGTTCGACGCGCACGTCGAAGCGCCCCTGAGCCACGGCTGAAGCCGCCTTGGCCAGTGTCACGATAGGTCTACCCATTCGGTTGGCGAGGTAGATCCCGTGGGCTGTAGCGCCCAGGAATCCGAGCAATATGGCGAGGGTGAAAAGAAGGAGACCCCTCCGAACCCCCTGCTCCGATTCTTCTCGCTCTTGCACCACTCGCTGCTGCTCGAGCGCCGACGCCTGGTCCATGATGTTCCGAAAGTTCAGGCCAAAGGCCTCCACTTCCTCGCGCGCGACCGTGACGGCCTGAAAGCCAAGGCGATTCCACGCTTTGGCCTCCAAAGCGCGCGACAGGCGCAGAAGGCTGTCCACCACGCTGCACACCTGCAGCTCTTCCGTCGTGGACGGGTTCATCCCGAGGAACACCCGATGCCACACCGCCAGGCGGCTTCGGCTCTCGCGTACCTCGATCAGCTTCCGGTAAGCCTCGCGTGTCAGCTCAACCGAGGTCGCTGGGTTTACTTCCGCCATGGCACTGGCGGTGTACTTTTCCCAGAGGAACTGACGCCATTGCTCCAGAAGCATCCCTCCGTGCTCCCGCAGCCGGCTGATCGCCATGGCCCTGGGCATCCAGACGTCGGAGGTGTGCCTCATCGACCGGTACGCCCGCGAACCGACCACAAGGCCCAGAGAACCGAGGAGCACGATCACGCCGGCATTGCCCAGCAGCACAAGGAGGAGAGTGCGCCGAAACGACATGGGCGGCCTCCCACATTCCGCACACCGATGCGCCAACGCACGGGGTCCTCAGCCCTGCCGCCGGAAATCCCAGCCCGACGAGCGGGCCAAGCGAAAGCCGAACCCCGCTGAACGGCCGGGCGAAAAGATCTACGCAGCACCTCCGCCGGTGCGGCGTCGCGAGTCAAACAGGCTCGCGGACGCCTGGCCGAGAACTACTCGGCGAGGATCCGGCGCGAAGAAAGCTCCGCGCCCGCGGCATCCCCACGCAATTCATCGGCATGCAGCGAGGAATGTTGATGGGGAACCTCGGATACGCGCCTGCTGGACAGCCGTAGCCCCCAATCACCCGACGCAACCAGCCCAGCGGGTCCGAGCCCGATGGTCGCAGAGAGGGGGCAAAAAATTGGGGACGAGCTCTGTCACAGAACCCGTCCCCGGTGCGAGACCCTACAACCCAGAGGAGGCAATTTGTCCCCCGAATCGGCGATGGGGGAAAGCTATCTCTCCGGGGCCGACCTCCCTATTTGCGAAGAGAAGCCCCGCAGGATTCACGAACCACGAGCTCGGGCTCGAGCAAAATCCGGATCGGGCCCTTTTCCCCTTTGAGCCTCCGACGAAGCACGTCCACCGCCAGGTATCCGATCTCCTTCAGCGGCTGTCGCACGGTGGTGAGGGGCACCGCGGACGATTCGGCCAGTGGGATGTCGTCGAATCCCACCACGGCCACCTCATTGGGCACGTCAACCGCATTCTCCTGCAGCGCCCGGATCAAACCGAGGGCCACCAAATCCGTGAATGCGAAACATGCCTCCGGGAAGTCCCCCATGTCCACCATGCGCAGTCCGAGCTCGTATCCCGCACGGTAACGATTCGGTGTCGGTGAATCTCCCGGCGCCGGTCCCAGCACCCTCGGCTCCACCCCTGGCTTCTCCTCGCAAGCCTGGAGAAAGCCGCGGTAACGAAGCAGGCTGAGCGGATTCTTCGGCTCGGGAGTCACGTAGCAGATCGACCGGTACCCCAATTCCACAAGATGTCTCGTGGCCACGTACGCTCCGCGAACGTGGTCTACCCCCACGTAGTCCGCATTGGGATCCTCCGTGTAACTGACCATCACCACGGGATGTCCGCCGGCACGCAGTTCGGACACCGAATTCATCACTTTGCCGTCGGGCGTCCGGATACCCACAATGAAGCCCTTCGATCTGGACGCAGGAGAATCCGCCTCCTTGCCGCAAGGCGATCCATTCGGAAAAACGACATCCCAGCCCTGTTCGGATACAGCCTCGCATATCCCGCGCGCGATCCCGGAAAAGAACGGACTGAGGGGGGGCTCTATTAGGACCACCACCGTCACCTCAGCCTGCTTCCCGTCGGAACGTCCCCTCACCGGGAAACTCACGTACACCCCTTTCCCCGGTTCACCGTAGATCAGGCCCTCGTCTTTAAGCAAGTTGAGGGCTCTCTTGACCGTGATGAGACTGGTGCGATACTTGGCTGCAAGCAACTGCTGGGAGGGGAGCTGATCACCAGGCCGGTACTCCTCCGCGATGATCTCCTCGCGGATCAGCTCGGCCAATTGCAAGTGAGGGGCCGCGACCTTTTGGGTCCCAGGCAGCACGGGAGCGTCTCCTTCACGGGCCCTCTTTCGGTGACGGCGATCTAAATATATGAATGGTGTTACCGATAACGCAAGAAGTTTTTTGTGGCTCCCCGCAGCGGACCGCGCACTCTTTATCCCCGCCGGATGCCAACCAGGCGAAATCTTCCAAGGATTGGCCGCCTCAGCCGCCGCAAAGCTCGCAAGGCAAGGCTGTCATCGCTTCCATTGCCAGCCACGAACGAGCGTTGCCACCGCGTAGATCGAAGTCCTCGCCGTGATGAAAAGAAGCCTTCCCCCTCGCCCGGCGAACGTCACATTGGTCGGCCTTTCCGGAACAGGTATCTCTCCCAGCTTCTTCCCGGAGGGGTCGTACACCGTCACCGCCTCGCCCGTGAGGTACACATTGCCCTCCGAGTCCAGCGTCATGCCGTCTGAGCCCTGCCGGACGAACAACCGTTTGTTCGTGAGCAGCCCATTCGGGCCGATGTCGTAGGCGTAGGTCGCCCCGCCTCCGTGATCGGCCACGAAGAGGGTCTTGCCGTCCGGCGTTCCGACAATGCCATTCGGCCGAACCATGTCGTCGATCACTCGAATGACGGCCGAGCGATCGGGCGGGATGAAGTACACGTGCTCCCCATCCTGTTCCAGATCCTCCCGCGAGCCGTAACGCGGATCCGTGAAATAGATCCCCCCATCCGGAGTCACCCACAGGTCGTTGGGACTGTTGAGACGTTTGCCCTGGTACCGGTCCGCCAGTACCCGGACAGTCCCGTTTGGCTCGATCTGGACGACGCGCCGGTTCCCTCCTTCGCACACGAAGAGATTGCCGTTGGGGTCCAGAAAAAGCCCGTTCGCCCCTCCCGTGTCCCGCCGGTGAAGGATCACCGTTCCATCCAGGCTCCAGAAGTAGATCCGGTTGGCGGGGATGTCCGAGAAGTACACATTGCCGGCAGGGTCCGCCGTGGGACCCTCCGTGAAGCGGAATCCGGTGGCCAACTGGATCACCTTGGCGAACTCCGGCAGAATCCCTGCTTTCTTCAAAGCCACCAGCGGATCCGGCTGGGCAAGGATAATTCCGGGAAGGACCACGGCCGCTAGCGCGAGGCGCAACATCCTCAGCCAAATGCCTTTCATACCCCTAACCTCCTTGCGAATCACCATTCACGAGCGTCCCGAGAAGCCTCGAGCGTCCACAGCGCAGATGCACCCCTCGAACTCATCGAGCCTTTCCGAGCTCCGTTTGGTGGCCAGAGTGTCTCACTTGGACCCCGCGCACCTGACCCTTGGAGTCCAGGTCAAACTCGAACTGCACGTCCACCGATTTGGCGAAAAAGCGGGTCTCGCTTTCCGCGAAGATGGGGAAACGCACCCGCTCCGCAAGCTGAGCGAAGAGCTGGTCACCTTCGCGCAGAATCAACAGACGGCCCGGCTGGTACTCCCCGACGTACCGATCCAGCTCCTTCTCGCCGAGATAGATCTCCGGATGCAAGCCATTCTCCGGCAAGCTCGGGTCGGGGAGTTCACGGACCCAGATGTTGCGGAAGCGGACCGGATTGCCGTGGTCCTGCAGGAGGATCGGCAGCTTGTCCCGGTGCGGAGTATACCGACCCCGGATCATCCATTCCGTCGGCCCCGAAAGAGCCACGTTGTCCTGGACAAGCACGCCGTTGTGGAAAAGCGTGATGGTGGCTGGCCTCAGCAGCTCACCATTCTCCGCAAAGCGGGGTCGGTGGAAGATGATGTCGTACGTCTGCCATTCGCCGGGCCGGCGACTGCCGTTCACCAAGGGAGGGTACTGCCCGTAGACAGCTGCGGCTTGCCCATCGGGATAAGTATCGTTGTCATAGGAATCGAGGATCTGCACCTCGTAGCGCATCATCAGGAACACCCCGCTGTTGCCACGCCCTTGCCCGCTTCCGGTCGGCGGAACCGGCGAGGCCCACTCGATGTGCAGCTGGCAATCCCCGAAGGCCCGAAGCGAGCGAATCGAGCCACTGCGAGGCACGATCTCCATGTAGCCGTTTTCCACCTTCCACTTCGCAGGGCCCCCATCCTCCGCTCGCCAGGCCGAGAGATCCTTCCCGTCGAATAGCACAACGGCGTCGGAAGGAGGCTTCCCTGCCTGGTCTTGCGTGCTCGGCCAGCCAGGATCGACCACCGGCGGCCGCGGCCGGGACATGTCATGCTGCTTCCAAGGTCCCAAAGCCCGCTCTTGCGCGTGGAGCCAACCCGCAGCGAAAAAAGTCAGCGCGAAGAATGCGAAGACGGCCTTCCTCATCTCCTTCCCTCCTTGCTGCGCTGCAAAACCCGATTCCGTTGTCCCTGACGAAAAATCGCCAGCTCCCAGCGGGAGCCTTCCCCCTTCTCTCATGCCCCATGACTCCATGCCCGCGGGCCTAAGGGGTAGCTGCAAAGCCCTAATCCCGCAGATGGACGGAACGTCGGCTCAATCGTCATTCCGCCGCCCTGTGTGCCGTCTCGACCACAAAGTCTTCGAATAGCCCGTACTGGATCACCTTGTACTGCTGGCCCGGTGGCTGCTGCTCAGGCGCTTGCCGGAACAACCAGGGGCGAACTTGCCCCGTGGCCTCGGCATGGTACGGACCCAGGGTGTTCTTCAACGAACCGTACACAACCACCTCGACCACATTCGTCCCCGACTTCATTAAGCCGGAGATATCCAGTTCGTACGGGGGCCAGGCGATGATCCCGGCCGACTGGCCGTTCACGCGCACCTCAGCTACCGTCCCAGCCCAGCGCCCCAACCGCACGCGAGCCCGCTCGCCAGGATCGAGTTCCAGCGTCTTCCGGTAGGTCACGGAATGCCCGTAGAAGGGGCAGCCTTGCTCGCTCCAGGCCCCGAATCCCAGCGGCCGCGGCGCGGCGACGGCCCAGCCCTTGTCCATTGGCACGAGCGAGAAGTCCCCCAGAAGGTACACAGGCTCGAGCTCCGCGTAGATGGACATCGGCCGACACACAATTCTGACCTCGTTGCTCCCTTCTTGCACCAGCCCCCTCACCGGGTAAACCGCGAAGTCGGGATCCAGCCAAGTGCGCTTAGGCAAAGGCTCGACCCGGCTTCCGTTGACGAGCACTTGCCAAATGTCCGGTTGCTCGACGACTAGGAAGAGCCGTTCATCCGGCGGCATCTCGAGAACCTGGAAGGGGAATGAAACCTCAAACCCGGTGGTAGTCCCGAACGTGTCTGCCTCCACTAGCTGCCGCCGGAATTGGATGCCTCGGAACCAAGGGTTCTCCTCGAAGCCGTGATGCTGCCAGATCAGATCTTGCGCACGGGCGAAGAAAAGCCCACTGCGCCGCAGCGTGTCCACCCAAAGGTCACAGTAATCCAACACGAGCACATTGAGGGAATCCCGCATCACCTCCGTCGGAGCTCCAGGATCCACCGGACGGAAGCTGAGCGGCTCGTCACTCTCCGGGGTTTCTTCCGCCGGACGATAACTGGCGAACCACAGCAGGCTACCGAGAGGCTGAAGCCTGAACTCCATCTGGAGACGGCCGTCTCGCAGCCTCCGCGCGCCTCGGCGCGAGATGCTGCCGTCGAAAGGATCGAGCTGCCACAGGGAATTGCCGGGTAGCTCGACTACACCCCGGGCCATTTCCGTGGGGCTGGAGTTCACCAAGAACAGGAGTTGGCCATCGCGCAATTCCCTCCGCTGGTGGAATAACCAAGACCCTTCCCGGTTTGAGAAGCGAATGCTTTGCCAGGAAAGCAACGACTCGACCGCCGCCGAGGTCAGGCTATCGAAGTGGGTCCAGCGACCCCGATGGCGCTCCATCAGTTGGCGGCAGGCCTCCGATTCCTCCCCCGCAAGGTACTGGGGCACGCAGAAGGAATACACCTTCCCTCCGGCACGCAGGAACTTGCCGAGGAGCTGGACCGTGGCCGGTTCGGCATTCTCGAAACCAGGCGGCAGGACCAGCGCATCATACCCCCGCTGCCCAACAACGAGCTTACCGTTTTTCACCCTTCCGTACTTCTCCATCACCGCCTCGCTCCCGAGGTCGTATTCCACCTGCTCATGGGAAAGGCGAGTGATGAACTGCTGGAAAGGAGCCCCTACTCTGGCCATCACTTCGGTCCGATCGCCTCCGGGTTTGGCGTACAGCCAGGCGCTGCTGGTCGGCTCGAGTACCAAGAGACGACAGTTTTCCCGGCCCGCGGCCAGCGCCACGGAGAGCCGAGCGAAATGGTCCGCCAGGTGATGATACAAATGCCACCACGGCGCGTGCGGTCCCAAGGATTGGGGGTAGTCCATCTTTCGGTCGCCTTTCAGCGACTGGAAAGTCAAGTGCTGATTCATGAAGTTCACCCCCATCACGTATTCCCACTCGCCCAATCGCTTCATATCGCCGAAGGTGAGCTCCCAGCCGGCTCCGCCGTACGTCTCACTCAGCACCCTCGGCCGGTCGAATTGATTCGCGATGCTGGCCACCTCCCGTACGGATCGCACGTTGCCAAACTGGGCATTCACCCCCTCACTGAATTGGTTGAAGAGAAGATCGATCCCGGGCATGGAGTGGTGTACGTACATCAACATCCCATCGGGGCATTCGGACGGGTCAGGCCACGAATGCTCCCAGTAGTGCCCGGTCCACAGAAGCCCCCTTCGCTGGCAATAGCGCTCCCACGGCTTCGCCCAACGAGCCTCGAAAAGCTCCAAGAGCAACTTCCGGTAGTCGTGACGAACCTTTCTCCAGCTGCCCACATCTTCGAAGAGGGATGGGAGATGGGGCCGGAGATCATAGCCGAAGCGTTCGCGGAAACGGTCGAAGAGATCCGGCGTCCAGCGGATTGCCTCCCGCTGGGGCGGACGGATGTGCGGCTCATCGGTGAACACCCCGCGCACCGTACGCCCGAACTGGCTCCCCACAGCCTTCTCGTAGCCTGTCATCGTGACTTCGATGAATTTTTCCGTCACGCCGGGCAGGATCAGGTCGACGTAAGAAAAGCCGGCGTACCACTTGTTCCGCGGGTGCGAAACCTTGCGGAAAACGTAGTACGGTCCCGTGGAAGCCTTCACCTCAGCCTCCTTTTCCACCACGCGGAACGTCCCTTCTCGCCGCGCCAGAATCACGGGGCATTCGGGATCGGGGAAGGTGGACAACGTGTCCCGACGCTCCAGGATCAAGCCTTGGCCAAGCTGATACGATTCCGGCATGCTGGCTGGTACGTGCCCTCCGGCGAAACCGCTCGGGTAGCTGTTCTCGTCGTACAACCAAACCTCCATCCCCAGCTCCCGAGCCCGTTTGGTCGCGTAGAGCACGGATTCGAACCACTCGCGCGAAAGGTACTCCGTGATGAGGCCGTACCGGGGGTGGATGAACACGCCCCCGATCCCCTGCTCCTTCAGAGCCTTCAGCTGCTCGTCGATCATGCTCCGGCTAACCCGGTCGTTCCATACCCAGAAAGGCGCCGTCCTGTAGGAAGAGGGAGGGGTTTTGAAGTTCGCCGCCAGCTGATCCAAGCTCTCGATCCTTTGGTGCGAAGGCCCCCGGCCACAGGCCACTTGAAGCAAACTCGACACCGTTAGGAACAGCGCTACCTCCCTTCGGCCCATCGGCACACCTCCGTCAGGATTCGCGAATCCCCGCCGCTCGCCAACCTTCTTCCCTCCAACCTCTCTCAGTTTCACCCGAGCGGGTTGGGTCCCCTACTGGGACCATCCCTTTCCCGACACAGCGGCCCCATCACATGCGCCAGGGACGCAGGAAGTCGGCCAAAGTCCGCGTCTCCTCGTCCTCCGGGATCGATCCCGGCTCGTACACGCCGATTAGCTCCCGGGTGAACACGGCTGCGAGCAGGGCACTCAGGCCCGGGCTCATCAGGAAGAGACCCACCACAGTGAGCGCCCCGAAAAGCCAAATAATCAGCTGGGAGGTCAAATGCAAGAGCGAGGCAAGCGGATTCGCCAGCAGAAGCAAGCCGGCCGCTCGCCCCAGCTCAAGTAGCGGCGCCTCGTACCGAGACGCAAGCGGAACCCACAGGCTGTACCAGGCCGCGAAGGCCAATCCGAACCAAACCGTAAGTCCCAAGAGGACAAGGGAAAGCAAGGGCAGGTGGAGCCGATCGCTTCCGTAGAAGACCAAGCCGGACAGGATGACGAACGCTCCCCCGACCCCAATGCCCACAAGGGCTGCTCCTCGCGCGGTGCGCCGCCACGTCATCCGGAACATCTGGGCCACGCGGATTTCCCGGTAACAGGCGAGTTCGGTCCCTAACCTTGCGAGGATCACCAGGGCAAGGGGCAGCCCCATGATGGTAAGCGCAAGGCTTGCGCTAAGGAGGCTGGCGGCGATCAGCTTACCGGGATGGTCGTAGGTGTGCCAAAAGAACTTCTTCAGGACGAGCGAAAAGCGGAGACGGCTTGCGCCGTTGCGAGGCAGCTCAAGCCCTGGCCCGGAGATCATCCGCCCTCGTCTCCCGTCTGACCCGTCAGCCGGCGCAGTTCTTTCGTGACCAAGTCGGCCCAGGCGTCCAGGATCTCCATCCAGCTCAAAGCTTCCTCGAGCGTCACCTGGCCCTTTGCCGATCGCTCGAGAATGTCGGAATTCACGCGCTCCCAGAGGTCGCGCAGCCTGCCATCTCTTTCATAGAGCTGGTCGAGGAGTTGGTCGACGTTCAAGCCCTGGAAACGCAGTCGGTCCAGCAGCTTCTCGATCTCCGCCACCCGGCGCCAAAGGGCCGCTTCGAGAAGCTCGGGAGATACTGGGTTCGTCCGGCCTGGAGGTCGAGTCTCCTCCCTCGGACTCTTCGTTCTTCCCAGCACGACGACTCCCGTCGCTCTCAGGTACCGAGTTCAATGTAACCAATGAGCTTTCCGGTGTCAAGCGCTACTTCCGTGACCCGAGCGAGGCCTCACCCCCATGCGATCGAGGCAAAAGGGCCATCCGGTCTTTTCCCGCTCATCGCGCCACCTGTCGCGCACCTCCGGCCCGAGCCAATGAATAACCCAGGCCCAGGTTGAAGTGGAACCCCCACATGTCAGCTCCGAGTGAACCGCGGTGGACCTTCATCCCACGCAGTCTTGCCAAGGTCCAGCGCAAGGCGAAATCCACTCGGAAGGAACCCCGCAGAGCCGTCGAGCCTCCGACACCGGCCTGGTAGCAAAGCCCACTCGCCTGATACCGCTGGACCCAGCGCCCTTCGATCTGGCTCTCCACGTGCGGGATGCTAATCCCAACCCCAAGCCGCAATCCGGCACGGAAGCCGCCGCGCTCCAATACCGGGCAGAAGAGATTACCGAACAAGAAGTTCAGACCATGGCTCAGGCTGAAGCTCTGAATGTACTGCCTGAAGGGTTTCCGGCCCAGCACGCTTTGCCCATCCCATTGGCCGCTGACCTCGACCACCTCGGTTTCGTTCGCGTAGGCTTTGGCGTGCACGAACTCCAGCTCGCTTTCGACGGAGTGGCCGGCGATTCGCGCCGGTCGGCTCACCCGCAGCCCGTAGTAGAAGGGCGAATCCAGGGACCGGCCCCGGAATCCCACATTGTGTAGCCAAAGATCCGTCCGACCGGAGTCCCGGCGCAAATGGAGATCCGCCCTGAACGGCCAGTAGGCCCCCGAATCGAGCCACAGGCCGATCTGGGCATGAGCCGCGAGCGAAACGGCCAGCGAAGCGAAAAGGCACATCACCGCCCTCTTCAGGACACAGGATTTGGCACCCATGGCGCACCCTCGGGTTCGCCCTGCTTGGACCACCTTTTATGCTCGATGATTGAACGAACCACCCTTGCCGCAGTTCTGAGAAGGCCGCCGCTCCCGTCTGTTACCGATTCGCTTTGGGTTGAAAGCTCCCGAAGCTTAAATTCAGTTGACCGAAGAGTTCCTGCGAGACCCTACCACCCCATCTGCGGAGACGAGCTGATGACACTTCGCGAAGCGATTCTGCGGACGTTCCGAAGAGAGCCTGTAGACCGGCTCATCTGGCAGCCCCGGATCTACTACTGGTATTACGGGAATGGCCTGCCCAACCCTGCGCCGGAGGAGTACGTCCGAATCCATGGCGAACCCCCTCCGTTCCCAATCGAGCGCGTCGCCGAACCGAACGTGCCGGAGGAGTACCGTTCCTCTTCCATGATCGAGCTCTACCGCAAACTCCCGGCGTCTCCCCGCTACCCGCAGGAGGTACTGGGGGTGCGCCTCTTTGAGATCCAATACGATCGGACCGTGCAGATCCACCAGACCAGGGAGAACGGACGGGTCATTACCGTCATGCGAACCCCTGTGGGGGAGCTCCGGGAGGTGAGTTCCCATGGCTACCACAACGAGTACCTCCTCAAAGGTCCTGACGACTTCCGCGTGATGCAGTACGTGCTCGACCACTCCGAGTTCGTCTTCTGGCACGACGCCTTCCGGATCGCGGACCAGGAGTTCGGCGACCTCGGCGTCGTGACCACGTTTTACCCTCGCTCCCCCTTGCAGCGCCTCATCGTGGAGTGGATGGGATTCGAGAACGCCGTCTTCGCCCTCACCGATTACCCACGGGAAAGTAGCGAGCTACTGCGCGCCATCGAGGATTGGGACGACCGGATGTACGACGTGCTCCTGAGCTCGCCCCTGCAGATCTTCAATTTCGGCGAGAATATCGATGCCAATATCGATCCGCCGCATTACTTCGAGAGATATCTCGAGCCCTACTACGAAAGGCGCATTTCCCAGATCCACGCCGCGGGCAAGTTCTGCCACATCCACATCGACGGCGCGATGAAACTGCTTCTGCCGATCATTCGCAGAATGAGTTTCGATGGGATCGAGGCCGCCACGCCGCTCCCCCAAGGCGACGTCACGCTGGAGGAGCTGAAGGAGGGTCTCGGTGGCAAGATCCTGGTGGACGGAATCCCAGCCATTCTGTTTCTGCCCAACTATCCCATGGGCCAGTTCGAAGAGTTCGTCTGGAAGGTGATCGAGATGTTCTGGCCGAACCTGATCCTCGGCATTTCCGACGAGCTCCCACCTGGAGGGGACATCCGGCGCGTGAAATACGTGAGCGACATCGCTGAAAGCTGGAAGCCTACCGCTTCCAGCTCGGGACGCAGCGCGGAGGCCACTGGGAGCGGATCCAGGTAAGCCCCGGGAGAAACGGGCATGATGCTTCGGGCATGTGGTCAACGGGGAGGTGCAAGCATGAAGAAGGGGATTCGATTTGCGGCATTGCTCGGGATCACCATTGCCTTCGGCACGGCCGCGGCGCAGGATAGAGCGGTCTACAAGACGCGGAAGGTGGGGGAGCAGGAGCGGACCTACCTCACCATCGAAACCGAAGGGATCCGGTATCCGAAGACGCTGGATGAGTTCCAGACAGTTTGGCACAATCCACCGGTACGGCAAGACACGACGGGCACCTGCTGGGCTTTCTCCACGATCTCCTTCCTCGAGTCGGAGGTCAAGCGGCTGACGGGCAAGACGGTGCGGCTTTCGGAGATGTACATCGTCTACTGGGAGTACGTGGAAAAGGCGCGCCGCTTCATCCGCGAGAAGGGCGATTCCGAATTCGGGGAAGGATCGGAGCAAAACGCGGTCATCGAACGCATCCGACAGTACGGCTGCGTCCCCCTGGAAACGTACACAGGCCTGATCGGAGGGCGAACCGCGCACAACCACGGGCCTCTGTTCCGCGAGCTTCGATCCTTCCTGACGTATTGCCGGGAGAATGGCTACTGGGACGAGGACAAAGCCCTGTCCTACGTCAAGCTCATCCTCAATAAGCACCTCGGCGAACCGCCGTCCACGATTCAGGTCGAGGGACGCGTCATGACCCCCTTGGAATACGCGAGAGACTACTTGAGACTCCCGCTGGACGACTACGTGGCCGTCATGTCGACCACAAGCATTCCCTTCTGGACGCAAGGCGAGTACAAGGTCCCGGATAACTGGTGGCACAGCAAGGAGTACTACAACGTGCCCTTGCAGGACTTTTACGAGGGCATCCGCCGGGCTCTCCTGGCGGGGTACAGCGTGGCCCTCGGCGGCGACGTCTCCGAGCCCGGGAAGGTGGGCGAGGCGGACCTCGCCGTCATCCCCAGCTTCGACATCCCGAGCCAGTTCATCAATCAGGACGCGCGGGAGTTCCGCTTCAACAACCACACCTCTACCGACGACCACGGCATCCATTGCGTTGGCTACGCCCGGAAGTACGGCCATGATTGGTTCCTCATCAAGGACTCGGGTCGAAGCGCCTACGACGGCAACCTCAAGGGCTACTACATCTTCCGGGACGACTACGTGAAGCTGAAGATGTTGACCTACCTCGTCCACAAGGACGGAGTCGCCTGGCTCCTCGAGAAGTTCCGCCAGCACCAGACTTCTTCGCCGTAACCGACCGCCGGGCCCCGCGCAGGCCGTCAACGCGAGCTCCGATTCTCCGGGCCGCGCGACTTGGGCAGGTCGAGGACAAGCGCAAGCACACTCCGAATCGGGGTGAGAGGTGAACCTGCGGGAGCGTCTGGACTGGGCGTTCGGCCTCAGCAGCAGTTCGCCCAAGACGGCAGGGGTCGGGGGCGAGTCCAGTCTCCGGCCCTTGCCGTGGGGGGAAGTCATCTCTACGCCTTTTGGGACCTGCGTGCGCGTGGAGGAGCGTTTGCCGCTGGATTACGCCCATGGCCTGGCGGTCCTCGGCAGTCTCCTCGGTCGTCAACCCCACACCTTCGGGGCATTGGATCGGGCGGCCCGCGTGGAGTGTGCCCACCCGGATGAGCTCTGCTTCTTCGACAGCGAGACCACGGGGCTGGCCGGTGGCGTAGGTACCGTGCCCTTCCTCATCGGCGTGGGTTACTTCACCGAGAATGCCTTCGTGATCGAGCAATTCTTCGCCCGGGATTTTGACGAAGAGCCGGCCCTGCTCTCCCTCGCCCTGGAGAAGCTGAGCGCCAGACCCAAATGGGTCACGTACAACGGCAAGGCCTTCGACGCCCAGCTTCTCGCCCAGCGCCTGCGACTGCACCGGCTGGGCGATCTGCCCGAACCGCTGCTCCACGTGGACCTCCTGTTCGCGGTTCGACGGCTCTGGAAAGACGCCCTGGGGGAATGCTCCCTTTCCCGAGCCGAGGAGAGGATCCTGGTTTTGCGCCGAGACGGCGATCTCCCGAGATCGCTGATTCCACTGGTGTACTTCCGGTACTTGCGCGACCGCGATCCGTGGCCCTTGCGGGCGGTGTTCGAGCACAATCGGCTCGACGTCCTCAGCCTCGTGGCCCTGCTCGATGCCTGCGCGCTGCCCTTCGAGGCCCCCGAACGAGCCCCCCTCGAACTGGACGCACTCAAGCTGGCTCGCTTGCTTATCCAAAGGGGAAGAATTGAGCACGCCTCGCGTGTTCTAGAAAGAGCCCTGTCGCGAGCCCGAACGACACGGCTGCGCAAGCGCATGCTGATCGAACTGGCGTCGCTATATAAGCGGCGGCGACTGTGGCGCAAGGCGGTGGAGCTGTGGGACGAAGCGATCCGGTTGCCAGGCTTCACCCTCGAGCCGTACGTGGAGCTCGCCAAGTATTACGAGCACCGTGCCCGGCAGCTTGACAAGGCGGAACAATTGACTCGCCAGGCTCTGGAGGGCCTGAGGCTTCTCAGCGCGCTGCGCGGGGACCCAGCCGTCGAGAGCCGGAAGGCGGAGCTCCAGGCTCGACTGCAGCGTCTCCAGAGCAAGCGTGGGAGAGCTTGATCCTCCGCAAAACCGGGCGACACCAAAACCCACCGCAAAATGTGTACGCGCGGCCGGCGCCCGGTCGTCGGGCTACCACAGAGCTCGGAGCCGAAAGGAGCTGGCCGAGGCGCAGGAATCCAACCCTGCGGCGCTTCCTTTCGGGAGAGAATCGGGCTCGACGCCTAGTGAAGAAGAGGCAAGAATCCGGAGGTCAGATGACCGTCATCGTGCTGACGATCGCCGGCAGCGATTCGGGAGGCGGAGCGGGGATCCAAGCGGATCTCAAGACCGCGGCGGCCTTCGGTGTGTACGGCATGTCCGTGATCACCTCCGTCACGGCGCAGAATACGGTGGGAGTGCAAGGGATCCATGATCTCCCCCCCGAATTCGTCGCTTTGCAGCTGGATTCCGTCCTGAGCGACATTGGTGCCCACGCCGCAAAGACCGGCATGCTTTCCAATCGCGAGATCATCCGAGTGGTGGCAGATCGATTGCGGCGCTACGCAGTGCCGCACCTCGTGGTCGACCCGGTCATGGTAGCTAAGAGCGGCGATCCTTTGCTCCGGGAGGATGCGCAGCAGGCCCTCGTGGAGGAGATCCTCCCTCTCGCGGAGGTCGTCACACCCAATATCCCGGAGGCGGAGGTCTTGACCGGGCTGAAGATCCGCACCTTGGACGAGATGAAGGAAGCGGCTCGTCGGATTCACGAGCTCGGCCCGAAGAACGTCCTCATCAAAGGGGGCCACCTGCCTGGCGAGGCCATTGACGTGCTGTGGGACGGCCAGGTCTTTCGCGAATACCCTGCTCCCCGACTGGACCGGAAGCACACCCACGGGACGGGCTGCACTTACTCAGCAGCGATCGCCTCGTGCCTGGCTCGCGGGCTACCCGTTCCGCGCGCCGTCGCCGTGGCGAAGAAGTACCTCACCCGCGCCATCGCGGAAGGGCTTGCCATTGGCTCCGGGCACGGCCCCGTGAACCATCTTGTGCCGGTGGACTGGAGCTGAGCTTTCCAGCCGAAGACCGCTGACGCGCGGGGACGAATTCGGTGCGAGGCGTCAGGGATCCCTTGCCTCCGGCCATCCCCTCGCGTTCGCGACACGAGCCAGCGCGGGGTCCACGCGGGGCTGTGTCTTACCACCCGGCACTCACTCGCCCTCCGGTCTGTGCGCGGCGCAGGAGGCGTGCGGCTTCATTCCCCCAGCACCACCCGGATCAGTCTCCACCGGAAATCCCGGGCATCGAAAGCCAGTTCAAAGCTGTCGGAATTGTCGGCGGTCACGGCGAAGTGATGCTCCCTGTCCGCACCCTTGCTCTCGGACCAACTGCCGTTCAGCCGCACCACGCGGTACACCCTCCCCCGCCAGCGGAAACGCAGGGGACGTGCCTTCTTGCCATCGAAGTGCGCCAGGACCTCCACGGGCTCGTTGAGTTCTTCGAAAACCAGGCCCATCGTACACCTCGGGTGGCCCTATGGTCACCTAAATCTACAACTCGGGACAGCCTTTGTCAAGCCCTTCTGTTCCGATCGCCCCTTTCCCGCCGAACGGACCTCGCCGGCGCTAGCAGGTCGAGGTCGGCCGTCGGAGGAAAACCGCGGGCAACTGCGGACTGCACATTGGCTGGCAGGGTCCCCCATTCGCCAGTGGCCGCCGCAGTGAAGGGGTGGTCCGCAGCTCCGGGATCGATCGGCGTACAGCGGCCGGATTCGTCCTGCCATGCCCCCTTGCGCGGGGTGGACAAAGGTTGTATCTTGTTTCCGGCTGAAGACATGGATGGAGGTCAACCGGCGCGCAGCAGGTAGTAGCACGGTTCCGGAGGAGGAGGATCGAAGGTGGCGGAAGCGCTCGCAGTGCTCATCCGTCTCCTGGTGGTGTCCACGATCGTGGAGCGCGTCCTGGAGATTGCCTCCCAGATCTGGGATTACGTCCTGCAAGCTGATGGCAAGCCCAAAGCAGATCCCGGCCGAAAACGCGTGATCTTGCAGACGGCCGGCTTCGTGCTCGGCACTGCCCTGTCGCTGGCAATGGGCGTCCGCGTCTTCGGGATGCTCGGTATCGAGGGAGTTCCGTTCCTCTTGGACCTGGTCTTCACAGGTATCCTGGTAGGCGGCGGAACGGAGCCCGTTCACAGCTTGATCAAGTTCCTCGAGGAAAACAAGGATCGGGTCAAGCGAGAGCTGAATGAGGCGAGGGCCGCGCCCGAGACCGTCATGCCCGAGCTCGAAACCATCGGGATTTCCTACCGCGGCGGCCTGTACCCCGATCGACCGGGCCATGGACTCCGCACGGGGAATCCAGATCTGATCGTGTTCCACCACTCCGCCACCCATCTCGAGACCAGCTTCGACCGGATCGTGCAAATCGAGCGCGAAAGGGACCTGGACCCCACTTACCACTGCGTCGTGACTGCCGATGGCCGCCACCACAACTACTGCCGGTGGGATAGCATCGGCTGGCATGCCAAGGGGGTGAATGCCCGATCGCTGGGGATCTGCCTGGTGGGGAATTTCCACACGGATCCCGCCGATCCTTCCAGCAATGCGAATGGGAGGTTCGGCCCTCCGCAGCCCACCGAGGCTCAGCTGGACACCGCGGCGCGCGTGATTGCCCTGTGGATGCTCCTCTACAACATCCCCGACACCCAGGTTGTCCCGCATCGCGCCGTGGGAAACACGAGCTGTCCCGGGGACCGCTTCCCGGCGCAGGAGCTCTTGGATCGAGCGCGAAAGTACCGGGAGATGTGGGCCCGTTCGGAGGTAGCTCAGAAAGAGTTGGCCGAGCTCCGCGGAAAAGAAGGGGTTTACGTATGAGAGCGCGACGTCCGGACAGGCGACAATCGATGGCCCGTCTTCGTCGGGGCCTTCCGGCACCCACTCCTGTCTCGAGGAGCGGGCTCGGAAGCTCATTTGCCTTGGCTTTGCTCGCCATTGCCCCCGGCACCGTGCTCGCGCAAGAGACGGCTCCCGCGCCGGGCTCAGCTTGGTCCATCCTCGAGGCGGATCTCCTCATCCTTTTCCGGATCCTCGTCGTGGCAACGGTGATTGAGCGCGTATTGGAGTACCTGAGTCTGGTGTGGGGACCAGCGGAGACAGCCTGGAGACGGGTTTTCCGGAGGCGGGCCGCGTCGCAGGCAGAGGCCCCCCACGAGCTCCCACCCGAACTGGCCAAGATCCGCAAGCAGGTGATCCTTCAGAGCCTCGGGGTTCTGCTCGGTGTGGCCATCTGCTGGAGGTCCCATCTGGGGATCTTCGGCCAGTTGGAAGACGCCGCCTCCGGCAAGCTGGGCCAAGCCGTGACACACTGGTTCACCGCGAGGGCCGGCTCCTGGCTCGATTATGTAATCACCGGACTCCTGGCAGGTCTCGGGACGGAACCGATTCACTCCCTCATCATGACGCTGCTCCGGCGCAAGGACCTTCGCAGAGCGAGATCCGCCCCGGCCACTTGATGCTCGCCCGCGCGCCGGCCCTCGTCCATGCGCTTGGGGAAGGAGGCCATGAAACCACGCTGGTTGAAAATCCTGCTCGCGATTCTCGGTGGACTCGCGTTGGCCATGCTCGGGATTGCGGTCTTTCTGGACGAACGAAGGGAGATAGCCTTCGAACGATATCTGGAGAAGAAACGGGCTCTCCTTCGGCGCAGGAAGGAGCTGGAGGAGCAGGATGCGCTCGATCAGGAGCGTCTGCGACAAATCGAGCGGGAAATGGAAGAGGCGCGGCGGGAGTTCCTCAAGAAATGCGCCGGAAGCCGAGACGAGCTGAGCCGCGTCGAAGCCATGTCCGCTGAGGAGGTAGCCGATGAGACGACGAGGCTGGAGAAGATCCTTCGTCGTCGCCTGGAGCGTCTTTAGTCTCGTTGTTGCGACTCGGGAAGGCGCCCGCGCGCAAGCATTGAGACGCGAGGTGGAGCCCGGGAAATTCCTGGCCTTCCGCGGCTACGTGGTGGCAGAAGACACGCTGATCTGCCGACTCCCCGAAAAGGAACGCGAGCTGGCCCAGACGTTGATCCGAGCAAACCAGGCCCTCGACGAACTCGAAATCCTCCGCACTCAGTCGATTAAGTGGGAAGAGGAGGTCAAAATCCTGCGAGGAATGATCGAGCGGAGGGACCTTATCATCCAGAAGCAGGATAGTCTGATCCAGCAGCTGGAGAAGCTGAGTGCCCCAGGACGGTCCTCCTTCTTCGCGCAGCTGGGGAAGATCTTCGACCGGCGCACGTTTTTCCTGTTCGGCTTCGTGCTGGGTGTCATGGCCGGCGTGCAGGTCGACTGAGCCCACAGCCCGAGTCGCCGCCGGACTTGCGTCCGACACGCACACGTGACCGCCGGGAAAGGGGAGGATGCAGACGGCTCCCCATTGTGGCATCCGTGCGAGTGTAGGGGCTTTTCCTCACGGAACGATCGATCGGAAGCCGCGTAGATGATCACAGCATGGCATTGGCGACGGGTGGATCGGTCATGTATTTCCTGAGCATCACCTCGCACTTCGACTCGGCTCACCGGCTTTCGGGCTACCCGGGAATCTGCCAGCGCCCCCACGGCCACACCTGGCAGGTCCGGGTCACGGTGGCGACAGCCGAGCTGGACAGCCTCGGCATGGGGATCGACTTCCACGAGCTGGAGAAAACGGTGGACTCCGTGGTGTCGCGCTTCGATCATACCATGCTGAATGATTTGCCGGAATTCGCCGGCCAGAATCCCACCGCCGAGAACCTGGCCCGCATCCTGTACCACCAGATCGAGGAGAAGCTCCCCGCCAAGTGCCGCCTGGTGGAAGTGGAGGTACGCGAGTCCGACAAGTTCAGCGCCGTCTACCGTGAGCCGTGACCTGCATCTCAAAGTCTGCGAGATTTTCGCCTCCATTCAGGGGGAGAGCTCCTACGCGGGGTTACCCTGCGTATTCATCCGCCTCACGGGCTGCCCCCTTCGTTGCCGTTATTGCGACACTCCCTACGCCTTCACCGAAGGCCAGTGGATGTCCCTGCACCAAATCCTCAGTCGCGTGCAGGAGTTCGGCATCCACTTGGTCGAGGTCACGGGGGGTGAACCGTTGGCGCAAGCGGATACGCCGTCTCTTTGCCGGGCCCTGATTGACGCAGGTTACCGCGTTCTTGTGGAAACCAGCGGCGCGCTCGATGTTTCTCCCCTGCCGCCTGAGGTCACGGTCATCATGGACGTCAAAACCCCCGGAAGCGGGGAAAGCCATCGCAATTATTGGGACAATCTCCGACTCCTCAGGCCAAGGGACGAGGTGAAGTTCGTGATTACCTCCCGGCAAGATTTCGAGTGGAGCCTCGAGGTGGTTCGACGCCACCGCCTTGTCGAGCGATGCGTCGTGCTTTTCTCCCCCGCATGGGGTTACCAGGACCCGGCGGAACTGGCCTCCTGGGTCCGAGACTGCCATTTGCCCATTCGCTTCCAGCTCCCCCTGCACAAAGTCCTGTGGCCCGGTGTGGAGCGAGGAGTATAAGCTCCTATTCCGATCTCCCATAGCGGAAGACCGCGGCGCACGTGCCCTCGGAGGAGACCATGCACGGTCCCACGGGGGTCTCAGGAGTGCAGACCTTGGCGAAAAGAGGGCATGCTTCGGGTTCCACCGTGCCCTTGAGCACATCGCCGCATCGACAACCAGCCTGCTGGCGGGGTGGCTCGACTTCGAGGGGGAAACGATGCTCGGCATCGAACTCCCGGAATTCCTCCCGGAGCCGCAGGCCAGAGCCAGGGATCCAGCCGAGACCCCGCCACTCGGCGTCACACGGCTCGAAAACGCGGTGGAGGGTTTCCAGCGCCTTCGGATTTCCCTCCGGACGCACCGCGCGCCGGTATTGGATCTCCACCCGGGGCCGACCCTGCTTCACCTGTTTCACCAGCATCCAGATCGCTTCCACGATATCCAGGGGCTCGAAGCCGGCGATCACGCAAGCCTTCCCGAATTCCTCGGCAAGGAAGCGATAGGGTTCGGAACCGATGATCGTGCTCACGTGTCCGGGGCAGAGGAATCCGTCCAAAGCGACGTCGCCGGAAGCCACAAGGGCTCGCATGGCCTGCGGCATGGTCTTGTGAGCCACCAGCACGGAGAAGTTGCGCAATCCCCGTTTCCGCGCTTCGAGGATGGCGGCGGCCACAGTCGGAGCAGTCGTCTCGAACCCAACGCCAAGGAAGACCACCTGCGCCCCGGGTTGTGCTTCCGCCATCTTGACCGCATCCAAAGGCGAATACACCACGCGAACTCTGGCCCCCCGCGTCTGCTCCAACTCGAGGGAGCTCGACGAACCCGGCACCCGCACCATATCCCCAAACGTCGCTATCACCACGCCCGGAATGCGACAGAGGGCAATTGCACGATCGATGGTCCCGTTCGGCGTCACGCAGACTGGACACCCCGGACCCGACACGAGGCGGAGATTCTCCGGCATGACGCGACGCAGGCCGTGGCGGAAAATTGCCATCGTGTGCGTGCCGCATACCTCCATGAAGGTAGCGTGAAGTCCCTCGCTCTCCCGATGGAGACGTTCGAGGTTCCAGGTCACGATGCGACCCTCGCGGAACGCGCGAATCTGCAAAGGCAAGCCCACCGCGTCCCTCCCACGGCCTGTGCTCAGGGAACCGCCACGACGTCAGTCCTCCGTCGGGAGCCCGTACGCGCCGTAGAGCCCGATGGTTTCCTCAGCCTGAGCTGGATCCACCTTCTGGATGGCGAATCCCGCATGGACGATAACGTACTCCCCCACGCGCAGATCTTCGATGAACTGCACGTTCGCTTCTTTCCGGACCCCTCCCACTTCCACAACGGCCCATTCCCCCTCGATGGCCAGAACTTTCATCGGCACGCCAAGGCACATTTCATCCTGCTCCTACTAAGTCCACCTGCCTGCCGAGGTCCGAGCGAGTCCGCAACTAGCGCTGCGAGATGAGGCCCGCCACCACGGCCTGCCCGAGGGCAATTCCCCCGTCGTTCGGAGGAACGAGCCGATGGCAGAGCACTTCAAAGCCTCGACGAGTTAACTCGCGGGACATCGCCACCGTCAGGTACACATTCTGAAAGCAACCTCCACTGAGGGCGACAGTGGCCAGACCCGTTTCCTCGCGAATGTGTTCTGCCATCTCGGCCAAGGCGCGGACCAGCGTGGCATGGAATCGCAAGCTGATGTCTGCTCGCGGCTGGCCCCTGCACCCGTCCTGCAGAATCGCGCTGATCAGGGGACGCCAATCCAGCTCCCAGAGATCACCCTGCCGAGCGATGTGGTAGGGATACGCTTCTGGCGACGTCTCGACCGCCTCCCGCGGGCGTAGCTTTTCATACATGGCCATTTCCAGCTCCATCGCCGCCTGTCCCTCAAAGGAGACTCGACGTCGAAGGCCCAGGAGAGCCGAGACGCCGTCGAAGAGCCTTCCGCAGCTGGAGGTGAGAGGGACGTTCAGCCCGGACTGGAGAATCCCGAGGAGCGCCTCCACGTCCGCCCTCTCGAGACCCAACACCTCGGCGCCGTGGGTTACGGCCAGGCCGGGATCGCACGCATGCAGGTAGGCCAGTGCCATGCGCCAGGGCTCGCGGATCGCGCGATCCCCTCCGGGCATCGGAACCGGCCGGAAGCGACCCGCGCGGCAAAAGCGGCGGACGTCCGCCACCAAAACCTCGCCGCCCCAAACCGTCCCGTCAGGTCCGTACCCTGCGCCGTCGAGGGCCAGCCCGATCACCGGGCCTTCCCTCCCATGCTCGGCCAGGCACGCCACGATATGCGCATGGTGATGTTGCACAGCAACGCGAATCTTCCCAGCGGACGCCTCTTCCGCCCATTGGGTCGACAGATAGTCCGGATGTAGGTCGTGGGCCACGACTTCGGGCTCGATCTGCAGAATCCCCTGCAGATGCGCAATGGCCTCGCCGAAGAACTGCAGCGCCTCGAAGCTTTCCAGGTCCCCGATGTGCTGGCTCAGGGTAGCCCGATTCTCCGCCGCGAGGCAGACGGTGTTCTTCAGCTCCGAGCCCACCGCCAGGGTGGGACGCAGCCGCCACGGGAGCACGACAGGCTGCGGCACGAAGCCCCTTGCCCTGCGGATCACAAGCGACTCCCCTCCGGGCAACCAGCGAACAACGGAGTCGTCGCAGCGCACCAGGATATCCCGGTCGTGCACAAGGTAAAAGTCCGCGATGGAGCCGAGCCGCTCCACCGCTTCGCGATTGTCGATGCAAATGGGCTCCTCGCTGCGGTTGCCGCTCGTCATGACGAGCGCGCGGAATCCCTTGCGGAGCAAGAGGTGATGAAGGGGAGTGTACGGAAGCATCACCCCCAGGAAGGCATTCCTCGGAGCCACAGACGGGGCCACCGTTGCGCCCCTTCGCCGCGGAAGGAGCACAATGGGACGCCGCGGCGACTCCAGCAACCGTCGTGCCTCCTCGTCCAGCTCGACGAGAAGCGCCGCCGTCGCCGCATCCGCCGCCATGATGGCGAAGGGCTTTTCCTCCCTCCCTTTTCGCTCCCGCAGGCGACGAACCGCCCATTCATCCTCCGCATCCACCGCCAAATGGAACCCACCCAGCCCCTTCACGGCAACGATCTTCCCCTCGTGCAGGCGATCTGCCACAAAGCCGATCGGGTCCTCGATCCCCTCCAAGCGATAGCCGAGACTGTCCCACACCTCGAGCTGCGGTCCGCAGACGGGGCAGGCGTTCGGCTGGGCATGAAAGCGTCGATCGCGAGGATCTTCGTATTCCCGACGACAGGCATCGCACATCTCGAAAGAGGCCATGGAGGTGTTGATCCGGTCGTAGGGAATGCTGCGCGTGAGGGTGAAACGCGGGCCGCAGTTGGTGCAATTCGTGAAGGGATAGCCGTGGCGCCGGTCACCCGGGTCGAACACCTCCCGCAGGCATTCATCGCATGTGGCAATGTCCGGAGGGACCACAGCTCGCCGCGGCTCCTCCCCCTCGCTCTTCTCGATCTGAAAATCTTGGAAGCCAACGTAGCGGCCACTTTCGATGCGAAAATCGAGGACGAACGCCAGCGGCGGATGCTCCGTGCGAAGGGCCTCGACGAAGCGATCCAGGGCCCCGTCTTCCGCCTCCGCGTGGATCTTCACCCCGAGGGCAGTGTTCCGAACCCAGCCGCGGATTCCGTATTTCTGCGCAAGCCGATAGACGAAGGGACGGAACCCCACCCCCTGGACGATCCCCGAGATTGTGATCTGCGCGCATTTCATGCTCGATTCGTCCGGCCGCGGACCTGCTCGAGGTATTCGATCCAGTCTTCGATCCCCGTACCGGTCCGGCAGGAGAGGCGCAGGATCCGCAGGCCGGGGTTCAACGCGTGCACGTCTTCCCGTATCCTGCGCTCATCGAAATCCAGCCAGTCCAGCAGATCGATCTTGTTCAGAACCAAGGCCTGAGCGGACCGCATGATCGTGGGGTATTTCGCGACCTTGTCGTCGCCTTCAGCCACGCTGAGGATGACCACACGCACGTGTTCGCCGAGGTAGTAGGCAGCCGGGCAGACCAGGTTGCCCACGTTCTCGATGAAAAGGTAGTCCAGATCCGCCAGGTTGATCTCCGCCAGAGCCTCGTGGACCTGCTGCGCCTCGAGGTGACAAGCTCCTCCCGTGGTAAGTTGCACCGCCTTCGCATCGAACCGGGCGAGGCGCTGGGCGTCGCGAGCAGTGGCAAGGTCGCCCACCAATACCGCCGCTCTCAAGCCGTTGCGAGTGAAGTGCTCCAGCGTGCGCTCCAGCAGGCTGGTCTTCCCCGAGCCGGGAGCGCCGAGAAGCCCGACCACCGTCACCCCACTGGCTTCGAAGAGCTGCCGATTCTGCCGGGCCACGTAATCATTGGCCTTCAGGATCTTCTCGTACACCGGGATGCTGCGGCTCTCCAAATTCCACCTCCATTTCTTCGATGAACAGCTCGTCTCCTCCCTCCAGCTCGAGATCAAAGCCATTGCACTTGGGGCAACGCAGCGAAAGCTCGAGCAACTCCACCTCTGCTCCGCAGGCGCCGCAGCGGACCCGCACCGGCGGCCGGCGGATCATCAGCTGAGCTCCTTCGCAGGCCGTGCCTTCCGACAGCACCGCGAAGGCCGACTCCAGCAGGTCCGGCTCCGCACCCGACAGCAGCCCCACCGCGAGCCGGATGGAACGGACCCGCTTTCCCCCCACCTCCGCGAGCTTGGCCTCCACACCCCGCAACAAAGCCGAGATTAGAGACATCTCATGCACGGGTCATGCCCCACGCCGTCTTGCCAGTACGAGGCCGCCGAGCGCAATGGACAAAAGTTTCGCCTCCGCCGCATCGGCCCGGGAAGGAATGAGAACCGGCGCCAGAGCCCCCATCACGACGTGGGCGAGGCGGAATCCGGCAAAATAGGTCGTGCTCTTCGCCAGCATGTTGGCCGATTCGATGTCCGGGCACACGAGGATGTCCGCGTCTCCCGCCACAGGTGAGTCGATGCCTTTGGCCCGAGCAGCTTCCACGGAAACGGCGTTGTCCAGCGCCAGCGGGCCATCCACGATGCACCCGGAGATCTGGCCCCGGCGCCACATCTGGCTGATGATGGCGGCTTCCTGCGTGGAGGGAATCGCGGCGGTCACGGTCTCGACGGCGGAAAGCAGCGCCACCCTTGGCTGACGATTGCCGAGGGCGTGAGCGACTTCCACCGCATTCTGGATGATCTGGATCTTCTGCTCCAGGTCCGGCTTGACCGTCACCCCGCCGTCGGTGATCATCTGCAGCCGGTTTGGCGCCCGCTTCGGGTTTTCGAACACGAACACGTCGCTCAAAAGGCGTCCTGTCCGCAAGCCAGATTCCGGATCCAGGACGGCTCGCAGGAGGGTGGCTGTTTTCACCTTCCCTTTGAGGAGGAGATCGGCGCGCCCTGAGCGGACGGCCTCCACCGCCAGCTTGCAGCTCCCCTGTTCATCGGGTTCATCCTCGAGGCTTTCCAAGCAGCGGGCGTCGGCCCCAATCTCTTCCAAAAGGGATTGGACTCGGTCGCGGGGCCCGAAGGCGAGACCGCGCGCCAAGCCCCGGGCGTACGCGTCCGCAACCGCCGTGAGCGCAGCTTCGTCGGCAGCTCCGGCGATCGCCACCCGAAACGGCCCAAACCGGAGAGCTTCAGCGAGAACCTCGTCCAGAGTGCCAATCATCGCTTCCCATCCATTCTCGTCGCTGACTACCAAGACTCGGCTTCCACACGACGAACCCACAACCAGACCGCCACCAGCAAAGTCAAGTACACCAGAACGGCGATCAGCCCAACCTTCGAAAGCCTCACTCCTGCCAGAAACAGACCCGTGTAGCCGAGGACCGGAAGGCCCAGCACGGCCGCGGCGTAACCGAACGGTTTGGGGGGAGCCTGCCAAAAACCCACAAGTTCGAGAAGGAGCACGAATCCCGCTCCGAACGCCGCAGAGGCGGTGGCCACCGCGAAAGCTCCAACGAATAGGATCATGGAGGCCCCCAATGCAGCGAGGAAGAGCAAGCGATCCCCCTTTCGGAACACATTCCGATCGATGGTGACCGGATGATCCACGGAGATCTTCCACGTCGAGCTCCGAACGCCCCCGCTGAGCCTCCGCGTGAGGACCTTGCCTTGCTGGATCACGACCGTTCGGGGCTTGAGATCCTCCGGATCCATCTCCTCGTTGGGATCAAAGATCAGTCGCCAGCCCCCGGGGAGATCGATGCCGTAGAGGGAAGGATAATCGCCCACCAGCTCGTAGCGTTCGCCGTGCAAGCGCACTTCCGGCCAGGATGCGCTGAGCAAGGCGAGGACCCTGTGACCCTCGGGCAGATAGCCGCCCGCAAGGCGGCAGAGCCACGCCCCAGCCAACACGGCGGAGAGCAGAACCAGGACGAGCCAGACCCTTCGGGAGAGCAGCCCGACCAGCCTGTGGATCGAAGCCCTCAAGTCTGCAAGCATGTGGCCCGTGACCTCCCTCGGTGGCCCAGCCGGTGCGCATCAGGGTGGACAAAAACCGCCGCCCGCGCAATGGATCTGGAGCCCGCCGCCCCTTCTCGCGCCGCAGAAGCCCGAGCCTCTGCCCCTCCGGCTCGCGGCCTCCCTTGCCCGCAAGTGGCGTCCGAGCTCGAACTGGCCAATAGGCACGCGGGCTTGCTCCGTCACCGTCTCGGGTTCCATCCGGCCGCATTGGGCGTTGCGCGGGGGCTAGAGCCGGCTCAATACTCCAGTGGCTCCTCTTCCCCGCGGAGCACCCGCAGCGCTCCCTCGGCCATGGCCTGCATTTCGAACTCGCCGGGATAGCGGAACACCTTGCCCAAGAAGCTCACCCGTTCGGTGATCCAATTGCAAAGCATATCCGATGCGGCGAGGCCGCCGGTGAGCACGATGGCGTCAATCTTCCCGCAAAGGACGGTGGCCATCGCGCCGATCTCCTTAGCGATCTGATACGCCATGGCCTCGTAGACCTCGCGCGCCTTCTCGTCGCGGTCTTCCAGGATCCTGCGTTCTACTTCGGCCGCGTTGTTGGTGCCGAGGTAGGCGACCAGTCCGCCGCAGCCCATCACGAAGCGACGCATCTCCTGCTCCGTGAATTCGCCCGAGAAGCAGAGGGTGATGAACGGCTGCAGGGGGAGTCCGCCCGTCCGTTCCGGAGAGAAAGGGCCATCGCTGCTGGCGTCGTTGACGTCCACAATGCGGCCGCCTTTCACTGGAGCGACGGAGATGCCACCCCCCAGATGCGCAACGACGAAATTGGCCTCGCGATAGGGCAAGCCGAGCTCCGCCGCGGCGCGGCGTGCGACGGCATGAATGCTCAACGCGTGAGCCAAGGCGCGGCGCTCAATGCGCGGGTGCCCCGAATACCGCGCCAGGGGCTCGAATTCGTCCACCGAGACCGGATCCACCACAAAGGCGGGGCAGCCTGCCTCTTCCGCAATCGCCATGGCTAGTGCGCAACCCAGGTTGGAGACGTGTTCCCCCTGCACGCCCTTCCGCGCGTCCTCAAGCATAGCGGCGTTCACCCGGTAGGTCCCTCCTCGCACAGGCTTGAGAAGCCCGCCCCGTCCCACAACGGCATCCAAACTGGACAACTCGATGCCATTCTCCCGCAGGAATCTCAGGACTACCGCCTTCCGCATTTCGAGCTGATCCCACACGCGGGCCGCGCGATCCAACTCCTCGCTGCTGTGAGCCAAGCTCTCCGAACGGACACAGACCTCCGCCTCGAAAAGCGCGACCTTGGTCGAGGTCGATCCGGGATTGATCGCTAGGATCCGCAAGGCCTCTCCTCCCCTGTTGGGCCGCCCTCCCCTTGCCGGACGCCTCCCGCGCACGCCGTGGAAGTTAGCCAGGATCTTTTCACCAGTCAAGCGCAGAACGATTTGCCTCCAGTCTCAGAAACCGGGCTCAGACGGACGCCAAGTGAGAGACGGATGCCACAGGCTCTGGGTTGCGCTCCAGCGGAGGATGCTCCGGTCATGCCAGCTGTCGCGGGCAGTTGCGGCGAGAAGGCCAATTGCCTCAGTCCGCCCGCTGGGCCGCCCCGAAGGGGTCCGGATGGCGGAGACCGTTGGACTTCCCCTGTTCATGCATCGCAATCGTCGCTCGTACGGGCCCCCACATCGTCGCAGCAGCGCAGAAGGCGACTCGGACGGCCGCCGGCCAGGTCGGCTCGTCTTCTCCGCACAGGATCGTTGCGGGCGCAAGCAGGGCAAAAACCGGAAGCCGCCTCGCCCGATCCCGTAGACGGGCTTGGCCTCAGCACGCGTGGGCCATTGCCGGGAAGCGGACGGCGCGGACCAGCTTCAGTGGGAAGCGGGCAACTCCCCCCAAAGCTCCCAACGCCGGACGCACGGCTGCCGGCCGGAACCCCCGATCCGCAGCGCCTGCACGGTGGGTCGACCGAGAGGGTCTTCGCGCCAAGCGCAGCCCCAAATCACAGCTTCGAATCGAGGACGGCTCGCACCTTCTCGAGAAGCAACGTCGGGCTGTAGGGCTTCTGGAGGAAATCGCTGCGGGGATCCAGCGCCAGGCGTTCGACGATGGCGCTGTCCGTGTATCCGGAGGTGTACAGAACCCGAATGTCGGGCAGCTGCCGCCGCACCTGCTCCACAAGGGCCGGACCATTCATCCCGGGCATTACCACGTCCGTCAGGAGCAGATCGATGGAGGATCCGAGCCGCTGGAGGATCGCGAGGGCTTCCTGCGGGGTTCTGGCGGAGACTACCTTGTATCCGTAACGCTCGAGGGTACGCGTCGCTAGCTTCCGCACTTCTTCCTGGTCCTCCACCACCAGGACCATCTCTCTGCCGGAGAGCTTTCTGGCAGGCTCTTCAGGGGACCGGCGGACTTGTTCTGGCGACCTCGTGAGCCTCGGCAAGTAGATCTTGAACGTGGTACCCTGGCCCGGCTCGCTGTAAACAAAGATGTACCCCCCGCTCTGCTTCACAATGCCGTACACCGTGGAAAGCCCCAGGCCTGTCCCTTTGCCCGGCTCCTTGGTTGTGAAGAAGGGCTCGAAGATCCTGGCCCGCGTCTGCTCATCCATTCCCACGCCGGTATCGCTCACAGCCAGCATGACGTAGCTACCCGGTTTCGTCTCGGGGTGGGTCCGAACGTAGGCCTGGTCCAGTTCCACGTTGCGCGTCTCGATGAGCAGGGTGCCCCCATTGGGCATCGCATCGCGCGCGTTGACCGCCAAATTGAGCAATACTTGGTGCATCTGCGAAGGATCGACTTCCACCGCGCCCAGATCCGGCTGGAGGCGAAACTCGAGTCGCACGTCTTTGCCAATGACGCGGCTCAGCATTTTCCGCGTCTCCTCGAGGATGTCGTTGAGGTTGACTGGCTGAGGATGCAAGATCTGCTTGCGACTGAAGGCCAGGAGCTGCCGGGTGAGATCCGCGGCCCGGTCCGCCGCCTTTCGAATCTCCTGGAGGTCGTGCCGCACGGGAGAATCCTGAGGCAGGTCCTGCAGGGCAAGATCCGCGTACCCACGGATGGCGGTGAGGATATTGTTGAAATCGTGCGCGACCCCACCGGCGAGCCGCCCGATTGCCTCCATCTTTTGCGATTGGATGAGCTGTTCCTCCAGAAGCTTCCGTTCCGTGATGTCGATGGCGGTCCCCAGTCCCACCATCTCGCCCTTGTAGAGCACAGCCCGCGCTGTGAAGTCCACCCACCGTACCTGGCCGTCTTTCCGCAGGAGCTTCATCTCATATCGGTCCGGCACCTTCTCCCCTCTTTGCCGTGCGAGACCGCGTTCGCGCACGACCTCCCGCTGATCCGGATGAACCACCTCCCAGAACTTCATTTGCAGGAGTTCGTCGCGCGAGTACCCCGTGATCTCCTCCGCGGCACGATTGACGTATAAGAAGCGATCGCCGCGGTACATGACGATGCCGGAGCTGGTGGTTTCCGTGAGGCTCCGGAATAGCCCTTCGCTTTCCCGAAGGGCCTGCTGCGCCAACACGAGGTCCGTCAGATCGACCAGGAAGCTGAGTACGGCTGGTTTTCCTTCCCACTGGGTGGGGACCACATTCGCCCGGAACCATCTGCTTTCGCCGTCTTTGGTCAGCACGCGGAATTGGTAGTGCCCGCGTTTGGGCCCTTCCGCAAGCATTTCGGCGTACCTGGACCTAAGGGCCTCTCGCTCCTCGGGGTGGACAAAATCCCAGATCGTTCGCCCCAGCACGTCCTCGGGGCTATAGCCATACTTCGCGAGGGCTCCGGAGTTGATGAACCTGACGCGCTCTTCCTGCGCCACCACAATGAGCTCGCCCACGTTCTCCACCAGGGTCCGGTACTTCTCTTCGGACTGCTGTAGCGCCTCAGTAGCCCTCACTCTGTCGGTAATATCGATCTGGATGCCCCAGATTCCGGTGAGGAACTGGCCCTCCAGAAAGCCAACGTAGGAGTTGGCGAAGTAGCGGATTTGCCCCCGCCCATCCACCTCCGAGTTCTCAATGTAGGGCCAGCGAAAACCGTTCCGTACGAACTCCGTCAGGCGCCGGATGGAATCTTCCCGGCGATGGACCAATATGGTGAGGGGCTTCCCCACCATTTGATCCGGTCGATGGAACCCGTACATTTGCAGGAGGGCCTGGTTGGCCTCCGTGAAGTAGCCCGTGTCGAGGATTCTTCGGGCGATCTCTTCGGGCGGAAGCTCCGTGGGGATGGGCTCCGGAAACTCCACCCTCCAGATTCCGACCAAGCTGGCCTTCACGAAGGTCTCATACGCCAGGCTGAGAGCTCTCAGTCTCTCTTGGACCTGCTTCTGCTCGGTGAGATCCCAGACGGAAGCCAGTAGATGCGGCTGCCCCGATAGGAAGAATCGGTCGAGGCGCACTTCGGCCGGGAAGCGGGTTCCGTCCCGACGCACGAAGGTGCACTCGAAGACCTGACTCCGGCCAGCGAGCGCCGCCCCGATCTTTTCCATGGTAGCGCGCTTTGCATCACCGCCGGAGGTCTCCATCCCGCAGAGTTCGAGGAATGAAGTCCCGCTGAGACCCTTCTCGCGCACCCCGAGAAGACGCGCCGCCGCCTGGTTGCAGTCGACGATGCGGTCTCCATTGAGGATAAAAAGAGCCCCGCCCGAGACGTTGAAGAGGGTGCGGTACTTCAGCTCGTTTTCTCGTAAGATCTCGGCGGCCCGTCGGAGCGAGCGGAAGAGCGGAGAGACGCGAGCCAATCCTAGCACCAAGAGCAGGGAAATAATCAGCCCGATCCACTCGCCCACCGAAACCGCTCTCGCCGGCAGGATGGGCGAACCCCGGAGAAGCTCGCCCAACACAATCCCCCGGCGCACGGCCATGAGAAGAATGGCAGCTGCGACCAAGAGCCAGGCCAACCTTCGCCCGGTGATGCCGATGAGGCTAAGGGCCAAATACGCTGCCACGAGATGCAGTGCAAGGCTGACGATGACAACGAGGATATCCAGCATGGCTTCGGCTCACCGAACGTTCCGAGAAAAACTATCGGCGTCCTGGCCCGAAAAATCAACCAACACAACGAGGAGCGGGCAGCTCGGATCCGTGATTTTTTGGCCACAATCTCGCAAGGATCGGCACGGATTCCGCGCTGCAGGGAGGGGCCAGCGGACTTGGATCAGGCGGGAGGAGGCGAGGAAGGCTCAGAAGCTCGCTTTCACCTCGAAGAAGATCCGGTCCTGATCTCGCATGCGGCCGAACGGGGTTCCCGCTTTCCCTCCGAAGAACACGCCCCCGAGCGTCAGGTTCAGAGCATCTGCCGGCTGGTAGTTCACGAAGGCCAGCACAAACCGGTCCCGTGTCTCGCGATTCCAGACGAAGATCATCTGGCTATCCCAGTAATCCGCCATCTTCCAGCGAAAACGGCCCGAGGCACCCGAGGTCCGCGGCGGCAGGGGTTTGTCCATCCCGAGGGAACGGGCCTGTGACCGCTCCCAGTCTTCATGATACTTGAAGCGCTGCTCAAGAAGGGCCTGGATGGCCAGGGCCAGCCGGTCCGTGGGGGTGTAGTCCAGCGTCAAGACCCCCTGCGCATGGGGGTTCGGAACGAGCACGTTCCGTCCGTCTCGATCTTCCGTCCGGAAATAGGCCCCTTCGCCTCGGATCCCCCAGCTCCCGAACACTTTCTGAAAGTCGGCGCCCATGACCTGGATGGAGGGGAAGTAGGGTGTCCACTCGATCGCCGAGGTCAGACTGTCCAATCGGTACGACAATCGGTACGACGGGCTGTGGTCATTGCCACGGTAGTAACTGACCGACCAGTCGATCCCGGCGAAGGAGTGGAGGAAGCGGCATGCCAATTGGCCATGTTTCAGGCCTGCCGACGGTAAAGTGGGTTCCTTCCAAATGAGCTTGGGCCCTCCCGGGAGCTGGATCGTCCGGGCGGACATCCTGGGGATCCGGTGTGGGACGAAGAGCGGCACGGCCACCACCTGGAACGTGGCAGGGCCAAGGTACACGTCCAGTCGGGCTGCCGTCACCGGGAGGCGGTAGTCCTCGATCTCGGCCGACATGTTGGCGTAATCCCACGGGTTGATATTGTCCGTGGGATTCACCCACTCCGCCTTGCCCCAGAAGATGAACTGCTTCCCGAGGCGGAGGTCGACCTTTTCCCAGAAAAGGTCCACATACATCTCCACTGGGTACACGTCCACGGACGCGCCGCGCTCGGAGAAGAACTCGTCGCGGCCTCTGGTCTCATCCACGTCGCAATCCACCGAACCGAACAGGGCCGCCCTGCTCCCGAGGGTCTCTTGCACGGTCAGCTGCAGGCGCGTTCCCGTGCGGGAAACCTCATTCGTCCCCTCGAACCGGTTATGATGGTAGAACTTGACGTAGCCGCCGAACTTCGGCTGCGCGTAGCCGGTCATCGCTGTCACCGACAAGAGCACAAAGGCAAGTATCCGCTTTTGGACCATCGCCTCTCCCCAATGTGTGCCGTAGGATTTCGACGCCCTCCAGCTTCACGAAGCCCGTCGCAGATAACGTTCGGTGAAGAGCTCCGGGCCGAGACCGACATTCACCTGCAGGTTCTCGAAGCGGATTTCGCTGGTGTTCTTGATCTGCACATCTCGCATGATCATGTGCGTGGCGAACCAAACCCCGCCGATCAGTTTGTGCTCAGGGATGTCTAGGACTTTCCACAGCTGGCCGTCCTTGTCGTAGTACTCCGCATGGATGGTGGTGTAGGTGTCCTTGCGGATCCAGCGAATAATCTTGCTGTACTTCGTATCCCTCTGCACCTCCGGGGTGACGGGCAAGCATTCGATCTTGTAGCACGCGTGGCCTTCGATGGCCTCCTCTCCGAGCAATCGGTACTTCCAATCGTTCAACTTAGGCCGGCCGATGTCGTAGTAGCTGAAGTCCGAGCCCATGAAGTTCCCTCCGCGGCCGCTGGCGGTGATCCGGTTGACGCGACGGAGGGCTGGCAAGTAGAGGTAGCGATCGTCGTCCGCGTCCTTGTGCTCGATGATGAGAAAACCGGTGTCCCGGACGTCAGCCGGCTCGAGGAAGTGCATCAGCATGTCGCTCTCGTCCGGGTTCCGTTTCCGGGAGTAGAACTTCAGCTTCCGGATACGCTGCTGTCCCCGCGAATTGGTGAGCGTCATGACCAGATCGCCCTGCATATCTTTCCAGTCGCCGCTCTGGAGGCTGCGCTCCATGATCTGGCGCGCGCTTACGTCTTCCTGAGCGTTCAAGGCCGATCCCCCCAAGCCCAGAATCAAAGCCCAGACCGCAAACTGCAGAAGTCGACGCATCTCTCTTTCCTCCTTCGTCTTTCTTTCAAGCGGCGGAAACCGGAGAATGGCCGCAAATTCCCGCTTCCCCTGACTGCGAGCTCGATCTTCGCCGCGGCCAAACCCACGGTTTGCCGTCGCCTCTCCCGGCTTTCACACCCTTTCCTCCCCGCGGGACAGGATTGGCCCTGCCGGATCATCGAGCCGTGCGGAACTTCGGCCGCAAGGTCATGAATAGCACAGGCAGGATGGTCAGAGCGCCGAGGCAGGTCCAGAGCATGGTCATCGCGATGAGAAGGCCCATGTCCGCAATCCCGCGGAACTCCGAGAGCAAGAGGATGGCGAAGCCGCAGCCGACCGTGGCGGCGTTCAGGAAAATGGCCGTGCCCGCTTCCTGCATTGTCCGAACAGTGGCTTCCCCGTAGTCGTGGCCCTCGGAGATCTTCATCTGGTACCGGTGGTAGAAGTGGATGGCATAGTCGACACCCACGCCGATGGCGATGCTCGACGTGACCATGGTCATGAGGTTCAGGTAGATCCCGGTCCAGCCCATGAAAGCGAAATTCAGGAAGATGCCGAAGAACAGTGGGATGGCATTGAAGACCCCGGCCCGCAGGGAACGGAACATCATCGAGGTCAATAGGAAAACCAGGATCAGGGAGACCAGGATGCTCTTCAGCTGGCCGGAAACCACGAGATCGTTCACCGCGAGGTACAGCTCTGAGCTCCCCGTGATATCCGTCGGGAGCGGAGGCGGATTCGCCTTCAGGTAGTTGCGAATGGCGGTGTCGATCCGCTTCAGGTCCGTTCGGCGGTTGGTGCGAAGAAAAGCGGTGACCTTCGCGTTCTGGTAGTTGTAGTCCACCAGGTTGGCGAAGTCCTCCGGTCCAGCTGACATCTCGTAAAGCTGCAGGTACTGTGCGATCAGGTCCCTTCCCGCCACTCGGTGGACAGCCCCCGCCTCTTCGTCCCCTATGCCGGATTTCACCACTTCCGTATCGGCGGGGACCCGGTAATAGGCCGGATCCCCTCCGTTCAGGACCTGGTGGATCGTCTTCACGTAGTCAGCAAGGCCGATGGTGGCTCCCACCAACTGGTCCTTCCGCAACGTATCCTCCAGGGCAGCCATCGCCTGCAAAACGGCCGGTTCCTTGATGGCATCCGGCTCCGAGCCCTCCATCACCACCTCGAGGGTCGTACTCCCGGCGAAGTACCGATCGACCACCTCCAGGGCTTGCCGAATCGGATGATCCTGCGGGAAATTCTCGATGTCGTTGCTCTCCAACACGATGCGCGGGATACCGAGGGCGAAGGCCAGGACCAAGAGGACGATCCCCGCCAGAACCCAGCCCCGGCGGCGAACCACAAACTGGCCGTAGCGGACAAAGCCCGCATCCAACAGCGGAGTTTTCCTCCGCCCGACCACTGCCCTCGGCAGGGGCATTACCGCCAGGCAAGCCGGAAGAAAGGTCAAGGAGAGCAGAAGGGCTACGAAAACACCCAGAGCCGTGAACAAACCGAGCTGGAGAAGCGAGCTGACCCGCGAGGTGTTCAGCGCAAGAAAGCCGGCGATCGTGGTCAGCGAGGTCATAACCACGGGATTCTTCATCTCGTCTAACGTGGCCAGGATGAGCTCCCTCCGGTCCGAAATCCGTTGGGAATTGGCGACGTAGCGGTTGAGGATGTGGATCCCGTACGCCACCCCAATGGACATGAGCAGGATGGGCATGACGGTCGTCGAGTGGGAAAGGGGGGAACCCACAAGTGCCATGGTGCCCATGGACCAGATCACGCTCATCACAACGACACCGAAGGGGAGCAGGACCATCCGCACGCTGCGAAAACGCAGGTACGGCAGGACAAATACCACCACCAGCACCACCGGCATGAGGCGGCCCCAGTCGCGATTCATCCCCTGCTCGAGGTAGTAGTTGACCATCGGCTTGCCAGTGGCGTACAGCTTGGCGGGACCCCGGGATTCGCCCAGCACCTTGAGCACTTCTCGAGCAACCTCGCTCCCCCGCGCCTCTTTCTTCAGAAACAGGAGGAGCGCTCCGGCCTGCCCATTTTCCGAGATGATGCTCCCGACGAACAGCTCGTTGCCGAGCAGCCGCTCCCGATACTGCGCAAGTTCCTCGGGCGTGCGAGGGATCACTTCCGCAGCCTCCCGCACGTCCATCCCGTCCGGTGTGGCCCGAATCACTCTGGCGTTGGTAGGGCTCATCACAGAGTGAACGCCTGGCAGCTGCTCGAGTCTTTCGGTGAGCTCCGCCACTTGCTCAATCACCGGCGTCTGAAAGAAATCCCCCGCTTCGGCCACGACAAAGATCACATCCTTGCTGGGGAAGATCTCCGAGATCCGGTCGTACAGCCGCTTTGCCGGGATGTCCTTCGGCAGCGAAGCGGCGATGTCCGTCTCCACCTTCAGCAGGCGAAGAGAAAAGCCGAAGAAGGCCGTCAGAAGAAACACGACGACGAGCGTCGCAGACGGGTGATCCACAACCGCCTGGAAGAATCTCCGCATTCTGAACTCTCCGTGCGTTACTTGGACCGATCCGTTTCCGAAAGCCTCAAGCCGCGAAGCCCGTGCTGAAGCAAGGTGAGAGTCTGTTCGACCAGCTCTCTGACCTCGTCGATGCTTCGTCCGCGCTGAAGGTGCCCGCCGTAGATGAGGAGCAGGCCGCCCACGAGATTGAGGATCACCTCCGGGCAGAGGCGGCCGGTGAACTGCTGTTCGGCCTTTTCCTTCAGCAGGCGGTCCAGCGGGGCTCGTAGCTCCCGGTAGCGCTCGCGGAATCTTCGCAGCTGGACGTGGGCCTCACTCACCCCTTCGGTCATCCACCGGTGGTGGATGCGGAAGAACTCCGGGTTCTCGGCGTGGAAATCGATGTAGGCGAACAGGATTTTCCGGATCGCGGTGAACAGGTCGTCGGCGACGTCGATGCTGCCCTGGAGATTCTCGAAGAAGCGCTGAACGTAGGTGTCCAGGACGTTCTCCAGCAGCGCCTCCTTCGACGGGAAATAGTAATAGAGCGTACCCTTCCCCAATTCTGCCGCAGCGGCCACGTCATCCATGGAGGTGGCGGCGAAGCCTCGCTCGGCGAACAAGCACAGCGCTGCTCTGCGGATGGCCTCGAGCCTCGCTTCTCGCTCTCGCGCCTGCCTTTCCCGGACGCCCATTGCTCGACTCACTAGTTTGTTTTCGACTGACGAGTCGAATTTAACATCCGCTGCTCGGAAAGTCAAGGGGAAATCGGTCACGGGACCGAAAGTGACCTGCGCACCGTTCCGCGCCCTCCTCTGCTCCGGCTCCGCGAGCTGATCCAATGGGATCAACTCGCCAACCGGCGAATATGCAGGGTTGACGCCGTACCGGGATTCGGAACAATCGGGGGAAGTCCTCGCCTAACCCACCGAACCGCATCCAGATTCCTCCAATGGCATCGATCCACCATGCCGGGCCGCTGATCCCGGCGTTTGCCGTTGCCATTGACAATCCGGCGGTCATTGCCTAGTTTCCGATATGCGAGGGCCAATTCATTGGCGGCTACACCAGGAGGTACCCATGGCGTCCACAGGGGAAAACTGGTCGAGGCGCGAGTTCCTCAGCACCACCTCCACCCTGGCCTTCCCTGCCGTGCTCGGTCTGAGACCGAGACGCGACAAGCCGAATCTGCTTTTCCTCTGGACGGACGAGCAGCGCGCCGACACGATGCGGGTTTACGGAAACGGACGCATCCACGCTCCGAATCTCAACAAGCTGGCCTCGCAATCCGTGGTCTTCCTCAATGCCTACGTGAGTCAGCCTGTCTGCACGCCATCCCGATCCACAGTGATGACCGGGCTATGGCCGCATCAGACCGGGTGCACGGAGAACAACATTCCCCTTTCGCCGCAAACACCCTGTCTGCCGGAAATCCTCAACGACCCAGATTACCGCACCGGCTACTTCGGGAAGTGGCATCTGGGCGACGAGATCTTCCCTCAGCACGGATTTGAAGAGTGGGTTAGCATCGAGGACGAATACGGGAGGTTCTACAGCGAGGGCAAAGACCGGAACGCCAAGAGCTCCTACTGGCATTTCCTGAGGGAGCTCGGTTACTCCCCGGACACCGGGCGCGGCACGTTCAGCCGCCGCTACGTATCTCGGCTCCCGCTGGAGCATTCCAAGACGCGCTTCCTGGAACGCAAGGCGTGCGAGTTCCTGGAGCGGCATCGGCGGGAACCGTTCATCCTGTACGTCAACTTCCTCGAACCTCACATGCCTTTCAACGGCCCGCTCAACGACGAGCATCGCCTCGACGAGATCGTGCTGCCGGAAAACTTCGACGATCCGTTGGAGGAGAACGAACCCCTGCGTTACCGACTGCTCCGCGCGCAATATGCCCAGTTCGGCTTCGAGGGCCACGACCTCAGCACGGAGTCCGGTTGGCGGCGACTCATCGCTAACTACTGGGGCCTCGTCAGCCAGGTGGACCGGAGCGTAGGGGCTATCCTCCGTACGCTCGATCGCCTCGGGCTCGAAGACAACACCATCGTTGTGTACACCAGTGACCACGGCGACATGATGGGCGCCCACAGGCTTCTCGCCAAGACCGTAATGTACAACGAATCCGTGCGGGTACCGTGGCTCATCCGCTACCCCTCCCTGACGCGGAAGCGGGTATTGGTGCGCGAGCCCGTAAGCCATATCGACCTCGTGCCGACGCTCCTCCATTTGCTCGGAAGGCGCCAGGATCAACGTTTCCCCGGCGAAAGCCTGCTGCCGAGGGTCCTTGCCGGGAAGCCAAGCCCGAACGAGGTTTTTATCGAGTGGAATCCGCCTCTTCGTTACGGAGAGCCACTTCCGAACCTCCTCGACGCACCCGAGGAAGAGGTACAGCGCGCTTTCGGGGCTTCCATTCGAACCGTCATTACCCCCGACAACTGGAAATTGTGCCTGAGCGACCTGGACAAGTCGCAGCTATTCGACCTGAACAGAGATCCATGGGAAACCACGAATTTGTTCGGCGAGCCGCAAGTGGCGGACATCGTCGCTCGCCTCACGGACAGGATCCGCCGGTGGCAAGAAACCGTGAATGACCGCCTGCCGTTGTGATCCATCGAGAAGCGAAGGGAGAACCGCATGGCGCGCACACTGACGCTGGCCTGGCTGGCTCTTCTGTGGACGAGCCCTTCGATGGCTCACGAAAATGCCTACCTCCTGCTGCGAGCGGAAGAAGCGAAGTCTATCCGCAAGCTCGCGGCGAAGGACCCGGACATGGTTGAGCTCTTGCAGCTCATCCGCGCCCGAGCGGGCGAGGCCATGAAACTGGGCCCCTGGAGCGTGACGTTTGCCCCCTCCAAAGCCCCGAGTGGGGATCCGCACGATTACTACAGCGAAGCCCCCTACTGGTGGCCGGATCCGAGCAACCCCGATGGGCCCTACATCCGCCGGGACGGGGAGGTGAATCGGAATCGCTTCCTGGCTCACGAGACGGCGCTCAACGATCTCTCCAACACGGTGCTGACGCTGGCCACTGCCTGGTACGTGCTCGGCGACACCGCCTGTGCGAAGCGAGCCGCCGAGCTGGTGAGGGTCTGGTTCGTGGATCCGCGAACCCGCATGAACCCGCACCTGGAATATGCCCAGGCCGTCCCTGGCCGATCCACCGGTCGCCCGGCGGGAATCATCGATGGCAAGGAGTTCATCTGGCTGCTGCAGGGACTCGCCCTCATGCGTGACTGGATCGACTGGCCTGCCGCGGAACAACGGGCTATTCAGGATTGGTTCAGGAGATACCTGCAGTGGCTTACCACAAGCAACAACGGGATGAAAGAAAAGGCGGCGACGAACAACCACGCCACCTGGTGGACGGCTCAGATGATGGCCATTGCCAGCTACCTCGGAGATTCCACGGCCGTCCGCGCCGGATGCGAGCATTTCCGCAACCATCTGGTGCCCATCCAAATCCAACCGGACGGCACTTGTCCCCGGGAGCTGGCTCGTACCCGCTCCCTCTCGTACTCTGCGATGAACATGGACGGCTTCACGGTCATCTGCCGCATCGCTCGCACCTGGGGCGAGGATCTGTATGCTTTCGCCCCTCCTGGCGCTGGGTCTGTCGTCAAGGGCATCGAGTTCGTACTTCCCTTTGTCCTCCGTCCCGCAGAGTGGCACCGCCAGCAGATCACACCGTTCCACCCGGAACAGCGGATCTTCATGGCGCTGGCGGGACTCGACCTCGGGCGCGAGGATCTTCTCCGGCACTACCTGGAGCTCCCCCGCGCCGCAGACGCAATCTACCCTCTGCTCGAGTTAGTCATCCGGTCACGAGCAGCTGCTGCGCCGGAGCAATGATCGAGCGGGGATCCCTTGAAGCAAGCTAAGGCAAGGGTCCGCCCGCATTTCCGCCTGCCGTCAGTCAAGGGGTCAGCGCCCAATCCCCTGCTGCATCCGCGGAAGAAAGGTCGCGACGGCGCCGGACCGGGATTCGCTCATCCAAGCCGGACCGTAGCCATGCGCAAGAGTTCGTACCAACGCAAGTGCGGCCATTTGCGGGACGCCCAAAGGTGAGGAAGGCCATTCCCGAGGCCGAGCCCGAACCAAGGTCCGCGAGGGCCAATGCCGAGGTCCCGCCAGGCCTGCTCGGCGAAGCGGGCGTTCGTCGGCAAGGTCTTCGCATCGAAGCCTCCACTTCACCGTTCTGCCAGGAGAAGGGTCATGAGGCTCCATTCGACTTCGCTTTTCCTGGCTCTCCTCCTCAGTGGGCCTGTCGCCCATCCGTCGCCAGCCGCTGAGTACGACGTAACCCGATTCGGCGCGGTGGGCGACAATCTGACGCTCAACACGCGGGCCATTCAACGCGCTATCGACGCATGCGCGACCGGCGGCGGAGGGATTGTGCGCATCCCTGCAGGTACTTTTCGGACGGGGACGATCGTCCTCCGAAGCCAGGTGACTTTGTACCTCGAGCCGGGCGCGGTGCTTGTCGGCAGCACCCAGCTGCAGGACTATCCCTCCCACATCCCGGGATATCGCTCATACGCGGACAACTACACGGAGCGCAGCCTGATCTACGCCGAAAAGGCCGAAGGAATCGCCATTCGCGGAAGCGGCGTAATCGACGGCCAAGGAAAAGCCTTCGCCGGTCCCTACAAAGCCCGCCCCTACCTCGTGCGCTTTATCGAATGCCGCCATGTGACCGTGGAGGGGGTCACCTTCCGTGACTCGCCCATGTGGATCCAGCATTACTTGGCTTGCGAGGATGTAGTCATCCACGCCATCCGCGTCCACAGGAAGGCCAACCGAAACAACGATGGCATCGATATCGACAGTTGCTGCAGGGTGCGGATCTCCGATTGCGAAATCTCCAGCGGCGACGATGCCATCGTCCTGAAGGCCACCTCAGGGCGGCCGTGTCGCGATGTCACGATCACGAACTGCGTCCTGAGTAGCGACTGCAACGCCATCAAGCTGGGCACCGAGAGCAACGGAGGCTTTCAGAACATCGTGATCAGCAACTGCGCCATTTCCGACACCAGGCTTTCGGGCCTGGCGCTGGAGGAGGTGGACGGGGGCACGCTCGAGCGCCTGATCGCCACGAATCTCGTGATGGACGGCGTGGGCTGCCCCATCTTCGTCCGCTTGGGGAACCGAGCCAGGCCGTACAAGCCGGATGAGCCGAAACCCAAGGTAGGCGCCCTGCGCGATGTGCTGATCAGCAAGGTAGTCGCCGTCGCACGGGATTACACCGGTTGCTCAATCACAGGCATTCCCGGGCACAGGGTTGAGAACGTGATCCTACGGGATATCCGCGTCCACTTCCCGGGCGGAGGTGGCCCAGCCCACGTAACGCGGTCCATACCCGAAAATGAGGCGAAGTATCCGGAGCACACGATGTTCGGGGTACTCCCGGCGTACGGCCTTTTCCTCCGCCACGTCCGCAACCTGACGCTTGAGAACGTGCAGCTGGAATTGGACGGCGCCGATGCTCGCCCGGCTCTCGTAGCGTGGGATGCGGAAGGCCTGGTGATGGACGGAGTTTCCGCCGCGGCTCCAACAGGGAATTCTCCCCTCCTGTGGTTTTCCGGCCTCTCCGCCGCAAGAATCCGGGATTGTCTCGCGCCGGAGGGGGTCGGGGTTTTCCTCAAGCTGGATGGCAGCCGCTGCGCGGACATCGTCCTCACTGAGAACGACTTGCGCCGCGCTGCGAAGCCCCTACTCGCGGGACCCGACGTGCCGAAAGATGCGGTACTCTTGATGGACAATCTGCTGCCTCCCGAAAACCGCTGACCATTCCGCCCTCAGCCCGGCACGGGCAACGGAGCTCGTACCGCGGTTTCCAAGCTGCTGGAGGCGCTCGGAGGGAACGAGGGCCTGCGTCGCTCTTCGGGCCGCCAGGGCCCAGACGGCGCCGGCCCGGATCCGCGGATCGGTCGGACTTCCCCCGCCTGCTTCTGTGCCCCCAGGCGGACCAAGCCGCGAAAACCGACGTGCGGATCCGAGAGCCGGGAACAAGCGCCGCCGACGTCTGCCGATCGCGAACTAGCCCTACGACCCGGGAGGCAGCGCGGGCTCACGGCGGGACGCCAAGCCCATGTCATTCTGCACCGGCGGAAGGGAGTCGCAGAGCCCCGCAGCCTTCGCCGGGAGCCCCGCACAGCCCAAAGCTCGTGCATCGTGTGGGAAGAGAGCCGCGGCCCGATGCTCGAATCCGCCTTCCTCCCTCCCTGTTCCGGCCGCCTCGGCATCTCGCGTCCGCCAGGGGAGGCCGGGTTAATCGCAACCGGATGGACCAGCTTGTGCCTCAGGTCCCGAGGTGGAGGGTTGGGAGAGCATTCGCTCGGTACGACCCAGATGGGGACTGCCTCTTCCTGGACAGTCCGTTCCGGACCGCGGGCGGGCAATTCGGAGAAATACCTCTTGACAAACGCGGGGCCTCTCCGTATATTGCCGCGGTTTCATAGACGGGATCGCGGGCGCGCTCGTCCGCCTTCGTTCATGTGAGCAGAGAGGAGTTGTCTATGAAACTGAGACGAGCCAGCGCCGGCGGCAGATGTGGAGGCGGGAAGGTATGCCGAGAGGACGCGTGAAGTGGTTCAACGAGCAGAAGGGCTACGGCTTCATCCAGCAGGAGAACGGTGAGGACGTGTTCGTCCACTACTCCGCCATCGAAGAGGAGGGCTTCAAGACCCTGCAGGAGGGACAGGAAGTCGAGTTCGACTACGTGGTCGGCGAGAAGGGCTTGCAGGCCACCCGGGTGCGAAAGCTCTAATCGAGGCTGACCATACAGTAGCCGCGCGAAACCCCGATGACTCATCGGGGTTTCGCGTATGGGCCTGCGGGAAGGTCGGGAAACCCAATAGCCCGCGCATCCGTTCGGAAGGCTGGGCGCCTTCCCGCGGGACAAGCCCGGCAAAGGGCGAGCAGGGAGACTGCCCATGAAGGTGATTAGCGAGAAAGATATTCAGCGGATCGCCGGGGTGCTCCGCGTCCCCTACACGAAAGAAGCCAACGCCTACCGTCTGGTGCTGGAAAATCCCAGGCAGGGCCGGCACTTGGCGCTCGAGATCTACCCGGAGATCCCGATGGGCGAAGAAAGCGGTTGCCTCATCAGCGTCTACACGCCGACCTCGCACCTGCAACTTCATCGGTGCACGGCCTACGTAGTGAGCGAGTCGCTCGGGGAGGTCACCTTCGTGGCCGAACACCAGGGGCGGCTCTCTGGCCTCATCATCGAGCGCGAAGCGGCTTGTAATCTCTACGCCAATGTGGACAGTAGCGCCCTGTCCGGCGACTTCACTCGCCTGGGGCCGGAAGTGATGCTGTCGGGGATCGCCCTTTCCTTAGTCGAAGGAGTCCTCCCTTCCGCCAATGAGACCTGATATCCCCACGGAAGCTCAAGACCCCATCGACGCGAACTGGCAGTGGCTTCAAGCGACGGCGCGAGCGCTGGGCGCCGCGCTGGTGGGCAGCACGTCGCTGGAACGAGTGGATCGGCCGGTGCACCTCACGCCGCAAGAGAGGGCAGGGTTGACCCACGCCATCTCCCTGGCGGTTCGCCTGTCGCGCGCTGTGCTCGACGGGTTGGAGGACGGCCCAAACTTGATCTACAAATGGCATTACCGGCAGGCCAACGTTCAGCTCGACAAGATCGCATTCCTACTGGCCGACGCAATTCAAGAGCGGGGCTACCGGGCTCTGCCCATCGCCGCAAGCCAGACCATCGACTGGCAGAAGCAGATTGGTCATCTCAGCCATCGCCATGTTGCCGCGGCCAGCGGCCTCGGCTGGATCGGTCGGAACAACCTCCTCGTCACCCCGCAGTACGGCGCGCAGGTGCGCCTCGTAACGGTGCTCACCTCCATGCCCTTGCCGCAAGGCCAACCCCTCCCCTTCGGATGCGGGGAATGCCGGGCTTGCCTTCCCGCATGCCCGGTTGGCGCTCTGGGAGAAACCCCCAGCGAGTGGAAATACGAGGACTGCTTCCGGCTTCTGGATAGCTTCGCCCGCAAGAGGAACCTGGGCCTCCACATCTGCGGCCTGTGCGTTAAGGCTTGTCCCGGTCCTCAGAAGCTCCGGTGAGGAGAAGCGGTGGCGGGCCAGCTTCAATCCCTGATCTCTCGTTTTCTGGACCATCTCCGGGTGGAAAGGAATCTCTCGCCCAACACCATCGAGGCGTACGGTCGCGACCTCGCCAAGTACGCGGAATTCTCGAGGCGACGGAAGCTCTTCACTCCTGCCAAAGCCGAGCCGGAGCTGATGCTGGAGTTCGTTTCGGAGCTGCGACGATCGGGCCTGGCGAGCACCTCCGTCGCCCGCTGTCTCTCGGCCGTGCGTACGTTCCACCGCTTCCTCGTATCTGAGGGATTGCTTGCGATGGACCCGACGGAAAACCTCCAGCGCCCCAAGCGCCACCAGATTCTTCCCACCGTCCTCGAGATCCACGAGGTCGAGCAGCTTCTGGAGCAACCCGATCTGTCCAATCCTCTCGGCATTCGGGACCGGGCCATCCTCGAGTTCCTCTACGGCACGGGGGTCCGTGTCTCCGAGCTGTGTGCGCTCCGGTTGCAGGACCTGTTTTTCGACGAGGGATTCGTCCGGGTGCTGGGTAAAGGCTCCAAGGAGCGGCTGGTGCCCATCGGCGAGGAGGCCATCTACTGGACCCAGAGATACTTGGCAGAGGTCCGGCCGATGCTGGCCCGTCCCCGGCTATCCCGCGGGGTGGTGTTCCTTGGTGCGCGGGGTCGCCCCATTTCGCGCATCCTCGTGTGGAAGGAGATCCGCCGCTACGCCGCAATGGCGGGGATCCGCAAGCCCATCGGCCCTCACACGCTGCGCCATTCGTTCGCGACGCACTTGATCCAAGGGGGAGCAGACCTGCGCGCCGTGCAGGAGATGCTCGGGCATGCGGACATCTCCACCACGCAGATCTATACCCACCTGGATCGGGAATATGTCAAGGAAGTCTACCGCCACTTCCACCCGCGCGAAAGGTATGGAGATGTTTGACCGCCTCTCGAATAGCCCAGGCGAGGCCTACCTGGATCCGGATCTCATCCTCAGCCGGCTCCGGACGCGACGCTTCGGGCAGCCGCTCTACGCCTTCGATTCCCTCGGGTCCACGAACCAGGTCTGTTGGCGGCTTGCCCTCGATGGCTATCCGGAAGGGACCACGGTGATCGCGGAGGAACAGACCCGGGGTCGGGGCCGACGCGGGCGTACGTGGCACTCGCCCCGCGGTTTGGGCCTGTGGTTCTCCGTCCTGCTCCGCCCGTATGGGCACGCCCGCCACTCCTGGCTCTTGTCGCTCGCCATGAGCCTCCCCGTGGCCGCGACCGTCCGCAAGCTGTACGGTCTCCCGGCGGGAGTGAAATGGCCCAACGATGTCTGGATTCGCAAACGCAAGGTGGCCGGGGTGCTGGTGGAAGGCAGCGTGTCGGGCCCATCCTTCACCCAGGCCGTGGTGGGGGTCGGGATCAATGTCAATCACCGGCGGGAACATTTCCCGCCGGAGCTGCGGGATCACGCCACGAGCATCCGCCTGGAGCTCGAGCATCCGGTGGATCGGATCGAGCTTCTGGTGGAAACCCTATCGGCGATGGAGCAGGTGTACTTTCAGCTCGTCCGCGACGAAGCTCCCGTACTGGAAGAGTGGCGGCGTCTGTGCACCCACCTGGGCAAACGCGTCCAGGTCATGGGACAGTTCGGCACCCGCATTGGGACTTTCTTGGACCTCGGTCCCGATGGTTCCATCGTGTTGAGCGATTCAACCGGACGGACGGACTTGCTGCGACCGGATGACCTTCTACCCCTGGAGGAATCGCCATGTTGCTCGCGATCGATGTCGGGAATACGCACGTCGTCGTAGGAGCCTTCGAGGGGCAAAGGCTGGTGAGTCGGTGGCGTCTGGCCAGCGGCGTCTCGCGGACGGAAGACGAATTCTGGGCTCTCCTCAAGACCCTGAGTGCTGGAGAAGGGGTGGACCTCCGCCGGGTTCGCGGTGTGGCCGTTTCGTCCGTGGTGCCGAGCCTGACTCCCGTTATCGAGCGCATGGCGGAGCGCTATCTCAAGCTCCGTCCCCTCCTCATTTCGGCGGAGCTGGATCTGGGCATGCCCGTTCGGTACGAGGACCCCAAGGCCGTGGGAGCGGACCGACTCTGCAACGCCGTGGCCGGGTTTCACCTGTTCGGTGGGCCGTTGGTCGTGGTGGATTTCGGTACGGCGACCACCTTCGACGTGGTCACCCGCCAGGGGGAGTACCTGGGCGGAATCATCTGTACCGGCCTGGAAACCAGCGCGTACCTGCTGCACCGCTACGCCGCCAAACTGCCCAAAGTAGAGCTTGCCTTCCCTCCCGCCCTGATCGGACAGAACACGGAGAACGCCATCCGCAGCGGTTTGATGTGGGGCGCCGTCGAGATGGTGGACGGTCTGATCCGACGCCTGCGCGAAGAGCTGGGAGCCGACACGAAGACCGTAGCCACAGGCGGCTTGGCCCGCATCCTGGTGCCCGAACTGAAAGAGGTTGATCACCTCGAGATGGACCTCACCTTGATGGGAATCCAGCTCATCTATCAGAGGATTCTCGGCTGAGCCTTCGCAACCCTGGCAAGAAACGGACACTCCTCCTTCGGGGCAGCTCTCGCCCTGAGGGAGATCATCGTCTTGCCCCCAAGTGATCTGAAACGAGGCACAGGGACCCTTGCTCGCTCAAGCGGGAGGTGGGAAGATGAGAGCTCGATTCGCCAGTCTTCTTGGAGCCGCGCTCTTCGTCCTGGCGCCGCAGGCCCTTCTCGGAGGCGGATTCAGGGTGTACATCTCGGCGGACATGGAGGGAGTGGCCGGCGTCGTCACAGATGATCAGCTCGGCCCGTCGGGCTTCGAGTACGAGCGCTTCCGGGATCTCATGACGCGCGAGGTCTTGGCGGCGGTCACAGCCGCGAAGGAAGCCGGAGCGAGCGAGATCATCGTGAGTGATTCCCACGGCAACGGCGAGAACCTGCTCATCGAGTTGTTCCCTCCCGAGGTGAAGATTGTCCGCGGCGGTCCCCGGCGGCTGTCGATGATGGCCGGTCTGGATAGCTCCTTCGCCGCCGTGATCCTCATCGGCTACCATGCCTCGACCTCAAGCCTTCGCGGCACGCGAGCCCATACCTTTTCGAGCGCTCGCATCACAGGCCTTTGGATCAACGACAGACCGGTTCCGGAAGCGGCGATCAGCGCAGCGATCGCGGGGCATTTCGGCGTGCCGGTCGTCATGATGTCCGGCGACGATGCCGCCATCGCTGAAGCCCGGCAATTCCTCGGCGATATCGAGTTCGCGGAGACAAAGAAGAGTCTCGGGTTCCATGCGGCCCTGAGCCTCACGCCCGAAGCCTCCCGGAAGCTGATTGCCGAGAAGACCACGGCGGCGCTCCGGAGGCTTTCGGACTTCCGGCCCTTCCGCTTCCCGACGCCGATCCGGCTTCGCCTCAGCTTCAAACACTACCGGACAGCGGAGATCCTCTCCCTGCTCCCGATCGTTCAGAGGGTGGACTCCCACACGATCCTGTACTCAGCCGGATCCATCCTGCAAGCAAGCGACTTCCTGCTTTTCGTCACGACCTACAGCCCCGATCTTCAGCCTTGAGCTGAGGGCTTTTCCTGCGGGCTCCGCCAGCCGCGAGGAATCCACGCGGGCAGAGAAAAGAGAAGGCCGTGCCCGGCGGAATCCGGACACGGCCGCGGGGGTGGCCCTCTTCCGGCGCGGGTCAGTCGGGTTCCGGGCAATGCAGCACGTAATCCACCAGTTCGCTGAACTTCGCCATGGCCACCGCCACGCTCGTATCGGCTGCTCCGTAGTACATCCGCACTTCATCTTTGTCCCGATCGACGATGACGCCCGTCGGGAAAGTCACGCCGGGCACATCGCCCAGACGCTCGTACGTCTCCCGCGGGCCGAAAATCCACTGGTCCGAGCGACGAAGAACTTTGGTCGGATCCTCCAGGTCGAGTAGGGCGACGCCGACTCGGTAGAGGCTTCCGGAGGCAGTGGAGCGCACGCCGTGGTAGAGGAGTAGCCATCCGTGCTCCGTTTCGATGGGCTGAGGCCCAAGCCCCACCTTATTGGCATCCCACCAGCCGCCTCTGCGCGCCGGAAGGAGAATCTTGTGCTCGCCCCAGTGCTGAAGATCGTGCGAGAAGGAGATCCAGATGTGGGCGCCATCTCCGAAGGCGCGCGAAGGCATGGGACGGTGGATCAGAGCCCAGCGGCCGCCGAAGCGCCGTGGGAAAAGGCAGGCGTCCTTGTCCTCCGGCGGCATGATCGCTCCGCGACGCTCGAAGGAACGGAAGTCCTTCGTCAGGGCCAGCGAGACGAGCGGTCCGCCCACGGAGAACGAGGTGTACGTGACCGCGTAAGCGCCAAGCTCCTCCAGGTACACGATCCGGGGATCCTCAACCCCCCAGACCTCCTCCGGGTAGTTCTCCGGATCCGGGGCCAAAGTCGGCTGGGTGTCGATCCTCCAGTTGCTGAATCCGTCGGCGCTGCGGGCCACGGTGAGGTGCGACATCCCGCGCATGTCCTCCACGCGCACGAGGAGCACTGTCTCTCCATCGCACTCGATGGCGCCGGGGTTGAAGACGGCATTCACCCGGTACGGCCAGTCTTCCGCCGTGAGGATCGGATTCCCCGTGTAACGAGTGAATAGCTCCATCCCGTCCATACGCGAGCCCTTCTCCTTTGGTTTGTCCTTCCCACCCTCGATGGTTATCGGATGACCTGTTCGAACTCTCCACACCACTCACTTGAGCCAGACGATCTCGACGCCGGCGAGGTCGGGAGTCAGCCCCCGCTCAGCCCGAAAGCTCACGATCCTCGTCTCCCCGGGCTCGAGATCGAAAAAGTTGTCCTCCAACTCGGCTCCGGGTAGCTGGATGCGCACAGCTTTCGCAAACGCCGGGGATGATATGGCCAGCGCTCCGGACCCATCGTTCACTTCCAACTTCTCTACCCTCAGCTGAGGCTCCGGGAGATTCGCGTGCTTGGGTTCGACCAAGAGGCACGCCGCTCGATGAATCTCCCGACTCGAGCCGTCGAACAGCTTCGCGGAAAGGTAGAGATCCGCCAACCGAGCCCCAGGCAATTGACTGATGTCGATGCTGGCGACTTCGGCCGAGGAAAATCCCTCAATCTCCACCGCGAATTGCCCCTCTCGTAAGATTGCCCCCAGGAAATCCCTCACTTGCCAGACCAGTTCCCCGAGAAAAGGCTCAGGACGATCGTTGCAAACCCACAGTTTGAGTTCGTTCTTCCCTCGCTGAACTGAAACCAGGACGGGCGTGAAGGCCCGTTTTACGTAGTAGTACGCTGCCTTCGGTCTCAGCTCGGAGTCGATGAGGGACCAGCTTGTGACGGGCCAGCAGTCGTTGAGCTGCCAGATCAGCGCCCCGGCCGTTTGCGGCCAGCGTCGTCGCCAATGCTCGATGCATTCCCGTAGGGCCTCGCCCTGGTTCACCTGCGCGAGGTAGATGAACCTGGCGTAGTCCACATCCACCCGAAGATGTCCTGCGAGAAAACGAAAGAGCCGCTCCGGGCCTTCCGGCTGCTTGTTGTGGAACTCGAAGAGCCGGCTCTGCGGGTGTCGATCCTCCGCGGGGAGGACAGCGTCCAAGGTCGGCTGGCATGCCGGAGCCTGGAAACCAAACTCCGTGACGAACAGGCTCCGGTCCTGGCGTACCTCCCGGTAGTCCTTCCAGCCGCTCCAGATCTCCCACTGGTGTCGATTGCCAACCCGCTCGCTGTTGGGATCCTCCGCCTCCCCCCACGGGCTGGTCGGCCAGTAGGGGCGTCCGGGATCGAGCTCCGAGCAAATGCGAGGCAGGAGCTCATGAAAGATCCGGAACCCCGGCATCTCCCCCACGGGTCGCCCAGTCCGCTGGCGCCAGATCCACTCGCACTCGTTGTTCCCGCACCAAAGGGCCAGGCAGACGTGATGCCGCAGCCGGCGCACATTGGCACGCGCCTCCTTCTCCACAAGCGCGAGGAATTCCTCCGTCTCCGGGTACACACCGCAGGCGAACATGAAATCCTGCCACACCAACAACCCAAGCTCGTCGCACAGATCGTAGAAGATGTCGTTCTCGTAGATCCCCCCTCCCCAGACCCTCAACACGTTCATGTGGGCTCTCGCCGCCCGCTCGAGCAAGAAGCGGTACTTCTCCGCGCTGACCCGCGGCACAAAGCTATCCGCCGGGATCCAATTGGCCCCCTTGGCGAAGATCTCCCTCCCGTTCACCCGGAGGCGGAAGCAAGGCCCACTGGCGTCTTCGTGGAGCAGCTCAAGCGTGCGGAAACCTACCCTTCGTCCGACCTCGTGGACTACTCGCCCCGCGCGTCTCAGCCGCAGCGTGAGCTCGTAAAGGGACGGGGAACCATGCCCGTTCGGCCACCAGAGCTCCACGCCTCGAAGCTCCCATTCCCGCCGCAAACGCGCCGACGCTGCTGGGATTTCCTCCGCCACCACCTGGCCGGATCTTGTTAGCTCCACCTGGAGCCGACATCCGTCGGCGTCCTCGAGCTCGGCCTCGAGCGCGCATCGGACCCGGTCGCCGGAGATTTCCAGCGTGCGGATCCACGCATCGCTGATCCGAGGGCTATTGCCCCAAACGAGGTAGATCGGACGCCAGATGCCACAAGTGGGAAGACAAGGCCCCCAGTCCCATCCAAACGAATACTGAGCCTTCCGGAGGTAGTAGCGCAGCTCGTCGTACTCCGGGACTCCCGGGACGAGCCGACCCACCTGCTCCCGCTTCTCCGCAGCACTGACCAAAGGTGATCGGAAGTGGATCTCCAGGCAATTGGTGCCATCGGTCAGGAACTCGGTGACGTCCAGCCGGCACGGGAGGAATTGATCTTCCGCCTGCCCGACAAGCCAGCCATTCAGGCGGATTTCCGCCACCGTATCCAGACCTTCGCAAACGAGCTGGACCCTCCCGCTGGATCGCTTCCACTCGAAGAAACGGCGGTAGAGCCAATCCACCTCGTGCACGCGCTGGACGAGTAGCTCATTGTCCGCATGGAACGGATCAGGGATCAATTCCGCCGCCAGGAGGTCGGTGTGGATCGTGCCAGGTACTGAGGCCGGTAGCCAGAGGGCCCATTCCCTCGGAGCACCTGGGGTCGGGCAACGCACTTCCCACGCCCCCGTCAGATCAAGTCGACCCATGTCGGATTCCCCTTCCTGTGGCTGCGCATCCGTCAACGATTCTCTGCGGCTTTCCACCTCAGCTGGCCACGGATCTCGGCTCCTCGAGCCAGCTCCGTCCGAGCCGGATGGTCAGCGGAGCAACACGACCTTGCCCTGAACGCGCTTCCCCGCCACCTCCGCTTGGATCAGATAGAGCCCGCTTGGCACGAGCGCGAGATCCGCGACTTCGGAAAGTCCCGACGTTCGATTTGTCTCCACGCTGAAGGGCGGACACACGGAACGCCCCCGCACGTCCAGTATGCGCACCTCCGCGCGGAAGCCCGGAGGTCCCGTCACACGCAACCGGAAGCCCGAGTTGGTGGGATTGGGCCAGATATCCAGCTTCACGCCTTGCGGTGGAATCCGCTCGTCGCCCTCCACCCCCGAAGCGACTGTGGCCGCAGCAAAGGCCAGCGACATGCCGGCACCGTAGATCTCCTGCCCGATTTGCCCCGACTGCTCCCAGCCCTGCCTCAGGTCCTCGAGCGGGATCATCAGCTCCGGGTGATTCACCGAGTTGTAGATGGAAGGCTGATCCCACACTGCCCCCCGGGGCAAGTGCGGCGGCAGGCAATAGTAGGCCACACGAGGCGTCTCCTCGATGAAGAGCGACACCAGCCAGGCAACTTCATCCGGCAGGGAAACGCCCTTTGGCAGGAAGCGCAAGAATTCCCTCAAGTACCACCAGGCTTCGTATTGCTCCTTCGGCGTGATCACCCCGGCTCCGATCATGGGGCTGAGGCCGCCGAAGGTCTGGTAATGGCGGGCATAGCCATAGTCGCATTCCCACCACCACACTAACCGGAATAGGGCGGCGAGAGGGAGATATGCGAGCTCCACGTAGCTCGGGTCCCCGGTCCGGTTCGCCATTCGCGCGCAGGCTGCCGCTGTGATCGCGCAGAAATGGGCCTCGTAAGCGAAATCGAACCCCCGTTCGAGAGGGAGAGCGAGCAACGCATTCCGGGCCTCGGCCTCGTAGAGGCTGTCGCCGAAGATGTCGTGGGCATCGATCATCAGGTAGGCGTAGCCTCCCGTAACATCTGGTTCGAGGTTGCCGGAGGCCTGATAGTCGGAATATCGGAAGCTTTCGTAGAATCGGTACCCGTTGGCCCTCGCAAGCCCGATCACTGTGGGCAGCGACTGGGAGAGCAGCATCTTCGCAATGTCCGCTGCCGGCCCTCCGTTCCGTGCCAACTCGGCCAGGTCGATCAGCAGCTGAAGCTGGTACCAGCCGTTCGATCCGGTGACCCCATACGGTGGGTAGTCATTGACGAAGACACGGTAGCTTGGCTGGAGGAACGTCACCAGAGTCGGGATGAGGTACAGATCGTCGAAATCGGAGAGGCTCCGATTGCCGAGAGCTCCCTCGAGGGCGGTCAACGGACACAGCACATCCAGCTGGGCGATGGCTTCGGCGCTTGTGAAGCGAGGCACATCCACGTACGCCCGCAGGTACCTCCACCCCCCGAGATCCACCCAGCACGCCGGATCACCCAGGTCCTTGACGGTTTGCATGGCAATGGGTAGCCAATCGACCTGAAAGGATGCCCAGGGGCGCTCCACCGTCTGGAGAATCCAACTGAGACCGCGCAGAAAGCGTAGGCCGAGCTCCGCCGGGTCATGCGGCAAGCCCGCTTCCAGCACCAGGTACCCATCCTCGAGCGGAATCCATTCGCCCCGCGGCAGGAGGACCTGCGCATTCACGGGTCGCACAAAGCCCAGCTGGTTTGAGCTGAGGTAGATGGCATCTCCCGGCGCTCCGTGAACCAGCTCGAAGTACCGGTTCAGCGAGGTGAAGTTCTCGAAGAACAGTACGCTGCCCCCGAGGTGTCTTTTCTCTCCGAAATAGGCGATGCCAGCAGCCCAAGGAGCCTGACGCGCGTAGACCTCAACCGAGCCGGAGACAGAGCTCCCGCTCGCGACATCGCATAGGAAGATGGACCGCCGCTGACGCCACGGGCTGAAATCGCCCGCCGCTTTCGCCTCCACGCGCCAGTGGACCATCCCCGGCGCCCCCTTGACGAACTCGATCACCGAGCGGAGCTCCCCCCAAGGCCGGGTGGAGCTGACGGTAATTCGGACGGCGGTTTCGCTGTCCGTGACCTGGATTCGCGGGCACGCATCCGGCTGCAGGGGTTCGAGATTGCTACCGCCAAGCAGGAGGTTGGCCAGCGCCACCGTGCCGCCTTCCGCCCTGCCGATGAGCATCGCGCCGAACGTTGAGCTGCTGTCGTACCACGCCACGAAGCTGCCCGTTTCGACGCGGAAGGAACGGGAATCCCACGAGAGGAGACGCACCTCCGAGCCAGCTACGCCTGGCCCGAACAGGAGCAAGGCGACGAAACACAGGGTAGCCCTGCTCCGGGGACCGCGGCAGCGGGGATGCTCGCGCGATCGCCGCGGGGCGCCAACACAAATGCGGGCATCCCCATTTTCTGCGGTTCCGATCGCGGCTCTACAAAGCTCGACCCGAGAGAAGCTCGCCCCAGGCATCGCAGTGAAGTGCATCTGGCTCTAGCCTCACCGATCCGACGTCACCAGCGAAACTCCCGATCCGTCGTGCGCGAGAAGGTACGGCACGCCCTCCGGAGTGACGGCCCGCCGGTACGTGCGACCGTCCTCCGTCCATGAACTTTCCCAACGGGCTCGGAGCGCTCGCATCGCCGTTGGGTTTCCTTGCAGCGCTTCCAGGGCCAGAAGCGCCTCAATCGTGGACTCAGCCCCGGCATTGCGGTTCAATCGGCCGGGCTCGGGGAGGCCGTCGAAGGTCCTGCCTGTTCGAGCGTCGTACATGCGCACGCCATCGGAATTGTTCCCAAGTAACCAGCTCGCCCAGAGCCCAGCCGCCACGGACCATAGGCTGTCGCCGGTTGCATCCGCCAGCTCGAGGAATCCCCAGACTGCGGGGCGGATGTCGTAGGCGATCTGCGGGTACCGCCGCGAACGCCCGGAGGCACGATCCACCTCGTGCAGAAAACCGCACACCAAGAGCCTGCCCCTCCAGTGCCGAGCCTCCAGTTCCGCTGCGCGAAGGCAGCGGGGATCTCCCAGAGCCCTCCACGCCCGAACGAGGGCGTACATCTGGTTTGCCCCCCAGGCGTGCCAAAGATCGCGGAAGCAGAGCAAGGCCCCGTACAGGGAATCGCTGGAATCCGCGACCTGCATGACCAGGATCCCCTCCAGCAACCTCGGGAGCAGGGAATCAGCCCACGCTTGCCCCTCCATTTCTCGCAGCCGGAGAAGAGCGAGGACCAGGACGGAGGTGGCGTCGGCTCCAGACCCATTCACAAGCCACGCCGGGTAGCGTCCGGCTACTCCCTGCTCCCACATACCATACCGAGCCACGAGCGAGTCCATCGCCGCGCGCAGCCGAAGGAGGCTCTCTCGCAAGGAATCGGCGAAAGCGGGGTCTCGGCTCTTGAAACGATGCCATCCCTCCGCGAGCGCCCAGGCAGCTCTTACCGTCCACCAGCTCAGGCAAGGCCGGCTCGAGACCGCCGTGAGGTTCGGCTCGAGGCGGGCGTCCACGAAATTGGCGAAAGCCCCGTTCGGTTGCTGCATGAGGACAAGAAACCGAAGCAAATGCCGGACATGGGTGAGAGCCTCCTCCTCACCCGTACGATCCCAACGACGGAGCCAAAGCAGCGCGGCGCGAGCCGCATCATCCACACAGGCTACCCCCTCTCCCGGCGCTTCGACCCACCGGTAATCCGGGAACTCACTGTACACGTGGACGATTTCCACGGGGCCAACAGGGCTTCTCGCCCTTTCCGTCAGGTGCAGGAGGTGATCGTAATTCGGCTCCCACGGCCGGACCGAGCCGGGGCGGCAACCGACGAAAAACACGAGAGACAGAAGGACCAGTCCCGTCGCTCGACTTCTCGTGTCAGGCCAGGAAACGCCTTCCTCATCCTGTTCGGCCATCCCAGGTCTGGGTGATCTTCCCGAGCGAGGAAAGCCACGGCATCTTCCGAGCAACCCCGTACGGTTTTCCGTCCCCATCATCCTTTTAGCCCGGTCGTGGCCATGCTTTCGATGAAATAGCGTTGCAGGAAGACGTATGCCGCCACGATCGGCAAGGCGAGGAGCGTGGCGGCGGCCAGCTTCATCCCCAGTTGCGCTTCCGCTTGCCCCCCGACGGCGAAGATCGTCACCAGCTGCGGCAAGGTCATGAGGTCGAACTTCTTGATCACGATGAGTGGCCACAGCACCTCATTCCAGCTCGACATGAAGGTGAGGATCGCTACCGTGGCCATGGCCGGCCGAGAGAGCGGCCACACGATGCGCGTCAAGATGCGGAACTCCCCGCAGCCGTCCACTCGCGCGGCGTCGATGAGGTCGTTCGGAACCGAAAGGAAAAACTGCCGGAACACGAGCAGGGAGAACCCGCTCACCGCAAAGGGGGTGATGAGCGCAAGGTAGGTATCCGTCCAGCGGAGCTTGACCATCAAGATGTACGTCGGGATCAGCGTCACATGCATGGGCACCAGCATCGTGAACAGGATGACAGCCAGAAGCGGCCGGCTGCCTCGGAAACGCAATTTCGCCAGTGCGTAGCCACCCATCGATCCGAACACCAGGACGCAGGCCGTCACCGTGGCGGAGACCACTACGGAGTTCAGTAGCGCCCTGAAGATGGGGATCTTTCGTAGCACCTGGGCATAGTTGTGCAGCCCGAGGTGGCTCGACCAGAGGGCAAGGCTGGTGATCTCCATCTCCGGCTTGAGAGATGACATCGCCATCCAGAGGAATGGGTAGGCGAAAACCACGGCACCGAGTCCAAGCGCTAAGTAGATCCCGGTACGCCCCAGGGAGAACGACGGTCGCGCGACCCGGCTCCTCATGCCGCTTCTCCTTCCGATACCCTACGTTGGATCAACACGACCGCGAATACCATCAGCGCAAAGGCGAAGCCCAGGGTGGCCGCATAACCCATTCGGTAGAAATCGAAAGCCTGCCGGTAGATGTACAGAACCGCACTGAGCGTGCTGTTCTCCGGACCGCCGTCCGTCATCATGTACGGCTCAATGAACAGGGAGAAGCCGCCGATCGTGCTGAGCACGATCACCAGCACCACCGTGGGGTTCAACATCGGGAACGTGATCCAGCGGAATTTCTGCCACCCACTGGCTCCGTCCAGGTCCGCCACCTCGTAAAGGTAAGAAGGGATCGACTGCAATCCCGCCAGAAAGAGCACGATGTACAAGCCGACGTTCTTCCACGTCGCCATAATGGCGATGCTCGGCATGGCCAGCGCCCGCGAGGTCAGCCAGGGAAGCTTCGGCAGGCCCAGAAGAGCCAGAAGCTGATTGAGCAGCCCGCTTTCGTACGAATAGATCTGCAGCCATACGAACGAAACAACCACTCCGCTCACGACCACCGGGAGGAAGTAGGTGGCGCGGAAAAAGGTTCGGCCCCGGATCTTCTCATTGAGCAACAGGGCGAAGAACAGCGCCAGGATCAGTTGAAGCGGAATGTGGATCACCACGAAAACGAGGGTGTTCCAAATGGCTCGAAGGAACCACTCGTCCCTGACCAAACGAGCGATATTGGCCAGACCCACCCATTCCATGGGGGTGAAGACATCCCAGCGATGGAACACCAGGACGAAGGTGAAGGCCAGTGGGTAGGCGAGAAACACGAGGAAGTGCAGCGCGTAGGGGAGAATCATCCACGAGGCGGCACGCGCCTGCCCACGGGGATTCCTCTTCTGCAGCCCCCTCATCGCAGGATCTCCCGAGCCCGTTCTGCAGCGGCGTGCACCGCTTGCTCCGGAGTCTTGTGGGCGTAGAAACAGCACGACTCGAACTCGTGGGAAATGGCATCGAAGATCTCCTTCAACTCAGGCACCGACCCAGGGCCCTGCGTACGGCCGGCCGCCTCGGCGAAGGCGATCATTTTCGGATGGCTCACAAAGTATCCCGCGTAGAGCGAATCTCGCATCAGATCCTTGCGCACGGGCAATTGACTGCAGAGCTCCAGAAGCAGGAGATCCGCTTCCGGCGACACGAGGAACTTGACGAACTCCCAGGCTTGCTTGGGCCATCGGGTGGTCGTGAAAATGGCGATGTTCTTCGGATCCCCGTAGGTCACTGGGGGCAAACAGCTCGAGTCCGGCACGGGGATCGGCGCGTAGTCGTACTCGAAGCCGGGAGGCTTGTAGCGCTCCACATGCTCGATATTCCACGGGCCGGTCGTATGCGAGGCCACCTTGCCCAGCAGAAACGCATCCACCTGAAAGGTCGACCGAGGAAACACGCCCAACGCGAAACCCTGCTGGAAGAACCGAAACACCTCCACCGCCGCCCTATTCTCGAAAAGGACCTGGCGGTCTTCCACCAGCAAACCTCCTCGGGAAGCAGCCAGGTAGAAGGCGTAGAAGTCGAAGAACCGCAGCCACCACTTGACCCGAAAGTCGACAAGCATCAGCCACTGATCGATCACTCCGTCTCCGTCTCGGTCCTTCGTGATCCGCTTCCCGGCCTCCAGGAATTCCTGGTAGGTAGCGGGAGGCCGCTCGTAACCCGCTTCCCGAAACATCGTCACGTTGTACTCCAGCAGCACGGGATTGATCTTCCAGGGGATCTCGTACACATGGCCATCCACCTGCCGGTAACTTTCGATCAGTCCGTGGGGCAAGCGGGCACGCACCAGCGAATCGAAGTCCGCGAAAGATTCCAGCGGCACGAGCCCTTTCGCTCTGGCGAATTGGGCCACCGCGCCGGGCCAGATATTTGAGCAAACGTCCGGAGTGGTGCGGCCCGCGATGGCCGTCAGCAATACCTCCTCCGTCGATTGGCTCTCCGGCACCGGCTGCATATCCACCGGCACGTCCGGGTGAAGCCGGTTCCACTCCGCCACCAGCTTCCGCGCCAACTCCACCTCGCGGGGATTGGCTGCAGGCCAGTACACGAGGCGGGGGTGCTGGGTTCCAGAGGTGTCCCGACCTCCGCACCCTCCTGCAAAAATCGCCACGCCGGCGACCAAAACCGACGTGGCGAGGCGGAGTGGCTTCCGATGCTTCTCCTTGGCTCGATCCACGTTTCGCTCAGAAGACGATCCCAAGCGACACGCGCTGCACGCCGGACAGTCGGCCGAAATCCGCCCAAGCGTAGTCAAACTTGAGCATCACGTTCCCGAGCATCCGCTGGGTCACCCCGAAGCCGGCCGTGAGCCCCTCTTCGCTGTCGCGCAGGAAGAGGTTGTGATAGCCAACCCGGAGCGCCACCCAGTCGCGCCAAGCCCATTCCGCGCCCAGATGCACGCTCTCGGTGTTGTCCGATGGGTGCACAGCATCCGCGGCCAGCGTGAGACGCTGACGCTCCGACCGAAGGATCTCCATGGCTACGCCCGCCTGGAAGGTGAGTGGGAGCGGCCAGGCGTCGGTGTGCAGATCAGCGAAGATCCGCTCATTGTTGCCGTACTTGGTGGGCGAAATGTCGTGGTAGACCAGGAGGTCTTTGCCCGTCAGGCGCATGTCGGTGCCGAAATTGGTGAGCGCGGCCCCAATGCGGAGCCCGTGGAAATCGGTGACGAACAACGTGCCCAAATCCAGCGCCACGGCCCAGGCGCTCTCTTTCCAAATATGCTCGTAGATATACTTGCCGGTGAACCCGATCGAGAAGCGGTCCGTGACCGAGAATCCGTAGGACACGGCCAGCGCCAGGTCGCCGGCGGAGAAATATTCGCCCGTTCCGCCCGGCATCTCGACGGTGGTGACGCGCATGTCATCCATGCTTAGGCTGGTCACGCTTGCTCCCAGCGAACCCCACCTCCCGAGGGGCAGAATACCGCCGGCGAAGTCGAGGCGCGTGTCGGCTATCCAATTGGTGTGGACGAAGACCGCCTCGGGCCGGCTCAGGCGCGGCAGACCAGCGGGGTTCCAGTAAAGAGCCGTGGCATCGTTCGCAGTGGCCACAAAGGCACCGCCCATACCAATGGCTCGGGCCCCGACTCCGATCTCCAGGAAAGGAGCTGCTACCATGGCCACTTTGGAAATCCCGAGCTGGAATTGAGCCTCGCTCCTGCTGCTTATCGCTGCAAGGAGCAATATCACCGCCACCGGCCGGGCGACTCGGTGAGCTCGTGCGGCGCGCTTTTCCATGCCGTTATCCTCACACGGCTTCGTTCGAGGACATCACTTGATCACGGCGAATTTCCCGACCTTGGTCCCGATGCCGGGCGCATCCACGTGGTAGATGTAGACGCCGAAGGCGATATCCTGCCCATCCTTGCTGGTCAGGTCCCAAGGTTCGGCCCCATCATCCATCGCTCCGACATGCTCGATCGTGTCTACGAGGTACCCGCGAAGCGTGTAGATGCGAATGGTGCAACGAGCCGGCAGGTTCACAAAGTGGATCCTTCGCTCGCCGCGCCCGAAACGGAACGGACTCCGTGGTTCCCAGGACGCGGTCACCACGTAGGGATTGGGCACCACCTCGATCTTGTCCAAGGACCGAGCGGCTAGCTTGGCGTCCAGGCGCGCTCCGCTCACCTTGAACGTGAAAGCATCCCCAGTCCGGAACGGCTTCGTGGTTGCGATGCGGAAAACGTCCCCGCCGGCGGGCGGGATCGCCACCGGCTTGAGCGTATCCGTCTCAAAGGTAATGGCCCAGGTCGTGGCGACCCGCAGGATGTGGCGTGGGTTATCTAGGAAGATGACGATGTTCTCCGTCGTGTCCGGGGTGAGGGTCTGATCCTTCACCACGTCGCGGAATAGGAACTTGGCCCGCTTGTTCTCCGTCACGTTCCAGACGGTGAACTTCACCGGGGTGGAGGGGTAACCAAGAGCCGCATCGGATCGATCGATCACCTCGTCCGCGAAACGGATCTCGAAATCCGCCGGGTAGGCAATGTTCAGGTTCATGAGGGGATTCGTCTGGCTGGTGAACTTCGGGTCGAAGGACACCCAAACTTTGTAATTGCTCCGACCTACGACCCATCCGGTGCGGGTGTAGTCCAGGGTCACGGAGGGATCATTGTAGATATTCAGCACCATGCCATCGAAGAGCGGAGACTCGGCCACGTCTTCGTAGATCGGCGTTTCCGGCACCACCAGCACCGTGTCGTGAGTCACGTCCCAAACCGAGTAGAACGGGACTCCGCGATTGTGGAAGAACGAGGTATCGCGGAAGACGACGCGGTAGGTATGGCCATCCTTCACCGAATCGGCCACGACGAATTGCACCCGGAGCCGGCCGGTACCTGCCCCCTGGAAGCGCACGGAGTCGGCGAACGACGGCGGCAGATAGCCGGCCGCATGCGGCCTCGGAGTGACTACTGCCGTGTTCACGTCCGTCTGAACGTTGCCGGCGATGTCGACCTTGATCACGCTTGGACATTCGCTCGGGCTGATGCCTTCGACCGCCCCGGTGACGGTGGTGTCCAAGTAGCCGCGGTCGTACGAAACGACGGCGTAGTAGTATGTCTGCCCATTCTCCACGTTCTCATCGACGTACACATGGCGCAGACCGGTGTCGCTGCCGAGGTCGAATTTGACCCCCTGTACGTCGATCGGATGCAACCCCTTGATCCCGTTGCGCAGGTCAAACTGGGCGATCGGCTTGCGGAAGGTAAGGCGGCCGTAGGCGTCCGTGATCAAACGGGACTCGAGGAATTCCGGCTCCGTGCTCCGGTAGATGCGATAGCCCTCAAAATCGTACTCCTGCAGGAAGGGATCCCAAGAGTGCTCCGCTCGGTCGTCCCACATAAGGATCACACGCCGATCCCCCGGGATCGCCACGAGCCTCGGCTTCTCCGGCGGTTTGGCGAAACGGTAGTCGGCATTGTAGATCTGCTGGACGGTCTTCTTGGTGCGGGCCAGGTCCTGAGCATCCTCCGCGAACAGAAGGGCCATGGAATAGACTTCGGTCTGGCCCGCGTAGAGGGGGAAGGGACCCGAGGAGAAGAACATCCCCAGATTCGCAGTCACCTGGAGGGCGTCTTTCGGCTGCGGGGCCGACCTGAACACCCGCCAGTTCTGGTCCTCATTCCACAGCTCGTACGTGTGCACGGGGAAGATCAGGAAGCCCGTGAGGCCGATCTGATCCGACTCGTCCTTATCCGTGTAATCGAAGTCGGGCTCGCCCGGGGAAGGGATCCCGTCCGCTTCCCCCTCATCCGGCCCTGTGTAATTCGGGTCGTAGGGCCCAATCCCATCGGCGCCCACATCGTCGTGAAGCGGTTCTCCGGGATCCCACTGGCCGTTCTCATTCAGGTCTTCGTACCCGTCCCAATCCTGGTCTTCGTCGCCGGACCAGTGGGGCCGTGGCTCGCGACCGTAGAACGAGCGAAAAGCTGCCACGTTGGCAACACCGTACGGGTACGAGCTGAGCCAGACACCGGGACCGCTGTCGCGCCGCTCATCGATGAGGCCGTCGGAGTCGTTGTCAAAGCCGTCGACGAAGATGCCCGGGCTTTCCAGGAACGCGAAGCCCGCCACGCCCACGGGCGACCATCGCCCGGGGGTGCCGTAGCCGTCGTAGTCCCAAGCCCAGGCGATGTCGAGCACCGTGTCGTAGTCGCCGGTGTCGTCCGAGGAGTCGTCCGTGCCGCCCACGCCCCAGTCGATGTAGAAACAGTAGTAGGTGCTGTCGTAGCTCGTCTTCCCCTCGTTTGTGATTTCGTAGCGGGCAAAGATGCAGTCTTCCGCCAGCACTTGCGACCACTGAAATAGCCGCGCCGCCACCTCCAGCCCCAGCCCTCTGCGGGTGGTGTCCATCGGGTCTGGGTAGAAATCCCATTCCTCGTCGGGATCGTCGTCGAAGACAAAGTACGTCTCGAGGTCGGCGTTCATCACGCCCTTTCCGAAGAACCCGTTCCAATAGCCGTCCCAGTCCGAGGGGCGGTCGGGCCAGTGGGCAGGCCAGGTGCCGGGGTCATCGCTCATAGCCGGCTTATTGGAACGAGGATTGAAGTAACCCGGCAGGGGCGCCCAGCCCCAGAGCTCATCCCGCGGCCCCTTGTCGACGAACTCCCGATACTGCGTCTCCATGGGGTAGATGACGCGTCCGCGACGATCCACCGTGCGCGCTTGTACCACGAGCGCCACCCCGTCCACATACTGATGGCCGGACCCTTTCGGCCATTCGCCGGAGGGACTGTCGGGCCAGTGGGCTATCTCGCCCCAATTGATGAAGATGGTGCGCACCAGATTCCCATCCATAATGCCTTGGCGCCGGTATACTGGATTCCCGACATTCGGATCGGGCTTGCGCTGAGCCAAGGCAAGCTCCCCCGCGCCGAGAAGGATCACAATGGCTATCCACGCCTTGCGCCTGCTGAGCATCTTTCACTCCCTGGCCTCAAAAGACGCGATTTCACGCTCCGGAACACAGAGCCCGCTACGGCGTCCGCGCCCCCCAAAGGCGGCGGGCACTCCGATTACCGGCTCTCTCGCCCTGATGCCGGGAAAAGCTCAGAACTCCACGGCAAAGCCAACCTGCACCTCCCGCGGCGGCGAGTAGAAATCCGGGCGGATGTAGTAGTCCTCAAGGGTATTGAGTCCGCGCGGCCGCAGTCCACCCACGTAGATCGGCGCCAGACTGTACCCCGCGCGCCCCGTATCGGTGAATACCTCCAGTTCGTTCAGTCGATCGAAGAGGTTGAGGACGCGAACGTAGATCGAAAAAGTTAGGCCATTCAGCCTGAGGTTGCGGTAAGCGTACAAGTCGAAATTCAGGTAAAGGGGCTTGCGGGCCGAGTTCTCCACCGCGGTCTGGATGTTCTGGAAGCTCGGCGTGTACGGCAATCCCGTTCCCAAGCGGCCGATCAGACTCAATACGAACCGCCTCGGGTCGCCCAACGTCAAGGTGGAATTGACCTGGTGACGGCGGTCCCAATCCAGCGGTACCATCTGCTTCTCGGTTTCGCGCGGCGGCTCCGTCTGTTGATCGAGGAAAGCCGTGTTGGGGTCGCTGGCATTTCCCTTGGCGATTTGGAACGTGTAATCCACGCTCGCCCCTACGCCCCCCGATAGCCTCTTCTCGAAGGCCAAGGTGAAGCCCTTCACCTGCCCGTAGTCGCGATTGATGTACCGCCCGTACCGAATGCCCTGGAGCGTCATCTTCACCTCGGTCCCGAGGAGATTCCGGATGTCCTTGTAGTAGATGGTGGCATCCAGGGCGAAGTCCTGCCCCAGCTGCTGCTGGAAGCCGATCTCGTAGATCACGGTCTTCTGCGGCTTGAGCTCCGCATTCCCGACGGTGTTCAAAAGGCTGTTCGGAGGCGGGGAGGGCGTGCTCTGCAGCGGATAGATGTCGAACTCCGGGTTCACGTACAGATACTGGAAGTTCGGGATCTGGAAGAAATGGCCGTAGGATAGGTGCAAGGCCCCTTTGTCCGAGATGGGATAGGCAAGCCCGAATCTCGGGCTGAGCTGGTAGCTTGTGCCCGCAGCCATTCGCGGCGAGAGATTCGGCTGGCTGAAATCCAAAGGCACTTCGCCGTCCGGATCAAAATAGTCCAGCCGCACGCCGGCGTTAACGATGAGGTAGTCAAATTCCATCTTGTCCTGAACGTAGGCCGCCGCCTCCACAGGGAAGTGCTCATACCGGTTGTTGTTGAAGGTCGTAATGGGAGCGATCCTTTCCGGAAGCTCCGGGATCACCTCGTACTCGTGCAGCCAAAGCCGATGGCGCCGGACCTCCACGCCCGTCTTCACCTGATGATGTCGCGTCACCTGGCTGGTCAAATCGAACTTGCCGAGGACCGTGGCAGTCGAACGGCGGAAATGCCACATCTGCATACCACCGCTCAGATAAGCGTTTGCTCCCGTGTCCTGAAGCCGAATACGAGAGACGTAGCGCGGGTCAAAGGGATCCTCGTAGACGTACTGCCGGTACCTGTTGTCGAAATAGGAAAGCTTCAGCGTGAAAAAGCTCCTATCGCTCAGGACGTGGGTCCAAGAGAGGTTATGGTCATAACCCCTGCGGTAGTGGCGGTAGTCTCCGTCGGGGTTCAGCCGGAAGCGATGGTCGTAGTAGCGGAAATCCTGCCGCTGAGCTAGCACTTCGTAGCTGAACTTGTTCGAGGGACTGAGCCGGTAGGTCAATTTGAGCTGGCCGCTTAGACGCAAAGTGGGGTTCATCGGCACCGGCTCCGCCTCGGCCATGAGGCGACGAGCCAATTCCTCGCTGAAGGGATACACCCTGCCGTGGGACATGACCAGCCATTTGGCCGGGTCGTCGGCGGTGAAGTCCGAATGATCGCTGGGGAGGAAAACCTTTTTGCCGTAGATGTAGCCTTGATCGTAGTAGTAGCGCCCCAAGGCGAAGAAACTCCATTTGCTCTTCGCAAATGGAACTGGCCCGCTCAAGCCCCCCTGCAAGCTGTACACCGGATTCCAGTTCTCGATATTCCAGAAGATGCGACGGTGAGAGCTCACGTAGTCACCGAAATAGGCTTCAACGCGGCCCTCGTACCTGTCCCCTCCCTCCTTCGTGACGATGTTCACCACACCCGACATAGCTTGGCCGTACTCGGCGTTGAACGTGCCGCTGATGACCTGGAGCTCTTGGATCGCGCTGTTCTCCACCTCAACAGCGTAGGTGCCAGAGTAGACGTCGTTCACAGGCACGCCGTCGATCATGTACACCACTTCCCCGAGTCGGCCACCCCGGAAGTGTCCTTCCACCACTCCCGCCTGGAGATTCACCACATCCTCGAAGCGCTCGACGGGGAGCCGCTGAATGACGTCGGAGCCCACTACAGCTTCCGTGGAGGTCAGATCCATTTGCACCAGAGGGCGCTCGGCAACGACGGTGACCTCCTTCCCGAGTTCCAGCACCGTGCGGCGCAGCTGGAAATTGACGGTGGTAGTCTTGTCGATGGAGATGCGGACGTTGCTGACGACCACCGGCTGGTAGCCAATCATCTGGGCGCGCACGTTGTAGGTGCCCGGAGGAAGGTTCAGGACAATGTAATTGCCCTCCAGATCCGTAGCGGCTCCGAGGGTGGTGCCTTCCACAATTACATTGACTCCTGGGAGGGGCTCCCCCGTCTCTTGGTCGATGACCCTACCAGCCAGCTTGCCCGTCGTACCTGCCCAAGCTGCGCCGAGGGCCATCAACCCCGTGGCCACAACGGCGCACACTCCAGCGTGCCATCCTCTCATCCCTTGCTCCCGCGACGGGTTTCTTCCCGACGAATGAGGAGACCGGGGACGCCCCGAGGGATTGGGCGTCCCCGGCGGCTCCGGCTTACTTGGTCAGGACCATCTTCTTGGTAGCCACTTTGCCCACGGTGGACAGCCGGACGAGGTACACCCCGCTGGTCAGCTTCCGCCCGAGGTCATCCGTTCCGTCCCACGTCACGCGATATTCGCCCGGGGTCCGGTAGCCCTCCAGAAGCGTGCGGACTTTCTGGCCAGTGAGGTTGAAGATGTCGATCCGGACCACACCGGGCTGATCGACGGTGAACTCAATCGTCGTACTCGGATTGAACGGGTTCGGGTAGTTCTGCTTGAGCCCAAACTCCGTCGGCACCGGCTTGCCCCCCGGTCCGGTGAGTTCCTCCACGCCCGTGACGAGGATCGTGACCGGCTCGACGGCGAAGTCGTCATACCAGCAGTAGCCGACGGGGAAGCTGGTGAAGCGGGCCCGGACCGAAATGCCCGCCGCATCCTCGGGGGACTTGGAGATGACCGTGTAGTAGGTCCAGCCCGCACTGTCGGCCGTCTGGTCGAAGTAGACGAACTGATCGCCGCCGGTCAGATCCCACGCCTTGTACAGCGGCTCCCGGTGGTAGAAGAAGCAGAGCCCGAGGCGATCGTTGTCCCGCACGGGGGTGATATAACTTGGCAGGAAGCGCGGATCGGTGTTGACGCTGTCCCAACGAGCCCACACGGAGATCTTGTACCACGCATTCGGCTTCACCGGCACCGGCTCCGAATAGAACACCATCTCGTCCGCATTGTCATCCTGCTCCCGCAACAACACCGAATGCTGCCCACTGTGCGCATACACCGTGCTCACATTCGCATATCCAATCTCCGTGCTGCTCGTCCAGTTCATCCACCCCACCGGCGTCTCCGCATCCCCCCCAAAAATCCCCATCGACCACGGCTCACTCCCACAGTACACATCATCAAACCACACCGTCCCCGTCGCATTCCGCTCCATCCCCAACAGCACCACCACACTGTCCGGATCCGGCCCCTCCGGTATCACCAACCCCGCCGTGTACTCCGTCCAGTCCTTCGACGCCACCGTCTGATCCACCGCAATCACCTGCCGCCCCAACAGCTGCCCCCCAGCCCAAAACTCGAAAATCCCCCCAATCAGCTGATCCTCCCCCGTCGGATTCGTGTTCACCCCCTCCGTCTTCGCCCAAAATCCCATCGTGTACAGCCGACCCGCCTTCGCATCGTTCCAGTACAAATCCGCATTGTTCACGCTCATCCACCCATACGCCGACGGCGTCGCCACCGGCTTCACCACCTTGAAACTCCGATCCCCCTGATGCACCCGGTCCGTCGCCCACTCACAACGCACACCCCCCACCGACGGCGCCGGCATCCAAAAGTTCGGCCGAAGATCCTCCAAATCGCCGTTCACCAGGATGTTCGAGTCGACCTGGATCTCTTCGATCGTGAAGTCGTCGTACCAGCAGTAGCCGACGGGGAAACTGGTGAAGCGCGCCCGGACGGAAAGACCCGCTGCATCCTCCGGAGCCTTGGCGATCACCGAGTAGTAGGTCCAGCCCGCGCTGTCAGCCGTCTGGTCGAAGTAGACGAACTGATCGCCGCCGGTCAGATTCCACTCGGTCCGAATCGGGCTCCGGTGGAAGAAGAAGCAGAGGCCGAGGCGATCGTTGTCCCGAACGGGAGTCACGCCTGCCGGCAGGAACTTCTCGTCGGTGTTGACGCTGTCCCAACGAGCCCACACGGAGATCTTGTACCACGCATTCGGCTTCACCGGCACCGGCTCCGAATAGAACACCATCTCGTCCGCATTGTCATCCTGCTCCCGCAACAACACCGAATGCTGCCCACTGTGCGCATACACCGTGCTCACATTCGCATATCCAATCTCCGTGCTGCTCGTCCAGTTCATCCACCCCACCGGCGTCTCCGCATCCCCCCCAAAAATCCCCATCGACCACGGCTCACTCCCACAGTACACATCATCAAACCACACCGTCCCCGTCGCATTCCGCTCCATCCCCAACAGCACCACCACACTGTCCGGATCCGGCCCCTCCGGTATCACCAACCCCGCCGTGTACTCCGTCCAGTCCTTCGACGCCACCGTCTGATCCACCGCAATCACCTGCCGCCCCAACAGCTGCCCCCCAGCCCAAAACTCGAAAATCCCCCCAATCAGCTGATCCTCCCCCGTCGGATTCGTGTTCACCCCCTCCGTCTTCGCCCAAAATCCCATCGTGTACAGCCGACCCGCCTTCGCATCGTTCCAGTACAAATCCGCATTGTTCACGCTCATCCACCCATACGCCGACGGCGTCGCCACCGGCTTCACCACCTTGAAACTCCGATCCCCCTGATGCACCCGGTCCGTCGCCCACTCACAACGCACACCCCCCACCGACGGCGCCGGCATCCAAAAGTTCGGCCGAAGATCCTCCAAATCGCCGTTCGGGAGAAGATTGGTCTGGGCCAGCGACGTCCCTCCACCCACCAGTAGCAACCATGCGGCTACCGCTGTCCAAAAACCTCGTGTTCGTCTCATTGTTGGGCCCTCCACAGCTTGGTTTTCGTTCTCTTAGGGTTCTCGCACCAGGGGCCGGCACGGGGATCAGCCCCTCCCCCACGTTAGGCTTGGGTATTGTCCACATCACCTCCTTCCGGCAGAATGATTTTCTCCTTCGTCAGATCCATCAGCTTCGGAGCCCGCGCCCTTCCACAGCAGGACTCCCGCAGCACAAGTTCGGTGGGCACAACGGTGCGCTCAAAAGCCAGGCCGGGACGCTCGATCACTTCCACGAGCCTGCGCAAGGCAAGAGCCCCCATTTCCTCCTTGGGCACCCGCAGCGTGGTGAGCGTGGGATCCACCTGGGAGGCCGCGTCGATGTCGTCGAAACCCACCACGGCGACATCCTCCGGGATGCGGAGACCGGCCTCCTTGAGAGCGCGCATCACGCCAAAGGCGGTGGCATCATTGGCGGTGACGACGGCGGTGAACTCCAGCTTCTCCTCCAACATCCTGCGGGTGGCGCGGTAGCCCCCGTCCATGGAGCAATGGGGCTCCTCGGTTCGCTCCAAACGCGCATCGCGCGGGATGCCGAAGTCCTCAAGCCCTTTGCGATAGCCCTCCAGGCGAGCGCGGATGGAGGGGTGACCGATTTCGCCCGCCACGAAGGCGATGCGCCGATGGCCATGCTCCGCCACCAGATGCCCCACCGCGCGGCGTACGGCCTGGTCATTGTCCATCACGATGCAGGAAAAGGGGCGGTCCTTTACCAGAAAATCCACAAGGACGAACGGGACGCCCAGTTCGTAGACGCGTTCCACGAGGGGCACGGGCACATAACCGGCGAAGATCACGCCGTCCACATTGCGCTCCAGGAGGAAGCGGGGGAGTTGGCCGGCATTCTTGCCGCGCTTTTCGACGGTGGTCAGAAGGATGTAGTAGTCGTAGTTCCGGGCTTCGAACTCGCTGCCGAGGAAGATCTTGGTGTAGAAGGGCTCCGCTCGGGAGAAATGGTCCGAGGTGAGGATGAAGCCGATGTTGCCCGTCCGTTTGCTGGCCAGGCTCCGGGCGAAGCGACGCGGGTGGTAGCCGAGCTCCTCGATGGCGCGCAGCACCTTCTGGCGGGTTTCGGGCGACACGGGGCCGCTATTGTTGATCACCAAGGAGACGGTGCTGACGCTGACTCCCGCTCTGCGGGCGACGTCTTTGATCGTTGCCTGCATGGGATCGAAACGTTCTAAAACAAGCTCCATCTCGCAATGGAAATCGAGCTCCTCGCGCCCTACTGCGCGCAGAACCAGGGCGAGACTTGGGTCGAAACGCTTCGACCCAAGTCTACAAAGTTTTTCCGTCCCCGTCAAGAGTTTTTTCACTGGTAGGGCGCTACCCGCCGTGCGCCCGCCGCAGCACTGATCCCTGTTCCGCCCCCATCCTTGCTACCTCGCCGCACCTCAGGCTTTGCCTTGGATTCCACGGAGGTCTTTCGTACCTTCAAACGAGATGACAGCGCTTCGTGACAGAATCGAGCTCGCTCTCGCGCGGATGCTGGCCGTCGCCTTCGCTCTCCTCCCATTCCGACTCGGCGCCGTGGTGGGACAAGTCCTCGCCCTCCTCCTTTTCGACGTCGTGCGCCTGCGCCGCAGAGTTACAGTGGAGAACCTGCGGAACGCCTTTCCGGAGCTCAGCCCGAGGGAGGTTGTGTCCCTGGCGCGCCGCACCTACCGGAACTTCGGCATCACCCTCGCGGAGTTCGCCAAGCTGCCCCAGCTCAGTTGCGAGGACATCCGGAGGAGGGTCCAGTTGGTCCACGCTGAGATCCTGGAGGCGGCACACCAGCGCGGCCGCGGAGCCATCGTGGTGAGCGGCCATTTCGGGAACTGGGAGTGGGTGGCCGCGGGAATCCGCGCCCACGGCTACGTGCTCAAGCCCATCGCGGCGTCTCAGCGGAACCCGCTGGTGGACCGACTCATCGACGAGGCTCGATCGACCGCTGGGCTCGAGGTGATCAAAGCAGGGACCGCTTCCGTCCGGCAGATCCTGCAAACCCTTCGTAATAATGGGTTCGTGGGGATCCTCTTCGATCAAGATGCGGGACGAAACGGCGAGTTCGTGCGATTCTTCGGCCGCCCGGTGTCGACGCACCGCGGACCGGCCATGTTCCACTTGAAGACGGGCGCACCCCTTATCCTTGCTCTCCCAGAACGGATCGCCCCGGGGCGCCACAGGGTCCACTTGGAACGTTTCGATTTCACGAATCTGCCCGGAACGGAAGAGGAACGGATCCACTACGTCACGCAGACCCTAACTTCGCGGCTCGAGGAGACGATCCGGCGCCAGCCAGATCACTGGTTCTGGATGCATCGGCGCTGGAAGTCGAGCCACCACGCACCCGCTCGCTGGGAGCAAGCCTGTCATGGCGCTTGAGGGGCCGAAGCGCATTCTGATCGTTCAGACCGCCTTCCTCGGCGACGTGATCCTCGCCACTCCACTCATCCGCGCCTGCAAGGGGCTTTGGCCTGGGGCAACGGTCGATTTCCTCTGCATCCCCCAGACGGCCCCCCTGCTCGAGAATCACCCCCTCCTCGGCCAAGTCATCCCCTACGACAAGCGCGGGAAAGAGCGCGGACTGCTCCCGCTCGTTCGCCTGATCCGGTCTTTATGGGCGCGCCGATATGGGCTAGCCATCGTCCCGCACCCGTCGCTGCGCAGCGCGGTGCTGGTCTCGGCCGCGGGGATTCCCCTCCGAGTGGGGTCCAACCGGAGCGCCGGGAAGTGGCTCTTCAACCGGTTGGTCCACTACGAGAAGGGCCGGCACGAGGTAGAAAGGAACCTGAAGCTCCTCCGCCCCTTCGGGTGGGAAGCTCGAGGCCTGCGACCGGAGCTGTTCCCCTCTCGCTCCGATTGCCGGCGCGTCGACGAACTGCTGGCCGCAGTTGGACATTCGCCCTTTGTGGCTCTGGCCCCAGGCTCGGTTTGGCCCACGAAACGCTGGCCCACGCGCAGCTTCTCCCAACTCGCCGCGCGACTCGAGGCGGAGCTCGGGCTGAGATGCGTCCTCGTCGGCGGTCAGGAAGACAAGGAGCTCGGGGAAGAAATCGCTTCCTCATCGCGTGGCTCCGTCCTAAATCTCGCCGGCAAACTCACTCCGCTCCAATCTGCAGAAGTGATCCGCCGGGCCAGGGTTCTGGTGACCAACGACACAGCCCCTCTCCACATGGCCTCCGCGACAGGAACGCCCGTGGTGGCGATCTTCGGACCCACGGTTCCGGAATTCGGGTTCGGCCCGTACCGGGTACCGCACCGGATCGCGCAAATCCCCCTGGCGTGCCGGCCCTGCTCGACGCACGGGGGCAAGCGATGCCCGATCGGCACCTTCGCCTGCATGGAGAACCTGCATCCGGAGCTGGTTTTTGATCTCACCGCGCAGCTCCTCGAAGAACTTGATGGAGTGGAAAGAAAAGGCAAGACGGAACAATTCCTCGACCGCGGGAGCGACGCCTAGCGACCGGCGGAAAGACCGCTGCCCGGGGATTGGAAACGTAGATCGGTTATCAGGAGGAGGTCCTAAGGGTGCGGTGGGCGAGCGTTGTCACCGCTTCGCTGCTCTGGATCAATGGGGCGTTGGGGGGATCCGGAGGTGACATCTTCGTTCGCGCCAACCAGGTGGGCTTTTTGCCGGGCGAAACAAAGCAAGCCATTGCCTTTTCGCGCCTTCCCCACAGCAATTTGCGCTTCGAGATCCTCGACGCAGCCACCGGTAAGCGGGTCACGGGTCCGCACAGGTGTGGCCCGGACTTGGGTCCCTTCGGCAACTTCTCGCACCACTACCTGCTCGATCTCAGCTCGCTGAGGAGACCGGGAGTATATCGGATTCGCTTGGTCGGCACGGAGTTACCGTCCCTTCCGTTCGTCGTTTCCAGCACTGCCTATCGCCGGTACCCGAGCGTGATCCTAAGCTACATCCGCCAGCAGAGGTGTGGTTACAATCCGTTCCTCGACGAGGTATGCCATCCCAGGGATGGGCGCACCTTCGAAGGGCCGGTGCCGGACGGAACCTACATTGACGTGACCGGTGGCTGGCACGATGCGGGAGATTACCTGCGGTACCTGCTCACTTCAAGCAATACTGTGGCACGGCTCCTCCTCTCTTACAGGCTCTTCCCCGAGGTCTTTCCCGATTCCGTGGATGCCCTCGGCCACCCTTACCCGAATGGGATCCCCGACGTACTGGACGAAGCGCGCTGGGGACTGGAGTGGATGCTGAAAATGCATCCGGCTCCGAACCAGCTCTACCATCAAGTGGCGGATGATCGAGACCATTCCGGCTGGGATCTCCCGCACCAGGACAATTCGGACTACGGCTGGGGACCCGGCAGATACCGCGTCGTCTACTACGCCACAGGCAGGCCCCAGGGCCTTGGGCCCTACAAGAGCGAATCCGACGGGATAGCCAATCTCGCCGGACGCTATGCTGCCGCCATGGCCATGGCAGCGCAGATCTTCGCTACGACGGATCCCCCCTTCGCGGAGCGGTGCCTCCGGGCTGCGCGCGAGGTCTACGCGATGGGTCTCCTGCAACCCGGATGTCAGCAGGGAACCCCGTGCCGCCAGCCCTATCGCTATTACGAAGCCACCTGGACCGACGACATGGAATGGGGCGCGGCCGAACTCTTCCGAGCCACGGGAGACTCCAGCTACCTGCGACAGGCCATCGACTTCGCTCGGAGGACAGGCTCCTTCTCCTGGATGGGGCTAGACACCCTGCGCCACTACGAACACTATCCGTTCTTCAATGCAGGGCACTTCGCCCTTTGGGAAGTGCTCCCCGGCGCATTCCGGGACACGCTGGCAACCTACTACCGCCAGGGCATCGAGGCGTTGCAGCGACGCGCCCTCCGGAACCCCTACCGCGTCGGAATCCCGTTCGTCTGGTGCTCCAACAATCTGGCCGCCGCGGCGGTAAATCAGATCCTCATCTACGAGAGAATGACGGGCGACGCGCAATACCGCGGACTGCTTGCCTCTCACCGCGACTGGCTCCTGGGCAGGAACCCCTGGGGAGTGAGCCAATTCGTGGGAATCCCCGGCGAAGGCGGCCTTACCCCCCAGCACCCTCACAGCGTGATTGCAGCGGAAACCGGAAGGCCGATCGTCGGGGGCCTGGTGGACGGGCCGGTCTATGCCTCCATCTTCCGCAGCCTGAAGGGAGTGCGGCTCTCAGGACCTGATCGTTTCGAAGCATTCCAGTCCGACCTGGTCGTCTATCACGATGACCTCTGGGATTACTCCACCAACGAACCCACGCTGGACGGCACAGCGGAGGCCTTGCTGTTCATCGCCGCCATGGCCGCCGGAGAATAGGGGGAAAGCCGCTTGCGCCGCACGCAGCGAGGAGCGAGCCGACCCTGCGGCGCGGGGCACAGCGAAGCAATTTGGCACTTTGCGACGAACGAGCATCTCGCCGCACGGCTGAAGCGCCTGCTGGTCCTGCTCAGTCCGGCATGGTCCGGGCGGCGTATCCGGGTTACTTCGCCTTCGCCCGGCTGAGCCCGTCCGATGGGGGAGCGAGCTCACCTTCCCGGCCTACTGAGCGCGCCGGATTTCCTACAGGTGACCCGCAGGCCCCCGCGCGATCCCAAGGCCCCTGCCACGGCTCCCGCCGGGATCCTGCGAGGCACGGCCGTCGGGGATCGATTCCTCGAGGTGGATTTGCCTGTGCAGTGATCTGCAGCCCGGGCTCGGATGCTCTTCCTGGCTGGGAATCCACCGGGAATCAGGGGACACGCCCCTTCGCCGTTAACGGCGAAAGCCGATGCTTCGGCAGGGCGAAACCATTGCGCGGATGCGCTCCTCCGCGAGGGCGGCATCAGGCAGGAGCCTCTCGGCGAGGGGATGGCCGGTGGGGCTACTCCCCTGGGGGGAATCCGGAGAGCTGGCCGGTCGGACCGCTTGTCGCCATGTGGCTCGCGAGGCCTCCCTCGGCAAAATCGAACCGAATGGCGACGGGGGTGGAAGATTGCTTTCCCTGGATCCAGATCAGACCCGTATCCCTGGTCTCCGCGGCGTGCGCTTCCTTCTCCCAGGGACGCTCCCAATAGGGTAGAGCCTGCTGCCTGCGCCATTCCGCGAAGTACTCCTCCGCACTGGCGCATCGCCGGTACTGGCGGTAGTGCTCAAGCTCGTGAAGAAGTACCTGGTCCGGCGAGCCTCGACTCTTTCCGATCACGTCGAGATTGATGAAGATGACATTGCGAAGTACGACCTCCTTCCCGTGGATCGTCATCCGGCAGCTAGGCACGAAGAAGCCATTGAGGTAGGGTTCTTCCCCGCCCACGATCACGAGGGTGGCTCCTGTGGCGAGCACGTCCTCCCGCACCAGCACCGCATGGGAGGAAAAATTGTAGTGTGGAGCAAGGTAGCCAAGGCCGTTCCCTCCGGCCTCGCACGCTCCCGAAGCGAGAAATGTTAGCAACAAGGCAATCTTGCGCATCGCCAACCTTCGAACTTGGGCATCCGTACCTCCACCCCCATGGATCGGTCCGGAAGGGGCGCGGTTGAGATGAAGTTTTCGTCAAGACCTGGAGCATAACCGCGACCCGCGAGGGCCGTTTTCCGCGAACGATTCGTTTGCCGCTCGAGCATGTCCAGGTAGCCCGGTACCAACCCGGAGCGAATGGAGGGAATGGCTGCTGCGCCACGAGTGATGGGAGTAGCGGGGGCTCTCCTTCGACCACGGCGATGGCGGCGGCGTCTTTGGCCCTCGGCTCGACCCACTCGATCCGGGCATGTCCGAGCGGGGGGTCTAATCGGAAGAACTACGTAAGCCCTGCGCAGTTGACTGGGGTCCCCGCTACGGCGACTTTCACCCAAGCCTCGCTGGGTTGTTTGGGGATCCCGCAAGGCTCGAAGAGCCCGAGCTCGTGGGCCTGTGTCGGGCAACCCCGCTCAAACTCACCCCGGCCGAGCTGCCGGTCGGAGACGAAACGAATTCGCCCCGCGTCGCTGCCCCGTCTCCGGCGCCGTAGGTTCTGTGCAGGATTCCCTTGGAGATGGCAACCGGAGTTCTGTACATTTGCGGCGTCGTGCAGCAATCGAACGGGACCGTTTGGATTCTGCGAGGATGGAACAGAAGAAGGGCCTGCAGCTTTTTCGCCACAGGAGGCGTACGGAGCCAAGCTCCGTAGAGGCGGCACGACTTCTCGCTGGCAGTTTCGCCCTTGCGATTCTGATCGGGACAGCGCTGCTTCTCCTACCCGCCTCCAGCACGGGAGATCCGCTCCGTCCGGTGGACGCCCTCTTCACCGCGACCTCCGCGGTGTGCGTCACCGGCCTCACCGTCGTGGACACCGCCACCCGGCTCACCCCCTTCGGCCAAGCGGTGGTGCTCGTCCTGTTGCAAGCCGGCGGGCTGGGGATCATGACTCTGACCACCTTCTTCGCGTATCTGGTGGCGGGAAGGGTCTCGATCCGAGGTCGGGAACTCCTGGAAGAGACGATCTCGGGCCCACTATCTGGTCCCGGCCGGCTCTTGCGCGCCGCTGTCGGCTTCACGCTCGGCACCGAAGCGATTGGCACGTTGGTCCTCTGGGCCAGGTTCGCCCCAGAGTTCGGCGTGGGGCGAGGATTGTGGCTGGCCGGTTTCCATGCCGTCAGTGCTTTCTGCAACGCCGGCTTCTCCCTGTTCTCGAACAGCCTGAAGGGGTTTGTTGAGGATCCTGTCGTCAATCTCACGGTTGCGGCGATCATCATCCTCGGGGGGATCGGATTCCTGGTCGTCTACGACATCTCCGGCTCTCGGAGTCGGAAGACACCCTCCCGACTGAGCCTCCACAGTCGGCTGGTCCTCCGCAGCACGGCAGCGCTCATCCTCGGCGGGATGGCCCTGCTCTTGCTCTTCGACTGGCATGCCACTCTCGCCCCACTCTCCTGGCCAGGGAAGGTGTTGGCCGCCTTCTTCCAGTCGGTGACCGCCCGCACGGCTGGGTTCAATACCGTAGAGATTGGGGCAATGTCCAATGCCTCGCTGTTCGTGCTGCTTGCCCTGATGTTTGTGGGCGCCTCTCCGGGATCGTGCGGCGGAGGGGTGAAGACGACCACCTTTGCCACGGTCCTGCTTCTGGTTCGCGATCGCCTGTATGGCCGCCGCGACGTCGTCGTGATGAACCGCCGCATCCCGAACCGGATCCTGAATAAGGCGTTGGTGGTGTTTTTCCTGTCGCTGGGATTGGTCTCGCTCAGCACAACGGCCCTCCTGGTCAGCGAGGGTTGGGCCGACGAACCGCAGCACGCCGATTTCCTTCGCTACCTGTTCGAAGCCGTGTCGGCCTTCGGCACCGTCGGACTCTCGACCGGGGTCACAGCCGGACTCAGCACGGTCGGAAAGCTCATTCTCGTGTTCACCATGTTCGTTGGCCGAATCGGCCCTGCGACGCTGGCTTTGACCGTCCAAACGGCGGAAGCGGAGCACTTCCAGTACCCGGAAGGGGAATTCCTGGTGGGGTGACGTCGTGCGAACGAGCAGCGGGCTTCTGTCGGTTTCGGCAAGATGAGATGAACGTCGGGCATTCCCGCCTGAAGGAGGGATTCCGATGCGATCCTTTGCGGTGATTGGAGTGAGCAGTTTCGGCTACTACGTTTGCCGCTACCTGGTCGAGCGGGGATGCTACGTGCTCGCCATCGACAACGACGAGGCCAAAATCAACCGCATCAAAGAGATCGTCCCGAAAGCGGTAATCGCCGATGCCACGGACAAGGAAGCTTTGGAGAAGTTGGGGCTGAGCGACTTCGACGCGGTGATTGTCAGCCTCGGAGATCGAATCGACGCCAGCATCCTGGTCACGCTGTATCTCCGGCAACTTGGGGTCAAAGAAATCATCGCCAAGGCAATCACCGAAGATCACGGCAAGATCCTGGACCTCATCGGTGCCACCACAGTCCTATTCCCCGAGAAGGACAGTGCTTACCGCCTGGCTCGCAGCTTGGACAGCGCCGCGGTTCTGGACTACATCCCCCTCACTCCGGGCATCAGCATCGTCGAAATGGCCGCTCCCATGAGCTTCCTCGGGAAGACTTTGGCGGAATTGGATCTGCGTCGACGATTCAACGTCCAAGTGGTCATGATCAAGCAATTGATACCCGACAAAGTCACCGTGATCCCGAGCGGGGACCATGTGATCAAGGATAGCGACGTGCTGGTCCTTCTCGGCAAGGACGAGGACCTGAAGCGACTTCAGGAAATCAAATGACGGCGCTGCCCGACAAAGCGCAGCTCTACGAGGCTGTCCTTGAAGAAACCTCCCGCCCCATCGAGGGCGTGGACGATCTGGTGGCCAATCTGGCGAACGTGGCAGCCCTGCTCAAACAGCGGCTCGGCTTCTTTTGGGTGGGCTTTTACTTTGTGAAGGGGGAAAGGCTGGTCTTGGGCCCATTCCAAGGGACGCCTGCGTGCGTCTACCTGCCCAAGCCACGAGGGGTTTGCTGGACCGCGGTGCTCCGGGGCGAGACCGTGGTCGTACCCGACGTCCACCAGTTTCCGGGTCACATCGCCTGCGACCCGAGCTCCAGGTCTGAGATCGTCGTACCCATCCGGGATCGGGGCGGGAACATCCGCGCAGTCCTGGACGTGGACAGCGACCAACTGAGTGCCTTCGACGAGGCCGACGTCCGAGGGCTGGAAAGCGTAGCGAAGCTTCTCACGGCATTGTTCCCCACGTCTGGCGGGGGCTGAGCCCCGCCGAAGCGCAAGTCGAGAGAGGGGGACAGGCCGTCGCCCCGCCGGTGGAGGAAGTCTTCCTGCCTTCTGGCTGAGGCGGCGAACGCGTCCAGTCGGTCTTGCAGTGCTTCGAAGCCAGGAGCGGCGGGCGAAGACCCCGACCCAAACGGCACGCTAAGCTAGTGGAGGGAGAGATGGGCAATTTGACCTTTCGGATGTTGCAAGCGAGTCTGCTGAACCCGGAGCTGTACGAAGAGGTGGAGGCGGACACTGGAGCGACCCGCCAGGCCATGCTGGTGGTCATCTTTTCCAGCCTGGCCGCCGGAATTGCCACCCTGGGCACCGGCGGGCTCGGAGGCCTCGTAGGCGGGACCGTGGGCGCCCTCGCCAGCTGGCTTGTGTGGGCTTATCTGACCTACCTGATCGGGACCAGACTGCTTCCCGAGCCCACCACCGAGGCTGATCTGGGCCAGCTGCTCAGGACGATCGGCTTCTCCAGCTCCCCGGGGATCATCCGAGTGCTGGGCATCCTCTCGCCCCTCCGGGCGGTGATCTTCCTCGTCGCTTCTCTCTGGATGCTCGCAGCCATGGTCGTCGCTGTCCGTCAGGCGCTGGACTACAGAAGCACTGCGCGCGCGATCCTGGTCTGCCTCCTCGGCTGGCTCGTCCAGGTCATCGCCGTCGCCATTCTGCTCCGACTGTTCGCCCATTGACGCTGAGCAGCATCCGCCGCCCGCTGCGCGGCACCTCTTCTCCCAACGGGCACTCTCCATCAGGGGGAAAGGCGATTTCGCGGCGCCGAACGCCGTGACGATACAGAAAAATCTCCGCAAAGGAACGTCCCCCTGGGGGTCTCAAGACGGGGGTGAGGAGGCTCGTCGGGGCCGTCCCGAGTCGGGGGCCGCGACCTACGCGCTTTTGCAAGACGGGTTTACCTCGGTGGGGGTTCGAAAAGCGTAGTCCTTGCGCCGATGACGCGCTTCGGGGACGGAAGCCCCTCTCCCGGCAAGATCAAGCTTCGGAAGGATCCGGATTGGCGTACGGAATGGGGTCGGGGACCCCAGCAGCGCGGAAGGCCTCGCGCCGGCGGTGGCAGCTATCGCACAGGCCGCAGGCAATGTCTTCGCTCCGGTAGCAGCTCCAGGTCAGGTGAAACGGAGCCCCCAGTTCGATCCCCTTGCGCACGATCTGCTCCTTGGTCCAGTGGATCACGGGGGTCACGATGCGGATCCGCGTTTCCGGACGCGTCCCGAGATCGATGGCCCTCTGGAACGCTTCGTAGAACTCCGGCCGGCAATCGGGATAGCCTGGCGCGTCCGTGTACACGGCCCCGACGAAAATGGCCTCAGCCCCCACGACCTCGGCCCAGGTGGTGGCGACGGCCAGGAGCAGGCCATTCCGGAAGGGCACGTAGGTGGAGGGAATGCCTTCGCCCACCTGCCCGTAGTCTTCCACTTCGAGGCTCGAGTCCACAAGGCTGCTTCCCCCGATGCGGCGGAAATGGGGGATGTCCACCTCCAGTATGAGCTGCGCCTTGAAGTAGGCAGCGATTTCCCGGAAAGCCCGGAGCTCGCGCGCCTCCGTGCGCTGGCCGTAATTCACGTGCAGCAAAGCCAGCTGATGCGTTTGGGCGGCCATCGCAGCCGTGACGCAACTATCCATCCCGCCGCTCAGCAACACGACTGCAAGGGGACGGTTCACTTTTCCCCCTCCCGAACGTACCGAGCGACCACCCGGCTCCGCATCCCGCCTCGCACGTTGAATTCTCCGACCACTTCCATCTCCCAAGGCTCACAAGAAGCGACCAAATCATCCAGGATGCGATTGACTGCGTGCTCGTAGAAGATCCCCAGGTTTCGATATTGGAGGAAGTAGTACTTGAGGGCTTTCAGTTCGAGGACCTTCTCGTCCGGCACGTACCGGATGATGATCTTGCCGTAATCCGGCAGGCCAGTACGCGGGCAAACCGAAGTATACTCCTCGTTCACGATCTCGATCGTATAACGACGGCCTCGATATTCATTGGGGAAAGTCTCCACCCGCCGAATCTCTTCACCTGCCATCACTTCCCTCCTTCGCGTCGGCTGTGGATGATGCAAATCCGGTCAGTCGGCTGATCTCCGCGAGTTCCAGCGTCAAACTGCCGAAGTACATCTTCGTTCGGATTAGGACCGGAAGTCGGCGGGAATCCGCCGAGAACCAAATCCAGCCCTCTCCCTTCTGCCGCAAAAGCCCCGCCTTCTCTCCCGATTCCTTGAGCCTTGGCTCCACTACGAAGGCATCGAATCGGCCCGCCTCCGTTTCCACCTTCTCCTTCCGCAAGACATGCAGCTCAAGGATGGCAACCTTCTTGTTGTCATGGTTAGCCACTTCGATGACCTTTCCTACCTCCATCGGCTGAGTCCGGACGAAGTAGAAGATCGATAGCATGTCCTGCGCCCCCGGGGGGATCCGCACGGTGTCGCCATTGACCACGGCCACCCCGGCTGCGTGGTCGTATTCGGCGCGGACATCGGCTCGGTACTTGCCCTCCCGGAGATGTTTCTCGAAGAACCAGGGGATAATGGCATCGCAGTCGAGGTGGGACTCCAGGTAATCCTGTACCCTGTAGAATCGGCTGAAGAGGGCGTTGGACTCGATGGTAGTCACCGCCCGAAAACATCGGTGCCCCCGGATCTCCGAAAGCCCGGTGATGGCCATCTCCGCCGAACCGGCCGTCACCATGCCGTATCGCACCCTGAAGCGCAGTCTCTCCCCGACGGCAAAGGGCAAAGCCCCCACGTCCGAGCAGCTGGAACCGACGGAGGGAACTACTGCCGTCCTTTGGCCAGCGCAAGCGTTGCGGAATCGGCTCGCGAGGGGCACGCCGATCAAGCTGCCGGCCATGAGCAGTAGCAGAAGACGGCCAATTTCCGATTCCCTCCGCTTCCTTTCCATCGGTTCTCCTTTCCGCCTCAGTTTCACTGGTCGCCGTAAGAAACCGCGTTCTCCGCTTCGGCTCCCAAGGGTTGCCTTCTGGCCCGATCTCCCTCCGAAAGCTGCATCACTTGCCCGATCTTCGCGGCCACGCGATCCGCTGGGATGCTCTCCATGCAGTCGTAATGCGGGCAGCTCGCTCGGCAGCGATCACATTCGGGCACATCCGGCATCAACACGGCATCTCGCCGCCCGTAAGGTCCCCAACGCCGTGGATGACACGGCCCGATCGGACAATACAGCCCGACCACCGGAGCTCCCATCGCCACCGCCAGGTGCAGCGGCCCTGTAGAATTGGCAACGACGACGCGCGCGCGTTGGAGCAGCGCCGCAAGTTGCAGGATCTCGAGCTCTCCGTCCAGCCGCACGAGTGGCACCGCAGCAAGACGCACCAACTCATCCACGAGTTGGCGTTCGGCCGACGTGCCCGTGATCACGATGGGGCCGATCCCGCGAGCGTGGAGCAGCTCCGCCAGCTCGGCGAAACGCCTCACCGGCCAGTTCCGCGCCGAACCACCGCTGCCCGGGTGGAGTACGATCGGGCGCGCGGCCGGTTCCACTCCAGCTCGCGCCAGCTTCTCCGCCAGACGTCGTTCTTCTTCCTCCGGCAGCTCGAACCGGAACAGCTCACCGCTCTCCGGGAGCGGGGCCAACCCGAGGGGCGACGCAGTGAGCACGTTCAGCTCCAACTCGTGAAGCCGGGAGCGCTTGCGATGGACTGGCACCCTCTCATTGAGTAGAAAGGAGTAGAGCCGATACGCGGTCCCGATCCGCCGCGGGATCCGCGCCAGCCAAAGGCTCAAGGCAAGCCGGAAGGTCGGATGGAGAAGCACGGCCGCATCGTAACGGCGCGAGCGGAGAAGCCGGACCAGTTCCCGCAGGGACGAGTCTCGGCCTCCGAACTCCAGTACGGCATCCACATCCCGGTGCACGCCGACCAAGGGCACCAACTGACGGGCAACGAGCATCTCCACGCGCCAGTCCGGGTGAGCCCTCTTGATCAGGGTCGCCACGGGCGTGGAGAGGATCACGTCCCCCATGCGGTCAGTCCGGATCAGCAAGACCTTCATGCCTGCGGCTCCCCGCGCGAGGCCCCTTGTTCGAGGGCCAATCCCAGTTTCTCCCGAATCGACAGCTCGAGCTCCGGAAGGATCCGTTCGATTTCCGCTTCGATCTTTTCGTAGACGCGGCGATAGGTATCGAGGCCCATCCCGATGGGATCCTCAATCCCCTCCTCTGCGGCTTCCCCTTGTTCTCTCGCAAAGCTGGTCAGCAGGTGCACTTTCTCGGCGGCCTCCGGAAAGTGGTCCAGGAGATAGTCCACGTGTTCGGGCTCCATGGCGAGGATCACATCGGCGTCGTGTACCAGGGACTCGGTGAGCCGGGACGAGCGGTGGTGCGAGATGTCGACGCCATTCTCCCTGGCTGCTTGAATCGCGAAAGGGGTCGCCCGCTCCCCCTCGATCCCCAGCGTTCCGGCCGAGCGCACGAGGACCACAGAGCTGAGGTGTTTGGGTAGCTTGGCGCGGAGGATCCCCTCTGCCATCGGGCTTCGGCAGCTGTTGCCGGTGCACACGAAAAGTACGAGGAAACGGCCTCTTCTCATGTCCAGTCCAGATCCGGAACTCGCTCTTTCAATTCCTCGGGCGGGATGACCCCGACTCGCAGGATCCGCAGTTTCTCCCCGCTGCAGTCCACGACGGTGGAGGGTCGCGTGCCTCGCGCTGGCCCGGCGTCCAGGATTAAATCCACCCGATCTCCCAGCACTTGCTCGATCTCCTCGGCCGTGCGGAGGTCCGGCTCGCCGGACAGGTTAGCGCTCGTCGCCGTGACCGGCCTTCCCAGCATTCGACTCAGCTCGCAACACAGAGGACTACCGGAGACCCTCACGGCGATCGTGTCCCCACCGCCGAGCAGGGCGGCAGGCAAATCCCGCCTCGCCGGCAAAACGAGCGTCAGCGGGCCGGGCCAGAAAGTCTCGGCCAGGCGGATGGCGGCGGGCGGGATTCGGCTCGCGACCTGCGCCAGCATTTCCCTGTCCGCGACGATCACGGGCAAGGCTTGCCTCGAGTGCCTACCCTTGATTTCGTAAACCCGCAGCACGGCGTCCGGATTCAAGGCATCAGCACCCAGTCCGTAGAGGGTCTCCGTCGGGTAGGCAATCACCCCTCCGGCCCGCAGCACTTCCACAGCCGGAACAATTGCCTCGGGGAGGGCTGAGGCCTCGGAAACCACGAGCCGCCGCACTCTCTTCTCCCTCAACATCCTGCCCAACTCGTCTCGCTGTATGCTGCCGCATCGGGCTTGCCTTGCCGAGCACTCGGTGAAAGCTGTATCAGCTCTACGCGTGCGGACTTGCCGAGTTCCACCACTCGGCCTCAGTACGACGCAGGCAAACCGCCTTTCCAAGCCGAACCTTCGTACGCGCCAAGCCGCCTGCAGAGGTAGACCCGTTCACCTCTTCCGCCCCCGAATGCCAGTGCCTCCGGAAGGCCCGGCGCTCCGAGCGGCACTCACCGCGAGGCTCGTTCCCACCAGAGACTTCGCTCTAGGCGAATGTACGCATCCGCCCCGAGACGATCAACTCTCCATCTGCGCCAGATGGGATTCCGCCTGCCGCACTGGCTGCCACATCGCTCGAAAACCCGGGATCGAAACCTGTGCTCTTCCGAACCGGGCGTCCCGAACCCCGTCGGGCCGTCGATTCTTGCTAACTCCCGAGGGGCACTGTGCCGATAACAGCGTTAGGTGAAAAAGCGGGCGTACAGCGCGGGGAGGGATCTTGCTGGTCACAGCGGACGAAACCAGAACGCCTCCGCAGTGAGCCGATCGAAGGGGAACGAATGGCCAAAGAGGAACCGAGAGCAGCGGCGAGCCTTTGCACGAAGATTGTGGAGCACGGCCGGGCGCAGCGCTTCCTGTCGCTGCTCGCCCAACTCTACGGCGTCGAAATCTTGCTCTGCGACGGAAACGGTAAAGCCGTTTGCCATTTCGCGCCCGAAGATCCCCCAACCGAAGGGGCCCGCCGCCCCCTCCCTGTGCCTTTGGACATCGAGGCGGAAGACGGCCGGCTGTTCCGCATTTACCTGAACGGCTGGAATCATCCCCTGGACGAGCCCACGCTGTCGCGCTTGTCTTCCCTGCTGAAGGAACGGCTCCTCTGCGAAGTCGAGAACGAAAGGGAGAAGGATAGCCTTGCGGATGAGATCATCGGCGCCTACCAGGAACTGAACCTCTGGTACAATCTGGGCGACTCCGTCAGCCAGGTCACCGACCCCGACGCCATCTGCGAATACATCACAGGCCAGGTGCTGTCGCTTCTTCATTGCACTTCGGCAGGCATTTTCCTCCTGAACGAAGACAAGAGCTTGCTGCGTCTCCACACATGTTCGGGACGGCTACCCTCGCCGCACGAGCTGGCCGGTGTTCCCACTGCGGACAGTACCTTCCGAACAGTAGTCATCGAAGGACAGACGCTGGCCATCGCCGGTCCTGAGGAACTTCAAGGCGTCGAGAAGGAACTGGGGCTCGGATGGGCCTTCCCCCTGCTCGGCGTGCCCATGAGGGCGCGCGGGGAAACGATCGGAGTGCTCGTCGCCGCCGGTGAGGAGAGAGGTCCGAATAAGAAACCATCATCCTCCCTCTTCTCCTCAAGCAAGCGCAGACTGCTCTCCGCCCTCGGCAGCCAGGCCGCTGTGCTCCTCCAGAACGCCAGGCTCTACAATGAGCTTCGTGAGCTATTCTACAGCACGGTTCAGGCCCTTGCCGACGCAGTCGATGCGAAGGATCCCTACACTCACGGGCATTCTCGTCGAGTGGCCCTGTACGCCGTGGCGATTGGCAAGCAGCTCGACTTGTCCCCCGCAGAGCTGGCTGATTTGGAATTGGCTTCCCTCCTCCACGACGTGGGGAAAATCGGCACCTCGGAAGCGGTGCTGAACAAACCCGGAAAGCTATCCCCGCGCGAATATGAACACATGAAGCAACACGTCGTGGAGGGCGCGGAGATCGTGGGCCACGTAGAGGCGATGCGAAAGCTCGTGCCCATCATCCTGCACCATCATGAGAGATACGACGGGCATGGCTATCCTCGCGGACTCGCTGGCGAGGAAATCCCTCTGGGCGCGCGTATCCTGGCCGTGGCCGATGCCTTTGACGCGATGACATCCAGTCGACCCTACCGCCCAGCGATGTCAATCGAGCAAGCGGTCGAGGAGATCAAAGCAAACCGAGGGACCCAGTTCGACCCATCCGTGGTCGATGCCTTCCTCCGCTATTTGGCCTGCGCCGACTTCCCGCACAGCTTGGCTGCGCAAGAGGAGAGCCTTCCCACGTTCAGGATCGTCCGGCGTTTCCTTCCCTACCAGGGGAAATATCTGACTGGGATCGAGCTGGTGGAGCCCTGGACGGGCCAAGAGTGAATCGCACGGGGCCGGGGTAGATCGAAGGAAGCTCCGGTCACTCGGGCTTTACGAGACTTTCGAGCTTTCGCGCGGAGGCCGACAGTGTCGAAAAAACAGATCCTCGTTGCCGACGACGAATACCCCATCACGCGTTCCATTTCGAGGCTTCTTGAATCCGCGGGCTTCCAGTGCCTGTTGGCCGCCAATGGGGAAGAAGCCCTCCGCCTCGTCCGGACTCAACGTCCCTCGGCCATCCTGCTCGACCTGGACATGCCTGTGATGAGCGGGACGGAGGTCCTGCGCCTCCTACGGGAAGATCCCGAGCTTCGGGAAATCCCCGTCTGCATTCTCTCTGCCTTGAGCCAGTGCTGCTGCCGGCTCGGCGAACCCATCGAGGGGGTACAAAGGGTCCTGCCCAAACCCTACGACCCCGTTGAGCTTCTGGAGGCCGTGCGGGAGATGGTCGAGGAAGACCTCGGGGATCCCGACCCGCCGGATCCGGCCCAATGAGATGAGAACGCGGGTCGAGCCAAATCCTGGTGCCCGTACCTCCCAGCAACAAGCGCAGCAGACGATGGCTCGTCCCTCGAAAAGCCACCACGGCTTGGTTCGGAATCGGCTCCGACGCTAATGCGGCAGCTCGCTCCCCTCGGCTCTCGCGAACAGTTGGAGCGAAGAAACCCCGACCGCAGGCCGCCCCCCGTTCGCCCATCCGTCGGAAGGACGGCGAGGCGACGTATGGCCGTCCGCACTCGCCGTTGACCGGCCCAGCCGGGATCGCCGAGCCGGCGATTCCCGAACGCTCGGCACAGAAGACCTCATACGCCCGAGCCGCTGCGGCTCACCCCCAGTGAGGGCTGACTCCGTACCTCGCCGCCACCTGTTCCCGGCTCGAATCTGCAGCAGATCAGCCCGCGACCCATTCGTACGGTCCTTTCCCTTGCTCCGGGCCGGTTTTGTTGATAGATTAACCGTGCAAATCGCCCTTGCTTCCGAAGCGGACCCTGCCGGGCGCGGGTCCGGAAGGTGCGCCGGGAAGGAAAGAAAGCTGAGTCCCACACGGCGGAGAGCGAGGGCAGCGCAGATCATCTCATTCGCGCGCGTCTCGAGATCCGGTGAAACCCGGAATGCCGGCGGCGCGATTCTGAGGGGCGGTCGATGCGGCTAGCAATGTCGTTGCGCCGATCGGAAGATATACGGACCTTGTGCGAGGCCCGTCCGCGGCAAAGGAGGCGAGAGTTGAGCGCCCGGAAAATGAATGAGTTTGCCGAGCGAAGCGTGGCAAATTCCGCGGCGGGAAAAGTACACCTGCTCCTTCTTGTCCTTGCCCTTCTGCTCGGGGAAACGAGCTACGGTCTTGCCCAACGAGCCCTACCATTCGGGCTTACGGGTCAGGTCGTGAGGGACCTGGCCGTCTCGCCGGGCTCATCCTCGCCTGTCCGGTACCTCTACGCGATCACGGAAACGCAAGGCGTGTACCGCCGGGATCTGTCGGCCCCGTATTCCGACTGGGTCAATCTCGGACTGGGGAACGAGAGCCTCCGCTCGGTGGGGGTTTGTCGGTACGGGATCGGCCCGGCCGACTTCGAGGTGCCCTTGGTTGGAACCGCCGCGCAGTTCCCAGGCGAGCCGCTCCTTTACGCCTTCACAGACAGCGGCTGGGTAGCCGTCGATCAGGGGCTGGATCCCCAGCGGCCGGCGGAGGTCCGCGCCCTCGCTTGTTTCAGCTCGAGCGGGCATCTTCCGCCGGCCGGGGTCTTTGCGTCCGTCGGGGGAAGTGTTTACGCCGCTGAAGCCCCGAGATTCCGCTGGAAGGAGGTTCTCCCATTGGGACTGGCGACGGTCAACGCCCTTGCCCTGTCCGATCCTGCGTCCCCCTGCGGAATCGTCTGGGCCGGGGGAGAGAACGCAACCTTCGCCCCTTGGCTCGCACGCTCGCTGGACTGCGGGGATTCTTGGCAACTCTCTTTCCCCGACATGGGTGGGGACAACGCTTGCGATGCCCTTGCCGCACATGCGTCGCGCCCCAATGTGCTCTTCGCGGGGATGGAAGGTGCGGTGATCGCCTCGCACGACACGGGACGCACGTGGAAGTCCACCTCGCTGCGCGGCGAGCCCGTCTATTTCTTCGGACTAGCTATCGACAGCGGCCGCCCGGATCACGTGTGGGCGGGAGGTCGGGCCTCGCCGGAAGATCACTGGGCCCTCTGGGAAAGCTTCGACGGAGGGGCTACCTGGCGCCCTGTTCGTACAAGGGACGCTACTCCCGTCCGCGGAATCGCACGGCTGGTCTCCGATGCGGCGGAGCCCGGCACCGTCTACATCGCCACATTGGGGGATGGGGTTTGGGTCTACCGTAATCGCCACAGCCCCGACGCCGTGACGCTTACCCTCCGCCTTCAGGAATCCGGAATCTTCCTGGACGAGAAGCTCGCCGACGAAGTCGAATGGGCCCTCGCCGCAGCCAGAACTGCTCACGATCGCCTCGCGGAGCTCCACGCCCTCCCCGATTACGTACCCGACCAGCTGATTGTGTCCTGCTCGCCGTCAGCACCGTGGCTTGCCGCTTGGAATCGCGGACAGGTCGAAACGGGATACGAGCCCATTGACTCCTTGGGAAAAAGCTACGACCTCCTTTCGGTCGAGCGCATTGGAAGCGACTTGCCCCATTTCCTCCTCACCTTCGCTCGACCGATGCGAGTGCCGGAGCTAGCCAGACACTACGTTTCCGTCCCCGGGGTGATCTCGGCCAACCCGAACTCCGTCGCAGGGGATGGGAACCGAATCGAGTGTTTCAGGAAGGATAACCTCTGGCACTTCGTCTTCAGCGAAGGCTGGGGAGATTGCCCCTCGGGCTGCCTCAACCGCAGGTACTGGTACGTGCTCGTCCAGCCAGATGGCGCTTCTCAGCTGGTCCAGACTTGGGAGCAAGACTTCACCCAACCGAGGATTCACCTCTGGAATATCCCCGCTCGATTTCCGGCCACCGCGTTTCAGGACCTGGAGGAGCTCCTCGGCGCCATGGCTTCTCCCCAATGGTGGGTGCGGCGGCACGCCGCGGAGGTCTGCGGACTTCTCTTTGCAGAGGATGAACCGTGGCTTGGCGAAGACGCCCTCCATCGAGCCCGGTTCGAGTACCTGCGCGAGGCGGTCCGTTCCCATAGGGCCGAGGTTTTTCGCGATCTAGTCCAGCTGACAAAGGATGCGGATCCGGATGTGCGGAACTCCGCCCTGCATGCCATCAACCGCGCCCTCGGATATCCCGCGGACAGCTGGAACCTCTACTTCCCGCTCTCGGTCGGGAATCGCTGGATCTTCTCGGAGGGGGGAATGGCTTGGTCAGTGACGGAGTCGGTTCGGCTCGACAGCTTCACCTACTTTCGCCTCAATAATCTTCCGCCGTACGGGCCGTGCCTTGTGCGCTTCACCCAGGACGGGAAGCTGTTCGTGAGGGACGGAGACCGGGAGCAGCTTTGGCTCGATTTCACCCGCGAATTGGGAAAGCGGTGGCCGGTGACAGATCCGTCCGGAAACCTCGCGTGGGAGGTGAAGCTGGAGAGCCGGACGGACACGGTGGACACACCGGCCGGCTCATTCGGCGCCTGCTACCGGTTTTGGTTCCATTTCCGCGGCACCGACAACGATTGGGCAATCTGGCTTGCGCCGGGGATCGGTCCTGTCAAGGTGACTCTGTGCGGCTTCGGACTCCTCTCCTGGTCCCTCCAGTCCGCCCAGATCGGAGGGATGCCTTACCCCACCAAAGCCGAAACCGGCACCGAGGAACGGACGATGCCGCGCTGTTTGGGCATCCAAGCGGTCTACCCAAATCCGGGGCACAAAGAGATCCGGGTGAGGTACTGGCTTTCTCGGCCCTCGGAGGTGCAGGTCGAGATTCTGGACTTGCAGGGGCGGATTGTCTGGAAGTCAGATCTCGGTGCAAGACCCCCTGGCCAGCACGAGTTCGTCTGGAGGGGGCTTGACGGGAGTGGCGGGCTCTTGCCGAACGGGATCTACTTCCTTCGGGCCCAGGCTCGCGAGGGATCGGCGGTAGGCAAGATGATTCTGTTGCGATAGCTCCCTGGCGTCATGGCTAGCTGGAGAGCGAAGGAGGTGGGTATGCGTCCCAGGAAAGGATTCGAGTTCGTCTATCTCTCCGTCCTGACGCGGCGCAAGGTGAAACCTCTGAGCCGCTGGGAAGCCCAGTTCGGGCGCGCGGAGCTGAATTGGCTCCGAGACCTGGGACTCCAATGGCAGGAAGTCCGTCGTGTTCTTCTCAGCGGCGACTCGAGGGCGGAGCTCGTCTTCAGTCTTGAGAGTTCCCTACTCCGCGAGTACGTCCGCTCCTTCGATGGCAAGCCGGTTCTGCATAGCCCGGAGGAGATGCGCCTGGAAGGACGGCTCTTCGGTTATCCCGAGTGCTGCGTGGAGAGCTTCATTGAGCGCGGGTATGCGCCAAACGACTTGTCGCCAGCCGATCAGCAGCTCATTTTTCACTGGGCCTGTCCCGGATGCAAGGTGACGCCGGGGCTACTCCCCCACTACCGCGCCTGCTACGAAGAAGCCCGAGGGCTAGCGCAAGGCTTCCGCGGCGCGCCTCGGCGGAGGAGCCCGGCGAGAATCTGGATGCCGCTCGCTGCCTCCTCCTTCGCACTTCTGGCCGGACCGGCTCTGGGCCAATCGATCGACCCGCACAGGCTTCCCCTGCCGGATTCCCTCGACACGAATCGCAACTTCCTCCTCGACCGCTACGAAGAGGCGCTCGTTAAGCCGACCCTCCCCCTGGACGGGGTCGAGTTGGCCCTGCGGCTTGCTGCCGCGATTGATTCCCTACCGACAGCCCCGCAAGTGGCACAGCCGTACAGGATCGACCGCATGGCACGTGGCCTGGAAGCGTGCAGCGTCTGCGACTCACTGGTCAACATGGGCTTCGTCCGGATTGTGAACCCGAGCCTCAACGACTCGCTGGATCTGCCGTACCTGGCGCTTCACACGCTGTGGCATGGCTCGCTCGATTTCGCCGGCCAGCTCCACCGGGGTCGGGTCAATCTGTTGCGCTTGATCCGCATCTTGGATTGGCCCTACGCGGTGCACACACTCCCCTTCGAAACCGAGCTGGATGCCGATGGCGATGGGATCGCCGATACAGAAGAGGCTCGGCTTGGTCTAGATCCGTCCCTTGCCGACGCGAATACCAACCGGATTGTCGACGGCCCAGAGCTGGCGGTGAATTGGGCCGCGGAGCTTGAGGCCTTGCCGTCGGAACCGCTCAAAGACCGACCGTACCGCGTGGACCATCCAATGCGGGGGATCGAAACCTGTGAGGTCTGCGGGGAAACGGTGAACATGGGCTACTTCGAGGTCATCAACCCCGCAGAGAATTTCCGCCTCGAACTGCCCTACATCGCTCTGCACGCGCTGAAGCACGGCAGCTTCGTGTACGCGGCTACGCTGCACGATGGGCAGCTTTCCGCCCGAAGCCTGAGCTGTGCCCTCCATGCCGACGGAAGTTTCCACCAACAGCCTGTGCAGGACGATTCCGATAAGGACGGCCTAGCCGACCTCGAGGAGGGCCACCTCGGGACCAACCCGCTCCTCCCCGACACGGACGGTGACGGGATACCGGACGGCCGTGCCCTTGCCTGGAGACTGGCGGAGGCACTAGACAAGCTCCCCAAAGAGCCACGCGAAGCGGAGCCCTACCGGATCGACTATCCCCAGTATGGGCTGGAAGTTTGCGAGGTTTGCGGCCAGAGTGTGAACATGGGCTTCGTATGCATCGTCAACCCCGTCCGAAAGGACTCCGTCGATCTACCCTACATGGCCCTTCACTCCTTGGAACATGGGGCATTCACGGCGCAGGGCACGATCCACACCTTGCGGGCAGACCCGGTCCGCCTTTGCCAGCTACTAGGCCTACCAACATCCGTCCCGCGCGACGAAACCTCCGTACCGGGTAGCTACCGATTGCTCGGCGCCTTCCCGAATCCCATGTCAGGTGGCGGAACGGAGGTCCGCATCGAGATGCTGATGCCCGTCCCGGCAGAGGCGGTCCAACTCGAGATTTTCGACCTCCTCGGCAGACGCATCCGCACCCTTCGGCTCAGCAGCGGGAGAGCCGGAATTCACAAGGTCGTCTGGGATGGCCGTGATGACGCAGGGAAACCCGCACCGACTGGTCTATACTTCTGCCGTCTTCGCGCGCAGAGACAAATCGGCCCCACGCTGCGGCTTCTTCTCTTGCGCTGATCCGGAGCTGGGCCCACCGGACCGGGACTCATCTCCTGAGCTCAGTAACGCCGGCCAGTGGCTCACGAGCTCGCAGCGAAACGGAAGGGTTTGCCTGCACCCAAGGCGGCCAAGAAAGCGAGAAGCTGGGGCTGCCCCCGATGATGGTCAACCCGGCCCGCGCATCCGGCGCGAAAGGAGGGGCGATGAAACTACGCGTACTTTCAGCTAGCCTCGGTTTGCTTACGTTGGTCTCCTGCACTCGGAGATTCTCCACTGGGCCTGAGGGTCAGGTTCGCCCTCTGACCGCGGAGGAACAGGCCGCCGTCCGGAATAGCAACGATTTTGGGCTGCGGCTCTTTCAGGAGGTCGTGAGGAGCGAGGGAAGTCGCGGCAACGTCTTCGTCAGTCCGTACAGCGTATCCGCAGCTCTGGCGATGGTTGCCAATGGTGCCTCCGGAGCTACGCGGGAGGAAATGTGGACGGCCTTGGGATTCGCCGACCTGGGCATGGAAGAAGCCGACGCAGCCTTCAAAGGGCTGACCGACTTGCTCTTGTCCCTGGACCCGAAAGTGCAGCTCGAGATCGCCAATGCCATCTGGTACAGATTGGGTTTGCACGTGCGGAGCGACTTCGTTCGCCTGGTCAGGGACTACTTCGGCGCTCCGGTCAGTGGCCTGGATTTCGCATCGCCTCGTTCCGTCCAGGTGGTCAACCAGTGGGCGAGCGAGCGTACCCACGGAAAGATCCCGAAGGTCCTGGACAGCATCAATCCCCTCGACGTCATGTTCCTCGCCAATGCCATCTACTTCAAGGGGCTATGGACGTACCGCTTCGAGGAATCCCAAACGCAGGAGGATGTATTCCACCTCCCAGGAGGTAGCACGATCCCTTGTCGGATGATGCTCCAAACGGTGGACGACCTGCCGTACCAGCGCAGGGCAAATCTTGCCGCCGTCGACCTCCCCTACGGGTCCGGCCACTTCTCGATGACCATCCTCCTGCCCGAGCCGGGAATCGATGTCGACTCGCTGTTACTGCAAATCTCCTCCCCCGAGCTGCAGAGCCTATTCTCCGGCTTCGAAAAACGAAAGGTGACGATCTGGCTGCCCAAGTTCCGGATCCGCTACGGGAAGGAACTGAGCCCCGAACTCAAGCGGCTTGGGATGCAGACCGCTTTTGACCCGGATCGCGCGGACTTCAGCCGACTCTTCGAAGATCAGCTTCAGCCGTACATTAGCTCCGTGCTCCACCGCTCGTACGTCCAGGTGGATGAAGCGGGAACCGAGGCAGCAGCCGTGACCGTCGTGATCGTCGGCGTCACTTCGGTCGGCGGAGGAGAGAATGCGGTGCTCTTCCGCGTGGATCGGCCCTTCATCTTCCTGATCCGCGAGCGGGACTCCGGCGCCCTCCTGTTCGCCGGACGGATCACCGAACCGCAGTGGGAGGAATAGATCCCAGCCGACGGATGAGATCCCGCCGCCTTGTGCCGGCACGAACTCGACGCGCCTCGTCCCGCGGGTGAGCCTGCGAGGCAAAGCCCGAGCAACTGGGCGAAGGGAAAACGAGGGCGCCCTCGCGAGCGCCGAGGCGCACGCTTGGCCCAACGGTCGACGGAAGGCCGGTAACTCCTCCGTCTGCGGAGCCCCGCCGACGACGGCTCCTTTAGAGGGAAAAGGGCTCAATTTCGAATCCTGCCTTAACCACCCACTCACAAACACCTAACTTGATGAGCTGCTCCCGCATTCCTAACTTGGCGGCGCCAAGAGGCAAGTCGGAGGCTCCCAGCCTCAGCTGGAAAAGCCATGGGAACCGGCATCGTCTGCCGACGCTGAGCGCAGATGCCTTCCGTAGCTCGGCTTCCCACCGGTTTGGGACAGTTGCGAAACCCCGGACAAGGCATAGGAGGAACACCATGAAGCGGCTTCAGGCTCTTGCAATGGCTGTGGTTCTCCTCGCCAGCACGCTCCGCTCCTACGGTCAGGGCCAATTCAGCGGGTACGTATTCGGGGACTACTATCGGATCGTAAGCAATCACCGCAGCGAACTAAAGGGGAAGAATGGGTTCTGGATACGCCGGGCTTACTTCACCTACGATCGAAAGCTCGGGGAAAACGTCAGCTCCCGATTGCGATTCGAGATGAATCATCCCGGGAATTTCACTTCGGGGCAAGCCACGCCGTACGTCAAGGATGCCTACGTGGCCTGGAAACTGGGCCTACACCAAGTGGTCCTGGGGATCTCTCCCACTCCAACCTATGCGAAGATCGAAGACCTGTGGGGCTATCGCGCGGTCGAGAAAACCCCTCTCGACCTGCACAAGCTGGCCGACTCTCGGGATTTCGGTCTCGCCGTCAAGGGCAAATTGAGCCCTGACGGCGGCCTCAGCTATCATTTCATGCTCGGGAACGAGAACGGCGTCGGCGCGGAGAACGACGCGGGCAAATGCGTGATGCTCGCCCTGGGGATGCAGCCGATCCGCTCCCTGTATCTGGAGCTGTTCGCAGGGGCGAATTTCCACAAAGAGAGCGACTCGCGGATTCTGCAGGCCTTCGTCGCCTACTTGGTCGCGGGATCCCAGTTCGGTCTGCAGTATTCAGACTACCGAGAAGAGCAAGGTTCGAAGGAAACGCGGGTCCGCCTCGTCTCAGGCTTCGTCACGACGCGGATCGCATCGGACCTCAAGCTCTTCGGGAGAGTGGACCGGCTGTTCGATCCGAATCCGGCCGGCGACCGAATCAGCTACTTGCCAATGGATCCTCTGGCGAAGTCCACCCTCCTCATCCTCGGCGCCGACTACGGGAAATCGCCGGACGTACGGATCATGCCCAATGTCGAGGTCGTGAAATACGGCGCACGGCCGGGCGGCCAAAAACCGGCCACCGACTTGATCCCCCGCCTGACGTTTTACTTCGCGCTGTAAGCAGCCGAAGACCTGCCGCCCCCGTCTTGCGCGCCGGCTCACGGGCAACACGCCGTGGGGCTGGGAAGTCCACACCCAGCCCCGTGTCTTTTAATTGGAACTTCGGCCTGCGTTGATAGATTTGGGCTGAGCCCAGAAAGAGGGACCCTCGGGATCCGCGTTCGGTCAATTGGAGCAGAACAAAGTTCAGACGGGGCAGGGGCACGCGCCATGACCAGACTTCGTCCGGCGAGCGAACTTCGGAGCATCCTTCACCGAATCGACGGGCTCGGTTACAAGGCGTACAAGGAAATCGAAGGTCGCTACGAGCTCGAAGGGTTCTTGCTGAGCATCGACCACGTCCAGGGCGACCCGTTCGCTGAGCCAAGCGGCGTCCGGCTGTTTGTCCCGGAGCGCACAGCCCAGTTTCCGGAACGGCTCTGGGCGAACCGCTCTTGTAGGATCGGCCTTGCGGATTTCCTGACCCGGGCCGTCGCGGAAACCCTCCGCCGGGCGGCGACGCGCGTGCGAGGATCGAGGACCAGCGGGCTGATCTTGATCGATGCGCCTGGCCAGGAGGTGCTCGAGCGCACCTCCGTGATTGTCCACAAGGGCGATCTGGAAGTTCGCCTCAAGGTGGGACTCCCGGCGGCAGGGCGGACGGTTTTGGGAAAAGCCGCGGCGGAAATCCTCCTCGGCCAACTTCCCGAATTGATCGAGCGGGCTCTCCGCTACCGGGCGCACGCTCCCTCGGAAGTGGAACGGCACGTAGCCGCGAATGAAGACCAGGATTTCCTCCGTGAGAAACTGAAGGAGCTCGGGCTCGTTGCGTTTGTGGCCAACGGAAGCCTCCTTCCCCGGAGGAGCGGCGTCGACGATCGCCCCATGCCGCGCGAACGCGCGGTTCTGTTCCAATCGCCACCAAGCATGGAGGTGGAGATCGAACTTCCCCATGCCGGCCCCGTGCGCGGCATGGGCATCCCGAGCGGCGTCACCCTCATTGTGGGCGGCGGCTACCACGGAAAATCCACCCTGCTTCGGGCGATCGAGCGCGGCGTCTACAATCACATCCCCGGCGACGGCCGGGAGTTGGTCGTCACCGACCCTACCGCGGTGAAAATCCGCGCGGAAGACGGTCGCCGCATCGAAAAAGTCAACATCAGCCCCTTCATTGGTCGGCTCCCTTTCGGCAAGGACACCCGCAGTTTTTCCACCGACGATGCCAGCGGCAGCACCTCCCAGGCTGCCAACATCATTGAGGCGCTGGAGGTGGGCGCGCGCGTGCTTCTCATGGACGAAGACACCTGCGCGACGAATTTCATGATCCGGGACCACCGCATGCAGGAATTGGTGGCTAAGGAGAAAGAACCGATCACGCCTTTTCTGGACAAGGTCCGGCAGCTGTACGGGGAATTGGGCGTGTCGACGATCCTGGCCATCGGAGGTTCCGGGGAATACTTCGATGTGGCGGATCGCGTGATCATGATGGACGAATACCGTCCGCGCGACGTCACCGCGCAGGCTAAGGCCATCGCCGCGAAATACAAAGCGGAGCGCAAAGCCGAAGGCGGAGAACGGTTCGGCGAAATCACTCCTCGCCGACCCCTGCCGGAAAGCATCAACCCCAGCAAAGGCAAACGGGACGTGAAGCTGAAGGCGGCGGACCGGGACGAGATCCTTTTCGGCGCGGAGGAGATCGACCTCAGTGCTGTCGAGCAGATCGTGAGCCGCAGTCAGACGCGAGCCATTGGCCACGCCCTGGTGGCGCTCAAGACGCGCTACCTGAACGGCCGTCGTACCCTGCTGGAGGCCCTCGAGGCTCTCGAACGGGATCTCGACCGGGAAGGGTTGGACCTCTTGACCCCCTATCCGGTGGGCGATCTGGCACGACCCCGACGCTACGAGATCGCCGCAGCCATCAACCGCCTCCGGACGCTAGAGGTATTGGCCTGACCAAGGGGCAACAGCACAGTGGAGGGCCCCGCGTTTCTGATCAGGGGACGCAAGTGCTTGGCCTTCGAGGCTGCGTCAGCGGGTGATAAAACGCAGGCCCCCATTTGCGAGAAGGGCAACGCGGTTCGGGCCGTGCTTCGCCCGTCGCTGCTGCCCCGGACGAAAGCCCCCGATCCGGCGCGCCATGCTGCGATCCCGCCATGCAGCCCCCCGCCACGCGGAATCCTCTCGGCTTTGCCAAGTGGCGCACAATCCCTTTGGGCTTCCGGCGGTGCTTTTGTAGAATTCTGGCGATCCTGAGGCATAGCAGCTACGCGAAAACCTTGGCAAGGGATTTCCGTACGTCCGGGAGCCAAGAGATGCGCCGAATTTCGCTCACCCTGCTCCTCTTCTTGGTTGTGTCCCAAACGATGGGCCAGACCCAAGGCAGATTCTCGGGGCACGTGATGGGGGACTATTACTACGTGGTGCGGGACCACAGGCCCGAGCTGGTGAATAGGAACGGCTTTTGGATCCGGCGCGTCCACCTCACGTACGACCGCGATCTGAGCGCCGACTTCAGTGCCCGGCTCCGCTTGGAGATGTCACAACCGGGCGACTTCACCTCGGGGATAGCCACGCCCTTCCTCAAAGACGCCTACCTCCGCTGGAGCCGTGGCCAGCACCAACTCTACCTGGGCATTTCGCCCTCACCCACCTGGCAGATCACTCAGACCTTTTGGGGCTACCGCATGGTGGAAAAGACGCCGCTCGACCTCCAGAAGATGGGCGATGGCAGGGATTTCGGGCTCGCAGCGAAGGGCGCGCTCGGTAGGGGAAGGCATTTTTCCTACCACATCATGGTGGGCAACGGTAACGGACATCGGGCCCCGCGCAGTTCCGGTAAGAAGGCCATGGCCAGCCTCGCTTACTGGCCTTCGGAGCAGGTGGTGGCGGAGGTCTACGGGGACTTCAGCCACCATACGGTGGACACGGCGGATTGGTACACCTTTCAAGCTTTCGTGGGCATGCAGTCGAGGGAGGTTCGTGCTGGGGCGCTTTGGGCCCGGCAGATCCGCAAGTCCGAAGAGAGTCAAACGCGGCTCGAGCTGGTCTCCGGGTTCGCCGTGCTCGGGCTCGCCGAGAAGTGGCACGCTCTTGCCCGCATCGACCACCTGTTCACCGCAAACCCGAACGGAGAGCTGGTGAATTACCTCCCCTTCGATCCAGCAACTCCCTTTGATCTGGCAATCCTTGGGATTGACTTCAGCCCCAATCGGAGCGTGCATCTCGTGCCCAACCTGGAGCTCGTGATCTATCGCAACGGCGCGAGCCGGCAGCTTCGACCGAAGGATTTGATGCTACGGTGGACCTTCTACTTCGAGCTCTGACGAGGGCCGCGCTGTCCCCACCGTTGCGGGCAATTGCCGGTTGCAATTGAAGCCCGGTTTCTTTACTATTGGCCGGATTCCGTGCCCCTGAGTTGGCTCCGAGCCAGTTGGTCTACCTCCCTCTTTCGGGACAAGATCACTGGCCGATAGGGTGTGGCTGGAAACGGCCCCGCCTCCCGCGTTTGGAAAGGAGCTGAAATGACCACCATCCTTGCATCGAGTAGTCCTCGGAAGAGGGATCCGCAGCCCTGCCTCCTCACCGATCGCTTCGGCCGACGATTGGACTACCTCCGGCTGGCCGTGACCGCGCGGTGTAACCTCAACTGCCGCTATTGTCGGCCCAAGCGAGGCGATTGGATCGTAGCTCCCGATGCCCTCCAGGACGAGGACATCGTGCGTCTGGCACGGATTCTCCGCCAGCTCGGCGTGCGCAAGGTCCGGATCACCGGCGGCGAACCTCTGGTCCGGCCCGGCATAGGCCAACTCCTGTTGTCTTTGAGGACTGCCTCCGGAATCCCCGAGCTCTACCTGACGACCAATGGGATTCGGTTGAACCAGCACCTGCCGGAGCTTCAGGCCGCTGCGGTGGACGGGGTGAACGTCAGCCTCGACACACTGCGGCCAGACCGTTACGAGTGGATCACCGGGTTCGCCGGTCTCGGGCGGGTGTGGGAAGGGATCGAGCACGCCGTCGAGGCCGGTCTCAGGGTGAAGTTGAACGTGGTGGTCCAAGGCGGAGTGAATGACGACGAGATCGCGGATTTCTGCCGACTCACGCGCGCGTGGCCTTTCTGCGTCCGCTTCATCGAGCTGATGCCCATGGGCCCGGCTTGGCGGGCGAACACGGCCCCCGTCAGCGCCGCGGAGATCCTCTCCCGCATCGAAGGGGAATTCGGCCCGCTCTCAGCGCTACCCAATGAGGAAGGTTCCACCGCCCGAACGTACCGCATCTCGGGCCACGCGGGGACGATTGGCGTCATCGCGGCGCATTCGAGGACCTTCTGCTCCCAGTGCAATCGGCTGCGGATCACGCCCGACGGCCAACTCCGGCTTTGCCTCTACCAGCCGGGGGGACTGGACTTACGATCCTTCCTGCGCCGTGGGCTGGACGATGAAGCCATCGCCCGCGAGATCCAGCTGGCGGTTCGCAATAAACCTCGTGACGGGCACGCGGCGGAAAAGCAATCCCGGCAGGCGAGCCAAGAGCCGATGATCCTGGTCGGAGGCTGAAGGGTTTGCCCACGCAACCGAGAAACAGGTTCGGCTATTCCGAATGGGCCGGGTCCATAGGTGATCTGGGCACCTTACTCCCCCTTGCCTACGCCCTTGCCATCAGCAACCACTTCCCCATCGAACGACTCTTCCTGCTTTGGGGCTTGGTGTACATCGGGACGGGCTGGTACTTCCGGGTCCCGGTGGCCGTGCAGCCACTGAAGGTCATGTCCGTGATTGCTCTGGCAAAGGGCTTTGCTCCTCACCAGCTGAGTACGGCTGCGTGGCTTTTCGGTCTGGTCATGGCCGGGCTCGTGGCGACCGGCCTCTTGGGAAAGATCGAGCGGCTATTTGCACCCAGCATCGTCCGCGGAATCCAGCTGGGGGTCGGCCTCCTATTGGTGCAGAAAGGAATCCAGTTCGTCTTCGACAGCGGACTCTACCTGCACGCCGACCTCTCGTATCCTCTGCTGCAAGTGCTGGGAGCGGGGCTGATCCTCCTCATCCTCGGCTACCTGCAATGGGCCCGGGGCATCCAGATTGGCTTTCCGTTACTGCTGGCTTCCATCGTGGCCTCCGCCGGCGCGGGCGTGCCCATGGCGATGCCACGGAGCTCCGAACCCCTACTGCAGCTGGACCACCCTGGTCTCGACTTCCTCTTGCCGGCGCTGGCGTTCCTCATCATTCCGCAGTTGCCGCTCACGCTGGGCAATGCCGTTTTCGCCGCGTCCGATGCGTGCCACATCTTTTGGCCGGATCGCTCCGAGAAGGTGAACCCCAGCCGGCTCGCCCTGTCCATTGGCTTGAGCAATGTCCTAATTGGGCTCCTCGGCGGCTTCCCCATCTGCCACGGATCCGGCGGAATGGGAGCTCACGCTCGCTTTGGCGGAAAAACTGGGGGGACGACGATCATCCTGGGCTCGGCGCTCGTCCTCGTGGCCCTGGTGCCCGTCTTGCGGCAGGCCCTTTTCCTCGTGCCGGTCCCATTGCTCGGCGCCCTTCTGGTGCTGTCCGGCCTCGGAATGGTCCAGCTCATTACCCGACTGAGGGGAGCTGACAATCTGTCGGTAGCCATCCTCGTGGGGTTGGTCTCGCTGGCGACGCGCAATCTGACCCTCGCCCTCCTCTGCGGCCTGGGTACAGAGCGTCTGTTGCACTTCGTGGCGTTGCATCGCGCTGCGCATCGGAGGCTTGCGGATCATGCTGAACGTCTCAGCTAAGGCTCACTCGCTCCGGTACGCCAAGGCTCGTGGGCGACTGTATGCCCAGCGCCAGACCTTGGACCAATTGCGGCAAGGTCAAATCCCCAAAGGCGACCCCATTGCCGTAGCCCGAAGCGCCGCAATCTTGGCGGCCAAGCGAACGGCGGAATGGATTGTGATGTGCCATCCCATCCCGTTGGACTGGGTGGGGGTGGATTTCGCCGTGGGATCCGATCACATTGAGGTCACCGCGGAGGTGCAGACGGTCTGGAAAACGGGCGTGGAGATGGAAGCGCTGACCGCGGTGAGCGCGGCTCTGCTTAACCTGTACGACATGCTCAAGCCCATCGATTCGAACTTGCGGATGGGCGACATCGAACTGCTCGAGAAACGCGGAGGGAAGTCGGATTTTCGCGACAGACTACCTCGTCCTCTCCGCGCCGCCGTGGTGGTCGTCTCCGACTCCACTTACCGGGGCGAGCGCGAAGACCGCTCCGGCAAAACTATCCGGGAGTTCCTCGAAGCGGAGGGCATCGGCGTCGACTTCCTCACGGTGGTGCCCGATGAGCAGGAAGAAATCGCTGGCGTCCTGCGACAACTGGCGGACCAGGAGGGGGTGGATCTGATTCTCACCACGGGGGGAACGGGCCTTGGACCCCGGGACGTGACACCCGAAGCCACTCGAGCTGTGATCGACAAGGAAATCCCGGGCATCGCCGAGGCGATCCGCCGTCACGGCCGGGACCGCACTCCATACGCTGCGCTCTCCCGGGAGGTATGCGGCGTTCGCGGTCGCACGCTGATCGTCAACCTGCCGGGGAGCGTCAAAGGAGTGCGCGAAAGCCTCCAGGTGCTGTTTCCCGGCCTGCAGCACGCCTTCGCCATGCTGTGGGGCGGTGGACACGAAGAGACCGGGCAGAGATAATAAATGGCCGCCTCGCAGGGGCAGGGCTCCCTTTCTCCCTGCGACGAGCCCCAGCGAATCGGCAGCTATTCAGGAGGGAAGACTTCGTGGGTGTGCGATGATCAGCATTGAGGAGGCAACGCGACTTGTCCAAGACCACCTGCCCTCGCGGCGGGTGAAACGAGTCTCCCTCGCCGAGGCTCTCGGAATGGTGCTGGCCGAGGCGGTGACCGCGCCGGAGCCATCCCCTCGCTTCACGAATTCAGCGATGGACGGCTACGCCGTGCGTTGGGAAGACGTGGAAAAGGCATCCTCAGGGCAACCGGTCCGCCTGCGCGTAGTGGGCGAAAGCCGAGCGGGCGCACCTTTTCAGGGAAAGCTGGGCGCGGGAGAAGCGGTGCAGATCAGCACCGGGGCGCTTCTGCCCACGGGAGCAGACACCGTCATTCCGATGGAGGATACCGACGGGGAAACGGCCGAGATTCTGGTTCGAATGGCCGCCGGCCCGGGGAAGAATGTCCGCATCGCAGGGGAGGACATCGCCCCCGGAGAGCAGGTGCTGACCGCTGGCACGACGTTGAGGCCCAATCACATCGCCGCACTGGCGGCCCTCGGGGTTTCCGAAGTCAAAGCGTGGGCGAGGCCGCAGGTGGCCATTCTCGTGACCGGAAACGAGCTGGTCCCGGTCGGGGAGGAACCAAAGCCCGGGCAGATCCGCGATGCCAATGGCATCATGCTGGAGCTCCTTTGCCGCTGGCTGGGGGCGGAGGTGATCCTCCGTGAGGTGTTACCGGACGATCCCGACCGGATCTCGCAGGCCGTTGAGGAGGCAACTGGGCGTGCGGACGTCATCGTGATGACGGGCGGCGTATCCGTGGGAAGCCACGATCACGTCAAAGCCGGTGCCGAACGCGCGGGATTCCATCCCGTGTTCTGGCGCGTCTGGCAAAAGCCGGGCAAGCCCCTCTTCTTCGCTTCGGCGAAGGACCGTGTTCTCTTCGGTCTTCCGGGTAATCCCGTCTCCGCCTTCGTGTGCGCCGTGCGCTACCTCGCGCCGTCTCTGCGGTGGCTCTCCGGACGGGAATTCGGGTGGGACACGGTCAAGGCAAGATTGGCCCGGCCCGTGGAGAATCGCTCCGAACGTCCCACCTTCTTCCAAGCCAAAACTCACTGCGCCTCGGATGGCGGAACGGAGCTTTCCCCATGCCCAAAGCAGGGCTCGCACATGCTTAGTTCCCTCCTCCAGGCGAACAGCATATTCCTCGTTCCCGCAGCGACCGAATGGCCGGAGGGCAAGGAAGTGGAAGCCATCCTGTACCCGTGGGGATAGCCGATGGCCGAGGTAATTGCACTGTGCGTCTCCCGACGGAAAGGGACCGCCAAGAAACCCATCCCTGAAGCCGTATTCCGCACAAACTATGGCCTTGAGGGCGACGCCCATGCCGGAGACGGGCATCGCCAAGTTTCCCTATTGGCGCTGGAAAGCATTGCTCGGATGCGCGAGCGCATCCCCCACCTCGCCTACGGAGCCTTCGGCGAGAATGTCGTGACGCGGGGGATCCACCTCAGCCGCCTGCGCGTAGGCGACCGGCTGCGCATTGGCGAGGAGGTGGAACTCGAGGTCACCCAGATCGGGAAAGAATGTCATGCCCCCTGCGCCATCGCCGCGCTCACGGGGGATTGCATTATGCCTCGCGAAGGGGTGTTTGCTCGGGTGCTTCGAGGGGGAAAGGTGAAACCTGGGGACCCCATCGCGCTCCTCCCCCGCGATCGCTCCTGAAGCCTCGAGACCTGCGGCATCGCGCAGTCTTCGGGCAGGCCGGCCTCCCTTTCCCCTTGGGAGCGAAGGGAACGTTCTTTCTCCCGCCGATGCGTCCTGACTGTCCCCCTCACCGGAATCGAAGCTTCCCCCACATCTTCGCCAGTCCGACTGCGGACAAGCCTGAGGCGCTGAGCGCTACGAATGCGGCAAGCCCGTTCCCATAGATGGCGAAGCCCATCCCGAAGAGAAACCCGTACACCACGACTAGTCCCAGCACGACGCAAATCAATTCGTTGGGAAGGTTCCAGTCGAGGGGCGCCGTCCCGTCATCGGGATTCCCAGCGAGGTACGGGTGGATGGCCTTCCAGCCGGGGCCACCCGGGTAGACCTTCCGGTAGAAGGCGACGAGCGTTTTCAACTCCGTGGGGGGCGTGACGATCGCCACCGCGATCCATCCGAGCGTGGTGACGAAAACGCCACCGACCAGGCGCTGCCATTCCGCCAAGGCGGGCAACCCCAACCTCGGGTAGATGATCTCCAGAAACACGGCGACCAGGAACGAGATAATCATCGCGGCGAGTTCGCTCGCGGCGTTGATCCGCCACCAAAACCAGCGCAGCAGGAAAAGCAGCCCCGTGCCCGCTCCCACCTGCAGCATGATGTGGAAGGCTTGCAGCGCATTGCTGAGGAAGAGGGCCAGCGTGGCCGCAAGCACCATCAGGAGGAAAGTGGCGAGGCGACCCACCCGCACTAACTCCCGCTCCGATGCAAAGGGCCTGAGGAAGCGCTTGTAGAAGTCATTCACAATGTAGGAGGCGCCCCAATTGAGATGAGTGGAGATCGTGGACATCACGGCCGCGACCAACGAAGCGATCATCAACCCGAGTAAGCCTTTAGGCAGAAAGGTGAGCATGGCTGGATAGGCCAGGTCATGCCGAAGGATATTGCCCGGGATCCGCGGGAACGCCTTCTGGAGGTCGGCCAGGTTGGGAAAGACGATCAACGAGCTCAACGCCACGAGAATCCAAGGCCACGGCCGCAGCGCGTAGTGAGCAATATTGAACAGAAGCGTGGCCCCAACCGCATGGCGCTCATCTCGGGCGGCGAGCATCCGCTGCGCGATGTAGCCGCCTCCGCCTGGCTCCGCCCCGGGGTACCAAACGCTCCACCACTGCACCAGCAAGGGAACCAGAAACACGGTGACCACCAGGGAAGTGTCCGAGAAGTCGGGAAGGATGGAAGTCCGGTGCGTCACGTTCGGGTGATGGAGAAGCCCGCTCAGGCCGCCGACCTGCGGCAACCGCAGGACCACAATCGCTGCTACCACCGAACCAGCCATGGCCACGAAGAACTGGAAAAAGTCCGTGACCAGCACGCCGAGGAGTCCACCCAGCATCGAATAAACCACCACGATGCCCGACATCAGTGTGACACCCCAGATCGGCGAGAAGCCCAGCATGACGCCTGCGATTTTGATGGCCGCCAGGAGGACCGTGGCCATGATGATCACGTTGAAGAAGACACCGAGATACAACGCACGGAACCCGCGTAGGAAAGCCGCCGTCTTGCCGCTGTAGCGCAGCTCGTAGAACTCCACATCCGTCAGCACGTGCGAACGTCGCCAAAGCTTCGCGTAGATAAAAACGGTGGTCATCCCGGTGAGAAGAAATGCCCACCACAGCCAATTCCCCGCCACCCCGTGTTGGCGGACCATATCCGTCACCAGGTTCGGCGTGTCGGCGGAAAAGGTGGTCGCCACCATGGAGGTCCCGAGGAGCCACCAAGGCATGGCCCGGCCCGAAGCGAAGTATTCCTCAGAGCTCCTCCCCGCCCGTCGCGTTACGGCAAGCCCAATCCCTAACGAGAGGACAAAATAGGCGAGCACGATCAGCCAATCCACGAGAGCCAGTTGCATGCCGTCCTCCTCAGCTGGATCCAGCCCGTTCACCGCAATGAAGTCCGGAGATCTCCCTGCCTGAGTCTGAGCTTGACAGGCGTGAATCCGCCGCCCGCACCGACCGCGAAGACCTCCTCAGGCTATGCCGATCCGGCCCTGCCCAGAGTGCTCCCGCGTCGACTTCGCCGCGGGGTTCCAACCTGTTCCGAAGAAAGATCCACAGCTCAGGTCCCCGTGCCCGTCAAGAGGCACCGACGAATCCCCGCTCCCGGCGTCTTCCTTCGGCTCCGCGGGGATAGGGGGCTCCGGCGAGGGGAGGAGCTCAGGCGGTTGCAACCCGAGATTGCTCAGGACTTCCCGAAACTGCTCTTCACTGATGAGGTTGCGTTTCCTCATCCGCTCCGCGAGCATGACGCGTTTTTTCCGCAGCCACCGACGGGTGGAATCCAACGGGGAATACCGGATGGGATTAGGCAAGACGGAGGCCAGTCGGATCGCCTGCCAAGGCGAGAGCTCGGCGGCCGAACAGCCGAAATATATCCTGGCCGCTGCTTCCGCCCCGTAGATCCCGTCGCCCCACTCGATCACATTGAGGTAGAGCTCGAGGATCCTCCGTTTCGACAAGCTTCGTTCGAGGCGATAGGCGATCATCGCCTCGCGCAGTTTGCGGATCGGGCTCTTGCGGGGACTCAGGTACAAGTTCTTGGCCAGCTGCTGGCTAATGGTCGACCCACCGAAGGCGAATCGTTTCCTGCGGATATCCTTTTCGAGCGCCTCCCGCATGGACTCCCAGTCGAATCCTCGATGCTGGAAGAATTTGTCGTCCTCCGCGATCAGCACGGCGTGGATCAGGTACGGGGAGATCCGGGAGAGCGGAGTCCAATACCAGATGCGCCGGGGCCGTTTGCCTTGTTTCCAGCTCTGCTCCTCCCGATAGAGTATGAAGGCGGTAGCGCGAGGATTCTCCTTGCGCAAGGAAGTAACATCCGGCAGGGAGAACCAGAGAAAGGCCCCCGTCGCTATGGGAAAGACCAACGCGATCCCCAACGCCACTGCCCAAGTGCGCAATCGCCTTTTCTTTCGAACCGGATCTTGTTCCACGCTCTTCGGCCCCTGCGAAATCGCCACGGTCGGCGTTCCGTATTTCCGCCTGCCTTGTCAGGATTCGTGCCCCTAAATGAGGCTCCTCGTCCTCCCGGTCCCGCAAAGGCAGCTGCCACCGTCTTCCGCGCGGAAAGTATTCACCAGGCGGCTACGGCCGGGCGAATCGGAGCCTTCGGCCTTGTCGTGCCTTCGGACTGCATTCGCCAAGGGACCTGCTGTCGAGGCCCGCGTACCGGTAGGCCACAGCGGCAAACCCCTGCGGATGAGCGACTGGGAGCTGGGCTCCTTCCCCATACCAGCCCCCCCACTAATCCTGGTCCGACGTCCGAGCTACCGCCCATTGCGTCTCCGGCCACGAGAAACGCAGAACATCATTTCATCCGCCCGTTGGCCCCACAATGGCGTCGATCTTGGCCAGCTCCTCCGGATCGAACTGAAGGTTGTTGAGCGCCGCGACGTTTTCTTCCAGCTGACTGACTTTGCTCGCTCCGATCAGCACCGAGCTCACCTCCGGCCGGCGCAGCAGCCAGGCGATTGCCATTTGTGCGAGGGATTGACCGCGGGCTCGAGCAATCTCGCGTAGCGCCCGCACTCTTGCCAACTTGTCCTCCGTGATGTGGTCGGGACGGAGGAAACCGTGCGGCTTCGCCGCCCGGGCATCGGAAGGAATCCCCTGGAGATAGCGCTCCGTCAGGAGTCCCTGGGCCAGAGGGGAGAAAGCGATGCAGCCGATCCCGAGCTCCCGCAAGGTGTCCAGCAAGCCGCCCTCCACCCAGCGGTCGAAAAGATTGTACCGGGGCTGATGGATCAGGCAAGGAGCCCCGAGCTCCTTCAGGATGGCAGCGGCTTGGCGAGTCTGCTCCACGCCGTAGTTGGAGATCCCGGCGTACAGGGCTTTCCCTTGATGGACGGCGTGTGCGAGCGCGCCCATCGTCTCCTCCAGCGGGGTCTCCGGATCGAAGCGGTGGCTGTAGAAGATATCGACGTATTCCAGACCCAGACGCCTCAGACTCTGGTCGAGGCTCGCCAACAGATACTTCCGCGATCCCCATTCTCCGTAGGGCCCCGGCCACATGTAGTAGCCGGCCTTGGTGGAGATAATGAGCTCGTCTCGGTACCCCGCCAAGTCGCGGCGAAGGATCCGGCCGAAATTCTCCTCCGCGCTGCCCGGGGGCGGGCCGTAGTTATTAGCCAGGTCGAAATGACTGATCCCCAGATCGAAGGCCCGCAGGACCATCGCCCTTGCGGTCGAAAAATCATCCACTCCGCCGAAATTATGCCAGAGTCCGAGAGACACAGCGGGTAGCTTGATCCCGCTCCGCCCGCAACGGCGGTAGATCATCCGGTCGTAGCGATGTTCATCCGGCATCACCTTCCCTCCGAGGTTGCGTGGGTTCCGTTCGGGCATTGTAGCCGCTTCAAACGGCGTTTACTGCACCCAGAGCGCCCCCATCCACGGATGATCCTTACGCGCTGACGGCCGTCTTCCTCTCGGTTCATCCGAGGTTGCATCGGCCAAGTAGCATGCCCCCAGCCCCAGACAGTTCGGAAAGCTCCCGCGCACAAGACCGACCTCTTACCCCCGGCAAGAAACGCCAAGCCGATCTCGGCGCCTTGCGCAGGTCCACGACTTCGCCGAACCTCCGGGCTACCACATTCCCATCACCGCACAGAGAATCGGTAGATCGTGGTCTGACGGTACACTTCGCCGGGGCGGAGCACCACGGACGGAAAGTGAGGCTTGTTCGGAGAATCCGGGAAGTGCTGAGCCTCCAGGCAGAATCCGCTACGGTGACCGTAAGGCTCTCCGCTCTTCCCCACGTGATGCCCGTCCAGGAAATTGCCGCTGTAAAACTGCAGCCCGGGCTCTGTGGTGAGAACCTCCATTGCCCGCCCGGTGGTGGGCTCGAAGACGGTCGCCGCCAGGGCAAGCGTCCCTCCGCCGGAATTCAGGACGAAGTTGTGGTCATATCCGCGCCCGTTGCGGAGCTGCTCGTCGTCCCAATCGATACGCTGGCCGATAGCTGTGGGCTGGCGGAAGTCGAAGGGAGTCCCCTCAACGCTGCGTAGCTCGCCCGTCGGGATCAGCTTAGCGTCCACCGGGGTGAAACGGTCGGCGTAGATCTGAAGCAGATGGCCGAGAATATCGCCCCTCCCCTCCCCAGCCAGATTGAAGTAGCTGTGATGCGTGAGATTCACGATCGTCGGCTTGTCCGTCGTCGCTTCATAGTCGATGCGCAGCTCATTCCGGTTCGTGAGGCGGTAGGTCACGGTGGCATGTAGGTTCCCGGGGTAGCCTTCCTCCCCGTCGGGACTGAGATACGTCAGACGCACACCTACCGCGTCCTTCTCGCGTATTGGCTCTCCCTGCCACACCACCTTGTCGAAGCCCTTCAGCCCTCCGTGCAGGTGGTTGGGACCGTCATTGGCGGCGAGCCGGTACTCAACTCCGTCGAGCACAAAGCGCGCGTTGGCGATGCGGTTGCCGTAGCGTCCCACGATTGCACCGAAATAGGGTGAATCTTTTAGATACTGCTCCAGGCTGTTGTAGCCCAATACGACGTCCGCGAAGTTCCCCTGGCGATCGGGCACTTCGAGCGAAACGACGATGCCCCCGTAGGTGATGATCCGCGCCTTCATCCCGTGCTCATTGCGGAGGTCGAATGCCTCGACCACACGCCCGTCGGGCATCTTGCCGAAAACCTCGCGTGAGACCCGCATGCCTCCTCCTCGTCCCTTGCCGCAGTTCAATATGCCGGCTCCCAGGCTCAAAAGAACCACCGCTGCCGCGACCTTCTCCCTCATGGCGAATCTCCGTCTCTTGGGCCATCCTCATCGTCCTACCTGGTGGAAGAGGAGCTCGCGCGGGAGCTCTTGCCTCGACAGACTGGGACCTACCACAAACACCTCCAGCGCCTTCCCGCCTCGTCTCTGGAAGTATTCCAAGCGGATTCGGTGAAAGCCCTCCTCGAGGGCAACCGCACCGGATCTCTCCCTCGCGCCGTGCACCCCGTCGTTGTCGACCACCAGCTGATCTCCGACCATCAGACATGAACCGTCATCCGAGCGCAGCGAGAAAAGATAGACGCCGGTGGCCGGAGCTCGGAAGTAGCCCGAATAGACGAGACCAAAACGATCTTCGCGTTTGGCCGGTAGGAGATCGATCGAGGGATGAATCATCTCCGCGGTGGCCGGCAAGCTGCCGAAGTTCGGTAGACTGTCCCACTCCCCCTCGTAGTAGCGGACCAGCAATCCGGTGGAAAATCCTTCCCCTCGAACCGCCGGCAACGGAGGAACCTTGCGCAGGCTGTACGTGGCCACCTCGCTCTCGACGCCTTCCGGCCAAAAGGCCTTCGCCTTCAGCACCCTATCTTCTGTGATCGGAATGGGTGCGGTGTAGAGAGGATCCTGCCGGGTCGGGGTTCGTCCGTCCAGCGTGTAGTGGATCCTGGCTCCGGGCCGGAAGGTGACCAGCGTCGCCTCGAGGCGATCGATGAAGATGGTCGCTGGGTTGACGAGCTGCGGCGGCAAATAGCCCTGATTGGCCCGTCGCACGGCCTCGGGCGGGATCTTGGCCACCTCCCGGTCGTAGGTGAGCAAGCCGTTATTCTCCGTCTCCACATCGGTGAGCTGGGTGTACACCGCCGCGCTCAGCCCATGGTCGCGAACCAGCCGATACACGCCCGTGAGCACCTCTGTGTAGCGCTGCAGGAGCCGCTCGCGGGTGGGCAAGAGATCGTAGCCCCACCCTTGATCCGTCCAGGTGTGTCCGCGAACTACATGCCCCAGCCCGCCGAATTCCCCCAGCACGACGGCGCGACGCGGATCCGCCGGAGGCGCCACGGGATCCGGGTACGAATGGATGTCGCAGACGTCGCCCACCCCCGCATCGGTCCAGCCACTGGCATTGTCTACGAGGCGGCTCGGATCCATGCGCTTCACGAGCTCGACAATGCGCTCCGTGTCGTACTGTCCCCAGCCTTCGTTGAAAGGCACCCACATGATGATGCACGGATGATTGAAACGCCCGCGCACCATCGCCTCGAGCTCGCGCTCGAACTGCTCTCGCTCCTCCGGCGTACGATTCGCCCCGCTCGGCATGTCCTGCCAGACCAGCAGGCCGAGGCGGTCGCACCAGGAATACCAACGCTCCGGCTCCACCTTGACATGCTTGCGCACCATGTTGAAGCCCATTCGCTTCATCATCTCCACATCGAACCGGAGCGCACGATCCGACGGCGCCGTGTAGATCCCGTCGGGCCAGAAACCCTGGTCGAGCGGGCCGATCTGGAAAAGGGGTGCGCCGTTCAGCAGAATGCGAGAGACGCCGCTGTTATCCGGGCCAACAGCGACCTTCCGCATGCCAAAGTAGCTGCGCACCTCATCGATCTTCTCGCCGTCCCTCTCGAGGGCCACGGTCAGGTCGTAGAGGAATGGGTCCTCGGGGGACCAGAGCCTAGGCGCGGGAATCGCCAACGCCAGTTCCTGACCCACAGGCGCTGTTCGGGCTGCGACCTGCTTGCCCCCAGCGGCTGCGCTGACCTTGAGGCGGAGACCTTGTTTCTCGCCGCACACCTCAGCCGAGACGAGCAAGGAAGCGCGATCCACATCGGGGACCAAGCGCAGACGGGAGATGTACGTCTGCGGCACCGGCTCAAGCCACACGGTTTGCCAGATGCCGCTCGTGGGCGTGTAGTAGATCCCTCGCGGGGAAAGGGTTTGCTTGCCCACAGGCTGGCCGCCCGCGTCGGTGGGATCCCACACAGCGATCACCAATTCTTGCTCTTCCCCCGTCCGCAGGGCCGATGTGACGTCAAGGCTGAACCGGTCGTACCCGCCGCGATGCTCTCCGATCCGCACGCCATTGAGATAGACCTCCGCCTCCCAATCCACAGCGTCGAGGTGTAACAGGATGCGGCCTCTGCGCCAGGAATTGGGTAGACGAAATGTGCGGCGGTACCACAGTCGCTCTTCGGGACTCACCTTCCTGGCGAGCCCCGAGAGAGCCGACTCTACCGGAAAGGGAACCAAGATCCGATGCGGGAAACTGTCGGGTCGAGCCGTCTCTTTCGGAACGATCGCCAGTTGCCAGAGGCCATTGAGGTTCAGCCAGTCCTTCCGGACCATCTGCGGCCTCGGGTATTCGGACCAAGTGGTGGCGGGCGAAACGTCCCTCGCCCACCGGGTGAGGAGGGGACTGGCCGCTGGCCTCCAGTCGGTTTTCTCCGGTCGACAGCCACCGAACCAGATCAAGCAGGAGGACAGCGCGATGCCCGCGATCGGGAAGCTTCTCTGCCTCATGGGACCGTCTCCCCTTTCTGCTCGAGTCTCTACGGGACCCGAAGGACACAAGCAACCGAGGCGTGGAGGGCGGTCATTGGTCCAGCGGGATCACTCGGGCGGCCCAGCCTCCTCCGGGCGCAAGGTGGATGTTCTCCCGGTGGCCCGAGACGATGGTCTTGACCACGCGCTTGTAATCCATGGCGCAGCGGTCGGCGTTGATCCCATCTTGGTACGCCTGAAGCTCGTACCTGCCCGGACCGAGGAAGGAGAAATCGACCACCAGGTCACGTGGGGTCCAATTGGTCATGGCTCCGAGCCACCATTCCTGCCCATTGCGCCTTGCGACCAGGATGTACTCGGCCACCCGCGCGTCCAGCACTCGGGTTTCGTCCCACACCGTGGGGACCTTGGCGAGAAACTCCATGCACTCCGGTTCCTTGAGGTAGTGGGTGGGGCTGTCGGACAGCATCTGCAACGGGCTTTCGTACACCACGTACATCGCCAGCTGATGGCAGCGCGTCCCCTGACTCATGGGCAGTGTCATGATGGGGCGAAATTGCTCGCGCGTCGCATTGAGCATGGCTCCCGGGGTGTAGTCCATAGGGCCTGCGAGCATCCGGATGAACGGAATGGTCACGGCATTGTCGGGGGAAGCGCCCCTGCTCCACTTGCTCCACTCCATCCCGCGCACTCCTTCGCGCGTGAGCACGTTCGGATAGGCGCGCCTGAGACCCGTCGGCTTGTGCGCCCCGTGAAAGTCGACGATCAAGTGGCGCTTGGCGGCCTCCCGGGCAACCCGCCAGTAGAAATTGACCACGTCCTGGTCGTCCCGCTGCATGAAGTCCACCTTGATCCCCTTGATACCCCACCGCTGGAACTGATCCAGAGCCTCCTGCATCTGCTGATCCAGGGTTTTCCACACCACCCAGAGGATCAAGCCCACGTTCTTCTGGCGGGCGTAGGTGGTCAATTCCTCCATGTCGATGTCGGGATTCACCTGCAGGAGATCGCCCAGCTTGTACCAGCCTTCGTCGAGGATCACGTACTCGATGCCGTAGCGGGACGCAAAGTCGATGTAGTACTTGTAGGTGGCAGTGTTGATCCCGGCGCGGAAGTCCACCCCGTACACATTGAGCGCGTTCCACCAGTCCCACGCCACCTTGCCCGGCCTGATCCAGGAGGTGTCGTCGAGCTCCAGGGGGCGGGCCAATTTGTACACCATCTGGCTCTCCACCAGGTCCCCATCCCGGTCAGCGATGACCAGCACCCGCCATGGGAAAACCCGCTCCCCGCGGGTCCGAGCAAGGAAATCCGCGCGCCGCACTGGCACAATGTCGCGATCGTTCCGGGCGCTGTCCTGGAGCACGTACCGCGGGAAAAGGCCCACCAGCGTGTTCGGCGAATCTCCCGAGCCAGTCAGGTACATGCCCGGGTAGTCCTCGAGGTCGGATTCCGTGATCGCCACCTTGGGGCCCTCCGGGATCTCCACCAGCGCCGGAAGCGAGCAGAAACGGCCCGGCGTGATCTGGCTCAGCGGGATATGCAGGTAAAGCCGCTCCGAATGGGTGAAGAAGCTCTCCTCCTCGGGGAAATAGGTCAGGCAATCGGCCGGAAAACGGAACGTCGCCTCTTCCGCTTTGACGATGATCTGCCCAGGAAGTCGCGTCACGAAACGGTAAGCCACCCCGTCATTGTAGGCCCGGAAGATCAGGGAGAAGCCCTGCGCGAAGTCCAGCGCCAGTTCTCGGCAATGATCCAGAATCTCCTCCGATTTCTCTTTCACCACGGGCCGGATCACCTGCTTGATTTCCCGCTGCTGGACCCTCTGCAGCACGGATCTGTGACCGAGAACAGTCCCGTCGCCCAACGTCAGGCAGATCCGCGAAGGGGAGAGGATTTCCCTCCCGTTGTGGCGCACCGAGTACGTGATCGCCTCTCTCACCTCCACCACGATCTCCGTCCGCCGGTCGGGGGAAGAGACGGAAATCTGCTTCGCGTGGCTTGCCACGGATGCCAGGGAAAGCATCGCCATCGCACTCCACACACAGACGAGCAACCGCCGCATTTCGCCATCCTCCATCGCTTTCGGGATCCTCGACGCTGCCAGCTTGCGGGAAAAGTACGATCCCCGCGCTTTAAAGCCACCCTCTACAATCTGCCGCGCTCGCGGGTCGGCTTTCCTTCGGTCCCTTTCTCACCTGGTCATCGGGGAGCTCGACTTGCTGCAGGGTCCTGGCCGTTCCTCCACCCAGCGAGCCTCGGACAAACCAACGCGGCGGACGAATTTAGGAAAGGGGCCTTCGCGAAGCAAGGCAGATCCCGGCGGGACGGCGAGGAGACCCGCGGTAAGTCTCTCGGCCCAAGGCCAGGAACCCGGAGCACCCGGGATTCGACAGACCTTCCGATTCTCCGGGAAACAGCCCCTCCGTCCATCTCCCGCTCCAAATCGCGGTGCCTGCCGCTCTGAGGCAAACGGCTCCTCTCACGGCAGCCGTTCGCCTCGCCGGGTCACGCGCTGGCTCGCAGATGGCTTGGCGCGAATGCCGGTCCCTCCCGTAGCGCGCCCTCCCCGGCCCGAGTTTGCCCCCAATTGACCCGCAGAATGTCCCTCGCCGGACGCGTCCGCCTCGCGGCTTTGCAAAGCGCTCGAGTCCTACATCACCACCTCGAACGACTGACGCAGTCGGATATCCCGAGACGAAGCGCCCACCAGGACCTCGAATCGACCCGGCTCCACCACCCATTTTCGCCGCTCGACGTCGTAGAAGGCCAGTTCCGCAATGGGCAAAGCTAAGGTTACCCTGGCCGTCTCCCCCGGCAGCAGCGAAACCCTGCAGAAGCCTTTCAACTCCTTCGGTGGGCGAGGCACGCTCGCCTCCACATCCCGCACATACAGCTGGGCGACCTCGCTTCCAGCCCGATTGCCCACATTCGTGATGGAGAAGCGGACACGGACTGTATCCCCAGGGCCCGCCTCAAGCGGAGTGAGTTCGAGGTCGCTGTAGCGGAAGCTCGTGTACGAAAGCCCATGGCCGAATGGGAACAACGGCTCCACCCCCCGGGCATCGAAACCGCGGTAGCCGACGAAGATGCCCTCCGCGTATTCCGCGTACTCTCGGACTCCGGGATACGTCCCGTAAACGGGCGAATCCTCCCAGCGTTTGGGGAAGGTCAACGGCAGCTTGCCGGAGGGGTTGACGTCGCCGAAGAGGATCTCCGCGAGAGCGCGGCCTCCCTCTTGCCCAGGATACCAGGCCTCGAGGATAGCTGGCACCCGCTCGATCCATCCGGTCATGAGGACGGGTGTGGCATTATTCAGCACAACGACCGTGTGCCGGTTCGCCTCCGTCACCGCCCGAATCAACTTCACCTGGTCCTCGGGGAGCTCCAGGTTCTCCCGATCGTGGGCCTCGCCTTCGAGATCCTCCCAAAGTCCGACGCAGAGCACCACGACGTCGGAGCTGCGCGCAAGGGCGACCGCCTCTTCCAAGGCCCCTTCGATTCTGGCTGGCGCGATCCCCAGATGTGCCGTCGCCCAGCCTTGATTCTCGTACATCTCGAGCCTCAAATCGTACTCACGGCCCCTCTCGAGGGCCACGTAGACGGACTTCGTCTGGTTCGGGGCAGAATCCTTCCACCAGTCGATGAGAAGCTTGCCATTCAAGTAGAGGCGGCAGCCGTTATCCGTCCGCGCGCCAAACTCGAAGGTCCCGGATTCCTGGGGCACAAGCTTGCCGGTCCACCTCACCGAAAAGCTGTCATCCGGAACGCCAGGGGCCGGCGCACGATCGTGCCAGTCGAAATCGATGACGGAGTCCACTCGTGTGACCACGGGTTGGCCACGGAGATCGCGGTCGGCGAAGTACTCTCCCAAGAGCCCGTGCTGGCCCGGCCCACCTCGGGCAGGTATCAGCCAGCTGGCCGGTACCGTCGGCAACTCCTTCCGCTTGAACACAACTCCGGGGGCGAAGCGCACGTCGACGGCCTCCCCCAGTCGCCTCCGTATGCCTTCAAGCGGGGAGATGGCGTAGAAGGGACGCTGGACCCCGCTGCCGCCTCCGTACAGACGCGCCACGTTGCCGTTGGGGCCAATCACCGCCAAGGAGCGAATCCGAGTGGGATCCAGGGGAAGAAAGTTGCCCTCGTTTTTCAAAAGCACGATGGCCTTCCGCGCCACCTCGAGGGCCAGGGCGGCGTGGCCTGTGGTGTCGACGGTCGTGGTGTCCCCCTCGGGATGCTCCCGGTCCAAAAGCCCGAGCCGGATGATCGCCGAAAGGATTCGGCTCACCTTGTCGTCAATCACCTGAATCGGGACTTGCCCTTCTCGAACGGCCCTTCCCAGCTCACCGAAGTATTTGCCGGTGGGCATCTCCAAATCGAGGCCCGCCAGAGCCGTGGGTACCGTGCTGTGGACCGCTCCCCAGTCGGACATGACGATCCCGCGGAAGCCCCACTCGCCTTTCAGCACATCGGTGAGGAGATACTTGTTCTCCGAGCAGTAAAAACCGTTGAGCCGATTGTAGGCCGTCATGATGGCGCCCGTGCCGGCATCCACGGCGGCTTTGAAGGCGGGGAAATAGATCTCGCGCAGGGCGCGTTCGTCCACGCGGGCGTCCACGTCGAAGCGATTCCACTCCTGATTATTGGCCGCGAAGTGCTTGGTGCAACACAGCACTTTCTGGCTTTGCACACCGCGGATGTACGCCACCGCCATCCGCTTCACAAGATAGGGATCCTCGCCGAAGCCCTCGAACGTGCGACCGCCGTGTGGAACACGGGCGATGTTGATGCAGGGAGCAAGAAGGATGTCAAATCCCAGCGTGTACGTCTCCCGCCCAATCGCCTCTCCTACCCTCCGCACCAGGCTGTCATCGAAGGTGGCGGCCATGGCGATGGTGGCGGAGAAGTTCGTGCCCCGTCCCTTGCGATTGGGCCCGAGCGGGCCGTCGGTCATACGCAAAGCGGGGACGCCGAGTCTTTCGATGGGCGTCGTGTCGTAGCCCGTACCCCCCAACAGCGCGATCTTTTCCTCCAGCGTCATGCGTTTCAGCAAGTCCGCCACACGCAATTCCGCGGGCAGATTGGGATTCCGATAGGCAGGTCGTGCGCAAGCGAGAAGAACCAGGAGCAGAATCGGGAGCGTCACCCTCGAACGGCACACGATGCGCCTCATTTCCGTCCTCCTGGATTTTACCATTTCCCCGCGCCCGAGGCCAGTGATCCGGGGCCGCTCGGCCATCCGGCCCCTCGGACTTCACAATTGGGCGATGATCTTTCGGAGCGTGGCGATGGACTCCTTGGCGATCTTCTCCGGGCCCGGCGTGAAGTCGAAGACCTCGAGGGAGACCCAGCCCCGGTAGCCCAACTCTTTCAACGCCCTGAAGGCGGGCACGTAGTCCTTCGACGCGCTTCCCGTGCCGAGGTAGGTTCCGTCCATCTCCTGCACGTGCACGTGCCGGATGTAGGGGAAGTACTTGCGGATCAGGGCCTCGTGCGGCTCCGTTTCGTCCGGCGTATTGTGGAAATCGAACATCGTTTGGACCGCCGGATGGTTCACGGCCTTCACCACCTCTAGCGCTTCGGCCAGTGTATTCACGACATCCGTCTGGCTGCGGTCGAGCGGCTCAATGAGGATGCTCACCCCGCGCTCGCTCGCGTGAGGAGCCACGTACTTAAGGCCAGCGATCAGGTTCTGCATAGCCTGTTCGCGGCTCAGGCCGTTCGTCGCATTCCGCTGCTTCGGCGAACCGAAGACCATCACCCGGCCGCCAAGATCAGCGCAGAAGTCCACAAGCTTCGCCACGTAGTCCCACGTGCGTTGTCGCACCTCCTCGTCCGGGGTCGTGAAATGGAGGCCCTTGGGCGAAACCAGGAGCCAGTGCAGACCGACGATTTGGATCCCCGCGTCTTCGGCCGCTTTCCTCATCTCCGCTCGGCGAGCGGCAGAGAGCTCGTCCACATGGTCCGCCAAAGTGAACGGCGCGATCTCGATGCCCTGGTAGCCCGCTTCCGCAGCGAGCGCGCACTGCTTCTCCCACGGCAAATCCTTCATGATCTCATTGCAGATGGCAAAGCGCCACGTGAACTCCCCTTGCCTCCCAGCCTTCCCGCGGCAACCGGAAAGCTGAAAACCTGCCCAGCCCGCCCCAAAGACCGCGAGGCTCGCACCGAGAAACTGCCGCCGGTTCCATTGCCGCATGTCCTCACCTCCGCCGTATGACACCATGCGCTCTCAAGATCCGCAGAGGCCCGCTTGCCCTTCCGCGATGGAGCCCGATCGGGGGAAAACCGAAGCCCTTCAATCGCTCCTTCTCCGAGCGCATCTCGGCCTCTTCTCGGGCCAAGATCATCATGACGAAAGGGCTAACGGAAGCATCACCTGCGCTCTTCGCTGGGCCCCGGATCGCCCTGCATGACCCAGGCTTCATCGAATACCACGTGCTTGATGGACTCCCCTTCGGGCGGATGGTAACTATAGGTTACATGGATCAGACCGTCGCGGGTCTGAATCAAGGAAGGGTACGAGAAGGAACCCTTACCTGGCTCGACCAGCTCCAGGTGGCGCTGCCACCGCCAACTGCGTCCCTCATCCTCGCTCAGCATAGCCACCAGCGAATGTCGCCCCCTCTCCGTGTCGTTGCAAACCACCAGCCAGTTTCCGCTGCGCAAGGCGATGACCTCGACGCTCGAGCCGGGGTTGACCAGGTCGAGGAACTGGACAGGGGACCAGTGGATGCCGTCGTCTCGGGATTCGGCGTACTGGATCCGGTGCTGGGGACCATTGTCTCGCATGAAGGCCACCAGCACTCCGTCCCGTCGTCGGACTATGCTCGGCTGGATTCCGCCCACCCCGACGATCGGTTCGCTTGCCCGCCAGGTCCGACCCGTATCATCGGAAACGGCGACCAATCCCACGGAGAAGGCGTCCGTGTACAGGGGTAGCAAGATCCTTCCCGAAGGCAGGGTCAGCGGATGGGTGCGCGTCATCCAGCCAAGGCGACGGGCCAGCTTGTGCTCCGCAAGCTGGAGCGCCTGCCGCACCTCTTCCTTGGCGCCCGGGTACTGCTCGATCGTGGCCCGGAACCATTCCACCCCCTCCCGAAGCTTGTCCACAAAGTTCAGCGGATCCAGCATGATGACATCTTGCCATCGCCATTTCGGCGGGCCTGGGGCCGTGTACTCCTCGGCCCAGCGATACTTTAGGAGCGCCGACTCCCACTGGTTCGAATAAATGACCACCCAGAAGAGCCACAACCTTCCCCGCACGTCGATGAACAACACCGGGTTGCAATCCGGGAAACAGGGCACGTCGGCCATGACGAAGGGCGTTTCCCACTGATCCGTTCCAACGGCCTTCCGCGAGCCCAGGATCAGGACGTCGTCAGCATTCCTTTCCCCCGAGCCGTGATACCAGCAGACGATCAGGTCGCCATTCGGCGCCTGCACCAGACTTGACGAGTGATTGTGCCATCTCTCCGGGGGGAAGATCAATTCAGCGAAATAGGTGGGCTGTTGTGCGTGCAGCGATGGGAGCCGAAGCGCCGATGCCAGACACCAACTGGCGAGCAGACGGAACCCTCGCCTCATGGCTGATCCTCCGCGCGTTGGAATCGAGACCCCCGCGGGCCGGAGAGGAGAGCTCAGCCGGCACTCATGGCCTCCGCGGTAGGTAGCGGCTCGGGATAGACGACCTGCCGGCGCGCCCCCTGTGCTCCCTTCCGCACGAGCGCCTCCACGTCCAAACCGGCCTCCACTGCCTCGAGGACCTTCCGGCTGGCCCGAGTCTCCGGATGCTCCGGAACGAAGAACGTACAGCAATCGCCGTACGGCCGAATGGAAATCTCGTAAGTCCCGATCTTCTTCGCCAGCTCCACCGTTTCGTTCTTGTTGAAGCCCATGAGTGGCGCGTAGACGTTCAGGGGCGTCACCGCGTATGTGGCCTGCAGATTATCCAGAGTCTGGGAAGCCACCTGGGACAGGCTATCGCCTACCACAAGTCCTTTCGCCTGGACCCTTCGGGCCAGCTCCGTGGCAATGCGCAGCATGAACCGCCGGTAAACGAGCATCCTCAGCCGCGCCGGGACGGCCGCAATAATGGCGAACTGGAGTTCCGCAAACGGGACGATGTACAGGGTCGTGGGACCCTGCGAGCGGGCAAGCACTCGGGCCAGGTCGTAGATCTTCGTCTCCGTCTCCGCCCTGACCTCGGTTTCGTTCTGGAAGTGAACGAGGACGACCTTCACCCCCCGGCGCATCATCAAATGGGCAGCCACTGGGCTGTCGATCCCGCCCGAGATGAGAGCGACGAGCTTGCCCGCCGTCCCCACCGGCAACCCACCGACCCCGCGATAGCGCTCCGTACCCACGTACGCTTCCCGGAAGCCGATCTCGATGTGCACGGTGAGGTCCGGGTCCTCTAGGCGAACCTTTCCCCCAACCCTTTCGAGGATGGCCGATCCGACCGTGCGATTGAGCTCCAAAGAGTCCAACGGGAATTGCTTGTTCGAACGGCGGGCTTGCACCTTGAAAGTGGTGAACGACGATTGCTGAGCCAACTCGACAGCGGCGTCGATAATCGCCTCGAGGTCGAGCGGGGTCGGCACGGCGAAGATGAAGTTGGCGATCCCGGGGATCAACTCCAGGCGGCGCCGCAGCCCGCCGAGGTCGGCCGCGGAGTCGATCCTCGCTACGAGGTACCCGTAGTCCAGCTCCACCTCCCGAAGGACGGGGCGGCAAAGTTGGCGCACGTTCCGTCGCAGCTGCTCTTCGAACTTCCTGCGGTTAGCCCCCTTGAGTCCGATCTCGTCGTAATGTAGAATCGCGACGGTGGGTTTCAACGCTGGGTCGGACATGTTCACCCTCTTGCCTCCGCCGGCAATATACAAACAGACCCCCGCGGATCCAAAGGAAACGGGCGGAGATGGAGGTGCGTGCTCAGCACGGTCGGTCTCGCCTCCGTTCTCTTAGACCGCCTTGGCCCGTTCGGCTTCTGCCTCGGTGCGCACGGTCCGATCCTGCGCCACCTCGTGGATGAGGTGCAATACCGTCAGCCAGGCGAGCGTCGATTCGGCCCCCTGATTCTGGTTCACGCCCGCCGGCTGTAGGCCGTCGCGGCAGCCTCCCGTGGTGAAGTCGTAGAGCATCTCATTCACGTCGTTGTCGCCAAGGAACCAGCGGAATGCCAATCGGATCCGTTCGAACCAACGCTTGTCCTCGGTGAGGCGGTAGGCCTCGTAGGCCGCCTCGGCAAGGCTGGCCACCTCCACGGGCTGCTGATCGAACTGCGCTTTCTGGCCTCCTTTGCGATACCAACCGTTGCTCCCCACCGGACTGAGGAAGCCCGTGACCGCATTCGTCTCGACGGAAAACAGCCACTCGAGGGCTTTGAGGCCCTCCTCGATCCAGCTGGGCTCGTGGAGCAGGCGTCCCACCAAGAGCAGGGCTTGGGGAAGACGGGCATTGTCGTAGGCCAATACCTCTTCAAACCAGTACCAATCGGGTGTGGCCACCTGCTGCAAGAGAGCGAGCAATCGAGAGCACAACTCCGAAGCGGCCGCCCTCGCATTTCGGGCCCCGGGGAAGCGCATCAGGACGTATCCGGCGCCGAGAGCTGAAAAAGCCATGGCCCGAGGCGAGGTGAACCGAAGCGAGGATTCCAAGGCTTCATCGAACAACCTCGTGCCGAAGGCGAGGATGGACCCCGTGGGAGCGAAGGCCACAACGTACCCCAGAGCCTGGAGCGCCCTCCCGTGAGAATCTTCGCTCCCAACCTCCTCCAGCCAGGTGCGATCGAAAGACAGGAAGTTCCGGAACCTCTTCGCTTCGGGGTTGAAGGCATGGTGAAGGAACGACAGGTACCGAGAGAGCAGCGGCAGGATCTCCGGGTCGCGGCGCAGCCGCCAATTCATCGTGGCCACAACAGCGGCGCGCCCATTGTCGTCGGTGCAGTAGCCGTGCGACCGGTCGGGTACGGTGTACGTGGCGTGCTGTAGGATGCCGGTGTCGTCCGTCAGCAGCCGGAGGTGCTGCAGGTTGATGTCCGGAAGCGTCGGGTTGGGAAGCGCCTTGCCCCGAATGAGAAGCCGAGCCGCTTGTCGGCCGTACAGTTCCACTGCCTGGCCCAAGACCACGAGATACTGTCGGGCTACTTCCCTCCAGATCATCTGGCGGCCGTATTGATAGGCGGCCTTGCGAAGGCGATTCCGGCGCGCTTCGTCGCGCAACAAGCCGATCATCGCTTCCGCCAAAGCATCCGCATCCGCGAAGGGAACAAGGATACCCCGATCCCCGGCCAGCACCTCCTCTGCGTAGTAGTACGGCGTAGAGATGATGGCCTTACCCGCCGCAAGCGCGTAGGTGAGGGTGCCCGACACGATTTGCTCCCGAGACAGGTAAGGCGTCACGTAAATGTCCGAGGCGATCAGGAACCGCAGGAGTTCCTCGAGGGAGACGAACTGATTCCGGAAGATCACGTGCTCTTCCAACCCAAGCTTCTCCACCTGGCGCACGAGTGAAAGCCGGTACTCCTCGCCGAACTGCTTCTTGACCTCCGGATGCGTTGCCCCGAGAACCACGTACGATACATCCGGGTACTCCTCCACCACCCGGGGAAGAGCGCGGATCGCATGTTCGATCCCCTTATTCGGACTCAGGAGCCCGAAGGTCAGGATCACGCGCCTCCCCTCAAGCTGGAATTGATCCTTGTAGTAGGAGGGATCGAGAAAGGGGACATCCGGTGCTCCGTGCGGGATGAGCACGATCTTCTCCTCCGGAACTCCGTAGACCTCTCGCAGGATCTCCACGGCCTTCCGAGCCATGACCACCACCAAGGTGCTGAGGGCGCAGATCTCCTGCAGGGTCTTTTTCTGCTGCGCATCGAAGGGCTGGCGGAGCACCGTATGCAGGGTGGTCACAGCCGGCTTTTTCAGATTGCCCAGCAGTGCGAGCAAGTGCGAGCCAAACTCGCCGCCGAAGATCCCGAACTCGTGCTGGATGCACACTACTTCCGCCGGCGATACATTGAGATAATCGGCGGCGTCGCGATAGTCCGACTTGTATTGTTCGCGGATCTCGAACTGAACTTCCGGACCGTAGGGATAGCCCTCCGGACGATTGGTGATGGCAACGACCCTGACCGAGCGATCCGCGCCCAGCTTCTCTTCCCTTTCTTCCGCAATGGCAGACGCGAGGTCGTGGGTGAAAGTCGCGATTCCGCACCGACGCGGGACGTAACTGCTGACGAAGTAGATCCTCAACTCGTTCAGCCGTTCGACACCCTTCATCTCACCCCTCCCTGATGCGACGGCAAAACGCGTTGAATTCTGGCGGAATAGCTGCGGGACAGATGGCAACGACTTTTCACTCGAGAGGCTCGTTTCAGCGTGACCCCGCCCGGCTTTTCCAACGCCTTGCCTTTCGCCCGCGTTCCCTCGCCCATGCCCACTCGCACCGCGGACCGTAGACCCTAGCCCAAAATGAGCCTCTGTGCCCTCTGCTTAGTCGGACGGGAACAGGAAGACCCCGCGCCTTCGCCAACCCGGACGTTCGATCGTTCGAACCAGGCTCGCTCGAGATGAATCTCGGGAAGCCTCGTCCACGTCGGCACAAATGCCGCTCGCGCGCAGCGGCGAGTCTTCGTTCGGGCAACCGGCGCCCCCGGGGAGGAGTCGGCGGCGAGCCGACCGAGAGGGAAGGCTGGGGGAAGTCGGCCGGGAAGACAGACGGTCACAACTCGGAGATGGCTTCCATCGCTCCGCGTTCGAGCCGAGCCGCTTCCCGCAGAAGCCGGCTGGCCTCGCGGAGGAACGCGTCTACGCCGTTGGCCCCGGAAGCCACTTCCCGAAGAGAAGCCACTACCCCTTTCCAATAGACAGCTGCTCGGCCCATGGTGCGGACGGATTCCTCGATGATCTTGCAGGGCAAGATGTCGAAGGCCTCAACGAGAAAACGGCGGTAGAGACTGCGGTAACCGTCCCCGCCCGCGTAGCGATGGGTCCAGCTCTGTACGAACACGCTGGCGGCCATGCTCACGTCGCGCAACCGATCCGGCCAGCGGATGATGTCCTGGGCGAAACGCTCGATGCCATGGACCCCAAGGTAGGGTACAGGCGGTTCCAGTATTTCTGCGGCGTGGCGCCGCATGGAGGCACGCAGGATGTGGGCGAGATGCGCCGGCACATGCTCCAACCGGACCACCACAGCCTGGGGAACACCCCTCTCACTCCAGCGCGCGAATTCCGAACTCAGGGGTACGAGGGTCGGCTCCGATTCCGCGGCCTGAGCCATGGCTACGTAATCATGGTGCTCCATCCCTACGATCACCACGTAGTCCGACTCCAAGGCACCCGCCAAGAGGGAGGAATCGGCGAACCCCAGCCGGATCATCACCGGGTAGCCGCTGGCCAACTCCCGCCGGACCAGACTCCGGGTCAGCTCCAGGGTGGGAAGCTCGATGACCTCGCAGCGCGCCCCCAGTAACTCGGTCACGTTCTTGACGATCCCGTCCGGCTTGATGCGGCCCCGCACAAGAGGAGCGGGCATCTTTCGGCTTTGCCAATACAGGAAGTTGAGCCCCCTTCCCAGCCCGAAGAGAAAGGCGTCGCTGAAATCAAGGCCGAAACAGCGGAGCGAATTGGAAAGAGCGGTGCTTTCGGGATGCGTGCCGGCCCATTGGCCACCGTTGGGAAGAACGGTCGTGGTCATTCCGTTTCCTCGCGTGCAGCGGAATCTGGGGTCCGAATCCTCGCATGATGATGGGCTCACCCTTGCGCACCGCTTCCCCTCGCAGCACCTTGGCGCACCCGGTATCAGCGATAGCGCCACCGGTTACGAAACGGCGGGTACCGGTCTTCCTCCTCGCCATCGGCCACAGAGCGCGTTTGTGCAACGGGCAGGGACGTTCCGCCCGCCTTGGCCGAGCCTGTGGCCTCCAGGTTTTCCACCCGGCGCACCTCCTGGATGGCCATCCCTGCGATCTCCGGCTGGGCAGGTCTGTAGCGGTAGGCCGCATCGCCGACTCGCAACTCGGCTTCCACAAATTTCTCCACCATCTTGATTCCCGACAGCCGATCGAACACCTTCAGGACCCGGGCAAGACCCAGCTCGTACTCGCCTTGCTCGCCCTGGCGCTTCACGAGCAGGAGGTCTCCCACGCCGACGCCGTGGTCCAGACCTTGGTCCACCACAGCATAGTCACCCTTCACCATGACCAACCGAAGCGGCGGCTCTGGCGGCGCCGCTGGCTCAGCCTCCTTCTCGGAGGGGATGGGCAGGGTCGCACTCTCCGGAACCACCCCTTTCCTCCGGATCACCGTCACCGTTAGCACGACCACACCCGCAGCCAAAGCCAGCACCGCTCCCGCCAGCACCATCGCAGCCTTGTAGAACCGATCGACCAGTGCGCGGATCTCCGTCTCCTGCCCCGCTTGGACGGACTTGGCAGCGTTCGCCGCGGTTTGCGCGCCAAGCTGCTCAGGCCTTCTCTCCTGGCTCGGGACGGATGCAAGTCGGTCTTCCTGCTCAGCTTGCGGCTCCGGAGCGCGAGGCTGAGCCATCGCTTCCTGCTCCGGCGCCGAAGACAGATGGCTGCGCGGCGGCTTGGGGCTGGGAACGATCGGCCGAGGCGCTGGGACCTCCGGCACCTGTTGGGCGGGGGGAATCGCCTCCATTTCCGGGCGGCGTTCTGTAGGCGCAGAAGGACGAGCCTGCCTCGGCTCCACCTGCCGCGTGACCTCCGGCAACTCTTTTCGCTCCGGGAAAGAGCTCGGCTGAACCGTCGCGCGCGATGGACTCGTTTCTGCCGGAGACTCCGATCGGGTCGTAGGAACCGTGGCGCTCGGAGCCAGCTCCAGCTTGCGCGAGGCCTGCACCACCTTCTGGCTCGTCGGCGTGGGCTGAGAGCCAGAGGGACCTTCGTCCAAGTCCTTCAGGATGACCATGAGCCGGCGCACCGTCTCATCCGTCCCGGAATCCGAGGAAGGGGCCGCAGCCGGCGACGGCGTGCTGGTTTGGGGGCTCCGAGCCTCTTCGCGCGGGGCCTGCACCGACGACTTCGGCTGCTCAGGTTCGCTGGGACGACTCGCCGTAACACTCAGGGCCTGCGCGGTGAGCTTTTCCTGCCGAGCGCGTGCGACCCACGCCTCGACATCCACGACCTGTCCCCCCAAATCCACCTTGCTCACTTGCGTCAGACGATAGGTCTGCGGCTCCGCGTAGAAAGGACTTAGCTTCACCTCCACGGTGATGTAGTCCTCCCCCACGGCCTTCAGCCTTCCCTTCTTGATCTCGCCGCTCTTGAGGTAGAGATCACATCTTTGTCCCTTGGCTGCGGAAAGCACCGATAGGGCATCCTGTCCGTGCAGACCGATCGTAGTACCCAGCCAGAACAGCAGGAATAAACAGCCGACGCGTATCCACCGACGATGGGTCATCGGACGATCTCCTCAAAAGCCATCCCGTACCCGCATTCCCGTTTCCCCATGGCCTTTCTCACCCCCTTCATCGTCGACCGCAGGGAAATCTTTACTTGGGACGGACTCCGGGCCAAGCATGCCCAACTGGCTGGGAGATCGGGCCTAACCTCGGCGGAAAGAGGGATACGCGAGGGCAATCGGGGCCCTCATTCGGCGTGGGTTCTCCCGCCGGCCGTGCCTGGCTACAGGACTCGTAGCGGGAGGTCGGGCATCTCCACTCGGATCACGAGGGGCTCGTCTCGGGAGGTGCTGTCGGCAAGTAAATGGTGAAGCGGGATCCTTTCCCCACTTCGCTCTCGACGGTGACTCGGCCGCCGTGGGCCTCGACGATGGTCTTGACAATATTCAGCCCAAGGCCGAGGCCTCCGCCCATGAAGGCTGTCTTTGAGCTACTGTGGTAGAGGCTATCCTGTACCTCGTAAAACTTCTCAAAGATATGCTCCTGCTCACGCTCGGGGATGCCGATGCCATTGTCCTCGACGCTGACGAACACGCCCTCCTGGGTGGTGCCAGTCCGGACCACAATGCGCCCGCCATCGGGGGTGAACTTGATGGCGTTTTGCACAAGCTCGCGAATGGCGCGGCGGATCCTCAGCGAGTCAAATTCCGTGTACGGCAAGTCCTCGTCGAGCTCGAGCACCATCTCGTGCTTTCGCGCCTGGAGCGCCTCCTGGACCTGGGCCCGGACCAGGGTCACCTCGTGATTGAGATTCCCCCGCTCGAGGTTGAGGAACATCATCCCGTCCTGGGCCATGGCGATGGAGTGCATGTCCTCCACCACTTGCTCCAACTCGTCCAGGTTCCGTCGTAGGATCTCGTAGAACTGTTTCCTTTCCTCGGGGGAGAGCGGCTCATCGCTGAGGAGGAATTCCGCAAAGCTCTTGATGTTGCTCACGGGCGTACGCAGCTCGTGGCTCGTAATGGCCAGAAACTTCTCTTTCGTCACGTGGAGTTCCCGCAGTCGCTGGTTGGCCAGGCGAAGCAGTTCGTTCTCCTCCCGCAGGAGGATCGTTTGGTAGCAGCGCTCCACGGTGAGGCCCAGCTGCTCCAGGTCGAGAGGTTTCAGAAGAAAGTCGTAGGCGCCGCACTTCATGGCCCGGACTGCGACGTCCACGCTGGCGTAGGCCGTCATCACGATGAACTGGACGTACGGCTTCTCCGCCTTGCCTTTCTCCACCAGCTCCACGCCGTCCAGACCGGGCATCTTCACGTCGGTCAGCACGATGTCGTAGTCGCGATCCAAGAGTTTGGCCAGCGCCTCCAACCCGTCGCTGGCGGTATCGGTCTCGTAGCCTTGGCTGGCCAGGAAACGAGAGCAGATGGTCCGGATGGATTCCTCGTCGTCGGCAATCAAAACCGTCGGCTTCTGCCGCCCGTCCCGAGGGGTAACCGGGGCCGCCATTCGGTTCCTCCTTCGTTTATTCTTCGCCAAAGGCCGGACCGCCGGCAGGCGCTATTCCGCATCCGAAGCCCGGTTGATGTCGACGATCCGAATGCCTTCCCGGTACTCTGTGACGGAATACCGCCGGATGGACTGCATCTTGAGCAGGGTCTCTCTGGCGCGGCGCAAGCAGGATTCCGCCGCGCGCAGGTCCTCTACACTCACCAACTTGCGGCCATCGGGAGCGTCCTCCGTGTTCAGCATGAGGTAGATATGCCCGAGAGCACCGGTGATCGGCTGGCTCAGCTCGTGGGCTGCGGCGCCCGCCATCTCCAGCACCGCTCGCAGCCGCTCCACCTCCAGAGCCTTCGCCTCGAGCTCCTTCATGCGGAATTGAAGCGCCACCCGGGCCAGCACCTCACGCATGTCGAAGGGCTTGGTGAGGTAATCGTTGGCCCCTTCTGCAAGCCCCGTGAGCTTGTCATCCATGGCGTTTCGCGCCGAGATCAGGATCACTGGCAGGGAAGCGCCTCGTTCCGTGGAACGTATCTCGCGCAAGACCGAAAGGCCGTCCAATTCCGGCATCATGATGTCCAGCAGGACGAGGTCCGGCGCCCAATCTCGCACCATCTCCAAGGCCCTCTTCCCGTCCGGCGCAGCTGCGACCTCATAGCCAGCGTCCCTCAACTCCATCACCAGAAGCTCCTGCGTGAAGGGATCATCCTCCGCCACCAGGACCTTCCTGCGTTCCCGAGTCTCGGTATCCATTGTGCCCTCCATTCGTTGATCGGCTTCATAGCCCCTTCACCATTTCAGGAACCGATCTTGACCCCCGAAGGGGAAACGCAGGGAATGTGAACGGTGAAGGTTGAACCCTTGCCCAATTCGCTCTGGACCGTGATATCGCCGCCCAGCAGACGGGCCAGCTTGCGACTGATGGCAAGCCCGAGTCCCGTGCCCCGAGCCCGTCGGGTGGCCGATCCATCCACCTGCCGAAAGCTCTCGAAGATGGCCTCGTGATGAATCTTGTCGATCCCGATTCCGGTGTCCGTTACGTCGATGGCCAGCTCATCGGCCTCCTTTCTCACCCGCAAGACCACCTCGCCTTGATCGGTGAATTTCACCGCATTGGACAGAAGGTTCAGCACGATTTGCTGGAGTCGGAGAGGGTCACTTTGCACGGCAGGGACCTCGGGTGGCATTTCCAGCCGAAGCCGGAGCCCCTTTTCCCGCGCGGTCGGCTCAACGGTGGATAGACAAGCGACAGCCAACCGCCGCACGTCCACAGGCTGGATTTCCACAGACAACTTGCCAGCCTCAATCCGGGACAGGTCCAGCAGGTCATTGACGAGCTGCAGCAGCTGCTCGCCCGATGCGATCACCCTCCGCAAACTCTCTCGACCCTCCTCCGAAAGTTGCTTCTCCTCTTGGAGCACATGGCGAGAGTATCCGAGCACCGCATTGAGCGGCGTGCGCAGTTCGTGGCTCACGTTCGAGAGGAACTGAGATTTCAACCTGCTTGCTTCCAGCGCCTTGCCCGTCTCGATGGCCAGAGCCTCGGAGGTGCGGACGATCTCGTCGAAGAGCTGCACGTTGCCGATTGCGGTGGCTAGTTGCGAGGCCAGGGCCGTGAAGGTTTGGAGATCCTCGTCCGTGAAACCATCTCCCTTCTCGCTCTCCACATTGAAGGCCCCGATCACTTTGCCGCGCGCTCGGAGGGGAATCACAAGCTCGGAGCGAGTCCGCTTGTGCCAGGGCACGTAGCGCGGGTCCGATCGGACATCCGGCACGTACACCGTGCATCCGTTGCGGATGGCCAGGCTCACGATGCCCTTCTCGATGGGCAGCTTTCGCCCGACGTAGAGGTGCGCATCGGGGCCTGAAGTCGCTTTGACGACGTGCCCGTTCCCGTCGGCTTCCAGTAGGTGGATGGAGCAAAGCAGATGGGGCATGTGCCGTTCGAAGGTGGCCACCACCTCTGCCAGGATCGTGTTGAGCTCCATACTCCTGCTGAGGGCCGTGCCGGCTTCGTGCAGGAGCTGGAGCCGTCCGGTCTGCCGGAGGTCTTCCAACACTCGCGCTCGAACGAGAGCCACACTCACCTCCCTGCCGACGCTCGTGAGGAAGTCGAGCTGCCAATCGGGCACCTCCCCGCAGGATGGCCCAACCATCAGGAGGAAACCTTCGATCCCCTCCCCAACGAGTGGGATCACGAGGAACCGGGATCCGGGTCCGAACACCGACAGCCATGCCTCGGGAGCCTCGCCTTCCCGGAGCCGTACCGGGGCTCCGGTTCCAAGTTTCCTGAGCAAGGTTCCCCAACCGCGGCAATAGACCGTGTCCTGGCGTAATTGCGCCGCTTCGGGACGGGACAGTCCTGCCTGGGCAAGTAGCAAGGGGCCGCCACTATCCGGATCAAAGGAGTAGAGACAGACGGCGCGTGCACACGTGCGACGCAGGAGGGCCCGCGCCAGAGCCCGCGCCTCGGGGCGCACAAGGCTCATTTCCAACCGCCGATTGGCGATCTTCAACAGCAGCTGGTACTGCTTGCGTCGCTCGATAGCCTCGGTCACGTCCACGAGGGTCCCGACCACCCCCACGGGATCCCGCCGCATACAGGTCACCTCCAGATGCCTGCGGCGCACATGTCCCTGAGACCAGTGGTACACGAGGAAGCGTCGAAACTTGCCCCCGAGCCCGGCGCAATCGCAGGCGGGCCAGCGCCGGTGCGCAAACGGGCAAGGCCGGCCCAGTACCTCCTCCCTCGGTAACCCTGTGAGACGTTCTGCGACGGCATTCCATTCCAGCACCCCCTTCTCGGGGTCTACGGTGAAGAGACCCACCGGCGCCGCCGGAACGATGAGTTCCAAGCAAGATCGACTGGCTTCGAGGTCTGCCAGGGCCTCCCCCAGCTGCTCCGTCTTCTTCTGCAGCTGCTGCTGCAACTCGCGCAGGGGCGTCACGTCACGCACCGTGTGAACCAGGCAGGGTTGCCCGTCACAGGCGCCCGGAATCCAGCGCGTCCGGATCCAGAGCCATTTCCCCAGGCGTGGCTCGAAGACGGTCTCCTCCCACGAATCCACACCCCCTTCCAGCGCCTGACGCGCGGGGCACCATGCCGGAGGTTCTGAGATTCCGTGGAACAGGGAGAAGCATTTGCGACCGCGGGCCTCGTTCCGCCCCAGGCCCAGAAGCTCCTCCGCCGCCGGATTCATGTACAGGATCGCGAAATCCCGGTCCTGAATGGTGACGGCATCCGGACTTTGCTCCACCGCTACCGAGAGCAACGCCGCCGAATCCGTCATCTCCGCCTCCTGGCTCCGGTGGTGCTGAGCTGGGAGGTCCTTTCCGGGGGCAGAATCGTCAGCCGAACTCACCCCGTCTGGAAATTCAGAAGGCCGAAATGCCAGTACACCCCTCCCTTTGCCCTCTCCCGCAAGCGGGACGACGAACCAGGGGCCATCGCTGCAGCCTTCGGGGCATGCTTCGCACGTCAGGTCATTGCACCAGGAGGGATTCCCGTTCCCGACGACTTCCAGTTCTCGCGCGGACAACGGGGCATCCGTCACGACCAAACCCGCCCCCTTGCGCCAATACGCAACCCGGCTGCGTTCGGCTTCGACCCAGTGGATATGCACCTCCGTGGCTCGCGCTTGCCGCGCCAGAGCCTTGCAGAGCAGGCGGAGTGCCTGTTAGTCGGAGTCCCCCGCGCTTGCAACCGGAGCCACTTCTCGAGACCCGCCAGCGTCAGCCGTCACGGCCCCCAGTTCTCGCGCGTTTGAAGCCTCTCCCGGCCCAGTGGCTCTGGGCTCACCTGGTCTCCGGACGCTGATCACCGCGACCAGGCTTTCGCCGGCAATGGAGACGGGGACGACCTCGATCTCGCCCTGCAGCGAAAGAGCGTCTCTGATCCGCCTGCCAGCCGATTCCACAGCTCCGCTCTCGAGAGCTGCGATCACGGCGGAAGCTTTCCCTCCGCCGAGCTGGCGGATTCCCGAATCCTCCACTACGACGAACCTTTCGCCGCACCGCAGCAGACAAAGGATGCTGTCGGATGTTGCCATTGGCGGCATCCTCGGCGGCAAGAGCTCCTCATCCTTCGATTCCCCAGCTGCCCCGCCCATGCCGGATCCCGGCACGGGCGCGACCAAGCTCCCTCGGCCGAGTCGGTCAGGTCCGGGCTCCCGGCTTGAACCAGCGGCCGACGTCAGCGACAAGTTGCAACGCCACCTCGGCTCCGGGCTGAAGGGCAATCGTTCCGCAAGGAACCCGCTCCGTCCCGCGGCTCGACCCGGGGGTTGGAACAAGCTCCCTCGCGCGCGGGCCTAGATCTTCAGGCCGCATCCGGCGCAGAGGGGTTTCGCTCCCCGGCGGGCCGGTCTTCCCAGCGCAGTGCGGGAAGCCGGACCTCGACCGTCGTGCCCGCGCTGGAGGTCTCCACCACGGAAACCTTCCCGCCGTGCTCCTGCACGATTCCGTAGCACACGGACAAGCCGAGCCCGGTTCCTTTCCCCACTCCTTTGGTCGTGAAGAACGGATCCCAAATCCGGTCCACAATCGCCTCCGGGATACCTTGCCCGGTATCCCGCACCCGAAGGACGACCTCTTCCCCCTCAGTCTTGGTCTCCAGAATGATCTTCTTCTCGGCCTGATCCGGACCGAAAGCCTCGCGAGCATTGGAAACGAGGTTCAGGATCACCTGTTGAAGTTGGGCTTCGTCGCCGAGCACCCAGGGCAGATCGGGACTCAAGCGAAGCTCCACCTGCACATTTTCCGTACGCATCGGGTACTCGACCAGCTCCAGGACGGAACGGACAAGCGCGTTGAGGTCCAGGGGGCTCTTGGCGGCTCGCTCCACCCCCGCGAACCGCAGTAGGTTGTCCACGATGCGGCGGCAGCGGTGACATTCCCTTTCAATATTTCCCAAGTCCCGCCTCGCCTGGGGATCGTGCAAAGACGCCTTGAGCAGCTGGGAGTAGCCCAGGATGGCTGTCAGAGGGTTATTGATCTCATGCGCGATGCCAGCCACAAGCCGGCCAAGAGCCACCAGTTTCTCCGTCTGGACCAGTCGAGCCTGCATGGTACGCAAGTCCGTGAGATCCTGCCCGAAGCCGATTCTTCCCACAGGCCTTCCGCTGGCGTCCCGAAGCTCCGTCTCCGTGAAGCGGAAGCACAAGCGCCGCCCATCCTTGGCCGGGACCCACTTTTCCCACTGGCCCGTCGTGGGGCATGACTCAAAGGGATCCGGCCAGAAGAGCTGGCGCCAGCGGCCGTCCGCGAGATCCCCGCGAGTGTAGCCGGTGAGCTCGGTGGTCTTCCGATTACAGACAAGCAACCGGCCGTCGTCGGAACCGCCCAGGATGACGACGCCGGCGTTCTCGATGATCCTCTCCGAGAATTCCTTCTCCCTCCGCAGAGCCTCTTCATAGCGCTTCCTCTCCGACAGGTCGTGCAGAAGGACAAGCCAGAGGGCCTCACCGAGGCCCAAAAGACGCACCGCTCGCACCTCCACGGGGATCTGCTTCCCATCGCTACGCCGGATCTCCACTTCCTGCACCGTGAACTCATCGGGTTCCGCCTCCGGTAGCGCCCAGAGAGAGAGTTGGCCAGCTGCGTCCGCGATCACAAATTGGTCGAGAGTCTTGCCAACCAGCTCCGTCGGGGTACAGGCGAGGAGTTCCAGAGTCCGCAGATTGACCTCCAGGATCCGGCCGCCCTTCCCGAGAAGCAGAAGCCCATCCGGGGCGGCATCGAAGACCTGCCGGAATTGTTGCTCCGACTGCCTCAGCTGTTGCAGGAGCTCGACCTTCTCCAACTCGGCCGTGGCGTGGTGGACCAGCGCTTGCACGGCGCTCAGCCGAGCCTCGTCAAAGTCGGATTGGGCATTGGCCAGGACAAGGACGTTCTTCAGCACCGAGCCGGACAGGATGGGAACCACCGCGCAGTTGGGGAGGCCCTCGGCCACGGGAAGCTCGAAGCGTCGGGTGCCGGCTGCATTGCCATACCAGATTCCCCCCAGCTGCAGGTGATGCAGCAGGTCGGGATCCGGCTGCCAGGCCCTCACATCGCCGATGTTCTTCACGGATCCGTTTTCGTAGACGAGCAGAGGGAGGTAGCTACCGGGAGAGCCACCGTCCAGCGTGGCCAGGAGTCCCCAATCCGCTGCGGAGAGCTCGGCTGCGCCCTCCAGGAGGATGCGCAGGACCTGCTGGGAACCCGTGGCCTGGGCGAGCCGATGCATGTGGGAACGAAGGCATTCCAGCCTTCGCAGCTCGGCCAAAGCCCGATCATGGGCCTTGCTATTGGAAATCCCCAAAGCTACGAAGGTGGCAATGGCTCGTACGACCCTTTCCTCCTCGTGGCTGAAGCCACCGATCCTTCGCCGGCCCAGATTGATGGCCCCAATCACCTCCCCCGCGTGCATGAGCGGGACGATCAGGAAACTGTGGGATGGCACGTCAGCGAGGGTAGGGTCGATCCGGACGGCTTCTTCCGACCTCGAGTCCAGGACGTGTACCGCTTTCCGGTCCGCCACCGCTCGGCCGGAGAAATAGCCACCGACGGGGATGGGACTGCGGTTCCACCAGGGCGAGGCCTCTCCGAGCGTCGCCGCCAGATGTAGTTCCCGGCCGTCGCGGCTCAGGAGGTAGATCTTCCCCATGTCGGCCTCCACAACGCGCATCGCCGAGCGGAGACCGTTGGTCAGGACGTCACGCAGGCTGAGCGAGTGGGTACTGGCCCGGGCTACCCCGAGAAGAGAAGCAAGTTGCCGGTTCCGTCGATCCAACTTGTGTAGCAGCTGCTGCCGTTCGGTGACATCCCGAACGAAAGCCTGCAGGACGCGCTTGCCCTCGTCCTGTCTCAGATTCACCACGCACTCCACCTGGAGGACCGATCCGTTCCTTGCGAGAAGCCGCGTTTCGTAGCGGTTGGGTTCGGGGTAGCCGCGCAGCCGGCGAAAATAACGGGAAACGATGGACGGCGCCTCCTCCGGGTGCACGACCGCGGTCATGGGTTGGCCCACGAGTTCCTCCTGCTCGTACCCGAGCATTCGGCAGAAGGCGCGGTTGACCATGGTGAACCGCCCATTGACCACCGTGCATATCCCTTCGAGCGAGTTCTCGAAGAGGGACCGGTAACGCCGCTCGGACTCCTCGAGCGAAGTCAAAAGGTGCCGGCTCATCTCGTATAGACGTGCGTTGTTCAGAGCCAGAGCGAGGTGACCCGCCATCCCCTCCATGAGCTCGGCCAGCGGTTGGGGATAGCGCGGCCTGTGCCGAAGGAACAGAACCAAGAAGCCCAGTTCATCCTCTTGGGCCCGAAGAGACTGGAGTCGGAGGTGGGAAAAGTCTCCCCGTAGCCGACTCAGGAGCGGCGAGCGGCCTGCACGTCCCTTAGGCGAGCTTCCTAGATCAAGGAAATCCCCGTCCGGGAAAGGAGGATGGGTCCATGCCAACTGGGATGCACGGAGGAGATAACGCGGTAGCCCCACTTGCGCCCTCAGCCGAAGACGCAAGTCCGGGGGATCACGCAGGAACAGGGCCACGGCTGCGTCCGGAACCGAGCGAGCCACCCAGTTGACGCCGAGCTCGATCACTTCCTCCGAGCGAAGGGACCGATTGACCTCGTACGCGAAGCGGGAGAGGGTCTCCAGATTGGCCCTTCGGATGCGCAATTCCTGGAGCATGCGGCTGTGTTGAAGCGCGCGTTCGATCCGGTGCAGGATTTGGGCCGTTCCGCTTCGCTTCTCCACAAAGTCGTAGGCTCCGAGCTCGACGGCCCTCATGGCCCGGTCGAGGTTGCCGAAGCCGGTGAGCACGACCACGACAGCCTCGCAGCCGTGAGCCTTCAGCGCGGCCAGCACATCAAGTCCGCTCTGGTCCGGAAGCATCAGATCGCAGAGGATCAGGTCGAAGGGCAAGGAACGAGCCAGCCTCATCCCCTCCTCCCCCGTGGAGGCCGAAAGCACCTGGTGCCCCTGCCGGATCAGCCTGTTGTGGAGGAGTTCGACGATCGACGGGTCATCGTCGATCAAAAGGATCTTGGCAGCCTCCACGTTTTCCATGACTCCCATCCCGTCGCCCCCGCTGATTTCAATTTCGGGCGCTCTGCTGGGCGCGAAAGAGCACAGGCTCAAGCCGCTCCCCCAGCACCTCTCGGAGCGCTCGTAGGAGATCCACTGCCTCAAAGGGTTTGATCAGGACGGCCTCCGCCCCAGCCTCCCGGATTCCCTGAAGCGTCGGTTCCGTGCCGAAACCGGTCACCGCGATCACCTTGATCCCCGCCGTCTCCGGCGTCGACTTCAAGAGCCGGCACACTTCGAATCCGTCCATCCCGGGCAAATAGATATCCAGCACCACCACGTCGGGACGGAAGGAGGCCGTCTTCAGTCCAGCCTCGTAGCCGTCGCTAGCGACCTCTACCTCGAAGACACCCCGGTAGCGAAGCAGGGTTCGGCGCAGACTGTCCACGACCATCTCGTCATCGTCGACGATGAGCACGCGCAGCCTGCGGGAATCGGTCTCTTTCGACGCGCTCACTGGGCTTGCGGGGAATTCCAGGCCCGTCCTTCGGAGGAAATCCTCGAGAAGTCGTTGCGCCGCGCGGCTTGGCCTCGCCCTTCCATTCTCCCAACGATTCACGGTGGCGAAACTCACCCCGATGGCACGTGCCAAGTCTTCTTGGCTCACGCCAAGCTTCTGCCGGATCTCCCGGATGGCCTGTCCACTGAATTCGGCCATTCACCTCCTCCGCCGGTCCTCCACTTTCATCATCGGCCGAATAAGTTCCATCCTTAGCTCACTTGCTATGACAGATGGCAAGTCTGATGCCACGCCAGGCTCGATCCTTGCAAAGCCCGAGGCGCGGAGACCGCGCCGCACGCTGCGGTCTGAGCGCTGGGGAAAGCGAAGGCGTGGGATCTGCGCGGTTATTCGCTACGGGGTGGGAAAATCTCGACCATCCTTCGTGGGCTCCTGATCAAGAACACTCCCCCGCTCGAAGGGCTTGCCGTAACGGGAAGGGAATTGCCCCCGACTCACCCGGGTGTGCGGGAGGTCTCAGCCGTCTGAAGGTTGAGGCTCAGCTTGAGGGGCCGTTCCAGTGCCTTCTCCGGCATCGCTCGGCCGCGTCTCCTCAAAGGGGGTGGGGGCGCAGCCTGCGCCATCGCCGCCGAGGATCTCCTGCAATTCCTCGCGTTCCACAACCTCTTTCTGCAGAAGCCTCCGCGCGAGGTTTTCCAACTTTTCTCGCTTCTGCAGGAGGAGCTCCTTCACCTCCCGGTAAGCTTCGTCGATCATGCGGCGGACTTCGGCGTCGATCTCCGCGGCCACCTGCTCGCTGTAGGGGCGCGTCATGGGGAGCTCGGTGCCCAGGAAGAGCCCCCGCCGGCTATCCCCATAGCTCACCGGCCCCACTCGATCGCTCATGCCGTACTCGGCCACCATCGAGCGCGCGATTTGCGTCGCCCGCTCGAGATCATTTTGGGCTCCGGTGGAAACCTCCCCGAAGACGATCTCCTCGGCCACCCGGCCTCCCAGGAAAACCTTGAGCCGGTTTTCCAGTTCGCTCCGGGTCATCAGGTAGCGGTCTTCCGTGGGGAGTTGGAGGGTGTAGCCAAGGGCTGCCACTCCTCGCGGGATGATCGACACCCGATGTACGGGATCCACCCCTTGCAAGGAGCAGGCGACGACGGCGTGCCCGGCTTCGTGGTAGGCCACCCGCTCCTTCTCGCGCGGATTCATCACCCGGCTCTTTCTTTCTAGGCCAGCGATCACCCGGTCGATCGCTTCCTCGAAGTCCTCCATCTCCACCTGCTTTTTCCCCTTGCGGGCGGCCAACAGGGCTGCCTCATTGACCACATTGGCCAGGTCGGCGCCCACAAATCCGGGCGTGCGCGCTGCCACGACCCGCAGATCCACGTCGTCGGCCAGTTTTACATTGCGGGCATGGACGCGGAGGATCGCCTCGCGCCCCTTCAGATCGGGCCGATCCACCACGATCTGCCGATCGAAGCGACCTGGACGGAGAAGCGCGAGGTCCAGAATCTCCGGACGGTTCGTGGCGGCCATTACGATGATCCCGATGTTGGGATCAAAGCCATCCATTTCCGCTAGTAGCTGGTTGAGCGTCTGTTCTCGCTCATCGTGCCCGCCGGGGATTGGACTCAGGGCGCGTGCCTTGCCAAGGGCGTCTAGCTCGTCGATGAAAATGATGCAAGGCGCTTTCTGCGCCGCTTGCTGGAAGAGGTCACGAACCCTGGCAGCCCCCACTCCCACGAACATCTCCACGAAATCCGAGCCGGTGAGACTGAAGAAGGGCACGCCAGCTTCACCCGCCACCGCGCGCGCGAGGAGGGTCTTGCCCGTCCCCGGAGGTCCCACCAGCAGGACCCCCTTCGGGATCCTGCCGCCCAGCTGCTTGAACTTCTGCGGATTCTTCAGGAACTCGACAATCTCCTTGACCTCCTCCACCGCCTCGTCAATCCCGGCCACGTCCTTGAACGTCACTTTGGTATTTCCTTCGACGTAGATCTTGGCGCGGCTCTTCCCGATCGACATGAGGCCTCCGCTTGGCCCCATGCGACGGAAGATGAATCCCCAGAGGACAAACAGGAGAGCCAGGGGGAGAAGGCCCCCGAGGAGGAGGCTCTTGAGCCAGCTGCCGTCGCTCTTGCCAGTGTACTGGACGCCTGCGGCCTCCAGGTGCCACACCAGCTCCGGATCCTCCACCCGGACCGTGGCGAAGCGACGCACCTTGCCCTCGCGCATCAGCGCCGCGATGCCGGCAGAGTCGATCCGGGCGCGAGCGAAGAGAAGACTATCCAGCGTGCCCGCCCGCACCACCCGGAGGGTATCGAAATGGATCTGCGACAGCACAGCCGGATCGTCCCGCAAGTAAAGCCCGGAGATCGTCTCCGGGCCCACCGCACAGCTCACCACCAGCCCTCGGCGCAGCATCTCCTTGAACCGGCTGTACGGCACCTTGTCGAGCTGCGGCTTCACGAAAAGGCTTTGCATCAAGTAGACCAGAAAAAAGGCCAGAAGGAGGTACCAAAGGGAAAACGCCATCCGCCGGTTCGGCGTCGGATTCGGCGCCTTCTTGTCTCGTCGTGATCTTGGCATCGTTCGACTCTACCCCTCCTGCCCGGTCCATCGGGCTCAGACGCTTAGCTAGAAGATGCTGAAGCTGACGTAGCGTTTCGGGTTACGGCGGATATCCTGCACCAGGCTGTCGAGGCTCGCGAGCGTGCGCACAAGCGATACGTACAGGGAATCGTCGCGGCTGAGTTTGGCCAGCGATCCCTGGTCGCTATTCAGCTTGCGGCTGAGCAGAGAGAGCTCGGCCACCAGGCTATCCGCACGATGGTACAGGGAGGCGTCGTTCAGCAGCTGGCCGGCCGTGCCCTTCCCCTGGCGCAGCGAATCGCTCAATTGGTGCACCGAGGCCAAAAGCCCGGTGAGATTGTTGTAGAGCGACGGATCCCGGAAAAGCAGGGCCAGGGTCCCCTCCCCCGACTCGATCTCCCGGCTCATCCGTTCCACCAGGATGAGGAGCCGCCGCAGGTCGAAGTAGAGCTGCGGATCGTTCACTAGCAAGCCGAGCGTCCCCTTGCCGGTGTCGATCTTCCAAGCGATGCGCTGGGCTGCTTCGGTGACTTCCTTGAACGTGCCAGCGCTTCGCCGAAGCGTGTTGAACACCTCCACCCCCTCGTCGAGAAGCTTCTCGACGTCGATGGGGTCAGAGCTCTCGATGTAGTCCCAATCCTGCACCTCAGGTTGATTGGGGGAGCCGAAGGTGATTCCTACGAACTTATCGCCCAGAAGCCCGAGGGTACCAATGTGCGCGCGGCTGTCTTTCCGGATGTACTTCTTGACGCTGCGGTTCACTTCCATGGTGACCACAATACGGGGATTGTCGGTGTCCGGCGAGAATTCCACCGAGGTCACAGTTCCCACATCCACTCCGGCGAGCCGGACCGGCGCTCCCTCCTGGAGTCCATTCACCCGCGACATCAGCGTGCGGAGATGGAAGCGATCGCGCATGAACCCCTGCTGCTCCCCCACGTAGACGACCGTCGCGATCAGCACGGCAAGGGCCAAGAAGATCAAGAACCCGACCCTTACCTCGTAAGCGCTCTTCCTTCTTGCCATGTTGGTCCCATCAAAAAGTCCTTTACGAAGGGATCCTCACAGGCTTTGACCTCGTCCACCGTGCCGACAAAAATGATCTCGCCGCCGTTCATCACCGCGACCCGATCCGCCACCGCGAAGGCGGAATCCAGCTCATGGGTCACCACAATGGAGGTGACGTGGTACGCTTCCTGCGTCTTCCGGATGAGCTGGTTGATCGTCCGCGCGGTGATCGGATCGAGACCCGTGGTCGGCTCATCGTAGAGGAGGATTTCCGGATTGGCGGCCATGGCGCGCGCCAGGGCAACCCTCTTTCGCATCCCTCCGCTCAGCTGGGCCGGCATCATGTCTTCCGTGCCGGCCAATCCGACGAACTCCAGCCTCTCCGCAACGATTTCGTCGATCCTCTCTTCCGGCAGGTCCGTGTGTTCCTCGAGGTAGTAGGCCACGTTGTCCCGCACGGTGAGCGAGTCGAACAGCGCGGAGGCCTGAAACACCATTCCCATTCGCTTGCGAACCTCGACCCAGCGGCGCTCGTCGAAGTCGGTCACATCGGTCCCGTCGATGTACACTCTCCCGGCATCCGGCCGGAGCAGGCCCAGGATGATGCGGAGCGTCACGCTCTTCCCGCAACCGCTTCGGCCGAGGAGGACCAACGTTTCACCGCGCTGGACTTCCAGATCCAGGCCGCGCAGCACCTCCAACTCGCCAAACCGCTTCCAGATCCCCTTCAGCCTGATCACCCTACATCACCGTCAGCACCAGCTTGGTAATCACGAAGTCCAGCAGAAAGATCAGGATCGAGCTCGTCACCACGCTCTGCGTTGTGGATCGACCCACCCCCTGGGTTCCGCCGGTGGTATTCAACCCGATGTAGCAAGCTACCAGTGCAATAACGGCGCCGAAAACCACGGGTTTCACTAGACCGATGAAAAGATCGTCGAAGGTCAGGTAGTACAGGGCGGTGCGGCGATAGAAGGAGCCCGGAATCCCGAGGTTACTGATGGCAATGAACCATCCTCCGAGGATCCCGAACAGGTCGGCCATGATGGTGAGGATGGGCAGCATCAACGTGGCGGCCACAAGGCGGGTGCTGACCAGCTTTTTCACGGGGTCCGTGGCCAAGGCCCGCATCGCGTCGATCTGCTCCGTCACTGCCATGGAGCCGAGCTCCGCGGCGATGCCCGCCCCCACCCGCCCCGCGACCACGAGGGCCGTCAGGACCGGACCCAGCTCCCGCACCAGCGACAGGCTCACTAGGGTTCCCACATACATCTTCGCCCCGTAGACCGCCATCTCATGCCCGCTCTGGAGCGCCAGCACCATTCCGGTGAAAAAGCTCGTCAATCCCACGATCGTGAGGCTCCTCACCCCTACCGCGTCCATTTGCTCCAGGATCGTCTCGAGATACAGCGGGCGACGGAAAATGCTCGCCACCGCCCTCACCAGGAGCCCATGGATCCGGTAAAGATGGACCAAGAACCGGAAGAACTGGTCTATCATTTCTCTCCGAGCGACTGGCTAGCTATCCGCTGTGTCAAGTTACCCGATCACCCCGGCAAATGCAAGATCTTTGCCCTTGCGCACTGCGTGACGAGGAAACACCCCAGGACCTCTTTCCCATCGCGACCCAACAGCGCCACGTCAGACGGAACCCGCCCTCAGCCGCGATCCTTCGACGAGCGACGCGGGATCTCGATCGCCTGAAAATCCTCGGGGACGATCACCTCGATCCCAGTTGCCGGCAGGCCTGCGAGAAGTTCGGTCGGATCCTCATACCTCGGACTCGAGTGGAAAAGAACCAATCTCCGGGCATGTGCTTTCGCAGCGATCTCCAGAGCCTGCTTCGCCGTCGCGTGGCCGTAGTGGCCAGCATCCTCCTCTGCGCCCGCGGCCAAGGTGCTGTCGAAAATCAAAAGATCGGCGTCCTGAGCCAGCGATTCCGCCCCGGGGCAAGGTACAGTGTCCACGACGTATGCGATCTTCCGCCCCGGGATGGGAGGACCCAACAGCTCCTCACCGTGGATCACCCGACCGTCGGGCAAGGTCGCGGAGCCGCCTCTTTTCAGCTCACCGAAGACCGGACCCGGAGTCAAGCCCAGCTCCTTCGCGCGTTCCGCATCAAACCGGCCCGGCCGGTCCCGCTCCACGAAAGCGAAGCCAAGGCAGAAGGTGCGGTGCTGAAGGGGCTCGGCAATGAGCTGGAAGTCCTCGCCTTCCCAGAGAACCCCGCCGCGCGTTTCGTGAATCCTGAGCAGATACTCCACTTCCATCGCCACTCGGCGGATCGTGGAGCGAAGGAACTCGGCCAAGCCGGGTGGGCCGTAGACATCCAGCGGTTCCCTCCCCCCGATGAAGCCGCGCGAGATCACCAGCCCTGGCAGCCCGAGCACGTGATCGGCATGCAGATGCGAGATGAGCACATGCCGGACCCGGGTGAGCTTGAACCCGGCGAGAATGAGCTGGCGTTGCGTCCCCTCGCCGCAGTCGAAAAGCACGATTTGCCCGTTGTAGACCAGCGCCACCGCCGGCAGAGCTCGCCTCGAGGTGGGGACGGCGCCAGAGGTGCCGAGAAACACCACGCGCACGCTTCCCGCTCCAGCTGCTCCGAAAGCTCAGGGTTTTCCCTTCGCGCGCCAAGTCATGGCCCGGCCAGCCGGCTCTCCAGTTCCAGCAGCCGGTCCTGGATGCGCCGGGGCCAAGCATCCGGGTCGACGCCATCTTCCCGGGCTCGAGCGAGCATCCGACGCGCTTCTGCCGCCCAGCCACTGTTTACGTAGTACTCCACTGCCCGTGCGTAGGCCTCGCGCCTCACATCCCCCGGGATCATCGGCGCCAGGAGTTCCCAGAGTGGAACCCCGAAGGTCCTCTCCATGTACTCCCGATTCTCCAACAGGTAGACCAGAAGGACTGTATTGTCTCCGTTCTCGGGAAGCATCAAGCGAATGATCTCCAGCCCTTCGTTGAACAGCTTCTCGATCCGCTCCAGGTAGTAGTTCAAAGACCCGTACGTCTCTTCGTAGTCCTGGCTGTCGGCCTGGTAATGCTCCATCACGTACTTGAGTTCGCGGGCCACCATCACCTTGTGGAAAATGAGCCCCACGTTATTCATGAAGCGCACTTCCGCCTCGCTGGGAGTGAACTTGGGCGCCTCCTCAAAAACCATCCGCCGGGGGTCCAATACGCGGCGGAAGATCAAATAATTGTCCTCCTTGATCGAGAAAAGCTGGTCGGAGAGTGCCATGATGTTCTCAAAAGGGATGAGCTGGCCGTTCCGGAAGTCGGCCAGGTAGGAAAGGAACGTATCCCGCGCTCTGAGGTAGCGCTCGATCAAACTTCGGATCATCCAGTTCCGGATGGAAACCACGTAGTGGCTGACTTGCATGTCTTCCTCCAGGTGAGATCCAATCCCTTACGCCCTCTTCGCGGCTGCGGTGCCCCGGCTGCCGGTCATTGAGGAGCAAGCCAAGCGTTCAGCAGCAATTTGTAGGTGGCGCGACTCCAGCCGCGGAACAAGGGCCGAAAAGCGTATGCAAGAATTCTGCCGGCACCGACTTTCGCCTCGAGCAACGCAGGTCGCCCTCGGATCAACCCCAAGCCAGTCCCCCAGCCGGAAAGCAGAAGAGAGTCCGAGGCAAAGGAAACCAGCGCCCGTCCCGCAGACCCGCGCAACCGAGGAGGATGGGTAGCCATCAGGGCGAACTCCTGCGGCATCCCCCACGTGCAGACATCCAGATTCGTAACCACTGCCCGTAGGAGGGCCCCCGGAATGAAGCAGGTGTCCTCCGCTGAACCTTCTTCGCAGAGGTCCAGGCCGAGATACTCATCCGCCAATCCCACTGCGGATCCGACCAGCACGAGCGTCCCTCCTCGCGCCACGAACCGACCCAACTTCTCCACCCCCTCCCGGCCGATCCCGCCTGCGTACTCCGCCGCCATCTTTTCCCGGCTCCAACCGTCCACGATCTCGCGGGGAGAAAGTTCCGGGACGAGCACAAGTTCCAGGGAGTCGGGAATCCCAGCTCGAACGTCCGCATCGTGGAGCACGACGTACGGGAATTCGTACTCGTCGAGCACCCATCGCGTCCAGCCTTCGTCCACCGAAGGGACCCACGACTGGTAGACGCCCGCTCGGACCAGCCGGACGGGAACCGCGGGCTCAACCTGCTCCCTCGACGCGACCGCCACCACGACGGAAAGCTTCTGCGCAAGCTCTGACAGATCCTCGAGGGGAGAGGGGTTTCCGGTGACCGCGAAAGACCCCGCCGGGAAGAAACGGCCGCCGGCTTTCCTCGGCGACTCCAGTCGGCGGACCTCCAATCCCGTGCGAAGCGCCCGCGCCACGAGGCGAAAGGAACCATTGGCGCGACCATCGAGAAGCAGGGCCTCGGTTGCCGACGGGCTTTCGGGAAGGGGTACAACCGGACCCGGGCCCTCCCAACTTGCGGCCTCCGGGATCATGTGATCCAGCGGCTTCACGAGAACCCCGAACAGAAGCGGCAGCGAGTGGGCCGTCACGTCGTAGGGTCGGTGCGAGGGCTCATTCGCGGGAGGCCGATACTCCCCTGCTTCGAGCAGCGTCAATGCGAAGGATCCGTAGGGTTGGGCGACGGGCACCACCCAGCCCTCTTGCGTCCTGAAGATCTCCAGTCCTCCGCGCCGAAGGATCGCGAGCAACTCGCGGGTTGCCGAAGGATCCCACTGCCGCTCGGGGATCAAGAAAGCCGCCGGAGCGCCTTGCCACTGGCATTGACGCTGGAGCACGCGGTACGAGCGCTTCACCCATCGCGTCCTGTGCATTGCTGCGTGGAGCAAGACGGAGTGGGCCACGGTCTCGTGGTAGGTGAGCACGTTGGCCAGGGACCAGCGTCCGCCTGGCCACACCAGTGGCTGATGGGAGGAGGGACGGTCCGGGCTGAAGTGTCCCTCGCCGCGCAATTCTCCCCTTTTCAGGATGAGAGGCTCCACCAGCCTGCAGCTCGCCACCTCGCTGAGGAAGCGAATCGCACCGTGGTAGTTCGGGTAGGCCCGGGCTGGGGTGTAGGCGTCGAAATAGGCGGAACTCACCGCGCCGCCCAGCCCCAGCTCCGTGAATCGCGCTTGCACAAAGGCACCGAGCTCATTCATGGCCGCTACGAGCTCGGGGTCCACCCGCGGATCAATCGGGTCCAGATAAGGTGGCACGAAAAGCCGCGCCCCTCCGCCCCCCATCTGGTGCATGTCCAGCACGATCTGCGGATGCCAGACGTTGTACACGCTGTCGACCGTCAGCTGCGTCTCCGGCTGGGTGAAAACGAACCAATCCCGATTGTTATCGTGGCCGGCGTAAGGATGCCCAAGCCACGGGGGAGAACTGCCGGCGTACGGTGTTCCCGCCGTCCGGTCGCACCATTCCTTCACCCGCGCCAACCCATCGGGATTGTGGGACGGGATCAGCAGGACCAGCACGCTGTCCAGGATCATCTGCCAGCCCGGCAACTGGCCGCTGAGAAGCTCGTGAACCAGCCTCGGGGCCATCTGCGAGGCGCCCACCTCGGTAGCATGGATGCTACAATTCACGCTGACCACAGCGGGCACTCGGCGGATCAGGGAATCCGCTTGGGCCACGGGGGTCCGGCGCGGGTCCGCCAACATCCCCTGGACGGCCCGGATCTCCGCGAGTCGCCTCATGTTTTCCGGGCTGGAAATCAGAACCAGCACAAAAGGGCGTCCCAGCGTGGTGCGCCCCAGCTCCCGAACGGCGATGCAGCTGGACCCTCGTTCCAGCTCCCGAAAATAGCCCACGATCTGTTCGAAGGAAGCCAGCCGACCGTCCGCACCGGGAGGGAAGCCGAGATACTCCTCCGGGCTGGGCAGGTGTTCCCCCGCGAGGAGCAATGCAGCCCGGAGCAGCTGAATGAAGAGCAGGCAGGACAAGAATCGCCTGATCCAGATTTCAGGAATTCCCGAGCCTGCCGATAGTCGAGATGGAAGGCGCAGCCTTGGGAAGATCGCACCGGTGGAGCTCATGATTCGTCCCTGCTGCAGAGACCAGTTGACGGACCAGGATTTCGAGTTCGTGGCCGATGTGCTGGCCCGAACGCGGCGGGACCGCGCCCTCGTCCAAAGCCTACTTGCCGATCCCGACAGCCGGGACCACCTCCTTGACCATCCGGATCTCTTCGCGGCGATTCTTTGCACGGAAGGTCTGGCGCCCTTCTCCGCGAACCTGTTCTTCTACGTCCTCGTGCGGAGAGCCTTCCTCCGCTTCGACCTCACGGATCCGCTCCTTGCCGACTACTGCTCCAGCCTCCTAATCACGTTCATCACATACCACTCCGAGCCTGAGGAACGGGAACCGACCCACTTCGCCTACCTGATCGACCATCTGCGCGCGCTGTCGGAAGCTTCCCGCCGCGAGGTCTTCTTCCTGCACCACCAGCTTGGGAACTACTCCCTGTTCCTGACCGGCATGTTTCCTGGCTACGTACGTTACCAGGCCCGCCACCACTTCGGGCCCGGATTCCGCTATTACGAGGACTTGGGAGCCATGAGCTTCCAGATCGCGGCCCGCCACGAGATCGCTGCCTCGGCGGACCTGGCAGACCTTCTGGAAGAGCTGGCCATCAATTTCCGCTCCGCGCGACGCGCCCTCAATCACATGGCCGAAGGCTACCTCCGGTTAGGCGACGAGCTGGAGAGGCTCGTCGTCCGCGTCGGGGCCGGCCAGGCCAGTTCGTAAGAGAAGCCGCCAGGTCTCCTTCTCCCCGCCCTCGAGTCCGGCTGAGAGAGACGGCTATTGCCGAGCCAACGGAACGTGGAGAACAGACCCGCGCCCCCGCCGTGGGGATCTTCCGGCTCGTCCAACGGCCCGCGCATCGGGTAACATCCCATTCTCGATTCCCCCGCTTGTAGGCCTCCCCATTCCGAAGGCCGTCAGCGAACGCTAGGGCGAATGGGCATCTCTCGGCCGCTATTGGATGCGCAAGGCAAAGGCGATGTCGCTCGGTCGCTGTTTCGGGAGATACACCGTGAGCCCATCTGCGGTGCGGTGGAACCGGAGTTTTCCTCGAACGCCGAGCATCCTGACCTCCCGGACTTCGCCCAGCCAGTAGGGCGAGCCTTGGGCCAAGGCCTTGATCTTCACCACGCGGTCGGCCGGCCAGGCGAGGACGATGGCGTAAAGGACCTTGCCATCTTTCGACTGGGTGAAGCGGATATCCTCGGCAGTGAACGGCTTCGCGTACACGTCGCGGACCCCGTCAAACTGCCCCTTCTCCTCGGACTCGGTCGAAGGCCCTTCCCCGTAGACCTTCCACGGACGTGTGGCGTAGATCGCCTCTCCGTTGACACGCAGCCAGCGGCCGATCTTTTCCACGATCCGGATTTCTTTCTCGTCGGGCGTGCCATCGCGGCGCAGGGGCACGCTCAGCATGAGGTTCCCATTCTTGCTGACGATGTCTGCCAGCATGGGGATGATCTTCTCCGCCGGTACGTAGCGGTCCTCGTCGTAGAGCCTCCGGTTGTAGTGCCAATGCCCGATGCACGTGTCCGTCTGCCAGGGATCGGGCAAGATCTCGGCGGTTCGGCCACGCTCGATATCGTAGACCATCGCCTTGCGCTGGATCCCCTGAAGGTGCTTCCCGGTCACAACGGCCTGGTTGCGGCCGTGCCACTGGAGACTGCTATTGTAGAAATGCGCGAGGAGATGCAGCCCTACCTCTTCGGTCACCCCGTAGAAGGGGAAGACCGTGTCGTCGAAGTAGATCATGTCCGGCTTGTAGTCGTCCCACAGCTGACGGACCCGCACGTAGAATTTCCACATGTACGACTCGTCTGGAACACTGCTGCCCTTCGAAGCATCCCAGTCCCAGACCAGCTGCTTCCCTGGCGGGTGGTTCTGCGCGTACAGGTCCTGCGGGTCGAATCCCTCCCACCACTGGCCCTTGCCATCGGCTCGGGTGAGCTTACCGTCGTAAGGCACTCCCGCGTACGGACCGTCTCGATCCGAGCCCTGGGCCGGCTCGTACCACGACCAGGCGTGCGAGGCGTGCACGCTCACGGCGAAGTACAGGCCATGCTTTCGAGCTGCCTTTGCCCACTGGCCGATGATGTCCCGCTTGGGCCCCATCGCGACGCTGTTCCAAGGCTGGTACTTCGAATCCCACAGATCGAAATTGTCATGATGATTGGCCAGGGCCATGAAGTATCTCGCCCCATTCTTCTTGTAGAAAGCCAGGAGCCGGTCCGGGTCAAAATGCTCAGCCTTCCACCGGCGGATCACATCCTTGAAGCCGAATTGCGACGGATGGCCGTAGGTCGCCAGGTGGAACTGGTACATAGGATGCCCTTGGATGTACATGTTCCGTGCGTACCAGTCGCCCTGCTCCGGCTCACACTGCGGTCCCCAATGAGCCCAAATCCCGAACTTCGCGTCCCGGAACCACTCCGGGCACTGGTACTGACTGAGAGATTTCCAGTTCGGCTCGAAGGGCCCAGGCGCGTACGGGTAGCGGCGCTCACCCGCCGCCCCGCTCAGAGTGGCCAGTAGGGTTCCAAAGATCCCCCATAGGGCCATCCTCTTCAAATCGGGCTTCATCTGATCATCCTCCCTCTTTGGCCGAGAACGAATCCGCGCTCCCTCCACCGGTGGGGAGCTTTGCCAGCAAGAATGTTGCCCCAGGCATCCCCGCCTAGTTCCCCGACCTGCCCAGGAATGCGCCGGCGCTCATCCTCCCGGAGCATAGCTCCCGGAGGGGAACTTCCCTCCTCAGCCACCCGCCCTGCATGCAATGGAATCGCGGCTGAGCGCAGGATCGCCCTATCGGGCTCGCGACGAAGGGGGAGCCGAGCCTGCGATTTCGCGAACCCTCGCAGCGATCTCCCGCACACCTTCCTCCCAGCTTGACCAGCAGGAGGCCCACAGGACGTTTTCCCACGGCTCCCGACTGGCGAGCCAGCTGAAGGCAATCTCGCCCTCCTTGTCCCCCACGGGCTCGGGTTCAAAGAAAAGCGATCGGACCGCCTGAGCCAGCCGATCGCCCTCGGACAAATCGGCGCCGCAACGAACTTGGCACAGGCGGCCGTACCGGTTCAGGAGGAAGACCTCCGCATGTCCTGGCTGGACAGAGGGGAGGACGATCGCGTAATCGCCCCGAACTCTCCTCCAGTGGTCTCGCGGCTGGACGTCCGTCTGCCGATTCAACCGCGGGCGATGGAGCTGGATCAGTCGGTATTCCACAAGCAGAGCCTCCAACTCCGAGCCCAGCGGGATGACCTCGAAATCCGAAATCGCGTCCAGGATGTTCCGGTCTCTCTCCGAAAGCAGCTGGACTGGGCGAAAGTAATTCGGTACCCTCGCCGCCAAGTTTTTCGCCTTCCCGACGTAGGCCACTTGCCCGTCAGCGTCCTTCATCAGGTACACTCCCGGAGACGACGGAAGCCGTCGCAGCTTCTCTGGCCCGAAAGCGAAGCGCCGGAAGTCCGGCGGAACAAGTCTCGTGAAGCTCTCGAGCGCGGCAGATGTCCGTACCTCCAGCTCCTCCAGAAGCTCAACCAACCTCAGCCAGATTGCGCTCAGCGCGAGGGATTCTGTGCGAGGATCAGCATCCGCGAGCCAATCCTCTCCCACCTGAGCGGCCAGCGATTCGGGGCGGGAAAACCGGCGGAAGGGGAAGAGCGCCCTGGCCACGGCGCTCGCTTCCCACAGCGCCAGCTCCCGTCCCCAAGCCTTCCGGACCAGCTGGAGGGCTGGGCCGAGGCCCCGGCTCCTGCGGCGGAAGACCACGACATCCGGTTGGGGTAAGTCCCTCCACTCGGCAGGATACAGAGCCCCCGGGGCGCCGCACCGGGAAAAACACAGCCCCGTGCCGGACACTTTCCCGTTTTGAAGCACGGTCCATCCCAGTTCCAGGCCCGTGGCGTCGACCGTCTGCCGCGCGCTGAGGCAGAGAAACGTGCGATCCCCCAGCAGATCTGGGGCAAGCTGCACCAGACGCCACTGCCCGTCCGTCCCCAGTTCCACCCACTCCGCTCCTTGTAGCGCAGCCCGGATCAGTTCCTCCGCGAGGCGCTCCGACAAATGAGTGGCCGCGAGGAACCTCCTGGCCAGCTCAGCGGAGGTAGCGCCCTCCGGCCGTTCCTCCAGATAAGCCCGGATTTCGTCCGCCAGCGACATGCTCGATCGCATGGATGGGACCGTCCAGCCTCTTCGGCCGGGGGCGCCGCAGCATCCTGGGCCATCGTGCCTTGACCCGATCGGCTGCCTCGGGCCCAGCGGCCCCGCCTGCCTCGACAACCACCTCACGATGCGGCTTCCTCGGGAAGCAGTCCGCTTGCCTTGATGGTACCGCCGCAGTAACGGAGGATGCGCTCGGACGCTTTCCGGAGCTGTTCGCCCAGGAGCGTTGCGTCGTACGAGTGGGGAGCGAAGATGACGAAGAGGGCCTGGGATGTGGTAAGATCGATCATGGTCCGGCGAGAATCCGAGCTGGGATTGCCGAAGGGACCACGGGCGTCGGCCAGAACCGGTTTCCCGTTCAGATGGATTTCCTCTTTGCCAATGCCGGCATAACTTTCCCCAGGCCAGCCGGGACGACAAACCACATCGCCGATGATCTTCTGGGCGTCGTAGAGGCCCACGGGCAAGCCGAACTCGACCGAGGAGAGATTGCAGGCGTCCACGAGCGTGTTGATCCGATACAGACCCTTGCCTCGCAACACTCGCCGCAGGAGCGCCTCCGAAGACGGACGTCCCCTCGTGGGGTCCAATCCGAAGCGGTGGTAGAGCGTCCGTGCCGGCAGGAGAAACTCTCGCAGTCGGCCGGCGTCGGAAAGTCGCTCGCATAGCCGGGCGAGGGTGGTCTCCATCTCCTGGGCAAGACAGCCGTTGTTACGATTCACCGCGAGCCCGCAAATGTACACGTACGCGAGGCGGAGATTGCCTTTCAGACCTGAGTCAATGCAGATCTTCCCCGAGAAGGCCAATGCTATTCGTCACCTCCCCTGAGCTGCTGGTTGCGGCTCGAATCCCTTCCGACCGCGAAGCCCGTTTCCTGCGGGCGCCCGCCGTGCGCAGGGGGCGGGAGACTCGAGGCGCCACCGGCCCCCAAGTCATTCTTCCCTGCGCGAGTAAACAACCCTTCCGGCGATGATCGTCTTTTCGATCTCGAGTCCGTCTTCATTGAGGCGAAAGAGGATCAGATCCGCACGCTTGCCCGGAAGGATCTCGCCCAGGTCCTGAAAGCCCAGAAGTCGAGCTGGATTCCGAGAGGCCATGTGGATCGCGTCGGCCAGCGAACAGCCGGTGATCCGCATCATGTTGGCCACATCCGCCGAAAGTGGCCGCGCGGCGCCGGCCAGCACGTTCTGCTCCGGGTAGCGGACTACCCCCGCCGGATCCACCACGAGCGTCCGGCCGCCGTGCTCGTACTGCCCGGGCGGCAGGCCAGCGAGGGCGATGACGTCGGAGACGAGAATCGTGCGCTCCGGACCTTTGACCTTGTAGAACGTGCGGACCGCGTCGGCTCGCAAATGAAAGCCATCCACGATGATGCTGATCATCAGACGGTCATCGGCCAGTTGCGGCCAAAGCGGATTGTCGTGCCGGTGGATCAGATTGGCGCAACCATTGCCGAGGTGAGTGGCCAGACGCGCCCCATTGTCCGCAGCCTTGTGGATCACCTCGGCGGGCGCGTTGTGATGGGCCAGGGCGACCACCAGTCCCATCTGCGCACACCGTGCCGCGAAGTCCAGGCCGCCCGGTACCTCGGGCGCCAGCGAGATCTCGAGGATCTTCCCGTCTGCGGCCCGGTAGAGTTCCTCGAATTCCTCCCAATTGGGAGCCCGGACCCACTGCCGCACGTGGGCCCCCCGATAGCCATCCTCCGGCGAAATGTACGGGCCTTCCAAGTGGAATCCCCGCACTGAAAGGGCGATGTCCGGTTCGCGCATGGCTTTGGCCAATGTGCGCAGGCTGTGGACCAAGGTCTGCTGAGGGGCTGTGATGAGCGTAGGGACATACGTCGTCACACCGACCTTCCACAGCGCCTGCGTCGCCCTGCGTACGTCCACAACCTTCAGCGTGTCCTCCGCAAAGGACACGCCGGCATAGCCGTTCACCTGATTGTCAATCAGGCCCGGGGCCACGTAGAGGTCCAGAATGTCCGGGCAGCCGGAGGGGCGCTCCACCGCCGCGATCCTCCCCGCCTGATCGATACGTACGAGGATCGGCGCGCCGTCCAAGTAGCACTTCGCGCAGACCTCCGAAACCCGACGCTCCGAACCCATGCCGGCGTGCACCGAAGCGGTGATGAGCACGAACAAGGCCACTTCGCACCCGGAAAGCCACGTCCCGGCCAACATGACCGCTCTCCGCTTTGGAAACCCGCTACTAACGGACAAGGGAGTCCGCCACCGATCCCAGAGGCCCCACCTCCCGTCCCGTTTCGCCCAGGGCCCGTTCGAGTTCCTGACGGAGGCTATCCAACAACCGCTGGCGAGCCCGAAGCTCTTCGAGCCGCGCTTGCCGAGCCAATTCAAGCTGTCGCTCCATTTGCTCCAGTTCGCGAAGCTCCGCCAGCAGGGAGCTGTTCAATCTGGGCCGCAAGTCGTCGCCGAGGACGAAGGGGACCTGGATTGGGGCACTTCCAGCCCGGCCCTTGGCCTCCCAGTAGGCCATCACCTTTGCGGCGGCGCGGACGCGCCGCTCCGTCCGGAGCCATTCGCGCGGATCCAGCGCGCCCGGGCGCGACGGCAAGTTCTGCGCGAGGATCAACGCTCTGCGCAGCTCCTCCGTCCCGATCTCAACGGGAAGAGCACCGTATGCCAGATTCAGCACCCTCGCAGCAATCAGCTCCGAGGTTCTGGGATCCACTTTGCCGCGCTCGACCCCTTCCAGGACGTCCCGAAGGAGACGCGCCACGCGCGCCCGCTCCTCCGGGTTCTGGATCGCCGAGACGGCCTTTTGGCCTTCCGCGCGTAGGATTTGAACCAGCTCATTCTCGTGAGCATCGCCGCGCCGGTAGTGGCTGATTACATAGAAGGCGGCCAGAGAGAGGACGACGAGGAGCAGCGCGAAGAAAAGGCTCCGCAGGATGCGCCAAAGCCAGTCCACAGTCTCCCTCACGGACGAGTTCCAGGGACAGTCTCACTTCACGGGCGCCGGGGACGGCGCGTCGTCCAGAATCATGCTGAGCGAAATCCGGCCCCGCTCCAGGTCCACGCTGAGGATCCGGACATCCACCACATCCCCCACGCTGACCACTTCGTGAGGGTCCCGGACGTATCGCTTGGACATCTGGCTGAGATGCACCAGGCCGTCCTGCTTCACTCCGATGTCCACGAAGGCGCCAAAGTCCACCACATTGCGCACGGTCCCCTTCAGGATCATCCCCGGTTTCAGATCCTCCATGCGCAGGACGTCGGAGCGGAAAATCGGCTTGGGCATCTCGTCCCGCGGGTCCCGGTTCGGCTTTTCGAGACTGTCGACGATGTCCGTCAGTGTCTCGACCCCGCAGCCGCAGATGCGCGCCAGTTCCTCCAGTGTTCGGCCGGAGACCTGGATCCGATCGCGTACGCAACGGCCGTTGGCCCGCACTTCGTCCACCGTGAGCCCCAGATGTGCGAGGAGCTTCTCGGCCGCGCCGTAGGACTCGGGATGAACTGCAGTGGAATCGAAGAAGTTCTCGGCATTCGGGATCCGCAGGAAGCCAGCGCACTGGACGAACGCATGCTCCCCAAGGCCGCTCACCTTCCGCAATTCTTCGCGCGACCGGAAAGGCCCGTTCTCCTCACGGTACTTCACGATGTTCTCCGCCACCCGGGAGTTGATGCCGGCCACGTACCGGAGCAAAGAGGCAGAAGCGGTGTTGAGATCGACACCCACCAGATTCACAGCGGATTCAACCACGCGATCCAGGGCCTCCGCAAGTCGGTTCTGGTCCACGTCGTGTTGGTAGAGCCCGACGCCGAGGTGCTTGGGCTCGATCTTCACGAGCTCCGAGAGCGGATCCATGAGCCGGCGGGCAATGGAGATGTTGCCGCGCATTGAGGCATCCAGCTCGGGGAACTCCTTCTTCGCAACGGGGGAGGCGGAATACACCGACGCTCCGGCTTCATTGACGATGGTGTAAACGAGCTCCCGGCCTCCCTCCATCTCCCGGATCAATTCCGTCACGAGGAGTTCGGTCTCGCGGCAAGCCGTCCCATTGCCGATGGCCACGATGTCGACCTTGTGCTTATCGACGAGCTCCGCCAGGATGGTCTTGGCTTCCTCCCACCGGCGCTGAGGCTCGTGAGGATAGATGGTGGTACCTTCCAGATACTTGCCCGTGGGATCGATCACCGCCACCTTGCAGCCCGTTCGGTAGCCGGGGTCGATGCCCATGATCACCTTCCCTCGCACCGGAGGCGTCAGGAGCAAGGACCGCAGATTCCGGGCGAACACCCCGATGGCGTGATCCTCCGCCTTGGCCGTCAGCTCGGAGCGGATCTCCCGCTCGATGGCGGGCGCGATGAGCCGCCGGTACCCATCGGCAATGGCCGCGCGCAGCTGCTCCAGGAAAATGGAACGCGGATTCTTCACGTACAGCTTCTCCATTTCCGCCAGGATTTTCCCCTCCGGCGCTTCAATCCCTACGCGCAGAAATCCCTCCCGTTCTCCGCGATTCATCGCCAGGATCCGGTGGGGAGGAATCTTTCGCACGGGTTCCGCAAACCGGGCGTACATCTCGTAGACGCCGACCTCTTTGGGGTCCCGAGCCTCGGAGGCCAAAAGCCCTTCTCGCCACGTGATTTCCCGCACGATCTTGCGCACCTCGGCGTCGTCCGAGACCACCTCGGCGACGATGTCGCGGGCCCCGGCCAAGGCCGCCTCAGGATCCGGAACCCCCTTTTCTGGCGCCACGAAAGGCAAAGCTAAGACGGCGGGGTCTCCCTCTTCCACCGCCTGCTCGAGTATCATTTGAGCCAAGGGCTCCAACCCACGTTCCTTGGCAATGGTGGCGCGGGTGCGCCGCTTCGGCCGGTAAGGGAGGTAGAGATCCTCCACCTCCTGCAGCTTCGTGGCGGCTCGAATGCGTGCTTCCAGCTCGGGCGTAAGCTTGCCTTGCTCCGCAATGCTGCGAAGAACGGCCTCCTTCCTCTCCTCGAGGTTCCGGAGGTAGCGGATGCGATCCTCCACAGCGCGGATCTTCTCTTCATCGAGGCTCCCCGTGAGCTCCTTCCGGTAGCGTGCGATGAAGGGCACCGTATTGCCCTGATCCAGAAGCTCGACGGTGTTCTTCACCTGAATCCAACGGATGCCCAGTTCCTCGGCGATCAGAGTGTAAAGATCCTCTTCCCGCAATCGATCCTCCTGCGATGCAGCACTCCACGATCGAACCGGCCACGCTCCGCGATCTCGCCCCGTCTCCCCTGCCGGGGGCGGCGGAGCAACCACCACCAAATGTAGAAAATGCCGAGAACTTACGCAACGGAACCGAGCCGGGACGGCAGTTCCTTCCGCTATCGGGGGTCCGGGCCCGGCGCTTGCGGAACACCCCGCCTTTGCGACCCTGGCGCAAACAAAAAGGCGCCGCTCCCTCGGAACGGCGCCTTGACGGGAGGAGATTGCCTTGGGTTATGCTGCGAGCGAAGCCGCTTGTCGCTCAGGCCCGACGTAGCGCTCCTCCCAGATCGGGCCGGTAATGGCCTCTACGGCCTTGCCGTATTCGATCATCTTGCGGCGGTAGTCGGGATCTTCGAGAGCGGCCGCCGCATCCTCATCAATGGGTTTCGCCCCGAACTTGCGGATGACCCGATAAGCCATCCTGTAGTGATCCCGGATGGCGCAGGGAGCGATTTGGTTCTTCATCTCGGAAGGCGGTTTCCCGTAGCCGTAGGCCCTCTGCCAAGCCCGAATCGCCTGGAACATCGGGGACAGGAGGATGGTGGTCAGATCGCCTCCCGAGTTGTACACCTCAACGATGTTGTGGGTGGAATAGGGGAAGAAGACGCAGGGCGTCACGTCCCCGTTCCAGTTGATGTAGAAGTAGCCACCGCCCCTGCCCGCCGAGATGCAGCCGCCGGCCACAGGACCGCTGTTCCAGAAGTCCGCCAGGAAAATCTTGCGCTCATGAACCAGATACTGCTCCCGCTCCCACAGGTAGCGCCGCTGCTCCGGGGTGATCATGAGCTCCGTCGTGTAGTGGCGCCCGATCGGCATGTAGTGGAAGATCCAGCCGTAGATCGCCCCTTGTTCCTCAAAGTAGAAATCGACGAACTCGTCGCTGACCAGAAGTTCCGCATTGTGGCGGGTGGCTGTGGCCGAGATCCCGAATGGGACGCCGGCGCGACGGAGGTTTTCCATGGCCCGCACAATCTTTTGGAACACCCCTTTGCCACGCCGTTCATCTGTCTCCTTCTCGAAGCCCTCCACGGAGATGGCCGGGGTGACGTTGCCCACTTCCGCGAGTTGAGCCGCCATCTCCTCGTCGATCAGCGTGCCGTTGGTATACATCAGGAAAAAGGTGTCCGGGTTCTCCCGGAAGAGATCCATGATCCCTTTGCCCTGGCTCCTCCAGAGGAAGGGCTCGCCTCCCGAAATCACGCAGAAATGCGCACCCCAGCTTTCGCGGATCTCATTCACCACGCGGTGGACGATGTCGTAGTCCAGGTTGGCCTTCTTCCCGGGATGGCTAGTGGCGTAACAGCCTTCGCAGCGAAGATTGCATTGCATCGCGGGGCTGATGGTCACGAAACCGGGTGGTTCGAACCCGTACTTCTCGCGGAACGGAGCGCGGCGCTCATCCTTGCCCATCATGATCTTGCCGACGAGAATGCGTACCAGACAGCGGCGCACATTACGCGAGACGTGGCCCTCGTGAATCGCTCGGTCCAAGGCCCGGAACATGTTGACCACGGTCTGGTATTTGTCCAGCTGCGCCTGGTGGGGTCCGTTGTCGCGATTGCGTACTACGAAGTGCTCGTACGCGCTTCGCTCCGCCTTGCGCAGGGCAAGAGATCGGATGATGTCCGAGGAAATCCCCGCATCAATGGCCTCCATGAGGACCTTCGGCACGAGATTCTGAGCCAGCGGAACAGTCATGGCTTCATCCCTCCTCTCGTTTCAGGAAGTTCCGGCACACGTCCAACCCCATTCCGATTCGTGCCAGCCACGCCTTCCCGACCCGGCGGAAAGCTTCTCGAGCCACGAGGGTTCCCTGCCCGGCTCCCTGGCCCCCATAGCGAAAGCCAATTTGTTAACCGCTTGTACGAATCACAGGTTCCAAGGCCCAGCGCCACCTTCTTCGGCGACCCCTCCCAATCCCGCCGTCCTCGGCGTCTCCGCCGCGCGGCCAGAAGCTCAGCTTCAGACTCCGGAAGCATTCGAAACCGGCCGTTGCCACCCCCGGGCGTGGACAGTTTCGGCCGCTCACTCGCTCCGGAGCTGGCGGCTCCGGATTGCTCCGGCCTCTCACCTCCCCGCGATTCGCGCGGCGACCTCAGCAAGGCTTGCTGCAACCCGCCGGATCTCCTCCGCCCGAACCAGGCATCGAAGCCACTGCCCCGGGATGGCGGATTCGCCCCAAGTCAATCCCGCCAGCCCGCCCGCCACGGCGCCGGTCGTATCAGCATCGCCGCCGAGATTGACGGCGGACAGCACCACCGACGCAAAGTCCTCGTACTTGCAGAGGCACCACAGCGACGCCTCTAGCGTGTGAACCACGTAGCCTAAACTGTGAACTTGTTCAGCCGGGAGCTTCCAGAGATCGCCTTCGAGCAGGCGAGCAAAGTGCCTCCTCTCCTCCGCGAAAGGTGGGGATGCGTAGATCCGAGCCGCCGTGGCCGCAGCTTGTTGTGCCGCGGCGAGGGGCTCAAGCCCGGACAAGAGATTCTGAGCCACAAGGCAAAGGATACCGCAAGCCATTTGCGAGCGAGGATGGGCGTGCGTCAAAGCGGAGACCCGGTGCGCCGCCTGAACCAGTTCCTGCGGATCGGCATCGTGAAAGAAGACGGGGAGCGGCAAGGTTCGCATGAGCGACCCGTTCCCGTTGCTCCACTCCCCTTTCGCCCCGGCCCCTTCGGGAGGGACGCCGGCTCGGAGCCGCGAGATTGCTTGCCGAGTGGTTCGACCCATACCGAAGGCAACCCCGTGCGGTGACCAGTAGCCCTCCTCCACCCATCGCACGAAGCGGCAAGCCACGTCCTTCAGGTCCAGACGCCCAAGCTCGGAGAGACTGCTCGCCAGGCACATCGTGAGGGAAGTATCGTCCGACCAGGTGCCCGGAGGGTAATTGCAGCGGCTCACAGGGAGGAAATCCCGGACCGGCTGGCGCTGAAGGACAGCCCGAGGCAGGCCTTCCACCGGCGTGCCCAGCGCATCTCCCACCGCCACACCGAGGAGGGCTCCCCGAACGCGATCGGCGAAGCGCGAACCCGCCGCGATCAGCCCCTCGTCAGCTTTGGGTTCCGGGGACATCCTGTACCCGCCGACCTTTCAGAGACTTAGGACCTCGTCCAGCATTGCCAAGTAGTTCTCCGGCGGCACGTAGCTGGGGATGGAGTTGCCCGAGCCGATCGCAAATCGCCCAAGGGGCGCACACCGCTCCACGAGGCCCCGGACCACGCCCCGAACCTCCTCCTCGGTACCTCTGGCGAGGACGTTCACGTCAACTCCGCCGAGAGTGGCAATCCGCTGATGATAGCGTGCGTGGAATTCAGCCGCCGGCAGGATGGCATCCTCGAAGGAGTGCTTTCCGTCGATTCCCACCACTTCGATGAGATCCTCCATCACCGCGAGGATGTTCCCGCAAGAGTGCAGGAAGTACGGAATTCCGCGCTCGTGAGCCCGTGAAGCAAACCTCTTGTGCCAAGGCAGGAAGTAGCGGCGCAGGTGATCCGGGTGGATCAGCGTGCCCGTTCGGTGGCCCATGTCGTCGCCCTGAAAAACAGCCACCAGTCTGTCGAATTGCAGCAGTTTCCGGTAGAACTGCTCGATCCGCGATCCAACCGCCTCGCAGACGGCCTCCACCAATCCCGGGTCATCGTAGAGGCAGAGGCAGAGGGTCTCGTAGCCCATGAGATCTCTGACGTGCTCGAGAATCCCGGCCCCGTGGCAGGCGATGAACCCCATGCCTTCGGGCAGGCGGCGGCTGATCTCCTCGAAGGGCTGAAACAGACCGTCCTCCACCTCTGGCCAGGGGTAGCGCTCGAATTCGTCCCAGGAACCAATGGGGCCTCGCCCCGTCTCCGCCCAGGAACGTCGTCCCCCGAGCACAGTTGGATCCTGCCCCTGGCGCTTCGTCTCCCGGAAAGGCAAACTCACTTCGTAGCGCACGAAGTCGTAGCCCATGCGATACCAAAACTCCACATAGTTATCCCAGTAGGCCGACGGTTCGACGGCGAGCGGGACCCAGCGCCGCCCCATCGCCTCCAGGATTGGGCGGCTGACGGCATCGTCGATGATGTACTCCACCAAAGGTGGGCGTTTGCCGACGGGACGTCGACCGAGTACTACCGAAAGGAATTCCTCCACATCAGGCTTGGGGTGGACAATGGGCACTCGCATCACGCTCCTCCGTAGGGGACCGGTGTACCTGATCCGTCGTTAGCTCCGCACGAAGGTACCTCCGCCGCGTTGTGATTGCAAATCCTTTCGCACGCAGGCTCGGGGAGGTCAGCAGGGAACGACTTGCGATGGCCGGGAGGTTTTCGCTCCGCAGCGAGGGTTCGGATACCCGAAGCAGCCAACGGAGGCAGGGGTGCGGAGCGAAAACCGTGAGAAATAGCTTGACATTGGGAAGGATTCGCCGTACCTTGGGTGCGCTTCTTGGACGGGTTAGCGGGTGCTACTGCCGAAAAGCAAATTCACAGGGACAGTCCAAGAAGAGAAGGCAGTGGTTGCCTGCAGCATCTTTGTGGAGGTTAGTAAGATGCAACGAGGCAGAGTGAAGTGGTTCAACGAGCAGAAGGGCTACGGGTTCATCCAGCAGGAAAACGGCGAGGACGTCTTCGTCCACTACACCGCCATCGAGGATGAAGGCTACAAGACCCTCGCCGAGAACCAGGAGGTGGAGTTCGAGGTCGTCCGCGGCCAAAAGGGCCTGCAGGCAACCAAGGTGCGCAAGCTCTAAACCACTTCCAGATAAGGCCGGAAAGGGAAGCCCCGCTCACCAAGGGCGGGGCTTTTCCATTTCCATCGGTCGCGCTAGCCAACTCCTGCCCTGCGGCGGAGGCGCCGCGCTTCAACCGCGGAACTCTCGGACCGCCTCTTTCAACGCGGTCCACTGCTCATCGGTCATATGACATGCCGTGAACAGGCAAAGGCCCGCAGCGCCGTTCTGCATGGCAAGCTGGAAGGCTCTCTTCAGTTTTTCCGGAGGCAGCCATTCGACGAACAATCCGCTGTAAAGCTTGGCCCTCCCCGCCAAAGCTTCCACCCCTTCGCGCGTAACTTCGCCAATCCACGGGACGCCCTCGTTGTAAAATTCATGGTACATCATGGGGTGAAAGGCGTCCAACCTCCAGCTCGGCCAATCCTGACGTACCAACTTCCGAGCGATGGTTGGGGAAGGGAAAACAGCCGCGGTCAGCATCTTGCCCCGACCATGGGCGAGAGGGATGAGCTGATTCACGAGCTGAGTCACACTATCGTAACGGTACCGGACCCAATCTGCATTGCCCGGCGGGTCCTCGAGGCTCAAGGGATCCACCCCCGCTTGACTCTTGAAGGCTTGGCGACAAACGGGGCAGTAGCAATAGTCGAATTCGGGATACTCGCGATCCTGAACCAGATTGTATTTGGGCTGGATCCCGACGGGCAAGATCACGTCGGGGTAGCGGATGTAGTCGAGATGAATCCCGGCCAGTCCGTCGATCTCCGCCAGCTCCGATACCCTGGCCGCCAGATACTCCCGAACTTCGGGCCGAGAGGGACAGAGGAACGTGTAGTACGGGACGTACGGGGGTTTCTCCAGACACGAAACCCCCAGGCGATTCACCACGAACCAGTCGGGATGATTCTTGCGAACGTCCTCGTCGCCGCACATGAGGGAGATGATCCAGTTGTGAAGCTCGATCCCTGCTTCGCGCGCCACGGGGACCAACGTCCGGATGGTGTCCGGCTTTGCGAGGACGAGAGCAGCATCCACCCCATGCCGCTTCATCTTGTCGAACATCCTGCCCCATGCATCCCGGGAGGGGAACCGGTCCTCGCTGAGCCAGGCCCAATTCTTCGGCTTTTTCCGCGCGCCGCAGGCGCCGAGCGAAGCAGCAATGGAGAGTAAAGACAAGGCGCCAAGGCCCCCAAGTTTGAGAAACTCCCGCTTGGTCAGGCCCCTTGCCGTGTCGGACTCCATCTGAGCGTTCGCCTTGCGGTCCATCCTCACCCTCTCCGGTTGCCGTTCACGCCGAAGTCACCGCAATAGCAAAAGCCCGGGGGTCTCGCCGACCCCCGGGCGGTCTTTGAGGCAAAGCAACTGGCAGCTTCTTCTGGACCCCCTTGGGCTGGCTCGGGTCGAAGCTCAGACCGCCTCTACATGATCTAACTCCGGGAACTGCTCCCGTAGAGCTTGCTCGATGCCCATTTGCAGAGTGAATTGGGAAAAGGGACAAGCCCCGCACGCGCCCGTAAGACGAACCCGGACCACATTGCCTTCTACGTCCACCAGCTCAACATCTCCCCCATCCATTTGGATCGCGATCCGGATCTGCTCCAGCGCCTTTTCGACTGCTTCACGATTGAGTTCCGACATTGGCTTTCTCCACCTCCTCGCTCACGTGCTGTTGGGGCAACGCCTTTGCCTCCCCAGGAACAACGGCGTTCGCCTTCACCGGCCTATCCACATCCTCGTAGCCCTCGGGCACCTTTCCTCGCCAAACGAAGCTGCTCGTGGGGCAGCGCTTCCAGGCGATGGGCAGGTCATCGACGCGATAATTCACGATCTTCGGCAGGTTGCCCTCCATCACGATGCCGCCCGATGGCACAAACTTGGGATTGGCGCAAACGCCGCAGGCGACGCAGCCCACTGTGCAAACGTCGCGCACCGCCTTGCCCTTGTCCTTCGAGACGCAGGCAAGGTACATCTTCTGACTGACGGGGATCAGGGCCATGATCCCGCGCGGGCACACCTGCACGCAGATGCCGCAGCCGGTGCACTTCTCCTCGATGACCACCGGCAGGCCGTTGTCATTCATGTACATCGCATCGAAGGGACATGCCCGTACGCATGTGCCAAGACCGAGACAGCCGTAGCTGCAGGCCTTGTGCCCGCCATCCACGAGCTCGGCGGCCGCGCAGTCCTCGATGCCCCGGTATACGAACTTTTCCTTGGCTTCCGCCTCACCGCCCTGGCATTGGACCACCGCCACCTTCTTTTCGGCTGTAACATCGATCTCCACGCCCAAGATCTTCGCGATCTCGGCTGCCACCGAAGCACCCCCTACCGTACAGCCGTCCGCAGCCACCTTCCCAGCCACGACAGCCTCCGCGAAAGCCGCGCAGCCCGGATATCCGCACGCCCCGCAATTGGCGTTCGGAAGTACTTCGGCCACTTTCTCAATGCGGGGATCGACCTCGACCGCGAACTTCTTGCTGGCCAAAGCAAGCCCGGCCCCGAACATCACCCCAAGCCCGCCCACCGCGACAATGGATGAGATGATCGTCGGATCCATCCTTTCCCTCGTCTCCCAAAACGCTTGCCAAAGGAGATAACACCAACTCGCCTCAGGATCTTCCGCACCATCCGTGGAAAAGGAAGATAGCCCTCGCCATCCCGAAAAACAAGGGGATTGTGGCCCGGATCGCCGCCGGCCCGGTTGCGGATAACGGCCCCCATTCATCGGCTCACGAAACAGGATGGATTCCGCTCACGGGACCACGGGCAATCCGTGCTGCTCCTGCCTGAGAGGAGGTGCCCGAATCCCCTAGCGTGAAAAGAGAGCGGCCCCTGGGAGGAAAAATTGTCCTTGACATTCTTGCGGCCTGTCACTAAAGCTACGCTAAAGCTGAGAACAGAGAAGTGTATGCGGGCCTTGCGTTAGCGAAGAGGCGGAAAGGACGGGCTATCGCAACGCACGATGACGCCGGAAAACCTGAGATACTCCAATTCGGCCCTGCTGACCGCTGGCACGGACGGCCTTCCCCTCGGGGACCTCAATTGGTACCCGGACAAGAAAGCCCTCTGGGTAACGAAGGTGAAGGAATCCGGTGAGGGAGGATTCCTGCCCAAGGACTATGCCCTCTCACAGAATTATCCGAACCCGTTCAATCCCATCACTCGCATCTATTACCGCTTGAGCAAGCAGGAACACGTGAAGATCGCCATCTTCAACTTGCGGGGGCAGCACGTCCGGACCCTCGTGGACGGCGTCATGCCGGCGGGACTCCATTCCGTGGATTGGGATGGTACCGATGAAACAGCCACCAAGGTCTCCAGCGGCGTGTACATCTACACGATGGAAGCCGGCAGCTTCAAGGCCAGCAAAACCATGATCTACCTGAAGTAAGCTCGGTTCACTTGGGGCTGAAAGAGCGGGGCGGGCCTTCGGTTCGCCCCGCTTTTTCGCAACGGCTCGGGCAAGGCACGAACCGAACCTCCTCGGAACGCGGAAAACCAGGAGATGGGAAATGCGAGGCGCTGGCACAGCGAGCGTCGTCACAGCGGGGCTTCTGCTGGCGAGTCTCGTGCTTGCGGGCGACTATCAGTACGTACCCGATCCGGATCCTGCCGTGCGGCAGCGCATCGCGGAATGGCAGGATCTCAAATTTGGGCTCTTGATGCACTGGGGACCATACAGCCAGTGGGGAATTGTCGAGTCCTGGACCCTGTGCTCCGAGGATGAACCGTGGTGCTCCCGACCATACGATGACTACGAGACCTACAAGAGAGAATACGAAAAACTGAAGCTCACCTTCAATCCGACACGTTTTGATCCGGAAACGTGGGCCAAGGCCGCGAAGGCAGCGGGGATGAGGTACGTCATCTTCACTGCCAAACACCACGACGGCTTCTGCATGTTTGATACGAAGTACACGGATTACAAGATAACAAGTCCGGATTGCCCATTCAGCAAAAACCCGCGTTCCGACATCACTCGGGAGATCTTCAACGCGTTTCGAAAGGAAGGATTTTGGATCGGAGCGTACTTCTCGAAGCCCGACTGGCATTGCGACTACTATTGGTGGCGGAGGTTTGCCACCCCCGACCGAAACGTCAATTATGACATCCAACGTTACCCCGACAGATGGCGAAAATTCGTGGAATTCACGCACGGTCAGATCCTCGAACTCATTGCCAACTACGGACCAATCGACATCCTGTGGCTCGATGGAGGTTGGGTACGCCCTCTCACTCCTCAAGAGATCGATCAGTTGAAATTCCAGCCCAATCAATCCATCTACAGAATCCAAAGTCAAGATATCGATATCCCCGGCTTGGTATCAAAACTCCGCCAGCTGCAGCCAAAACTGATCGTGGTGGACCGGAGCGTACATGGTCCATGCGAGAATTACCTAACGCCCGAGAACACCGTCCCCGAGACGATGATCCCCTATCCTTGGGAATCCTGCATCCCCTCCACACACTCGTGGTCTTACGTCCCCGGAGCGAGATACAAGTCGGCACGCGAAGTCATCCACTTGCTCGTGGACATCGTGGCCAAGGGAGGAAACCTTCTGCTGAATGTGGCCCCTGCACCCGATGGAACCTGGGATAGAGACGCCTACGCCTTGTTGGAGGAGATAGGACAATGGATGCGCATCAATGGCGAAGCGATATATGCCACACGCCCCATCGCCCCCTACGGGGAGGGCAAGCTTCGCATGACCCATGGAAAGGATGGTTCCGTCTTCCTAATTTATCTCGGCGAAGAAGATGAAACGGGGCCACCGTCCAAGATCTGGACCTACGGTTACCATCCCCAGCATGCTGTGACGGCCACCTTGCTCGGCACCAGCCGTTCGCTGCGCTGGGAAAAGGTGGGAAAGGGAATTTGCGTTGAGATCCCTCCTGACCTCTCAAGAAACCCACCGTGCAAGTACGCTTGGACTGTCAGGCTGAAGCCCAAGTGAGGCCCCCTCGCTGCGCACCGCACAAGGCGATTGCAGAACTGCCAACGATCTCCACCAAGAACGCTAACCCACCCCCTGCGGGAAACCGACGCCGTCCGGGCCGGGAGTGCCCTACAATTCGATCCCCCGACCTCGTTCAAGCCGGCGGCATGAGGATGGGAAAAAGCAGGCGGGAAAGGCGATCGGCGGCGCGAGTCAAGTACAGGCATTCCTCCTCAGTGAACGCGTTCGGCTTCTTGTGTGCCAAGGTAACTGTGCCGAGGGCAATGTTCCCGTGCAGGATGGGAGCCGCCACAAAAGAACGAACGGGATGATGCCGGTGCCGGCGTCCGTGGTGAATGTTCCGCAGGCGGATCAGTTTCCGCCGCTCCAAGGCCCAGGCGGAGAGGCCATTGCCAAATCGGAAGCGGAACGCTGCGATGAAATCCACCTCTTCCCCGCGATAGGCGACGGCCCGCAACTGGCCATTGCCGGGATCCAGGAGGTAAACCGTGCCCCATGCGAAGTCGATCTGCCTCGCGATTCGCTCCAGAAAGGCCTGAGAAAGCCGCTGGAAGGCGCGTTTGACGTCCAGAGAGGTGTGCCCCGGGACAATCTGCTGGACCCGCGGAGCTCGTTTGGCTTCGTCCATGTCCACCACTCGTCAGAAGCTTTTGATGGCCTGCTCGGCGGTCTCGTAGATCTCGAAGAATTTCGTCAGTCGCGTCAGCTCGAAAACCCGCAGCACGTTGCCTCGTAGTCCGCAGAGCTTCAGGCAGCCATTGGCTTTCCTGGCCTGCTTCAGACCCGTCACCAGAACCCCAAGTGCAGAGCTATCCACATAGGTCACCTCCGAAAGGTCCACCACGAGCCTCGTGTTTCCGCGCCGCAGGCTGTCCTGGATCTGCTCCCGCAAGGGCTGGGAAGTCTGCACGTCGAGCTCACCTTGTGGGCGCAGCACCATCACCTCGCGGCTCAGCGTCGCAGTCCCTGGCATCCTTCACCTCACGGCTAACAGAGGAATCTCGTTCCGCATCCAATCCTTGGCCGCTCTCGTGCGCCCCCGTGCGACAACCATCGCTAGGGCGATACACCTCCCGCTCCCTAACCGGCATCCACGCCATGGCCCGTGCGCTGCTCCAGCCCGCGGCAGGAATGCCGGTGGCGTTTGACCATGATGAGCTCCGTCCCGACGGGGGAGGAGGTATCGTACGTAACCGAATCCATCAAGGTTTGGATCAAGAACAGGCCGATTCCGCCGTCGCGGAAGTCGTCCAAGTCTCGCGACCGCAGACGCGAGGCCTCCACCTTGCGACCAAAGTCGCGAAGGTGAATCTCTAGCTCACCCTCCCGGCCGAGGAGATCGACGATGATCTGCCCATCGTCTCGCCACTGGTACGCGTGCTCGATGATATTGGCCACAGCTTCGTTCACCGCTAACTTCACGTCGTAGATCTCCTCCGGCGAGAGCCCGCACTGCTCCGCCATCTCGGCCACCTGCCGCCGCAAATCCGCCAAAATCCGCGGAGAACTTGCGTACGTGAGACTACGTACCTTCGTCGTGCTCACCGGATTGTCCATCCCGCTGGAGCCAGCGTACCCGGATATCCTTAAGCCAAATGAGAGTTTCGCGCAATGCAAGCAAGAGCGCCTCTGGCGCAGATCCGTCCAGTCCGGCCCATCCGCCGAGGCTGACGGGATCCGTGTCCCTTCGGACCTGCAGAACCTGCTCCGCGTCCTGGTTCATGACTCACGTGACCCAGTCGATGTCGTCCTGCCAGGGGACTTGGGACAAGAACTGCATCACGGAAGACGGCACGGCGTCCCAAGGCTCAACCCTCACCGCCACCGGATGCATCCCGTTGCGAGCGAGAGCCTCTTCCAGTTCCTCCGCAGCTCCGCGGAGGAACTGGGCAAGTAGAGCCGTCTGGCACCGCATGTGCAGGAAAAGACGATCCCCTTGGAAACAAAATCCGAGGCCCAAGAGACCCAACGCCTGGCTTCGCAAGATGAGGGCCATCCGGTAGGTCTCGACCACCTCCGGATCCACCGGCGTCAGTTTTTCCCACGCCAGGGCTGCCTCCGCAGCCTCGTCGTCCAGGAAGACCTGCCGCCGTTGCTCGGACTTTTCGCAGCCGGTGCCAACGCTCCCTTTCCCCTGGACGGCCAGGAGCCTCAGGCAGGGGACCGGCTCTGTGCGAACGACCCGTCCAAGAATTTCCTGGCCTCCTTCCAGCGTCCGCTCGCTCACTGCGGTCCAAAGATCGTCGGGCGAACGCAGGAGATAGCGTCCGTCCGGCAGCCGGCCGACCACTGTGGCCTTCACCCTTTGACCGACGCGCCACAAGGCTGCTTTCGGGCCCTCCGGATCTTCCCGACGTTGGACTGTGCCCGTCCTCGGAGCCACCTATCATTCCTCCACCAATTGCAGCCTCAGGCCACGCCTGTCGCCTTGCGGGACGCGCAGCGAGGGCTTCGATCGGCGGACCTGAAGGGCAAGACGCACTTCCTCCTTTCCCATCTGCAGTCTACGGGCGATCTCCTCCACGGAGAATCCTCGATCCGCCAGAGCCAGGACGGATTCGAGCTGGCCACGGACCGACGCACCCGCCGTCTCGGACCCTCGCCCTGCCTTTTTCCCCGCCGGTGCGGGTGCGGGTTCAACCGAATCAAAGAGCCCAGCAGGCTCGACCTCTTCCCCGGCCTCTTCTTCTTTTGCCGGCTCGAGGCCTGTAGCCTCCTTTCGCGACAAGCGCTCCGCCAATAGGAGCTGGAACACGTCGGAGCCGGTCAGATCGACTCTCTCTTGGTCATTGACCCCGGCCGGGAGGACATCCATTTTCCTGCGCCTCCTCCGGAGGTGCAAGGTCACAACTCCAATGGGCGCCATGAGTCCCGCAGCCAATAGGGCGGCGGCGCCAATCACCTCCACACGGACTCTCGCCTGCGAGAGGATCTGCGAGCGGTCTTCCCCCGCGGAAGCCCCAGCCGAATTTGGCCTCGGCGAAGCGCTCGGGGTCGAGGGCACATCGGGAGGCGGTTCTTCGCCGCGACCGATATTACTTTCGGCAACCATTCTCATTTCTGTAGCCGATTTCCTCGAGGAATCCGGGCTGGATCTCTCCCGTCGAACCTCCTCGGACACGTCCGTCCCCGGATGGCCAGGCTTTCCGCCCTGAAGCGAAGTCACCAGCGCGCGCGCCCGAGCCCTCAGTTGGGGATCCCGCATGGCCGAGCGTGCCGCGGCCGCGGCAAGATCCTTCTGCCCCAGCTGAGCCCAGATCTCGGCAAGGTCGAGGTACGGACGGAGATCTTGTGGGTCGAGGGCGAGGGCTTTTCGAAGCTGGGCGAGGGCGGCGTGGAACTCACGGACGGACGCCAGGTAACATCCGGTGTCTCGGTAGTAGCCTGCGTCCGCAGGCTGGATTAGCCGGGCCTCGAGGATCAGCTCATTTGCCCTGCGCTCCCAGCGCAAAGCAGAAGCTGGCCGCTGTCGGTGGCGGATCGCCAGTTCCAGCGTATCGCCAGCCTGTCGATCAACGCGGATCTCCTGGAGCAGGGGATCCGCCTTCCAGGAGCTCAGAAGCCCCCGGAGAGACCCGGCTTCGGGAGTCGAGATCGACAGGACCAGTTCCCCGCTTTGGGTGCGGACCGAATGCACATCTTGAAGTGCGGAGAATCGGAGGGACACTTCACAGCGGAGGACATCAAAGTTGTGTCGGACGTCCACGGGAAGCGCGGAAGTCGCAGCGCCGAACAGCAACAGCGCGCACGCCACCGAACCACGGCAAATGCTCACGCCGGCACCTCCCTGGGCTTGACTACCATTGCCACCAGGCTCTCTGCCCTTTCCATCTCTCGGTGGAGTTCATCGAGATAAGGCTCGAAATCTACTCGCCCCGCATCCGTCTTCTTGAGTCCGAGCACGTCGGCCGTAGTTGGGTCGAGCGGGGGGATGCAAGGATCCCCGGAGTGGCCGTACCCGCCGCGACGAACAAGGGCATCGCAAAAGTGGACCAGATGACAGAGCTGGCTGCTGCGGAATGCATTGGCTGGGTGGTGGTGGAAGGCCAGGGCCTCCACGATGGTCTTGGGCAGATTCCAACGCTCCACCATCCAGGCGCCGATTCTTCCGTGGCTCACCCCCAGAACCTTCTCCTCGGCTTCGTAAAAGAGCAGATTCTCGGAATTCGCCTTGCGCAGGATCTGGCGGAATTCTTTCCGGAGATACTGGTTCAGAACGAGCTTCCCGATGTCGTGGATCAATCCCGCCACGAAGGCTTCGCCCACCACTTGGAACTGGAAGAGCCGGGAGAACAGCCGACAGGCAATGCCGGTGGCCACGGAGTGCTCCCAGAAGAGGGAATAGTCGAACCACAGATCTCCCTCCGACTGGCCGAAGCGTTCGATCACGGAGACGCTCAGTACGAGATCGCGCACCGTCTCGTAGCCGAGGAGCACGATGGCCAGATTGATCGTCCCGATCTTGCGGGGGAAACCGTAGTAGGAGGAATTGGCGAGTTTCAGCACTCTGGCGGTCAGGACCTGGTCGGCGGAAATGATCCGCGCCAGATCCTGCGCACTGGTCCTGGGGTCCTGGACCATTTCCACCACCTTCGCAACGACCGTAGGTAGCGTGGGGAGCGACAACACGCTCTGGGCTATCCTGCGGATACGCTCCGCATCGGCTGCGGCCCCGGCCACCTCGATCGGCGCGCGGGTCACCTCTCGGTAAGCAGTCGCCGTCATGGCTACGCCCATTGGTTCGTCCACAACTCCTACTGCCAAGTCTCCCAACGGACTCCCTCGGGGCCGGATTGAGGCTCTCCGGCTCGCCGGCACATGCCAGTCACCGGCCGGTCCGACCCTCCACCGGCTCACGCAAGCACATCGACCACGTTTCCGAGGATATCGTCTTTGGGAGGCTCCTCCTCCGGCTCGCGCAGAGCCTCTCTCCGCTCTTCGCTTTCCTGCTCTTCCTTTGCCAAGCTCTGGCCCTCCTGCTGATCGTTTCTGACGCGCTCATTCTCTTCGGCCTTCCTCGGTCGGTTCTGCTCCTGGGCCGCCTTCTCCAGCCATTGCATGTGGAAGGTCTGCTGCTCCGTGTCCGGCTGCCTGCGCTGGAGCTGATTCACGCGATCGGCATAGGGTGCTTTGGAGATGTTGTCGGCCAAATCCACAGGACGGATCATTCGGGCGACCTCCCGGCCGGAACCTCGCGAGGGGCTCACGGCCGATCTCGACTATCCCTCGCACTCATTCCAGCACCTCCTCGCGCAAGCGTGCCCGTAGCGTGGCGATGGCCTTGGTGTGGATCTGGGAGACGCGCGATTCGGTAATGCCCAACACTTGCCCGATCTCCTTGAGTGTCAGTTCTTCGTAGTAATACAGCGCCAGGACCAGCTTCTCCTGCTCCGGCAACTCATTGATGGCCTCGACTAACACGCGCTTGAGCTCCTCCTTCTCGATCACCTGAAGGGGCGTTTCCGCCTGCGGGTCGCGGATGACCTCGTACAGTCCGGTCTTCCCGTTCTCCTCGTCGTCCAAGTGCTCATCCAAGTAGACCAAGGTGGCCGCGTTCAGATCCCGGAGCAAAGCCCGGATGTCCTGCGGATCAAGTTCCATGTGCTCGGCCAGCTCCTCGCTCGATGCCGAGCGGCCAAGGTCCTTCTCGAGCTGTTCGGCAGCCCTCTCCCACTTTCTGGCTTTGGAGCGCAGGGATCTCGGCGCCCAGTCCAGCGCGCGCAGCTCGTCCAAGATGGCGCCGCGGACCCGCGGTAAAGCGAAGGTCTCGAATTTCACCCCCAAGCTGGGATCGAAGCGTTCCAGCGCACCCATGAGGCCCACCACGCCTGCCCCGATCAGATCGTTGAAATCCACGCTGCTTGGCAGGGTCTGCATCATCTTCGTGGCCACGTACTTCACGATCGGGAGGTAATGGAGCACCAACTCCTCCCGGATCTTCGGGTCGTGGTCCTGCTTGTATCTGGCCCAGAGCCGAGCCACGTCCACCTGTTCGGTTTGCTCCCGTTTCTTGGCCATGTCGGTTTCCCCTCAGTGCTCAGCTATCGAGATTCTCGCCTCAGGCCTCCTCGGGGATTTGCGGCTGCGCAGCTTCTCCCGACGCCGTGGTGGAACCCTCGGATGCCTCCGCCTGCTCGACCGCCTTCGCCGCGAGGATGCGGAGCCAGGGCCAAAACACCTCCCGCCAGAGGACCTCGAGCAGCCACACAAGGACGTAGACCACAAGCGCCTTCCGGACGGCCGGGCCCAAGCTCGCCCCTCGCCATTCCGAAATAAGGAATGCCAGCAAAGCAAGAGAGAGAGCCAGACGCCTGGGTCTCAAGCGCATCATCCATTCACCATGCCGAAGCCGTATCGCTCTTCGAATTCCTCAACGCCGTCAGCGGATGGCGACTCAGGAACTCCCGCGCCACCCTGGAGATGGCCTTGGCCAAGCCCGAGCGCGGCTCAGCCAGCGCCACGGGACGACCCGTTTCCAAACTCTCCTCCACCCGCGGATCCTGCGGGAGCCATCCCGCCAATGCCACCTCCCGGCCCAGGAACTGCCGTGTGACTTGGTTGAACCGCGCGTGCAGGTCCCGGGCCTGGCGTTCATTTCGAGCGCCGTTGATGCACAGACAGAGCTCCGTCGGGAGTCCGAGCGACCAAATGTGCTTGACCATGGCGTACGAATCGGCGATGGACGGAGCCGAAGGCGTGGTCACGATCCACAGTTCTGTAGCCGCCCCTGCGAAATCCACGCTCCGGCCGGAAAGACCCGAGGCCGTGTCCACCACCACCACGTCGTACCCCGACTCGAGCTCCAGGAAACGCATCAGGCAGCGTACAAGCTCTGCCTCCAGACCCAAGTACTGGGCTTCCACCGCACGCGAGGGCAAGAGCCAGAGGTTTCCGGTCACGGGAACGCAGGCCTTCCCCAACGGAAGCCTCCCCTCCACCGCCTCCAGCATCGTGAGACGGGGCTTCAGCCCTAGCAGAAGGTCCTGGTTGGGGAACAAGAGATCTCCATCCACCAGCAGGGTCCGGAGACCGGCTGCAGCGAAGGCTACCGCCAAGTTGCTCGCAAGGACGCTTTTCCCCACTCCTCCCTTCCCGCTGGTGATCACGAGCGTGAGTTTGTCCTGCGGCTCGCGTTCTGCCTCCAGGCGCAAGTGAAGTGTCGGAGTCCGGTTGACGAGCTCCCGCAGCGTCTTAGCCTGATCGATCATGGCTCTTGCCCGATGATGTTCTCGGCGATCTGCCGTGCGTCGGCCAGGAGAATGTCCTCGGGAACGCACTGCCCATTGGTGATGTAGGAAACCGGCTTCTTGTGCCTCCAGCAAAGGTTGGCGATGGGAAGCCAGTCGCCGCTTTCGTCCAGCTTCGTGAAGAGGAAATGGGTGATGGAGACGCAGGAAAACCGCTCCACCACCTCGTCCAAGAGTTCGGGACGGCTGGTCAGGCTCAGCACGAGATGAACTTCGTCCGGCTCCAGCGCGGAGATGAGGGTGCGGAGGTCCGCGAGGTGATCCTCATTCCGCTGGCTGCGGCCGGCGGTATCCACGAAGATGTAATCCAGGTAGCGAAATCTGCGCAGGGCCGCCTGCGCCTCAGCCGGGGTGTAGACCACCTCGATGGGGATGTCCGCAATATCGGCGAAGGTCCGGAGCTGCTCGATGGCGGCGATGCGGTACGTGTCCGCCGTGATGAAAGCCACCCGCTTTTCCTCGAAGATCTTCTTCTGGGCCGCAAGCTTGGCCAAGGTGGTCGTCTTTCCCACGCCCGTCGGACCAATCAAGACGACCACGTAGGGTCCTAGCTGCCGGCTCCCGATCCCGCCGGAAGTGGGGATCCTTGAGGCCAACCCTCCCACCCACCGGGAGACTTCCGGATTGTCTTCGCCCACGTCGGTGGCGACCTCGTGGAGTAGCTGCGGATCAAGGCCCCGCGCCAGCAGGGCGCTGGCGAGCGATGAGGAGGATCGCGGCTTCAGGCTGGAGGTCGCAAGACGCCGGATCGTCTCGCGCAGGGACTCCAGCTCCCGGCGCAGCTCAGCGATCTCGCGGGGGGAAGGCTGGCCCGCAGAGTCCGAGGGATGCGGGGAAAACAGGGACTGGGAATCCTCCTTCTCCGGGAGACCCACCGTGAGCTCCACCATCCCCGCCGGAATGGCGAAGGGATTCCCTTCTGGCACACGGCGGGTGTGAAGGATCACCGCATCCTCGCCAAGTTCCTGTCGGGCCAGGGAAAGAGCCTCGGCCGCGGATTTAGCTGTGAACCGCTTGATGATCATGGCTCAGCCTCAAGATGGAGACCGTCCGCACCTCCAGCTGCGGCGGGAGTTCCGTGTACGAAAGCACGGCCAGCGAAGGGAATAGCGGCTCCAGGAGCTTCCGGAGATACGGCCGCACCACCGGGGAGCAAAGGACAAGGGGCACGTGGCCTTCCTTAGTCATGCGATCCACCAGCCTCTGGAGACCGTCGTAGAGCTGGCGAAGCACCGCCTGCGGAAGGTCCGGAGCCGTTACCCTTTCCGCATGCCGTACCCCGTCCGTGATCATCTTCTCGACCGCCGGATCCAGCGTGATGGCGTAGAGCTTCCCATCCTCCGCCACGTACGGCCGGTAGATTTCGGCGGCGAGAGCATTGCGGACGTACTCGGTAAGGATGTCGACGTCTTTGGTCATCGGCGCGGCATCAGCCAGGGCCTCAAGGATCGTCACCAAATTGCGGATGGAAACCCGCTCCCGCAGCAGGTTCTGCAGGACTTTCTGTACCTGACCCAGGGTGAGGGTTGCGGGGATCAACTCATCCACCAACGCCTGATTCTCCTTCTTGACGTTCTCCACCAAACGGCTCACCTCCTGGCGAGTGAGTAGGCGATGCGCATTCTGCCGGATGACCTCCTTGAGGTGCGTCGCCAGCACGGCCGGAGCCTCCACCACGGTGTAACCGGCTCGCTCCGCCTGCTCCTTGCGGATCTCGGGTATCCACACGGCCGGAAGTCCGAAGGCGGGATCGACGGTCGGGATACCCTCCACACGGGTCGAAACTGCGCCCGACTCCAGGGCGAGGCAGTGCCCAGGTACCAGTTCGCCTTCGGCCACCTGCACGCCCCGGATGCGGATCACGTATCGGTTGGGTGGGAGCTGGATATTGTCGCGGATGCGGATCGGCGGCACCACGATTCCCAGCTCCAGAGCGCACTGCTTGCGGATCATCGAAATCCGATGGAGCAGGTCGCCTCCGTGCTCGGGATCCACGATGGGGATGAGCCGGTACCCGATTTCCAGCTCCATCGGATCGACGTGGAGATACCGCTCTACCCCCTCCTCCGCGGCACGCTTCTTTTGGGCTTCTCCTTTCGCGCGGGCTTGAGCCTCGGCCGCTTGCAACTTTTCTTGGTTACGCCGAGCACTGGAGGCCGCCAATCCCACCAGGACTGCCAGAAGGAAGAAGGGCAAAGCCGGCAAGCCCGGGGTAATCGCGAACACGACGAGCACCGCGGCGGCAATGGCCAATGGGCGCGGGTGAGAAAAGACCTGCCGCACCAAGTCCTCCCCCAAGTGACTTTCGGAGGCCGCGCGAGTCACCACAATCCCGGCCGCCGTGGACACGATCAGGGCGGGGATTTGGGATACGAGGCCGTCGCCTACGGTGAGGATGGTGTAGGTTCGCAATGCTTCGCTCAGGGAAAGGCCGCGCTGGACCACCCCCACCACGAATCCGCCAAGAATATTCACCGCGGTGATGATGAGTCCGGCCACGGCGTCGCCGCGAACGAACTTGCTGGCACCGTCCATCGCGCCGTAGAAGTCCGCCTCCCGGGCTATCTCCTCTCGCCTGCGCCGCGCCTCCTGCTCATCGATGAGCCCCGCATTGAGGTCGGCATCGATGGCCATCTGCTTTCCGGGCATGGCGTCCAAGGTGAAGCGAGCAGCCACCTCCGCCACTCGTCCTGCACCTTTGGTGATCACCACGAACTGGATCACCACAAGGATTAGGAAAATGATGATGCCGACGACGTAATTGCCCTTCACCACGAAGGTGCCGAAGGCGGTGATCACCCTCCCTGCGTAGCCCTCGCCCAGGATCAAGCGCGTCGAAGCAACGTTCAGGGAGAGGCGGAAAAGCGTGGCCACCAACAGCAGGCTGGGAAAGATCGAAAACTGCAGCGGCTGGGTAATGTACATCGACACCAGCAACACAATGAGCGAGAAGGAGATGTTGAAAGCTAGCAGCACATCCAGTAGGGGGGTGGGTAGGGGCACCACCATGACCCCCAGGATAGTGATCACCCCGATTGCCAGGTAGACGTCGCTCTGGCGCGCAAGACGAGTCATCGGAGGATTTGCCGCAGCGGAGCTCAGCATGCCCTACTCACCTCACCTTGCCCTTCAGTCGGTACACGTACGCCAGAATCTCCGCCACAGCCTGATAAGCCTCCACCGGGATCTCCATCCCCACCTCGACGGAACGGTAGAGGAGCTGGGCCAGGGGCTTGTTCTCCACAATGGGGATCCCGTGCTCCTTCGCGATCTCTTTGATCCGCTGGGCCAGTTTGCGAGCCCCTTTCGCCACTACCGTCGGCGCGGCCATGGTCTTCGGATCGTACTTGAGGGCCACGGCCAGTTCCGTCGGGTTGGTGATCACCACATCGCTCTCCGGCACGCGCTTCATCATCCGGCGGCGAGCCAGAGCGCGCTGGATGGACCGGATGCGAGCCTTGATCAGGGGATCCCCTTCCGTCTCTTTGAGCTCTTCCTTCAATTCCTGCCGGGTCATGCGCAGACTGCGTTCGTACTCAAAGCGCTGAAAGCCGTAGTCCGCGAGGGCCAAAGCCAACAAGACCAGCGCAGCGCGCAAGGCCACCTTGAAACTCACCGAACCCAAGTAGGCCAAAATCTGCAGCGGCGATTGCTCCGTCAAGAGTAGAATCCTCTCCTTCTCCGCCTTCAGCGCCGCCCAGACGACCCATGCCACCAGAGCAATCTTCAATATGCCCTTGAGCAGTTCCACCAGCGAGCGCGCCGAAAGCAATCGACGAGCCCCTTGGACGGGGCTGATCCGTTCCCATTTCGGAACCAACGGTTCCCCAGAGAAGACGAATCCGACCTGAGCCACATTGGCGAGCAAGCCCGCGACAAACACAACCCCCACGACCGGGGCGAGGAAACGGGCAAGATTCAGGGCCGTTGTGGCGAGGATATTCCCCACGGAGTCGGCGCTCACCGAAGCGCTCGCAAGGCTGCTGAAAGAACGGCGCCACAGGTCCGCCATCCCCACAAGCCAGCTTCCGGAGATTGCGTACAATGCCAGGACGCCTGCCAGCAGCACCACGGCCGCGTTCACCTCCATGCTCTTCGCCACATGCCCTTTTTGGCGCGCTTCCTCGCGACGCTTTGGCGTCGCTTGCTCGGTACGCTCTTGGAAGGATCCCTCAGGCATAGCGCGTCACAAGAGCTGAAGAACCGATGCCAGATCCCTCTCCAACTGACCCAGCAGGCTGTGGAAGAGCTGGCTCACCAGGGGAAAGGAATAGGCCACTGCCGCGAGTCCAACAGCAATCCCAATTGGAAAACCGACCATGAAGATGTTCATCTGCGGCACCGTGCGAGCCACGATGGACAGAGCGACATTGGATAGGAACAGGGCAGCCATGGCCGGCGCCGCAACCTTCACGCCGATGGTGAACACCTCTGCGGTGATTCGGATCAGGCTGGGCGCAAGCTCCGGATTCGGAGTTACGGAGAACGGCGGCACCAACTCGAAACTCCGGGCGAGCGCCGTCAGCAGGAGGTGGTGGCCGTTCAACGTCAGGAACAGGAGCGCAGCCACCAAGTACTGGAGCTCGCCCATGAGGGATACCTGCTCCTGGGTCTGCGGGTCCAGCACATTGACCACGGCAAAGCCCATTTGAAAGCCCACCACCTGCCCGGCGAAGTGCATTCCGTGGAAGATCTGCAAGGCCACGAAACCGAGGATTAGACCCACCGCCGCTTCTTTCACCACGAGCCAGACCAGACCCACCGGGAGCTGGGAAGGAACCCGCGGCGAGGCCACACCCGGGAGAAGCAACACCGCCAACGCCGCCGCCAAGCCCACTCGGCTCAGCATGGGGAACCGCCGGTCGCTGAACACCGGAAGCGCCACAAGCCCGCTGAGCAGGCGGATGAACACCAGCGTCCAAAGCTCGATTTGTCGCGACCAGCTGAGATCCATCGACAGGACCCTCAATGCGCCACCGTGGATATGTAACCGAAGACCTGCAGGGTGAAGGAAACTAACATCCTCAACATCCAGGGAGCGAAGAGGAAGAAGGTCAAGGCCACCACCAGTATCTTGGGCACGAACGTCAGCGTCATTTCGTGGATCTGCGTCGCCGCCTGGAAAATCCCCACCGCGAGACCCGCGATCAGTCCGAGCAACAAGACAGGCCCGGAGACCAGGAGGGCTGTGAGCATCGCATTCTTGGCCAGAGAGACCACAAACTCTTCCGTCATTGCCGGACTCCCGTCACGATCTTACCGAAAGCTGCTCACAAGGGAGGTTACAATGAGATACCAGCCATCCACGAGCACGAACAGAAGCACTTTGAAGGGCAGACTGATCATCACAGGGGGCAACATCAGCATGCCCATGGACATGAGCACGCTGGCCACGATCATGTCGATCATCAGAAACGGGATGTACAGCAGGAAGCCGATTTGGAAGGCGATGCGCAACTCGTTGATCACAAACGCCGGGACGATCACGCTCAGCGGCAGCTGATCCGGAGAGGAAGGCCGCTCCAGTCGCGCCATCTTGACAAACAGGGCCAAGTCCTTTTCCCTGGTCTGTCGCAGCATGAAATCGCGAATCGGCTGCTGCGCCCGCTGCAGGGCCTCAGCCTGGGAAATCTGCTCCGAAAGGTATGGCTGGAGGGCCTTGTCGTTGATCTCGCTCAGCACGGGGCGCATCACGAAGAAAGTCAGAAACAGGGAAAGCCCCACGATGAGCTGATTGGGCGGCATCTGTTGAAGCCCGAGCGCCTGGCGCAGAAAGTGGAAGACGACCACCATGCGCGTGAAGCTCGTCATCAACAGCAGGATGGCCGGCGCCACGGACAGCACCGTGAGCAGCGCCAGGATCTCCAGCGTGACGGCCACATCCTTGGGACTGCTGGCCCGATCCACACCGAGCGTGATCTTCGGCAAAGGCTGCGTGCTCCCGATCACCGGAAACATCAGGAGACCGGCCAAACCCAGCATCAGCGCGCATCCGATAATCCACCCTCTCCGCGGTCCAGGGGGAGAAGTTGTCCTCATCCGCCATTCCATCCCAATCCCTATCGCAGTTTTCGCGAGGCTCGCGCCGTCAGGACGGTGTTCAGCAACCCGCTGAAGCGCGTATCGCCTCTCTTTGCCGACTCGACCTGCTCCAGGCTACGGGAAACCGAGCCGGGATCCAGCTCCGCCAGGTGATGAATCCCGCTCTCGCTAACCCCGATCACCAGGTACCGATCGAGCACTTTCACCAGGCTGATCTGCTTTTTCGGCGCGAGGTAGGAAGTCGCCAGCACGGTGAGCCACCGGTCGGGCGTCGAGGCCTTCTGCCCCACCATCCACCTCCGAACGAGCCACAGGAATGCCCAGGCGAGGGCCAGCACCAAGGCGGTAGCCAGGGCAAGTCGGAAAATCACGGCAAATCCGCTTTGGGTTCCCGCCCCCGATGATCCGGAAGGGACGAGCTGGCCAGGCTGGAAGGCCATGGCCGCGAAGGCCAACAGGATCAGGAGCGAAAACGCAAGGCCGGCGGCCGGACCCAGCCCGGGCTTCCGCCTCTGGGGTCTAGCAGGGATACGTTTCACGTCAACTTCCTCCACCGAGAGAGCGCAGCCGCTCCGTCCGTCCAGCGAGAGAGGTTATCCTCACGCCGAATCGGTCTTCCACGACGACAACGTCCCCTTCCGCGAACTTCCGGCCGTTCACGTACAGATCCACCGGGTCGCCGGCCATCTTGTCCAGCTCGATGATGCTCCCCTTGCCCAGTTCGAGGATCTGCCCGACGGTCATTTCCGTCCGACCCAGCTCGACGGAGATCGTCAGCGCGAGGTCGTACAGCGCATCCAGGTTCCTCGGCGTTCTTTCGGCCGATTCCTCGGCCAGAGGCTCGAAGTTCGGGGGACTAACCTCGATCTTGCGTTCCTTTTCCATGGCTGCCGTCTCTGCTTGTTGCGCGCCCACCTCCGACTCCTGCTGCCTTTGCAGAAGACCTCCGAGCACGGAGGCCGAGAGGACCATGCTAACCGGGACCTCCTGAGCCGAATGCACCAGCAAGTAGTTTAGGCGGATCAAAGGATCCGGGGGAAGCCATTCTGGGCGGAGAGTGTCCGAAACCTCGGGTCCTTCTCCCTCAAGCTCACCTTCGAAAGCCTGCGCCGACCCGCTCAGGAAGTGGCGAGCGTTGGCGCGGAGCAGCGCGAGGCTCTCCTCTCCTCCGAGCAGCTCCCCGCAGAGGTAAAGAAGACGCTCTTGCGTGTCCGCACCCCAGCGCAGTGGAAAAGCCGTGGCTCCCCGCCCAAGCTCCGTCCGCAATTGTTCCGAACTAGCGGAAGAAACTGCTACCGGCTGCAGACGCACGTCCGAGCCCCTCTCGGCCGCTTCCTGATTGGCCAGAGTCGCCGCGACTTCCGCCACATCTCGCAGTGGGGAAAGAGCGGACTGGAGCGCATCTGCCGAGATCTTCGCTGGAGCCATCTTCAAGTCCCCGGCTGGGCTTCACCCGCCATTTTGAACTAGCTCAACCACACGCACCGCGAGGGAACGCCTGCGCGTGCCCGGCGTGCCGTAGGCCCTCAGGATCCCTCCGATGCGGATCGGCAGGGCATCGTCCGTCCGCGTGTCCAGGACCAGCACATCCCCCTCCTGGAGCTCCATCAGCTCGCGCAAGGTGATGCGGGTCTGCCCCAGCTCCACCTCAACCGGCACGGGTGTCGAACGGAGGTTTTTTTCGATTGACTTGCGGCTGACTTCGTCCCATCGCACGTGGGCACCAAAGGCCACTTTGCCGGGGCTCATCTTGGGGAGCAGGTCCTCGAGCATCACGTAGGGCAGGCAAAGGTTCAGGCCGCCTGCAATTTCCCCAGCAGCGAAGCCAATGGAAATCGCCACAACCGTCTCTCCAGGCGGGATGATCTGAGTGAGACCGGGACGGCTGTACATCGCTTTGAGCTTGCAGTGGATATCGGTGACCGGTTTCCAGGCCTGGTCGAAGTAGCGCACCATGCCCTCGACCAGCTTGCGGATCACCCTCTCCTCGATGAGGGAAAGCTCCCGGAACTCCTCGATTTTGCCCCCCACTCCTCCGAAGAGCTTGTCCACCGCCAGAAACGTGAGGGTGGGGTTGATCTCCATCACGAAATCCGATTTCAGCTCGTCGGCCCCGATGACGCAGATGCAACTGGGGTCCGAGAGGCTAAGAACGAATTCCGAATACGTGACCTGGTCGACGGCCTCCACCTTGGAGCTGACAATCGTCCGGAGCCGAGCGCTCAGGTACGATTCCAGCTGCTTGGCGAAGCTCTCGTGGATCACGCGGAGGGTCCGGATCTGGTCGCGGGTAACGCGATTGGGGTGCCGGAAGTCGTAGACGACGATGTTCTTCTTGTTCTCCTCCCGGGGCTCCCTGTCCCCCACCTCCAGGTCCTCCAATGCCCCCTGGCGGAACTGCTCGAGGAGTTCGTCGATCTCGCTCTGTGAAAGAATCTCCGCCAATTCACCCTCCCGCGCCTTGGTCACGCCCGCCAGCCAGTGGCGGTGGAAGCCGGCTCTCCCCGCTTCTCAGTCCATCAGGCCGAGCCGGATTTTCCCATCAGGAAGCCTCCGCCGCCATCTTTGACAACATCCATGCCACTGGGAGGAGATTGGCCGGGGCCCTGGCCTTGCGGCTGGGCTGCTCCCGGGCTCGCGGGGAAGGGAAACCCTGGCGGGACGGGTAAAACTCGGGCGGGAGGCTTGGACCGAGGGGAAAGAATTGCCCGACAGGCGGAACAGGTGATCCCCCACGCTGGCGCCACAACGCGCCCGAATCACAGACTACTGCATGACATAGCTACTGAAATACACCCCCGAAACCTTGCCCGTTGTGAGGACACCATTTACCTTGTGCAGGATTTCGGAGCGCAGGGAGTCGCGGAAGGCGGGATTACTCAGGGTTTCGATGGGGTAGGAGCCGAGGGTCTGGAGCATGATGTCCCGTATCTGAACGTTCCGCTTCTCCAATTCGGAGCCCACTTTCCCCGAATAGACCAAGGCCACTGTGGCATTCAAGAATCTTCTGCCCGAGCTCCCGGCGGGATTGACGATGATGTCCTCCACAAGGTACACGTCCCCGAACTCCCGGACGATGCTGCCTGGCTCAGCCTTCTTAGCCTGTACGGCGACGGTTGGCTGCGGTCTCACCAAGCCGAATTCCTTCACCGCTACGAACGACACGACAGCCTGCAGCGCAATCACCGCCATAGCGATGAGCACCTTGGGCACCAGAGAGGCTACCTTGCTTTTTCCAGCCGGTTGTTGCTCTCTTGCCTCTTCTTCCGCCATAGGGCCTCCTGCAGCCAGTGGATCGTCCTATTTGAGACCGTTCAGGAGGATCTCTACGCGCCGATTCTTCCTCCGATTCTCCTCAAAGTCATTGGGAACCCTCGGCCGATACTCCCCATATCCTACGGCAACCATGTCCTGAGGCCGAATGCCGCGCGATTCGAAATAATGCAGCACGCTCAGTGCGCGCGCGGCCGAAAGCTCCCAGTTCGAAGGAAACTGCGGGGTGTTGATGGGCAAGTCATCTGCATGCCCCTCGATCACGACTTGTTTCGCCTTCCGGGCCATCTCAGCAATGCGATCCAGCAGGGGAAGGAACTGGGGCTTCAGATCCGCACGGCCCAGATCGAAAAGGATCGGGCTTTCGATCGTCACCGCAATCCCCTCCTCCGTCTGTCGTAGCGTAACCTCCTCCTCGATCCCCTGCTGTTCTATGTACTCCTTGAGCTCTTGGAGCTCCGGCGGTTTGCCCCCTTCGAACTGAGGGCTGATGTCCGGCGACGGGATCTTGTATGCCGGAGATGGTGAAGGTTGGCCTTTCAAAACACCCAGGGCCCCTTTCAACGATCCCATCGCCTTCTGGAATTCCGCGAGCTGGATCGAGGAAAAGGACTGAAGCAAGACGAAGAATGTGAGCAGGAGGCTCATCATGTCGCCGTAGGTGACCACCCACTCCGGGGCTCCTCCCTTGGCCTCCTCGCTCCTCCTCTTGCGCGCCATCTCAAGCTTTTTCCCGGACGATGTCCTTGCGGATCTTCGGAGCGATGAACGAGATCAGCTTCTGCTCCACGATCCTGGGGTTGTCCCCCGACTGAATGGCCAGGACTCCCTCCAGGATCAGTTCCTTCATCATCACTTCCTGCTTGGAGCGGGTCTTGAGCTTCCCCGCCAGCGGCAGGAAAATCAGGTTTGCCAGAACCGCCCCGTAAAAAGTCGTGATGATGGCCACGGCCATTCCAGGCCCTATCTTGGACGGATCCGACATGTTCGTCAGCATGATGATCAGCCCGATAAGGGTACCGATCATCCCGAAGGCTGGGGCGTAAGAACCCATCGCCGCCAGTATGCTCTGCCCCAATTCGTGCCGTTCCTGCAGGTAGGAAATTTCCGTCTCCAAGATCGCGCGCATCATCTCCGGCTCGGTACCGTCCGCAGCCAGCTGGATGCCTTGCCGGAGGAAGGGATCCTGCACGTTCTCCAGCTCTCGCTCCAAGTAGAGAATTCCCTCCCGTCGGGCGATCTCCGCAAACCGAACCAGTTGCCGGATCGTCTCGCGCGGGTCAGGGTCCTTGTGCAAGAAAGCGTTCTTCACTACGCCGAACACGCTCAGCACTTCTTTCAAGGGGAAGTTGATGAGCGTAGAAGCCATCGTACCCCCGATGACGATCAGCACTGAACTGAAGTCGAAGAACGTGCGGAAACTGCCCTGGCTCAGGATCGAGGCGGTGATCAGGAATACGCCCGACAGGATGCCCAGAATGGTCGCAAGATCCATGGCGTCCCGGTTCGTCTATTACGAAGTTCATGCATGCGATGGGCACGAAGCAGCTGTCAATCCCCAAATCGTCGCCCGATGCGAAATCTTGAGTCGGCGGTCCCCTTGCGAAAGGCGGGGGTGCAGCACAAGCCTCCCGGAAGCCGTGTCCGGGCCCCGGAAACCCCACAACTTCATGGCCGGACTCAGCCGGCCGCGGAGAGAGCATGCCACGGAGGGAGCGTGCGGACCGATGGCGGTTGGCGACTCGGCTCCGGAGGGGCTCAGTTGCTCATGGAATCGACGTCGTTCACGTTGGCAAAGGTATAGTGGCTGATGCGCCGTCGGTACTCCACCACCTTCTCCACGATCTCCTCGGGGGTCTCTCTGACCATGTACTTGGAGTTCGTAGTGAGGGTGATGATGGTATCCGGCGTGGCCTCAACCGTCTCGATCAAGTCCGCATTGATGATCAGTTCCTTGCCATTGAGGCGGGTCACCTTGATCATGGCGGTTCCTCCTACGCGCGGGCGGCCCGGTCTCCGCCGAGCCGCCCGCGACCAGAGCGATTACCTCTTGAGATTCACCAATTCATTGAGAAGATCGTCCGTCGTCGTGATGACCCGGGCATTGGCTTGGAATCCGCGCTGGGCCACGATCATGTTCGTGAATTCCTCCGCCAGATCCACGTTGGACATCTCGAGATGGCCGGGGACGATTTTCGCCTGAACGCTCTCCCCAGCCAAGCCTAGCACGGCCGTGCCCGAATTGGCCGAGATCTGATACAGGTTCTCGCCAGCCCGCAGGAGCCCAGCGGGGTTATTGAACACCGCCAGGGCAATCTGCGCGAGGGTCTGGGTTACCCCGTTACTGAAGATGCCCGTGATCTTCCCAGTCTCGTCAATGTTGATGGTCGTGAGATCGCCGTTCGGGTATCCATCCTGGCTTGAAGCTACGGCCGTGGAGGGAGAGGCGAACTGGGTGATCCCATTGAATCCGCCGATGTCCCCGGCGTCGAAGACGATCTCCATGAAAGACGCCCCGTTGTTGGGATCGAATTTGAATGAGGTCATCCCATTGTCGTACAGGAAGGAGTTCAGGGAGCCATCGGAGTTGAAGTTGATGGTCCCGGTGCTGCCGCTGGAGATGATCTCATCGCCAGCCAGGGTGGCCTCCCAGCGCCACTGGTTCTCCACATCCGTCTTCGTGAAGGTCAACGTGACGATGTGCTCCATACCCAGTTCATCGTAAATGGTGATGCTGGCCGAGTGGGTCACATCCTGGGCTTTCTGGAGCTCGTTCATCACGCAGGCGGTGTTGAACTTCGTGTTCCCGGAGATGCGAATGGAGGGCGCCTCGATGGCGTAGTCCTCCCCAGGATCCCCGTTGATCACCAGGCACCCTCGCTCATCCACCTGCACTCCGTTCCTGTTGGTGATCCCGAAGGTCGATTGGATGAAGTCCGCGAGGTCTCCCAGCTTGGTGGTGGTGGTCACAGTTAGGGTGCCCGACTTGTCCTCACCGCCCACGATGGCGCTCACGGAGATCACGTCACCGGGCGAAATGCCCAGAGGCTCTCCGACGGAGTTCCGGAGCTTGGACAGCTCCTCGTCCTTCGTTGCCCGGTGACTGAACTCATCGGTGAAGGTCACTTTGCCCGAGGAGCTGTCGATCGTGCCGTTGGCCGCCCCGAGGGCCGATTGCAGCGCCGCGCTGTTGCTGCGGAACGTCACGACGTGCGCCGATCCCGAGGCGTCTTCCACCTTAACCGCGCCGTTCGCGGTGAGCGTCAGTTTGAGCGATCCGCTGAAGTCCTGGTTGATCTCCGCAATCAAGTCCTGCAAGGTGGTGAATTCGCCGTTGCCCACGACGGAGTCGCCGGAGACGTAGGTATAGGTCCGCTCCGTGGCGCCGTCGTTCACCGTGACCGTGGTGACGCCCGAGACCATCCCGGAGATGAAGGAGTTGGTGTTACCTCGCGCGTACAGGCCGGCCATGTCCGTGTTATCCCCCGCCTCCTCCACTGCCAGGAAGGGGGCCGTCTTGGTGATCGTCCCCAGCGGCTTCTCGCCGGCGTCCAGGTTCCCAGTGAAGGTGATGGACCGGGTCGCCCGCGCCGGCACCTTTTGCCCGAACGGAAGGGCGATGTCCTGGATGGCACTGGTGGAACTGATCCGGCCACGCGCATCCGCCATTCGGCCTTGGACCACAAGCCCATTGCTCGGGTTCACCAAGCGGCCTTGGGCATCGAACTGAAATGCCCCAGCCCGCGTGAAGAAGTACCGCTGGCCGTCGCTGAGGACGAAGAAGCCGTTGCCGCTAATGGCCAGGTCCGTCTGCTGGCCAGTGGCCTGGAGGCTACCCTGGTTGAGGATCGTGTCGATCGTGCCCACCGTCATGCCTAGGCCCACCTGAATCGGATTTGTGCCGCCGACACGACTGTTGGGCATCGTCGCCCCGCGCAGGGTCATGGACAAACTCTCCTCGAAGGTCACCCGCGAGGCCTTGTAACCAACGGTGTTGACGTTGGAGATGTTGTTGCCGATCACATCCATCCGGACCTGATGATTACGGAGTCCGGAAACCCCAGCGAACAGTGAGCGCATCATGGTGACCAACCTCCTTTCGGGTTTCTACCGCTTCCGTCGATCCGCGGTAGGGGGCCTCCCCGGAGGGGTCCAGCCCCAGTTCCATCAGCCATCACAGAATCACGGCGCTGTCGATGTTGGTGAACACGTTTTCCCGCATCGACGGTCCGTCCAGGGCCGTGATCACGGTGCGATTCCGCACGCTCACGACGAAGGCCAAGTCCCGCATCAGGATCAGCGAGTCGCGAGCCCCCTTGGCCTGGGCACGATCCACAGCCTCCCGCAAGCGGGCCTGGTCCTCCCGCGTCAACTGGATGCCTCGCAGAGCCATCCTCTGCAGTGCATGGGCGGAAAAGCGGACCTCTCCCAGCTTGCTTTCGAGGATCTCCGAGAACTGCGGCGCCCCGTCCGATCCCCTCGGCGAGGGTCGCACCCCACTCGGAGTGGTCCCTTGGACGGGCCTTAGATGCGGGTACATCAGGGGATCAATCCGGCTCATAGCGCATCACCTCCTTCGTTCACCCATGTCGCCGGATCTCGACCACGTCCCCCAGAGTCACCTCCTGTCCCCCGAGAAGAAGCGTGGCAACCCCGTTGGCGTAGCGCACCCCCGTGATCCGACCCACGACGAACTCTTGAACCTCCATTACCTGCCCATCGGAGCTGGCTTCCACCTCGTACCGGTAGGATCCCGGTTGGGCGGGCCGGCCGCTGCGGGTCTCGCCATCCCATTGAAAGCCGTGGCTCCCGGCCGGCAAGGCGCCGAGATCCTCCTGGTAGACGAGGCTGCCTCCAGCGTCGTAGATACGAAGGACCACCTTCTGCGCCGCAGACGGGAGCGCGAATTCCACCTGCGCCGTTTCGCCGCTGGCAAGGTAGAACTGGTTTCCTTGCACCTTCGCCTCCCGGTCGATGAGCGCCGCCACCAAGGAATTGTTGAGCGATTGGTTGAGGAGGTAGTCCATCCTCACGCTGTCCTGCAGGCTGGAGTTGATGTTTTGCATCTGCTCCAAGCTGCTGAACTGAGCCAGCTCCGCCACGAACTCCTCATTCTGGAGCGGACTCAGCGGGTCCTGATACCTGAGCTGAGTGATCAGGAGCTTGAGGAAGTCCTCCTTGCCGAGAACCTGTTGGGTGGCGGCCTGAACTACTAACGTGCCCGTGGAGCCGCTCGTCTGACTCACCTGCATGCTTTCCTCACCTCCTTTGCCGCTGGCTCATGCGATCCACCCCTGACCGTGGCCCGACTGGCCTGAGCCCTGGCCTTTGTCCCCCTCCGGCTCATGCCGACGGAAGGCGCGCGCTTCCCTCTCCTGCGGCTCGGGTCGGGGACGGCGATCAGGTGCATCCTCAAGGCCCGGCCCCCCAGGTTGAGGCGCGTGGACCTCGAGACGCACCACATGGTGACCCTGACCGGCAAGTGCCTTTTCCAGCTCCCCGGCGCGCTCGGACAAGAGCTGGCGGGTGGCATCCACATCGGCTTCCAGCCGCACGGTCACCTCGCCCGCCTCGGACTTCACCTCGATGCGCAAGCGGCCCAGTTCCGGCGGCCGGAGATGAACCACCACCTCAGCACTTCCCTGGGCCACAATTCGCTGCAGAGCCGGCCGCACCTGGTGACTGAGCTGCGGCCAGTCCAGCCTCGGGAAGGCCTGGTTTCCGCCCCTGGCCGTCGGCCGAGTCTCGCGGGCGGAATCCAGCCCAACCACCGGCCGGCCGAAATCCGCCGGCGCACGCGCTTCCCGCACCGAACCGTCAGCGCTCGAGCTCCGAAGCTGAGGATGGGACTTCGCCGCCTCCCTCTTTTCCACGGGGCCCTGACTCTGCGCCCTCGGCTGGTCATCAGCCCCCATCTCGGTGACAGGCTGGTCGGGCACCTCCGTGCCACCCTCGGCGGCTTGCCTTTCCGCCTTCACCCCATGAGTCTCCCGAGGGGCGGATGGAGTCGCGTTCCCCGTCCCCGCCGGTCGGGTCTCCGCTGCTTCGCGCGGATCGGCCTCGCACAAGGGCTCGACGCGATGTTGCCTCCCATCTTGCTCCGCCCGGCTCACGACCGAATCGGACCGATCTCGCACATGCTGCGGTACGTGCCCTTCCGCGGGCGTGTGTGAGGACACGACCGGATCGGCCATTGCGAAGGTGCTATCGGGCGCTCCCAGGCGGCTCGGTCGATCCACCGCCGCTTCTCCACGGGCCCCGGAGCCGCTGGTCTTGACCTCCACCGAGTGAATCCCGAGCTCGTCGGCGAGAGTCCAACTTGCCGACGCCCGTCGGAAACCCCGCCCCGGCTCGACGGCCTGCTGCAGGTCCCGAACTTGCGGCTCCACCCCGGGCCAATCGCCCGGACTCGGGCGCTGTTCCGCCACCTCCCCGCTCAGCGTCATCCGGCCCCAGACGCCGCGAGACGTCCCAGTCCCCCGATTCGGCTGCGCGTCGTTCGGGACCGGGAAGCTGGCGGACGAAGCACCTCTCAGCTCCTCACCGGGCACTTTCGCGAGCGAAGCCAGCCCCGCAATCCCCCAAGAGACTGCTTCCACGTCATTCCGGGGAGCGATTGCCTCGCCGCCAGCCGAGGGCGAGCGCCCCTCCCGCACACCCGGGGGTGAGTCAGCCACAATCGTTAAGCCGGAAAATGCCGGAACCGGATCGGGCCGGGCAGCCGAGGTAAGCCCAGGCTGCGGCGGCTCGAAGGCCTCTCCCCCACGAGGCCGAGCGGGCGGCGGATCCGCGACTTGGACACGATCCATTTCCAGCCGCGACTGTGCGGTCGCGACCGCGTCCAAGCCAGACGGGGCAGGGAGATCCTCTGCGGGAAAGACAATCCGGACAGGAGCGGTCTTGCCGCTTTCATCCTGCGGCAGGTCGGCGGTCATTTGCGCCGTGCCGCCGCGAAGACTGGAGCCCATGCGGAACGTGCCGAGGAAGGCTTCCCTGTCCCTACCGATCGGATCCTTCCCGCTGCGGGACGGGTTCTCTGCCGGGACCGTTTCAGCCATCCGGGAGGGCTTACCCGGCGAACCGACGCCTGCCGACGCCAACTCAATGGCCTCGTGCACACGCGCGGAGGAGAGCGGCCGCCGCTGGGAGCCGGTCCCCATTGCTGTACGGAGGACCTCCGCGGTGGCGACAGCGACCTCCGCCGACGCCCCCGCGGGGGCGGCAGTCCTCTGGGCATATAGCGCCGCAGGAATCGGCTCGGGCCGGGAAGAAGTCATGGCCGAGCCGACGGGAACTTCGGCCAACAGTCTCGGCGTGGCTGCGGTTGACTTGCCCGAACCAGACTCCGGAACGCCCGCGCCACCCACGTGCAAGATCGCTGGGGACAGTGGCTCGAGAATGCCGACCGGCTCGGCAGGGAAGGCTGGAGCCTCCGGATTCTGCGCTTCAAGCCGGGAGCCGGCCCCCGGAAATACCCCGCGATCAGCTGACATCGCGAAGCTCTCTCGACCGGAGCTCTCCTCCAAGGCTTCGGGACAAAGGTGCACCTTCTCCCCCTCCGAGATTGGCACGGCAAGGACCTCCAAAATACCGTCTGGGATTCCGGCCGGTGCCGTTGGGAGCGTCTCGCCGGGCGAGTTCACCGAGCACAGCTCCCTTCCTTCCGGCGCTTCGAGCTCCTGGGATCCCAGCTCTGCCCGGATGCCAAATCTTTCCGGACGGCGGACGACCGGAGCCTCGGTTTCCGCCGGCACGTCCGCCGCGAGTCCCGATTCCGCGCGCTTCTCCGCACAAAGGGCTCCGGCAAGTGCGGAGTCGTCCGGCGACATTCCCGGCATGGTTGGGGACTGAGGTGGTTGGAAGGCGCGTGCGATGCCATCGGCTAAGCTTGTGGGTTCGACACCCTCAGCCCCTTGTGCGTCCCTTTCTGTCGGGATCCAAAGGGCTGCAGTCGTCCGCACTTGGACGGGAGGCTGGCCTTCGCCGTGGATCCGAACAGCGCCGTTCGTCGCCACACTCCCGGCATCCCCTGGCCGAGCCGCCGGAACCCAGCCCGCCGGCGCCGAAGCTGACCCATTGGCTACCGCAGCGGCTTCCGCCTCCCGCACCGCTTCCGCAAGGAGCAGCGAGAATCCGTTCTCCTCAGGGCGGAGAAGGCCTGGGCTGCAATCGTTTCCGGTGCCGGGACTGGTTCCCTTGCCGAGGACCTGCCCGAGTATCCCTTCGATTCCCATCGAGTTTGCCGCCAGAGTCTGCATTCGCGCACCCTGCTCTCAGGATCGCGGGTCAGTACCCGCTTCGACCGTTTCCCGCCACAGCCGACGAATCCGCATCCTCACTCCGCCAGCACCAGCCGTTGAGACAGCCGCGCTGCTCGTGCCGCATCGAGCGCGGCCAGAACCCGCGCCGCCCCCTTTTCAGTGCTCTTCTGGAGCACGAGGACCAGGAGATCATCATCCATCCCTGCGACCGTGCTGGTGATCGAGCTGTCGGGGAGAGCAGCCAAGATGGCTGCCAGCTTCCGCGCCCGGCGCAGCTCTTCCTGTCGCTCCTGATCCAGCAGAGGAGCCAGCTTCTCCTCCAAGGCTCGAATCTCCACCTGCTTACGGTTGGACTCCGTGATCAGGGAATCCAGCACCGCCCGGGCCGCGGCAATTCGAACCTGAAGCAACCGTAGCGAGTCGGCCAGAGAACTTTGTAGGGTGTCCTGCTCCGATGGCGTTGTGGCCTGTTCGGGGACGGCTCGCGGCAACCGGAAGCTCCGCCCATTGAGGAAGTAAAACGTCAGGGCGAAGACGACCACGTAGGAAGCCATGAACCCGATGATCCAGGTCAAGATCTTCCCGGACTGGTCCCGAAATGCACCGCCGAAATGCAGCGAATTCCCAGGTTGCGCGCCTCCGGCGGGACCAACCGCTCCTTTCCGGCTCGGTCGCACTCGGCGGAGCCCAACACCGCAGCCTTTCCCCGGCTTCGCCTGCAGGAACCCCGGAAGCTTCCTCAAATCGCGCTCGGCCTTCATTTGTCCACCCCTGCCGCTGTCTGCCTCATTGCGCGACCCCTTCCTCAGAGGCTAATTCCGCTCGGCTCCGCCAATCGGCCAGGCTTGCCACCTCGTCCAGGACAGCCTGCTCGGCGCGGCGTTCCCGTTCTTCGTAGCGCTCGCGATGCCGTTCTTTCAGCTTCTCGTAGATCCGGCGAGCTTTGACGAGCTCCACCAGCTTGGCCCTCTCTCGATCCAGCTCGGAGAGGAGCTTGCGCAGATGCAGATTCTGCTCGTCGATCCGGCGTTCCAGGGAGGAGATCCACCTGAGCCCGCTGGAGAGCTCGGCGGCACTGGCGCCCCGTTCCACCTGAGCAAGCCAAGACTGCCGCGCTTGCGCCCATTCCCTTGCCAGCGACTGCAGCTTCTCGCGTTGCCGGACTATCTCTGCCATCTTCTGGCCCACCACGTAGGCTTGTTGCCTTTCCCTTTGAAGAGCCAGCTGCAGGAGCCGTTCGTACCGAAACCGGAAGGCCATGGGCAGGCTCCCGGGCTACTTCGCCTTGGCTTTCTCCGCGAGATCGATCAGCCAGTTCAGCGTCTCCGAGAACTCGCCGCGATCCGACACGGACTGCCGAAGGAAATCGTTGATCAGGGGCAGCATCTCCAGAGCCCGATCGATTTCTGGGTTGCTGCCTTTCGCATACGCACCGATGTTGATCAGATCCTCAGCTTCCCGATAGGTCGCCAGGAGGCCGGTGACGATCCGGGCTGCTTCCAAATGGGCCGCCTCGACGATATCGGACATGACCCGGCTCACGCTCTGCAGAGGGTCAATGGCGGGGTAGTGGTTCTGATTCGCCAGCCTCCGGTTCAGCACGATGTGGCCATCCAGGATCGCACGGGCGGTATCGGCCACGGGGTCGTTCAGATCATCTCCTTCCACCAGCACGGTGTAGAGACCTGTGATGCTGCCGCGACTGGCGTTCCCCGCGCGCTCCAACAGGCGTGGCAATAGCGAGAAGGTGGAAGGGGTGTAGCCCTTGGTGGTCGGGGGCTCGCCGACGGCCAGGCCGATCTCCCGCTGGGCCATCGCCACTCGCGTCAGGGAATCCATCATCAGCATCACATCGTAGCCCTGATCCCGGAAATACTCCGCAATGGTGGTGGCCACAAAGGCTCCTTTCACTCGGAGGAGGGGAGCCTCGTCGGAGGTTACGGACACCACTACCGAGCGCCGGAGACCTTCCTCCCCCAAATCCCGCTCGATGAATTCCCGGACCTCCCTTCCGCGTTCCCCCACCAAGGCGATCACATTCACATCAGCGGAGGTATTGCGAGCGATCATCCCCAGGAGCACGCTCTTGCCCACTCCGCTCCCAGCGAAGATCCCCATCCGCTGGCCTTTGCCGCAGGTCAAAAGCCCGTCGATGGCTCGGATCCCGGTGACGAGGATCTCCTGGATGCGCCGGCGTTCCAGAGGGCGAGGCGGCTGGTTGAAGATGGGCAGGCGGTCCTCCGCACGAATGGGACCCAGACCGTCGATTGGCCTGCCGAGCCCATTCAGCACCCGCCCGAGGAGGGAGCGACCGGCGCTCACCATGAGCGCCGACCTGCTATTGATGACCTCAGCCCCAGGGGCGATGCCGTTCAGCTCGCCGAAGGGCATGAGTAGGACCCGGCGATCGTGGAAGCCGACCACCTCCGCCAGGCTCCCGTCGCCATTGCGGCGGCTGCGGATCAGACAGAGATCCCCGAGGGAAGCCGCCGGTCCCACGGACTCCACCACCGTGCCCACGACCCGCGCAACTTTCCCCTTGGCGCGGATGGTATTCGTCTCGGCGATGCGCTGCTCGTACTTCGACCAGCGATCCTGAGCTTTGACCGACGGATCCCTCATTTACTCTTCCCCAAACAGAGCCGCCTCGATCTCCGCAAGTTGTGTCTCGAGGCTGGCGTCAATGAGTCCGGAAGACGTCTCGACCAGGCAACTACCGCGCGCTACGTCTTCGTCTTCGCGGATCTCCGCCTCGGCGAAGCTATCGAGGAGCTCGTGGCGGAACTCCGGACGAGTGCGCAGGAAACGGGCGTCTTGAGGGTTCAGGCGAATCACGATTCGATCCCTGTCGGCAATGCGCCGTAGTGCCTCCCGCACGATGTAAAGGATAGCATCGGAGCGCGCCTGTACCTCATACCCGATGATCTTCTTGGCGATCTCGTAGGCGAGGCGGACAACCGCCACCTCCGCGCTCCGAATCAGCTCCTCCCTCTCCTCCGCCAGGGAGCGGGCCGCCTCCTTCAGGCTCGCCACGATCGGCCGCAGGTCCTCCTGAGCCTGCCGATACCCCTCCTGAAATCCCGCCTGCCATGATTGCTTCCTCTCCTCTTCCAGTACTCGGTCGGTAGGCGGATCGGCGGACGGTGAGTGCGGCCCAGGCCCCGCCGAAGCCGTCCCTCCTGGGAGGATACCCGAGAAAGGGTCTGCTACCTCCTCCAGGACAGCTTGGGCCCTCGACCTCCGACTCCATTGGACCTCGTGCCGCTTCAGCACCCGCTTCAGCCGCTCAGACAAGGATCTCCTCCGATCCGCCGCCTCGGGCGATCACGATCTCGCCCTCCTCTTCGAGCGTGCGAACCATGTTGGCGATCTGCCGCTGCGCCTCCTCCACATCTCGCAGGCGGACAGGACCCATGTATTCCATCTCCTCGCGCAGGATGGTGGCCGCCCGTTCGGACATGTTCTTGAAGATCTTCTGCTTGACCTCCTCGCTCGCGCCCTTGAGGGCCAGGGCCATCTGCCGTGTATCGACTTCCTTCAACACGCGCTGGATGCTCCGATCATCAAGCAGGACCAGATCGTCGAAGGTGAACATGAGATCGCGGATCTTGTCCGCCAGTTCGGGATTCCGCGCCTCGATCTCATCGAGGATGATCTTCTCCGCGGTCTTGCCCGCGAGGTTGAGGATCTCCGCCACGGCCTTCACCCCTCCCGCCTCGGCGGTGGCCTGCGAGGATTCCATGCTCTCCAACTGCATCTCGAGCGCGCGCTCCAAATCGCTCAGAAGCTCGGACTGGACCTGCTCCATGGTTGCCATCCGGTAGACAACCTCTTTCTGCTTGTCCTCCGGGAGCCGCAGGATCACTCGCGCGGCTTGCGCTGGCTCCACGAAGGACAGGATCAGCGCGATCGTCTGGGGGTGCTCGTTCTGGATGAGATTGAGGATCTGGTTCGGGTGGGCCCGGCGCATGAATTCGAAGCCGCTGAGCTTCGAGGTGCGCTCGATGCGCTGCAAGAGCTCATTGGCCCGCTTCGGCCCCAAGGCCTGCTCCAGGATCCGACGGGCGTACTCCAGACCCCCCTGCGCGATGTACTCGCGCGCGCGGAGCATGTCGTAGAATTCGATGATCACTCGGTCGATCACCTGGGCCGGCACATCGTGGAGCATGGCCATCTCTTTGGTGATCACCTCGATCTCCTGGTCGGAGAAGTGTCGCGCTAAGAGGGAAGCGGCCTCCACGCCGAGGGCGATCAACAGAATGGCCGCCTTCTGGCTTCCCGTGAGCTCCTCGTATCGAATATCCCTCAGTGGCATAGCTCACCGATGGTCCTGTACCAACCAGGTCCGTACCAGCTTGGCCGCATCTTCCGGCTTACGACGGGCGAAATACACCACCTGTCGGCGCCGATCCAGCCGCTCCAAGGCCTCCTTCTCGGCCTCTGGCTCCTCCATTTCCTCCGAGGAGCGCTTGAGATAGGCGAGGGCGACCTCTCGCAGGTCCCGGATCCCGGAGCGAACGAGCCCCAAGAGGAGAAGAACCGCCAGCCCAAGGGCGACCTTCTCCAAGACGTCCATGAGGAAGCCGCGCCGACTCACCTCTTTCAGCTCTTCCTCCTCAGGCATCTGTATCGGGAGGCAAGTCACCTCCACTCGGTCGCCCCGCTTGGCGTCGTAGCCGATGGCGCTCTGCACCAGAGCGGTCAGCTTGTCCAGTTCCTCCTGGCTTCTCGGGACGAACTGCTGGCTCTCCTTGCCTTTGGCCCCTTTGACGGGCTGGTAGCGGCCGTCGACGATGGCCGCCACAGTGATCCGGCGCACCGCCCCGGGCGACTGCACCACGCGCTCCACGGTGCGGTTCAGCTCGTAGTTGGTGACATTCGTTTCCCTCCGCCCTCCGCCCTGACCCTGCGGAAGGATCTCCAGGCTTGTCTCCTGGCTGCGAATGGCCGGATTCTCAGCATCGTAGGTTTCCTGCGTGCGCTCAACCTGGTCGAAATCCAGTTCCGCCGTCACCCGAACCCGAGCCCGTCCCGGCCCAACCACTCCTTCCAGCAGGCTCGTGACCTTCTGGCCGAGGTAATCCTCCACGTCCCGCTGAAGCTCGATCTGGGAGGCGGTGAGGCTGGCGAACGTATCCTTGTCCTTGCGGGCATTGAGGACGTTGCCGTAGCTGTCGACGATCGTGACGTTTTCCGGTCGCAACCCCTCCACGCTGGAGGCGACCAGGTTGGCAATCCCTTGCACCTGGACGGGGGTGAGCCTGGCTCCCGGTTTCAGCCGGAGGGCGATCGAGGCGGTGGGCTCCTTTTGCTCCGACGAGTAGAGGGAAGGCTCTGGCACCACAATGTGCACCCGCGCAGCCGAGATCTCACTCAGGGTGCAGATCGTCCGCGCCAGTTCCCCTTCGAGGGCCCTGCGGTAATTCACCTTCTGGACGAAGTCCGTGAGCCCGATGTTGTTCCGGTCAAAGATCTCGTACCCCACGGTGCCCATCAGCGGCAATCCCTGGCCGGCCAGCTCCAGCCGCAGCTCGTATACCCTTTCCTGCGGCACCAGGATCGTGGTCCCTCCGTCCCGAAGCTGGTAGGGGATCTTCTTGGCCCGGAGCTGCTCGACGATGGTGGAGGCATCCTTCGGATCCAAGTTGGCAAAAAGGGCTGCGTAGTTGGGGCGCGATGCCCAATGCACCACGGCCACCACCAGGAGCACCGAGCCCACAACGGCCCCGATCAGGACGGCACGCTGGCCCGCGCTCAGCGACGTCCAGAAGGGCTTGATCTTCTCCACAAGTCGGCGCAAGGCGTCCGGCATCTCGTCCCACCCACCCGTTCGTCAAGTCGCTTCTCGGCGTTCCGGTTCTCGATTGGAGCAACTTACACCTGGAGCCGCATCAGTTCCTGGTACGCCTCCAGGACCTTGTTGCGGATCTCGAGCAGCAGTTCGAAGCTCAGGCTCGCTTTCTCCACAGCGACCATCACGTCGTGGAGATCCTCCGCCTGCCCAGCCGCCAACCTCTGCATCTGTTCGTTCGCTTCCAGCTGGAGGTCATTCACATCCACCAGGAATCTCTTCAGCGTCTCCCCAAACGACGGAACCTGCCCGCCGTCGACGCGGGAACCCGCCTTCGATTCCGTCAGCTGGGGCAAACGCTCCAGCGATTGCAAGGGCCGAATGGCCATCCGCTCCCACCTCCTGCTCAACCGACAAGGTCGATGTGATTGCTCGCCTCGGGACGCTCGGGAGTCTCGGTGCGCTGGGCCGCGCGATACGCCTTGGCTCCCCAGTCCGGCCCGGAGTGAGGAAACAGCGCGCGGATCAGTTGCTCCTCCTCGGGGCTCAAGAGGGCGCTCAGGTCCGTCGGTCCCGGCAGAGGCTCCTCATTTTCTGTGGCTTTCGCCGGAGTTGGCCCAGACCCGGAGCGTGGGGTTGACCTGGCGTACTCCACGCCCTCCGGCTCGGGGACTTCCGGCTTTGCCCCATTCGCCCGATATTCCCGCAACCAGATGGATATGGACTCAGGATTCACCCGCATCGGTACGCTCCTTGAGTCGCAACGTCAGATTTCCAGAGCCCGCTTGGCCATGTCCTTCGCCGCGTTGATGGCTGCAACGTTGGCTTCGTACGCTCGAGACGCCGTGATCATGTCCACCATCTCCGTCACGACGTTCACGTTGGGGTAGGCCACGTATCCGTTGGCATCGGCGTCCGGATGGCTGGGATCGTACACCAATCGGAAGGGGCTGTTGTCCAAGACCTCCTGGGCTTCGACGCGCCCGTATTGCGCCTCGGCCTCGATGGTCTCCGACGCCGAAGGGATGTGGTGCGGGTGGGTCGTCTCGAGCTTGCCAATGACCCGGCGCAGGACCGAGGCAAACGCCGCCTCCTGAGTCTGGAGGAATTCCACCACGCGCCGCCGGTAAGGCTGACCCGTCTCAGTCCGCGTGGTCTCCGCATTGGCGAGATTGCTTGCGATGACGTTGAGTTTCCGTCGCTGGGCCGAGAGACCGCTGCTGCTAATGTCGATCGCGGTGAAGATCCCTCTGAGTGCCATGCTATTGCCTCCGCTAACCGCGAACGAGCTCATGCGCCAGTCTTGCCGCGGATGCTTTCCCGCAAGATGGCGAAACTGCGGGCCATCAGGCGTGCGGCGTACGCGTAGTAGATCTGACTCTTGGCCAAATCCGCCATCTCGCGATCCACATCAACGTTGTTGACGCCACTCCCATTGCCGGGATCGCGGTCGTCCACGATCTCCGGTTCCACCTGCTCCACGCGACGGCGACCCACGGGAAGGTGGGCTGGGTGCGTCTGGGCCACCTGCGCGGCCGGACCTTCCAGAGCCCGCGCCAGTTCCTGCTCGAAGACCACCACTTTCCGACGGTAACCCGCCGTGGAGACATTGGCCAGGTTCATCGCCGTGACCTTCTGCCGCAGCGCCGCGGCATCCAGGCTCTTCTCCAGGATCGGGACCGCTGTCTTGCTCAGGATCCGCCGCACGATCATCGATCACCTCCGCTATCGGCTCGGTACAGGCCCGCCGGCCGTGCGATTTTGCAAGGCATGTGCCATGGGTGGCCGCGCCACGCCCAGCTTGATCCTCGTACCCTGCCTGGACTCATGTCCGTCGAGCGTTCGTTCGGGGAAACCTGGCCCACTCCTGCCGCACGCGCTCCATCGAACGGGAAAGGCAAAGCCACCTGCGGGGAAAATATTTCCGGCCTGCTCTCACCGGAGTGGCCGCGCTTGGCCCGGCTGTCCATCCCCAGCCGGATGCGGAGGGGAAACTGAAGCCCTAACGCTCGGCCATGAATTTCCCGATTGAAGCTGGCGGCCGAAGTGGTTACATTGCTAGGTAGCGGAAGTCGCCCCGATCCCCGGCCCAATGGAAGTGAGTCGGGAGGCGGGGGAGAGCATCTGTCGCGGCCGGATCACGGCGCCGTCGAGCCTCGGGTTGCGGGGAAGAATGGGGCGTTTGTCGGGCGGTTCTTCAGCAGCTCCCTTCCCTCGGCGGAAAGGTCAGTCCGGCGGGGACGAATCGCTTCTCCGTCCCAGAGAGACGGCTGAGCGGAGGCCGAACGAGGTTTCAAGAACATGGAGGCGCAGCATGTCGTCGAGCTCGGTGGTGGCGGCCCTTCTATCGGCAGCAATTTCCTTGTCCGTGCGGACTGCACTGGCACAGAAAGATCATGGGCAGGACGTCCTGGAGGGTTTGGTGAAAGCGACGGGTTTGTCCTACTTCATTTTCGAAGGGACGGAGCGCCCGGTCTACATCGTCGCGTTCAAGGCGGACAATGCCACGGGCGTGGATAGATGGCTGGTCAGAGTGGCCTACAACAATGCGAGGAAGAATTGGATCTGCGTCAGCTGCACGGTCCTGGACATGGACGACAATTACAGCTTCCCCGCCCGCCTCAAGGACAGACTGCTCCGCTACAACAGCGAAGTTCCGGGATCGAAGTTCTCCTGGGACGAGAAGAATGGCGACATCGACGTGGAATGGGAGGTACCCACACACCTCGCGACCTCGAGCCTGCTCGAAGCCATGATCCGGGATGTCGCCGCTACCTGCGATTCCGAGCATGACGAGCTCGCCGCCCTTCTCAAGTAGGAAGAACGGGGAGGGCCAGCCTCGGCATGCGCCGGAGCGCGCAGCGCGAGCCGTTCACCCCGAACTGCAGCCGGACCGAGCCTCGCCGCAACACTTTCGTCCCTCCGAGGCGGAGCCCTGTCCTTTGCGACGAAGCAAGATCGCGATCGCTTCGTCCTGAACCCAGCCCGCGCTACGCCCACTCGCCCACTCCGGGTTCGATCGGGCCGGGGGCGGGAACGCAGGCCTCGCCGCTTGCCACCCGACAACCCCAGTACCGTCGGATGTTGGCGCCCGAGATGCTGGGCCGAGCCCATCCTCAAGCTACGGGGTACCGGGGCAAGGGTCCGGTATCCCCGGGGACGAACTAGATCCTCGAAGCCATGGAATGCGTCACCTCCGGAGGAAAATTCGCCGCGGAAAAGGGGATTGACAAAACAGGGCCTCTTTGCTAAATTGGCTTGCGTTCAGCGGTACAGGAGGATGCGCCGGAGTAGGATATGCAGCCGCACGGGATGGAACCGTTCGGAAAGATCCTCGTGGTACTGGGTCTAATGCTGGCAGGGATGGGCTTACTTCTCCTCTACGGCAAGCACCTCTCCTTCCTCGGCAGGTTGCCTGGGGATATCCGGATCGAGAGGGATCATTTCACCTTCTACTTTCCGCTCGCGACCTGCGTGCTGCTGAGTATCGTTCTCTCGCTCCTACTCTACTTGCTCGGCAGGCGATAGATGACCCCACAAGTGTCGAGACGTTCCCTCGTTTGTCCCCGAAACCTCATGGGGCTCGGGCCTCGGATCCGTGCAGAGGTGGTGCCTTTCGCGTTGGGGCTCTTGGCCCTGCTAACGGGCTCAGTACGGGCACAAACCCAGGACAGCGTCCGGGCGGGCACCATCTACCTGATCGACGTGGACGGCATCATCAACCCCGTGTCGGCGCAGTACATCCTTCGGCACATTGAGCAAGCAGAAGAAGCGGGCGCCGAATGTCTGATCATCCGGCTGGACACGCCCGGCGGCCTTCTGGAGAGCACGAAGGACATCGTCAAGCGCATGCTCTCGGCAAACGTGCCCATCGTGGTGTATGTCTCCCCGAGCGGGGCCGGAGCCGTCAGCGCCGGGGTATTCATCACGCTGGCCGCGCACATTGCCGCCATGGACGAGGGGACCAATATCGGAGCCGCACACCCGGTGAGCATCGGCGAGACAAGCGACACCTCGCGCGTGATGGAGGAAAAGGTCACCAACTGGGCTGTGGCTTACATCCGCAGCATTGCCGAAAAGAGGGGACGAAACGCCGACTGGGCCGAACAAGCCGTACGACGGAGCATCTCCTGCACGGAAAAAGAAGCGCTGAAGCAGGGCGTGATCGACCTCATCGCTCCATCCTTGGATTCCCTCCTTCTCGCGCTAGATGGCCGCAAGGTACAGCTGGCAGCGGGCAGCAAGATCCTCCGCACGAAAGGGGCGGAAGCGGTCAACCTTCCCATGACCTTCCGGGACCGGATTCTCTACAAGATCTCGCACCCGACCGTCGCCTACATCCTCCTCATTCTTGGAATCTACGGCCTGTTCTTCGAGCTCAGCAATCCGGGCGCCATTCTGCCCGGCGTGGTGGGTGGCATCTTCCTGATCCTCGCTTTCTTCGCATTGCAGACGTTGTCGGTGAACTACGCCGGTTTGCTCCTGATCCTCTTCGCCATCGTCCTCTTCATCCTCGAGGTCAAAGTGACGAGCTATGGGATTCTCACACTCGGCGGGATTGTGTCGATGATCATCGGCTCCTTGATGCTCTTCAACACGTACGATCTGCCCGCTCTGCGGGTGTCGCTGAGCGTGGTTGTGGCGGCCGCGCTCACAACGGCAGCCTTCTTCGTGTTCGCGCTCGGGATGGCCCTGAAGGCCAAACGTACCAAACCTACCACGGGTCGCGAAGGGCTGATCGGGGAACAGGGCGTGGCCCTCAGCCATCTGGGGCCCGATGAGGAGGGGCAGGTGAAGCTCCACGGGGAAATCTGGCGCGCCATTAGCACCCAGTCGGTCCGGAAGGGCGAACGCATCCGAGTAGTGGGAGTGGAGGGACTGACACTGAAGGTCGAGCCGATCCGATCTCGCGAGGCTCCATAGCAGGGGAGGCGAGAAGCCGCCCGCCTCGATCTTCCCGGCCGGCAGAATGGGAAGGAGAGGCAGCGGCTGGACAGGTTAGGCAAGAAGGGGCTCAGCACGCAAGGAGGACAGTGCGATGCAACCTCTGTACGTTGTGCTGGCGATTCTGTTCCTGCTCCTGATCAGCGCCGTGAAGGTGCTGCGGGAGTACGAACGGGGTGTCGTCTTCCGCCTGGGAAGGCTGGTTGGTGCCCGAGGCCCGGGCATCTTCTTACTCATCCCCATCGTGGATCGCATGGTCAAAGTAAGCCTGCGCACGGTGGCCATGGACGTGCCGCCGCAGGACGTCATCACTAAGGACAACGTGTCGGTCAAGGTCAACGCCGTCCTGTACTTCCGCGTAATGGATCCGGCCAAGGCGGTGGTGGAAGTGGAGGACTACCTTTACGCCACCTCGCAGCTGGCGCAGACGACCTTGCGTAGCGTCCTGGGCCAGGTGGAATTGGACGAACTCCTATCAGCCCGCGAGAAGATCAACCAGAATCTCCAGGAGATCATCGACCACCATACGGATCCGTGGGGCGTGAAGGTCTCGCTTGTGGAGATCAAGCACGTCGACCTTCCGCAGGAGATGCAGCGCGCGATGGCACGGCAGGCGGAAGCGGAGCGCGAGCGGCGCGCCAAGGTCATCCACGCGGAAGGCGAGTTCCAGGCTTCGCAGCGCCTGGCGGACGCCGCCGAGATCATCGCCAAGCATCCCATCGCCCTCCAGTTGCGCTACCTACAGACCCTGCTGGAGATCGGAACCGAGAACAATACCACCACCATCTTCCCCATCCCCATCGAGCTCATTCAGCCGCTTCTGGCCAAAGGGAATCAGACCCTGCGCGCGGCCGCCAGCGAGTAGCAAGTCGTCGAGGGGCCGGCGGCTACTCCACAAACCCGCCGGCTCCTCCCGAGATCGACGAGGGGGGCCATCCCCGGACGGAGGATAATTGCACGGAACGTTGGACCGGCCGTTCCGAGGCGGAAGGAAGCGTACCAATTCGCATCCTCAGCCGGCATCTCAGCCGCCACCTCCAACTGCCGGAGTTCGTACAACTCTTCACCTGCTGTCCCATGCTCAGACTCCGAATGCGCACTGCAGCGGGTGGGGCTCGCAGCCGTTGGCCTCTTGCGGTGGGATTTCCGGGGGAAGAGCCGGCTGCGTGCTTGACATTCAGGGCTTTTTTGTCTAATATCGACGGCGGGGTCTGCCTCGCTGGAAAGGAGGCTAAGCAGAGCTGTTCCAAAGCCACAAGGCCAGTGCTCAGTTGAAGGCTCAGGAACCCATGAAGAACTCGGAAATGCGGGAGGCGAAATGAGAAAAGCGGCGATCCTCAGTCTGAGAGGAGTGGTGGTAGCCCTTCTGGCCGCTCTCCCGTGGGCGACCTTGCAGTCGCAGGTGGATCGCGCCACCCTCTTCGAGCCTGCCGAAAGGGCCGTGGAGGAAGCGCGGGCCGATCAAGCTGAGCTTCTGGCGCCTCAACTGCTGCGCTCGGCGCGCGAAAGACTGCGCGACGCCCAAGCTGCCTTCGACAAGGGGAAGGACCTGCAAGATATCCGCAAGATTCTGGACGAGGCGGTGAAAGCTGCGCGACGGGCCCGCGAGGTCGCCCAACAAGGCCAGCGCGCCTTCGAAACCCTGCTTCCCGCTCGGGATGCGGCGATCCGGGCCAGAGCCGATAGCCTGGCGCCGACGCTTTTCCGCCTCGCAGAGCGACGATTCGCCGAAGCCGTCCGGTTCCTGGAAAAGGGTGACCTCGAGAGCGCCAAAGACCGCGGGGCAAAGGCCGAATCCGACTTCCGGAACGCGGAGCTGGTAGCCATCAAGACTTTGGTCCTGGGAAAAGCGAAAGCGCTGCAGCTGGACGCGACCATGCAAAAGTGCGAGCGATTTGCTCCTCTCACGTTCTCAACGGGTGTATCGCTCCTGGCGGAGGCCGAGAAGGTGCTGGATGCCGATCGCTACGACACGGCACGGGCATCCGAGCTGGCTTCCCGCGCCGAGTGGAACTTCCTACAGGCTACGGTCCTGGCCAAGGAGATCGAGGACGCTTGGAAAACCCCGGGGCTCATTGAGAGAGCCATCACCAGCCGGAATGAACAGCTTCTTCGCCTTGCGAACGAGTTTGGCCTGAGGGTGGCCCCAGGTGAACGGGCCGAAACCACAACGGAAGCGATCCTCGGCCAAATCCGGAAGATCAAACAGGATAACGAGAAGCTCCAGAAGAGCCTTGTTGAGCGTGAGGCGGCGCTGGCCGAATTGCGGAGCCGCATCCAGGAGATCGAACTCCGACATGCTTCCCTGGAAGAACAGCTCGCCGCGCAGAAGCGCGAGCTGGAGGCGCAGAGGATTCGCGAAGCGAAAATCCGGAAGGTCATGAACCTCTTCCAGCCCGAAGAGGCCGAGGTCCTGACGATCGGCAAAAACGTTGTGATCCGGCTGTACGGGCTTTCGTTCCCCGTGCGGCAGGCCGTGATCGAGCTCAAGCATCTCGCCCTCCTGTCCAAGGTTCAGGAAGCCATCCGCGAGTTCCCGGAGGCATACGTCTCCGTGGAAGGACATACCGACAGTCAGGGCGACGATGCAGCCAATCAGAAGCTCTCCTTCGAACGCGCCAACGCGGTGCGACAGTACCTGCTGGCCAACATGGGCATCCCCGAGGACAAGGTGACCGCCGTGGGCTACGGGGAATCCCGGCCCATCGCCAGCAATGACTCCGCCGAAGGCCGGGCGAAAAACCGGCGCATCGAGATCGTGCTCCAGCTCCCGTAACGGTGCGGGGAAAGCCTCGGCTCCCAGCTCGAGGACGGCAAAGGTTCCTCCGATACGGTTGGTTCGAAACCGCGGGGCGAAGAAGCAAGACGAGCGGGCTAAAGCTCGGAAGGGAAAGGCATGGCGGAACCGGACGCAAAGGGAAGCCTGCAATCGATGGCCAAGCTCTTGCTCCACGTCTGCTGCGCGCCCGACGCCACAGTCGGCTTGGAACGGCTCGGAGATGCTTACGAAGTCACGGCCTTCTTTTACAATCCGAACATACACCCCGAGGCTGAGTACGAACTCCGGAAACGGGAATTCGTCCGGCTCTGCCAGCAGCTCGGAGTGCCGTACCGAGTCGGTCCGTACGATGCCGATCGGTGGTTCCAGTTGACCGCAGGGCTGGAAGACGAGCCCGAGAAGGGCCGCCGCTGTGAGGTCTGTTTTCGAATGCGGCTGGAACGAGCAGCGCAGGAAGCCAAGGTGGCGGGCTGCCAGTACTTCGCGGCCGTCCTCACGGTGAGCCCCCACAAGGATGCTCGGCGGATCAACGACATCGGGGCCGAGATAGGCCAACGATTCGGGGTGCAATACGTACCCACGGACCTGAAGAAGAAAGACGGCTTCCGCCGCTCCGTAGAGTTGAGCCGGGAACTGGGGCTTTACCGGCAGAACTACTGCGGCTGCCTTTACAGCCTGCGATCGCGCGAGGAAGCGGAAAAGCGACGCGAACGGGAAAGCACCTCCACGGACCCGAAGCGATGAAAGAAGCCAGATTCTACGAAAGGCTGGAAGACCAGCGGGTGCGTTGCGTTCTTTGCCCCCACGAGTGCATGCTTCGAGACGGGCAAGTCGGCGTGTGCGGCGTGCGCCAGAATGTGGGGGGAACCCTCTATTCCCTCGTCTACGGGCGCGCCATCGCTGTCCACGTGGACCCGATCGAGAAGAAACCGCTCTTCCACGTGCACCCGGGTTCGCGCTCCTTTTCTCTGGCCACCGTGGGGTGCAACTTCCGCTGCCTTTTCTGCCAGAATTCGGATATCTCCCAGGTGCGACTTTCCCACGCGCAGGTGCCCGGTGAAGAGATCGCTCCGGAAGAGCTGGTGAAGCTCGCCGAGCGCTACGCTTGCAAGACCATCGCCTACACGTACACCGAGCCGACCGTGTTCTACGAATATGCCTATGACACCGCGGTCCTGGCGGCTGAGCGCGGGATTCTGAACGTCTTCGTCACCAATGGCTTCATCTCCGCCGCACCCCTCGAGGAGATCGCGCCGGTGCTCCATGCCGCCAATGTGGATCTGAAAGGCTGGAGCGAAGAGTTCTACCGACGGATCGTCGGTGGGGACCTCAAGACAGTGCTGGATACACTGAAGCGCATGAAGCGACTCGGCATCTGGGTGGAGGTGACCACTCTGTGCGTCCCGGGCTACGTGGACACCGACGAGCAGTTCCGCAGCATCGCCCGCTTCATTCGGGACGAGCTGGGACCCGAAACCCCTTGGCACGTGAGTCGTTTCTACCCCCATTTCCGGATGACGGACCGCCCTCCGACGTCTGTATCCGTGCTTCAGCGGGCGCGACAGATTGGGTTGGAGGAAGGGTTGCGCTACGTGTACAGCGGCAACGTGCCCGGAGACGAAGGGGAGAATACGTTCTGCTACCGGTGTGGTCGCCTCCTCATCCGCCGCTGGGGCTTCTCCGTGCTCGAAAACCGCGTACGCGAGGGCAAATGCCCGGATTGCGGGGCCGAGATCGACGGGATTGGGTTGTGACGGGAATCGCTGGATGGTTCTCCAGCCGGAGGAAACAGCCGTTCGGAGTAGAACCGCAGCCTCGAAGATCGGATCGAGCCAACTGCTGCGACACAGGGGGAAGCGGCAGCGCCGCCCCGGGCCACTGGCACTTCGTGGACACAAGAACCAATGGCTCGGACGTGGAGGAGCGGGAATCAAGGGCAGGCGCGAGGCGAACGGATTCGGGATGGGCAGGACCAACAAAACGACAGTCAGGGCATGCTTGTGGAAAGTGAAGCCGTGCTGAGCCGTCCGCGGGGGCTGGAGCCGGTGCTCGAGTCCCTGAGGAACGATCCGGAGTTCATGTCCAACGTGACGGCGTGGAGGGTTCTTCCCGCGCGTCCAGCCTTGACTTCTCCCTTTCCTTCGTGGATAGATCCTCGTCTGCGGGAGGCACTGGAGCAACGCGGGATCGTGCAGCTCTACAGCCATCAGGCGGAGAGCATCGAGCAGATTCGCGCGGGGAAAAGCGTTGTCGTGGTCACACCCACGGCTTCGGGCAAAACCCTGTGCTACAACCTCCCTGTCCTGCAATCCTTGCTCGAAGAGCCCGATAGTCGGGCGCTCTACCTCTTTCCTACCAAGGCCCTTTCCCAGGACCAGGTGGTTGAACTGCACAGCCTGGTGGAAGCGCTCGGGGCGGACATCAAGACCTACACCTTCGACGGCGACACGCCGGAGTCCGCGCGGCAGGTGATTCGGGCCAGTGGGCACGTCGTGGTCACGAATCCCGACATGCTGCATCAGGGCATCCTACCCCACCACACGCGCTGGATCAAGCTCTTCGAAAACCTGCGCTACGTGGTGATCGACGAGCTGCATCAGTATCGGGGTGTGTTCGGAAGCCACATGGCCAACCTGCTGCGGAGGCTGAAGCGAGTTTGCCGCTACTACGGTTCCAATCCGCAGTTCATCTGCTGCTCGGCCACAATCGCCAATCCGAAAGAGCTTGCCGAGAAGCTCCTTGGGGAGACGGTTGAGCTCATCGACCGGAACGGGGCGCCGCGGGGGGAAAAGCACTTCATCCTGTACAATCCTCCGGTGATCAACCGGCAGCTCGGCTTGAGACGATCGGCGGTGAACGAAGCCAGTCGGATCGCCGAGAGGTTCCTCTCCGCCCACGTGCAGACGATCGTGTTTGCCCGCAGCCGGCTCCGCGTGGAGGTCTTGCTGAGCTACCTACGCGAAGCCGCGCGGAAACACCACATCCCGGAGCACCGCCTCCAGGGCTATCGAGGTGGCTATCTTCCTCTCGAGCGGCGCAAGATCGAGCGGGGGCTGAGAACCGGGGAAGTGCTGGGCGTGGTGAGCACCAACGCCCTTGAGCTCGGGATCGACATCGGGCAGCTGGAAGCCTGCATCATGACCGGATATCCCGGCACGGTGGCCAGCACCTGGCAGCAAGCCGGGCGTGCGGGCCGCCGACAAGGCGTGTCCGTGGCGGTGCTGATCGCTTCCAGCAATCCCACTGACCAGTACATGGTAACCCACCCCGACTACTTCTTCGACCGGGACCCGGAAGCCGGCACGCTCGACCCGAACAACCTGGTGATTTTGATGAGCCACATCAAGTGCGCGGCCTTTGAATTGCCCTTTCGCGAAGACGAGATCTTCGGCGTCGAGTCCACGCCGGAGATCCTGGACTACCTCCAAGAGCACCACGTCGTGCATCTCCGCGAGGGCAAGTACTACTGGACGAGCGAGGTCTATCCGGCTGAAGAGGTGAGCTTGCGCAGTGCCTCCCCCGAGAACGTGGTCATCGTGGACACCAGCAACGGGAACCAAGTCATCGGGGAGGTCGATCTTTTCAGCGCTCCGCTCCTCGTGCACGACGACGCCATCTATCTCCACGGCGGTCGTCAGTACCACGTGGACAAGCTGGATTGGGAGCGGCGCAAGGCTTACGTACACGAGGTAGAAGTGGATTACTACACCGATGCCGAGCTGAAGACCGATGTCGGCATCCTCGAAACGATGAAGGAGGAGGTGACGAGCCGGGGTTCCAAGGCTTTCGGCGAGGTGCGCGTCACCACTCTGCCCACGATCTACAAGAAGATCCGCTTCCATTCACACGAGAACGTCGGTTGGGGCCGAATCTACCTCCCCGAGATGGAAATGCACACCACGGCGTACTGGTGGGTGCTGCCGCCGGAAACGGAGGCACAGTTCAAGAGTCGAGGGCTCAACTTCGGGGAGGGGCTGAAAGGCCTTGCCTATGCCTTGCATCACGTCGCCGCCGTGTTCGTCATGTGCGACCCGGCAGACATTCGAGCCGTGCCCATGCTCCGAGCGCCCCACACCGGGCACCCCACCCTGTTCATCCACGACAACTACCCGGGTGGCGTGGGCCTGAGCGAAAAGTTGTTCGCGATCCACGACGAGCTTCTCGAGGCTGCGGCGGAGCTCATCCGCAACTGCCCTTGCACCGACGGCTGCCCCTCCTGCGTCGGACCGCCTACGGAGGCTGGGGTGGGAGCCAAAGCCGCCGCTCTGGCCCTCCTGTCGGGAGCCACGTCGGGCTCAAGCCCGTAGCACGGCACTGCGCGATCCTTTTCCGCTCCTGAGTTCGAAGATGCCACGTAACGGGCCGCTTCTGTGGAGGACGAATTGCCGGAAATCGGACGCGAATTCGAGCGCTTGGTGGAACTCATGGCCGCCCTCCGGGGCGAGAAGGGTTGTCCCTGGGACAAGGAGCAGACGCACCGCAGCCTCCGGCAATACCTGCTGGAGGAAGCCTACGAGGTCATCGAAGCGATTGACCAGGAGCGGTACGAAGATCTCCAGGAAGAGCTCGGGGACCTTCTGCTGCAGGTGGTGTTCCATGCTCAGATCGAAGCGGAGGCAGGGCGCTTCACCATCGCAGAGGTGCTTCGAGGCATCAATGAGAAGCTGGTGCGGCGGCACCCGCACGTGTTCGGGGAGGCCGTTGTCCGCACAGCATCCGAGCAAACCCGCCACTGGGAGAAGCTCAAGCGCGAAGAGGGCAAGCGCTCCGCCGTGGAAGGTGTGCCCCGAGAGTTGTCGGCCTTGCTGAGGGCTCACCGGGTCCAGGCCAAAGCCGCCACCATCGGCTTCGATTGGAACCGAGTGGAAGAGGTGTGGGAGAAGGTCCGGGAGGAGCTGCGGGAGCTGGAGGAAGCCTGCGCCAGGAAGAACCCGGCCGAGATCGAGGAAGAATTCGGGGATCTACTCTTCTCTCTCGTGAACCTCTCCCGTTTCATCGGCGTGAACCCGGAGGACGCCCTTCGGCAGACCGTGGAGAAGTTCATCCGCCGCTTTCAGGCGGTCGAGCGAATTCTCCTGGAACGAGGCAAGAAGGCGGGCGAAGCCACCCTGGAGGAAATGGACCAAATCTGGGAAGAAGAAAAACGACGCGAACACCGCGCGCAGGGCTTCACCTCCCCCGAGCCCGAGGGAGAAGGGACACGCGATTGTCTCCAGAGTTGAGCGGAATGGCGACGAGCCATCCACCACTTTCGGAAAGCAGGTTCCGGCCGCGGATCCTCCAGTCCGTGGGAATCATCCTGAGCTACCAGTGCACGAATGTTTGCCGCCACTGCCTCTACTCTTGCTCTCCCCAGGCCTCGGCGTGGATGTCCCGAGAAGTATTGATGGCCATCGTCGACCAGCTCCTGCAGTTCCGGGATCATCTGCGGAGCATTCATTTGGCAGGCGGAGAGCCCTTTCTCCGCTTCGAATTCCTCGTCGAGGCGGTCGAACTTCTGAGCAAGAGTCATCTTCCGCTCGCCTACGTGGAAACGAACGCCTACTGGGCCACGCGCGAGGACATAGCCCGGGCCAAGCTCGAGGCCCTGCGGCGTGCGGGACTTCGAGCCATCCTCATCAGCGTCTCCCCTTTCCACCTGGAGCAGATTCCATTCGAGAGGACGGAGAGAGCCGTGCGGCTGGCTGAGGAAGTCTTCGGCCGGTGGAACGTGCTCCTCTTCACGCCCGAGTTCTACGAGCATTTCAAGTCCCTCGGAATCCGCGGCGTGCTGGCCTTCGAGGAGTACCGAAAGCTGGTACCGACGGCCTGGCTTGCCCGCCTGATCCGGGTCAATTACCAGTTCGTCCCGAATGGTCGCGGCGCCTTCCGGCTCGCGGAACTTTTCCCATCGTTTCCGGCTCGCCAGTTCTTCTCCTCCAATTGTCGCGAGGAGCTTTCCTACCCTGGCCACGTGCACATCGACCTCTACGGAAACTACATCGGCGGACTCTGTGCCGGGATTTCCGTGGGTAATGGGCTCCAGCTGAGCAAGCTCTACAACGAGGGCACCGAACTCGAGGGACGCCCTTTCCTGCGCGGATTGGTGCTGGACGACCTCGAGACTCTTTTCCGCTGGGCCCAGGAGAACTTCGGATACACCGAGTCGGAGACAGGCTACATCGCCAAGTGTCATTTGTGCGCCGACCTCCGGGAACATCTCTATCGTCAAGGCTTCCGTCCCCCAGAATTGGCGCCTCCAGAATTCTACCTCCACCTTCGAGCTGAACCCCGTTCTCGGTGGAAGGGATCCCCGGTATCGCAAGGTAGCTGATGGGGCCCGAAGTCTCGCTTGTGCTACGATCGCTGCCACCTCCAAGGCCGCTGCGCATTTGGCGCCGGGTGAAACGCACGCGGGCATCGCGTGTTCATCCCCGCCCGGCAGCCTGTCGCCAAACCCGACATCCGATTTGCCCGGCTGGGGCCCACATCGGCTGCGGCGCCGGCCGCTTTGGATTGGGTGTGATCCATCATCCCCATCGCGACCGTCTTCTCCGGGAACTGGCGAAAGTGTTTCCTTCCGGAGGGGTCGCCTTGGCGTACACGCGCTTCCGAAGCCAAAGTCGCCGAACCATTTGGGGCCGGTTCTTCCCAGACTTCCCCGAGAAGGAGACCCGCCTGTTCCAACGAGCGAAGCTGCAGGCGTGGATCGAGAACGAACCCCTTCCCCGCGTCCAGTCATTGCCCTCTCCGTATCACGGCCGGCTGGTTTTGCACGCATCCATCCTGAAGGCGGAGCACCCTCGCTACTGCGTACTATCCTGCGGAGTCTTGGGAAGGGTTACGGGAGTTCGAACAGCGGCTGCTCGCCAAGTTCCCAGATCCTGACCGAATTGAGTGAACCGACGAGAATGCCGAGCGAGTGGGCCCTTGACCCGGTGGGCCACCCGGCGGAGGACAGGCGCAGTTCGATCCTGGTCCGTGTCGGAATGGTCCCGATGTGCTATCCGTGCGAGGGGAACCCGGACGCGCAATTCCGGTGTCGGGGAACCGGCTTGACGGAGTGCCCGCCACTTGCGAATGAGTCGCAAAATTCTCCTTGACTTTGCCTACAGAAGTCGCTATAGTTTGGAGCGTGGTTCCGTCGCGCCTCGCAAGGGGAGGAGGTTGGTGGTACGTGAAGTCCGAGGACCGCGCCTCGGGGGAGCAGCGCGGGGGATGCGAAGGAAGACCAGCTCGCGTCAGGTCTGAGGAGAAAGAAAGGAGGCCAATCCATGCGAGGGATTCGCGGGCTCGGGGTAATGGCGCTCACGCTGATTCCCGGCATGGTGCTGGGGCAGGCGTACTTCTCCACCAGCCTGCACGCCACGCGCCAGGGGAAAGTGACTTGGTACGGCACGCAACACGGAGGGTTTGAAACCCTCACCCAGGTACCCATCCAGAACCTGGGGTGTCTCAAATGCCATCCCGGGACCTTGGCCAATGGCACTCCGGTGGACCCGGCCACCTACGAGCCGAGCTGCAATGACTGCCATGACTTCGCGCAAGGGACGTCCGTGAGCCAGCAGCAATGCCTCAAGTGCCACAGTCGGCAAGGCACGGAAATGAACACCATGCAGCTTCCGGACGTCCACCGCTCGATGGGATTCCAGTGCACCAGCTGTCACACGAAAAAGGACGTCCACGGCGACGGGAATGTCTACGCTTCCCTGTTCGAGCCGGGCGCGATCGAGCGGGATTGCGAGGATTGCCACCAAACCGTGCCCAGCAACACGGCCCACGATCTCCACACCGCTAAGGTGGATTGCCGGTCCTGCCACATGACCACAGCCATCTCCTGCTACAACTGTCACCTCGAGAGCTTGACCCAGGGGCAGATCCGGCGAGCCTGGGGCGGTGTGAAGGGGTTCATCCTTCTGGGCAAGGATGCGGCCACGGGCAAGGTCCGCCCCGGAACGTTCATGGCCCTGTCCTACCAGGGCAAGAGCTTTTATGCCTTGTCCCCCTACACAGCCCACACCATCTCGGCGGATGCCCGTACTTGTTCGGACTGCCACGGGAATCGCAACGTGGAGGCGTACAAGAGCACGGGCTCAATCCAAGTAGCGCGCTGGGATTCGAGCCAGAAGAAGGTGGTGGTGACACAGGGCGTCATCCCCATCCCGCCGGACTGGAGCAGCGCCCTCAAGTTCGATTTTCTGACCTACAATGGCGATCCGGCCGGCGCCACCGACCCAAACAAATGGGCCCTGCTCAAGTCCACGGCTGACGGCGCGCAGATGCTCTACATGCAACCCCTCGGAGCCGAGGAGATGGAGGCTCTCTCCCAGCGCATGCACGACGAGTACTACGTGAGCCTGCACGCCACGCGCCGCGGCAAGAATACGTGGTACGGGGCCCAGAACGGCGGCTTCGAGGCTCTTACCGGGGTTCCGATCGAGCAGCTGGGCTGCGTCAATTGCCACGCCAACACGTACGCCGATGGGACCCCGGTCGACCCGGCTAACTACAAGCCGGATTGCAAGGACTGCCACAACTTCGCCGCCGGATACCAGGTCAATCCGTCCGTGTGCATGGGTTGCCACAGCCGCCAAGGCACGGAAATCAACACCATGAAACTCACTGATGTGCACCGTGACCGCGGCTTCCAGTGCACCTCCTGCCACGGAAGCAAAGACGTCCACGGGGACGGGAACACCTACGCTTCCATGTTTGATGCGGGAGCTATTGAAAAATCCTGCAGCGACTGCCACACCTCCGTCCCGAGCAACACCTCGCACCTCATCCATGCGAATACGGTGGACTGCAAGGCCTGCCACCTCCAGACCGTGATCACTTGCTACAACTGCCATCTCGAGAGCCTGGTCCAGGGTCAGGTGAGAAGGGCCTGGGGAGGCCTCAGAAACTACGTGTTGCTGGCGAAGGATTCCAAAACCGGCAAGGTCACAACCGCCACCTTCATGGCTCTGAGCTATCAAGGGAAGAGCTTCTATGCGGTGGCTCCTTACACTTCGCACTCCGTGACGGCCAAGGGTCGAAGCTGCACCGACTGCCACGCCAACTCGGTGATCCAGCAATACAAGCTGTCGGGCGAAATTGTCCTGGCGCGCTGGGATGATGCCCAGAAGAAGGTCGTCAACACCCAGGGCGTGATCCCGGTCCCGCCGGATTGGAAGCGCGCGTTCAAGCTGGACTTCCTGACCTACAACGGCGATCCGGCAGCTCCCACCGATCCCAACCAGTGGGCTCTCCTGAAGAGCACAGCGGACAGCGCCCAGATGTTGTACATCACGCCGCTGTCCGCCGAGCAGATCCAGAAGCTGAGCCTCCCCATGGGCGTGAACTCCGAAAAACCGGAGGTCCTGCCCACGGAGTTCCGGCTCCTTCAGAATTACCCCAACCCGTTCAACCCAACCACCACGGTGGAATTCCACCTTCCTAAGGCGGCGGAGGTGAGCCTCATGATCTACGACCTGAACGGGGCGGTTGTAGCTACGCTCCTCGAGGGCACCAAGCTCGAGGCGGGCATCCACCGGATCCAGTTGGATGCCGGCTCGCTCCCGAGCGGGGTGTACATCTGCCGCCTCCGGGCAGCCGGCGTGGAGAGATCCATCAAGCTGACCCTCGTCAAGTGACGAGAGATAACCAAGCTATCGGACCCGACCCCCGTGGTTCGCCGACCACGGGGGTCTTTTTTGGCCGTCACGGGTCCGCAGCGGGCATCCGGCGCGGACCCCCGCACGGGGAAAACCCGTTCGCAGCCCAGGTCCCTTCCCTGCCCACACCGGCGGCAGCGGGCGCGCGGGCTCCGTGCTGCGGATGCGCCGTTCAACGCTTTTCCGACAATGCCGATAACCGAAAGGGTGAGCCCGCGCCACAGACAGGGCTCCCAACGCCCCCGGACCCTCTGGCTGGGACCCCGGGTTGCACGAGAGAATTGTTCCTGGACGGGTCCGGGCAGTCCATGCGGTTGCGAACGATCTGATGAGACCTTCTCGTTCATCTGTGCCTATTCCCTCGCAGCCGCTTGACGTGCGGGACGGAGAAAGTTTCGCGGCGGGAGCGGAGGGATACGTGTTGGGACGTGAGAAGGAGAACGCCTCCCCATCTCGGCCAGCCGAAGCGCCTTGCGCGTCGGAAGATAAGTACCGGCTCATGGTCGAGCACGCTGGGCAGGCCATCATCGTTGCCCAGGATGGGTGGCTGAAGTTTGTCAATCCGAAAGCCGCCGAGGCCGTGGGCTACACCCAGGAAGAGCTCCTTTCGGTCCCTTTCCTGGAGTTCATTTACCCGGAAGATCGCGCGCGCGTAGTTGAAGGCTACCGCCGGCGCATCTCCGGCGAGGATCCCGACGCCTCCTACTGCTTTCGCGTCATCGACCGGGCCGGTAATGTGAAATGGCTGGAGCTATCCGGCGTCCGGATTGAGTGGGACGGCAAACCAGCTACCCTCAACTACCTGACCGACGTCACCGCGAGGATGGAAGCCGAACTGGCCCTGCGCGAAAGCGAGAGCCGCTTCCGCACGCTGGTCGAGCATTCCTTCGTGGGCGTGTGCATCATTCAGGATGGCCGCCTCACCTATGCCAACGATCGTCTCGCAGAGATCTTCGCTTGCTCCAAGGCGGAGGCGAGTGGCGAGCTCGAAACCTGGCTGAAGAGCTTCGTCCACGCAGAGGACCGGGAATCTCTGCGCCAGCTCATCAACGAAGTCCTCATGGGTAAGGTCGTGTCGGCCCGGATCGAATTCCGCGGGATCCGCCGGAATGAGGAGATGATCCACGTGCAGGCCTATGCCGCGAGGGTCATCGTGAGCCAAGGCCCTGCAGCCATGATCACCTTCCTCGACGTCACCGCCGAGCGCTGTGCGTTAGAGGCTCTGCGAGCCTCCGAAGAGCGCTTCCAGATGATGATGGCCACGATCCGCGACACCCTGTACCGCCTGCGCTTCGCCGACCGCAAATACGATTACATGAGTCCGGCCGTCAAACAGCTGACCGGCTACACGCCGGAAGAGATCGCGGAGATCGGATTCAAGTCTCTGATCCTCCGAATGGAGGTCATCGGTTCCGACGCAACCGATCTGACCGAGATCGCCCAGCGCATGCACTCGGGCGAGCTTCGAGAATGGCGCGCCCTGTACCAGATCCTGGACCGGGAAGGGAACGTCAAATGGGTTCGCGACCACGCCTTCCCGTGGAGAGATGAAAACGGCCGCGTGGTGGGCACTGTCGGGATCTTGGAGGATGTGACGGAGCTCCATCAGGCGGAGGAAGCCCTTCGCGAGAGTGAGCGGCGGTTCCGCGATCTTTTCGAAAATGCCCCCGTCGGTTACCACGATCTCGACACTGACGGACGGATCACGCGCATCAATCGCACGGAACTGCAGCTCCTCGGCTACACCCGGGAAGAGATGCTCGGCCAGCCTTACTGGCAGTTCTCCGCTGATCCGCCGCAGTGCGAGGAGTTCTTTCTCGAGATGCTGAAGGCGAAGGGACGGCAAACGCGAGCTCGGGAAATCCAGCTACGCAAGAAGGACGGAAGCCTATTGCCGGTTCTCTTGGAATGCCGTCTCCTACGGGACCGCACAGGACGGGTAGTAGGACTCCGATCTACCGTCCAGGACCTCACACCCCTCAAGAAACTCCAGGAGCAGCTGATGCTGGCGCAGCGCCTGGAGACCGTGGGTGTGCTGGCGGGAGGCGTCGCGCATGACTTCAATAACCTTCTGACCGTGATCCTCGGCTCGGTGCAGCTCATGCTGGCAAGTCTGCCGGAAGGCCATCCTCTGCGGCGAGATCTACTGGAGATCCAAAAGGCCGCAGAGAGGGGAGCCGCCCTCACCCGCCAGCTCCTGGCTTTTGCTCGAAAGCAGATCATGAGACCGCAAGCCGTGGTCCTGAACGACGTCGTGCGCGGTCTGGAGCCGATGCTACGAAGGCTGATCGGCGAAGACATCCGCCTCGAACTTCAACTGCAGGAGCCCCTGGCCCCCGTCTTCGTGGACCCCGCCCAGTTCGAACAGGTCATCATGAATCTTGCGGTCAACGCACGAGATGCCATGCCCCAAGGGGGTGTGCTTCGCATCGAAACCCGAGAGGTCTATCTGGACGAGGATTACGCGCAGGCCCATCCTCCAACTCGCCCCGGCCGCTACGTGGAACTCGTTGTTTCCGACACCGGTATTGGCATGGACGACGAGACGCTGAAACACATCTTCGAGCCGTTCTTCACCACTAAGGAAGTGGGAAAGGGAACCGGCCTCGGCCTCTCCACAGTGTATGGGATTGTGAAGCAGAGCGACGGCTACATCTGGGTGTATTCCGAACCCGGTGTTGGAAGCGCCTTCAAGATCTACCTCCCCGCGCAGCCGAGCGTTCCGGCGGACGAAGCAGACCCCGAGACGGCAATCCCCGCAAGGCGTGCAAGAGGCAAGACGCTCCTGCTGGTCGAAGACGATGAGCGCGTGCGACAGGTCACGAGCCGCGCCCTGGCCCGTTTCGGCTTCCGCGTGCTGTCCGCTGCCAACGCACAACAGGCGCTGGACATTGCCCGTGATCCCGCTCAACGCATCGACCTCGTGGTCTGCGACGTGATCATGCCCGGGATGAACGGGCCGGACCTCGTAGATCGGCTGTCGGAGGTCCGTCCCGGGGTCCGCGTGGTGTTCATGTCGGGCTATCCGGCCTCCACCCTGGAAAGCCGTACTAAACTCGCCGGCCGGCCATTGATTCAGAAACCTTTCGACCTTGAGGAGCTCGGCCGCATCTTACTCGAGCTTGTCGATCAGTCTTCCTCGGCGGCGGCCACCTAGACCAGTGTCCTTGCCGCCCGCCTCTTTCCGCGACGTCGGGAACGGGCGGGCCGAAACTGGTCCACCACGAAGCCACCGGGGGTTGAGCCCGGTAGAACACCCTCTTCTGCCGAGACTGTCCGCTCCAGCGGGATCGTCTTCACCCGTTGCTTGGTCCGGTCCGAGTGGGTCTGGCCGGTTGATCCCTGGTGGCGCGGAGCCACCGGAGGGCACCCCGCCTGGGCTTCTTGTTAGTAGGCTCGCCTGCAAGTTTTGCTTGCCAGTTCACTGCGATTTTCTGAATTTCGGCCGCCTCGGAATCTAAGAGGTACGAGGGCGAATGCGCAGTTTTTCTTCTCTTCGGGCGCCAATTCGGGCCTGATGTTAGAGAGCCGATCGGATCCCGAAGAGGGCCTCTCAGATCGCGAAGGAGAGTTCTGCTGCGGAGCCGGAGGTCTTCCTTTCAGGAGGGAATGGGCGCAGTGGGGAGGTTCACCCGCGCATGAAGGCAATGCTGCTGCGGCGTCTCACTAGCCTCGCCGAGGACAAGACCCCCCTCTCGCTTGAGGATGTTCCCGACCCGAAGCCGGGAGCGAGGGAGCTTCTGCTGCGCGTCAGCCGCTGCGGGGTGTGCCACACGGAGCTGGATGAGATTGAAGGCCGGACACCTCCGAGCCGCCTGCCGAGGATCCTCGGCCATCAGGTGGTGGGCCGGGTCGAGGGAATGGGGGAAGGGGCCAGGAGATTCCGGCTCGGGGACCGCGTGGGCGTGGCCTGGATTTACCGGGCTTGCGGACGCTGCCGCTATTGCCTCTCGGATCAGGAGAACCTCTGTCCCCAGTTCCAGGCCACGGGCCGCGATGCCGACGGAGGCTATGCCGAGTTCATGGTCGTGCCCGAGGATTTCGCCTACCCCATTCCCGATGTCTTCTCGGACTCCGAAGCCGCCCCTCTATTGTGCGCCGGAGCCATCGGCTACCGGTCGCTGCGTCTGGCCAATCTGAGGGAAGATTCCCGCCTCGGCCTCACCGGCTTCGGAGCCTCCGGCCATCTCGTGCTGAAGATGGCGAAGCATAAGTACCCGAAGGTCCCCGTGTACGTCTTCGCCAGAAGCGAAAGGGAGAGGGAGTTTGCCTTGGAACTGGGCGCCCGCTGGGCCGGCGACACGACCGACACCTCGCCCGAACCGCTCGATGCCATCATCGACACGACGCCGGTCTGGACGCCCGTGGTCGAAGCTTTGCGAAATTTGGCGCCCGGAGGAAGGCTAGTCATCAACGCGATCCGCAAGGAAGACCTGGACAAGCAAGCTCTGGCCGGGATCGATTACCCCTCGCAGCTGTGGCTGGAAAAGGAAATCAAGAGCGTGGCCAACGTCACGCGCCGGGATGTGAGCGAGTTCCTGCAGCTCGCGGCCGCAATTCCGATTCGCCCGGAGTATCAAGAGTACCCATTAGCGGAGGCCAACCGAGCCCTTTTGGAGCTGAAACAGCGCAAGATCCGAGGGGCCAAGGTCCTGGTAATCGCAAGCTGAACAAGACCAGGCCTTTGCGCACAACGGTTCGGACAGGTACGGCGAGCGCGTCACTCCTCGGTGGGTGAGAGCGATTTCGCTCGGAGGTTGCCGAATGGCTCGGCTGCTGAAGCGCGACGAAGCGGCAACTCTAATCCGGGACGGCAGCACCCTCCTTCTCACTGGCTCGGGGGGCGGCCTGATGGATGCCGACTTCATCTACGAGGCCATCGAGCGCCGCTTCCTTGAGACGGGGCATCCTCAAGGTCTCACCATCGTGCACATCACCGGGATCGGGGATGGACGAGGGGGCGGAGTGGACCGCTTCGCCCACCCGGGTATGGTGAGGCGGGTGATCGGGGGGCACTGGGGCTGGTCGCCGAAGATGCAGCAACTGGCCCTCAGTGAACAGATCGAGGCCTACAACCTGCCACAGGGAGTCCTTTCGCTTCTCACCCGCGAGATTGCCGCCCGGCGCAAGGGGCTCTTCACTCGCGTGGGGCTGATGACCTTCGTCGACCCCCGTCTGCAGGGAGGCAAATTGAACCGGGCGGCAAAGGAGGACTTGGTCCGCCTCATCGAGCTGGAAGGCGAGGAGCTCCTCTTCTACCGCAGTTTCCCCGTGGATGTGGCCATCGTCCGCGGAACGACCGCCGACGAGAGCGGCAACATCTCCGTGGAATGGGAGGCCGCCAACCTCGATGTCCTCTCGGCTGCCCAAGCGGCGCGGAATTCGGGCGGCATCGTCATCGCGCAGGTGAAGCGATTGGCCCGCCGCGGGACGTTGAATCCCCGGCTGGTGAAAATCCCGGCCCACTTGGTCGATGTGGTTGTGGTCCATCCGGGGCAGTGGCAAACCTGCGAGGCGGAGTACAATCCCGCCTTCTCGGGCGAAATCCGTGTGCCCCCGGACATCCTCACTCCCCTCGACTTCGGGGTCCGGAAGCTCGTGGCCCGGCGTGCAGCGCTGGAGCTCAAACCAGGGAGCCTGGTCAACCTCGGCTTCGGGATCGCCGACGGCGTGGCCGACGTGGCCGCCGAGGAGGGACTCTGCGACCGCCTCACCTTCACGATCGAGCAGGGCATCATCGGAGGAGTGCCGGCGAAAGGGGCCATCTTCGGGGCCGGCTGGAACCCCGATGCGATCATCGACGCCCCGAGCCAGTTCGATTTCTACCACGGCGGCGGGATCGACATCGCCTTTCTCGGGGCCGCCCAGGTGGACGCGCGCGGAAACGTCAATGTGAGCAAGTTCGGCAACACGATTGCGGGCTGCGGTGGATTCATCGACATCTCCCAGACGGCCAAGCGTGTGGTCTTCTGCTGTACGTTCACAACCGGCGGCCTCAGAGTCCGTTGCGAAGATCAGAGGCTGATCATCGAGAAGGAAGGATCCGTCAAGAAATTCGTCCGCGAGGTGGAACACGTCACCTACAGCGGCGAGTATGCGCGCCTCCACAACCAGCCGGTGCTGTACGTGACGGAGCGAGCCGTCTTCGAGCTGGTGGAAGGACACCTCCGCCTCGTGGAGATCGCACCCGGCGTCGATCTCGAGAGTCAGGTGCTGTCGCAGATGGAATTCGTGCCCGAGATCAGCTCCGATCTCAGGCTAATGGATCCGAGGATCTTCGCGGAAGGCAGGATGAACCTGGGCTGGAGCGAGAAAGTTGACCCCGAGTTACGTCATGCGTGAGGAACTCGAGCTCGGGGTGGTACGGATCCGACTGTGCCGCCCCGAGCTCCACAACGCACTGAATCGGGCGATGCTTCTGGAGCTGGAAGAAAGCCTCGACGCCCTGCGGGATGCAAACGTGCGTGCGCTCATCCTGACCGGGACTGGCAAGTCCTTCTGCTCCGGTGCGGACCTGCGCGAGCTGGCCCATTTCGGCCCGGGCGAGGCAGAGCAATGGTGCTGGGATGGACACCGGGTGCTCAACAAGCTGGAGGATTTCCCCGCCCCGACCCTCGCCGCTCTCAATGGCCATGCCGTTGGCGGAGGCCTTGAGCTGGCCTGCGCCTGTGACCTGCGCTACGCCGCCTCCGGCGTCAAACTCGGATACCCCGAGGTTAAGCTCGGGATGATCACTGGCTGGGGCGGCACGTTCCGCTTCCCGCGACTGGTGAGGCTGGATAAGGCGAAGGAGCTCATCTTCACCGGGCGGCTGATCCTCGCCGAGGAGGCCTGCGAGCTCGGGCTCGTGAATCAGGTCTTTGCCCCCGAGGAGCTGGAAATGCGGGTATTGGAGGTAGCTCGCGAGATTGCGGCCAACGCCCCGGTAGCGGTCCGCCTGGCCAAGCGGATGCTGAATCGCTACCCGCTGGACCGTCAAGCCGCCGCCACCGAGGAGGCCTACGCGTTGTCGCGCTGCATGGCTACGGAAGATCAGCGAGAAGGCGTGCGCGCCTTCCTCGAGAAGCGGAGCGCAAAGTTTGAGGGAAGGTAGCTTGGCGACCCGCGCGCTGCAAGGTCCAACGGCACGCTTACCCCAGACGGCAAGCTGTCCGCCGACCGGGCCTGCCCCCAGTGGACGGGCAGCATCGGGCGGCTGAAGCCGTTCCTACGCTCGCACGGCGCAAATGCTGGGAGGTGACCAGGATCTCGGGACAATCCGCAGGGGGCCCTTGGCCCGCTCGAGGCGCCAGTCGGAGAGGGACGGCTTGAGCCGCCGCGCTTGCTCCGCGAGACGGCGAGCACGGCGGCCCAAACGGCCGATGGGAGGAGAGAGGAGGAGTGCGAGACAAACAGAGGAGTGCACCATGCGTCACAAACTCGATGAGATCGATCTGGAGATTCTGCGGACTCTCCAGAGACGGGGGCGAACCAAGCGCAGCGAACTGGCGGACCAGGTGGGTCTGACGATCCCCTCCGTGAGCGAGCGGCTGCGCAAGCTGGAGGAGATCGGGATCATCCGCGGCTACGCCGCTCTGCTCGATCCGGTGCGGGTGGGACTGGAGGTGATGGCCTTCATCCTGGTGGAGGTGGAATCGTCGAAGTATTTCGACGACGTGATCCAGCGGGCGCAGGCCAATGAGGAAATCCTGGAATGCCATGCCATCACGGGTGAGGGCTCCTATCTACTGAAGGCGCGCACAAAGAACACTTCCACCTTGGAGCGTCTGCTGTCGGAAATCCGCTCCTGGCCGGGCGTGGCCAATACACGCACCAGCATCGTGCTTTCGAGCCCGAAGGAAACCACCGTTCTTCCCTTGACCCAGCTGGAACAGCTAGTGCGAAGAGAATAGCCCGCTTCCGCCTCGGATAGCAAGACCAGTCGAACCTCGCGGGCATGGAACGGGGGCTTCCCGCGCGAGACCTCCTGTCCGGGAAGGCGCGACGGAAAGCTCGCAAGCCTCCGCCCTCTCGGATGAAGGTGGTCTCCTTGTGAGGGGGCAAAGCGGGGGACTACTTCACCAGCGAGTTCACATACTCCTCGATGTTGGTGTAGCCGTCGCCGTCTCGGTCAGCGACAGCGTCGGAGGGATCGCCCGGATCCAGCCCGTGCTCCTTCTCCCAGGCGTCGGGCATGCCGTCGCGGTCGGAGTCGCGGGGCGGGCGCCCCCCGCGATACTCGGGCCACCCTCCCACCTCCCATTGCGAATCGATGATGCAACCGGCCCCCTCCCTCACCTCATTCACGATCCGCAAATCCACGGCGTCTCGCACGGGATAAGTTGCCCCGGCGCGCTCCAGCACCTGTCGGAAGGCATCCTGGGCTGACCATGTCGTGACCGGAGGAGCAGCAATCGGGGTTGAAAGCAGGCGGACCACGGTGCTGTCCTGTCCGCCCGGTTGAGAGAAGAGGTGCCGGGCGTCCTTTGAGCATTCCGGGCATCCCTCGACGAAGTTCCCGTCGAGGAAGAATTCGGTGCGGGCGTCGTCGTTCAAAGCAATGACTCGGGCCCGTCTCCGGCTGCAGGGGCCGGGCCGGATGTAGTTGGCCACATAATTGGCCTTGAGCACTCCGCCCACAAGCCCGGTGCAGATTGACCCAAAGTCGTAGATCACATTGTTCCGCACATCAAACACAGGATAAGGGGGAACACCGTAGGCGTCGCCCAGACGGGGATTGCGGGAGTCGTTATGGGCCCAAAGGTTGTGATGCAGGGATACCCCGCCAATTCCGCGGACCAGCGTCCCCATCCCGTGCGGGCCCTTGTAGTGCACGCTGTGGTGCAGTCCCTCGGCGATGATGCACCACTGGACGGTGACGTCGCGCAGCCTCCCATTGACGGAGAGCGTTTCATCCGTACCCCAGCTCGCCGAACAGTGATCGATGATCACGTTGTAGCTATTGCCCACCACGCTGATCGCATCACCTACAAGTCCCCGGACGTCGCCCGGGCGCGAACGGAGGTACCGGACCACTACGTCGTGCGTGTCGATGATCAGCCCGGCTCCGCGCAGACAAATCCCGTCGCCGGGCGCCGACTGGCCCGCGATGGTCACAAACGGCTCCCGAATGACGATGGCCGAGTCCAGGTCGATCAACCCGCCCACGCGGAACACGATGATCCGAGGCCCGGACTGGGAACACGCCTCCCGAAAACTTCCCGGACCCGAGTCATTCAAGTTCGTCACCAGCAGGACTTTCCCCCCGCGCCCGCCCACCGTGCGCGAGCCGAAGCCTTCCGCTCCTGGGAAGGCAGGCAGGTCCTTGGCGAACCCCACAGCCGGAAAAACTAAGAGCCACCCGACAACCCAAGCGCGCTTCATCTCGTTCCCTCACCACGCTCCCGAGGCGAATCGTCCACACCCATCCCCGCAGCCTCCGGACCGGCTCCTGTTCCCCCCGGCAAAAGCGATTCCGATCTTCCGCCGGAGTTATTTCGCTCCGAGTCGCTGCAGGGCCTGAGCAGCACCGCGGATGAGGGGCTCCGCCGAGATGGGAGAGCCCACGGCGCGGCGCATCCACTCGTCCGGGGTCAGGGCACCAAGCCGGCACATCCGCTCCATCTCCGCCCCCAGGTTCCTGCCCTTGAGATAGCTCTCGATCTGGTACTGGATGATGAAACCCAGGGGATAGTCGGGCAGATACAGCCCGGCATCGATCATGTGGGAGTAGATGGCGAGGAGCTCAACGTCGCGGGTCCGGAAAGGCCCCGCAAGATGTTCGTTCCAAACCTGCCGGGCGATGTCGAGAGTGGCTTGCCGTAGCTCGGCGGGCGATGCGTGCGGATGCTCGTACATCCAGTGCCACACGGCCATGTCCACCAGTGCCACGCTCCCAATTTCCACTGTGGACCAGAAGGTGTCGAGCGCGCGCAGAGCCTCCGCCTGTCCCTCATCGCTGTGGAGACCGAGGAGCGCCAGATCGCGCGATTGAAAGACAAAGGCGAAGGCCTCGGTGAAAGCCGTGTTCGGCACGCCGCGAAGCAAGAAGTAATCGATGGCGATGGATGAAAACACCTGCTCCACGTTGTGCCCGAACTCGTGGATGGCGATGTTGTATCCCTTGTAGTCCATCCCGTTCTTGCCGATTCGAGTCCGGAGATGGGCCTTGTCCACCCGCCGCCCGGGCCCCATGGCGTGTCCGGCCCCTCGACTTGGGTCCACCTCCACGTGCGACGCCACGAACTCGGCCCTTTCCGCGGAGAAGCCAAGGTCCGTGAGGATCCGGGGAAGATCAGCCTGGAATGCCTCGCGATCGGGATAGCGAGCCCGCACGATCTCGTTCAATTTCTCCTCCGGGAATTCCGCCCGGGGCTTGAAGCCGCTGTACCAAATGTCGAAAGGCTCCAGCTTCCTGCCCAGCCGCTTCTCGATCAGCCGAGCCACCTGCAGCGTGACGGGCGAATCGATGACCTGCGTCAGAAGCTCCCGAACTCGATCCTCGGGGATCTCGCGATCTTCCTCGAATCGCCGCAGGATGAAGGTCGGCAGATCCGGGCAATACGGATCCGCTCGGCGCACCGCGCGGAACACCTCCAGCCAATGCTCGTAGCGCCGATCCGGCTCGCGCTCCGCCGGTTGCCACTTGCCGTCTTTCAGGACCAGATTGCGCACCGGATCCCACACCACCTGCGGGTTGTCGATCACCTCGGCGGGGATTTCCTGCCGCACGATCCGCTGCATCACGCTGTAGATCAGGCGCTGGCGCTTCAGGCCATCCGGATTCGCATACTGCGCTTTGAGCTCGTCCCTCAGCCCCCAGTGGCTGATGAGTCGAAGGCCGTCCGGGAAGAGCTTCTCCCCCGCCGGCGTGCGCAAGTTCCCCATGTAGATGTTGTAGCGGTTGATGTAATTGTCCGCCTTGAGGAAAGCCTCCGAGATGGCCTGTTGCACCTCGGCGGGAATGCGCCGCGCGAATTGCTGCGCGAGTCGGCATTCCGCCCACCTCCGGCGCGACCACTGGCTCCCCTCCCGAAGGCGTACCTCCAGGGGGTAGAGAGGGTAATTCAGAAGGGCTACGAAAGCGACCTTCGTCTTGAACAGATCCTCGTTGATGTGGGCGAACGGGTCGTACGCGGCAAAGAGGTAATCGACGCGCAGCGGCTCCGCCAGGTCCAGATCCAGCGGCCGATGCAGCTCCCTGCGGAGCTCCGCATTGTGGCCGTAAATCATCTCGAGATTGAAGTCGTAGCGCCGCAGGGTCTCTTCCAGCAGGCTGTCGTCCGTCAGGAAGTGTTCGAGACAGAACTGCCGGAAGGCTTCCGCATCGCCGTCCTCAGGGCGCCACAGCCGCGCCACTTGTTCCACTCCCTTCTCGATGCGCTCAGCGTGGGCCTCGCCGTACTTCTCCTTCATCGCCGCCACCGTTTGAGCAACGGTCTGCGGCTCCACCGCAGGGTTCGCGAACGATTTCACGGCCATCACTCCGCAGAAAAGCACTACGGCACCGAGTCCCCTACGGATGCAGCTCCACATTGGCCACCTCCCGTTGTCCACACTCGCCGCCCCGCAGGCAAGTCCAACGGAAACCCGGTAGCGCAAGTTAGAAGCTTCTGCGTGATTCGCAAGGGCGGTGTGAGCGGGCAAGAGGCCATGCCACGTGCAGGCTTGAATGCCGAGGAAGGACATCCCGCTGCGCGGCCGGCCCAGGTTGAGGTCCCCACGAGGAGCCGCAGCGGCCCAAAAGGCTTCCCGCGACTTCCTCAAGAGTCCGGGCTTCCCCATGGGAAGTCCGAGAGCACCGCACATCGGCCCCGAGACAAGCGGCTTATCCCCGGAGGTGAGGGCCCGGATCTTGCAGGGCCCGCCAGCTATCCCCGCGTTGCTCCGGCTCGCTGCTGGGAACCCGATGGGTGATTCTCGCCCTGCGACAAGTCGCCGTGGAGCCTCCGAACGTCGCATATTCCCAGGAAGATCGCCCGCCCTTCCGCCGTGGCCGGGGCGAACCACGGGGTAGAGTCCTTTGGCGTCTGCGCTTCGCGGGCACGCTTGCGCGCATCTGGCAGCTGTAGCCGGAGCCCAAGAAGTTCGCGAACCGGTCCGGTGGCCTTTCCGCTGTCTTTGCGCGGATTTCGCCCAGCTTGTCCTGCGTCACCCCGACGGCAAACCATGGAGATGGCCCTATTCGCTTCGGGCCGTCACGCCAGGGAAAAGGCTTGCATTTGGGTGGGAGATTCGTAAATTTTGACGGCTTTCGAGCCGGGGTGGTGGAACTGGTAGACGCAGGGGACTCAAAATCCCCCGGGCTTTTGCCCGTGCGGGTTCGACTCCCGCCCCCGGCACGATTGGATCGCCGCCCCCGAAGAGGGGCTTTTCTGTTTCACAGCCGATGCCGCCCGCACGCCCCGCGCTATTCCTTCTCGCCAAAGTAGATGTAGCGATCCAGTAGCTTCACGTAGCTGCTCCACCGCCGACCTGGTTCCTCCTCCCTGTCGATAATCCTTTGAACCCCTGCGATCTTCGAGTCGATCTCGTCGGCGTAGTGGAGCAGGATGGCCTCCACAGTGGCTGGTTTCACGGGGCTCCCCTTTTCATTGTCGCCGTGGTGGCTGAGGATCAGGTGCAGGAGCTGATTGAGCCGGTTCTCGCTGAGTCCCTGCACGTGCTGGGCAGCATCGTGTACTAGGCGCACGCCAATGGTGATGTGTCCCAAGAGGCGCCCGGCGTCGGAGTACTCGATGAAACCGCCGGTATCCAGCTCGAAGGCCTTGCCGACGTCGTGCAAGAGGGCGCCGGCACGCAACAACTCCCGATCGACCCCGGGGTAGTGCGAGGCCAGGAATTCCGTGATCCGCAGGACGGAGAGAGTGTGCTCCAGGAGTCCTCCGATGTAGGTGTGATGCCACAGCTTTCCCGCCGGGGCCCGAAGGAGGCGCTCCCGCGTTCCCGGCTCCTTGAGGGTCCGCTCCACGAGGGACCGCAGCGCTTCGTCTTCCATCTTGCTCATTTCTTCGAGCAGCCGCTCGAAAAGGACCTGCGGGTCCTCTTTCGAGCGAGGTAGGAGGTCCAATTCCGAGAGGGGATCATTCTCCGTCGCCCGCCGGATGCGCTTCACGCTCAAAAGGAGCCGGTCCTGGAACTCCATCACCGTCCCTTGGACCTTCACGATGTCCCCCTCGTTGATTTCCTGGTACCACTCCTTCGGCCGTTCCCAGAGCGTGGCGCCGATCCGGCCGGAGCTGTCGCCGAGCTCGAGGAAGAGATACGGATCGCCGCTGTCCTTCTGCGTTCTGATCTGCTTCTTGCGGACCACGAAGAATCCGATCACCGTATCTGCGGGACGAAACTCAGCGATTAGCGGTTGTGACCACATCCTCCCTCCCCTAAGGCGAAAGCACGAGCACCTTCTTCTCCGCGGGTGCGTCGAAGCCCACGGGAAGCAGACGACCTCGTCTCCAGGTCTCGATCATGTTGCTGAAGTACGGCGTGCGCGGGATCTCGCATTGACCGGGCACCTGCACCGCCAGGATGCGGCCATCCCGAGCGCTCAGGTCAGCCACCATCCTCAGCGAGGGCCCGACTACGGCGCTGAAATCTCCGCGAAGCCCGAAGGCTGCGTTATTGATGGTGCAGATCCCCCCGGGATGCGCAAAGCCGCCTGTGTTGAAGGTGCGCGCGGCGAACCAGTTGACGGCCAGCGGATGGCGAAAGACCAGACGATGCAGCTCACCCCATCGCCAGCGGCCGATGTCGTTGCCCAGCTTCGATCGCAGAAAGGCGAAGGCTTGGCGATACGATCGCAGGATCGTCTCGCGCGCCGACTCCACTTCCGGGGTTCGTATGTCGTCGAACCAGGAAGAGGTGCCGTCGGCCAGCATGCGGAGGAGTACGCGCATGGACAGGTTCGGCAGCAGGCAGAAGTGGGCGAAGAGCGTATCGCCCATCTCGTCCTTGAATACGCCTTCCACCGTCTTCAAGAGGAATGCAGCGTAGACGGCAGGTTGAAGGCTCTCGCGCCCCATGCTCCCGTCCCACTGCCGAAGCAGGAGCAGAAAGTCCCTCTGCCTTTGATCGAGACTGTCCTCAGGAATCCATCTCGAGGCCAACTCGATGAAGCGCACTGCGTAGAGCGAGACGGTATCGAGTTGCACTTGCCGGAGTTGCTCCGCGGTCCAGCTTGTCTGCGACGACAACAGCTGGCGAATCCGGTCGATTCGGCTCGAAGGCTCCCAATAGCAGGATAGGTAGCCCGAAAGACCAGGGGGAATGTAATTGGCCGAAGCCACAAATCCCTCTGGCGGGTCAATCACCTGGGGCATGTCCTCGAAGGGGATCATCCCGGACCAACGGTCCCGGGCCACCCAGGCCCGGCGCACGAGCAGACCCGGCCATTCCCTCCGCGGGGCCCGTCCCGCCAGCTTGTAGGCGATGTGCCCTGCGCTATCCGCCAGCACGAAATTCTGGGCAGGCACAAGGTAGTCGCCCAAAGCCTCGATCGCCTCGCGCACATCCCGGCTCCGAGCGAGCCGCACGTAGGCGCGCACCTCATCCGATACCAGCTGGCCAGCCCAGCAAAGCGACACGGGCTTCTCCTCCCGCAGGAGTCGGGAGACAATCGGACCGCGAGCCGTGAGCAACACCCGGAACCGTTTCGGAGGCTCGCCCTTAACGTAGAGCGTGTCCCAGACGGAATGTACCGCTTCCTCTCCGAAAGGCCCACGGCAAGAGCTGCTATCCGCCGAAAGCTCCTCCAGGAAGAAATCCACGTCGTCCAACATGCCATTGGTGACCCCCCAGGCGAGGGCCCGGCTTCGCCCGACGAGGATCCCAGGTACCCCGGGGATATTCGCGCCAATAGCTTCGTACCCCTCCGCTCGAAGGGACAGAAGGTACCAGAACCCCGGCGAGAGGAAGAGCAAATGCGGGTCATTGCAGAGGATCGGCTTGCCGCCGTAACTCCGTTGGGCTGCGACAGCCCAGTTGTTGCTGCCAGGGGAGGCCGCGGGGAGGAATCCCGCCAGCGCCAGCCAGTGATCCCATTCCACTCCGCTGGTCCAGCTTGAGTCTTGCAGGAGCGAGCTCAACACGCCTGGCTCCGGCTCAATCTCCGCCACCTTCGCCAGCCCGAGGCTATCCACCAACTGAGAGTACACAGGATCGGCGACCCATCCCATCGAAAGACCCCACGCGATGAGACGGGAAATGACGAGGCAGTCCTGCGGTCGCCAGGGCTCGGGCCGGTACCCGAGCAGGGCGAATTCAAGGGGGAGCTTTTCCCCGCGCTGCCGGATGCAAGCGTTCACTCCGTCGGCATAGGCCTGAAGCACTTCGCGACTCTCGCTACTCAGCGCACTCCAGCAGCGCTCAGCAATGTCCGAAAGCCGAAGGGTGAGGAACAAGCTGTCGAAGAGCAGGGCTTTCGGCCCGATGATCTGCGACAATCTCCCCCTTCCCAGCCGGCGGAAGAAATCCATCTGCCACAGGCGATCCTGAGCCACCACAAATCCTTGGGCGAAGATCAGGTCATGGAGATCCGCCGCACCGATGTGCGGAATCCCGTACGCATCGCGCTCGACCCGGACCTCCGCGTGCAAACCGGGACATGGGAGACGACCCTCATACGTGGGAGCCGGAACCCGCACAAACAGCTTGCAGACGAGACCAAGGGACAGAAACATGAGGCACACGACAAGCACGCTGCGGATCAGCCTGGACATCCTTTCCCCTCCCGACAGAACCTCCACATCTCCCGAAATCCCCCTCCTTCAGGTAAAATGCAGCCCCCCTCACGTACACCCTTCCGTTCGTATTCAGCCCACTGCCTACGCGGGGCCGGCAAGTGGCCTCTTACGGATTCCGTTCGCGCCGCAATTCCTTCGTCGAGTCCCCCACTGTGGTGTCCCTCCGCGCCACCGTGCGACGCCGGTCTTCAGACCTCGGCGGCTCGGAAGCAGACTGGGCCTCCTGGTCGCTCGCCGCCTTGCGCGAAACTCCCTGAAGCGTGGGTGTCGGCTGCTGCACCGCAGGGGCGCCGGGGGTAGGTTCCGCCGTCTCGCGACGGCGGAACTGTCGGGGTTCCGCTAGACGGGTTTCGCCTCCGGCCTGCTCGCCGTAGTAGGGAGCATCCAGCCACCAGGGGGTAGCGTAGTAGTAATCCCAGGCGGAATACCCGACAGCGGCAGGCGGCATCTCTTCGCGCCAGAAGTGCTCGGAAACGCTGGAATGGCACGACCAACAATCGTCCCTCGTTGACACGCGAACGAGGCTCCCCTCCGCGCCCTCCGGACGCAACACCGGGTGCTTCAACACGGTGTAGCAGCCCACCAGGACCCAAGCCAAGAGCATCAATCCCGCCAATCGCCGCAAGCCACATCACCTCCTCGTAGGGAGAACGACTCCGCCCCTCTCGCGGCACGGGTGTTTCCCGCCGCAAAGGCGGAGACCGGAGTCACAACCGCTCCCAATAGCGCAGCACGACAAATCGACCTGCGTAGTTCACGCCCTTCTGGTTGTGCACAAGATCGTAGAACACGAAATCCATGCTGATGCTCTGACCCGCCCACCAGCGGCAGCCGGCGTTCAAGAAGCCATTCCCTCGCCCGCGGCTCCTCGCCTCGTTGTCGTTCCATCCGAGATCGTACTCGGCCATCAATTCGAACTGGCGGCTCAGTCCGAGGCTGATCCCGGCGAACACGTCCAAATCGTCATCTCCGTCGTCCTTTTCCAGGCTGTAGTTCAGCCCGCCGTGGACTCCCAGCAGGATTCCCGCGCGGTAGTGCTTGCTTCCCGCCGCGAAGAACCCGCGGGACTTCACCTCGTACCGGTCGAGGTCATCCAGGTAGCTGCCGTAGCCCTGCGACAGGAAACCGAGGCTCACTGCCGGGAGAGCTGTGGTTTCGCCCAAGATTCGAAGTCGGGCGTGCACGCCGGGCTGCGGATACCAGCGGATCTCGCCGCGGCCGATCACGTTCTCCCCCCCGTACGAGACGCCAATGAGCAGATGGTCGCCGAGTCCCACGTCGGCGCTCGTCAGCAGGCCGCCTCCCGAGAAAACTCGCATCGTGATCTGGTACATTCCGCGCCGGAGCACGCCCGCCGTCGGAGCGTCCACCAACGAAAGCGGTTCCTGAGCCAGAACGGCCGCCGCGGGAATTACGAAAGTTGCCAGGCAACACCCCACCGACCGCATGCGATTCCTCATCTGGGACCTCCACGCTTCAGGCCAGTGGACTCCCGACGAACAGCACGCTGAAGAAGCGCACGAATGGCCCGATCACTGCCCACAGGATTCGCGCGCCCGTCAGCATCTCTGCGAGGATGATCCCGAATAGCACAAATGAACCGTAGCGAGAGAACTCCTCGTAGCTCCGTGCCACGCTCCCGCCCACTGCGCTCGCCAGGATCTTGGATCCATCCAGGGGAGGCACAGGGATAAGGTTGAAGACGGCGAGCACCAAGTTGATGTACACCGCAAAGACCAGCATGATTTCCAAGACGCCCAACGCCCCACCGTGCACCGGAGCCAAAGAACGTAGCCCCAGCCCCCGGCAAGCGATCCCGAAAACGAGCGCCGCCAGCAGGTTCGCCCCGGGCCCCGCCAGAGATACGTACAGAATTCCGACCCTGGGATCCCGGAAGTAGTAGGGATTCACCGGCACTGGCTTGGCCCAGCCGATGCGAGCCACGAAAAGGAGAATGGTCCCGATCGGATCGAGATGGGCGAGCGGGTTGAGCGTGAGGCGCCCGGCCATTCTCGCCGTCGGATCCCCCAGACGATCCGCGACCCACCCGTGGGCATACTCGTGGATCGTCAGGGCCAGCAGGATGGGCGGGCCGATGATCACATAAATCGCCAAGCTTTCCATTGGCCTCTCACAAGCTGAGGACGGAACCCCGCCGTCTCTTCGTCTTACCCTCGCACGAGCGAGCGGGGCTGAACTCGATTCTGCCTCAATCCAGTGCCGAAGGCTTCGAAGAACCTGAGCTCTGGGTCGACGAATCCAGCGAACTCCCGCCCCCGCTCAGTCCCTCGTCGAAGCTGCTTTCGCCCGCTTCGGTCCCGCTTTCCTCTCCCTCGGCCGCGCGATAAGCTTCCTCTTCAGCCTCCTCAATCAGCTGGTTGAAATCCTCACCGAGTTCGTCCCCGAATTCACGCCCCATCCGCTTCATGAATTGGACGACGCTCTTCGGGTCGTTCTCGTCCAGGTCGCCCCATTTGGCTGGATCTGCCAGGCTTTCGAGCCGATCTTCTTCCGAGCGAATTGATGCGAAGCGGCTCATGATGCGGGTCATTTCCGTGTGGCCGCAGTACCGGCAGCGCAAAGGCGGCACCTCTCCGATGCGCATCACAAAGAAGCTGGACGGCCTTCCGCAACGCAGACAGCGGTACTCGTAGATCGGCATCTGCACCCCTCCTCTTGGCCTAGACCTGTTACGGTTCTCATCTGGCACCGAAGCTGGCGATCGCTTCCTGTTCCGTGGCGTAATTCAACAGCACGTTTTCCAGCCGAGCGATGCGGATCAGGCTCGCCGTTCGTCCCTTGGCCCCGAAGATCCTGAGGGAGCCCCCGGCCTCGCGGGCCTGGCGGTGCCCGAAGAGAAGCGCCCCCAGTCCAGAGCTATCGGCGTACTCCACCTGCGTCAGATCCACCAGGATGTTATGATTGCCCTCGCGAACCAGCATCAGGAGCTGCGCCTTCAGGTCCGAAGAAATGGTGGAATCCAGCCTCGGCTCCTTCAGCCGAAGCACCAGAATATCTCCCAGTTGCTCCTTGCCGAAGTTCATCGTCGACCTCCGAAGCTTCTCACCCCCCGCAGAAAGGGCCTCCACAAGAACGAATGTCCTACGGAGGGAGAACCCGTCCACCGCAATTGGCGCCTCCGGCCTCGGCCCCACGTCCCCCAAACGTTCACATTCGTTCCCATGCCGCCCGAGACGATGCCTTCTCTCGTCCAAGACGATCTTGAACAGTGACGTTTTCCTCACCCAAGGTTTCCAGTTGCCACAGCTTGGCATACTTAAAGAACACGTACCCGCCCGACAGGAGAGCCAGTATCCAGCCCTGCGTACCGTCGCGGAATCCGCGTTGCAGGACGTACATGCGAAAGAACATGTGCGGCGGGTGGAACAGCAGCTTCCACAGGCGGAATCGTCGCCCGCGTCCTCTCTCCTGCTGAGCGGCCAGCGTCGTGTAGCGATTGAACTTCTCCATGTAGTGCTGGAGCTCAGGGTCCGTGAGGTGGATGAGCGGATTCCGGAGTCTCCCCACCCTGCCTTCGATCTCAAGGCCTTCGTGCACCAGCGAGTCGGTGAAGCTCCCTTTGTCCTTCCGGAACAGCCTCGCCACGTATCCCGGGAACCATCCCGAATGCCGAATCCATCCGCCGAGGAACCAAGCCAGACGGGGGATCTCAAAGCCGGCGTAGTCCGACTGGCGAATCGCCTCCCGGATCTCCGCAGCCAGTTCAGGGCTCACCCTTTCGTCGGCATCGAGCCAGAGGATCCAACCGTTGCGAAGTTCCGCGAGCGCCTCCTGCTTGGTGGCCGCGTAGCCCCGCCAGGGACGCAAGAGAACCCGGTCCGCGAGCTCGCGGGCCAACTGCGGCGTCGCATCGGTGCTCCCGGTATCGACCACAACCACCTCGTCGGCCCAGCGGGCGGAGAGGAGACAATCCCGGATGTTCCTTTCCTCATTTTTTGCGATGACGAGCACGCTCACGGGGGCCCGATCTCCAGCGAGTTCGGAGGGCTTCGGCAGCACAGGCAGGGTCGCTGTGCCGCGCTGGGACTCCCAGAGCTTCACGTACAGCACCAGCTTGTAGAATCCGGAGGTCGCCGCCAGCAAGAGCCCATGCATCCCCTCCCGGAATCCCGCTCGGCCGACGTACTTCTTCAGGAACTCCGCCAGCGGATGGAAAAGAAAATCGAGCGGTCCCACGCGTCGTGCCGGGTGCCGATCCTTCACTTCGAGCGTGGTGTAGCGATTGATCCGCTCCAGCGCCGCCTCCAGGCTCGGGTACGTGAAATGAAGCATGGCTTCGCTGAGGTATCCCACGCGGCCCTCCACCACGAGGCCTTCGTGCACCGCCCGGTCGGTCACGCCCGCCCGCGCCCGGCGGCAAAGACGCAGCTGATAACCGGGGTACCACCCCGCATGACGGATCCATTTCCTGAGGAAGAAGGACTTCCGAGCGATGTAGAAGCCGTCGTAGCCGTCGCCATCCCTTTCTGCCACACGGCGGATCTCCGTAGCGAGGGCGCTCGGAATTCGTTCGTCACAGTCCACCATCAGAACCCACTGCCCGGCTGCTTTGCTCAAAGCGAAACGCCGCTGGTCCGCGTAGCCCGTCCATTCCCGCACGTAGACGCGATCCGTGTAGCGCCTGGCGATTTCGGGCGTCCCGTCAATGCTTCCGCCGTCCACCACCACGAGCTCATCGGCCCAGCGGAGCGTCTCCAGGCACTCGGCGATCTGGTGGGCTTCATTGCGAGCGATCACCACGGCCGAGATCAGAGGGCTACTCGCTGCCGAACGGGACGCCGCCATCCGTCCTACCGGGCCACGTTGAGTCCTTCCCGCACAGCTTGATGCGCGCCTTCCAGCTCACCCAGAAGATCCGCGAGCGCCTCGGCCACCGCACCCGCGGGAAGCTCCGCCATGCAGCTCGGGTGCGAGCAGCGTGTCAAATTGCAGCCGAGACAGTCCAGGGAAGAATTCCGCACGATGCGATGCGGTACGCCCCAAGGACCTTGGAGGTCCGGCCGAGTAGGGCCGAAAATGGCCACGACGGGCACGCCCAACGCCGCCGCGATGTGCATCGGTCCGCTATCGTTGGTGACAAGCGCCTCGCAGCGCCTCAGGCAGGCCGCCAAACCTGGGAGATCCGTCTCCGGAATTGCGAACACATTCTCCGTGTCGTCGCAAACCTGCTTCGCCAGCGGATACTCGCCCGGGCCCCAAAGCACCAGCACGGGCCTCCGCAGTTCTCGGACCACCCAAGCTGCTAACTCGGCAAAACGGTGAGGGGGCCAGCGCTTCGCCTCCCAGCCTCCTCCCGGGTTCAAGGCGATGACCTCACCTTCGCGCAGGCCCAATTCCTGGAAAAAGGTCTCTGCCGCGCGATCCGCCTCCGGAGGAATCCAGAGCCGCAGTTCGCGGCGCACGATCGGGATTCCGAGAGCTCGCAGGGCGTCCAGGTTGAATTCCACCTCGTGGACCTCGCTAGCGCGGGAAGGAACCACGAGATTGTACGCCCAGCTTCGGATTCGCCAATTGAAACCCACGCGCCACCTCGCACCCGACAGCGCCGCTAATAGCGCGCTGCGCGGGTTGCCAAATAGATCGATCACCAGGTCGTAGTTGCGACTCCGGACTTCTTGGATCAGCTTCAGTCCCGCTTTCCCGGCGACCCGCGGCGAAGCCCCTTCCAGTCCTTTGCGGTCAAAGACCAACACCGAATGGATCCCCGGATACCCACGCACGATGGGATAGGCCTCGCCCTCGGTGAGAAAATCGATGGCAGCCTCGGGGAGGGCCAGCCGCAGATTGTCCACCACGGGCAGGCTCATCAGCACGTCCCCGATGGCCCTGAGTTTGATCACTAGGACCCGCCGGACATGCTTCAAGTCCGGCGCGGTTTCATCCCGCTGCCTGCGGTGCCTTTTCAACGCGCTCCGCCTCTGTTGAACCCGCAACTCACGATCCCTTCCCGCATTCACCGGGCGCGAACATTTTAGGCACGCAGCAGCAAATTATCAAGGGCTAATCGGCAGGAGTCGGCGAGCGTGAGTTTGGGCGGGAGTTGCGGAAAGACACCAGCCATCGCAGGTGGGTTTCCGAGACGATGGCCGCGCCCGTTCCCGTCACCGCATCTCGCCGGGCAGGGCGGGTAGCAGTTCCTTCACGAACGCTGCGGATGCTGCCGGCATCTCATCAATCGGCAGGGAGTCGACGGGGAACCAGCTGAGTTCTGCCGCGTCGGAGCCAGCCTTCGGATGTCCTCCGACCCGGCGCACCCAGTAGTCGGCCACGACGTAGTGAAAGCGGAGGTGTCCTTCTTCGCTTCGGTCAATGATCTCGAAAAGGCCTGCCAACCCGACAGGTTCCACTTCCAGCGAAGTTTCTTCGAGGAATTCCCTTCTTGTGGCCTCGGCTAATCTTTCGCCGGGCAGCACTCGGCCGCCCGGCAAAGTCCAGAGCCCCTTGGCGGGGGGATTCTTCCGTCTCACGAGGAGGATTCGGCCTTCTTCGACGAGGAGTCCGCCGACGGCGAGGACGGGATAGGGTTCGCCTCCCCTGCCTGCGCCTCCGGAGTCGTCCGGGCTGTCGAAGAGATGGAGCAGCTCACTCGTCGTCTTCGGACCAGAATTCGCCAAGGTCCTCATCCTCATCGGATTCCCAGTCCTCAGCGTCCCAGTCCTCTTCCTCGAACTCTTCCTCCCAGCCCTCTTCTTCGTCTTCTTCTTCCTCCTCTTCTTCCTCCCAGTCCTCCTCTTCCTCCTCCTCTTCTTCCTCCTCCTCTTCCCAGTCCTCTTCTTCCTCTTCCTCCCAGTCTTCGTCGGGCTCATCCTCCCAAGGTTCGTACCAGCTTTCGCTATCGTCATCCTGGAGACGATAGATATCGTCGTCAGCCATTCGGAAGCTCATGTTCGCACCTCCGGAAGTTTCTCGAAAACCAAGGTCAGGCGCCTCCCCAAATCGGCGCCCAAAGTAGTAAACGGGGCTCATAAAAGCAATGCCAAAGTTCCACTTTCGAGCAGACTCGCATTCACCCCGCATGGGCCATCGGCATCGGAACGTCCGGCCCGGTGGGGCCTCCTCGTACCCCCGGGACCCGATCGAGATCTTTTCGAGTTGGCACCCCGATCCGGATTCTGCAATGCTGCTACTTTCCTTTTCCCACAAGGTTCCCCGGAGTTTTCGGAATGCCGGCCGTGGACTGGGCGGGAGTGCTTGTTTCCGTGGGCCGCTTTCCGTAACTTTGCGCGATTCGAACCCGAGGGAAGGAATGGATTGAGCGGAGGAGGCATGAACTCGACCCCACAGCAACGGCCCGGCCTCTTTCACCCCACACGCCCGCTGTACCGATTCACGACTCTGCTTTTCATCGCGTCCCTTTCTTTCGGAAGCTACTTCGCGTACGACATCGTGGGGGCTATCGCGCCCACATTGGTGGAGGAACTGGGCGGAGCCCGCGGGACGGTGGGAGCTTTTTACACGATGTACAGCGTGGCGGCGATCCTCTCGGTCTTCGTCGGAGGCCTCCTCATTGACCACCTCGGCACCCGGAAGGCCAGCCTGCTCTTCTCCACCTTGGTGTTTGCGGGTTCAGCGCTGGTTTGGGTGGCGCGTTCGCTCCCGGTCTTCTTCGTGGGCCGATTCATCTTCGGCGCCGGCTCCGAACCTTTGATCGTGGCTCAGAGCGCCATGCTCGCCAGGTGGTTCCGGCAAAAGGAATTGGCGCTTTCCTTCGGGATCACCCTCACGGTGAGCCGGCTCGGAACGCTCTTCGCATTCAATACCGGCGAGCTCATCACGGCCCAGTTCGGGAGTTACCGCTACGCGCTTTTCGCCGCCGCCCTATTGTGCCTGATCTCCCTCCTCGGAAACCTTTGCTACGTCGTGATGGACAAGCGAGGCGAGAAAGTGCTCGGGCTCCGGGACGAGTCCGCGCACGAGAGCATCCAGCTGCGGGACATCCGTGCCTTCCCCACATCCTACTGGTACGTGGCTCTGCTCTGCGTCACCTTCTACTCAGCGATCTTCCCGTTCACGGCGCTTTCCACCGACTTCTTCGTCGACAAATGGGGAATCCCCCGATTCGCCGAGGCTACCGGCGGTTTCCTTCACAAGGTATTCAACAACTTCCTGCACATGTTCGGCACGGCGGGTGGAATTAGCTCCATCATCATCTTCGCCTCGATGCTACTGGCGCCGTTCGCGGGGCGGCTTGTGGATCGGGTTGGCCGTCGCGCAAGCCTGATGATCCTCGGCTCCCTCTTGATGATCCCGAGCCACCTGGCGATGGGGCTCACTCACATCTACCCCGCCTTCCCGATGATCCTGCTGGGAGCCGCCTTCGTTCTCGTCCCAGCGGCGATGTGGCCATCCGTCCCCCTGATCGTGCCCGAGGAGAGGGTAGGCACGGCCTTCGGCCTGATGACCATGATCCAGAACATCGGTCTGGCGCTTTTCCCCGCACTCAATGGGCTGCTACGAGATGCCACGCATACATACACGGCCAGCATGATCATGTTCGCCGGGCTCGGCGTGGTGGGGCTTCTCTTCGCTCTCTTGCTGAAGCAGGCCGACGCCCGCGCGGGCGGCCAATTGGAACGACCCGGCGTCCAAAGTTAGACCGGGGCAATGCATTGGGAACCATCTCAGCGGGTGACTCAGAAAACGTGGAGGTAAGACGGGTGAGCACCGTGGAGGGGACCCTCTCGCAGCAGCTCGAGCGTTTCCGGAAACTTCGAGTGGCGGTCGTGGGCGACCTCTTCCTCGAGCGGGTCCTGCTGGGACGCATGACAGGGGTAGCGGCAGAGGGCCCCACTCCCGTGCTCGAGGTGGAGAGTCGTCGGCATCTGCTTGGCGGCGCGGGCTATGCCGCGGAGATTCTGGCCGCGTTCGGCTGTCAGGTGGAAGTCCTGGCTTTTGCTGGAGACGACGAACCGGGCCGAATCGCCGGCCAGCTCTTGGAGGAACGCGGCATTCTCCCGACGCTCCTCCGCGTCGCCGGGCTTGCCACGCCGGTCGTGACGAGGGTCCTGGCCATGTCCCAGCGTGAGGCGCCGCACGAAGCCTTCCGCCTGCGGGAAAACCCAAGCCCACGGCTCCCGGAGAAGGAACAGGGCGAATTCCAGCTGACCTTGCGCCAACGCCTCCCAACGCTGGATGCCGTTCTCCTTGTGGAACAGGGGTTTGGCCTCGTCCCCGGAGGCGTGTACCACGAGCTGGAGAAACGCGCGGATCGGCCTCCCGTGGTCGTCGGGGATTTGCAGAGCCAGGCCCTCAGCGCACGAAGCCTCGATGCTCTAGTGCTGAACGTGGAGGAGGCGGCGCAAGCGGCCGGCAAACTGCCGCGGGATGAGGAAGAAGGCATTGCTCTGGCCGAGAATCTTCGCGCCCGGTGTGGCGTCCGCTGCCTTCTCCTGACGAGGGGATCCCAACCGGCAATCGCGGCGGTGGAAGACGAAGGCACCTTCCTCCTACCCGTCGAGGCGGTCCCGGTGTTCGATGTGACTGGAGCCGGGGAAACGGTTTCGTCCGTGCTGGCCATGGCCCTCGGCGCCGGGATGGACTGGAGGTCGGCGGCCGAATTGGCCCTTCGCGCTGCAAGCCTCAGCGTCACTCTCCCCGGAAGAGCCGTGGTCCATCCGCAGGAGCTCCTGCGTTACGAACAGCGCAGGACGGCAGCTCTACAGGCCGAAAAGATCGTCAGTCTGGGACAGCTTCGACAGATCGTGGCCAACGCGAAGCGCCGTGGCCTCCGCGTGGTGTGGACGAACGGGTGCTTCGACCTGCTGCATGTGGGACACATCCTCTACCTCGAAAAGGCCAAGCAGCTTGGAGACCTCCTGATCGTCGGCATCAATAGCGATGCCTCCGTGCGGGCGACCAAAGGCCCGGGACGTCCCATTGTCCACGAGGCCCAGCGGGCGCGGCTTTTGGCTTCTCTGAGCTGCATCGATTACGTGCTCATTTTCGATGATCCTTCCCCCAAGGACATCATCGCGGAACTGAAGCCCGATGTGTACGTCAAGGGCGGCGACTACACCGTGGACACGATCAACCAGGAAGAGCGCCGCATCGTCGAGGGATACGGCGGAGAGATCGCATTGCTCCCGGGCATGGAAGGGATGTCCACCACCGAATTGATCCGTCGGATCCTCGCCGCGTACACCGAGAGCAACACCTCGAAATAGCCCCATTGGGACGTCGGATTCAGCGGGCGCAATTTCCTCCCCAGCGGACAGGGACCGCACCAATGGCACAGACCGGAATCCAAAGACTCGGGCAGAATATCCTCATCCTCGATCCGGGCTTCCCCCGGGGGAGGATTCACTTCGCGTTGTTCGACTTCGACGGCACCCTGAGCCTCCTCCGCGAAGGTTGGCAGCGGATCATGGAACCCCTGATGATCGAGATGATCTGCGGGGACAATCCGCCCACCGAGGAGATCCGCAGGCGTGTCCGGGAATACATTGAGAAGTCCACCGGGGTCCAGACGATCCTCCAAATGGAAAAGCTAGTGCAGTTCGTGCGCGAATACGGACTTGTGCCGCAGGACCGGATTCTCGACCCCTGGGGCTACAAACAAATCTACAACGCACGGCTCCTGCGTCCGGTCACGGAACGGCTGGACATGATCCACCGCGGCGAGAAGAAGCGGGAGGATTTCCTGCTCCGTGGAAGCGTGGAGCTGCTGCGGGCTCTGCGCGCACGTGGCGTGACCTTGTACGCTGCCAGCGGCACCGACCTGGCGGACGTACTTCGGGAAGCGGAGGAGCTCGGCATCGCCGAATACTTCCACGGCATCTACGGGGCATTGCGTACGTACGAGGAATCGAACAAGGAGAAGGTGATGCGGAGGCTCATCGAGGAACACAGGCTTTCCGGACCGGAACTGGCTGTGTTCGGAGATGGTCCGGTGGAGATCAGCCTCGCACGGCAATTCGGCGCCATCGCCATTGGGGTGGCTTCCGACGAAATGCGAGGCTACGGCTGGAATCGCGCCAAAGTCCGGCGCCTCCGCAAAGCCGGCGCCCACATCCTCGTCCCAGACTTCCGGGAGCAGGCCACACTCATTGACTACCTGTTCTCCGAATGACCTGCGGGGAACGGCGCCATTACCTGAGTTCCCCAGGCCACCACGGAGTTCTGCCTGAAGCTACCCTCCGGATCACGGGAGCCAACGCCCCAAGCAAGGGCAAATGCCCGGGGCGACGGCTTTGCTGCCGACGGATCGGCGGGTTTAAGCCAGAAAGCGCTCCGAGCAACTGCCGGAGAACGGGACTTGCTAAGGCCTCTCCTCTTCGTGATGCTCCATGCGGGATGCCCAATACGGAGTGGCCGGTCTCGCGCACGAAGCGCCGAAGCCTCGACCGGTACGGCCGGACGGGGCCTGCTCGAATCGAGTGCAAGGCGCGCACCTGAGCAATTCGGAGCTCCGTTTTGCCGCAGAGACGGCGAACCGGGCAGCGGGCAGTGGCGCGCATCTCCGCCCCGCCCGGGAAGCTGGACATCCCCCGCCCGCCGTCCAGCGAGCAGGCAGTCGCCTCGCCGCGAACCCCGCGGGAACTTCATTTCGAACCAAAACCTGGGCCAACCTTTGCAAGACCAGCTCAAGAGGCCGACGGTAGAACTTTGCCGCCTCCGGCCGCGCAAAGCCGGGCCTCGCAGGGCGGCACTGTCATGCCTCGCTCAGGGAACCCCCGGGGTCATCCAGTAACTGCCGTAGACGCGAAGGCTCGCGGGCGCGGGAGCAGGCGCCGGGGACGCCTTCGGTGCGCGGAGCCGAGAGACGCGATGCTGGAGATCGATCCTCCGGCACGCTCCGAATTCTTGGCGCAAGCCGGCGGCTCGCACGACTCTGATGGAAAGGGCTAAGCGGTCGTCGCCTCCGGACCAAGGGACGCGGCGCCCCTCCGCCCTCTCGTCTGGCCAAGCGGAAACGACCTCCGTGTCTTCGGAGGAGTTTACCCCCGCTTCTGGCTCCGCCGGGCACGTCGGGGAGCGAAGACCTCCGGGTTCACGACATGCCGGGGGCGACGTCCGGCGACGAAGCGCCGGATATCCTCCACCACCCAGGCCCTTTGACGGCTCTCCGACTGCTCGGAGTACCAGGCGATGTGAGGCGTCAGGATCACGTGGGGATGTCGGAAAAGGGGGCTATCCGACGGAAGGGGTTCCTTCTCAAACACATCCAGCCCGGCACATGCCACCCTTCCGGAGCGGAGGGCCTCGAGAAGGGCCGATTCATCGACGATGGCCCCGCGGGCGGTGTTCACGAAGATAACCCCTTGCTTCATGCGCGAGAACGCCTGGCGTCCGAACATGCCGCGCGTTTCGTCCGTGAGGGGGGCGTGGACCGAGATGATGTCGCTTGCGGCGAGAAGCTCCTCGAAGTCCACGCGTTGGGCACCGAGCCGCCGGATGCGGCGCTCGGCCACGTACGGATCGTACACTATGCGCCGGAACTCCCAGCTCCGCACCAGGCGAAGCAACTCGCTGCCGATCCGGCCGCATCCGACCACTCCGAGCGTCTTACCCGCCAGCAACTTTGGCGCCTCCGTGGCCTCTCGGCTCCAGAGGCCTTTGGTCATGGCCTCTTGACATCCGCGCACGCGTCGGGCGCATGCCAGGATGAGCATGGCTGCATGCTCGGCGACCTCGCGCGTGCAGAAACCCGGCATGTTAGCCACGATCACTCCCCGCTCCGTGGCCGCCACGACGTCCACGTTATCTACCCCCACCCCGAGGCGAATGATCAGTCGGAGCCTCTCCAGCTGCTCAAGTTCTTCCCGGCTGACCCTTGCCGCTGCCACCACCAGGATCTCCGCATCTCGGGCTCGCTCCGTCAGATGCGGGTCTTCCCCGTGCGCAGGATGGTAGTCGAGGAATTCGACCGGTAGATCCCGAAGCTGCTCGCGCTCCCACCCCGCGTCGTAGTCGAGGTAGTCAATGGCCACGACCTTCATCCGATCTCCGACGCTTCTCCGATGTGCCCAAAGGCTCCACCTCTGCCGCGCGCGAAGTCCGGCCCTCGCTCGGCCCGTGGGACCTCGAGGATCACAGTTGCCCAACTCAAATCCGAGCTGAGTCGGCGGGTCTATTCCTTCTCCAGCCTCTCGATCAGCGTGATCTTCTCCTCTCCAGCCAGACGAGAGGCATCCAGGTAGCGGATGGCAGTCCGGTAGCCGGGACGACTGATTTGGATCACGTGGCTTGTGGAGCTATCGATCCAGATTTGAAGCGGCGACTGCCCGACAGCCTGGTCATCCACGATCACGTCGCAATGATCGGGATCCGTGTTGATCTGGATCATCGCGGGTCGATTGCGCAGGATCGCCGAGGCACCAGGCCGCGAGAGCTGCACCCCTGTGGGCACGGTCACCTCCACAGGAGGCTGAGAAGCCATGGCGGTCTCCCTCTCGCCCCGGACACCCGGCGCCGGACCTGTTCCCGGCCCCGCCCCGCTTTCGGTGATCGGCTGGTAGCTGACGTCGAAGAACATCACCTTTTCGGCCGGCGTGCCGTCCCAATTCTTGCGGATCCAAGCTTCCAGAATCGTCCTTCTCCCCGGTTCAATGCGGACCAAATCGCGCGTGCGCACTTCGGCGCGCTCCTCCGACCAGCCCCCGGCGCCGAAATAGGTCCCTTTCACCTCGTAGTAGCCGGGCTTGAGCTTCAGCTGGTACTCGTAATCGCTCTGGACGTTGCTCACCTCTGTGACGGGAGCAATGAGCCGGCCATTCACCTTCAGCTCAAAGCGGTTCTTGTAGCTCAAGCCCATATCGGCCACGTTGTGCACGCGTACCACCAGGTTGACCGGGAGAAGAGATTGATCAATGTCGAGCGCCTTCACGGGCTCAAGCTCGTAGTAGGTCTGATTGCTCACCAAGGACGATCGGGACGCACACCCCCAAACGACGAGGACTCCTGCCAACACGGCGATCTTGCTCCTCATGGCCGACCTCCAGCCTCTTGGCCCATCAACTGGCGCACCATCAGCCACACTTGTTGTACGACCTCGTGCCCGCTCAGTTCGAAAGAGCCGGCGCCCAAACATCGCCCCCGGAGCTTCACAGGTAAAGCAGTCCGTACATGGTAGCGCCGGAGACCAAGGACATGCTCAGGTTGTCGTCCACACCGAGGGGAAGGGCTTCGGCTGCCGTCGCCCCGAATGCCCCTGCAACGGCCACGGCGAAAGGCACACCCACCGCGGGCGCCACCCAGAAAGAGACGATGGTGCAAGCCGCAAAGCAAGCCAGAGTGCCCTCCACCGTCTTGTGGAAGAACGGGTGTCGCCCGTACTGCAGGCCGAAGAACTTGCCGCACATGTCGCCGAAGATCAAGTAAAGCAGCGCTAGCCAAGCGATCGGCAGTGGAAACACCACCAGCGTGATTGTACACGCCAGAAGAAACAAGGAGATCGAGGAGAAACGATAGGCTTCCTTGTCTTTCAGGATCACCCTGATGCGGCTCCAGGCTGCGGAGGCCACGCTCCGTCGGGCCAAGCGGAGGGCATCGCCCGCCAACGCCGCCAACGTCACTGCGGTGACGAGACCAACGCCGGTGCGGCTACCCAGCCATTGTTCCGCTGCCGGGAAAGCCATTGCCGCGGGCCGAAGCCCAAACCGGCCCCACTTGATCCCTTCGCGGACCTCTCTTCGCAGCACGAGGACCTTGCGATGGAACAGATTGGTGAGGCTCACGCCCAGAAGGAAAAGCGCGAGGAGAGCTGCGGCGCGCGTGACCGGATTCGCAGGGAGCCGAAGGATTAGCTCCGCGGCGAGCAAAGGCAGGACCGCGCAGGCGATCACCTCGCCCTTCAGGCTGATCCAACCGAAGACCGCAACAACCCAAGCCAGGAAAGCCAAGTCCCCCAGCGGCAGCCACCCCCGCCACAGGCACTGGCCCAGAGAATAGAGGAGCAACCCGGTGGCCGTCGCGGCCCCCTGCCCTCCGCGAAAGCCGAGATAGAACGGGGCGATGTGCCCGACGATAGCGGCGAAGCCCGCAGCGTAAGCGACCCACAGGTTCAAACCCATCCACCGCGCTACGGCATAGGCAACCAGCCCCTTCGAAAGGTCCACCACGGCCACCACAAGGCCGGCCTTGAGACCCAGCACTTTCGAGACATTGACCGTGCCAGCGTTGCCGTCTCCGTGCTCCCGGATGTCGATCCCCGCGCGCCACCGGGCCACCCAGTAGGCCGTCGAAATGGACCCGATCAGGTAGCCACCGACAATGGCCAACGGAATTCGTAGCCAACTCATTTGGCCTTCCCTCCCGGGAGCAGGGTCGCGCCGCCTTCAGGGCGGGGGGAGAGTCCCTCTGTCAGGGAAGAACTCGGCCTCCAGCATGGCGCAAAGGGTGTGGTACACAGCCTGATGCATTTCCTGCGCCCGACGCGTCTCCGCAGCGGGTACGCGAATCGCGCAATCCACCTGCTCGGCCAGGGGCCCGCCTTCCCGCCCTGTCATGGCAATCGTGCCCATCTCCCTTAGCTTCGCCACCTTGACGGCGTGGAGCACGTTCACCGCTCGCCCGCTCGTGCTGATCCCCAGCAACACGTCGCCCTTTCGCCCCAGGCAATAGAGTTCCTGCGCGAAGCCGATCCTCGGCACCGGCACGTCATTCTCCAAGGCCGAGAGCAGGGAGTGGTTGAGCCCGAGGACGATGGCGGGGAGCCCAGGTTGCAGGGAATCGGCCAGCTCCTCTCCGCCCAGGGCCCGGAGGGCGGTGCGGTGCTCTTCCGGCAGGGGCCGAGCGCGCAGGTAGGATTTCATCAACTCGCCCGAGATGTGGAGGGCATCTGCAAAACTGCCTCCATTTCCGCAGAGGAACAGGCGGTGCCCGTTGCCGAAGGCTTCCCTTAACGTCCAGAAGGCTTTCAAAAGGGAACCGACGGTGGCTCGCAGTTCCGGGTGTTCCTCCCAAAAGGCCCGAAAGATCTCTTCGAGCTCCGGAAAAGCACGAAGCCCCGCCTTCCGTTCGGATAGCCAACGAAGGGCGTCGGAAAACTCCTCGACGTCTCCTTCCGATTTCGGCGCTCTCACGCCATCATCTCCACGACGAGTTTGTACAGGGCAGGGATCGTGAGGCGCTGATCGCCCTGTACGTAAAATCCACGGCCTCCGAAAGCCTCCGGAATGCGCGTCACCACGCTCTTCACATCCCGGAAGTAGTAGCCGGGTCGGCTTTCATCCCGCACATCGCTGAGCTCCACAAACCGGAAGTCAAAGTCCGCCGTAATGAGGCCCATTGGAGGGCAACCGACGTTGGCGCACATGCTCACGGACTTGAGCAGAACCTCCGGACCAATGACTGCCGAACCCACGTTGACGAACACACCTCCCTGGCTCATCCTCTCCACGGAGGCCGCGAAGATGGCGAAGTCCCAGCCCGTCGTCGCGCCCGTCGCCTCTCCCCGGAACTCCGGATGCTGATGGAGGATGTCGGTTCCGATGGCCACGTGCACGGTGACGGGAATCCCCTTGCGGTAAGCTCGGGCCACAACGCTCACGTCCGGGTGAGAGAAATGCACCTCCCCCCCGCTGGTCTCGCCGAGAATGAAGCGGGCAAGGCTCTCTCCTAAACCCCATCCCTTTGCGTAGCCCCGGTTGATGGCCAGATTCATGTAACGTCCTGTCTCGTAGGCGAAGCCGAACTGGCCCAGTCGGAGGGCATTGGGTACATTCTCACTGGTCTGGCCGAGCAAAGCCAGCTCGAAATCGTGAATGGAACCTGCCCCGTTGGTGGCGTAGTGGCTGATGATCCCCCGTTCAATGAGATCGATCACCAGCGGGCCCATCCCGTTCTTGATCAGGTGGGCGCCGTTGAACCAGAGCACGGGGAGTCCCCGGCTTCGGGCTTCCACCAGCTGCCGGGCCACGGCGCGCAGCTCCGGCGAGTCGAAGGCGAGGGGAGCCTCGAGGACCTGGGCCGGGTCCAGCAAATGCTCCAGCCGCACCTTGTTCTGCCGCGTGGCCAAGGGATACCTCGCGACTCGGGTGAAATCGAAGAGCCTGTAGCTGCCGCCGTAGCTGGTCGTCGGTCCCGCATCCGGCTCGGGAAAGAGCTCATGCGAATCTCTCATCCGCGCGCTCCGAACTCACTCAGGAGAAATCATCCTCCTGGTAGAATGGCTTCAACCCTACGCGAATCTTCTGCATCTCCTCCGGTGCCAAAGGCTTGAAATCGCGTAGCAGCCGAAGGTTTCGTTCCAGGACCTCGAGGCTGTCCATCCCGATCACCGCGGCAGTCACGGAGGAAAGGGAGAGGGCGTACAGGACAAGCCGCTCCGGCGAGACCTCCTTCGCTTTCTCCAATGGTCGGATCACCTTCATCACAGAAACTCCGAGGCCTCTGCGGGCCGCCGCAGGGATCGCCTCCTCCTCGAAAGGCTGCTTACCCTTCTGATACGGGTTGAGCGCGATGAGCATGGAGTCGAATTCGTACCTTTCCGCCATAGCCTTCATCGCCTGGGCGGAAAGATGCCCGGTGAAACCGATGAACCGGGTGATTTCCTGTTCCTTCAGCTTCAGGAGCCATTCGTAGATTCCGCCCTTCTTGCCGATCCGCTTGACGTCGTCCATGTCGTTCACGGAGTGAAGCTGGTAGAGATCAAGGGAATCCGTCCGAAGACGACGCAAGCTTTCCTCCAGGTGGCGCTTAGCTTCCTCCACGTCGCGTGTGCCGACTTTCGTGGCGAGAAAGACCTCCTTTCGCCGGTGTCGCAGCACCCGGCCTAACCGCTCTTCGCTCGCCACGCCGTCGAAGACGTAATCGTGGGCGGTATCCCAGTAGTAGAGCCCGTTGTCGAGCGCCGTGTGGAGAAGTTTCTCCGCCTCCTCTTCCGATTTCACCGCGCAGAACCGACTTCCCGCCCCGAACCCAATGATGGGCAACCTCACGCCGGTACGGCCGTGGATGCGCGTGGGCAATCCCTTGGAGTCATAGCCTGTCCCGAGGGGCACTCGCAGCCCGACGCCCACGGCGAACGCCCCGACCGCGGCCGTCTTGCCGAATTCTCGACGCGTCATCTCGGGCATCCCAGTCACCTCGAGCCCCGTCCCAGTTTCCGGATGCGCAACCTAGAGATCCCGTCTGACCTCAACGCTGACGCACCTCCGCCGGAAACGCACCGATCCCAATGGCCAGAACACCCCACACCAAGCCGAGGTAGGTCAAAGTAGGACCCATCTTTCCCCGGAGCTGAAGGACGTATCCCACGACGACCAGCAGTGCGGCGAGAAAAACGCTCACCGCAATCCAGCTGCGCACCGACATCCCGAGAACTTTGCGCTCCACCGTTCACCTCCCTCTTTGCGATCACTGCGGCCAGAACCCCAGAGCCGATAGGATCTTAGCCCAAGCACCGAGGGCAGCCACGAACACGGCCAAGAGGAGCAGCGCATTCCAAATGTAGCCTTTCGTGCCACGATTCACAAACTCGCCCAGGTAGTCCGTCCGATTCTGCAGGATGTAAAACCCCACGTATGCGAGGGGCAGCATAATCAGGTTGAAGGAGGACGCAAGCACGGGGAGCCAGAATGGCAGGGAGTAGAAAGCGCCCAGCACCCCGATGTTCGCCACCATCGTGGAGAGGCGGTAACGCCATCCCTTGAGCTCGAAGCCCAGCGTTTCGCTCAGCACAAAGCCGGCGATGACCATCTCGAGGATCGCCGTGGTCAGGCACATGCTCAGCACGCCAACGGAGAAGACGATGCGCCCGAGGGTCAGGCCGATGATCGGCTCCAGCACGTGGGCCACATCCACAGCCGACTTCACCCGGATCCCTTGGACGTACAGCGTGTTGGCGCAAGCAATCACCACGAGGGAGGTCGCGAGCACGAAAGGCAGAAAGGTCGAGACCGCGAGGTCGAAATTCTTGAGCGGCCGGTGGTCTTTGCCCCATCCCCGGGCGAGCAAACTGTAGGGGAAGAGGAAGGTCTGATTCACCCCGACGGCCGCACCGAGCCCTCCGAGCACGATGGTGATCCCTTGCGGATCTCGAGGCAGGTGAAAGCCGAATATCCCCCGCCACACTTGGCCCCAGTCGACGCCCGTCCGAAAGACCACCGCGGCAAAGGCCAGGATCATCACGTACAGGAAATACTTCAGCGTGCGCTCGAAGAGGAGAACGCCGCGGCGCCGGCCGGAGCCGTAGGTCCAGGCGATGGCGGTCACAACGACGAGTAGAAAAAGTGCCACTGGCCATCGTGGTGCGTGCACCCCCGCCACATCGAGCATGTCCTGGACGACCGCCGTTCCCAAGGAGTACTGCGGAAACGCCCACACGATGGAGGCCAGAAGCACGTTGAAGGCCCACAACAGTGCCATAGCCGGATGCAGCTTGACCCAGAACACGTCGTAGGGCCGGGCCCGAGTCACCAGCACCTGATGCCCGATGGCCGAGAGCACGATCACCCCTAAGAAGATCCCTACGATCTGGACCCACAGGAGCCTGTAGCCGAACACCGAGCCGGCGAAAATGGAGCTCCCTGCCGTGCCCGCGCCCAGGGTGATGGCGCTTTGGAGCCAGCCCGGACCTGTGAAGCTCCAATAGCCACGCAGACGGCGCAGCACGTTCCCCTCGCGATTGATTTGCCGCAGACGTTCCACCTCTTGGGCCAGCGCCTCAGGGTCTTTCTCCTCCACCATCGGCAGCCCGATCCGGATCCTGCCACCGGGACGTCGAAGCATCGTTCGCCTCCCTTACCTCGTCACAGGTTGCCTCGTGCCCTTCCCTTTCACCCTTGGACCCCGGCCCCAGCCAGTTCAACCTCGTACACCAACCAATTGCCTTGGCTCCAGGCTTCTGCAGCCATGAGGAGGCCGTTGCGGAAAGGCCATTGGCCCGATCGGATCCGCACCGTCCCCTCCACGGGAGCCACTAGCCGGTAGCGCTGAAGCGCATCCCCCATCTGGAATTCCGCCCCATTGCCCCCAATTGCGACTTCGCCCTTCCGAGATCCGTCGAAAACCGAGAGTGGCCACACCACCCCGACTCTCGCGTCGGCCCCCACGATTTCCAGGCGCACCGTCAGCTTCGCCGGAGAAAGCCGGCAATCCTGCACGATCGTGAGCCCGGACGGGAGCTCGTGCCGCAGGCGAAACTCCACCGAGCCGAGTAGAACCACTTCGTCCTCGACCTGCCAGGATCGCGCCAGTTGCTGAGAGCCGTAGAACATGAGGGCATCGAACGCCTCTCCCCCGATCCACACCGGGCCGAGCGCAATGGTACCGGCTCGGTCTGTGGATCGCATCCAGCCACGCTTCGGGTAATGAGCCGTATTGACACTCCCGTCCGACAAGCCCCTCAGCCATCCCCTGTGGATCCGCAGGATCCCGGTGGGATTGTAGGCCAGATCGCCCGCGTGTTCCAACAACACGTACATGCCTGCGCAATTGGCCACCGTCTTGTGGAAGCCGGGGGCCTGGAAATCGCTCCGTTGGCCATCGTCGAGGGTAAGCACGAATCCTCCAAGATCGGCGGGCGCCACCCCTTCCGGGACCTCCTCATTCGCGAAAGTGTACGCGTTGGCCAGCATCGACGCTGCAAGGAGGTTGTATTGGGAGTGGTAGGAGTAGCTCTCGAACCCCCATCGGGCCGACGGCTCGAAGCGATTCTTCACGATCCAGAGCTCGCCGCTCGGCCGAACCCAGCGCAGGATCGACGCCAGCGCAAGGTGCGCACCGCGCTTGAAGGCCTTCGCCTCCACGTCCCGGCCCCAGCGCCAGTACTGGTCGGCTAAGATTTCGAAGGTGGCTGCTGTGGCGGCCTCATTCCACTGGTGGTGCGCACTTCGCCCGCCGCAGGGAACTTCTCCAGCCGGGGACTGTACCAGAAGGGCGGTCCACCCGCCCCGCAGGTGATGCCGCAAAAGCCCCGGCCGTTCCGGCCCATTGTATCCATTCGCGAGGAGCAAGGCCAGATGGTATCTGGCAAAGACATCGTAGGCCATCGGATTGCCGGGATCCACATACATCCCGCGCTCCGTGAAACGGTCCATCTGCAGGGGTAGGTAGCGGCTCACGAAGTCGAGCCCGCCGAGCCCTTCCTGCGCCCGCAGGTACTCGCCAGCCAGAGCCACAAAATTCCAGTTGTGGACCCTCTCCGGAGAACCCTTGCGCTCGAGGATATCGCGATACGACCGCGCCGGATCAAGCCGCCGCAACTCGTTTTCCCAGGCGCGGACTTTCTCCCGATCCGCCATCCCCCGGAAATGGCGCAGCGCCAGAACCAGCTTCACCAGGAAGAAGTCCCCATGCTCGTCCGCTGCTTGGCCCTGAACGAGCGTTTTTACCGCCCAATCCATGGCCCGCGTCCCCGACTCAAGGAGCTCTCCGCAAAGCTCGGATCGAGCCGAACACAGCACGGCGCAGCAGTGAGCGTAGCATGGGGTGCTGTACTGCCGCTCCTTCTCTTCGTAGGGATCGAGGATCGCGCCCCGTTCGTCCTGGAAGTTCCGGAAGAAACGGACGATCCCGAGCACGACGTCCAGGTAATCGGACCGGCGAAGGCCCGTCGGACGAGCCGGAAGATGTTCTCGGGCGGATCGGAGGAAACCCTCCACCAGCGCTTGAACCGGGCCGAGAGTCGGAAGGACCTCGGCCCGAGGCAGGGCGACGGCAGGCAACACCCATCCCGCCGAAAAGAGAGCAGCGTTTCGCAGGAAGTCCCGACGAGTCACGGCATACCACCCGATCCGGATTCACACACCGACGGACGAGGCTTCGCGCATCTTGTCGCACTCACCGAGGACCGGGACGGAGCCCCGTCCTCATTCCTCTCGAACCGCGGCACGCTGGCGGGCTCCGTGCGCCCCGGGCAGGAGCTCCACATTCAACTCATCGAAACAGCCCGTGTCGTCGAAGGAGCCGACGCCGAGCGAGCCATGTCGGAGCGTCGTATCCACCGCCGTCAAAATCGGCTGCAAGAGATCATCGAGGAAGGCCTCGACGCGCCCGCTAACGGGGTCACATTGGACTCGGAAGCGGTGCCAGGCCTTGTCCACGAGCCGCGCCACGCTCTCCCCGGCGGGCTCGAGATTCACCTTCACCCTATCCGAGCCGTTGACGAGCCCGATGATGTTGTGCACCTGATCGCTGCGAGCGGAAAAATGCACGTAGCCGAAGTGTAGCGAATCCTGAAAGTGGAACACCACCACAAGGTCACGGTGCGGGTTCTCCTCGCTGGCTGTGCAGCGGAAACGCCCCTCCATCACGAAACCGGATACGTCGAGATCGCGCAGGACGGCCCACGCCGCCGGAGCCCGGACTTTGCCGAGCCGGCCCGGGGAAACAAGGCACAGCACAGTGTCGCCTCCTTCGACGCTGAGCTGCCAGTTGCCAACCGGTTGGAGGAACCATCGGGAAAGTCCGCGAGAGAAAGTTTCCCGAATTCGAGCCCCCGCTGACCCGCACTGCCTCCCGGCGCCCACGTCGTGCACCGCGGCCGCGAGACAAACGAGAAGGATCAAAAATCGCGATCTTGCGCCTTTGTTCATTTCCTGGGTCTCCGCCGCTCCGAGCGTCCATGACAGCGAAGCTTCCCCGGGCTCCCTTGCCGCTGGACCGCGGCATCCCGTCCCCCAGCTCACGGCAGGACCTGGATGGACTCGCGCGCCCCGGATGCAGAGCGCCGTTCCACAGACACGCGCCGACTTCTGGCCCAGCCGCCCGATTCCCACGCAGGCGGAGGATCGATTTCCCACTGGATCGTCAAAGTGGAACCGTCGGCGAGGCGGATGTCGAGCGCGGGTCGATCCCAGCGATCCGCGGCCCAATCGAACGAGAGGATTCTCACGCCGACTTCCTCCCCTGCGGTGGAGATCAGATAGCCGAGGTGGAAGGAACCGGAGCGTTCGATCTCGAAGTGCGGAGTTGGGATGGCTCGGACGCCCCGCCGTCCGTGCGCGAGCGGCATCCAGCCCTGAACCACAGGCTCCTCCTGGCCCTCCACTACGCGCACGGCAAGTCCGGGAAGTCTGGCCCAGCGCATCTCCATCGTCACGCCGGCCTTGGTCGCACGGAGCAGCGCTTGGTCTTGCCGCACCTCCACTTGGGGCACATCGAGGTGGAATACGGAAGTGTAGCTGTGAGGCCGGTCGTCGAAGGGCTCGAGAGAATCCAGAATGACCCACAGGTCCTTCTCCGACCGGGAGCCACGTAGGTAAAGGACGCGCCTTGTGTGACGGGCTCGCAGGCTGTCTTCAAAGAGCTCGTCGGGACCTCCGTAGGCCGCTTCCAGGTAGTCGAAGCGATCTGCGGACTTCCAGACGAGGGGGACCGGCCGGTCCACCACGTAGGCCTCCCGCGGTTTGCCTCGCCGCTTCTGCTCCTTGCCGTCGACGTGGACCACGTTGTGCCCTCGCGCGCTGAGCACGTAGCGGCGCCACTTGGAGGCGTCATAAGCGTAGCTCCCCGCATCCACGATGAACGGTACGCCGCGAAGGTAGAGGACGAAGGAGAGCTTATCCTCGTGCTGGTGTCCGAAGCCAAAGGGCCCGGCGTCCAGGGCAAGGTAGTTCGCCTCTCGGGTCCAGTCGCTGCGCATGACGGCGATTCCCGCGAACGGAAACAGGTGCGACCGATGATCTGGCATAGTCCCCTCTCGCCCACGGGTCGCCAGCCACAGGAAATCCCGGCGTTCGGGAAACAGCCGAGCTCCTTCCGCCAGGCGTTCCGGTACGTCCACACTCCAGGCATCGTTGAAGCGCGGGACATCCCCATCGGGCGTGGAAATCCAGAGCAAGAAGGCGAACATTCGCTCTAGACGCTGCAGATAGCCATCGGGCAGTTTCTGACCGTTACGGGAGGCAAGCTGCAAGGGGCGGAGGAAATTGCGCAAGGCCACGTCGTGGTAGCCGGGAGTGAGCTCAATTTGGGCGCCATCCGGATAGACTTGCCGATCCAGCTCTGCAAAGAGGGTCTCCACGGCGAACTGCCTCCACTCGGTCGACTCGCGGAATTCCGGGAAAAGGAGGCCGACGTGGAAGAGCCCGTCCATTTCCATGGTCAGCCAGTTGCCCCGCGTCGGAAAGGATCGCAAGTAGCGCGCGTGCTCAGCGAAACTAGCCACCATGGTCACGAGGGCCTGGTCCGTGAAGTTGGGGGGTTTACGAACGAGAAAAAAAGCTTCTGGCCACGAGTAGGCCATGCGAATCCCCGCTTCGATCGTCCTCCAGGTGGAGAAGGGCCGCTGGTCAGCTTCCCCGCGGGGGACCGGGCAGGAGCGAATCCAGTGCATCATCTGCCTGACGAATTCCTCGGCGTAGCGCTCCTCCCCAGTGAGCCGGTAGGCGCGGGCAAGGGTTTCCCACATGTGGTGGCGATTGAGCTGCCAGGTCCACTCGTTATCCCGATCGAACGGCGAGTCCGGCTCGTAGGTGGGATTGTAGTGCCAGTCGATCTCCGGCCCGAATTGGTGCTCGATTCCGACGCTGCTCAGGCGATGAGCTAGGATGCGCTCGGCCTCCGCGATCAGCTCGGAGCTGGAGGTCGAAGCCGCTTCCGGCTTCGCAGGGAGCAGCCCGCGAGGACTTTGACGGTCCCGGAAATACGCCGCCAGCGCGGCCACCGCGGCCTTGGCGTCTCCGCGACGAACGGCTTTTCTCACCCCGGCCAGGGATGGTCGCTTCAGATCCAAGCTGGAGAAGAAATCGCGGTAAGTGGTGCTCGGGGTCAAGAGCTCGTCCATGCGCTGGGCGCGAGCGCCGGGCCCACTCAGGCAAAGCCAGATGAGAGCGGCGAGTCCGAGCTTCAAAGGGAGAATACCGCTCGCCACACCGTTCGGGATGGCTCGGGGCATCAGCAAGCCTCCATTGATTTCGCACCACGGGCCGGCGACCCGGGAAAGCGTCACCGTCTCTCAATCTCGGAGCACAGGCCGAATCCGGGAGGGCAGGTTCACCGCCGTGGCATCGAGGATCGAGACGGCGGTCGCCACCGTGCCAGCCGCCTCCTCCGCCGAGCAGGGATTGCGCCTTCCGTCCTCAAGCAAAGCCAGAAAAGCGTCCAGAATGCTGCGCTCGGGCTCAAGGGGATCCCGGACCGGGCCCAACTCCAGCGATTCCCGACCTTGATCATCCCGGAAACGGAACCACCCTTCCTCCAGATCCAGCTCAAGCGACCCGTTCTCTCCGTGGATGGCGAGCCAGGTGGTGCGGGGCCACTGCGGGGAGACGCTCAAGAGCAGGTGAAGCGCAGCGCGGCTCCCCATGCGGCCGGAGACCGTCAGCGTGTCGGCAAATGGCCAATCCGGGCAGAAATTCCGAGTGGCGAATCCCGTCACCTCGAACACCTCACCACCCAGGTAGCGGAGCAGATCCACCATGTCCACTGCCTCCCCCAGGGCGAGGCTCTTCCGGCTCTCGGGATCCAGGCGCCAACCCTTGGGAAGGGACGAAGCCGGACGTACCCACCGACCCTCCACAAGTCCAATGGTCCCAATGCGCGGTAGCGCTTCCCTGAACCGATTTGCCAGAGGGTGAAACCGGTATCGATGAGCCACGAGGACGTGAAGACCCGTATCCAGGCAAGTGTCGAGGACGAGTTCGGCCCCGGCCCGGCGAACATCGAGCGGGGTTTCGCAAAGCACGCATTTCCCGTGTCGCAGCCCTTCCAGTACCATGGGCCTGTGCCACGGGTCGGGAGAAGCAACCACCACCGCTGTCACCTCGGGCCAGGTGATCAGCTCACGCCAATCTGCCGTCACTGCCTGGGCTTCGAATTCGCGGCCTGCCTCACGCAGTTTCCCCTCGTCGACATCGCAGAGCGCGAGCTTCAGGCCCTTCTCTCTGGCGGCGAGGGCGTATTTCCGCCCCACGCCCAATCCGATGATCCCAAGAACGAGCTGCTCGGACAATTCCACCTCCTCTCTCGATTCCCGCGCCGAAAGGGCCGATCATTCTGCGAGGAACACGACGTTCCCCGTCCTCGCGGATTCCAGCTCGGCGAAGGCGATTTCCATCGCGCTCCGAATGCTGGGCAAGGAGACACGCGACGGTTCGCGCCCACTCTCCAGGCATTCGACAAAATAACGCAACTCGCGCGCGTAACCATCCTCCCCCGGGATCTCGGGGAATTCCGGTTCTACTCTGCCCCTGCGGATGACCCGCAAGGCGGGGCGCGCCTGGCTATTGTAGCGTACCTCGGCTTCCTCAAAGGCCACATGAAAAGACATCTCAAACGCGGCGTGCTCCCAGCTCCCTTCGAGAAACACCAGGGGTCCCCCTTCATGAATGTGCTGGGCAAAAACGCAGGTGGAAGCGCCTTTCGAATTCCAACTCGCCCGAGCGAACACGGCTCGTGGACGCCCGAAAAGCAGCTGGGCGATGTCCACGTCGTGTATGTGCAGATCGAGCAGGGCGCCGCCGCTTTTCTGCGGGTCGGAGAACCATCCGTCACTCCCGCCCCAGGTCGGGAAGGGGCTGACTCTGCGGAAGATTGCCGATCTCGGCCGGCCGAACTGCCCGCTCTGCACCAGCGACTGCAAGAATTCGTACTCGGGCCAGAAGCGAATGCAATGGGCCACGAGGAGCCGGCGACCGGAACGCTCCGCCCGAGCCAGGATCTCGTCCACGTCGGCTAGTGACAGGGCGAGGGGTTTCTCGCAGATCACGTGGTGACCCGCCTCCAATGCCCGCAAAGCCACGTCTTTGTGCAAATGGGTGGGAAGGCAAATATCTACGACATCGACATCCGGGCGGCCCAGCACGTCCGCCACGTCCGCCAAACACGACAGGCCCTCCACGCTGGCCTCTTCCTCGCCGGCCGGGATGTTCCCTCGAACCAGGGTCCGCAGTTTCTCGGGGTCCGATTCCACCACGGCCACAACCTGCACGCCCCGTAACCTGCGGAGATGGGCGAGATGGACGCGCCCAATGAAACCGTAGCCAAGTAAGGCCACACGGATCACGGCTCTCAACCTCCGGGTCTCACCAGTTCCCACTCCAGGGCGCTGATCTCGCGGAACTCCAACCGCCCCTCGCGTTCGGCGATGGCCAAGGTCTTCAGCTGGTAGGGACCGATCTCGAATTGCCCCTCGGCACGACGATGGGGGAAACTCACCCGGGCCAGCGTACGCCGACCATGGGTCTCGAAGCAACGGAGGACCAGCTGCTCGTCATCGAAGGCCTTCTTCAGCACCGTCGCCACCACATTCTCCGGCTCGACCTGGCAGAAACTGGCCTCCGGCTCCCAGCCGCCTCGGGTCCTCTGCATGACCACTGTGCGAGGGGGTTCGTTGAACGCCAGCGCCAGCCGGAAGGGATCCACCGATCGCCAATCCCCGAGGTGCGGGTAGAGCAGGAAGCGGAAGCGATGCCACCCGATATCGATGTACCGGTGGGACTCTCCCACCTGTGGCTTGGCCGGGTCGTGGTGAGCGTAAATCGGGCTCCGCAAGAGCGTCAGTCGAAGGACGTTGTCTTTCATCGAGTAGCTCCAGAGACCGTCGTTGACGATCAGTAGCCCGGTGGCCCCATCGCCACGCCCCGCCTCGCCGCAGACGTCAATCCACTGCTGACATGGCTCCTCCCCACCGGTGGGCTTCCGGGAAATCCAGCCGTACGCCTGCTCAGCCACGACGGTCGGTTCCGTCGCATGGATCGGGAAATGGAGCTGTAGGATGCCCCGCGGTTGCTGCCAATTCACGTCCACCTCGAGGACAAGATAAGGGAGATCCGCATACAGGAGGGTGCGAAAGCGAATCTCGGAACCGCCGAGCCGCCGCACCGCGCGAATGACCGCTCGCACCGGCCCGGACTCCTCCACGGCGATCTTCGCCTTCCCAAAATGCCGCAGCTTGCCGGAATACTCCACCACCTCGTGCGACCAGGTGTCGGAAAGATCTTCGAGCACCACGGGCGTGCAGCCTTGCCCCGCGAGCACGTCATGATGGCTCGTCCGATGAAAGAGCCGGCGCCACTCCCCTGTGACCGGATCCAACTCGAGCCGGATCCAGCGATTTTCCAATTCTGTCGGGGAAATCAGCAGGGGTCGAGGGCCAGAGGCTTGCCGGGCTACCGGACCCCACTGGTACCGTTTGAAGCCAAGCGGAGGCAAGGTATCGACCAGAACCCAGCGGGATCGGTTCGAGTTGGCCAGGTCACTCTTCCGGATGTGTTGGATGGGAAGGGGGCGGCCGTCTGGCCCCAGAAAGCTGCTCGCCTTCTCGGGCTCCCCGAAGACGTACTCGAATTCCAACGGAGCCGTGACGGGCCAGGGCCACGGATTGAATACGACGAACGCGCCGCGGGGATTCTCCACGGGGATGTTGGCGGCAAGGCGGCGCAAGGTGATCTCCGTGCGTTCGTCGGCAAAGTGGAGGACGCTACGCAAGGCGTCCTCCGCATCGTTGCACGCCCGCTCGATGGAGGTGCCGGCCAGCACATCGTGGAACTGGTGGAACAGGAGGCAGCGCCACTGGGCCTCAAGCTCTTCCCCCGGGAAGGAAATCCCGAGCTCGCGCCAAGCGACGGCAGCCCAACGCTCCAGTACCAAGAGGGCGTGCTCGGCACGTCGGTTTTTCAGCTTGATGACGCGGTTGACGGAGTAGCACCCTCGGGCATGATGCTGGAGCTCATCCGCAACCACCGGAAGACGGCCTTCTGCTCCCCTCAGCGCCTCGCGATACTGGTACGGATCACTGTAGACACATTGGACGCCCAGCTCCCTTCGCTGCTCGTCGAGGATCTGCAACGTGACTCGGCTCGGCCCGCCTCCGTGGTCGCCGGTACCGTAGTAGCAAGCAACCGCGGGCAGATCCAGGCGCGCTGCGAGGTCAGCCAGCCGCCGCAACTTGTCAGGAAGTCTGGAGCCGTCGGTCTCGTACGACTCAAGGATCCGAACGGCGATCACCTCCGAACCGTCGGCCGAGCGCCATCGGAAGACGGGAGGGGTCTCCTTCTCCGTCTCGCCGGGCCGCATGAAGACGTAGCAATCCTGCCTAAGGGCCGCGAGGATCTTCGGCAGCCCCTCGGGGTGACCGAAGCTATCGGGGCAAAAGCCGATCGTCACGTCGCAGCCGAGCAACGCGTGCAAGAAGCGCTTGCCGTACACCCCCTGCCGGACCAGAGCCTCTCCCGACGGCAAGTTCAGGTCGGGTTCGACCCACCAGCCGCCCACCACCGCCCAACGGCCGCTGCGGACATGTGTGCGAATCCTTTCCAGCAGGGGAGGATCCAGCTGCTGCACCCGACGGTAGAACTCCGCCGAGCTCGCAGTGAACCGATATTCGGGGTGCTCCTCGATCAGCTCGCACGCCGTGGCAAAGGTGGCGAGGATCTCGCGAAGCCCCTCCCGCCAGTCCCAAAGCCAGACGGGATCGATATGGGCATTGGCGATGAGATGGATTTGCCGATCCGAAGGGGTCACCGTCTTGCGCTCCTCCGTAGATCGCTCCCCGATCCGAGGTCAGTTCGGGCCCCGGACAAATGCAATCCGCCTCTGGGTTGCTCCAAGGCCTTTCCGCATGGCCAACTCAGCCCTCGGGATGTCCGGCGGGCTGCCGGGGGAGCCCCCGTCCTTCGAACACTGCTCGATACCAAACGACGCAATCGTGCATGATCGTCCACACCGGCACCGTCCTGTGATGGCCTTCGTACCACCAGATCCGCTTCGGCTTTCTCGCCTCGTGGTACAGCAGGAGCGAAGAAGCCTGAGGGATGATCTCGTCCTTGGTGGCCAGCACGAAAAGGACGGGACGCGGTGAGATCCACTGCACGAAATTGAGAGGTTCGATGGGGGCAAAAAGCCGACGCACGCTGTCCTCGAAGGCCTTGCCTCGCAGAACGAACCGCAGGCCTCCCCCCGCAAGAGCCAGGATCGGCGCCTCGACACGGGGTTCGACCGCGCAGAACACGGCCCCGATGATCCCCCCGAGGCTGATGCCGAGGTAGCCCGTACGCAGAGGATCGATCTCCGGGCGGGAGTCCAGAAAGTCGACGGCCCGGCGTAGGTCGAAGACCGTCTGCGCCCAAGCGTCCCGCGAGGTGAAGGGCAAGCCAGCGTCGAAGCGTACGGAACGGCCCTCGCGTTTACGCTCCCCATGATACTGGAAGTCGATGCGGAAAACCGCAAACCCCGCTTCGGGAAAGGCGCTATCGGCCACTTCGACGTAATCCACTTCCTTGCGATCGCCAAGACCGTGCTGGACGATGATGGCGGGCAGGGGACCCGTCCCCTTCCTCGGCAGCGTCCAGAGCGCGCTCACACGGCAATCGTGGACGGAAGTGTACTGGACATGCAGCCTCACCTTGTCCGGCCGGCGATACACCGTATCGATCACAGCCTCCAAGGGCAACCCGCGATCGTAATCGTAATAGTGGCGAAGATCCAGGCATCTGTCCTTCGCGCAACCGCTCAGGGCAATAGCCAGCCCGCCGAGCCACAGCAGCGAAGGTCGAGCCCTACCCACCTTCCCTCTCCGAGCCGGAACACCCAGCGCCCGCACACCACGACCTCTGCTTCGCCGGATCCATGCGTCCACAGACCTGTCTCACGAGACCGGTAGCCTACGACCGGTGGCCCGCTGGAAGCGGTCGATCACCCGCTCGCGATATCCCTCGGGTTCCGGAATGCCAAAAGCATCGCGCTTCAGCTGCAGGTAGTAGAGGTAGTTCTCGTAGGACACATCCGGCGGCACCCGATGATCCACGTGCGGGATGTACCCACCCTGGGCCACCAACGGCTCTAGCCGACGGATCTCCTGCCGGATGGCCTGCTTCCCCTCGATGAGCTTCGTCTTGTCGACGCCACCCATCAACAGCACTTGCGTCCCGAAACGCTCGCGGATGATCCTCGGGTCCGATCCACCCCGCACCTCGAGCGGGAACATGATGCTGACGCCTCCTTCAAGCCATCCGTCTACGATGTCGACGATGTTCCCGTCGCAGTCCACGTAGAAGAGGTCTAACCCGTGAGGCCGGCAGAACTCGGTGATCCTGCGATAGCGAGGGACGAGGAGCCGGCGGAACATCGCAGGCGAGATCATTGGCCCATTGCGATAAGCCATGTCCTCCCAGAAAGCTCCGAAGTCGAGGCGAGCCTCTGCGAGCGCCTTCGGGATCACTGCAAGCACCAGCTCCACCAGATGGTCCATCATCTCCTCCACCCATCCGGGATCGTCGTACAGGGCGAAGCAGAGCCGCTCGAGCCCCATCCAGTTGCGGATCCATCCGAAGAGGCTACCCAGTTCGATCCCCACGGGCTCCGAACTGGAGTGAGTTTGCCGGCAGATTGTCTCCCAGTCCTCAGGATACCTCCCCGGCGTTTCCGGATCCAACCGCTCTTTGAAAGCCTCCCAGTCCCTTTTCGATTCGATGGGATACTTGAGGATGCACGGGATCGAGCCCTTCGGGTCATCACGTCGCACCCGACAGATGGCGCCTTCCTCGTTCCGGACGACGAGGTAATCGCCAGCCTCTTCGAGCACCTCTTCCTCGAAAGGCGGACAGATACCTACGTTCACCGCTAGTTTCTGCCGCCGGCACAGCCCGAAGTAGCGTTCGGCTTCCTCGTTGGTACTGAGGTGAGGCGGGAATCCATCTGCTTGCCAGCGCCGGAGCGTCGCCGGCCAGTATCCGAATTCCATGTCCGGAACGTGGTCCACCGCTCGGAAATGGAACACTCGGTGCCAGCGGTCTCGGTCGGTCATGCTCACTCCGTCGCTTTCCGGCCTTCTCTCCGGAAGTCGGGGCCGGGCTCCGGTTGGGAACAGCGCGACCCCACCGCATCGAATTCCCGGGACCCAACGCTCGTGGCAGCGCCACCCTCACGAGTCCCATGCGAGTGGACCCGTCGGACGCGTTCCTCGCTACCTCTCACGGGAGGAAATCAGATCCACGTACGCCACCGGGATGCTCTCCGCCGAACCCAGGCCGAGGTGCTCGACCAGCTCCTCCAGGTCACGCCGGGCGGTCAAGGGATCGCCCTCCTGCTCCACCACCGCCTCGAGCTCCACGAACTCGCCGAGACCCTCGACGCGATCCAAGTGGATACGGATGCCCCGCCAGCTGTACACCTCACGAAGCTTTCGTACCGACGCCGCTACGCCGATCGTATGCCGCAGCGCCTGCTCCACGGCGGCCGAATCCGCACACGAGGCGATCACGTAGCGACTTTCCCGGATCTCTGGCGAATCTTTCCGCAGGTATGCCACGAGTTGCGGAACTTGTCCTTCTTGACGCCGGAGCTTAAGCCGGCCTCGAGGCACAGCGAAGAATACGTCCTCCTGCCAGCCGCGCCATTGGGGAGAGGCCCCCGCTGCCAAAGCACGTTGGCGCACCGGCTCAAGATCCGCCACGCGAAACTTGATTTCGAGATTGAGGCGAGGGAGTTGGTCGTCGGGTCGGGGCATGGGCCGATCATATCGGTTGGTCCGCGGCGGCTCCTCGCGGGGACAATCTTCTAAACACCCAAGGGTCGGTCCGTCCCATGTGCGCTCGAAAATAACCATCCCCCGCCTGACGTCCAAGGACAAATTGGCCAGAGCTGCGAGCGGCATCAGTCAGCCTCTCTATGCTTCCCGTCGCTGCGGGGAGGCAGCGAGAGGAAAGCCCGCACCACCGGGTTCGCGAGACAAAGCCGGGCAGCTGGAATGTTGGCCCGCCGCCGCAATCTTGGTCCAGGCCGCTGTTGGGTAGTCGGCGCCCAAGGGGATTGGCAGGACCGTCTCATCCCGCGCAAGGGGGACGCCCGGTGTGATGAATGCCCGGTGAGACGCGAGAGCATGAAAACCATTTGGGAATAGAGCCCGATCCACAGAGGTTTCACAGATTGGTGCCAGAGCCCGGAGGAGGGATTCGGGGGATCGTTCGAGCCTCGCGGAACCCTGATACGGGAAGGTCGTTTGCCCTGAGGATGCAAGCCACAATCTATCTGAGGGTGCGATCATGCATTTGTCGCTCAGCACGGAATATGCCATTCATAGCCTCATTTACCTGGCGTTGCAGCCGAAGGGCAAGGTTACCCTGGTGACGGAGGTGGCAAGAGCCCAGGGGGTGTCAGAAACGTATCTGGCAAAGGTGTTCCAGCAGCTGGTGAAAGCAGGGTTAGTGGCTTCTTACCGTGGGGCGAAGGGAGGATTCGCCCTCGCCCTCCCTCCGGACCAGATCAACCTCCGCCAGGTGATCACGGCCATCGAGGGGCAGCAGCCCATTCTCCGCTGCGCCTCAGATCGGCGCGGCTGCGAGCCCGGACCCGATTGCCCCATCCACGAGGCCATCGACCACATCGAGATGCTCCTTTGGCGGACGCTGGAACAAACGAAGCTGAGCGACCTAGCGGAACAGATGCGGACCCGGAAGGGCAAGGTGCCCTGGCTGAGCCCCCTCCTCGAGAGAACGGAACCAGCGGCAGAAGCGAGATCCCTCTGATCCGCCACTCGCCCTAATCGGCTCCGGCCAATACCGGCGGTTTGCTCCGCTCCGAACAGGCCCGGTTCAGAACTTTCGGTTGCGGATCAACGAGTGGGAATCGACGTCCCCAGCAGATCCCTGCTTCGACCCTAGGCCGAAGGCACTCACAATCCTCCTGGCGCGGACCAAGAGGCCTTCTCGAGAAACCATTCCGCAGGCTCGTACGCCAAGAGAAGCTCCCCGCCGAGGCGGGGAACCCTGGAAGGGCAAACCCGCTCTTGCTCGGTGATCGAACGAAAAGAGCGGGGACCGTCCAGTCACGAATTTCCCTCAGCCAGTGCGTCGGGCCAGGGTGCGCACGGCCAGCCCGAACAGAACCGCCGCGAACGCCGCCAGCGCCCCCAGGTCCAGCCCGGCCGTGCTCCACGAAGGGCCCGCGAACGCGGCCTGCAGGGCTTCA